>ERZ761592.1-NODE-1-length-1202931-cov-305.647709_pt1 | contig 1202931 bp, 1167 predicted proteins | sample MGYA00433095_ERZ761592 | MGnify/ENA primary metagenome ERZ761592 (study PRJEB28899, sample SAMN03785554) | bioreactor sludge metagenome | biome: EBPR Sludge; feature: EBPR Bioreactor; material: 0.22µm filtered reactor supernatant | place: Saint Lucia... | reverse complement strand
CGCGGAGCTAACCTGTACGGAGCTGACCTGCGCGGAGCTAACCTGTACGGAGCTGACCTGCGCGGAGCTAACCTGTACGGAGCTGACCTGCGCGGAGCTGACCTGTACGGAGCTAACCTGTACGGAGCTAACCTGTACGGAGCTAACCTGTACGGAGCTAACCTGCGCGGAGCTGACCTGGATCAATTACCAGAAGAATTTATTAATCAATGCAGTCGGGACATGCTCTTTATTTTCGAGCATTTAAGTTCAGAGCTTCCCTATTTGAGAGAAAAACTACTTGCTGGAGAGGTTGATGGATCTCAGTACAACGGTGAGTGTTGTTGTCTTGTCGGATCACTCGCAAAGGCAAAAAACAAAGACGTTGATCAGTTGTGTAGCACTATCCCGTACTACACAAAAGGCACTCACAATCCTGGTGAACAGTGGTTCTTACATATTCGTGAAGGTGACACCCCACAAAATAATCAGTTTGCTGCACATGCACTTAAGCTCATTGACAGTGTGCTCAATAAAGGGGTCGTGGCACCAGAAGATATTAGAGAAGGAGTGTAGGGATTATGCCAACGTATTTAGTTCAAACCTATTCAGGAAAACGAAATATTGTGGTCGCGAAAACGTATCAACGAGCACTCAGACTTGGATATGCGAAATATCGAAGACTCCGTCTCACCAGTGAGCACTACATGACGAGCAACCAACGTCATCGTCAGCGCAGAGCAGAGCGAGAAAGGAGTTCATGAGCGGTGGAGGCAGTTTCATCAGCGTGAGTGATGGAAATCACGTGAATGCTATTCAGACACAACATGCTGGTCAGCTGATAGGAGGGGGTAATTTCAAGGAAGGTGATTGGATCGTCACGTATTCAGATGATCTGCTGGGAGTATCACACCGCAAGGTGGTTGCTTCAGATACCTTTAAAAAACAGTTTAAGCGAAATGGAGTTGTGAAGCCTAAGTATCACATGATCAATGGGTATCGATTAAGAGTGAATTAACAGATAGAGAGCTTAGTTTAAGTGGAAAAACGCCCACACTTTATCGTCGTGATGACTGAGAAGGGTAGAAGTTTCAGGTTCGATTCCTGAAGCTCTCACAAAAGAAAGGAGGAGATATGCCAAACCCGCTCGTTAAATATCCAAGACTGATCGTTTCTGGACGTACACACGCTCGTGTGACACGACTTGCGAAACGTCAGAAAGTCACCATAGCAAAACTGAGTAATCAGATTGTGATTGCTGGACTTAAAGCACTTGGATTATAGAACAGTTCTGGGGAGAGAATGACTCTCTCCCCAGTATTAACAAGTAAATACTTACGGCCAGATTTGAGAAGAAGATTATTTTGTCGCCTTTTTGGTTTTTTTAATGTTGTGACTGATACTCTTCTGGGTAGATGGGGGACGCGTTAGAGCTCACCACTCTTCCTAATCAAGCTTTGATCCCATACCAGAACTAGGTGGTTCCTAGATTCTTTAACTCACTTCTGGCCGTAAGTATTTAACACAAAGGAAAAAAACAACTTTACTGACATCAGTAAAGTTCAATTGAAACCCATATGAACTTTATCGCTTTAGTCGCACTTCTACTAACGATGATTGTAATAGTCGGTGTCATAGCTGCACTTCACGCTGTACACAAAGAAAGCCAGGAAGACTGGAGAAAGGACTTTGCATGAGTCTGTACACACAACGTAATACCGCGATCCCGTTCGAAGTGAGTTCTTCAAAAAAACGTGAACGCCGCACATGCGCGGTTGAAGGATGTGATGAAAGTTGGATTGTAGAAGGGATGGGGAAAGCATCACGAAAATATTGCACTGAATGTCAGTATCAAAGGTTATTACAGTATCAACGAAAACAGCACGCACAAAAAAGGGCGAAACTAATTGCTGCAAGAAAGGCTTTATGAAAATTCTCTATTTTGACACGGAAACTACAGGAATTAGTCCGTATCGGAATGAAATTACGCAGTTTGCAGCTATTGTTGAAATTAATGGCGTTGTGATGGAGGAAGTGAACTGGAGGTGCCAACCAACAAAATGGGATGCTATTGACCCTAAGGCTCTTGAAACAACTGGAGTTTCACTCGAGCAGCTACGGACATTTCAGCCTGCAAGCGAGATGTTTGGACAAATTAAGCGATTGCTGAGCAAATACATTCCGCCATTTACAAAAGCTCAAGATAAGTTTTATCCAGCGGGACACAATGTGCAGTTTGATCTTGAATTTCTCAACGCGTTTTTTAAACAACATGGTTCGTTTGAAGACAAGAAGTGGGGAATTACAAGTTATCAAAATTGGCGGTCCTTAGACTCCCGGGTGTTTGGAAACTTTTTAGGAGTAAGTGGAAACCTTCCAGTACTAGACATGAAGCTCTCTACCCTGTGTGCACATTATGGTATCGAAATTGATGCACATGATGCACTTTCTGACACCAGAGCTATGCGACAACTCATACAGAAGATGATGAAGACAATAGGAGTGTCAGATGTACAGTAGTCAATCATTTCACGGTTTTCAATGTGAGATTTGTGGGAAGCAAGGAACATACCAATGGTTGAGAAATCACATAAAGTTCACAAAGAAAATAATACATGTTCGAAAAACAACTTCGAAGAAAGGCACTGATGCCACTCGCTAATTATGCAAGTACGAGCGCGATGCCAAATATTTTTTCTGATATCGAAAAGCAATTGATTTCACATGGCGCAAAACAAATTGTACGTGACTTCGGTGGAGGAAAAGATATTCCTATTCGCCTTCCCGCTCGCTTTGAGAGAGTTGAAGACCTGAAACCAGACCACACAGAGAAGGAGAACGACGTATGAGAGAAATTACAAAAACTAAAAGGAGCCGTATGGAAAAGAAAAAAGTAGTGAGTTACAAGAAACAATTAAGACAAAAGATCCAAAAACAAGTAAAGCTTCAGCTTCTAGACATTGATGCGAAGGTGAATAAATACATCGAGTCTGCATTACTTTCAATCATTGGTCTGAGTAAGGATTACTCTGGAAGATGTGAGGTTGATCATTGTAACGGGCGAAGTAGCGTTTTAGTTGATGCGTTTCGAGATATGGCGAAGACTGAAGCAGAGAGAATTGCTAGAAATTACAAACCAGATAAAGCAGAAATGGAGTCCTTTAAAACAGCATTCAAAAGGGAGTTTACCAGTCAATTTTCTTATCTCTCAAGAGATATTGCCCGTAATAAAGCTCAAGAGATAGTGAAGGAGATCAGTCATAGCTTGGAAGTAGATATTGATGAACTCATGGGAAATGTTAATCAAGAGTAACCCAGACCTTCTGGAGAACACGGAGCAGAGATGAAAAGGAACTATAGATGGAAATTTTTGTTAAATAGAGACGGTCAAATCACCTCTTCGCACCAAGGACTCACCTGGAAGGTTGGCGAATGGAAGAAAGAAGAGAAACCACTCGAAATCTGCAGTGTGGGACTTCACTGCTCAGAGAATATTCTAGATGCCCTGTCATATGTGAGTGGGGAGTACCTTGCGCGCGTTGAAGTGCGTGGTGAGCACGTTTCAAAAGAAGACTCGAAAGAAGCATGGTCTGAGATGCGCTTGAAGAAGGTCTATAGGTGGACGAAAAAAGACAGTGTTGCACTGGCTGTTTTTGCCGCAGAGCAAGTCATCGGTATTTACGAAAAGTATAAACCAGAGGACAAACGCCCACGGAATGCAATTGAGGCGGCAAAGCGTTGGCTACTCGGAGAAATATCAGACGAAGAGTTAAAAGAAGTCCGACGTGCTGATGCTGCTGCTGCTTATGCTTATGCTGCTACTGCTTATGCTACTACTGCTGCTGCTGCTTATGCTTATGCTACTACTGCTGCTACTGCTTATGCTTATGCTGCTACTGCTTATGCTACTACTGATGCTGATGCTGCTGCTTATGCTTATGCTGCTACTGCTACTGCTCGCCGAAAGGAACACAAAGATTTGTATAAAAAGATTGAAAAATGGCTACGTAGAAGAGTCAAAGAACTTGAGGAATTAAAGAAATGACAACACCACACCTTGAGCCAGAGACAAGAGTTCTTCCAGAAGAAGTTAAAGAACTGACTGCATTGTTTCGTTCGTACAGAAACAGCAGTGATGAGCAGCTAAGAAGTGATGTTGTTTCTTATATCCTGAAATGGAAAAACAGCATCGCCCAGGAAAAGGAACGCAGCCGACGGGAAGGGCGAAGGGAGGCTGCACGGGCCTATCACAGGGCGTTATTAGAACTCGGAAAAGTATCGCCAGGACTACTAGAACAAATAAATGCGTTGGCTACCGAAGCCCTGAAAACAGAGGAGGAGAACGACGTATGACCATTGGACACGAAGCAGGAATACTAGAAAAGGCAATCTATTGGCTTGGATTAGCTGCCATCGTACTTCTTGGTATAGCTATGGCTCAACCCATCTGGAGAGGTGAAGAGATGGTGAAAGAACTACGGTCAGACTGTGATAAACGGGGCGGTGTAATGATCGAGCACGAAAGACTGTTTGGGAACTTTTATACCTGTGCATCTAAGTTGGGTTTTCCCATCGAAGAGAAAGCGAGTGGAGAATGAGCATCATATCTACTAAAAACCTTATCTACATTGCTCAAGAGAGAGCCTTTGCTACTAATATCAGTTCAGCATCGGCTTGGCCGAAAATATGTAAGCCTAGGGGCGTAAAACACGGAAGACTTAAAGCACTCAATGTTTCAGATGAAACAATGGCTATGATCGAAAGAGATATTGAGAAAGCGAGGACAGCGTGGCAAGAATGATAGTTAAAGGTGGTTTTCAGGATATTACTCCCGAGAACACTCCTTATGAGCCAATAATGACTAGTGGTACTTGGGGAACGGCGGAATCTCAAGAAAAAAATGACAGCGTGACAGGAGAACAGAAATTAAAAAACGAGTTTCCAGATCTTGCAGAAGGTATGTTGGGTCACTGTTTCCAAACAACAACCCCAGATGAGGACGGCTCAGATCTTCCAATGTTAGTTATGCCTGTAGGTTGGGTAGTTGAATGGATGAAGATTTTGAGAAAAAAAGCCAGTCAAGAAGGAGCTGCTGAACGTCAAAAAGAGATTGTATTCAAGCTCAGAGATTGGGCGAGTCAACACTTAACAACAAACACATATATTGAAAAGTTTATTGTGGAGATTGAACACACACACCCCCAAGCCCTGACCCCATCACAGAAAGGGAAAGATGCTAAGTAGCTTAAATGAAGTGTTCGTCCAAATATTGTTCGCACTCTTTATTTTTTTGGGGATTGGGAGTTGCCTCATCCTCATCCTGTTTGTCCTCATGACTATTATCTTTTTTATCGATTTTTTGAAGCATGTTTTATCTGAAGAGTAAGTTACTATGACAGATCTCTTTAGCGAACCACAATATGACGACAGTATTTAGGAGGATCCTATGAAAATAAAAACATTCGGTGAGATTGATCAAAGAGCGCTTGACCAGCTGAAAAGATGTGTGGAAAAAGGCAATGCAGACTTTGCTGTGCTTTGTGCAGATCATCACGTTGGCTATTCTCAGCCAATTGGCGGCGCTATTGCTTATGAAGGTTTTATCTCTCCATCAGGGGTTGGCTACGATATTGGTTGTGGAAATAAGGCTGTGAGGACTCCTCTTCTCGCCAAAAACCTTGACGTTCCTAGAGCTATGGACGAGATCTTTCGTAGAATTAGCTTTGGTGTTGGCAGAGTGAACGATGAGAAAGTCGACCACCCAGTGCTTGAGGAAATTTCTCAAGCAAAAGTAAGCTACCAAAAATCGATGATTCAACGCGCTGCAAACCAGCTCGGCACAGTGGGATCAGGCAATCATTATGTTGACCTTTTTGAAGACGAAGAGGGTTATCTTTGGGTTGGTGTTCACTTCGGTTCGAGAGGATTTGGTCACGCAACCGCTTCTGGGTTCTTAGCGCTTTCCCAAGGAAAGGGGTGGGGAGAAAAAGCATCGGAAGGTGAAATGGATGCACCACCCACCTTGTTTGAGATCGGGAGCGATCTTGGTGAAATGTATATCGAGGCAATGACTCTTGCTGGCAAGTATGCCTATGCTGGACGCGATGTTGTCGTTGATAAAGTGTTAGAGATTCTTGGGACTGAGGCCGTCGAAGAGGTTCACAATCACCATAACTTTTCATGGAGGGAGAGACATTTTGGCAAAGACTACTGGGTGGTTCGTAAGGGTTGTACGCCAGCATTTCCTGGTCAGAAAGGTTTTGTAGGCGCAACTATGGGCGGTGTCTCTGTCATCTTAGAAGGCATGGACACTGAACTCTCAGCAGAATCTTTGTATTCGACAGTTCATGGAGCTGGACGGGTGATGTCTCGTACTCAGGCAGCAGGCAAAAAGAAACGAATAAAGGTGTGGGCATGTGGAAATCGAGACTGCAAACATTCGGTTCCCTACTTTGAACTCAAGCAAAACGAGACAAAACCAACCTGTGAGAAATGTAGAACTAAAATGCACAAATGGGTGGAGCTGAGGGAAATTTCTAACGGCCTTATTGACTGGGAAGCTACTCAGAGAGACATCAAAGAGAAAGGCATTGAGCTACGCGGCGCTGGTGCTGATGAAGCACCAGGAGCGTATAAACAACTCGGCGATGTGCTAGAGGCTCATGGCGACACGATTAAGGTCCTACACAAACTTCGACCAATTGGAGTAGCAATGGCTGGCTCAGACGTGTTTGACCCGTACAAGGATTAGTTCATTCATGAAAACTAAACGATTCAGAACTTTGGCTAAAAGTCTCAGGATAGCCCATCTTACAGAGCCTATATTTGACGCTGACATCCTAATTACGTTTGGGAGTAATGAGCAAATGAAGAGTTGGTATGAAAAAAAAGGAATCAGCGCATCAGATGTGAATCCTAGTTGGCAAGCATTTTGTGAGCGGATAACAGAAAACGGCCAGCATACATACCACCTTCATTTTACCTTCTATGGCTTCCGTCCAATTGTTCATGAAACACATCATGCTGCTTTTTTAATACTAAGTGATAGAGGATTGATGTTAACAGATGACACAAAAGAAGCCTTTGCCTATTACCAAGACTGGCTTGCAGGTGCTATCAGAGATATTTTTGAGCAATGGACCACACGCAAAAGGAAGTAATGAATAAAACCCAAAACATTGCTAAACTCATCGAATGTGTGAATGCTTTAGAACACCCATTCATGATACTTCAAGACCTAGAGTTCGATCTCGTAGCACCCCAAGAGTCGAGATACTACAGAGCAGAACTAAAAGTACTTTACCAGGGTGCAGTCAAGTATTTTCAAAACATACAACCTATGTCAGTGCCAAGGAGAATCATTCTCTAGAATCTTGGAAGGAGTACTACAAAAAGTTACATGAACGTGTCCAACGAAAAAAAGATCGAAACCAACCTTATAGTCCATCAGGCTAATACAATGATGAATCAAGCCCAAAATGGAAACTCATCCAATCTCATGAAGCCAAAAGAGGTTGCAGATTTTCTGAGGATTTCTGAATCAACGGTCAAAAGTATGGAAAAAAGAGGAATACTTCCTATGATCAGAATTAATAAGCATGGTCATCGTAGATTTAGAGTAAGTGACGTCCTTAAATTGCTTCGCACTGATTAATCGATAAGATTTTTACACACTTTGAGCAGAAGCCTAGATAGTGTTAGAATGATCGCAAGCGCTGTGAACTCCTCACAGCGTTATGTTGTTTAACCCCATTGATAAGAGTAAGTCGATCATCGCTGATATTGATTTTTTGTTATGGGGAACCTCAGTCGTTTTTAACGACTCATATTCACTTCCAGATCGCACTCGAAGCGTAAACACCTCACTTGATGAAGTGATCACTGAACTCTTCAGAGCAGACCCAAACTTCAAATGGGACGACACGACAAACGAAGACTTCCCGATCGCGTACATTGCTCTCACCCCAGGAAAAGATCATTACCTCATTCCAGACAGTACGTTAGCTATTCACCGCTTCCGCGTGAAGGACCGTAACGGAGTGTTTAAAACACTCATACCCAAGATGCGTAGTGAACTTACAGATAGTGAACTGAATACTTCAAACGACCCCTTTACATACTACAAACTTGATAATGCTATCTTCATTGTCGGAGTTCCAGATTATGGCTTTGAAGAGGGTGTTGAAATAGAGTTTCAGCGCGGAGCAAATCACTTCCAAACAACGGACCAAAACAAAGCTCCTGGATTTTCTTCACAGTTTCACCAATTTCTCTCAATCAACTCAGCTCTTCGCTACGCAACCGCGACGGGAATGAGCGAGAAGATCAAGATTCTTAGCGGCATGAAAGAAGCAGTTAGGCGCCAAATTTCCGAACATTATCTGACTCGAAGCAAAGACAAACGACCGAACTTATCACTTAACAAAGGACGTGTAAGTAGATACGGACTGAGGTAACACCGTTATGAATAACGCAGGATCACTCTATACACGCATCGGATCAATCATTGATTCGTATACATCAGAATCAGTTGAGGTGTCTCCTGGCGTTAGGTATTCGCAGTATGAGCTCATCAATAGAATCTATCGGTTTAGAAACCGAGACCTCGATGGCATTAAGATCAACGAAGACCTCTCCTACAACTACTTCTTTGACATCATTCAGCCTCGGGTAAATAACAACATCAAAAATCTTCGATTCGACTCGAAAAATGTGATGGTGTTTTCTAACAATTACCGTCGGGACTTTGCTGCAATCTATATTTCGAATGCTTCTATGAAATTATGGATGGCTGAAAACGGTGAAGATGAAAAGCTCAAAGAAGCGGTTGAAGAGTTCGTTTCGATGGGTAACGTCGTATTTAAGCGCGTAGGTGATACCTACGCACTTTCTGACCTTAGAAATCTCATGTTTAGTAACACAACTGCAAAAACACTCAATGATACTGATCTGATTGAGAGGTATGAGCTCAGTGCTTCTCAACTTAAAGCGATGAGCGCTTGGGATGGTGACGTCATCGATGATGTTATTGGGTCATGTGCAAATACGACGTTCAAGGCGACGAACGAAACGATGCCGATCGCCTCCACCAGCCCCATGTTTGAGATTTTTGAATTTACTGGAGAAGTAAGTGAGAAAGAATATAACCAAGCACTCGATCGCATGAAAGGAAAGTCTTCCTCAGATAAGGGAGATGCTCATAAGTACTTCCTCGCCCGAATCGTTATTGCTGGACTGAGAAAAGGTCAAAACGGATCCGAGCGCATCTTGTTTTGCCAAAAGTTTCCAGAAAAGAAAAAAATCTCTGATTACTACAAAGAAGCACATTACGGTTCGTATACAGGAAGGTGGATGCGTGTTGGTGTGACCGAGATGTTGTTTGACGACCAAATTCGTGCAAATGAGATCGGGCAACAACTTGCAAGCGCTCTTGAATGGGCATCAAAAGCGATCTTCCAGACTTCAGACTCCAACGTGTTGCAGAACATGAAGGCAGACCTCATGAATGGCGACGTAGTAACTGCAAAGGATTTGAGACAACTTGAGGTTCGATCTCAGGGACTAGATCAGCTCATTGCAGACTGGAATCGCGTGCTAACCCATGCTGATGCGCTTACAAACTCTTTTGAAGTCGTAAGCGGAGAAAGCCTTCCGTCAGGGACTGCATTTCGAATGGGAGTACTTCTCGATCAGAATGCAGGAAAGCTGTTCACCTTCCTTAGACAAAAGATCACCCTCCCCTACAAGCGCGTTTTTCGAGAGTGGGTACTTCCCGAACTTATTAAAGACCTTGAGGGAAAGGACATCATTGAGATCACTGGGGACGCCGACATGCTCGATCAACTCAGAGAAATTGCTGTTCGTAGCTGGTACATGCAGAACCTCGTATACATTGGGCCACATACACAACAACAAGGTGAGCAAATCATGGCGGCCGAGCTTGAAAGTATGAAGCAGACTGATCCTTCACTAAAAAATTCAAAAAAGATTTGGGAAGGCGTATTGAAACGACTATTAGTGACTATCACAGGAGAGAACTACACCATCGATGAGCAATTAAGCGATTTGATGAATGTTGTTGGAAATGAAGAAGATCCTACTCGAAGAGCATTTGTGATGGACCTCTTCTACAAAGCTCGGGGTATTCCAATTCCGCCAAAACCAGAACCGTCCCCTCAGCAATCAAGCGGAGTTCAAAACATGATGGGAGCGGCCGCACAAGTACAGACAGCTCCAGAGGGATCTCAGCAGGTTGCTCAGCAGCCGATGATGTAGGCACTATGGAACCGTTTGATTATACATTCAGCTCATTTAACGAAGGGTTAAGTCCCTTAGCTCATATCGACCAACACTCGTTTTTTGGGTCAAATGGTATGGCAGCTGAGATGTGCGCTGACGTGCTCACCAATCCTCCGTTTCTGCAACAAAGTCCTGGTCTTGCCGATCTCACACAAGGCAATGAGGATGGGGTTGTCACAGAGTTGATTCGACATATTTTGGATCAACCGACGGCAGAGACGACGACCTTTGGGGTAGGAACGTCAAAACTATTCAAGCTTTCACCTACAGAGGTACTCAGTGGAGGCTCTCCAAGTTGGCCTCAAACGATCTCAGGTATGACAGAAGGCGAAAGTGTTATTCGTCTCAAAGAGAATCTCTTCATTCTCTATAACAAGTCATCTGGTGGAGATATTGCTGCGATGCCTCTCTCTACCGAGGTGATCGATGTTGACTGGGGATCTACTGTGGAGGGTGGCATTCCTCTGCAAAAGGCACCACACCCCTCATCTGTCAAAGAAGACATCATGCTGTTTGGAAACGGGAGGTATGTTGGGGCATATATTGCTGGAGATGGAACTCTAGACACTCAGAAACTTGATTTCGGAGAGGGGAGCGAAGTTGCAGATATCGTTTTTAATGCAAACCTGTGGTGGATTGCAGTGAACTTCGCTGATGGGAGAAAAGGACAAATCTATTTATATGACCCGTCAGCAACGTCGAACACGCTCTCAGATGAAGCTGGAATCGGCAATCAAAGTATCGGATTTTTGTTTGTTCAAAATGGAAACGTCTTTGTTGCCTATGAGGATAAAACAGCAACTGGGTTCATTATCGGATGGGTAAGTGGACGAAGCCTGAAGCCTTTACGGTACTTTACAGGATCTCTTCCAAATCACCGTCAAAAAACACTCTACTTTAATTCAATACTATTTGCTTCTGCAAATGCGTTGAAGTCAGCTGGAGCAGCGGTAGAACAGCTGCCATTCCAAATTTCAACACACGCGCTTGCAGGTTACGACACCATCGGGGCGCTTGCAGCTCCATTTGGTGCTCCATTTGTTTCATCTACAGACGGATCGCACTATAGACTTGCGAAGTTCTCTGGGTACTCGGAAGCGTCATTTTGGAAAAGTATTCTTGTCCAGGTCTCACGCGGCCGCAGTCTTGGAATGGTGCAGTCTGCCATTATAGAGACCTATCCGCTTGAAGAAGGCGCGTCGTGCAAGATCTCGTTCGAAGCAGATTACAGCGACGAAGAAAACACATCGTCTGAATACCTTATCTCTGGTGAAGGAAAGTTCCGGTTTATTCTTCAATCCATTAACCTCAAGGCGTGTTCGAATGTTCGCGTGCATGTTGACTACTCCGAGAGTGGCATCACGACGAAATGCCCTATCCGGTCTATTACGCTGCTTGGACACCGAACGGAGGCGTAAATGGCAACGATCATGCCAACAATGAGTAGTCCTCGGTCTGCAGACCAAGAGCTTATCACGCAGTTCGTTTCAGGAGAGATGCCACTTGGTCAACGTATTGGTGGGTTATCGATGTTCTCTGCGGAGTTTAAACGGGGTTCAGGTAATCAAGTATTTGGTTCAAATAGTAAGGGGATATGGCTTGGTGCTGCAAACTTTGAAGATGCTCCGTTTCGCGTAAGCATGGATGGAAAGATTTACTTACAAATTGAGTCTGGAGCACTTGTTATCGATGCAAACGGTATTACTCAGTTTGATGAAAATGGCGTTCCTGTAGGCTTTTGGGGCATTAGAACAGGAATGTTTTAATCATGTCACAAAGTGTGTTTGCGATCGCTGATCAGGATTTACGTACCGACCCCATCATCAACCTCAAACGCTTGAGTGACTTTGGTGAACTCAAGATATATAGATGGGGCAACGCCTCGATTACTCCAGATGGTGACGGAAATGGATTTGCAGATATCCCCCATGATCTGAACTATGCGCCTTCGTATGACCTCTTTGTAAAACTGCCTGATGGCTACTGGAGTCCAGTCGGGGCAGCGAGTTCACTTGCTTTTGGCGATGCAACAGCAACTATTTTTGGAGTCAGCGATGAAGAAAAACTTCGGATTCAAACGATTGGTGGGTACTCAAAACTCGCATCACTTCAACGTGACTTTCGGTACTACATTCTCGTTGATAAGGCAGAAGGGTTTAACGGCTCGAGCAACATTGCGCTGACAGGAGATCGCGGCATGAAGTTGTCTGAGGACGATGTCAACGTGTTTGAAGGTCAGGAGTACCAGATGCGAATGAGTACAAAGTATCGGTCGCTTCAGTACTTTAAAGAGCACGTTGTTCAAGAAACACTTTCGCTTCCGTTGATGTTTTCAAGCCATGATTCACAAGATAATATTGAGAGCCAATATGTAGATTTTGATCATGGGCTTGGATACCCCCCGCTTTTTAAAGCGTTTTATGGCTCAGGATCTACGCTAAGAAAGATTCCAGACAATGCCTATGCCGCAGTACAGGCAAGCGACATCGTTACACAAGCTTATTACACCTCATTTGAGGTTGTAGCAAAATGCAATTCTGATCGAGTTCGACTTCAATTTCGCAGACGGTCAGTCTTTGATAAAGAACTCTTTTTAGGAGAAAACGGTGGAAGCCATTTTCCTCCAGGACAGTTAATCTCTGCGGTACAACACCAACCAAAAACAATTACCGTAACAATTCAAGTGTATACAGAGAATCTAGAGGGATCAGTCTATGGCGAATGAGAAGATGTTTCTCGCTGGTGACGATGCGCAAAACTATTGGAGCCTAGATTATGCTGATGGGTACTACACTATTGGAAACCATCCATCTAATGGTGATATGGATGGCGCAATTCGCTTTCCAGGAGTGACAGGTAGTGGAAATTGTCAGGAAGCGAGAATATTTCTCTTTGTAAATGACAGCTCCGGTTTATCTGGAAAAGTGGTCTTAGATATGTGGGGGATCGATGAAGATAACACAAGCCCTTTCGGAAGTGACCCATTAGGAAGAGCCAAAACATCAGAATCTACCTTTTGGGAAATAGACCCAATGCCGCTAGTTGGTGGTTTCGTTCTCTCTAAAAACGTGACGAATATCGTAAACGAAATAAGAAATAGGATGGGTTGGTCATCTGGAAATGCGATCGGATTTTTACTCGAGACACACCCTTCAAATACGCCACACTCATGGTTTTCTGGGGGAATAGATGACTTGGGTGTTGGAATGGGAAGCTCGATCTCTTACCTCTTGATTCGTGAACAAGCCGCTGGCAACTTTTCCCCAGCACCCAAGCTGATTTCTCCTCCCGTCCTCCCTGGACCAAAAAACTGGGGCCAGGCACAATCATACCCAGGAGTAAATGTATTTGAAGCAACAGATGATCAGATGTACTACACTTCAAAAAAGCGCGTTGAAAGAATTATTGAGGAAATTGATGTGAACACAACTGCAAATGTGATACTACAGATTCCTCATGGGCTTTCATACAGACCTAGAGTAACAGCATTTGCGAAATCATCCGTATCTGGACAGCGCTTCGACCTCCCACGACACATGCCATCTTCTATTCAGACAGGTCCTGAAGGAGATACGTTGGAAGGAGACATAGAATCAAATGAAACGTATATCAGGATATTGACGACTCAAAACGCTCAGGTACATTGCAGAATCTTCCTTGACGAGATCGTCCCCTAAGATGCTATACTCATCACGAGCGTTGTGACAATCACGCTCATGGCAACGTATTCCCCCGATTCGATTGGTATAACAGCCCCAGCAGATGGGTTTAAAGACCTGGGTTGGTATAACGCTCGACAGTACTTTCAAGGTTCCCTTTCAGAACCAGGTCAGATTCATCCCAACAGTTCTCAAGTCGGTGCTGGGCAAAGTGTCTCTCCTGAAGTCGTTCGTCAGTCATCTCCAACAAACCAACAGTACATTGATGCGCAAAAGTTAAGCGCTCCCGCGAGCGTTCCCTATGTTACGTCCACACAGTCAAGTTTTTTTGACGGATTAAAGACAGAAGTAGACACAGCGCGGACTGCACTGACTTCAAGACTCACTGCTGATAACACTCGTTTAGAAACGCAGATGGCTGAAGCTCGAGCAAGAGAGCAATCAGCACTTGATAGTATCAAGCCGCTTACGGCACCATTTCGTCAAGAAGTTTCTGAAAAGTATCAACCCATTATTGATCAGCAGTTCAATGATCAAATTGGTCTGACTGATCAACTTCAGACACTTCTTAACGAAGGGCAAGAACTCATCCGCAGACAACAAAGTGTCACTGGTTTAGATTCTGTTCGAAATCCCCGTATTCAACGAAGTATGAATGAAGTGGCCGCTCAAGCAGGGATTATCCAGGCGGTACTTGCACAGAAAAGTGCAAATATCGCTACTGCGTATACCATCATCGATAAAACCGTTGGGTATATCAATGATGACCGTCAGCAACAAATTAGCTACTACAACACTATCTTAAACCTCTCCAATCGAGACATTCTCATGATCGACGATAAACAAAAAGAGATTGCCAGAGAGGAGATTGCCTTACTTAAAAGTGACGTTGTTCGTTCTCAGGCAGCAATGGATGCAGTGAAGAATCTCATGATAAATCCTGACACCGCTGTATTGATGGCAAAAGCTGGTGTAACGCTGAATGACACTCCTGAACAGATAAACGCAAAACTTGCGTATGCGCAAAACTCTATCGAGGTACAGCAACAGGCTAATGAGATCACACGACAAGGCGGCACTGTGGTCACAAGCCCAGCTGGTATTGCTCCAGATAAGCTCAGAAGTTTCACTGATTCATTTGGGAATACCTACTATTACAAGATGCCATCACCTTCAAAAAGTACAAGCTGGACAAACGATCCGCTTACAAACGACTTGCTTAAAGAGCTGAGTTCCTCTGCACTGTCAGTACCAACAAGTACGACTTCATCAGGTCCGCTCAGAATTGGGGCAAACGGCATCGTAAGTCAACCTTCAGGGCTGCAGTCACTCTCACCATCCTGGCAAAAGATATTTGACACCATTAACCCTTCATTAAGGTAATTATGACGCCGACACAGCTCGAAGAGTTTAAACGTAAAGCAAGAGAAATGGGGGCACCAGAGGACCAGATTGCGGCATACATCGCAAAGTATGGAGGTGTAGGTCAGAGTGCGGCTTCCCTCCAAGCTCCTGTTGCAAAAGCTTCCCAATCAACAAATCCTGTGATCAGCCCCTTGATGAATAATGGCCTTCAAGTCGTTGACCCGACAACACCTTCGAAGACACCAAAACCAGCTCCTATCAGCGATTCCGTCGTAGACGAAGAGGTAAAGACTGGGAATCCAATTATCGACACGTTTGCGCAAGCACAACAGCGTTTTGGTCAAGGTATTGGTGGTGCAGCATCGCTAGTATTTGGAGGCAATGAACTCTTTGATCAGACACAGCAACAGTATATGGATACCGCTGACCGCATGACAGCGCAAGCAGAGTTACTCCGAAGCCAGGGTAAAGAGAAAGAGGCTAAGAAGTTTGATCAATGGGCGCAAGAGTCTATTCAAATGGCTCAACAAAATGCGGATGATCAAATTAATATGACTGACAAGGGTAAGAAAGACGTTTTAAAGGGTGGGGTAGGTACTGCAGCAAATCTCATACCATCTGGCGGATCGTCTACTCCTATCAAAGTTGTGACTAGTGCACTAGCCGGTGGTGCAGCTGGTTATGGAGTATCTGAAGATAATCAGGAACTTCAAGATATAGCGACGGGTGCGGCTGTAGGTGGCGCCATTCCATTAATTGCTGACTTTGGAAAGGGGTTGCTGCTGAATGGAAAATCAGCTGGTAATAGGGTCATAAGTAGACTTCTTAATCCATTCACAGCTCAGTTTGACCAAGAGATAGCTGATCTCGCTAGAGCTAAGAATGTAGATCTGCCAGTCAGTGCACAAACGAATAGCAATGTTGTAAAACAGGCTGAAGCACTTGCTCAAAAGTCTTTTTTTGGCAATAAGATTACGAACAAGATATTGAAAGCAAGTAATCAGATTGATGAGATTTCACAGAATTTGACGGATGAACTCGCAAAACCAATCGACAAGAAGTCTATAGGAAATGTAGTTAAGTCGGGTTTTTCAACTTTTGAAGATAATTTTAATAAGACTAAAACAAGTTTATATAATTCCGTTCCAGAAAATGTTTTGAACACTGATGCGGATACAACGTCTACTATCAAAGCGCTCAATCAAATTATCGCCGCTAAAGAAAAGTCAGCTGCCCCAAATACGAATGTTGAATATTACAAGACGATACTAGAAAGACTTCAACGTGGATCGGGAAATACTGACGATTTTATTCCCACATATGATGTATTAAAGAAAACACGTACCTCTATTGGTGAAAAGATGAAGAATTTTACTGATCCAGTTGCAACTGGAGACAGTGCAAGTTTAAAGAAGTTATACGCGTCACTGTCTGATGACCTGGAAGAGACAATCAAGAAAAACGATGAGAATGCGTACCAAATTCTTCAAGAAGCAAATACTTTTTATGCTGAAGGGATTAGCAAGATCAATAGCGATATTGGAAAGTCAATCAAAAATAGTGATCCTGAAAAGTTGATCGATACCTTACTCAAACCCAACAGTGAATCAGACATTTCACTAGTAAAGAGCATTATCGGTGAAGACGCTATTTCTGAGTTACAACAAGGTTTCACTTCAAAGCTTTATAACGACTCAGTAAATGCCAGAACTCAAAAGATTGATTTGACGAAGCTTCGTTCTCAATTGAAAAAGTACGGTGAAGGATCAATAAAAGAGCTACTTGGCGAGGAAGGATTCACAACATTTCAACAAACAGTCAAGGACCTTGAAGATGTTGAGAGGCTTACAAAAGCGCTGAATAAAGGAAGCAAACCGGCTGAGGGATCACAGACTGCATTTCTGTTAAATAGCTTGAGTAACTTAGGCCTGTATGCGTTCAACCCAAAGATCTTCATTGGAAAGATGGCTGGAGAGTTCGCAATGTCACAACTTTTCACCAGTGAAACAGGGCGAAAGTTATTAACTGAGGGTTTAGGTGAAATTGCCCAAAACTCAGGAGCAAAGCTGCATAGTCCAATAGATCAGACTGTAGCTAGGCTCATCGGGGTTGCTGCATCAACTTTTGCTACTAGTCGCGATGAAGTAATAAACACTAAGAATCAAAACCAAGGCAGCAGCGACTCTCTCACCGAACAGATACCAGCAACCAGCCAAGAGAATAATGAATATAATAATCAGTTTCAAGTATCATCTCCCATATCACAAGAAAGTGTAACACAACCTAGTCCAACTTCTAGCGCAATCGAGCATCCCATTCCGGCATTTCGGAACTTTCAGACAAAGCAAGAGATGGTCGCATGGTTTTTTGGTCAGGGATCAAGTCCTGAGGCTGTCCAGCAACTGTCTCAACTTTGGGATCAGTTTGCACCTGGAGGGGCAGATCAAGATCAATACTCTGATCAGTTTCTTACGACTGGAGTTCCAGTCACCTATGCCGATAAAAAGTTTATGCTAGAGAATCCTGATAAAGTTCCAGGATCTGCGAAAACAAACGCTTCAAAATTTGCTCCAGCTGTATCAAGGGCACTAAGTCAACTCGAAACAATTAGTGGCATCAACTCTGAAGATTCTATTTTCCAGGGTGGATCTACAACCATCGGAAAGACCCTAAAGTCTCCAGGTATTCAAGCAAGAATGGCAACAGATGCAACATTCGCTGAGCGGGTAAACCAATACAAATCTTCACTATCACTTGCAATCGGTGCTATTAACCAAATGCTCGGGGCAGGAACGTTAAATGAAGGAGAGGCAACTCGGTTGCTCGAGACAGTTCCAGACGAAAACACTTCTATTGCAGATGCAAGAGCATGGTTTAAGAATGCACGAGCAATCCTTGGTGTTCAGTAGATTAGAACTATCTAATCTACTACCTACATCTTCGAGGAAGTTGTGAATCGCAATATTTCAATGGCTCAAAACAGCCAAACTGTTTTCCTTGTAAAATACAATTCTGATACTGGAGCAACTCATTGTTGTATTTGGAAAGACAAGATTGATACTGAAGCAGTTCTTTCTGACAAGAGTTGTCATCAAGAGTAGTTGTGTTTTGGTAAATAATGACTTGTTGTGGTGGATCCCTCTGATATGAGGGAGAAATTGTGAAATATTTAATTATATAATTTTCTATTTCACTCTCGGGGGCTCCCATCGCTCTTGCTTTTCGCACAAATTCATTTAACTCTTCCTGAGTTATTTCACTCTTCTCAGTACGTTCGCTCTCTATTTTATGTGTTGCAAGTTCAGGTGATGGGTAGGGCATTACAGTGGGAAATGGATATGAAGACGCCTTAACAGTATTCACTATCTCAATAGGCTGATTCGACTTCACTTCGACTGGGTGCGCCCCTCCCAATACTGAGGTTGCTAGGATGAATAAGGGTGCGATTAAACTCTTTACGTTGCTCAAGATGTTTTCCATAGACATATTTCTATAAAACCAACCGATTTTTATCAATTAATTACTTCGTACTCAATCAGTTTAGTATTATTATCAAACTTTGCCTCTGGGTACTTTTTCTCTGGGTTCAGCTGTATTTCAAGTGTATGCTTTCCCAAACCAAGTGGCAACTTGATATCTTCTCGTCGTATTTGCTTTCGGGACTGCTTTTCGATGACATCAATATCAAATGATGAAAGAGTCTCACCGTCAGCAATAATTTTAAGCTCAACATTTTTAGCATCTTCATGGCCGTTGTTTCTAATAAAAAAGAACATAAACTCAAACGAGTTGCCCTCTTTCACCCAAAAGTTTTGATTATCTTTTGGCCCATCTAAAGGGTCTCCAAACTTATTGAGCGAGCTATTCTTAGGGTAGTTCGGAATAATAGAGACTCCTTCAAAATTAAGATCATTCGTTATAGTAGGCATCGGGGTTGGACGTGGAGACGATGTACTTGATTTTGCACTCACACTTGCAATCGGACTCGGAGAAGCACTCCTCGTTGCCTCCTCAGAAAGCTCTGGAGTGAGCACGGTTGGACTGGGTAATACTTCAACAACAGGTGAAGGGAGTGGCTGTGGGGTCGGGGCAATGTTAATGCCTACAACTCCAAGTGTGGTGACACTAAACCAGATAAGGAACTCTCGAGCTCCGTCAATGAGTGATGAAAATGACATGTTTCCTCCAGAACTTTATGAAGATTGTAGCAGTTTTCATTGATATTGACTGACATAGTATGATCATGATATGCCAAAACCAAATGACCTTCTTGAACTTCAGCTAGATGAGCTCAGGAGAATGTTTGACGGTATATCAGAGATATATACGCAAACTCGCACGAAGATTTTTGCATTTATGAGTGGAGGCCTAGCCTTTCTTGCATTTTACTTTAGCTCTCAAAAACTGAATGCACCACAAGAAACATACGGCATAATAATATATTTCTTAGCATTAGGACTTGAGATATTTTCGCTAGCAGTACTCTTTATCGCTACACAGTCAGTTCCTTGGAATATCCCTCCAGAAACTTCAGAAGTTAAGAAGAACAAGTTCAAGGATCGAAACGAATTTTTAGTTTATATGTGTGAACAGTATTTAGAAGCAATCAAAAATAATGGATCCAGATGTGAGGAGAAAAGAAAGCAATTAGATTTAGCTTTCCCATTATTGATTGCTGGTGCTATATTATTGTTAATCATTAAAAGTTTCCTAAAGGAAGGAGTAACATGCGTCTCCTGAATGACATTTATACAAATTAATGATTTGGACTGTATAGTTCAATGAATCTAGAAAGATAACCCCGCTCATAAGGCGGGGTTTTTGCTTATGTTAGAATGAATGCGAGCGTTGTGAACAAAAAACTGCTGAAATGCAGTCAGCAACGCTATGAAACCAGGTCGCCCCTCTGAGTACTCTGATGATGTACTCAACCAAGTAGATCTCTACCTTTCCAAGTGTAAAGACAAAAAATACACCTTCCACAAGACAGTTGGACTGAAATCAGATACCTATGAACAGCGTATTACTGTCAACCTCCCCTCAATTGAAGGTTTTGCAAAGTTTCTGGGTGTAAGTCGAAAGACTCTGTATAACTGGCGTGATGAACATTCAGACTTTGCAGAAAAACTTGACGATATTCTTGCGGAGCAACAACGTCGCTTAGTAAACAATGGCCTCTCTGGCGACTACAACTCTACAATCTCCAAGCTCATTTTGTCATCGAACCACGGCATGCGCGAGCGTGTTGATGCGACCACTGATGATCAGCCATTTTCCTCCTTTAGTGATGAACAAATTAAACGAATCGCTCAGCTTGTCTCAAGCGGAGAAGGAAGCTCTGGTAGTGCACCTCGCACGTAAGAACCTCATTGCTTTCTCTATAGCTACAGACGAAAAGTACCAAGACACTTGGTTTCACCGCCGTCTCGCATCCATTTTAGAAGATGCTGTAAAGCGTGTAGAGCAAGGTGAGGATGTTCGCATCATCGTTGAAGCGCCTCCCCGACATGGGAAAAGTGAAATATCTACAAAAAAGTTTGGCGCGTGGATTCTTGGAAATCATCCTGATTGGCCGATTATTGTCGCTTCCTATTCAGGAGGACTCGCTGAAGAGTTCGGTCTTGGCACTCGTGACATTATGCAGTCACCGCAGTATCAAAAGATATTTTCAACTCGACTACGGAGGGATTCAAAGGCAAAGTCGAAATGGAAAACAGATCAAAAAGGGAGTTATACAGCAGTCGGCGCAGGTGGAGCTATTACTGGAAAAGGATTCAAGATTGGCGTGATCGACGACATGTTTAAAGACCGCAAAGAAGCAGAGTCCCTGACTATTCGAGACGCACGGTGGGATTGGCTACGCTCTACGTTCATGACGCGTCAGGAAGGTGCATCACTCATCATCATCATTAACACTCGGTGGCACGAAGATGACTTGGTTGGTAGGTTACTCAAGCAGCAAAAAGAGAATGAGGAAGAAGGGCTGGATGATTTTGATAAATGGGAGGTTGTTAGTTTCCCAGCAATTGCAGTTGAAGACGAATTTTATCGTAACAAAGGAGAGGCTCTATGGCCTCAAAAGTACCCAATTGAAAAGTTAAAAAAACTAGAAATTGCGCTCGGACCCTATGAGTTTGCTGCTCTCTATCAAGGAAGTCCAATTACTTCAGAAAATCAAGAGTTCAAAGAGAGTTGGTTCAAATATAGAACTTTTGCAGAGGTGCTGGCATTAAATACAAGGAAGTTTGCTACGATCGATCCTGGAGGGAAAAAGCTAGAGAATGACTACACTGGAATAGTTCGCAACTATGTCGATCAAGAGAACAACTGGAATATTAGGGCGATGGGCGTTCACTTTGATAGCATGGAGTTGTGCAAATATATCTTTATTCTCCATGATGAAGGATTTGAGGTGATTGCGATTGAAGAGACCGTCTATCTAAAAGCGGTGAAACCATTCTTTGATGAAATGTGCAGAAAGAGAAATAAGTTTCCAAACGTTCTCCCCATTCCTCAACCAACAATCCAAAAGGAGGTGAGAATTAGAGGTATTATTCCGAGATATGCAAGCGGGTCGATTTACCATATCGTTGGAGAATGTGCAGACTTGGAAGGGCAACTCAAAGTATTTCCAAAAGGCGCAAATGATGATGTTCCAGATGCTTTAGCCATGCAAAATGGAGTTGCAGAACAGCCTCAGACTCTATATCAACATAAAGTAGCAGTCGCACAGCGACAACACCGAAGGGAGCATGCCAGCAAGCGAGCTGGGATGTAGATAGTATGCTAACACCAGATACTGTACGAAGTTTGCTTGCTAACAACGACTTTCTTGCATTTAAGGATCACCTTGAAGACTGTTTACAATCTCTTAACACCGTCACAGGACTGTCCGAACTCTCAAATGAACATGCGGGTGAAGAGGCAAAGGTCCGTTTACGAAGTGCACAGGTCATTGCAGCCATTCTTCACCCGCTCGAGGTATCTGTAGAGAAAAAACAACTGGATGTAGAAAAACTTATTGCTGCACATAAACGAGCTGGACTTGCCTAACGTATGCGAGCGCTTAAATCCACAAACGAGCAATTTAATGAGTTTTTGAGAGAAACGTACGATAGAGCTATACGACTGCGTGATAATCCAAGTGCCGATGATCTTCGTGAAGTTCGACAAGAGGAATTAAAAGAACAACGGCTTCAACGAAAGAAAAAACGACTCAAACATTTTGGCATGTGACACACTTTGATATATATCTGCGAACGTTGATGCTTTTCTTACGGCTATCGAATCGGTTTTTACGATGATATCGTTCAAATATGGCATCATACGAAGAACTTCAATCACAAGCTCAAGCACTCGGTCTACCCTACGATAACGTAAGTAAAAAAGATCTTGCCAAGTCAATCAAAGCAGCGCAATCCTTACCCGATTCTGAAGAGGAGTTGTCTTCAACAGAGACTGCTGATACCCAAGATGATCCCCTAAGTAATGAACTAGAAACGGTGGATGATGAAAACATCCCTACAGTAAAGACGCAAGAAGATCCTGACCCAGAACCTGAAGAATCACTTCCTTTATTTGCGAAGGTAGTGAAACAAGGCCGCGTCATTCGCCAATATAGTTTAGTAAACCATGGTGAACGTTTTATAGAGCTCGCACAAGAATTTGCAGCAAAACAAGGAGCTGTGGTTGAACCCGTGTACTAAACACACACGTATACAAGTTAAGAGAGCGCAACATCATTCTGACCGTTTGGTTGGGAGATGATCGTGAATTAATACTTGAGGGACTTGTTCCTCAAAATAGAGTTCACAGCGCTCAAATCATCTCTCAGTCAAACCGCCAGATAGGCGGTTTTTTTTATAGCTGGAAACAGCAAGAGTTGGAGTCCAATGGACGAACACACAGCAGATTTATCCCCTGATGAGCAAAAAGCTGAACAGGAAGGATTAAAAGAAGTTCCTGAAGACGAACTTCGAAAGAAAGTAGCTGAGGAGTACGGAGTAGATCCTGAAAGTCAGTCAGAACTTCTCGAAAAAATCGTCGCGAAAGAGAAAGAGCACCGCAAACGTACGTCTGGAGTCATTAGACAAAAGATCAAGTACAGAAACGAGCTCAACACGATCAAAGGAACTCCTAAACCTATTAACAACCAAGAGGAAAGCAAGATCGATCCGCAGAAGATTGATGAGATGGTGAACGAAAAAGTCAAAGCAAGTTTGGAAGAACGAGACCTTAACAACCTCAATTTACCAGATGAATTGAAAGACGAAGTTCGCACACTCGCACAATTGAAAAAGATCTCAGTACTTGAAGCAGCAAAGTTACCCTACGTTACTGCACGGAAGTCTGAAATTGAGGCAGATCGATTAATTAGAGACGCAACACCTAAAGGTGACGGCCGCGGACCCGCACATAAATATTCGGATCCAAGCAAAATGCCGAAGCTGACGGACTTTGACTACAAATCTCCAGAAGGTAGAACGCAGTACGAAACTGCGCTCGCCGAATGGAAGAAACGTCAAAAGTAGCACACTCTACTGCTTTCCAAAACTATAAGGAGACAGCATGTCTTTCGACGCTGCACGCGCCGAGTTTTGGGATAGATTACAACTTGATTTCTACACCGCTAACTCAGCGTTTTATTTAGCAAATCGTGAACTTGAAGAAGTTATCGGGCAACAGGGGCGAAAAGTCCACGTTCCAATTCTCAGTCACCCTAATGTTGGTACCTATGTCCCACACTCCGATATCGCATTTAGTCAGAAGAACGCTACTGACCAATTTCTAGAGGTAGATACCTTCAAATATGCTGCTGAAGACATTGATGACACCGAGTCAAGTCAAACACCCTTTGATTTGCCAGGTCATTCAATGAAATCAATTCGCATGGGATTGATGAACCAAGCTGAGCAAAAGTTCTTAGATCAGATCTCTGGAGCTCATTTCACCATTGATGACAACGGCAACCCGCTTGTTATCACTTCAGCCAACATTCTGGATGTTGTGCAGATGGCTGAGGGAATCCTAGGTTCTGCCGATGTTTTAGCCGGCCGTCCAACCGCTGAAAAAGCATTGGTTCAAGGTCCTCGCACCGTTGCCGCAATGCGACGTTCTAAGGCTGATCGAGAATCTCGATTAGGCGATGAAACTCTCGCAAACGGTATTGTTGGACCATGGATGGGTTGGACCGTCGTTGAAAACAACAACCTCCCTTGGAGCGGAATGTTGAAGGTTGCAACGCAGCCAACAGATGGTGACACGGTTACGATCGCTGGTGTCAAACTCACCTTTAAAACTTCTCTAGGATCAACTCCAGGAAACGTTTTAATTGGTGTTGATGCTGCTGCAGCTCGAACCAACCTTCTGTCTGCTATTCATGGCACCGCCGGTGCGGGATCGACCTATGTAGAGCTTTCAGATAACGATGTGTTCTTACTCCGTCGCCGACGCAGACTGGCAGGAACGGTAAACAGTAGCGACATCACTTTCACTGGATATGGGGACATTGCAGTGTCCGAAACCTTAACGGCTGCTGCTGACATTTGGAGCAATCTTTACCAAGATTCTGTCTTCATGATCCGTGGCGCCATCGACTTCATCGTTCAAATGATGAAGCTGAAAGTTGTCGAAAAAGAAAAGGGCTTTGCGCAACTGGTCAAAGGAATGATCGGAGTTGGAGCGAAAGTCTTTAAAGACGGCGAAATGATGATGGTTCGCGTTCGCCAAGACGTCAGTGCTTGGAAATAAGTTCGTAACTGATCAGTTTTGCGGGGTTCTGATTAAAAACCCCGCGCTCAACCATTAACACACAGAAAGAGCACATATGTTAAACAATCAACGCGTCAAAGAGTTCTTAAGTAGACTCATGGGTGGATCTTACGCTGAATATTCAAAGACAATCCCATTTTATCCAACGATCGATATTCGAAAAGCAACGGTAGTTACCAAAACTGCTGACTACTCCATTACAGAGAGTGATCTGCTTAAACCTACCATTTTTAACAATGCAGGGGATGACGGTACACAAGTTTTATCACTTCCTAAAGCATCTCGATCGAGAGGGTGTGTCGTTCGGGCACACGCTCTTGCAACACAAGCAATAAGGTTTCTTCCACAAACAGGCGAAGCAGTGAACTATAACGGCAGCGCTGTTGTCACAAAGTACCTCAATATTGCAGGTGTTATCGGCAACTACGTCGAACTGTTTTGTGACGGATATCAGTGGGTAGTTACCCAAGCGAATGGAGCTGTAACTAAAGAAGCGTAATCAAATGCTCTTAATTACTGCTTTTTTAAAAAGGAACGACTTATGAATCAAACAACTTCTTTCGCGCAAGACCTCACAGGAAAATCAAGAGAACTTCTTATAGACGTTCAGGGCTATGTAATTGCAGCTCTAAGACTTAGTGGAACATGGTCTGCGGTACTCACTATTGAAGGCACTACCGATGGTCAGAACTACGATACTTTGGTCGATCAGCAGGGAGTATCACTCTTAGCAATCGATTCAAATCGAAAAATTGTTTTTGACGTTTCTACGTTGAAAAAAATCAAAGTACGAATTAGTACATACACATCTGGTACTGTCAAAGCATCTGTGCTTCTTAATGAATCTGGAAGTCTTTTTGGTGGAATTATTTCAATCTTTTCAGATGTTTGGGACAACACCCTTCACTTTTTTAATGTTGGATTGAAATCATTGATTGCCGGGGAAGATGTAGATAATCATGTTCTTGGAACACTACCAAAACCCGCAATATCCGCATTGTATTCCCCAATTGCATTTACTAACTTTGGAACTGCTGCAAAAGCCAACGTTAAGAGTGTGCCAGGACATATATTCAGCATTGATTGTCAGAATGAGAACGCAGCAGTTAGATATTTGCAAATCTTTAATTTGGCTGCGAATCCAATTGATGACTCAAGCGTTCCACTTTTCTCTTTTATGATCCCAGCTGGATCTGGCACTACACCTGGAATTAGATCGATTGGAAGGGAGTTCTTTGGTGAAGGTGGCTATTACTTACCAACAGGCTTGTCATGGGGGATATCAGTAGATCCAGATGTATTTGACGAAACAGGTGTAACCGTTGGAGAGCATCAAATTAACGGTACGTACATCTAGAGGAGCGTATATGGGACTCAAATGGGACGGCATCGGACTCGTCATGGGTTTTCTTGGATCTCCTATCAATCCTTCAAACACAGCGTTGCTCCAATCCATCTACGAAGATTACAAGCTTATTAAGCAGCTTGGGTTCCAGCTCATGCGTCCAGGTGCAACTGACCCTGGCTTCGTCAATGCCTATCCCTTTTCCAAAATCATGGTGCAGTATGCCGCCGAGATAGGCTTTCAAAAGATCATGTGGGGACCAACATGGACAGGTTTTTTCGGTCCTCTTACCGCCGCGTCTTATCCCGGGTACCATCAGCAAGTACTTGATGCGCTTGAGTGGGCTATTGCGAACGGAGTCACAGAGTTCGCAATTGGAAATGAAATGGAGTCTGAGGTTGATAATACAACCCTCACATTCGCTCAAATGATCGAAGAGATCAAGAATACAGCTATTGCATGTCAGGCAATCAAGGCGGCTCATAACTCAGACATTAAAATCACCTATACTTCAACTGCTGGGTCCTTGATTGTTAATCTTTGGATTAGCACAGGCATCACCCCAGGAGTGGATCTAGACTATATTTGCTTTAATCCTTATGGTGCAAATCAGACTGATATACCTGGTTTTTTCACTGACTGTAAGAGAATATGGGATGGATTCGGAACGTTAGCAAGACTGAGTGAATTTAACCTTGTTATAGACTCTCAGCCCAAAACAATACCGCCAGAACGTCAAGAAATAGAAATTAGCAAACGAATACACATTATAAGGTCTCTTGGATTTGAGGAGGCATATTTCTACGTCTGGAAGAAAGCTGAAGGATCAAACCCAGAAAACAATTCTTTAGCTCTTTCAACGGGCGGATATCGAGATGAGTTTTGGTCAATATTTTCAGGGAGACGTTGGTTTAAAAACGTATAGCTATGGTACTTTTTCGAACAATCGATGAGCTTCGTTTTCCCGTAGATGGTTTTGGTGGAAGCTTAATTTTTGATGGAGTTGATGATTTTGTTACGATTCCTGGAATTATTCCCTCAGTGAGTGCATTTTCGTGGTCAACTTGGGTGAAGATGTCCCCAAGTCATCCAGCATTTGGCATGATTTTCGATTATAACCAAGATAATCGAGGCACAAGATTTCTCTACGACAGCACTGTATTAAGACGGTTTAATTATGAAGTCGCGAATGGGACATCAATAAGTGCCGTTACACCAAATAACTTTCGTTTGCTCAATGGTTGGGTAAACTTTATTGGCACATACAACGGATTGTCATTTTCACTGTATATGAATAACAAGTTCGTGCAAAGTCAAAGCAAGACAATGATTGCACCTACGTTGCCACAGATTCTAACTTTAGGAAGAAGATCTTCGGAGGCAAGTGGTTTTGGAAAGTTTAGCCTTGCCCATTTTGCATGGCAAAATGGTGTAGTATGGACCGAAAAGCAACGTGCCGATGCCTATTATTTAGGTCAATTTCCCAAAGAAGCGAGCTGGTACAACTTCTTAGATAATGTAGATGATCAATCCGAAAACGGTAATCATATGGAGATTGGGGAAGGAACTTCATTCGGAGATGGTCCGCACCATGGTCCTAGACAGATGGCGAATTATAGGGGAAATGTGGGTGAACTGAGGTCAGCGAGTCTTGAGAATGCAACAAATAGAATAACTCTTCCTTCTTCTCCACTTTTTTACAATAACGCTTTTACAATTTCTGGGTATATGAAACCATCAACAGTGGATACTAATCGAACACTGTTTGGGTGGTCAGGTAATAGTACACCTCAAGTTGCTATCACTTCCGGCAACTTTCTTCGTTTAAATAAACAAAATATTGCATCTATCGCAACTACAACTCGACAGGTTCTAAAAGATATTTGGCAATTTTTTGCGGTCAGTTTTGACGAAAATGGTGATTATAAATTATATCTTTGCAATAGCTTATCGAAACCAATTCCACTCGTGGCTGGCAACTCAGTACAAACTTGGACATACAGCACATCAGTGCCATATGTTGGAAACGTAGTAGGCTTTGCTCAAGCTTTCCGTGGATTGTTAAAAAACGTTAAATACTTTAACCGAGCACTGAGTCCAGAAGAAGTTATTCAGGCTAAAGTTGAAAATGACTTCAATTCGCTAGATGACTGCATTTCATTATTTAAATTAGATGAGGCAAGTGGAACTACTGCAGTTGATATAGTAAACGCATTAAATGGAGTGAAGACCAACGTTGGATTTTCAAGTAACGTACCATTCCCTCCAAGAAATCAGTTGTAAATGTGGACAAATAAAATTAAAGATCCAAACCAATCCCAATGGAGCACTCCAGAAAAGTCTCAGTTGATACATGTGCTCACATTTCAAAGTGGTGTTGGAATCCAATACCAAAATGGTGATGGGATGATTTCACGCATCACGCACCAAGAACAATGGTCTACCAAACAAAAACAGGTTTGATATAATAAATGTTGAGCGTTGTGAACAGTCGAGGTTCACATCGTCGAACATACTTATTCCCCAGTCACTCAGCTTCCAGAACTTGTAGAAGCACCTCAAAACAATGATGTCATTCATATCATTGATGTTTCTGACGATACAGATAGTGATGAGGGCTCTTCAAAAAAGATTTCAGTTGCACATTTATTAGAGAGCAGAGCGCTCGCATCTGATGTTGAAACCATTGAAACGTCACTCTCAGATCTATTAAGTGACTTCATCGAGCTTGAATCAGATTTTTTAGTCGAGCATTATGCTGATGGTCATCATAGAGACATCGTCGCTGATACTATCAATGTTGGAAACACTATCCTTTTTGATGGGGTACTGGATGAGGATACTCTCGCCTCTAATTCACCTACAAAGCTTCCTACGCAGCAAAGCGTTAAAGCATACGTCGATGCTACTATCGCTGCTACCCACACCGGCTGGTCTCCTGCAGGCCATACCTGGACATACGCTTCGCCAACAACCCTCACTATCGCTGGAATTGACCTTACTGCTGTGTATCAACCTGGAACGTATCTTCGTTTTAAGCAGGGCGGAAACTACAAATACGCTGTTGTAAAAGAGGTAGCATTTTCAACAAACACAACAGTAACGATATTTACTAACACAGATCACACCATTTCAAACTCAGCAATCACTGATAACGATTATTCCTATCAATCGAATCCTCAAGGTTTTCCGCAATGGTTTAACTTTAGTCCAACCTGGACTGGCTTCTCGGTTGCACCGGCTGGTGGAATCTACAGATATAAAGTCACTGGGCGCATGATCACGTTGATGATACAACCAACATCTGGTGTTTCTAACAGCACCTCGACTGCCGTCTCAGTCCCAGTTGCGACATCTGACGATACTCACATGTTAGGGAACTCCTACGATAATGGAGCGTGGCAATCAGGAGCAAGTCCTGCATATCTTCCTGCATCTTCAACAACGATGAATCTCTACAAAAATACGAACCAAACAAATAACTGGACGAATACTGGCGCAAAAGCATGGTATGGCGTCGTAAGTTACAAGTTTTAAGGATTTATGAGCGAGTATACAAGCACATTACAATGGTCACAACTTCCTGTAATGCTATCTTTTTTAAGCGCAGCTGTTCTCGTTGCCGGCGCGTTCTTCACCGTAAAGATCGATATTGCTCGACTTGATCAGAAGGTAGAGACACTTGCATCTGCAACCGAAAAGATTCCAGATAAAATTAATGATCATGAAACAAGAATTACATTACTTGAGAGTAGAAAACAGTCGTTACTTCAATCTCCTTCACTACCAAATAAAGTGTTGTCTCCAATTCCTTCACCCCAACACTCTTCATCTGTACGCATTGATCGGCCATCACCCATATATTCAGCGCAGATAGTAACAACAGAACATCAACAACAACCACAACTCCCAGACCCAGACAGTGTGAGACTGCCAACACCTGGACCATCTCCACTACTTCACATCTCACTTCCAACACCTGTTCTGAATATTCTAGGAGGGGGCTAATGGCTGAACGAAACCTACGAGTACCGTACAAATCACAGTGGGACGAGGATGCTAGAAAAACAGCAAACGACTGTGGGCCTGCGAGCATTGCGATGATTTTGGCATATTACGGCCAAAACTTTTCAACCGATCAAATCTTTGAAAAGACTGGGGCAGGTCAAGGACTGATTACTTTTAATCAACTTAAGCAAGCAATTGAAGCATGTGGGTTTGAATATGTGAGAAAGGATAATCAAACATCTGACAGTATTAAACAATACATCGATCAAGACGTTCCTGTAATTGCTCTTGTGAAGTACGGCAGTCTTGGTAGTACTGTTCAAGATAAAAACTTTAAGGGAGGGCATTTTTTCACTGTAGTAGGTTATCGAGATGATGGTTATTTTGTGAATGACCCAAACTTTAAAGGAGACCTCAGAGATCATGGGGACCACCATTTTTACCCAAAAAGCGATTTTGAGAGAGCATGGTCTGATGCAACGAAGGACGGCAACCCAAAAAATTCACTGATTATTATCCCAAGAAAATCCCATACCTCATCATCTTCATCTCAATCAGGATCTGATCTGAAATATACAGAACAACAGATGAAGGAAGAGAGGGAACGGGCAGACCGTCATTATCAGATGTTCGAAGAGCAAAAAAGCCGTGCTGAAGGATTGCAGCAAGTTGTAGAAGTGCAAAAAACGAACCATGATCGCTTCGTTGAGAAAGTTGCACAGCTTCTAGGATCTACATCGGACGAAAACGGAGTCATCCAATTTGCAACGAACCTAGGAAAAGTTAAAGATAATGCTGGAAATTGGGAAGATAAATATGAGCGAGAAGTTCAAGCAAGAAAACAAGATTATCTAGATCATCAGGCTGAACTTAAGTCATTAAAAGAGCGCATTGATGCGATTGAGATAGATCACAATAACCAGATCAGAGATATTCAAGATGAACACAAGAAACATCTTGACGGAATGCGCGAGGAATTGAACATTGCTATTCAGAGTGCTCAAGTAGCAGAAGAAGCTCTAAAGACAGCGACGAAGTTCGCCTCATTTTGGAAGTGGGTTGTTAATATATTCACCCAACAGAAAGGTCCCGATGTTTGATTTTCTCAAGTCCACTCGCTCCATTGCGGTAGTGTTGGTACTCATTCTATTATTTGTGGTCGTAGTTGGATCGTTTTTTAAAGAACTCCCAGATAGTATTCTTGCTCTTGTGGGTTCAGTGGTGACTGGTGTTGTTATTGCGTATTTTGGGAAACGAGATGAGCCCAGCGATCGTAACACCTAAGCTCACGTTTTGATCGCCTCAAATAGAAGTGTTTTTGCTTCTAAGATCTTTTTGTAGTCGATCTCACTACATTCATCTAATTTTTGAGCGTCAATATACTCATGAATTTGCTTAATAAGTGACTTGGCTCCAAGCACTTTTATAACCAAAGGGTCCTTCTGAAGTGCCTTGCGCTGCGCATTCAGGTTGCCATGATAATACATTCTGGTTGTTTTAGGATCTGTATGCCCCAATATGTCTTGAACTGCAAACAGCGCAGCGTCATTATCGAGCAGCTTGGTCGCGAGTGAGTGACGAAAGGAGTATGATGTGAGATTTTTGAGTATACCAAGTCGTTTTTTTCTTTCGTTAAAATGCTTGATCCATGTGTAATCTCGAATCGGACTGTCTTGTAAATAGGTCGTAAAAAGAAATTCAGTGTTACACGTCTTAAGATATTCGTTCAACACAGGTTGCAGGATGGGGGATATCGCAATCACTCTACCTTTTCCGGTTTTTGAGTATCCAAGAATAATTGAGTTATTTGATTGATCGACATGTTTTCTCTGTAATTTTGCAACTTCATTCGGCCGAGCGCCAGTAAACGCAAGTATGTAAAAGAACGCGGTCATTTTTACATAAGCCCCTCTGACTGATCGTTTCTCTCCTTCCTCAAGTGTTAGGAATGACATGATCTCCTCATCTGAAAAGGTGCCTTTTTCTTCTGGGGATTCCTTAAATTTTTTAAGGAGTCTTGGATCAAACTCTATCTGTTTAAACTCGACGTACTTCTTTGCTGTTTGCACATATTTATTTAGAGAAGCAGCAGAATACTTCTGTGCTTGGGACGCCAAAAACAACTCAAAGGTGTGAGGTGTGAAGGGGGTACAGGCTTGTAGGAGAACTTTTAAGAAGATCTGGAGCTGCTTAATTGTTCTCTGACTCAAGTTTTGACGCTGTAGGTAGAGTCGAAACTGCGCCAGCTCTGCATCCATATATAACCCGAACATCGTAGCTTTTCCGGGTCATCAACACAATGTACATTTACTACATCACTTGAAGTCATTATTCTCTTGTTGACATGTAAACAAAAGTAGTTTATTGTCTAAGAACAATAGATTAATAATCTCATTGTTTCAGTAAGGTGCTTGCACTTTACTTCTTTTTATCTCGATAGTAATTTTCAAGGTTAAACTCCTAGCCGGGGAGCAGATACAGAAAATCCGCAAAAGCGGATTTTTTTGTATCTATTTCCAACGAAAAGGTTTCTCGCGAAGTGAAGAATCTGATGATGCCGAAGGCATCGAATGTCGAATATACATTTTGTAAGAAAAGGGCTATATTCGACCTAGCCGGGGAGTAGTTTCCGTTCGAACTCTTATTTCCTTAAATAGATTATTGAATTAACGTTCAAACTTAGGATGCTCCGCTGTGGGGGTTCGAATCTATGGGATATACTAACTCAAGGAAAGTCCGTGTATGCTGATATGAAAAGTATTTTTAGTAAAATACTTATTTTTCTTGTAGTGCTTTTGATCTTTATTGTATTGGTATTTGGATATATATCGTTTTGTGTTGCAGATAATACTGTCAAAAATTTTTTTTCTGAACTCGTATTGTCTTTTATCAATGGTTTGGTTTTGGCCTTAGTTGTGGTCATCACTGGTATTTTAATTGAAGAAAAGTATAGGGCAGAAGCCCAGCAGGAAAGATATCAACAAAGAATCACTACATTAAAAAAGATTCTTAAAAATGTTTTTCGAAGAGCTAAGAGTAGGTATAATTTTAAAAACCATGCACCGAATTTTTACTTTGATAACAGCTGGTTAAATCCAACCTATGAATTGCTAATTAATAATAATCGTGAATGGCAAACAATACTTCTCGAATATGATAGAAGCTCTGATGTAAAATTTGTCAATGAACTTGTGGACTTCATAGAGCTAATGGATTTAGCTCTTATAAACACCGAAAAAATAGATTCTAAAATAGAAAGTATACTTAATGCTGGTTTGGCAGCTAGTATGGATAGCTCTTACTTGGGTGACAGAATTAATGCAAAAGAGAGTAGCATTTTTGCTTACTGGGTTTACAGAGCTAGTGTAGCAGGTGCTGACCTAACAGGGATTGTATTTGGAATGCCGACCGCTACTAACCAGCAAATAAGTATCAAAAAAGTAAAAGGTCTTATGAATGAAGCTGAAACCTTGATTCAGAAAAAAGATTTATCGGTATCAATTAAACAGTATAAACAAGACAAAAAGAAATTGTTAGCTCTACTCAAGAGAGTTGAAAAACTAATAAATTAAAATAAATTTAATTGTTAAACGAAGCAGTTCCTAATTCCTTCTAAGGCGGGGAACTAAGTGGGACGTTTGATGTTCGAAACTTCTTTTTTAAATTCCTCTAAATTACTCATGCGTTGCCTTCAAAATAACCTAAGCAGGTATTAAATACCGATATAAGATAGTTTCAGGGGTTCAAAAATTGCCTATGGATCCAATTCAGCATTTGTTCTAACATCAAAACATGATGAATAAAGATAATGTTGTTTTTACCTCAGAGAAAGGTGCTTTGTACAATACAGATTGTTTAAAACTACTCCCAACATTGGAAGATGAGACATTTGATTGTGTGTTTGCCGATCCACCATTTAACTTGAATAAGTTTTACGGCCAAGGAATAAACGATAACAAAAAAGAATTTGAATACCTTGAATGGAGCAAAGAGTGGTTGACTCAATGTGTTCGGCTCTTAAAACCTGGTGGGAGTCTATTCATTTATAACATCCCTAAGTGGAATATGTTGTTTGGGTCTTTCTTATATGACTTACTCGATTTTCGACATTGGATAGCAATTGACTTTAAATCATCGATGCCCATTTCTGGAAAATTGTACCCAGCTCATTATGGTTTACTCTATTTTTCAAAAGGTAAGCCAACAACTTTTATCAGACCAAAAACACCTATTTTTAAATGTAGGAAATGTGGAGTGAGTGTTAAAGATTATGGAGGTTATAAAAAACATATAGAAAGTAATGGTGGAGTTAATCTATCTGATGTATGGACAGACATTTCGCCAGTTAGACACAAGAAGTACAAAAATAGAGAATCTAATGAGCTTCCTGAGAAACTATTGGAGAGGGTATTGAAAATCTCAACTTTAGAAAATGATTTGATATTAGACCCTTTTGGGGGGAGTGGAACTACGTATGTCGTTGCAGAGCGAATGAACAGGCGTTGGTTAGGTTGTGAAATAGGAGATTGTAAGAGTACAATAGAGCGGTTAGGTAGGCAAATTTCTACAGATTATGAAGACGATAAATATCGCACCGACCCTCGAAGCAATAGCATCTTGTGTGGACATTTTACCAGCGAGTGGGGGAGCAATAGAGCTCTTGCAAACGCCTGATGAGGAAAGACGTTTTGAGGAGACGATAGTTTCCAGTGATGATAATGTTGTTGAAGCGTTCGCCGAGTCTGTAAAGCCAAATTTTATATATAAAAATCTTCCGATTGTAGCACGTTCAGAGAAGCATTTATTTCGTTATTTTATAGATGGGTCAGTCCAGACCTATGTTTTAGGTACAGGAATGGAAAATGACAGGAACTTTCCAATCGTTATGGCTCAAATTGGAGCAGCTGCTCTACACCGAAAAGATAATGGGATGATGGAGAAATCTCTATATATTGAGAAAGTTCTGTTGCTTCTACCATTTAGTTCTTTATCAACAACTGCGGTAGCTAAAATTCAACAGACAGCCCAATCATCCACCAGTGGTGGTATTGAAGTTGTCGATACTTCTGGGAATGATGAGAATTTAGGAGAAGCAAATGTCACTGAAGACATTACTAATCGTGCTACAGGTATAGCGAAAAGCAGAATGAGAGCTATTGAACGTGAATTAGCAATGCAATTGGGTCAACAAACCCAAGATTGTTTCGTTATAGATGGAACTATAAGATCTGGTTCGTTTGGCTGGGGCCAAAGTGTTCCTAAAAATGCTGTCGCAATATCAAAGTCTTTTACTCACAAGCCTAAATTTGATGTTTTTGGGAGAGGTGAGCAAGAAATTAAAAACCTACCTAGGTTATTAGCTGGCTTAGAAGCTGAGTGTAGGACACCCGCCTTTTTTACTTCTGGAGGAAAGGTTATTTTTTGGTATTTAAGAATGAGAGCACAGGGTGAAGTGGATTACCCTTTGATGGGTGTCATCAAAGTTGAAGTTCCAGCAAAAGTAGCTGGAGAGAAAATCGATGTTGATTACATTGATACTATTTCTAGTTGTCTTTTAGCCGAGAGGACAGTCTCGCCTCATGGTTTAGACAGTAGATGGCACGCCCATATTTACCCTGTTTTTCTTACTGAGAAGTTTTTAAAAACATCTTTCTACTCAAGAGAGGTTTTTAAAGGTTTAATTAAATGGCCTAAACTAAAGGAGATATATGCCGCAAGATGAAGAACAAAAAACGATAGGTAGAGTATCCGCCACAGAAAAGGATCCCTCTACATCTGAAACATTTAGCTTCTGGCTGAGTGATGATGTATCAGTTAATCCTTTTGACATCGTTGAAGGAGACCATACAGATGGAAGTAAAACTTATGGATTAGTAACGGCTCTTGAGCATATTACAGATTCTTTCTCACACCTATCGAATTATATCTCAAACAACTTTGGTGAGTTTACAGAAGAACCAAATACCCCACGACAAGGCGCAACAATCGCAAAAGCTAAGGTAATGAAAAACACCTCAAAAACATACATGCCCTTGAGGAGTGAGTCCAAAGTGAAGTATCCAGATGCTAAAGGTATTGAAACTGCTCTAGGTATCGATGAGATGGCAGAAGAAGACCGTATAGTTGCAGGTCAAATAGAACTTAGTAATAAAACAAATTCGAAGGCTTACATTGATAAACGGTTTACTTTGGGACCAGAAGCTGCACACATTAATATCTCTGGCATTTCAGGTTTGGCGACAAAGACTTCTTATGCAATGTTCTTAATTCAGTCGATGATGCAAAAACTACCTGAAAATGAAGTTGCTGTGGTTATTTTAAATGTTAAACACGGTGACTTACTCCATATAGACGAGGTAAACGAAAAACTAACCCCTGAGGCTAAAAAGAAATGGACAGACTTAGGATTGGAATGCGAACCATTTAAAAATGTGAAGTACTATCTTCCAAGAAATAAAGATGGATATGGACCTAATAGTCAAAACCCACCTGATGCAAGTAAATATAAAACTTATGCTTATGAATTAAAGGATGCTGTAGACAAATTAGGTCTTCTTTTTAGCAATATCCCAGATGCAAATCAAACTCTAGATTCAATGGTTGGAGAACTAACAGACAAGTTACTAAGCCCTAATCAAGAGTGGTCACAAGTTAGTGACTGGAATGCTTTGATTAATAACTCTCCATTCGTATCAAATGGAGCAGCTAAGAAATTTGGAGATATTGCAGCTGCTTCGGTAGGTAGATTTCGCAGACAATTAAGAAGAATTGTTCAGACTCGTCAAAGTGGGGTATTTGTTCCCCGTAGGTCCCAATTTGAAATATCTTTAAGTTCAGAATTGGGAAAAGAGCTGACCGGTGGAAATACTTTTGTTGTTGACATAGCTCTATTAAAAGATGAAGAACAAACCCTTGTATTTGGAGACGTTTTGAAAACAATCTATGGTTTATTTTTTGAGCCGGACGATAATAGACAAACGCCTCTTCCCAAAAAGGTTTTGATTTTTGTTGACGAGCTAAATAAATTTGCTCCCGATAGAGGAGATACTTCACCAATAATTGAGCAAATTTTAGATATAGCTGAAAGAGGTCGTTCTTTAGGTTTAATTCTGGTATCGGCCCAACAATTTTTGAGCGCAGTTCATCCTCGTGTTACAGGTAATTCTGCGACCAAAGTGTATGGCAGAACAGGATCCACAGAAGTATATACGGCCCATTATCGGTCTATGGATGAAGAGCAAAGAGCTGCTTTAACAAGACTTGATAAAGGCGAGTTGATACTTCAACATCCAGTCTTTAGGCAACCAATAAAAGTCACTTTCCCACTAGCCTGCTACAAACAGCCTTGATTTATTTCTAAGCTAGAAATCGATTCACTTCTTTCGCCGTAAAATCGAGGTATTCAAGCTCACCCGTCCGTTCGTCGGAATTCATACCATTTCTATAGCCCAAGAAAACTCGCATCCGCTATTTTTTTTACATCCTTTCGGAAATGAGGAGTTGTGCTGCAATCGCGAATCACACCTTTCTAAAAGAAAGGTGATGCAGAACTGCAAAGTTATAGAAAATTTAAATTTAAGGTGTGAGGCACCAGGGACAGACAACGAGAACGTTGTTGTGTAGTGCCTCAGCTCCTTTTGGCAAGCGCGAGAATGAAAAGTTAACTCTTGCCGTCCGCCCAGTTAACGACTGCATGCATGTCGTACTTTTGGGCAGTCATGGCGCCAAGTTGTTTTAATTCTTCGGTGTTCGAGCCCGTCTTGAGCTTAGTCACCGCTGCGGTGGCCTGCTCACGGATTCGTTGAAGTGGGGTGTTGTCTTGGACGGTCAACATAACCATCGGGATGCAAAGGAATCTCTCACGAGTAACCCGTGCTTGAAAGCCAGCCTGTTTGAAAGCTGCTTCCACATTCTCGATGTGGTAGCCGTCTTGTTTTAATGCGATGGCGATATCTTGAAGGCTGTGTTGCTCACTCCGAAGTTGAGTGATTCTAGCTGCAATTTCGTCGATATACGACATACAACTTTACCCCTGTTCACTGATTTGAAAGAGCGCCTTGCCAAAAGGCAGGGGTCAATATACCACAAGTAATAGTAAATTACTATAGGCTCTAAGTTATAATTTTCCCGTACTGTAGGTCTCAATGTAAACCACTTTTTTTATGTGTGGTATGAATGTTGGTGACAAAGGCAGACTACTCAGCTAGTGAGTTTTACCCCTTACTCTCCGCCAACTCTTTCACTCGCTCCAAAGCTTTGGGATAGGTTTTCGTAAAGTACTCTTCCAGTTCTGCTGGAACTTCAAAGGCAACGTTTAGCGTCGTAGTTCCATCTTGCTCTGTTAGCGTGTAGCTCTCTTTGCCGCCAGTCCACTGTTTCTCTCGTGTTTGTTTTCCGGTTTGCTGTGTATCTGCACTATGTCTAAGCAGTAAGAACTCGCCTTCGACGACCTTTTCCACCAAACTAGTAACGCCGTAGCCGTTCGCAGCGGAGAAGAACTGTACTTCACTGCCTTCTTTTAGCTCACCGACCATATACGTTTCTGGGTCGATGATACTGGCCCACTGCCGAAATGTTTCGTCTTGCCACAAAGTATTCCAGACATTTTTTTTAGTGGCGTGTATTTGAATGGAGAACTGCATTTCTTTCATACTTTTGCTTTCACTCCTGATTTATTGATACAGCATTAACTACTCACTCCGTACGTGTGAGGATGGTCGTGCTGGTTCTGACAGTCTATCCCCGAACAGGCGCTCTCACTTTCCAACTCTAACGTTGAGTGCTCAATGTGATGTTTACTAAGCTCTTCTTTAATGGCAGTTTTGAGAACTTCGCTCTTTTTTATAACGTCATCTTTTACTACTACATGGCCTGTAAAAACATCTGTTTGACCATCTAACGACCAGACATGAACATCATGAACGGCGACTACATCTTTCAGACTTAGCAAACCTTTTTCGAGATGTTCTAGATTGATATGACTTGGAACACCTTGCATTAAAATATTAAGGCTTTCTTTCAAATTTTTACTGACGCCCCACAAAATAAAAATGCTATAGCCGATGGTCATAATTGGATCAATGATTGGGTTGTTCCAGAAAAACATAATTACACTGCCGATCAAAACTACGACCCAGCCAAGCACATCTTCTAATAAGTGCCATGTGAGGGCTCTTTCATTCATACTCTCACCACTCCGCAGTTTTAAGAACCCTAAACCGTTAAACGTCACTCCGATAATAGCTAATAGAATCATTCCTTGAGAGTTTACTGGCTCGGGGTTGAACAACCGAGGAACCGCCTGACTTAAGATAAAAAGCGAGCCACTGACAAGTACAACAGAGGTAATCACTGCTGCAGCCAACGACAATCTTTTATAGCCAAATGTACGCTTGTGATCTGGTTTTCGTTCTGCTTTTTTTTCGGCAAACCAAGCCAAGATGAGCACTAAACTATCACCAAAATCGTGAAGAGCATCAGACAAGATCGTCAAACTGTTTGTCAGCAGTCCACCAATAACTTCTAGAATGGTGAAGGCCAGATTCAGTAAGATCGCCCAGGAGATGTTACTCGTTTTCCCATGATTGTGAGAGTGCATTGAGTTCTATTTTATCGGAAAGATGGTTAAGAGATACTATGAGATGATTACCCTATAGTAAAATAACCCTATGACTAAAAAAGTTATCTCAGGTGGCGTAGTTCACAGAGTCCCAGAAGATTTAAAGAAAGCGTTAACTGCTGATGCCAAAGCCCTGACCATTTGGGAAGGACTCACCCCACTTGCACGTAACGAATGGATTTGTTGGGTCACCTTTGTCAAGAAAGAAGAGACCAGAAAAGAGCATATACACCGAGCAGTTCAGGAACTGAAAGAGGGTGTTCGTCGACCGTGCTGCTGGATTGGTTGTATTCATCGGAAGGATAAAAAGATAAGTCCTTCGGTACAGTACGTACTTAGCAAGCAAAGGCGAAAAGTTCACTAACATAAAAGTACAAGGATGGCCTCGCAGCCAACAACGTTATATGCAAAAGCACCGCATTTACACAATGAGCTTTGCCAGAGTTTATCCTGAGTATGTTGCTAAGGCGGAGCGCAAAGGTCGCACTAAAGCAGAAGTTGATCAAATTATTACTTGGTTAACAGGGTACTCTCAAAAGGAGTTGGAAGCACAAATTGAAAAACAGACCAACTTAGAAGACTTCTTTGCTGACGCTCCCAAGCTCAACCCGTTACGATCCTTAATTACTGGTGTGGTCTGCGGTGTCCGATTGGAAGAGATAGAAGATCCATTGATGAAAGAAGTACGCTACTTGGATAAGTTGATTGACGAACTGGCAAAGGGAAAAGCTATGGACAAGATTTTGAGGAAGTAATCAAACCTATGCAAACCTACGTCATCCTTCTTCGCGGTATTAACGTTGGTGGTAAAAACAAGATCCCAATGGGAGAACTGCGAAAGTGTTTGGAAGATTTACAGTTTTCGAACGTTTCTACCTACATTGCGAGTGGTAATGCAATCATCCATACTGACAAACAGCCCGCTGAAGTAAAAGAGCTAATCGAAAAATCACTCATTAAAAGTTTCAAGTTGAATAGTGAGTTGATTAAAGTTCTCGTTTTGAGCTATAAACAACTGCAAGCAGTGATTGATCACAAGCCAAAAGGCTTCGGTGAACAACCTGACATTTACTACAGTGACGTTATCTTTCTCATTGATGCTGACGTGAAAGACGCACTCCAAGTATTCAGTCCGCGAGAGGGCGTCGACAACATTTGGCCAGGAAACGGCGTCATCTACTCACAGCGCCTCGGGGCTGAGCGTACCAAAAGTCGGCTGGGTAAGATTGTGGGAACACGAGTATATAAGTCGATGACGATTCGTAACTGGACCACCACCACAAAGCTGTTACAGTTACTGGAAGAGAGGGAAAACGCACCGAAAACGTAAAGGAGACGCTATGCCAGCAGCCACCAAAAAAAAGTTTGAGGGATTCTCAGAGTTTGAACGAGAAGCGATGAAGAATCGTGCCAAAGAACTTGTGGCCGAAGCTAAAGCAAAAAAGAATAAAGCAGCTGGAGAGAATCTCGCATTGGAAGCAATTGCAGCCTTGTCAGAGCCAGATCGTTCAATGGCTAAACGTATCCACGAACTTATTACAGAGAACGCGCCAGATCTGTGGCCAAAAACTTGGTACGGCATGCCAGCCTACGCCAAGAACGATAAAGTGATCTGCTTTTTTCAAGCTGCGGAAAAGTTTAAAGCTCGTTATGCCACTTTAGGTTTCAGCGATAGTGCCAAACTCGATGAGGGTTCCATGTGGCCAACCTCGTTTGGTTTAAAAGAGTTGAATGATGACGTTGAGAAAAAGATTGTAAAGTTAGTGAAGCAAGCGATTGGCTAAATACCTTACCACGATCCAGAACACTTTTTTAGCTACCCAAGTTGGTGAAGATCCCTACTGCTAGCTCAGCCCAGATATAGAGACAAGCTAAGACCAGCCCAATCACCAGTCCTGCACGCAGGTTGTTATCACGAACTTTCTTTCTAACAAACCAAATCGCTAGCCCAGTTGTGCCAATCAATGTACCAATAACCAGAAAATCAGAGAGGCTCCAGCCATTCATAACTACTCCTTTATGTTGTCTCTTTTTTATATTCCAAGATATCTCCAGGTTGGCAATCGAGTGCTTTACAGATTGCTTCTAAAGTAGAGAAGCGAATCGCTCGGGCTTTACCATTTTTTAAGATCGATAAGTTAGCCATCGTGATGCCTACTTTTTCCGTAAGCTCAGTGACACTCATCTTTCGTTTGGCGAGCATGACATCAATATTAATTACGATTGGCATATATTCCATTTAGACGGTTAAGTCGTTTTCAGATTTTAAGTCGACGGCGTTTTGAAAAAGCTTTTGGAAAACACTGGCAGCCGTGGCAATTACGCCAAAAGCTACTGACATACAGATACCAAGCATTGTGGGACCAGCTAGGTCATCACCATGAGCAAAGAAGCGAAGGTAGAACAAAGTTACTGTAATAAGACCGATCAGACTGAGGGAAGCAAGCTTCATCTTCTTGATCGTATTCACCGCACTTTGAGAAAAGGCTTTATTAGCATCAATCAAGTTTAAAAGCTTGAATGCTTGGAATAGTCCAATAAAGAATGGTGTTGAAGCAATATAGATATAAAGAATAAATGGGTCGGCATAAATGCTGATCAAGTCTAAGCCAGCCGCCCGACCTTCAGTTTGAGGAAACCAGAGTAAACCAGTGAGTACGCCGGCTGCGATAAGCAAGATAACTATTTTCAAGAATAATGTTGAGCTCTTTTTCATAATACTGCCTACTTTTCGTAGATATCTTCTTATCTTACTTTGGTATTTATCGTTTGTCAATATATTATTATTGTTATTCATTACAATTTTGTGGATTATGTAAGCAAAATGTAAGAGTTTACTTTCCCATCTTGTAGTTCACTTATTGCTTCTTTAGACTGATGTTTAGTACTTATTAGCGGAACTGCCCATGAAAAAAAACAGACGACAGGCTGAAGAAAGAGTGAATACAAACACAACTCGCAGAGGACAAGAAAGTCAGGAAGCGCAACGGAATAAGGTTATTCTGATTGTGGCGATACTTTTTTTCTTACTGGGTCTGCTACTGATGGCACAAGCATATGGCTGGAATCTTTTTGAGCGCTTCGGACTAAATCCAGGTACTCGAACTAATACAGGATCTGGCACGACCAACCAAACCGGTCAGCCTGGCCAACCTGGGCGACCAGGCAGCCAAGGTGGGACGGGAGCAGGTGGAAGTAATGCCGGCGGTAATCAGGGTGGCCAGAATGGCGGTGCTGAAGATCCAAGTGCCTTGCAAGATCTGAATGTGAACGTCAAAACTGACACCGGATTAGACGTGGATGCTGGAATTAAAGATGGTCAACTCAACATTGACCCGCAAGTTAATCCAAACGCGCAAGGTGGCGTCGGTGGCGAAGCTAGTGTCAATGACAATAAAGTACTAGATACAGGTAACTTGCTTCGTTAATGAACAAAAAAGAAAATACAAAGCCCAAGCACTGCTTGGGCTTTTGTGTATGTCGGGTTGGTATACTGCAGCTAACCCATTCTAGTAAAAGAAAGACATTAACCTATGCGAAAACTGATTGTGCTAACTTTTGTTACTCTTGATGGAGTGATGCAAGCACCCGGTGGTCCTACAGAAGACACCAGTGGTGACTTTAGTTACGGTGGTTGGACAGTTCCTTACTTTGATGAATCGTTGGGCAAAGTGATGGGTGAACAAATGAGTCAGCCGTTTGACCTGTTATTGGGCAGAAAGACTTTTCAGATCTTTGCGTCGTATTGGCCAGAACACGCTGAGGAAGGTCCGGAGATTAATAGTGCTACAAAGTATGTTATATCCAAAACGATGAAGGAGCATCCGTGGCAGAAGTCAGTTTTCCTCAATGGTGATGCTGAAGAAGAAGTAAAAAAACTTAAACAGCTAGATGGACCAGATTTACAAGTGCATGGTAGTAGTAACTTAATCCAAACTTTGCTCAAACATGATTTAGTTGATGAGCTGTGGTTAAAAATATTTCCGGTAGTTTTGGGTAAAGGTAAGCGTTTATTTGATGAAGGAACGATTCCAGCTGCCTACACGTTGGTTCAGTCATCGATTACACCGAGCGGTGTTATTCTGGCTTCATACAAAAGAGCAGGCGAAGTGAAAACAGGAACGTTTGAAAGTAGTTGAAAAGTTTATATGAGAAAGATCTGTCCTAGACTCTGTTATACTAAAAGATATGAAAAAAGTACTTCTTTTATCCATACTTTTTATCATAGTTGTGGGTGGGCTTTTTGCTCTGAATAAGCGCTCACAAGACCAACAGCAACAGACCATTGTAAACACACCTGCACCCACAGTCTCACTCCAGGTTACCCCCATCACTCATGCCTCATTAATTTTGCAATCCGGTGAAACCGTGATCTATGCCGACCCGACGGGTGGGGCTGCAGCATATGCCGGACAGCCTGCACCGACTATGGTGGTCGTAACAGATATTCACGGCGATCATTTGAATGCAGATACCATTGCGGCAGTGATAGGTGACGCAACACTAATTGTGCCACAAGCAGTTAAAGATCAGCTACCTACAGAGTTGGCAGCTCGCGCAGTAGTGATGGCAAACGGTGATGTCATTGAGCAGCAAGGTTTTACTCTTACCGCTATCCCTATGTATAACCTTCCGGAAACGGCCGATAGTCGTCATGTCAAAGGAAGAGGAAATGGCTATGTGATCGAAAAAGATGGACTGCGAATGTATATTGCGGGTGACACTGCTGGAACACCAGAAATGCGAGCTTTAAAAGATATCGATATTGCTTTCATTCCCATGAATCCGCCGTTTACGATGACAGTGGAGGAAGCAGCAGATGCAGTCCTGGCATTCCAGCCTGCACAAGTCTATCCATATCACTATCGAGGCCAGGATGGCTTGTCTGACGTAAGTAAGTTCAAAGAACTGGTCAACGCAGGCAATCCTAATATTGATGTAGTCTTACTTGATTGGTATCCAGAGTGAGACACTTTGGAAAGAGGGTAAGGAGTCCTTGATTGAGTTATGAAACAAGAAGTCAAAACAGAGTCTGCCCAAAGTGCAAAAGGTTTACTATCTCAGGCACTAATTGTAAATGGATTTATTTATACTGCGGGCTTCATTCATCTCACCGCTGACGGCAAACTTGTAGAAGGGTCAGTTGAGGATCGATTTAGACAAGTTATGCGGAATATAGAAGAGGTCTTAAAAGCTGCTAACGTAGATCTGAATGATATTATCAAAGTTACCCTCTACGTTACGGATATCTCCATTTTGGCAGAACTTAATCCTTTGTATGTGACCTACTTTCAAGAGCCATTTCCGGTTCGCGAAGCGGTTTGTGTCAAAGCATTACCGCTTGGTGCAAGTATAGAGATGAGTGTAATCGCGAAGGGTCAGTAATGTCTGACAAGTTTGCTTCAACTATCCAAACATATAATCAATTCGCGCCGCAGTTTGTGCAGCACTTTGAGAAAAAACTAGATACCACCGAGCTGGAAAAGTTTCTGGCCACTATCCCAACTAGTGGATACATCCTCGATGCAGGTTGTGGTTCAGCCAGAGATGCAGCTTTCTTCATCAGTAAGGGATATAAGGCTTTAGGGATAGATCTTTCGGAAGGATTACTAGCTGAAGCAAACAGCTTACACCCCGAAGTTCCCACCCAGCAGATGAGCTTAATTAAGTTAACTTTGCCAGACGAAGAGTTCGATGGAGTATGGTGTAAAGCAGCGCTTCTTCACCTTGATCGAAATGATATTCCACAAGTTCTCAAAAGTTTTTACCGTGTTCTTAAACCCAAGGGAAAGCTCTTTATTCAAACTAAAGCTGGTGAAGGTGAAGGAACACAGCCTGTTCCATTTGATCGAACAATGACGCGCATGTTTACTTTTTTTACTTTGTCGGAAATGGCAGAACAGATGAGCAAAGCTGGTTTTAAGCTTCTAGATAGTTATGAGTTTAACAGCCAAGATCGTGGTTTGGGTTCTAGAGATCAACAGTGGATAGTTCTGTTTGCAGAAAAATAATACTTATTTACATTTCACTCTTTACAATTAGTGGGAAACATATTCTAATATCAGAATATGTATTCTGAAGTATTTGAACTACACGCTGAGCTTCTCAAAGCATTAGCTCATCCACGTCGTTTGGAGATCATTCACCTGCTCCGAGGCCAAGCACTCTGTGTTTCCGACATTTACGAAATGTTGGACTTGCCGCAAGCAAATATCAGTCAGCACTTAATGATTTTGCGAGATGCTCAAGCAGTGACAGCTATTCGAGATGGTAAGCAAGTTATCTATAAGTTGAGCAATCCCAAAATTATTCAAGCCAGCGATATGTTGCGCGAAGTTTTAATAGATCAGCATCAAGAGTCTGAGCTAGCTGAGTACTTGAGTATGCCGATGAAAGATCTAGTTCCAGTTGTGCACGATCCAGTTTGTCAGATGAGAGTCTCGCCAAAGACTGCTGGCTTTAGCTTGCAGCATGATGGGGCTCACTACTACTTTTGTGCGAGTGGATGCTTAAAAAAGTTTCAACAAAAACCGGAGAAGTATGTCACCAACAACTAAGACTCAATCGACCGCCGTGGTTGGAATGCACTGTGCTTCCTGTGCGAGCACGATCAAAAGAAAGCTAGAAAAAATGGAGGGTGTTGAGTCTTGTGAAGTGAATTATGGAACGGAAAAAGCCACAGTTACTTTTGATCCTCAAGAGACCTCTATCGCGGCAATGAATAAAGAGATTAGTAAGTTGGGTTACTCTTTGGAAGAGCCGCAAAATGATGCTCACCATCACATGGATCACTCTCTCCATGCAGGACATGACATGATGACCCCGATTTCTTCGGATGCCAGTATCAAAGAAAGGAAGCTCAAAGAGTTAGCTACGCTACGTCATCACCTCAGGATTTTACTGCCTTTTATGGTAGTGAGTATCTTCGTTATGAGTTGGGAGATAGGGGCTGATCCACTAGGACTGTGGCCAGCTATGCCTGAAGTAGCAAAAATCTTTTTCCATCACCTACTTCCTATCTTTGCAACCTATACCTTATTTGTGGTTGGGGTGCCTTACTTGCAAGGACTAGCTCGTTTTGTGAAGCACCGTGTTGCAAATATGGATACGCTGGTAGGTATTGGTACGTTAGTTGCTTTTCTCTACAGTCTTACTATCTCTGCATTTGAAAAAGTTCTGGCGCCTTTTATTAATACCGAGCACACTTACTATGACGTTGTTATTGTGGTGATTGGCTTTATCACTCTAGGGAAGTTCCTAGAAGCACGGTCAAAGTTAAAAACCGGTGAGGCAATTGAAAAGCTGCTCAGCTTACAAGTAAAAAGCGCCATCGTCATACGTGATGGTAAAGAAATAGAGATTCCCGTTGAAGAAGTGATCGTAGGAGATATCTTTGTTGTTAAGCCAGGACAGAAAATTGCCGTTGATGGTCAGATTATTGAAGGTAGTTCGTCTATTGATGAGTCGATGATTACGGGAGAGTCGATTCCTGTTGATAAAAAAATTGGTGATGTTGTGATTGGTTCTACTTTGAATAAACAAGGCTCACTACGTGTTAAGGCCACTCAAGTTGGCAGTGACACGATGTTAGCTCAAATTATTAAAATGGTGGAAGAAGCACAGGGGTCTAAAGCCCCGATTGAAAAGTTAGTTGATCAAATCTCAGCTGTTTTTGTTCCGGTCGTTTTAGTACTCGCTGTTATTGTTCTACTGACTTGGTTAATTGTGGGTTCGCAGTTTATGCCCTTTTACCAAGCTTTGACTCTAGGAATAGTAAGCTTCGTCGGGATCTTAGTTATCGCTTGTCCTTGCGCTATGGGATTGGCTACACCTACCGCGGTGATTGTGGGGATAGGTAAAGCTGCGCAGAACGGCATTCTGATTAAGAATGCTGAGAGTTTAGAAAAACTGCGAGCAGTTAACTTTATGGTCTTAGACAAAACTGGTACCGTGACTAAAGGAAAGCCAGAGGTAACTGATATTCAGTCAGCCAATGACAGTACTCCAGAAGAAGTACTGCAAGTGCTTGCTTCTTTGGAGCACCATTCGGAACATCCATTAGCACAGGCAGTAGTTGAGAAAGCTAAAACTCAAAAAGTAAAAGTGTCAGCAGTCACAGACTTTTCTGTCATCGAAGGTAAAGGACTTCACGGTAAAGTGAACGGCCAAAAGTACTACGCTGGAAACGAAAAGTTAGCCAAAGAGTTGGCAATAGAAGTTGACAAGGAACTCGTAAATACACTTGCTTCCCAAGGAAAAACTCCAGTTATTTTAATGACCGCAAAAAAGGTGCTTGGTTATGTAGGAATAGCTGACACTGTTAAAGACGACGCGCAGCAAACGATTGAGCTGCTACATCAACAGCGTATCAAAGTCGCTTTGTTGACTGGTGATAATACACAGACGGCAAAGTATATTGCGCAGCAAGTGGGGATTGATCACGTTATTGCTGAGGTTCTGCCCGCCGATAAAGCGGACGAAGTAAAGAAGTTACAAGCGGCTGGGCACACCGTAGCCATGGTCGGTGACGGTATTAATGATGCACCAGCCTTGGCCACAGCAGACGTTGGCATTGCCATGGGAACCGGTACCGACGTGGCGATTGAGTCTGCCAGCATTACTTTGCTTGGTGGTCAAATCTCAAAACTGCCTAAAGCAATTACTGTAGCTCGGGCAACGATGAGGACGATCAAACAGAATCTATTTTGGGCATTTTTCTACAATGTAGTTAGTATTCCTGTCGCTGCTGGCGTCCTTTACCCTTTCTTTGGCATTCTTCTTAACCCGGCAGTAGCGGGCGCGGCAATGGCATTCTCAAGTGTGTCGGTAGTACTTAATGCGCTGCGGTTAAAGAGAGTGCGTATATAGGAGCAGTATGAATTTATGGGCAATTTTTCTGACGGGGTTAACGACGGGTGGACTGTCTTGCCTCGCGATGCAAGGCGGTTTACTGGCCAGTATTATTGCCAACCAAAAAGATGAAGAGATAGAGAAAAACGCTGCTCATACGACGCCGTCTTCGTTTGATCAACTGGATTGGTTACCAGTAGGACTTTTTCTCGTTAGTAAGTTAGTCGCTCACACTTTGTTAGGATTCCTTTTAGGTTGGCTTGGTTCACAGATGGAGCTTAGTCTAACGCTGCGTTTGTTTTTTCAAGGGTTCGCTGCTTTATTTATGCTGGCAACGGCAGCCAACTTATTACAGCTTCATCCGCTTTTTAGGTACATCGTATTTCAACCACCAAAGTTCATCCAACGAATGGTGCGAAACTCAACGAAGAGCAAAGCACTTTTTACACCAGCCATTTTAGGTCTACTGACTATTTTTATTCCCTGTGGTGTAACGCAAGCTATGGAGGTTTTGGCCATTACTTCAGGTAATGCTGTTATGGGTGCACTGATAATGTTCTTTTTTGTCCTAGGAACATCGCCTCTTTTTGCAGCGCTGGGTGTGGCAACGGCAAAGTTATCAGAAACCTTTCGTCAGAGTTTCCTAAAGATTGCGGCGGCGGTATTGATCTTTTTAGGACTGAGCAGTTTGAATGGAATCTTGGTGGTACTGGATGCCCCACTCACTTTTCAAAAAGTAACAGATCCCATTACGTACTACTTTTCTACCGAAAGATTGCAAGAACGAATAGAGACTCAAACTCGAATGGTCGATGGAGTGCAGCAAGTGGTTATTGAAGCAACTTCAAACGGTTACTCACCTCGTCATATTAAAGTTAAGGCTGGCGTACCAGTTCAACTAACGGTGCAAACCAAAGATACATACACCTGTGCTAGCGTTTTTGTGTTAAAAGCTTTCAACATCAAAATGCAGTTAGGCCCTACAGATAGCCAATCCGTTTCTTTCACGCCTACTGAAAAGGGTAAGTATTCGTTTACTTGTGTGATGGGCATGTATACCGGAGTTTTGGAGGTAATTTAAAGATGTTAAATCTGTTTAAGAAAAAAGAAAAAGTAGGAACCCAGGTATTCTTTAAAATTGAAGGAATGCACTGTGCGAGCTGTAGTATGAATATTGATGGAGAGTTGGAAGATACCACCGGAGTACTTTCTGCCCATACCAGCTATGCTAAAGCTGAAACTGCTGTAACGTATGATCCGCAACTCGTGTCTATTGAAAAGTTAAAAGAAACCATTGAGTCTTTAGACTATCGCGTAACCCTGCTGAAAAAATAAGCACCGAACAAGTGTTCTCTTTTGCTATACTCGGCTCATGAAAGTCCTGATCATTGGAGCTAATGGATACTTAGGTGCTCGTCTGTTTGAAGACCTAAGTCAACAGTTTGACGTTATTGGTACGTATCACCAGCAGCAGTTTAGGAAAGAACTTCTTGCCTTAGACGTGACAAATGCTGAACAAGTTCTATCACTTTGTCAGCAGGTACAACCAGACATTATTATTCAAACTGCTAATCACTCTAGCCCTCGTCCGGCGGAAGATGACAAAACTGGGTACGTTCACACAAACTACACGTCTACCCAGAATATTGTTGAAGCCGCTAATCTTGTTAGTGCGAAAGTTATTTTCATTTCTTCTTTTGCAGCAATTGAGCCAGATAATATCTATGGTGAGCTTAAAGCCAAGTCGGAAGATAAAGTTGAAGAGACACAAGCTGGGTACTTAATTCTTAGACCCTCACTTATCTTGGGAAAGAGTCCTAATACGGAAAATGACAGACCTTTTAATCGAATATTTAAGCTAATTGGAACTGACTCAGTTGGAGAGTTTGATACGTCGTGGAAGTTTCAACCAACGTACATTGGTCATATTTCGCAAGTGATCATCGCCGCAATCAAACAACAGGTGTGGAATAAGACAGTTCATGTGTTCTGTCCTAAGCTTACGACGCGTTTTGAAGTGGCTCGAGATATCTTGCAACCCTTTGGAGTTCAAGTCCGGCCAATAGATAAAAAGGAAAACATGAAAACTCAAGAAAAGGACGAACGGGAGCTAGTCGTACTAGGTTTACCTACTTGTAGTTATCAACAGATGCTCAGTCGAATTCATCAGGAAATACAGTAAGAAATTTTTTAGGTTAGAATAAATACATGACCCAAAAAAAGTCTGCCATCATTGGCTTTCTTTTATCTCTTCCAATAGCAGTTCTCCTCTCTAGCATTGTTTTTCGCATTACTGTCATTGAAAGTTTCTTAAAGATGATCTTAACCAATGATGGGGATAGACCTAACGGCCTTGGTTTTGCTTTTATGATTGGAGGACTCGTTGCACTGCCTTTTGCTTTGGCAATTAGTCTTTGGCCGATGTTACGAAAAGATAAAAAAGGTAAACGACACTTTTATCTCGTAAACGCTTTGGTGGCAGTTTTAGTGCTTATCCTGATGATTCCTACCTGGGGAGCTTTGGCGGAAGAGGTCTATCGTTGTGACGTGCTTCAAGTTCCCAACTGTGATTAGAAAAGAAATCAGGAAAGTTTTTGTTATAGTATATAAACATGCAAAAAATTACCCCTCATTTATGGTTCGATACAGAAGCCAAAGAGGCGGCAACATTTTATACTTCACTTTTCCCTGATTCAGCGATTCAAGAAACCACTGTTCTTCAAGATACACCATCCGGGACAGCCGACGTAGTGAGAATCAAGATTGCTGGCTATGAGCTCGTTCTTTTAAATGCAGGTCCTTACTTTAAGTTAAATCCGTCAGTCTCATTTGTAGTGAGTTGTTCTACAGCAGAAGAAGTTGATCAATATTGGAAGACGCTCAGCGAAGACGGATCGGTGTTGATGGAGTTAGCAGAGTACCCTTTTAGTAAGCGATATGGCTGGTTGCAAGATAAATACGGTCTATCGTGGCAGATTATGTTGGCAGATGCTTCACAAATTAAACAAAAAATTACTCCGACGATGATGTTTGTCGGAGCACAGTGTGGCAAAACAGAAGAGGCTGTCAATTTTTATGCTTCTGTCTTCCACAATGCGCAAGTTGGCTACATGCTGCGTTACGCAGGAGGTGAAGAGCCAGACAAAGAGGGAACGGTTAAGCACGTCTCATTTACTTTGGAAGGACTTGAGTTTGCAGCAATGGATAGTGCCAGAATGCATGACTTTACTTTTAATGAGGCCATTTCTTTTATCATTAGTTGCCAAACACAAGAAGAAGTTGACTACTATTGGGAAAAACTGTCGGCTGACCCAGCTGCCGAACAGTGTGGCTGGCTAAAAGATACGTTCGGCTTCTCCTGGCAAGTTGAGCCAATAGAGTTAGTTGAGATGATGAGAGATAAAGATCCACAACGCGTTGCCCGAGTTACACAGGCGTTCTTAAAAATGAAAAAGTTTGATATTGCAAAGCTCAAAGAAGCTTATGGGTAAGGTTACTGAGACGTCTTGAAAGTATTGAAGGTAAAATCAAACGTAGTAGATAGCGAAAGGAATCCATGCCAACAGTTTTAAATCCATATCTCAACTTTGATGGAAATGCACGTGAGGCCATGGAGTTCTATCACTCTGTTCTTGGTGGCAAGTTAGACATTAACTCGTTCAAAGATTCTCAGATGTCCCAAGAACCAGCGGAAGACAACAAAGTGATGCACGCGATGTTGGTTACCGACGGAGGGATAGTGCTGATGGCTTCTGATACACCCAAAGGAATGCCTTTCAACCCAGGCAAAAGTATCAGTATTTCTTTGAGTGGTGAGGATGAAGCTGAGCTACGTGGCTATTGGGAAAAGCTGAGTGAAGGCGGCAAAGTTAATATGCCACTCGAGAAAGCACCTTGGGGTGACACCTTTGGAATGTTAACTGATAAGTTTGGTACCGATTGGTTAGTCAACATTAACGCTCTAAAAGCTTAAGTTAAAGACTTGATGGAGTCTGATTATGAACACGTCGAATCGTAAGTTCACTACTATTGACGAGTACATTGCTATCTATCCCCAAGAAGTACAGCTTTTGTTACAGCAGTTAAGAAAAACGATTCATGAAGCTGCTCCTGAAGCAACTGAAGCGATTCGCTACGGAATTCCTACTTTTCAACTCCATGGTAACTTAGTTCACTTTGGCGCGTATGAACATCATATTGGCTTTTATCCAGCACCAGCGGGAATTGAGCAGTTTAAAAAAGACTTAGCTCCGTATTTAGCTGGAAAAGGAACGATTCAGTTTCCTTTAGATCAGCCACTTCCACTGGAGCTGATAAAGAAAATAGTTGAGTTTCGCATTCAGGATAACCTGAAACGGAAAAAATAACTTTTCTTTGCACACACGCTGGAATGCTGACCGGGAGTCTAATTTAGGAAGCTTCGCCCGGATTTGCTGGGATGCTTGAGACATCAATATATGTCACTTCCCATTGGTGTCCATCAAGATCTTCAAAGCTTCGTCCATACATCCAGCCATGGTCTTCTGCAGCACGAGTTTCTTTTCCACCAGCGGCAATAGCTTTGTCGACAATGTTATCAACTTCTGCTTTGCTCTCTGCACCAAGGGCGTTAATTGCTTCGGTCATCTTCGTAGCGTCTACAATTTCTTTTTTGGTAAACGTACTAAAGTAGCTTGGCACGATTAACATTGCATAGATATTCTCACCGAGAACTAAAGAAGCAGCGTTTTGGTCACTGAACTGAGGGTTGAAAGTGAATCCAACTGCCGTCCAAAAGGTTTTAGTAGCTTCGAGGTCTTTCACAGGTAGGTTAACAAATATTTGCTTAATCATCACGACCTCCTAGCTTAATGTAGCTGCATTGTATTTTCTAGAAATGTATTGGTCAATGTTATCTCTATAGAGTACAGTAATTTATATAGCCAACTAGTATAATCATGCCATGAACTTAGAACTAGAAAGAGAGTTTAAAGAGCTCGTTTCTCAACCACAGGAAGTTGAACAGATTTGTAGAACAGCAGTTGAGGGCTGGCGAGCTATTTTTAATAGGGAAATCTTTTTGGAAAACTTACAAAAGTATAAAAAGCTTATCGCTATTGCGGAACCATCAGAAGATGAGAGAGCCGAGTTGAGCGCAATTTTCAAATACTTTAAAGACGTCCGAAAAGCTTCGCAGTATTTACGTACAGCATATATTACTTTTGACGTTGCTCACGAAGAGCCAGAAAACTTTCATAGTTTCGTTTGGCAGCTTGGTCAACTAAAAGATACCTTCAAGTATCCGGAAAAATCAATTCCACATGCTGATATTTTGGCAAATATTCTGTCTGCCCCTGTGAGCTGGGGAGAAAACCAACTCAGACCAGACGCCATAGAAAAGATTTTGGACTATGCTCGACAACCACTAGATCGGGCGAGGACGCTGATTCAAGAAGAGACCCTTTCAGCGGAGGACTTTCACCATCTGCGTAAAAAGTTAAGAGTGTTCAGCATTATTTATACGTTGGCAGTAAAGTATGGGCGTTTGGGAAAAGTGAAAGAAATGAAAGAACTGCTCGTCAAGATTAATGATGACTTAGGCGATATTAATGATGAGATGGTACAGAGATCAGTTGAAGGTATCCAACGATATGAGGAACACTCTGTCACTTTAGAGCAACAAGTTCGTCGAAATATTCAATTGGTTCTCATGGGACAGCAGGAAGAGCAATAAAGCAACTGACTTTACCTGTAATCTACTTCACACAAAATTGAGACAAACTTCTTTTTAGTATCTTATTTTCCTCTGGTATACTTCTCCAGGTGAAAACTTTTTACCAACTCTTAGCCAACACTGTTTTTGTCTCAACCATTAACTTCACGGTGTGGTTCGCCATCACCTTTTTTGTTTTCTTACAGACACAATCAGTCTTTGCCACGTCTATTCTTTCAGGACTGTACTTAGTGGCTACGGCTTCAACGGGCTTTTGGTTGGGGAGTATTGTCGATCACAACAAGAAAAAAGACGTCATGATTATTTCGATGTTTCTTTCTTTACTCGCGTATGCAGCCAGCTTCGCTTTATATATCACAGCTGATCAGTCAGCTTTTCAAAATATTAGTAGCGTCACGTTGTGGACTTTTGTGCCACTGTTAATGACAGGAGTTATTTCTGGAAATGTACGTAATATTGCTTTACCAACGTTGATCACAACGCTAGTGGCTGAAGACCGCAGAGATAAAGCGAACGGTTTAGCTGGGACAGTTGGAGGTGTGGGTTTCTTAGTAACGTCAGTGATTAGTGGTCTATTAGTAGGACACTCTGGAATGTATTGGGTACTGATTCTCGCAGTAGCAATAAATATCCTGGGCATTATTCACCTGTGGCTTCTTCCAATTCCTGAAGATACAGTCGAACTAAAAAATGAAGAGCAGAAAAAGATTGATATTCGAGGAACTATTAAAGCCATTAATGCTATTCCTGGCTTGTTCGCTCTGATTTTATTTACGACGATTAATAACTTTTTAGGTGGTGTTTTCATGTCTTTGTTAGATGCCTATGGACTATCAATGGTTTCTGTTCAGGTCTGGGGACTGCTATGGGGCTTTCTAAGTACTGCCTTTATCATTGGTGGTCTAATTATTGCCAAGTGGGGATTGGGCAAGAATCCTTTACGAGCTCTGTTTATTGCCAATATTATTATTTGGACAATTAGCTGTTTCTTTACGATTTACCCTTCCATCTTTTTGGTGGTTGGTGGCATGTTTATTTACTTATGTGTCGTTCCTTACATTGAAGCTGCTGAACATACAATTATTCAGAAAGTTGTACCGGCAGAAAGACAAGGAAGAGTGTTTGGATTTGCGCAAAGTGTCGAGCAAGCAGCTTCACCAATTACTGCTTTTGCAATTGGACCGATTGCGCAGTTTATCTTTATTCCATTTATGACAACAGGTGCAGGGGTAGAGTTAATTGGTGACTGGTTTGGGACGGGACCAGCTCGCGGGATAGCTCTAGTGTTCACACTAACAGGATTTATTGGTTTGATAATTACATTGTTAGCTTTTAGCTCTAAGTACTATCGACAGTTATCTAAAAGTGTTACACGTTAAATCATTCAAGCAATTTGCCCTTTTCAGCAGTAAAATAGAAGCTCTCGATGTCAAATACTTTACGTATTATTAAACTTTCCAAACCGCTCCATAAATGGATTGTACTGGCAGGTTCGCTGATCATGTTACAGGCGATCTTGCAGCAGGCTACTCCCATTACACTGAAGTTTGTCGTTGATGAACTAACTGTCCAAATCAGTACCGGGCAAGGCGATTATCAGCGGTTAGTGTTTTTATTTGCCTTAATTCTGATAATTAATTTGGGGAGCATATTACTCAACGCTGTTAGTCAAAGAATTGGTGATCACATCGCCTCTCGTCTTGGCCGATATCTGACTGAGATGTACTATCGCAAGATCTTCACTTTGCCACAGCTCTACTTTGACTCTGAAGTTTCGGGCAAGATGGTCAATCAGTTGAATAGAGGTATCCTCTCGATTCGAGACTTCGTTGGAACGGCAACAAACTTTATCTTACCCGCGATACTACAGGCAATCTTTGGAATCGGAGTTCTGACCTACTTTGATTGGCGAATTGGTCTTTTGGCAGCAACGATGTTCCCAATTTATATTGCTATCTCAACGTACTCAACAAAAAAATGGGGTGAGATTCAGCAACAGAAGAATATTCATGAAGATGCCACCCGCGGCAGAATCCAAGAAGTTATTGGCAACATTAAGTTAGTTAAAACATACAACACTCAACGCCGGGAGTGGCAGTATATCTCCGATGAGTACACCACTATTAACAAGCTCTATGACCGACAGTCAACCCTGTATCACGTGCTTAACTTTGCTCGTGAGTTTGGGCTTGAAGTAGCTTTCGTTATTATCTTATTTTTGATCTTCCGTAACACATTCATGGCAAACTTGTCTTTGGGTGAGATGGTTTTAATTATCCAGTTACTTAATCAGCTACGCTGGCCTTTATATGGAATGAGTTACATCTTAGAACAAGTTCAACGTGCGGAAGCTGACTCCAAGGCTTTCTTTGAGGTGCTAGAACTTAAAGGCAATGAGTCGTACCAAACGCAGCAAGTTAGTAAGGTAGTAAGACAGCCCGAGCTAAAACTAGAAAATGTCAGCTTTGCCTATGAGGAAAACGCTCCAGTACTCAAAGACATTACTGTTCAATTTCATAAACATGAGTCAGTAGCTTTGGTGGGACATTCCGGTGCAGGGAAGACCACGTTCATTAACTTACTTTTAAAACTTTATGAACCAACTGCTGGCAAAATTTCACTATCGGGCCATAACTATGCTGATGTTGAACATGCTTGGGTTCGTGAGCACATTGCTTTAGTCTTTCAAGAAAACGAGCTTTTTTCCTCTACTATTCGTGAGAATGTTGCCTACGGTGTAGAGAATGCAACGGATAAGGAAATTTGGCAGGCATTGAAGCAAGCTAACGCTGATGACTTTGTACGCAAGCTTCCTAATGAGCTAGACGCCAAGATTGGTGAGCGAGGTGTTAAGTTATCGGGAGGACAGAAACAACGAATTCAAATTGCCCGGGCAATTCTGCATGACAAACCGATCCTGATCTTAGACGAAGCCACAAGTAGTTTAGATTCAAAGTCAGAACACTTAGTTCAAGATGCTTTAGAAAAGTTGTTTAAAAAACGATTAGTTATTATTATTGCTCATCGTTTCTCAACTATTCAAAACGTAGATCGAATTGTAGTACTAGATAATGGAACAGTTGCAGACGCCGGACGACCAGCTGAGTTGGCGAAACGAAAAGGTGTTTATTCCGAACTGCTTAGGTACCAAGTTGAGGGCAACAAGAAGTTGCTAAGTAAGTACGAGATCTACTAAGACCTGTAAAGACAGGGTTTCTTTTCTGTTTCTGCTTTTGCTATGCTCTACGTGTGAATCCGATTCTCGTGTGGGCACAAGATATTGGTGAGTTCCTCGATTTGGTGGGAGTATTGGTTATTTTGGGTGGGGCTGCTTTTTCGGCGCTCAAAGCAGGCCAAAGCATTGTAAATAAACAAGCCAAGCAAAATCTATATAAAACTTTCCGTCAAAATCTGGGTCGAAGCATCTTACTGGGACTAGAGTTTCTTGTTGCTGGTGACATTATTCGTTCGGTAACTGGCACACCTGACTTTACATCGGTAGGTGTCCTCGTCGTAATTGTGCTCGTTCGATCTTTCCTGAGCGTCACTTTTGAGATGGAGATTGATGGCCACTGGCCGTGGCAACGCGCTAAAGCTTAGGAGTAGGTTGAGTGTGAGTTGTCTGAGAGGGGATCATCATTCTGGCGAGTTTCTCTTGTCTCTTTGCCATGATAAATGCCGTTATTAAGACAGCAAAGAAAACGAGCACACCAATCATCACAACTTCAGGAGATGTTTGCACAGAAGCACTAACTCTCTTTTTTGCCATAGGTACACTATTCCAGAAGATTTGAGGCTGCGCAATAGCTGGTCAAACACTGAGTAATCAAGTTATCTGTTATCATCATGCGTATGAGTAAGACAAATCACATGGAAGAAACAAAAAAAAATAGAAAAGTGTCAGTCATCAAGTATCTAGGGATTTTAATGTTTGCATCTTTCCTTATTTCTGCCTGCCAGCCAAAAACACAGGGAGAGGTAGAAAGCTCGCCAACATCCATTACTACGCCTTCACCAGCAGAGGATACAACCTTGCAAATGCAGCATATTGTCACGCTCCGAAATGAGAGCGACTTTCTGCAAAGTATGATTCCACATCATCAGGAAGCTATAGACAGTTCAAAAATTATTACTAGTCAGCCCAATATAGATCCCAAGTTAAAAACGTTTGCCGAACAAGTTATAGCCGTACAGACGTCCGAAATAGCGCAAATGCAAACATGGTTGAAAGAGTGGTATCAACAGGAAAGTAGTGGAACTGAGTACTCACCAATGATGGGAGACTTAAGCACCTTACAAGGAAACGAACTGGAGTTAGCATACATAAAAGGAATGATCTTCCATCATCAGGGAGCAATTGAGATGGCAAAGCAGGTACAACTTCTGCAACCACGTCTTGAGGTTCAAGAGTTGGCAAATGGAATTATTGCTTCGCAGTCAAAAGAAGTAGCACAGTTAGAGGCGTGGCTGAAAGAAAAATACGTTCAAGATGTGAGCGCTATGCCCATGGATCAGGGTGACGCAGCTCATTGAAAAAAAACTGATCAGGCTTGGTCAGTCTTATCAAAAAGTTCCGACATGATTCTTTGGATCAACTTCTCTTCATCGATTCCGGTACGATTTTTGCCGATGTCTTTTTCAAGGTATTTTTCAATGTTATCTACAAACAGTTTTTTACCGTCTAGTTTATAGATACCAGCCATATCTGGTCTCTGCTTTCGCAGCATAACTACAAAGTCACTGATCGATAACTCTTGAGTCAACATTCGCCGGCATGCAATCTCAACGTCTATTCGCAACTGACTAATTTTCTCCTCGTTCCCTGGCTGTTTGCGGAGCTCATGTAACTCTCTTTGTGTCAGTTGAAATAAAAACCTGAGTGAAAGTTGACCCGTTTGTTGTTCAATGAGTTGTAAGAAGACAGCTTGAACGTCAGGGTGGGAAAGAGCCTGGCGATGGAGAACTGAAGCCAACTTTACTTTCCCAAATACAAGATCTTCTTCCTTCTTTAAACTAACACTTCTTTGCTCATCTGGTTGAAACATCTTCGTCAATGAGTCTTTGAAGTGCACGATAGTTTGGGTGCCTCTTTGGATACCCTCTCTCAAAGTATTTTGACTAATCTTGTATAACTCCTCATCTTGCACTAATCCCAACTGATAAAGTGGGTCAAGGTGACCGGGTGCCAAAATCAACTCACCTCTTTTAACTGGAATCATTCGATCGCTGCCCACAATATGTTCAGGTGGAAAGGTAACTCCTTCATAGAGCTCATATTGAAGAACTCGACTTGAAAGTACGTCAAAAGAAGCTCGTGCGTGAACAGCTCTTTCTCTTAATATCTGTGCGTCACCTTTAGCATCCATATATAGCTCAATCATAACAAAAAAAATAAACTGACGCCTGTAAGACTCTGTTATGATATTTTCAGCTATGTCGCTAACGATTCGCGCAACTATTGATATTAGAGAAGGTAATCCATTTATTCTCATCACTTCAGAGTTGGCGGAGAAGCTCAAAGCAGACTGGAAGAAGCCCATGCCAGTTCTGATTCAAGTCAACGGCAAGCCAACTCATCCCTGGAAAATAAACATGATGCCGGTGGGTGATGGGCAGTTCTATCTCTATCTCCATGGAGATGTCAGGAAAGCTTCAAATACTCAAGTGGGTGATATAGTGACCGTCAAAATAGAGTTTGATGATAGCTACCAAAATGGACCTCAGCATCCCATGCCTGACTGGTTTCAAGCAGCTTTAGATAAACATATGGTGGCCAAACGCAACTGGGATTCCCTCCCGCCAAGTAGGAGAAAAGAAGTTCTTCGTTACTTTTCTTGGCTGAAGTCAGATGAAGCGAAGCAAAGAAATGTAGAGAAGGCACTTCATGTGCTTTCTGGAAAAACTGGTCGTTTTATGGCCAGAACTTGGATAGAAGGAAAGTAGCGCTATAATGAAAGAAATGAAAAGACTCGTCCGTCCCAAAAAAGGTCGCCAGGTTGGTGGAGTTGCCCTAGCGATTGCTAACTATTTGAACATTGATGTAACGATTGTTCGTATTGTGTGGATCTTCTTGTTAATTCCTGGTGGTTTGCCTGGACTTCTGCCTTACTTAATTTTGTGGATTGCTATTCCTGAAGAAGAGTAGTCGTAATTTAGATTACATCTTCCCGCTACTTTCTTGTTACACTATTTGCATGCTTAAGCCTTCTCAAAGACGTGAGGCAATGTTTTACGCAAAGACGTCGCTATTTGCGGCAGCGGTTTTTCTTGCTTGTTTTGCATACTTGAAGTTTTTAGATATTCCTGGAGAAGTAAATAAATCAGTGGCAGATACCGCTATTATTTTGATGGGTCTGTCCATGTTAATTAGTAGCATCTGTTACTACTGGAACCGCTTCGACTGGACAATTATCTACAGAAAGTACCTAGGTCTAGTGGGATTTGCATTTGGCATTGCACACCTTCTCCTTTCTTGGGGTGCATTTGCTTCTTTGTTTCGAGCCACGACTTGGTCGAGTGGGGCGTATATGCCAGCACTAGCGGGGGTGGTTGCTTTAGGTATTTTCGCTATCATGGCAGCTGTTTCCAACACTTTTGCGGCGAGTAAACTAGGTGGGAAAGCATGGAGGTATATTTTGAGAACGGGATACCTAGCGGTGATCTTTGTTTTCCTTCATGTTGTTCTCTTAAAGTCCGCTCGTTGGGTAAGTTGGTTTACAGAAGGAATGAAGACGCTGCCATCATTGAGTTTATTGGTCTCTATTTTTATGGTGGTGGTTATTGTCATGAGGCTTTTACTCTGGTTTTCACTCTGGAAAGCTGCAAAGAAAATTGACCAACTGTAATTTTGTAGTAAAATACTTCTACAAGTTAATAACAACAAAAGCACTTGAGTCTATCGCAATAGACAAGCTGCGTGTGAAAAAGTCTTTTCTGACACAAGCACGACGGAAGTCCACCGTAAAATACGACTAAGCGTGTCGGCAACGGAGCGCTGAACAAATGAGACTTTCTCACTTGTCTAATGCTCCTCCGTAACTGGAGGATTTTTTATACCAAGTTGAAAGTGAACGAGGGTGGTACCGCGTTTTTGAAGCGCCCCTTTTGTTTCTTACCAATGTGTAGGAGGCAAGAGGGGCGTTTTTTTGTGTCTGTAGCTCAGTGGATGAGAGCACCAGGCCGCGGACCTGGAGGTCGTTCGTTCGATTCGGACCAGACACACCTCATCAATAGAAAGGAGGTGAGAAATATGACACAAAAAGAAAGTAGTAAAGGTTTTGAGCAGTTTATGGCGATGCCAGAAACTGTGTGGTTACCGTTATTGGAGCTCTTACAACAGTCACATTTAAGTATTGAGAGTTGGACTCTTGAAATGGCATCAGCCCTTTATGAACAGTTGGAACATCCTAACTGGGCGCCATGGTTAGAAGCGAGTCCAACGACGATGGCAGGAAGGTCGGTAGTTTTCCCTGAGGGCCAGCTTGTGATTAAAGACCAAAGCTGTTTAGCTGCTAGCTTGTCGATGAATAGAATCCAGTGGAACGGAGTGCCAGCAACCTTACCGAATTGGGATCAAGTCGCAGGAATAGAGGTCACTGACTACAGTCAAACGTATCAACCAGCAGGAAATACTTTGGTGATGATGTCGATGAACGTTGCGCCTGAAGCTAAGGGTAAACAACTACCTACAAAGATGATCGATTACGTTAAGCTCTTAGCACAGCATCTGGGGATAGAGCACGTTATTGGCTCATTCCGGCCAAGTGGATATGGTGTTGCCAAAAAAGCTGATGGATTTGACTTGCCATTTTGGCAGTACTGCCTCTCAACCCAGGAAGGAAGCGACAAACCCGTTGATCCTTGGTTGAGAAGCCTGTGGTGGAATGGAATGCAGATGATCCAAGAAGATCCTCAAGCCATGCAAGTGACAGTGCCATTGGCAGAGTTTGAGCTTTATAAAAGTAGCTTTAAGCCTGAAGCTTGGGTTGAAGTATCCCCTGGAGTTTGGGAGTGTGAGGAAGTAGGTAGCTGGCAAGTAACTGGTGACTCAGCAACCTATACAGAGGCAAATGTATGGGGAGTGATTCCACTCACCTAAAAGAGAGTTAGAAGGGCTTCGCGGGGCCCTTCGACTCGGAAAGACAATATGAAAAAAGCATGGTTTACGATTGAACAGCTCCACCCACAGATCTTTGCTTTAGCAGAGTTCTCACATTGGGAGGCTGTAGTGTCATATCTCATTATTGATCTGCAACGAGCATTTCTGATAGATACTGGTATGGGCTATCAGTCCATTGAGAAAGCAGTTCGCACACTTACTTCTTTGCCAATCACGGTTTTATTAACTCACGCACACTGGGATCATATTGGCGGGGTTAGTGAGTTTGATGATGTCCGCGTGTACGACGATTCTTTTGAGAAGTCAGCGCTCGAAAAAGGTTTTTCTTCGATCACTATTCCAGAGCTTCACAAACCTTCATTTTTCTTAGATGACTTTTTACCAAAGGAGTACAAAGTTAGAGCAAATAAAACATACAGTACTTTCCAAGATGGTGAGATGTTTCAGTCAGACTCCTTTGATATTCAAGTTATTCATACTCCTGGACATACGCCTGGCTCAGTCTGTTTTTTGATTCCGCAGCTGCATGCGCTGTTTACAGGGGATACTGTATATCCTGGTCCGCTCTATGCTCAGCTTCCCGAATCAAGCATCTCTCAGTATCAGCAGTCCATTGAGAAATTAAAGCTATATACCTCTCAAGCGGCTCATCTATATCCGGGTCATAACGCCATGGTAGCCAGTCCCGATCTCATAGATGAAGCTTCAACTCTTTTTTTGAGTATCACTCAGGCACAGCTTTCGTTACTTCCAGCTGAACTTAAAGGGAAGTTTCTTTCTATCAAACTCAAAGAGTAGGTTCTTCCACAGCTTCTTACAGAGTTCTCATCAGATCATTATTCAACCCTTTTTGTAGTAGGTCATACTGCAGACAGTATTAATTAAGGAGGTACTATGAATGACGCATATAAGGATAAAGCAGATGCCCAACGAGAGCAGTTAGAAGCCACTTGGGACAAGTTTAAAGCAGAGTTGAAAGAGGCATCTGCCGATACTCGAATTGCTTTTAAAGAAAAAGTAAAAGAAGTTCAGAACTTCTTTGATGATCAAACACGGTAAGTAGCTGTGTTTAGAGGAAATAAGTATCGAGAGTGAGGTGATCCAGTTGGTGGTACATGACGTACCACCAACTGAGTCGGGTACAGCGGGGAAAAGCTACTACAACGTGGCGAGAAGTTGACGGGCGGTATCACTGAGGAGTTCCGGGCGGACAGCCATCAGCCGCTTTCCGAGGTCGTTGGTGATGGGGCAGTCGAGACCCTCACGAGTCAACTGTTTGTCACAAATGCTGGCAAAGATCACCAGCATCACCTCTTCGGGCTGATTGAGCGATGCCTTATTTTCCACGCGCTGCATCAGTCTCTCGGCTCTTTCGATGAGAGTATGAATATCGCGCATCAGTGAAAGGACGACTCTGCCTTCCATCATCCGCAAGATGAGCGGGTAGCCATCTTTTCTGTCCGTGTCTAGATGTAGGAGTTGCAGGTAGTGTGCGGAGGTGCCGATCGGCATGTCATCGGCAGCCGCACCCTCAAGGTCTTTGATAAGCTGATGGATAACGCTCATCGTGTCTGTTCCCGACGAAGGCATCTGCGGCAGCCCTTCGTCCATGTCCACCAGTGACGACAGGTCAAACGGGAAGTCCCCCATGAGCATATCGAGAAAGTCAATGCCTTGACCTCTCCGTACACCCATGGGCACGAATGCCAGATGGGGCATCCCTTGTCCACCGAAAAGGCCGGTGGGATCTGCCATGTCGTCGATGAATGTCTCGTCGTCGCGGCGAAATGCTTCTACTACTTTTGTTTCAATATACTCGTCGAGGATTTTCCTCTCCGAGGGGGTGAGAACCGACAAGACTTCATGTACTGTCGTGAACTCAGGGCGGAGGCGGGCTGCCAAGTACATCCGGCAGCGAAGAACATGGTGAATCCAACTTTCCATTTTAACGAACCTACCTTGTTGAGAAACGGATGATAACCACCTCTTCAGCTCAAACTGTAGTACTTTTTCGCTGTTAAGGTGCGTAGCGCCGAAAGCAAAAGGAACACTCCTTGTGTTCCAGCTGCTACCCTTCTATTTTACCAAAATTGTTGTTTTTAGTAAACTATTGGGACGTTCAATCTAGTTAAAATGATGTTTAATAATTATTGACTCAGCTTTGTTCGGTCAGAACTTGCACCTCTACGGCTCCAAACTCCGAGTAAATATCGAGAATGGTGTCAGTGGCATCTGCTGCTACCGAGACAGCGACTAATGTTTCACCACTTTGGATATGATGCTCGTACATCTTGGCTTTTTCTTCCGGGAAGCCGGCGTCAACTAAGACACCTACCAACGTACCAGTTACCGCCCCAGCAGCTGCGCCAGCGAGGCCAGCGCCTAATGGACCTAAGACTAAAATACCAACCCCGGGTAAAACTACAGCCGCGGCACCAACCAGGAGTGTAGCCACTGCCCCTACTGCTGCACCCATCACTGCTCCCGCAGCAGCCCCACCGACTGCTCCATCCGTAACATCTTTTTTAACGTCGTGCGATTTTAGATGAGGGTCTGAGGTATCTTTTGAGATAACCGAGATATCTTTGGTATATCCTTTTTCCTTCAGACTGCTGATTGCTTTGCCTGCCCACTCACTATCTCGAAAAAGACCAGCGACTAAGTGACTCATAACACTCCTTTATCTAGCTGTTTTTCTACATTGCGAACCGCTTCTTTAACACGAGGATCTTTTTTGGCTTTAGTAATGGCTTCATCTGCATACTCTTTAGCCTGATCTTTAACGGTATTCAGCACTTTTTGAGCTTGTTGGCGAGTTTTCTTGTCTCGCAAAGCGGCTGCTGCAGCAACTACGCCTGCTCCTGCCACAGCTCCTACCGCACCCGCGATGATTGGAGAAACCCCTTGTTTCTGATCATTTTTTTGTGCATTTGGCATAAAACCTTTCTTTATATATATGAAGGTAAGGTAGCAAGCTCTAGTAATAGATAAAATGTGAGTATGTAAGAGAGAGGTAAGGACTACTACGCGGAGTCGACAACAAGTGCTAGTATTCCTTCAATGAAGAAAGCCATTATCAGTGATATTGATGGGACTTTAGCTTTAATTGGGGAAAGAGATCCCTTTAATCCACAAACTGTTGAAGAAGATCTCTTAAACAATCCTATTGCCAATATTCTGCACACTTACTCATCGTACGCAGCGTCAGATATTCAACTCCTTCTTATTACAGGTCGTTTTGAAAAGTATCGACAACAAACAGAAAACTGGTTAAAAAAACATCAGATTAAAGACTATCAGTTGTTTATGCGGGCCGACCAAGATTTTCGTAAGGATATAGTTTTAAAAAAAGAGATCTTTCTCAATCAGATTGCGCCTCAGTATGATGTGCTCTTTGTTCTTGAAGATCGGGATCAGACAGTTGCGATGTGGCGAAAAGAACTAGGTTTAACTTGTCTACAAGTAGCATATGGGAGTTTCTAATCTTCAATGAAAAAAGTACCCACACTTTTAATCATTATTGGAATTACGGGTGACTTGTCTCAACGGAAGTTATTACCCGCTATTGAGCAGATTGCGGTGGCAGGCGAGTTACCAGATGACTTTCGGGTGATCGGTGTTTCCCGAAAAAAAGAAGTTACTATTGACGATGTTCTACCTAAAGACAAACCCTTCTCTTACTTGAGAGAACACAGTGAGATCTTTCACATGGATCCCACTGAAGAGAAAGACTATCAAAAATTAGCAGCTCATCTTTCATCCCTAGAAAAAAAGTTTGGACAACCCACTCAGCGCATTTTTTACCTGTCGGTTCCGCCACAAGTTTCACAATCTATCATTGGTTTTTTGGGCACGTCAGGAATAGCAGCACTACCTCAAACAAAGCTGTTGTTAGAAAAGCCATTTGGCGTTGATCTCGCTAGTGCAAAAGAGTTGGTCGTCAACATCGAGAAGTACTTTGCAGCTGATCAGGTATATCGCATTGATCACTACCTAGCTAAGGAAACTGCCCAAAACATTATTGTTTTTCGAGAGAATAACTCTCTGTTCAAAAAAACCTGGAATAAAGACTTCATCGAAAGCATTGAGATCAATGCGAGCGAGTTTATCGGAATTGAGGGACGTAAAACATTTTATGAGCAGACTGGTGCACTGCGAGACTTAGTGCAAAGCCATCTTCTTCAATTAGCTGCCTTAACTTTAATGGACACACCTAGAGCGGGAATGCTCCACGAAGTTCCTAAGCATCGTCTTGCCGCACTACGACATTTAGTGTTGCCTCCTCACCAAGAAGTTGGCACGTTTGCTAAACGTGGGCAGTACTTGGGTTATGCAGAAGAAGTAGAAAATCCTGGTAGTACGGTGGAGACGTTTGTCTCGCTGACTTTATACTCTACCGACCCGCAGTGGGTAGGAGTGCCAATTACTTTAACAACGGGAAAGTCACTCTCACGTAAGAATACCGAGATCAGAGTTCGGTATAAAAAAGACCAAGGTTATGAAGCAAATGAGTTAGTGCTCCAACTCCAGCCCGACGATGGAGTCCAACTGTTTATTTGGGCAAAGAAACCCGGGTACTCTCATTTAGTAAGTAGCCACTCACTACGTTTTGATTTTAAAGAGTTTTATAGCTTTTTCCCTGAAGCGTACGAGCAAGTGCTCTTTAGTGGACTTAACTCCGATCATACTCTCTTTGCTTCCAGTGAAGAGGTTTTAGAAACATGGCGTATCCTTGATCCAATTCAGAAAGCATGGGGTCTCTCTACAGATGATATGGTGTTTTATAAGCCTGGAAGTGAGGTAAAGGATGTGCTGGCACTCAGTGCTAAAGCATAGTTAGTTTATGACTAAAGGTATTCATCACATCACTGCCATTGCATCTAACGCTGTGGAGAATCTTCAGTTTTACACAACAGTGCTTGGTTTGCGCTTAGTCAAAAAAACTGTTAATCAAGATGACGTTGAGACATATCATCTCTTCTTTGGTGACAGAATGGGTGAGCCGGGGATGGATCTGACATTCTTTGTCTTTCTTCCTCCTATGCAGGGAGCCCGTGGAAACGGTTTAGTAACAAATATTTCTCTTGCTGTACCGGAATCTTCCTTAGGTTTTTGGCAAACACGTTTTCAACAGTTGCACGTTAAACATGAAGTAGTGAGTGAGCGATTTGGTCAAAAAAGAGTTCTGTTTTTTGACCATGATAATCAGCAACTCGAATTGGTGGGGGTCGATGACACAGAGTTGATGGCGGACAGTGAACCATGGACAACGACACAGATTAGTAAAAAGGAAGCAGTGCGTAGTTTTCACTCTGCCACCCTGTCGGTAATTAGTTTGGAGTCAGTTGAACCTATTCTGACTGAAGTGCTGGGATACACAAAGCTAGATGCGGAAGAGCATGTACATCTCTATGGAGTGAAGCACTCTCAGCGAGCTTACTTGTTGGAAGTTAGTGAACAGCCCTCAACTGCAATGGGTTTCAATGCTGCTGGTACAGTGCATCATATTGCTTTTCGGGCTAAAGACGAAACAGAGCAGCTGTCAATGCGAAACAAAGTACTTGAACTAGGACTGTACCCAACGGAAGTGATAAATCGTTTTTACTTTAAGTCAGTCTACTTTCGTTCACCCGCTGGAATTCTGTTTGAGATTGCAACAGATGGTCCAGGATTTACCGCTGATGAAAAGGAATCAGAGCTTGGTAAAAAGTTGGCCTTACCTCCATTTTTAGAGAGTAGACGAAAAGAAATTGAGTCAAACTTACCAGAGCTGAAGGTAGAGTAAACATATGGAAAAAGAGCTCTCTCTGTTTGAGTATTCTTTCATCGATAATAAGGCCCCGCGAACGCTTTTTCTTTTTCATGGTACCGGGGGCACGAAGAATGATTTACTTTTTCTTGAGCAGTACTTAAGTAATAACTACAACTATGTAGGGTTGCAAGGAAATGTTGACGAACATGGAATGAGTCGGTTCTTTAAACGAAAGGCTTCAGGCGTCTTTGATCAGGAAAGTATTACTGAAGAAAGTACTAAACTATCAAAGTTTGTCAGTGCTTGGTATAAAAAGTACAGAACTACGGCTGCAGACAGTACTTGGGTGGGATACTCAAATGGCGCTAATATGATATTAGCGATGTTACTCTCTTATCCTAATCTAGTAGGAACTGCCGTATTGCTTCATCCCATGAAGCCAGCTCAATCTTTACCAACAGCTAACTTTTCTGATCATCGTGTACTCGTGACTCACGGTATGTTTGACCCAATGATCGCTCGCGCACAGCAACTTGAACTTAATCAGATACTGAAAGCATTAAATGCTGATCTGACCATAAAAGAGTATGATTCCGGACACGAGTTTTCAAGTTCGGAGTTGGAAGATCTGGTTAGATTCTTGCAATCAAGAAAGGTTTGATCCATGAGTGAAGAGCATTTAAAGAGTAGTAACATTTCTTTTAAAGAACTCAACGTAGATGATCTGCTCACTAGAGAACAGATTGACGCTATTCAAGATGAGATACTAGAACAGCAAGAAGTAGTGGTGTTGTGGGCAGATAAACCACTATTTACTATTGGAGCGATGGATGGACAACAGATTGCTGGCCTAGTGCAAGTTGCGGAATCCGGTCACGTTAATTACTTGGTTCACCCGAGTTATCAGCAAAGAGGAATTGCAACAGAGCTTTTGCGTCGTGCTATCGCACAGGCGAGGAAGGGTGATACTCCCACACTCTATGCGACAGTTAAAGAAAGCTCTGCTTCAGAAAAGGTTGTTCTCTCTCAGGGCTTTGATTTAGATGAGTCAATTGCTGAAGAAGGATATATCACTACTAACTTGTACAGTTTGCGATTACAGCAATAAGGGTTACTATGCCGAATCTTTTTTTGACATCGAATGCCTACATGACCCTGAATTTGTTGTTGCCTTACTTACCTAAAAAGCCCTCTCAGATGAAAGTGGCCTTTGTCCCAACTGCTTCACATCCCGAGCCAGATCCTTCATATATGCAGTTGGATATTGATGCGATTCAAGCAGCTGGATTTATATATCAAGAGTTAGATATTAAAGATAAAGATCAAAAAAGTTTAAAGAAAGTTCTTGAAGATATAGATATTGTGTTTGTGGCTGGCGGAAATACATTCTATCTCCTTCAGGAAGCCCGTCAGAGTGGCTTCGATGAAGTAGTCACTGAGTTTGTGAACAAAGGCGGATGGTATATAGGTTCTAGTGCTGGTTCGGTCTTAGCCGCCCCCGATATTGCTGTTATTAAGTATCTCGATGATCCTCAAGATGCACCGAAACTTACCTCAACTCGTGGCTTGGGATTAATTGATCTGCTTGTATTACCACATTGGGGAAAAGCAAAGTATAAGCAGCAGTACTTACAGCTGATTAATGACGCATACGAACAAGAAGCAAAATATATTGCTCTTCTAGATACGCAAGCGTTGCTTGTTCAAAAGGAAAGTTACCGAATCGTTCAAATCGAAGACAAGACTGCTGTAGCAGTCGCTACTTACGAGAAAATTGCTCAAACGTATACAGAGAAGTATAGCCAAGACTTGAGCGATAGTCCGGAGATTGACTCTTTTCTAGCAAAGCTTCCAAGGAATGCTACCGTTTTGGACGTGGGCGCAGGTCCAGGACAGTTTAGTAACTACATTCATCAGCAGGGTTTTACCGTCACCGGTATCGATTTTTCAATCGAGATGAATAAAATTGCTCGGTCGCTTTACCCTCAACTGAACTTCCAAGTGATGGATATGCGAAAGCTCCAATTTGAAAAAGAAAGTTTTGACGGAGTACTTGCTGCTTACTCACTGATTCATATTCAGTCGGTTGAGCTAAGAAATACCCTCAAAGGTTTTTTAACTATACTTAAACCAGGCGGTTACCTACTCATCATTGCACAGGCAGGTGAAGCTGATCGCATTATTGATGAGCCTTTCTTACCCTCCGAAAAAATGTTCTTTAACTTCTTTACTCCAGAGCGTCTACAGAAGTATCTTTCTAACGTAGGATTTGAAGTAAAGAGTATAGAAGAGAAAAACTCACTTGATCCTGATTCAGTCAGTAACAGAGTAATTTATGCCCTAGCTAGACGTCCCCGATAGAAGAAGGTCCTCTTTGACTTATAGGGACGTGGCTGTTATAATAATGTTCTTCGGTTTGAAGTTCGCTTATAGGCGAACGATGAGATTCTCTCCGCAGTTAGGAAATATAATGTTTAGACCATACACAGGTCGTGCTCGTTCTTTTCGTGCGCGTCCTCAACGTAGCTTTCAACCAAGACGAGCGTTTATTAAACACGATCGTTACATTAACACGGCTGTTCCACAGACCCAACAAGAAGTGTACGTGAATACATACACCTTCGATAACTTAGGGCTAGATCAGAGTGTGTTAGCCAATATCAAGAAACACGGATACACAAATCCGACTCCCATCCAGGATCAAGCAATTCCTGCGCTGATGGAAGGAAAAGATGTAGTGGGTATTGCCAATACTGGTACTGGCAAGACAGCTGCGTTTTTACTGCCTTTTATCCATAAAGTTCTTCAAGATCCTGATCAAGGAGTGATGATTATCGCCCCAACTCGTGAGCTGGCAGTTCAAATTAACGATGAGTTCAAAGCTTTTGCTCAGAATCTTCCACTTAGTGTCACGCTGTGTATTGGGGGTGGTAACTTACATCTCCAAATGAAGCAGCTCAGAGATAACCCACACTTTGTCATCGGCACACCGGGAAGATTAAAAGATGTGATTCAACGTGGAGTTCTGCGTACCGAAATGTTCAGCAACATTGTGCTCGATGAAGTCGACCGTATGTTGGATATCGGTTTCCGAAAAGATATTAAGTTCTTAATTGCTCAACTTCCTGAACAACGACACTCTGCATTCTTTAGTGCCACCATGAACTCTGAGACAGAAGAGATCATGCATGATCTTTCTAAGAAACCTGTTCGAATTAGTGTCAAGAAAACTGAGACGAATAACCACATCGATCAAAGCATTATCTCGGTGAAACCGGGAGAAAATAAAGTTGACGTGCTGCATAAACTCTTAAGCGAACCCGACTGTACCAAGGCGATTGTCTTTGGACGGACAAAACATGGCATTAACAAGTTAGAAAAATTACTCTTCCAAAGAGGCTTGCGCGTGACAGCTATTCATGGCAATAAAAACCAAAATGCTCGTCAGCGCTCTCTTCAAGATTTTAAACGTAACAAAGTTCAAGCGTTGTTAGCTACAGACGTGGCAGCTCGAGGAATTGACGTCGATGATGTCACCCACGTGATTAACTACGATGAGCCTCAGACGTATGATGACTATGTTCATCGCATTGGCCGCACTGGTCGTGCCGGTAAGATGGGTAAAGCCATCACCTTTATTAACTAAGTAAGAACGAGCTTTCTTTCTTACCTTGTTTACACAACTTCCATATTTGGTTCTCATGCCCTTCCTTTATTGTTGGAAGTAATAAAGAAAGGGAGGTCAAAATGACCGACGGCAATAGACCATCAGGTTCCGACTCTACTGGAGATCAACAAGATGGTGGACGAGGTGATTCGAACGACGACAGTCGTCGAAGTGCGCAAGGAAAGTCTGGTAAGGGTGGGAAGAAGTAATCACTTCGTTAACCCTGACACACAGAGCCGAAGCTCTGTGTGTTTTTTTTATTTCACTTTTGTAGAAAGATCAGAGGGTTCGCCACCTACCCAAGTGGTGATAGCGTTTCCATCAGCATCAACTTGAACAAAGGTGTGCTGGATGGTAATCCCGTATTGAGTTCTTAGCTCAGGAGCACGGTCATAATCTATCCGTAAAAGCACAATCCCCTCGGGAATAAGCTCAGGATCTTTTTCAATTTCTATATCCAGTGAAGCACAGGAAGAACACCAAGGTGCCCAAAAATAGAGGATGACTTTTTTCTGGCTTTCCTGGGCATATTGTAATGCTGCATCAGAATATACAAAGTATCGGGGAGCTAGTTCTTCCAGTCTTGTTTCAGCAGTGTCCGCAGGTTGCGTATGACAGATAGCTTGAGCTGGCTTGCACCAATTATCCTTGGTTGCTCCTGCAATAATACCTACCATCAGCAGGCCAAATAAAACAGCAATATGTGAAGGTGATTTCAACATCTAATGTTTGTACTTATTCTACGATCAACGTCCCAGTCATGTTTGGGTGTGGTGTACAGTGATAGTTATATGTGCCTGGCTCTAATGGTGCATTAAACTCTACGGTGGCATTTTCGCCAATATTTCCTGTGTCAAATGAAGCTCCATCATCGCTGGTAACACTGTGTCCCACAGTATCTCGGTTGGTGACAGAGATGGTTGCGCCCCGTCGAACTCTAATTGTTCCAGGTTCATAAGTAAAGTTACTAATTACGATGGAAGCTTCAGTAGGGGCTGGACTATTTAACTGGTTCTGAATCTGTTCAGGTAAAGAAATATTGCTGGCCGCCTGGCATCCACTTACCAAAAAAGCCGCCAGGACGATGCCGCTCAGCAGAATTTTTGTTCGAAGTACTTTCATTCTTCCATCCTAGCACAAAGAAAATACTCTGTATCATATAATCAAGTTTTGATGAATCTACGACCACACATTGTTATTGCTGATCTTCTTCCACTGGAAGAGCAACACTATCGACAGCTTCATTCGCTAGGAGAGCTAGCGGTTTATGATGACTATCCCACTGAAGATCAGTTAATTAAACGTATTGCGTCTGCTCGAATTATTACGACTAATCGAACAGCTATTACGGCAGATGTTCTCAAGCACTGTCCTTATTTAAAATATATAGTGGTTCCTTCAGTAGGGTGGGAGTGGGTAGACGGTGCTGCCGCACGGCAACGAGGAATAACCGTGGTCAACTGTCCCACCCATAATGCGCAAGCCACGGCGGAGTTAACACTAGCTCTCCTGCTAGCCGTAACGAGGAGGATTGTTCAATCTCAACACAGTTTCAGGAACAGTATGTGGAGACCTCACGGAATTTCTGGGTGTGAGCTAGCGGGCAAACAGGCTGTAGTGGTGGGGCGAGGAAATATCGGTTCAAAAACGACCCAAATGCTGAGGTCTTTAGGCATGACGGTACATGTAGTTCATTCTTCAACCACAGCGAAACAACTCGATCACCTTCTGCAAGAGACTGATTTCTTAATTCTCAATGTACCGCTGACTCCCAAGACTCATCACTTGATTGATAAAAGACGTCTTAGTTTGCTTAAAAAAACTGCTTATATTGTGAACACCTCACGTGGTGCGGTGATTGATCAGCAAGCGCTCTTATCTACTTTGCGCCAGGAGAAAATCGCCGGCGCGGCGCTGGACGTTTTTGAAGGGGAGCCTTTAGTTGGAAAACCTACTGAGGAAATGATGGAGCTGGCTCGTCTTCCCAACGTTGTTGCAACTCAGCACATCGGTTCGGCGACCGTTGAAACTCGTTATCGATTAGGTGAAGAGCTGATTAAGGTACTTCAGTCTTGTTTAGTCGATTTACCAATAAATAGAGTAAATGGTTAGTTCCGGAGGATATGATGCACGAAGGCTACAAAAGACCAATTGATGATAAAAATCATCAACCTCAAACAAGCCACAGTGAGGCACTCCTTTCTAACGTAGAAATAGTAGCTCTGGTTGATAGCGAACAGGCCCAACGAATGATAGAAACGGTTCAAAACAGAGCTGAAAAGATAGATATTCTTTTTATTTGTTACCACGGCAAAGGAGCGAGCCCTTCTCTTGCCCGTGATGCTGTAGATTTAGCAGATCGCTACAACAAACAGATTGCTGCGGGGTATGTTGGAGTTCAAGAGCTCAGTAACAGAATTCGGATGCGCGACAAAATCTCACCACATCCTGCAGACCAGGCAAGACTTGCAAGCTTCATTGATCAACTAGGTGAAGCAGTCAGCAAGGCTAAGGTAGTTTTATTCGCAATTAGAGAAGGCGTATTAAATACTGATGTGGAGCGCGCCATTCTAACGTCTATCAAAACTCACGCGGGCGATCGTTTCCATAACTTCCAAAGAGCAGATGGAATGCGTGCCTACGGACAGCTGCTAGGTATAGACCAAGAAGGTAGTTAACTCTTCAGTACTTTTTCTAGACTCATCATCGCAACTCCTTGGAAGAAGTCGAGGACGGCAGCCAAGATTAAGACAGTTACCCAGGAAGAAATTCCTAGACCAAACACTTCTGCAAATCTGGAAGTAACCCAGAGAGCTACAAAGTTGACTACAAAATAGACAGCCATCAATTGCATTGGCGTAAGGTCCTTACCTTGTTTGTTTTCCCACTCCGTAACAAATGGTGAGGTAAAAGTAGTAATTAACCCTAGCTTTCCAGCACTAAGGGCAGTTGCCCACAGTACAGTCAAGCTCATCGTTCCTAAAACAACGTGGTCTGGGAACCACATGTGAGCAAAGTAAATCACCACACCACTCACTAGCGTGAGGAGTATATAAGATAGAAATAGTACCATCCCAGGATTTTTAGCTTCAACAGAAGCAGATGATTTTGGCATAGCGCTCCTTTTTGTACTTTTAAATAGCGTACTACACTTTAGGTGCTTCTGTCATCTCGACGAAAGCACTTCCTCAGTGTACCGTCTAGCTATGAAGAAAATCATGGACGTTTACTCTCGACAAACAGCAGACTTTCACCCCCAAGAAAGTAGGGCAGCTACGATGGGAAATCGAAGGGGGAAACAGTATGAAGTTGGAAACATCGAAGATGCTCAAGGTAGTAACCAGATTGAGCTTTTTACGAGAACAGTTGATGGCAAAGAGTACGCTGATATCTGGCAACTTTTTCGTCAGGCTGGGTTACCAGTTGTTCCACAACTATGGATTGATGAAGAAGATAAAATATACATGCCCAACCTCACAGCTGATGGCTCAGCTTTCTATGGCAAAGGATACGCGGATGCATATGCGGTTATGCCGCAAGAATTGGACCAAGCTTTCCTGCAGTTAATAGATCGTGATTTCGCGCGAATTACACAACAGGCCGATCGTCTAAGTCAACAGGCGACAGCAAATGGCCTTCTTTTACCTTTGGATGATGGTTTCGACCTGCATGTTTCAGCAGATGGTCGTCGCTTTGATCTCGTCATTCTTGACCTAGAGTATGGTGGGACTTTAGAAGACTTGTTAGAGAGAAAACAGCGCTTTGCTCAGGGAAGGGCTCAAGCAGCACTCCTAAACTTTCAGGGTAAAGGTATTGATCAACTAGACCATGGAGAGAGACGACAGTTAATTGCTTTGATCAATGAAACAACCAAAAAAGCTGCTCTGGAAGGAATGAAGCAGGCAGCGAGAAGAGTCAAAGAACTGTACGGAAAGTAATGTTAGGCAGAGTTGAAGGGTCTGTTATCATTGGCGTATGAAGACAATAATTCTTTCCACCAAAAACAGTCATCAAGATATTTTGAACTACGGAGCCGACTTACTTGAAGAGTTAAAGAAGCTCTCTCCTACCGCAACCTATGACCAGGTAGCGACCGACTTTAGTAACATTCCTGAGCTGTTTGATACTGATGAAAAGTTGGTGATGTTTAATCAGTTCTCTTTTCCGGATGGTTTCTCCACTTTTACTCAATACCTTCCTAAGTTTAAGAATATTAAGTTTCTTCTCTCGCCATACTCTGCCTATGAGGGATTGGACTTAGAACTCTTAAAGAAAATGGGTATTCGCTATCGAAATAATGGTGGGGCAAATGCCAAATCGGTTGCTCAGTATGCAGTCACCACTATGTTCATGCTGTTAAGTAAGATTCCAATTTTTACTCAGAAGAATGTGACACCTGATGGATCTATCGTAGGCGAAGAGTTTCATCAGAAGACCGCGGGCATCATTGGCTTTGGCAACGTCGGACGAGAGCTGGCAACTATTCTGCAAGGTTTAGGAATGCCGGTAGTTTACTATAACCGTTCGACAGTAAAACACTCAGCAAAACAAGTCTCATTTGAGGAAATTTTCAATCAGGATATCGTTTTCGTTACTATCGCTACGAATGACGAAACAAAGCGAACCTTAGCAAAGTTGCCGGACCTTCTTCAAGCCAAGAACTACCTCATTGATATCTCAGCAGCGGAAGATCTTTATGCTAAGCATAGGGTAGTTGAGCTACTCAACCAAGACAAGCTTCGAGGTTATGCTTTAGAGCTATTTGATCCATCTGTTGATCTTAAAAGTGAGAAAAACTTTATTGCTACTCCGCATATTGCCTGGTGTACATACGACGCTGAAAAACGCACAATTGAGAACTATTTAAATAGGGCCATGAAGATTATCCGTGGAGAGATAGATACGGTTGACTTCATTGTGTAATCTATGTTGAAGCGTACCATAGTGGCTGCCTTTATCTCTTCAAAAGATGAGAAGGTACTGTTTGGCAAGAAGAACCCTCAAAAGGGCGGTGTCTACTTAGACAAAGTACACATTCCTGGAGGTGGGGTTGAAGATGGCGAGAGCTTAAAACAAGCGCTTCAAAGAGAAATTCAGGAAGAAACCGGAATTATCTTGGAAGCTACAGCTATCCCTGAGCCCCTCACTCTAGAAACCTTATACACTACGAAACAACTTCCTGATGGCCAGCAAGTGCCGTGCGAGATGGAGTTTTACGTTTTTGTGATTGACCTTGCCGCAGACTCAACCCAAATTAGCGCAGTCGCTGGAGATGATTTTTCAGAGTTACTCTGGATTCCAAAAGATAAACTTAAAGACTACCCACATACTCCGCCAACCCTATCCCTTTTATTACGATTAGGCCTACTCACTCCTGAACAAGTTTTACCCCAACGACCGTTCCGAGATGCTGATCAAGTACCCACAGCGTATGACGGGTCACAAGTAAGCTGGCGGGTCTCAGCATATGCGCTGGTTGTCAAAGGAGAAGGGTTACTGATTATTAAAAATAGGTTGGAAAAGCTACACGATGTGATTGGCGGTGGGATTGAGTTTGGTGAAAGTGTGGAGGACGCACTTCATCGCGAAGCAATGGAAGAGGGTGGAGCTAGAATTAAAATTGGAAAGTTAATCTCTACTTCATTTGATTGGTTCTATCATCGTAAAGGTGCGTTCCATCAAACTATGCAACTCTACTATCAAGCTGAGTTAACAGCTGAGCTCCAACAGCCAACAGAGACTGATATTGAATGGGTAAAGTTTGTGCCAATTACTGAAGTCAAGGAAAAGTATCCGATGCCTACAGCAGTGGAAGTTGCCATTGAAAAACTGATAAGTGAAAGGGCAACGAAAGGTACTGAATGAAAAAGGCGCTTATTCTTCATGGTACCGATGGTAACTCGCAGAGCAACTGGATTGGTTGGTTGGGCCAGGAGTTAACGAAGCACGACTATCAAGTATGGGTACCTGATCTCCCTCATGCTGAAAAACCAAATCTGACTACGTACAACCAGTTTTTACTCGGACGAAAAGACTGGTCATTTGAGAACAATATTATGGTCGGTCACTCTTCTGGAGCAGTCGCCATTTTAGGCTTATTACAGGCACTGCCAGAAGGAGTTCAAGCTGAAACGTGTTACTTGGTCGGTTCATTTAAAGACGATCTCGGGTGGGAGAAGTTACGCGAACTTTTTGTGACACCACTCAATTTTGAGCTGATCAAAACTAAGGCTAAACACTTTGTTTTTCTTCATTCAGATAATGATCCGCACTGTCCCTTAGCGGGAGCGCAGTACTTACACCAACAGCTAGGGGGAGAGCTGATCCTCTTACCGGATCAGTTCCACTTTAGTGTTGGTACGGCTGGTGAGAAGTACCGACAGTTTCCTTACTTACTTGATTTAATTCTCTCTTGAAAATACGAGAGAGTGGGTATACTTAAGCCATGTCATTCAAAGAAGAAGTGTATGCACTAACTAGCCAGATTCCGAAAGGTAAAGTAGTCACCTATGGTCAGCTAGCAAAGATGGTCGGAAAACCCAAGGCAGCACGTGCCATAGGAATGTGTATGAGGACTAACCCTAACGCGCCCATTGTGCCGTGCCATCGGGTAGTTGCAGCCGATGGTTCTTTGACTGGTTACTCTGCGGGTCAAGGTATTCTGACGAAGAGAGAGATGCTGAAAGCAGAAGGCGTTTTTTTTAATGGAGAAAAAGTGGACCTGTCGCGTTCACGTTGGCTGCCGTCTTCATGAAACCACTTTTAAAGTTGTGGAAGAAACTACCATTTTCACGCGCAGCAAGAGTCTTCATTCTCAAAATTTTGAATGACCAGTTCATCATTGGAGTGACGGGGGTTATCTTTAACGATAAGAATCAGATTCTGGTTCTTAAACATACTTACCGTAAAGTTCCTTGGAGTTTGCCGGGTGGTTACTTAAAAGCAGACGAGCATCCTAAAGTGGGTTTAGCTCGAGAAATTGAAGAAGAAACTGGTTTTGTAGTTCATATTATTCGGATTATTAAAACCAAGGCAGAAAAAGACGGTAGACTAGACATTAGCTATTTTGGCGAGTACAAATCAGGAAAGTTTCGCCCTTCTGCAGAAGTGACAAACTACCGCTTTGTAGCAGTCGACAAACTGCCCGAGTTAATTGAAGATCAGTACGAGCAAATTGCTGAAGCTGTAGAACGAAAAAAACTTTACGATCGTCAACAACGATGGAAGTTCGTGACACATAAAGTGCCACATTTTTTTAGAAACCTACTACCAAAGAAACATGACAAGTAATCACTCTTCACTCCTTCACTATGCTTCGGATGAAGAACTTTCTTATCTTCGCCAAAGAAAAGGTAGTGGTTTTCATTACCTAGACCAGAAAGGTAAGCCACTTGCTGCCAGTGAAAAAGAACGAGTTGAAAAGTTAGTTATTCCACCTGCCTGGGAAAACGTTCGAATCTGCTGTGATGAGGGTGGTCATATTCAGGCGGTTGGTTACGATGCTAAGGGGCGAAAGCAGTACATCTATCACCCTGAATGGATGCTGCAAAACCAAGGACATAAGTTCGACAAGATGGTAAAGATGGGAGAAGTTCTTCCTACTATCCGGGAAACCGTAGCAGGACACATGCGACAGCACTCACTCTCACGTGAACGAGTAGTTGCAACGGTAGTTTGGTTACTTGATCACACTTTTATTCGGGTAGGGAATCAGCAGTACGTTAAAGAGAATAGTTCTTATGGTCTGACGACTCTACGTGAGAAACACGTTGACGTCGAGGGAACCCAAGTGTTTTTTAGTTTCAAAGGCAAAAGTGGGGTTTATCATGAGCATCAGATCTCTCACCCTCGCGTAGCCAAAACAGTTCGGCAGTGTATTGAACTCCCTGGATACCAAGTATTTCAGTACCTGGATGAGAACGGACAACGGCAAGGAGTTGATTCGAGAGATGTGAATGAGTACCTTCATCAAATTTCTGGCGAGTCCTTTTCCGCCAAAGACTTTCGGACTTGGGGAGGTAGTACTTTAACAGGTAGACGACTCTACGAGTTGGGTAATGCTGAGAATGAGACACAACTGAAAAAGAATGTTCGAGCGGCGGTGAAGGAAGTTGCACAACACTTAGGAAATACAATCACGGTTTGTCGCAAGTACTATGTTCATCCTAAAGTGATTGATTCGTACTCTGAAAAAAAATTGGTCAAGCACTTTGACAGAATTGTTACTGAGCAACAGCCGAATACAACCAAACTCTCCACCGATGAGTACGCTGTGTGGACTTTACTCCGCTAACTTTTGATCAGGTCTTTATACTTTGTAAGTACTTTTTCCACCTTCGGTGAGATGACAATCTGGCAGTAAGGTTGGTCAGTATTTCGTTCGTAGTAACGTTGGTGATACTCTTCTGCAGTATAAAAATTATCAAGCTGTTTTAACTCTGTCACAATTGGTGCACGAAACTCGTTCGACTTCTTTAAGGCTGTGAGTGAGGCTTCAGCCTTTTGTTTTTGCTCAGCTGAGGTATACAAAATAATTGAACGGTACTGTGTCCCAACATCTGCACCTTGTTGATTCAAAGTGGTGGGATCGTGTACATGCCAGAAAATATCTAAGAGTTGATCGTAGGTAATAACTGAGGGATCAAACTCAAGTTTAACCACTTCAGCATGGCCAGTAAGCTCTTCACTGACTTGATAGTAATTGGGGTTGGCTACTTTGCCACCCGCATACCCAGAGGTAACGCTCTGAATACCTTTAAGTCTAGAAAAAACGGCTTCGGTACACCAAAAACAACCACCACCAAAGACTGCAACTTCAGTTTTTGTTGTGGGCATCGATATCTCCTTTTTCTTTGGGAATAAAACGCATCGAAAGGGAGTTAACGCAGTGTCGGGTGTTTTTATCTGTAAATCCTTCACCTTCGAAGACGTGACCAAGGTGAGCGCCACAGGTATTGCACTCTATCTCAACTCGGTGCCCATCTGGGTCTGGTAGACGCTTCACGGCTCCTGGAATTTCTTGGTCAAAACTGGGCCAACCGCATCCAGAGTGAAACTTGGCGGTAGAAAGATAAAGCGGAGTATTACAGCGACGACAGACGTACGTTCCTTCCAAAAAAAAGTCATCGTACTCACCCGTAAAAGGAGCTTCAGTTCCTTTGTCGATGATAACGCGTTCTTCTTCTGGTGTAAGGGGATTCAACTTCATGGAATGATAGTATCACGAATCAAAGTGAATACGGATAAAGCCCTAAAAAATATCTGTAATGGTATACAGAACGACACCGGCAGGAGTTTCAACTGGAACTTCGTCACCAGTCTTTTTATGAAGTAATGCTGATCCGATCGGACTTTCCATTGACAGCTTTCCCTCTTTGGGATTCGACTCATACTGGGAAACTAGCGTATAAGTCACCTCTTTTTGTTTAGCAATAACTTTGACGGTACAACCAAACTCTACTTTTTGGGGAGACGGATTTTTCTTCATCACAAATCCATGAGTAAGGAGATACTTAAGGTCAGCTAGCTGACGCCCAATCGACCCAAGCTCAAACTTAGCATACTTGTATGCGCCGTTCTCAGATAAATCACCCATCTCTCGGGCCGTCTGGAGTCTTTTCATTACTTCCGCGCGCTCGGCTGTTAACTGAGCGTACTTTGCTTTGAGTTGTGCAAAGTACGGAGCGGTAAATGGAATTTGAGCTGGAACTTGATTTTGCATAACCAGTGTTTTCTTTCAGACATAGTATAAGGCTAAACAAAAATTCCTCTACTCAAAACATATTGAATGAGTAGAATGTGACTGATTCAGATTGAACATAATAATAGTTGAGGAGTATATGAAGATCTCTTCCATTCATGCTAGTGAAATCTTGGATAGTCGTGGTAACCCCACTACTCAAGCTGTAGTGACTCTCGAAGACGGCTCAGTAGGTTGGGCTGCCGTTCCTTCTGGTGCATCTACTGGAAAGTACGAAGCTGTAGAACTGCGCGACGGAGATAAGGCCAGATACAACGGCCTTGGTGTTTTAAAAGCAGTAGAAAATGTTAACACCACTATTCAATCTGTCCTTAAAGGACAAGATGCTGCTGACCAACGTGCTATCGATGCCGCCATGATTCAAGCAGATGGCACAGAGAATAAAGCCAACTTAGGCGCGAATGCGATTTTGGCAGTCTCTTTGGCAGTAGCCCGAGCACAAGCTGTCAGTGAGAAGAAACCACTGTACGCTTACCTATCCAAGTTCAACCCAGATCATAACGGAACTTATATCATGCCTATTCCCGAAATGAATGTCATGAACGGTGGCAAGCATGCCAACTGGGCAACCGATATTCAAGAGTACATGCTCTTCCCGTTAGGAGCTCAAAGTGTCAGGGACGGTGTTCGTATGGGGGCTGAAGTGTACGCTACCCTGAAAAGCTTGTTAAAGAAGAAGGGGTATGCCGTTAGTGTCGGTGACGAGGGCGGTTTTGCTCCAGCCGTTGCCAGTAATAAAGAGCCATTCGAGTTGATGAGCGAAGCCATTCAATTAGCTGGCTACCAAGTCGGTAAAGATATTTACCTGGGAATTGATGCTGCTGCTTCAGAGTTCTACAAAGACGGAAAGTACGTTCTAAACAAAGAAAACACTACCATGACTGGTACTGAGTTTGCTGCTTTCCTTGGTGAGATGGCGACAACTTTCCCGATTATCTCAATGGAAGATGTCTTTGCTGAAGATGACTGGGAAACTTTCAAGTCATTTACGGCTGAACATGGTAATCACATTCAAGTTGTTGGTGATGATCTCTATGTAACGAACGTGAAACGTCTTGAGCGCGGAATCGCCGAAAAAAGTAGCAACTCGATCTTAATTAAGTTAAACCAAATTGGCTCACTGACTGAAACGATCGATGCCATTTTATTGGCTCGTAAGAATGGAATGAGCTCTATTGTTTCACATCGCAGTGGTGAGACTGAAGATGCCTTCATTGCAGACTTCGTAGTAGGGATGGGAGTTGGTCAAATTAAAACAGGGGCTCCGGGTCGTTCTGAACGTACCGCAAAGTACAATCGCTTAATGGTGATTGAAGAGGAACTGAATGGTCAAAGTGCCTACGCGAAGTTTCCTTTTGAAGTGAAGTAAGTACAAAGAGGAAGCGTAAAAGGCAGATCGAAAGGTCTGCCTTTTTAATGGAAGATTCTGACATTGGCAAAATTTTTTTGGATCGCTACAATACTACCAACATCTAGAGTGGTAGTGAGAGATTCGGCTTGACGACCTACCCAGCAACCTAGTTCCATAACTAAGGTGCTCCATCCGACCGAGGGGAAAGATGTGTCTACGGTATCGCCTCTCAATACCAGTTGGGAGGCTTAATGTCTTCTCATTTTTTTACGTCCGAGTCAGTCTGCTCAGGACATCCCGATAAAATCTGTGATCAGATCTCTGACGCAGTTCTGGATGCTGCTTTGGCAGTAGATCCAGAAAGCAGAGTAGCAGTGGAGACGTTGGTTACAGTCAACCAAGTTGTGCTGGCTGGTGAAGTGCGTAGTAATGCTCAACTCAACTTTGAGCAGATTGTGAAACAGCAACTGCAACGTTTGGGTTACACCGATCAAATCTTCCAGTTTGGAGACTACTCGCCAGTTACAACTCTTGTCCACCAGCAGTCGTCTGAAATTGCGGTTGGGGTTGACGAAGATGGAGCCGGTGATCAGGGAATGATGTTTGGTTTCGCTTGTAATGAAACGCCATCGTACATGCCGCTGCCAATCGTTTTGGCTCATCGGCTTGCTGCCGCTATTGATCAAGCACGAGAGAAACAGGTGCTTTCATACTTGCGTCCAGATGGGAAAACCCAAGTAACGGTCAAGTATGAAGATGGTCATCCAGTTGGAATAGAGAAGATCGTATTAGCAGTTCCACACCAAGAAAACGTCCAGCTTTCACAAGTTAAAGAGGAACTCTTTAGCCAAGTAGTCCAACCTACTCTAGAACAATTTGGATATCATAGTAAGCTCTCACAAGTGATTGTTAATGGAACTGGTGTTTGGCACATCGGTGGACCAGTGGCTGATACTGGACTGACTGGCCGCAAGATCATAGTGGATGGCTATGGTGGGTATGCACGAGTAGGAGGAGGCGCGTTCAGTGGAAAAGATCCAACCAAAGTAGATCGATCGGGAGCGTACGCGGCACGTTATATTGCCAAGCATATTGTTGCTCATGGATTGGCAGAGAAGGTGGAGGTGGGACTAGCGTACTGCATTGGTTATGCTCAACCAGTGATGAAAACGGTAGAGACATATGGCACCGAGAAAGTCTCTCCCAAAAAAATACGAGAGTTTGTGGATCAACTGTTGGATACTTCGGTGAAGGGCATTATTGAGAAGTTGGAGCTGCGAAAACAACGCTACCTCCCTACAGCTGCGTATGGTCACTTTGGAAATGAGCAGTTTTCGTGGGAGCGTCTTGAGGATTAACTCTTGTATACTGCACTCATATGAAAAAGGGTTTTGATTGTATTGGCATTACTGTATCTTTTCTCTGTCATGACGGCGAAGGAAATGTTTTGTTGAATAAACGGAGTGTTCATTGTCGTGATGAGCATGGTCATTGGGACTGTGGTGGAGGAAGTGTGGAGTTTGGACAAACGATTGAAAGAACTTTGCGCAAAGAGATCAAAGAGGAGTACAACGCTGATGTGCAGAGCTTTGAGTTCCTAGGATATCGGGATGTGTTTCGAGTTCAGGAAGGACAAGATACCCATTGGCTTTCGCTGGATTTCTTAGTCAAAGTTGATCGGGCTCAAGTCAAGAACAACGAGCCGCATAAGTTTGATGAACTCGAATGGTTTAAGTGGGGAGAGCTACCTACTCCAATGCACAGTCAATTTCCTCAATTTCTGAAGCAGTATAACCAAAAAATAAAGATCTGATATCATACGATCTCGCCACAGAAAGGTGAGTCTGATGCGAACACATATTTACTATTGGAAGTGTGACAATCCACTTCCAGTTGAAGAAAAGTTAGTCTACAACGATAAGTATCGTCTAGCTGACATCTCAGACCTTGTTCGTAAGATAGCTATTCACCACTTTAACGCTGAACCTACTTTTGTCGAAGCATTCGGTGTTTCCGGAAATCATTACTCGTACCGGATTCACTATCCTGATCAGATTATTTTCTTCCGTTCAGATGATGGCAAGATTGACGATGATTATATGGATGCCGAAGCTGCAGCAATCAAGTTAGCGCGCGAAGCAGGAGTCCCTGTCCCAGAAGTAATTGCTACTGATACCTCAAAAAAAACTTTTCCAGTTCGTTATCAACTCCTCGAAAACATTGCTGGTGAACCCATGAGTGATCTCTATCAAGCTGGAACTTTAGATCGTACTTCAACTGCCACCCAACTTGGTCGTTTTTTAGCTCAAATGCATCAACAACAGCTGGAGGGGTTTGGCTTTTTTAATACTGAAACTCTCCGAAATGAGCAAAAAATTGTTGGTCTTGATAGCTCAAACGAAGCTTATTTTTATAAGCGACTCGACGACCACCTACGGTTTTTGCAAGATACCGCTTTCTTACAACCAGAAGAAGTGAAGACAGTTGAAAGCTTGTTCGCCAAACATCGTCATCACCTGCAGTTAGAAAAAGGGTCCTTAGTACATAAAGATATTGCCTACTGGAATTTGGTTGGTACTCCCGAAGAGATTCACGCCATTATCGATTGGGATGACGTTATTAGTGGTGACCCGATTGATGATCTGGCTATTGTCCGTTGTTTCTATCAGGATGACGTCTTCTTGCCTTTGGTTGAAGGGTACAGCGAGGTGCGCGAACTCCCTGATGATTTTGAAGTTCGTTTAGCGATGTACTTGACTCGAAACATGTTATGGAAAGCAGTTTTTAGAACAATCATGAAGTACTTTGAGTTCCAAGAAAAAGTTGACTTGCTCAATCGTGAAGGGGAGAAGACATTGAAACAGTTCACCTACGAACGGTTGTACCAGGGGATAGACGCCCTCAAAAAGTTCTAAATCTGTTGAAAAAAAGTTGCTATACACCAATCTCGTTATTCGGTTTGTATCACTTTGTGCTCTTGTTCACTCAGCAAAAACTCAGTAGCGTAAATCTGTGCAAATAAAAACCCGTCGCTCCCCCGTCCCTAAAAAAGCTACTCGCCGAGGCGGCATGTCACCAGTCATGTTGTTCTATGGTGCCATGGTAGTTTTGGGCTTGGTAATTGCCGCGGTGATTGTAACTTTTGGCAAAAACCTAGGATGGTTCGGAACCAAAGAAGCTTCTGTCTCAGGGGAAATTGTTTACACTGCTCTTAAACCTGATCCAAGTGATAAGGGAACAGTTCGGCTTTTCTACCGAGACCAAGGAAGCACTCAAGAGTTTGTTGACGCTGGGTTTGATATTCCGTTAGTCCCAAATCAAGCTTGGCAGTGGTCAACTGCACAGTCAGGGAAGAACTATGAGCTTCAAGCAAGACTCGTTATTGATGGTAATGTCGTGAAACGCTCTGACATTGAGTCTATAACAGCTCCTGCTACAGACGTTGATTTAGCATTGAAAGTAAACTGGCGAGACTTACCTGCAGATGTAGTAGCCAGCAGTGACTTAGCGATTAACGGTACAGTTAGTATTAATGGGTACATTCCCCCAGGTAGCCGCCTCCAAATTTTACAAGCGGATAATACGGTAGCCTCCGCTGATCAACCACTTGCTGTGGGTGACTCTGTCGAAGAAAGTGAAAGTACAGTTCAATCAATCTCCAACCCTACCAGCTCGAACGTATGGAGTTGGGCTTCGGCTGTTCCGCTTAAAACATACACATTCCGTGCCGTTCTGATGGATAGTAGTGGTAATCAGATTGGAGAGTCAGATCAACTTGTTAATATTGAAGCTGCCGATCAACAAGTTGCAATGATTATTAACTCAACGGCTCAGCCTAGCCAAAGCCAGGCTCAGCCATCGCCATCAACTACGGCATTTGCTGCATTAGCTGTATCACCTCAACCATCTCCAACTACAGCCCCTGTTACTCCGTCTCCAGCCGCGAGTACAGTTGCTCAAGCGCAACCTTCACCTGCTCCTGCCCCAACGGCGAAAATTAAAGGAACAGTGTATCTTAACGGACCGATGAATCAAGGAACAAGTTTGTTAATGCTTTGGAAAAATCCCAGCCAAGCAAACTACAGCGTCGTTAATCGTTATCAGAACCCAAATCAAGCTGGTACCAGTTGGGAGTTTGACAGCGCTATACCAGGACAACAGTACGAAATTCAGGCTGCCCTCCAGGTAAATGGCCAGAATACTTCTACTGCTCCCCAGCCATTAACCGTGACGGCTCCTGCTAATAACGTCAACTTCACTCTTAATACTAACTTCTTAGTGCCTGCACCTGGCTCACAGCCATCGTTGCAAGTGTGTATTAATAATGATGACGCGGTGATTATCTTGCCTCAGATCCAGAATGCTGCACAGCTTTGGGTACAGGTGGGAACTAGTCAAGGCGATAGCAGCCTCGCTAATACCAAGATTCAAGTTGGTCCTAACTCTGGAGACCAAAAAATCCAGGTGGCCGTACCAAGAGGCCAACAGACCTACGTGAGATACTCTTATGCTGAGTGTGCAAACTGTACGAACAGCAATAACTTCTCACCTTGGTCTCAATCCACTGGCTTTACTTGCCAATGATGAGAAAGGTTTTTTTAGGTAGCTTCTCCCCGTGCTGCAGGACAACATGTGTCAGCGGCACGTTGAAGTATCTTGCTAACATCTGTGAGATCACTTGATTAAACTTATCTGCTTTAGGCGGCTGAGTAAAACGGATATGCAGTTTCGTGTCAGAGATGGTGTCTATGCCAGTACTTTTGGCATTAACTGAGAACGTGACTGTGATTTTGGTGAGGACTGATGACATAGTGAGCTATAGTATACAGTTCTGATATGAAAGAAGTGCGTGTACAAGCTACTCAGTTACCTTTTACCTTCGTGCCTTTACGTTGGCTTGCCATGGGTGCAGTATGTCTCGCTTTGTTTGCCGTAGCGACCGAAAGCTATCGTAGCCCGACAACCTTTTTTGACTTAACTGGCTTTTCATCTGAAGCAATAGTTTTCCTTGCAGTCGGCTTATTTTTCTACTGTCGGACACAGCTTTTTCCTGTTCTTCCCAGGAAGATGAGTCGACTTTTAAAAAAAATTATTTTTCCAATCGTGTTTTTCATCACGATTAGTTTTTCGATAATTGCAGCGTTATTAGAGCCCAATCAACTTTATAGCTATACCTTGATTAACTACCAAAAAGTTGGTGTACTCGCTTTTGGACTGAGCTACATCGTTTTGCTTGATCAATCATCTGAGCGGCTAACAAACCATGGACAGAGGATTATTCTTTGGTCGGCTCCTCTCTTGTTTGTTTTCTTTCTATTGATGAGTTTATGGCCCTTTGACTACTTAAAAGAAGTTGTTAAAGAAGATAATGCAGTAGAGTGGTTACAGTGTATTGCTCTAATAGTTAGCTCTATATATGCCTTCCTGGTGGGGTGGACTTACAGAAAAAAGAAACAATGGATTCTGGCTTTGCTATACTTTTTTGCAGCATTCATCTTGATTGTGATCGCGGCAGACGAGATATCATGGGGACAACGACTACTTCAAATAGAGTCCCCAGCTACGTTTAAAGATGGAAACTTACAAGGAGAAACGAACTTACACAATTTCTCACTTCTGCATCATTTGGTGGGAATAGGATATATCTGTATCAGTGGCTATGCTTTAAGCAGCCAGTTTATCATTGATTACTTAACTAAAAAAACGACAGCGAAGAAAGCAATAGTAATACTCTCAGTATTAAGAGTTCCTTGGTGGTTGGGAGGATACTTTGTCCTACCTCTTATATACAACTTGATTGGCTTGTTTTTTGTTATCCATCCGTACTCAACTTGGGCGGAAGTGACAGAGCTTTTTCTTTATACCGGTTTATTCTTAATTTTTTTTGAGAAGTACCTCCGACAGCAGCAAGGAGAAGATGTTGTCTAACTATGACAGGTTTTGCCTACCCCACTGCAGTGTTCTGGCCATCCAGATGAGTTCTTTATATGCCCGCTGAATACGCTCGATGTACTTTTCGTCTAACAGCTTCCCGTTTTCGTCAAAGATACTCTCTACATGAGGGAACTGTACGTCGGTAAACGTAGCTACCATGCCCATTTCCCGGACTGTATGGACGAGCGCCTCAATCGCCCGAACGCCACCCCAGTTGCCATTGGAGACACCAGCAAAGGCAACAGGTTTGTGAACATAGTTTTTTAGCTCACTATCTAACAGTCGCTTTAAACTTCCGGGAAAGCTGTGGTTATATTCAGGAGTAACGATGAAAAAAGCGTCTGCTTTTAAAGTTAACTCGGTATACTTTGGATTCTTTGATTCAGGATCATTTCCATCATAGGGAAGCGGAAAGTCTACAGGATCAACCAATACTGACTCAACATCCTCTAATTCACTTGCAACTTGGTGAACTAAACGGGCAGCATGAATAGATCTTCGCTTTGGTCTGACCGTTCCTTCGATGACAGGGATAAACAGTTTAGACATAGGCCTAGTATTGATCGTTCAGTTAAAAATCGCAACCTTCACGTTATTAGTTTACAATGACAAGTATGGCGCATGAGCTGCTACGACAACTTTATCAAGAAGATATTGCCGACCGACAACAAGTAACGAACTGGAGTGATCAAGTTCAGATGAGTCATTTAAAAGCTCGAGATAAAACTCGTCGTACGCAAACACATCAGTTTGTCACTGATGGTCAACTGACAGAAGCCATTGATTACTATCACGCCGCGTTGATCTTTCAGCATGGTGATACTGTTGAAGATTACGAACAGGCACACCACCTCGCACGTGAAGCGATGAATAGAGGGTATGAGCCAGCGAAATGGATGTTTGCTTCTACCTTCGATCGGTGGCAGCTTTCTAAGGGTAAACCGCAGATCTACGGGACTCAGTTCGTACTGAACGCAGCAGGAGAGTGGCAGTTAGCAGAGCCCCTTGATCGCTCGCTCCCAGACGAAGAACGTCAAAAGTACAATGTTCCGGCATTGGAGCTTGCACTGGAAGAGTTTAAAAAAAGAAACACAGCTTCAACCGCATGACATCATCACGTCTCCTTCTCGGCTTTAGTATCCTTTTCGTGAGTATAGTTATTGTGATCGCGGCCATTATTTTCTCTCGTGCTTTCTTTACCCCAAAGGTGGTGGAGATATCTACACCTACGGAAACGGCAATCATCTCCGGCACAATTCAATATAATGGCGTACGTCCGGTGATGGGCAGTGAACCAGGTGGTCGGGTAGTGCTTTATAAGCGAGCTTGGGGTGACGCAGAGTTTACAGAGCTCCCATTAGATGTGCCGTTAGCTGCAGAGGCAACCTGGTCTTGGAATGGCGCAGAGAGTGGTAGAACGTATGAACTTCAAGCTGGGGTAGAGTTTTTAGGCAGGGAGATTACTCGGACAAATGTAATTATGGTGACTGCTCCCGCAAGTGGTGAGCAGCTGACCTTTAACGTCTCTGAAGATCAGATTCCCGAAGATATCTTAATTTTAGAAAAAGAACGCTTGGGAGAGCACCTGACTGATGAAGTACTGCCAACTCCTAAGTTAATTGCTCTGCCAAATCCTGATGGTACGACTACCCAAACGACCATCACCCCGGTAGCTATTTCTGGCAGACTAAATCTGAGTGGTTACATTCCCCCTACGGCTCAGTTAGCTTTACGTGCATCCAAAGAGGGGATAGACGCATTTCAAGTAGTTACTACAGATATCGAAGTGAAAGATAATGCGGTGTGGGTCTGGCCGGAAGCGCAATCGGGACAAAGATACCGCCTGATATTAGAACTACGACAGGGCGACGTAATCGTGGGAAGATCTCCCGAAGTTATCGTTGCAGCGCCCGCAACGAATCAATATTTACAACTCACATCAACTGCTCAACCACCCGCTCAACCTCAATACGAACGGGCAGCCATTGTGGGGAAGATTGATCTCAATGGACCAGTGGCAAACAACAGCACGATTTTAATCTTACAGCGACGTCCGGGAGATAAAGAGTACCAAGTAGCAGCGCGTATCCCGGCAGCTGATGGACAGTCGTGGAGTTTTGATGACGCAACTGCTGGCTCAGAGTATGAAATGACGGCGGCTTTACAGGTAAATGAGAATAATACTTCCAGTGCAAATGCTGTCACCCTGACAGCCCCTGCCTCTAACATAGTGTTCCGCATTAATACCAATATTTCTTTGGATGCCCCTGGTCAACCAAGCCTATTGACGTGTGGAAGTAAAAAGGGTGATGGAAAGTGGCCAGCAGAGATCCTGTTTAGTCATGTCCAGAATGCAAACTCTTACTGGTTGCAAGTTGGAACAGAGCCAGGGAAGAACACAATTTACAATGAACGTCGGAGTCGATCTAAGAGCAATGAGGAAAAACTTATCCTCGACTTCGAAGGAAATAAAACGTACTATGTTCGGTATGCACAAGCACAGTGTACAGACTGTCGCAGTGATCAAGATTATTCAGGTTTCTCTGAAAGTGTACAAATGAGCTGTCCGAACTAACTGCCCATGACTTTCTCTGTCCTTTTTGATGTCTCGCAACTCCTCATTGCCTTCTTGGTTATCTGGCTTGGGGCTGGTCTTTTGCTTAACTCTATCGAAAAGCTTTCCAAGTTACTTCACCTTTCCCAGTTCACCCTTTCTTTGTTCTTGTTAGGAACGGCAACCTCTTTCCCAGAGATTGCAGTGCTTGTCAACGCTCTTATCTTAAAGGAACCCGAAGTTGCAATGGGAAACCTGATTGGTGGCCAAGTATTCTTACTTTTTGCAGTTATTCCTCTTTTGGCAATTATTACCCGTGGCTTACGCCTCCAAGCACAGATGCAAGGGAAGCTACTGTTACTGATTATCTCAGTCGTCGCTGTTCCGTTAGTGACATTAATGGACGGAAAAGTTCAAACTTGGGAAGGCTTTCTAACGTTGGTTTTATACGGCACTTTTGTGATTACTTTCTCTCGCAAGATGACGGCCTTAGAACGGATTACCAAGAAACTTATCCGACCACCACAGATCAATCCTGTTTTGGAAATTGCAAAAGTTTTAGGAGGAGTCGTAATCTTACTTCTTGCAACTCAGCTGGCTATTCGAGGTGTGACCAACATCTCCGCTCACTATGCCCTGCATCCATTTTTAGTCAGTATGATTGTGATGGCACTAGGTACCAACTTACCTGAGTTTAGTTTAGCCGTTCGCGGAGCACTGAGTGGCAAGAGAGATATTGTTCTGGGAGACTACATCGGTTCTGCGACGATGAATACGTTACTTTGGGCAGTGTTGGTTTTTGCCTCACCTGGTACGATCTACATGACTCAAACGGTATTGCCAATGATTTTTGTTATCGTGACGGGGCTCCTTCTCTTTTGGTACTTCTGTCGTACCCACAAGAAGTTAAGTATTGGTGAAGGCTTGATTCTTATCTTGGTCTATGCAGCCTTCTTAGGAGTGACGACCTGGATGGAGTTGGGTTTCTAAGTGATGAAAATAAAATCGCCGCTGATGCGACGTGGGAGCTGGCAGCCGTTGTTCAGCGAACTGCACGCCCCTGACGAGCTTCTGACCCACCGGAATGCCACCTTGCCCGAAAAACTTTAACTTACTCAAAGCTGACCGTCCTTTTACTGACGTGCGGATAAAATGGTTCCTGTCGGCGTTTACCGACCCGAGGATTATACCATCTTATAGGACGAAGAAGGAGAGTTCGTCAGAGTCAGCTATTGACCAGTAACGGCCTCGGCTAGTCCTTGAACAATTTGAGCTTGGCGCTCCGGACTTTGGGTAGTCTGACCCATCCTGATCCAGTATTGAGCATCAGGGAAGAGGACATACAGCGTCGGTTGGTTATCGACTTGACCTAGATAAGCCTCGGTACCTAAGTTAGGGACTGGGGTGGCGGTCTGTGCTTGAGATGTTTTTTGGTTGTCCCAGAGGAGTTGATACGCTTCTGACGTGCTTTCTTTACGGAAAGAAACGTTGACGTAAGCGACGACTTCTGCAGGGTTACCTTCTCTAGCGTAGGCACATACGTGTCGCTTGGCACCTGTTGTTGACTCAATAGTCGTCACGGATGGTGCGGCGACACGTACGCCAGTAACCTCTGATACTATGGCGCTGGGCAGTTTGCCACAGATGTCAGCTTGTACTTGGAGTGTCTCAGGAACTGTAGAAGGGATGGTCGAAGTGGGGCTGGTTGTTGGTGTCTCTTCCGGTGTAGGTACCGGTTGGCATCCAGCGAAGACCAAACAGCTGGTTCCGATAATAAGACTAGTAAGTGCTTTGTTGAGTTTCATAGCCATTTCTCCGATGACTGATCTTCTGATAGTATAGACATAAAATGTGGATGTAGCAAAGTGCTGTCATTAAAGGAAGCTATGATAGATAAAAATGAGTCTCGGTCTTCGTCAACAAAGTCCTCTTCTGCAAAGACTCGTTATGCGCTGAAACAACCCAGAGCCTTTGCATTAGCATTGGTCCTCTTAGTTATTCTGGGATTTATCTGGTGGAAACAGCATCAACCTACAACACCTACTCCTCAACCAGAACCAACACCGCTCGCCCAACAAGACTTAGTTGAGTCAGAAGTAGATTACATTGCACAGATGATTCCTCATACCTTAGAGGCGATTGAAAGCGCTCGGTATATGGCAGAAAACTCCCCCAGTGAACGAATGAGAGATTACGCCCAAGAAGTCATCAACTTGCAGACGAAGCAGATGTGGACGCTGAGAAGCTTTTACCAACTGGTCAATGAGAAAGAGTTTATTGGAGCTGACCAATATCAAAATAAGATGGTCGACTTGAAACAGTTTCCGCCCGAACAGCTTGATAAAGAGTACCTACGTGCTTTAATGAATCACTACTCGCAAGCTGTCCAAATGACCGACGCAATTAAACGACAGAGTACAAAGACCGAGATGCAAGCCATTGCCAATCAAGTTGCAGGTGAGCTGTCGGCTGAGATAGTCAAGCTTCAAGCTTGGTACCGAGAGTTTCCTTAATAAAAAAAGCAGTTCACACATATCGCTACATATACCTTTCAGGTGTAAACTTGGTATTCTCGGGTTGCAAGAAAAAAGGAGCACTATGGTAGAGATTAAAGGTCCAGTAGTACTGGTGGTTTTAGACGGTTGGGGACTTGAGGATACTCAAGAACACAACGGTGTAGCTCTAGCCAAAACTCCTGTGTATGACAACTTAGTCAAAACGTATTCCTTTACTACGCTTCAGGCATCTGGAGAAGATGTTGGCCTCCCAGTAGGACAGATGGGAAATAGTGAGGTAGGACACACTACTATTGGTGCAGGCAAAGTTCTTTTTCAAGACTTGGTACGTATTTCCAAGGATGCACGAACCGGAGCATTCACTCACAACCAAGCGATGCAAAGTGCATTCCAACATGCCTTAGAAAATAACGGAACAGTTCACATTATCGGTTTGCTTTCCGCTGGTGGAGTGCACTCACATGAAGATCACTTCATCGAGACATTACTTGCAGCGAAAAACGCTGGCGTTGATAAAGTTGTCGTTCATCCCTTCCTTGATGGACGAGATGCGCCGAAGACGGCAGGCACACAGTCGCTTGAAAAGCTAGAAAAAGTGGTAGCTGCAATTGAAGGATGTGCGATTGGCTCAGTGATGGGTCGTTTTTACTCTATGGACCGTGATACAAACTGGGATAGAACAGATAAGGCATTTAAAGCCATTTTTAGCGGTGAAGCTGATCACGTTTACGATACCAGTGTTAAACCTTCCCAAATTATTCAAGAGTGGTATCGAAAAGAAGTTTTCGATGAACACATGGAGCCAATGGTCTTTCGTACGGTAGAAGATGGCGTCTTAGAAGTTAAAGATCATGACAGCATTATCTTTACTAACTTCCGTTCAGATCGTGCGAAACAACTGTCCTCTAAAATTGCTGCGCTGGCGGAAGATAGAGATCTGTGTTTCGTCTCCATGGCTAATTACGGTAAAGAGATTCATGCTTTGGTAGCGTATACACCAGAAGAGATCACCGACACTTTAGGAAGCGTCGTGGCTGAGGCTGGCTTACACCAAGTTCGAGTGGCCGAGACTGAAAAGTATCCTCATGCCACTTACTTTCTCAATGGCGGTCGCCAAGATCCCTATCCAGGTGAAGAAGACGTCCTTATCCCCAGCCGTAAAGATGTGAAGACGCACGATCTTGCTCCAGAAATGAGAGCTAAGGAGATCTGTGACGCCGCCTTAGAACGCTTGGGTAAAACAGAGTTTATGTTCATTAACTTTGCAAACCCAGATATGGTGGGTCATACGGCAAACGAGGCAGCAATTGTCACAGCTATCGAAACCGTTGATAGAGAGCTTGGCCGCTTAGTTGAGGGAGTCCAAAAACATCATGGTGCGTTATTAGTGATTGCAGATCATGGGAATGCGGAACGGATTCAAGATCTGGAAACAGGTGAGCCACATACCTCACATACAACCAACCCAGTTCCTTGCATCTTAGTCCACGAATCATTTCAACCAAAGCTGAGAAGTGGTGGTGGACTATCTGATGTGGCGCCGACCATCTTGGAGATGATGAAGCTCCCTCAGCCTGAAAGCATGACAGGTAAATCGTTAATTAAGCAGTAAAGATGAGTACTCTTCAAGACAAACATCTAGAGTGGCGAGAGCTCCGTCGAAAAAGAGTTGTGGATACACCTTGGGTAACTGTAGAGGAGAGGGACTACCTCCTCCCAGACCAAACGGAACTCTTTGGGTACTATGTCATGCGTGAGGCAGACGGAGTAACAATAGTAGCTCAGACGCCCGACAAAAAACTGGTTGTTGTTCGTCAATTTCGTGTTGGACCGGCTGTGGTGAGTTATGACTTTCCCGGCGGTGCAGTTGAGATGGAGGAAGATACTCCTTTAGAGGCTGCCAAGCGAGAGTTACTTGAAGAAACGGGATACACTTCAACTGATTGGGTAGAAGTCGGGCACATTAATCCTGCTACCCATCGAATGCAAACTACGTCACATATTTTTTTAGCAAAGAACTGTCAGCGCACTGCCCAACCAAATGAAGATGCCGCTGAGTTCTTAGAAATACAGTTGCTATCAAATGAGGAGATAACTCAATTGATTCGGCAAAGTCACTTTACTTGCAGTGTTTGTATTTCTGCGTACTTCAAAGCGTCGCAGTTACTGTAGTTCGCTCTTGGCTGTGAAGAGTATTAATACTATATATTGTCAATTGAAATCCCTACTTGTTCCTACATATTGGTGACGTATAATTGCAGATGACGTACGCGTTTTTCACTGTAGATTGGAGAATGAAAAAAATGGAAACGTGCAGTCAATTTTGGTGTCTGATGGTTCGCTACGAGGCGGGATGCCGTCTGCGGGGTTTAACCCAGTCATCGTATCGTTATCGTTGCTATAGATAACACGATGACCCAAGCGACCGAAAGGGCGCCTCCAACTGAAACCGGCCGTGTTCACGCGACCGGTTTTTGCCATCTAGGCAGATTTTCAAGTAAAGTTTCAGACTTTAGAAAAAGCGATAGCCAATACGCCAATTAACATCACCGTAATAGGAAGCAGGCGTTCTTTAATCTTCTCTTTAAACAAGACCGCACCAGCCACCGAGGACATCATGATACTGGTTCGCTTGAGAGCAATTACAAAAACCGAGAATGCCAGGCTTTGACCGATGAACTGAAGGAGAACTGAGATGCCATCAAGTAAACCGATTGGTGCAATATGGAGAAACTTTTTTCGTTGGAAAGATGCCAAGAAGCTTTTACGGTCGGTGAAGAATGCTAATGGAGTGTACAGAACTGATAGAGTGAAGCCCGAAAAACCTGTGTAAAAGTAGGGATTGGAGTACTCAATTGCTTCCTTATGAAGGGCAGAGGTTACTCCCCAAATCAATGCTACTCCAAACATTAAGGCACTTCCGCGATTTTTAAAAATAGCGATGATTGGAGCTAAAAAGTTGGAGTTATGGCGATCAAAGTTGAGAAAGTACGCACCTAGGACAACGAGCAAGATTCCGCCAATTCCTAAAGCTGTGGGCATCTCCTCACTAATAAAATAGCCCGTTACTAAGAGAATAAGTGGAACTAATGCCAGCATCGGTAAGCTGAGAGAAAGATCAGTTAGTTTGATTGCTTTAACAAACATCAAAATCGAAACAAAGTCGAGCCCAACTGCTAAAAGCGCTGCCACCCAAAATGGACCAGGAAGTACACTCGGAATAGAAAATAGGGCGATAGTTAGTGTAATAGGCAGAGCGTAAAACACCCATGCCCAAGCCACAACAAAAGGATGAGTATTATCTTCCTTTAATGAGCGTTTGGCGAGGATATTTTTGCCTGCATCAAACAGGGCTGAACCGAGGCCTAAAAGTAACCACATAGCAACTAAGGATACACAGAAATAAAAAATCCGACCAGTTGCATTGCTGCCCCCTGGTCGGCCGGGTCTTGCGCCTTGCGGCTATGGGTTGGTGTCCTCGTCGTCGAACTCGCCTTCGCCTTCATCGTCGTCAGGCAGGTAGCCTACGAAGAACCCGTCGCTGGTTTCGACATTCACGTTGAGGTCTTCCCAGAATCCGACAGGCTCGTCGCTGAACCAACTCGACACGATGTCGTTGTCGGCGACCACGTAGACCGCGAGGATGTTCTCGTCGCCTTCGACGATCTCCTCGATGTCTTCCGTCAGTGTCTCAGCATTGTCGGCGTTGACCCGGTAATGCAGAAGCTCGATTTCCACTGGCGCGCCTTCGACGATGGCGGCGCACAGCTTCTCGAACTCTTCGGCGGGAATACCTTCGTTGCTGATGACGAGAACTTTTCCTTCTGCGGTGGTCACTTTATAACCCTCCCACTAAAGCCAACAATCTCAGCTCGCTGGCTGAGTACTTCATATTATATCAAAATACTACTTATTATGGGATATGAGAAAGATTATTTTTTCTCGTCAGGCTTTGTTTCTTCTGGTTTTTTTTCTTTTTTCTTATCGAGGCGATCAAACCGAAGCAGCTTGACAGCAATAAAGACGACCAGAGCCACAGTTAAGAAATCAATTAATTGAGCGAGAAAGCGACCGTACATGACTTGGGCACCACCCACTTGCCAGTAGTAGTCACTTAAATCACCTACCGCACCAAGCAAGATACCAAGCAAGGGGTTCACCAGGTCATTAACCATAGAAGATACGACTTTTGTAATTGAGCCACCCAAGATAAAACCAACAGCTAGTCCTACCACGCCTTGTTCACGGATAAAGTTGATGAAGTTTTTCAGAATCATCCTTTCGCTTTCTTCGAGCAGCTCTGATCTTATTATACCGATAAATGCAAGTCAGGGGTTTTCAAAAGAAGACTCAACTATACAATTGAGCGATATGTCTAGATCTCGTATCTTACTTACTGGTGACGATGGATATCAATCCTTAGGAACTCGTTTGTTGGCTCATGTGCTGCGCGAAAAGTTTGACTTGACCATTGCGGGTACTATTACTCAACAAAGTGCTGTAGGCGGTAAGATCTCACTCAAAGACGGTTTTAAATGGGGGAGTGCTGAAGTAGATGGTACGCCAGCTTTTTGGGTAGAAGGCACTCCAGTTGATGCTATGGAGTTGATGGCGTGCTATGACATTCCACCATTTGACTTCGTAATCTCGGGCGTTAACTGGGGAGCAAACTTAGGTGGAGCAGTTTATAGCTCAGGCACTTTTAATGCCGCCGTAGCTGCAATCGTCCGCGGTACAGCTCGGCAGGCCGTTGCCATTAGTTGGGATCTTCCGCCAGAATTTTACACAATGCATCATGATAAAAAGCACTCACTTGAAGAATATTTACAGTATCCAGGGCATACGATTAAAGAGCTCTTAACCCAGTGTATAGACGAAAAGTTGTGGGGCGCACAGCTTCTTAACATTAATCTCCCACAGCAACCAGCTCAGCACGTCAGAGTCACCAAGCTTCTGGAAGATGTTCGACAGATCTACGATTACTCAGGAAAAGAGTTTGGAAAGGAAGGTCGCTTTACTTTCGATGGTGCAGATCGTGTGTTCAAAAATGATATTGATCAGGTGTATGATGTTCGAGCACTTACTGATGGATATATCTCGTTAACACCATGCCAAGTCGATCTCGTTCAACCAAAGCTGTACCAAAGCCTACAAAAAGTACAGTTCAAGATCAAATAATGGAAATGCCAACCTGGAAAAAAATCGCTTTAGCGGTAGTCGCTGTCGTGATCGCCGGACTCTGTGCCGTCGCCGTGTACGTGTATGGTACTTATAGTCGGATCTCTGTAAACTCACCCTTCAAAAAACCAAGCCCTACCCCAACCAGCTCTCCTATCCCTGATACTTTTAATCAAGGACAGCAGCACGTCTCACTACTCATGGGATACGGTGGTGGAAACCACGAGGGTGGATTACTAACTGACACGATGATGTTAGTCATTGTTGACCCGCCAACAAAAACCATTACGTTACTTTCCTTACCACGCGACTTATGGGTAGAGCTGCCAGTTAGTGGTGACAAACTGTCTGGGTGGAAGATTAACGCTGCCTATGCGATTGGTTCGGATGATAAGGGTTACCGGTATAAGCCTCAGGAGTTCACTGGCCCGGCTGGAGGTGGTGAGCTTGCTAAGTATGCTGTGAAGCAAGCCACGGGTTTAGATGTGAACAACTTCATCACTTTAAACTTTAGTGGCTTCCGTCGTTCGATTGATGTCTTGGGTGGAGTAGATGTGAATGTAGAAACGACCTTTGACGACTATCTCTATCCTATTGAAGGAAAAGAGGAAGATCCCTGTGATAAAACTCCCGAAGAGCTACAGATGTACTCAACCATGTCTGCCGCTATTACCGAAGCCGCTTTTCCTTGTCGATACGAGCACCTTCACTTTGATAAAGGGATCGTCCAGATGGACGGACAAACTGCACTGAAGTACGTTCGATCGCGTCACTCCGCTCAAGATGGCAGTGACTTTGGACGAGCAGCCAGACAACGCAACTTAATTTTGGCAGTTAGGGATAAAATCTTCCGTCTTGATTTCTTCCCCAAAATTATTCCTTTTATCAACACCCTTTCCGAGGACTTAAAAACGGATTACAACTTAGCTGACATTCAAAACGCGCTTAACTATCGTGATGAGCTACGAGACTATCGCATTACTTCTACTGCTCTAAGTAACGACAATGTCTTACGTATTGGTCGTAGCCCAGATGGCCAAAGTATCGTGACTTCTCAAGAGGGAGTGGGGAACTGGAACGCAGTTCATCAGTGGGTCAAAGACGAGCTAACCAGACTACGAAATCCTCAGCCAGCTACTGAGTCAGCGACTGCATCTGAATCAGCAGTGTCCACAAGTCCTGCCGATGCTCAATAATCTTCTTTTAACTTGACTTAAGGATAGCCTTCAGACCTTTTTTGACACTATCTTTTGGGCCAATTTTTCGCTCTTCTTGAATCAGATTAGCGTGTTCATCAATGACAAAGTGACTTCGGATAATACCTTGATACTTATAACCAAACATAGAACGTTCTCCCCAAGCCCCATAAGCTTCCGCCACACGGTGGTCTGGATCACTTAAAAGCATAAACGGTAGTTTTGCTTGCTTTTTCCACTCTGCTAACTGAGCAGGTGAGTCAGGACTAATGCCCACGACAGTAGCGTTGTGATCAGTAAGCTCAGTAAAGTGATCCCGAAAACCACAAGCTTGGGTGGTACACCCCGGCGTTCCTGCTTTAGGAAAGAAAAAGAGCAACACTTTTTTACCAGCAAGGTCTTTTAAAGAAATAGTTTGATTAGTATCACTTTGAAGTGAAAATGAAGGTGCTTTAGTCATCTTAAAATCCTGTCCAGCTACCACTTTGCTCAGTGCCCCAACTACCGGTTGGTTCGGGTAAAGCGAACTTACGTACAATGACAAAGTTAACCGAGAGGTCTGTTCCATCCGTAGCACCTGCAGCTGATCCGGTGAAGTAACCCAGAATCAGATAGGGGGCGTACTGGACGGTATTGGCATACGTCCCAACTTGACTACGACTTCCATAGAAGTTGAGTGCCGAGGGTGTATATCCAAAACCAGTGAATGTGTATGTGTTTGCCGTGGGTGTAAATAAAGTACTACCAGCAACCAAGTTATAACTCGCACCAATTCCGCTTGCACCCCAGGCTGTTTGGGCGATTGTCCCGGCAGACATAAACATTGCTAGCCTGTTTGAGTTGCCGTTGCTACCCGCAATGGAGTTTGCATTAGAGATCTGAATACCTGCATAGGCAGTTTGAGTTGTTGCCCACGCTGCGTGCATCTCAAATATTCTATTTTGAGTGCTGGCGGTGACAGGAAGTTTGGAGTACACGGAGCCCGTGTTAATGATTAAGGAACCATTCTGCAAACTGGTGGTGCCAGTTGCTGTCCATTTAGTAGCGTTAAGCGTGGCATTATTAAAGTCATCAAAGAAGTCAAAGACGCTGTCACCGTCACTGCCACTCGCAGCTGAGGGACTACCATAGTAGGCGTAAATAGTGGTTCCACTGGTTGGGATCGAGGGAACTTTTACCCAAACAACTTTGCCGGCAGTGTTACAAATAATACTTCCTTCCTGGAACCAATAGGGTATTTCAGTGACACCATCTGAGGTGGTAAATCGTAAATCAGAACAGTCCCCATTCATCTTTCCTGCAGAGATTAGGGAGACAAAGTCAGATGAGAACTGTACAGGGTAATCGGTTTGGACGGCGCCGGTAGTATTGGTAATCGTGATTGGAATTCGATATGTCCATGTCTCGCCAGGAGGCGTAAAGGCAGCCGCATCTGCTGCCACTTGTGAAGCTGAACGTTGATAGTTATAGAACCTGATTTCATCCATTAATCCGAGGAAGTCGTAATTGTTAATTCCGCTGTACCAGCTACCAATAATTAAATTATGAGTAGCGATATCAGTGTACGTCCAGGCAACGGATCCACATGAACTCCCATTCACGTATCCTCGCGCAGTGGCACCATCGTAGGTAATTGCCACGTGTTGCCATGTATCACTCACGATACTGCCCGCCGGACAGATCTGGCGCCAGCCTACTGTGGAGTCATAGATCAGTAGTCTGCCATCAGCCATGCTGGCGGTCATGAAAGAGTATGGGGAAGTCCGGTTGGCGTTCTTGCTGACAAAGCCGGCAAAGTCAGTTAAAACGTGAGGTTTAATCCAGCCTTCAATCGAAAATGGACCATTGTTACCATTATTGAAGCTGCTTGAAGCAGCCATCATTACTCCGTCACCATAACCAAAACGTCCTGCTGCACCCGAAACGCCTTGTGAGCTCCAGTGGTCGTTGCTGCCGAACCAGGTCCCTGTGTTCCCAGTTCCAGTACTGTCTGCTACTGTATTGCCGGAACCCTCGTTAAAGCTCCAACTGGCAGATGGCTCTAAAATCTCCGTACTTTTCTGCGAGTAATCTGCGATCACGTCCGCTGCAGTTAAAGCTGCTCGATAGAGCTTAACCTCATCAATCGCACCCACGAAGTCATATGGTGCTGAAGGACTGTACCAGCTGCCAATGTTGACGGCATGGGTAGCGACGTCGGTGTAAGCAAACGCTGCTGAGCCGCAACTGCTCCCATTCACATAGCCAGTCATCGTGGTGCCATTAAATGAAAAAGCAAGGTGTGACCAGACTCCACGGGCTACTGAAGCAGCCGGACAGATCTGTATCCAAGTTGAAGTGACTGAGTTGTAAGCAAAAAGCGCCCCATTAGACATGGTTACCGTCATGAAAGAGTACGGATTGGTACGACCGAAGACATCTTTACTGACAAATCCGGCATAGTCAGACAGAATGGTTGGTCGAATCCAGCCAGTTGCAGTGAAAGGTCCATTGTTTCCAAAGGTCAGAGTTGGACGGGAAGCGGCCATCGTTACGCCATCTCCGCTGCCGTTAAATCTTCCCATCATGTTGTCGACACCGGCAGCAATCCACTTGATTCCGCTCCCTACCCAGGTACCAGTATTTCCATTGCCAGAACTATCTGCGATGGTAGAACCAGTTCCTTCGTTAAACCTCCAATATCCACCTGGGGTCGGAAGTGGAGTAGGAATAGGTGTAGGAATCGGTGAAGGACTCGGTGTAGGAATGGGCGATGGAATTGGCGTGGGAATATACGGACTTGGTGTAGGAAAGATTAAAGCAAAGTGTTCTGCTGAGTAGATGTTTCGCAACTCCAGTGTCGCTGTGGAGTTCAACGGTCTGCCAGAGTCTTCCCAGCTTGTGACTACTGTAATAGTGACAATGTCTTCATCTTCATCGCTACTGAGAGCAACTGTTGCTTCACGCTGAAAGATCCCGTTTTCATCAACAAACTCATCACTTTGACAGTTCCTGTTGGGAACTTCTGCTAAGCCACCTTCACTTGTTGGTGGTAACGTGGCCAAACAGTACGATGCACTTCCGCCCGTTTGTAAAATTTCTAAGAAGGTTTCCCAGCCTAAAACTGTCCGTTGGTTGCGAAAGTACTCAACTCCCTCTTGGGTGTACTTAGTGGCGGCATTCTTCGCTTTAGACAGGGAGGTTGTGCGTAAAGAGACGGAGATTACGCTTACTGTTGCAGTCATCACCAAGCCAATTACGCCCGTGGCAATAATGACCTCTAACATCGAGCTGCCAGATTTCTTGGGATGTGGTCTCCTGGAAAAAAAAGGCGATGTTTTAGAAGTATCTTGACCTAAAAAACTGTCAAAAAAAGCAGCCAACTTTGAAGCAAGGCAGAATAGCATTCTGTACTCAACAATAGCACTTTTTTAAGGGGAAGCATAACCCTGAAAAAATGATAGGATCGGTACTTGGAGCCATTATGCGTTTACTGATAATTGAAGATGAAGAAAAGCTGGCACTGTCATTGAAAAAAGCCTTAGAAGCAGAACGTTATGCAGTTGACGTTTCATTTGATGGTGAAGAAGGGTATGAGAAAGCTAGTGTTGAGAGCTATGACTTGTTAATTCTTGATGTCGGTTTGCCAAATATGGACGGATTCGAGATTACGGCCAAACTTCGTCAGGAAAAAGTTGCTACTCCAATTATTTTCTTAACCGCACGGGACATGCCCCGTGACAAAGTTATTGGTTTAGATACTGGTGGTGATGACTACTTAGTCAAGCCCTTTGACTTTGAAGAGCTGGTGGCCAGAATTAGAGCTCTTCTTAGACGAGGAACAACTTCAGCGGCGCAGCCAATCTTGCAGCTTGATACGTTGAGTTTAAATCCGGCAACTCAAAAAGTGACTCGCGCCGGAAAGACGATTAGTCTCACACCAAAAGAGTACTCCTTAGTAGAGTTTTTTCTACGCCATCCACGGCAAGTGTTAAGCAAAACCCAGTTAATCGAGCATGTGTGGAACGATCAAGCTGACCCTTTTTCAGGAGTAGCCGATGTCTATATTGGTTATGTTCGTGCCAAGATAGACAAAGCATTTCCTGGTCAAAAACAGCTGCTAAAAACGCTGAAAGGAAGGGGTTACAGCTTATCTGACGAAGAGGAGAAGCGATAATGTCCGCACGGAAGTCTACTTCCCAATCCTTTCTCTCTCGACAGTTTGATATTGCACGTCTGAAACTGACGTTACTGTACTTAGTTGTTAGTGGCTGTATTGTCATCCTGTTCTCTGTAGCGGCAATAAATGCGCAACGCTACGCAGTTGATCGAGTCATGGGAATGATAGAAGAAGGTGCTTCCAGAGCTGAGCGGCAGCTCATTCTCAGTTTACTAGGTCAACGTTTGGAAGAGTTTGATGCGGCGTTTCGAGAGCGGTTACTATTGGTCAACATCTCTTTACTTATTGGAGCTGGGGTAGCGAGCTACTTTTTAAGTGGTTACAGTCTTAAGTCAATTAGAGACAATGTTGAGAGTCAGGAAGAGTTTGCGGCTGATGCCTCGCATGAGCTCAGAACACCTTTAACTACTATCTCGATGGAGATCGTCGCTCTTCAAAAAACTCATAAAAAATTACCACTACCCGTTAAAGAGACGCTGGCAAGTATTCAACAAGAGGTACGGCGAATGCAGGAGATCGTTAATGGATTGCTAACCCTCGTTCGCCATGATCGGGAAGGCGACATCCAGCTTCATATCTTAGATTTAAATCAAATTGTTCAAGTGTCGGTGAAACAGATGCAGACGCTGGCTAAAGCAAAGCGGATTACGTTAAAGATGGAACTGAGCAGAGAGCCGTTGTCTATCAGAGTAGAGTCTGATCAAGTCAAACAGCTGTGTTTAATTATTCTTGATAACGCCATTAAGTACACACCTTCGCGAGGAAAAGTGACCGTCACGACCGAGCAGAAAGGACGAACAGTTACGTTGGCCATAGAAGACAGTGGAGTCGGCATCCCGGCCACTGATCTGCCTCATATTTTTGATCGGTTTTATCGAGCAGGTAAGTTGAAACACTCTTCTACTAAAGGAGCAGGTCTTGGTTTAACAATTGCCCATAAGTTAGCCGATAATGCCCGAGCCAGCATCAAAGTAGCCAGCACTGTAGGAGTAGGTACTAGAGTAATGATTGGTTTCCCCCGCGCTTCTTAGGATTTTCTTAAGATCACTGTTTATTATGGATGGAGTAGTGAACAACAGAAGTTTACGAAGACTTCTGAAGTCACTACCCAGCTACGTGTTCCATCGAGCAGCTTTTACTCAATGAGCACACAACCTTTTGTGAGGAATCAATGTGGAGAATCTCCTTTTGAATCTGTACCCTCACGAAATGTACTGAAGGGGCTGGGTCGAACAGCCCCTTCACAGCCAGCTAACGCATAAGGAAGGCCTTCCGCTGCGATCTTTACAAGGTGAGAGTTGACGCCTACACTGAATACATCAAAGAACTGTTGTATATGGTGAAGTCCGCCTACAAAACCTTCAAAAGCTTCATTCCTGCTACCCAAGGTATCTTCTGTGGTTTTCAGGAACGTAACATGCGGGTGCATGGTTTAGCACTAGCTTTGGTACTTTTCTTGGGCATCTTTTTTCAAATTACTCTGTTAGAGTGGATTTTAGTTACTATTGTCAGTGGCTTAGTTATTACCGCAGAGCTGATTAATACGGCATTTGAAGAGATCTGTAACATTCTTCGCGATGATCTAGGTATGTCTTATAGCTCTACTCGCAAGGCCCGTGATATGGCAGCTGGAGCCGTTTTAGTGATGGCGATTGTAGCTGCCGTTATTGGTGGCATTATCTTTTTCCCACGAATGTGGATATTGATCAGCGTCTTACGCTACTAAAACTCTTTTTGGGCGGCTCATCCACATTTGATGCACATTGATCTCTTTAGATTTAGTGGTCAAATAGCAGAATGGGAAGAGAAGAGCAGTCACGAGCTGTGGTGAGGTATGAAGAGGAGGTTGTGGGGAGTGGCTTGGGATCAAATAATGATTCACGAATAAGAGGACGTCTAAAAAGCCAACAATTAGAGATCTATAAAAAACTGCAAAAAATAAGGGATAGCTCTAACGTATTAGATGCTTATTCTGGAGCAGAATACTTAATCTATCATAGTCGTCTCCACCAGCTCGCTTCCCACCCACTTTCTGAGCTCCATATCCCGCGCTATCATCGCTTCGACGCACCATACTGGGAAGTCCCTTTTGAGAGGCATGCTTCTCGAGTTCTTCACACTCAGATTTCGCCACATCTAGAAGTGTGGTCAGGCAGGTTAGCCAGTTTTGACTTAGGGTTGCGTGCTCTCATTGTGGACATGGTGATGCGCGTCTATGCCAGCGAGTTACTCCAGACGCAGTTGATTGCCGAAGAAGAGATCGAGCAAGCTGGCACACCACCTACTGCAAAAAGTTTCAGTCAAAAAGTTGAGAGACGAAAGAGTGACATAGAGGCCCAGCTGTTACTGGCTATGTCACACTCATTTCGGCCTGATTATGTTTTAGCAATTGCTTTTGCGATGCCGGAAGGTCCGCAGGGTAGCAGGCATCTGGTGGGTTCAATCGGAGCAGTTCATGGTCAGACGGATCGTTTACTGGGCGAGACAATTGGCATGGATGGGACACAAGATGACAGTGCTGCTATCAGCTCGTTACCTACGAATACTGCTTTAACGTATCAACTCAATAACGATAGCCAACAACTTGCCCAACTTCCTGAAAACAAGATAGTCGAAGTTACTCGTTTAAATGTTGCACCTCGGCAAGTTTGCGAACAGCTCGGAGTTCTGGAACGAGGAGTGCTTAGTCAGGCACTGATGTATCTCGTTCATCAGGCTATTGTCGAGAATCTGCCCGATGCAGAGTGGGAAGTTTTCAATACACAGTTGGCTTTGCACAGGGTCATTAAGCAACTCGGTTTACCTGCCAGAATCATTAGCCAGCCAGACAGCGTTCGGCCAACAGCTGTAGTTACTGAAAGCATTCATGGGCATTACTTCCGTCGCTCGCCACCAACGCCGCAGATGATGCGAGTAGAAGAGGCATTAAAAAGAAGTGAGCAGTACTTCGTGAGGGAAACATGACTACATTGCTCAGTTTTGGCACTACTTTAGTATGTTTAATCCTAGGATTGATTGTCTATGTACGTAACACACGACATCCGGCTCACCAGGCTATCGCTTTCCTAAGTGTATGTCTGGCACTGTGGTCGTTAACGAACTGGCTTTCACTACAACCTTTTTCTGAACAGCAAAGATTTTTCTGGGTCAGGGCGGTGATGGTGGTAACTGCTCCCATTCCATTCTTTTTTCTTCGTTTCGCTTTGAACTTTCCTTACGCACTCAGTCTCTCTTCCGTACTCAAAAAAAGAAGAGAAAAGTTTCGCCGACTCATGCCTCTGGTAGCAGTTTGGACTTTACTACTGATGTTCTTAGCAATGACACCACTTATGTTTCGCAGTTATCAGGTCTACAACGGCATCCCTTCTATTGAGACAAACGTGGGGGCTTTTCTGTATGGACTAAGTTTTCTGTTTCTTTCTATTTGGAGCATTTCCTTACTGCTTCAGTCTTACCACTCCCAGGTGGGATTAGTTCGTGTGCAGATCGGCTACGTTCTCACTGGACTGAGTCTAACAGTCGTGGTTGGCTTTTTCCTAAACTTCGTACTCGTTATCTTTTTACATAACTTTTCCTTTGTCGCGTTAGGACCTTTGAGTGCAGTTTTCCTCATAAGTTTGATTTCTTATGCCATGCTCAAACATCGACTACTGGACCTAAGGTTGACCATTTTACGATTTTTAGCCTATGGAATTACGCTTGTTGTTAGTTGTTTGGCGTATATTTTTTTGCTAAATGACGTGCTGCTTCCGTTCGGAGAGAGATACTTTATGGTAGATAAGAGCTTACTTACTCTGATTAGCATGGTGGGTGTGGTTATTACTTTTCCTGTAGTTCTAGAAAGAATTCAAAAATGGACACAAAGAATTTTTTACAGCAGCGTCTTTAAGCCTGATCAAGCTCATCAGATTTTGGCAACAATTGTTGCTGAGGCAAACACTTCGGAAAAGTTACTTTGCAGTTTAGATGGTTTTTTCTGTACCCAGTTTGGAGTACGGTGGTGTGGTTTTTGGATCAATCATTCGAGTACCGAAGGTAGGCTCAAGAAAGTGCTTGAACGCGTTGCAAAGCAGGCTAAAGGTAGCACTTTAATGATTGGTGATGATCTGCTAGGAACAGATTTAGGAGATACCTTACAGGAACACGACGTTGGAATAGTTGCTCCTCTTAGAGTTGCCCAACAAATTTTCGGATGGATGTGTATCGGACGGAAGCACTCAGGGAATGCCTTCACCCCAGAAGAGATACGATTTTGTGAAGTGGTATCGCCGCAGATGGCTTTAGCCTTAAAGCATGTCTCAGACGTGGATCAAATCAAGGATGAGTTTGTCTCAATTGCTTCACACGAACTGAGAACACCAATGACCGCTATCAGAAGTTATCTTTGGCTATGTTTGTTTAAACCGACATATGTTTTACCTGACTCAGTGAGACAGCATCTTCAAGTTGCCTATAGTGCGACAGAGAGGCTGCTAGAGCTTGTCCGAGACCTTCTTACTACGACTCAGGTAGAGTCGAATCAAGTCACAATATCTCTCCAATATGTGCAGCTGGAAGAAGTAGTCAAACGCTCGACAGCCGAGTTAGAAGAAGTAGCTAAGTTAAAAGGTATTCAACTCAAGGTTTTCTCCAAAGTTCAAAACTCGCTCTGTTTGATTGACCAAAGTAGAGTGATGGAGGTTCTTCAAAACTTAATCGGAAACGCGGTCAAGTTCTCTCCGCAAAAAAGTACGGTACTGATTGTTTTAGATGGAAGTATAGATAAGGTGTGGGTAGAAGTGAGCGATGTTGGAGTTGGTATTCATCAATCGGATCTAGAAAAGTTGTTTAGCAAGTTTGGCGTGATTCAGTCTTCTTATCGCAAGTCGCACGAACAGGGTACTGGACTTGGTCTCTACATTGCTCAAAAAATAGCCAAGCTACATCATGGAAACATTACTGTGAGTTCCACAGTTGGTAAAGGAAGTACTTTCCGCTTAACACTCCCCCGAGAACAGCACAGAGACAGCTCTCTTGTCCAAGGAAGGCATGTGTATGCAAAAAATCAAGCGACTATTACTCGTTGAAGATGACCGTACCTTGGGTGGTCTATACATGTACTTACTTCAGGCTGAAGGATATACAGTAGAGTGGGTAATGAACTGTCTTCTGGCAAAAGTAAAGTTAAGTCAAACCCGTTACGATCTCATTCTCCTTGATGTTATGCTGCCTGACTTAAGTGGAATAGAGTTCCTGAGTGAACCACTTCTCCCAATCTCTAAGACGCTAGTTCTAACTAATCTCGATCATGAAAGAGCACATCAGCAAATTAGAGCATATGGTATTGATAAGATACTGATAAAAAGTGACCAAACGCCAGAAACCTTTCTTGCTTCAGTTAAAAACTGTTTGACCACTTGATATTAAGTCCAGAAACTTGCTTCCTTTCTCTTTTTTCTCTACCATCTAGTTATGCCTGAAGAAAAACAGCAGCATCATGCCAGCTCTCGTGCAGAAGCCGCTTCTTCTGCTCGTGCTCACGCGCCTCAGTTTCCGGACAAGTACTATCAAGATCCACTAGGGCTTGATCGTTATGTGGTGCAAGAAAAACTCTTGTTTGAATGGCGGGCACCGAGCAGAATTGAACGGAGTAGGTCTGGCTCGGAGCAGACTCAGATAATTTTAATTATCTTGTTTTGTATCTTGGTTACCGTGCTTCTGGGAGAGTTGGTAGTCGCTGTAGTGTTTGCGGCGTTAGCCATGCTCTACTTTGTACTGATGACGTCAAAGCCGCTCTACTTGGACTGTTCGATTACAACCTTAGGAGTCAAAGTTGGTGAGAAGTACTACTTCTGGCAAGATATCAGTCAATTTTGGTTCGAGAGTCGGGGGAAGAGCAGAGTGATGTATCTGCGCGTGGTTTTTCCGCATCTCCATACGTTGAGACTGATTATTCATGAGCCCGATGAAGCAGAAATCCAAACGCAAATGGGTAACTATCTTTTATATAAAAAGCCTCAGCAATCCGCCTCAGAGAAGTTTTTAAAGACTATTTCTGAAAAGTTGCCAATTGATCTTGAGTTTCTTCAACTCTAGGATGAGCTGTATATGTCATCTGAAGCTCTTTCCGTTGTAATTGTTGGCGCTGGCCCTGGGGGTCTTGCTGTAGCAGGGGCACTGTTGGAAGTTGGCCTAAACCGCCAGGATCTACTCGTTCTCGATAAAGGAGAAGTAGGGCAAGCTTGGCTAGACTATCCATCTGATACGCGTTTACTCTCCGAAAGCAAGCAGTCCAAAGATGATAATCAGATTGCGGACGTTTCCACTTCAGAAGTTTTTCCAAATATTCCTCACCCCAATCACATCATGTATCAAAAGTATCTGGATTATGTAGCTCAGAAGCTAGACATTCCTGTTCGTCGCAACACAACTGTCGAAAAAGTTGTCTTTGATCATGACCATAAAGAGTTTGTATTACGTTTGAGAGACGAGACCAACTTGCGAGCGCGTTTTGTAGTCTGGGCCGGTGGAATGTACGCCACCCCGAATGAAGACATGAACATGGAGGGCTGTTTTATTCACTATGCCAAGATGCCCTACTTAGAAGATGTAGAAGCCGATGAAGTAACGGTTGTTGGTAGCTCCAATGGGGCAAGTGGGGTAGTCATGATGCTGGCAAAGCCAGGTCGGGTTGTTCGTTTAGTTGTTTCGCGTGAGTACACCATCCCAGAGCCAATTGACTGTTTATGGAAAGAGAACATGCAGTTTGTCAAAGAGCTAGAGAACCAAGGTTTAGTAACGATTGTTGAGCACTTTAGAGTGAAACGTATTTACAAAGATGGCGACAAGTACTTTTTGGAAAGTGAAGATGGTCAGAAGCTAACTGCAGCTGATCGCCCGATTATCTGTACTGGCTTTCATCCAAATATCGAGCCAATTAAAGATTTAGTTACTGAGTTCTGTGAAGATCGAGAAACGCGCATTGAGATGGATGAGGCGCATCAATCCAAGAAACAAGCGGGACTCTACTTAGCAGGTGTCATTGGCAGGCTCGAAAACGATAACGGTTTTATTGTTAGCTTCCGTGAGTTTGGCAAACCCATTGCCCAAAACATTATCAGTCAACTACGATAGCTTCTTACACATTTCTGACATACCTCGTATACCGCTATATCTTAAAAATAGTTAGGTAGAGTGATAACTCAAGCTGGGTGTGATATTAAGTACCAATCACTCCTAATACTTGTAGACATAGATTCGAGCAATCGGGAAAGGAGGACGGCTATACGCGAATGTGTGAGATAGTAGTTTTCTAACGTAAAGGATTTTTATGAAAAGTAAGCACATACTTTTGGGCAGTGCCCTCGCTACAACACTTATCTTTGCCGGGTGCCAGCCTCAGCCAAGAACTGAGACAGAGACGGATACCATGATGGTAGAGGATGACACTCTGATTCCAGCAGGGAGTGGGGCAATGATCGCTACTGAAGATGGCGTGATGGTAGGTGGAGCAATGATGTTGCCTTCCCGACCAATTGCAGTAAATGCCAGTGATGCGCAAAACTTAACTACCTTGGTGGCAGCAGTCAAGCAAGCAGAGTTAGTAGAGACGCTAAGTGGACCGGGGCCGTTCACAGTTTTTGCTCCTACCAATGCCGCGTTTGAAAAAGTACCTGAAGCCACTTTACAAGGATTAATGACTCCGGAACAGAAGCCGCAACTGACTTCATTGCTGACTTACCATGTCGTTCCAGGAAGGCTAGATTCCACAATGTTGACTAACGGTCAAAAGTTGAAGACTGTCCAAGGTGAAGAGTTGACGGTTGTGGTTACAAATGGCACAGTAATGCTCAGAGATGCAATGGGCAACACAGCAACCGTAGAGACTGCTGATGTTGAACAGAGCAATGGCATCGTACACATTATTGATACAGTCTTAATGCCGAAAAAGCTTTAGACTGAAGTGATGGTTTTGAGGTAAGGCATAGGGGAGAGGAATGTTGATACTTATACTGTTCGCGTTCATCGCGGGAGTGATCACAGTTCTCTCCCCTTGTATTTTACCAATTTTACCCATCGTTTTATCGGGGTCAGTAGGCGGAGGCAAACGCCGACCATTTGGGATTGTGGCTGGATTTATCACCAGCTTTACTTTTTTTACGCTGGCACTTTCCACCATCGTAAAAGCGACTGGACTACCAAGTGATCTCCTCCGGAACGTGGCTATCACCACAATTATCCTGTTAGGGTTTTCAATGGTTTTGCCACAGACACAGTTGTTTCTGGAGAGACTGTTTACCCGTTTGTCGAACTATGCACCCAGAGCAAGCACTTCAGATGGTTTTGTTGGAGGTTTTGTACTAGGTATGACCTTAGGCTTGGTCTGGGCACCTTGTGTCGGTCCTATTCTAGCTGCAGTCATTACCTTGGCAGTGACAAGCTCAGTCAACTTGGCCGCAGTTTTTATTACCTTCGCGTATTCTCTCGGAACTGCTATTCCGATGTTTGCCATTATTATCAGCGGACGCGGTTTACTGCAAAAAAATCGGTGGTTACTTCAAAATGCTGCAGCGATACAACGCGGTTTCGGTGTAATCATGATTGCGGTTGGACTGAGTATGGTACTGCAACTTGATCGACGCTTTCAAACACTTATCTTAGAAAAATTTCCCCAATATGGAGTAGGTCTAACCGCAATAGAAAATAATCAGTTCGTACAGAATCAACTCAATGCTTTGCGTGGCGAGGGAAGTGGTTTGCGCTCAGCAGAGTTACTGGCTGCAGAAGTTAAAGCTCCCGAACTGGCGAGCGGTGGACCATGGATTAACTCACCGCCGTTGCGCTTAACTGATGAGTTAAAAGGGAAAGTTATCTTGATTGATTTCTGGACCTACTCATGCATCAACTGTATCCGGACGTTTCCTTACTTACGGCAGTGGTACGACACGTATAAAGATAGGGACTTTGTGATTGTTGGTGTTCACTCACCTGAGTTTGAGTTTGAAAAAAAGTTAGAGAACGTCCAACGCGCAGTCACGGACTTTGGACTGACGTATCCGGTTGTCTTGGACAACGAGTTTAGTATTTGGGATGCATATCGAAATAGAGCTTGGCCATCTCACTACCTAATTGATAAGAATGGCTACATTCGCTATGTTCATGTGGGAGAAGGCAACTACGATACTACTGAGCAAGCAATTCGCACCTTGTTGGGTGAGGAAGCAGTGAAAGATCTGCCAGCGACCGAGTTGGCCCGTACCAACCCAAACCCCCGTGTGGCAGCTTTACGACAGACACCTGAAACATATCTAGGTTGGGGGAGAGCTGCTAGCTATACAACTGAGAATCAAATCCTTCCAGATCAGCCAGCGAAGTATGAACTAGAGTTTCCGCTGGACACCAATCAAGTCGGCTTGAGCGGTCTGTGGACAGTTGAGCGTGAACGGGTAACTGCCGATGCCAACGACGCCAAACTGTCGCTCCAATTTACTGCAAAATATGTGTACTTAGTGATGGATACCATTGATGGTCAGCCCAAAAAAGTACAGGTCTTTTTAGACGGACAGCCTATCACTGTTGGAGCAACTGCAGAGATGCAAACACCAGGTGTTTTCGATGTTACTGAAGCAAGGAAGTATGATGTTGTTAGTCTTCCCGAGAGTGGAACACATCTCCTCGAGTTAGTTGTTGAAGAGGGGACAGCGGCATTTGCATTTACCTTCGGATCATAAGCCTGAGCAAAAAAAATTTAAAATCTACTCAATACCTTTTAACTTGAGCTGACATTGATGACACAAACCGTAAAACTCTAAGTGATGGTGATTTATTTTGAACCCACTCCCCGTCCGTGGCGCTTCAACGTTGCAGCTCGGGACATCTTCGATTCGGCCGCAGTTAGTGCAGATGAGATGATGGTGATGGTGGTCGGTGAACCGCTGTTCATAGAGCGCTTCTTGGCCGTTAAAGTACATCCGACAGATTAAACCAGCGTGTTCAAATGCTTCGAGGTTGCGGTACAAGGTCACTTTATCAATAGGTGTTTTGAACTTTTCAGCCAGCTGTTGGACAGACAGTGGAACTCCAACTTTAGCCAGCACTTTGAGCAAGTTGATCCGAAACGGCGTGACGCTCAACTCATGCTGGCGGAGGAGATCTTGAAAGTAGGTGGCATCAATAGGTTCGCTTGTCATAACAGCCTTTTCACCCATTATACCTGGAATAAAATGATGAATCAAAAATCAACAACTAAATTATTTTATTGGTTTGTTATCACTTGTAATGGGAGTTTCCTTGGTTAAATCTAAAATCGTATCAATAGGAACAACAACAGAATAACCTGAATTCTCAAAGTTTAGGTTTGTATAACCTAACTTGCTTTTTAATTCCTCTATAAAGGGAATATATTCTGAAACAATACCAATTACACTAATACGCTTTCCTCCTGATACTTCCTCGATTTCAATTGCAATTCCTCCACTGTTACCAAAATAAACTGGACAATCTAAAATAATCGTCTGTAATTTGTGGTTTTTTCCAGCAATGATTCCTTTTCTTAACAGTGGTCTCTTTTCTTCAATTTGCTGTGCAGTACCTAGAGAAATTGGGAAGCCGATAATAAAAGCATCATTGGAAATTAATACATCGTCAAACTTCTTGAGCGTGCCAGGGTTAACAACCACAAGTTCCCCCCCTTGACTTGAAATTTTTTGAACACATTTACAAAAGTTAACTTTGTGGCTTTGAGGTGAAATATTCGCTAGCTCTACTAGCACAATATCTCGAGTGTCATTTTTTCTTATGTCTGCTAGAGAAAGATCGACGAGATGTTCAAGAGGTTGTTTTTTAGAAAGGTCTTTGTCGTATGAAGTAAGTTTTAAAAACTTACTAAAAAGAAATTCATTTTCACTATTCTTACCAAAGAGTACATGTTTAGCTGTAACAAGAAAAATTTTTTTATCAGTTCTAAAATAAAAACCACTACCTGTGCTGTTTCCAATTTCTAACAATACAGCTGCTGAAAGATTATTATCTGGTACTTGTCTCATTTTTTATATTATATAGAGATATACTAAGAACCTTTCTCAGTCCAAATTACTTTTTACTCCCACCAACTCAATCCGTGAGTATCTCTTTTTGACTTCATCCCAGAACTTATCAGCCAGCTTCATGGAGTAGACGCCATTTGCTCCTCGCTCCATGCTGCTACACAAGCGTCTTTCCCAGTCACGCATGATCTCAACTACTTCTTGACCGACTTGGTGAAACTTAGCGCTCCAAGCTTTGCGATCAGTTAAGTATCCTTGGTGAATCTCATCAAAGCGATGGAATAACTCTTCATTTTGATCTGACATTTCTTGATAGTACTGTTTGTATTTGGTCATACCGTTCCCATAGTGTTATATACCTTACTGTGCTTGAGTGAGTGCAGCGTCAACCTCAGCTTTTAACTGTGTAACTAAGAAGCCGATGCAGACGAGCTTTCCTTCTGTTTGAGCAAAGCCGGCTGGAGCTTCCGTTAACTCTACATCTTGGTTAACGCCGTTGACGATCATCATCTTCTCGCCTGCCGTTGTCTTAATTTTAAGAAAACCTTTGACGCGGAAAACTTGTGGAGGTAAAGCAGAAAGCCCGTTCACTAGTTTTTCTGAATCAAAAGCAGTAGATGTAGTGATGGTAAACGTTTCAATGTGGTCAGCAGCTAAGTGTGATGACTCATCATGTTCAATACCGGCCTGATGTTGCTGTTGATGCTTTTCTTGCTCGAGCTTCTTTAACTCCAACATTTTTTCTTGACCCTCAACGTCCGCCGGATAGATGCCAAAGACTAGACCTGGATTGATGTGTCCATAAGGGGCTTCGACAATGGGTGCTTTAGAGTTGATCTCTCGCACGTAGCCCACGACCTGCTGTTTGCGCTCTAAACTTACTTCCTCGACCTTGTTGAAAATAATCAGGTCAGTGAACTCAGCTTGGCGTTTGGCGACAGTATTTAATTCAGGGACTCCGTTGTAGTTAACGACATCGACGATAGTAACGACACCGTCACGGCGAATAAGTGGGTGAGAGCGGAGTGTTAACGCAATTGCGGTTGGATCGCTGACGCCGGAAGCTTCGATCAGAATACGATCAGGATGGTAAGTGGTGACAATCTCAGTCAGCGCCGAGTGGAAGTTACCCACCAAGCTACAGCAAATACAACCATTCAGCAGCTCTTTAGTGACAATGTGTTTTCCTTGCACGACATCTTGATCAATCGTGTCACTACCCACTTCATTTTTAACATAAGCAACCTGAACGCCTTGACCTTGGAGGTCATCGATTAAATGACCAATAATGGTGGTTTTGCCAGATCCGAGAAAACCACTGAAAAGGGTAGCTGGAACTTTATGTTGAGGGGACTGGCTGTCGGGTGTGTTGGTCATGTAGCAGTGATACAATCACATTAGCCAAGATCAATCAAGATAGACAAATAAGGAAGCCTATGTCTCAGCTCCGCGCCAAACTGACCGAAGATATGAAGAACGCCATGCGTGCCAAAGATATGTTGACACTTAACACGGTACGTTACCTGATGTCTTCAATTAAAAACTGGGAGATCGACAACGGCGTTCCCACTGATGAAGACGTTACCAAAGTAATTGCCAAAGAACTCAAACAGATGAAAGACGCGGTGGCCGAGTTCTTAAAAGGTGGTCGTCAGGATTTAGTAGATGAAGAGAATAAAAAGATCGCTATTATCGAGAAGTACCTTCCCCAGCAGATGAGTGCTGAAGAGTTAGAGAAGACAGTTAAAGAAGTACTGGCTGAGATCGGTGACTCTAACTTTGGCACGACCATTAAAGCCGTCATGGCCAAGGTTCAAGGTAAAGCTGATGGTGGTGCTGTTTCAGCAATGGTGAAGAAGCTCACAAACGGCTAAAGTATCAATCGTGAAGACAAAAACTATTGGAGAGCTGCTGGCGACCGAGCGACAGAAGCATGCTTTAAGCATCCTTCAGGTTGCGAATGCCACCAAGATTCAGCCCGAGTTTTTAACTGCTCTAGAAGAAAACAAGTTTGAGCTGCTCCCAGCAGCTACCTTTGTTAAAGGCTTCATTAAGAGCCTAGCCGAGTTTTATCGTCAGGATCCTCAACCATTACTTGCCACTCTTCGTCGAGATTTCAAAGAAAGCGCAGCGGGTAAGTTAGTTCCGCGAGAGTTTATTCGGCCAGCTTTAAAAAGACGACAGTTGTGGACGCCGTTAACGCTCACTTTTCTCTTTTTAGCAGTTATCTTCATTACCTTAATTTCCTATGTAGGAGTTCAGTGGTACAGCTTTCAAAAACCACCTTCTTTAGATGTCACCCAACCAGCAGAGAATCAAGTTGTTGGTGAGAAAGTAAAGGTAACTGGGAAGACGCTACCAGATGCGATTGTGGTCATTAATGCGCAACCGGTTTCCCTCTACCCAGATGGTCGCTTTGAGACAGAGTTATCACTCCCCAAAGAAGGAACCCATATTTTGACAATTGAAGCGACAGACAGACGAGGCAAAAAGAACGTCATTCAGCGGATTATTCGAGTGAAACTCTAGAAAATATGATATAGTTCCCCTACTATGCAACCAGATCTTTTACCACTCGTTTTAACTATCGCTGTCTGCGTCTTAACCGTGATGATGGTGATCGTTGGTGTTTACCTCATTCAGGTATTACGAGGAGTAAAGCAAACGCTAGATCGCGTCAACATGACTATCGATTTGGCAGAGATGAAGATTAACTCCATCATTATGCCGTTGCAAAGTTTAGGTGGGTTAACCAGTAGTTTGGGAAGCGGTTTAAAAGTTTTTGAGTCCTTCACACGTTGGTTGAATAGGAGCAAGTCCTAAACAGGATATGTCAGAGCACTCTTCTTACCACCCCGACCAAAGTAACTTCGTTGCTGGTTTTAGTCTTGGGTTACTGGCTGGTGCAGCAGGGTACTTTTTATTTGCTACTGAAAAAGGCGCCAAGATGCGCAAGCAGCTCGTCCAGGAATGGGAGAGTGCTCAAGATTACTTACTCAAAGAAGGCGCACTGCCAAACAAGGTCAATCTCCGCCAGTTTCTTCAACATACTTTTGAAGAGGTGTTCCAAGCCTCTCTACCTACCGAGCTGATGTCTCCCAGCAAGTTGCGCAAAGCGTCGAAAGCGCCTGCGCGGCGAGCAAAAAGGGGGAAGTTTAGCGGTGTATAGCCACCCAAGAAGGAATATATGATGACTCCCGATCAACTTCGGCAGAGCTACCTTGATTTTTTTGAACGAAATGGACACGCCATCGTCCCATCAGCGCCATTAGTGCCAGAAAACGATCCAACTACTTTATTTACTGGTTCCGGAATGCAGCCGATGGTTCCCTATCTTCTTGGCGAAAAACATCCCAAAGGAACTCGAATTGCTGACTCTCAAAAATGTTTCCGTTCTCAGGATATCGAAGAAGTTGGTGATAATCGTCACACCACTTTTTTTGAGATGTTGGGGAACTGGTCTTTAGGTGATTACTTTAAGAAAGAGCAGTTACGGTGGTTTTTTACATTTCTGACTAAGGAAGTAAAGTTAGATCCTCAAAAACTGTTTGTAACGGTGTTTAGTGGCAGTGAAGAGTTAGGAATTCCGCGTGACTCAGAGTCTGTCGCAATCTGGAAGGAGCTGTTTGCCGAAGAAGGTATTACCGCTACGGACGTTGACAACGCCGAACAAAATGGCATGAACAACGGTCGCATTTTTTACTATGGTGAGAAGAAAAACTGGTGGTCACGTTCCGGTGTTCCAGCCAACATGCCGGCGGGCGAGCCAGGTGGTCCAGACAGCGAAGTGTTTTACGATTTTGGTGCTGAACTTCAACTTCATGAAGGCTCCCCTTTTAAAGACGAACCCTGTCATGTGAACTGTGACTGTGGTCGCTTCTTAGAGATTGGTAACTCAGTATTCATGCAGTATCAAAAACAAGATGATGGCTCGTTCAAAGAACTACCACAAAAAAATGTCGATTTTGGTGGTGGATTAGAACGTATCTTGGCAGTTGCCCAACAGACCCAAGACGTTTTTGAAACAGAACTGTTTACGGGAACTATTCAACAGATTGAGAAGTTAACAGCCAAGAAGTATGAGGCGGAGCATAAACACTCGATGCGCGTCATTGCAGATCACTTGAAAGCCGCGGTCTTTTTAATCAAAGATGGAGTAGTCCCTTCTAATAAAGCTCAAGGATACTTTTTACGTCGATTAATTCGACGAGCTACTGTCAAACTTCACCAACTAGGTGCAGGCTTAGATCCTAAGAGCTTATTCACAATTGCTGATGCAGGTGTCCTACAGACCTACGATGGAATCTACTTTGATCGCGACCAAGATCGTCAACTGATCGATACCGTTTTGTCTGATGAAGCAGAGAAGTTTACCAAGTCTTTAGAAAAAGGACTACGTTTCTTTGAGAAGCACGACGTAATTGATGGCAAGATTGCTTTTGATCTCTACCAGACGTATGGTTTTCCATTGGAAATTACTGTTGAGATGGCTCAACAAAAAGGACAACAGGTGGACGTCGAGCAGTTCACTAAAGAGTTTGACAAGCATAAAGATCTGTCTCGGACAGCCTCGGCAGCCATGTTTAAAGGTGGTCTTGCTGACCACTCTGAAATCACTACCAAGTACCATACAGCAACGCACTTGTTACAAGCTGCACTCCGTAAAGTACTCGGCAAACATGTTCAACAAAAAGGTTCTAACATTACAGCAGAACGTTTGCGTTTTGACTTCTCACACAACCAGCCAATGACGGCGGATGAGATCAAACATGTCGAGCAACAGATTAATGACTGGATTACTGCTGATCTGCCTGTCACCATGAAGTTAATGCAGAAACAAGCTGCCTTAGACTCGGGGGCTATTGCCTTCTTTTTGGAAAAGTATCCTGACGAAGTTTCGGTCTATACCATTGGTAAAGATGCCGAGAGTGACTGGATTTCCAAAGAGTTTTGTGGAGGACCACACGTTAGTTCAACAGGCGTGATTGGACCTATCAAACTCATTAAAGAACAGGCTTCTTCAGCAGGTGTTCGTCGCATTTATATCCAGTTAGCAGAGTAAGCAGTAGCTCCTTGATTGGTCGCTTCAAGTTCACTTTCATTTCTAGTCAAAATTTGCTTTAATGAGTACAGGAGTGAGTACGTGGCTATGAAGCTGCCAGGTCTTTTTTCATCTCAAGAGCCCAGCATACCGGAGCGTTTTTTCCTGATTTATTTTGGAGAACACACGGTTCGTGCAGGATTGTGGCAGGTACAAGACCAGAAACTTGATCTTCTAACTACTTCAACTCCCCAACCGTGGAAAGAAGAGTCAGCTCTAGTTGACGCCACTGATCATGCATTACAGCAGTTGGGGAAAGACTCCGAACAAGTCAAGCAAACGTTGTTTGCCCTTGAACCTACTTGGGTGAATCAACAGGGGATTTTGGCCGACAAAAAAACAGTTTTTCAAAACTTAACAAAAGAGCTGTCGCTTGAGGCAGTTGGATTTGTCGTTATTCCTGAGGCAATTATTCAATATCAGTTGAATCGCAAAGGAACTTCTCTGCAGTGTTTTGTGATTGAAGTGTTAGCCGAGCGAGTCTCGATGACGATCGTCAAGAACGGGAAGTTAGGCCAGCAAGAAATGGTAGGACGCTCCCAAAATGTTGTTGACGATATCAAAGAAGGCTTTGCCCGTTTTCAAGATGGCTCTCTCCCCTCTTTGGTCTTCCTCTACTCTGCTTTCTTAACTCCTGAAGAGTTAGACGAAGCCCGCCAGCGGTTGTTGGAGCTAGACCTGCTCACCGATAACACGTTCATGCAGCAGCCTACTTTTGAAGTTATTACTGATGAGCAGATTATCGAGATTATTCTGCAAACAGGTGGTAGAGCAGTAGCTGAGGCAAAACATTTACTTGATCCAGCTCAACCAGTAATGGTAGATGCAACTGCTTCACCAGCGTTAGCCGCTGAAGAGAGTGTGAGTGAAGAAAGTCTCCCTAGCGACGAAGAGCTGGCAGTAGACTCAAGCGTTCTGCCCCCTGCCTCTCCAACTCGCAAGGGATTGCCGGAGAGTGCAACAGGTATGAACACGACTTCTTTTGATGAACAGGAACACGATGAGTTCCCAGCAGTTGCCCAACAATCAGGACGAAAGGGACTGAAGATCCCACATCACCCTGTTTTGTTCGGCGTGATCGGAGTGGTATTGGGCTTGCTACTCTTAGCAGTGGTATTTTTACTTTCTTCAGGCCAAGTGATGTCCGCAGTTGTAGACGTTCAGCTGAAAAGCCAACCTGTCACCAAGCAGCTTGCTCTGAAACTCGATCCTACTGCAAACGTTAGTGATCCCAATACAGGAATTCTCAAAGCAGAGGTGGTGAAACAAGTGGTAAGTGGACAGAAAACAGGGGAAGCTACTGGCAAGAAGATTATTGGTGATAAAGCTAAAGGCAAGGTGACGCTTTATAACAGAACAAGTAGTCCAAAGACCTTTGAAGCTGGGACTACCTTAACGGGAGGTGGTAAACAGTTTGTCTTAGATAAAGCCGAGACAGTTGCTTCTGCAAGTACCGGAAGTAACTTTGAGACCCGACCGGGGACGCTCGAAGCCACTATTACCGCGGTTGATATTGGTTCTGAGTCAAACATTGCTAAAGATGTCGAAATGACGATCGGAACTTTTTCTACTGATACGTATGTAGCTAAAACTACCGATGCAGCCGCAGGGGGAACCAGTCGCGAGATTAAGGCACTTTCCCAAAAGGACTTAGATGACTTAGCTGCTGCCTTGAAAAAAGAGCTCAATGAGCAAGCCGTCAAGCAACTCCAAGATCAAGCAGGTAGTGGTCGCTATATCTTTCCTACTAATCGCCTGCGAGTCGTTTCCACGAAGTTCTCAGATGAAGTGGGGAAAGAAACGAATACTTTTAGCGTCGAGATGGATGTGGAAGCAGAAGCAGTGTCTTACTCAGCTCAAGAACTCAAGTCACTTGCCTCTCAAGTTGTAGCCAGCTCGGTTCCAGAGGGCTACACTGTTGCCGAAGATCAAATTGAGTTACTGACGGAGCCAGTGAGTGCAGCCACTTCCAGCGCACAAGTCAGTATTAATACAAATATTACTGCCAAGGCACGTCCTCAGGCTAAACCCGAGGAGTGGGAAGCAGAGATTCTCGGAGTAGACGAACAGGCAGCATTAGCCATCTTGAAGGGTAAGCCTGAAGTAGAGTCTGCCACCATTAGTTTGCAACCGGCTTTCTTTGCTCGAATCCTTTCTAAGGTACCTAAAGACGCTGCGAAAGTGGAGATGAAGCTTCGCTAACAGACAGCGATAGCTTAAGATAAGAGTAGAGATGTCTCCGTCATCATCACAGTCCAAAACTGTGTCGAAATCCCAGCTGGTGAAGTTGTACCGTCAGGCCGTCGCAGCAGGCTTACCGATCGATACCGTGCACCATAAAATTGAGTCCTTTGCAGAACGTTCTCAGCTTACGCTGCGTGTTGAGGAACAGAACGATCAAAAGCAGCTCCAAAACTTTCACAAAAAACTACCTTTACGTACGCGTATTATTATTCATTTACTGCCTGTTTTTTGTGTGATGATTGGTTTGTTCTTGGTCAGTAATGCTATCTGGCCGATACTGTCATACTTCGTCTTCCCTGAGTCTCACTTATTAGGAGAGAACTTACTTTCTCCCGTTCCTGAGAACGCCATTCTTGATGCCAAGCGACCGTTCATTCCCCAAGTCCAAGCTCAGTCCTCTGCCTCGTCAGAGCCAGTCATTGAAGAGCCGATCATGCTAGCGGAAGATCTTGACTACAGTAATCTCAACAACTGGTTCCCAGAGATGACGGAGGCACAAGAGCTAGCATTGAATAAAACGCCAGCCGAAGGAAGTGTTCAAGAGTATGTTCTAGATATCCCAACCTTAAATGTGGAGGATGCCAGAGTTAAAATTGGCGGGACTAACTTAGACAAAAGCTTAATTCAGTATCCAGGAACTGCAATGCCGGGTGAGCCAGGATCGCCAGTTATCTTTGGACACTCGGTACTGCGTCAGTTTTATAACCCATCGGTGAAAAACTCTCGAAGGTACATGTCAATCTTTAGTAAGATTATGACCTTAAAGAAGGGTGATCGGGTGTACGTGACGATTGATGGGGTCAAGTACACATATGAAGTGGAAGAAAAGACCGAAGTCAAACCAGAAGATACGTTCATCTTGGAGCAGAACTACGACAACAAAATGTTAAAGCTCATTACTTGTGTTCCCGAAGGAACATACTTGCGACGTGGAGTCGTAACTGCTCGGTTAGTCGAAGGTGTACAGTAAAGCTGAATGAAAGGTAAAACAACAATAATGAACATGGGACGAGTGCTTGCCATTGATTACGGTACCAAACGAGTGGGTCTTGCTACTGCCTGGGCAGGTTTAGCAGAACCACTCAAAGTTATTCAGAACGATGGCACAAATGCACTGTATGCGACCTTACAAGCTGTGATTGAAGAGGTTCGCCCCGAACTGATTGTGGTGGGACTATCAGAAAACGAGATGGCCGAGCAAACAAGAACTTTTGTTAAAAATCTGAAAGAATACCTCTGGCAGTCAATGGAAGCTGTTCCGGAGTTTGTTTTTACCGATGAGACGCTTAGCTCAGCTGAGGTTCAGCGGAAGTTGAAAGAAGCAGGCCATCGTGACTTGCGTCAAGAGATGATCGATCACTATGCGGCGGCTCAGTTTTTACAAGAGTATCTCGACCTTCACCAATCATCTGAAAGCCAGTAAGATACGAAGACTGTGAAAGTACTCAAATTCTTGATCATCGGTTTAATTCTTATCGGCATTGCAGCGGGAGTTGCAGGGATAGTGTTAGTGAAGCAGATGTTGCAACCGGTTAATCCAGGGAGTACTGAAGTCGTACGTTTCGTTGTCCCGAAAGGGCAGTCAATTTCAAGAATTGGGGAGCGGCTTGCAGAAGAAGGCCTGATTAAACATCCGCTGGTTTTTCGTGGTGTTGTCCGGCAACTGGGAGCTGAGAACAAAATTCAAGCGGGCTCATTTGAGCTGACAGCTGCGATGACTCCTGCCGAGTTAATTGAAGCAATGACCCAAGGAACGGACGATACCTGGGTAACACTGTTAGAAGGTTGGCGTCGAGAAGAGATGGCTGAAAGTTTAGCCGAACTCGAACTACCAAACTATGACGAAGCTGAGTTCTTGGAATTGACCGCAGGGAAAGAGGGCTATCTTTTCCCAGATACTTACCTAGTTCAACGCTCTATTGCCACTGAAGACATTGTTAATCTTTTACTCGCTACTTTTGATAAAAAGGTGGAAACAGACCTAGCTACACAGATAGCTGCTAGTGGCAAGCCATTAGATGAAATTGTGACAATTGCTTCTTTAATTCAACGTGAGGCAAAAGGCGAGCAGCAGATGAGACTCGTCTCAGGGGTACTCTGGAATCGAATTGAGATTGGGATGGCGCTAAACGTGGATGCTACGCTTCAGTACCTAAAAGGGTACAGTCAATCACAGCAAAGCTGGTGGGTACCGCCATTAGCTGTCGATAAAGAAATTGAGTCTCCCTACAATACCTACAAGTACGCGGACTTGCCTCCGGCACCCATTGCCAATCCGGGACTAGATGCCATTAAAGCGGCTCTTAATCCTACCGATACAACCTATCTCTACTATCTGCATGACAACCAAGGTGGAATTCACTTTGGAGAAACCCTCCAACAACACAATGCCAATGTTCAGCGGTACTTGCGTTAACCAGAAGTGGTTGTGCAAATAGTTGCTATAGAAGTAAAGAACCCCTGAACAACGTCCAGGGGTCTTTTGGTAAAGATGAGGTGTTCTCGGTACTTGCTGCTCTCACTTTAGTAAACGATGTTGTCTTCATCCAGTTGTGCCACCGCACTGTTCAGATCGATATCTCTGCCGTTCAGTGGTTGATCACGTAGGATAAAGACCTTTCCCCGATGCTCTGAGGTTTTTAACCACCAGAAGCGCTGGGAGTGGTAGTGATGTTGGTTTCCTGTCCGCCAAGCTGGCGGTTCCTTCACTTGCCCAAACGTCACTGTCCCGTGACGCCCGAGCTGCCCACTGAAGTGACCTTGATTATTAGGGCCACTGACACCACTAAGTCTTTCGACCACCTGTCACTCTCCTTTTACCAGTAGGAGAACGACCTCATCTTTGAAGCTGTCCAACCGACAAAAACCTGCGAAAAAGCTGTTGCCAGTTGCGACAAGCGTATTATACTGCCAGAGTGGAGCTCTCTGTACTTACAGGGTTGCAAACTCTGAAAGAAGTGTTACAATTACTTACTCTGAAAAAGAGTGGTGGTAGACAAGAGAGCTGGCTTGTTAAATACAATTTCTTCGTAACCAAAAAAAGTCCGATACAAGGATGTCCTCCAAGAGGTCAGCCTTTTTTTGGTTTCACATCCAGACATAGTAATGCCGTATAGACGGAAGGAGCACGCATGCCGAAATCTGCACGATCCTCAACAAAACGTACTCGACAATACTGGGGACGCACTGGCGTTACCCTACCAGAGCTGGACTTAACCAAAGTTCAACGCGAAAGTTACGAACAGTTCTTGGCCACCGGTATTCGTGAGTCTCTTGATGAGATTAACGCAGAACGCGGTATTGAAGACTTTACTGGCAAAAACTGGAGTCTCAAGTTTGGTGCCTTCCACTTTGGCAAGTCCAAGTACACTCCTTCTCAAGCAAAACGTAAAGCTGTTACCTTCGACATGCCACTTCGTGTCGAGGCTACTCTTTTGAATAAGCGCACTGGTGAAGAGCAAACTCAAGAAGTTTTCTTAGGTGATATTCCTCGGATGACTGACGCAGGTACCTTCATTATTAATGGTATCGAGCGTGCAGTGGTAACCCAACTTGTTCGTTCACCTGGTATCTTCTTCTCTGGTGACGTTGAGCCGACTACTGGCAAGATGCTCTATCAAGCAGAACTACGTCCACTGCGTGGCTCTTGGATCGAGATCAACGTAGGTAAGCGCGATGTGATTACTGTCAAAGTTGACCGTCGCCGCAAGATGCCAGTAACTGTTCTGCTTCGTGCCATGGGATATGGAACAAACGAAGAGATCTTGAACTTATTTGCAGACCTCGAAACCAAAGACAACACTGACTACATTAAAGCCACTCTTCAAAAAGACATGACTTCCAGCGAAGCTGAAGCTCTGATTGAGCTGTACGAGAAGATGCGTCCTGGTGAGCCAGCTGTTTTAGAAAATGCCCGCCAACTGTTGCACCAAATGTTCTTTGACTCACGTCGTTATGACTTAGGCGTGGTTGGTCGCTACAAGTTAAATCGTCGCTTAAAAGTAGACGCTTCTGAAGAGACGACAGTCTTAACTCCACGTGACGTGGTAGCGGCAGTTCGTTACTTAATTACGCTTCAAAATGGTAAAGGTAAAACCGATGATATCGACCACTTAAGTAATCGTCGTGTCCGCCGTGTTGGCGAGTTAGTGCAAGCGAACGCTTTTCGTATTGGTTTAATTCGTTTAGAGCGATCAATCCGTGAAAAAATGTCTTTAACCAAGACTGATGAGCTGTTAACTCCAGCTGCTCTAGTCAACGCTCGTCCGTTAATTGCTACTATTTCTGAGTTCTTCCGTCGTAACCGTCTGTCAACAATTCTTGATCAGACTAACCCTCTGGCTGAGATCGACAACTTACGTCGTTTGTCAGTGATGGGTAGTGGTGGTGTGACTCGTGAGCGTGCCTCATTCTCTATGCGTGACATTAACGCTTCACAGTACTCACGTATCGACCCCGTCCGTTCACCTGAAGGTCCAAACATCGGTTTGGTTACTTACTTGGCACTCTACGCACGTGTAAATGACTTTGGCTTCTTAGAAGCTCCATATCGAAAAGTAGAGAGCAAGAGTGGCAAGATGATGATCCAAGATGAGATTGTCTATCTTTCTGCTGATGACGAAGAAGATGCATACATCACTCATGCTGGTGTTGAAACCAGTGACAAGAACGAGATCGTTCAAGACTGGGTGCCACTTCGTCATATGAATGACTTTAGTGAAGGCCCTTCAGAGTTAGTTCAGTACATTGACGTCATCCCACGCCAAGTGATTGGTACCTCTGCCTCATTGATTCCATTTATTGCTCATGACGAAGCAAACCGTGCACTGATGGGTACACACATGCAGTGTCAGGCAGTGCCATTGCTTAGACCTCAAGCACCAGTGGTTGGTACCGGTATGGAAGGAGCAGTTGCTTCTGCCATGAATCGTACCGTTGCCGCTCGACACTCTGGTGTCGTTAAGTACGTCGATGCAACCAAAGTGGTGATCGAGTACGACAAGAAAGAGAAAGACTCTGCCAAGGTGATGGCAGCCAACGCTGAAAATGAGAAGATTATCATCGACACTCACGCTGGAACTGAGACATATGTAGTTGAAAAGTTCTTCCGAACTTCTCAAAGTACCTGTTACTCTCAGAACCCAGTTGTGGAAGCAGGTCAAAAAGTAACTGCTGGTGAGATCATTCTTGACGGTCCGGCTACCGATCATGGTGAGTTGGCACTCGGTTCTAACCTCTTGATTGCTTACACTTCATTTGAAGGTTTAGGTTACGAAGACGCTATCGTTATCTCCGATCGCGTTGTGCGTGAAGACTTGCTGACCAGTATTCACATTAGTGAGTACCGCGCCACGGTGATGGACACCAAGCTTGGTCCTGAAGAGTTGACAAACGATATTCCAAATGTCTCTGAAACTTACTTAGGAAACTTAACTCCAGACGGTATTATCCGGATTGGTTCTGTAGTTTCTTCAGGTGACATCTTAGTTGGTAAGATCGCTCCAAAAGGTGAGACTGAGCTCACTCCAGAAGAGCGCTTACTCCGTGCTATTTTCGGTGAGAAGTCTCGTGAAGTTCGTGACACCTCCCTCCGCATGCCTCATGGCGAAAGTGGTGTGGTGATTGATGTCCAGGTACTCGACCGAGATCTGGGTGACGAGTTGGATCCAGGTACGATTAAAGAAGTGACTGTCAAAGTTGCCCAAATTCGCAAGATCACTGTCGGTGACAAAGTTGCCGGACGTCATGGTAACAAAGGTGTTATCTCCAAGATCGTCCCAACCGCTGACATGCCTCACTTGGAAGATGGTACACCAGTCGACATTATCATCTCGCCTCTGTCCGTCTTGGCTCGTATGAACCTTGGTCAGCTGCTTGAGTCCCACTTGGGTTGGGCAGCACAAAAACTCGGTTACAACGTTGCTATTCCAGCTTTCGAGAAAGTAGACGAAGACAAGATTTGGAGTGAGTTACAGAATGCTGGCTTACCAGCCACTGGTAAAGCTCGCTTAATCGATGGACGCACTGGTGAGAAGTTCGGTGAAGACACTGTGGTCGGTATCGGATACATCTTGAAGCTGATCCACATGGTTGAGGACAAGACTCACGCTCGTTCAACAGGTCCATACTCCTTAGTCACACAACAACCTCTGGGTGGTAAAGCTCAAATGGGTGGACAGCGTCTGGGAGAAATGGAGGTCTGGGCACTGGAAGCACACCGTGCAGCTCACTTGCTGCAAGAGATGTTAACGATTAAGTCTGACGACGTCGTTGGCCGTGCGAAGACCTTCGAAGCAATCGTCAAAGGTACTGAGATCCCAGATCCAACGGTAACAGAGTCCTTCCGAGTCTTCCTCTGTGAGGTTAAGTCACTTGGTTTGGACATCGTCCCGATGGGAACTGAGGAAGTTGAGACCATTGAAGAAGTCGATAAAGACGTCGCCGCCATGGCAACTGAGATGGCTGAAGAGCTCGGCGCTACCACGGTCGCAGATGCAGACGCGCAAGTAGTTGATGCTGAAGACGCCGAAGCAGCAGAGCTGAGCGACAAAGCTGAAGATGAAGTTGAAGCTGAGATGCCAGAAGATATGGAACCTGGCGCCGATGAACTAGAACAAGTCGAAGAAGGAGCCCTATGAAACAGATCGTAGATTTTTCCGCCCTCCAAATTCGCATCGCCTCTCCAGACACGATTAAGTCCTGGTCATATGGTGAAGTGAAGAAGCCTGAGACGATCAACTATCGATCGCTCCGTGCAGAGAAGGATGGTCTTTTTGATGAGAAGATCTTTGGTCCAATGAAGGACTATGAGTGTTACTGTGGCAAGTACAAACGTATTCGCTACAAAGGCATCATCTGTGATAAGTGTGGTGTCGAAGTCACTCAAGCCCGTGTCCGTCGCGAGCGTATGGGTCACATCGGCTTGGCAACGCCAATTGCTCACATTTGGTTCTTCAAAGGTGCTCCTTCCAAGCTGTCACTTTTACTTGATATCTCTCCACGCAACTTAGCGTCGATCATCTACTTCTCACAGTACGTGGTCTTAGCTGTTGATGGCGATCAAAAAGTTGAGATCATTGAGCGCTTGGATCAAGAGATGGTGGTAGCTCAGGAAGAGTTACGCAACAAAGCTAAAGAAGACGGCGAGAAGATTGTCGCTGACTTAGATGTTGCCAAAGAAGCACTCAAGGGCAAAGTAAAGAGTGCCGAAACCCTAGAGCTTCGTACCAACGAGTTGGGTTTAAAAGCAAAACAACACTTGGCAAACCTCAAAGAGCAACTCGAAACTGAGTTAGCTCAAACTGAAGAAGTGTACAAAACACTCAAAGCCATGTTGAAGCGCATCCGCAAGGGTTCCATTCTTTCTGAGGATGAATATCTGAAGTTGGATGAGTACAACGCTGTTGACCATCTTGAAGTGGGCATGGGTGCCGAGAGTATCATGACCTTAGTTAAAGACGTTGATCTCAATGATCTCGTCGAGAAGCTACGGACTGAAGTGGAAGAGGCTAAAGGTGCTAAAAAACTGAAAGCAACGAAACGTTTACGCGTTGCCGAAGGTTTACTCAAAGCAAAGATCGATCCATCGTGGATGTTCTGGACTATTTTGCCAGTTCTTCCACCAGATCTGCGTCCAATGGTGCAGCTGTCAGGTGGTCGTTTTGCAACTTCAGACTTAAACGACTTATACCGTCGTGTCATCAACCGTAACAATCGTCTGAAACACTTGATTGACTTAGGTGCTCCAGAGATCATCTTGCGCAACGAGAAGCGTATGCTTCAAGAAGCCGTTGACTCTTTGATTGACAGTAGTCAAGCTCGTCAAGCTAAACGACGTTCTAACCGTAAGCCACTCCGCTCTCTGTCAGAGATGTTGCGTGGTAAGCAAGGTCGTTTCCGTCAAAACTTGTTGGGTAAACGTGTTGACTACTCCGGCCGTTCAGTGATCGTGGTTGGTCCAGAGCTGAAGCTGAACGAGTGTGGTCTGCCAAAAGACATGGCACTCGAAATGTTCAAGCCTCACGTTTTACACCAGTTAATTCTGCAAGGAATTGCCCCAAACGTGAAGTCAGCCAAACACTTGATCGAGCGTCGCGAGCCAGAGGTTTATGACATCTTGGAGAAAGTAATCGAGAACCATCCAGTTATCTTGAACCGTGCACCTACCTTGCACAAACTGGGTATGCAAGCCTTCTTCCCAATCTTGATTGAAGGTAAAGCAATTCGACTTCACCCATGTGTCTGTTCTGGATACAACGCTGACTTCGACGGTGACCAAATGGCCGTTCACGTGCCATTGACTGATGAAGCAATGGAAGAGGCTCGTGCCTTAATGTTGTCTTCTCGCAACTTGTTGAAACCAGCTAACGGTGACCCAATTACCGTGCCAAACAAAGAGATGGCGATGGGTGCGTATTACCAAACTTCTGTCAACACAGATCTGCCAAAGATCGATACGATCTTTGCTTCTCAAGATGAAGTTATCCACGCTTACCAAGCTGGTAAAGTTGACTTACGTCAATTAGTAAAGGTTCGTTTAACCTTACCAAGTGGCAAGAGTGAGATCATGGAGACAACAGTTGGTCGTATTGAGTTTAATGACTTGCTCCCAGTGTCTCTCCGTTACGTCAACGAAGCGATCACTGCCAAGAAGATCAAAGAACTCGTCACCAGTGCTATCCACTCTGAAGATCAAGAGCGCGTCCGTCAGTTAATCGACGACATCAAGAACAGTGGCTTTGAGTCAGCAACCATTTCTGGTCTGTCTGTCTCAGTTAGTGACTGTAAGATGATTGCCGAGAAAGACGAGATTATCGAGCAAGCAAACAAGAAAGCTGAAGAAGTTCAGCAGAGCTACCTCGATGGTATGGTCACCGCTGATGAGCGCCGCCGCTTAACCTTCCAAATCTGGATGGACACGACTGATGATGTAGCCGAGAAGACTTGGGACTCCTATCCTGAGAACAACGCGGTTAAGATCATGATCAGTTCTGGTGGTACACGTGCATCTAAAGATCAGGTCAAACAGTTGGCTGCTATGCGTGGACTCGTAGTCGACCCATTGGGTAAGATCGTCGAGATGCCTACCAAGTCAAACTTCCGTCAAGGTCTGTCGATCTTCGAGTACGTAACCTCATCTCGTGGTTCACGTAAAGGTTTGACTGACTCAGCTTTGAAAACGGCTGACGCAGGTTACTTGACTCGTCGTTTAGTTGACGTTTCACACGATGTCATCATCCGCACCGATGATTGTCAGACAGATAAAGGCTTAGAGATTCATCGCAATCCTCGTGCCGCTTCTTTCGCTAACCGCTTGGTTGGTCGCTTAGCTGTCAAAGACGTCGTTGCTAACAACGTTACCTTGGTCAAATCAGGCGAGATGATCACTGACGATGTGGCACGCAGCATTGCTGACTCAGATGTCTCATCGGCAGTAGTCCGCTCTCCATTGACATGTAAGTCACCAAAAGGCATCTGTGCCGCCTGTTACGGTTGGGACTTCTCAACCCGCGACATGGTGGAGATTGGTGTCCCAGTCGGTGTGATTGCTGCACAGTCAATTGGTGAGCCAGGTACTCAGCTAACCATGCGTGTCAAACACTCGGGAGGTATCGTCGGTCTCGACGTGACTCAAGGTCTTCCTCGTGTGGAAGAGCTGTTCGAAGCTCGTATTCCCAAGAGTCCAGCCGCAATTGCGGAGATTTCTGGAAAAGTTAGCATCGAAGAGAACGACATGTCGAACACTGTCACGATTCGAACCACTACTCAACCAGTGGAAGAACGTAGCTACGTTGTCCCACGGGCACTGCCACTCTTAGTTCAAGAGGGTGACTTGGTACATGCTGGAACCCAGCTCTGTCAGGGTAGCCTAGATGTCCGAGAGATCTTACAGGTCCGTGGCATGTTAGCAGCTCAAGAGTACACCATTGAACAGATTCAACGTGTGTACGAGTCACAGGGCATTCCAATCCATGACAAACACTTTGAGGTGATTGTTCGTAAGATGAGTGACAAAGTTCAGATCGAGACACCAGGTGACACCGAGTACTTGACCGGTGAGGTGTTAGAGCGCGCCAAGTTTGTCAAAGCAAATGACAATGTCATGGCAGCAGGTGGTGAGCCAGCAACAGCAAAGGTGATGATCTTGGGTATTACTCGTTCATCGCTCTTTACCAGTTCGTGGCTATCCGCTGCATCGTTCCAACACACCAAGAATGTCTTGACCGATGCCGCTATCAATGGTGCCGTCGACGACCTGGAAGGCTTGAAAGAGAACGTCATTATCGGACGTTTAATTCCAACATCTCCAGAACGCGCAGCACTGGATGCCTAAGCTACGGCAAAAATGAAACATAGAAGGGCCGACTCGAAAGAGTCGGCCTTTTGGTTAGAAGCAAGAATCAGCTCGCCTTTGTTCACTTCCTCCGGTAGAGAACTGCACGGTAGTGTTCATTGCTAAATAGCTCTTTTTCGCGAACATACTTGCCTGAATCTTCAAAATGTCGAAGCCAATTTTGACAAGAAGCTGCTTCCATGGCCGGAAAACGAGCGTATCGCTGACAGGAGGCAATCATATGCGTCTTGCCTTCCTGAGGCCAAGCAATGTTGTCGTAGACTTCGGTCAGCTCGATAAGCTTCTTACCACTTAACTCTTCTAGCCAATAGATGACTGTAGGACTTTCATAGTCCCAAGAGTAGTAACTGCTAACAAAGAACTCTGTGTTTTCCAAAGATTGGGGATTTTTGGCTAAAAGTTCTTCAGCTTGTTTCTGCGCCGCAGTAATGGGAATGGTATAGAGAATGGGGGGATGTCTGTAAAAAAGTTGAGTACTGGAGAGTACTAAGACTGCTCCTAATACCCCAGCAGCGATACTAATCTCTGCTTTTCTGCTTTCTAGAATAACGCCAAGTGAGATGCCATTAAGGATGAGAACTACGTAATCCACAAAAACAACTTGTTCGTAATGAAATGTATTAGGTACTTTAAGTGCTCCCAGAATCAACAAGCTAAGTCCGAAGCCGGCCAAACCTAGGAGTGGTTTTTGGAGGTCTTTGCGCAGATTATAAGCAATGCTCCCCAAGCCAAAGCTGACAGCAACGCATACAGTTGTCCAGAGTGGATATACACCTCGGAGGCGTCGCAGAAAGATATCAGCAAACTGAGGATACAGCTGTGCCATTGAGAAAGAGGAAGCTTGATACTGGCCAGTAAACGTTCCGATGAACTCTTTTAACCCATAAAAACGAATTACTTCTAGGTGTAGGAAGAAGAAAAGGAGGCCACCTACTCCTAGTGCAGCAGTCACAAAAGCAAGGGCATCTCGACGTCGGTTGCGTTTCCATAACGAGTAAAAAGTAAGCCCAAGAATCCAACCAAAGCAGATCAAAAACGAGTAGTGAACCAGCACTCCGCACAGTGCTAGCCCCAGTGCAGTTCCGAGCAGAAAAAGTTTCCGCCGTTGTATGCCCAAAACGGTTAGAGTGAAAAGGAGAAAGAAGTACGGCACCGCCGGATGAATCGCTACGCCTAAACTATGTTCAATTGCTTTGACACTTACGCTTATCAGTCCAATTGTAATTACGGCTGGCCATCTACCAGCTAACTGTCGCAGACCATAGTAAAGAATAACTAAGCCTAGTATCTGCCAGCCCACCGCAATGACCGCAACACCATAGACATTTTTGGTTACCCCCCATAGCAAGGCCATTAAACGAAAGTAGTACGTTGGGTAGTGAGACATCCCATAGACATCGCCGACGTTTTTGGGCGAGTCTATGCGTAAGCCGTAGGCCGAGTGGCCCAGTTCTAGTGGTTCGTCGTACTCCCACAGATGTTTGGCTACAACAATATCACGAGCCGTATCGCCATTCCAGATAAATTGATCTGGAAGACGAACTAGCCGAAGCGTTGTTGCCAGGAGTAAAACACACACCAGCAGTACAAGCTCTTGAGCATGCTGTTGCCGTACGTTTTGTAGCCAGTGTCTAACTTTCATCAGAAGTTGCATACGCCGAGTATCGCAGAGTGTTCCCAAACAGACAATCGTGATCACACCTTTCCAAGGTAGTCTTTTCTAACGTAGAATGATTTTTGAGTATACTTGGAGAATTCTTATGGCAGATTTGTCTCATGAACGAGGTGGTCAAGAGCGGCGAAGGTTGGTCTCTCGTAAAGAAATTCAAGAACGATTTATTGGCGAGCTCAGAAACTTTCGAAAAGAGTTCGGGCCGCTGCAACGTAATAAAGGCGTTACAGAGCAGTTGCTCACCCTCGCGCAGGAAGTGAGTGACTTTTTAGATAACACCTCTGAAACTGCTGCTCGTCAGCAGAAAAGTGGCGACGGTGATGATCGAGAGAGCTTGGTAGTGCAAGCTCGAGCTTTGAACCAAGTCACTAGAGAGCAGCCACGAAAATCGTTGTTGGGACTCTACAAAAGGATGATGGGAACGCAGGCCATCGAAAATATAGACAGCCTCATTGCTGAAGACAACGAGATCTATAAAGAGAAGATTGAACAGCGGAATAACCAGCAAGAAATCACAGAAGAAACGCCTTCGTCGGAGCTACAAGAAGCGCAAGGTGATGCCGCAGACCAGCTCGCACTGGAACTGCCGCGTGTATTCCAAGAAACCCTTAACTCTTCACTGCCCCAGGTAGAAATTTTGTTAAAGAAGTTCTTTCCTCAGGACAACGAGGAACAACTTCAACGCCGACTGCTCTTTTTCTTGCGAGGAGTAGCCCAGTATGTACGGTTGGACCGTGCCTCTGCCAACCGCAAGCGAGGTTTAGGTGGAATTGCCCTTCCTGTTGGTGGCATCCGAGATCAGCTGAGTTCTGAACACATGCGCTCTGAGTTTCTGAGTCGCTTACTGACGTATATCGTAGAGACTTCACCACTATGTGATGGAGTCAGAGCCGAGCTGGCAAATGAAGGTGTGGTTACTCAAGAAGTCCTGGAACAGTTACATGCCGAGTACGAGCGAGATCAAGACGTTTTGATGAGTTCCGAAAACATCCGTAAGGCCAATTATCGCGTTTGGGTAGCTGAAAGGGCAGGTGAGCGTCCTCGAGTTGCAGGAAGTCCAGCTGATAATGCCGACATCGAAGCAATTGATCGAGCTCATCGAACGAGTAATCGAGTGGCAGGTGTCATTGCCTATGGACCGCCGGGAACGGGTAAGACCGAGAAGATCATTGAAGCCAATAAACGTAAAGGCTTCGAAACACACGTTATCTCTATGCATCGTCACAGTGACTTTGCCCAACTGATGGGTGAAGCACCTATCTTCCTAGAAGGGCTGGATCAAGGTGCGGGAAAAGTCCAACGCGTGGAAGCTTTCCAGCGAATGGTGAACCAGTCTACTGACCAACTACAGAAACTTTTCACTTCTAGCCCGGACTTGATTACTCGTTTGTTGAAACTAACCCCCAAGACAGCACTTCGGGTTGAAGCACAAAATAAAGAAGTCACGGGTCCTCTTTTAGAGCAGTTTATCACTGAGTTGCGTGGTGAGGTCAGTAATAGGTTAATTGATCTGTACTTAGGGGAAGAGGGTAGTGGTGATAAAGATGCCGCTTGGGTGAATGGCGAGATTCAGCGCGCAATTGATGAGAATAAGATGGCTTTACTGGATGAAGGAGACAAGGCTGCTCCCTCTGCCTTTGACGGTATCTCAGCTATTTTGGCCAAACGCCCGGGAGAAAACTTTACACTTGGTGGACGGGAAGTTCACTTTCCTCACTGGTTCAGAATTGATATGACAGTTAACCAGACTAATTTGCCTGAGCATATTAGAGATCGCTTCACTGCTTTGGAGATTGGTTATCCAGAAACAGAAGACCTCCTATGGAAAGTAGGTCTCTTCTTGGCAGACAAACAAGGAGAGATGGGTGTCGAGATGAATACTGAGTGGCAGATGACACTGTTCTTTACTCATGTCGTTCCTCGAATCCATGAGCTCTACGCAGAAGAAAGAAGTAGCTATGAGCAACGGTTAGTGAGAGACCCTCAAGCACAGCCAGACATGTATCCATTCTCGATGAGAGGTATCTCCACTTTCTGTCGTAAGGTTATGGATGGACAACCCTTAGATAGTGTCATTGAAGAAGAGATTCTCAGGCCTGGTAAGTTGGCGGCGGAAGGTTCAGATGCACATAAGAGGTTATTATTGTTAGTTAAAACCCTGAATGGTCTCACTGATCAACTTGTCTTTGCGAATGAAGCAAGTGCTTCCCCCAATGGAGTGGCGCACATGATTGAGTCTCCACTCTATAACTCGATTGCTGCAAGCGAAGCAGACAACCAAGTAGCTACCGAGCGGGTACTGCAGAGAGTTACCGTTTCTGATCAGCAACGCGAGCAACTCACACAAAACAATGTAGAAGCTACTAAACCTAGTGAGACATATCGATTAGCTTCTGGAGCGGTCATTACGCAAGAGCGGCAAGGGGAGGGAGTTCGTTTTCGATACTCATATACCTTGGGTGAGAGAACAGTCAGTTACTTTTCTCATGTCTATAGCACCATCAAACGACCAGCGACGATCTTAGCTGCTGATCACTTTGGTGAAAGAATAGTAGTGCAGACAGAAAATGAAGCTGTAGTTATTGAGCCGATTACTGATGCTATAGCGCAAGACGACGCGCTGGTAGAAAACGTGCCAACGCAATCGCTCCACGTTTCCAAAGATGGTAGGTACATGGTAGGGATAGCTACCCAAAATGAAGTGCCATTAGCAGAGTTGGTAGTAAAAGACGCTGGATTCCAGGGAAAACTTCGCTTTAAAGCGGAAGGGAAAAACATCCCGGCTAAAAAAGTCCAGATGAGTGAGGATGGATCTGTCGTCGTCCTCGAGTCTCTTGATGGCAGGGTCTATGTGTGTTACCCACAGCGCGAGCTGGCAAGAAACCAGTCAGACAAGACCGAAATTCAAGTAGATTTGACGCGTAAAGAGTTGACGGAAGCACGGGGTGCCACCGACTGGGGAGTTAATGGAGACTTGTTGTGGTCGCCTAGCACAGAAGTAGGCTACATCATTTCGTAAACAATGTCTGAAACTCCACGTCATGTAAGCCCAGCAGATATCATTTCACGGCAACGTCGAGAACGTGAAGCCAGGTATTTAGAACGGCCAGATGTAATGAACGAAAGGGTACGCGAACAGATTGAAAAGTTTGTGGTATTACCCATTGTGGAAAAGCTCAAAAGGGTAAAAGCTCAGCCTGTGGAACGTCAGGTAACGCACGAAAAAAGTGAAGAAGGTCGAGTAGGATTTTTACCTAGGTTTGAAAAGACAAGATTATTTAAAGGACTTTTACGTGGCGAAAGAGTTACGCCTTTAAAAGTTGAGACCACCACAGAGGAACATACGGTAGAAGATATTGCACCCCCAGCAGAAGAAGTACATATCAAGCTTTTTTTAGATGCCACTCCAGAATTACTTTTAGCTCCAGAACGAATACGGAGAATGATGGAGATGATTATTGGTGTGAGCGAACTAGACAGTCATGTATTTAATACTCACCAACAAGTCACTGAAGTAAAGAAAGTCAGTCTGACTGTTTATATCTTGCAATCGACAGTGGATGGACATCGAGTAGTTAAGCTGGGGACGGATCTTTCTACTCAGCAGCTCATGGAAGGATACATGCGGCAGTTAAAAAGTACGGTTACCCATATTGCCGACGAAGAACGGACAGTCTTTAGTCTTTCTCAAAAGATTCTTGATGTATCAAGTGTTTCTCATCAGCTTTTCAATGCAGAAAAACAGGAACCGAATGTGGTGTTTGGACATACTCTAGTGGTGGATCATGGAAGTGACAGTGGAATTAAACCTCGCTACTCTACAGCTACTCCTTATAGCGTCGTTTTTATTTAATCTATGACTGAAGCACGGATCTCTTCACCGCCTCTTACTTCTGCTGATGCACAAGTCACTATTCAAGAGCAACGTTCAACTCGTCGAGTAGAGAAGCTCTATCAAGAAAGCAGTACGCTACCCCCGGATCAACTCCATCAAGTTTCAGCTTTTATCGAAGCAGCTACTCAGCAGACACACAGCGTTGAAAAAAGAATTCTGGATCAGTTAGCTATTGAAGATGAACAAGTTGATGAGTTGATTCAACAGTCTCAACACTGCCATACGCTCTTAAAAGAAGCAGCTCAAGTGATTAAAGAAAGTGGCGAGCTTCCTTTACAGCTTGAAGCTCAACTGGCAGTCCTGCTTCCTCATTTTGATACCTATCAACAAGAACTGTGGAGAACAGTCCAACAAGGTCAATTTGCAGAAGATGTGACTGAAGCTTTGGAACGCTTAGCCGCAACACTTATTGCACCTGACACATTGTGGAGTATGGTGCTGCGACTAGAGAAACTTCCACTAGGTGTGATCGAGAAAGAGTTGGAAAATGGGGAAAAGGTCAGTTACCTGGAAGAGGTATCTTTCTGGATTGAGCTACAAAACGTCATTATGGGTCTTGATGCCGTTTTAGCTACCGAGCGGAACAAAAAACAACGACGACTTTTACGCGTCAAAGCATTTAAAGAAATCCTAAGAGGCAGAGAGCACCTTATTTCTGCCAGCTTCCTCGAAGATTTAGTTGAAGAACGTTACGACGAAACAGATCCTTGGATCACAGGCAATATTTTTGATTCTTTCCTTAGCATCGAAGAAGAAGCAAAGAAAACTGAACAGAAGCTAAGTCCCACCCAGCGGCGTTTAATGATGGTTATGCTGGGGGTGTTAATGGGCATCTTAATTACTGTGAGTGGTGGGGAAGATCTCCACTCTCAACTGCAAGAAACATTTTCTCACCTGCGTCTTGGTGCACAGAGTCAAGAGTATACGCCACCCCAAACAGAGGAAGGTTCTACTACTGAAGAGGAGGCAGCCGAAGAGGAAAGCGAAAAGGCTCCTTCTTCTCCGCCACCGCTTGAGAACCGTTCAGTTCCTGAGAACTCAGGTGAGTTCCCAGAGGGCAGTGTTTGGCAGATAGAGGGCGAAGTGCCAGATGGATATTTACGAGAAGCCACTGCCACCCAGTGGTATACGAACAACGTTTGGGGCGTAGAGTCGGGCTATGGATCTTCTCTTTATCTGCCACGGACGAGTGATCGGGCAGTCTCTCACTTTCTCAGTGATTTCACTGTATCTGGTCCAACTCGTTTTGCTCTTCCGGCTCCTTATCAAGGGTATGAAGTTGTTTCCGTAGATTTAGGTGAGGGTGATTACTTTGTGCGACTTGATCCACAAGGAACATACGTGATTGATGTCCGTAGCATCGAGGCTCCAACTCAGGCCCGAATTGGCTTTGGCAGAGCTGACACTGCTGTTACTGATCTACCAGAAGAGGAAGACTCCAATGAACGAGCATTGATTCAGTCAATGGACCAGCTGCCAACAGAAGTACAGGAGCTGATGGATGGGATAGAGAACTATCCTATTCCAGAGCGGGTAAATAGAGTTACCAACTTTGTTCGAAACTACTTTACCTACTCACTTAACCCAGAATATACCAGATATCACCTCGATAACTCAGGGCCTGGGGTGTATATCCAGCGTGTCTTCGACCTACCCTATGGAGACTGTGATGTCGTAAATACTGTTCAAGTTGCGTTACTTCGTGCAGCGGGCGTTCCTGCTCGTATGGCTTATGGTTATATGAATAGTAGCTCATTGCTTGGAAATGAAGGTAACTCAGTTGATAGAGCAGAAAGACATGGTTGGGCTGAGTACTACTATAACGGAGAGTGGTTGCCGGCGGATGCTACCCCTTCCCAAGTTGATGATTACACCAGAGAGAGGTTGGAAGGACTAAACGGTGGTCAAGGTATCGAGGCTGTGATCGATCTATCGAACTTAGTTGAGATACTCAAAATGCAGCTACTTGATATCAAGGACTGGTTCCGAGTATATGGTTTCTCAACCGTGACCTTAAGCATCTTGGCCACCTGGATTGCTTCGCTTGTGTTGATCAATCGATCCAATAAAAGACAAGACCGACGCCGGGAAAAGATTGTCAACGAAATTAACATGAGTCGCCGGCAGAATGCAGCTACGGTTCAAGATCGGAATCTGACGTACTACATGGTTGAGCGCGGCCTGAACATTCCTAAACTTGGAGAGAGAGGGAACTTTAACTTCGCGCTCTTTCTTTTTGAACACATTACAGTACTACCTGTTCTGTTGATTAATCGACTTAATCATCATCGTCTCACACAGGCAGAAAAAAAGATTGAAGAAACTGACTTAAAGTCGTTTCGTGAGTTTCAGTACACTGAGCTTATTACTCAGCTGATGGATATTCCTAGCGCTGATGTACGATCTCGTATTTTAAGTGCAAATAATGAGCTCCATGGTCCTTGTACTCACTTTTATAACAAACTTGGAACTAGCGCTTATGAAAAGTTACAAGTGGACTTTCATTTCCAGCCAGCTTCATTTAAGTATGCAAATGACGCAGAGACTATTGCAGCTTTAGCCGAAAAAAGTTCATCACAAGCAGAGTTTCTCAACACCATCACAATGCAGTACTATGAAGCCTTTCTTAGAGCGTTGCGCAAAAGGAATAAGCAGAAACCAGATGAGTTAATACCAGAAGTCAGCTTATCAACATTTGCCGAAGCATTAGCTGATCCGTTTGCTGATCTTTCCATTATTTATGAACGTATCAAAACGATGCAGCGGCTCAAAGAGGTATATAAGCAACATGAAGCCGAAGATGCTCAGGAAAAAGCTCAACAAAAATAGATTGATATCCTCGCTTTTGCTTTTTTCTCTAGATGCTGATAAAATACCCAAACTTGTGTGAAGAGATTCTAGCCTCGCTAGACACCCGGGCCTCGGGAGTAATACAAGGAAATCGGCACTTCTTGCTTTTTTCCTCAAGTATTTCTTTTTCATAAGTTGATCAAAATAAGATATTTTGACCGATAGTTTTTTAGTAAGGAGCATAGGAATGCCAACAATTAATCAACTTATTCGTAAAGGTTCTCGCAAGAGCTTAGCTAAGCGTATCAAAGCAGGTGCTTTGCGTCGCAGCTATAACAACAATACGGGTAAGCCAGTCAAGACCACTAACCCACAGAAGCGTGGCGTTTGTACTGTGGTTAAGACCATGACTCCTAAAAAACCAAACTCAGCTTTGCGTAAAATCGCTCGTGTTCGTTTGTCGAACAAGATGGAAGTTACCGCTTACATCATGGGTGAAGGCCACAACTTAGCCGAACACAGTATCGTTTTAGTTCGTGGTGGTCGCGTTAAAGACCTTCCTGGTGTGAAGTATCACATCGTTCGTGGCAAGTACGACTGTGCTGGTGTAGAGAAACGTAAGACCAGTCGCAGTAAGTATGGTGTCAAGAAATCTAAATAATTGAAGTTCACTTTACAGTAAAAGGAATCCAATGAGAGCCAAACGCGCAAAAATCAGAGAGACAGAACCAGATTTAAAGTTCAAATCAGCCAAAGTAACTCGTATTATTAATCGAGTTATGATTGACGGCAAGAAGTCGGTAGCCCAACGACAAGTCTACCTTGCTATGGACATCGTAGCTGAGAAGTTAGGGAAGAAACCACTCGATATTCTCGAAGAAGTACTCCACATCATTACTCCACAGATGGAAGTCCGTTCCCGTCGTGTCGGTGGCGCTGCATATCAAGTGCCAATGCCTATCCGAGGTCGTCGTGGAATGTCATTAGCCATTCGTTGGTTGGTTCAGGAAGCAAACAAACGTCCCAGCAAGCAGTATCACAGCTTCGGGGAGAAGTTGGCTGCTGAGATGATGGATGCCTTCAACAACGCCGGTGGAGCTGTTGCCAAACGTGACGCTGCTCACCGTATGGCTGAGTCGAACAAAGCATTTGCTCACTTCAGATGGTAAAGCACAACGCCTGATTCATTTCGACTGTCTAGGATTGGATTGATCAGTCATCATGGTGAATGGCACAATAACGAAAGAAATTACTAAGAGGAACTTATGGCAGGTCAACAAACAGTCAAGACAACGGATCGAAATCTTCCACTTAATCGGATTCGTAACATTGGTATTATTGCGCACATCGACGCAGGTAAAACTACAACTACCGAGCGTATTCTTTATTACACTGGTAAAACCTATAAAATTGGTGAAGTTCATGAGGGTGCTACCCAAATGGACTGGATGGAACAAGAGCGAGAGCGTGGTATCACCATCGTTTCTGCTGCAACTACCACGTTTTGGACTCCAGCTCTAGACACTCACCTTCCTAAAGAAGAGTATCGTTTCAACATTATTGATACTCCGGGACACGTAGACTTCACTGCTGAAGTTGAGCGTTCACTTCGGGTGCTTGATGGTGGTGTAACTGTTCTCGATGGAGAAGAAGGTGTACAGTCACAGTCTGAAACTGTCTGGCGTCAAGCTGACAAGTACAACGTTCCCCGTATCTGTTTCGTCAACAAGATGGACAAAGTTGGTGCTGACTTCTTAAAGACGGTTGAAGATATCCGTAACAAGTTTGGAGTTACTCCAGCTATCATGGTCTTACCAATCGGTGCTGAGAACACCTTCAAAGGTGTCGTTCAACTGCTCGAGCGAAAGGCCTATGTTTGGGACAAAACCCACCTTGGTGCCGACTTCAATGAAGTTGAGATTCCAGAAGAGATGAAAGCAGACGTCGAGCTTTATCGTGCTCAATTAGTTGAACACATCGCTGGCTTAGACGACGCACTGATGGAGAAGTTCTTAAATGGTGAAGAGTTAGGTGTTAACGAGTTGAAAGCAGCTTTGCGTAAAGCAACTATCAGCTACAAACTGGTTCCAGTCTTCTGTGGTTCGTCCTTACGCAACACAGGTGTTCAACAGTTACTCGATGCCATCGTAGAGTACTTACCATCTCCACAAGATATTAACGAGATCAAAGGTACCAATCCCAAAACCGATGAAGAAGTCGTCCGTCACTTGGTCCCAGAAGAGCCATTCTGTGGTCTGGCATTCAAGATTCAGACTGACCCTCATGTTGGTCGGATCACCTACGTCCGTATCTATTCTGGTAAGTTGCAATCAGGTTCCTATACCTTTAACTCTACCCAAAAAGCCAAAGAGCGCGTTGGTCGTTTGCTGTTAATGCACGCTAACCAACGTGAAGAGATTAATGAAGCTCAGGCTGGTGAGATCGTCGCTGTAGTGGGTTTGAAAGAGACGAAGACGGGTGACACTCTCTGTGATGAGGGCCACCAAATTATGTTGGAAGGTATCTCATTTGCTGAGCCAGTCATGTCTCTTGCTATCGAGCCAAAGACCAAGTCTGACCAGGAAAAGATGGGTGTGGCTTTAGCAAAACTGTCTGAGGAAGATCCAACTTTCCGCATTAAATCTGATGCCAGTACTGGCCAGACCATCATCCAAGGTATGGGTGAGCTGCACTTAGAAATCTTGGTTGACCGTATGAAACGTGAGTTCAAGGTCGAAGCCAACGTGGGTGCTCCTCAGGTTGCCTATCGCGAAACAATCAAACGAGCAGCCGAAGGTGAAGGCAAGTACATCAAACAGACAGGTGGCCGTGGTCAATATGGTCATGCAATGTTGAAAATTGAGCCGTTACCTCGTGGCACCGGATACGAGTTCGAGAATGCCGTCACTGGTGGTGCAATTCCTCGTGAGTTCATCAACCCAATCGATAAAGGTATTCAAGAATCGATGGAGCGTGGTTTCATTGCTGGCTACCCAATGGTAGACGTCAAAGTGACTGTTTATGATGGTTCTTACCACGAAGTTGACTCAAGTGAGCTGTCATTCAAAATGGCTGGTTCACTGGGTATGCGTGATGCCGTTTCCAAAGCAGATGGCATCATCATTGAGCCAATCATGACTGTCGAAGTCACTACACCAGAAGAGTTTATGGGTGACGTCATTGGTGACTTAAGCTCACGTCGAGCTCAAATCCAAGGAACCAGTAACAGAGGTAAAGCAGTCATCATTAGGGCTCTCGTTCCTCTGGCTGAGATGCAAGGCTATGTTACAATTTTGCGCAGTATGACTCAGGGTCGTGCCGCTTCTGTGTTGTTACCAAGTCACTACGACGAAGTACCACAAAGTGTTGCAGCGAAGATCATTGAAGAGCGCAAAGGCGTAAATGTGCGCTAAAAATCCTTTGTCAAATCAGATTTGACGCGTTATAATCGAGGATTGCACACGCAAAGGTATTAATTAGTAAAGTACTCTATTTGTAATAAGTACTGATTGTAGGAGACATATGGCTGACAACAAATTTGTCCGCAACAAGCCACACGTCAACATTGGTACCATCGGTCACGTCGACCACGGTAAAACCACTTTGACTGCGGCTATCGCAACTACTCTCGCTAAGAGAGTCCCATCACCAATCAACGTAGCAAAGAGCTACTTGGATATCGACAACGCCCCTGAAGAGGCTGCTCGTGGTGTTACTATTAACATTTCTCACATCGAGTACGAAACTGACAAACGTCACTACGCTCACATCGATGCTCCAGGTCACGCTGACTACATTAAGAACATGATCACCGGTGCCGCTCAAATGGACGGTGCTATCTTGGTCGTAGCTGCTACCGACGGTCCAATGCCTCAAACTCGAGAGCATATTCTGTTGGCTAAACAAGTTAACGTTCCAAAACTGGTCGTTGCGCTTAACAAAGTCGATATGGTCGATGATGCTGAGCTGTTAGACCTCGTCGAAATGGAAATCCGTGAGCTGTTAACCAAGTATGGTTACGATGGCGACAACACGCCAATCATTCGTACTTCAGGTCTCAAAGCTTTGGAAGGCGACGAGAAGTACATGGACTCTGTCATGGAGTTGATGAACACTGTCGACGCTACTATCCCAGATCCAGTTCGCGAACTCGACAAGCCATTCTTAATGCCTGTTGAGGACGTCTTCTCTATCAAGGGTCGTGGAACTGTTGTTACTGGTCGTATTGAGTCTGGTAAAGTCAAAGTCGGTGAGGAAATTGAGATCGTCGGTATTCGTGACGCTCAAAAGTCCGTTGTCACTGGCGTTGAAATGTTCCGCAAAATGCTCGATGAGGGTCAAGCTGGCGACAACGTCGGTATCTTGCTCCGCGGTATTGAAAAAGAGCAAGTTGAGCGTGGACAAGTTCTGGCTAAACCAGGTAGTGCTAAACCACACACTGAGTTCGAGGCAGAAGTCTACATCTTGAGTAAAGAAGAGGGTGGTCGTCACAAACCATTCTTCACTGGATATCGTCCTCAGTTTTACATCCGTACAACTGACGTGACTGGTGAGATCAAACTCCCAGATGGTGTCGAGATGGTTATGCCTGGCGACAACGCCAAGATGACTGTCAAGCTCATCGTTCCAGTAGCAATGGCAGAGGGTCTGCGCTTCGCTATCCGCGAAGGTGGTCACACTGTCGGCGCAGGTGCTATTACTAAAGTTCTTAAGTAATAGCTTCGATATGAACAAGAAAACCCCACCGTACGGTGGGGTTTTTGGTTCGGTTGACAAATCCTACCTTGATCCGCCATGCTAGAGTGACTATTCATATCCAAGGAGTATTATGGCAACCAAGAATGAGTATCTTACTTTTGAGAAAATGATCACTCCAGTGGTCATTAAGATCCTTTTTTGGATTGTCGTGGCGGCGTGCGTCTTGGGTGGTCTTTTCATGTTACCTCAAGAGCCAGTCAGTGGTATCTTAATGATTATCTTGGGGCCGCTGGTGGCTCGGATCTATGCTGAGATCCTGATGGTGATGTTTAAAATGAACGAGCATCTTTTTGAAATCAAAGAGCTTTTAGCCAAGAAAGCCGATAAGTAAATCATAATGAACTGGTGGTACCGTCTTGTCTCAGAGTGGAGGAGTCAAGACAATCGAGAACAGCGCAAGTGGGATGCGCTTGTAATTGGTTGTTTTCTTTTTTTATTGTTTTTCTTACCGCGTCCAACCTTTGATGATGGTTCATATATTGTTTGGGCTCAGTATATTCGGGATGAAGGTCTCTCGCATATCTATCATCTGCACTACGTCAACTACATGCCGATTAACATCTTCGGTCTGCAAGCATGGCAGTTATTGAGTGGGTTGTTTCAGATTGGGTTAACCGAGGGAGTTCACTACTTCAAAATTTTTCCGCTGTTGTTTGACTGCTTAACAGTGCTGCTACTACTGCGTTTTGCCAAGCGATATGGTATCGGATTGATAGGAGTTTTAGCACTTTTTCTGCCCAATATCGCTTTTTGGTATAACTCATTTATTTGGGGGCAGTTAGATAGTATTTATACTTTTTTTGTTGTTTTAACCTTCTACCTTCTGCTTAAAAGACAGCCATTAGCTGCTTTTCTGGCATTAGTGTTGGCCTTAAATGCGAAGCTACAGGCCGTTATTTTCTTGCCCGCACTTGGGCTTTTTGCTTGGGTATACATTTTTCAGCCACAAAAACATCCCGTGCGAAAACTCATTCAGACTGTCGGACTTAGTGGAGCAATAGCTATGATCGCTCAATTCCTGCTTTTCGCACCGTTTTGGGCGCACTCACCAGCCCAGATCATGACTTTAATCTGGGAGAGGACAACTGCACTCAGTACATATGTGACTTTTAATGCCGACAACTTCTGGATCTTGGTAGGCGCACAAAGTATGGTGACGCTCGATACCAGTCCCTGGCTTTTGGGTATGTCATACCATGCTTGGGGATATCTGCTTTTTAGCTTAGCTACTTTTTTGGCCTTTTTGCCACTTATAGTAATGTTCTTAGAACAGTATTGGTCTCACCTTACAGCGTTGAAAAAGTTCCGTTTCCTTAAATTTTCAATGTTGGCAGAAGCAATGCAAGCGGAGTTACTTTCCTTAATCCTCTATATTCAAGGACTAAGTTTTTTCTTCTTTTTAACCCAAATGCATGAGCGTTATAGTCACCCCGCAATTGTTTTTGCGGGCATCTTTGCGCTGCTTTCTAAGAAAAAAGCCATCTTTTTGTGCACTTGTATAGCGTACGTGCTGAACTTAGAGAGGATCGATCTTTTTTGGCAGGATACCATCGACTTAAGCCAAATAAGCTGGATAAATCAAATTTCAGCTTTGTTATACATGATCGGATTGGGGCTAGCATTTTGGCATCTTTATCGGCTATATTTAACCCATCAGCGATTGAAAACAAAGCCGTAATGCAATTTTAAAATTGCTCATACGGAAACTCTTTACTTCTATTTCTAGAGTCTGTATAATCCACCTTTGTCTTTGAATTGAGCTAGTCGAGAAAACAGAATAAAGAATAGAACATTCACAACATGGCAGCTGTAACTGATAAAAAACAAGCACAATATAAGATTCGCGTTCGGTTGAAGGCGTATGACCATCGTGTCATCGACGAAGCCGCTCGTAAAATTTTAGAAACTGCCATCTCAACAGGGGCAAACATTGTTGGACCAGTTCCACTGCCAACAAGTAAAAAATGGTTCACAGTTTTAGCGTCTCCACATACTGATAAGAATGCTCAAGAGCACTATCAGATTAAGACGCACAAGCGCTTGATTGACATTGTGAACCCAACAAGCAAAACGATTGACTCACTCTTACACTTAGAGCTTCCAGCCGGTGTGGGAATCCAAATCAAGATGTAGTAGGAGAGTGCATGGCACATTTCTACACTGTAGAACTCTCGGGTTCTTCAGTCCTGAAAAAGACTAAACAGAATAACAGATATGATTACTCAAGTTTTTGCGACCAAACAAAAAATGACCCAGGCTTGGACCAAGCTTGGCAAGCGCATGGCCGTCACTCAGCTGAGTGTGGTCAATAATCTCGTTATCGGCCAAAAACTTTCTGAAGATCAACAACCTCTCTCTTTTGAAGTCGGTTATGGTCAACGAAAATTGAAAAACGTTCAAAAGCCACTTAGATCTAGATTAGAGAAGAGTGGCTTTTCTGTTGGTGTGGCACATCTCAAACAAGTAGCTGCCGAAAAAGACTCTCAACTTAAAGTTGGTGACACTGTTAAAGTTCAAGATGTTTTAACCGTCGGAGACGTGGTTAAAGTTCAAGGTGTAACCAAAGGACGTGGTTTTGCTGGTGCAATGAAGCGTCATGGTTTCCAAGGTCAGCAAAAAACTCATGGTCAGTCGGATCGTGCTCGCGCAGTCGGTGCTATCGGTAACCGTACCACTCCAGGTCGTGTTTTCCGAGGTAAACGAATGGCTGGTCATTATGGTACTGAAGTGCAGACAGTTCTTGGTTTGACCGTTTTACACGTTGATCCATCAACTCAAGTCATTTGGCTTAGTGGTCCAGTTCCAGGCCATATGCAAGGTATGGTCCAGATCACCAAGACTGGTGAGAAGCGCCAGATTGAACTTGATATCAAGGCCAGCGGAATTACACCTGCTGTGGTTGAGTCAGCTCCTCAAGTAGAAACTCCAGAAGCTGCCCCAGCAACAGAAACAAGCGAAACTTCAGCTCCAGCGGTTGAAGACGGAGGTGCTCAATGAAACTTCGCGTAGCCTCCACCATTGGTAAAGACAGTACAATGACCGTTGCAGATGCAATTTTCAGTGCTCCATTAAATGAGCAGCTGATTGCACAAGCCGTTCGTGTCTACTTGTCCAATCAACGCCAAGCAACCGCCAAAACAAAGACTCGTTCTGAAGTTGCTCGCACCAAGAAAAAATGGTTCAAGCAAAAAGGCACAGGTAATGCTCGTCACGGCGCTCGTACACCAAGTCTGTTCGTCGGCGGTGGCGTTGCACACGGTCCTACAGGTACTCAGAACTATAATCTGAAGCTGAGTGCCACAATGCGTCAAACAGCCTTAAAATCAGCTTTAAGTGCCCAACAAGAGCGAATTTTAGTCTGTGATGACCTCGCCCAGCTTGATGGAAAGACTTCTTCAGCTCAAAAAATGTTGGTCAAGCTTCTGCCAGAAGCGACCAGTATCTTAATTGTGCTCGAGAAACCATCTCAAATGGTCAAACGAAGCTTGCGTAACTTACCAAATGTCTTCGTGACTAACCCAGCTCAGCTGACAACTTTCGATGTAGCCAGCTCAGATGCGATCGTCTTCACCAAAGATGCCGTCAAAGTGCTGGAAACCCGTTTAAGTGAAACCGAAAGCACCAAGAACTAAGTATGCAAGCACACGTTTTAAAACGACCAATCATTACCGAAAAAACGCTATTTTTAGCAAATACTGCTAACGCGTTCACTTTCGAAGTCCAGCCATCTGCAACCAAGACTCAAGTAGTTAAGGCAGTAGAAGAGTTGTTTGGCGTTAAAGTTACAGGCGTAAGTACAGTCATGCGTGGCCGTTCTATGCGTCGAACAGGTAAGCGTCGCACGACCATCATCGTCCCACGCAAGAAAAAAGCGATTGTTACCTTGGCTAAAGGTCAAACTATTGCTCTCTTTGATATCAGTAACGGCGGGAACGCCTAATCACTATGTTAATTAAGTTAAAACCAACCAACAACTCCAATCGACATTACGTCCGAATTGGCCGTGCCCATCTTCACGATGGTGCTCCCGAGAAGTCTCTGCTTGCGGGTGGTCACTTGAAACGTCAAGGTCGAGGTGCTTCTGGTCATGTGACCGTTCGGCACCGTGGTGGTGGCGTTAAAAAACGTCTTCGTCTGATTGATTGGAAGCGCAACAAACAAGATGTCCCAGCAGTAGTTAAGCGCATTGAGTACGATCCAAACCGATCTGCCAACATTGCCCTGCTTTACTACAAAGATGGTGACAAGCGATACATTTTAGCTCCAGAGAACTTAGAAGTTGGTCAAGAAGTAATCGCTGGACAGAATGTGGAAGTCAAGGCAGGAAATGCCATGCCTCTTAAAAATGTTCCGGTCGGTGTACCTATTCACAACATCGAGACTCGGGTTGGTAAAGGTGCTCAGTTAGTTCGGGGTGCTGGTACCACCGCAATGATTCAAGCCAAAGAAGGTGACTACGTTACACTAGCACTACCTTCCAGAGAAGTTCGCTTGATAAATGCCGAGTGTTTCGCTACAATTGGCCAGGTCGGAAATGTGGATTGGAAGAACCAAAAGCTTGGTAAAGCAGGCCGAAAACGGCTGATGGGTATCCGACCAACCGTCCGTGGTACTGCACAACATCCAAACTCTCACCCACACGGTGGTGGTGAGGGTCGTAGTGGTGTCGGTTTGAAGTATCCAAAGACACCATGGGGCAAACATGCCTTAGGGAAGAAGACTCGTAACAAGAAGAAGACGACCAATAAGTACATTATTAAGGATCGTAGAAAAAAATAACAAAGTATGTCGAGATCAAGTAAAAAAGGACCATTCGTAGATCCAAAATTGGTAGCAAAGATTGTCAAACAGAAAAACTCTGGCGACAAATCAGCTATCAAAACCTGGAGCCGCGCTTGCGTCATCTCACCAGACTTCGTTGGTCACACCTTCATGGTGCACCAGGGAAAGAACTTTGTTGAGGTCTACGTGAACGAGTCAATGGTTGGTCACAAGTTGGGCGAGTTTGCTCCAACTCGTACCTTCCGTGGACATGGTCGGGTGGTGAAACGAACAATGACCAAGACGTAAAGAGAGTAAGACAGAGAAAACATGCTGATTAAAGCAACACAAACCTATACTAGACAGTCACCAAGAAAGATCCGCGTCGTAGCCAATACGATTAAGAACTTAAGCTTGGAGGATGCAATGGCTCAACTGTCAACGATCTCCCGTCGGGCAACTGATGTTGTCTCAAAGGTGCTTCGTCAAGCTGTAGCCAATGCCGTAAACAATCATGGTTTTCAGGTAAGTGACCTGACTATTGATGAAGTATTGATTAACGAAGGACCTCGCTATAAGCGTTTTAACGCTGTTAGCCGTGGTCGTGCCCACAACATCATTAAGCGAACAAGCCACGTAACTGTGGTCTTGAAGACGAAAGAAGAATAAAGGACACATGGGACAAAAAGTAAACCCAACTGGCTTTCGATTAGGTAGCTTCGTTACATGGAAGTCTACTTGGTATGCTGATCCATCACAGTACTCTGACACGATGCTTGAGGATCATAAGCTGCGCGAGTTTTTAGAGAAAAAACTAGTTGGAGCTGGAGTAGTTCAGATTAGTATTGAACGTTCATTAACAATGATCACTGTCGTTTTACACGTCGGTCGCCCTGGTGTGGTGATCGGTAAGGGTGGTGCTAACCTCGAAGTCATTAAAAAAGACATTGAGCGAATCTTGAACGTTTCTAAACAGAAGAAAGACAAAGTTAAAATTGACATTCGCGTTCAAGAAGTAAAGAAGCCAGACTTAAGTGCAAAGTTAGTTGCCGAGCGTATCGTGGATCAATTGATCAAACGTTACCCACACCGCCGCGCCGTGTCTCAAGCAATTGAGAAAGTAATGGGTGCAGGTGCTAAAGGCGTTAAGATTGCTTTAGCTGGACGTATCGGTGGAGCTGAGATCAGTCGTACTGAGAAGTACTTTGAAGGTAAAGTTCCAACCCAAACCCTTCGCGCCAACATTGACTACTACGAAGTTCCTGCTCGAACTCGTTCTGGCTATGTCGGCATTAAGGTCTGGATCAACAAAGGTGAGTTAAGCAACTAATATGTTACAGCCAAAGAAATCAAAATACCGCAAAGCATTCCGAGGAAACCGTAATGGTGTTGCCAGTCGTGGTACCACTGTTGTGTTTGGTGACTTTGGTTTGAAAGCAACTTCAGCTGGATGGGTTTCGTCTCGCCAAATTGAAGCTGCCCGTAAGAAAATTACCTACGCTACCAAACGTGTTGGTAAGTACTGGATGAGAATGTTCCCAGATAAACCAATCACCAAGAAAGCAGTTGGTGTCAAGATGGGTTCTGGTAAAGGTGACATTCATGAGTACGTCGCAGTCGTCCGTCCAGGTATGGTACTGTTTGAGATTGGTGGCGTGACACCAGATGTAGCAAAGAGTGCATTTAGTAAAGCTGCACATAAGTTATCAGTAAAGACAACGGTCATTGAAAAGTAATATGAAGAATAAAGATAAAAAAGCACTGCGCGAATTAAGCGTTTCTGACTTGAACAAAAAGTTGTCCGAGTTAGAGCTCGCTTTCGCTAAGAACCAAATGGAGAAAAAAGTAGGTAAAACTACCGATCTTCGCATGGGTTCAAAGTTGGCCGATGACATCGCTCGCGTCAAAACTGTCATCAGAGCTAAGGAAATGGAAGCCTAATGAAAGCATTACAAGGAACAGTCACTTCAGCAAAGACGCCAAAGACAGTTACTGTCGAGGTCGTTCGTAAGTGGCAACACCCTCTGTACAAGAAGTTTGTGAAGATCACAAAGAAGTATGCTTGTCACGTTGAAGGGATGGAGCTCAAGGAAGGTGACACCGTCACTATTCAAGAGTGCCGACCGATGAGTCGCACCAAACGATTCAAAGTGACCGCTAAGGTTGAGGTTTAAACGATATGATACAGCTTCGATCAGTACTACAAGTTGCAGATAACAGCGGTGCCAAGCGCATTCGCGTTATTCAAGTTCATGGCGGTTCTAAGCGCGTCTATGGATATGTCGGTGATGTGGTGACCGCTTCGGTAATCGCAGCTGATGCCAAAGGGAGTGTCAAAAAAGGTGACAAGGTAAAGGCAGTCATCGTTCGCACTCACAAAGAAAAGCGACGTTCATCTGGCGAGTACATTCGTTTTGATGACAACGCGGCAGTCTTAATTCAGTCTCGAAAAGAAGAAACCCCAGTTGGCACTCGCGTCTTCGGACCGGTTGCCCGTGAAGTAAAAGAGCGTGGGTTTAACAAAATTGCAAGTTTAGCAGCAGAGGTTTTATGAAGTTCTTGGTAGGTGACAACGTCATCGTAACCGCCGGCAAAGACAAAGGAAAAACTGGAAAGATTACCAGAGTGTTTCCTGCGGAAAACAAAGTGACGGTAGAGAATGCTAACATCTACGTCAAACACTTGAAGCCAATGAACAATCAGGCTGGTCAACGTTTAGAGAGTTCACGTCCAATGTCTACGGCAAAGGTCGCTATTCTCAACGATGAGAACAAACCAGACCGAATTGGCTACAAAGTCAAAAAAGATGGCAGTAAAGAAAGAGTATTTAAGAAAACTGGCAAAGTAGTGCCAACACCTGAAAAGTCAAAGAAGTAATATGAATCGTTTGAAACAAAAGTACCAGCAAGATGTCGCTCCAGCTCTCAAAAAAGAGTTCAAAATTGACAACAGTTTTGCTCTTCCAAAAGTAGAGAAGGTCGTTATCAACATGGGTATCACTGATCAACAAAATCGCGAAAAAGCAATTGAGAGTGTGGTTGAGCAGTTCAAAGTGATTACTGGTATGAAGCCAAATGTGACTCGTGCCCGTAAATCAATTGCGACCTTTAAGACTCGCGCTGGTGATCCACTCGGTGTAATGGTGACTTTACGTGGTGAGTACATGTGGGAGTTCTTAGACAAATTAATTAGTTTGGCTTTGCCCCGTGTCAAAGACTTCCAAGGTGTTTCTCGTACAGCCTTTGACGAAAAAGGTAACTACAACCTTGGTATTGAAGAGCAGATCGTTTTCCCAGAAATTAACTACGATACCATCGAGTCAATTCGCGGATTACAAATAACGATCGTAGCTAAAACAGCAGATAAAGAGAAAGCATTCCGAATGCTAGAGCTTTTGGGTATGCCTTTCGCAAAAGAGAAGAAATAAGGAAATAAGAAACTATGGCGAAAAAATCACAAATCGCTAAAGCTAAGAAGTTAATCGCACGTCGTGAGATGTTAATCCAACGCGGCGAGAAACATCTGAACTTGGTTTCGACAAGAACAGTCAACCGGTGTAAAATATGCGGACGCCCTCGGGCTTATATTCGCCACTTTGGTCTTTGCCGTCTTTGCTTCCGCGAGATGGCGCTTCGTGGTGAGCTCTCAGGTGTAACAAAGGCTAGTAAGTAAATATGAACGATCCGATCGCAGACATGATTATCAGAATTAAGAATGCTCTTATGGCACGCCATGAGACTGTGGCTGTTCCACACTCTCGTGTCAAAGAAGAGATTAGTAAAATTCTGGTAGCTAATAACTACGTCGAAAGCTACGAAGTGAGCAAGAAGATGCCACAGTCTGATTTGGTCTTCAAGCTGCGCTACGTTGGTAAAGTACCCGCCATCACTGATGTGCGTCGTATCTCTACCCCAGGTCGCCGTGTTTACTCAACATCAGCAAAAGTTCCAAAAGCTTTAGGTGGCTATGGTATTACCATCGTCTCTACAAGCAAGGGAGTCATGACTGACAAAGATGCCCGCAAACAGAACGTCGGCGGTGAAGTCCTTTGTCAAATTTGGTAAGGAATCTATGTCACGGATTGGAAGAAAAGCGATCACTATCCCAGCCGGCGTCACAGTCACTGTTACAGAACAGGAGATTGTGGTCAAAGGTCCTAAGGGTGAGCTCAAAGTCGTCTGTTTTCCTGGAATTACCGTTCAGGCAGTCGATGGTAAAGTCACAGTTGGTCGCAGTAATGAAGAGCGTCAAACTCGTGCATTCCACGGTTTAGTTCGAAGCTTGTTAGAGAATGCTATTGATGGAGTCGCAACTGGCTATAAGAAAACCTTAAAGTTAGTTGGAACTGGATATCGTGTAGCTGCTAAGGGTCAAGGTTTAAGCTTGTCACTTGGTTTCTCTCACCCAGTTGTCTTCGACGCTATCCCAGGCATCAAGTTGGCTATCGAGGGAAATGACACTATTCACATTGAGGGAATCGATAAACAGTTAGTTGGCCAAGTTGCCGCTAACATTCGTAAGATTCGTCCACCAGAGCCTTACAAAGGTAAAGGTGTTCGTTATGAAGATGAAGTCGTTCGTCGTAAAGCAGGTAAAACAGCAACCAAGTAAAGTTTGAGTTATGTCAAAAGTAAATCACACACTAACTAAAGCCGAGAAACGCCAACGTCGCGTCCGCATGAAAGTGCGAGGTACCACTGAGCGTCCACGTTTGCACGTCTTTCGTTCAAACATCGGTACCTACTTGCAAGTGATTGATGATGCTCAAGGTAAGACTTTGGCAGCTGCCAGCACTGCAGGTATCAAGGTTAAAAAAGGCGAAACCAAAACCCAGCGCGCTGAAGCTGCTGCAGCTGAGTTAGGCAAGAAGTTGAAGAGTATCAACATCACCAAGCTCGTTTTTGATCGAGGTGGATATAAATATCACGGTCGCGTTAAAGCAGTGGCCGAAGTGATCAGAGGACAAGGATTCGAGTTCTAAACGTCTATGACAGAAGCACCCCGCGCCAACAAGCAAGGCAACCGTAACAGCTACAACTCAGCTGATAAAGAGCCAAAAGAATTTGACGAAAAAGTCATCTCAGTTTCTCGTGTCTCTAAGAAAACCAAAGGTGGCAACAAGATGGGCTTTTCTATCTTAATGGTTGTTGGTGATCGTAAAGGTCGAGTTGGTGTTGGTTTAGGTAAGTCTAATGACGTCCAATCTGCTATTCGCAAAGGCGTGAAGAAAGCTAAGAAGAAAATGATTACTGTTCCATTAGATGGAACAACCATTCCTTTCTCAGTCACTACTAAGTTGGGTTCAGGTGTAGTTTTACTGAAGCCAGCTCCTAAAGGTTCTGGTGTTATCGCTGGTGGTCCAGTTCGCGCCGTCGTCGAAGCTGCAGGTATCCGCGACATTTCAAGTAAGATCTTAGGTTCTAGTAACCAATCCGTAAGTGTCTATGCGACATTTGAGGCTTTAAATAGAATTCAAAAGCTAGTTGCTATTAAAGGGATTAAGCTAAAATCTATTGCTGAGATTGAGCGCGAAGAAGCAAAGAAGCTGCGCGAGTTAAGTGAGAAAGCTGCTGCCAAAGCAGAAGCTCATGAAGCTGAAGAAGCAAAGATCAAAGCCGAACAAAAAACTGCTAAGGCAGAAAAGAAAGCTCCTGCTAAAAAAGCAGAAGTGAAGAAAGCCGCCCCAAAGAAGTCAGAAGCTAAAGTCGAAAAGAAGTAACGTATGTCAATGTTGAACCAACTCAAAAAAATCACTACTTCCGGTTCCAAGCGCGTTGGTCGCGGTATTGGTTCTGGTAAAGGTGGTCACACTGTAGGTCGTGGTACCAAAGGTCAACGTGCTCGCAAAAGTGGTCAAGCTCCTGCTTGGTTTGAAGGTGGTCAACTTCCTCTCATCAAACGTTTACCAATGCAACGTGGTAAAGGTCGCTTTAACGTCTTGGTCCCAACTGCCGCTGTGTCACTCTCTGACGTTAATAAGATGAAAGCTGATGTCGTGACTCTAGATTCTCTCAAGTTAGAGAAAGTCATTCACTCACGATTCCAACGTGCAAAAATCATTGCAAATGGTAAGATTGAACGGAAAGTAATCGTCCGCGGCCTGCCAGTTTCAGCTGGTGCAGCTAAGCAGATCGAGCAAGCTGGTGGCTCAATTGAGTCAGCATCTGAATGAACAAATATATAGCAGCATTTCAGCGAGTTCTGAGTAATGCTGACGTTAAGAAGAAACTGCTTTTCACTGCAGCCATCTTTTTCGTCTTCCGCTTTTTAGCACACGTTCCAGTTCCTGGTGTTGAAGTAGCACAGATTCGTTCACTGTTCGTGGGCAATCAGTTATTAAGTGTCTTAAACCTTTTTTCCGGTGGAACCTTAGCAAACTTCTCAGTGATGGCAGTCGGTATTAACCCGTATATTACCTCGTCAATTATTTTGCAGTTAGCAGGAATGGTTTTCCCAGCCTTGAAAGAACTTCAAAAAGAGGGTGAATCTGGTAAAGAGAAGTTGAATCAATACACACGGATGCTCTCTGTTCCCATCGCGGTGATTCAAAGCGTATCTGTCTTAGCGTTGTTACGTTCTCAGGGCTTACTCTCTGCCAGTGATCCATTGACCTTCATTGCCATGATCTTTACTTTGGTAGCAGGTGCGATGGTCTTGATGTGGTTGGGTGAGTTAGTTACGACATATGGAATTGGCAATGGTATCTCGATGGTGCTGTTTGCTGGTATCGTTAGTCAGCTGCCAGTGGCGTTTGCCCAAGTCATCTCAGTTACTTCAGCCCAAGATTTAATAAAAGTGGGTATTTTTATGGGAGTCTTTTTAGCAGTCATTGGTTTAATGGTCTTTATGAACGAGGCTGTTCGCAAAGTGCAGATTCAGTATGCCCGTCGCACTCGCGGTGATCGCAGTATTGGTGGACAAGTCACGCACTTCCCAATCAAGATTAATGTGGCAGGTGTGCTGCCCGTGATCTTTGCCGTCTCATTAATGTTGGCACCATCTTTTGTTGGTCGTTTCTTAGTTACCCAAGCTAATCCAGATATTGCCCGACTTGGTCAAAACTTGATTATTTGGTTCACTGAAACGTCACCAGTTTACATGGTTACCTACTTCATTATTGTCTTTGCCTTCACGTACCTATCAGCCTTAATCTTCTTCAATACCGATGAGATTTCTGAAGAATTAAAGAAAAGTGGTGCGTTTGTTCCCGGAATTCGTCCAGGTGGTCCAACCAAGAAGTTTCTTGACTTTGTGGTAACCAGAATTACGTTTGTCGGAGCAGTCTTCTTAGGATTTATTGCCGTCATGCCATCAGTTGCACAGGTCTTTACGGGTGTTCAATCATTGGCCATTGGAGGTACCAGCATGCTGATCGTGGTCTCTGTGGTCTTAGAAACAGCAAAACAAATTGAGGGAATGCTCGTTGGTCAAAACTACGACAAATTCATCTAAATATAAAAAAGGAACACAAGGAGCGCTATGAAATTGGTGCTGATTGGCATTCAAGGGGCAGGAAAGTCCACTCAGGGCAACATGTTGTCTGAGAAACTGAACATTCCTTACTTATCTTCGGGACACATCTTCCGTGAGATGTCTAAAGATAAAAGCCCGTTGGGTCGAATGTTGAAAGAGACATTAAATGCCGGAATGCTTATCCCAGATAAGCTAACATTGGAAATTATTACTGAGTACTTAAAACGTCCAGAGTATGTTAATGGTTTTATTCTTGATGGTTTCCCAAGAACCGTGCCACAAGCTGAAGCTTTTGAGGGAAACGTCGATAAAGTCATCTTTATCGATGTCTCTGATCGTGAAGCACTTTGGCGCATCTCTGGTCGTGTCTCTGATCGTCAGGATGAGACACTCCATGCTATCCGTAAAAGAATTGAGCTGTTTCATGAGCACACCGAACCAGTGATTGAGTACTACCGCGACCGCGGCCAGTTGATTCGGATTAATGGTGAGACCGAAGTAGACGAAGTATTTGCTCAGATCATGGAAGCCTTAAAGTAACGAAGTTATGGATAGTTTTTTGAAACACAAAGCAACTATTATGCGTGAAGGCGGGCGAAGGCTCGCCTTTGTGCGTGACTCGCTGGTTGATTTTGCGCAGCTTGGAGTCAATTTTGCTGAAATTGATCAAAAAGCGTTTGAGTTAATTAAGTCACAAGGTGCCAAAGCTAACTTTGCGATGGTCCCGGGCTACAAGTGGGCAACTTGTCTGATGAAAAACGACGAAGTTTGTCATGGTATCCCTTCGGCAGACAAAGTGATTGAGCCAGGAGACTTTATCAAGATAGACGTAGGCTTACTGTACGAAGGATTTCACGTTGATACGACCGTCTCTTTTTACCGTGGAGAAGTCTCTGAAGGTACGAAAAACTTCCTCCAACACGGACAACATGCCTTGGATAGGGCTATTGCTGAAGCTATTCCGGGCAATACAGTCTATGATATTTCTTTTCAGATGGAGAAAACTTTAACGCGGCATAATCTTGGGGCAGTCTATCAACTGACAGGACATGGAATTGGTAAGCAGCTCCACGAAGATCCTAATATTCCGTGCTTCGCCCAGAAACGAGATAAGAAAGAAAAGTTGTACGAAGGCCAGACAGTGGCGATTGAAGTCATGTACACACAAGGAAAGCCTGATTTAAAACAAGACGCCGATGGATGGACGTTTCGAACAATAGATGGATCTATCGGCGGAATGATCGAGGAAACAGTCTTAGTTACTGCCAATGGACCTGAGATTCTGACAAGGCCTATAAGCTAGATTTATCGCCCTTTTTTTGATATAATAGGAAGATATGGGAAAAGTACAAGAACACAAACGAGCTGCTAAAGCAAAACGCCAAGTTGATAACAATAGTTCATCCGAAAAACGTGATGATGCTTTTGAAATTGAAGGTGTAGTTGAAGAGTGTCTGCCAAACACGATGTTTCGTGTAAACGTGACATCTTCTGCTGTTCCTCAACTGGTGGGGCAAAACTTGTTGGGAACTCTCGCCGGCAAGATGAGATTGTTCAGAATTCGAGTTCTTCCTGGTGATTCCGTCAAGGGATATGTCTCGAAATATGACCTCAAAAAGTGTAAAATAACCTATAGATCAGTCCAAAAAGCTTCGCAGTAAAACTCAGGCTTTTCAAATACTCGAGGATAAGGTATATTTCACCTTTGTCTCTTGAGGGAGAAAAAACATGAAAGTACGCACTTCAGTCAAAAAAATGTGTCGCTCTTGCAAGCATATTCGCCGCAAGGGTGTATTGTTTGTGATTTGCTCTACCAATCCAAAGCACAAACAACGTCAAGGATAATAGTTTATGCCACGTCTTGCAGGTATCGATATTCCAGATGATAAGAAAGTACGGATCTCACTCCGTTACGTTTATGGTATTGGGCCAAAGTTAGCTGAAGAAGTACTTCGCGAAACTCAGGTTAATCCAGATAAACGTGCCAAAGACCTGACTGGTGAAGAAATAAACAAAATTCAACGCGTATTAGAAAAGTACAACGTCGAGGGAAACCTGCGTCGTTTAATTCGTGAGAACGTCGATCGCTTAAAACGAATTGGTTCTTACCGTGGTTTACGTCACAAGCTTGGTTTACCAAGTCGTGGTCAACGTACTCGCTCGAACGCTCGTACCCGCCGCAACAAGAAACGTGTCGCAATTGGTGCAATCAGTAAGGAAATGGCAACTAAGTTAGAAACTGCTTCTAAGAAATAACCGTTATGAGTCCAATTTCAAAATCTCCAACGACTAAAGTTACGCGCTCCATTCCACGGGGTCGGATCTACATTACTGCAACATTCAACAACACAATTGTCAGTATTACTGACGAAAAAGGGAATGTTGTGTGTTGGGCTTCTACTGGTGGGTCAGGTTTCTCTGGTTCACGCAAGTCAAGTCCTTATGCAGCCACGGTCACTGTTGAAAACGCAATTAACAAAGCCAAGTCTTATGGTATGCACGAGATGGAACTGTTCTTAAAAGGTCCAGGTCCAGGTCGCGACGCAGCACTTCGAGTGCTCCGTGCCCAAAAGATTCACGTGCCTATGATTGCTGACTTAACTCCAGTTCCACATAACGGTACAAAACCACGCAAACAGAAGCACAACAGGTAATCTGATATGTCACGCTACACAGGACCAAAAAACAAACAACAACGTCGCATCGGTGAAGACCTTGGCCTTAAAACCAACGCCGTCAAAGTTGCCAGAGTGATCAACACTCGACCAGGTCAACATGGTGCTAAAAACAAGCGCAAGTTGTCTGACTACGGAACTCAGCTTAAAGAGAAACAGAAGCTTCGTTACATCTATGGTGTAACAGAGAAACAGCTTCGTCATCTTTATGAGTTAGCAACTAAAAACCCAACTGCCACAGGTGCCGCTCTCTTAAACTTATTAGAGCGACGTTTAGACAACGTGGTCTACAGATTGGGATGGACTGCTACCCGAGCTGCTGCTCGCCAGATGGTCTCTCACAATCACATTTTAGTAAATGGCAAGAAGATGAACATTCCTTCCTACACGGTAGATGTCAACGATGTCATTACAGTAAAGTCAAACTTTGTCAGTAGTCCAGCAGTTGCAGAACGATTAAAAGAAGAAACGAAGCAACTCCCAGAGTGGTTAGAGCGCAAAGGTGCGGCCGCTAAAGTGCTTCGCTATGCTGAGCGATCTGAGATTCGCGAAGCAGTCGAAGAGCAGTTAATTGTCGAGTACTATAGTAGATAATAATTATAAGGATCTAGTAACGGAGTCCCAAAAGGGGCGAAGAAACAAGGAGACTGTATGAACCAAAATTTTGATCAATATCCAGCGATGAATCCAACCTTCACTATGGTGGAGCAGGATCGTCAAGGTAATCAAGCAACTATCGTGATTGAGCCATTAGAGCAAGGCTATGGTCACACCATTGGTAACGCTCTGCGCCGCGTGATGTTGAGTTCATTACCAGGACATGCAATTGTCAAAGTTCGTATTAACGGTGTTGACCACCAATTCTCTTCTTTAGAGGGAATGAAGGAAGATATTGTTGAGATGATCTTGAACTTAAAAGAAGTTCGGGTGAAGTCTGACTCTAGTGTCCCAGGAACATTACGAATTGATGTTAAAGGCGCTAAAGAAGTCACCGCTGCTGATATTGACTGCGATGGTGGTTTTGAAGTCGTTAACAAAGATCTGTACATCTGTACTTTGGCTGAGGGTAAATCCCTGCGCATCGAGATGACTGTAGAGCCAGGTGTTGGTTACATTATGGCAACAGATCGTAAAGACATTTTAATTGGTGAAGTGCCAGTTGATGCACTTTTCTCACCAGTAGTGAAAGCGTCTTATACTGTTGACTCCACTCGTGTTGGTCGTCGTACAGACTATGACAGAATTGTTTTAGACGTTCAGACCAATGGAACGATCGAGCCATTAGTAGCTGCTGAGCAAGCTGCTCAAATCTTGGCCCGTCAATTTAGTCAACTCTTTAACCCAGCATCTGAGCCACAAGTTCGTGAGGAATCACATCTGAGTCCAGAGGAAGCTGAAGTATTAAGATTAACTGTTGAAGAACTTGATCTACCAACTCGCATTGCAAACGCACTGCGCAAAGGTGGTTTCAAGACCGTTGGTGACCTCTCAGGTGCTCCACGCGACGTTATCGCCAAAGTAAAGAACTTGGGTGGTAAGAGTGTCGAGCTGATTGAAGAGGCACTTCAGAAAAAGGGTGTGACGTTAGGATAATTATGAGACATCGAGTAGCTGATAAAAAGTTCAATCGTGACTCAAACAACCGTAAAGCGTTGTTCATGGGTCTGTTGAGAAACTTAACTGAGCATGGTGAGATCGTCACGACTTTGGCCAAAGCTAAAGCCGTAAAACGTCTTGCTGATCGTATGGTCACTCAAGCTAAGACAAACACTGTTGCTTCCCGCCGAACTTTGCACAAAACATTCGGTAAACGCGACGTTGTTTCGACTTTAGTTGATCGTGTAGCACCAGCAATGGCAGATCGAAGCTCTGGCTACGTAACTGTCACCCAGCTTGGTCCACGTCGTGGTGACAACACACCAATGGCAAAGTTGGCTTTTGTGAAGAAACCTGAACAAAAAGGTCTAAAGAACTTAACTCCAAAAGCTGCAGCGAAAGCCAGTGCTGTTAAACCAGTTGTTACACCAAAAGTAAAAGCAGAAAAAGCTGTTAAAGTTGAAAAAGCTGAGAAGACTGTTAAAGCAACCAGCAAAAGAAGTACGAAGAAAGCCGCCTAAGTTATATGAAAACTTACGTTCAAAAACCAGCTGAAGTAAAGCGCCAATGGCATCTCGTTGATGTTAAGGGTCGTGTCTTAGGACAAGTTGCTACTGAGATTAGTCAACTTTTAATGGGTAAAAACAAACCAACCTTTACCCCAAATGTTGATGGTGGTGACTATGTCGTAGTAGTGAATGCCAAGTTAGTTGAAGTGACTGGCAACAAACCAGCTCGCAAAATGTACTATCAGCACTCTCACTTGCCAGGTGGTATTTCTGAGGCCACATTTGTGGAGATGATTGAGAAGAAACCAGGTGAAGTTATTGAACGTGCAGTCTATAACATGTTACCAAAAAACAAACTCCGTGCGGAGCGCATGGCTCGTCTGAAAGTGTACGCAGATACTGAGCACAAGCATCACTCCCAGTTAGGAAACAAGTAGAGACGATATGGCAAACAAACTGAAGAAAAAAACCGTCGTTCAAAAAGTAGTCAAAAAAGCAAAACCTGTTATGCAGGCTCATGCTGACAAACCAAAAGTTCCAGCGAACGTTACTATCCCTAAAGGTGAGTACGTCACAGCTGTTGGTCGTCGTAAAACCGCTACAGCACGTGTCCGTATTTACAAAGATGCTGGTGACTTCATCGTCAACAACAAAGTGGTTGGTGATTACTTTGCTAACGTTATTAGTGCTCCAACACTCTATACCCAACCATTTGTCTTAACTGACTCACAAGGTAAGTATGCTGTCATTGTTAAAGTTGACGGCTCTGGAATTAATGCACAGCTCGATGCCACTATTCATGGAATCTCTCGTGCTTTAGTTAAACTGAACCCTGACTTCCGTTTGGCGCTGAAGCAATCTGGTCTGTTAAGCCGTGATGATCGTATGCGCGAAACCCGTAAGATTGGTACTGGTGGAAAAGCACGTCGCGCTAAGCAATCTCCAAAACGTTAATCGTTACTCATTTCTGGAAAAGTTTTTGCTTTTCTTGTCTTCGTAGCTTTTTTATGGCTGCTTCTCGTTTTTGTGCTGCGGAACGATCGGCATACACTTCTTGATAGACGACTTGAACTGGCCTGCGTGAGTTGGTGTACTTAGCACCCTTCCCGCTATTATGTGCTGCAATTCGAGCTTCCAAGTTTACAGTGCAGCCAGTGTAGTAACTCTGATCGCGACACTCTACGATGTACACAATCCATGATTCCGACATCTTAACCACCTGCTCCGGTGTACTGTTTAATAGCCCAAGACCATGTTTTGATACTGAAGAATAAAAATGAAACACCGACAATACAGGCGATGAGATACGGAACAGACAGCGGTTTCTGAAGCAGGACTTGGGCAGGGATAGTATTCATTAGGCCAACTGGCACAACAAATAAAAGTACCGTTCGAATCGGTTCAGTATAAATACTAACTGGAAAGCGCGTCATGTTGTTTAGGTCGCGGTAAAACATTACCACGTTGTCTACTTGGACGCTTAAAATTCCAATCGCTAAGATTAAAATATGAAGTGCAGTTGCAATCAAAAAACCATTGACTAACAAGATCGCGTAACCCACTAAGGCTTGCCAAGAGGCACTTACCAAACTGCCGTACAGTAAGTAAACACTGAAAACAGTAGTGGGAATGAAGAAGATAAGATCGATAAAATCTGGCTTACCAGTCAAAATTCGAAACAGAGGGTGTATTGGCTTACTGAGATAGAAGTCTAAATCACCTGACTGTACTTTACGACTAAACTCATACACCCCACGATAAAGCATCTGTGAAGACGTATCAATGAATTGATAGGTTAAGAAAAAGACAACCATTTGATCAGGTGTGTAACCATCAAACGTCTGGACACTTTGTTTGATAAAAGTTAGGAAGAAAAGCAGCATTCCAAAACGAATGGTTTTTCCCAACAAAAAGAGAGCACTTGTCCAGCGATTTAAGAACGTCTCTGCCCAAGCATACTGGGCAATAGTGGACCATACCGTCCAGTAGACTGAGAGCCGCCGAAGTACGTTATGTGCCATTATCTTCCTACTGCTCCGTATTCCTTAAGTCCTCGTTTCCACAGAATGTGGAAGAGTCCCGCTAGTACTAATACCCAAGTAATCAGAGCAATAAAGACATGAACTACTTCTGTTGGACTGTACTTGCCCAAAAAAAGCTGAGTTTGACTATATGCTAAGTAGGGAAATGGAGTGATGAAAAGAACCTTTTTGACCAGTTCAGGCAGGATATCTAAGGGATAGAGTTTGCCTGCTGTAAAGTCAAGAATCATGAAAAACAGAAATCGAATACCCCATGTTTCTTGAGTCCAAAATCCTAGAGTCCCAAATAACAGCATGATGTAGAACAAGATTACTGCTCCTAAAAAAGCTGCTACCAAAAAGACAAGAAGTTGAGGCGTGGGTGGAAGAATGAGCTGGGGTTTAAACACCCAAAAAAGAAACAGTGACTCCAAGATTACGAAGAAAAGATTCATTGACTTATCTGCTATTTCTTGTGTAATCCAGACACCAAACATTCTGATAGGCTTGACTAAAGTGTTACTAATTTCACCTGTATAAACATCTTGTGCTAAGCCGTTAAGTAAAGTAGATAAGACAAAACTTTGTAGAAAAGATGTTAGGAAAATATAGCTGATCATGTCCGTTCGATCATAACCAAAAGCGGAGCCAGTACCGACAAAAACGACTGACCAGAACGTTAATGATGTAAAAGTACCCAACATCTGCCGTAGGCGCCAAAAAACAAAGTTGAGTGGATAGGTCAGCAAGTTCTGCCAGTACATCTTGAAAATCAACCAATATTTGGCTAGGGATGAGAGGCTCAGCAAACGTGACACAATTAGTGTACTTTCTTTTGTGATAAGAAAAGCTCTCTAATAATGGCGTCGATCGTTGGTTCTTCAATGTTGACGTCAGCAACAGAGAAGTCAGTCAGGAGCTGACCAGCAATTTTTGCCGCTTTAGCGCGAGGAACCAAAAGGGTAGCTTTGGGATACTCAAACTCTTTCAGTTGACCATACTTTTCCAACTGCTTTTGGTTAATTTTATCGTTCATGATCAGGCTGAGAATTTTGTTTCGCGCAAACTGATCAATGATATCTTGTAAGTCGCCATCAAAAATCTTTTGGCCATGATCAATCACGATTGCTCTTTTGCATAGCTCTTTGACGTCGCCCATGTAATGACTGGTTAAAATGATAGTTGCTTTAAACTCTTGGTTGTATGCCTTAATAAAGTCCCGAAGAACCTTTTGCATAACCACGTCTAAACCAATTGTAGGCTCGTCGAGGAAGAGAACTTTGGGGCTGTGGAGTAAAGCAGCAATCAACTCACACTTCATTCTTTGGCCAAGTGAGAGCTTACGAACTTGAACGTTAATAATATCTTTAACATCTAAAAGTTCTACTAATTTATCCAGTGTTTTATCGAACTCGGCGTCGGGAACTTCATAAATTGCTTTGTTTAGTAAGAAACTTTCCATGGCTGGTAAGTCCCACCACAGCTGATTCTTTTGACCCATTACCAGAGCAAACTGGCGTTGAAAATCTGGTTTCCGGTCCCATGGGTTGAAGCCTAGGACTGAGACTTCTCCAGAAGTTGGGTAGAGTAAACCTGAGAGCACTTTGAGTGTAGTAGTTTTTCCGGCACCATTTTGGCCAATAAAGCCAACAATTTCACCTGGATAGATCTCAAACGAAACGTCATCCACAGCTTTCACTTCTTCGTACTCTCTTGACCAAAGCGACTGGATTGAGCCTAATAGCCCTGGTTTCTTACGATAGACTTTAAAGTATTTTTTTAGATTTTGAATAGAGATGATTGGCGCTTCAGACATACAGAGTATTGTAGCCTAGTTTGCTACTCCAGAATATTTTCGGATGGAAAAAGTGAAAAAGAGATGTGCTAGCCAAAACAGCACTGCCGTAAATACAGCATAGTAGGCCAACCATTGGAAGCTCGCTCTACCAAGCAAAATCTCACTTGGTAACGAAGCGATTAAAGAAAGTGGCAGCAAAACAGAGAAAAAAGTGGAAGCAAAACCAGTAAAGACTTCTTTAGGAACTTGCCAAACTCGTCTGGTAGAAGGTACTAACTCATTTATATTATCTAAACGATCCACCCAAAAAGAACAGGTGGCAACGATAAACCATAACGTATACACGAAAAGCAAAGAGATAAAAAAGAAAAGGGCAAAGCCAATTACACCCGCTAAAGTCAGTGGAATTTGACCGTTTCGTAGTGTGACAATTAAAATCCCCAAACCAACAAAAAAGCGAACAACATTCGTGTAACTGTTGTTTTGGACCGAGAGTAAAAACTGAGAGTTAATTGGTCGGGTCAGTGTAATCGTGAGTTGTCCATTAAAGATTGAAGCAATGTAGTCACGCATGTTGTGGTAAAAAAATGACCAAGTGAACGCGTCAAGCATGGTGAAGGTTGAGATCAAAACATACATCTCTGTCTTGTTCCATCCAGCTAACTCATTTCGGGCCCCAATGATTAAATCAAAAAAGAAAAAGTTAAACACAGTCCACATTAAAGAGACAAACGCCCAAAACCAAAAGTTGCCGCGGTACTCTAACAGCATCATGAAACGAATTGCTCGGAACTTCCAAAAAATAAACCAATATTTTTTTAGTGACTTCCACATGACATTATCCTGATGAAGTGTACTTTGCGGTGGCTTTCTGCCACAGCCATCTTTGAAAAAAGAAGATTACCGCTAAAAAGAAAAAAATATACATGAAGTCAGTGATTCGGAGTGTTACTCGTTGCTGAATAACTTGAATGGGAATAGCGTACATGTACTTCAGTGGTAGTATATCTACCGCAGATCTCAACCAACCAGGCATAAACTCTAGTGGAATCATAAAACCACTAAACAACGAGATCGTAATCCACTTAAAGTGTTCTAACCCTTCAGCTCCTTCAAACCAAAACGAAAGCAGAACTGCAATCATTGCACAACTAAACTCAATTAAGTAGCCTACGCCAAGTAAAAAGATAAACTGGGCAATCACCAGTGGGGTAAAAGCGACCGTGCCTAAATTAAACGAAAGCGAAAAAACGTAGTAGACGAGAAAGGTAATTGGCAAAATTAAGGTTAAGTAAAATAAACGGTTACCAATATCTGCCAACAGAACTTGTAAAGGATAAGAGATAGGCTTGGTTAGATAGTGGTCAATCTTGCCTTCACGTACTTCTTGTGATCGCCAGCCCTCAAAGTGGCTGGCAGTTACACCGTTGATAACCGTCACCAACAGAAAGTACTGCATAATTTGGCCTACCTGATAGCCATTCACAGAGGTTTGTCCTCTAAAAACGCTGATCCAGATAGCCAACAAAATCACTGTGTTTAACAGTGTTAAGATCGCCCAAACCACCAGCTCAGCTCGATATTCGAGTGCCTTAATAAACCAAAGTTGAATGAGTGCAAAATAGCGTCGCATATCTTCTGGCCTTCCAGTGTAGCAGACCAAAGAACGGCGACGCTAAAGTAAGTTGCGAACGCAAGTTACCAAACGATACGTTTGAGTGGTTTGCCAACGCGGAAGTTCACCACTTTATGACTCTTGATGACCTGGCGTTGATCTTCTTTACCAAATGGGACAACTTGTTTGTCCTTAACTTTACCCAAGTAAAAGGTACCAAAGCCTGAAATGACAACCTTGTCACCTTTTTTCAAACATCGAGTGACTTCCTCGAATAATGTTTCGACTGCTTCTTCTGAAGCTTTCTTGGTTAAATGAGCTTTCTTCGCAATGATGGTAATCAGTTGTGATTTAGTCATATAACTCCTCTCTCGTAGAAATAAAAAGACTGGTCTTTCGCACTGGAGATACTACCATATCGAATCATTCCTGCCAACGCGAGTTTTCGGGAAAGATTAGATATATCTATAGATGCGTAGGAACGCGATGCTCGCTCCGATCAAGTCAAAACCAACATCCAGTGGGCTAGGGTGCCGACTCGGGGTAAAGACTTGATGAAACTCATCAACTATGGCGTAAACAGCAGTAATGATAAATGGTAACTGCCAGTTTGCCTGTGTCCTTGGCTTGTTAATGTTAATAGCGCGATATACCAGAAAATAAAAGATACCATAAACAGTCATGTGTGACAACTTCTTAAATACGTAGTCGTAAGCGACAATATCAAAACCTGGCAAGCTGCTTTGAGCAGAAAAGAAATAAATTAAACCGGCCCAAACCAAGACGGGAAGATACGCATTACAGTAGGTCAGCAACTGCTTCGGCACGACGTTCAGTATACCATTGATAGACTCCGTACCCACCTAACGTGATCAGGACTGAGCTCAAGAGAAAGAGTGTCATAAAGTAGATACGTTGGAGAGGTGGTCTGGTTGTATCACTCTTAGGCAAAGGAGACGTCTGAGTCTCTTGAATGGCAAGATCAGCTAAAGCACTATCCGATGCTAGAGTAGAAGGAAGAAAGGGAAGTTGTGGCTGAGAGGATTGGGAACTCAAGCTTGAGTTTTGTGAAGCAGAAGGTTGTGAAGTACTACTCATGAACTCAAAGTATTGAAGCGGAACTGAACTACTGGCTGAACTTTGCTTAGTAGTGGCTAGACCCTCAACTGAATCTATATTTAACCCCAAGTTTGCTTCTTCATGCCATTGGAAGATGTTGGCAGTCCCTTTCGTAGGAGTAGTTGTTTGTTGCCAGTCATTGTGAATAAAAATAGTACTCTCACCACGTTGACAGGCTGGCAATGAGATGCGAATTAAAGAAGCTCCTTCCTTATTAAGAACAGCGAGCTCATCACCATCATTGTTAAGAATAGCGGAGCTTAAGTCTATGGCTGTATATCTATATCCTGGTAGTTCGACCGAAAAATGACGCGTGTTGCCCGTACTATCTTGAACTTTCCACTCGCTCAACTGAACAGAAAACTGATTGGGATTATAGAGCTCTAACCATTCTGGCTGGGATACTTCGGGACAAGCGACGACTTCTGATAGCTGAATTGAGTAACTAGCCGCCGCACTGGGTGAAGGACGTGGTGAGCCGGTAGATGGATGTGGGGAGATGGCTGGCGAAAGAGAAGGTAGTGCCGACGGCGTTGGCGAGGGTGATGGCACCAAGTTTTCGCTTCCTTTGGTAGGTGGAAGAAGGACAAACTGACTTGAAGTTGTACTCACTCTGGTCCAACTATGAGTGCTGGGCGATGACGTATAAGAGAAACTCTCTACTACCGAAAAGTCTGGTTTACGCAAAATGACACTGTCACCGGTATTATTTAATTTATTCTTAAACTCAAAAGTGGCAAGTCCGAACGGCGCTACTTCCACCTGAGAAAAAAGTGGTTGCGGTGTGAGGACGCCAACGCCATCTTCAACTTGCCATCCAACTAACGAAATAACTTGATCAGTGATATTTTTTAACTCGATCCACTCATCCCCTTCATCGGGGGCAGGATGGACTTCATTAATGATAATCTGTGCGGAAACTTCTTGGCACCGAACGAAGGAAAAAAGAACTAGAAGAAAAGAAATCAGCAAGCGGGAGGGAGACATCCCTCATACTTTAATTGGAACGACCTACAACAACTGTAGAGATTGAGCGACGTAGATCGGCGAAAGTTTTAATCTTACTGGTCTGTCTAAAGTGAGTAACAGCAACGTACACCCCCCCAATAAACAACGCAAGGAATCCAAAGCTCCCTAAAAGTTGAGGCCAATACAGAATGACAACAGTATGGTTACCCTGTTCGATACTCCAACCATTTGCCCAGCCATTCATCAGGAAGTGGGGGAGGAGTTTTGGAGAGTTAAGTTGTAGTGCCAGCCATCCTGTATGGTAGCCTTGGGCGAGCTCAAAAATGCCTTGGTCTTTTTGACTATTAACTTCCACGATGTATAAAAACGTTCCAACTTTATTTTTCTGTGTCACCGTAACAGGATTATCTTGTTGAGTGACGGCATTTGCCGTTTTGATCTCGATCTGTTGCAGCCAACTAATTGGCAGCGGAATAACTGTTAACTCAGCTAAGGTATTTGTAGTGGGAACAGCCGTAAAAGATCGACTTTCAAGCCCAATACTATATCCGCTCTGGTGATAAACTGGCCAATCCAGTGTGGTGTATGTCACGTCAAAGTCTTGGGGAGGTAAGAGGTACTCCAGGTCTTGGCGGCGAGTGCCTTGATTTAAGACATAGAACTTAAAGCCGCGACCCTCCTGATGTGTTCCTTTGAGATGAATGAGATATTGGTCTTGAAGTGATAAATTGGGGAAGAGTGCACTTTTACACGCAACTCCACCATTTTTGGCACTCAGTTGAATAGACTGTCCGGAAATGTGTTGTTGGGTAGTACCGGCTTTTTGAAACTCACAGTTCCCTACAGGTCCTTGATCACTAAGAGGCTGCCAGGTTTTTGCTTGGACTAAAGGAGCTTCAACAGTTAGTGACTGACCTTTCTGAACTTCAAGCTGTTGTGCTTCAGCTAATGGCTTCCATAGTTCACTGGAAACAGTAGCGCTGACGGCTGAAGACAGAATCTGGACACTCAAGTTTTGATACTCTGTTTCTCTTTTTTCAGAAGTCAAATCAGATGTTCTTCCCAGCAGATTGATCCAATACGTGCCTTCTTCGGAAATATCAACTAACTGATTCGTTTTCTCCCAGTTGCCGGAGCTGATTGCTGCCGTGTAGATATCCTGATTTAAACAGTTAGTGTTAGTGCCCTCTCTATTCACGCAGAGATCAGGTTTCCCGCCATTATTTGAACGAGACTCAAACTGAACTAATAAGGCACGATGGTCGATACCTTTAAGCTGGCCGATGCGATGATTGACACACGCGGAAGCGTTTTGAGCTTTTAAGGTGAAGCCATGAGCTGTACTGTCTTTTTCTACCGTCACAGCTTGATCAGGACGCATCCAACAGGTTCTGACGGGTTGAAACTTAAACTCATCTTGTAGAGAGAGTGACTCCACTTCTTTATCCGTAAACACGGAGACAGTAACAGATTCGCTCATTTTGAGGGAGATGATGCCAACTTGCTGTTCGGGTGCTTCGTTGAGTGGAAGTGTGTGCTCACCAACTTGAAGTCCAATAGCCTTGGCATCTTTATCAAGTGTAAGGGTAACTGTTTGGCGTGTATTACTATCTTGAGTTACGTTACCGACTTGGATGACCGGCAACAGTGTTTGTAAAGTAACTTCTGCCTTGGTATTTTCTCGTTTGAAAGATACGGAGACAGGGACCGTTGTTTGATCTTCAACTCGTGGGATTTTCAGTGTTCCGGACTCAGCGATCTGTCGCTCAATCTTGACCTTATCGTTGGTATAGCTGATGCCCGCGAGAGCTCGTGCTTGGCTCAGATCAGCAAATGGAAACTCAATTCCCGTAGCTTGATAGTATGAGCCTAATGAAGCCATGGGTTCAGTACGGTTATACTTGACGGCGGTCGAAACAGCAGTAACTTGAGCAGGCGCATTTACAAAACTGTCTGGAACTTGATCAACTTTGTAAATTAAAATGTCATTAAGCTCTTTGACCAACTTTACATGAGGTGTACGTCCCAGAATTTCTTTAGCTTCGTCTAACTGCATCACGCTTCGATCAAAGCCAGGCAGGACCTGATTTTGGTCAAAAAGAATCCATGAAACTTGATACTTCTTCAAGATTTCAGCGACTCGGTTATCTTGGTCTTGTTGGTTAGCATTACCGTTTTGATAGAGTGCGGAAGAAAGCTCTTGGTAAAAAGACTCGTTCCCTGAAGCCCAAACGTCGAAAGAGCGATCAATCAGTGGCTGTTCGATGCCATACCATAAAAATCCAGAGCCAGTGTAACCCCAATCATAGAGACTCCATCCCCAGTTCCAGTGAGTAGGTAAGTGAGCAATTCGCTCATCTTTAGGTTGGCTTTGGAAGAACTCAAAGAGTTGGAAGTACTCCTGAGGGATATCAAGCTTTAATTTTTTGTAGATTAATTGACCTTGGAAAATAGGATAGCCAAAGAAAATAATCAGCGCCGTAAAAAGCGGAACGACCATGAGTAAAGTAGATTTACGATACAACTTCTCACTGTTGCGAAGGATAGAGATGACACCCTGACCAAAGAGAAGACAGAAAGCCAAAGCTAAAGGAACAGACAGCTTGGTATACCCTGCCCGAAATGCTTGGTTAATGACTGGGATCATCTTTAAAAACTCATCGAAGACCGAGAAAGGAAAGACGCGTTGAGCCAGAGCAGCAAATAAGAAAATAAAGATTGCTACTACCGCAAGTCGTTGGTACGAATCTCGGCGGCGTAAAGTAGAAACAACTCCGATCAGAACAATCACAAAGAAGAGTAAGCCCACGTTGCGAACTAAGAAGTTATTCGAGTGATCAAGCCACTGCTGCATAATGTAAAAGCTGCGTTGACCTGGCTCAGTTGGACTGTCAATCGAAGCAATCATGAAGCCTCGCATCAACGCCACATCTGTAAATCCGCCAAATGAAATACTTTGTAAGTTGAAGTCTTGCGTTGAAAGCTGGTTGTTCTGTGAGTACAAGTAAACTGAAGAAGTAGTAGCCGTGAAGTAGGCTGTGGGCAGGAGCCAATAGGCATTAGTGAGCAGTAAGACTCCACCAATGACAAACATCCTTTTCAAACTCTCCTGTTTTCTCTTTCCTAACCAGTAAAAGAGCAAGATAAAGCCGACTACGATACCATAGGCCACAAAGAGCGGTGGAATAAAACCAATCGCCGACAGTAAGACACTCATCAGTCCAAATCGAAGCAAAGTCTTTCGTTTTGGCAGATCCAGATACTGGAAAAGCGTCAGCAACGTCCAAGGAAGCAAGCCGTAAAAGATGATGAATGATTCCAGCTGAACATAAAAGTTCTGGACAGTGGAGAAGTTAAGTAGGTATAAGACGCTGGCTAAAAAGCTGGCAGCATAGAGCGTTTTCGACTGTACCTGTTTAGACTTTAAAAAGTGATTAGCCAAGAAAAACGTCCCAAATCCACCTGCGAATAACATCAAGAAAGTAAAGAGTGCCCGCAGGCTTGAGGCTGGCAAAAAGAGCGAGAGAGCTCCCAAGAAAAGACTATGAAGCAGGTTCGCTGCATGACCATGACCACCTAAGTGTCCAACTCCCTGGTTCTCTTGCCAAACAGCTGTAAAGCTACGACTAATATTAAGCCAGGGATTAAACTCAGGGTGAAGATTGTCCCAACCACTTAGCCACTGGCCAAATGGAAAGTTGGTGAAGAAAACTGCCAAACAGATAACGGCTAGGCTCACCACGTAAAACTCTCGGACAGGCCGAAAGTTTCTGGTGAAGCTAGTCTTCATCTTTTGCAAGAACTTCATGATTAGATGTTTTGGAAAGCAAGCTTTGGCAGGCCAGCTTTTTTATCACTTTCAGTATGCTTGTACAGTGTTTCAAACTCAATGACTGCAGTTTTACGAATAGAGCGACGCTCAGCAATGGCATTTGTCACAGCATGGAGTTTCTTCGCGGAGTTGGCTTTATTCAGCGTGTTCAACACAGTTTGCAAGCCCGTTTGAGTATGTGAAAAGATCAGTGAGTCTGATCCCACTTGTACCTGCTCCATGACCTGAATAATGTCATGTGACTCAAGCATCCCAGCCATTTTTTTACTGACCATAAATGGAGTTTTATTGGCTAAAGCATGAGAGAAACAGCCAGAAGCGCCCATTAAACCACGATATGGAAAGATAGCTAAATCAGCTGCAGCAAAGTAAGTTTGAATCTCTTTCTCATCGACGAAGCCAGCAATCTGAATCTGTGGATTGCGCTTAGCAATCTGTTCTAACTGTTTGTAGTAACGTTTATAGTGAGGCTTACTTGCTAGTGAGTAGGAAGGACCACCTGCAATGACAAGTTGAGTGTTAGGGAACTTCTTACTTAAGGCGTCAAAGGTTTTAATTAACCAGTCCGCACCTTTATACCAAGTTACGAAGCCGAAGAAGAGCAGGACTTTTTTATCCTGAGGGATCTTCAGTGCAGTTTTGGCGACACGTTTACTAATCTTCTTATGTTGTTCAACCGGAATAGGCAGCACCGTAATGTGATTCTGCGGAATAAAACGACTTAACCGTTCAGCCAAGTGATGATCAAGGACCACAACTTGTTGAGTAACTTTAGCCAGACTGAAGTAGTACATCCGTAAGGCTAGGTTAACGGCCTTAGCTTGTAGCGAGTTCTTCTTAATGTTCAAGTGACCAGAAAGCATCTCAATGTTATCGATCACGTTATGAGAGAAGAACGTAATTTGACGACCCGTAGCGCGAATTAAGGCTAGGAACGGTAAGACTAAACCAAAGTGCCATATGCCACCACGAACGCCAAACTCACTGTGCACAAAGACGTTATTGATCTGTGAAAACTTATGTAAGTACTTCAAGATCTGCGGGTAGAGGTGGACACGGTTGGAGTCAAAGATACGCAGCACTAAGATATTGCCTTTGACAAAAAGCTGGGGCTCGTTTTGCTCACCACGCTCAGCTAACACCACGAACTTTTGATTGTACTTCTTGGCGATAGGTTCCAGGGTTAACTTGGTGTACCAGGCAATGCCGTGATTTTTAGGATTAGAGCCGTGTTCAGGGTAGCCAGAAATGACAAGGTGCGTGTCAGGCTGGTTAAACTGGGAGATAAGCTGAGTAAGACTTTGTTTTTTCATAGACCGCTGCTTAAGGTTGCCCTTCAGCAGTTTCCTGAATGTTCCAACTACACTTGAAACTCTCAGGAATCCAGCCTGTCGTTATGCACGAGCAGGCTGGGGTTGTAACAGACACACGTTGAAAGATTGAAAGCAGGAGCTGTGCCAGCAGCTCTCTGTTGCTTGATCCTCGCTGGCACGAGGCTGGGCTTTACTGGCCCAGGGGACGGCAGTTGTCCGGCGACCAGAGGGACACGGTTTCCCCAACGGCGGCATTGGTCACTTCCTGCCCGTTTTTTTGCATCACCCACCCGGTCGGGGCGGTGTATGCGACGGACAGCGTGATTTGTGCGCCAGCGGGCGTACCGACGGGATGCTCCAGCACGTTGATAATCGTGCCGAGTTCGTCGAGTTGCGTGATGGTCAGGCAGCCCTGTGCGCCGGGAACGGGCGTGCTAACTGCACCGGGCGTGCGGGTCGGTTCGACTGCCGGGGCGCTCAGGTCGAGGATAGCCTGACCGAGTTGACCCCAGTTGGAGCAGTCCCAGTAGACCGTGACCGGCCCGGTGAAGGGCGTGGTGTTGTTGGTGTACAGCTTCGACGGATTGTTGCGGTCTGGCTGATAGTTCACCGAAACACCCGTGACGGTGCGGTCTGTGGTAAAGCACGCGGGCCACGAGACGGTCATGGCGGTCACATCTGCCTGCCAGCCGACGATGAGGACTTGACTTTCGTCTTCGACCACGAGGGTCTCCTCTTCGGGTTGACGGGCGGCGGACTGGGCGCTCTCGAATTCAAACCCGGCGGCGGTCATAAACTGCGTCATGCCGGTGTTGGCTTCGTTAAGCGTCACGATGTTCTCGACGCGGGCGGTGGCATCGTAGTAGTACACGCTGCCGTTGGAGTCGCCGTTATTGTTGCCGGAACCCGGCTGGGCGGCGGTCACGAGGTCAAACATATACGCGCCGTCGTAGCGCCACGCGCTCCAGCCATCGCTGCCTGCGCTGTTGTGGCGAATCCAGACGTTATCGTTGACGACCTTGACTTCCGCGACGGTGACGTTCGTGCCGGTGGTCAGGCGACCAATGATGTTGCCATTTTCGACGACGGTACTGGAACGAACCATCAGGTTTTGCGACCCGGTATACGCCCACACGTCGCCGACGTTGGGCAGTTCCACGTCCTGTGCGGAGACGGCGGTGAAGCCGAAAATCAGCAGCAGAACCACGATAAGGGGGGTGAGTTTCTTCAACACGGTGATTTGTCCTTTCAGACTGAACAGAGATACAGATGAGATTTGAAGCTCGGACGATATTCTGGTGGCTTTTTGAGCCAAAGCGATACGTGCTGTTGAATCACCTCGTCATCGAGGGATTAGCCCAAGTACAGCATCCTTGGACCAAGAAATGGGTAAGCATAACTTTCCCACTTATCGGTCCAAGGATAATTCTTTCTTTCTTGTGTGTTGTTAACGTGCACTTCGATCTCTATCGCCATGAGGCAAAGGAGTGAAGTACGAGTGCTACCGGCAGCGCTAACAGATCGTGATGATCAATAGAGCTGAATATCGGCAGCAAGGTGCACTAAAAAAGTACACTTTGCTATAGATATTGTGTAACTAATAAGTAATACTATATCAAAATAGTGCTCAAAAGTCAATATTATAGGCCACATGCAAGGGCACAAAGAGAAGGCAATTCACTTGAGGAAAACTAGGAGAATCGAAGTAGAAAAATTGTTTTTAGAGCGGTGATTCCATCTTTCCACGTAATTTTCTTGCCTTGACTGAAGTCACGGCCACTATAGGAAATAGGAACTTCATAGATCTTCACGCCCCGTTTGAGCAGTTTACAGGTGATCTCAGGCTCGATAGCAAAGCAGTCGGACTGAACTTGCAGCTGGCGCAACAGTGAGGTTGGAATAAGTTTGTAACACGTTTCCATGTCAGACAGCGTAGTGTTGTAAAGAATGTTCACTAAAAAGTTGAGCAGATGATTACCAACCCGGTGCCAAAATAATAAGTTGGTATGAGGTCCAGCAAACCGAGAGCCGTAAACGACTTCAGCCTTGGCCCTCTGAATGGGCTTTAAAAGAGCGGGAATATCTTCGGGATCATACTCACAGTCGGCATCTTGAATCAGGACATGAGTTCCTGTGACGTGTTCTAAGCCTAAGCGAATAGCACTCCCTTTACCACCATTTTGTTTGGTGAAGAGCTTAATGATTGGCTTTTTCTGTTTACCTCTTCTCGTTAAAAACTGCTTAATCAAGCGAAGGGAACCATCGGTTGAGCCATCATCGACGATGATGAGCTCTTTACAGGCTGTTTGTTTAGTCAGCCGAGTAAGAATGGACTGAATAGTTGGGGCCTCGTTGTAGACAGGGATGATGACTGAAAGTGTCGTTCTCATACTTAAAATCTGGCTAACATGTAGAGCGTTTGTAGCAGATTGTTCAGCAGAAGAACACCCAGAATGCCTAGATAGATCCATTTAGGAATATTTTTCACGGATTTACTCTGAAGTAGATAGCCAAGTCCTACTGCTAACCAAGGGAGGGTGCTAATAAACATCCTCGAGCCATACGGGCCACCAATGATTTCTGGTGACCAGGCTGCAACTACATAGAGTTGGAGTAAAAAAACTCCAACTGCCAGGCTAGCCAAAGTCTTTCGTTGCCTCAGTGCGACTCGAAGCCCCTCAAGACATAGCACTAGTCCTGGTGCAAAGAATAAGATGCCGTTTTCGAGTGTGAAAAGTACGCGCCAAAAGTCTGGTCTTAGCCAAGAGATCTGCTCTCCTTGAATCAGGTAGGGGCTATTTAATTGACCATATAGATAAAGGGTGGTAAGTCCTTGAATGCTGATCACGGCCAGCCAACTTAAACCCAGACTCAAACTGCGTAGAGCTCTTTGCCAGACAGTTCCAGGTTGAACGAGCAGAAGGATGCCCAAGGGAATGAGAAGAACTGCATCTTGGTTTCGAATCAGACTAAGAACTCCACCGAGTGCTCCTAAGAAAGTAATCCAAGACAGCGACGTTCGACCCCCTAAGTACTTATTGGTACCCCAGAGCAAAGCTGCTGACAGCAGAAAAGAAGCTGAGTGAGAGTTAAGTGGATCAACGGCGGTATAGTAGAGCATTTGGGTGGCTAAAACCACAAAAGCGGTTGTCCACCAAGCAATTACTGTTGAGAATCGCTCTTTGATGACTAAAAAGATCAGATACAGACCACCTACCGAGAACGCAACTGTTCCTATAGCAGTCAGATACTGGGTCCACCAGCCGTAGCCGTCTGTTATTGCTGGGAGGCCAGTAATCATGAGTAAGTAAGAAAGAAGCTGACCCATCAAGAAAGCTGGAATCCAGAGTAAAGGGGCTCCAGGAGAAAACTTATTCGTTACTCGTCCAGTTACTTCAGAAACTTGAGGTAGATGAGGAAAGCCAACTTCTGGTCGGTACGCTTCATTTTCAAACTGGAGGTCACGATCCATCACCAGCGATCGAGTATATGCGTAATAGTATCGAGTGTCCCCCCACAGAATTGAGTTCACTCGTAAAAGACCCAGGCTATACACTGTCGTGCATGCCACGAAGAAAACCATAAAGACGAGAACAGGTTTAGCGAAGAAATGGGAAATAAGTTTGGTGTGCATAGAGGTAAAGATCGTAACTCTCTACCATACTATATGGCCACAAAAAACCCCAGGCAAGCCTGGGGTTTCAAGTTCTAATGAAAAGAAGATTATTTAGTCTTCTTGATGGTTAAGAATCCAGCGCCAGCTGCAGTGACTGCAGTAGCGACGATTCCGGCGATAGCCACACCATCTAAACTGGTGTTGACTGGAGTGTGAACGCGAACGCGTTTGCCATCGTTACGAACGAAGTACTTCACGCCGTCAATCACAACAGTTTGGATTTGTTTGCCAGTTTGACTGCCCTCAGCAGTACAAGTGGTACTTTGACCATATGCACCAGTGGTACAGTTTACTTTGACATTTTGATTAAGCTCTTGCTCTTGTTTAATAGTCTCGGCAGAAACCACAGTTGCGAAAGAACTGAGGACGACTGCAGACAAAGTCAAGGCAGCAGCGAGTTTTGCAATCTTTTTCATATTTTTTTCCTTCGTAGCCTGGTTTCTGAGTGATAAATACTATCACTTTTGACTACATTTGAGATATTTTAGACTATTAGTATCACTTTGTCAACAGTTATAGAGACGTGACTTGACTGATCAATGAAGGTGAATAAGTGGGTAGAGAAGGAAAAGAAAAAATGGTTTAGGATCGAACGTGGAGATAGTAGGTATTGTAGCCGCCGTCCTTGTGTTCTACCTTTACGTAGTTGAGGTTTTTACCACCACAGGCAATTGCGCCAGCGTACAAAGTTCCCTCTTTAACGGCTTTAACAGTTAAGTCGCCATCCTTGCTCATCATGTCGATACCGGTATGAGGAGAGCCGCCATAGGCGCGGCGGACACGAGCGTACCAGGTCATGCCATAGCCTTGATTAATCTTGGCAGCATTGTTGAGTGGCCACTCCCACTCACCGCTGAAGCCAAATGAGCCATCAGGTTGATTATTCCAGGTAGCCGAAATATTTTTTAAGTAACTCGAGGGGTTTTGATGGGTACCATCTTTGACCACTTCAAAGTGAAGGTGAGTTCCGTTTGAACACGGAGATGCACCTTGAATTACGGTTGCAATCTTATCGCCTTCTTTGACCTCGCCAATCTTAATTTCTTGACCACGGCCGGCGACAATCGATCGAATAGCACCACTCTCAGCTAAGGTTTTAGCTAACTCTTCTTGGTACTTCTTCTCATCACTTTTTGTTTGATCTAGCAACGCTTGTTGATCTGATCTTTGGCTAGTTAATTGATTCTGTTGCGACTGTAACAGCGCGCGTTTCTGTTCGATTTCTTTTTGTTTTTCTTCCTTTAAGGTTTTCTGTTGGTCGTAGTCAATCTTTTGTGACTCAGCTTGCTTCATGACATCGGTAGTATGTGCTTGTGCAAGTTGAAGATATTTATACTTCGATAGGAAGTTTTGTAACGATTCAGACTCGATGAGGAGGTAAAAAGGATTAGTTTCGCGTCGTTTGTAGTTAGTATTTACGCGCTCAATCATGACCAATGACATGCGATCCAAAGAGACGTTGAGGCCAGAGATACGATTACTTAAAGCGTCGACTTCTTCAATCAACTTTTGAATCTCCAGTTGAGTTTGTCTAATCTGTAGCTCTTGAACGGAGATTTGGCTGCTTAAAACGGTAATAATGTTAGCCAAAGTTTGTGCTTGAGACTGTTTCTCGGCAATCTTAGTCTGCAAACAAGAGATTTTAGTCTGGTTACAACTTTTCTCTTCTTCATCTGCAGTACAACCACACTCTTGAGCATTAGCGGGGAAGGAGTGGGCAGTACTTAAGAACACCCACAGCCCTATCATAAGAAAACAAACGGTCCAGGTCGTAAGACGATGTACGTGCTTTAACATATACTCAAAGTGGGCATCACTAGCCTTGACGCATCATCCGTTGGGTGGCAAATGAGCTAGCGAGTGCACCTAACAATACCCCGATCCCAGTGCCAATGCCAGCTTGAACTGCGAAGAACTCCAGAGGAAGGGGAAGGAGTGGAACAGTGCCCAAGAAATTTTCTAACCAAGGCGTTGCATAGAGGAGACCAAGATACATTCCTCCCCAGCCCAGTAATGAACCTACTACACCATAAATAATACCCTCATAAATAAATGGAGCGCGAACGTACCACTTGGAAGCACCGATGATTCTCATGATCTGAATAGCGCGTCGTTTACTAACGACCTTTAAGCCGGTAACGATAATAATTAAAAGCAGAGAGGTAAAGCTTAAGACGATCACGCTGCCTACGCCAATATAGCGAATCGACTTTGTCCAAGATTGCAGCTGTTCAACCACGTCTTCTTGATAAACCACCTCATCAATACCTTGAGCACCTTCTAAGTCAGCTTTAATTTGAGGTAAGTTGGTAGAGTCGACACCGGAAACTTCGATACTGGCTGGTAAGATGTCGGCAGTGACGAGTTCTAGCAGTAAAGGATCTTCCTTGTTATCCTCTTGGTAGATTTCTAATGCTTTCTCTTTACTAATCACCGTTACATTACTGACGTATGATTTACCTTTCATGGTACTTTCCAAGGCTTGAATAACTGCTGGGTCAGCATCAATGGTGAAGAAAGCCGTAATTTGAGGTCGAGTTTCAAAATAACGCAGAACAGTGTTGGCACTGAAAAGGAAAAGGGAGAAGACGTAGCCGACAAAGAAGGTAATTGAAACCAAGATCATCACAGCCAATGTTTGGTATGGAGATCGGCGGATGTTTGTCAGGGCAGCGGACAAGTGTTTCATAACTCTTCAATCATAATATCTACTGGTGGTTTCGTTTTGGAACTACGTTTTTCTACTTTTTCTTCTTTTGTTTGCAGATCAAGTTTTTCGGTTTTTTTCAACTTCTCACTTGGCTCTTCTTTACGACCATCTTGTTTATCAAGCTTAGGGCCGTTTTTTTTAACTTTCTCTTCTTCTTTTACTTTGGGTTTCCGTTTGAAGAGAGGGAAGTTAATACTAGGGAAGCGTCGCTTTTTAGGTTCAGGTTTAGCTTCTGTAGTGGGGTGATCACTATCAAGTGATGCGACTTCTTTTGCAATAGCCTCGTCTTTTAGCTCAAGTTTGGTGGCTTTTTTCTCTGGAGTTTTACTCTCTTTAGGCTGGTCTTCACTCGTAGTTTTCTTCGCTGATTTGCGTGCAGTGGGCTTAGCGGGTGTATCTTCGATTAACCGTCCCTTCTCCATTTTAAGACGACGGTGACCTAGTGTTTCCAAGACTGTGACATCATGAGTCGCAAAGAAGATAGTGGTGCCGAGTTCATGAATCTTGTCGAACAGACGGGCAATCATCAATGTGTTCTCAGGATCGAGGTTGCCGGTAGGCTCATCAGCTAGTAAGACGTTGGGTGCAGTAGCAAGAGCTCGGGCGATACCTACACGTTGAGACTCACCTCCGGAAAGTTCAGAAGGGAATGAGTATGCTTTATCAGTTAACTGGACAAGTTCAAGCAAATCGGTGACTCGTTCTTCAATCTCGCTTTGAGGTTTACCAATAATTTCCAGTGCTAAAGCTACATTTTCCCAAACATTCAATTCTGGGAGAAGACGGTAATCTTGGTAGACGACACCAATTTTGCGACGATGATGATGTAGCTTGCTATTCTTTACTTTGCTTAAAGGAACACCTTCAAACTCGATATCACCGTCACTTGGAAGATACTCTTTGGTTAAGAGCTTTAAGAGTGTCGTTTTTCCTGATCCAGAATGACCGGTTAGGAAAAGGAACTCGCCTTCTTCGACTGAAAACGTCACCTCTTCAACAGCTGGAGGATTATCGCCAAACTGCTTAGTGACTTGTGAAAAAACAATCATTACTCGTTGCCGCCCTCAGTAGCTGAGCCTGCTCTTTGCGAATCAGCCGGAGGTTGGGCATTTACCTCCACTACTTTGACACGACCAACATCCATTAACCAACCAGCTTTTTGTCCTTTGAAAGTTTCTCCCCAAACTTGTACTCTCATTCCGTCAAACTTGTCCAGATCTGTTGAGGATGAGGTTAGGTATACGTTTTGACTAGGACCCCCTTCACGAAGGAGCTTGTGGGAACCTTCACCATCAAGTCCACCCAGTTCTAGGTATCCCTCGGCACTGTCTTTAAAATCTTTTTCCTCGGGACTTCCAAAAACGTCGCCTTCTCTAACCGCGCCGGTAGCAACTTGCTGTAATGGTACGCCACTTTCGCCGGCGTTACTTTGTTCTTTTGCATTGAGTTTACTGAGCCCAACACCCGTGGCAGTCCCACCGAGTAAGACGAGGACTGATAAGATGAGAAACATTTTGTTGTTACTCTTCATGGGGACTTCTCCTTGTTGATACACCCGATTGAGCGAATCCTGTTGAGCTTCCTCTTTGGAAGGATCGAAAGTCATTTCGTGAACTTGAAACGAGTCTTGCATCAGCTGATCATACAATAGGGAAGGCGCGGCATCTACCCGAAGATGACCTAGAGAGACTTTACTTCTGCTTGAATAAACTCGTCAAGGTCTCCGTCTAAAACAGCAGTAGTGTCGCTAGTCTCAACTTCTGTTCGCGTATCTTTAACTAGATGATAGGGGTGCAAAACATAGTTGCGAATCTGATTTCCCCAACTGGCATTGACGTGTTGACCTTTAATCTGGGCGAGCTCTTCGTCCATCTTTTCTTCTTCTAAACGAGCCAGCTTGGCTCGGAGTAGAGAAAGAGCACGGGCTTTGTTCTGTACTTGGGAGCGTTCTTCGCGGCACTTGACCACGATACCCGTCGGGATATGCGTCAGCTCTACAGCTGTATTGACCTTATTCACGTTCTGCCCCCCAGCTCCACCGGCTCGGGAAAAATGCCAATCAAGCTCTTCTTCTTTAATTATTACTTCGGTATCGTCTTCCTCAATCAATGGCAGAACTTCAACTAAGGAAAACGAGGTTTGGCGCAAATTATCAGCGTTAAAAGGACTTTGTCGAACCAACCGATGAGTGCCTCGCTCACCTTTAAGATATCCATAAGCATATGGGACCGGAATCTCATACTCGACAGACTTAATGCCCGCATCTTCACCACGTGACTCTTCAATCAAGGTGTACTTCCAGCCTTTTCGTTCACAGTATCGGGTATACATCCGTTGCAGCATACTGGCCCAGTCCATTGCTTCTGTTCCGCCTTGGCCAGAATGAATTGACAGAATGGCCCCATGGCTATCGTACTTACCGTTGAGGAACTGACTTAGCTCTAGTGTTTTGGTGGCGGCTTCTAGCTGACGAACCGCTTGCGCAACTTCTTGTTCAGTCTGTTCATCGGTATCTGTTTCGGCATAAAGTTCTAAGTAAGCTTGGACGTCACTAGTTAACTTCTGGACGTTCTTAATCTGCTCAAGAGAAGTTTTATAGCTGGAGAGTTGGCGCATGATGCTTTTAGCTTCTGGTTTTGTCCAAAAAGCAGAGTCATAGGTCTGCTCTTCAACATCCTGAATTTGCTGTACTAAATCGTCGGTAGGTGAGACAGCCAGCAACTCTGTGGCCTTGGCTAAAATGGTATCAATACTTTCACGAAGGGTTTGATTCATAAAGGTGTAATGCGAGTGCCATTGTAACAAATTTTCTCGAGTAAAGCTCACTCAAGATTCAATGTAACGTCATCTTCGAGGAGAAAATCGAATTTTTTTGTTGGTGTAACTACTTGATATGGAGTAGGAGGAAGGCCAGCTTGCTTCTGAATAGTGAAAGGAGAAAGTGGTAACTCAGGATGAACTAAAGTTGCAGAAATAGTAGCAACTTGTTGAGCTGGAACAGGTACCAAAAAACCCAGTTGACGTAACTCATTTCCAGTACTGGTAGTGATGAGCTGATCATCCCATTGGGTTTCCACTTGACCATTAATAAGGAGTGTTTGGAGCTGATAGCTGGGTGGTACAAAAAGTCGTTGATAGTTAATATAGTCACCATTTTCTTGGCGCAAGTTTGTAACAGAATTCTGGTTAGTGAACTCAGTAGTGTAGGTAAGGCTTTGCGTCAGTAGTTGGAGTTCTACTCTACGTGTTACGAGTCGATTTGCTTTATTAATACCCACATTGGACTCGACTGCAAAGAGATAACGACTACTTTGAGGTAAGGAAATCTGACCTGTCATTTTTAGAGCGGTGAAAAGTTGTTGAAGTTCTGAGGTCTTGGCATATCCTTGTAAGTGCTTTTGCTTGATCATCTGCCCCAAAAGGGAGAAGAACTGTTCTGGTTGTTGTTGAACTTTCTCAGTGAGTTGAATCTTTAGTTGAGTAAAGACGGCTTGCAAAAACTGACGTTTTTGTTGAGAACCAGGAAAGAACTGGTGGCGGTCGGCACGAGCTAAAGTAGCCAAATTCTCTGAGGTGACTGTCTGGGAGTAATCAGGAAGATAGAGTGGGCCGGTAAGTTTGAGAAGCGCTTCGACAACTTCTACGTTCATCGCAACTACCGCTTCGACCTCTGTTTCCTTTCCTAAGGCTAAAAATTGAGCGACTTCTTGGGCAGCAGTAGGAAAATCAGGACTCCAATTCGAGTCGGGTAGACGAAGTCCCTTGCCACTACTTAGGTACTCTTCTGCTCCAGGTGGAGCAGGAGTATAGCCAGTGTACTGCCCATCTGGGACATAGATATCTTGGACTTCTAAACGATCGATTGAACCGTCTTTAAGTTCCAAGATCACGTATGAACCCATGAATCCACCAGTAGCTCGCAGCTCATCGGTATTTTGAAGCAAAATAACAATTTTATGGTTGCCGACCAATAAAGACTGTCCGACCTGAGTAAACTGGGCAGCGAGCAGCTTGCTTTCGGCTTTGTTTTCAGTGACAGCCAGAACAAGGGGTGGAGGGAGCTGCTGGGAGAAGAGTGGCGATAGTATCCGAGCTTGGGAGTATGTATCCAGCCAGGATTGGAAAAGAGTACCAAGTTGGGGGAGTTGTTGGGCAAGTTCGCTGGCTACAACCTGTGTGTCATGACTTTGACTAAACGCTAGCGGAATGTACTGCTCAACGATGCTGGCCACTTGGCTACCTTGGATGCCGAGTTGTAAAGATGTGCCAATCAAGTGAACGTCGGCAGAGGCTCTGCCTAATGTAGTATCAATCGGCCAGAATAAGATCGAAGCAATTCTGAACTTGTGCTGAGCTTTATCAAACTCACGTTGACGAAGATCAACAAAACCGGCCCAGCTTAATAAAGCCGTTAAAGAAAGCCATCCAGCGATAACAAGCAGCAGTGCACAACTAAGAAGAAGAGTGCGTTTGGACACTGGCCTATTCTAGCCGACTGTGCTTAGAAAGTGATGCCGGTGATTTGATCACCAATCTGAAGACTGCGTAGTACATCCATTCCAGAGGTAACTTTACCAAAAACAGCATGTTTCCCGTCTAACCAAGGAGTAGCCTCATAGGTAATGAAGAACTGACTCCCACCGGTGTTAGGACCAGCGTTCGCCATTGAGAGAACACCTTCACTGTCATGCTTGAGCGTAGGATCAAACTCATCAGCAATGGTATATCCAGGTCCGCCTGTTCCCCATAATGCTTGTTTAGAGTCATCCTTGGTTAAAGGATCACCCACTTGTGCCATAAAGTCTTCGATAATGCGATGGAACTTGATCCCATCATAGTAGCCAGATTTGGCCAATGTTAGAAAGTTGGTTACAGTTAAGGGAACTTTGTCGGGGTAAAGCTCAACGACGATATCACCCTTAGACGTTTTAATCGTAGCTTGGGTGGCTGTAATTGGTTCAAAGTCGGCTAAAGTTTTCATACTCTCACTCTCCTGTGGCATATTTTGTGTGGTGTTGGTGCCATCAGCACCAGTTTCTTGAATTAGAGTCGATCCATCGGCTGAGTATAAATCAGGGCGAGTACCTCTTCCTCGAGCCACAATGAAAGCGGCGACTAAAAGCAGGAAGAGAATTAAAATGGCAACGTTGCGCATGTTTCAGAAACTATAATTCATGCTTCTCAGAACTGCAAGTGATTTCTTGATATACTCCAATGCTGGGTATCCGTGATTTGATTCTGTTAAGATGAGTATATGGCTAAACTTTCAAACAGCCTTCGTCGGACTCCCGTTTACATTTTGCACGGTTGGGCTATCGACGAAAATAACGAGCAAAAGTGGCAGCCTTTTATCGAGTTTATCGAGAAGGAAGGTTGGCAAGTTCACTTTTTAGGTTTGCCTGGTCTTACTACTCCCTTGGATAAGGTTTGGCAGCTCAATGATTATGTGAACTGGGTACATCAAGAGCTGAGTAGTCAGCCCAAAGTGATCCTGATAGGACATTCTTTTGGTGGTCAACTTGCCGTGCGTTACGCAAGTGTTTTTCCAGAGCAAGTTGAGCGATTAGTTTTACTTGATCCTGCTGGTATCCGACCGTTTACGCTCAAAGCACGCGTCAAGAGAAAAGTATTTGGAACAGCTGCCAAACTGGGGAAGGTTTTCTTTCCGTTGCAAATGGGACGAGTAATCTTACATAAAATGGCTGGTGAAAAAGACTACTTACAAGCATCACCAACCATGCGCAAGACGATGCAAAATGTTTTAGAGGATGAAGTACGAGCTGACCTTGGAAGAGTGAGTGCCCCAACTTGTATTATTTGGGGAGATTTAGATACGGCCACACCTGTCAGTCATGCTCAGATTTTTTCGGCTGGAATTGCTCATAGTCAGCTACACTTTATCTCTGGCGCTCGGCATTCACCTCAGTTCACTCATGTTGAGCAGACAGCAAAACAAGTACTAATATTTCTAGAGCAGAGCTATCAAGAGTAAGTATGTGGTTGTTCTTCTTTTTTCTTCTTCTCACTTTACCGTTCGTACTTGTTCGTACGATCCGTTGGCTAGCTATCATTCAGCAAAAAGAGTACAGACTTGATCGCCTTTGGGCTTTCTTTCACTCTGCTGAGGGAAGAGCAGAGTTATTCAGGTTCTGGTCTAAGCCAAAAGACTTTACCCGACTAGGGATGAAGCGCCCACGACCAACTCACCGGGTGCTGCTGGTGGCACTACTCAGTAGCTTGGTACTGTTGTTGGAGATGGGTGGTGTTTTGGTGCTTTCAATGCTCCAGTTGCCTTCTCCTGGATACTTTTGGGCAGTTGTTCTGTGGGTTGTACTCTACTTGCTCTTACCATTGACAGTGATTATTGGGTCACTGCCAACGATGATTTTATCGGCACTGATAACATACCGAACTCTGAGCCAAGCACGTAGCAAGCTTCTGCAAACGAAGCCAAGAGTTATTGGGATTGGCGGAAGTTATGGGAAGACCTCAACCAAACATCTGCTACATCACTTTCTATCCCAGAAGTACACCGTTTTTGTCACACCCAAGTCCTTTAATACCAAGTTATCAGTTGCTCAGAGCATAGTTGCGGGATACAAGAAACAACAGATCGCGCTCTTAGAGTACGGAGCATACATCACGGGGGAGATCGCTTATCTCACTACCTGGTTTCCACCTGAAATAGCAGTTGAAACTGGCTTCACACCTCAGCACTTAAGTTTATTTGGAACACGGGAGAACAGTATTCTGGCTGAGTCAGAGTTAATTGCTGCTCTGCCCGAAAATGGAGTTGTCTTTTGTAACGGTCAAGATAGTGGAGCGGTAGAGATCTGCAAAACGGGCGCCCAAGATAATCATGCTCAAATCAAGATGTACTCTGGCAGCCAATCTTTAATTGCGCTTGAAAATTCCCGTCTAAATGACAAAGGTGAACTACAAGTAACCTGGAAGAAAAAGAAGATTCAAACAAAATTAATTGGTCTGCAGTACTTGGTCAACCTCCAGGCTGCTTTTTTGGTTAGTCAAGAGTTTGGCCTTTCGGATAGTGAGATCATTGAGGCGGCCGAGACATTCCAGCCCAACAGCTCCTTTATCGAAGCGATGACACTTAAAACGGGAGCTTACTTCATTAATGATGGTGGCACCAGTAATCCAATGGGTTTCAATGCCGCTCTAGATTTGCTGGCCGCACTTCCATATCCCAAGAAGGTACTACTTACCGCAGGGATGATCGACCTAGGTGAAGAAAGTCGGCAGATCCACTTTCGCTTAGCGACCAAAGCCAAAGAATTACAGCTGACTGTTGCTCACGTGGGCATTGATGGTCATGATGAGTTTGCGGAAGTTTTTGCCGAAGAGTTGGTGACAGATCTCGACGCGGTGCAAACATTGATCAAACATACAGACGAGCAGACCGTTATTCTTTTAGAAGGTAAAGTACCCAAAGTACTTGAAGATCAAATCACTGCCTTAGTACAAAGATAACTATGCCAAAACCGTTATTTCATAGCTTAGGATCAAACTACTCTTCTGATTTAGTAGCGATCGCCAATCAATATACTGATGATCCATTACGTCACCAAGATGAGCAGAGTAAGCTTCTGCTAGAAGCATTAGAAACTCGCTTTTCTGGTACTGGTATGTTGGTGTACAAAGGACGCGATGCGATTGAACTAGCATTGCGACCAATCGCCCAGTCTCTCTCCCGAACAGGAAAACAGCTCGGTGTCCTGACACAAGGATTAGCCTGTCACGCGATTGAAGAAGGAATCGTGCGTGCGGGACTCTTTCCTGTCTATGCTGACCTCGCTGAAGGCAGTTTAGGGCCTTCAGTAGAGACATTAAAAGCAGCCCTTGAACGCGCAAAAGAATCGAGCATTGAAGTAAAAGTAGTCTTCTTACAACACTTATTGGGGTATGTAAACGACGTTCAAGCTATCAGTGAGTTTTGTAAGAAGCATCAACTCATACTGATTGAAGATTTAGCTCAGAGCTTTGGCGCGAGTGACGTCCAGCATCGTCAGGTAGGAACACTAGCTGACGTGGTAATTTTTTCTTTTGGTCGAGACAAAGTACTTGATGGTGTTTCAGGTGGAGCGGTACTGTTTAAGCAGTCATTTTGGAAGCAGGTAGATTTGGATGCAGAGTGGGTGAAGATTCATCTACCGACAGAGTTTCCACCCCAAAATGTGGTAAAAAAAGAGCTTTTTTACCCTGGTCTAACTCAGTTTATTCGACAAACTCATCAAGTATTAGTGGGGAAAGTTGTCTTTAAAATTGCTCGAATGTTTGGCTTTTTAACTTCTCCAATTGCCGCCGCAGTGGCTTATCCTACCTTACTACCGGCAGGATATGTCAGCTTAGTGTTATGGCAACTCAAACATCTAGAGGCTCAACTTACGCATCGTCGCGAACTAGCAACATTTTATCTACATGAACTGCAAAGCATCCCGGAAGTGAAATCATATTTGGCGGAGGATCGCATAGCTCATGATGTACATTTGCGTGTCCCTGTACTGATGGACTCAGCAACATCACTGCAAAAATTTTTAGCTAACTGCACTGCGGAAAATATTCATATTACAGATAGATGGTATCGTAATGTCGTTGATTCTGGTTCGCTACGTTATCCAACGCTTTATAAAGCAGGAACATGTCCAGTTGCAGAGTCTACTGCAGAGCGGTTGCTTAACTTACCAACTCATCAATACATTACCCGTCAGGATGCCAAGCGTATTATGACCATACTACGGTCAGCTCAAGGAGAAGCCTAATGTCACTCACACTGCAAACGTCTTTAGTTGAGTCTAAAGAAGCTTGGGAAGCTTTCTTGGCTACATCTCCAACAGCTAACTTTCTTCAGTCTTGGAACTGGGGAGTGTTTCATCAAAAGTTAGGAAAGAAAGTTTTTCCACTTGGTCTTTTTCAGAATGATCAACAAGTTGGAGCGGCGATGGTGGTCAAAGAAGAAGCCAAACGAGGGAACTACCTGACTGTGGCAGGTGGTCCGCTCCTTAATTGGCAAGATGCCACTCAGCTGCAAACAGTGTTTGATGCGTTACGACAACTTGCTCAACAAGAGGGTTGTCAATTTGTCAGAGTTCGACCACAAGAACGTGAGACCGATCAACTTCGAGATATTGTCCGCCAACTAGGTTTGCAACAGTCCCCTATGCACTTAACAGCTGACTTAACTCTTCAACTAGACTTAACCCAAAGTGAAGAGGAGTTGTTGGCTGGAATGAGAAAAAACACTCGCTACGAAGTTCGCCGAGCTGAGAAGTTGGGAGTAGAAGTGCGACAGTCCGAAGATCCTAATGATATTCAGGCTTTTTATGATCAGCAATTAGAAGTGGCTAAACGACACAACTTTGTGCCATTTAGTTATCAATTTTTGCACGAACAGTTCATTACCTTTGCACGAGATCATCAAGTGAAACTCTTCCACTCCTACCATGAAGGCAAGCTATTAGCTTCGGCCTTTATCATTTTCTATCACCAAGAGGCTGTCTATCACTATGGTGTTTCAACAGCGGCAAATGAGAAACTCCCTGGTTCATATGCCTGCCAATGGGCGGCAATTCGATGGGCGAAAGAAAATGGTGGATTAAAGTACAACTTTTGGGGAATTGCACCCCAAGATCAGACAGAGCATCGCTTTGCTGGCGTCTCACTCTTTAAACGTGGTTTTGGGGGTGAAGAAGTTCAGTATTTACCTGCCCATGACCTTCCAGTGAGTGCTGGCTATCAAGTGGTACGCGGATTTGAGCTGATTCGTAAAAAGTTGCGTAAGCTATAAGCTTAGCGACTAATGGTGTACTTATCCAAGTATTTAAGGAAGATAACTGGTGGATCTTCAGAAAAGAACTGCTGGAAGTCGGTGTAGATCTCGGCTCGACGACGTTGATCGTCAGTTTGTCGGCCACGTTCCAATAAACTGTCGATACGCGTATTCCGATAGCCGGTAAAGTTGGTCGGCTGTCCAGTGTGCCACAGCGCGTATTGATCTGGGTCAGGTGGTACTGTTTGGCCGATGAGTAAAGTTTGGAAGTTACTGGTATCTGCAAAGCTGTTAACTGAAACTTGTACCTGCATTTTTAAGTTTTCACATAACTCTTTTTCTTTAATATCTTTACTGTTTTGGCAGACCGTCGCGGCGTCTTGTCCGAGCTGCTCCCAATTAGAGCGAATGCGTTCCGCTTCTTCAATAAAGTTAGTAGTGGTGGTCAAGGTGAACTGAATTGGTGTTCTGGGTAGACCATTTGGTGTTAAGAGTAGTTCGATCGCCCGCTCTTTATCAAAGTCATAAATCTTTGATACATCTGCGTAGGCCCATGAAAGAGGGCTAATTGGGTCAGTGGCTCGAGAGTCATCAGCAGGCTTTTCAACGCCATAGTTGAGTGCCAACCGAAGTTCCTTATTTTTAAATAGGTCGTCATTTAGGTTAAAAAAGACGCCAAGATAGGTGTGTTGGTCGAGTGTTTTCTCTAAAGTAATATTTGGCCAGTCAGCGAGTTGCTGTGGGTTTGAAAGGTTTGGAAGCTCGTCGACCTCACCCCGTTCAAAGCCCGCAATAGCGTCAGCTTCGGTAACGTAAAAACGATAGATCAATTGGTCATTCGGACCGTCAAGTGTTAGCTCGGTTAAACGTCCACCACCAGCTCGCTCGTCATAACGAATGAGTTGATATTGACCCGTGCCAATGATCTTGCGTCGTTCAAAGAAGTAAAGATAAGGTTCGGTGCTTTGGCGGAAGACTGGTTCAGCCACTACTGTGGGAAAAGGTGAGAAAGGATCGTTCAGCTTAAAGATAATCTCATTCTGATTCGTAATGATCTGAACGTCTTTAAAGTTATAGCTAAGATCATCAGGAGTAACTGGTTCGCCATCTTGCCACAAGACATTTTGGCGAAGCAAGAAGCGATAGGTCTTGCCGTCATCTTCGATAATCCAACGCTCTGCCAAACTCCCAGCTGCAGAGCCATCTTCATTAAGTTTAGTCAGACCTGTACTAATATTTTCTTGAATGTTTCGAGGTAAGTTATCAAGGGTAAAGCTGCCCACAACTCCGATGTATCTGCGTGGCTTGAAGTTAATTTTTTGGACCACAAAGGGAAGAAAGACTGAAAAAAGCAAGATCGCACCAATCACCGACGCTAAGACAATCACGCCGTGTTTACGGAAGAAGGTGGAGATGTACCAGTAGAACTTTCTCATTGTGTCGTCGGCAGTTACGACCGAACAACTAAGTTGGCAACGGAGAGTGCTGCAAAGACAACGACGCCCACAATAGTGAGAATGAACACGACGCGTTCAACTCCTCGCTTAGTGTGATAGGTTTCGCCGCCACCGCCCCAGCTTGTTCCTAAACCAGAACCTTGAGCTTGTAGCAAGATTGCTCCAGTCAATAGGACTGAGACAACGATTTGTACGATCAATAAAACTTCTCGCATAGCTTCCTAAATTGTAACACTTTTGATAGTGCTGTCTGCTGTCAGCTTTAGACTAAGCGGCCACTTGTTGTTGTCGTGTCTCACGCATCACTGTGACGGTTACAGTTCCTGGATACGTCATCTCATTCTTGATGCGATCGCGAATCTTCATGGCCAGAACTTGAACATCATCGTCTTTTGATTTCTCTGGGATCAGCATCACGCGAACTTCACGGCCTGCCTGAATCGCAAAGGCGTGATCAACTTCTGGGTAGGAAGTGGCAATTGTTTCTAGCTTCTCCAAACGTTGGACGTATTCTTCGTAGTTTTCATAACGAGCACCCGGTCTGGCACCAGAAATGGCGTCTGAGATGTAGACCACCATAGATTCAGGACTGGTGAACGGTTCATCTTCGTGGTGCTGCGCAATACAGTCGATAACGGATTTAGGTAAGCCGAACTTCTTAGCAATTTTCACACCCAGTTCAATGTGACTGCCTTCTTCATCTGGACTGACTTTACCAATATCATGAAGTAAACAACCAAGTTTAACGACATTTACATCTAATCCGAGTTCATGTGCCAACTTAATACCAATCTTGGTTTCTTCCAACGTATGGGCAATTAGGTTTTGACCGTATGAGAAACGATACTTGAAACGACCAAGCATCTGCATCAGTTCGGCTGGAAGGTTATAAACTCCGACTTCATGACAGAGTCGTTTGCCTTCCTCGAACATAATCCGGTCGAGCTCAGTAGATACTTTTTTGACGACTTCTTCAATACGTGCTGGTTGGATACGACCATCTTTGACTAAACGCTCCAAGGAGATACGAGCGATCTCACGACGGACAGGGTCGAAACAAGACAAACGAACTTCGGTGGGAGAAACGTCGAGGTCAACATCTACTCCAGTTACTCGCTCGAAAGTACGAATGTTACGACCGGCTTTTCCAATAATCCGACTTTTATCTTCTTCAGAAGCGAGCTGCACTACCGAAACGGTGTACTCAGCCACATAGTCAGTAGCACCATGTTTCATGGCATCCACTAAAATTTCACGAACGCGCTCTTGAGCTTCATTTTTAGACTCTTCTTCTTTTTGACGAATAAAGGTGGCCATTTCTTTAGCCAACTTTTTCTCTAATGACTCAAACAGATTAGCTTTCGCTTCATCTTGAGTCATACCGGAAACGGATTCGAGGCGCTCCAGAACTTGCTGTTTGGTTTCTTCTAACTTTTGACGTTGTTCTGTTAAGTCGCGGCGAACTTTTTCTAACTGTTGGTCTCGCTCATCAAGTTGAGAGAGGCGAGAGTCGATCCGATCAATTTTTTGATCAAGTGAACGCTGCTGATCTTCGAGTGATTTACTCAGCTGACGAGTTTCTTGCTCTGCTTTCGTGCGGATCGCCAATGCTTCGTCTTTTGCTTCGACAATGATCTCGCGGGCTCGAGCTTGTGCTTCACGAACTACGGCTTGAGAGTCTACATTAATAGGTTTGGACTGTTGCTGAGGAACAGCTGGTGGTGAGACAGGGCGGATAGGCGCTGGCTTTTGTGCCCCCGTTTTGTGCTGGTCAGCTCCCTGCTGTTGAGCTTTGGGCTGAGGACGAGCAGGCTGAGCCTGACGAGGTTGAGTTGCTTTAACGGAAGAACTCGGTTGTTTTCCGTTCGCAAACAAGTTTGATAGATTTCCAAAAAATGACATAGTACTCCAATTCTGCCTGACATCAACGTCAGGGTACTAGTCACTTGTCAAACTACTTAGGAAGGTCCCAGCGGAGGAGTGCCCCGAACTGCTAAGCAGGGGGATGTATCTGTATGGCTAACTTCGAGTGAAGACCAAATCATACTAATGAAATAATTCCGCTATTCTTACGTAGTTTTTACAAGTAACTTAGTTTCTAAGCCTCCATTGTACCTTTTTTTACGTCTGAGTCAATGCTATAGGCCAGATTTTCCAGAGGTGAGCTTGAGATTGACTGACTCCGATAGGGCACCTTTTTGCTGTGGTATATAGCTACTCAGCTTTGGTCACTTCTTCTTTTGTGGCTTTGGAAGAAGGCTTCACCTTTTCCCAAATAGCACGCTCCACCTCTTTCATCACCTGTGGATTCGTTTTGAGGTAGTCTTTCGCGGCTTCTTTGCCTTGACCAATAACTTGTCCTTTATACTTGTAGAAGCTGCCGCTTTTCTCGAGAATACCTTTCTCACTGCCAATATCAACGACGTCTCCTTCTCGAGAAATACCGTTGGCATCCATGTCAAACTCAGCAATCCGGAATGGTGGTGAGAGTTTGTTTTTCACTACTTTGACACGGTGGCGACTGCCCACAATTTGATCACCTTCTTGGATATTGCCAATTTTACGGATATCTAACCGTTGAGAAGCGTAGAACTTAAGAGCGTTTCCACCTGTGGTGGTCTCTGGATTTCCAAACATGACGCCGATCTTCATACGCAGTTGGTTTGTGAAAATAACCAAAGTTTTCGTTTTATTAATAGCAGCTGTCAGCTTACGCATAGCCTGGGACATTAGCCGAGCTTGTAAACCCATCTGAGCGTCACCCATGTCTCCCTCAATTTCTGCTTTGGGAACTAAGGCAGCAACAGAGTCAATGACAATAATGTCTAAACCTCCAGATCTAATCAGCGTCTCTGCGATTTCGAGTGCTTGTTCGCCGTAATCAGGTTGAGAGATAAATAAGTTGTCGATGTTCACGCCAATATTTTGTGCACGAACAGGATCAAGTGCATGTTCGACGTCAATAAAAGCAGCCACGCCGCCAGCCTTCTGGACGTCGGCAATAGCATGCAAACATAGTGTTGTTTTTCCGGATGCCTCTGGACCATAAATTTCAACGATCCGACCTCTGGGGAAGCCCCCGATGCCAAGAGCCAAGTTAACGGCCAGTGAACCAGTAGAAATACTGGGAATTTGCCCGAGATTATTTACAGACTCACCCATCTTCATGATTGAGCCCTTGCCAAACTGCTTCTCGATTTGTTGAAGTGCAACGTTGACGGCTTGTGAACGGCCTGATTCAGTTGCGGGTTCTGGATTTTGTGCTGCGGCTTTTGCCATATGCTCCTTTTTGGACAGAGTTGTGCGAGAAGTTTCGGTTTTCTTTCTCGTTTATGCAGTACCTATACTGTAGAATTGTGACTAAAATAGCAAGTGGTTCTTACATCTTCCGTAGTAAATGGGTAAGAAGACAGTTGGAAACCAGGTTCGGGGAGTAGTTCAGATGGCTAGAATGCTCGCATGGGGTGCGAGTGGTCGCAGGTTCGAGTCCTGTCTCCCCGACAAATATATATCTTGACCTCTTTTGCGTCTCTTTTTTTCTCAGTATACTGATGGCATGCCACCTCGCCATTCTAATAAAGAAGAAAAGCCGTTTCTTAAAAAAATTGCCCCGTACTTACTTATTTTTGGTGTTCTTGTCGCCAGTTTTATTTTTTCCAGAGTAATTCCGAATGCTGGTGCCGCCTTTCGAACTTTTCCTGAAGGTCTGTACCTAACGGTTGCGTTGATATTTGCGATCGGATTTGGGACAAGAAAGTTCTCTAAAAAAGTCTTTATTCCATCTTTTGTGTTAGCAATTTTGATGGGAATTGCGCTTCAGCCGCTTTTTAGTTCGTTAACCGAAAACTTTTCGACGCTCTCAATTATCAATGAGTTTTTAGCCGCATTGATCTTATTCGGCAGTGGTGTAGAGATGCCGTGGCATAGCTTTAAGAAGTACTTTGGTCCTGTGGCAAGTTTAGCTTTATTTGGCATGTTGGTGTCAGTTTTAGTTTTTGCCTTGATCTTAGAAGCCTTAACAAATATTGCAGGAATTGATATTCCTGCTTCCTCGTTCTTACTCATGGCGGCCATCTTAGCCGCTGTTGAGCCTTCAGCAATTATTCCGATGTTTAAGAAGTTGCGGTTTGCAGACCGAAAAATTAAAGATGTCGCTATTGCTGAAGGAGCTGTGAATGATGTTACTGGTACGGTCATTACTCGTTTCTTCTTAGTTGGCGCTTTGGCAGTTTCTGGAGAGGGAAAGACTGTACTAGATACATTCATTCCATTACTTAGGCGAGAACACTTCGATATGTTTGCACTAGAGATAATTTGGGGAGTGGTGGTCGGTATCATTGGGGCAAAGATTTTGAGTATGTGGTACAACGCTGAAACCACAGAGAGAGATAATCCGGCACTTTTCTTTGCTGTCCCAATCTTTAGTTATGCACTTGGTAGCATCATTGGGGGTTCGGGGTACTTGGCTGCTTTTGTGGCTGGTTTGCTCTACCAAACGTCGACCAGCACACGGAATGTGGCACACTTCTTTGAAACCTTTAATAGTCACTTAGTTGTGCCAGTTATTTTCGTATTATTAGGAGCAGTAATTCCTATCCCAGCGTTAGTTCAAACTGCTGCTATCGGTATTATTGCGTCGTTGCTGTTTATGTTTGTGGTTCGTCCGCTAGTAGTCTTTTCTAGCTTGGTGCCATGGATGTTTGGCCAAAATCGACAGTTTACATTTTCTGAGTATCTTTTCTTAAGTACTATTCGTGAAACCGGTGGAGTTTCAGCCGTGCTGCTCTTAATTATTGCTTCGCAGGGAGTGGCGGGAATTGACTATATTTTCGGGATTGGATTTTGGGTCATCTTTATGACCTTGATTGTTGAGCCACCATTAACGCCGTGGCTCACTCAAAAGTTAAAGCTAGCTGAACCTATTGAAGAGTAGATCAGCTATTGTCTACGACAAAAAGGAGCTTTTCCATATCAGCGGGCTCGATTCCTAATCTGCGGCTACTTTCTTCAGTTTGATAGGACTCGCTCTGATGATAGTAAGTAGAGGTAATACTTTCCGCATTTCTTTCTTGAATTGCAGCTGACTCCACAATAATACTGCCTGGTTCAGCCCATTGATCTGGATTGAAAAGTGTAAATAAAGTAATAAAAGTTTGAATATCTTGAGTTGCTGCCAGGTGCATCCAAAAACTGTCCGTAAAAACACCTTCATCAGCGGCACGCATGTAGGCCAAGATCTCGTTAATATCACTAGGTTCATCAACGTAGTCAAACTGGTTGCCTTCTTGAGGCGTAACTGTTTGAGTCAGCTCGGTATAGAAGTTACTTACTTCTTCTTCTGTGTAAAACTCCTGTTTGCTTGGGTGAGTAGAAAGAGGGAAGCCAACAGGAGTTGCCGAAGGAGATTGCTGAACTTTGATTGCGTGCTGTCTCAAAAAGTGCTTGTCAGAGATGAGCATGATAAAGCTATCGGGATTCTTTTTTCTAGCAGCTTCCGCAAGCTGAGCTAGCTGCTGGTCACTGAATCGTTTTTCGCTGCTACTGCCAGATTGAGCGAGGAGGACGACTTTACGGTTACCAAGGGTTTCGCGAATCCGACCGGCATACTCTGCCACTTTTTCTTCATCGTAGTGTTGTAAAGGGCCAGACTCGCTTCGCCACAGACGGGGAGGCAGGTCGTAGACTTCTGGTGCTACATTTACCCCTAAAGTCACAGAGAAAATCCATAGTCGTTGCTGATAGAAAGTTCCTTCATCTCTAGTTTTCCGGTCAAGAACTTTAGTCGCCATGCCCACTTGTAAGATAAGCTCACTCAACTCATTAATGTTCTGCTCATCCGGTTCGTTTGAGACAAGATGAATATGTTCTGGATTAAGACCCTCTTGCTGACATAAAACATGGAGGACTTCCATCAGCGCAGACTGGGTCAGAAGAGCATCGCCGTGCTTCGTGGTACTCGTAAGGTAAAGTGGCTGTTCCTGGCGAATTTTCTCGCTGATAGTTTGGCGAAACTTAGCAACTCTTTCTGCAAAGGCAGATTTTTCCTTAGGCTGGGTTTCTTCAGTGCTCAGCTCGGTGCCCTTATCTTGATGCATTATTTGAGTATAGAATAGAACAAGATCTTGTGCAGAAGCTGTTAGGAGAAGGGAACAGTGTGGAAGAAAAAAAGTACATTCTGAATGCTGATATTGTTCGCATCTTTGCTCTCTTTGCGGTGGTTGGAATTCACCTTCTTAATCCGATCTACTCACGACCCGACTTTTTTAACGGAACATTTTGGTGGCTGACATTTGCCCTTAACTGTCTCTTTCGTGTCAGCGTGCCGCTATTCGTAATGTTGAGTGGTTACTTAGTCTTACCGAAAGAAGCTACATTGACTGAAAATCTCCACCGAGCTTGGAAGCGAATAGTTGTGCCACTTCTGAGTTTTTACTTCATTGGTTACGTCTATAACTTAACTACTGCATATCTTCGACAAGAGCCATTTGACTACAGCTCGCTTGTTCACAACCTAAGTAAAAATGGATATAGCTATCTTTATTTCCTAGTTATTCTAGCGTTTTTATACGTTTTAATACCCTTTTTTCAGGCCGTGCTACAAAAGAAAGACAGGCAGTTAACGGCTTATGTCATTATTTTCTTCTTTCTGAATGGCCTAGTTGCCACATTTGCGCGTTACTTTAGCCTACGAGTAGGAGACGTTTTCAATACCTACACAACCTGGGTTTTGTGGGTTGGGTACTTCTTGTTGGGCTACTGGATCCGTGAACATCTTCCTGATTTAGGAAAGTACACAAAACAGCTGTTGGCGCTCTTTGGATTAGGTTATGTAGTAACTCTCGTTTGGACGTACTGGAGCTACTTTCTGCACTGGCGAGGCGAAGATATCTTCTATATAGGTTTCCAGTCGTATCCAGAAGAGTATTTAAGTATTGGTGTGACAGTAATGTCTATAAGTTTATTTATTTTAGCGATGGGGACTACTCGTTTTAGTCAATTTTTCCACTCGATAACAGCTAAGCATCGACTTCAGTGGTGGGCACAGATTAGTTTTGGTGTTTACTTAGTCCACCCCTTGGTAATTGACTTTCTTCATCGGTTTTGTGGAGTTACGGCTGATAGTCCACTCATGCCAAATATAACAGTGTATGTGCTGGTAAGTGCTACTCTCACTTTTGGAATTAGTATTTGCTTGTCAGCTCTCTTAAATAAGTTGCCATACTTCAAAGCAGTGGTAGGTAAATAATACACATTCTTGACACACATCTAGTCGAGGAATAGAATGAGATTATCGTCCAAGTTCCTTTTATTATAGGGCAAAACCTTGTTCAAAAGATTAATGACGATAGCGCAAACACATGCGCTAATGATTGGGTTTGGCTTTGAAGGTATGGGGATTGGTAGCGTTGCGCTCGATCTCCCCGTCTGGATTGGCTTGCCAGTCATGCTGATCGGCGGCGGTTTAATGTTGTACGCAACACATAAATCGTATGTCCGTTAAGTGAAGACCAGCCGGGGGACTCCCCGACTGGCCTTTTTGTATTTGATCAACTACACTCAGGCTATGGCCTCTCCCTTTCAAGAAGCGTATCAAAAACTTAACCCCCTGCAGAAAAAAGTAGTGGACACCATTGATGGCCCGATGATGGTAATTGCGGGTCCAGGAACCGGGAAAACACAAGTTTTAACTGTTCGTATTGCCAATATCCTGAAGCAGACAGATACGTCTCCCGGAAGTATTTTGGCACTAACTTTTACAGAATCTGGCGCTCACACTATGCGCCAGCGATTAATTCAGTACCTTGGAACCGATGCCTATAAAGTAAGAATCGAAACATTTCATGCTTTTTGTGATGACGTGATTCGTAACTTTCCTGAGTACTTTCCTCTTCCTTTACATAGCCAACCTTTAAGCGATATTGAAAAGTTCCAAGCTTTTGAACAGTTGCTTCAAACGCTTCCCTTAACAAGTCTAAAAACAATTAACTCACCATTTCATTATTTGAAACCTGTGATGAAAGCAATCTCCGATCTGAAAAGAGAAGGCATCTCGGTTGCACGTTATCAACAGCTTGTAAAAGAAGAAGAAGAGCTTTTTCAATCTGAAAAAAATGAACTAAAAAAAACTGCTTTGACAAAACGGGAAAAAGAGTTAGCCAAAATGAAAGAGATTGGGGTTCTGTTTCAGCAGTATCAAGAGTTACTCACCCAACAGAAACGTTATGACTATGATGACATGATCTGTTTTGTAGTTGAGGCGTTTCAGCAGAGTGCAGAACTGCTGGCAGAGTATCAAGAGAAGTTTCTTTATATTTTGGTAGATGAGTATCAGGATACCAATGCAGCCCAAAATAAAGTGGTTGACCTGTTGGCCTCGTATTGGGGAGAAGCAGCAAACGTCTGTGTAGTGGGAGACCCACATCAATCAATCTATCGCTTTCAAGGAGCTTCATTAGAAAACACCTTGGGATTTTTACATCGTTATCCCAATGCAACAGTTATAACCTTACGAAATGGCTATCGTAGTCCTCAGTCAGTTTATGATGCTGCAGCTGCAGTAATTCAACATAACCCGCCACTCGAAAAGGAAGTTGGTCAACTTTCTTCACAAGTACTTGAGAGCTTAAATGAAGGTTTAAACAAGCCATTACTTAGCCAGCAAAACGCGCAAGCAAAAAAGGCAGTTGAGGTAGTAGCTCTAGCGACGGAACAACATGAACAGATGTTTCTTGTTCAACAAGTTCAGCATCTTTTAAAAACGGGAGTTGATGCGCAAGAAGTTGCCGTCTTATATCGAAATAATGCCGATAGCGTTGATCTTCAAGATGTTTTTGCCAAACACGGAATCTCCGTCGCGGTGGAACTAAAACGAGACATTCTCCAAGCTGAAGTAATTCAGCACCTGTTCCTCTTATTAAGAAGTATTTTGCAAATTAGAAGTGGAGTGGATGGACCAGAGCTTGCATCACTTTTATTTGCGCCTTGGTGGCAGTTAGAAAAGTTAACAGTGATGAAGGTGTTGCGAGCGGCTGGCAAAACAAACAATACAGTCTATGAACGTATTGCTCAAGGCTATGTGGAGTTGATAAAGCTGCAGGAGACAAAAGACCTTACCCCGCTTGATTTTCAAACTTTGGAAGACTTCTTTGAGCGTTTACGTACCTGGGCAATGGATGAACCCAACACGCCATTTGGGTACTGGTTTGAAGGCGTACTAGAGACCTCAGGTTTTATTGAATGGCTGACTCGACAGCCAAATAGAGTAGAGCTTTTAGAGTATGTGAATGCATTGCTTCGGTTTGTTCGTCAATTGACTGCGGGAGGTTCGCGTTTAGATTTAAATGGGTTTCTTCACATCGTGGCCACAATGCAAGAGCATCAACTGGCGGTTCCTGTTGACACAACAGTTCTCCAAACAACGGGCGTAACATTTTCAACCACTCACAAAGCCAAAGGTAGAGAGTGGGAGTACGTTTTTATCATGCAGTGTGTCGACGGAAAGTGGGGAGGTAGTAAGGCGAGTCGTTCACTCCCTTTGCCGGCTGGTGTACTAGAGTTTGACCTACACGCCCCGGAAAGTACAGCAGATGATGATCGACGGTTATTTTACGTCGCACTCACTCGTGCCAAGAAAAAAGTAACGATCTCGTACCCGGAAACGGTGATGTCAGGACAGCATACAAAGCAAGTTCTCGAAAGCATCTTTATTCATGAGATTCCCGATAGTGAAAAAAAAGTTGTTCATCAAGAGTTTAGTGAGAGTGAGACCACTCAGTTCTTGGAAAAAATTGTTACCCCAAAGCCACTGGTTGATTGGAACGAGAAAGAGAGGGCTTGGTTGCAACAACTGGTTCAAGAGATGTCATTATCAGTATCTGCTCTGAATACGTACTTACGCTCACCACAAGAGTTTTTAGCTCGGTATCTTTTAAAAATGCCTCAACGTCTAGACGCTCGCTTGGCGTATGGAACAGCCATGCACGCGGCCTTAGAAAAAATCTATCGAGAGTGGCTCGAGCAACATAAACTGCCTATTGAAGGAGAAGTTCAAGCCTATTTTTCACAGATCTTGGAAAAACAAGGTCTACCATCCACGGAGTTTGAGCTAAGAAAAGCAAAAGGGTTTCAAACGCTACACGATTACCTTCAGCGACCAATTGAGCAGTCACAGCCAGTATTTTTGGAGAAGTTTTTTGGCTATGGTTCTAGCACCACCATCTTAGAAGATGTCCGTTTGACTGGCAGAATTGACCGTGCCGACTGGCTTGATCAGAATCTTAAAACTGTTCGTGTTTTTGACTATAAAACTGGGAGGAGCAAGACGCTGAATGAGATTGATGGAAAGGTGGGGACGAGTGAGTACTCAGAGCGAGAGTTGCAGTTACCGGAAGCCATTCGAGGACCTCTGAAACGACAGCTACTATTTTACAAGCTACTTTGTCAGCTGGATGCGTCTTTTATGGGGGATGTTCAATCTGGAGTCTTTGAGTTTATTGATCCAGACACTAGTACTGGAAAGTATGTGACGAGAGAGCTTCCTTTGCTTGACGACGACGTTGAGCTCTTAAAAGAACTTATTCTTGAAGTAATGAATGAGATTAGATCTCTCTCATTTCTTACTTCCAACTCTTAATACTGAAGTAGACTGAATTGGCAAACTTGGTATTAACGGGAATACCAGTCCAGTTGGGGAAGAAGAGCAAGAAAACAACCCAGGCTGCAAGCAGAACAAGACCGACATATAACAAGCCATGTTTGTACGTTCGCCAGACACGCATCATCCAGTAGGCTAAGAGAATAGCTAATAGCGGAACCGCAGGTGTGTAATGATAAAAGAACATGATCCGAGGTGACAGATTCCAGGGAAACCAAACTGCAAAGTAGGCGACGGCTAAGTAAAACAGTTTCCCTAACCCAGTATTTACGTCAGTGAACGCTAAAACTGCCTCACGAACTTTGTGCAGTAAGCCTTTGCTCTTACCAGTAACTTTTTTATTGAGTTGTTTAAACATGTGAACGAAGAGTGCTAAGACAGTTGTAATAACTGCTAAATCTCCAAACCAAAAGAGCACAGGGTTACCCTGGGCGTAAATGTTGGCAATTTTGCCCTCATCGTACTTGACATACATCCAGACTGGTCGAAGGTTGAGGAACCACTCTAATGGACGAGATTGGTAGTTATGAGTTGCTTCTAAAGTGGTCTGATACCAGATGATTTGGTGGTGCAGTTCTGAAAAGTGGGAAATTAACCGTTTACATCCACCCCTAGCTTCAAGGCTTTCCCAGAACGTGTCATTTCCAGTCACTGTCTTCATCACTGATACCCAAGTAGAAGACTCTTGACTGCAGTAACACTCGCCATTTAACGGTCGATCAAGCTCGCAAACAAACGACTTACCCTGAAGGAACATGTGGGTGTACGACAAGAAATAAACAGCAAAGGGAAGTGCGACTAAGATAATAAAACGAGCTAACAGCGTTTTCAGCGCTTTTACTTTAGTGGGGGCAATAGCAGAAAGCTTGGTAAGTAGGAAAAGTAATTCAAAGAACCAGATCACACCGAGTCCGAACAGTCCAGACCACTTTGTTCCCATAGCAACTCCCGCACAGATGCCGCTTAGGACTAACCGCTTAAATAGCATCGAGCGAGCTGCAGATAACTGCTGAGGATGGTCAATCACCTTTTGTAACAACTGTCGGTACCAAAAGTACACTATGAACGTGAGGAGTAACCAAAAAGTGACATGAATGTCGTTCATGGCTAAACGTGATTGGACTAAGAGTAAACCATCAAGCGAAGCCAAGAAGGCAGCTATTAAGGCAATACGCTTATCCTTAAAAATGAGGCGAGCCAGCTCAGCTGTGAGATAGATCACTCCAACGCCAAAGAGCACCGAGCTAATCCGCCAGCCCATTGGGGTTTCACCAAACACTTTAATTCCTAAAGCCTGAGTGTACTTAGCTAGAGGCGGGTGAAGCCAATCAACTGCAGTATTAGGCTCAATAGGATCGTTCCACCACTCATATGCACGAACGTCATTTCGAGCAATTAACTTGGCAGTGACGGTGTGGTAGACCTCATCAAAGATGTAGCTTTGGATCTCTCCCACTCGGTAAAAACGGACCACAAAAGCGAAGAAACAAAGAATAAGGAGACAGAGCTTGTAGTTTTTTTCTAACCAAGTTTGCACAACGTATAGATTATCCAACCACGTAGAGAACAACAAGAGTGACTATGCCAAACAAGAAAGCAGTCGTAAGAAGTGGTTTGTCACGTAGCAAGACAGTTTCGGGTGACTCACCTTGGTTATCTTCATAAATTAAAAGCAGATACCTCATCACCCCAAAAATAACTAAGGGCACTGTTAACATGAGTAACTTTTCTGACTGTAGGGTGCGTGGCAGAAGTGTATAGACTTCTAACAGACCTCCTTCAGGACGAATGCTATCTCGTTGGAAAGCAAAAAGTGCGTAGGTCAACCAGGTTGAGTTGGCGAACATAGCTGTGTATTGATCAAGTAAGCGTTGGCTGTAATTTTTAAGCGTTTTTCGCGTTTTACCTAAACCTTTAACGGGTGGCTCTAGGGTACTCTCAGGTAAGTTCTTCCCTGTTAATAATGTCCGTTCACTCTGTCTTTTACCGACCGCTAAGAACAGAGAGGCTGAGATGACTGTCAGCAGAAACCAGACACTCATATGCAAGTTAACGACCACGGCTCCGGCATAGATCCGCAGTAGAAAACCAGCTGCAATCGAGAGCACATCAAGAATAGGGATGTTCTTCGTTACCGTGGCGTACAAGATTTGCAACATGAAGTAAGCGGCGATAGTCACCCTAAAGAAAGGCTGAAGATAGAGAGATAACCAGATCACTAAACCTAACAACATAACGACTGTAATCCCTGCAGCTCGAATAGATAGCTGTCCAGAAGCCAACGGTCGTTTGCGCTTGAAAGGGTGAACTCGGTCCGCCTCAATATCAATGATGTCGTTGATGATGTAGACGGCAGAAGTTAAGAGACAGAAGATAAGAACAGCGAAGGTGACGGTGAAAAAATACGGCCACTCGTTGGTAGGAGCGTAAAAGAAGAAGCCAGAGAAGATTAAAGCCGCATAGAGGGCAAAGTTCTTAATCCACTGTCGAGGGCGAGCGGTTTTAAGAAGAAGATAGATCAGATTTGGTTTCATACTACTCGTTGCTTGTGAGTGTACCGTAGTTTTGCCCAAACTAACAAGAAAAATACAGTAGCGCTTGCAGCAAGTATAGCCAAAATCTTACCACGAGTATCTAAGACAAGAGAGAGCACTCCTAAGCTAAAACTGGTAACCCAGTAAAAAATGGCAATCCGTTTCCTGCCCCAGCCGAACACATCAAGAAGTTTATGATGTAAATGACCGCGATCACCCCAAAGTGGTGACTTCCCGGCAAGGAGGCGTCGAGTAATAGTAAAGATTGCGTCGGCGGTAGGAACAGCCAAAACCATCACGGTGGTGGCAAACTTTGCACCAGACAAGATAGCCAGAACCGCCAGGAAAAATCCAGCCAAGGAACCTGCTCCATATCCGGACATAATCCGCTGGGGATAGAAATTCCAGATTAAAAAGCCAGCAAATGCACCTGAAACAATAAATGCGAGCTCTGCGGTCTGTAGCTGTGAAGGGTCTCCGGCAAACCGAAGAGCCAAAATTCCAATAAAGGCCGCTGCAATAGCAACAAAACCAGGCATCTGGCCATCTACTCCTTTAGACCAGTTGACAATGTTCATGTTCCACAAGATGAAAAAGACTGCTAATAGGTCAGACAGAATCCAAATGCTCCGTTCTTCACCAAGCAAGTTAAAGATGAGCTGTGGTTGGTCAAAGTGAATAACTCCCGGACCAAAAGGATTAGTTACATAGGCAATTCCAATGCCACTACCTACCACGGCTAAGGCAGCAGCTAAGCCTGTAAAGATACGAATTTTAGGATTGAGATCGTAAATATCATCTAACGTCCCGACCACAGTTAAGATAAAGGCACCCAGTAAGATTCCAATTAGGTGCTTATCAATCTGTAAAAAGAGCAGTGCTGCAAGAAAGACAGCCCCAAAGATAACCAAGCCTCCCCCACGAGGAACAGCATTTTTGTGGGTAACTTTCGCATGCTTATTTGTTTTAGGATCATCGACCCAGTTGTGTTTAAGGTAAATTCGAATGACTGTCGGAGTGATGAAAAAGGCGAGCGTAAATGCGATGATGAAAAGAAGTGCCAGCATAGCTCACCAAATAATAAAGATAATTCTAATAGCAGCCACAATACAAAGTGCTTGTAATGTTAGAGTAACCCAACCAAACAGCTGATTCATGACACGATTATAAGAACGGAGAGTCGGTAAAATCACTAGATGCAAGATAGTAATAGTGAACGAGAAAGCTGGAAAGAAGAATAACCAAACCTTATCGGCAACATAGTCAGTTGGTTCACCTAAAGAGTAAAAGATAGGAATTACTGGTTGGAGTCGAAAGTAGGCGATGGTAACAACTAACGTCAACGCACAGCTTGAGAGAAGCGACAAGATGAAGTACGTGCGTAAATACTTGGGAAGCCGAAAAGATCGTTGGCCATTGTTAGACATTAAAGTTACCATGCCTTGATTATATCAACGAGTTGAACGTCGCCAGACGGTCATTGTCGGATACTCAGAGTTGGGAATGTACTCACTCATTAAGTACTCACGAAGTCCGGGGAGCGGGACTTGATCTTTCATCACCACGACCAGTGTTGGCTTCTTAGCTTCTATAGCAGTGATTGTTTCTTGGTAAGCGTTAAAGTCGTCGATGTGGAAAGCAACGGTAAACCGGCCAACGGGATTTTTACCACTTAGCGCGTACAGCAATGGATTATTTCCCCAAATAAAGACTTCCATATCTGGAGAACGACGTAAGATCTTTGCTACTTGGTAGTTGTCCTTAAGAACAGGATTAAACTGATCTCGATACTCTTCCCAGCTAATTTGTTGCGTAGCGAGTTTATAGAAAAGATCATAGTAACGTAGCGTTGGGTAAGGCCGAACGTGCAATAGATTGAGAGTTACCAATAGAGTAGAGATAACGATGAACGTACCAGCTGCTTCAATAACTGGCTTCGTAGAGTCTGTTTCACAAAGTAACACGCCATTTTTGCCCGGCTTACACCGACGAATGGTTAGGACAATAATCCAAACTGTAATTGCCACGATTATTGCTAATGCAGGGAAGACCTGCAGGAAGTAGTGTGGATACGGTCGGTTGGAAAGAGTCGCCGCAAATAACGTTAATCCAAGCCAGCTACTGGCAAACAGAAATGCTTTAGAGAAGTGCTTGTGCAAGACGGTTAGGATGTAGACCCAAACTCCAAAAAGTAGCACTTTCCCTTTCAGGGTAAAGAAAAAAGCAATGAGGGCAGAAGGAAACTGGGGATTCCAACTACCAGCATATCTAAAGTTATAGAGTAAGCCGTAATCAATGTACTGAGGTAAGCTACCGCGGAGGAAGTAGTAAACAATCGAAATGAGGATGACTGACAACCAACCAACAAACACAATTCCTAACTGAGTAACGATCGAACCTAAGCTAGATCTAGAGGCTAAGAGGGCTTGTGTAAAGGTTACTTCATTGGCTTTAGCTCTAGAAATCGCTTCCACATAGACAAACCACCCCACCATAAAGAACATCGCAAAGTCAAAAATAGCTGGGACCTTGGTTAAGGTTGCTAGTCCCATCAATGCACCGCTGATCAGTAACCAAATTGTATTCGAGGTGGATTTAACGATATAGGAACGATGAGGGAGTTTACGAGAGGGCTGAAGGAATGCCTGATACAACCGAGTTTGACGAAATGCTAATATGCCTAAAAGAGCGAACATCATTACGAATGTTTCTCCATTTGGAATGTTTCCCTCAAACCGTGGAAGGTTGGTGTAGAGAATAAAAATGATCAAAGCAAATAAACGCTGACTTTTTCGGACAAAGAAGTCTTTAAGCAGAATATAGAATGCGATCGTGCTAACAATGGTGGCAGCCGTTCCTAGCATGCGAAAACCAAATTGTGAGCCGGAGAATAAAGCAAAGTAGTAAATTAAAGGCGTCTTATGATCAATAATATCAACGTAAAGTCGCTCTCCTGCCCGTAAACTATTTCCTAACGTCAGATAAATTGCTTCGTCGCCATACCAGTAGGGTTCGGCAATTGTGGGCACACGAATGAAGAGAACGATTAACGCTAACGCCAACAAAAATGCGTGTTTGTCAAGAAAAATATCGAGTTTGCGAAAGTTCCGCCACAGCCAACGACCTAACATAAAACTCATTATGAACGAAGTTGGAGATGCGTGCAATTCAGAAGATTAGACTTTCTCGGTCACGCGATACTCAATGTACTTGCCTAGCATCAAGCGAGTATGTGCATCTAAACCTGGTAAGGCAGAGAAGAAGAAACCAATAATAGGTAGCATTAAGAACTCTAAAGGTTGGAAAATATATGAAAGAGGGTTTCTTCTGTTAGGACGAGGCGGGCGGTTAACGGCATCAATCACAAAGATCACAAACATCGACAAGAGTGAGAGGGTCAGCAGAAACGAAGTTACTTGTGGAAGTGTCTTTCCTAAAATAGTTCGACTGAACTCTGGATTGAGTAGTGGCGGTAAGATCGCAGAGGTTGTAATAGCAAACCAGTTTACTGGCCACAAGAAGTGATCCTCAATGGTTTTAAATACCCGAACGGTTTTATCCCAAAAAGGAATGCCGTCACTCAAGATGTACTGACGAATGATGTAGGCATCGTCACTGACTCCCCAGGCCCAACGCTGTAGCTGCTGGTACTGGTTCTTCATTGCTGGAATAAATGACTTTGCTTCGGCGGCATCGGCATACACAGGCAAAAAGATGGGCTCCACCTCAAAGTCACCTTTTTTGGCAAAGTAAGACTTGAAGAAGAGACGATAATCTTCTGGAATTACATCAGTATCCCAGTAGCCAATATCATGCACGTGTTTGAGAGAAGTGCTATACGTTGAAAAGTTAACTAGGCGATCTTTTCTCATCAAGATGTACATCTGGGTGACAGAGAAAACGGCCGAAAGTACCCGGATAGGTGCATGTACTTTCCAGATGTTGTTATAGAAAACGATGCCGCCCTGCCAAATCTTATTGAATGGTTTCTTGGTACCTAAAAAGTCATACGTCAGGTTAGTAAAGTAAGAGTGATGAAAAAGAGCATCAGCGTCTTCACTGCTAATCGTAACGTCTTCAATAGGAATGCCTTTCTTATCAATCAACAACTCTTTCGCTCGTTTCGCTCCCCAACTGGTGTTAGAGGACTTACCTTTAACTTCACCTTCGATATCGGGATGTTCTGTGGTCCATAGATCTCCAAAGATCTTGCCGAACTCTTTTTTCAGCTGAACTGCTTTCTCTCGAGCTGCAGAGCCTTCACGCTCTTCAAATGACAACATAATGTGAATATTCTTGAGTGGATAGGTCTGTTGAGAGAGTGCGTGAAGGGTACGTTGTAAGGTTGAAACTGGTTCCTGATAGGTGGGAATAATGATAATGTGGTGAATCTTGTCCCATCGTTCTGGGAAAGACTTTTTAATATCAGCTACCCAGTTGTAACGACTTGAGGCTCGAATTCTAAAGTTGGCAACAATTGAAAGGATGGCAATGTTAATTGATCGATATAACCAGTACACGGCAAACGTAATCACGTAGTACGCCACTAGGGTAGGAACGACGAAAGAGCCCCAGACAGGAAATAAGATTAATGACCAAGAAACAAAACCTGGCAAAATCTCTAGTGCACGTTGAGTACGAATGGGATGGCGACGAAAGTAACGCTTAATCATTGGATATCTTCATTGTAACGCAGATCATCCCCGGGGTTGTAGAGTTGGAAATAACCGATAACTGTTTTTCAAAAGCTGTTCTGGATCCACTGCTAACTCAGTTTGGAGAAACTCGACTGTTTTTGAGATCATCCAAGGGGCACAGGGCTGGCCGCGAAATGGGACAGGGGGTAAAAAAGGCGCATCAGTTTCTACCAACAGATGATCTGGTGGAGTAGTACTGACCAGTGTGCGGATATGATCAGCCGTTTTGTAGGTAACGTTTCCGGCTACACTTACATACGCGCCTCGACTTAATGCTTCTTGCACATATGTTAAAGGGCCAGAAACACAGTGCAACACAAACTCACCAGCAAACTGTTCTTCTTTCAATATCTGCAGAACGTCCAAGTAAGCCGTCTCTGTTTTATCGCGTACGTGAAGGAGCGCCGGTAACTTTCGATGAGTAGCTAGCTGAAGATGCAGGCGCAGCGCCTGTTGTTGTTTGGTTTGGCTAACTTCAATCTGGTTGGTCGTCATCCCGTCAAAACGAAAGTAGTCTAAGCCAGTCTCGCCAATGGCTACCATTTTAGGATCATCAAGCCGGGTAAGAGTATCAACGTCCTTTTCCGGTGAGCGGTCTACATCATAGTACTCTCCAGGGTGAATCCCAATGGCGGCGCCAAAAGCTGTCTCTTGGTTGGCTAGTGCGATGGCGTACTGACTGGTAGGAATGTCAGTACCAACCACAACACTGCCTACTAGACCGTGTGCTTGTGCTTCTTGCCAAGCTGTTTGCCAAAGGGAAGAGTCGTTCTGACTGTACAACGGCTCAAGGTTGTAGTGGCTGTGGGTATCAAAAATCTGCATCTGTTCTACTCAGCTAATCGAGGGAAAAGTGGCTGCATGGCCGCAATTTTTTCTTTACTGAAGTGTTCTAAGATATGTTTGGCGGTCTTAGGCATGAAAGGCTGGAGAAGGAAGGAAAGCTTTTGAATTGCCGATACCGCTTTAACTAAAGCTGCATGCCGCTCATCACCTTCTAACTTCCACGGTTTATCTTGATTGAGTTGTTGGTCAATCTTCGTTAAGTCTGCCTGTAAGATTTGGGCAGCCGTTGAAAGCTCGTATTGGTTCATTGCTTCAAAGTAGGTTGGATGATCTTGTAATACCTCTTTACTCAATGGGGTAAAAGCAAGCTCTTCCGTTGAAGCGAGCTTTGCTACTCGTGAACAAAGATTACCGAAACCGTTTGCTAACTCAGCCGTATAAAGCTCTGTAAAACGAGAGTAACTGAAGTCACCATCGGAGTGAGTTGGAATCTCTCTAAGCAGGTAGTAACGAACTGGTTCAAGTCCGTACTTACCAACTAAGGAAAAAGGATCAATGACATTTCCCAAGCTTTTACTCATTTTTTGACCATCGGCAGTGATATATCCGTGCACGAACACTGTCGCTGGGGTAGGTAACCCAGCCGAAAGCAGCATGCCAATCCAGTAAACTGAGTGGAAACGATTAATGCCTTTGCCAATGACATGAACATCAGCCGGCCAGTACTTCTCAAAGAGCGCATCATCGTAACCCCAACCCATCGCAGTCATATAAATAGCTAAAGCATCAAACCAGACGTACATCACTTGATTTTCATCATCAGGAACAGGCACGCCAACTCCTCGAGCTCTTTTGACAGATCGAGAGACACTAAAGTCTTCTAGCCCTTTACGAATAAAACCAAGCATCTCGTTGCGATACTGCTCAGAGACGATGTTTAGTTGTCCCCGCTCAATTAAGTGCAGAATAGTGTCTTGATATTTAGAAAGGCGGAAGAAGTAGTTTTCTTCTTCAACTTCTTCTGGTGGAACCAGGTGCTCAGGGCACTTGCCGTCAATGAGCTCATCAGGTGAGTAGAAAGACTCACAGCCAACACAGTACAAACCCTTATAAGTCTTTTTGTAAATGTCATCTGAGGCTTGGCAGCGTCTCCAAAGCTCTTGGACTCCTGGCCAGTGTAACTTTTGGTCACTGCCACGACGAAAGCCGGTAAGTTGAATGTCAAAGAAGTTGTAGGCATCTTCAAAGATGACTGCGTACTCATCTAACCACTCTTGAGCAGTTTTTCCTGCTTTCTCTGCAGCTTGAACATTCTTAAGGCTGTTCTCATCTGTGCCTGCACCAAACCAAACGTCTTTTCCAAGAATATCGCGTTGGTATCGTGAAATAGCGTCTGCCTGGAACCACTCTAAGACATGACCAAGGTGTGGTTTGGCATTCACGTAAGGAATAGCGGTAGTGATTGAGAACGTATGTTGTTTACTTGGCACGATCTTGATTATAGCAAGTTACTTGCCAAAGAAGCGACGTTTTCTTTTTCGTCCGTGTTTGGGAGTGTGCTTAGGTGGTTCGGTAAATGGTTGTAACTCCGGGTTACGTGCAGCTTCGCTGCGACTAGCAGAGTACTTCCACTGTGGGAGTTTAGGCAACGACAACGTCCCTTTTGCTTGGCTGACTAACCGTGACACAAGCAGAACAGCAAGCTCAATACTGATCAGACTTAAGGTTATCCAAAAAGTAAGAGGAACCGTTAGCACTTGCTGAAGTCGTAAAAAAAGTAACGCTGTAAGCCCGAGACTAATGAGGAATCCTCTTCTGCTATTTAAGAAAAGAAAACTAAACAGACAGAAGTGTCCCGCTGCGGCGACGGCTAACAGAGGTAAGTAGGTGTTAGGAAGCAAAACGTTTTGAATACTAGCTGGTTCAATCGTCAAAAAAATAAATGCTACCCCAATGTAGGCTAGCAGTCCGAGCATTAGGATTGGCAGATGGAGAAAGTACTCTTTCCAGGGAATGGCAGGTAAAGAAACAGAAGGAAGAGTAGATTGTTCCTTGGGAGAGAAACGTGGACGGAAAATTGGCTTATTTGGAGGCGCAACAGGGCGTCGCGACTTAGCCAAGGAACGTACTGGTTCTGGCGTTGTATCTTCGAGTTGAAGTGGTCTGAGGATGCTCGACATGCTATAAATAAAGACTCTATGATCATAGAAGTTCTTGTTCTCGCCGTCATCATTGGAATTGGTTTTGTAGCACTGGGATTCTTTCTTTCCATGCAGTTACAGATGTTTAGAGGTGAGAAACAAGTCATTCAAGTCGACTTGGCCAATAAACAACGCAGTATCGAAAAGCTAGTTGAGTCAATTCAAAAAGATCTGCAACAACGCCAACAAGAGATTCGCAGTCTTGAACAGGATCGGGTCAAAAAGTTTTCTGAGCTTACCGCGACTTTAGATAGCCATCGTCAACTGACACAACAGCTGCAAGTAAGTACCACTCAACTAGCCACTGTGTTGTCAAACAATCAGATGCGAGGGGGTTGGGGAGAACGAATTCTGGAAGACTTGCTGCAGTCAAATGGCTTAGTGGAAGGCGTCCACTATAAGAAACAGCTCTCTCAAATTGGTGGTCTGCGACCAGATATAACTCTGCTTCTCCCCAATCAACGGACTGTGCCGGTGGATGTAAAGTTCCCGTATGCAGAGATTCAAAAGATGGCGATGGCAGACTCAAAGGCTGCTAAGGATCAACATATCAGACAGTTTATTGTTGACGTGCGTGGGAAGATTCACAAAGTTTCAGAGTATATTCGTCCAGACCAAGAAACGCTAGATTATGCAATCTTGTTCGTGCCGAATGAGATGATTTTTTCGTTTATTAATCAAAACTTCCCTGACTTAGTTGATGAAGCAATGAGTAAACGAGTACTGATCGTTTCACCTTTCACTTTCCTGATTGTGGCTCGTACTATTCTCGAAAGTTATCGAAACTTTATGATTGAGGATAAGCTCCGAGACATCGTCGGCATTGTGGGTGAGTTTAGACAAGAATGGAATAAGTTTAACGAAGAGTTCAGAAAGTTTGGTCGCTCAATCGAGACCCTCAAAGGAGGCTTTGAAACGCTGACTACTACCAGAACGAATCAAATGGAGAGAAAGATCTTGAAAATTGAAGAGTATCAAGGTGGTCAGTTACTAGAAGAAACTAGCGAACGTTCAAGTGCTTCGCGAAAAAGCTCACGTCGCGAGACACTGCCTCTTCCCAACCGGGACGCATAAAGTGATTTCCACCCTGATAGACATAGTAAGTAATATCAATTGGTTTGAAGTAGGCATCTTCCACTCGAATGGACGTATTCACGGAGGCTAAGTTATCACGTGTTAAAACGTTGTCAGACAAGATTCTGGCGCTCGTGGACCCATCTTGGGAAGCTGCAAGTTGAGTTGCAGCAGATGAAGAAGGGCTGGCAGCGATTAGAACAGGAGAAGGAACCGCGCTGGCAGTGGCAGCAATCGCCGCTTTTCGCTCATTTTCTAGTTGGGTCTGTTGAGCGATCAGGCGTTCTTGCTCAAAAGTACGACGGTCATTCTCAGCTTTGATTTTTTTGACAAACTCATCAGACCATTTTTTAGGAACGGCATCGTCAGCCGTACCTTGATGAAGTTGAACAGGACTACGTAATCGGTTGAGATGTTGCGTAAGGGAGTACTCTTGAACGTTATACACTTGTTCAAACCCAGCCAGTGCTGACCGCATACCAGCCCCGCCATCATCCATCTCGTCGCTGTAGTAAAGTACGGAGTATGGAAAAGGTGCTGTGACAGGTGCCCAAACTGCTAAGGGAATAGGTTCGCCAATAGCTTCAAGGGTAGTAATGGCAATCTGACCGCCGTTGCTGTGTGCCCAAATTCCCATTTTATTTGGATTCATTTTAAACGTCGCATCTTTAAAGGTGAGGCTGTTATGAAGTCTTAACGACTGGATTAGCTCAATGACATTGACTGGCTTTTCAAAGCGACTTTCCCAGCCAGGACCTGGTTGATCACTGTTTCCGAAACCTAAGAAGTCAGGTGCAACCGTAATATAACCAGCTTTAGCAAACTCGCTGGCTACAGGACTCGTCCCCGAACCCGTATGAAACTCTTCTGCGTCTACGTAACCACGAACCATGACAATTACGGGCGCTTCTTTTTCTGTGGCCGTAACAGGAATGTTGAGCTGGCCGCTCATTTTTTTACCGAGTGTTTTGTAGGAAAAGACGTATGAAGTGTAGGCGGTATTTCTTTCTAAGACGCGCTCAATCGTGATCTCGCTGACTTGAAAAGGATACGACTGTAAGTTTTGGATACTGTATTTTCGCAGGGGCTCATCTGGAGTGGGATCTGGGGGAACGAGAGGTAGTGCCGGCTGGCTTGTCTGTCGGCCCAGAACTTTAGGATAGTAACTTCCCGCTAAGAAACCAACGCTAAAGGAGCCAACCAAGAGTAGCGCCACAATCATGGCGAGATAACTTCGTCGTTTGGTTATTTTTGCGGAGTGAGTTACTACAGTATCTTCCATACTTCTTACTCATTGTAACAAAAACACCTCGCCATGAAAGCGAGGTGTTTAATTCACTGTCAAACTGAGTCCTACTCAGCTTTTTTTGGTGAGCCTTTGTAGCTACCACGGATCTCAAACAAGATGTAGAAACCGATAGCAAGACCGATTAATCCGCCGACGATAGAAGCGGTTTGTCCTTGAAGTAGTGACAACACAATGTCGACTACGCTGAGCAGTTGTGCCCAAAATAAGAACACCCAACCACGCATCATCTGTTGGCGAAGTGGTGAGAAGGCCATTAAGAGCAAGATAGAGTTAGCCAAGGTAACTACCATGGTGACAATCGTCACGAACATGAAGTATGGACTCAATGTCATGATTGAGCCTAAGCTCCCTAAAATACCGATTAATGGACCAGCAATTAGGCCAAGTACACCACCAAGTAGTGCTAACCATGGAGCGATCTTAACCAGGATATCGACGATGGATGAAGGGAGATGAGGCAGTCCCTTAAAAACGTCGCCAACCTGATCAATAAAGCCCATTGCTTTGGCATCAGTCAGCTTTTCTGTATAGTCTGCCATGCGCCTCCTTATTTTTTACTTTGAATCAGTATATAGCACTGTCAAGAACAAGTCATCAATAGAGAAAAAAAAGGGAAAAGTGTTGAGGGTGGGTGAAGACGCCGAAGCGCTCCACCCACCTTCGTTTATGGTGCCCTCATGTCTGCGTCAGGCGATGTCTATTCGAGCCGTGCAAACATGAAGGCGGGGTTCGGATGCGCCGGGGTGGCGCTGCGAGTGGCGGTGGGGTGCGCGTTGGTGCGTTCCATCGCCTGCGGGGTGGGGTCGTTCATCTCTGCAATACCTCCATCCAACCGAACTTTTTTTTGCGCGGGCTTGTGGCCTTTGCAAAAGCAAATATATCATGCTCAAACCAGCTCGCAAGAGGCTGTTTGAACGTGTACGATGATGAAGTGCACAAACGTCAACTTCTCCAATTACTAGGAATTACTCTCTTCCTCACCACAGTCTTTTTTGGGCGAGATTTAATGACTGAGTTCAACAGGGAAGTTGGTGTTGCACAGCAACTATGGGAAAGTTTTATTAGTTCAATAGATGAACCGGATGAAGCTACAGTTTTAGGGGCGTCGACTTCTACCGAACTTTATCCAGTTACACAAGTTGTCGATGGAGATACGCTCAAGGTCCAGCTTGGAGATAAAAAAGAGACTGTACGAGTTGTCGGGATCAACACCCCAGAAACGGTAGACCCTCGGAAGTCTGTAGAGTGTTTTGGAAAGGAAGCAAGTAATCGAGCTAAAGAGTTGCTGATGGGACAGACAGTGCGGTTGGAGAGTGACTCCACTCAAAGCGACCGTGACCGGTATGGCCGCTTGCTGCGTTTTGTTTTTCTAGCAAATGGTGATGATGTAGGAAAACAGCTGATAGAAGAGGGATTTGCTCAGGAGTCTTTGTACAGCAATACTCCTCATAAGTATCGACAAAGTTATCTAGAAGCTCAAGAGAGAGCGCAAGCAGAAAAACGGGGACTGTGGGCAGAGGAGAGTTGTCCTATGGAGTAGCAGTGGGAGCAAGAACTGTTTGACCAGAGGTCTTGAGTTGAATAGCGTGTTCCTGGAAAGAAAGGCCCAATGTTTGAGGGTCAACTTCAACTGTTACAAGCAGTCCTTTTTGAACTTCTGGTCGGAAGTATTGATCGAAAACCATATTACCTAGGGAGTAGTAAATTCGCTTTCCTTTATAGTCTTCCTGATTTTGAACTACGTGAGGGTGTGAACCAATAACTATGTCTACGCCCTGATCCACAAACCGATGAGCTTGGTTAGTAATCACCTCGTTAGCAGTAGGAACGTACTCGTTTCCCCAATGCGTATACATAATTAAAAGGTCAACTTGTGGGCGAACTGCTTCAATATCAGTCAGAGCATGAGTAAAGCCGTCAGCAGTGAATTGATTGTAATTAACAAAACCAATCTTCACTCCAGAGAACTCAAGTATCAGCGAACGTTCATTACTGTTAGTTTCACTTCCAGTATCACCGAAAAAGTGAACATTAGCATCCGTTAAGTACTTTTTGGTTTGTACTACCCCGTCTTGACCAAAGTTTTGAATATGATTATTTCCTAGATTAACAACTCGTAATTTTTGATCGTAAAGCGTAGTTGCTACCATTGGATCAAAAGTGAAGATAAAGTTAGCCGGCGAGCCGGGGATACTACCAACACTTTTAGAAGCATTATTGGTGACTGGTCCTTCCAGGTTCGCGATTACAGCTGTATGACTTTCAAAAAGAGGAACTAGCTCCTGCAAAATAAAAGCATGACCTACTTGGTTCATTTTCTGTCTGATTGTTCTATCAAACATTAGATCACCTCCAAAAAGAAGACGGATGGCTTCTTGGTGAGGTGAAGACTGAGTAGAAGGTGGCGGCAGTGTGACGGGTTTAATAGGTGGTAAAGGAGTTGCTCCAAGAGGAATAAATCGAGCACTGACATAGCTTGTAACGGTGTGTTCGTCCTGGCCACTTATTTTGAAAGAGTCTGTGTTTTCAACAAGCTGGAAAGTGTGAGGAAGAGTTTGAAGATAACCGAACAGAGTTGCCATACAGACCTTACAATCACTGTCAATTTGGTTGATGGTTTGCAGATCCTGTTTAGCCAATGCCAGAATACTCTGTTGATCGTCTTTGACTGCTTGGTCACTCGGTTTATTATGCGAAAAGTCACTACTGATGACTACTAATGTTTCCGTAGGATCAAAAACAGTATGGAGTGCCCTCCCTAAACTTTCATACTGCTGATACTGATCACTTTGCCGCAGGACAATAGGAATCAATGAGGCATCCGGAAACTGTTTTTTCAGAAATGGAACGATGGTATAGATTCCGTGCTCGTTTAAAAAAGATCGATCTTGCAGACGAAGTGGGTTACCTGCTAACAAAGCTTCTTGTTGAGCAATGTTGACGGTCATCTCTCCATACGGCGTGGCCCACTTGGCGTTGGTAGTCACTCCTAGCAATGAGTTATCGGTAATATTGTCAAAGTGATCTGGGCTAATGAGTATGATCGTTTTTATATTAGTGGGGTCAATGCCAGTTAGAGTACGAGCGATTACCGACTTTGCTAAAAAATGGTGAGAGGTGACTGCGGCATAAGCCACTGAGCTTTGAGAGGCGACAGCTTCAGCAAATGCTTGGTCATACTCTGCTTGGTTGTGATAAAAACTTTGCAGCGTTAAAACTTCTTGATTAGAAAGACTTGGGATCAACGTTGTTTTAGGAAAGAAAACTCTAATCGCTAGGCCAATAAAAATGCAGACACAGACAAACAATAGCCCGCTCAAAAAGAATTTTGAAGAAGGCTTCATTGGCTGATCAGGTCTCTTACCCAGAAAGGACGGCTGGGGAGCTGATTGGGAGGATAGTTCTTCTCTTGCCATGTTTGATCAGTCTCGCGGCTATCTAATGGACCAGTAAACTCATAATGAGAAAAGACTAAGCCTTTTGTTAAACGAGTACCATTTGTATCCTTAACGGCAACATAAATATAATCAGGAATCCCGGTAGCTTCGTATAAGATCTGACCTTGAACGGCGTCAGTATGTACATCAGCAATTACCGCCGAACGGGCATTTGCTTCAATTGATTGTTCATTGGGTAATGGCCTAATAACAGAGTCTAGCTGACCCCCTTCGCTACGGAGCTTCTCAAAGTCATCGTCACTAATCACTTCATTCGCCAACTGTTTAACCGCAATGTCTCTAAAGAAAGTGACCGACTCATCAAACTGTAGGTGACGACCCGCAAACTCCTGAGGTAACGCATCACTGTTTTTAAGTCCAGCTTGTGTGTACTTAGACAGAGCAAGTAAACGGTCATAGAAAGGAATATTTGGCTCAACGTATCCCTTAGGAACTGGAGGTGGATCTTCATCACCACCCGCCCCAAGTTCAGCATAGCTTTGCTTTGAGTAGAGAAGCGTATCGTGTTTTAACTCTGTCCAAGAACCAAGAGAAGCTTGGAGGTTTTTGACCTTCCAGTAGGGTGAACGCATGAAAGATGGATAACCACTCACTGTTTGGTAATCGGTGAAAACAGATTGCAACGTAAAAAGCCAACTCCAGTACATGTTCTGATTCCACTGAGCTTGATCAAGCTTGCTAAACTGCTCTTTGAGCATGGCTAACTTTTGACCTAGAACATGTTGAGATTCGGGAGCGTTCGTTAGGATCCACTCAGGAATGAACTGGTCTGCCGTCGTGTTCCCAAGCGCAGACATTACCAAAAGACCTGTCGTATTGCTGGGGAGGCTTTCACCCGTCTCTGGATCGGGTTTTTCCTGTCCTTGAGTTAAGGTGGTAAAGATGAATGCATCGGGTGTAAATCGTTGACCAAAGAAACGAAAACCTTGAGTACTGTCTTGAAGCTCTTCTTTGGTTTGACCCAGTACTTCTTCCCCAATAATTACGGAAGACATAATTTGAGGCTTAGGCAAGAGGCCAATTAACAGTTGAGCATTTTGTAGTTGACGTTGAGTAATGGAGGAGTCAGAGATGGCTGCTTTTTGCAGGACTTCTTGATACTGTTTCCAACTCAAATCATCGCTCTCTCCAACCAAGAAAGCAGTTGGCGTGTAGATGTTACTCCACAACGTTTGGGATGTAGGAGAGTCCATGAATTGAGTAATGTGTAAAGCATCACGAGTTAGTGCGTCACTTTTGACTAAAAAGTTGGTTCGGCCGTACCACATCATTGCTCGGAAGTAAGCACGTAGCATCGCATTTTTAGCATAGTGTCCACGTGGTGTGTATTGAGTATAGTCTTCAGTAATGTTGAGGTTCTCAGCACGATTAGGTTCCTCGAAAAGTGGAGGTGCAGTTACCTGTTGGTGATCAAAAATAAGTTTTAACTCGGCTACAGCGCGGTCGTAGGCTGCTTGACTCAACTGAGGCTTGAGTTTGTCGAGGTTTGCTTCTGCGGTAGTGATATTGTCATTAACACTGTCGCCGACAATTTGATTGTTTACGTCAGCACTAACTGTTTGCAGGATCACAGTTGGAACGGCAAAGTACGTAGTCAAGCGATCGTAGCTAGCTTTTTCGGTGGGATCGTTCGTCGCATCACGTTTGCTGACTGCCAGTTTGAAGAGCGCTTCAGACAACTCAGTAAGTTTGGGCAGAAAGACAGATTGTTCAATGTACTCAATCTCTTTAGAAACCAAGCGATGGTATACATGAAGGAGATAGTCAGTAGTAATAAAGACACTGTTTTCGGGGGCACGATTGAAAATAGAGTATCCGCCAATCTCTTGGTATAAACCAGTCCAGTCATCGCTGCGCATAGTTGGATCGTCGGGATTATCACTGTAAAACTTATCTAAGTTGGGAGTGATCACAAAAGCATTCGCTCCAAGATACGTCTTCTCGGTTGCACTAAATGGCCGATCTTTGCGTTCAAAGTTTGACAGGTTACTCAGTTCACTAACGGCAACTTGGGTATCAGGAAGGGATGCCGTGAAAGGAGTAATTTCGAGATGATAATCAGCAAATGGAGAAGGTGAGGCAGGAGTGAGAGTTTGAGATGCTGGATCTGCAGATTGAAGGTGGCGGGATAGAAAAAGCTTCCAGACACCAAAACCAGCTATCAAAATAATGACCATCACCAGTGCCCCACTTACCAAGGTCATTGCTTGCGTTCGATTCATGTCTATACAGTATGCAGTTTTACTTGATCCTATGCAAGTTTCGCATCTCTATATAAGAATGATTAAAGGTGCTGATTAGGCAGCACCAACTGCTTGATCAGAAGAGAGTTCGGCCTCAACCATAATTTGAAGAAGGCGCTGACCTACAAAAGTAATTCCCTCAATAATCTGTTGTTTCTCAGGTCGACTCAATGTTTTATAGAGGTTTACTTCTCGTTCGGCAGTTGTTCCATCGGCAAGCTGGTAGGTCTGTACAACTCTCTCAGTTGAGCGTGGATCAATAAAGGTTGACAGTTTTTCTAGCTCAATTTTGGCTTTAGGTGCTAACTCACTCACCATCTCCATTAAAATTGGCAGCGTACTGACAATATAGGTAAAGTTGTTCGGACGAAGTTTATTTCGTTCCAAAATCTGACGGCCTAGCTCACCATACGTGCTCTCAACTTTCTTTTCCCAGGCTAATCTAGCGGCTTCATCATCGTTAAAATAGTCTTCGACTATAGGTGATTCAAGATACTCGTAGACGAGTTCTAAGAGTGAGTGAATAGTTTCATCGGGAAACTTTTTTTGAAGCAGTTCTTTAGTACTACGAGCCACACGAATTCCGGCAAAGATATCAATGCCATGGTCTGTGTTCTCGCCGGCAATGATCTTATGGCGAACACGAGCTCTGTCTCCAAGCTGAGCCATCCGATTTGCTGTGGAGTCATTTTGAGACTCAATGCCGTGATGTGTCTGTCCTGCTTCAATTTTTGCCATATATAGCAATCTTCAACTTTGCTTAATCATACGCGTTAAATTTACTGAGATTAAAGTAGCTCTTTAGTCTAATAAAAAAAGCCGCGCAGTATATTAACAAGTAAAGACCTGAATGTCAATATTATAGGACTATGTTGAAAAGTGGGTTGAAGACCTCATCGTTCGCTGTTTTTTTTGAAAAAGCATGTATCGTCATGGTATGCGTCTTTTTCACGCTTTAATAAATATCCTATAATATTTGATTTGATGTTATTTTTTTGCTATACTACTTGAGTATCATCTGACGTTTTGGAAGATGTCGATACGACATTTTTTCGATTCCTCAGGAGATGCACCTTAACACACAGAGTAGCAAGTAAAACCTTCCGAATTCGAAAGCCATACAGGAGATAGCGCATGAAGCACCTAGGTCTCGTAGCGCTGCTGGCAGTACTCCTGCTTGCAGTTGCCAATCCACCCGCGCGAGCGGGCGAACCCGACAATCCCACCATGTTAGTCATGTGGGACGAACAGGGCTCACGCCATGAAATACCGGTGTTGAGCGAAGCAGATTTTTACTGTGACCTGACAGGTTCAGGTTGGAAGTACGTCATCTCTGGTGGGGTAACGGGCTGGACGAACTCCGTGCCTTTCCCCTGCGATGATGGCAGGCTCGGGCCAATCCCGGGACAGGTCGGTGAGGCGCAGTTCGGCGCTCAGTGCGATCGGTACGATAGTCTGTACCGCCAATTTACAAGTGCGAGCGGTGCAACCATCGACCAGACCATCTGCATTCGCTTTGCGCCCGAACCATCGCTGTATACGGCGTCGCGGATTGAGTTGCCGCATGCCAATCAGCCCAATACCGGCGTTGCTGCCTCTCGGCGCAACATGGAAAGCATGCCCGATGATCGGCGCGTGCTTCGTATGACGCGCAGCGACAACCTTCCCATTGATCCCGCAAACCCGCATGGCGGGATGTGGGGACCAGGGCCAACTGCCCTGTTCTGGTGGGAAGATACCATCTACATGGCTTACCAGCCGTGGCTGGGATCGACGTACTACATCCTCAACGGACACGGTAACTCGTTCCAAGTACCGCCAAACCTGATCTCAGTTGACGGAGCAGAATATGAAATTCCGTTGCCACTGGACTGGTTGGAAGCATGGGCGCTGCCTGAGTTCTACGAGAACGATGGCATGTACACGCCAACGCGCGGCGAGAACGAATACCCGCCACGACATCTTTTCCAAGCTGAAAACATCTATGCTGGCCAAGCCGAGTGGCTGGAACAGTATGGAGCAGAAGGCTGGGAAGAGATTGTCGAGAACCTGCCCGAAGATGCTCCGCTGTATGACTGGCGGATGGGTCTCGACTACGTTCTGATCCGAGATGACGTCGCCGGTGTTAATCGTACCGTGATGGTTGTCGAGGACTCAGTCGAGAGTACCGTGCTGGTCAACGGTGGCGCTCCCGAAGTTTTTCATCAAGAAGAGGGTTGGGTGGTTGTGTTGTTCACGATGAGTACCGATACGTTGGAAATCATCGAGAACGAACAGACCGTTCTCCGCCTAGAAAGAGGCACGCTGGAGTTGACAGAGGAAGGCTGGTTTGTCTTGGGAACGAATCAGCAGACTGTACGCTCTAGCGCACGTACCCGTGTCGGGCCGTACTGGTTCGACGATGAAGTCATCACCCTGCCCACCGACAGTTACGCATTGAGTCTCGAAATCTCGCGATATCGTGACCTGTCGGAATAGCAATCTACTCTGTGCCGTGAAGTAACAAACACCGCTCCCCAGGCGGTGTTTTTGTTTGTCAAAAGCGTATACTATAAAAAAAAGAGGAGAGCTATGTTGAACTTAAACAGCATCATGTTAGGCAGTGAGAAACCTCAGGAGTTAGCCGCTTTTTATGAGAAGGTTCTAGACAGAAAACCCGATATGGTTGACGGTGATTGGTATGGATTTGTGGCTGGCTCCTGTTTTATCAGTATAGGTTCTCACGATAAGGTTAAAGGCAAGTCCGCACAGCCAGAACGCATCATGCTGAACTTCGAGACCAAAGAAGTCAAAGAAGAGTTTGCTCGGATTAAAGAGTTAGGAGCAACAGTCGTCTCTGAGCCTTACCAAATGGGTGACACAGTTTGGATTGCGACATTTGCTGATCCAGATGGTAACTACTTTCAGCTCATGACCCCTTGGGAAGAATAAGATTTTATAGTTTTTATTATAGGATATTTGTGATATACTTCTCGGATGTCTAGTCGAGAAAAAATCACATTTGTTCCCAAAGAAAACCAACCCCAAGTTGAGCCTCAACAGGGTGTTTTTACTGACAGCTCTCTTACCCCAGTGGAAGAGGCGATGGTGAGCTCTGTCCTTAACTGGGATCATCCCGAAGCGCTGGTTCCGTATATTGAAGAAGTATTTGGCCGTAGCTTTATTTTGAGGAGCCCAGATCAATCCAGTAGCCTAGAGGCTGCGTTACTGGGAGAGTATGACGGCTTGCAAGTTTTGGGTTTGGGGGGAGTTGTTCAGGCTGTTCAAGGTGGCCTTCGATTTGAGAAAGAAACGCTTCACATCTCACCTGTCGATGATCAAAATCATGCCGATGACCTGGAAGCCATTTTGCAAACTAGCTCAATAGACAAAAGTGGTCAGGTACAGTTAAAGACCGCAACATATGCCCCGTTGCACGGAATGACAGCTGAGAGTGCCCAACGACGAAGATACCACAGCCAACAGCTGCAAGGTTTGGTAGACACCTATCGTCAAGCTGGAAAAAAACCACTCTTCGTTCTCCCTCAATTTGTCGCCGAAGGTCAGTTGACCAATAAGTTTGATGCAGAGGGAAATCCACTTGTTTTTCAAGTCTACCGTGTCCCGTTAGTACGAAGATTACCAAATCAAATAATCGAGTCAATGTATAACGACAGCTATACAGCTGGGATGGCGAAGTCAGTTGAAGCGAACTATTCCATCGGTAGAGTGTTACGAGGTTTACACGTCTGCCGATACGTCTATGGTGATCCTCATCTTGGCAATATGAGCCATATTGAAAGTCAGTTGGGGAATACCATGTACATCACCGATTTAGGAAATGCCAAAGACATTGAAAACGAACAGCTTGCAGTTCAACGTAAGTACCTTGGTCTAGATTTAGCGATCACTATCTACAGCCAGCTAGAACTGGCAAAACATTTAAGTGTCTTGTTTTCCCGAACAGATAAAGACACTTTTTCTATCACGAACTTAACGATCACTCATCTCACAGCACTCTTAGGTGGTTACTTCGTCACGGAGCTGAGTAGACAGCGACTGACACATCCGGAGTTGATCCGATTGGCAGAGCAGTTAGCGCTTAGATTGGAAACACAAGACGTCCAACAGCTGGTTGACCTCCTTGCCAGCGTGATAGAAAAGTACCAGGTGATTAAATAAAAGTTGAGATTTGTTGAGACGTAAAGCTCATCTGTCAACGAAAGTATCTTTGCAGCGTCTTACAGCCTACTAAAATGAGAGTTGAGCCTAGTAACATCTCAGCTGCTTCTTCGAGAGTGATTAACCAAAAGTAGATGCCGTCACTGTATGATCCCGTTGAGCTGAGTATCTCAGCGAGCAGGACTGCAAAAAAGCACAAACTACTCAAACCAATAATTCCAAAGTTGCTCTTCATTTTTGATTGAAAGTAGCGCAGCCAGTACCCGCACCAAAATACGAATAGAAAGATAAACGGTAAGTAGTACAAGATCCAGAGTGACGAACGGTAACCCAGTCGCATGGAAGCTTCGACAATCCGACTAGGATGTAGCCAATCAAAGATCTCGAAGATGCGATAGATGTTTTCGTGAACTTGAAATAGCTCATCGATGCCTAAGAAAGCTAAGAACAAACCCAGTGGCAGAATGAAGCTTTTAATTTCCAGCTTAACCTGTTTGCTCATTCCTAACAGGACAAATAGTGCTCCAAACCCAATTAACTTGAATGATTGATAAAACGTTGGCAAGTTTTGTTCAAAGTCCAAGTGAAAAAAAACGTTGCTGTTACCAAGCAGAAGATGAAGCAAGACAATCAAGATATCGACAACAATGAACGCGTAAAAAAGTTGTTGGTGGTGCTGGAGAAGACGAACGATCTGGGCTTTCACCTGGACATTTTATAAATATTGACAGAACAATACTAGATCAGCATCTTCCTTTCATATTATAGGACTAACTGATATAATACATACTACTTACACATAGTGAATATACATAAGCCTAAAGACTACTGCAGTCTGAATAGGCATTATGTTTTTAGCACTTTAATATCGATTACCTTTTCAGGTTGTGGCCCCAGCTTGCTTGCTTCCCAATAGCGAGCTCGGGCCGCAACTTGATTAAAAGTTGTGGTTTTACCGGTTCAATAGGGTTTCTAAAAGATGGACAGCTACACAATTGAAGTAAAAGCGTTCGGTTTTCCGCATGTATCTGTGAATGGGAAGAGAGTGAAATGGCGCGGTAAGTTAGCGCCTAAGCTTTTTTTCTTCCTCACAGATAAGGAAGCGGCAACTAGAGACGAAATCTTTTCCGCTTTCTGGCCGCATCTGGGGGTAAAAGACGCGACCAACGTTTTTCATGTCACCAAACGGCAACTTAAAGAGGCGTTGGAACAAGCTGGACTTCCCGCAGACGAATTCCTCAACTACTCACAAGGGTACTACGAACTGCCGCACTGGAAAGCGAGGCCCAAACCATCAGCAACCAACATGCTTGTCCGTTATGACGTCGCTGCGCTTAAACGGACTACTGAGCAGTACATTCTGGATCAGGAAAGCGTCGGTCTGGAAGAATGGGCAAAACTGTTCGAGTCGGTTAGCAGGGGTGTTTACATGGCAGGCATTGAGGAGGAATGGTTCAAACAGCGGCGAGCAGAAGTGCGTACAACTATTGCCCAAGCGTACGTATCTGCGGCTCACCTTGCCTTAGGTAAGAGCCTCACCCCCTTAGCCACTGCTTGGTTCGAGGAAGCCTACAAACACCAACCGTTACGGGAAGACGTACACCGCCAGCTTCTCAGTCTGTACGCCTTAGTAGGAAACAGCAAGGTGGCAGAGTTTTATGCTGCCATAGTCAAACAGCTGGGCACACCCAGCCCTGAAACGGAGCTGCTGTACAAGCAGCTGATGTAAAAGTCATAACTAAATCGATATCGTGTAAGAACGGCCATCCATCTAAGGGTGGCCGTTTTTGCGTTTGGAGAGCTCCTGATGCGCTAGAGTAGTATAAAATAGTCTTCTGTATCCAAAGATATGAACGATAAAGATTATTTAAAACTGGCAGTTGAGCAAGCTAAAAAGTCCGTTCATGAAGGAGGTTTTCCGGCCGGAGCTGTGGTTGTAAAAGATGGAAAAGTTCTTTCAGAAGGTGTAAGTTTGGGCTGGAAGTTGAATGATCCCACTGAACATGCTGAGACATCGGCTATTCGGAAAGCGTGTAAAGCTATTGGTTCTTCAAACTTAGAGGGGGCAGTACTTTACGAATCCTTGGAGTGCTGCAATATGTGTTTTTCTGTTGCGAACTGGGGTGGGATTTCCAAGATTGTCTATGCGTGTCAGAAGACCCCAGAAATGGTCAAGAACTTTTACTATGAAGGCGTAACTGATAACCAGGTCTTAAACTCAAATAACAATAGAAAAATCGAAGTAGTGTTTATCCCTGATTTTGAACAAGAATGTTTAGATTTGGTTAAAGAGTGGGAACACAAACAGAAATGAAGCTGGCAATGCTTTTACCAGGATATCTGGATTCACCAGATTACCTGCACATGAAGGTTTTTGAAGAAAGACTAAGTGAGTTAGGTTATACCGTTGAGCGTTTAGATCCGTGTTCTCTTTGGGAAACAGGAGATGTTGATCATTACTTAATCACTAACTTCATCCAACAGATCAAAGAGCGAGTTGAGTTTTATAAAGATCAAAACCCTGAAGAAGTGGTCTTAATTGGTCATAGTATGGGTGGGTTGACAGCTATCATTGCAGGCAGCCGAATTTTGGCAGTAACGAAGATTGTTTCACTTTGCCCTCCACCTGATTTAACTCAATCACTTAAAAAGTGGAATGCTAATGGAGTGAGATACTCTGAGAGAGATTTACCCAATGATCCTCATACATTTCGATCCTTTGCTATTCCAGAGTCTTTTATAAAAGATGGGCTGCAATACTCCGCCAAAGATGAGGTGAAAAAAATCCATAAACCTCTAATGATTTTTATCGCTCTTAATGATGATGTAGTCCTTCCTCAGCAAACAGAACAAATTGTAGCCAACGCAAATAATCCGTATGTGGTGAGACAACCGGGTATGGATCACGGTTTTCGACGTTCGCAGAGAGAATGCGATACGGTTATGAAGGAAGTTGAGAAGTTTTTATTGTTGTGACCCCATCCGGATTCGAACCGGAGTTACAAGGATGAGAACCTTGCGTCCTAGGCCTCTAGACGATGGGGCCGTCTTGGCAGAGCTGTATTTTACCATTTCTTCGGCTGATTAGGCTAGAGTGGCCGACGGCCAGAGTGCTTCATTTTATTTCTGATCTCTTGTATTGACCCTTCTGTCTGGGTCATAATGATTTGATATGGCTTTGCATGGTACGTTTGCCCATCTTTTTCATCCTCAGCGATCGAATAACCATCGAGCACGCGTCCTTCATCCCGAAGCATTTCTTTTCTTTATTGGTTTTGCGGCTATTTTTGGCTTGGCTTTAACAACTGTTCCTCGTGTTAGCCATACTGCGGGGCAAGTCTTAGGTTTTAGTTCGTCAATTACAGCAGGGGACGTCGTTGCTCGGACAAATGCCGAACGGCAAAAGGTAGGACTGCCTGAACTAAGAGAGAATGAAGCACTCTCTCGAGCAGCTCAAGCTAAAGGTACCCATATGTTTGCCAATCAATATTGGGCCCACACTTCGCCCGATGGCACTCAACCGTGGTCTTTCTTTAAGCAAGCCCAGTACAACTACAGTGTGGCGGGTGAAAACTTAGCTCGTGACTTCTCAAATGCTAGTGACATGATGCAGGCATGGATGCACTCACCGACACACAAGGCAAATATCGTTAATCAGAAGTATCAAGAGATAGGGATTGCCGTCATTGATGGAAGCTTAAACGGAGTAGAGACGACCTTAGTGGTTCAGTTCTTTGGGACGCCATTAGCTGTTGTTCCACAAGTTCCGCAGGTAGCTGCTGCCCAGACTGAGATTGGTCAAGAACTTAGTGAGACTGACCGCCAAGCGGTAGGACAGGCTGACTTCTCGCCTACGATGTTAACTATCGAGCAAGCTGAACCATTGGTGGTCAACACTGATGATCAGACAGCTGAGATTTTAGGAAGTGAGGTTTTACCGGTTACTCAGTTGACCACCCCACCTCTCTTCTCACCATTACAGTTAACCAAAGCGTTCTTCCTAGCCATTATTTTTATTGTTGTGGTTGCCTTAACCTACGATATGTTAGTCATGCAACATCGTCAAACTGCTCGTATGGTGGGTAAGAACTTTGCCCACATCATGTTCTTCTTACTGATTGCCTTTTTATTGATTTACTTCAAATCAGGAGTGATTGCCTAATGTGGAAAGAACTGCAAAAACATCAGCTGGCCTACACCGTTTTAACAATTGGATTTCTGCTATTTATTGCTACTTTTCTAGCCGTTTGGCCTAGTCGTGATCTACAACGAATTGCGATTGTAGGTTTAGTCATCTTTTACTTTCTATGGGGAGTGTTTGCGCACGTAAAATCAACATCGTTCACCCGTCGGGTAGCGCTCGAATACGGGGCAGTATCAGTTTTAGGTGGAATGTTCTTACTTATTCTGACGCTCTAGTTGATATACTTCAGGAAAAGAAGTCTGTGAAATATACATCGTTGCCAATGATTAGCAAAAAAGTTCAACACAGCGTCGTAGCAGTTTGGTTTAGCGCAGTTTGTTTTGTTCTCCTAGCGCCACTTCACGCTCAAGTTACTGCTCAAACGGTTAACATCGTTGATGAGGGTGTTCCACTCCAAGCAACTGCTGCTGGGGACGGACAGACCGACGCTTCACCGACAGTTACTTCTTTGCCTTCACCTTCACCTGAAAGTACTGAGTTGGCTAATCTTCGAGCTAAGTATCGTACGGAGTTAAGCATCTATCGGACTGACGAACGAGAGTTCTCTATTGCCAAAGAGCAGTATCTTAAGCTGCAAACGTTGGCAGCACTAGAGAGCTCAGTTCAGGCAACTCGAAAAGTCATGTTATCTCGTACCGCAGTATTACAGACTTACTTAGAAATTCTACGACTGATGGTCTCAAATACTTCGGGAATTGACGTTGATGAAAAAGCGGCACTGATCCAGCAACTTGGTAATGGGATAGATCGGCTCAAGACACATCAACAGCGAGTCGAGCAGGCTGTCGATCGCAACTTAATTTTGGCTTCTGTCCAAGATTTTAATACGTTTAATACTGCAGTAGTGGATATCTCCTACAAGTCATTGTCATACATTGCATATGGACGCTTACAGACTGTCTATGACAAAACAGCGTCGGTAAAGGCTGAAGTACTTGCAAATGTTGAAAAAGAAGAACAGAACGGTTTGCGCCTTGGTGAGAAACGCCGAGCTCTTGAAGAGATCGACCGAAGTTTAGCATCAACCAAACAGAACTTAGACGCTGTCCGGAGCACGTTTCAACCTACTCAAGCGGGGAGAGTTCAAACGTTTGATGCAAGTTCGTACGGAAATACAATTGAAAAGTTAAGTACGGTCTACGCAGAGCTCTATCGAAACTTATCCTTCTTGCGTGAGGTGGTCAGCAAATGACAGACAAAAAAGTAACACCAGAAGTAAACGAGACCGATGTCTTATCAAATCAAACAACGTTCTTTGAACAGGAGTTGTTAGAACAGACGCCGCCTACCATGCCTGTGGAAATCGATCCTGACTTTGCCGAGAAAGAAGTCGCTCGCAAAAAACGAAAACGACAACTGATCTTGGGAGGGACTGTAGGTGTCGTAGTCTTACTTTTCTTCGTTGCTGGGGTAGTTCTCTTTATGCCTGAAGCCGTTCCCAGATTAACTGCTACACCATCGCCGATTCCCTTTGGTCAAACACCAGCAGAAACACAACTGACAAGAAGATTAAATGAACTTGAAACAGATTTGAGAGCAGCGGACCCGATTGAGATTGATACGCCGTTTCCACCGGTCAATCTTACAACTCTTTATTTAGACGTTCCACCTCGCTAAGTGTTAGTGCTTTAACGTGGCGAAGTTGCCAGTAAATAATCAGGGTATATCCCCAAAAAGCGATAGTAAACATTGGTAATCCAGCCGCAAAGTTGGCCGTTAAGATTGTAATCAGCTCAGCGGCAACACTGACGTGCAAGCTTACTTGGACGACTTTTTTAAAGCTCATCGGTAAACCAAAGATGCGAATAACGACATAGATGAAAATGGTGTCAAAGATAACGTTCAGCATTCTCAACGGAAATGAGACGAGTAAAAAGAAAGCAAGAAAAGCAAGAGGAAGAAGACGTAGTCCAGTTGCGAGTTGTTGCTGGAGTTGTGGTTGTTGGGCCACTAGTGTCTCTTTATTGATCACAAAAGGAGAGCTAGAAAGAAAGTCTGTCAGTGGGGTACCTGACCAGCCGCCACCAGGTTGACTTACAAAAAGTTGAGTTTGATTCGCAAAGAAAGCACTTTTGTTGTCGGAGGTTTGGCTGATTTGAGCAGCCGTTTCCACTGCAGGGTTAATCTCTACTAAGTTTGGTGGTGTCCCTTGAAGGTCAGGCAGCTGTGGAAAAGCAAGTGTATAGGGTTCTGGTTCACTTAGTTGTAAACGAAGTCCATTCCAGCTCACTTCTTGATTGGTGGGGAAGTCTGCGACTACTTGATCGATGTAGCTACCTAATGCCGTTTGCAGTTTAGGCACGTCAATGAAGCTAAAAAGCATTACTGCAAGCAAACTCATCACCACATAGCTAACGAGTGTGAAGCGAAGTGAAAAGCGTAACTTAGCATTCAAAACATCCACGTAGTACTTGGGGTTAGTCAAGGTATTAAGAAAGCTTCGCCAGAAGGTGTAAGGACGCATGAAAGTGATTGTAACACTGGCGGCTGGGCGTGGGCGTTGTACAATCAATAGAATATGTCGTATCAATTTACAACTTTTACTCAACGTGCTGATAAAACCTTAGAGTTTGTCCGAGGAGATATTGCACAACTCCGGACAGGTAGAGCATCTTCACAGATGTTAGATATTGTTAGCGTCGAGGCATATGGTACTCGAATGAAGATTAATGAAGTGGCTAATATTTCTGTACCAGATCCTGGAATGCTGATTGTGGCTCCGTGGGACAAATCTCTTCTGAGTCAGGTGGAAAAAGCTATTTCAACATCTGGACTGAATTTACATCCAGTAGTTGACGGGGCGATTATTCGGATTGTTGTACCACCCCTAACTGAAGAACGCCGCAAAGAGCTTGTTAAGTTACTACACCAAAAAATTGAGGCTGCCAGAGTAATGATGCGCAGTGTACGCGCTGAAATTAAAAAAGAGATTGATGATCAAGAGGATCAAGCTGGCGTCAGTGAAGACATGATTAAAGGTGATCTAGAAATGTTAGAAAAGAAGACGAAAGAGTACATGGAAAAGATTGACGTACTGGCTACCGAAAAAGAAAAAGAGTTATTGACGGTATAAACCCATGGTCCTGCTGCAAATTGCTATCTTCATCTTAATTTTGTCTTTCTTAGTGGTGATTCATGAGTTAGGTCACTATCTAACGGCACGGTTCTTTAAAGTTCGCGTCGAAGAGTTTGGTGTCGGCTATCCTCCTCGGGCACTAACGCTCTTCAAAAGAGGCAAGACGCTCTTTAGCCTTAACTGGATTCCGTTTGGCGGCTTCGTCAAAATGGAAGGTGAAGAAGGTAGTGAGGTGGCCGGAATTGGAGCAGAGGACTTACCTTCTCGAGAAATAGAGAGTGTTAAACCAAAGCATAAAAACCCTAATCACTATGAGGGTCCCTTCTACGAAAAAACCAAGATTGCGCGTTTAATCATCACTTTAGCCGGGGCTACAATTAACCTCGTTTTTGGCGTTATTGCTTTCTCTTTGTTTTTCTCCCTGACAGGTATTCCAGAGTTGGCTCCAAATCCTAGAGTTGGAGAGGTCATCGAGGGCTCTCCTGCACAGGCAGCAAACATTCCTGCCCTAGTCGATATCATTGCCATTGAAGTTACTCCTGAGGAAGTTATTCCCGTGGCGAGTGTTGATGAAGTCATCGCCGTTATCTCCGCCAGACCGAACCAAGAAGTGACAGTCATTACTAGTGGCCAGTGTTCTGAAATCACAACTGAGTGTCAAGAAATGGCGCAACGCTTCCCCGTTACTATTCGGCCTAAAGCCGAAGATGCGACCAAAGGAGAGATTGGCGTTCGTTTCTTAAATGTGGTTAATCAACGTTTCTACCCTTGGTATGAAATGCCTTTTCGGGGGACTTGGGTTGGAATCCAGCAGACATACTACTTATCACAGCTCATCTTTGATGCCTTAGGAAATATGGGGAGAAGCATCTTTAGAGGGGTTGTTCCACAAGAAGTAGGTAGTCCAGTCAAGATCTTTGTTGAAAGTAAGCGCGCTGGTATCTTTGATCAAGGTCCTTGGGTGCTCTTGAATTTTGCTGGCATCATCTCGGTTAACTTAGCGATCTTTAACGTCCTACCGATCCCAGCCCTTGATGGCGGTCGTGCTTTTTTAATCCTTTTAGAGTACGTAGTTGGTCGAAAAAGAGTGACTAAAATCGAAGGGTATGTCAACTATGCCGGTTTCATCTTGTTGGGTAGCTTGATGGTAGTCATCTTTGCGAAAGATATTATAGAAGTCATTTTTTAGTGGGGGTAGCATGGCTGGTGAGCGACGTACTCGCGCTGATAAAGCTCGAGCTCAGATTCAAAGACAAGAGCACTTAACCTACTCATTTACTTCCGAAGTTAAACTCACAGGCAACTCGAAAGTTAGAGTCCAGCAGTCAGTTCCACAGAAGAAAGAAAAACAGTCAATTAATAGCCTGTTTGCGTATGACGTGCGCCTCATTTACCAAGATTTGTGGAAAACAGTCATTATTACGGGTGTTATCCTGGCGGTTGTTTTAGGTTTGCGGTACGGTTTGGGCTAAAGATTCGGATATCTATCGGCTGGTGTTGACTGAGATCACATGGTACAACTACTGACGTGGTTCTGCAGGAACTACTTATTCGGAGTGTTATGACTAAACAAAAACTTATCGTCCTACTCGTTCTCTACCTGGTTTCAACTGGTGCAGCTTTCGGCATTTCTTCTTTTGCTATGCGTGGGCAAACAGTCCAAGTTGACGGAACCCAGACTGCTGATGGCACTCAAGTTGAGACAGAAGGTGAAGGTGGTGGTGAGAAGTTGCTGACGATCAGTCCTTCAGAACCCAAAGACCAACCTTGTCCTCTCAACGGTAAGCTCTATACCACTACCGAAAAAAACGCTTGGGAAAAACGCCGTCCGCTGGCTGTAATGATTGAGAATACCCCTGATGCTAGACCTCAATCAGGATTGTCCAGCGCGGATATTGTCTTTGAGGCTATGGCTGAGGGTGGTGTGACTCGTTTTATGGCGATGTACTACTGTGACGTTCAAGTTGAGGATACAACTTTAGCTCCTATTCGTTCTGCCCGTACATACTATATTGACTGGGCTTCTGGATTTAACTTACCGCTCTATGTCCACGTCGGAGGCGCTAATACACCCGGACCATCAAATGCGTTAGGTCAACTGAGTGACTACGGATGGGTAGGTCAAAATGACTTAAACCAGTTCTCAATTGGTTATCCAACATTTGTTCGTGACTATAACCGTATTCCAGGTCGTGAATTAGCAACTGAACATACCATGGTTACTTCCTCGGAAAAGCTTTGGGACGTAGCTACTAAACGTGGCTGGACAAATATGTCTCCAAGTCGGACAGTGGGTCGTACTACCGTTGGTGGCAAAGACTGGAAAGAAGGATATACTCCTTGGCCAGTAGGGGAAGATAAAGCTGCTGGTACGGTTACGGCTCCTAATATTAGTTTTGAGTTCTGGGATGGTTTTACTACCTACGCAGCCAAGTGGGAGTACGATGCTGCCAGTAATTCCTATAAACGCTTTACTGCCAACGAGCCTCACCTTGATTTAAATAACAATCAGCAAGTTATGGCTAAAAACGTAATTGTTCTTTTCTCTGAAGAAAAAGGACCAATCAATGAAAACAAGCACATGTTGTACAAGACTACCGGCACCGGTGATGCCTTAGTCTTCATGAATGGTCAAGCAATTGAAGCGAAGTGGAACAAGAAAGATCGTGAAGCACAGTTGACCTTTACCGATGCAAAAGGAAAAGTATTACCATTGACTCCAGGATTAACTTGGATCTCAACAGTAGCGCCAAAGACGGCTGTAACGTACTAAACTAGATAAATCCTCTGCCCCAGGATCAGTGAGTCCTGCGTCTTGCGCAATCATTTTGTACTCAGTACAATCGCTGAAAGAGCGTCACTCCCGTTAATGGTGTTTGAGCCCTTTAGTAAGAGGAAATATGGATTCATTACAAGATTTCATGATATCGCGCGTCCGGGTACGGATCATGGAGTTATTCTTCAACCAGCCAAGTGAGATGTTTTTTGTTCGTGAGATCACCCGTCAAACTCGTGAAGAGATTAACGCGGTTCGTCGTGAACTGGAAAGAATGTTAAGTGCCGGAATCCTCAAAAGTGAGGAACGAGGAAATAGGCTGTACTACTACTTAAACCGTAACTATAGCTTCTTCCCTGAGCTACTCAGAATGGTGAAGAAGAGCACCGGTTTGGGAGAAAAGTTAATTAAACATCGAAAAAAACTGGGAACAGTCAAGTTTATTATGTTCTCAGGAAAGTTTGTACACGTGGATGACTCAAAACAGACCGAAGTTGATATTTTAGTCGTTGGAGATATTGTGATGGCAGAGTTAGCGGCGTTAATGGGTGAAGAGGAAGAGAAAATTGGTCGTGAAATTAGCTATACCGTTTTACCAGAAGACGAGTTTGAGTTCCGTAAACAGCGTCGAGATCCATTTTTGATGGAAGTCCTTTATGGAACACGGGTAATGGTGATCGGAAATGAAGAGGAGCTAGTCCTTCGTAAACCAGTTGGTCTCAACTAACAATGAAACTGTCTCGTACCTTGCGAGTTTTCTTTGCTATTTTATTCCTCACAGTCGTTGCAGCCATTATTGCCCTACCGCGTGAGTTACCTATTTCCCTAGATTTGGCTGGTAGAACGCTCTCATTTGTAGTTCGTCGACCTGTTTTAAACCTTAACCTCTTAGGGACACAGATCTATCGTGATTTTGAGCTTAAACAAGGATTAGACATTCAAGGTGGGATGCAAGTTGTTTTAGCTGCTGACATGCGTAGTATTGAGGCGGCTGATCGTGACTCGGCACTGCAGTCTGCCAAAGATGTTATTCAACGGCGGGTAGATATGTTTGGTGTCTCAGAGCCAGTGATTCAGACCTCAAAAGTTGGGGATCAAGATCGAATCATTGTGGAGCTGGCTGGGGTCAGTGACTCTGCTCAAGCCTTACAGTTAATCGGAACGACAGCTTTACTCGATTTCCGTTTACAGTCATCCTCCCCTTCCGCCGAAGCGACACAGTCGGCCGTGGCCTTTTTAACTCAGTTTGAAGAAACTGGTTTAACTGGAAAAGAGTTAAAACGTTCTACTGTTCAGTATGACCCGACGACTGGTGAGCCAGTTGTAGCTATGGAGTTTAATCAAGAGGGAACAGAAAAGTTTGCTGAAATCACTAAGAATCACCGTGGTGAGATCCTGGCAATCTTTTTAGATGGCTTCCCGGTTTCCCTTCCGATGATCGGTGATCCAATTATTGACGGCAAGGCTGTCATTTCCGGAACTTTTACACTGGATCAAGCAAAACAGCTAAACATTCAGTTAAATGCTGGAGCACTACCAGTCCCGATTGACGTGATTGAACAGCGGACAATTGGTGCATCCCTAGGACAAGATGCCGTCCAAAAAAGTGTGCAAGCAGGATTAATTGGGCTGGGCTGTGTGATTGTTTTCATGGTTCTGTACTATGGATGGAAAGGTGTTCTTTCTAGTATTTCACTAGTCATCTATGCACTTTTCACGATTGCTATTTATAAACTGATTGGCGTAACGTTAACTTTGCCTGGAATTGCGGGCTTACTATTAACGATCGGTATGGCGGTTGACTCTAACATCTTGATCTTTGAACGAATGAAAGAAGAGCTACGAGTTGGACAGTCATTTGATCGAGCCATGGAGTTGGGTTTTGGGAGAGCTTGGGACAGTATTAAAGATGCGAACGTAGCGACAATTTTTACTGCTCTTGTCCTCATTAATCCACTCGACTTTCCATTTTTAAATACCAGTGGCTTAGTTCGTGGCTTTGGCGTGACGTTATTTATCGGAGTAGTGATTAGTTTATTTACAGGTTTAGTGGTGACCAGAACACTGATGCGACTTTTCTTAAAGGAAGAGGTGAGAAATGAAAGAGTTTAGCTTCATGCGCTACCGTTGGCTTTACTTTGCCATTTCAGCTGTGGTGATTATTCCAGGTCTGATCTCGTTAGTTATAAATGGTGTTCGTCCATCGATTGACTTTACCGGCGGCTCACTTTTGGAAGTTCGGTATGTTCAATCTGACCCACCAATCGCCATTGAACGAGAAAGCATTCAAGAAGTAGTCGGTGATGAGGTTGAGATCATCTCAGTTCAAACTTCTGGTTCGAATCAAGCAATTCTGCGAATGCCAAGCATCACTAATGAACAGAAAGATGCCATCCTTGATCAGTTAGATGATCCACTTACGACAGTAGAACAGTTAAGATTTGAAACAGTGGGGCCAGTACTTGGTAAAGAGCTGTTTCAAAAAACGTTATTAGCAGTTGTGATTGTCTCGATTGGAATCACACTCTATGTTTGGCGCCAGTTTCATAGTGCCAAGTATGGAGTATCCGCTATTCTGGCGATGTTTCACGACAGCATTGTTTTAATAGGTTTATTTAGTCTGTTTGGAAGGTTCTTGGGAGCGGAAGTAGATGTTCTTTTTGTGACAGCCCTGCTAACCACACTATCGTTCTCAGTTCACGATACCATCGTGGTTTTTGATCGTATTCGCGAAAATCAACGTAAACATCCTACTTTGCAGTTCACGACAGTTGTTGATGCTTCGATTTTGGAAACATTGAGTCGATCGATCAATAACTCGATGACGATCATTATTATGTTGTTGGTCTTAGTCTTACTAGGTGGAGATACGATTCGCTGGTTTTCAGTGGCGTTGCTAGTAGGAGCAGTCACAGGCACCTACTCTTCAACCTTTATTGCCGCACCATTGGTGGTCGTTTGGGACAATTGGCAAAAGCGACAAAAGAAGAAATTGGCTACATAGCTCTCTCTTTAGAGAAGTGACTCTAGTACTCTCTTTAGTTTTTCTTTAGTTTGAAGCTCTTTGGCTTTTTGCAGTAGGTAATCTGCAGTATTCTTACTCGGATCTTCCATCACTTCTTCAAAGAGTGTGTTAAGGATGGTTCCAACAGCTGGACCTGGTTTGAGATCAAGCGCCACCATAATATCGTTGCCATTAATGGCCAGATCAGTCACATCAAACGGTTGGTGAAGCTGAGAGATCATTCGCTGCTTCATCTCTTCCAACCGCCAACTGGACTTACGAGCACCGCTTCCCAAACGATCAGCTTCCCGCAAGTCTAGGATATCGTTAATATTTTCTAGTCCTACTTTGCGCATAAATCGCCGAATTGAAGCATCCGTGTTATTTGGCTGGTAGTAGAACATGTGATGACGAACTAGGGTATAGATGCGTTGAACTTCTTTTTTTGATAAACGGAAACGTTCAGCAATTTGACGTGCCATCTTGGCGCCAACAAGTTCATGGTTATAGAAAGTAGGGTCTTCGTCAATGTAGCGAAGTGTACGGGGTTTTCCTATGTCATGAAGAAGCGTCGCAAAACGGACGATCGGATCTGGCGAGGGACAGTTTTCAAGTGCATCTAGATTGTGTGTCCAAACATCCGTAGTATGGTGGCCACCTTGTTCAATTCCTTTTCCTTCACGTAACTCAGGTAGGATGTAGTGAAGTAAGCCAGTGTCATCAAGTAACTCAATGGCTTCAGCGGGGTAGTCACTGGCTAGCATTTTCAAGAACTCGTCTCGGATGCGTTCCCAACTGACGTACTGAATTTGATCAGCCAGTCCAGAAATAGCCGCGAATGTCTCATCTGTCATGGCGAAGTTTAGTTGAACAGAGAGTCTGATCGCTCGCAGCATCCGTAGAGCATCTTCCTCAAAGCGTGTTGCTGCATCGCCAACTGATCTGAGCTCTCGCTTTTCTAGGTCAACTTGGCCGTTATAGGGATCGATAACACGATACTGATCAACAGTGAGTTGTACGGGTTGGATCGCAGTTTTTTCATCTATGGGTTCAGCAAAGAAATGATCTAAAAAGGTATCATTTATGGCAATTGCCATGGCGTTGATCGTAAAGTCTCGACGACTAAGATCGTCTTCGAGAGATGAGCCCCACTTTACCTCATCTGGACGACGATGATCTGTGTAACGACCCTCGGCGCGATAGGTAGTAATTTCGTAGTCTTCATGATGATTTGGTTGTTCTACTTGGGGAAGTTCTACCTGTGGTTGTAAAGAAGCGTGGACCTTAGTTGCTTGGGCCAAGTTAATTACTTTATCGGTAACTTCTTTATCATTCTGCGGAACGGGTAAAGTTAGTCCGAATAACTTCCACAAGTTTTCTCTGGTAATACTGACGGTTCCAAAAGTATTTTCGTAGTAACTATCGGGTAACAGTTCTTGCAGTTGTTCGGGAGTAGCATTGGTAGTGAAGTCATAGTCAGTATTCGCCGTTAAGTTGGCTAGCAGTGCGTCTCTAACGGAACCACCGACGAGATAAGCTTCGTAACCGGCTTGGCGAAGTTTTTGTAGAATGGCGAGTGATTCAAATGGTAGTGCAAGTTGCATATGACTTCGTGCTATTGTACCGTGAGTCACCATGCACTGGCAGTACACAACTTCAACTTCACCGACTGATCTCAAACAGTTGACTGACCTACTTCTTTCCCATCGTGGAGTTAAGAGTCAGTCTCAAAGAGAGGTGTTCTTTCATCCTAAGCATCCCGTCGAACTTACTCTCGAAGAGGTAGGGATTAGTGCAGAACAGATGGATATGGCTGTACGCCGAATTCAGCAAGCTAAAGAACGGAATGAAGAAGTAGTCATCTTTGGTGACTATGATGCCGACGGCATATGTTCTACGGCTATCTTGTGGGAAGCGCTCCGAAGCATTGGAATTATTGCTAAACCCTTTTTACCCCATCGTGAAAAACATGGCTACGGCTTAACGTTACGATCACTGACTTCAGTGTTAGAAGAACACAAGCCTCAGCTGCTCATTACCGTTGATAACGGAATAGTTGCTCATGCTGCATTTGCGGAGTTACAACGGCTAGGAATTGATACGATCCTGACAGATCACCACGCGCCAGAGGCTGAGTTACCTGTCGCACAGATAGTCATTCATACCACTAAACTGTGTGGCTCTGGGGTAGCATGGTTTTTGGCGCGACATTTATCTGAGACTTCTGCACAGGCAAGCCTTGATCTTGCTGCTATTGCCACCATTGCCGACCAGATGGTCTTACTAGACGCGAACCGATCTTTTGTCGTCCATGGAATGGCAGAGTTACGCCAAACTGAACGAATTGGCCTACAGCTTCTGATGGCTAAAGCAAATGTCCTTCCTGAAAAGATCTCAGCCGATACCATTAACTATGTGATTGCTCCAAGGCTTAATGCCATGGGTAGACTCAAACATAGCTTAGACGCCTTACGTTTAGTTTGTACGACTAGCTACGATCGGGCACATCAATTAGTCGCTGAGCTTAACGATACAAACGTGACGCGTCAGGAACTGACTAGTGAGATGATTGAGCATGCAATTTCTCAGGCTGAACGTTGGGAAAACGAACATATTATTATCGTTGCTTCAGAAGACTACCACGAAGGAGTCATTGGTTTGTTGGCCAGTAAGTTAGTGGAGGAGTACTTCAAACCAGCTATTGCGATCTCGATTGGTCAAAAAACGGCTAAAGCATCAGCTCGCTCGATTATGGGCGTCAATATTACTGAGCTGATTCGTCAAGTTAAAGATGACTTACTTGAAGCTGGCGGCCATCCAATGGCTGCTGGCTTTGCTGCAGATCCAGCCAAGTTAACAGTGGTGCAACAACGTTTACAGGTCTTAGCAAAAGCGCAGATAACGGCCGAGATGTTAACACCTCGACTCCTCGTTGAAGTAGGACTACCAATCGAGTTGATCACGCTCTCTACTGCCGAAGAGATTGCTCATTTTGCTCCCTTTGGCCAAGGTAACCTTGAGCCGATTATAAGTTTGCCACCAGCTGTTATCCACATGGCTAGTCAAGTTGGTAAAGAAGGTAAACATCTAAGGTTGCAGATAGGGCTGCCGAAAGAAGGCACGCAAATTACTCTAACTTGCCTAGCCTGGGGGAAGGGTTCACTGGCTACCGAGCTGCCAGTGGGAACACAAGTTGAACTTGCTGGCTGCCTATCGGTCAATGAGTGGAAGAATAAGCGCTCGCTGCAAATGATCGTACGAGATATTCACCTCATTGAGTCGTAGCCAGTACCCCATTCTTAGTAGAGTACTTTTTGGGTAGGCCTAACACTTGAACTCGATTACGTAAGTATGGGTGTACTCCTTGAATCGCTTTGACATCGTAGGCTTTTTGAGGATTAGACGCCTTCATACCGCTATGCGTTGTCCAATCAACCAACTGGATCTCTGCATTTTTCCGATTAGGATCAAAAAAAGCTGTTATCGCTTCACTCGGAGTAATGGGAGTTGTTAGTGGGAGAGCCACGTTTACATGGGCGCTAGACCGTGACTGTGGTTCGCGCTCTGTGTTCTGGACTAAGAAGACAGGGACGAGTTGAGGAAAGCGATCCATCCACCAAACGCCTAAGAGCGCAGCTGCTGAAGAACAACTGATATTTCGTTCTCTGATAGACTCAGGATCCATTTTGCGGGCATTTGACTCCTGGTAGTTGGGGAAAAGAGCTGAAAATAGTTCCACGAACTCAGGAATATTGGCACAGTTTGAAAAGAGTTCTTGCACGATTGCCTGGTACTCTCTGATCAGAAAAGCAGACTTTAGTTCAACTGAACGTTGTTTTTCCCAATTAGTCATTTCTACCTCCATAAAAAAACCCCTCTTTGGAGAGGGGTTTCGATGTTTCATGTAAAAAGTGTTCTTACGTCATCAAAACCCGCTCTTCCATAAGAAGAGTGTTAAGAATACAAATGACGCGAACACTAGATTGTTTCATAAGTTGTTGGCAATTATAACCAAGATAAGCGAAAATGTGAAGTATGCCAAATGATCTCTCTACACTTGTCTATGAACTGGTAGAAAAAGTTCCACTGGGAAAAGTAACTACCTATGGTGACATTGCCAGAACACTAGGACTGAAAACTCCCCGACAAGTAGGATGGATTTTGCATCGGAATCCGAGTCAGCGTAAAACACCCTGCCACCGAGTGGTATTCAGCGATGGACGGTTAAGTGGGCAGTTTGCCTTCGGTGGTCGAGATGCTCAAAGACACTGGTTAGAAAGTGAAGGAGTCCTCTTCAATGGTGAAAAGGTAGATATGAAGCGGAGCCGTTGGGCTGAGCTATCTCATTGAACTATTTTTTCTTTTTTCTGTGAGTATTCGCTTTAGCCGACTTTTTCAAGGCAGCTTGAAATGCCGAAACTTGAGCGTCAGCATTCATTGAGATCACTGCTTCGGCTGGTTGATCTGTTTTTAGACGACAAGCTGCCCATAACAACAGCAGTGTTGCTGGAATTTGAGTTATAACCGGTAAGTTAGCATCGAGGAAAATACCTTTGACAACTTCAATAGATGGAATACGTGAAGTAGCTACACCTAAGAAAACTGCCACAATCACATAGAAAAAACTTCGTTCTTTCCATGATCTGTATGGGTAAACAACAAGTAACGGTAGGTACCATAAATGATATGGAGTAGAGAAAACTTTGTTTGTCATGAAGTAACCAAAGATGAAAATAAGTGTCACTTTCATCATGTACGCTGGATCATTGACACGGTCACGATTCTTAAAAATGTAGACGGCTAACACACCCATAAAAATTACCATCGCTAGCGTGGAAAGAGGAAGAACTTTTTCTGAGATTGGCCCGCGAAGGTCAAAGCTTTTATATTGAGAAAAGTAGATCTCTTCAGACTTAGTAAAGTTGTTGATCCCCCGAACAATCAGAGAAGGGAAAGACTCTACCTGTAACTGTCTGTCTTTGTGATAAACCAAGATCACGCTTAAGGAAGAACGGAAGATTCCTAAAGGAAGTCCCCATAAGAGGACAAAAGTGACTAACGGAATAACCAACCGAGGGAGTAGTGGTTTCTTTGAATCAAGAAAATACAGCAAACCTAAAGGCGCGTTAACGAGCTTCAGACCAATTCCCAGCCAGTACATAAACCATTGAAGGAACACTTTCCCTTTTTGAAGTAAAAGTGGTGAGACAGCCGGTAAAAACAGAGTGACGGCAAAGAGCAGATCGAGATTTTCATACATGAAGTCTTTAGCTTTAGTCGTGATGGCGATATAAAACAAAGCGTTCAGGAGCTTAACACCGTTAGAGTACTTTAACTTCTGCATGACTTTTAAGATGAGTAAAAACAGCATTACATCTACCGTTAAAGTCATCACGCGAAAGTTAGTTCGATAGTCGCCAATTCCGTTTAAGTCAGCTAAAAGTGGTCCGGAAATAAAAGGAATCGTTAGTGGTGGGTACTCAAACCAATGTTGAAAGTACGGAGGAACGCCGTAGTACCAGATGTTGGCATACTCTTCAAAGTAGCGTACATATTCTGGTGGGTTTGTAAAAATGTAAAAGCGACTCAGAGAGAATACAAAGACTGCCAGCAAAAACCAATATTTTTTGCAGAACGAAATGATCTGATGCATTCCAAGATCTTAGCAAGAAATCGATCAAACCACAGCCCTCTATTTAAATGGTCCGAAACTAAAAAGTATCCTCAGAAAAAGAGTATGAGAAAGATAAATACTATAAGAGTGCTTTCCAGCAAATGAAATAAAGCTGGGTATCTTGGTGATACCTCTTGCCAACCAGGTCAGTATGAGGATACTGACAGAAGCATATGCCATAATTGAAAACCTTGTGAAGCGAAGAGCTACTAACGGATCGATCCCTTGGTTAATATTTCCAACTGCCGTAGTCACTGCCCAGGCTCCAGAAAAAAGAGTTGCGCCAAGTAATATCCAGAATAAAAGTGGTAATCTTTTCAACAAGTTGTGAAGCTGCGGCAAGTACATTCCCAGGACAAAGTAAAAAATCCAACTCAAGCACAGGATGTATTGATTCTGATCCACAAACAAGATACCGCCTATCTGGAGAGGTTCCTGACGCATAAAAATCAGATAGACTGCTGCCTGAAGCACGGCTGCAGAGATGAAAAGAAGCAACGGCCAACGCTTTCTGATGATCAGTAAAAAGGGGAAAAGTAAGTACAGCTGAAAGATCATTGGCACGAAGTACATTTGGTAATCTGCTTGTCCCAAAAGAATTTGAGTCAATAACGAGTTAGTTGGCCAGGTAGGTCGCCAGCTAGGAACCAAGCGCAGAATAAGATAGTAAAAAACGCTCCAACCTATATAAAGCGGAAGGAGCTTCCATACTCTTCTGCGTAAAAACTCGCCCCACCTTAACGTACTTTTGACGTACTTTTGTGACAAGCCATATCCAGAAAGTGCCACAAAGAGTGGCACCGAGACTCTAAATAGTTGGTCAAGAGTGACAGCAGTAAGTTGAAATGGAGAGTTTTCAACATAAGGAGACTGGCGAAACATGGCTAAAAAGTGAATTAAAACTACACCCAAAATAGCAATTGCACGTAAAAGTTGATCACTTATGTGAGTGGGACTGCTGACAGACTTCAAAGGCATATATAATGGTAGTTATGCCCAAGCGTCATCATCATTTGCGGAGACAACTTCGCAAACGTATTCATCACCTTCAACGCCGACGCAGAACCACATCACTATGGATGATTGGGCTAGTTATTTTTATAGCAGTTATGGCTGCTATTAGCATCTATCTCTTTTGGCGCTTTCGTCAAAGTACAGGACGACTCTCAGTAGTGGTTAGGGACGAAGCGACCCAAACTGAGCAACAGATCATTACTACTGCGGATACAGAAAGCATTTTTCCTCGAGAGTTTGTCTCCTTTAGAAAAGTGGGTAGTATTCAACGTGATCGAATAGAAGCAGCGCAACTATCCTATCTAAAAAGTAGTTCTCTTCGTTCTGGCTTAGAGTACATCGATAAGTATGAACTGATCTACCTTATTCATAATGAGAAAGACCAACCAACTCCTGTCAAAGCGTCTATTTATATTCCTAACAGTGGTGGACAACAAAAGCCATGGTACGTTTTTGCTGCTGGGACGAGTGGCTTAGCCCAAAAATGCGCCCCATCGCTAGAGAGAGTTGAGGTAACAAATATTGGTAACTACGAAAACCAAATGATTGCTCAAGCAGCAGAGAACTATGTGGTGATCTTTCCTGAGTATGTTGGTTTCTATGAGATCAATGATCTCCAACCCTACTTTATTGAACAGATGGAAGCGAGAACAGTACTAGGGGCAATTGCTAACTTTGCTAAGGTAGTAGAGAGTCAACAGTTGATTAATATTCAAGTCGGTGACATTTACCTGACTGGTTACTCGCAAGGTGGGCACGCTGCTCTTTCGGCTGCCGAACATCGTCAGTGGTTAGACGACAATCTACAACAAAAAATTAAAGGAATTATTGGATACGCCTCCGCAAGTGACATTATTGCCTTACTTCATGAAACACCCAGGCTTGGCCCATACGTTATTTATTCTTACTTTAACTACTATGGTCCCACCGTTAACCTACCACTCATTATTCAGCAGCGTTGGCTTGATACGTTAACTGAGAAAATTGAAACTACTTGTATCGACCGAACTGGAAATGTTTGGCCGAATAATGTTCAAGAGCTTTACACCGAACAGTTTGCCAATGCCTTACTCAGCGGAACTCTTCAAAGCAATTTCTCATCTTTGTATGATTACCTTCAAAGTAATATGAGTTTTTCAGATTTGAAAGATATTCCCATCTATCTTCAACAGGGAGCCACAGATCCTATTGTTACGGCTGTTACGCAGCGAAAAAATCAGCAGCAGTTCTGTCAGCAAGGATATGATGTTCTCTACCAGGAATATGCGGGAGTAAACCACTATCAAATCCGACAGTCGGGGTTTTATGATGGAATCAGGTGGATGAATGCGGTGAGTTCGGGAAGAACGCCGGACAATAACTGTCCAACATATAACTCTTACTAAACTATTACAACATTGTCGCAGTGCCAAAGGAGACAAAAAGGTATTGTAAGAAAAAAGACTAACGTATGCGTCAACACTTCGCCCAAAGTGGTCGGGCGTCTCTATCTCTCTTCTTTGTCTTTATGATTATTGCTGTGGTAAGTATGGCTCTCGCCGTTCGTTTACCTCAGGTCCAATCTACACTTGATACTGTTGTAAGTGCCCAAATGAGCCCTAGTCCAAATCCGCTTAACTTTAAAACAAAGTTTATTTCCTTTGAACCACTCCGCTCACTTACTACTGCTCAAGCACAGAGCTCCATTCGTAGCTTCTTAGGTGGACAAAATGTTCGTGCTATCTACCCAGTTGATGTCTATACTCTCAAGTTTGAAGTGACAGTAGAAGACGGTAGCTACTCACCGATTACGGCTCAAGTTTTCGTCCCGAAGTCAGAAACTCCTGGTGAACACTTTCCCTTGTTCGTATATGCAGCGGGCACCACTGGGTTAGATGACCGTTGCTCACCACTGAAAGAAAATCAGTCTAGGCCATCGTTTGGCAACTACATTAACCAGATGGTGACGCAAGCTTCACAAGGCTTTGTTGTGGTCTTACCGAACTATGAAGGTTTTGATAACCCTGATCGGATTCACTACTACTTTAACAGCGACTTGGAAGCTAGGGTGTTGCTTGGAGCTTCACGCGAAATTTTAAATGCTAGGCAAACGCGCAGCTTGCCAATTCAACCTAATACCCTTTTCTTTGGTGGCTACTCACAAGGTGGTCATGCCAGCTTTGCCGCTGCTGATTACGTCAGCAAGTACACGCCAGAATTGAAGATCTCAGGCATCATTGGTCATGGTCCGACAACTAATATTTATGAGTTACTTAAAGATAATCCTAATCTGGCTCCATACTTGATGTATGCCTACCAAGCCTACTATGACGACTTTAAGCCTGAGGAGCTGCTCACCACGAGAGAGTTAGAAAGACTCGGCAGAGCGAAAGATCTGTGCGTGGATCAAGCATTCCAATACAACAGCACCAGTCAACGAATGACCTACAACGCAGACTTTTTAGCTGCACTGTTAAATAATACGGTGAAAGAGAAGTACCCTGCAGCGGCGGAAAGAATGGATGAGAACTCAAGTGGGACACAGTATGAAGGAATTCCGACGTTGATTGTGCAAGGTGATCGCGACCCAATCGTGACGATTGAGTTTCAAAAACAGTTTGCTGATCAGCTCTGTGAAAATAATGTTCCTGTTACTTTCGCCGAGTATAAAGGCTTGGATCACTTTCAGTCGAGGATGAGATCTTTCACTGATACCAATTTTTGGATAAGAGAAATTGTAAATGGTCAGCAGGTTAATAAAATGTGTAACTAAAGGAAAGCGATGACTGACAACACCCAAGAGCGACAAGACGAATCCGAATCAACCCAAGAGGTAACGGATAAAGACCAGCAAGCTCCCGCTAGTCAGGGAGGAAGTAGTATGGAACAGCCCGATGGCAGCACCCAGCCAACTCCTAATGGGAATCCACAAACGAGTGAGACAATCTCCCAATGAAGTTTCTTTCTCTTCCTACGCTGATAGTTGTGCTGTGCGCTGGTTTGATTATGATCAGTATCATGGCAGCTACAGATGTAATTGATCTTAAACGTTTTTTTAATAGGGATGAGTCTGCAACGTCAACACTTCAAAATGAGTATCCTCAGCCCGCTAAGCTGGCGGAGAAGCTGCAGATGGGCGTAGTGGAACTGAATGTGGCGGATCTTGCAGCACAGCAAAAGTACTACCAAGAGTTGGTTGGGTTAGAGGTACTTTCTGAAGATAGTTCGTCGGTAACACTGGGATTTAGAGATAGAGCAGTGATTCGCCTAGTTGCCAGTCCACAACTCCCTCCTCAGGTTCAAGGAAGTGCAGGGCTGTATCACTCAGCTATTGTCTTTAGTTCACGTGCGACACTAGCACAAGCTGTTCAACGTATTTTGGAGCGAGCACCTCAATATTACAGTGGGACTTCTGATCATGTAGTTAGTGAGGCTTTTTACTTTGTTGACCCCGAAGGAAATGGCGTAGAACTCTACTACGATAAAGATCCGGCTAGCTGGCGGTGGCGAGGTGGAAGCGTCGAGATGGGCTCTGAGTACATCGATCCCGAACAGTACATTAAGACGTATGCAAATACCTCAGCTGGTGAAGAAAAGAAGATGGGACACGTGCACTTGAAAGTAGGAGACATTGAACAAGCGAGGAGCTTCTATGAATCGGTACTAGGATTAGCACTAACGAGCCAAATGCCCACAGCTTTGTTTATGTCAGATGGTAAGTACCATCACTACTTAGGAATGAATGTTTGGGAGAGTCCACGAGCAGGCATGAGAACACCATCTTTAGGCCTAAAAAGTTTTGAGATCTTTGTTCCAGACGCAGAACGACTCACTGAACTCAAGGCACGTTTAACTGCAGCAAGTATTTCGTTCACCGAGACTGATAAGAAGGTTGAAGTAGAAGACCCATGGGGTACGGTAGTTCTTATTACTGTCAACGAGGCTGTCTTTAGCGAATAATTAAAAGTTTCTCACTTGCTCTAGTAACAGCTGTATACAGCCATCTTCGCCACTCTTCATCGCTCATATATGGCGCATACTCTTCGAAAAGAATAACGGTTTTAGCCTGAGAACCTTGTGCTTTATGAACAGTTAATGCATAACCAAAATCAAAGCGGTCACCAATCGAGTGATAACTAATTCCTTTTACTTTATCTACTACTTTTTCTTGCAAAAACTGATGTTGAGAAATCTCACCTACAAAAAGCCTGTTCTCATCTTGAAAGATAAGCTCAACGTTAAACCAATGAATATACTTTGGTTCGATTCGTGTAATCTTGCCCAGCATCCCGTTGTAAATAGGGCCGCCAGTGGCTTCATAGTTGTTACGTAAACAAATTACCGTCTCTCCTAGTTGAGGAGTTTCTTCTTGATACCCTCGAATAGTCCGAATGCTTTTATTTAGTTGAACGCGTGTTTTATTACGGGCACACAGAACTAAGCTATCGGTTGGGTGTTGGGTGATCCACTCTTCAAAAAGCTCACCTGTGCCAGGATCGCGTCGATCCACTTTTTGTACGTTTGCGTCAAAACGACGGAATGGAATTTGACCAGTGGTTCTGGCCATAGTTGCTAGGTCGATAATTGGGTTGCCTTCTGCCTGGCGATGAATTTTTTCTAACTTAAGTTGTGGATCGTCCATTAAATTAAACGCACTATCGATCGGCGGTAATTGGCCGTGATCTCCGACAGCAATTATGGGTAAATGATAGGACTGTAAGTCGTTCCAGATATCCGATGTCACCATCGATGCTTCGTCGACGATGATGAGATCATAAGGAAGCTCCACGTTTTTTTGCCAACGAATGATCTTGCCTTCCTCATCTGTGACAGCGGTGTACATGAGTGAGTGAATTGTGCCGCAGAAGTCGTGGGACTGAATCGCCTGTTGTGACTGCAACTTTTGTTTTAGAACTTGTGAGGCTTTACCCGTATAACAGGCAAAAGCGATACGATACTTGGGAAATTTTTCTTTAATTAATGCTCGTAGAATCGCAATGAGAGTGGTTTTGCCGGTTCCTGCATATCCACCCACTGTAATGTATTGACCATCGGTGTTGTTTAACCAGGCAGACAGGGTATGTAATACCACAGATTGATCTGGAGAGAGATTACTTTGACGAGTCATGGCGGAGTAGAGAACGAAGTATCGTCATAGGATAACACATAGAAGAGCTCGTATAATGCAAGCATGCCAGAACTACAGGTCAACCTTTCCCCACATAGCACCAAAGATCCGGAGTTAGTTGCAGTCCAAGAAGACATTATCTTTGCTAGGCAGGAATATGCCGATTGGGAAAACCATAATAATCCTCATGAGTACTTGGGTGTAATAGAAGATTTTCGTCATGTGATTGGAGAGTTGCAACGAAAACACGACGAGCAGTTAAAGCTCTATCCGGAGGCCACCTTTATCTTAGAGTATCACCAAAGCTGCATGTTACCTCGGGATGCCAACTACTTGGTGGTCAGCTTCGCTTTACAGACGCGTCGTTTTATAAGTGGTCAAGAAAGCAGACTCAACACCTTTATCTGTTGGCGACTTGATATTAAGGATGATTACAGCCAAGAAAATGCAGATGTCGAAAGTTTTATGTTGAAGAATAATATTCAGCCCTACACCGATGGTTTTGGGGGTAGCTCAGTGATTCAATACGAAGTGTTCTAACTTTCCTTTAACTCTCAGACAATCGCGTTGTGAACTGCTTTGGCAACTTCATGAATCTGTGATTCTTTCAGATGTGGTCCTAATGGAAGGTAAACTACCTTTTGTTCCTGTGACCATGGTGAGTCGTTTAGTTCAAATCGAACAAGCACTCCTTGTGAACGTAACTTTGCAAGTACTTGATTAGCCGTAGGTAAGTGCAAACCGAGAGGGAAGCCACGTAGCTGATGATAGTCACTAACTGGAAAGTGAATTTGAAATACTTTGGTAGATTGCCAGATGGGCTCCAGGAGTTGCAGGTAGAGAAGTACCTGTTGCTTTTTTGAGTGATGAATTGAGGCAATGTTCAATCGTCGCGCTACCCACTTCCCTCCTCTCCACCCCCTTGCAGCTTCGGGGCTGTCTCCAATAACGTCGTATCCACGTAGCATTGCTTTTTCAGCTTGCTGATTCCAGAACAGCTGCCAACACCTGAAGGGAAGAAGGCTGAGGTGAAGGAATAACTGAAAAACCAGCCACCATCCCAGTACACGAACTTGATACTCTAAAGCTTGATGAAAGGGAGGTGATGTAAGCTTAAGAGAGGGGTGGGTAAACAAGTTGCTCCCTGGCAAGGGCACTACCTTTCGTAGACTATCCATCACCACATGACGTTGACTGAGAAAAAAAAGCTTATCTGGCTCAACCACTCGATGTACAGAGTCTTCTATCAATAAGGTGTCAGAAGGAAGATACGACATCCATTGTTGGTGCTGAATTAGAAGCCGATTGGTAATTCCCACTGCGTGTAGAATGACCACTACTTGAGGGCGAGCTTTCTTGAGATAAGTAGCAAAAAGTGATGGTTTCGTTTGGAAATTTTGATCAACCGGATAGAACTTGGTAGTCAGTCCATGATCAGCCATATTAGCAACCACATCACCACAAAAAAAGCTTGGCACAAGTACGGTAGAGCCTTGTGGGATTCGTAACTGTTTCAGCAAGTCCCAGAGTGCATCTTCCCAAGAAGCATAAAAGAAATCACGCACCGTGCTTGGAAGACGTACTGCTTTACTGTTCAAGTAAAAATGCCAACCTGTAGGTTGTAAAGGAACTGTCATTATGTATGTATTTATTACTTATTATCAGACACCGCTTTTTGATTGCTGATTAAAGCCATTTCGATAATTCCTTGATGACACTAAAATTACTATCGGATATAATATCCTACATATGATTTTAAATAGAGAAAATTCTCAGTTTACCGGTACTATCGTACCAGAGGTTGCCGCGGTTCATGAAAACGGCCAGCAACGTCAATCTTTGCGCGAACGAGCTAATCGTTTACCAACCCGAGAACAGCTCTCTCAACGTACTCGAGAGTTACGAGAAGCCGCCAGTAAAGTGGTGACTCTGGGGACAAAAATTGTTGAAGAAAAACGTTAATTTACGTAGCGTCTTCGTCTTTTTCTAAAAAACGTTTCACCTTTTCGGAAGCAGCAATATATGCTTCATTAAAGCCTTCAGCTTTTTCTGCGAGCACGTTTTGAAGTACCTGATAGTCTTGAATGATGAGCTCAATGTACTCCAACGACTTGGCAGAAAATAGAGAGTCACCACCGGTTCCGACCACTTCTTGATCCGCTTGGCGAATTCTGGCCAAACAGTCAATAATGACGTGAGCATTTTGAGTACCTTTATTCATTACTTCGTCGAACGTCTCCAAGAGTACTAGAACTTGAGAAATATTCTCTTCACTGAGAACTTCAACTTTCTCCTGTAGATCAACGACCAGCACCTCTAGAGCTTCCATCATGAAAGCGGTATTTCCAAGCTCTTGGTTAAGAACTAACATCAGAGTTTCGACGTGACCCTGTTCTCGTGCATGACGAATGAGTTCATCTGGTAAAAGCGGCTCCGGAATCGGTTTGAGGAACTTTTCAATCTCCTCACGATGTCCTGGACTAAGTTCTAGGCCTCGAGAATTCATAAAGATGAAGTATCGGGGAGGAAGTCGATATAGTCAAGTATTTTAGATACTATTTAGTGCTGAAGCTCGTATACCCACCGAGCGAGAGTGTCTCGATCAATTAGTTGAGTTGAGGACTTTTCAGCAAGCTCTTTAGCTGCAGGTGTGAAGTATGAGTTAGTAATAATGATACATTCATCACAGTGATAGTACTTCTGTCCACCAAAGCACTCATATAAAGCTGTAACACCAACTGGTTTTGTGTACCGTTTTGCTTGTATAGCGTACTTTTTCCCGTCTTTATACGCTAGGATGTCGGCACCAAAATCCCCCGATATCTGGGTAGCCTCAATTGCTGTAAACCCCTGATGTGACAAAAGAAAAACTAAGTACTTTTCAAAATCTCTACCAGACATAGCAGCAATATCAATTATTCGAAGAGCGCGGAGTTTTTCTTTCTGTAGCTTGAGATGAAAAATGTAAAATGCAATAAAGCTTACAAAGACTAACAGACACAGTAATACTATCCAACCGGAAATAACAATATTAACTTCTCGATTCTGAGTTGCATTAAAGAAAATAGAGAGAAAAACAGCCGCTCCAAGCACTAGTACTATTGGTAAAGGAGTATTTGTATATTTGCGTCTCGACATTCTCAGCGATACTCTTACCTCAACCTCTTCACCAACTCTTCAATCTTCACTCTTACTTGTTCAGCACTGTCCCGATCTCTCCAAGTTACGGTGCCATCTTCTAACGTTTGGTAGTCAACAGTAATACAGACTGGAGTTCCAATTTCATCCTGACTAAGATAGCGCTTTCCAATATTTCCACGCTCGTCCCAGGCAGTTCGGACGTGGTCAGCACACAAACTAAATACTTCCTTGGCTTTAGAGACAATTTCCTCTTTATTCTTGACCAAGGGGAAGACTGCCACTTTGTATGGCGCTAATTCAGGCTTTAAGCGCAAGACAACGCGCTGACGCTCTTCATCTTTCCAATAAGCATCTGTCAGAACCATTAGAAACATTCTGTTGACCCCGACTGCTGGTTCGATGACATGAGGAACGATCTTCTCACCAGTGAAAGGATCGGTATACTCAAGCTTTTGACCAGAGTGTTTAATGTGTTGCTTGAGGTCATAGTCTGTACGATAGGCAATTCCCCATAACTCTTTCCAACCGAAAGAGAAGTTATAGTCCAAATCATAGGTATCTTTACTGTAATGACTACGTTCTTTGTCAGTGTGTTGACGCCAGCGGAGGTTCTCAGCATTGACGCCTAACTTCTCCGTCACAAACTTCCACATGTAATCACGCCATTCTTGGAATAATGGCTGCCACTCAGTTTTATTTGGATCGAAAAAGTACTCAATTTCAGCTTGTTCAAACTCAAGAGTACGGAAAACAAACTGTCCAGTTGTGATCTCATTTCGGAAGCTTTTCCCAATCTGTCCCACCCCAAATGGAAGTTGGACGCGAGTAGAGTCCAGAATGTTCTTGAAGTCACTAAAGATTCCTTGTGCAGTTTCTCCTCTGAGATAAACTTTGGCTTTCTCTCCAGCCACCGAACCAATTGCAGTTTCAAAGAGTAGGTTGAAGGTGCGAGGCTCTGTTAAAGGGTTTCCATCAGGGCTAAGGACCTTTCTTTCACTAATAAACGCTCCCATTTCGGCTAGGTTCATATCTTCGACAGCGCCAACTTCTACCTCGGGATGTTTCTCTAACCACGACTCAATCAGATGGTCGGCTCGGTACCGCTTTTTTGTGACTGTATCTTCAACGAGGGGATCACTGAATGAGGCAACATGCCCAGAGGCTACCCACGTTTCTGGATGAAGCATGATCTGAGAGTCCAAACCTACCATATCAGTACGTTTGTGAATCATCTCTGTCCACCACAGATTGCGAATGGAGCGTAAGAGCTCTACTCCCATTGGACCGTAGTCATAAGAGTTGGCCAGTCCGCCGTAAATTTCAGAAGTTGGAAAGACAAAACCACGACGTTTAGCTAAAGCAACAATTTCTTCAAAGGTAGGTTGGGATGACATGTCATCCTTTCTGAACGCTGGCTTTTGATTGACTGTAGGCACATTGTGCGCCAAGTTGAAGCAATAAAAAAGCCCCGTCCTTCTTTATATGTAAAGAAGAAAGGGACGCGTCTCAAAGAAACTCGTGGTTCCACCCTTATTGGTTGAGATGATGTCCAAGTCTCAACCCACTTTTCTGTACGCTTTTCTTCTCAGATGTTGCCAGCACCTTCACTGAAGAACAGACTACAACGTATATTATATCAATACCTTTGCTACTCTGCTACTACCCGGACAACTATAGAGATAAAACCTAGTAATGCCTGTGTATACAGGAGCTCTAGTCGTACTCGCCAACGATCTTTGCCGGCAAGTTCAACCAACTGAAGAAGGGCACGTAAGCCTACAGCTTGATCCTGAAACATACGGTGAATTTTATGAGCAGACTCACCGCCTTTTAGTGTCAGGTTCTGTTCAAGCTGGCCAAAGTCTACTCTAATACTTTCTGGTGCTTCGCCACCTGTCTCGATTCCAATCACATCACCACCTAAAAGCTTGTTTATTCGGCGCAACTCATCCCAAAACTGAGGGTTCTCTTGATGCATATGACACTTCTCTGGAGAAAAGGTGAAGAGGAAGTATATCACTTTTACTCATTACCATTGAAAAAAAGAGCAAATAAAGATAGAATTATAGGCTGCTGAATCTGGAATCTGTATATGACACGAAAAGAAACTTCGCGGGGACGAGTTCCCCTCTACGATTTAACTAGAGCCGAGTCAACTGGGGTATTGCCTGCAGATGTGGTAAAGGCAGCTCTGTTGGATACGCTAAAAATTTCTGCCGAGACACATCGTATTGCAGCCAAGTTAATGCATCTCACTAGTGACTATCAACAGCTCAATGTTGAGGTTAATCGTCCAGGTATGTTGGAGTTTGTCAGAGATAATCCAGATTTAATGACCATGGCACGATTGGGTTTTTACAGTCGAATTATTTTGGCTGTACAAGAGCTGGAGCGAGCAGCTCAGGAGTTCATCGATAATCCGCGTAATAGCCCAGTTCATTCACACGTCGTAAAACGTTACAAAAACTCTACTGAGTACTCCCAGTACTTTACCCGTTATAACATGTTTGCTCCAACCGTCCGTGTGATGGTCGAGAACACAGATAGCCAATACGCACTTTGGATGACGCGGATGATTCCTCCAACTGCTGCGGACGAGTACAACCAATTTGGAGTTCCAGCTGAAACACAAAAGTTGGGACAGATTGTGGTTAATCACTCTCATAGGAAGGCAAAACAAGATCGTCGAGGAGTTAAGGCAGCAGAGTATCGTGACTTAGCCCAACTATTTGTGCCAGTAGTGAGATATGAAGCAGAGGAGCAGCCACTTATTTTGAGTAGCGAGAAAACGAGCAAGGAACAACTGGCACGCATTTTCTTTGACTTAATCAATACTTATGAACTTCGTCTTACTCACGAAGAACTCAAGAAAATTCCGGCTTTTTTGCAAGAAGCTGTTAAACAAGGTATTCCTCTTTATCAACTTTTTTGTGACTTCTTAACCGAGCTGCCTAATGCGTTGGCAAATCCTCACCACACTGGCCATTTAGCTACGCTTCACTTGGTGAGCGAGCTTAATCGCTTTCAAGTTGAAGCTCGCGGCGAAGTGGCAGAGTTTCATGCTCAGATGTTCAACTATCATCTTGCTGCAGGCTTGATTGAGAAAGACTTTAACGGATCAGCGAACTATCAACAGTTTGTTTATAACTTATCTCGATTAGCCGAAAGCGATGATCCGAATGCAGCTTGGTATCAAGCTGTTAGCGAGTACTTTATTAAAGGATCAAAGCACTTTGAGTATCAAATCGCTTGTGAGGCTGCCGATATCCCTCAACGGATTTTTGACTCTAGTCGTAACATTCCTTCCTACTATGCTGTGGGTGACAAGATTGAAGAGATTCTCCAAACTGGCAACTACGATACGGTACAACTTTTAGTAGGTGATGAGCTCTATCCAATCGAGAAAACTCTGCTCAGAGGAAAACAGTATACTTCCTTCTTCTTTGTCGAAAGGACTGGTGAAGAAAGTTATGGCATTGATGTTCAGGTAGCGATTACAGCTGATGGTCAGACACAAGATGGAGAAGTTCGGGAAGAAACGATTAAGTTCCGTTGCCGGGTAGATGTAATCAAGAATCAACTCTTTGTCCACTTACCCGTAGCTAACAAACATGCTGTCAGTTATGACACCGAGTTAGCTATCATTCAGCACGTAAGGCAAATGTTTGGTCTGGTGAATATTGAAGAAGTTAAAAAGACTGATGAAGAACAGCTCACTCAGCAATCTACACAAGTAGGTCAAAAAGGAGACCGTCAACGACGAAAAAAAGAGTATGCCGAACGTAAAGCGGCTATGTCTCCCGAACAGAGAGACGTCAACATCCAACCCACTGCTTTGAAAAAAGAGGTTAGTCCTGGTACGGCAGTTGAGCGAGAAGAAAGCTATTACTTTCCTCAAATTTTAGTCTTTGATCGAGATCTATGGGATGAAGTTAAAAATCCTGGCGCAAAAGGGAAGTTTGTACGAATTGCAGAGATAATTAAAGCATTTACCGATGAGTACAACATGGCTACTAAAGACAAGCCTGGGAAAGGTATTCGTTTAGCGGAAGTGCGAGGACCAAATGGAGAACCTGTTTGGCGATTTAAATCTAGCCACGATACACGATGTTTTGTAGTTGGTTTACCCAATGGAATTGGCTGGGTTGTGCACGTAGACGATCGTGGTGATGTGTATGATGACAAACATGAAATGAGACGGATGATAGCTGCCATAATGGAACGGCGGACTCAGGAAGATGAGCTGCGGGCTGAGAAAGTTGCAGCGCAGGCAATGGAGCGTCGACAGCGGAATGGAAGTAACGGCACAGCTGGAAAGTAAGATTGAGTTTTCCTTTATTCTTCAGTACAATATAAAGATCTTAATATCTTTCATTATGACCTCGGACTTGTGACACCCGTGGCAGAAAGATCAGTCGCGACTGAATCGCGGAAACAAAGTACAGATCAGGTTGGCACCTTTTCTCTTAGAGAAAGCCTGTTCATTCATGAAGAAGTTCGTGAGTGGGCAGGCTTTTTTTAGTAAAAGAAACCGAGTAGTACAAAAGGAGCGTTATGTCAGAAATGACACGTACCCCAATTGGGGAAACAGCCCAGGCTGTGGGCCAAACAGTCAAGATTAGCGGTTGGGTGCAAACCAAACGTGATCACGGCAAGATTACTTTTATTGACTTGCGAGACCGTACGGGAGTCATTCAGTGTGTTGGTTACAAAAAAATGGGTGAGTTAACTACTGAATCAGTGGTGGAGCTAGTTGGCCTAGTCAAGCAACGACCAGAGAAAATGGTTAACGCTGATAGTCCCTTAGGAACAGTTGAGTTTGACGTGCAAGAGTACACCATCCTCAACCCTGCTAAAGAACTCCCTATCCAAGTTGATGAAGATGGCAGAGATATCAATGAAGAGTCACGTTTGCGCTATCGCTATCTGGACTTACGCCGAGAAAGAATGCGTAAGATTGTTAAACTTCGCTCGGATTACTTCCATGCGATGCGAGAAGCGCTCTATGAGCGCGAGTTTACCGAAGTAGAGACTCCGATGCTGACAAAGTCTACCAAAGAAGGGGCTCGCGACTTTGTAGTCCCCTCCAGATTACAGCCAGGTAAGTTTTACGCGCTGCCTCAAAGTCCTCAACAGTATAAGCAGCTATTAATGACTGCAGGAGTTGAGCGTTACTTCCAGTTTGCTCGGTGTATTCGTGACGAGGACCTACGTGCTGATCGTGGTTTTGAGTTTACTCAGCTTGACTTGGAGATGAGTTTTGTCAAACGAGAAGATGTGATGAAAACGGTAGAAGATGTCGTCAAGCAGTCAGTCAAAGCAGTAGGGGGAAAGTTAAAAGATGAAACATTCCCAGTTTTTGATTACAAAGACGCAATGGCTAAGTTTGGAGCTGACAAGTTTGACTTACGCACCGAAGAAGAAAAAGCAGCCGGGGTACTTTCTTTCGCTTGGGTAATCAACTTTCCTTTCTTTAAGAAAGTCGATACCAGTGATGCTGCAGAAGTCATGGACGGAAAGAGCGGCTGGACTTTCACACACAACCCATTTAGTTCACCCATCCCTGAACACGAAGAGTGGTTGCTTAAAGGTGAACGAGTCGGTGAGATTCTAACCACCCAATATGACTTGGTCTGTAATGGTTATGAAGCAGGTGGAGGAAGTATCCGAGCACATCGGCCTGAGCTTTTACGAGCTACGTTTAAGGTCATGGGTTACTCTGATGCTGAAATTCAAGATGGCGTAGGTCATATGCTAGAGGCGTTTGAAGTGGGAACACCACCTCATGGCGGAATTGCTCTGGGGTTAGATCGACACGTCATGATGCTTGCCAATGAAGATTCGCTCCGTGAAGTCATTGCTTTCCCGATGACCTCATCTGGAAAAACAGCAGTTATGGATGCACCGAGTACAGTCAGCGACGAACAGCTTAAAGAGCTTCACCTCCAGATTGTGTTGCCTAAAGTAGCAAAGAAGTAAGTAAGCTTGTGGCTCGACAGTGAGCGTCAAGAATGGTCAAATAATCAAATGACGAAGTCTGCGGTAGTGATGAGTTTGGTTATCTTGGCGCTCGGCTTAGGTGCGTTGAGTTTTGTAATTCAACAACGCGTAGGAGAGCAAGAAGTTCATCTCGCCAAAATTGAGCAAACACTCTCGCAATTACCAGATCAAGTAACCGTACCGGTCTATACCGGCAGCGTGCTAGATGCAGCTAAGCTGTCAACGATCAGTGCTACCTCTATATTCGTCGAAGACTCTGAGACGGGAACTACTCTTTTTCAACTTCAAGGAGATGAAAAGCGATATCCGGCCTCTACAGCTAAGATGATGACCGCCTTAGTAGCAAGAAAGATTTACGACTTGGATACGCCATTAACGGTGAGAGAAGAAGCGTTTGCCGATGGCTCTTCAACAGGTTTTGCTATAGGAGAACAGTTGAAAGTCAGGGATTTGCTGGCGGTACTTTTAATTCATTCGGGAAATGACGCTGCGTTTGTCTTGGCAAACAATGCTCCAGGTGGCTACCCTCGGTTTGTGGAGTTAATGAATCTTGAAGCAAAACGAATTGGAATGAAAAATACCACTTTCAAGAATGCTTCTGGATTAGATGATGCTGAACAGCAAAGCACAGCTGCTGATTTAGCTCTTTTAGCGCGCCAGCTTCTGGAAGATCCACTCCTGGCTCAATTAGTCCGCACGAAGTATCAAACAGTCAGTGACACTTCTGGAAAGTTAACTCACCCCTTAGTAAACAGAAACGAGCTTTTGGGTATGAAACCGGGAATAATCGGGGTGAAAACCGGAACAACGAACTCCGCAGGTGAGAATCTAGTCATTGCTGAAGAACATGATGGAAGAAGGAAGATTGTAGTCATGCTAGGGAGTAAGCAGCGTTATCCTGAAATGCTTCAACTTTTAGGGTGGTTAAACTCCAACTATGTATGGCAAGTTGAGAAAGCACCGATCAAGTAATGTGCGATAATTTTTGCTACACTGAATGTGGACAGCATCATGGCAACTCCGCAACCTTTTAATCTTACACGAGCTGCATATCTGGGTAGGCAAACAATCAAGTTTGGATCTATTGCGTTGGTGGCACTGATCATTGGTCGCTTTGCTTTTACGGCAGGATACGCTTACTACAAGATGTTGTACCCTGATCCGCCTCCACCTCCCACAGTAGGGTTTGGTGTTCTTCCAACTTTACGATTTCCTGAACAGACACTAACTGACAAGCCGAGTTCTTACGAAATTGAGATTCCTCAAAGTCGCTTACCTGATTTTGGCGACCGAGCCAAAGTATTCCTGATGACTCGTTCTAGTTTGAGTCTCTTGGCAGATCAACGTGCCAAAGAAATTGCAGCTAACTATGGCTATGTCTTTACACCGACTGTTTTAAGTAACACGCTCTATCGCTGGACCAAGTCCACACCTATTCAGTCAACCTTAGAAATGAATGTTCGAAACTTTTCTTTTGACCTCACTAGCGATTACCTCTCTCGCTCAGAGCTTCTGACCAACCGGAACCTACCCAATGAAAGCAATGCTGTCTCGGTAGTGAAAGCATTCGTCAATGCGGGGCAACAGTTACCCAATGATATTGCTACTTCTTCAGGGTATGTTTCTTACTATAAATCGCTTGGTGGAGAGTTGGAGCCAGCCGTTTCACTTTCAGACGCAGACTTTTTACGAGTCGACATTCCCCGTTTTCCAATTGATGGCGATAAGCGCTTCTTTACGCCAGATGGAGATGAAGGAGCCTTGCATGGAATGGTGACAGGAGCCCTGACTGGAAAAGATCAGATCGTGGACCTCCACTATCACTATCAGCCAATCGACTACACCGAGCGCCATACATACCCCCTTCGTACCGTTCAGTCAGCGTGGCAGATCGTTCAAGCTGGCGAAGCGTACGTTGCCAACCCAGGAACGAGCGACATTGCTGTCATTCGTAATGTAGTACTTGGGTACTATGACGATCCGGAAGAACAAGACTACATGCAGCCCATCTATGTGTTTGAAGGCGATGGTGGATTCTTAGCTTACGTACCAGCAATTGATCCACTGTACTACCAGTCAACAACAGATGGCGTTCCAATTCGTTAGTTTGATCAGAACTTTCTCAGATCGAGTATAATCATCTCATGACACAGAACCCAATTCGCACTCGTATTGCCCCAAGTCCAACTGGCATTGCCCACGTTGGTACAGCCTGGATGTCAATGTTTGACCTGGCTTTAGCTCGGCAAACTGGTGGGCAGTTCGTGGTACGAATTGAAGATACTGATCGAACTCGTTTTGTTGAAGGTGCGGAGGAGAAGATTTACGAAGCATTCGAGTGGTTGGGAATTGATTACGATGAAGGAGTTCAAAAAGGTGGACCTTACGGACCGTATAAACAGTCTGAGCGTCTTAATATTTATCGAGAGTATATTGATCAACTCCTCACCACAGGTCACGCGTATCACTGTTTCTGCACACCTGAACGGTTAACTAAGATGCGCGAGGCACAAAAAAAGGCGGGCGAGCTGCCTCGGTATGATCGCCACTGCCGCAATCTGACCAAGGAAGAAGTTGGTCAGATGCTCAACAGTGGGACACCATACGTTGTCCGTTTAAAAATGCCTGATGAAGGAGTAATTGGTTGGGAAGATGCAATTCGGGGACACGTTGAGTTCGACGTTAAAAATGTGGATGACGGTGTATTGCTGAAATCAGACGGCTTTCCTACCTATCACTTTGCCGTAGTAGTAGATGATCACTTGATGAAGATTACACACGTTTTACGCGGTGAAGAGTGGATTAGTAGTACACCAAAGCACTTACTGTTATATCAAGCGTTTAAGTGGCAACCACCAGTTTTTGCCCATATGCCACTAATTCGCAATGCCGACAAGAGCAAGCTCTCCAAGCGAAAAAATGATGTCTCGATTTTGAGCTACCGTGAAAAAGGATACTTACCTGAAGCTTTACTCAACTTTATTGCTTTACTCGGTTGGTCACATCCAAATAGAGAAGAAATTTTTTCGTTTGACGAGTTTTTAAAGATCATGTCCCTTGACCGCATCCAAAAGACAGGACCAGTTTTTGATACAAAAAAGCTGGACTGGATGAACGGGGTATATATTCGGAATCTCTCTAGACAAGAGTTGGTAAAGAGACTTGAACCTTACTTACCAGCTGACTTTCCCCGAGAAAGAATGGATATTCTCTTACCATTAGTCTTAGAAAGACTCGTTACGCTTAAAGATATTGAGGAGCTGACTGCTTTCTTTTATCGTCCTATTGAAGTTACAGCTCAAGTCCTGAGTCGAAAAAATACCCCGGAAGTAGCTGCAACTCAATTAAGTGAGACGATCTCAGCACTTGAAAAGAATCAGAGCTGGCAAGCGAGTGAGTTAGAAGTCCTCATTAGACAACTGCAAGAAAAACACGAGTATAAAAAAAGTCAGTACTTTATGATGATTCGCGTTGCCTTAACAGGCAAAGAGGCAACTCCTCCACTTTTTGACACGATGTCCGCTTTGGGTAAAGAATTGACGCTGGAAAGATTAAAACACGCACAGCATCTCCTCAGCAGTGCAAAAACTGTGTAGGATGATATGTGGTCATGACTAACTCTGCCCAGTCATCTCAACTAGAAGCGTTGTATGCCCAGCTCACTCGAGAAGAGCATACGGCGGTGATGGATAAAATGAGCCAGATGGCGCAACAAGCCGCTGGTCACTTACCGAAACAAGATGAGCTCTACTTGGAGCAACAGTTAACCGATCTATTTGGTTTTGAGGTTGTAGCTGAGTTAGAGGATGTCCGCTTACCTCACTCTATTGGTGTCATGCAAGCTGCACCACACCTTCGTCGCTATCCTACAGATACCTTAGCAACGCACCAACGGATTCACTCGGCTGGAATTCGTAATGTTCGGGGAGGGTTTGGTTGGTTCACTGAGATGGGCCAGTTAACGGCCGCCGGTGTTCTCCAGGAGGAGTACTACTTTGCAGTTCAAGCAGAGTTCCTTCCTGGTTGGCAAAGCTCACCATCTCTTTTACGAAGTTGGTTAAAGTTTCGCAAAATGGTGATGATTAACCCAGCAGATCAACGTGCAGTGGTAGGATGTATTGGCGACCTAGGACCATCTGAGTGGATGCACTATCAATTTGCAGGCTCGCCAGAAACTATCCGAGATGGTAAAGTCTGGTCTCCACAGACACGTGGCCATGTGTTACTGTTCTTTATTAACGACCCAATGAATCAAGTTCAACTTGGGCCACTCGATTTACGCTATGATCCTCATTAACCTGTTTGTTCAGTCTCGGTACCCTGTCAACCGAAAAATGATCCGTCAACGAGCACTTACTGTTTTATCCGAAAACAATATTAAAGACGCCCAAGTAGATATCTCGATTGTCGGCACACGAAAGATTAAGGTACTCAACGAGTCCCAGCTCAAGCATGAAGGCTCAACTGACGTGCTATCTTTTCCTCAACACGAACGTCATCAAATGAATGACTTTCCCATGCCGGAGGGAATGCCGCCACATCTTGGAGATATTGTGATTAGCTTTCCGGCAGCAGTAGAGAATGCTCGTCGTTTTGGGAAAAAAGTTGATGACCAAATCTGCTTCTTTGTTGAGCACGGTTTGATGCACTTGCTCGGCTATCATCACGCTGAGTAAACGAGTATATTGTTCGCTATGTCTTGGTATCGCCAGTATAGGCCAGCCACTATCTCAGGTTTACATCTTCAAAGCGTAAAAGCCCAGCTGGAGAAGCTGCGGACAGCCAAAGCCTTTCCGCATGCTTTACTTTTGACTGGACCTCGGGGCGCGGGAAAAACTTCAACTGCTCGCATTATAGCGGCCATGCTCAACGATCCTGCTAATGGATCTGGTCCTCCGTATCAGGAGCCCGATACGAATAATGATTTAGTCCAGCGAATTGCGCTCGGCAGGTCATTAGCTGTTCATGAACTTGATGCAGCCAGCAACCGGGGAATCGATGATATTCGTGCGCTCAAGGAACAGGCTTACCTCCCACCACAAGAAGGACAGAACCTGGTATTCATCTTGGATGAAGTTCACATGCTGACGACAGAAGCTTTCAATGCACTGTTAAAACTGCTGGAAGAGCCACCGACACATGTCATTTTTATCTTAGCCACTACCGAAGAACATAAAGTTCCAGCAACCATAGTCTCTCGCTCCACTGTGATTCGTTTTAGCAAAGCAACGCCAGATGAACTCAAAGCAGCACTAGAGCCCATCATTAAAGATCAACAGTTAAAGGTAGATGCAGCTGCACTTGATGCCATTGCTGAGGCAGCAGATGGAAGTTTTCGTGATGCAGTGAAGACTTTAGAAACCGTTTCGGCTGGAAGTGAGAAGATCACGCTCGAAACTGTTCAAACATATCTGCGAACGACTCCCACGACAGTAATCTACGATTTACTAGATGCTGTAATCGGTAAGCAAGAACGGGAAGTTGTAGAAGTAGTGGGTCGCTTGCGAGATCAAAATGCCGATCAAAAGCAACTGCTTTCAGCCATTCTCCATACGCTTCATCAGGACTTAGTGGCCAGCGTTACCGAACCAAAATCAGCCAAGTATGCTAAAAGGGTGAGTCAATTCCTTCTTACCCAGTTCTCTTTACCTGAAGTTTCTCAAGTCTCACCGATTCCTTTATTAGGTATTGAGTTAAAAGCTCTCGAGCTCGTTTTTCGAGCACAAGACAAGAAAGCTGGTGGGGAAGGCGGGAAAACAAGCAAACCAAAAGTAATTACACCCACTCAACCAGAGCAAAGTATTGAGGTATCTGCGACTCCAACTACTTCATCTTCATTAGATCGAGTGACCGCTCCAACCGTTGTGGATAGGGTTGGAGATCCAGCTTTATCGATGTTACTTATCGAAAAATGGAGCGAGTTTTTGGCAGCCGTAGAACAGCGCAACTCTTCCTTAGCCGCTATGTTGAGATCTGGTAAGGCATCTTTAACTGCGAATGGGCACGTTTGTGTCGAGGTTTTTTATCAGTTTCATCGAGATCAACTCAAACAACCTAAGTTTCAAACAATTTTAGAACAAGTTTGTGCTACTCTTCTTGGTCAGTCAGCCTTTTTTGAGTTTCAGCTTGCTCAAAGTAGTCATGTTGCTGACACTCTCTCAACAGTTGCAGTCCCTACCGGTGAAACAGACCAACTTGTCCAACTTGCACAAGAGGTGTTCTTATAAGATATCTTGTAGTAAAATCGAGAAGACTACGCTAGTTATTCTCAAGGAGCAACTATGGCAAATCCATTCAAAGCACTTGGTGACCTGAACCAACTTCGTAAACAGGCCAAACAAATGCAGGATGAGCTGGCAGCAGAAGAAATTCGTATTGAAGAAGGCGACATTTTAGTCGTCATCTCAGGTGATCAAAAGATTAAACAGTTATCAGTCCAGGGTATTAGTAGTCCTGAAGTGATCGATATTCTCAATCGTGCGATTAAAAAGTCTCAAGAACTAGCAGCCAAAAAACTACAAACCATGACTGGTGGACTTGGTGGAATGTTGGGTGGCGGACAGTAAATATGTTGGAGTTGGTCCTTGCTACCAACAATCTTAATAAACTGCGTGAAATTCAAGCGCAGTTACAAGTGCACGGAATCACCATCCTCTCGGCTGAAGAAGCTGGAGTTCCCTCTAGTTTTGACGTAGAAGAAACAGGAAAAACTTTTGTAGAGAATGCAATCTTAAAAGCTAAAGCATTTGCGGCCGAGGCAAAACGAGCTACCGTAGCGGATGACTCAGGTTTAATGGTGACCGCACTCGATGGACAACCAGGGGTACACTCGAAGCGTTGGATCCCAGGGTCTGATGAAGATCGCAATGACTATCTCTTAGAGCAGTTAAAGTCAAAGTCAGACCGATCCGCGCAGTTTGTAACTGTTTTAGCACTCTATCTGCCCAACTCAGACCAAGTACATACATTTGAAGGGACGGTCGAAGGTACGATTGCTGAAAAGGCAGCTGGAACTGAAGGGTTTGGCTATGACCCCGTTTTTATTCCGACCGGGTACAAGCAAACGTTTGCAGAGTTAGGAGTGGAAGTTAAAAATACGCTCAGTCATCGATATCGAGCTGTTCAAAAGTTAAAAACATTTCTTGAAAGTTGGCAACAGTAATACTGTCCACAAAAGTAAGGAACTTATGGCCTCATCATATGAGCCGTCACGTCAGGTGTTGGAAAATTATGCAAAGGTACTCATCAACTTTGCTCTCAACTCAGGAGAAGGTGTTAAGCCCGGAGAAGTTGTGCAGTGCGCAGTTCCGGATGTTGCCTCGCGTCTTGGCTTAGAGTTGCAAAATACTCTGCTCAAAGCTGGTGCCCATCCAATTATTAGACTTCTTCCAACTGGTTTTGAAAAAGATTTCTATGAACTCGCTAATGATGAACAGTTAACTTTTTTCCCAGCGGACTACTACAGAGCTCGAGTGAAGTTGATTGATCATCAAGTTGGTATTATTGCAGACGTTCATCCAGAAGAGCTTAAAGACGTAGATCCACAAAAAATTACCAAAGCCCGTGATGCTCGTGATCCTTATCGCCGTTGGCTAATGCAAAAAGAGGTGGATGGAAAGTTTACCTGGACACTTGGTCTGTGGGGGGTTCAAGCAAAAGCCGATGAAGTAGGTCTTTCTTTAGAAGAGTATTGGGAACAGATTATTCGTGCCTGCTATTTAGATCATCAAGATCCTGTTGCCGAGTGGCAAAAAATGCTGAGCTTTCAAAATGAGATTAAGTCCAAATTAAATGCTCTGGAAATTGACTGGTTGGATATTAAAGGTGAAGATATCGATTTACGTATTCAACTCGGCCAAAATAGAATTTGGCAAGGCGGAAGTGGTCGTAACGTCCCCAGCTTTGAGTTCTTTACCTCTCCTAACTGGCGTGGCACATCCGGTCGAGTGCACTTTAATCAACCACTTTACCGTTATGGAAATGTGCTGCGAGATATTGATCTACGGTTTGAGAATGGTCAGGTGGTAGAAGCTCACGCTCGAATTGGAAACTCGCTCTTGCAACAGATGTTGAAAAGCGAGAATGCCGATAAAATTGGTGAGTACTCACTGACAGACAAACGCATGTCTCGTATTACACACGTTATGGCTGAGACACTGTATGACGAAAACATTGGCGGTCCGTTCGGTAACACCCATTTAGCGATAGGTATGGCTTACAAAGACTGTTATCGCGGAGATGCTGGTAAAGTTACTAAAGCAGAGTGGGAAGAGTTCGGATATAACGACTCACCAGAACATACAGACATCGTTTCTACGACTGATAGAACAGTGACTGCCACACTTTGTAATGGCGTTCAAAAAGTGATCTACAAAGACGGGATGTTTGTCCTCTAGTACGCTGGAGTGAAAAGAAGTTTTCTTGCTATAATAAGTAGCTTCGCTCCCAGGTAGTGAAATGGCATCACAACAGGTTCTGACCCTGTTATTTAAGGTTCGAATCCTTACCTGGGATCATTTTCAGTTTTTTTTCAGATTTGTGCGTATAGTAAAAACTATGCAGCACACTATTCTTTTAATTGAAGACGATCCGCTTATTGCCAGGAGTCTTCACCAGGTCCTTCCCTCCCATTACCAACTTGAAACGACGACTAATCTCGAAAGTAGTTACAAGTACTTAAGCAAGAGACGACCTGCATTGATTGTTTTGGATAGAACACTACCAGATGGAGATGGCGTAGAGTTAGCTGAGTATATTACTCAGCTCGATCAAACTTCGCCGCTACTTATCTTGTCTGGAAAATCGACCGTTCAGGATCGAATATATGGGCTGAGAAAGGGAGCAGACGATTACTTGGTCAAGCCTTTTTCGACTACAGAGCTGTTGTTGCGAATTGAACGACTTCTCAATAGTACCAAGCATCAACGTAATAATATTTTGCACTTAGGCGAAGTGCAGTTATTACTAGATCAAGGAAAAGTCGTATTAGGAAATCATGCCTTAAGATTACGACGTCGAGAGTTTCAGATTCTTTCTTATCTTCTTCGTCAGCAGGGCAGAGTTGTTACTCGCGAACAGTTAATTAACCACATTTGGCCGGACGGAACTATCCCTATTTATGCCACAATTGATGTCTACATTCGTCGGCTACGGATGATGTTAGGTAGCTATGGAAAGATGATTAAAACAGTTAAGGGGTTTGGCTACTCGGCACAGCCTTTACCAAAGCCGTGACATCCCAGACTTGAAGACAAGGAGCGGCGTTTGGTCGGCAGTACTCAGCAATCAACGCCTGGGGGGGGAGTTTCAATTCCATGCGATGTGAGTTTACAACTAAAAGTGATTGGTCAAAATCCTTTGCCCGTTCAGTGAAAAAATCAGGCAATGATTTAACGGGATATTGACCGGTCCCTTCAATATATAAGTTTTCTACATCCTTACCATGAAAGTACAACAGCAAGGCATCTGGCAGTGTGCCAAAACGTCCCTCAGTCGCTACTGCTACGGTATGATCAGCTGTCAGTTGCTGAATGAGCTGTACTGTTTCTGTAATACCATGTCCAGAGGACCACTCTTCTAAGTATTGCGTGCGATCAACAGCCACCAATGGTGTAGTGTCAGGGCTAAACAAAAAATGAGAAATAAAGACAGCTGACTGAGTAAATACTTGACCAAGCAGAAGAGCAATCACAAACGCGACACCAACCCAGAGTACTTTTCCTTGTTGAACTGCCAAACTGCAACGTAAACAAAGTGACTCCAAGCTCAACGAGGCTGCTAAGGTTAAAAAGAGTGCTGCTGGAAGCAGATATCTAGGGTGAACTACTTTACCAAGCAAAATAAAGGGGGAAAGAAAGATTAAGCTACAAAGCAGTAACAGAGCGACTCGTTTTCGTTCCCGCTCAGAAAACAATCCCGCCACTGCAGCCAGCAGAACTGGATAAGTCAGATAGCTAGCGAAGTAACCAATAAACCGCAACATGTTAGGGAAAGACTCCGTCCACTTGCCAGCTACTACTTCGCTAAGAGTGAAAGAGAAATCTTGGCCTCTGGCAAAAAGTTGACCGAACGCCGGAGAGATCAGCAAAGCAAAGAAAACACAAAGACCAACTCCGGCTGCTAACAACTGAGGTAAACAAAGCTGAAATAGGTTCACCAAGTCATACTTTTGGTCACGTTTGGTAGAAAAGAAAGGAAGGATAACAAAGATAGGTAAGTAAAAAAGTGCTGGTAGCTTTGTCCACAAAGCAGCACCGTAAAACAAACCAGTAATGACTATCCACCGCCATTTTTTGCTTCGTGTTTGATTTACTTTAAGACTAGCCCAAAAAGAAAGTGACAGCCAAGCTGTTAACCAGCCATCCATAACTGCCAGACGGTGATACATAAACCAGTACGGCAAAGTAGTTACTAAAATCACACCAAGCATCTGCGTAAATCTCTTGGCTCCCAACTCTTTGAGAATGAGTGCTACCGCCACTGCTTGTGTGAGACCACCTAGTACGCTTACCAGCCTCGCAGCTATGAGCTGATTGCTTGTTATCCACTGAGTCAAAGCAATTAACCAAACAAATAATGGCGTTTTACCATCATTCAAAGCAAAAAAGAGATACTGTTTCCAGTCATCCAAAAGCAGCTGTGCCCACCGGATATAGATGGCTTCGTCAGCAAAGACGGGAAAAACTTCTAAGTTAAACAGATGCAGTATGAGGTAAGCAATCAAAAAACCACCCAGTGCAAAGAGAAAAGAACTTTTTCTTTTTTGTTCTGGTGAGGACGTTACTTTTCTCATGATCTGAAGCATCTCTTATAGCTAAGTACTAATCCTAGGCCAACCACAGCCCCTAGCCAAGTCACAGCTTGTTGTTGCAGTAAAACGTTACCCTCAAACCCTCCTGCAAAAATCCATGGGACATAGCGGAATAACGATGAAACAGAAAAGGCTAACAAAATCGTCTTCCACCAACTCACCCGAATTAATGGTAACCAGCTAAACGCCCAAAGTAAGTACCAAGGGTGAAAGAGTTGTGATCTCGACGAAAATAGTGGAAAAAAGAGGAGTACGCTAGCAATAAACCCTAAATTCTCAATGGTAAGCATTGTAACAACATCAACCCAACGCTTTAGCTGGCGTGGAAGAAAATGTAACCATTTCAACTGTGTATTTAACCCATGCCAAACAATAATTAGCCATATTGGCAAAAGAACAATCGTAGCCATTTTGGTAGAGATAGAAAGTAACAACAAAAGCAAAGAAAGAAGTACTTTCCACCCACTTTTCTTGACCTGGGGAGTTAAAACCAACAGTAAACTTGCTAGTGCCGGGACCAACATCCACAAGTCGTTGTGACTATTGCTAATTACCTCAATAAGTAATAACGGATGAAAAAAGAGAAGGGCAAAGTCTTTAGGAGTAGTTTTTATATATAAGCTCCTTGCTAACTTAATTAGAAGAGCAAATACGAGACAAAGTGCTACAACGTTCATGCCTCGAAAGACCAGCCAAGTAAAAAGAAACTTCCCCATTCCAATCATGTAGGGGAAAAGCGAAAAAGCAGTCCAACCATAACCATATGGAGCAGGTGTATGGGTGTTATGCATAAATCTCGTCCATAAATCATCAGGGTGATTGAGCGCTACACTGACGTGTGGATCTTCCTGATACACAACTACCATCTTAGCGTTGAAGATGTAGTTAAATACATCATGTGACAAGGCGTTATAGGAAAACCACAACGGAAAACTTAATAAAAGAGCGTAGCAAAGTACTTTTTTATAGCTCGTTTGTGCTGGCAAAGACTGAGCAGCTTTATACCAACCAATTAAAGCAGCAATGATCAAGCCAATGTAACTGTACGTTAAAAGCTGTGGATTTGAGAAAAATGTCTGCCACATCCACTGTTGAAAGTTCCAGTAAGGAGGCCAACTACTCAGTACCAAGTTTGGGTCAGTGAGTGAGTAACTCCAGAAAGCGTACAAGGATAACACTACGAAGTAGAAGAGTAACCACAATGTACTTTTATGCATGCTATGAGCGGTAAACACCGCGTAGATCAGCCAATCTGACTTTAAGAATATCACGAAGCATGCGTAACGAGTCTTTAATTGGACTCACTCGGTCAGTATGGTTGTGGTGCCACTCAATCGGAACTTCCTGAATTGGATACTTCATCTTCCGGGCAAGATAAAGAAGCTCTACGTCAAAAGCACCGGTAAATGCGTCTGTTCTTTCTTCTTGTTTTCCATACACATGCATCATGGGGAATAGTCGTTCTGTTACTTCACCTGAAAAAAGCTTAAACCCACACTGAGTGTCATGAATACCAGGGATTGCCAAAGTCTGGACGAGCAGATTAAAGCCTCTACCCATGATATGACGATGCAGTGGCTCCCTTTCTCTTCGAGCACCTTCGATCTCTCGTGAGCCAATGATGATAGGAAACTCTTCGCTGAAAGCAAGGAGCTTCTGCACATCACCTAATGGCGTGGATTGATCAAAGTCGGTAAAAAGTCTCCACTGCCCACGAGCGGCCAGCATTCCAGCTTGAACGGTTGGACCTTTTCCTGCATGAATATTTTTGAGTAAACGTAGCTGGCCTTGAAGTTTTTTTTGATTCTTATCAATGAACTTTTCTATTTCTTCAACAGTGCCATCGGTTGAGCCATCATCCGAAAAAATAACTTCCCATTCTTGGGGATATGTCTTCAGAAACTCAGCAACATTATCTAAAACACCACGTTGAATGTTCTTCAGCTCGTTATATGAAGGAATCACAATGGAGAGATACGGAAGATTTGTTGTGCTCATGACTCTTTCCGCAGAACGGTGATCTTCGGTCCGCCGGGAACCTGATAGACTTCTGCTGGTGTATGGTTCGGAAAGACAACAATCTCGTAGATAGGCAAGCTCGTCACGTCTTTCTCAATCTGCTGTTCGTCGATTATAAACAAGGTTTCTACTTCACCAAAGTGTTCTAGCTTTAGAGGTGGATTTTGAGTAGTGCTTAAGAAGTATCGATAGTTCATCCCATACACATCTTTTGTTTCAGACAACAGCACAATGTTATATTTTTCTCCTGGTTGGACACGATCAGCAATAGTAGTGGCTGTTCTTTGCATATCATTAACTGTCCAGCCTAAGTTTTTGAGGGGCAGGTGTTGAACGTTATAAATCAGGTATCCAATTAACATCAAAGCTGATACTCCTGCAGCCAACCTCCACCGAGTTAGGAGGGCTAAGACTGTTCCTAAAATCAAAAAAGTAGCTGGGAAGAAGAAGGCGATGTAGTGATCAAAGACACTACTTCGATAAAAAGCTAATCCGGCAACGCTGAGAACAGCTGTAACGGCTAAAATCTGGTGTCCAGTTCGATAAGGATTTTTCTTTAAACGCAGCAGATAGATAAACGCTGCTATTAAACCCACAAGTAAGGTCGTATTAAGAGTACGATGCTTACCGATGGTAATCTCAAAAAAGAGTTGCAAACTACGTCCATGCGTTTCGAAAATAATCTTTTTAGCTTTCTCAATTGCAGGCAGCCCTTCCGTTGCTTCTTGGCTGGTTTCTAAAAACTTCCCTAACGAACGAATGTTTAGCCAATCGTGTCGATAATCAAAGGCGATAAGGGGAGTGATAGAGATAAACAGTACCGCTGCCGCGCCCACAGTTCCGATCAGGAAGTTTCTGCGTAATGAGCTTTCCTTCTTCACTTGCCACAGCTGTTTCAACCAATAGAAAACAGCCACAAAGGCAGTCAGGAGCGCCACATAGTGAAGTTGAGCTAAGACTGCAATACACAGTCCAACTCCTATCCAAAACTTTGGCTGTCCTTTTTCGGTTTTATAAATACACCACAAAAAGAATAGTCCGAAGAGTGGAGCAGGATTGGGGTTCCAACTAAAACGACTAAATCCAACAACTACACTCGAAAGGGCAAACATAACTGTGGCCACAGCAGCTGCTTTCTCACCTACTAAATCTTTTCCGAGTACATACAGCAGAGCTGTCGTTACGATACCTAGTACAGCTACCGCATACGCTGGTCCAATCGGGTTAGGATACGTCATCATTAGGAATGGCACCATAAAGTAGTAGTACAGTGGCCCTAAATACATGTTCCCCGTACTAGTTACTGGGCCAATCAGAACAATATCTCTTTCTTGAAAAATTTGAGCAACGACCATGGCATCTCTGCCTTGATCACCCAAGAACTGCAGGGTATTCGTAAAGTTCCACAATCGAAGAAATGCCGCAACCACCACAGCTCCGACGACAATCCACTCTATCGGGCGCAGTTGCTTAGCTTTTGTTAACCAACGACTACTCATGACTTTCTTTTGACTTCTTCCAAATAATCTTGGAGTAAGCAAAGAAGTTCCAGAACATCCCCACTAAAATACCAACCACAGCGTAGATCATTCCGGTATCAATGCTGATATGTACTAGTGGTAGTCTAAACAACTCAAAGAGTCCAATCAAGTTTTTACCCAGGGTTGCGATGACCAGCTGAATCACAATCGAGCCAGCCGATGCCAAGTTAAACTGGATAAACTTGCTAGGATACTGAGAAAAACCAACTTTCCGATCAGCAAAAGTCCAGAAGTTACTAAATAAAAAGTTCGATACAATTGCCGTTTCAATCGAAGCAAAGATCGCAGCTTCGTAGGGCAATATTTGTCGCCATAGGATTAAAGAAAGAAGCTGTACTAGCGCTCCAATTCCACCAGTAACTACAAATTTAAAGATACGATTGTCAGCAACTTCTTTGCCTCGAACTTTAAAGAGGTAGATTAGGTTGTTCTTGATGTACTCGTTTCCTAACTTTGAAACACCGATTGTTCGATCGACAAACCTGAACGGAACTTCGACAATCTTGAAGCCTTTTTTGACGGATTTATGCAAAAATCCAATCTGGAATGTGTAGCCTGTAAACTTCTCATCATGCATTTCTGGCTCAACTGCTTCGTATACTTTTCGCGTAATAGCTCGATAGCCACCAGTCCAGTCACGGATCGTAAAGTTAGTCAGTACGCTCATGATGACGATGTTGCCAACCACACTTAAAAACTTTCGATGTAGCCCCCAGTTATCAGGAATGCCGCCACCGGGAATGTAGCGTGACCCCAATACCATGTCATATCCCTCGTCAATCTTCTTTAAAAAGATAGGGATCTTGGTTGGATCATGAGAGAGGTCGGCATCAAACTCAAACACAACTTCGGTGTCTTTATCTTCAAATGCTTTAGCCATTCCTTTGAGATACGCACCACCTAAACCTTGCTTTCTTTTGTTTAAGAGCAGATGTACTTGCTTATGTTTTTTAGCAAAGTCTTCAACAACCTCGGCCGTTTTATCTGGAGAGCTGTCATCTACGACCAGAATATTCATCTCCCAGTTTTTTACTTGTTTAAAAACATCAAGCAAAATGGGAACCACTTTTAAAATATTCTCCCGCTCGTTATACGTGGGAATGATGACAAACGCCTTTTTCATTCGTTTTTGCCTTCTGCCTCTAACTCGGCTTCAGTCATGATCCGAACGAGTTCTTCAAAGGTTACCTTTGGCTGCCAGCCAAGCTTTTGCTTAGCTTTAGAAGCATCGCCAATCAACAGGTCAACCTCGGCAGGGCGGTCATAGGCTGGATTATGCTTATATACTGACTTCCAATCGGAAATACCGGCCACTTCACAGGAGAGACGTAAAAACTCCTCTACTGAGTGGGTCTCACCGGTTGCGATCACATAGTCGTCTGGATTATCTTGTTGCAACATTAACCACATTGCTTCGACGTAATCTTTTGCATAACCCCAGTCACGTTTGGCTTCTAGATTGCCCAGCTCTACAAACTGCTGTTTGCCCAACTTAACTCTAGCGACACCATTAGCGATCTTTCGGGTGACAAACTCTAAACCACGACGAGGGGACTCATGGTTGAACAGAATCCCAGAACAAGCAAAGAGATCAAACGACTCTCGATAGTTTACCGTAATCCAGTGTCCATAAACTTTAGCTACGCCATAAGGAGAGCGAGGATAGAAGGGTGTCTTCTCAGTCTGGGGCACTTCTTGAACTTTACCGAACATTTCTGATGAGCTGGCTTGATAGAACTTTGATTGTGGGCAAGCAAAACGGAAAGCTTCTAACATTCTAGTGACACCAATAGCAGTAAACTCACCAGTTAAAACTGGTTGATCCCAACTTGTCTTTACAAATGATTGAGCAGCTAAGTTGTAAACCTCGTCTGGTTGAATATCTTTCAAGGCTACCGTTAAAGAGTGTTGATCCAGTAAATCACCTGAAATCAAGTGTAACTTTTCATGATGAATCACTTTTTTCAAACGCTCAACATTCTGAGTACTCGTGCGACGAGTAAGACCATAGACTTCGTAGTCTTTCTCTAAAAGTAACTCTGCTAAGTACGAGCCATCTTGACCCGTAATACCTGTTATGAAGGCTTTTTTCATATCTTCTTTCTCCATTCATTTAAGATCATCTCCAACGTCTCAGTCAATGGGACTTGAGGAGACCAACCTAATTCTTGAATTTTTGTTGCATCAGCCACGAAGTACTCAACATCACTTGGTCGAAGCCGAGATTGATCAACTTCTACTGTAATCTTTTGGCTGCTGTGAGCAAGTAGCATATCGAGAACCTCTTGGATTTTCCAGCCCTTACCACTTCCAATATTGTAAACGTCTCCAACTGTACCTTTTTCCATTACGGTGACGTAGGCACGAACCATGTCACGGACATCAGTAAAGTCACGGACTGAGGAAAGATTTCCAACTTGAATGGCTGGCTGTTTACCTTGTTCTACAGCCACAATTTGACTGGCAAAAGCAGGGATCACGAAGTCAATTGTCTGTCCTTCACCGATGTGATTAAACGGACGAACCCGCAAGATCTGCAGCTTGTAAGAAAAATAAAAGGCTTGTGCTAAGAGGTCTTGAGTAACTTTAGTCACGGCATAAGGGTTAATCGGATTGAAAGGAAATGACTCATCAATCTTTCTTCCCTGGAGTTCTTTTGGAACGCGTCCATACTCCTCAGCGCTGCCAATGATCAAAATTTTTGCCGCCGCAGCAAACTCTTTAACAGCGTTCAATAAATGAAGCTGAAGCATGACATTGTTATTAATAATGTGCTCAGCTTGTTCAAAGCTTTTGCCTACCGCCGCAAAAGAGGCTAAGTGATAGATCTGACTTGGGCTTACTCGCTTGATCAATTCATTGACTTCTGTGGGAACGGTCAGGTTGACCTTATGTACGGAGACATACTCACTCTGACAAACCTCAGGTAAAGACTGTGAACCAAAGTGGGTAGTGTGCAGGTTAGTGTATCCAGCATCTAGTAACGTCTGTAACAGATGTCGACCTGCAAAGCCGGTGCCACCAGTAACAAGAATAGGAAGTGGAAGAGCGTCGTTTGCCATGAGTTTTATCGACCAACACCAATATATTGATATCCAGCTGCAGTAAGCTTCTCTGCATCGAACTGATTTCGAGCATCGATCACCCACTGAGGCTTACTCGTCACACGGGCAGTAGTTAAATCGTAGCCGATAATCTCTGGCCATTCAATCAGCGCCATAATCACATCAGCATCTAATAAGGCTTCGCCAATACTTTCAGTATACTTGGCATGAGGATGTTCTTTGAGGAAAAATGGCACGACCGGGACAGACTTTGGATCGAAACCAATGATATCAGCACCTTTTTCCAGTAAGTAGGGAATAACTTTTAGGCTTGGTGCTTCGCGCATGTCGTCAGTATTAGGCTTAAATGCCAAACCGAGAACCGCCACTTTCTTACCTTCCCAACCACCTACAGCCTTTTCATACTTAGCCATCAACATCGGAATTCGTTCTTCATTTAGGGTATTAAGATGATTTAAGAGGTTATCCTCAAACCCAACTGACCTAGAGTAAGCAGCCAACTCTTTAACGTCTTTAGGGAAGCAAGATCCCCCGTAACCAAACCCAGGGTACCAATAATGTGCTCCTACTCGTTTGTCAAAGCCAATGGCTTCGATAACCTGATTAATGTCTGCTCCATTCTGCTCGCATAAATCTGCAATTTGATTGATAAAGGTAATTCTGGTAGCCAGATAAGCATTCGCGGCATACTTAGCCATTTGTGCAGACTCAGGGGAAAGTCGAACAATCGGAGCATTTAAAGGTTGGTGTAGTTCTTCAAGCTTAGCGAAGACGCTTTCTTCGGTAGCACCAATGACCACTCTGTCAGGGTGAAGAGTATCCTCAACCGCGGTACCTTCCTTAAGGAACTCAGGTACTGAGGCCATAAAAAAGTTACCGTGTCCAGCTTTAGCGGAGATCATCTCTTTCAACTTAGGAAGTGTCCCGGGAGGTACAGTTGACTTAACTACGACAATCGCTCCCTGAGAGAGATACGGCGCCAAAGACTCACTCGCAGTATGAACAAACTTTAGATCTACCTGACCATCAGCACTAGAAGGTGTTCCTACCGCAATAATAATCACTTCAGCTGAAGAGACTGCTTCTTGGTAATCAACAGTAAACTTTAACTTTCCTCCAGCTTGTTGCTCAAGGAGAAGCTCTTTTAATCCAGGTTCATAAAAGGGTACGATACCCTCTCTGAGTTTTTCAATCTTTTGCGGATCTATATCTAAACCGACTACTTGATTACCGAATGAAGCATAGACCGCGGCCGTTACAACACCAACAAAACCTGTTCCGATAACGCAAACATTCATAACTGTGCTTTCTTATCAAGAGATACGGGCAGAGTATAGCAGCGATTTAGGTATAATGCACATATGAAGCTGAGCATTCTTACCCTCTTTCCCCAATTCTTTGAGTCGGCGTTTCAGTCCTCAATCTTAAAACGTGCTATCTCTGGCCAGCAGGTTACTGTTGAGCTAGTCAATATACGTGATTTTGCGACTGATAAACATAAAGTAACCGATGACCGCCCATATGGCGGGGGGCCAGGAATGGTCATGAAGGTTGAGCCAATTTATGCAGCTTTACAGCACACTTTAAAAGTCGATCCTGTCCAGCACGTCCAGCAGAATGCTACTCAATCTAGTTGGCAAACTAAAGTTGTTCTGACTTCCGCAAAAGGAAAGCTGTTTCATCAAGCCAGCGCAGGTCAGTATGCTGAGTTAGAACACTTAGTGATTATTTGTGGTCACTACGAGGGTGTAGATGAGCGAGTTGCTCAGTACTTGATTGATGAAGAAGTCCGAATCGGTGATTATGTACTCACCGGTGGTGAGCCAGCAGCCTTAGTCATGGCTGATGCAGTCACTCGGTTACTCCCGGGGGTACTTGGGAATGAAGAGAGCACCAGTGGGGAGTCACACAGTACCCCTGGTTTCTTAGCACATCCACAATACACACGGCCGGTTGAGTTCCAAGGTTGGAAGGTACCTGATATTTTACTGACCGGCCATCATGCACAGATTACTGATTGGCGTCATCAACAAACGTCACCAGACGTAGCGCATCCCGAATCGGCAGCTGAGGTTGAGGGAGAAGACCACGAAGCTTCTCAGTAGAGAGAGCCGTATTCCGGGCATACGGTCGATGGCTTTTCGCTAGATAGGCATCTAAGTCACCCTTTTCTACTTTGCCTGGAAGTTGAAGTGTTTTTTGAACGGCAGTTGCTAGATCATAGTCAGTCCACTGTTCACCAGCACTGGCATGAAAAATACCAGTTTGTTTTGTTTTAACGACCCATCTAATTACTTCAGCGAAGTCATCTACAAATGTGGGTCCTAAATAGTGGTTCGTAAACTGTGGTGGAAGGGTGCCTGCCAAAAGACCATGAATAATTCGGTGAACCACATCAGGACGATTAAAAGGATCAGAACGAAATGGTTGGTCAATTCTCAGAATTGTCCACGATGCCTGTGAGTCTTGTACTACCTGCTCGGCAATTGCTTTTGTTTCGCCATACCACTCAATTGGATGAAGTGGATCTTCTTCAGTATATGGCTCAGCTTTCTTACCATCAAAGACATATGCCGTTGAGATGTGGACCACATGTTTGCCGCTCTCAGCTGCAGCCTTGACGATGTTCTCAGTTCCAATCACGTTCACTTGATATGCAACGCCATTCTTATCACCGCGCTGCTCCCAGGACTTGGTAACATCAGTAAAAGCGGCAAAGTGGAGTACCACTTCCGCATCACTGGCGGCTAGTACGCGTTGAACTTGATCTAGTTTTGTAATATCTGTCGGATGGGTAGGATGTGTTAAATCAATATTCTCAAACTGAAACTCATCTTGAAGTAGCTCAACCACCTTTGAGCCCACTAAGCCTGATAAGCCTGTTCCAATGAGACGAGGTTGAAGTGAGTGTTTTTTCGGCATTTATCCTTTGGTAAGCTCCCAGAGGTCGCTACCAAAGAAGTCCCATGGCAAGCGTCGCTCGTCGGGATTTTCTGCATTAAACTGTGATGAAGTCGCATAAATAAGCGTCATGTTTCGCTCATAAACATTCGCCGCCCCATGCGCTACGCCAGCAGGAATCCGAATAGCCAAGTTCTTGCCAGCACCCATCACCATTCTAATTTTATTCTGATAAGTAGGGGAGTCTTCTCTCAGGTCAATAAAGTTAACCAAAATACGATCGTAGGGTGATACATACCAGACATCATCTTGATTGTAGTGAACGTGGTAAGCCTTGACAGTATTGGGTGTAAGCACAGACATGCTAATCTGCCGTACCTCAAAAGGGGCTTCTAGGCCTTCCATCTTGCCATCTGTCACCCGAAAAAGTTCACTAAAGTTTCCACCGTCATCGTTATGAAAAGCTAACTGCTTAATTTCTAAGCCTTCAATCGTAGGTCGAGCAGTATAGCTCTGGGTGGTAATATCTTTTTGGTATTGAGTGCCAATCTGCATGCGTTCCTTTACGCTTTTTTATAGTTTTCCGCAAAAAAGCCTTGTGCTTGTTGTTTAAGAGGTGACCACCAATCTTGATGAGACTGGTACCAATCAATGGTTTTTTGTAGTCCTTCTTCAAAAGTAACAGACGGAGACCAGTTTAGTTCTTGGTTAATCTTGGTCCAATCTACGGCATAGCGTCGATCATGACCTGGCCTGTCTTTCACAAACTCGATCTGTTCTTCTGACTTGCCCATCAACTTCAAGATTAACTTAACCACTTCTAGGTTATTCACATCATCCTTAAGCCCACCCACAGTATACGTTTGTCCGACTTGACCATTCAAGATCACTGCCTCGATTGCTACACAGTGGTCCTGTACGTACAGCCAGTCCCGGACATTCAGTCCGTCACCATAGACAGGAACGGGTTTGTTTTCAATCACGTTGGTAATTGCTAATCCGAATAACTTTTCAGGAAACTGATACTCACCATAGTTGTTTGAGCAGTTGGTAATGCTAAATGGAAGTCCATAAGTATCACCGTATGCTCTGACCAAGTGGTCAGAACCAGCCTTACTAGCAGAGTAAGGACTATGTGGGTCATAAGGGGTATGTTCATTGAACTTCTCTGAGCTCCCTAGTTCAAGTGAACCAAATACTTCGTCAGTAGAAATATGATGAAAACGCTTGACCTTGGCTTTCAGAGCAGCGTCAGCCAAAACCTGTGTCCCAATAATATTGGTGTGCAGAAAGACTCCTGGACCTAAAATTGAACGATCAACGTGTGTCTCAGCCGCAAAGTGGACGACCACGTCAATTCCTTCCATCACTTTTGCTACTGCTTCGTAATCAGTAATATCACCTTGAACAAAGTGATAGTTGGGATTACCTTCCACATCTTTGAGATTCTCAAGATTGCCAGCATAGGTTAACTTATCAAAGTTAATTACCGTATCCTCTGGGTGATGTGCCAGCCAGTAGTGAACGAAATTCGAGCCAATAAAACCAGCTCCACCCGTAACAAGTACTTTCATTGAACCTCCACCTTTTTCTTTAGAAGCTCTTGGGTTGTATTTACCCCAAACTTTTCTAGGATCATTCGATTATTATTCTGCCAAACGTAGAGTCGACTTTGATAGTAACCAGCCATCAGTGAGAAGATCACAATCAGTACTACCATACCACGCAGTAGCCACTTGGTTGAGATAGGGAGTGACTCAGATTGCATTAGAGCCGATTGTACGGAGAGTATGATGAAGGATCAAGGCTCATCAGCAAAAAGAGCAGTGGGCAAGTATCCTTGATCACAATCTGATAGCATAGAATGCATCACTGATGAAAAGAACCTTTTTTCTCGTTCTTAGCTTTCTTCTTATTCTGGCAACGAGCTATGCGTTGTTGCATCACAGTTTTTTTCGAGTACATGACTATGTGCATGCAGCTCGAATTGGAGAGATGCTCCGTGGTCTGCAAGAAGGACAACTACCAGTACGTTGGTCAGCTCACTTTGGTTACGGCTATGGTATGCCACTCTTTGAGTTTTATGCTCCGCTGCCTTTTTATATCGGGGCGGCAATTTTCTGGTCCGGTATAGATGTTATCTTAGTTATTAAGATCCTGTATGTACTTGCCAATATTTTTACGCTCTTGGGGGCATATTTCTTAGGAACTCGTTTATTTGGCCGGACTGGCGGGTGGGTAACGGCTGCAGCTTATACGTTAGCTCCCTACAGAGCAGTGAACTTGTACATTCGAGGGGCTCTAAGTGAAGCCTGGGCCATGATGGCCCTTCCTTGGGTGCTACTCGGTATTGTGCTGGTCGTTCAAAAACAGAAGGGAGGTGTCTGGGTACTCCTTGCTGGTTTGGTAACGCTACTTTTGAGTCATAACCTAACGACATTAATGTTCATTCCGTTGAGTATTCTTTTTGGCGCGGTATATTGGCTAATGTATAACTGGAAACACCTAAAAACTGCACTACCCCAAGTCTTTCGGCTAGCAGGTAGTTATCTGTTAGCTCTAGGCTTATCAGCGTTCTATATCTTTCCCGCTTTAGCTGAAAACTCTTTTACGAAGATTGAACAGATCTTCACAGGCTACTTTAGTTATCAAAATCACTTTTTATACTTACGCCAATTTTTTATTCCCAACTGGGGATATGGCGGCTCAAACTGGGGCCCAGATGATGGAATCTCTTTCTTTCTAGGGTATGGGCAGTTGATTGGCTTAGCACTCTTTGGGTTACTCTGGATCAAGCGTTTGTTCCAACAACGCCGGTTTACACCTCAACTTGTTTTTTACGCAAGCCTAGGAGGATTACTCGTGAGCTCGGTGTTTATGACGCTGTTGAGATCCAAGCCAATTTGGGATGCTATTCCGCTCTTGCTTACAATTCAGTTTCCATGGCGGTGGCTGTCTGTAGGCAGCTTAATGCTGGCACTTCTCTGTGGAGCAGGAATATCACTCATCCCCAGAAAAGGAACTCGACTTTTACTATCGGTGGCTTTAATTTTAGCTATCTTGGTGAACGCCCAGTACTTTAAACCCGAGTCTTACATGGAAGATCCAACTGGCCTTTACTACACTGATCCTGACAAGATTGAGCGGCAAATGAGTCAGATCTTACCCGATTACATTCCTGCTACCATGTCCGATACGCAACAACCACCAACTGAAAAATTCTTAGTTCCGGCTGGAACAGAGCAACATGTAGAGCTGATTATTGACCGAGGAAGTCAAAAACTATTTAAAACTACCTTTTTAACTCCGGTGCTATTTAACCCAATGATCGCCAGCTTTCCTGGTTGGAAAGTTGAGATCGATGGTCAGGAGGTAGAGTGGAGTAGTGACGGCCAACAAGGAACAATTGCAGTAGAAGTTCCAGGGGGAGAACACCTTGTCAGCGTCTACTTTGGTGATACTCCAATTCGATCAGCTAGTGATACCATCACCCTTTTAAGCATCATAGGACTCTTTGGAGCAGCTACGTATGTCAGCCTCAACTCAAAACGACAACGTTCATGAGCTAAAGAAGAAAACGGTCTCTGGTGCCATTTCATATATGGCACGGACGTTAGTTCTTTACTCTATCGGACTCGCGGCCTCGGCTGTACTAGGAGCGTATTTAACTGTCTCTGAGTTTGGTATCTACGGTGTAGTAACCCAAATCATTGGCTTGTTAACTTTTTTCTCTGATATCGGGTTGGCTTCAGCACTGATTCAAAAAAAAGATGAACCAACCAAAGTAGAGTACAGAACAGTTTTTACTGTTCAACAAGCATTATCTTGGTTAATCTTTCTGATTACTGTCGTTTTGTACTTTAGTCGAATTCTAGAGCCTAAGATTGGTCACGCCGGAGCGATGGTTCTCTTAGCCTTAGGACTTTCGTTCCCATTAGCAAGCTTGAAAACTATTCCGTCAGTCATTCTAGAGCGAAAGCTCGACTTCTCTAAACTAGTCTTTCCACAGGTAATTGAACAGATCGCTTATAGTGGATTACTCATCTTTTTTGCTATGAAAGGTTATGGCGTCGCTTCATACACCATAGCAATCTTAGCCAGATCCATACTTGGTGTTTTAACCATGTACTGGATCCAACGCTGGCCGTTTGGTATTGCTTGGGATAAAACCGCATTAAAGGAGATGTTGGGAACTGGTGTAAAGTTCCAGCTGAACGACTTCCTAGCTCGTATTAAGGACCAACTCTTCTACCTCGTTTTGGGTATCTACTTACCTTTAAATGAGTTTGGCTACATCAGCTTTGCGAAACAATGGTCAATGATGCCATATCAACTAACCGTCCAAAATGTGATTGCAATCACTTTCCCAACTTATGCCCGTTTACAACATGATAAAAGTTTACTGCGAAAAGCAATTGAGAAGACACTTTTCTTCATCTCACTACTTATCTTCCCCATGTTGGTAGGTATGTGCATCTTAATAGTTCCTTTAACTCAATTAATCGTGAAGTATCAAAAGTGGCAACCAGCGCTTCTGACTTTCTTCCTCTTTACTTTAAGTATTGGCTGGAGTGCTATCTCTACACCATTGACCAACACCCTAAGTGCAGTAGGCAAGATCAATCAGACTTTACGGTTAATGATCATCTGGACGGTGTTAACTTGGATTCTTACTCCAATTGGAGTCATTTTCTTTGGCTTCAACGGCGTTGCTTTAGCTGCTATGGCAATCTCGTTTACCTCAGTCTTGCCAATCTACTACGTCAAAAAAATCGTCGATATACAGGTTTGGGAAAACGTTTGGCGACAGTTTGTAGCTGCTGTAGTAATGAGCCTAGTGGGCGTCTTCCTTCTACCGTTTATGAAGAGCTCATTCTTACAGGTAGGAATTGGTGGTCTAGCAATGGCAGCCAGCTATGGCACTATTCTTTTAATCATCGGGAAACAAAAACTTGTGACTGAACTTCAAAGCCTCCGAAATCGCAAACAACTTTCTGAAGCAGTGCTTGCCCCTGAAAAAGTCTAACTTTGCTTACGTTTAAAAACGTGAGGTGCATGAAGCCCAAACACTGGGACTCCTACAATTAACATCGCCAGCGAGGTAGCAATTTGGCGTCGTCGTTCCTGATCCTCAGAGTCATATGCGACTTCCTCAGCTTTCCAGGCATCATATTGACGTCCCCACTCTTCTAAACGTGCTTGCTGATCAGCTGTTAACTCTGTGCTATCAATGGTCTTTTCACCAGGGTAACGTTCGCCTAAATCAGGATAAGGCGCCCGAAAGCTGGGATACTCCTTCACGCCCAAAACCTCTTTTAAGCCCAGTTGAACTAACGTAACTGAGCTAATCACAATCAATAACAAACCAATCAGCGTTGCTGCCACAAAGTAAATTTGGATAAACCATGGGCGAGAACCCTCATGTGCTTGTGTTGGCATCTCTCTCCTTTACTCAATTGGTTTGCTAAAAAGTTCATCACAGAACTGTTGGTTGTCGAGTCGTTCTACATCTAAAATTCGACGATTCGTCACGTGTACAAACGGTCGCAATGCGTACTTCGAACAGATCAGATCATTATAAATTGTAAACTGAGCTCCATTATCAAGGAGTGACGGAATTTTCGAGTATGGCTGATTTAAGCTAGGCACTGGCTTTTGGTCACAAGTAACATTAACGCTATTATTAATAAAGACAGTATCGTCAGCAAAAGCCTCAACATCTAAACAGTCCGTTGCAAAGGTCACGTTTCCTAATCTGTAGACACTACTCTTCATCGCTTCTTGAATTTGGGGCATGTTATCTTCATTGATTAGGTTGTTATATACCAAGTAACTCTCAAAAACGAAGCGTGCCTCGTCAACTAAAACCACCACTTTCATTTCCTTACGAAGACGATGAATGTAATTAGCCACCACACGCTCGGCAAAAGCAGTTCCTTTTGTCCCATACACTGGATAACGATAAAAGTACTCATTGAAGAAGTTGAGAACATTCAAAATATAGACCAAAATAAAGACGGCTAAAACCATCTTAAGCCATCCTTTGCTCAACCAACGAACGAGAGCATCTAACCCTATTCCCATCAAAAGAATAAAGCTGACAATTAACCACGCCCCTCTAAACATTACCCAGGTGTCAATACTGTTCACCGCCACCGGTAAAGGGGAGATCAACACAAAACCGAGCAGCAAGAGAAGTTGTTTTCGCAGTTTTTTTTCTACGATCAACGTAAATACTCCGCTACCGAGTAAAACTATGTCGATTGGATAGAACATACCTCTAGTCCAAACCGAAAATGGATTCCGCACGGACTCACCTCGCACAAACAGTTGACTAGGATCAAATGTCTGAGCGTATTTAATCAGAAACTCATGAGTAACCACACTTGCTTTATTGACAGCTAACTTTCCGAATGGATCTTCTAAAGATAGTAAGCGTTGTTCATTTACCTTTTGCGACAAGAGCTTGTCATTAAAGAAGAGGATGTCGTTTACTCGTGAGCTAGCGCTCTGTGTAGGTAGCTGCGTCAGAAACCAGCCAAAAATAGCCACCGAGAGTGCCAGAATCAATAAAAGATCTAACTGTTTTTTGCGTACGTGCTCAAATAAAGTGAAAAGTTTCCCTGTAGTCTTGGCAGGGAAGTCTCGCCAAAAAACAAAACCGATAGTTAAAAAGATAAGCGGCAAGAAAATCAGTTTGAGCCCTTGATATTGAAAGAAGCCTAAAACAAACGCCAAAAATGCAGTCCAACGCCACTTAGTGGGTAACGATAAAACGCCGAGGACTCCCAAACTGTAAAAGAAAAGGCTAAGTAAGGCATCAAAGCTCATCCTGGAAAATTGAAATAACCAAGGGTTGAGTAATCCAACTCCTACTGTCAGCCAAAAAACCCTTTTACGTTGAGTGAGGTTCCAGCCGATCCCACCTAAAACAATCGGCAATAACACTCCTAACACAATGTGTACAAAACGAGCCTTTAAAAACACATCTTGGAATAACAGACTTCCTAGCATCATCACAGTGCTTGGCAACTCGGCGTACAATGGACTAGTTGGCCGGAAATGCCAAGGCTTCCACGTGCCAGTTAAGTCGCTTCCGCTTACTACTAACGATTGAGCCTCACTAATATAGTGAAGTTCATCATGAGTGAATAAAGCCGGAGCTAATCGTAGGTCGTAAAAACGGAGGCCGAGGGCCACTAGTACTAAAACAAGTAAAAACAGAAGTTCGCGAACACGGACTGTCATCTGGATTAGAATAGCAGAGTTCTAGACACTGACAAGTTGACAGATATCTGTTACTCCTACGATGCTAGAATGAACACATGGCCACTATTACAGCCTTAATCCATACCAAAAACTCGGCTTCTACACTTGCAAAGTGTTTAACATCTGTGGCATTTGTCGATCAAGTTATCGTGGTTGATATGGAGAGTTCAGATCAAACTCTCAATATTGCCAAGCAGCACGACTCTATTATTTTTAAACATCCAGATGTGGGGTACGTCGAGCCGGCTCGCAATTTTGGGTTAAAAAAAGTCAAAACAGACTGGACTCTCATTCTAGACTCAGATGAAGAAGTCCCTTCCACATTAGCTCAACATCTCAAAAAACTCATGGCTGAAGAAAGCTCGGCTGATGCCTACTACCTTCCCAGGAGAAACATCGTTTTTAATAAGTGGATACAGCACACTGGCTGGTGGCCAGACTTTCAACTTCGTTTCTTTAAGACTGGGAAAGTAGAGTGGCCAGCCCAAATACATGCACAGCCAGTGATTCATGGCCAAGCTGAAAAGTTACCTCTGGAAGAGGAGCTTGCCTTAACCCATCACAACTACCAGACAGTGGAACAGTTCATCGAACGCCTTAACCGATACACCACTATTGAAGTAGACCGAGGTCAAAGTACAGCTGATTCGTTTGGTAAGCACACTGCTCAAGCCCTTCCAGCCGCTTTTAGCCAGGAGTTTGCGCGTAGATTCTTTGCCGAAGACGGCTTCCGTGATGGGAAGCACGGCTTAGCACTTGCATACTTACAGAGCATGTATCAAGTTATTGTGGAGCTGAAAAAATGGCAGGCTGCTGGCTTTCCAGATAGTAGTAGTTCGAATACGTTAGTGAAAGAAGTTGATGCCTCACTAAAAGAACTTCACTACTGGGTAGCTGGCTATGCTATTCAACGTTCCACAGGAATGCAAAAACTTTGGTGGATGATTCGTCGCAAACTTCGTTGGTAAGTAAAATAAAGAAAAATAGAAGACTATGACATCAGTTGCAATCATTATTGTTCACTTCAACACCGACGACGAAACGAAAGCGTGTTTAGAATCACTCATCGACGTCAAACACAAAGGGATCTCTCTAAGCACCTTCGTCATTGATAATGGATCAAAGAATCCACTGCATGTGCCGGAACGGCTGCTCACTAAAACCACTCGTATTATTCGTAGTGATGCCAATCTTGGTTTCACCAATGGAAATAATCTCGGCATCTCAGTCGCTATTCGTGAAGTAGAGCCTGACTACATCTTGCTTCTCAATAATGATACGACCGTGAAGCCAGACTTTTTAGAGAAGTTAGTTCTCGCTGCCCAAGCTGAGCCAAAGTTAGGAATGGCTGTCCCGAAGATCTACTTTTATCCGGGTAAGGAGTTCCATAGTAAAAGCTACCCCGCTGCCGAGCGTGGACGTATCTTGTGGTTTGCCGGCGGTACGATTGATTGGGCAAACTTAGACGCTTTTCATCGAGGGGTTGACGAGATAGATCGCGGCCAGTTTGACCATACAAGCAGTACCGAGTTTGCAACTGGGTGTTGTATCTTAATCCCAAGAGCAGTACTTGAAAGAGTTGGGACGCTCGACCCCCGTTACTTCCTTTACCTCGAAGATGTGGATTGGAGTCAACGAGTCATTCACGCGGGTTATGACATCAAGTTTGTTCCAGAATCAGTGGTTTGGCATAAAAATGCAGGTTCAAGTGGAGGAGCTGGCTCACCAACCCATCTGTACTATCAAACCCGAAATAGATTATTCTTCTTTATGAAGTACGCTCAACATCACTTCCTGACTGGCCAGCAAGGATCATTGGCCCAAACAACACAACTTTTCTGGTTTTATCTGCGTGTGATTCGTTTAGCTATGCAGAAGCTCTTTCAATCTGACAACAGCGTACGCCGAGGAGCCCTTGACTGGTTCTTAGGTCGTATGGGAAAACAAGCAGTGTACTGATATGTCTGCTCCAAGTATTACCGCCATTATTATTGCTAGGAACGAAGAGCTAATGCTTGCCAACTGCTTGGAAACTCTGCAGTGGTGCCAAGAGGTTATCGTAGTTGATACTGGCTCAGATGACCAAACCGTGGCTATTGCCGAGCGATTAAAGGCCAAAGTTATTCATACTACTTCCCGTTCTTTTGCGGACCGCCGCACGCTTCCATTGGAGTCAATCAAGACTGACTGGGTGTTTTACATCGACGCAGATGAAAGGGTTACGCCACAGTTGGCAAAAGAAATCTTGGTCCAGATCGAGACAACTAACGCCAATGCACTAGAGATGCATCGTCAGAACATGATGTATGGAAAGTTCTTTCAATACGGCGGCTGGGGGAAAGAGTATGTCCAACGCATCTTCCGTCGACAGACGTTAGCTGGTTGGAGAGGTGAGATTCACGAAAGTCCAATTTTCGAGGGCGAAATCTTCCGCCTTCATGGCAGTCTCTTCCATCTCACCCATCGAAATACCGTAGATGGCTTACGTAAAACTACTGCCTGGACTCCTCAGGAAGCAAAGCTCCTTTTTGAAGCTGGTACACCGGCTGTGACTGGCTGGACCTTACTACGCAAAACGGTAATGGAGTTCATTCGTCGTGCCTTCTTATGGAATGGTCGAAAAGATGGATTAGAAGGGGTGATTGAAGCAGGTATTCAGGCTATGAACCGTTATCTTGTCTATGTTCAACTTTGGGAGTTACAACAACAGCCACCACTAGAAGAGAAGTATCACCAAAAGGAAATGGAGTTCATGAAAATGTGGAAGAAAACCTCCCTCAATGAACTTTCTCCGATTTTCAAAAAAGAACAAAAAACAACTTCCCCAGATGATAAAGACGAGGACGAATGAAGATTTGTCTCTACTCACCGTATGTCCCTAAGCACTTTGGTGGCGGTGAAAAGTATTTTTTTGACGTCGCTACCGTCCTGGCACGAGATCATAAAGTCACCGTTGCCGTTCACCGAGACTTAAAACCAACTGAGATTCTAGAAAAAGTTGCCCGTTACGAAGATTTTTTTCACCGTTCATTAGAAAAAGTCAGCTTCGTACCAGCCCCACTACATGACGGCTCTATCCTAGAAAAACTACGCTGGACGCGTAAGTTCGACATTTGTATTGTGGTAACCGATGGAAGTCTTTTCTTCAGCGCAGCCCGCAAAAATATCCTTCATATCCAGATTCCTTTTACTCAGCCCAAACGAGCATTTTCGGAGCAGTTAAAGTTGAGCAATTGGCGTATCAAGAACGCGAACTCACTTTTTACTCGGGATATTGTGCAACGTGCTTGGAATACCAAGATTCAGTTCGTTCACTATCCAGCAATTGATCAAGCCTGTTTTCAGGCGGTCGACAAGAAAGAAAAAGTCATCTTAAGCGTTGGTCGTTTCTTTAAACAACTTCATAGCAAACGACAAGACGTACTTGTGCAAGCATTCGCGCAGCTCCTTCACCAACAACCTCAACTTACTAAGGGTTGGAAGCTTGTTTTAGTGGGCACTGTTGAAGATGAGTCCTACTTTGCTGAAGTACAACAGTTCGCCAAAAGCTTACCTGTTGAGTTTTATACCAAGTTGAATAGACAAGAACTGTTAAGCTGGTACAAAAAGGCAACATTCTATTGGCACGCAGCTGGTTTCGAAGTCGATCAAGATCAACATCCCGAACAAGTAGAACACTTTGGGATCAGTACTGCCGAAGCAATGGCGAGTGGCTGTATCCCAGTGGTAGTGGGAAAAGGTGGCCAGGTAGAAGTACTGGGGGAAAGCCTTAAATCTTTAGAATGGCAGACAGTTGAAGAGTGCTGCTACATCACTAGTGAGTTAATGCAACAGAGCAGTGATTGGCCAGCTTGGCAAGCTGCAGTACGTCAACAAGCGGGAACTTTTTCTGAGTCTCGTTTTGCTCAAACACTCTATGAGATGATAGGGAAATAAGTATGCCATCGGTATCTGTCGTCATTCCTAATTACAATGGTCAAACTCTGTTAGAGAAACATCTCCCTTCAGTATTGAAGGCGATGCGAAATGACGATCAATTGGTGGTCATTGATGATGCGAGTACAGACCAAAGTTGGGTTTGGCTCCAGCAAAAGTTTAAAACCAAAGAGTCTGCTCAACAGGAGTTCTTTGGGACTGTTCACCAGGGTTTGTGGTCTGCTCACGGCAAAAAGGGCGAAGTTCTTTTACTGCGTAATACCGAAAACCAACGCTTTGGTCAAAGCAGCAACTTGGCTGTTCAGGCAGCTAAACACCCACTCGTTTTCTTGGTTAATACAGATGTTTCTCTCCATAGCAAAACGATTCAACAGTTGGTATCTCACTTTGAAGATTCTTCAGTATTTGCGGTGGGATGTCTCGAGCACGAGCGAGACGAGAATGGTCGTGATGTTTTGGGTGGGAAGAATCAGTTGCACTTTCAACGCGGTCTTTTTATTCATCAACGTGCCAGCAACTTCCAATCTGGAGAAACCGCTTGGGCGAGTGGTGGTAGCGCCATGTTTGATAGACAAAAATGGCTACAGCTTGGGGGCTTTGACCAAGCTTACTACCCGGCATATTGGGAAGACGTAGATCTTTCTTTCCGTGCAAAAAAAAGGGGCTGGAAAGTTCTTTTCGACGCAACAGCCGAAGTTGACCATAATCACGAGTCAACCAACACAACCGCCTTTGGTCAGAAAAAGATGTCAAAGATGAGCTGGCAGCACGCTCAAACTTTTGTCTCTCGCAATGCAACTTGGAAGCAGAAAGTTCAATACCTCTTGTGGCAACCATATTGGTGGCTAAAGGGACCAGTTATTGCTCCACTTCAGCTACAGCTCATTTTTCTTGGACTTATCTTGCTCTCAGCTGTCTTACTTCGCTTTTTCCTCTTAGCAGAAGTTCCACATGGAATGACTTGGGACGAAGCTGCCATTGGGTATAACGGCTGGTCAGTGGCTACAAAAGGAAGAGATGAGTGGTTAAGTAGGCTTCCAATTTCCTTTCGTTCTTTTGGAGATTACAAGGCTTCATTCGCGATATATGTAGTCGGTGCTTTTACTCGTTTTTTTGGCCCAACTTTACTTGCCATTCGGCTGCCTTTTGCTTTAAGTGGTGTCGCCGCAGTGGTAGGGATAATGATCGTGGTAAAGCTTCTTTGGCAGTCACTCTATGATGCTCGTCCTCGTAATCCAAGGTTAGAGTTCCCTTCATTAACCTCCAACTCTGCTGCCATCCTAGCGGGAGCCTTACTAGCCACATCTGTTTGGCATATTCACTACTCTAGGATTGGGTTTGAGAGCGGTATGGCCCTAAACTTTGTGCTTTGGGGTATGGCTGGAACCTTTTGGCTGCTACTAAAAGGGAAGTCACCTTTGGATGAGTCTAAAAAAAGCTCGTTATTGCGGGGTGTAATTGGGGCTGCCACAGCAGTAAGCTTCGCTGCCTCACTATATACCTATCATAGTAGCAAGATCGTCGTTCCACTTCTTCTATTTGTTGTACTGGTTTTCTGGCGGGATCGAGTGCGACAAGTCTGGAAAGGCTTACTCATTTGGTCACTGTTCTTTACTCTACTGTTGGGGCCACTTTTACTAGACTCTCTATTTGGACGCGGCGCTGATCGTTTTAATCAGGCTACTATCTTTAGACTCTCTCAGGACCCAATCGTTATTATTACTACCTTGTTCAAAAACTTTATTGTTCACTTTACGCCAGCATATCTGGTACACGGACAAACCGATACGCTTCGTCATGGTTCTGGTCAGTATGGCGTTTTATACCTAACTGAGCTTTTCTTAGTTCTCTTGGGGACATTAGGCGGTATTTATCAATGGCTCAAAAAGAAAAGAGTCGTTTTATCTTATCGAATGGTAATATTTGGTTTGGCCTGGATAGTGATCGGTACTTTACCGGCTGTAATAGGAGTAGATGTTCCCCATAGTAACCGCATGTTGCTAGCTTTACCTGGATTTATCATCTTGTCTGTTTCCGGCTGGCAATGGGTAGCCGAAACATTTAAGGGTGACCTGATGGCCCCGGCCATTTTAGGGACCACACTCTTACTTCAACTTTTCTTCGTTTCTTCATACTTACATCACTACTATGGAACATTCGCTAAAACCTCTGCTGCCGATTTTACAGATGGCTATCTTGAAGCTGTGGAGTATGCAAAGCAGTATGAAGATAGCGTAGATAAAGTTCTGTTTACCAACTCGTACCAGCAACCTTATATTTATACTCTGTTAGGCAGACGTACTACGCCATATCAATATCATGCTGGCTCGCTGATTAAGTATGAGTTTACCGATAAGATTACGGTCGGGGACTTAATGAGAAAGAACACGTTGATTATCGCTACTCCTGAGCAGCTTGATTATCGAGTAGCAACTCATCTAGTCAAAGGAAGTGATGACAGTATTCGCTTTGTCATCGTCAAAACAGAATGAAGAACTTGCTAGCATCTCGTCGAGTCTTCTTCCTATTTTTTATCTTGATTATTGGTTTAGCGAGCTTTTTACGACTGTATAAACTTGCTTCTCTTCCGCCTTCACTCTACTGGGACGAGCTCTCACTTGGTTATGATGCGTACTCAATTCTGCAAACAGGTAAAGACCATCACGGAAATCCTTGGCCGTTGATCTCGTTCACCTCTTATGGCGACTACAAACCGAGTGGTTACTTTTACGCCATTGTTCCTTTTATGGCAGTTTTTGGTCTAAATGAGTGGTCAGTTCGTCTACCAAGTGCTGTAGCTGGAATTTTTATTGTGGTAGGAATGGGAGTGTTTACTCGCACCATTGCTCACAAAATATGGCAGGGTTTAAGCATAAATGACTTACGCTTAGCTCAGTTAATAGGTATGGCCGTGGCAAGCATCTCTCCGTGGTTGTTACAGTTCTCTCGGGCTGGTTGGGAGGTAAACGTAGCCACTGCACTTTTGTTCTGGGCTGTCCTGCTCGGAATACAGACACATCACAAGCAAAGATACTTGCTGCTTTTTTTCTCAGCTACGTTCGCAGCTCTTTCGATGTATACATATCATGCCACCCGCCTAGTTGCTCCGCTTGTACTCCTGGCAGTTTTTTTACTTCAACTCCTGGAGTCGGATGAAAACGGCAAGTGGAGACTCAAATATCTTCAGAAATCACTTGTTCCCCTCCTTCTTCCAGGACTCTTTTTTATACTCCTAGTTTCACCTTTACTATTCAGCCTGAGTGATCCTACAACTCAACAGCGCTTCGCTGAAACGAGCTTACTAAGTGATGGAGAGTACGTTCGTCAAAGTAATGCTCAACGTGAGCTAGCACCAGATAACTTTATCTCCAGACTTTTTACTCATCGCTACCTATTTGCTAGCCAGCAGCTCGTAGGGTCGTTTCTGTCTCACTTCTCAGCTGACTTCCTTTTCATCAGTGGTGACCAGAATCTACGTCATTCCACTGGATATACAGGAGTACTGATGATCACCGATAGTATTTGGCTACTTTTGGGAATAGGTGCCGTTGGCCTAGCAAGTCTTAAACAGCCTCGTTCTCGTAAAGTAATCCTTTTGTTACTTTTCTGGTTATGTGTTGGAGTTGTTCCCGCTGCACTGACTAAAGCAACGCCTCACGCTTTACGAATCTTGCCCACTGCCCCCATCTTTCTGTTGCTTGTCTCACTGGGCTTTTTACAGCTTTACTTATGGTTGAAAAAACACAGTTCAAACACAGTTCTCACCGCTGTGCTTGTTTTAGCTGTAATAGGAACGACCGGGTACTGGTTTAGCTACTGGCGATACTACACGAAAGTCTATCCATCTTTGACTGCCAACCAATGGCAATACGGCTATAAAGAAATGGTTACTAAGGTTGAAGCACTTAGACAGCAAGAAAAGGCTACTCCTTTCTTTATCACTAGGGAGCAGGGCAGACCTGCGATGAACTACTGGTTCTATACTCAGACACCTCCAGCCGTAGTTCAGTCAGTGGCTGCAAACACCGCAAAAGATCAAGGTGAGTTTTTAGCGTTTGAAAATATTGAGTTCATTAATACGGTGAGCGAAGCTAAACCAGGAATTGTGGTTAGTTCCGTCGACGGCTTCGAACAGCTTTCAGGCCGCTTTTCTTCCGTAGAGAAGTTGGACGAGGTAAAGGATCTTCGTGGTCAACCAGTTTGGGTGCTGTCACGAGTAACGTTTGATCCTCAACCAAATCAATAGACTGCTGCTGGATCTCTTGCTTCAACTCCCGACTCTCTCGAATCCAGAGTAAAAACATACCCACAATACTCAAAGTACGAATCCAACCTACTAACAACGGCAGTGTCAGGAAACCTAACTCCATATTTGAAACCTGAGTCATTGAGCTGAAAATGATCAAGAAAGATAGCAACGCATACTGAGATCTCTTTCTAATACAAGAGAAAGGGTAAAGCGCTAACAACGGTAAGTGCCAGAGGAGGAAAGGTGTGGAGAGTACTTTGGCAAAGATCATAAAAACAATCACGTATCCCAGAGTAAAGTGAATACTAAGATGATAGCGTTGGGCAGCTGTCTCTACTGGCAACTTCAATACTTTCCACAGTGCGTACAAAAGAAAAGCTGCTATCGAACCAGGGAACAAAAGATTAGATATCTTTTTGGCTTGGTCCGTTAATGGGCCTGCAATTTCATAATTCTTGTATACCTCGATCACGCGCTCAGTTTTAGTGAAGCGGTCCATCGTCCGCAACACGATAGCTGTCGCTGTGTCAATTTGAATTCCACGTACTTGTTGATATACCAAACTTACTTGAATCGAAGAACGATACAAAAAGAGAGGAACAGCCCAAATTAACCCAGCTGCTACCACTGCTAACACCCCTGATTTAAACCAGTTCTTTCGATCCACTGCCGCATACACTACTGCTAAGGGAGCGTTTACATACTTTAAGGCTGTAGCTAAAAAGAAGCCTATCCATCCGGCAAGTTTCCCAACTGCATTTGTAGCCAGAAATGGTGCAAAAACGCCTAAGGAAATAGCCGCTGCAAACGTGATGTCCATTGTGTCATAGATAAAGTGATGAGCTTTTGTTGTCATTACTAAGTAGGTACCCACTGCCAGCCAAAAGTGTTTTCCTTTAGTTCTCAACTTGCGCAGGGTATACAAGATACCAATGAACAACAGCGTATCGATAATGAGCAACTCACCTCGGTAAGCCTGTGAGTAATTCAGATGAAGAGGTTGATAACGAGTAGCCATATCAACCAAGTGAGGAACGTAAAAAAGCGGGATTGTGGCCGGTGGGTACTCATACCACTGATCTAAGTACGGCCGTGTCCCACTTGCCCAAAGATGGGCATAGGGCATGTAACTGTAAATAATTTCTGAGAAGTTGGGGGGCGGATTAGTCCAGATAAAAAAACGAGAAATAGCAAATAAGATAACTGCTACTAACCATTTTTTAGAGTTAATCCAAGAAAGGGGTGTTCTACTCTCCAGCTGCATATGGCAATGATGATATCATCATCTTGTATGCCTCGTCGCTGGTATTGGATTTTTTTCATCGCTATTCTGCTATTTGCTACGGTAATCAGGCTGTGGCACCTGGGCCAGTTACCCGTTTCTCTGTATTGGGATGAGGCGGCGATGTATGTTGACGTCAAGTCTGTAGTAGAGACTGGTAAAGATATGCATGGTCGTCCGTGGTATCAGTTGATCTATCCGTCTTATGGTGACTACAAACTTCCTGCTTATATCTGGTCAGCAACCGCAAGTAGTAAGGTCTTTGGCTTAAGTGAGTTTTCCCTTCGTTTTCCGTCAGCAGTGGCAGGCATTCTCACAGTTTTGGTGGCTGGCTTGCTTACACGTACCTTACTTCAACAGGCAACACGAACAAAGTACACAGCCAAGTTTCTTGATAACGCGCAGTTACTAACTATGTTAGTAGTTGCCACCGCACCTTGGTCAGTTCAATTTTCCAGAACTGCTTTTGAAGGACACTTGGGTCAACTATTACTCGCAACATCAATACTCTTTGCGGTTATCGGTCTGCGCAAAACACAGCGATGGTTATTTTGGCTTTCACCAATTATTGGTGCACTGGCAACCTATAGTTACTTTTCTGTTCGGTTCGTATGGATAGCAGTCTATCTTTTGGTATGTGCAGTTGTTATCTGGCAACAATGCCTAGATGGAAGGTTACAGGCTCACCGGTTTCAATCACAACTTAGGAAAATCTGGAGAGTAGGGCTCAAGGTTCTCCTCGGTTTAGCCCTCTTTGGTCTACTTTTGCTTCCGTTGCTTCGTTCACCTTTAGCCAAGGATACTGACCGTTTCCGCTTAGGAACTGCATCTGTGTTAAACAATGACGGTTTGGTACACCAAAGTAATCTATATCGAGCCTTAGCGGGGAACACCCCTATCGATAGAGTCATTTTCAATAAATATTGGTTAACCCTCCATGAGCTACTAAAAAATTACAGTGATAACACTTCTCCAAACTTCCTTTTCGTATCCGGTGATCCAAATTTGAGGCACGGAACTGGTCAAACAGGATTATTTCTACTGGTATTGGCACCTTTATTCATTACCGGATTTGCGGTGTTATATAAACGTCACTTTTGGTTAGCCGCTTTTCTAGTTGGCTGGTGGATACTCGCCTTGTTGCCTGCCTCGGTGCCAGAAAACACCCCTCATGCACTACGTTCACTTAATGCACTCGTCCCTCTGGCTATTGCCATAGGATTTGGCACAACTTGGTGTTGGCAGAGAGCTACGAGGACATCACTAAAGTTCCTACTGCTTGGGATCTGGGGCTTATGCTTCGTTTGGTACTGGTGGTTCTATACAACCATTTACCCTGTCACTTCGGCTAATGACTGGCAGAGCGGATACAAACCACTTGCTCAAGAGCTTACTGCAGCTCTGAGTCAGGAAAAAACTGCGTACCTTATTCCCTTCGATGACCGTTTTTACTTATGGATAATGGCCTATGGAGAGTATCGAGGTCAGGACTTTCAACGTTGGCAAAGCGATGACTACAAGTTCGCTACTACCAAAAGCGATCAGAACTTTGAAAGAGTTTTCTTTTCCGCACCTGATGATGTAGAGCTACTCAAAGCAGTTCAGGAAGGTAAGCAACCACTCTTGATTGGAAAACGGGAAGCCGTTACTGAAAGATGTTCTCAAAGCCAGACATTCACATGCACGGTAGAAGAAGTGTACGATGAAGTCATGAAATCAAAGTTTGCCATTGCGACACTTACACCCAAATCTCTATGAAAACAGTGAAGAGCTCTCAAAAGACTTTTCCCACCACTCTTTTTATCTTGGCTTGTATTCTTGTTTTTGCAGGTATTATGCGGGTCTACCAACTGGCTACCTTACCAGCAACGCTGAATCGGGACGAGGCAGCCTTAGCGTATAACGCCTTACTACTGCAACAAACTGGCAAAGATGAATGGGGAAGAGCTTGGCCGATAGCTCTAGAGTCATTTGGCGATTATAAGTTACCAGGATATCCTAATATCTTAGTTATCTTCTTCCAGCTTTTTGGAGTAAATGACTTTGCCGTTCGACTTCCTTCGGCACTAGCCGGCACAGTTTTGGTAGGACTCAGTTATATCTTTGCTCGTAGGGTCTTACTTTTAGAGTCAGTCACTTCACTTTTAGTCGCAGTCGGAGTAGCCATTCAACCAGTATTTTTCTTCTACTCGCGGATGGCTTGGGAAGCAAACGTGGGGTTGATGTTCTTTGTCACCGGGGTGATCTGTTTTCTCTCTCCAACAGATACTGCAAAACAACTGTTTAGTCGCAAAGATGTCCTTGGCTTACTCTTCTGTCTGCTAGCAATTTTGACCTACAACACACCTTTACTTTTACTGCCATTTTTAGGTGTCGCTATTATGCTACGACGAGGTCTAAAACTGTGGAAGAGTTGGCGGGTCGCTGTTTCAGGTTTAGCTATTCTTTTTTTAGTAGGTATAGTTGCGTTTTCTTCCATTAGTCAACAAAAAAGTAGCATTACGATCTTTAATGATGAGACCAATTGGCGAGAGTCGGTAATTTATTACGAATCTTTCTCTGGTTTACAGCAAAAACTGTTTGGAAATAGATATGTGTTCTATGCCAAAGTAATTATCGAGCAGTATGTGGAGTCTTGGTCACCTTTATTTTTAATTCAAAAAGGTGGGTCTCATCCATGGCACAACTTACCAGGAAAAGGACATCTTTTGGTAATGAGCTACGGCTTCGGTCTGATTAGCTTACTTCGGCTACTCTGGTTAAGTATCAACCCCAATACTGATCGTTCACAACGGCCGATCGTTTGGGCTGTCTTATTCTTGTTATTAACCTCTCTATTTCCCTCAGTGATTACGGTAGATGCGCCACATGCTACTCGCAGTCTCTTTTTCTTTTTTATGTTATGTGTGACAGGTGGGATTTCTCTGGAATGGATGTGGCACATTGTCTCTAGGGAGAACGATAACAAGCGAGCATTACAGACTATTTATAGCTTGATGATTCTCTTTGCGGTATTGAATCAATCGTATGTCTACTACTCCTACTACTTTTCTAAGTATCCCACCGAAAGTGCAGTAATATTGAAAGCCGGTTTAAACACTGTTGTGGCTAAAGTAGAGAACGAGCTTAGAGATAAGGATGATCAGGTAGCTGTCGTTGACCCCGATGGTTTTTGGTATGTAACCGTAGCTTGGGGAATGAAGATGCCAGCCGACCAGTTCTTTGCCACAGTGAATCATCACCTGCCTGATAGAATAGGTTTAAAGTATGGATATCGAGTAGGTCGTTATCGATTCATCGTTGATCGTGACGATCGAGTTGAAGAAGATAAAAAGATTATTGAATGGAGCTCCCCAACCAAGCAGTGGGTTATAAATAATAACTTATGATCTCAGTTGTTCTCGCTACTCATAATGAAGAAAAGAATCTCAAACGCTGCCTTGACTCTGTAAAGTCTTGGGCAGACGAGATCATTATTGTGGACGGAGAGTCCACCGATAAAACAGTTGCATTAGCCAAGCAGTTAGGTGCAAAAGTCATCTCAACCACCAATAAGTCAAACTTTCACATTAACAAACAGATGGCTATGGATAAAGCTCAAGGAGAGTTAGTCCTCCAACTTGATGCGGACGAAGTCGTTGATGAAGAGCTAGCTACTTTTATTCAAGCTACCTATCAACAGATAAAAGATAAGCAGACCCTGCCATCCGCATGGTGGATCAAAAGAAAAAACTACTTTTTTGGCCGTTTCTTACGAAAAGGAGGACAGTATCCAGATCCGGTTATCCGACTTTACCAAAAAGGAAAAGCTTCGTTACCGCAAAAAGACGTTCATGAACAGATGACTGTCGATGGTGAAGTTGGGTGGGCTGACGGGCACTTACTTCATTACAGCAACCCCCACTTTTCAGACTATCTGCGCAAGTTTAATACCTACACCAGTTTTTCTGCAGAGAAGGTACTTGCTGAAAACAAGCGACCTTCTTTAGGCATGGCATTCTCTTACTACTTCTGGAAACCGATTGTTACCTTTCTCACTCTCTACATTCGGCATAAAGGATTTGTCGATGGCACGGCTGGCTTTTTATTTGCGTTTTGCAGCGGACTTCACTTTCCAGTGACATACATAAAGTTCTGTGAGTCATATGAACAAAATCAACGTCCTACTTGATACTTCACCACTTCGTTCTGGCAGCCATATTCGCGGAATTGGTACCTACACTCGGTTGCTTAAGCAAGAGCTGGAAAAAAGGGAAGATCTAAATGTCGTGCCAGTTGAAAATAGAGAAGATGTGCGTCACTTTCACAAAAATATTCAACAGTACGACGCCAAATCCACGCTTATTCACTATCCGTTCTTTGACCTCTTTTTTTCTACTCTTCCTTTATTTCGGAAGTTTAAAACAGTAGTAACCGTACACGACGTAATTCCTCTTAAGTTTCCAGAACACTATAAACCAGGGCGAAAAGGAAAGCTTCGTTTCTATAAACAGGCTTTTGCGCTGCAAAGCGTAGAGGCAGTTATTACTGACTCACAAGCGTCACGTCAAGATATTATCAAGTACTTGAAAGTAAAACCTAACTTGGTTCATCCGATTTATTTAGCCGCCCCACCTGGAATCTTGGCTCAATCAGAAAAAATGCAAGATACTGTACGCCAGAAACTGGGTCTTCCGGCACAATATGTCTTGTATGTGGGTGATATTAACTACAACAAGAACATTCCTCAGCTCGTGAAAATGCTGAAGTACTTACCTGAAGACATTCATCTGGTATGTGTTGGAAAAAACTTTACTGAGCAAGACATTCCTGAGTGGCGTTGGATCGAGGCTCAAGTGGCGTTAAGTGACGTTCCTAATCGAGTCCAGTTTATAACTAACCTTGGAGTTGATGACCTCGATTCGCTAGCCGCTATTTACTCAGGTGCAGTCGCGTACATTCAACCTTCACTGTATGAAGGGTTTGGATTACCAGTTCTAGAAGCAATGCAAGCAAAAGTTCCAGTCATCGCGTCAAAGAACTCCTCTTTGATTGAAGTCGGTGGAGAACACGCTCAACTTGTACTGCCCGAAGCCGAGGCATTTGCTGATGCCGTTCTCACCGTTCTCAAGTGGAGTAAAACTCATCGCCAAGAGGTGATTAAAGCTGCGTATACTTGGAGTCAGCAGTTTTCTTGGACCAAAGTAGCCGAAGAAACAGTTGCTGTGTATAAAAAAGTGCTCAACTTGTCATGAGACGTCCACGCTTATCAGTTGTTCAGCTTAGTAGACTGTTTTTTTGCCTCGTTCTGACGTTTATTTCGTGCAAAGCATACTTTCATCCTGGAGTACCAGATACACACGACGGGGAAAATCACCTGGCTCGTTTTGCCAACTATAAGATAGCAATCAGGGAGGGGCAGTTTCCCCCTCGTTTCGCTCCAAACCTCTATCATCGTTTGGGCTATCCCGTTTTTAACTATAACTATCCACTCGCAAACTTGGTTTCGTTGCCATTTTCTGTAGCAAAGATACCCTACCACTTTACCTTTAAAATAATTATGTTTAGCTCTGTTTTCGTCGCGATTTACGCTACCTGGTTATGGTTAACTAAGTTGGGAGTTCCGTTTTGGGGGAGAGTCGTAGCAAGTACGAGTTTTGCTGCTTCACCATATCTTTTTCAGTCGATTATTTTCAGAGGGAACGTGGGTGAAGTAATGGCCCTATCTCTGATTCTTTGTTGGCTGTTGTGGGTTGAGTACAGTTCAGACCGCAAAGCAGTTATCGAACAACGGTCCTTACTTTCTCGCATTTTCTCACTGGAAAGTGTTTTGGGTGGCAGTATTTTGGGAGCATTCTTCCTTTCACACAACGTCACCGTTCTCTTTGCCACTCCACTCATTCTGGGGTGGAGTCTCTGGCGACAGCGAAGCACACAAGACGGCTTACTCAGAACAATCACTGCTTTACTCTTCGGTTTAGGACTCTCCGTTTGGTTCTGGATTCCGGCATTAGCTGAGCAATCAAGTATTGTGGTAGGCGGGAGCGCACTAGCACAACAGTATGCTCAACACTTTCCCACTTTTAGACAGCTAGTAAGTAGCTCTATCCAGTTTGGCTACTCGTATGTTGGCTCTGTCGACTCACTCTCTTTTGCACTCGGTCTGACTCAGCTTGGAGCAATCGGCTGTAGTATTGGTCTTGTTATCGCCGACAGGCTAGGCAAGAAGCATCGCCACACCAAAGATCAAAGCACTTTCTTGATTTTCTTTATAGCAACTATCCTGCTTACTTTGCTGCAAACTACAGTAACTCACTCACTCTGGCAAACCACACCACTTGTCCGATTTATTCAATTCCCTTGGCGACTGGGCCTACTGGCTTTAATTGCTAATACTTTCTTAGTTGGATATGTCTTTCAAAGAAACATTGCCTGGCAAAAGTACCTCTTAGTCTTACTGGTGGTCATTCAGACTGTCATCCTGCTTCGGCTTGCTCCCGTTGGGTACATTAATAAACCGTCACTTCACTATGACCTTTTTGAGCAAAGTACCACCACAAGTAATGAAAACCTTGCACGAAACTTTACGTTTAGCGAACTAGGAGACTGGCAACCAGTACCAACAGTACTCAGCGGTCAGGCTGAAATAAATGTCCTTAGTTGGAATGGAAGTCGACGCTCTTATCAAGCCATTGTCAGCAGCCCAGCTTTGATTGCAGAGCCAACCATGAACTTTCCTGGTTGGCAAACAACTATCGAAAGTAATAGTACCTCTCAACCAGTCTCATACGAAGATGACCAACTCATCGGAGGGAGGATTGCCTACCGTCTCGAACCAGGAACTTTTACCGTTCATAGTCAGTTCACTCAATGGACTTGGCCAAGAGTATTAGGAAATGCCCTTTCCTTCCTTACCTTTGCCACTGCACTCTGTACTGTAGCGTCGCTTTTCTTTGCACAGAGACGAGAGAAACATGACAGCTAGTATAAAAAAAAGCATTTTCGGTCTGACTAATCAAGAAGTTATAAAAATTGTGGTTGCTTTTTTAGGCTGGCGCGTTGGGCTTTTTTTATTGGGAGCACTTGCTGGGCACTTGATTCTCTACGATCCAAGTTTCCCCTATGCCGATGCCATCTTACCAAGATATAACTTGCCACAGTGGCTTTTCAGTTGGGCCAACTTTGACGGCGTACACTATCTAACAATTGCCGAAAAAGGTTATATCGGTACAGGTTTAATTCAGGCATTTTTCCCGTTCTTCCCGTTTGTCATCCTGAGAACTCTTTTTATCCTCAGCGGCGGCGAAATGAATACCTTACTGGTAGGGTTATTGGTAAGCAATATAGCTGCTTTGGCCTCATTTCTGTTGTGGTTCGCTTTTCTTAAATCTGAGTATGGCGTTCGCCGTGCCTGGGTTGGACTTACTTTATTACTCATCTTTCCTACATCATTTTTCTTTGGTGCGTTATATACCGAGTCACTCTTTTTCTTCACTATTATCGCTGCCTTTTATACCGCCCGAAGACAACAGTGGGCGCTTGCAGCTGGCTTAACGATTATTGCTACAGCTACACGAGTGGTTGGCATTTTCCTCTTACCAGCGCTACTGGTTGAGCTGTGGCTCCAATGGCGAAACACTCATCCTAAATCAGCAACAAAACAGTTGCGTTTTTCTCAGCTCAGAAGCTTTGCTGATAGCTGCTGGCGAGAGATCTTGTTGATCTTGCTAGGGGGAGTAGGCTTACTCGCTTATACAGCATACTTAGCGAACACCTTTGGTGATCCACTGTACTTCCTTCATGTCCAAAGTGAGTTTGGGGCCGGAAGACAGGAAAGTATCGTTTTGTATCCGCAAGTTGCCTGGCGGTCTTTACGGATTTTACTGACTGTACCACCACAAAGTTGGGGGTACTACACGTACTTTCTGGAGTTCCTAACTGGAATTGGAGGCGCAATAGCCTTGTTTTTCTCACTTTGGAGAGTGCGACTTTCGTATGTTCTTTTTGCTTTAGGTGCTTTCTTAATGCCAACTGTTACTGGAACGTTCTCAAGTATGCCTCGCTACATCTTAGTCTGTTTTCCGCTATACTTGCTGCTTATGAGTTACCTGGAATCAAGGCCAAGGCTGTTCTGGGTAGTAAATGGAGTATTTGTAATTAGTCTAGCAATCAATACAGTCTTATTTGTCCAAGGCTATTGGTTAAGTTAGGAGTGAGCATGGCAAAAGTAATTGTTACTGGTGGGTCTGGATTCTTAGGCCATCACCTATGTAAAGCATTGATCGCCGAGGGTCACAGCGTTAAAAATGTCGACCTCAAACCCAATCCCGACGTAGAAACAGTTATCGCTGATATCTGTGACAGCCAAAAAATGCTTGAAGTAATTACAGATGCTGATACGGTGTTTCACTTAGCGGCACTGATTGAAGCTGGTGAGTCCGTCAAGTTTCCCCAACGGTTTGTCGACGTTAATATTTCCGGTACTGTTTCAGTCCTGGAAGCAATGAGACAGAATGGGGTAAAGAACTTTATATTCTCTTCAAGTGCAGCCGTGTATGGTGAACCATTGCACACTCCGATTAAAGAAGATGATCGAACTCTACCGATTAATCCATACGGTATGACCAAGCTTGCTATGGAGGCTTTAGTAAGCTCATATGTTGCTTCATATCAAATGACAGGTGTTGGCTTACGTTACTTCAATTTATACGGACCTGAAGAACACCACGAACCAGAGTCTCATGCAATTCCTCGTTTTATCCACCAGATTGAGACAGGGCAAGAAGTAACTGTCTGGGGGAGTGGTGAACACCAACGCGACTTTATTTACATCACTGATGTGGTGGATGCTCACTTGCAAGCAATAGCACTTTGTCAGAATCAACCTGAAAAGTACCACTACTTTAACTTATCTACCAACCGGCCAACCATGGTTCGCGAAGTTATCACTATGCTCGAAGAGCTTTTAGGAAAGAAAGCAAATATTCATAACTTTCCGAATCGGCCAGGTGACCCACTTGTCTTAGTTGCTGACTCTTCTAAAGCAACTGAGCTTTTAGGTTGGAAAGCCAAAGTGGCGATTCAAGAAGGCTTGCAAAAGACAGTGGAGTACTTTAGATCACTGTCATAATCCTATGACTCAACTGCGTCGTGCATACACGCTTCTTCTCAGCTCACAGGCAGTTCGACAGTCGGCACTCTTAACGATCGGCTCCACAACTACCGCCGTTCTATCGGCAATTGCGCTCATCTATGTTTCTCGAGTTCTAGGTCCTGTTCAGTTCGGAATCTTCTCGGTAGGAACTGCCATCATGATGATCGTCTCAAAAGTGGGCGATATGGGACTGGCGACGATTATTACCCGGCAACTCCCTCGATTACACGACGATCCTCAAAAACAAAAAGAGTTTCTCGCCCAAATCTCGCAGTGGAAGTTGCTATTAACGATTGTGGGAATTTCTCTCATCGGCCTGACTATTCCATTTGCCCAAGATCTTCTTAACTATCCCTATCCCACACTTTTATTTTTAGCCTTAATTGGAAGTATTGGCTTGATAATTTACGAATACGTTTTCTTGGTGCTTTCAGCTATGCACAAGTTTCAGTGGGTTGGAGTTCTGAATGTCCTCCAAGCTGCAATGAAAGTCGTTACTTTTGTGCTGCTTGGTATTACCGGCTATGCCACCGCTACGTCTATCTCTGTCTTTTACTATGCGGCCCCGTTGGTAGCCGCACTCATTGTTGCTACTTTCTTTGGGCAGTGGTTTTTTATACTTCCTCATAGCGGTTCCCAAACGCTTCGAGCAGAAGTAAAGAAGCACGTGGGTCACGCAGCCGTAGGAATGATTGCTGCTACGTTAATTGCCAACATCGATGTACTTTTCGTCCAAAAGTACTTAAGTACATTTGAGACTGGTATCTACTCTGCCTCAATGCGAATTGCTTTGTTTATTACTTTTGTTAGCTCGGCGGTGGGCGGCGTTCTCAATAATCGAGTGGCACGTTATCAAACCTCTCAGCTACTTCACTCTTATCTTCGTAAGTCGTTGCTCATTGTCTTAATGGCAGCGACTGGTTTTCTGTGTTTCCTGCCGTTTGCTCAGTATGTACTTCTCTTCACTTTAGGACCAGAGTTTTCTTCTGGGTTAATTCCGATGATCATTCTCGTTTTTAATGCCTTCCTTTCTTTAGCAATCGTACCGTTGATCTCTTTCTTTTATGCCGTTGATCATCCTAACTACTTTTCGATAGGAGGCATCTTGCAGGTCGTCGTCATCTGTTTGGGAAATCTGCTTTTCCTTGCCAGTTACGGTCTGATGGCCGCCGCACTGAGTCGGGTAGCTGCAACTGCTCTTCACATGGCATTCACAGTTTGGTATGTTCGATATGCCCTTCAGATTGTTGAGAAAAAAGAATCATGAAACTCGCACAGACTACGCAATATGAACCGCCTTTTTTGTCTGTAATCGTTCCCATCTTTAAACAAGAAAAAACAATTCATAAAGATTTACAGAATATTCTTCAAACGCTCGCCGCTACGCCATACGAGTTCGAGGTACTTGCTGTAGTGGACGGCAGTAAACAAGATAACTCACTTCAAGAAGTGAAAAAGATCAAAGATAAAAGGTTGAAAGCTATTGGCTATGAAGAGAATAGGGGAAAGGGTTACGCTGTTCGCTACGGAATGAAAGAAGCAAAAGGGGACATTGTAACGTTCATCGATGGTGGAATGGACATCGACCCACTTGGGATCACGATGCTCCTAGAGCATATGCGGTGGTATAACGCCGACATTATTATCGGTAGTAAGCTCCATCCTGCTTCTATCGTTGAGTATCCTATTCAAAGAAAAATTTTGACCTATGGATATTACTTATTAGTTAAAACTCTTTTCGGCTTACAGGTCAGAGATACTCAGACGGGCCTGAAAGCATACAAAAGACAAGTATTAGCTAAAGTTTTACCTCGTTTAATTGTCAAAAAGTTTGCCTTCGACATTGAGATCTTAGCTGTAGCCCACCATTTAGGATATCAACGAATCTACGACGCTCCTGTGAAGGTTAACTTAGATTGGAGTAATACCACTATCAAGTTATGGGGTGAGAATGGCATCCTTAACATGTTGCAAGACACCTTAGCAGTTTACTATCGCTTACGAATTAAAAAATTTTATGATGACGACTATCAACAAGAACGCCTCTTTGACCACGTCTTAAAAATGTTCGTCAATAAACCATAGTTATGCATAATTCGCCCACCATCTCGGTTCTGATGCCGGCATATAACGCTGCTCAATACATTGAGGCTTCAATAGAAAGTATTCTTCAACAGTCTTTTCAAGACTTCGAGATTATCTGTTTAGATGACGCCAGTACTGACAACACCTTAGAAATAGTGCGGAAGTTGGCCAAAAAAGAAAAGAGAATCCGCATTTTATCGAATCAACAAAATCTTAATATTGCAGCCTCACGAAACATATTAGTGCAGGCTGCTAAAGGGAAGTATATTGCTTGGCAAGATGCCGACGATTTATCGGTTGCTACTCGCTTAGCAGATCAAAAAAGTTATCTTGATTCACACCCCAAAGTAGGAATCGTGGGTGGCTATCTTGAATTTTTCTCTGATGAAGAAACGCTTAGCTACCGCAAGTATCAAGCCGATGACACTGCTTTACGCCGAACAATCTTCAAATACTCACCGGTTGCCCAACCGGCAGCAATGATTAGACGGGAGTGTTTAAAAGAAGCTGGTTCCTATGGCGAAACACTCTCGCCAGTGGAAGACTTAGATATGAGCTTTAGAATTGGTCAAAAGTGGCAGTTTGCTAATTTGCAGTACGTAGTCCTACGTTACCGAATTCACCCCAAGTCTGCAACTCACCGTGTTTCTCGTCATCAGGAAATTATCACGCTTAAAACCCGATGGAAGTACCATACTCACCCTGCCTATACAGTCAGTCTAAGTGATATTTTTTTCAATCTCGCGCAGCTACTGACGCTCTACTTGATTCCACCCAAAATGCGACTGCAGCTTTTTAATCTGATGAGGAACTCCAAGTAATCTATGAAAGTTGCCTATCATCAACCTAGTCTAGATACCATCTACGCCCAGCGAACTGTTTATAATGGCTTTAAACATGCCTTCACTGAGTTGGGTCATGTCTTTTTACCTTTCACCGCTGGCGATAAATTAGAAACATTCCTAGATCAGCATCAACCAGATATTTTTTTAACCTCTTCACATTTTTATTATCGTAAGTTTTTGGACTTCCAGTTGCTTAAAAAATACCGAGCCAAAGGGATGACTTTGGTCACAAAGATTGACTTTTGGAACTCACCGATGGCAAAGTTTCGTATTAATGAAGCTTCTAGCATGAAGAACGATCGCGTTTTACTTGATCTTTTACAAGACGACCTGCTAGGAGATTTTTTCTATCATGTCGTCGAACAAGACGATCCACGAATGAGTGGTTTTCAGGAAACAACTGGAGCAACCTTTTTTACTTTGCCACTAGCTGCTGATGCCACCGTTATTCAACCTCGCTTCGACAAACAGTTTGCCACACAAATTTCGTATGTAGGAACTAACTTGCCGCAAAAGAAAGCTTACTTTGATGAGCTTCTTTTTCCGCTTCAGGAGATGTATGACGTTCGCTTATATGGTCAAGATTGGACTGCTACTAGCAAAGCCCTAGGCTGGGTTCAACGAGTTGGTCAGTACTTCAATTTACCCTTCTTGCGTTCGTTACAAAAACCGAAGTTGCAGCTGACAGACGAGTCAAGTATTTACACTTCCTCTCTCATCTCAGTAAACATTCATGAAGACTATCAACGATTCTATGGCGGAGACTGTAACGAGCGTAGCTTTAAGATTCCCTTAGCTGGGGGGTTCGAAGTTGTCGATGACGTCGCCTGTTTAGCAAGGTACTTCAACGTTGGCGAAGAGATCGTTGTTGCTAGTGATACTCAAAACTGGTTTGAAAAAATAGAGTACTATGTACGGCACCCTAAAGAACGAGAAAAAATTATTAAAAAAGGTCAAGCACGAGTGCGGCATGAGCACACATATCATCATCGGGTGAAAACATTGCTGAAAGAGATTGGAAAGGATAACAAAGATGAAAACAAAGCCAAAAAAAATTCTTAACATCGGCTGTGGTAATACCCGCATTCCTGGATCAATCGGGGTGGATCGAGTAGCTATCCCAGACTTTGTTGATGTGGTACACGACTTAGACCAGGTCCCTTACCCTTTTGCTAAAAACAGCATTGACGAGATTCACATGTATCACGTTTTAGAGCACCTGCACGAACCACTTAGAAAGATTGAAGAGCTCCATCGCATTTTAAAACCAGGTGGTACGTTGTACATGCGTGTGCCACACTTTTCCAGCTTGGGAGCATTCACCGATATTACTCATGTTCGTCCGTTTGGCTATACGAGTTTTGATCCACTGGAACCTGGTCATAATCATCACTACTACACCACCGTAGCTTTTAAGATTTTAAATAAACAGATTAAGTACTTCGGCCTTTATCCAAATGATGGCGTATATGCTCAGTATATTCATCCCAATCAGTGCGTCTGGTTTGCCAAACCATTTGTTCGTCTGTTCAATTTTTTGATTGCCTGTTCGCCGGTTCTGTTTGAGAGAATTTGGTGTTATTGGGTAGGTGGTGCTATGGAGGTCGTCATCACATTGCAAAAACAGGAAACATGAAACGACGTTTTTTCGTTTCAGCAATTTACTTCGGACCACCTGGAACAATGGGTGGCCACATGAAGATTCTTTTTGAGCTGATTAATAATCTATACCATCAGTTCGATTTTATTGTTCTTACTTCAGAACCAGAAACCTTTAAACTGAATCTAGAGGCAGCAACCAAGGTAGAGATCATCGGAATTCCTTATCCTTATCTCAAAGTTTCATTACGCACCCATCTTGAAGAAGTTCGCTATGTGAGTCGAATGTACGAAGAGTACTTTGCTCAACACCCTCTCCAACCAAGCGATATCTTTTATACTGCAACCGATTTTGCACCAGATGTTATCCCTGTGTGGAAGCTCAAGGAACGCTTTCACTTTGAGTGGTTAGCTAGCTTCTTTCTTTTTGTGCCATCACCACTAAGTAATCTTCAACATCAATATGGTTTTCCTGTCGTTAAGTACATTTTGTATTACCTTTACCAAAAGTTTCTTTTTACAAAAATTAGACAACGAGCTAACGCTTGCTTACTGACAAATGATTCGGATCGTCGCTTTTTTCCTCAGTCAGAGCAAAAACAGCTCCATGCCATTTATGGAGGGGTGAACGTAGAGGAAGTCAGAGTTGCCCAACGTCATGATCAAAAATCAAAGATAAAGTTTGATGCCGTTTTCTGTAGCCGTTTACACGAACAAAAAGGAATAAGTCGTTTGTTGGATATCTGGAAAGAAGTAACTGCCATTTTACCAAATGCCCAACTAGCCGTTATTGGAAATGGTGATCCAGCATACGAACAGTATCTGCATCAAAAAGCGGAACAGCTCGGAATACAAGACAACCTAACCTGGATGGGATACGTCAATGGAGTGGAGAAGTATCGCATTTACTTACAGAGTAAGCTTCTCACACATGCTACGGTGTATGACAATAATGGTATGGTAGCCGCTGAAGCGCTCTGTACTGGATTACCAGTAGTTATGTATGACCTTCCCGAGTTTCAAACACTTTACACCACCGGTTGCGTCAAAGTAGCACCCGGTGATATGAAACAGTACAGTCAGAGTGTTATAAAGTTACTCACAGATGAACAGTACTATCAGACGGTTCATCCTACGAAGAAGGAACAACAGAAGCTGCAACAACTTTGGAGTTGGTCACAAAAAGCGACCGACTTTGCTCGCTTTATCCAAAAAACGTTATGAAGTTACTTATCCTTCGTCTCCTGTCTCAAATAGAAAAGATCTTCTTTTTTCCTCACTTAGGAAATAAAGCAGTCATTAAGTTTCCTTTTAAGGGATGGAACTTTGACCTCTTACAAGTAGGAGACAGCTCTTTCATTGCCGAGGGTGCCTACTTCGCCCTTACTAGACATCAAACCAACGTCGACCAGCAGCCTGTCTTAAAAATAGGGAAGAATGTTGCAGTTGGGAGTCACTTCTTCGTGGCTGCCTTAGACGAAGTAAGAATTGAAGACGATGTCATGCTTTCAGACAGAGTGTTCATCTGTGACCATATTCACGACTATCAAGATCCCAACACTCCCATTAAAGAGCAACCACTTCTACCGAAAGGGAAAGTCAAGATTGGTCGGGGCTCTTTCATCGGTATTAACAGTGTAATTATGCCAGGAGTAACTATTGGTCAGCAAAGCGTCGTTGGCGCAAACAGTGTTGTCACCCATGACGTCCCCAATTATAGTGTGGTAGCTGGGAATCCTGCCCAAGTGATCAAACAGTACAACCTCAAAAAGAAAGTTTGGGAAAGTAAAAGACATGACTAAAAAGAAAAAACCTTCTTCCAAAGTAAAGTTTCCTTCGCCCTTGTATGTTGATGTCGGCTGTGGTCCTCACAAGAAAGAGGGTTACTTAGGACTTGATCTGATCGCTCAACCGGGAGTAGATATCGTTGCCGATGTAGAGAAAGACGGCTTACCTTTTAGCGATGGGACTGTGGATAAAGTCTACATGTCTCACTTTTTAGAACACGTTAATGACCCGGCTAAGATGCTCAATGAGGTGAATCGTGTCCTCAAAGATGGTGGTGAAGTTACGATTATCGTTCCACACTACTCAAACCCTTACGCGTACCACTTCACCCATAAATCTTTTTGGTCTTACTATGCATTTGAACCTGAGTATCTCGATTACTATCTTCAGAATGGGCTTGTTCTCAAATCACGAAAACTCAGGATTGTCTTACTTCCAGGTTTAGATAGTCTTTTTAATTGGTTTGCAAATCAATTTCCTGGTATCTACGAGAGGCTCTTTTCTGGTATCCTGAAAGCCTGGGAAGTTCAGTTTGTCCTTGAAAAGAATGCCCACAAAAAAACCTATACGACTCTTCACTAGAATGGTTCCGTGGCTTATCTCCGTTGCACTCTTTGTGGTCGGTTTTACGTTGGCGTCTCAGAATCAGCTTATCCTTGGTGGCGAGACGCTAACTAACCCCGAACCTTTGAGCTTTTTTATTAAAAACATGTCACTCTGGAATAATGAGTATGGTTTTGGTCTACCAAATATCTACTTTATCTCCTTTCACTACCATCTTTTGATGGCAGCACTTTCTTCTGTATTTGGGGTGGTTATTGCCCAAAAACTCTTTATTGGAGCCACTCTGAGTTTAAGTTTCTTCGGCTGCTACAACTTACTCCGGTACGTCTTACCAAAACAAAATACGTACACCTACAGCATTGCTAGCTTGTTCTACATCTGTAATCCGTTCATGGTAATGATGTTTACTTGGTTACCTAGCTACTCATACGCTTTCATGTTTTTCCCGTTGATTGCCAAACTTTCTTTAAAGTTTATTGATACCAAGGCGACACTCCGCAACTGGTTTCTTCTAAGTCTTTGTCTTTTTTTTGCCACCCCGCTTGCTCAAAACTTGGGTCTGTTTGGCCTAGTAGCTATTTTTCCCTTCTTGTACCTACTTTACCTTCTCTATCTTCATCCGGAACGTTATAAGGAATGGACAGGAAAAGGTCTAAGCATTATGGCGGCCCTCTTCACGGCTAATGCATTTTGGCTGATTCCCTTACTGTTGTTCTACCAATCAGCCTTTGGTGGGGCAGTCGTCTATGAAACAAACTTTACTCACCCAAATTACCTGGTCAATCCAATTCTTCGCGGACTGACATTTAATCAATACTATTGGTTCGATAAAGCGAATGAAGTCGGTCAGTTGTACTACAGCTACTATCCGTACTACCGACCACTGTCACAGTTTATTGGCTTAGGCCTTGTCCTGTTAATCACCACAGCCTTACTTGCTCGTAAGCGCCTTGTTCAACAACATGCCAAAATTGATTTCTTTTTTGTACTTTTCTTTATTGGCGTTTTTTTGAGTAAGGGGACAGCTCCGCCTTTTGGAGAAGTATATGCTTTTTTGCTAAAGTACCTTCCACTTTTCGCCCTCTATCGTTCGAGTGATATTAAGTTTCCGCTGTGGGCAGTACTTAGTATGAGTGTACTCCTAGCATTCGCCATCCAAAGTATTAAGATACCTTACAAGAGAGTGCTGATTGGGCTGCTAGCTATCAGCGTTTTTGTGCTTGGCTTACCGTACTACACACAAGCGATCTTTCCTCAAAAGTACTATGTGAACATTCCGGAATACTGGCAAGAGTTCACTCAGCTCCAACGACACCATCAAGATAGAGTACTGCTGCTGCCACGTAATCACTCGCCGTTCGATAACTACAATTGGGGATATGAAGGGGGCTGGTTAACGGCTCAACTTCTTGACCAATCAAGTATAGGTTACACCAAAGGATACGGACCGTCGGTGCAAGAAAAGGCATTTGCGTCAATCGAGGAAGCATATACCTATCTAGAAGAGGAAAACCCCAACGAGTTTCTCAAAAGTCTAGGTTACTTCAACATTGGAACTATTTTGCATCGTAAGGACTTTGATCTCAATCGCAATGTTCAAAGCTCGTTAAGCTACGGTCGCCTCGATCCCGCCTACCTGCCAGAAAAGCTCACACCGATGTTAGGATCTTTCTTGCCATCAAAACAAGATCTTGGTCAGCTTGAGATATACTCTGTTCCAGAGCAGTACAAAACTGGGCAGTTTGTTGGACGTGACTTAACCTACCAAAAGGTTAACAACAGTATTTATGTCATACAAAATCTGGACACCACTGATGGGTCTTCAATCGCTTTTCTTGACTCATATGATCCAAACTGGAAAGTTTTTAAACGTCCCAGCTTTATTCAGCCACCATGTCAAGAACAGTCAGTAGAAACACAACACATTCAAATCGACTTTTGGATAGGTCAACAAAACTATCGCAACAGTATAGTAAAAACCTGTACTCCACTTAATGGATTTGTCTCTCTTCGTTTTGTTCCTTTCTTGTTCATGAATGATCAATCAGGTCAGACGCATGACCGTTTCATGGGATATGCGAATAGTTGGCAACTTCCTAACTCCACGGACGGGACAGATTATGTGATTGTATTTATTCCCCAGTTACTCTTTATCTTAGGGTTATTTTCTAGTGGAGTGGTATTATTTTTTGTTTTGTGTCTTATCGGCTTACAGCAGATGAGAAAAACTAAAGTGAAATGAAAGCGCGTCTCAAGAAAAACCTCCAGCACACCCTAACATTAATTGAAGTGTTCAGAACTTTTGTCCTGATTGCTACTGTCGGTGTCAGTATTAGTGTTACTTTCTTTATGACGCTTAATACGTCACTAAGAATTGGTATTCTGTACGCAATTTTTTTCCTTTTTGCGGCTCTTTATAAACTACGACGAAAAGATGCTGTCTGGATTTCGGCCGCATTTTTAATTTTTGCCTTTGTTTGTAGTGTGGCTGATGCATTTGTACTTGCAGAAAAATTTGCTATCCAAGCTTTTTTCTTTTTTGGTTATGGAGTTGTTCTTAATCTTGTTCACTACCGTCGTCAATTAGAGGAAGAGGAAAGCTTGCTTTATGAAACACTAACGGATATTCATAAAACACTCTTCTTATTCTTCGTTTCATTAAAGTATCATTTGCGATCGAAGAAGTTCAGCACAAAAGAGTTAGAACGAGCGAAGAAGTTATTTGCTCACCCTGATTATCAAGTTAGTCACCAGCTTCTTGCTAATACTGTTGACGTATTTGAACAGATTACAGTCTTGCTCAGTATCCTTACTTCAATTACTGGCGTAGTTGCATTCTCACTTCTGTTAAGAAGTCAGTTTACTTTCTTTAAAAACTTTTTTACTCCTGTTCCATTTTGGAATGAAGTAACAACACACTTCTATAGTATCTTGCTTATTATCTGTGCGGTCGTAGGTGTTATTTTAGTGCTGGTTGCCAGGAAAGCAGCCAAGTTCTTTCCGTACACCGTAACACTAGCCACTTCCGGAATCTTATTAGCTTGCATTCTACTATTCAATCAACTGACTGTTTCTCTACGTACCATGCCCCATATTCTCGATCTTAGTCATCATAAAGCTCAAATGTGGACAGGCGTGAGAATCTACGGTCAGAACTTTGGAGAAGCTCAGTATGAGACGAGTAAAGTACAGTTAATCGATAAAAACGGTAGAATATTCCCACAACGAGTCTTACGATGGAGTAAGAGTGAGATTATTTTTGTGGTAGATCCAAACACGACACCAACTGGCAATATTCAAGTTCTGATTGAAGACAGAGTCAGTAACCCAGTTGAGTTTACTTACGTACCCATATGACAAAAAAAATACTTATCTTCCTGATTCTGCTTAGCATTTTTAGTTTTGGCTTACGTGCTTCAGCTCTTCGCATTAACCATCCTTTTTGGGTAGACGAGTTTAGTAGTGGCAGACAGGCACTACTGCTAAAAGAAATCGTACTTGAAGGACAAAGTAATCTTCTTCCATTTATAGAAGCAAACAACTCACTCACTCACTTACTCATTGCCGTCTCGTTTGCGATAGCTGGCGTCAGTGAAACGACAGCACGCTTTCCTAGTGTTATCTTTGGAGCCCTTCTTCCGGCTGCGCTCTTTCTTTTAGGAAAGAAACTTTTCTCGACTCGTGTAGCAGTAGTTGCGGCAGTATTGTGTGCGTGTTCGTATTTGGAAATTACTTGGTCGACTCAAGCTCGGGGTTACGTATTACAACAGTTTTTAGGCGTTCTTGCTCTACTAAGTTACTATCAGTGGAAAGAGAAGTTTCAAGCAAAATGGTTACTGAGTCTTAGCATACTGACTCTCCTTGGTTTCTTTACCCATGTGCTGTTCGCTTTCGTGGTGATTGCCATTGCTATCGACTTTGTTATTACCAAACCAAGAGAGTTAAGAAGACTACTCAGTAGACGATCTACACACATCTTAGGACTCGTGTTTGTAGTAGTAGGAGCAGTTCTGGCATATCGATTAGGAATTATTCAGTTACTCACAAACGGAGTAACTTTTGGTTTCTTCGCTTTACACAACAATCTATGGTACTACCACGCACTTTTATGGCGTGAACAAACTCTTCTTACTTTACTTCTTTTTATAGGAATCCTCTGGCAACTTCGACATTTTCGGTCAACACCTTGGGCTATCTTCATTCTGCTGGCCTTACAGGTAGTTTTTGTTACCTTTTTCTTTGGTCACTATATGACCAAGTACCTCGTTCCAGTGATTCAGTACTTCTTCCTTTTTGCAGCCGTGGGAGCTTCTGCTATTGCAGATGGTGTTACGAGAAACAGTTCACAAGCGCCGCGAAAAACAATCACTTTAGGCGTACTCTGTATTCTTGTACTTTTCATTCTTGTTAACGGAGACAACTTCGTTTTGAAACCAAAACCGTACTACTCAGTCAACAAGGATATGCGGGACATTGCCTTAGTTGACTATCATCAGGCTTACAACATCATTCAGCAGAAAGGGCAGTTTGCCCAAGGGCAAACTGCTGTGATCGAAACATGGCCTGATCGGCCTCGTTGGTACCTCGGTGAGGATAACTCATACTTTATCTTTCGTTGGGAAGACGAAGGATTTCATAAACAAACTGCTTTCTCGCTTAACGAATTGAATGAAAAAGTAGTGGCTGATCAACATAATATTCGCCTTATATCTACCGTGGCTGATCTTCAAAATGTGATGGCTACATATCCACGCGGTTTCTTGTGGATCGATGACTCCTCACTACCTGCTGATGTAATTGCGTACGCGCAAGAACACTTACACACTGAGCTGAAAACGGATCACTATATCTACGACGAAAATCCTTACTCACTTTGGCCAGCCACGTTATACAGTTGGGGAGTGGAGTGATAGATAGCTCGCTTTTATCCATCGTTATTATTCACTGGAATACTCCAGCCGCTTTAGAACGACAGCTGACAGAACTTAAAGATATTCACGATTGTATTTGCGTAGTAAACAATGGTGGGGATACTACTCGTCTGGAAAGAAGTTTCCCACGGGTCACTTTTTACACTAATAAACACAATCAAGGTTTTGGGAAAGCAGGAAACAGCGGAAGCTATGTCAATTCCAGCAAGTACATTCTATTTCTAAATACGGACGTTCATATCTCCACCGCTGAAATCGAAGCATTGCTTACAACTGCCAAACAACAATCACTGTCGGCTCTCTCACCCACATTGATCACTCCCAACGGTGAGATAGATCCGCGTTACCAAAAAGATATTCCTAGCTTCATGAGCTTGCTTTGGGAGTTCACGCCACTCAATCGCTTAGGACAGCCTCCTTTTTCACAAGGAAAGACGCTGCCAGGTGCCTGTTTACTGATTAAGCGGAGCATTTTTGAACAGTTAGGAGGGTGGGACGAGCGATACTTTGTCTGGTTTGAAGACAGTCGACTTAGTCTCCAGTTACTCAATCAGCATCAACCCTTTACAGTCACTTCCCAACGAGTTATCCATCAGGGAGCACTATCTTTTGACCAACTTCATACACAAAAACGTACTGAACTCTTTTTCCTTTCCATGCGCCAGTTTATCGATCAAAACCTAGGGAGCATTCAAAAGTGGATATTAAACTGGAACACAAGACGTTTTTCTCACAACGTCCTGTTATCCGCCGATAGTCAGATTGAGCTCTCACTCGTTGTTCCAAACATGCAACGTCCTTTGCTGGAGAAGTTTTTAGAACAGCAGCTTCATCTTCTTACCTTTACTAAGCACGAGCTTATCATCGTCACTAGTGTCAACGACATCACTGACTTGCGCCGGAAGTATCCTGAGGTAGTGTTTATTTGCTTAGAGCAAAATAAAGGCTTTGCTCACACGGTCAATCTTGGCTTCCGCCGTGCGCGCGGTAAGTACATTGGAACCGTCAACGACGATACCTTCGCCAAAAAAAGTTGGTTTGAACCATTAGTTGAGTATTTAGAGCAGCACCCTCAGAAAAAAATCGGCAGTATTGCTCCACAGGTACTCAAGCCCAACAAAGAAGTCGAGTCACTCGGAATTACCGTTTTACCTAAGGGAAAAGCGAAGGTACTTACTACCAATAACGGTCAATCTATTGACGCCAATAACGCTGCGGCCGTTATTTATAACCGTCGTGCTTTAGAAGAAGTTGGTTTGTATGACGAACGCTTTGGTTCCTACTTGGAAGATATAGATTTAGGACTGCGAATGAAGAAACGAGGCTGGCAGCATCTCGCTTTACCGGAGGTGGAGATTACACACATTGGCCAGCAAACTTCTCGCCGAGACCCTAGCCAAAAAGCCTGGCAAGATACCAAAAACTGGTGGCTGCTTACTCTCAAACACACAACAGCTCAACAGTGGCTAACTTCGGGGTGGGCAATTGTAATAGAAAGAGCTCGTAACTTGTCCGGCTTCATTAAAACGCTGAATAGCGTTGATTAACCTTGTCGCGACTGGAAAAAAGTAATGGTCTTTTTGAGACCTTCCTCGAAGGAAATAACAGGCTCCCAACCCAATACTTCTTTTGCTTTTTGAATATCAGGTCGTCGACGAAGCGGGTCATCTTGGGGTAATGGTCGAAACTCGATTGGGGGAGGAGACGGGGGCTCAACACCTTTTACTTCAGCAGACACTCGGTTAACCACTTCAGCCGTCTGCAAAACGGTGAACTCCCCAGGATTGCCAAGATTAACTGTTTGTCCTTTGGCACTGTCTTTCTGCATTAACAAAATAATCCCATCAACTAAGTCGTCTACGTAACAGTACGAGCGCGTTTGTGTGCCGTCTCCATACACTTGAAATGGCTGACCAGCCAAGGCTTGTTTAATAAAATCAGGAATCACCCGACCATCTTCTAAATCCATACGGGGACCATATGTATTAAAGATACGTACGATACGAACATCCATCTGGAAGTCACGACTATGCACGCCGCAGATCGTCTCGCCCAAGCGTTTTGCTTCGTCATAACAAGACCGAACTCCATTAGGATTTACATTTCCCCAATAACTTTCCGGCTGGGGATGAACTTGTGGATCACCATACACTTCCGAGGTACTAGCAAACAAGAAACGAGCCTTAGGAGCTTTAGACTTCAGATACTGTAAAAGCTGATGTGTCGCCATGCTATTTACTAAGTATGTTTCGACAGGGTGAGCTTGATACTTTGGCGGGCTTGCTGGCGAAGCAAAGTGAAAAACAAGATCAGGAGTGTACTGTGCTGGCAGATACGTTTCTACAGGTTGAGAGGCATCGGCCTCAATCACTTCTGCAGTCAAGTGAGCAATATTCTGGCGAGCACCAGTTAAAAAATTATCGACTACAGTTACTTCGGCTCCCAATTGAAGCAGCAGCTCTGTGAGGTGAGAGCCAATAAAGCCTGCTCCACCTGTGACAAGAACTTTTTTTTGAGCATAGAACTGGCTGACATCAGAAGGAAGTGGTCTAGACATAGCACGCAGTATAGCGAACTCCTCTGAGATTGTCAGTGGCGTTGCCTTTTCAAATCACCTAAAGTAATGATAATGAGAAGTGTGAAATCCTTACTCACTGAGTTCATAATCCAACTTAAAAAGATTAAGCCAGCTACTTTATTGGCCATACTTCTTCTGTTGGGTTTGGTAATGCGCTTACCACAGTTGGATGGTTCACTCTGGCTCGATGAAGCTGCTCAAGCTCTTGAAAGCGCTCGTCCGTTTTCACAACAGCTACAAATTCGTGACGACTTCCAGCCTCCGCTGATTCACTTGATTGTTTTTGTCTTACTACGCGTTTCCAATCATGAAGCTTGGCTAAGGTTAGGAGCGGCACTTATCCCGGGTTTAGTTACTCTTTGGGCAACCATCAAAATTGGCCAAAAGTACTTTTCAGCTGGGACTGGCTGGATGGCTGGGCTGCTTTTAGCTACCTCTTCTTTTCACATTTTTTACTCTCAAGAGCTGCGCCCGTACAGTCTACCAACAGTGTTCGCTCTTCTCAGTTGGTTACAGATTCTATCTTTTGGTCAAAAAGGTGCCTTTGCTTGGCAAAAATATATCTGGCTTGGGTTCTGGAGTGCCTTGGGGCTCTACAGCTCTTACCTTTATCCTTTTGTACTAGTGGGGCAGTTTTGCTACGTGATTTTTACTCACTTGAGGAACCGAACAGTACTGGCTGGTTTTGTGATCAGTAATCTTCTCGCTGTTCTTAGCTTCGCACCATGGGTGCCCTCGTTTTTAGATCAAGTACAAGCCGGCCAGCAACTGCGGGCTACCTTTCCCGGTTGGGAAGAAGTCGTCAGCTTCACTCAACTTAAAGCACTCGGTTTGACCGTGGGCAAGTTCATCTATGGCGTTTTAGATCTCTCAGCAGATCCTCTGTACTTCATCACTTTTGGCGGTATTGTGGTATTAGGTCTTTATCTCACTTGGAAACTTCGTCATCAAAGGTCATTCTGGCAAAAAAGTTTTCTGCTGTTATGTTGGGGCGTCATTCCCATTGCCTTAGCTTGGGTGGTTTCCTTTTGGATCCCGATCCTCCAGCCTAAGCGAGTTCTTTTTGCCCTCCCAGCATTTTACTTAGCTTTCAGCTATCTGATTACTCAAGCTATTGAAAAAAAAGCCATCACTCTCCGTTGGAGCGGCATTAGTCTTGGTTTACTACTTTTACTTATCAACCTATTTTCCAGCTTTTCCTACTTTACTCAAACGAAGTACCAGCGCGAAAACTGGCGAGAGGTTCATGCCTATATTGACGAAAAGTACAGCCCTGCTGATAGCATCGTTTTGTTCTCTTTCCCACAAGAGTTCGCCAGCTGGGCTTGGTACAATGACACCAACTTTCCCACAGCCGCCACAGGCGTTTTTATTGTCAGTCATGATCCTGCCAGTCCTGAGCGTCAGTTAATTAAACAGCTGACAGACTATGACTACATCTTAGTCTTTGACTATCTTCAAGACCTTTCCGATCCAGAACGCATCATCCAAGCTGACCTCGAACGATATGGCTTTCAACAAGTTGATGTTATTCAAGGAAACGCACCCTTAGGGATGATCAGGGTGTATGCTCAGGCTAGACAAATCATCGGTTTTTCACAATACTGTCGTTCGTGCTATGAAGATCGGCATTGATATCACCTCCATCATCTACGATCGCGGCGTTTCTCGTTACACGGGCAACTTAGTTCGAGCACTGGGTCAACGGAGTGACGTCGAATTACGGTTATATGGCTCAAGTCTACGACAAAAGAAACGACTCGAAGCATTAGCGACTGAACTGAAAGGTAAGAGTAGTCGCAATAAAGTCGTTATTCAGTCATATCCACCGCGGATCCAAGAAGTGCTATGGAACTCTTTACATCAAAACCCGATTAAGAAGGTTTTTCCAGATGTACAAGTTTTTCATTCCTGGGATTGGTTACAGCCACCTGATAAAAACTTACCAATTGTGTCTACAATTCATGATTTAGCTATCTTAAAGTACCCCGAAACAGCTCATCCTCGTATCCTGAAACTCCATCAAAAATCCTGGGAAGAGCTCAAAAAACGTCACGCTCAAATTATTGCTGTCAGCCAAGCAACGAAGCGAGACATCGTAGAACTGCTTCACTTTAGAGCTCAAGATGTCCACGTCGTTTATGAAAGTCTGCCGCAAGAGTACATCCAAGTCGGCCAGCAGCTGACGGAAGAAAAAGAAACAGCGTTAAAGAAAAAACTGCAGCTCACTCAACCTTTTATTCTGTGTGTAGGGACACGTGAACCACGAAAAAACTTACGTCGGGCAATTGAGGCTTGGTGGCCACTGCGCAAAGAAGTCCAACTCCTTGTCGCAGGCGCGGCTGGCTGGGATGACACAGAAGAGCTAGGCCAAGTGCTAAAAAGCCCTCAGCTTCGTTTTCTAGGAAAAGTAAGTGATGAAGAGCTAGCGGTTCTGTATGGTGAAGCGGAGCTGCTGTTGTACCCTAGTCTCTATGAAGGCTTTGGCCTACCGATCTTGGAAGCTTTCCACTTTGGCACACCAGTCGTTACTTCGAATGTTTCAGCTATGCCCGAAGTAGCTGGCAATGCTGCGGAGCTGGTTAATCCAGAATCGGTCGAGAGTATTCGTAAAGGAATCAAGACGATTCTCGGTGAGAACGTAGAAGCACAACGTCGTCGTTTGCAAAAAATGATTATTCGTTTGCAGCTATTTAACTGGTACCGCGTGGCAGAAGAAACGTGTAAGGTGTACCACAAGGCTCTGCTTCTGCACCAAGGTAGGTAGGCAACCCCTCCCTAAACCGCTACAATTAAATCATGTATCACTTTGCTATTGATGGAAATGAAGCCAATACAACCCAACGAGTAGGCAGCAATGTCTATGCTTATGAGCTTCTCATCGCTTTAGAAAAACTGACTCGAGAAAAACAAGAGTACAGCTGGACTGTCTTGCTCTCTTCATCTTGTTTAGCAGACTTACCAGCGGAGCGGGAAGGCTGGCGATATCAAGTAGTTACTCCACGACCACTCTGGACCCAAATTGGTTTACCGATGCATCTCTTTCTCCAGCGCCAAAAGTACGACGTCTTCTTTACACCAGGCCATTATGCCCCGCGTGTCAGTAGTGTCCCGTATATCTCATCAGTCATGGATCTCGCTTTCTTAAAGTATCCTAAACAGTTCAAACGTAAAGACTACTTACAGCTGAAGGAATGGACACGCTATAGCGTCAAACATGCTGATAAAGTCCTCTCCATTAGTGAGTTCACTAAAGAAGAAGTTGTCAAAACATATAAGCGAAAGGCTGATGACGTTTTTGTGGCATATCCAGCACTACCTACTGCCGCTGCTACAGAGAAGGCCTCTTTAATTTGGTTAAAAAAAGAAGCAGGAATTAAGGACCCATTTATTTTATATGTAGGCACACTTCAGCCACGAAAAAACTTAGTTCAGTTGATTCATGCCTTCTCTCTTTTTTGTGATAAATACTCTTCTAAAAAGAGCACCCCACAGTTGGTAATTGCTGGCAAAATTGGTTGGTTGGCAAAAGATATACTTGGAGCCGCTCAACATTCAGCGTACAAGGATCGTATTCATTTACTCGGTTACGTCACAGACGCCCAAAAAGAACTTCTTTACAAGAAGAGCGAGTGTACAGTTTTGATCGGTCAATACGAAGGATTTGGCATCCCGCCTTTAGAAGCCATGGCTCATGGAACTCTCCCCATCTCAGCCAACTCTTCGAGCTTACCTGAGGTAATGGGAGAGGCTGGCTTCCAAGTTACGCCTACCGACACAGAAGAGTTAGCAAACACATTCCAAGAAGTTTTTAAGTTAACTGCTCGTGGGCGAGCAGTTCTGCTCAAGAAAGGTCGTCTACAACTGAAGAAGTTTAGTTGGCAGCGCTCTGCTGAGATTATCTTGCAAGAGATGATTCAAGTCGCGACAGATCATGGTAAACAGTGTCCCTAGTATTATTTTAGGTATCGATCCTGGGTACGACCGTTTCGGTTGGGCTGTGCTGAGTGTGACTCAAGGTCAAGTAGTTCTGCTGAACTGCGGTTGTGTCGAAACTGATCGCAAAAAAAGTCGTCTTGAACGCTACGCTCAAATCCAACAGACACTTAAGCAACTGCTGGATCGCTACCGTCCAACGAAAGCAGGAATGGAGCAGCTTTTCTTCTCTAAAAATGTGACTACTGCTCTAGCGGTTGCTGAGATTCGCGGGCTAACTATTGCGTGTTTACTCGAGCATCAAGTGAGTATTGAAGAGTTTAATCCAGGAACGATTAAATCTTGTGTGACTGGGAATGGTCGCGCCGATAAAACGGCAATGCGCAAGATGGTGCTGCTTCAATTGGGCAACATCCCTTTGGCTTTACGGCAAAAAGTTGAACAAGAGATTGACGATACCATTGACGCAATTGGCGTCGCGTTGACAGCCGTTCGAACGCCGACTAGTGTATAGTCTGCGTATGATTGCTTACCTCAAAGGACAAGCTCTCCGTCAACCCGCAGGACTGATCGTAGTCTGTGGGGGAGTAGGGTATGGCGTTAACATTCCAGAGCGACACTATCAATTGGTAGGAGAAGACGGCCAAGTCGAGCTTTTCATTCATACACATGTCAAAGAAGATGCGCTCGAACTGTTTGGTTTTGCGAATAGAGAAGAGCAATCGGTGTTTGAGTTGTTGTTAGATGTCTCTGGAGTAGGTCCGAAGACTGCGCTACAGATACTAAACTTCACTCCTAGTGAGATCGTCAACGCAGTTCAGCAGGCTGAGATTGGTTTTTTTAGTCAAGTTCCACGAGTCGGTAAAAAGCTGGCCCAAAAAATTATTATTGAACTCCGCGGCAAGCTAGGAGCTTTGAAAGATATAGATCTACAGCCACTTTCGGCACAACACCAAGAGGTCAAAGAAGCACTTCTTCAACTAGGCTTTGCCGAACGTGACGTTGATAAAGTCTTACCACAGCTAGAAGTAGAGAACAAAACGACGGCTGCTATCTTAAAAGAAGCACTTCCGCACCTGACTAGATTATGATTGATGATCACTCACTCCAGCCACCATTTGATCCACACCAAGCTCTTGAGTCAGTCAGTGAGGATGAAGTTCTGCTAACTAGCTTGCGTGCAAGTCAGTGGGATGAGTTTTTTGGTCAGTCAGCCGTCAAAGAGTCTCTGCGGATCGCGATTGAAGCAGCTAAAGCTCGTCAAGAAGTCATCGATCACGTCTTACTCTATGGGCCACCGGGACTCGGGAAAACTACCTTATCTCACTTAATCGCCAAAGAGATGGGGACAAATATCAAAATTACCTCTGGGACAGCCCTCGCAAAAGCAGGCGACCTAGCAGCAATTCTGACTAATCTTCAACCAGGAGACGTACTGTTTATCGATGAGATTCATCGACTACCTAAAGCAGTTGAAGAAACGCTCTATCCTGCCATGGAAGACTTTGCACTTGATATTGTTTTAGGTAAAGGACCTTCGGCCAGAACCATTCGATTAGACTTACCACAGTTCACCTTAGTAGGCGCGACGACTCGCTTTGGCTCGTTGACTGGACCGTTTCGAGATCGTTTTGGCGTCACGCACCGAATGGAGTACTACCGTCCTGAAGAGCTCTTAGTTATCTTGCAAAAAGCGGCACAAAAGTTAAGCGTTGAGCTCGACCCCGACAGCGCATTGGTTATTAGCCAACGTGCCCGAGGCACACCGCGTATCGCTCTTAAACTACTCAAACGCGTTCGCGATTTTAGTCAAATTAAAGCTCAGAATGTTATTACGCCCAAAGTTGTTCAAGAAGCACTCGACCGCTTAGGGGTAGACCCACTGGGACTAGACGAAAATGACCGTCGGTTTTTAGAGTTAATCATTGATAAACATGCAGGTGGTCCTGTTGGTCTCGCCACGATCGCCGCTACCTTAAGTGAAGATCCCGGCACTATCGAAGAAGTGTTAGAACCTTACCTTATTCAGATCGGTTTTATTAATCGCACTCCAAAAGGAAGAATTATTTCTGACTCAGGATATATGCATCTTGGTAAACGCGTTCCCAAGCGAGGTTAAAACCAGGCTGCCCAAGACGAATCAAGATGCTCTATACTTACTACTATGTTGAAAGATAAACACGGGCAACCACTTAATACCACCCAAGTAGCTCAAAAAGTTCAAGGTCGTGTATCCTCAATTTGGTTAGAGTTTGTCACTGGCTTTTTGTGGTGGGGAGTTGGCGAGCTACCACTGCATCATCTCCGTCGCTTTTTTTATCGTTTAGCTGGAATGCGAATTGGCACTGGTTCAACGCTTCACATGCGCGTTCGTATTTATGATCCACGAGGCGTAAAAATTGGTACAGACTCTATTATTGGTGAACAAGTGGTCTTAGATGGCCGCGCACCATTGCTAATTGGTGACCACGTGGATATTGCCACCGGAGCCATGATCTACAACTCCCAACATGATATTCGTGATCCCCACTTTACTGCTATCGAAGCTAAGACCCAGATTGAAGACTATGTTTTCATCGGTCCACGAGCCATAGTCCTTCCAGGAGTCACCGTAGGCAAAGGAGCTGTGGTCGCTGCCGGAGCCGTGGTTACTAAAGATGTCCCTGAGAACACGGTGGTGGGTGGCGTACCAGCCAAACAGATCGCACAGCGAGGCCTGACGGAGTATAGCTATCGGCTGGGCCGCGCCCGTTGGTTCCAATAAACGTATGTTGTTAAGCATTGTTATTGTTTCCTACAACACCAAAGCATTGACGCTTCAAACCCTTGCTTCAGTTGAGGAATCTTTACAGCGCTCTCCTGAACTTGATCAAAAGACAGACATTTGGGTAGTTGATAACAACTCGACTGATGGCAGTGTCGAAGCAGTAGAAAAGCTAGTGAAAAGCTCGTCTCGTCTTCACTTAATCAAAAACCAAGCTAATCTAGGCTTCGCGGGAGCTAACAATAAAGCTATTGAACGTTCCAAAGGTGAGTACGTACTGCTGCTTAATTCTGACACGGTCGTCCAAGAAGATGCACTCGCTCAGATGATTGCTACCTTTAGCATGTCACAAAGTAATCTTGAGACAGCCGTTTTAGCTGAAGCGAGAGATAAACTGGATCACTTGGGCGTCCTAGCCGCTCAACTTCTTAATCCCGATGGCAGTCTTCAGGCTCAGGGAGGCTCGTTTCCCACCCTTTTTTCACTCACCACGCACATGCTTTTCTTAGACGATATTCCGGTGATCGGTAAGTTCTTACCATCCACTCAGCACACTGGTCGGAATGCGCACCATCATCAAGGCTCAAAACCATACCTCGTCGATTGGGTAGGGGGAACTGCTGTGATGATCAGAAGAGCAGTCTTCCTGGAAGCTGGACTTCTTGACAGTAGTATCTTTATGTATGGCGAGGATATTGAGTTCTGCATGAGGGCCAAGTCACATCATTGGGATGTGGCTATCTTGCCTTCAGCCAAAGTTATCCACTATGGCAGCGCCAGCTCTTCCTCGAAAAATGCCATTATCGGTGAGCTTAAAGGGTATATTTATATCTGGGCTAAACATAAACCAATCTGGCAAAAACCCATTTTAAAGCTGATCCTCGGGATTGGTATCCTGTTACGAATCATTCTGTTTGGTACAATGATTCGTGACGCGCATCGAGCGGCAATATATAAACAGGCCAGCCGAGTGCTTCGTCCACTATAGACTATGACCACATTTACAACTCAGCTCAAGAAATGGGCAAACTGGCTGGATGATCATCTCTTGATTATTCTTGCTTCAATACTGCTTGCGTTTATTCCACTGTATCCCAAGATTCCGCTGTGGAGTCCTATTGAGCAGTACATCGTTCGCGTCCGTGCCGAAGATCTGTTGATTGGTCTAACAGTGATTGTTTGGGCAATTCAAGTACTACGTAAGAAGGCACGTTTTGTATCTGCTATGTTCTGGATGGTTGTAGCTTACGCAGTGGTTGGCTTGGTTTCGACACTCGTTGCCATCTTTGTCATTAAAACTATTCCGCTTGAGCCGCTACACGTGGGCAAAACGCTACTACACTACTTCCGTTACCTTGAGTACTTTTCGTTATTTTTTATACTCTACAGCGCTATCAAGAAACGCAGCCACTTAGTCCTGGCAGTTTCTATCTTTGCCTTAACCGTACTGTCCATCGCTCTCTATGGTTATGGCCAACGCTACTTTTACTTCCCAGTTTACTCAACGATGAACCGAGAGTTTAGTAAAGGCGTTCGTCTGTATCTGACTCAATATGCACGCGTTCAATCCACGTTTGCTGGTCACTACGATATGGCCGCTTACTTAGTCATCGCCCTACCACTTTTACTCGCGGTGGCTTATCGAGCTCGTAAAAGAGCAATTAGCCTTGGATTACACTTCATCTTTTGGATCGGGACTTGGCTATTAATTTTAAGTGCCTCTCGAACTCCATTTGCTGCCTTTATTGCCGGTGTAGGAGTTGTCATCTTGGCTACTACTTTAAATAAGACTGGGATTAAACAGAAAGTATGGTTCTTTACTACTCGCAGCGCCATTTTTGTGGTCATGAGCGCGTTACTGTTCTACTACTTTGGCGCTGACATGACAGAGCGTCTAAGCCACGTGGTAAATAGCCAGCCCGCCCTTAAGTCAGTCGTAGATACCTTAAATAACCAACGCCGGATGATTATCTCAGATCAAGCGCTTGCCTCATTGCCCTTAACGCCTCAACAGTTACAAGAACGTTTACCCAAAGGAAACCCACCCAGTGGTGGCATCTCCACTGATGATGTTACCGCAGCTGCGGCAGCCACTGCCGATGTAGCTAGCAGCGTTGATCAACCACCATCACCCCTCACGCCTACTGAAAAACCAAGCCCGTCACCTTCACCCAAACCAACCCAACTACCTGCAGGCGTCTATGAAGACATTCCTGATCAGGTGGTAGTGGCAACTGTCTCGGCCACAGGCGAGACTACATACATTACCGTTGCTAAACCACGCGTCTACTCAGAGTGTGCACTGAAACAAGAATTATCATTATGTATCCGACAAGAGACTCTCTGGCCCAGAGCAATCGAGGGCTTCTTGTCTAACCCAATTACTGGCAGTGGCTATGCGACGTTAACCAAAGAAAATATTGATCAGTTCACCGAAGCTGACAGCACAGACAACAACTTCTTGCGTACTCTTGGAGAAACAGGCTTACTAGGATTCATCACTTTCTATGGCTGTGTGGGAATCATTTTGTACGCCGCTATTCGCAACTTACGCGACAGCGACTACTTAGTCAGCGCCATGAGTGTAGGTTTACTCGGAGGCAGTATTGGACTGTTGCTCAATGCCATCTATATTGACGTCTTTGCCGCTTCTAAAGTTGCCCAAACGTATTGGGCACTCGCTGGTCTCTTCCTCGGTTACCTGGCAGTTCGAGACCGGTTAGCTAAAGAGGCAGAACAAAAAGCAGTTTACCCAGCCACGTCAACATTAGCGAAAGAAGGCGTTAGACATGCCAAAGCCAAGCCTAAGAAGAAAACTCGAGTTTAACTGGACCTTAGTTCTCATTGTGGTGATGGCGTTATTCTTGCGGCTTTTTGGTTTAACCAATAGTCTGACCGATTGGCATTCCTTCCGTCAGGCAGATACTGCTTCAGTTACTCGCGAGTACGTCAATCACGGTATCGACTTACTACACCCGACTTACCAAGATTTAGGCAACATTCAATCTGGTTTGGAAAATCCACATGGCTACCGAATGGTCGAGTTTCCGTTTATTAATGCTGGGTTAGCAGTTATCTTACGGACCTTTCCCGTTCTCGATCTAGTAATCTTATCTCGTTTATTCTCGATCCTCTGTTCCTTGGGAACTGTCGTCAGTTTGTATTACCTAGGCAAGCGGTGGGCAAATCCGGCGGTGGGGTATCTTTCAGCCTTTGTCTTTGCTAGTTTGCCTTACGCCGTCTACTACTCGCGAGTGATCCTGCCTGAGCCTAGTTTTACTTTTTTTGTCACACTCGCCATCTTGGCATTCGACTTTTGGTTAGAAGAAAGAAAGTGGAAATGGTATTGTCTGTCATTTATTGCCTTTACATTGGCATTACTTCTCAAGCCGTTTGCTCTTTTCTTTGCACCCATCTTGGCATATTTAGCAGTCCGTCACTTTAAAGGACGGGTTTTTCGCCAACCAGCACTTTACCTTTATGGTTTAACACTTGTTCCACTGATTTGGTGGAGAACATGGATTCAACAGTTTCCCGCTGGTATCCCAGCTTCGACGTGGTTATTTAATGGCGATGGCATCCGCTTACGGCCAGCTTGGTTCCGATGGTTAGGATGGGAAAGATATACCAAGATGATTCTAGGGGGAGCAAATATTGTAGTCCTTCTCAGTCTCGTTAAAAAAGACAAGATGAGAGAGCTGATCGTTGTCTGGGGACTGTGTGTCTTAACTTACTTAGTGGTCATTGCCACCGGTAACGTCCGCCATGATTACTATCAAAGTATTACTTTACCACTGGTTGCTCTAGCAATGGGGCAAGGTCTGTGGGTAATCTACCACTTCTTCTACATGCGTAAACAACAATGGATCGGCTTAACGCTGACAACCCTCTTACTTATTGGTAGTATTTTGGTCAGTCGTGAGTTCGTCGCCGGCTTTTATGGCACTCGCGCAGATTGGGAACAGGCAGGCGCCGCTATTGATCGCTTAACCCCAGCCGACGCAAAAGTCATTGCCCCAGCTATGAGTGATACAGCCTTGCTTTTCCAAACCAACCGAACCGGTTGGACCTTGGGCGGTGAGATTGAGAAGAAGATTGAGCAAGGTGCTACCTACTATGTGAATACTGCCTATGACGATGAAGCCAAGGCGCTCGAACAGCGGTATCAGGTGATTGAAAAAACGCCTAACCACATTATTATCAAGCTCTCACCATGAAAATTTTAATGCTCACGCCGTACTTGCCGTACCCGTTATTATCGGGCGGGCAGATCAGAACGTATAACTTGCTCAAGAAGTTAGCAGGGAAGTTTGAGGTCACACTCTTTGCACTGATTAAGGAGGAGAGTGAGCGACAGTATATTCCGGAATTAGAAAAGTACTGCGCCAAGGTTCGTGTCTTTAAGCGGTCTCAAAAACCATTCACTTTCCGTAATATCTTTCATACTGCTTTTTCCAGCTTTCCTTTTTTAGTCATCCGCAACCATGTCCCACAAACAATCGCCGCCGTTGAAAAAGAGTTGCAAGCGGAAAAGTACGACGTTATTCACGCTGAGACGTTCTACATGATGCCTAATATTCCTAAGACAGAAATTCCTATTATTTTAGTGGAACAAACCATCGAGTACCTCGGTTATGAAAGCTATGCCGATAAGATTAAGTTCTGGCCGCTTCGACAGATCCTGAAGCTCGACATTGCTAAGATTCGGCGTTGGGAAGAGCACTATTGGCGCAGCTGTACCAAGTTAATCACGATGAGTGAAGAAGACAAGCGCTTCATCGACGAAACGATTCACGAACCAAAAAAGATTGAGGTTGTTTCTAACGGCGTTGATGTTAAATGGTTTACCCAAAAAGAACGAAAGCTGCCTAAAGATTTAACCGTTCTTTCAGTTGGCACCTTTAACTGGCTACCTAACGTCGAAGCAGTCAAGTTCCTAGTGGAAAATGTCTGGCCAATCGTCAAGAAAAAGTTGCCTACTTCCAAGCTATGGATTGTGGGTAACGCTCCCACACCCGAAATCTTCGAGTATCAAAAGAAAGATACTTCCATCACTATTACTGGTGGTATCCCCGATATTCGAGATGCTTTTACCGGCGCACATGTCTTAGTAGCTCCCGTATTTAGTGGTAAAGGAACTAGGTACAAAATCTTGGAAGCTATGGCCGCGGGCACTCCGATTGTCGCTACCCAGTTGGCTGTGGAAGGCTTAGGCGTCGAGCATGGTGTGCAAGTTTTGATTGGCAACACTGCCAAAGAGCTTGCCGACTTAACTGTCAAAGTCTTACAACAACCGGAACTTCAAAAAAAATTAGCCAAAAATGGGAAAGAGTTTGTTCAAACTCAATATGACTGGGAGTTCATTGCTCAGAAACTTGATAGCATTTACTTAAAGATGGCTGCCCAGTCCAACGTACACCATGACTGACCTCACCCTGATCTTCTTAAACTACAACACGCCAGACTGGATTTCTTTGGCGTTAAAAACACTTCAAAAATACTACCTGGCTAAAACCAAGTTCAAGGTAGAAGTAATCGTCGTAGATAACTCCAGTACTGATCACTCAGTCAAGATGTTAAAGGAAGAGTTTTCCTGGGTTAAAGTGCTAGAAGCTAGCCAAAATGGAGGCTTTGCCGTTGGTAATAACTTGGCACTAAAGCAAGTAAGAAGTCGTTATGCGATGCTGATTAACTCAGACATAGAGTTTTCTGAGAAATCGGCGCTGGATGCATTAATCTATTACATGGATGCTAACCCCAATGTAGCAGTTACCACACCGAAAGTATTACTAGCGAGTGGTAAGTTAGATCCCGCCAGTCACCGCGGTGAGCCCACTCCTTGGGCCAGTTTGAGTTACTTTAGTGGTTTAGCAAAAGCTTTTCCCAAATCCAAGCTTTTTGCCCAGTATCACCAAACCTATCAGTCGTTAGATCAGGTTCACCCAATTGATGCCTGCAGTGGGGCAGCGATGATGGTTAGAACTGCAGCCATGGAAAAAGTAGGGTACTTAGATGAGCGCTTCTTCATGTATGCCGAAGACCTGGACTGGTGCAAACGCTTCCGTGATCATGGATATCAAGTTATCTATATTCCAGAAGCTACTGTCGTCCATCACAAGTACAAATCAGGTCGTGGTCACACCGATAGCTCAATCTCACAGAGAACGTCAGCACACTTTTATCAGACGATGCTACAATACTTTGATAAGCACTATCAAAGCCAGTATCCTTTCTTTGTTCGCTGGGGGATACAACTCTTTGTTTGGTACAAAACACGGTAATACATAAAGATAAAGGAGCCTCATGCACAGTGCAGACCAACTTCGTTTTAAGATCTCTCAATTGAGACAAGATAAGGTAATTTACGCAGTAGAGTCGATTGCAGTATTTGTGTTGGCACTCTTTGCTTCGGCGTTCTTACCAAACTTGTTGCTTCGTTACTTCTACGACCAAACCACGCTGACTGAAGTTCCCCCATTACTGGAGTACATTCCTGTCGCTGCGTTCTTAGTTGGTGTGGGCTACTTCGTCTACGTCATGATTGGAAACATGGGTCGGTTAAGCAAAATCAAGAAGCTTGAAAAAGAGCTCGATGACTTAATCGCTACTCACGGTGATCACTGCTGCGAAGGTAACTGTGATTGCGATGAGTGTGGTCCTAATGGTGGGGCTGTCGCTACTCGCAGAGAAGTCACCGAGAGCGTCGGCTTATTGGCTGAGAAAATGAAGTCAGCCAAAACCAAAAAATCAAGTAAGTAAGACCTCGCGTCTGTAATGCCATGTCACAAACGATCTCCCGTGTTGGAATAGACTGCCGTTTGGCAGGTCAACGCCACGCGGGTATCGGGCGATATACAGAACATTTAGTCCGGGAGCTACTCCAACGACAGACACCCTACAGGTGGGTACTTTTCTTCAGTGATCAAGAGCAAGCCGATCAGGTTCTGGCAAACGTTTCTTACGAAGGCACAGTGGAGGTTGTCTTAGCGCCAGTTCAACATTACTCGCTAGGTGAACAGCTACAGATGCCGAGTATTTTCAATCAACAAAGATTAGACATCCTTCACATTCCACACTTTAATGTCCCGTTCATGTATTCAGGAAAGGTAGTCGTTACTATTCATGATTTACTTTGGCACGAGTACCGTGGCTCAGCGGTAACTACCTTGCCAAAGTGGCAGTATTGGCCGAAGTATGTCATGTATCGCTTAACTGCTAGTCATGCCATCCGCAAAGCAGCAGCCATAATTGTGCCTACTCAAACTGTGGCCAAACAAGTTGCACGGTACTATCCAGAAACAGTTGCGAAAACCGTGGTTATTGCGGAAGGAGTAGCTCCACATTTTTTCGAAAAAAGCTCAATTCCTACCCCAAAAGCTGTTCAAAAGTACTTTGTCTATCTGGGCTCACTGTACCCTCATAAAAATGTGACTACTGTGATTCAAGCACTGCGTGAACTGCCCGAGTACTCTTTGAAAGTGGTCAGCTCACGTTCAGCCTTTCAACAGCGGCTTGCGGCCTTTGTCAGTGAACAGAAGCTTACAGATCGCGTCGAGTTTATGGGTTATCAATCAGACGAAAAAGTCAGAGCACTTTTAGGTGAGGCAACCGCCCTAGTACAACCTTCGCTGTCGGAGGGTTTCGGGCTAACCGGTTTAGAAGCGATGGCAGCCGGCACACCTGTTATAGCTTCAGACATTCCAGTTTTCCGTGAGGTCTACCAACACCACGCCCTTTTCTTTTCTCCCCAAGATACCGCTTCTTTTGTTCAAGCAGCCCAAACTGCAGCAACAATGGATCGGCAAAAGCATCTTAAAGCAGCACAGACCTATGCCAAACAGTTTCAGTGGTCAAAAATGGCTGAGTCTACCCTGAAAGTTTACGCCAACGCGCTAGCCCTTTAATCATATGCCCAAGCACTCTTCGCCACCGCAAATTGCGCTCGTTTATGATCGAGTAAACACTCCTTTTGGTGGCGCTGAAAACGTCTTACAGAGCCTTCATCGACTCTTTCCAGATGCTCCACTTTTTACTTCCGTTTATGACAAAGAAAGGGCAGTTTGGGCCGAAAGTTTTGAGGTCCAACCTAGCTTTCTCCAGTACTTACCTGGAGCTAAAAAGTATCACCGCCAATATGTGGGTTTGATGCCGCTGGCATTTGAGGCCCACAATCTTAAAGAGTTCGATATTGTTATTTCTATTACCAGCGCTGAAGCAAAAGGAGTCCTGACTGGACCCAATCAATTACACATCTGTTATTTGCTTACTCCAACTCGTTACTTGTGGAGCCATCGGGATGAGTACTCTCAAGGAGTCCTTGATCTGATCAAAGAACCCATTTTCCGTTATCTTCGATGGTGGGACGTTGCAGCTGCCAAACGACCTGATGTCATTATTCCTATCTCTAAACGTGTTGCCGAACGTTGCGCTAAGTACTATCACCTCACACCATCTAAAGAGCTCTACCCCCCAGTGGAGATTCAAGCACCTCAGGAAGAACAATCTTTACCAGAACCTCTTAGCAAAGATGGCTTTCAAAAAAATGAGTACTACTTAATCGTCTCTCGTTTCGTCCCATATAAAAAGATTGATCTTGCGATTCAGGCTTGCCTTGAGCTAGGTAAGGATTTGGTTGTTATTGGTGACGGTCCAGATCAAAAACGACTGCGCCAGCTGGCTCTTCAGTATCCTTCCCAGGCTAAAATCAAGTTCCTCCATGCTGTACAATCCAAAGATCTTACGGCATACTACAAAAATTGTCGGGCTTTTTTAGCTCCAGGTGAAGAGGACTTTGGGATCGCCGCCTTAGAAGCGCACCTCTTCGGCAAACCTGCAGTCATTCACGCCAAAAGCGGATCAGCTGAGATTAGTCCGACGGGTGTTTCAAGCGTACAGATCAACGAATATACTGTACGGGCGTTAAAAAAAGCGATGGATGAGATAGAGCATCGTCAATGGAACGAAGCTACTATCCAGAAACAGGTCAATGCCTATAATACACAGGCATTTGAGTCCCAGTTTCGTCAGCGCGTTGAGCGCTTATGGTTAAACTTTGCACGAGAGCTGCACATGCCTGAGAAAGGATCGTATGTCAGATCATAAACATGTCTTTGGAGTCATCCTCGCTGGAGGAGGTGGCACTCGCTTGTGGCCAAAATCCCGAAATGCGACCCCCAAACAGTTTTTACGCCTTACCAGCAAAGACGCCATGGTACAGGTAGCCGCTGGTCGTTTAAGTAAAATCATTCCTTGGGAACAGATCATCGTTGTCACCAACAAAAACTACATTGCCGAGATTCAAAACCTCCTGCCGCAAGTTCCGACCGAAAACGTGATTGCCGAGCCCGATAAGAAAGACACTGCCTTGGCAATGCTTTCAGGTGCCTTGTACGCCATGTCTAAGGATCCCGAAGCAATTGTCGTCAACAGTGCTTCCGACCATGTCATTACCGATGAAAAAGAGTTTGTCAAAGTCATGGAAGCCGCTGTTGAAGTTGCTGAGGGTGGGCAGAATCTGGTAGCAGTAGGAATTACTCCCACCGGACCAGAAACTGGCTTTGGCTATATCAAGATTGGTGATCACTTGCGCAAAACACACACCGGGTTGCCAGTTTTCAAAGTAGACAGCTTTACAGAGAAACCAAACGCTACTACCGCTCGCGCCTTCATTTCTACTGGTAAGTACTTCTGGAATGCCAACATGTACGTCTGGTCGGCCCAGGCACTTCAAGAAGCTTTTGCCAAGTACATGCCAGACATGTATGAACTTACCAAAGAACTCGGTAGCTTATCTGCGGCTCAATTCCACGAAGCTCTCCCAGAGATCTATAAAAAAGCTCAATCTATCTCGATTGACTACGCTATTTCTGAAAAAGCAGATAACTTAGTGTTGATTCCTGGTGACTTTGGTTGGAACGACGTAGGTGACTGGAAAGTTGTCTACGAACTTGCCCAAAAAGACTTAGTGGGAAACGTCACTGTCAGCGACGAAGACTCTGTCAAAGCATTGTGTATTAACTCTGAGAACAACTTAATTCATACTGATGGCAGATTAATTGGCTTAATCGGCGTGAATGACATGATCATTATTGATACACCTGAAATCCTCTTAGTCGTACCAAAAGAGCGCAGCCAAGACGTAAAGAAACTCGTTGAGCGACTGAAAGAAGAAGGCAAGAAAGAATATCTTTAAATGCTGGGTTACGAACATCAGAAACGAGCTCTTGATATTCTAGTCGCGCTAGGCTTAATGGTCTTGTTCTTGCCAATTTGGTTTGTAGTTCCAATCCTGATCTACGTCGACTCTGGCTGGCCAGTCCTTTTCCGCCACAAACGAGTGGGAAAGAACGGTAAAGAGTTCTTCCTCTACAAGTTTCGCTCGATGGTGCACGACGCCGACGAGATCTTACATAAACGCGATAAAGCTTTACTAGAAAAATTTAAGAACGGTGACTGGAAACTGGAGAATGATCCCCGGATTACCAAGTTAGGGAAAGTCCTTCGTTCTTTAACGATCGATGAGTTTCCCCAACTTTTTAACGTTCTACGTGGCGAGATGAGCATGGTTGGGCCTCGTGCGTACGTTCGTAAAGAGCTTGATGAGCAAGCCAAGAAGTACCCTGATACCAAAGAGTACATCTCTAAGATCTTGAGCGTTAAACCAGGTATATCTGGCCCATGGCAAACGAGTGGTCGAAATGAAGTTCCGTTTGTGCAACGAGCCAAGATGGATGCTAAGTATGCAGATAATCACTCAATCTGGAACGACCTCAAGATTTTAATCAAGACACCACAAGCAATGATCTCAAAGTGGTAGAATAGTCAAATATTCTTTATACTTAACACTTATCTGCCTATGAGTGATGCCGCCCGCCCACAAAAATTAGACCTTGGTACTTCTCCTGCACGTACTGCATTAACCGGTATGAAATCAACCAGCACCTCCTCTCCAGAAACCCCTGATCACACAGACGAAGTTTTACGCTCAGTCTATACTCCACATGGAACGGCTCAAAGTCGACGCGCCAGGCGCGAAGATACTGTTGAGACGGATGACGATATGTCACCACGCCGCCCTAACTCAAGTCGCAAACCACTTTTTGCTCGCACATGGGTAAGGTTCCTGGTAATGATCTTGGCTATCTTGGTGATTCTAGGTAGCATCGCTGGTGCGCTGGGTTTCTATACCTACACAGTAGCCATGGAGTTGAAGGCTCAAGCTGAAGAAGCCGAAGTATTAGGACAAAGTGCCTACGACGCCTTTAAGGCTCAGAATCTGCCTGGCGCTCAAGCGGGCTTAGACTCAGTCAAGAATAAACTAGTTGATATTCGCGCAACGTACAACAAGTTGAGTTTCTACGGTTCAATTCCGATTGCCAGTGCCTACTACAATGATGGTATTCATGGTCTCAATGCAGCTGATGCTGGTGTAAATGCTGGAATTAAATCACTAGCGGCCGTTACTCCTTATGCAGACGTACTCGGATTCACAGGTGAAGGAACATTTACCGGCGGTACTGCCGAAGATCGCTTGAAGCTCATTCTGCAAACATTACAGAAAATTACTCCAGAACTTGATGAGATTGGAGCTGACCTAAACACCGTCGAAACAGAGCTTGCTACGATCAATCCTGATCGTTACCCTGAGTCCGTCGGTGGAACATTCATTCGTCCGCGCATCATCCAAGCACAAGAGTTGAGTGCTGGTGCTGCAGCAGCTTTAACTGAGTTCCGTCCAGTCATTGAGCAGCTTCCTAGTGTGGCGGGTGCAGATGGTGAACGCAAAAAGTACTTTGTCTTGTTCCAAAATGACAATGAGCTTCGCCCAACCGGTGGTTTCTTAACTGCTTACTCTGTCATCTTTGTCGAGAACGGTAAAGTTACGCCTGAGAAGTCTGATGATATCTACGAGCTAGACAAGAAGTTCAACAAACGTATTCCGATTCCACCAATCTTGGGTAAGTACTTAACCACTGAGAGTTACTACAATCTCCGAGACATGAACATCGATCCTGACTTCAAGAAGTCAATGGAAGAGTTCCTCACCAACTACAACTTAGTTCCTGGTGAGCCAAAAGATATTGATGGCATCATCGCTGTCGATACCCAAGTTTTAACTGACCTAGTCCGTGTTCTTGGTCCAGTCGAGATCCCAGGATATGGCACGTTCTCAGCTGAGAACGATCCCAAATGTGACTGTCCACAGATTATTTACGCCTTGTCAGAAATTATTACTAGACCAACACCATACATCAGACAAGATCGAAAAGGTATCTTAGGTCCAATGATGGGTGCATTGTTGCAAAAAGCTTACTCAGCACCCAAGACACAGTGGCCACAGCTCTTTGAGATTGCCTGGAAAGACGTTCAAGCTCGTCACGCTCAGTTCTACTTCTTCGATGAGACACACCAAGCCGCTGCTGAGAAAGTTAATGCCGCTGGTCGTCTAGTCAAAGATCCCAATGCTGAAGACTTCATGGCAATTATTGACGCTAACTTAGGTGGCGCCAAATCTAACTTGTTTGTGACGTATGAGGTAGCTCAAGAAGTTTCGGCCCCAGAAAATGGCGTGATCAACAAGAAAGTGGCGATCACTTATAAGAACTCTCGCCGTGGTGACAACTGTAATCTAGAAGCTGGCTTACTCTGTCTTAACTCTAGGCTACGTGACTGGAATCGCATCTACTTACCCAAAGGGTCACAGCTGATTAGCTCACAGGGTTATCGTGAAGGTAGCGTCAAGACAACTGATGAAGGCGACTTCACCATCGTCGAAGGTGAGTTCTTCCTTGATCCGTTGAGTCAAGCCAAGCTGCAGCTTGAGTACACTGTGCCATATACCAACCAAGAAGATTACAAGATTAAGTTATGGAAGCAAGGTGGTATCAGCCCTGTCCCTGTAACCTTTGACGTCAACGGCGGCCAAGAAGAGGTGCTGATGGATAAAGACATCTTGTTCACCACCAAGTTTTAATGCAGAGTTGGACAACTGAAGCAATCGTGCTCAAGCGCGTCAATGTTGGCGAAGCTGATCGTGTGGTAACAGTTTTAACTCCTGATGAGGGGAAGCTTGTCTGTATTGCCAAAGGCGTACGAAAGATGAACTCAACCCAACGGGCCTACCTTGAACCAGGGAATCACATTACTCTTCATCTCCGGAAAACGAAGACGTTGCCGATTATTAGCCAAGCCCAACTCTTGAATCAGTTCTCAGAAGCCAAACAACAGCTGAAAAGAGTGAAACAAGTTTTCGAAGTCCTAGAGTTAAGCGATGTACTGTTCGTAGAAAATGTGGAAGACGAAGATGGTTTCCATCAAGTTCGTCAGATTTTAGAGATACTTAATACCAGTCCCAGCGGATTTAAAGACGTTCAGGATCGCTTAAACACGCTCTTTACCCACATGGGTTATCAAGATTTGCACGACACTAACTACACTTCTATTTTAGAGTATGCTTCGGCAGTCGCAGAGCGACCCGTCCGCAGTTATGACTTCCTAAGTGTTCGACATAAGGATGTGGTTAAATAGAGCAGAGGAGATCTCGTATGCAAAAGAAACAGATGATCATAGTAGGCGCCGTTGTCGGCCTTATCGTACTCATACTGGCAGGAGTTGGCGTCTATGCTTTTATGAAAAGCCGCTCCAAACCTGAAGAGACTCCTCAAACTGCTCAAAAAAAGAAAAAGATCAGTACTTTTAATGTCATTCCGGTCGCAGAGCGACCCTATATCCTAATTCGCCCCTCAGAAGGTGGACGAAACATCTTCTTGGTGATTGAAGAGCTAAAGAAACCAGCTGATGCCGTTGAGTACGAACTGGAGTATCAAGCTGGTGAGCTGCTCCAAGGTGCTTTCGGTGAGCTGCCTTTGACTTCCTTTCCAGCCTCAAAAGACATTCTGCTCGGGAGCTGTAGCGCAGGCGGTGCGTGTACCTACCATCAAAACGTTCAGGGTGGGACTCTAGTTACTCGTTTTTCAGGTACAGATGAGTATGCACTAAAAAATGACTGGCGTTATATTGATAACACCGCTCGTGAAACAACCGCCGCGTCCAAAGACGCCAAGTTCCAAATCGATAGCCCAGAAATTGCCAAGCAACGCGTAGTGATCATTACTAACTCTCCTGGATACCCTGGTACCTTACCAGGTACTCCGATCTCTGATATCTACAGCTTAAGTACAGTCAGTACTTTAACTGGAACAGTTGAAGTAACTATGCGTGCTAACGAAGATGCCACCGCTGCTAAAGTAGCTGTCTGGGACGGCTCCACTTGGAAGACCGTTGCCGGCACTGCTGACGATAAGAGCTTGACCGCAGAAGTTCCTTTTGGTCAAGCATATGTGGTTATCAAAGAGTAGCGAATATTGAAATGAATATGACAGCTACTGTACTATGTACAGAGCGTCATGTTACTCGCTCATTCCTCTACGGCTAAATCCTCAAAAAGGATTCTTACTTCCATACTATTGACTATTCTTCTGGGGATCTTTTTAGGTACTTCTTCAGTCGTGGCCGCTTACACCACTCACCAGCCTGCCGCCGTAGTTGTTGGACAATCCGACTTTGAATCCAACTCCATTAATGCTGGGGGCTCTGTCTCAGAGTTCGGATTCAGTGGACCTCGTGACGCGATTATTGCCGAAGGTAAGCTATTGGTCGTTGATGGTGAGAATAAACGAGTCCTAATCTGGAACACGGTTCCCACTACGGCAGGTATACCGGCTGATGTGGTGATCGGTAATACGACCATGAGTTCCGGTTCAAGCTTAGGTTGTACCCCAAATGGTTTGAACCTTGCTGATAGCGGTATTTTATATGTGAATGGAAAGCTGATTCTCGCAGATTCAGGTCAACATCGAGTCTTAATCTATAACTCTATTCCTACCTCTAATGGAGCAAGCGCGAATGTAGTGATTGGACAAACGGATCTAACTACCTGTAGTTCTGGCTCTGGTAGCAACAAGATGTTTGCCCCCACCGATATCGCTAGTGATGGAACCAAGTTATTCATTAGTGATACAGGGAATAACCGGATCTTAATTTACAACACCATTCCCACCGGCAATGGCGCCACCGCCAACGTGGTGGTCGGTCAACCCGATTTTGCTACTATCTCACCGGGAACTACACAAACCAAGCTCAGCAACCCCCGAGGAATCGCCGTCTTTGATAATACACTGATCGTAGGAGAACGAGGGAACTTCCGTGCCACCATCTTCGACCCCGTCCCGACTTCCAATGGAGCACCAGCAACCCTTGTACTTGGTCAGACCAACTTTGACACCGCTACGACTTCGCCTCCCTCAACTGCGTCTACGGTCCATCCTTTTTTCTTAGAAGTTGATCCCTTAGGAAGATTATTTATTGCTGATCGGAACTCCAGTAGATATCTAATCTGGAACTCAATTCCGGTGACTGATAATGCTCCTGCTGACGTCGTGATTGGGCAACCTGACTTTGTCTCAACTGCTATCAATAATGGTGGCATCTCAGCTAGCTCCGTTAATCTAGCTAAAGGAGTCTTTGCCAATTCAACTCAAATGGTTATCGCCGATCAAGGAAATAACCGAGTGCTGATTTATAACGACCCTGTTCCACCGCCTTCACCCTCACCACAACCAGGCCAGGCGCACCCTGCTTTTTCAGCGCCGTCTCCAGCGCAACCACCTGGCTGTGGAGACTGGATACCCGCAGGGGTACCCGATCTGTTTCAAATTAATCGTACACAAAACGCTACCACGTTGTACTTCACACCCACCAACGATAACGTCCAACACTATCATGTCATCTACGGCTTTGAGCAAGGAGATGAAAGATTTGGCAGCTTATCTAACACCATTTCTCAGTCTTCAAATCAAGGTGTCCAGAATATAACCATCTCTAGCTTAGACCCCAGTACTGAGTACTGGTTCAAGGTTGCACCGGTAAACGGCTGTGCGGTGGGGAGCTGGTCGAGTTGGCTGAAAGTCGGAAAGTGGCGAAACCGAGAGTCACTTTTCTATCGTTACTAGAACTCACTACGCTTTTTCCTTTTTTAGCTTTTTTCTTCATTTTTTAATTGATCAATCAATCTTTTGTTAATTTGCCTATTTTTAGCAATATAATGAGTTAAATGCTATATTTTTAGGCCTCAAATCATTTCTTACAAACGTGTCTTTTTGAGTCATTTTTACAATTGTTTCGGCTTTTTTTGGTCTGTACACCAAGTGTTAGTACTGTAATACTATTGAGTAAATAAGTGGTAAGAAATGGTAAAATAGCTTATAAATGTTTATCGGACGATATTACCACACTATTGAAGAGAAAGGACGCGTTTCACTACCAAAGTCATTCCGTGAAATGGAAAAACAGTGGGTGATAACTCGAGGTTTGGACGGTGGAGTCTTCTTGTTTCCACAAAAAAACTTCCACGAACAAGTCCAAGCTTTGAATCAACTCGGTTTCACCAAGAAAGCACACCGCGACTTTGTGCGGTTGTTAACCAACGATGCCGACGCTGTCGAAGTCGATAGCCAAGGTAGAGTGGCAATTCCCGAATATTTGCGAGCAACTGCCCAGCTCACAAAGAACGTGGTAATTGTCGGTAGCTTTGAGCGAGTCGAGATCTGGAACGTGGACAAGTATCACGCCTATCTCGACACCTTAGCAGGTCAAGCAGAAGCCATCGCCGAACAGATTGGAACAACACATGAATGAACACATTAGTGTGCTAAAGACCGAAGCACTTGACGCACTCCAAGTGAACGCAACCCAGTGGTACATCGACGCCACCTTTGGCCGAGGCGGCCACACCCGAGCCATTCTCGAACGAGGTGGACGGGTGATCGGTTTCGATTGTGATCAGGACGCAGTAGCCTTCGGCGAAGCAAACTTCGCTCAAGAAATTCAAGACGGTCGGCTGATTCTGATTAATCAAAACTTTGGCAAGCTCAAAGACTCCTGGGAACGGCTCCGCACAGAGAAAGATATTCCAGCTATTGCTGGTATTTTGTTTGACTTTGGCGTTAGTAGCCCTCAGATCGATACCGCCGAACGAGGCTTTAGCTTCATTCACAACGGTCCGCTCGATATGAGAATGGATAAGCGTCTCGGAGTTCAAGCTAAAGACTTGCTGATCGTTCTGCCCGAAAAACAGTTGGCAGAGCTTTTCTGGGTCTACGGCGGCGAAGAACAGAGCCGTCGAATTGCCAAGATGATCGTTCAACAACGCACTCGCAAGCCGTTCACTACGACCCAAGAGCTAGCCGAGGCGATTAGTAAAGTGAAACCAAGAACAGGACACCTTCATCCTGCCACTAAAGTCTTCCAGGCTTTACGAATGGCAGTCAACAGTGAAGTAGACAGTATCGAAGCTGCTTTACCTCAAGCTTTAGAAGTTGTTCAGGCAGGAGGCAAGATCGTGACGATTAGCTTCCACGAAGGTGAAGATCGAGTTGTCAAACATCTCTTCCAAAAATGGCAAGACAAAGGCTATGGCCAGCCACTTGATAAAAAGGCCGTTATGCCAACTGAAGCAGAAGTTACCCACAATCCAAGATCGCGAAGCGCCAAGTTACGAGTGTTCGCCAAGAAAGAATCATGAATCGAAAATACGTTGCCTACTATGCATTTCTCAGCCTGCTAACATTTGGCATCGCTTTGCACACCGTTTTTATTGGCAGCACCCATATTGACTACGGTAAACGCATCTCCTCTTTAGAGAATCAAAAACGACAGATGGCTGCTCGCGTCGGACGCGTTGAGCAACAAACTGCGCAATTTCTTTCCATGACCCAGCTCAATCAAGATGCTGTGGCTCAAGGCTTCGTAGCTATCCAGAACATCGTTCGTGTTGACACGAGCACTGTCGTAGCTTCAAGATAATCAGCTATGGCGCGTAACTTTGAGTACCACCCAGTTCCTTCCGGAACCGCGGGCTCACGACGCAAACCACTATCCTCCGAACGAAAGACGCCTGAAAAAGAAGCGAACTTTCGTTCACGTTTTCTGTTGTTTGCTATCTACTTCCTGTTACTGGGTGTAATTGCCAGACTTTTTTATTGGCAAGTGATTCATAAAACTCGCTTACAAGCTGAAGCCGAGAGTCAGTACCGCCGGACGGTTACGCACCAAGGTCAACGCGGCAAGATTATGACCAGTGATGGCTATATCCTAGTCAATAACGCCCCAGTCTATCGTTTATTTGCAGAGCCACACATCATGAAGAAGACACCGTTGGAGGTCAGTCAAGCAATTGCGCCCCTGTTGGTTGACGTTACAGCAGAAATGGCAAGTCAGCCAGCCATGATTACTCAGGAACGACAGAGCTTAGAGGGCTCAATTCTAACTAAGTTGAGCCAGCCAGGTCGTAAATGGGTAGCTTTAAAACAAAAGGTAACCAATGAACAGAAACAGGCCATCGACTCTCTAGATATAGACGGCCTCGGTTTTGAGGAGTACTTTGTTCGTGACTATCCAGAAGCCTCAACCGCTGCCCACATCCTCGGCTTCGTAGGTAAAAATCAAGCTGGCGAAGACCAAGGGTACTTTGGAATTGAAGGCTCACTTGATAAAGAGCTACGCGGTCAATCAGATCGGCAGACATTTAATAAGGATGCTTTAGGTTTTCATCTCTTCTTTGACGACTTGGAAGAAACTCCTATCACAAATGGACGTGACGTGGTCTTAACCATTAGACGCGATATTCAACACACCGTTGAGGAGAGTCTCAAAACAGGTATCGAACGCTACGGAGCTGTTGGGGGAGACGTAGTCATTATGGACCCTAAAACGGGTCAAATCTTGGCTATGGCGTCATATCCCAACTATGAGCCAGGCCTCTTCTATGAGTACCCATCTCAGTATCATAAAAATCCGATTATCGCCAATACATTCGAACCCGGTTCTATCTTTAAAGTCCTAACCGTTGCCGCTGGAATTGACGCTGGCGTAATTAACGAAAATACCATCTGTACCAAGTGTGCGACCGCTCGTCAGATTGGTGAGTACACCATTCGTACCTGGAATGATACGTACAACCCTGACACCACCATCATCGATGGCCTCGCCAAATCAGATAACACAGCCATGATTTTTATTGCCGAGTTGTTAGGCGAAAAACGATTTACAGAGTACCTGAAAAAGTTTGGCATTGGCAATGCGACCCACATTGAGCTTCAAGAAGATACTCCCACTCCTTTCCGTAAAGACTGGAAGTTTATTGACTTAGCTACCAGCTCGTTTGGTCAAGGAATTGCCACAACGGGCATGCAGATGATCAGGGCTGTAGGGGCAATCGCTAACGATGGAAAGATGATGCGTCCGACGATTATCAGCAAGGTTATCGATCATCAAAAAGAGACTGAGATCCCAGTCCAACCGGTAGAAGAGGGACAGGTTGTTTCAGCTGAAAGTGCCCGTCGAGTGGGTGTGATGATGGAGTACGCAGCGCAGAAGGGTGAAGCGCAGTGGACTCGTTCGAAAACCCACTCGGTTGCTGGAAAAACAGGAACTGCTCAAATTCCAATTGCGGGCCACTACGATCAGGAAAATACCATTGCTAGCTTTATTGGTTTTTCTCCGGTTGAAGAACCAAAGTTCGTGATGCTAGTCACGCTGAGACAACCTCAAAGCTCACAATGGGCTTCTGAAACTGCAGCTCCACTCTGGTATAACATCGCCAATAAGCTCTACTTACTTTTGAACATTCCGGCAGATCGCTAGGTTATAATGCCAGAGAGAAACGATTAGAATTATGCAGATGACGAAGCTTCTTCTTTATAAAATCAAGCGTTTCTTCCACTTGATTAAAACTGGCCTCCTCCGCGGATTTCTCGCAGAGCTCCAGTACGGTTTTCCTGCGCGCAAGTTAAAGATTATCGCTATTACCGGTACCGACGGCAAAACCAGCTCGTCAACGCTGTTGTACTACATTCTGAAAGCGGCCGGCAAAAAGGTTGCGTTAGTGACTACCGTCGCGGCCTACATTGGTGACGAGGAGATTGATACCGGCTTCCACGTCACCACTCCTGATGCAGGTGACGTACAGCGTTTTTTAGCCAAGATGGCTGAGCTAGGCATCGAGTACGTTGTCTTAGAAACTACCTCACACGGGTTATATCAACACCGCTTATGGGGAGTGTATCCAAAGATTGCTGGCTATACGAACATCACTCACGAACACTTGGACTATCACGTGACCTATCAAGAGTACGTCGCTGCTAAAGCCTTGCTAGCCAAAAGAGCGGAGAAAATTGTCTTAAATGCAGATGACAGTAACTCTTTCCGCGAGTTGAAAAAACAGCTTAGCGGCAGAGAAGACGACATCCTCAGCTACTCACGTTCTGAACGTCTTCCCACTAGCGTTTCGAAAGCTATTCAAGATCGTTTCCCTCAACTCTATAACCAGATGAATGCCCGACTGGTCTATACCATTGCTAAGCAGCTCCAGGTCAGTGACCAAGACTTTGCCAAGGGGCTCAAAGAGTTTCCCGGAGTCCCAGGAAGAATGCAGCATGTTGGTAAAGTAAAGAACATTCAAGTGATCATCGATTTTGCGCATACACCAAATGCGTTAGAGTCTGCTTTGACGGCAGTTCGAAAGAAAATGAAACAGGAAAAGTCCAAAGGAAGATTGATTGCTGTTTTCGGTTGTGCCGGCTTACGTGACGTCCAGAAAAGACCGATGATGGGAAGAATCGGAGCCGAGCTTGCTGACTTTGCCATCTTCACGGCCGAAGATCCGCGAACAGAAGATGTTTGGTCAATCATTCGCCAAATGAAGTCTAACTTGGGTAAGAACCACCAGAAAGTGGCTTCCATTGCTGACCGCCAGGAAGCAATCGACTTTGCCATTCAAAAGTACGCTAAGTCAGGTGACGTCGTCGGAATTTTCGGAAAAGGACATGAAAAGAGTATGAGTTATGGTAAGGTAGAGTATCCTTGGAGTGACCTCACTGCGGCACAAGAGGCACTGCTAGCGTTAGATCCAAAAAAGGAGTAAGTCATGGTTGATACCTCAGTTGTGGTGATCGGTGGCGGCACTGGCACTTTCCCAGTTATCTCTGCCCTCAAAAAACAGGCTGTCAGCTTAACCAGCATCATTGCCGTTTCAGACTCCGGTGGTTCAACCGGCCGAATCCGTGATGAGTTTGGTTTTCAGCCAGTAGGCGATCTACGACAAGCGTTGGCTGCGCTGGCTCAAGCGGATGGTGAAGAGTGGATTCGCAAGATTTTGCTTTACCGCTTTGAGAAAGGGAATGGACTCAAAGGTCACAACTTAGGCAACCTGATTTTGACCGCCTTACAAGATATGACTGGCGATACAACTCGTGCGTTGGAGATAGCCGAAAAGGTCTTCCGACTTCACGGTGAGGTCGTTCCTGCTACTTCAGATAATGTTCAACTAGAGATTCACTATAAAGATGGTGAAGTCATTGTCGGCGAACATACTTTAGATGAAGATATTACTACTCCACGTCCAATTGAGAGTGTGCAGCTGATTCCCCAAGCTACTATTAACCCAAAAGCAGCTACCGCCATCCAAGCAGCAAAGCTAGTTGTGATTGGTCCTGGTGATTACTATGCCAGCTTACTCGCAGCCCTGCTGCCAGAAGGCACTAAAGAAGCATTTCAAGAGTCGAAAGCAAAAGTAGTGTGTATGGTCAACCTCATGACCCGGCTCACACAGACCCATGACATGACTGCTCGTCAACATGTGGAAGGAATTGAGACTGCGATTGGTCGGAAAGTTGACTACGCCGTCGTGAACAACGGCCACATTCCCGAGACGGTTCTTGAGCTTTATGGAGCTCACCACGAGTTTCCTGTCAAAGATGATCTGGGTGAAGATGCTAGCGTGATTCGCGCAGACTTAATTTCTGAAGAGCTCAGTAAAAAAACAGCCGTTGATACCGTTCATCGATCTTTGTTACGCCATGATGTGAATAAAGTTCGCCAAGTTCTCAGCAAACTGTTACAGTAAGATCATGTCTCGTTTACTAGCGTTTCAAAACTTCTATCTGGTAGGAATTAAAGGTGTGGCCATGACCGCCCTAGCTCAGTGCTTGTTGGACGCTGGCAAGTCTGTGCGCGGCTCGGATGTTGCTGAAGAGTTTGTAACCCAGAAACTGCTAGATCAACGCCAGATCGTGATCGACTCGTCGTTTGACACAGCTTTACCTGCCGAAACCGAGTGCGTGATTTACACCGCTGCCCACAACTCACAGGATAATCCGCAAGTTAAGGCGGCCAGCGCCCAGAACCTTCCAACTTTTACTCATGCCGAAGCCGTTGCAGATCTCTTTAACGACAACAAGGGCGTGGCAGTCTGTGGGGTAGGCGGGAAGTCGACTACCTCTGCCATGATCACTTGGATCTTAGAAAAGCTTGGCTACCACCCAAACTTCGCCATCGGGGTTGGAGACATTCCTGGCTTAGAGAAAACGGGACAGTGGCATCAGCAAGCAGAGTTCTTCATTGCCGAAGCGGATGAGTACGTAACCGACCCGAGCGCACCTAGCCGCGGCGAAGAAATTACACCCCGCTTTTCGTTTATGCGTCCGTTTGTGACTGTCTGTACCAACCTTCGTCATGATCATCCTGATGTATACAAAGATTTCGACCAAACAAAAAAGCAGTTTGCTAAGTTCTTCGATCAAGTTCAGACCCGAGGAACATTAATTGCGAATATCGCTGATCAATCTACTCTTGAATCACTACCATATTGGTCGGAGTCACAAGAACGACAGTTAGTTTGGTTCGGAGAAACCGCGGCCGGCGCCGATCTCAGCGAGGATCCTGCTAGTCATCCAAGCTTTATCTTAGACAGCGATACTTTTTGGGCACAGAACGGTCAAACCAGCTGTGTGTTAGTCGCCAATCACCTTCAATTTACTCAACGACTCCAACTCCAGCTTCCTGGCATGTACAACCTGCGTAATGCCGCTGCTGCTGTTGCCGCATGTTGGGCGCTAGGCGTCGACGTGCCCAAAGCGGTGGCAGCTTTAGCCAGCTTTCAATCAACACTACGGCGAAGTCAGTTTATTGGCGAGAAAAATGGCGTTCGTTACTATGATGACTATGCACATCACCCTCACGAAGTACACAGCGTTATTCACGCCTACCGTGAGTGGTTTCCTGATCGAAAGTTAGTGGTTGCCTTCCAATCGCACACCTTTACGCGCACCAAACAGTTTTTCACTGAGTTTATTGATGCTTTTGCCGAAGCAAATGAAGTCGTCATGATAGACATCTTCCCTTCTGCCCGCGAAGCATTTGACCCAAGCGTAACCAGTGATCAACTCTGCCAGGCAATTGCCACCAAGTATCCAACGATTACGACTCACAACTATCAGACCCTTGAGAAATTGGCAGAGTTCTGTAAAACTCAGCTCAGGCCAGGTGATGTTTGTCTGACAATCGGCGCCGGCGATATTTATCAAGTACATGACCTTATTCAGGCATAATCATGCAGCAACTGACCAAGACACAAACAGTAGTGGCAGAGCACTTAGCTAAGTTAAAACCTGAGTTTGACTACCCGTTAGCCCCGTTGACCTACTTCAAAATTGGCGGTCCAGCCGAAGTTTTCTTAGATTTGACAGGCAGAGAAGAGATTATTGAAGTGGTTCAGTTCTGTCACAAGCAGAAGCTTAAACTGACTGTTCTGTCGGGAGCGAGCAACGTTGTTATTTCCAGCGATGGAATCGAAGGGGTAGTCATCAGAACTGCCAATGAAGAGTATCAGCTTTTACCAGATAAAATTGGTGATCAGCGTCTCGTAGTTGTTGGTGCAGGATACAAAACAGGCTTATTTGTCCGGCAGACAATTGATGATGGCTTAGGCGGTCTAGAGTACTTTTTAGGAGTACCTGGTAGAGTAGGCGGTGCTATTTATAACAATGCCCACTATCTTTCTGACCTGATTGGGAAGCACGTCCACCGAGTTGAAGTCGTTACGAGAGCAGGTGAAGTAAAGTGGCTAACACAAGAAGAGTGCCAGTTCGCTTACGATAGCTCTGTATTTCACTCAACCGATGACATTATCTTGCAAGCCGAGTTTGCACTCTTTCCTGGCAATAAAGAAAAATCAATGGAGTTAGTCAAAGAAGCCACTCTTTATCGAGCAAAGACCCAGCCGTTAGGAGAACCTAGCTCAGGGTGTTACTTCCGTAACTCATCCAATACACCTCTACTCAAAGCGCGTTTTGCACAGTATGCCGAACGACGCGAGTGTCCCTCTGCCTTCTTAATCGATCAAGCAGGCCTGAAAGGCACCCGTGTGGGTGATATTGAAGTCAGCCAGAAACACGCTGCCTTTTTTGTTAACAAAGGACAAGGAACGAGTGAACAAGTTCTAGAACTCGCCAAAATTGTTAAAAAACGTGTACACGAAGAGTTTGGAGTTGAACTCCAGGAAGAGGTATTTTTCCTCGAATAATCTATGTCAAACTTTGTCATTCATGGTGGTAAACCACTATACGGCAGCGTAAGAGTGGGTGGAGCGAAGAACGCGTCGTACAAGCTAATGTTAGCAGCGTTACTAGCCGATACACCATCACGCATCTTAAACTTCAGTCACATCAGCGATGTTTACTTAGTGGCTTCATTAATCAACTCTCTGGGTGCCAAAGCAATGCAGGTTGGTGAGCGGACGTTCATGATTGACCCCACCAGCTTGAAACTCGACGAGATCGATCCATCTTCTGGTGAAGCCTCACGTGCCTCTACGATGTTTATCCCAGCGTTGTTGGCGAAGTTTGGCCGAGCCGTAGTTCCTTTCCCGGGCGGAGACAAGATTGGAGCTCGACCTCTGGATCGTCACTTTGATGGCTTAATTGCACTAGGTGCACAAGTCGAAGTCAAAGATAACAAGATCATTGTCACGGCTAAAGAGCTGACCGGAGCGACGTATAAGTTTCAGAAAAGCACTCATACTGGAACCGAGACATTAATCATGGCAGCAGTGAAGGCAAAAGGGACTACGATCTTGGAAAACTCTGCCTTAGAAACTGAGATCGACGACTTAATTAAGTTTCTGAATAGCATGGGAGCCAAGATTACACGTAAACCCAATCGTGTGATTGAGATTATTGGCGTCCCAAAGTTATCAGGGGCTATTCATAAAATCATGCCTGATCACAACCAGGTTGTCTCATTTGCCTGTGCAGCACTGGCAACCAAAGGCGACGTAATCGTCGAGAATGCCGACGCCAAAGATCTGGAAGTGTTCTTAGCTAAGTTGGATGATGCTGGAGCAGGCTATGAAGTTGGTAACTACGGAGTTCGCTTTTTCTACAAGGGTGAGCTTACTGCAACTGACGTTACTACTGGTATTCATCCAGGTTTTAAAACTGACTGGCAACCCTTATGGGTAACGATGATGACTCAGGCTCGTGGGACGAGCATCTTACATGAGACCGTTTCTGAGAACCGCTTTCAGTATGTAGACTCACTTAATGCCATGGGAGCAAAGATTGAGTTGTATAATCCCGAAGTTGCAAATCCGGATCAAGTGTATAACTTTAACCTTGATGTTGATAAACCAGAGAATAAACACGCGGCCAAGATTACTGGACCAACCCCACTCAAAGGTGGTGAGTTCACGGTTAAAGATTTACGTCATGGCGCAACGTTAATGATCGCCGGCTTAATTGCTGAGGGCACTACCACCTTACATGACAGTGCCGAGCACATTGATCGCGGTTATGAACGTTTGGAAGAGGTTTTTCAGGCACTTGGTGCTACCATTAGAAGACAGTAACTATGCAGTCACTCGTTTTTATCCTTGGTCTTCTTATTTTCTCCTTTGTGGTGACCAGCATTTTAATCGTGCCTTTCATCAACATGCTCTATGCGATGCGTTTTCGTCGCGCCAAGCAAAAAACTATTGATGCTTTTGGTGAGCACACGCCTATCTTTGATCAGTTCCATAATGTCAAAGCTGGTGTTCCAGTTGGTGGAGGACTACTGATCATCTTAGTAGTAACCGTTTTATTTGCCTTTATCTTTCCGGTAGTGAAGTACATGGGAATTGCGGTCACTGGTGTCTATGACATTCCCACCGAGATTAATATCTTGTTCTTTACCTTTTTATCCTTTGGCTTGCTCGGATTGTATGACGACGTTAAAAAGTTCTTTCAGTTCAAGAAAGAACAGTTTTTTGGTTTGCGGATGAAGCACAAGTTTGTCTTACAAATCTTGTTAGCAACCGTTATTGCTTGCATGTTGCACTTCCAGTTAGGCATCTCCTTCATTAACATTCCGTTTGTGGGGACCTTCCAGCTTGGCTGGGCATACATTCCTTTTGCCATTTTTGTGATCGTCGCTTTTACCAACGCCGTCAACATTACCGATGGTCTTGATGGGCTGGCTGCCGGTGTGTTAATGATTTCCTTGTTTGGCCTATGGTTCTTGTCTTCACAGATCTTAGACATTCCGCTCTCGATGTTGTTGGCACTCTGGTTGGGTTCCTTGATCTCATTCTTATACTTTAATATCTTTCCTGCACGCCTTTTTATGGGAGACGTGGGCGCGCTCGCTTTTGGTGCTACTTTAGCTGTGGTAGGTCTACTACTAGGTAAAGTAATTGCCTTGGTAGTAATCGGCTTTATTTTCGTCTTCGAAATCTTCACTTCCAGTGCACAGCTCCTCTCTAAAAGACTCCGTCATAAAAAGATCTTCAAGGTCTCACCTTTCCATCTTTGGCTGCAGTATCACGGTTGGGAAGAGCCCAAAATTGTTCAACGAGCATGGATCGTTCAAATCATGTTGACCTTGTTCGGAGTATGGCTGGCGATGTTATGATGCTGGCATGCTAAGTCTTGATGATCTTCGTCTCAAACACCCTCGGTTTTACTTTGATCAAGCTGTGCTCGATCAACAGTCAGATCACCTGATTGTCAGGTTGCACTACCACTTTGAAGCTGGTCCCGCATTTGAGAGCAGGTACCTCTTTCCTCAATTGACCGCAGAATCCCTGGCCACAAAAGATCAAACACTTCTTAAAGTCTGGGCTGCTCAGCTTGGAATGGTAGAAGGACTTTCTTACTGGAAAGCGGCGTGCAGTCCAGAGTGGGTCATTAAGGTTCCTGGCATCTATGCTGAACAGTTTCCGTTTTGGTTGAACCTATTACACAAAGGCATGAGTGAGTTCTTCTATATCCATCAAATCAATGGTTGGGAAGATAACTTCGTGACCTTTCAGACTGAAGTTGAAGACGCGGACCAACTTCATCCCGAAATCGATCAGGCTGTTCATCAGCATCGTATTTTATTTCCGGTTGGTGGAGGCAAAGACTCAGTCGTCAGTAGTGAGTTACTACGACAAACTCAGACGCCAATGACTACTTTTACGATCAATGAGTATCCTCAACAACAGCGAGTAGTGGAAACGTTCTGGCAAACTCAGCCCAATCAAAAAAGTCATATTACGGTGCAGCGTCAGCTCGATCCTCAAATCCTTGACCTCAATGCCCAAGGATACCTCAACGGTCACACCCCATTTAACGCAATGGCTGCTTTCTTAGGCACGTTCGCAGCGTATGTATATGACTACGCTTTCTTTCCCGTATCCAACGAATGGAGCGCCAACGAAGGCAACACTGTTTTTCTTGGTCAGTCTATTAACCATCAATACTCCAAAACGGTAGAGTTTGAAGAACAGTTTCGTTCGTACCAACAGCAGTACTTATCCAAAACAATTGAGTACTTTAGCTATCTTAGGCCACTTCATGAACTCCAGATTGCCTCACTGTTCACTCAGTTCAAACAGTACTGGCTCGTTTTCTTAAGTTGCAACAGAGGACAGAAGACAGGCACTTGGTGCGGTGAGTGCCCGAAGTGCTTATTTGTAGCAGTTTTATTGGCCGGATTTTTAACCGAAACAGAGCTAGATAGTATCTTTAAGAAAGACATTCTCAATAACCAAGAGTTGCGAGATCTTTTAGATCAACTGGCTGGGTTTACTGACGTAAAGTCGCTGGAGTGCGTAGGTACACGCGACGAGACTCGTGCTGCCTTGGCACTGGCGGCCAACCAACTTCAACCGCTTCCAGAGTTGATTCAGTACGGATGGCAAAAAATTCTTGATAGTGGCAAAACCAAAGAGGCTGCGCTCAGCGAAGCTCGCGAACTGCTCGTTCGCTTTGTAGAACACCATTTTATTCCCTCCGAGTTTGTGCCAAGCTTAAAAGACGCCATTGCCGCCCAAAGGAAGCTATGAACAGATTGGCCACCCATCTTGCTGAACGCTATGACGGAAAACGTATCTTAGTTTTGGGCTGGGCGAGAGAAGGCCAAACTACCCATACCTTACTGACCAAAGCATGTCCCACAGCTGAGTTATTTGTTAGCGATGGCAATCAAGATGTCCTGCACGCATGGATGCAGGAAACAAACATTGAACTACGTATCGGTCCCTATCTCCAAGACTTGCAACAGTTTGATGTTATCTTTAAGACCCCTGGCGTTCCGATTCACATCCCAGAACTTCAAGAGTATCTGGCCAGTGGTGGAGTAGTTACTTCCCAATTGGCAGAGTTCTTAAGCGTGTATCGAGATCAAGTAATTGGAATTACCGGCACAAAAGGGAAGAGTACCACTGCTAGTCTGATTGCTCATTTATACGCTACCGCAGGTAAGGAAGTTTTATTAGCTGGCAACATTGGCAAACCAGTTTTTGAAGTTGCCAGTGAGCTAACTCCAACGACAACTATTGTCATTGAGATGTCGAGCTATCAGCTAGAAACAGTCCAGACGAGCCCTCACCTGGCAGTGCTGCTCAATCTTTTTCCTGAGCACTTAAACTACCACCGAACTCTAGAAAACTATCTCCTCGCTAAAGCCAAGATTACTCGCTTCCAAAACAGTAATGACACAGTTATCTACAATCAAGACTCAGCTGAGCTGTCACTCGCCGCTCGAAACAGTCCAGCCCGGAAATTGCCTTTTTCTTATCAAGCTCAACTTCAGTATCCCGAAGTTGTCCAGCAAGTCATGACGATGTTGAATCAACTTGATCTTCCGTCCACCATCAAAAAATGGAACATCTTGCCAGCGCTGCTCGTTACCAGCCTAGAGTTAGATCTCAGTGCTGATCAAATGGTCGACGCACTGAAAGAGTTCCGTACGCTACCACATCGTCTCGAAACGGTTGGTCAGTTTGGAGCAGTAACGTGGATTGACGACACTCTGGCTACTATTCCAGAAGCGACCATCGCCGCTTTAGACTCTCTTCCTAAAGTTGACGTCTTAATGGTAGGTGGCTTTGATCGCGGCATTTCTTATCAAAAGATCATTGACGCTATCCAAACCAAAAAAATTGCGGCCGTTGCCTTTTTCAAGCCATCGGGCCAACTCATTTTTGATGGTATTCGAGCTCAGTATCCAGAAAGTAGCTGGCCAAAAATGCAGCTGGTCGAGTCAATGGAAGAAGCCGTCCGTTTTGCCTATCAACATGCGCCCGAAAACGGAGTAGTCTTACTGTCGCCCTCGTCTCCAAGCTTTGGTCAATTTAAGGACTATGAAGATAAGTCTGCACAGTATCGTTCTTGGATCGAGCAGCTGGCAAATCAAGATTTTTAAGTCCTTGTATGAAACTACGCCGCCCTGCCTTTAGTCTGGAATGGAGCCTTTTTCTCTTGACGTGTATTTTATGCGTCATCGGCATCTTGTTTGTTTTTGAAGCGTCGGTTGCAGAAGCTTTCTCTAGTTTTGGAAACCAGTTTTACTTTGTCAGGGAACAAGTCATCTCTTTTGGAATAGGTCTAGTTGGTTTAGTAGTTGGCACGTTTATTCCGACTTCTTTTTGGAAGAAAATTTCGCCATTGATGTACGCCTTGAGCATTATTTTATTAATCATGGTCTTCATTCCAGGGTTAGGATTTGAGGTCAATGGAGCTCGCAGGTGGATTGGGATTGCTGGCTTTAGCTTTCAACCAGTCGAAGTGGTCAAGTTTGCCATGATTATTTTTTTTGCAAACTGGATGGAACGCCACCAAAAGTTACCACCGTTTCTCTTTTTGACTGGCTTGCCTGTGGCCTTACTCTTCCTTCAACCAGACATGGGTTCAGCCTTAATTGTCATCTCGATCGCTTTTGGGCTGTACTTTTTAGCTGGTGCCCCATGGAAGACTTTCTTTGCTACTGGGGGAGCGGGAGTTGGCTTACTACTGCTCTTAATTTTGACCTCCCCCTACCGGATGCGTCGTCTAACCACTTTTCTAGATCCCGAGTCTGACCCACTAGGTGCTAGTTTTCACATTCGCCAAATTATCATTGCGCTGGGGAACGGAGGCCTGATTGGTCAAGGAATTGGTAACTCGCGGCAAAAGTTCAACTACATTCCTGAAGCAAGTACCGACTCGATCTTTTCAATCGTGGCAGAGGAAGTTGGTTTTTTGGGTTGTTTGGGGATTATCTTGCTGTTCGCCTTATTTCTCAAACTTGCTCATCAAATCTGTCGTAAGACAGAACCAGCTACGTACGACCACTTACTTGCCCATGGCATCTTAATCTGGCTAGGAATGCAGATCGTGCTTAATCTTTCAGCTGTAGTCGCACTCGTTCCATTAACCGGCGTACCACTACCTTTCTTTTCGTTTGGGGGAACTTCTCTGGTGATGGTATTATCCGTGGTAGGAATCTTGATTGGGATCGGCAAGAAACACTCAGGGGGACAGACGTAAGATGAAAGTATTAATTTCAGGTGGGCACCTTACTCCCGCTTTAGCAGTGATTGATTATGCTCGGCAACACTTCCCAGATGATCAGTTTATCTTCGCTGGACGTATTTACTCTCAACCAACTTTGAAACAACGCAGCTGGGAAAAACAGGAAGTCAGCAAACGTGGAGTCACGTTTGTTCCGTTTAACGCCCCCAAGCTTGATGGACAACCAGTCTGGAAGTTACCACTCACGTTCATAGACCTGTTGGCTGCCATTCACCGTAGTCGTCAACTTTTAGCCAAGTACAAGCCAGACCTCTTCTTTAGTTTTGGTGGTTTCCTGGGACTCCCTTTTGCGATTGCCGCCAAAACGATGGGCATTCCTGTTTTAACTCATGAACAGACTCGTACCGGTGGCGTAGCAAATCAGTGGATCTCTAAGTTTGCTACAGCGGTTGCCATTAGCTTTCCCGAATCTGAAAAGTACTTTCCTGCCAAGAAAGTACGCTTCACCGGAAATCCTCTCCGCCAGTCACTCTTTACGGCTAAACCGAAGACACCTGCCTGGCTACCATCTGCTATGCCAACTAAGCCCTTGCTTTACATCACCGGAGGCAACCAAGGCTCACAGTGCATTAATATCTTAGTTCAAGAAGCGCTTCCTAGTCTTTTAGAAGATTGGTGGATTATTCACCAATGTGGTAGCCCTACCAACTTGATGAACTATAAAAAGAGTCTCGAGAAAACGCGCAGTAATCTCCCAATAGCCCAACAGCACCTCTACTTTGTCCGCGAGTGGGTAACAGAAGAAGAGCTGTCTTGGATCTATCAGCATGCCAGCTCAGTATTGACCCGCTCCGGCGCAAATACGGTTAGTGAGCTGATTGCAGTAGGATTACCCGCCCTCTTTATTCCTTTACCGCAAGCACATCATGATGAACAGCGCTTAAATGCCGAGGTGATGGCTGATGCTGGCGCCGGCTTAATTCTGTCTCAGCGCGAGGCTTCTGCCGAGACCCTCATTGATGCTCTCAAAATCATGAAGAAGAAACATAAAGCCTTAAAGCGTCACGCTGTCTCCCTTCAAGAAGCTATCCCAGAAAATCCTACCGCCAAACTGTATGAGTTGGCACAATCTGTAGCCCAAACCTGAAGAAGTAGCGTACACTGTTGTCTATGAAATTAGGCTGGCGGACAGTCTTTCCGTTGTTTCTAGTTATCTTGGTTGTTATCACCATCATGGTGTTTCACCAAACCAAACTCTTCACCGTTCGGACGATCACCTGTCAAACTGACGTCGGCGAGTGTCCTGATTATGTTCAAGCTGAGCTCAACTCTCACCTCGGAAAGTCACTTTTTTTTAGCGACTTTTATGACGTAGGTGAACAGATCACTCGTTTAACTCCTTTTTTGGCTCGATTCGAGTTGAGTAAAGAGTTCCCGGATACGATTCACATTACCTTTTTTTCTGCCGAACCGCGCTATCGCTATGCGGAACCAAGTGGTCAACTCTGGGTAGTAGATGATGCTGGCTATGTTATTCGACTCGCCAACCCTGATGATACTTTTCCAGTCGTTTACGCAAGTGAAGGTATTCAGTTCTTACCTAACACTCGCGAAAAAATTGAGTCAACATTACATGACGAGCTCCTTACCGCTTTTTCTACCTTGGAAGCACAAGGATTACTTGATGCACAGTTCATCTTGCTTTCACCTAGTGAAGCAGCTTTGCAGCTCCCCAACGGCAAGACAGCGTACTTTATGCTTGAAGAAGCGCCACAACAGTTAGCAAAGCTATCCTACTTGCTCAAACACTTCGATTTTAGTACATTCAAAGAAACGATCCCGGAAATCGACTTGAGGTTCAGCCAAGTGATTCTGCGGAACTATTCAAGCAGTGCCTCCGCCGCGGCTGTCATATCACGCTGAATCCCTTTGCAACCAGTACCCCAAGTTTGCTATCCTTAAGACCGTCAAATTATGATAGGGTAAATACAGTATGTTACGACCTAGCCCACTTTGCGTGATCGATCTTGGTACAGATAAGTGCGTCACGTTGATTGGTTCTCAAGACCCAGAAACAAACGCTTTGCAAGTGCTTGGCGTAGCCGCCGTTCCTTCTAAAGGAATGCGCAAAAGTCAGATCGTTGATTTAGAAGACGTCTTAGAAACGATGACCGCTAGTGTGGATGCTGCCGAACGTATGGCAGGGCTCGAAGTAAAATCAGTTACCATCTCCATTTCTGGCGCTAATATCTCTTCACAAAACTCCAAAGGCGTGGTGGCCGTAGCGGCGCCAACGCAAGAGATTACACCTGAAGACGTTGATCGTGTGCTGGAAGCTGCCCGTGCTATTTCTTTGCCTTCAGCCCGTGAGATCGTTCATGTTATCCCACGCGACTTTGCCGTCGACTCACAAACTGGTATCAAAGATCCTGTTGGCATGACAGGAGTGCGGTTGGAAGCAGAAGCTCACATCATTACCGGCCAAAGTCCAGCCTTGCGCAACTTGGCCAAGATCGTCCAAGATCTCGGCCTACAGCTTGATGGCTTTGTTTTTTCCGGCTTAGCCGCCGCCGAAGTCATGCTCTCAGAAACAGAGAAAGAGCTGGGAGTAGTCTTAGTAGATATTGGGGCTGGCTCGACATCTGTTTGTGCCTATGTAGAAGGAGCTCTTCAGTACTCTGGTGTTCTACCAATTGGCGCTCGTCACATTACTCAAGATATCGCCCTAGGATGTCGGATGAGCTTGGACAGTGCAGAGAAGCTCAAGATCGCTTTGGCACAAGACCCACTCTTCAACCTCAAACCTCGACCTGGCGAGTCCAAAGAAGAGTTTCGCAAACGTCAAAAACAAGAAGATGAGCTGGATCTACAAAAGCTAGGCATCTACGAACAGACTGAGCCGTTATCCAAACGCACCATCGTTGAAGGCATCATGCTGCCACGAATGAAAGAGATGTTCAGTTTGATTTTGGCCGAGCTACAAAAACATCACTTAGTGGCTGGTGTTCCCGCCGGGGTGGTTCTATCAGGCGGTGGAGCAGAGACAGTGGGAATTGTTGAAGTTGCCAAGCGCACACTCAACTTGCCGGCTCGTGTAGGTAAGCCAACAGAACTGCGCGGTTTAGTCGATGATATTCAAAAACCCTCCTATGCCACCAGCATCGGGCTGCTCATTTACGCGGCGAAGCGTTCAACAGGTAAGCCAGCTGCTCAGTCGATGCCAATTGGAGAGTACTTCAAAAAAATCAATGTACAGGATCTTGGCAACCAGGTTGTTAAACTAGTCAAGTCTTTCCTCCCTTGAGGTACCGCCGAGTGTTGCGAAAGGTGACAGAGGTGGTAGACTACAGGCCACAGAAGTCGTAAAGGAGTGCAATGGGTTTGGTCAAACCGACAAATACCACGTTCGCTAAAATTAAAGTAGTTGGCGTGGGTGGCGGCGGCGGCAACGCAGTCAACTCCATGATCAGCTCCAACCAGATTCAGGGAGTGGAGTTCATCACGATTAACACTGATGCACAAGCCCTTTTATCTTCCCAAGCAGATACTAAAGTTCAGATTGGCAGTAACTTCACTAAAGGTTTAGGCTCAGGTGCCGATCCCGAAGTCGGTCGCACGGCTGCCGAAGAGAGTAGAGAGAAACTAAAAGATCTCCTCTATGACTCTGACATGGTCTTTATTACAGCCGGTATGGGTGGTGGTACGGGAACCGGTGCTTCACCAATCGTAGCCGAAATTGCTAAAGAATCTGGTGCTTTAACGGTGGCCGTCGTCACCAAACCATTCTCCTTTGAAGGCATTCGTCGGATGCAGTCTGCCGAAGAGGGCATCGAGCTACTTAAAGATAACGTCGATACTTTAATCGTCATTCCTAACCAACGCTTGATGGATGTCGTCGATAAAAAAATGACTTTAATCGACGCGTTCCGCTTGGCTGATAACGTTCTTGGTCAAGGTGTCCAAGGTATCTCTGACTTAATCACTATTCCAGGGTTAATTAATGTCGACTTCGCTGACGTCAAAACTATCATGGCCGACTCAGGCTCTGCCTTGATGGGTATTGGCCAAGCCAGCGGTGAGAACCGGGCTGCTACAGCTGCTAGAATGGCTATCTCTTCACCACTCTTAGAAGTTTCCATCGATGGTGCTCGCGGAATTCTCTACAACATCACCGGTGGCAATGACATGTCGATGAGCGAAGTCTCGGATGCGTCGGCTATTATTGCGGCCGCTGCCGCCCCAGATGCCAACGTCATCTTCGGTGCGACTATTGACGAGAACATGGGCTCAACGATCAAGATCAGCGTTATCGCGACTGGATTCGATGAGAAACAGCTTGGATATGCATCAAGCACAAGACCGTACTTTGGAGCGTTTTCGCGTGAGTCAGCTACGCGTCTAGCCAAAGATCGCCCAGCCCCCACTGAATCTACACCACCAACGCCCACAAAGATCGATCGAGCCCCAACCTCTTTCACTCAGCCCCAGACCACTTCACAGATTAGTGGTGCTGACCAACCTAAACCATCACTTTTTTCAGGTGGATTTGGGAGCAGCCCTGCGACACCACCTTCACAACCACAATCTCCGACCACAGATGATACTGGCACCACACCGTTACCAGTCTCACAGGTGGGAGGCGCCAATGAGTTTGAGGATGAGTTCGACATACCAGCCTTTTTGCGAAATAAAAAATAAAGGCTGCTTGCCTGCATGAATAGTGAACCAAACATTGGACCATTCTTTATTTTGATTACTTTTCTGTTTGTTTTGTGTGCCGTTGTAGCATCGTACTGTGTGTTAAATGGCTTTTACCTTTCCGTTAACCCATCTCCACGCAAGTTGGTTGTATTTTTAGTAAAAAAATGGCTAACCATCTTGATCGCCTTTATTCCAATCGTGTTTATCTTTTGGTTCACCGCCAGTCATGCTGCGGTCTACTGCAGAGTGAAACGAGAAAGCCACGAAACAGATACCGGCTACTACTTCCACCGAATGAGCTTATTTCTTCCTGCCTGTGGTACGGTGGGAACTTGGTCATACGGCAAACAACCACCAAAGTCTGTTCCTGGTTTAACTCTTGGCACCACCAAAGAACACGTCGTTCTGCACTCAGGTTTGGCAGCTTATCTCCTTGGACTGTGTTTCGTAATTGCCTGGGTAGGAACGTACATGATCGAGGAAAAGAGAGAAGCCCGACGCAAAAATTCCAATTGAGATTCTATTTATCTGGACTGATCAGTCTAAGTTTTACTCGAGTATATTTAGCAGTCACCGATGTTGATTGATAGTTTTTGATATAGATAGATAGAGATAAGTCTGCCGCAACTCCTTGAAAGTCGTACTGTCAAAATCAATGAAAGGCAGTAAAATAGACGTACAGATCGCACAGCCGCTTGAGTGTAGCCATCACTACACGAGGCGAAAAGAGAACCGATAGCTAACTATCTTAGTAAATTTTTCCGGGTAAGCCCGTAACAGCTGGAAGTAAGCACACCAGGTTGGTACCTTTCTGCCAAGAAGCCTGATCATCGTTCAGAATATTTCTGAATTGTGATCAGGTTTTTTTATGGAATCTGGCGGCTAACCGCCAAAAGGAAAGATGTCAAAAACAGCACGCAACCTCGACTTTGCTAAAACTCCTAACTTCCCACAACTGGAAGAAGAGATCGCAAACTATTGGGATGCCGATAATACGTTTCGTAAATCCGTAGAGCAACGTCCTGCTGATAAAGCGTACGTATTCTATGACGGACCTCCATTCGCAACTGGTCTACCACACTACGGTCACATCTTGGCCTCTACTACTAAAGATGTCATTCCTCGTTACTGGACCATGAAAGGTTACCGCGTCGAACGCGTCTGGGGCTGGGACTGTCATGGTTTGCCAATCGAGAACATGATCGAAGGCGAGCTAGAGCTCAAAGGTGGCAAAAAAGGGATCGAAAAGTTTGGCATTGCTAACTTCAACGCTGCCTGCCGCGCAGCAATCTTGCGCTTTGATAAAGATTGGGAAGTGATCATCCGCCGCATCGGTCGTTGGGTCGACTTCAAAAACTCCTATAAAACCATGGATAAAAATTACATGGAATCAGTCTGGTGGGGTTTCTCCAAATTGTGCGAAAACGATCACGTCTACCAAGGACGCAAAGTGGTACTGTACTGTCCTCGCTGTGCCACTCCGCTGTCCAACTTTGAGATTGCGATGGACAACTCATACAAAGATGTCGAAGACAACTCTGTCTATGTCAAGTTTAAACGCAAAGATACCAATGACGAGTTCTTTTTAGCATGGACGACGACACCCTGGACGCTTCCGGGGAACGTAGGCTTAGCAGTCTTACCTGACGCGGAGTACTCCTTGTTTACAGTTGGTAATGAAAAGTACTGGGTTGCGAAAGAAAAAGTCGCTGAGCTGGCAAAGATGCAGCAGATTCATCATCCCGAAGTACTCAAAACCGTGAAGGGGAGTGAGCTGGACGGCTTAGAGTACGAACCACTATTTACGTACATGCCGCTAGATGGCAAAAAAGCTCACTATGTCATGACCGCCGACTTTGTCAGCTTGGAAGACGGTACTGGAATCGTGCACACTGCGGCAATCTATGGTGAAGATGACTACGCCCTGGCGCAAAAGAAAGAGTTACCATGCGTTCCGACTTTAGATGACGAAGGTAAGTTTTTTGAGTTCGTCACCCCAGTGGCTGGCATGTTTTACAAAAAGGCAGAACAGATCCTGATAGATGACTTAGCGCACCGCGGCTTAGTGTACAAAGCAGAGAAGTACACTCACTCGTACCCTTTCTGTTATCGATGTGGCACACCGCTGTACTACAACGCCGTGCCAGCCTGGTTTATTAACGTTCAACAGCTCAAGCAACGACTGATCGAAACGAACCAAGATATCAACTGGTTCCCTGATTACTTAAAGCACGGTCGTTTTGGCAAAGGACTAGAGACCGCTCCTGACTGGAACATCTCTCGCTCTCGCTATTGGGGAACCCCAATGCCAGTCTGGCAAGCACCTACCGAAAAAGGAAAGCTCTCTTCAACCTACCGAGTGATCGGCTCGCTGGCAGAGTTGAAGAAGTGGGCAGTCGATCCTAGCCAGGTGGACGCTTTAACAGACATTCACCGTGAGTTTCTCGATGATATTGAAGTCTGGGTGGACGATGCTAAGACAGTGAAAGGTAAACGCATTTTTGAAGTCTTTGACTGTTGGGTAGAGAGTGGCAGCATGCCGTTTGCAGCGGTTCACTATCCATTTGAAAACAAAGAGTGGTTTGATAAAAACTATCCTGCTCAATTTATCTCTGAGTACATCGCCCAAACGCGAGCTTGGTTCTACTGTATGCATGTACTGTCAGTGGGCATGTTCGATGCGCCGGCTTTCCAGAATGCCTTAACTACCGGCACCATCTTAGCCGAAGACGGCGCCAAGATGAGTAAGTCCAAGAAGAACTATCCTGACCCGATGCTGTTGATCAATAAGTATGGCGTTGACAGTTTACGTTTGTACTTAATGAGCTCGGTGGTAATGAAAGGCGATAACCTTAACTTTAGTGAAAAGGACGTCAACGAGCTGCGCAAGAAAGTATTCGTGATTTGGTGGAACGTGTTTGGTTTTTACCAAACCTTTGTCGCTCCCCAACTCGAAAAAGCAGGCGTCTCTATTGCAGAACTTCCTAAAAATGCTGACCACGTCATGGATCGCTGGATGATTTCTAGATTGCAGTCCGTGGTTGAACGGGTAACTACTGATATGGATAACTATGACGTCGTCCGTAGTAGCCGTACTTTAATGGAGTTCGTTGATGAACTCTCAACTTGGTACTTACGACAAAGCCGAGAACGACTGAAGGAAACCGATGCCAACGGCTTGCAAGCTGGTCAGGTTTTTGGTTACGTTCTCGCCACACTGGCCAAGTTATTTGCACCATTAACTCCATTCTTTAGCGAGCTGACTTATCAAGAGCTGTTTGGCGATCAAGAGTCTGTTCACCTCACTGCCTGGCCAACATTGCCAGACTCACTCCGAGATGAGCAGCTGGAAAAAGACATGGCTGTCGCTCGACAAGTCGTAGAGGCCGCCCATGCGCAACGCAAAGAGAAGTCAATCAAGGTTAGACAGCCACTGGCTAGCGTTACCGTCACTTCACCTCAAACCGAACTCCAATCTTCAGTTCAAGACGTTGTCTTAGCCGAAATCAATGTCAAAACGATGCAGTGGCAGAAAGCTGAACAGTTTGCAGTCGAGCTGGATACACAGCTGACACCTGAACTGGAAGTAGAAGGTAAAGCTCGCGAGCTGATGCGCTCCATTCAACAACTACGCAAAGAAGCTGGCGTCAATGTGATGGACTTTGTCACCGTGGAAGCACCGGAATGGCCAGTAGAGTGGGAAGACCGAATCAAACAGAAAACCAAACTTCACGCTCTTGTCAAAGGACCCACCCTCCGAGTACGCTTGGAGTCATGACCAAACGTTGGTTGTTACCTGGGACGTTGTTCTTTTTAGCGCTGAGTAGCATCTTAATTCTGCGCAGCGTTGCTCCGTTGTTGTTACAACGTCAACTCTTATTCTTTGCTCTGGGCACCGGAATCTTCTGGCTAACTTCACGCATCTCTTTTGAGCGTTGGCAAAGCTTAGCTTGGTACTTGTATGGACTACTTGTGGGTAGCCTAGCTCTGACTCAACTGATTGCCACTGTTACGCGGGGCACCAAAAGCTGGATTGAGTTAGGTCCGTTTCATGCCCAACCTTCTCAGCTAGCAGTTGCTATTTCCGGTTTAACGATTGGTCGTTATCTTGAGCGCCATAAACAGCTTGGACTCAAAGAGTACGTTATCTTAATCCTCCTTATTGCAGCACCCGCTCTGTTCATCTTTACCGAACCTGATCTAGGAACAACTGCAATTTATGCACTCTCGCTATTACCAGCGTTGTCCTTAAGTAAAGTCCCCAAACTATACCTAGCCTGGACTCTCACCTTGGGAATCGTCGTGGTTGCCCTCAGCTGGATGTTTCTCTTAAAACCTTATCAACGCCAACGCATTACCAGCTTTATCTCCAGTGATGAGCACACCCAAACAGCGAGTTATAACGCTATTCAGTCGGTGATCGCCGTAGGCTCTGGCGGGGCAACGGGACGCGGGTTGGGACAGGGAACTCAATCACAACTGCGTTTTCTCCCCGAGCGACAGACTGACTTTGTCTTTGCCTCTTTTGCCGAGGAAACTGGCTTTTTAGGCGGTGCTCTGTTAATTAGCCTCTATGCTGTTTTGGTCGGGATCTGTCTGTCGGCAGCCGCCCAGTTGAACAGTTTATCGATGAAGGTATTCACGCTCATTACAGCTGTCATGTTTCTAGCTCAAGTGGGAGTGAATATTGGCATGAATATTGGACTAGTACCCATCACCGGTATCACTTTACCCTTTGTTTCCTATGGGGGGAGCTCGATCCTAGCCCTTTCTTTTCACTTAGGAATCGTCCAAAGTACCTTTATGCAGTTTTCGGTCAAAGAAAAACTGTTTATACGGTAACTCGACAAGGCGTGATATAATGTCTTTTCTCAAGAAATAGGAGTTGTATGAAGTACGCTGTAATTCAGATCGCAGGCAAGCAATATCGAGTAGAAGCCGGTCAAGAACTAACAATTAATCAAGTTGACGCTGAGGAAGGTAAGAACATTACCGTTTCCGACGTTTTATTGACAGTTGATGGAGACAACGTCTCAGTCGGCGCCCCTTTAGTGAAAGGTGCCACTGTTACGCTCAAGGTAAAGTCTCATGGCCGTGGTGACAAGATTCGTGTCGCCAAGTACAAGGCTAAATCCCGCTACCGCAAAGTCTTCGGTCACCGACAGCAAGAAACGACCGTCGAGGTTGTTTCGATTGGGTAAGCATGGATACATTTCTCTTCCTGTTAGGCAGAACACCAGAACTCTCGGTGAGAGAGCTTGTGTCGTGCCAACTAGAGGGCAAGCTCCTTCGCGACCAAATCTACCAAGTCGAGCGTGATGCCGCCGATGAGGCTGCTTTAATTGAGCAGTTTCAACAGCTCGGTGGCAGCTTAAAGTTACTCAAAGTTGTTGGTCAGTTTACTGACCTAGCAGAAGAAGACCTGTCTAAGTATGTAACCGCCTACCTGGCTCAGTTTGACCGTCCCACCTTCGCCGTAGGTGAGCTTTTCCGCGAGACCTTTCCTAAGATTCAACTGACGGACATCAAACAGGCGCTCAAAGAACAAGGCATCAGCTCTCGTTTTATCGATGCCCCTCGGGAAGGGCTGTCAGCTGCTGTCTTACTTCACCAAGAAGTAGAGGAGTTGATCGTCATTCGTGTGAGTGAGTCACAAACTCTTTTTGCTAAAACACTCGCAGTCCAAGATATCGATGACTGGACGCGTCGTGACCGTGAAAAACCTTATGCTGATCGTAAAAAAGGCATGCTCCCTCCCAAAGTCGCTCGAATGATGGTCAATATTGGCCTTGGAGAGCTCAATAAAGTCAGTGATACTGCCCCAGTTGTATATGATCCGTTCTGTGGTTCGGGAACAGTCTTGATGGAGGCTGCTTGCTTGGGTGCAACTGTGATCGGTTCTGATCTTGATCAAAACTCAGTCGCTGGCTCGACTACCAATATGGAGTGGTTAGCTGATACCTACCAGATGGATGTTGACTCGACGATCTTTCAAGCTGACGTGACACACGTCCACGCTGACCAACTTGACCAAGCTCCAAACTTGATTATTACTGAGCCGTTCTTGGGTAAACAGAAGCCAACTCCTCATCAACTGCCCAACGTTTTCCGGGGCATGGAGAAGTTATATCTGGGTGCTTTTCGTCAGTGGCGACATCTCTTGGCAGATAACTCGATCATTGTCATCATCTTTCCGCTTTCTCAGGATGGCAAAAACAACTATTCCCTCGAGAGTATCATTGACAAGATCGCAACTCTTGGCTATACTGCAACATCTGAACCTTGTCTGTATCATCGCCCTCAAGCTGTGATTCAGCGTCAAATCTGGACATTCAAGTTTAAGAAACCGTAGGAGAAGCGAGTCATCGCAACAGAAATATGTCACACGTCAAAGCCGGTGGAGCCGTCCGCCAACATCACCAACGACCTGGCAAACGCCTTGGTTTAAAGAAGTTCGGTGGCCAAAAAGTCATTACCGGTAACATTATCTTGCGTCAACGTGGCTTGCGCTACAAACCTGGTAAAGGTGTAGGCGTTGGTCGTGATCACACCATCTTTGCCATGGTCGACGGCGTCGTACAGTTCGGCAAGCGCTTAGGTAAAACCGTCGTTAACGTCGTCAGCGCTTAACCTTTCGCTCGGAATAGTTTCTTTTCACGAAGTTTTCACACTTCACTGTTTTCGTTTGTGATGCTGTATGGTATACATGTGGTATGGCAACAGCACATCCTACATCCCTTCCCTTAAACCAGCTTCAACCTAACCCACTTCAGCCCCGTGGCAAGATGAACAAAGACGAGCTCCAAGAGTTAGTCAGTTCTGTCAAAACGTACGGCGTGCTGGAACCAATCGTCGTAGCACATACCCCAGCGGGTTATCAGATTATTGCTGGTGAACGCCGATGGCGAGCAGCCAAACTGGCTGGCTTAAAAGAAGTTCCAGTAGTAGTAAAGGTTACGACTCCCCGAGGAATGCTAGAAATGGCCGTGATTGAAAACGTGCAGCGCGTAGACCTGTCACCAATTGAACGAGCTCAGGCATTTCAACAGTTGCTCCGCGACTTCAAGTTCAGCCACCAACAGATTGCTGACAAGATTGGTAAATCAATTGCGTACGTCAGCAACTCTTTACGCTTACTCAACTTACCCGATGCGATTAAAGATGGTTTAGCAGGTGGATTGATCAGTGAAGGTCATGCTCGGGCGTTGGCCAGTATCGAGAATGAGCGGCACATGATTGAGTGCTACAAGCAGATTCTGAAAGAGGGCGCTTCAGTGCGCCGCGCCGAAGAGTTGGTCCGTCGTTTCAAACAGGTCAGTGGCCAAACTCCCAATGCTGAAGCGACTGAAGTCGGTCGTGTGGCCCTTCATAATACAGAGATTGATACCTGGCAGAACAAGCTGCAAGATGTCTTTAAAGAAGATACGAAGGTCAAGTTGGTTATCTCTCATCGTCAAACCAAACTCACCCTCGTCTTCAAAGGTACTCCTGAAGAGACTAAAGACGAGATCATGAAGGTCATGGAGTTAACTAAAAAGAAGTAAGGTTGAACGTCGTGACTACGACGAACCTCAAACCTCAGTACTCATCTTCCACTTAAAATGGATAGGTTGAGTGGGGAATCATCCCGGCAACGTTGAGTGGCCAGTAACGGAAAAGCGCTTTTCCAACAATATCGTTTTTGGTAATTGGACCCCAAGCTCGTGAGTCACTAGAGTAGGGGCGGTTGTCACCCACCACGAAGTACTCATTTGCTCCTAAAAAGATGGACTTCTCTTTGGTCGCATTACCAGGTAAGGTTTCGTACTCAGCGGGAATATACGGCTCTTCCAATTGCTGACCATTCACCCAAATAGCGTTGTCGTGTACTTCAATTGTCTCCCCAGGCAATCCGAGAACGCGTTTAATGAAGTCACAGCCAGTCCCTTTAGGACAGTTGGCCGCTTCAGGCGCATGGAAAACAACGATGTCGCCACGTTTAGAATTATTTACTCGATAAGAAACTTTATCAGACAGAACAAACTCACCACTTTGGAAGTTGGGAACCATCGACTGACCATTTACTTGATGTGGTGAAGCTACAAATAGGTATACAATGAGAAAGATCGACAGGGCGATAACGACCGTTTCAATGATATCAAGGAAGAACCCACCTAGTACTTGTAAAACTTTCTCCATATCCGAGAATTATGCTGTGTCTTTGACAAAGATTCAATGAGAAGACCGCAGAGAAGAGTGTATGGGTTATACAAAACATGCCATTCAAGGCGCCGGTTGGAATGGGGCACTTCAAGTTGCCACGACGGTGTTGGCCGCCCTAAAAATTGCCATTCTGGCCCGTATTTTATCGCCCAATGATTTTGGTTTGTTTGCTTTGGTAGCGGTTGCTATTGGAATCGTAGAGTCTTTGACTGAAACAGGGATTAATCAAACTATTATTCAGTCCAAAAAGAGTTTGAGCTACTTTATTGATACAGCTTGGGTTATCTCTATTATCCGCGGACTACTCATTAGCATCATTATGATCCTAATGGGCTTTGCCATGCGCTATATCTATGACTCACCGCAGCTGTTTGTCTTAGTAGGTGTTTCTTCACTTATTCCTTTGATTAAAGGATTTATTAACCCGGCGATCGTCTCCCTGCAAAGAGATCTACGCTTTTTCCGCGACTCTGTCTTTAAGCTCCTGCGTTTAATTGTGGAAGTGGGAAGTACCATCTTTTTAGCCTTAATTTTGCAGTCCGTGTTCGCACTCGTTTACGGGCTCATCGTCAGTGCAGTATTTGAAGTAGTGCTGACTTTTGTGATGTTCCGCGAAAGACCAAAACTAATCTACTTACGTTCGAGAGCGCAAGAGATCTTCGATAATATGCGAGGTTTAAACTTGATGGCTATTCTCAGTTACGTTGCGGAAAATATTGATAGCTTGATCGTTGGGAAAGTAGTAGGGACGAGTGCCTTGGGTATCTACCAAAATACCTATGGCTTTACACACAAACTCAACTTGCAGCTCTCAAAATCTGTCCAACACAGTACCTTCCCCGTTTACACTCGAATTCATCAAGATCTGCAACGACTGCGACGAGCATACCTGCGCACACTTGGTTTTTCGATCACAGCCTTCATTCTGATCGCCATCCCATTCTTCCTTTTTCCTCGCTTAACTATCTTGATCCTCTTAGGAGAAAACTGGTTAGAGGCAGTTCCTTTGATGAGACCACTTTTATTGGCTGGAATTGTCCAAAGTGTCGTAAGTATCTCTTCTGCATTATTGGTAGCCCGAAGAGAGTACTTCTGGCTCAACACTAACTTAGTAATAACTACGCTAAGCATGACTGTGCTGGTTATTCTATTGGGTTCACAGTTTGGTTTAATTGGAGTGGTCTTTGGCGTACTACTCGCTCGACTACTGGCGTTACCCGCTGTCCTGTTAGGGGTATACCGTACTTTGCAACACTCTCTGTCTGTGCGAAAGTGGAGACCATGAGTGAACTATTATCCGTTTCCGTTTTAATCTTGGCAGATCATCACAGTCAGAAGTTGGAAAGAGCCGTCAGTAGTGCTGCTTGGGCTCAGGAAGTTGTTATTGGCTGGACCGCTAGTGAAAAAGCTTCCTCTGATGTTCTACAAAACTTGCGACAGATCGTTCCATCACTCCGAGTCGTTCATCTTCCTGGAGAGATTACTGACTTTGCTGCCACAAGGAATAAACTTCAACTCGCAGCTACTCAAGACTGGGTCTTCTGGCTAGATAGTGATGAAGTCATTCAATCCGAAAGTATTCGTTGCATCGAACAGGTCTGCCACTCTGACAGCTACGGCGGCGCGTATATCCGCCGACAAGATGTTTTTCAGGGTAGAGTACTTCAGTGGGGAGAGGTAAGAAATGTTCGCATTTTGCGACTGTTTCACAAGTCAGCGGGAATGTTTGTTCGACCCGTCCATGAAGTTGCCATTGTAGAAGGGGAGATTGCTGACCCAGGAATTATCGTGGAACACTTTGCCCATGACTCCGTAGCCTCATTTATAGCTAAGGTTAACCGTTACGCCCAAATAGAGGCAAAGCTTCGCTACGAGCAGGGCAGGAGAACTAGCACTGGTGAACTTATAGCATGGCCAACAGGGAAGTTTCTGCAAAATGTCTTCTTTCGTTTTGCTTTCCTAGATGGCTGGCGGGGAGTAGCATACGCCTTAATCATGAGTATTCACTCTCTAGCCGTCAGAGCAAACCTGATGGAGTTAATGCAGACCAATGCACAAACAGATAACGACAATTAACTGGCCTTTTATCGGACAGTGGCTGCTGTTTGGTTTTTTCTGTGTCTTAAGTCTTGGCCAACTTCAGCGAATAGAGTACGGGACTTTTCCAGCATTTTACTTTCATGATCTGCTCATCGCTCTGCTGGTACTGTGGAGCTTGACTCAGCGAGCGTTTCGCCAGTCTCTAATCCACTTTTTACAGCGTTTTCCTACGCTAGCCTGGCTAAGCTGTGCATGGGTGGGTGGGGGTCTTATTTTCGCCTTCGTCACGGGCAGCTCTATCGTTTACCCGCTCTTAACACTAGCTCGCTTATGTTTATATCTCTTGGCCGCCCGCGCATTGTTTGGACAAATTACATCAGGTCACCTCTCCAGGCGCTGGCTCAGTTACTGCCTGCTTTTTTTCTTTTTTGCCATTTTCTACTTCGGAGTACTACAGTACGTGTTCTTACCGGACACTCGATTTTTGTTCTTCATGGGCTGGGATGATCATCTGCATCGTTTGATCTCCACCATCTTTGATCCGGGCTTCACCGGTCTGCTCCTCTGTTTTGGTTATTTGTTCACTCAAGAGAGAGAGTTGTTTCATAAAGTGCAACGTCCACAACTTCGTCATCTTTTCACCCGTCTCTTTTCCTTACTTTTTCTCCTTGGAGTTTTGTTTACGTACTCCCGTGCTAGCTACCTGGCTTTTAGCTTGATCTCCATTCTGTTGAGCTTTACCTACTTCAAACGTAAAGATGCAAAACGTGCCTTCCAGTATCTCTTCTTTTTGCTTTTCTTTATCTGCGCCGTATTTCTTCTTCCCCGACCCGGTGGAGAGGGAGTCAGGCTGGAACGTACTTCTACCATTACGGCCCGTACTTCTAGCATCGAGATAGCATTAGAAAGCATGAACTCGCCACTAAAAGCTGTCCTCGGGCAAGGCATTCTCATCTCGCCACGGACTCAAACTCTCTCTGTCTATACGGGTGGACTTAGTCATGCCCAGATCCCAGATAATTGGTTGGTGATGACGCTGATTGGAACAGGTGTCATCGGGACCGGACTGTTGGTGTACTGGCTAGTTAAACTGCTTTTGTGGTCTTACCGAACCACCGAGTTGTGGTGGATAGCGTTAGCGGCAACACTGCTTCATGGCATGTTCAATGCCAGCCTGACATATCCCTTTGTTTGGATTGTGCTGCTAAGTTGGGGAGTGCTTACTCTTGGAAAGAAACAGTAACTACTTTTTCGGCTTCGTTACCTGCCAAGTCAATTACTTTAAATGACAAGCTATTCGACCCATTCTCTAAACGATGAGAGCTAGAAAAAGTTCCATCTGCTTGAGTAAAGATTAAGCGATCATTTAAGTAGACTCGAGAGCCTGGCTTGGTCTTACCCTTAACCGTGAAGTTTTGATTTGCCTTACCTTGAATAGATTGATTCTCCGTTGGCTCAGTAATCTCCACTTCTGGTTTTTGATTATCAAAAATTGTCAAAAACTCACGACTTAACTCGGACTCTAATTCGCCATTTTTGGCATAGGCAGCAATTCTATTCTCACCCTGTTCAAGCTGTAACTCTGTACTGAAGTTACCCGAATCATCAGCTTCAACTACTTTTTCTTCAGCACCATTCATAATGATGTAGACCTGAGCTTTAGGAGTAGTAAACCCATTGATCTGCAGCGACGCACTAGATGTAGCTGCGACTGGAGCAGAAAACTGGGGAACCTGTGGAGGCAAGCTATCTTCGGCCACTTCAGGGATATCTGACATTCCACCAATAAAGCGAATAATGCCGGGAATAATCACCAAGATACTCAGAATCATCAAAATGACACCCGCTAAACCAAAGAGAAGTGTTTGGCGAAGCGCCACTTTCTCTTCGTGTTTGACTCGGCGAGAAGTAGTCAAACGAGTAGCACGTTGATATTGGGAGGTATGTTCTGTCATAGATGTGAGCCAGAAGCGGGACTCGAACCCGCGACTTGCGGTTTACGATACCGCTACTCTACCAACTGAGTTATTCTGGCAGTAGTAGAGGATTATACCAAGTTTATCAGACGAGAGAGCAGATTTCAGGTGAAGAACAAGCGAAGAGGTGATATCATCCAGCCATTCCTGATGAAAACGCCAGAAAACAAAGGTTTGTCAGCTTTTTTCTCCCCACACTTGATTAAATCTCGATTTATTCAACGAGTCATTGGGTTTGTCATAGCCTTCGTAGCCATTTCTGGTATCAGCGGCTCCTGGTTGATTAGTACCAACCGCTTACTATTCGAGTTTCACTTTGATATCTACGGGAGCGCCGGCAAAGCTATCTTATTTGGGGTAGTAGTCTTTTTTCTTTTAACCCGTGATCGTATTACTCAGCTGGACATCTCAGCATGGAAACCGACGAACTTTATCTTCTGTGGCCTATCATTAATTAGTCTGGGCCTTTTTTTCTTTGGGGCCTCACAGCTTCTTCAATACCAAGCTGCCGCCCAAGTACCTCTCCTGACGATCTTTACGCATAGCATGCTTTGGTTGTCTGGACTTTCTATAACCATTGGTATCTTTGGAACTGAGTTCATTCGTCAGCTATGGCAAAAATGTCGAAGTGAGCTGCTCGTTACAGCTGGACTATCAACAATTTTTTACTTCTTGTTTGGCTTTATTTTTCAACTCTGGCCATACCTAAGTAAGATTGTGTTGTGGGCAGTACTTGGCCTACTCCAGCTTACAGAGCCGAATGTAAAGGTGGTTCCACCTTTAACCTTACAGTTACCAGAATTTGCAATAACGATCGGCGAGTATTGTTCTGGGATTGAGTCACTGTTCTTAATAACAACACTTTATTTACTTATCGGATGTCTCGAATGGAGGAGACTACGAAAAATAGCCTTTCTGTTGCATTACTTCCCATTGATTATTGGGATGTTTGGCCTTAATATCGTCAGAGTATACGTAATTATTCAAGCAGGAGTGCTCTTTAATCCAGAAATTGCCGCCAAGTTATTTCACACATATCTTGGCATGATTCTGTTTATGGTGTACTTCTTTTTATTCTGGACATGGTCTGCCCCCAATGTCATACAAAAGCCTAAACCAACAGGCGAGGAGACAATATGAAGGCAAGTCAAGTCGTTAAAGGAATCGCAGTCGGCGCCGCCGCTGTGTTAATGAGTGCCACTCAGGCATTCGCTCAAGTTCCAATCATTGCCCAAACTTGGGTCAGTGGAACCGTTTATAGCCAGTCTGGCACTCCAGTCAATGGTGGAACAACCTCAGTGAACTGTGGCGGGATCGTCAAGACAGCTGCAATTAATGCAGATGGCTCATACGCCGTCAGCTTTACTCAAGAAGAGTGTAGTGCTGGCGACACCGCTTCCGCAACAGCCAACACTAGCGAAGGTAGTGGCTCTAACTCCGCACCAGTCGAAAACACTTCTGTGAACGGCCCAATCGTTGACCTCGATGTGGCAGTGATCGACATCACAGTTCCAGAGTTTGGCGTTATTGGTGGCGCACTAACCGGCCTCGCTTCTGTCGGTGGTTACTTAGTGATGAAAGCAAAACATCGCATTTAACTTTAAAAAAGAATAAGAAGAAGCCAGAGTGAAAGCTCTGGCTTTTTTAGTGATAAAATAGCTTTTGTACAATCCCACGTTTTTCATGTCTATTTCTACGAAAATCACCCGGATGGTTTTGCTTGATGCTCTTCGAGTTATTGCCATTGCACTTGTAATTTTTACTCATATCGCCCAGTCCATCTCTAGTCCATTTGGCAGTTTCTTCGGCTTGAAAGATTTCTACTTCGTATCATTGGGAGGAGTTGCGGTCACACTTTTTATTTTTCTTTCAGGATTCGTCTTAGAACTTAACTACGGTCAAAAAAAATATAAGTATCAAGAATTCGTTCAAAAAAGATTAAGTTATATTTATCCTATTTATTGGATTAGTTTGATTTTTTCTATAATAATTACCTGTGTCTTAAAAGGACAACAGTCACTCATCTCTACCGTCCAGAGCCCCATTCTTATCTTCCAAGCAGTTACGGGAACATATGCTTTCTTTGGAAATTGGAGTGGACCCTTTATTGGTTCAAGTTGGTTTATTGGCTTAATTGTTATTCTTTATCTACTTTTTCCATTTTTTTCAAAAGTAAGCAAAACACGCGCGAATCTACTTCTCGTAATTACATTGATCATTAGTATTCTTTCTAGAATAATTTTAGGAAAGCATTTTTTAGAGCTTAATCGTGCATTAGATTGGTTTCCATTATCTAGACTCTTCGAGTTCTATCTTGGGATGTATGCCTCACAACAAGATTGGTTTCTGTCTAAACTAGATCGATTAAATACTTTTAAACACGCTTCTGTTCTTCATTTTCTGGCCGAGCTATCTTTTCCAGCCTTCCTCATTCACTTTCCATTACTCACTTTTTTTGAAATGACATATAGATCATTAGGCTTTTTCTTAGCTCTTACTTTTTACCTTTCGCTTACCCTGAGCCTTAGTTACATTATTTTGCTGTTATATAAAAAATTATTCATACATAAACAAGTACAGTTACCATCATGAACTTCATTCAACAAAAAATTGATCTAATAAAAAACAATTCGTTTTATCAGAAGTACTATGCAGATGAGCTTCATCGAAACTCTTTTTTTCTGATGGGAAGCACTGGTGTGATGGCTGTTGTGGGTTTTCTCTTTTGGATTATTGCTTCTAGATTTTATTCTCCCGCCGCTATTGGAATTGGGGGAAGCTTTGTTTCACTTACAAACTTACTTCAAGGTATTGCTTCCCTTGGTTTACCTATTACCCTCATTCGTTTCCTTCCAAGATCACAAAAACCTGATTTAAAAATTAGCTCCGCTATAACAATTACTGGTTTCTCATCATTAATAATCAGCATTTTGTTTTACTTTATTTCTAAAGCTTGGTTACCCGAAATTCATACTCTTATTAGTAACCCAGTAATGTGGTCAGTCTTTGCAATTTGTGTCATTCTAGGAACCTGGCAACAGATCGAAAATAGTATTTTTATAGCTTACAATCGCGCACATTGGATCTTTATTGAAAGCATTGTTTACAGCATCTTAAAAGTAATCCTAGTCCTCCCACTTGCTTTCTTACAAGGATTTGGAATCTTCATTAGCCAAGCAGGTAGCCTTGCGTTAGCAGCTATTGCTAGTCTTACAGTCCACATTCAAAAATACAAAATTAATTTCTTTCAAGGAATACATGGTAATGTTATCCAGGAATTGGGTAAGTACACCGCAGTAAGTTATCTCGTTGGTCTTACTAATGGCGTTCCTGCTCAAATACTGCCTGCAATGATTGCTGGCTCACTTGGTCCTGATTCTGCAGCACACTTTTTTCTCGCCCTAATGATGGTGAACTTAATTACAATTGTCCCACAAGCAAGCAGTCAAACATTATTTGCCACGGCGTCAGCGAATCCTCAATTGATGCGTAGTTTGACAATTAAAAGTCTGAAGACTCAAGTAGTTCTAGTGTTAATAGCTTTTACCGGATTGTGGATTTTTGGTGGCTGGATTCTGTTTGTCTTTGGGTCTACCTATGCTGCTGATACTACTCCAGTTTTAAGAATACTTTCTTTCTCAGTTTTCCCAATATTAGTTGCCGCACCGCTAAACACTAGATTAAGAGTTAGAAAAGAGTTGAAGAAACTCGCCATAATTACAGTGTTAGGAGCTACCTCCGTAATTACATCCTGTTTTATTGGTAGTAAGTATGGTTTAAACGGCGTGGCCTACGGTTACGTTTTCGGTCAAATTATTGTTTGTTTACTTATCCTTACAGAGTGGAGACTTTTTAAACATCGTACCCTATGAAAAAAATTGATTTAATCGTTATTATTCCAGTCGGTCCTACAACAAACATAGATTTTCTCTTAGATACAATCGAAAGTGTGAAATATTATTGTGGAAAAAGTCAAAAAATAATTTTGACGAATGATAGTCGGAAAGAAATTAACTTAGACCAGAAACTTAATCTTGATGTGGTCAATATGCCTAGTCCGATGGGCAAACAGTCAGGACTCTACTTCTCTTTATGCTCAGGCATCAAACATGCAATAGAGAAGTATGACTTTAAAGTACTTTTAAGAATGGATGATGATGCACTTGTTACTGGAAAAGAACCTGAAATTGAAGCGATGGAATACTTTAACAATTACCCCAAGGTAGGCATTCTTGGTTCCTATAAAATGGATTGGCAAAATACGAAGCGAAGCTTCCTTCCACCTAGAAAACAAATTCAAATTGAGCTCAATCCACTTTGGAGGATCTACAATTTTTTTAGAAAAAGGAAAACAAACTCAATCGAACCTGCTGTAACGCTAGCCGTCAAACATGGATATGAACTAGGAGAACATATTTTAGGAGGAGTATATTTCATGTCCCGAGCTTTGATAGATAAATTAAATGCTGCTGGTCAGATGCCTTCTCAACACTTTGTAGGTTCTAAATTAGAAGAAGATCACATTTTTGGAATTTTAACTTACTCAGTTAATATGAGACTTGGAGACTTTGTAACAGCTAATTATCCGATGTGTTTAAAATGGAAAGGCATGCCTACTTCACCACAAAATGTCTTAAAACTTGGTAAAAAAGTAGTTCATTCAACGCGTTACTATCTTGATCTTCCAGAAAAAGAAGTTCGAGCTATTTTCAAAAAGTCCCGGAAGTAGTTAGCTATTTTGATCCGTCTAATTAGCAAAACGCATCCCAAAGGAAAAATTACTCCAATTATTGAGTAAATTGGCCAAAATACCTTCATAGATTCTATGATGGGGTACTCCGCGAGTGAAATGAAGGGTAGTTGAAAAATTAAAATAAGTAGAAATGAAACGAGTTTAAAGGCAGAAAAATGTAAAGCCAAAATATGGAGAGAGTTTTGGCCAAGAAGTATAAAGAAATTTCTTACCCTGCTTATTCGTAGTGACAAGAAATGGCTCAAGAAGAAAATAAAATATATTCCTAAAATAGAGTTTACCAAGAAAAAAATGGGATTAATAAAATCATAAGTGATTATATTAATCTTGCCTTGAAAAGAGCTTATCACCAACGATAGGAATGATATTATTGCTAGTTCCCACCGATAGAAACTAATTTTTTCCCACCTTCTGAATACATAGCCTAAATAAAAAAGAAAAAGCACTATTAGTGAGATATCGAACTGTCGATATAGGAATACATGAGAGTAGATTAAATAGAAGCCTATTCCTAACGATACAGACGATAGTATCAGTGCTGTTATTTGAGCTTTGAACAGAATCTGTTTTTGAGCAATCCAGCTAATACAGAAGAAGAGAATATTTACCGTAAATAGGCACGTGAGGAACCACATTGGTAATAATAACTGCTCTGTATTACCAAATGTAATAACGTTAAAAAATACTGAGAAATATTCTTTGACCGTGTAGTAAGGGACAAAAAATCTACCTATTACCTCAGAAGAATAAACACCTATCTTTAATAAGAAGTTGTGAATTGCAATAAAGACAAAACAGTACAGTAAAAAAGGGAAGTAAAGTGACTTTAATCTCTTAGTTACAAATTGCAAAGGATAATGAATGTTTCTATCTTTAAAGAGATAACCTGAAATGAAAAAGAAGACTGCTAAGTGAAAGAGGTATATAAAATTAGTTAGAGGTGAGCTCGTATGCCCAATAACTACTAAAGTAATGGCTATGCCTCTAGCTATTTCAATATGTTCAAGTTTTTTTTCGCCTTTATCTAATAGCTTACTCATGATGAATCACTAAACTGACTGCTTTTGAAATGATCCCCAAAGCAAATGTTAAGTTAAGAGCCACTTGCTTAAAAGGTGAGGTGTGTACATTTTTTATAATAGGGATCAATAAAATTAAAAAATAAACAGGGAAGACAAGTGCGATAGGAGAAAAAAGAATAAAGATGACATAGAAAAAAATCATCATGTCTTTTTTAATAAAGTAATCAACCCTATCACTGTGTTTTAAATATAATTGAAGTCTTGCCTTTCCATATCTAAAAGACCGATCAAACTCTGATGAGAGTGTCCCTTCATCATGCGTTACGATAGAGTTAGGCTCATATTTAATTTTATAACCCGCATTTCTAGCCCTCCACATGAAGTCCACATCTGAACCATACTCAAATTTTTCATCAAAATACCCAATTTTTTCAAATACTTCTTTTGCAATTAATACATTTGCAGTTGGACACTCTTCTAAATACTCTGTTTTATGATAGTCCCCAAACGCATTTCCTTTTTTTACATCACCCAAGCCTACATATCCTGCCACAATTTTTTCTGACTTTAAGTAATTTTCATAAAGAGAGTCCAACCAACCATCTTGCGGAATACAACTTGTATCAATAAAAACAATGACTTCACCTGCGGCAGATTTGACGCCTACGTTTCTTTGCTCAGGAATAGTTATTCTCTTCCGGTCATTTTCATACATCAAAACTTTAACCTTATCGTTTTGATTAGAAGACTTCTTCCATTTTTTTATAACCAGGATTATTTCAAATGAGTACTTCGTGTCATGGTTGAGAATTGCATTAATTGTAGGTTGAACACCTATTTCGTCCTTAGCAATAAGAACAATTGAAATTTTTTTCATCTATTTATAAATTTCTGATTTAGAATTTGAGTAAACTTTATCTTTCTTTTGAGAAATAAAATCCTTTGGAATTCGATGTTTAATTAAACGATTATTAAGGTTTTTATAAGCGGCACTATTTTCCATTTGAGACTGAGTTAAAAACACATACCCTAATTGAGTGATAGAAATAGGGGTAATCTCGTCATAGACAGGCAACGGATCGGTTGAGAGTGCTCTCAACTTTTGTTTAGTGTATGTATCAGTATGAATTGGTGCATACTGCTCTCGGTTTTTCTCTATCCATTGAGAAGAAAGTATTTCTCCTTCTTGAATATAGTATCTATCGTAGTCATCTCCTTTATTATTCAAAGTTAATGAATAAGAATACCCTCCAAAAAGTTGATAAAAAAGTCCCGTACTTAGGGAAAAATAAAAAACAAAGAAAGTAACAATAAAAAAGTTTTTAAAAGGCAACTTGATAATTGAAAAAAGTAAAGTCAAACCTACGACAGGCATAAGAGCTAATACCACTAGTAGTTGATGATACGTGCGGAACACATCGTAATCCACTGTAAACAAGGGGAGAGATGTAAAAGCGATTAGCAGAGAAAAAGCAACACCCAAGAAAAGTAGGTAAGGAGTATCATATTTTTTCTCTTTTTTGAAGATAAGAGAGTAAGCGACAAATACAACACCAATAATGGTGAGTACTTTATATGTTTTCTTAACTAGATCTGCGCCGATATAAAGTGGCTGTAAAATCTGTGGATTAATAAAGGGGGGCATTTTCTCCTGATAAAGAGTATCAAGTGAGAAATCTTCAATCTCAGCTATGGAGAACTTATAATAGGTATTGTTACCTTCTACGTCATTATTCTTATAGTTTGTAGTAAGAATGTTGACGTATTCTTCCACCGCGCTTTCATCTTGTTTTTTTTCAAAGAAGATATTGAACTGATTAACAATTGAAGTATCTTCTCGAATATCGAGGTTACTATCGTTTCTGAAACTAAGTGCTACTTTTTGTACAAAGTTACTTAACCCTGCCGATAAAGATGTAACATGAAAGTACCAGATATAAATTGTTGAGCAGAGGAAAATAAGAAAGAAAATATTAATATGCTTAAACAGTCCTAACTCTTCAATTTTATTTTCTGCTCTTTTATATCTCGCGAGCAAAAAGGAACCAATAAACAGCAATGAGGCAGCTAAGAAGAAAGCAATATAAATTGCCGTTGCCAGATAGGTTGTGGAGTAATGTGAAACGACCATTCCAAAAGCAAAAAGATAAAGAAAGACTTTATTCGAGATAGATCTTTTGCCATTTAAAACCAAGTGAGCGGACAAGAAAAAAAATAACATTGCTGCTGATTGCCGCAAATGCATTGGCATGATTCCAAAGAAGGAAGGAAATGTTAAAAAAGCTAATGAAGCAAGATAGGATGTTTTGTCACTTACAAACTTTCTCGCTACAAAGAAAACTGGAATTACCGATAGTATTGTGGCTAACTGTAGTACCAATTTATAAACCCAATTTAATGGAATTCCTGCAAGGTTGGACACAATCACCGGTAATATAGTTATGCTGAGACAAGCAGTATAAGGATGGTCCGGATTAAACGGACTCCATAAGTTGTTTTCTTGTGTAACAGCAGCCATTCTATATTCCAACATAATATCGGATCCCGTCACTAAACTTCCTCGTAAAGAAGCCATCAAAATAACACCAGTTCCAATCAATAGAAGGTTAGTTAAGAAAAAGAAAGTTTTATTCTGAAAAAAGCGTGAAAGTAAAAAAACTATTAAAATTTGTAAAGCAAGCAATGCCAAACCAACCATCATCAAGGTATTGTTGAACTTATTGTTAAGCAATAAAGTTCCCATGACTGTCACCAATGTCGGTAAGGAACAAAGCAAAAGAATACTTAACTCATTGGGGCGTACATTAATAATGTTTTTTAGGCTGTATAAGTATTGTTTGAAGGGAATCTTTCCAAAAATTACCGATACAAAAAAGAGCAGGGTTGTACTTCCAAAAATAATTGGTCTTGAGAAGGCGGATTCCAAGGGCCTTTCAATTCCATAGAATGGTAAAACAGTATTGATAGCCAGTCCGACAACCATTAAATAAATCAATGACAGCGCGTGAGAATATACCAATTGAAGCCAAAAGCTCTTCTTCTCTTGGTTAAAGCTCAAGATAAGGTAGCCAGGAAAGAATAGAAGCAAAATAGTAATGATTACACTAAACATGCTTAATCTTTATTCTTCAAAACTCAAACAGTTATTCTGAGTAGTTGGAGCCAATATTTTGGAAAGCTCTGCCAATGAGGAGTCAGATTTTTTAATCTCAACCGCAACGACTGATTTTGCAGGAGCTTCAAATTTAAATTTTGCATCAGTCGAATCAAGTGTAATTCTTTGTACACAAAAACCACTTTGTAATCCTTTCTCGGTGATCTTTGATACTTCTACAATATATCGCTGGCCTCTTTCTCCTAATTTGTAACCCGTAAAGTTGACAGTACTATTTGATCCAGGATTATTTACTACAACTCCTTTCACTGAAGCATTCCCAAATCCCAAAACAGCTGAAGGTTCAGGGTTAGTGGTCTCTGATTTGAAGATCTCGGAAGGAACTTGCCCTAACTGAAGATTTTTACTTAGTAACTGCCAAACCCACTGTTGAGGGAATATCCTATATTTCGCACCTTCTTTACGGTAAAAACCATATGCTTGTCGCTCTGGAAGCGAGTTAGAAGGATCGTTAGGACGAAGCGAAAAATACGCGGCCATATCTACATCATTATTGAGGAACTCAATAAGTCTACCGGTAGTATATCCAACAGCTAAGTAAGTTTGGTTATAAGGCCGATCATTGTTAGCAATAGAAGTCTTATTCCATTCAGACACATACAGTGGCAAGTCTCCATAGCCATACTTTTTCATTAGCTGACGTACTTTGGGAAGGTTTTGATCATTCTCACCATAAGAATGAACACTAACGAAATCAATATTTCCTCTTGTGGAAGGATCCTGAAGTAGTCTTTCCACGAAGCTTAGATGGCACGTACAACTGATTGCAGGTCCTCCAATTAAGGCTCGTTTTCCATCATTTGCTTCATCGTCAACTCTTTTAATTGCTTTAGAGATGTGTTGGTAAAGTAATAGATAGTCTGCTTCTTTATCTTTATTTCCTGTTTGTAAAAAGTTTGGATGATCAGGTTCATTCCATACTTCTACATAGTCGATATACTCTCTGTTTAACTTGTACATCTTCATAACTAGATCTTCATAAACTTCCCAATCCATTGGCAAGTCTTTTGGCTGACCACTTTTTGTTAACCAAGGAGGAGTGTAAGCTACTACAGCCGTTACCTTCATATTCCTCTTCTTAGCATTAGAATAGATCTGGCTTACAGTACTTAAACAAGATTTAGTCCAGTTTCTTGTATCCTGAATTTCATTTACATTCTGTTTGTAATCAGCGATTGTGATGTTTTTAGGGCCACAATACTCAATAAAAAAATCACTTCTTAGAAGATTGACTCCGATATCTGAGACCGTGTCCCAGACAAACTTGTCGGCGGGCTCAGGTGCATGGACACCTCCAAAAAGGAGCGGGGAAGAATCGGATGTTTTTTGAGAGAAATTCACACCAACATTGATGAGTTGTGTGTTTGCCCCTAAGACTGACCCAGATAACTGTGGGACGTTAACAAATACCTTTACACCAACAAAAATTAAAATAGGTAAAACAGCTACTACTATTCCAATATTTCGGAGTTTTGTAAAGTTCATACGGATCGTTACTTTCTCAAGAGAGAGTATAATAAATTTGTGCTCTAATATCTAGAGAAGATTCACTTACAAAGATTTGCGTAAATGGACTCTATTTGAGTAATAGCTGAACTCCAACTGTATTGAGTAACAGTTTTGTAACCATTCCGAATCAGATTTTTTCTTAACTGTTGATTAGTAATTAATGAGCTAACCTTGTCGGCTATGTCCTTCTGATCATCAGAGGTCAGAAGTGCATCTTGACCATGAGTTAAAATATTTCTTGTCCCTGCTATATTTGTAGCAACAATTGGACAACCTGCATTTAAAGCTTCCAATAATACTGTACTGAATGACTCTCTTTCAGATGTCTGAACTAGACAATCTGATTCGTCATACAATTTCTGCACATCTTCTTTTCCCAATGATCCACGGAATTGAATAACATCATCAATTCTTAGTTGTGTGGCTAATTCCCTGAGTTTTTGCTCCTCTGGTCCACTTCCCACAATAAAAGACTCTATTTTATGTCCTCTATGTTTTAATTCCGCCATTGTTTGAATAAAAAGGTCTGGGCGTTTTTGATTAACTAGTCTTCCTACAAAAAGAATTTTAAATGAACCTCTCAGGTTCTCATATCTACTTTCTTTTACTGGCAATAGGTCGATACCATTAGGAATCGTTACAATCTTTTCTAATGGAACCTTATACTTCTGGTGGATGAGTTTTTTATAGTCTTCAGTCTGAACAATAACTTTTTCTGATTGTTGAAGAACTTTCCGAAGAAAAAAATATTTATAAAACGGTAAAATAATTTTTCCTATACCAGTACTATTTCCTACATCCAAATGAATATGGCTTACTAAAGGTAGTTTCTTCTTTTTTGCTACCAGCGCTGCTATTTCTGGCAACACTGCTTGCGCTACGTGTAAATGAAAAATACTGTTCGCAGGAGTTTCTTCAAGTGTAGACCTTAAAGTAGGGATGACGGGTGTGTTCAGAACTTCAACACTTGGCAAGTAAGTTACTTCTAAATTTTCTTTTTGCAGAGCTTTTTCAGTTGCACCTACATCTGAAGTAATAACTTTTACTTTATATTTTTTTTCAGCTAATTTCTCAGACAAGTTTCTGACATAGCTTTCCATACCTCCTATATGAGGAGGGTAGTATGCGGAAATCTGGATAATATTTTTATCTTTTAATGATTTCATTAAAGTTTTTTTCTAACTGTTGAATATGAATTTTCCAATCGTATTCTTTTGATTTAAGTAAGTTATTTTTTCTGATTGTGTCAAAAAGTTTTTTATCTTCAAACAGTGTCGTAATTGCATTGGCAAGTGCTACAGGATTTTTTGGTTCTACCAACTTTCCATTGACATCATCCTTAATAGTAAATGGAATACCACCTACTGTAGTTGCAACAACCGGAAGACCAAACTTCATAGCTTCAATCATGACCAAACCAAAACTTTCAGCATTACTATAGGAAGGTAAAACTAAAAGATCATGTGATTGATAAAACTCGCTCATCTCACCATTTGCCACATGACCAATAAATGTTACATAAGGTTGAATGTTAAGTTGTTCTGTAAGTTTTTTATAAAAGTGAAGATAGTCACCACCACCCACAATAGTTAAAGAAATATCAAGTTTTTCTTTTAAGATTATAGGCAACGCCTGAATCAAGTAGGATAAACCTTTCCACTCATGCGTCCTATCTAGTTTGCCAACAAAGAGAATCCTCTTTCTCGTAGTTCTTTTTACTGTTTGTTGTGTGTTTTGAAGTGTAATTCCTGGCTTTATAAGCTTAACCTTCTTATGATATGACTTCAATGTTTCTGACTGAACAAACTCATTCAGAGCAATTATTTTTTTTGCTTGATGGAACATGACCCGTTCCACAGTGTTTGAATACACATTTGTAATTAAGTCCGCTAAAAATTGGTCTTTTTTAAAAGAGCCAGCATGATAAGTAAGTACAAAAGGTATTCCACTAAAAGTAGATAAGAGGGATGCTATATCGGCAATAAAGGGGACAGGTGAGTGAGCCGAAATAACATCTGGTCTTTCTTCTCTGAAGATACGATACATTTGATACAACCAAAAAAAACCAATCGGAGTGTTAGAGAGAACAAGCGTTGTTTTTAATCTGTATACGGTTAAACCATCAAATTTTTCGGTTGAATTTTCTTCTCCAGAAGTAATGACGACAACATCGTGACCATTTCTTATAAGTTCTTTAGAAACATAGTAAACATAACTTTCTAGCCCACCAACTTTAGGAAAAAAATATGGAGAAACGATTGCAATTTTCATTTTTTCAGAAAAGAAATATAAGTGTCTACCACATTTTGCCAACTATATTTATTTGAGTTGTCTTCCATCGAAGCTTTAACCTCATCATGTCCGCTTTTTAAGACTGTTGTAATTTTGTCTGCTAATACTGTCTCATTTAACGGAACCATATATTGAGCAATTAAGCTTGCTGCATTATCTTTATGATCTGTAGTTATCACAGGAAGTCCACAAGCATTTGCTTCTAAAACTACGATTCCAAATCCCTCTCTTGTAGAAGGAAGAACAAATACTTTAGAAGACTTCATCCACCCTAGAACTTCCTCATGGCTACGTAGTTCCTCCTGAAAAATGACATTTTTATCTACGCCTAACTCGCTTGAAAGCAGTTGAAGATTTTTCAATTCCGGACCCACTCCAATAATCCTGCAAAGTATTTTAGGGAATTTTATCTTCAAAATTTGCACAGCACGTAATAGAACGTCGACGTTTTTATGTGATAAAAGCCTACCCACGAAAATAATGTCAGAAGACGCTTTCATCTTCTTTGCTTGCTCAACTTCACGTTTATTGTATCCACAAGGAATAATAGTGATTTTTTGCTCTGAGACCTGAAATTCACTTATGAGATTGTCTCGAGTCAACGGGGAAATTGCGATTATTCTGTCTGGTAAATATACCGAAAATTTTTCAATTAATGAAGCAATCGTACCTTTTACTTGTCCAAGATAAGTAGTCCAGTACTTTCTCCCCCAAACTTCATTCCAGGTACCAATCATTTTTTTTCTTCTTATCCAACATACAATCCTCGTTGAATAGATTGGGAAAAAGGGCATGTGATCTACATCAGCAATATCAAATTTGGCAGTTAAAAGTTTAAAACACGATAGACCAAAGATAATTCCTTGTTTAATTGAACGCCTTTGACCATCATATAAAGGAATATATGGACAGATACCATGAAGGTGAACTCCATCTTCTATGCGTTCATCCTCACCATTCCACCATTTCATGCAATAAATATGAACGTCATATCCTAACTTAGCTAAGCTAGTACTCAGTTCATATAGACGTGTTTCTTTTCCACCTTTGTTATAGGGATAGATAGCATCTGAGACGAAGGCGATAGTAAAACGTGTCGTCATAGTCTCGACTTAAGATCTAAGCAACTTTTGGAGCAAAGTGGCGATATGGCTCTGGCCTTGTAGTATCGTTATCCTTCTGAGGACTCCAATTCAAGTTACTAAAAAGAGTTTTCATAATAATCAATCCATCTTTAAAGTGATTAAGTTTAGACTGTCCCATCCGTGGGTGATAACTAATTGGCACACTATAAACTTCCATTCCCAATCGAGACATCTTTGTAATCATCTCCATCTCTACTTCAAAGCCCGTTGACTTAATGTGAGGCAAGAGCAGATCTAATGCTTCCTTTTTCCACGCAAAGTATCCAGTCAGAACATCTGTCACATTGGATTTATATAAGTAACGAACTAAAAAGGAGAACATCCAGTTGCCAATGCGACTGGTAATGTTCATCGAACCCTCTTTCATCTTGCCTTGAATTCTCGAGCCTAGAATCGCATCACAAAATCCAGAGTCCAAAGGCTCAATCATTCGTAATAACTCTTTTGGATGATAGGTATTATCTCCATCGATCATCACCACATAACTTGCGTCATCAGGGATATTTTTAAGACCAGATAACAATGCATGTCCTTTGCCTTGCATCTTCTCAACTAGAACAGAAGCACCATGCTCTTCGGCAATTTTTCCTGTATCATCAGTGGAATTATTATCTACAACAATGACTTCTAAGCACCATTTAATTTTAGAAAAATCTTTATGAGGGAAAGCTTTGAGTACCTTTTGAATACCTAATGCTTCGTTATAGCAAGGTACAACCACGACAATTTTTTTATTGCGTTGAAACATAGGTTTTCCGAACAGGTTCAAGTCCGATTATAGGGTAATAGTTACATATCACAACTGGAAAAATGTGAGGAAAATGACAAGAATTTGTAAGAATTCCTGCAATTAGAGGGATGGAGTAGCTGAAGCAGTAGAAACAAAATTAAGTTTAGGCTTTTCAATCCAGTAAAAAACCTCTTGCTTTTGATTGGGTAAACTTACTACAACTTTTACGCGACCCGTAAAAAGAGCAGGGAGTTTTAATGTCAGTGGCACAACTTCTTGCTCTCCTGATAATAAAAAGATAGAGCCTTTAGCTAAAACTACAGTTTTAAAGGGATTTCTTTCTTCTATAGCCGTAACTTGATAAGGATATGTAACATCCCTTCCTTCAAGATTATGAACAGTAAACTTCAGTTCAAACGGAGTATTGAAAGTAACGTCCTTCGGCAGCTCTAGATGATCCTCAAAGTACAACTCCGTAAATCTTTCTGGCCTTGGCATCACTGCCGACAACAAAATACCTCTTCCTGGAAGGAAGAGTGTCACAGCAACCGCAACCAGGATCCCCACAAAAATATAAAAGAAAACCCACGAGAGAATACGCTCAGGCATTGATCTATTGTAACGCATTATTCTTCGTATTCTCGAAAGTTAGAGCACATTTGATCTATCTTTTACCCGTCTATACTGTTCCGGCACATAACTTTCTACATGAGCAAAAACTTCTTTTTGAAGCATCTGAGCAAAATCAGTTGTACTCAACTCATCAGAAGATCTCTTAAAGATTAGCTGGTGCATGTAAGAAAATCCAATCTCCATGAGATGATGCTGACGTGAGCTACCCCAATTAGTAGTGATGTAGGCTTCAGCAATTCTCAGGGGAATTTTAATATGAGTTAAGCTCAAGAATACCCAAGATATTTCTGCTGCCCTTTGAAAACGAGCGAGCATTTCTTCATCAGCTATTCCTAAATGAAGGATATCTCGTGCTGTTTGTATCCTTTCTCCAATTACTCCCCAGCTGATACTCTTCCTCATTTCTAAGTGATCGCTGTCAGTTATAGCGGGCAAGTCTTTTGCCAGCTGTAGATACGCCTTCATCGCAACTGCTTCTTTCTGTATAAAAATACGATGTAAGAACTTTACATTTCTTTTTTGAAAAGCATCTAAGACTTCATTCGTGTATACATGTAACGCTCCTCTTTGACGTAACGATCTCCAGGCAGCCAGCATTTGCCGTTCATTTGACAATTGATTGTAACGATCAACTTTGCCTACCATTTCTGGTGGAAAAAGCACTACTCTTCGCTGTCCTCGAGCAAGAGCAGGGTAGTGAGTCTTCCAATCAGGCTCAATAGCATTTAAGTGCCTAAAGACTGTCGCTTTAGTCAACTTCAAACGAGCTGCTATTTCCATCGCAGACAGGTGACCAGTGTCTTTGTACTCTGTTACTTTTTCGGGAGGGAGAAGCTGTAACTGCTGGACTAGTGCAGCTTGAAGTTCTACAGAGAGCATTTCTGCTTCGTTATACTCGACCAATTCAATGGGTAGATCCTGAATACCCAACTTTGTTAATGCTGTCTTTACTCTAGCTCTGCCCACTTTCATCTCTCGCATAAAGGCGAAGAGTGTTTTAGTTCTCGATTCAACAGGTATCACGATAGTTATTTCTCTATGTAATTTAGTATCTAATTCGTATTGAATTCCAGACTAAAATTACCTATTCTTAGTAAACTGATAGCTTTGAATTAATCCTGTGACTATAGATACTTCTTTTACTCCGCTCAGTTGTGTTCGTTCGTTCATTCTTCGAATATGGTTCAGCTGCATTATAGCTTTTGGCTTATTGGTGGTGTCCGTAGCTCAAGTGCAAGCCGCTACACTTTATTGGGTAGGGAATGACGGAGCAAATGCTTCTGTTGCTACTAATTGGATGACTACCAATCCCTCCGGGTGTGGACCTGGAGACTCTCTGACTGCACCTACTAGTGCTGATACCATCATTTTTGATGCAGACTGTGATAATGGGGCAACGATAGATACTGGTTTTACGGCAACAGTAAATACGGTTAACGTCAACACAGGATATAGCGGAACAATCTCTCAAGCCCGAGATCTCTCTATATCAAATACATTCACCACAAGTGGGGGAACGTGGAATGTTGGCAACCATGCTTTCGCCGTAACGGGTGGTTTTAGCATGAACACCGGGTCTGTCTTTGTCTCATCAAGTTCTACTGCCAACTTCGCCAACAGCTTCAATGTATTTGGGGGAACATTCACTCATAACTCGGGAACCTTGAACTTTTCAGGTAGCGGAGGTGCAATTAACTGTAATGGCATCGGACTCAACTTAGTAACTTTTGTTGGACAAACCGGCACGAAAGCAGTTTCTGCTAACTGTAACTTACCTTTGGGAACTAATCCGACCATTCCTCAAGCCATTAACTTAACAGGAACTTTAAGCGGATCAGGAACGCTGACTGTCTCAGCAGGAACCTTTCATGTTATGAATGGTGGAAGTCTTAGTGGCTTTACAGACATTGTTTTGAATGGTGGACTCACTTTGAGTGCCACTACAAGCAATAATAATTTTGACTTAAGTGCGTTTAACTCCGTCGATCTCAATGGTGGACTAACAGCAAACACCCCAACGAATCCATTTAATAACTCTCTCAAGGCACCTGCTAGTTTTAGTGTCTCCGGAAACTTCTCACTTAACAGCGGAGTTTCTTACGATGCGAACAACGGCACTCTCATTTTTGATGGAGGCTCTGCCAACTTGTCATGTAACGGTGTGGTATTTCATGCTGTAAGTTTTACGGGTCAAACGAGTACCAAAACTATTAACAATAACTGTGAACTCCCACTCGGAAATGATCCGGTCATTCCAAATGGCATCATCCTCAATGGTGGTCGCTTAACTGGCACCGGTCTACTTACATTCCAGAACTCGCTAACTTATCAGAATGGAGCCTCGTTGGGAGGATTTAGCGGCTTGGCGGTAAACATCACTTTAACCATGAATGCAGCTACAACCAATACTAGCTTGGACTTAGGAAGCTACTCACCTGTAACCATTGGAAATAGCTTCATCATGAATGCACCCACGAATCCGTATACATTGAACTTTACCGCTCCTTCCAACCTCATGGTGGTGGCCACAAACTTCACTATTAATGGCGGTACTTTTACTCATAACAATGGAACTCTCCGCTTCACTCATAATGGTTCTGGAACGATTAGTTGCAACAACACACCGTTTCATCTCGTTCAGATAGCGCCAATGGGAAATACCAAAACCATTAGTTCTAACTGTACTTTGCCATTAGGTGATAATCCGTCACTGACCTCAAACGCAAACTACAATATTAACGGAAGACTAACTGGCTCCGGTACATTAACTATTCCTGGTAACGGGACAACGGTAACCTTTGGGAGTGGCTCTGATTTAGACGGCTTTAGTGCAGTAGTCTTTAATAACAATAATGTGACCATTAATGGTGGCACTCTAAACACTGCTGACTTTCCTACTTTCACAATGAGTACTACTCGTAACTTCACGGTTACCACAGGTAACATTACCTTGCCAGATAACGCTACCCTAGGAAATGTCATCATTAACGGAGGAGCTTTTACCGCACCTGCAGGTAACCTTTCCGTTTACGGCAACTGGACAAACTCAGGCGGAACTTTTGCTCACAACAACGGAACCGTTGTGCTAAGTGGAAATGCGCAAACAGTAAATGGCTCTACGACTTTTTATGGCCTCAATAAAACAGTTACTCCAGCTACAACCCAACCATTACTCACTTTTGCTGCAGGTAGTACACAAACCATTGTAGGTCCTTGGACACTGTGGGGAAATGGAGCCACTTTATCTCTACGCTCTTCTATTGATGGGACGCAATGGAACATTAATCCTCAAGGCGAAACCACACTTTACAATCTGAGTGTAAAGGATAGTCACAACGTGTCGGCAGAAGATGTTGGAGGTGGTGGACTTATCGATGACGGAAACAATACAGGGTGGAACTTTGTGGCTCCCACCATTGATAATTTAGGTCCACCCAATAAGGTCGATGGAAGTGTGACTACTGAACATCAACCCTCACTGACTTTTACAACTGCAGCCACAGATCCACTTATTCCTTTGCGGTATCGTATTCAAGTTTTTAACAATCCAAGCTTTACTAACCCAATCATTGATTATACTTCCGACCTACGCACCCAAGGAAGTCAAACCTTTACCGTCGGTCAAGCTGTAGGAACTGGGAGTTATACTGTTGGTTTCAGTGGCCAACAGCTTTACTATGACACTTACTACTGGCAGGTACAAAGTATTGATCAAACGAACTCTGCTTCAATTTTTCTGCGTGCCAATGCTGGAAACGTAGCCTTCCAAGTCATTCCTCAGCAAGGCAACTTTACTCTGAGTACAACACAACCCTCAATTGGCCAAGATTTGACAGTTACGGGACATAGCCTAATCCCCAATCACACCTACTATCTTTTTAATAGCAGTGGTGGACCAGTTAAAAACTATACTGCTACTACATACCAGAGCGAGTCGGCAACTCTTTTTAGTACTACGCAAACTTTTAATAGTGACGCTGGAAGAGATAACTTTTCGCATGCATTCACTGAGTTCGATAACGTCCTCGTTTTACTACGTTACTATGACGACGTCAGTGCGTCACCCCTCTTCAATATCGCCGCAAGCACGATTTCTTTTGTAAACGGGAATGTTACGGCTGAAACAGTGCCTGTTAATAGTGAGGGAACATCGTCGTGGATTGTCTGGAATCATGTATTTAACAAAAGTACTGGCACCCCAGCTGATGGATGGGCCTTTGAGAAAATTGCTAATAATGTCTACTTCAATCAGCAGGCGAAATACCCAATGTGGGCTGTGACAACAGATAGCACAGGAGGTTTTCAAAAAACTATTTCGTCACCTCGCACACAAAGCAATCGCAATGATTTGACATTCACCTTTGAACTTCTTAATCCAAGTGACAGCAGTCGAGATACGGTAGGAACGATTACACTTCAACCTAACTATCAAAATGCACGAAGTGTAGCCAATATGTTACGGCTTCACTACATTGATATCAGACCAGAATATCTTGATCAGGGAGGAGGAGGCCTCTTTGCCAACCTTGTCTATAACGACACCTTGGCTAGTAACTTTATAGATTGGGATAACGGATTTATCGGTGGCATTTTTCATCTCTTTGGCAGAGACGACTTACGTACTGCAACTGCATATCGTTTACGAGAAACAATCCGTCAGGGTGTTGGTGTTAATAACTTGTACTGCAACTTTATTAGTCAAAATAACTACACAGATTGTGCGTTTGCTGCATGGGTAACGGTAATACCAGTATACGAACAAAACCATGATCCACTGCTCAGACAGGCCATGGTCGATATTCTTGATTACACCATGTTGGGGTACAACCCTACCTATAACAACTTTGCACATACCCCTGGAACAGTCTTTTGGATTGATGCAGCCGGTGGAAAACCCCAGTTCTACTGGTACATGGCAGAGTTACTAGGAGATGACATCTACAAAACACATGCTCGACGAATGATCAACTTTATTATTGATACCATGCAGGATTCGCAAGGGTGGTTTAATGGCCGATACAACTTTGCTAACGGCACATTTACCCAGACTTACTGGAGTGGAGCACAGGGCTGGGCAGGTGTGGGGCTCTTAGAGTTCCGCGACATCATCAAAAACGATAGTGCTGAACAAGCACTCGTCGATAAGATTAATACGTCGTTAGAAAAGTTTGCTGATAATATGGCTAGTCGTCCTATTGCTGATCTGGAGGATGACAGCCGTAGACGCTCTTACATCGCATATGCCTTGCTCTGGCTAGCCAACGACCCAATTTTTCCAGTAGCTAAGCGTCAAGTTTGGCAACAGCGGGGTGATCAACTTCTGCTTAACGCGTTTCAATCCATGAATGCTTCCACTGCGCAATTAAATCAATATGGCTTAACTTTCTATAGTAACTTTGCCCAGTCGTTTCCTGACTACTACATGTTAAAACTTCTGCATCAGTTCTATCCAGACACTGAGTTCTTCCCAAATAGTACAGGACAAACATATACATTTAGTGATCCAACGAGAAACCATAGTATTTATCAAGCCTATGTAACGAGTTCCACTTCCATTGATTGGGTTCCTAGCTCAACATTCGGGATGAATGCCCAGGTGGAGCAGACACGTTTTGTGGGGAGTTCACAACCAGACCAAATCATTAAGTTTGAAAAACGAGATATGACTGTTACTCCAAATCTAGGAGATGTGGGAGTTACTGTTCTTCAGTGGCAAGAAAACCTTCGCGAATGGCGGATGACTAGTAGCGGCAACCCGTACCCAAGAGCAGTCATCTCTTTTAGTGGCTTAAAGGCAAATACTTACTATCAATTCAATAGAGGAAACCAAGTTCTACAGTTACTTCCTACTGATAGTGATGGAACACTCACTTTTTCCTACGTTGGGGGAAATTATGATGATATCTTTTCGTTAACCGAAGGGAGTCCACCTCCACCAACTGACACACCATCACTGCCTGCCGCTCCAGGATGCTCAGCAGAAAGACCAACATCAGCACCTGATCTTTTCCAGATCAATGCGCAGTCAAACAGCGTTCGTCTATTCTTTACTCCTATCACAAATAATCGTTCCTACTACTCTGTCAGCTACGGGACCAGTTCTGATCAGCCAGAATACGGTGTTGAGTTTAGTAATGATCAAGATGGAGTTATCAGCGTAGACATTCTTGACTTGAAACCGAATACCACCTACTACTTCAAAGTTAGAGCTGGAAATGGCTGCATGCCGGGAGACTGGTCAAATGAACTAGCAGTCAAAACGGGCCAGCGAGTACCTAGTTTTAAACTCCTTTCACTTCCTAAAGTTTTCACTCAACTCAATCAATGGTCCGACAAAACGGTAACACTCACAACTCACGCCAGTACCAGTGATTCAGATACTACTCTCCCCGTTATTACTGACTTAACCACTGAGTCAACCAACAATGACTCTCCTACACAAGAAACAACTTTTGAAACAGATCGAAATCCTCAAAGGTCACCTAACTTCTTCCAACGTATTGGGGAGTTTTTTAGACACATCTTTCAACAAGTAACACAACCATTTGCTCCTGCCCAATGAGCAGTATCGCTATCAGCAAAAGTGAAGTTACACAAGCTTACTCTTCCGGAAAGTAACGTCTTCTTATTCTTTCAATGACTCGGTTCAAGGTATTGCGAAGCCGGGCAGTCTCAACACCGGCGAGCTCAGCAGCTTCTTTAAAGTCAACCTCTCCGGGTGCTAACAGCTGGGCGATAGCTTGTCTCACTTTAAAATGAACATGAGGCTTCTGCATTGACTCTTCCAAGAAACCCAGGGCTTGATATCCCAGCATCAACTCATCTAACTCTTCGCGGCTGACAACAGAGTCAGGCACATCTTCACTCATTGTTTCCCACGACTCCGTGTTTACCAAGTCAAATGTCTGTTTGAGTTTTCGAGCCGTTGCAGCAGCCTGGCGTGTGACCCGATACAGCTCTCCCATTCTAAGAGAAGGGAAGTAGCTATGAAGCTGTGCTCGCGTCTCCGAACGTTTATCGTAGTCATACCACGAGCCCAAAATACTAAGTACCGCTTTGCGATCCTCCACAGAAAGTGAAAGTTGTGCATGGCTCTCCAGTCGCTGAACCGCAATAATCGGAAAGATCTCCATTGCCATTGGAAACTCCGCGTCCTCAGGTTTGGCTTCATTGACTTCAGCGACGGCACTTTCCATAAGGGCAATCGAAGCCAACGACATGTCTCCGATCCCATGAGCGTGCGCAGTGTATTCAGCAAAAGCTGCGGATGCTAACCGTCGTAGAAGGGGAGGGAGAGAGTCAGTGCTAAGCTCGGTGGGTTGCACGTCAGGACTAAGCAAGAAAGCGTACACTTTGGCCGTGGCTTCTTGAGCTAAATCAGGCACAGAGTCTGCTCCCATGCCGTGTTTGTCTGCATACTGCAAGGCATATCTTTCCAAAGTAGGACGATAGGCAAGAATAAACTGATCTACTGCAGCTTGAACTTCCGGTTGAGATGCCTCAGGTTGGCGATGCGCTGCAATCACGTCCGCCAGTAAAGGAATGTGAGGAAAACGATGTCTTTCTGTCATAAAAGTTGAGCGGATACGGCACCCTCCCGGTATTAGCCATGCGTTTAGTCAAACAAAGTCTTCTATCTCTTAATGTCGCTTGGCGGCAGAATCGAAAGTGTCCGTTTCGAATGTATCACTCAGAAAAATATGGCCCTCCGGCCAATTTTTCTGAGCGGGATACGGGAATCGAACCCGCTTCTCATCCTTGGGAAGGATGCATACTACCAGTGTACTAATCCCGCACGTGGTAACGCCTGCGAGTATACAAAACTTTGGCTGGTTTTGTCGAACAAACTTGACTACTTCTCGCTGTTTTGCTTTTTCTGTACACTAAGTAAGCGAGATGCAAGCCCAGAAAACCAACACCTTGCCAATTCCTACCTATATGATTGCACTGCTGTTTTACGCAGTCATTATTTTCTTCGTTCAGCTGTCAGACGGAATCATGTCCTATATTGCTCCGGTCTTTATCGAAGATAAAGTTCAGAATCCGTTGATCATGGGCGCAATTCTTTCTAGTTCATCAATTTTTGGCATCATCTGTGACGCGCTCTTTCCCAACTTGTTCCGCGCCAAGCGTCATCTTTTTTTCTTGTGGAACACGATTATTATTGCCTCGCTCTTCCCGGTCATCTTTTTGTTTTTCCCTCACATCATCCCTAGCTTCATCTTGGCGATGGCGATTTGGGGTGTTTACTTCGAGTTCATGTTGTTTTCTAACTCGTACTTTATTGAAGCATTTATCTCTATTCAGCGTCACGGGCTAGCCTGGGGAGTCATTAGCACTTTCAGAGCTTTGAGTTTATTTATTGCTCCCTTAATAGCTCCGTACTTACTGGATAAAGGGAATCACCATCCGTTGATTATGTCGATCATCTTCCTAGCTGTCGGCATGTTGGGGATTTTGATCTTTAAAAAGTTGTTTCCACACAAAAAACGTGCAGTTATTAATGAAGTCGTCAGCAAACGATATAGCTTTCACAAAGAGCTCGCAATTTGGCGAATTTTATTTCACAAACTCTGGCCACTCTACATTTTTCTGCTTTCAGCCGTCGTTCTGGAAGCCAGTATGTTCTCCGTTGGCGTGCTGGCCACTGAAGACCTCCGCCAGCAAAGTGTTTGGGGTGGCTCACTTTTGGCTGCACACGTCTTGCCCAACATTTTTACAGGCTTAATGGTCCAAAAACTGGGCTCTCAACTTGGTAAGAAAAAGCTGGCTTTTTACGCTGGCGGAATCGGGGGAGTGCTCTTCTTTGTTGCTACACAAATGCCCACACCGATGTTGATGGTTTTAACCGTCTTTGTAGCATCGTGCTTTACCTCGATCACTTACCCAGCAATTATGGCTGTCATGCAAGACTACGTTAGTCGGTTAGGTAGCTTCGGCAGTGAGATGGTAGGCCTCCAAAACGCTGCAGGAAGTATGGCGTATATCATCGGCCCCACCTTAGCTGGTGGCCTGAGTTTATTCTTCGGCAACGTACCGACCATCGGCATGATTGGATTACTCTTCGGGCTAGTCTCTTTGTTGAACGTCTTGATCGTGCCCCGCAAAATTAAGATGCCACAAAAGGCCCTCATTGGACTACCCATTGAGTAGCGGACTACTTGCGGACTAAGACAATTCCAAATGGGGTGTTTCTACCTGGTCCAGCAATATAACGCCCATTAACCATCATTGCGGTTGAGCCACCGCTGTCCAAGTTGAGGGCATTTTCTAGACCCATGGTCTTTAACACTCGGGCGACTTCCGCGACGGTAGCGTTACGGACGACGCCAATGTAGACCGTGTTACCTTTATTCCCGATAAAGCTGCGCGAGCCGCGGCTGCCTTTTTTTGGATCACCATCACCGCCAAAACGGACTTCGCCACCGGAAAGCAGCATGGGTTGGGAAGCAATTACTGAGTCTGGGCCGGTATCACGACCCCACTCCGAAGAAGCGCCGACAAACCGTGCTGAGCTACCTTGGAAGATAACTGCCGGCACATTACTGTAGACGTTATTGTCCGAGTTAAAGTAGGTTTTATTTTTATTCATTAATAAGGTATCGAAAGAGTTGGTTTTACCGGCACAGCTGGGATACTCAGCGGGACAGAAGTAGGGACCGTTAATTCCGGCAAAGCCGCCTGCCTTAGCAACAAAGCTCCCTAAAGAATCAACTGGACAGCCATCACCACAGTCCCCGCTAGAGGCTGTCTCTACAACTACCCGAGTGCTATTCAGGTCCGCGGCAACGATATCAACTAAGAATCGACCGAACTCATTCTCAACTGCCTGTCGACTGTATCCTGAACCAGGCGGGGTGTTATTGGTAGCTACGTTAGCGGGTACTGCCGTAGAGACAGTCGCTAACTGAGCACGCTGCTGAGCAATTCCTGATTTCAAGCGAGCAATCCGAGTTGAAGCCGAAGCATAGTTACGTTGCGACAGAAAGACCAGAGCTTGGCTAAAATCAGCGTCAAGTGTTTGAGTTTGGGCTTTCGTTGTGTCTTCTTTCAGCTTTAAAAGATCCTCATAGGTTGCCGCAGCATCTTTATAGGTAGTCTGAATATTCTTAATCTCTGCCATCAGTTCTTGATTCTTCTTGAACTGATCTTCGGCTTTAACCGTATCCAGCTCTGCCGCCGTGACCGTTAAACGTTGCTCAACTTCTTCTAACTGCTGACTTAACGCCATCTGGCGCTCTTCACCAACACTCAGTAGTTGAATCTGCGTCTGACTTTGAGAGTAGAGCGAGTAGATCACATACCCAGCTACCGCTGCACCAATTACAACACTGGCCATCAGCAATAGCCTAACTACTTTAATGGCACCAATATGGCTGTTTTTTTTGAATCCATTTTTACTGGAAAGTGAAGATAATTTTGGCATTACGAGTAAGGATAGCTGAGAACTCTTCTCGCTACAATCAGCTGGCGTGTAAGAAAGCTGCAAGAGCAGTTCTGATATTTCCGTTGCCCTCAAGTCTTGTGGTATTCTTTTTTTACAAAAAGAGAATGAGACATCTACGAACCGGATTCACCTTGATTGAGTTAATGATCGTGGTAGCACTGATTGGTATTGTCATGGCAGCGGGAATCGTGGCTTTCACAGGTGCACAGCGGAACAGTCGAGATGCGCGCCGTCGCGCCGACGTCGACGCCTTATCCAAAGCATTGGAGCAGTACTACACCAACAATAATCAGTACTATGGGTCAGGGAGCGGTTCAGATAATGCCGCTTGGGTTTCTGGCTTCCAGGTCACCAACTTAGGCTCTTACTTTCCCAGTGGCAGACTGCCGCTCGATCCGATGAACACCGCCCCATACTACTACTATATTTACGGCTTAGTCGCTAACAATCCCACTAACCCAGATCCTAATACCAGGTACTGCGTCTCGGCTCGTTTGGAACGTGCGACTGGGAACTGCACTGGCCGATCAACTTCACTATCATCGACCAACGCTGGTTTTGGCTACTGTCCATTTATTACGACAAATGATGGGGATTTTTACTGCGCAGAAAGTAGGCAGTAGAGAAAGTTGGCGACCTCGAAGGGACTCGAACCCTCGATCTCCTCCGTGACAGGGAGGCATGTTAACCACTACACCACGAGGCCACAAGATACTGAATTATACGGAATAACTCTTGATTTGCCAAGCTGGACGCTGACCCAAGACACGATACAATAAAGTCGCTTAATAGAGTATTAAGTACAGAAAAAGGATAGCTATGCCACTTATTATTGGATTAGTCATATTAATTGCCATCGGTTTGTATGTGATCATGGTATACAACGGCTTACAGACGTTAAAGACCCAGATTGTGGCGAGTATCCAGGAAATTGGTAATCAATTAAAACGTCAGGCTTCGTTAATTCCCAACTTAGAATCAGCCGTCAAAGGCTATCTTAAACACGAAAAAGGTATCTTTGAGATGTTGACTGAAGCTCGCAAATCAGCTCAAAAAGCTTCTGACACTGGTAGCTCTAAAGATATTGAAAAAGCTATCTCTGACCTGCAGTCTGTCATTCCTCAAATTCATGTGGCAGTTGAGTCCAACCCAGAGTTAAAAGCAGATACTACGGTCAATAACTTCATGCGTGAGCTGAGCGACACGGCTGACAAGTTAATGTACTCTCGTCGTTCTTTGATTGACTTAACTCAAGCATATAACGAGAAACTCGTTGTCTTCCCAAGTAACTTAGTGGCGAATATCTTTGGCTTCAAACCTGAGAAAGGCCTCGACACACCAATGACCGGAGCACACGTTTCGGTGGATGATGCTGAGACCAAGGACGTCAAAGTCAACTTGTAAAACGCAAGTAACTGCCCAACGGATCTTTCAATGACACACTACGATTTAGTTGCCTCTAATCAGCGCAAGTCTTGGTTTATCTTGGCTGGTTTTCTGGTGTTTGTGATTGGAGTCGTCTACGTTCTAAGTGCAGCGTTTGGCTTCAGTTATGACTTCACCGTTTTTGCCATTGGCCTCACTACCGTGATGTCATTTGGCTCATACTGGTGGTCGGACAAGATTGTACTAGCAATCTCCGGCGCCAGACCTGCGACTCGCCAAGAGTTCTTTGACTACTACACTGTTACTGAAAACTTGGTCATGAGTCAGCGGATGAAAATGCCGAAGCTGTTCGTCATTGACGATACAGCTATGAACGCTTTCGCCACCGGTCGTGATCCTGACCATGCTGCTGTAGTAGCTACTACCGGTTTATTGAGCCGGCTCAACCGAGCTGAGATTGAGGGCGTAGTTGCCCACGAACTTTCTCACATTAAAAACTATGATATTCGCTTAATGGCTGTGGTCAGCGTGTTGGTGGGTAGCATTGCGCTTATCTCTGACTTGATGTTAAGAATGACTGCGTGGGGCGGAACCAAACGGGATCGCAACAACGATAGTCAGATCGGAATGATCTTATTCTTAGCAGGTATCGTCCTAGCCATCTTGTCACCGATTGTGGCTCAGCTCATCCAGTTGGCTATCTCGCGTCGCCGAGAGTTTTTGGCAGACGCTTCTGGAGTAGCAATGACCAAGAATCCTCAAGGGTTGATCCGTGCTCTTGGTAAGATCTCCCACGACACCGAGCCACTTGAAGCCGCCAATAAAGCTACTGCCCATCTTTATATCTCCGATCCACTCAAGAACATTCATGGCGGAGTAGGCATGTTTGCCAACCTCTTCCAAACTCATCCACCGGTGACGGAACGAATCAAAGCTCTAGAAAGTATCTAGAGAACCAGGCAAAGTTCTGTTAAACTACATCCTGTGAAAACCAAAGTTCCCGTTTCCCACGTCGCAAAACTGGCCAACATTCCCATTTCTGACCAGGAAGAGAAAAACCTTGAACTCGCGTTCGAGGAAACACTAGCTGTCGTTGAACAGCTCCAATCTGTTGATGTCAGTGGGGTAGAGCCGACTTTCCAAGTGACGGGTTTAGAGAATGTCATGCGCGATGATGTCGTGGATGACAGAAGGATGTTTACTCAAGCACAAGCACTAGCCAACGCTAAAACAACCCACGATGGGTACTTCGTAGTTCCGCAGGTAATTAGCCAAGATTAAAGTATGTTACAGACACTCACCCTCGCTGATCTACTCGGTAAACTAAAACGAAAAGAGATCTCTCATAAAGAGCTCTATGCTGACCTGGCTCAAAGCTATCAGCAGAACGACAAGCTCAATATCTTCCTTACCTTTAATCCTCAGGCTGAAACAGAGTCTGCTGAGTTAAGTGACAAAGCTTTATTGGGTATTCCACTAGCGATCAAAGACAACTTCTGTACCACCGACATTCGTACAACTGCATCTTCTACAGTCCTAGATGCTTTTGTTCCTCAATACGACTCGACTGTTACTCGCAAGCTGAAAGAAGCAGGCGCCGTCATCCAAGGAAAAACAAACATGGATGCTTGGGCTCACGGCTCTTCCACTGAGACTTCTCAATACGGTCGGACACTTAACCCTCGAAATCCTGAGCACCTTCCCGGTGGTTCTTCGGGCGGCAGTGCGGCTGCCGTCGCCGCAGACATGGCAATTGCAGCCATTGGCTCTGAAACCGCGGGCTCCATCCGCCAGCCATCTGCTTGGTGTGGTACGGTCGGCCTTAAACCAACGTATGGCCGAGTCAGTCGCTATGGCGTGGTCTCAATGGCCTCTTCCACTGACTCACCAGGTCCGATTACCAAGACGGTTGAAGACTCAGCGCTGTTACTGAACTACATCGCTGGCCACGATCCCTACGATGGCACGAGCTCACAGACTCCAGTTGACGACTACACCAAAGCTCTTGGTCAGTCGATCAAAGGTATGAAGATTGGCGTTATCTACATGGACATTCCCGGTTTGGCCGAAGTCAAACACCTTTTTGAACCACAGCTCAAAGTCTTTGAAGAGTTAGGGGCCCACGTGGAGTATGTCCAAGCAATGGATCCTAATCACGCAATTGGCGTCTACACGGTGGTTCAGCGTTCAGAAGTAAGTAGCAACCTCGCCCGGTATGACGGCGTTCGTTATGGCAATGATCGTTCGTTCTTTGGCGATGAAGCCAAACGAAGAATCATGTTAGGCACCTATACCTTAAGTAAGGGCTACGCCGATAAGTACTACGTATTAGCTCAGAAAGTCCGTACTCTCTTTTTAGAAGACTTTGCCAAGCTGTTCAAAACATATGACTTGCTCGTTTCTTTAACCTCACCTGGTTTTGCTAAGAAGATTGGAGCCAGTGAGTCCAGTGCCATGTTTGGTGAGCTGGAGGACATGTTGGTAGAACCCAGCTCTATTACCGGCCTACCAGGCTTAAACGTACCTTGTTACCACGATCCCAAAACGAATCTGTATCTTGGGATGAACATTATGGCGCCGATGTGGCACGAATCACGAATGATTAGTGCTGGCGATGCCTTTGAGAAGCACACCAACTGGAATCCTTGGAGAGCACAATGAGTACTGAGTATCAGTTAGTTTGTGGAATGGAAGTTCACGCGGAGCTGAAGACAGCATCGAAGATGTTCTGCGGCTGCAAAAATGATCCCTTCCACGCAGAAAAGCCCAACACCCATACATGCCCAGTATGTCTTGGAATGCCAGGCGGATTACCAGTAGCTAATCGAACGGCCATTGAGTGGACAATTAAACTGGGTTTGGCGTTAAACTGTAAAATCAATCTTTTTTCGCACTTTGATCGCAAGAACTACTTCTATCCCGACCTACCCAAAGGCTATCAGATTAGTCAGTACGATCAGCCATTTTGTTATGACGGGGTACTAGAAACCGATGCTGGCGCTGTTCGTATTCGTCGGATTCACTTAGAAGAAGATACTGCCAAACTTTTACATAAAACAGTTGATGGTAAAAAAGTGAGTCTGGTTGACTTTAACCGAAGTAGTGTGCCTTTAATCGAGATCGTCACCGAACCAGACATCATCTCTCCTGAACACGCCAAAGCCTATGGCAAGACACTTCGTCAGATCATGCGTTTCCTTGATATCGCTGACTGCGACATGGAGCAGGGTGGCATGCGGTTAGAAGCCAACGTTTCCATTCGACCTGTCGGGCAAACAGAGCTACCAAACTACAAAGTTGAGTTGAAAAACATTAACTCTTTCCGATTCTTAGAAAAAGCAGTGGCCTATGAAATGGAGCGCCAAGCATGTGAGCTGAATGAAGGGAAGACACCCATCCAGGAAACTCGTGGCTGGAATGACAACAAGGGAGAGACATTCTCTCAACGAGTCAAAGAAGATGCCGAAGACTATCGCTACTTTCCAGACCCAGACTTACCACCGCTTCGTTTTACTGCCGAACAGATCGAGCAGTGGCGAGCTGAGCTGCCAGAGTTACCAGCAGCTCTCAAACAGCGTTGGCAAGAAATGTATGGCATCGATACTAAGTATGCTGACGTTCTGAGCGAGGAAAAAGAAGGTGCATCATGGGCAGATCAGCTCTTTGCCGCCGCTCAAAAAGCACAACTCAACCCTAACGCCGTCGCCAATGCAGTAGTCAATAAAAAGGTAACCGCTGCTGTGGGAGACTCTGTTCAGCAAGTACTAGCCGCTTTTACCGCCCTCCATCAAACTGCTAATGTAGACGAGGCTGAGCTGCAACACACTATTGATGCAGTCATCGCTGAAAATGGCGACGCTGCTGCCCAGTACAAAGCAGGCAAAGTTCAAATCCTAGGTTTCTTTATGGGTCAGGTACAACGCAAGCTTGGCAAAAAACTGGATGCACAGCTTGTGAAAACAGCTCTGGAAAAAAGCCTTTCTTAATCAGCTGCGCCGACACCGAGTACTTCGTCCATTACTTCCTGCAACATGATGCCGTGGTCGGCAAAAATCTGGATACCTTTTAAAGCCGCATTCAGCTCCGTCCATTGAAAGCCATCTAGCTCTTCTAGCGGCAAGTCACGAGCTGCCAATGTAATGTTGGGTCGCTGTCCGCGGAGCATGTAGAAGAGTGCCGTCGCCCACGGTCCATTTTGGAACATTCCCATGTAGTTGAGCTCGTTTGCTCTGACCAACAGTCCAACTTCTTCGTGAGCTTTACGCACCGCCGTTTGACGTGTTACAGCCTCTACTTCGGCTGGCGTGAGCTGCCGATTTAAATCAGGTTTTGCTAAAACGTTAAAGTCTTTATCGTTGGGTCGACCACCCATCATTGACCACTCACTTGCACCTTGCTTAGACCAGTAAGGCCGCTGCACAAGTCCAGTGACCAAATGACTTTCGTTGGTACGCGGATGCTTTTCAGAAACCAGTACGGCTAATCTTGCTACTGTTTTATCCAAGCCAAAAAGCTTGGCACGTCGGGATTCATCTGACATATACTGCCGAACATATCATTAGAAGCGAAAAAGTACAAATCTTTTTGTTACAATCAGGCTCAATGTCGTCAAAGTTTGTTCACCTTCACGTCCATACGGAGTACTCAATGCTCGATGGACTTTCTAAAGTTGCCCCTTTAATTAAGCGTGCTAAAGAACTGGAGTTTCCTGCTTTAGCAATCACTGATCATGGCGGTATGTATGGTGCCGTCACTTTTTATAACGCCTGCAAGAAAAATGAGTTGAAAGCGATTATCGGCGTCGAAGCCTACATGGCTAAGAACTCGCGCTTTGACAAGCAAACAAAGATGGGTAGCGATCAGTTTCACTTGTTACTCCTTGCCCAAAACATGCAAGGGTACCAAAACCTGATGAAGCTGGTCTCCTTCGCTAACCTTGAAGGTTTCTCTTATAAACCACGGATGGATGAAGAGATTCTCTTTAAGTACAACGAAGGAATCATCTGTACGAGTGGTTGTATGTCGAGCATCTTTAATCGTTTGTTGCTGGACGGCAAAGAAGAAGAAGCAATCGAGAAGTTTAAGTTGTACAAAGAAAAGTTCCCGGGTCGTTTTTATGTCGAGCTCCAAGCTCATCCCAAAGTCAAAGAGCTCAAAGCACTCACTAAAAAATTGGTCGAGATTGCGCGTCAGTTAGACTTACCTTTAGTAGCGACCAATGACGTCCACTACATCAATCCCGATGACGCTACCGCTCAAGACGCATTGTTGTGTGTCCAAACGCGCAAGCTCATTAGCGATACTAAACGGATGACGATGATGGACTCGCCTGATTTCTACCTGCGCACAGCTCAAGAGATGGAAGAGCTGTTTCATGAGTACCCTGAAGCCTTGGAAAATACCGTCAAAATTGCTGATCAATGTGACTTAGAGATTCCTACCGGAAAGCTTCACTTTCCGATCTTCCCAGTTCCTGAGGGTGAGACCGATGCGACGTACTTTACCAAGCTAGCCTACGAAGGCTTACATAAAAAATGGGCGAAGCCGACCAAAGAGATGCTTGATCGTTTACAGTATGAGATCGACATTATCGTTCAAAAAGGCTACCCTACTTACTTCTTGATTACCCAAGACTTCGTCAACTGGGCGAAAGATAATGGGATTGGTGTTGGACCAGGTCGTGGCTCTGCAGCTGGTTCGTTAGTCGCGTTCGTTTTGGGGATTACTACCATGAATCCGTTAGAACATGGGTTACCTTTTGAGCGCTTCTTGAATCCTCAACGCCCAACGCCACCTGATATCGACATGGACTTTGCTGATGACCGACGCGACGAAGTGTTGCAGTACGTCGCCCAAAAGTACGGTGAAGATCACGTCGCCCAAGTTATTACCTTTGGAAGAATGGAAGCACGGGTAGCAGTACGCGATATTGGTCGTGTACTTGGCTTACCTTATGAAGACCCTGATAAAGTGGCCAAGCTAATTCCAAACATTCCCGGTCACAAAACCAGTCTGACTGACGCAATTCAAGAAGTGGCCGAACTTGGTGAGTACTATAAGCAACCAAAGTATAAAGAGCTGATCGATCTGGCCAAAAAAGTAGAAGGGGTCATTCGTCACACCTCAGTTCATGCAGCAGCGGTGGTCATTGCCGACAAGCCACTTTACGACTACACGCCATTCCAAAAAGACCAAGCAAGCGGCAAGATCGTTACTCAATATGACATGTACTCGCTGGACTGTAACGTTTCTGATGATGCAATCGGTTTGCTCAAATTTGACTTTTTAGGTCTACGGAACTTATCCATTATTCAAACGGCAGTTAACTTAATTAAAAAGTACAAGAAAAAAGAGATCGATATTTCGAACCTCCCTCTTGATGATAAAAAGACCTTTGAACTGCTCTCTAGCGGTGAGACAACTGGTATCTTCCAGTTAGAGTCGGGGGGAATGCGCCGAGTGGCTAAAACCTTACAACCAAACCAGTTCTCAGATATTACCGCTATGGTGGCGTTGTACCGACCCGGTCCAATGGACCTGATTCCTACTTTCATTGAAGGAAAACATAATCCTGACAAAGTTGTCTATCCACATGAGTCACTGAAAGGTGTGCTCCAAGAAACGTATGGCGTCATGGTCTACCAAGAGCAGATCTTACAGATTGCTAATGTCATGGCTGGATATACGTTAAGTGAAGCCGACATCTTGCGTCGCGCGATTGGAAAAAAGAAAAAGTATCTCTTAGACGAAAATAAAAAGCGATTTACCGAACAGTCTTTGGCGAAAGGCTATACCAAAGAAGTGGCAGAAAAAGTTTGGGGCTTTATTGAAGCCTTTGCCAACTACGGCTTTAACAAAGCACACGCTGCCAGTTATGCCATGATTGCCTACGAAACAGCTTACCTGAAGGCTCACTTTCCAGCCGAGTACATGACTGCTTTAATGAGTGTGGAGTCTGGCTCTCACTCAGCTAATCGAGATGAAAAAGTAGCAGTTGGAATCGATGCCAGTAAGAAGATGGGTCTACACATCTTGCCGCCTGACATCAATAAATCAAATATCGACTTCAATCTTGAGCCTGATGAAAACTCAAAAGGTGGGCTGGCTATTCGCTTCGGCTTTAACGCTATTAAAAATGTCGGTGCAGCCGCGATTGAAAACATCGTTGCTACCCGCGACAAGATTGGACAGTTTCAATCTTTCAGTCACTTCTTGATGACTACCGACAATCGCAAAGTAAACAAGAAAGTATTGGAGTCACTCATTAAAGTTGGCGCTTTTGATCAGTTTGCCAGTCGCGCCAGTATGTTAAGTCAGCTTGAAGAAATTCGAGCCAAAGTCAATCAGTTCAGTTCTGATATTGATGGGCAAGATGGACTGTTTAGTGGACTAGGGGATAGTAGCCAAAATATTCAAGATACATTTCCAAAGCTTCCTGAGTATCCTCAAGCTGAGCTGCTCTCATTTGAGAAGGAGTTACTGGGTGTTTACCTGACAGATCACCCATTAGCCCAAGCTCTCGAGTACGTCATCAAACGTGCTAATAAAGAGATCTCTGAAATTGAGTTGAGTGTGCATCAAGATCAAACCTTCACTTTCGGAGGAGTGATCTCTAAGTTCCGCGAAACAGTCACTAAAAAGACCGGCGCCAAGATGGCCTTTGGAACCATCGATGATCGAACAGGGAGTATCGATTTTGTCATTTTTCCGAAAATCTATGAAGAGCTAGCCGGAAAGCTGACGGCCGACATGGTCGTCTTACTTCGGGCTAAGGTAGACAATCGTGATGACTCTGCACAGTTGATGGTAGAGAAAGTTACCATTCCCGAAGAAAACTTGGTCAATCTAGCTGGTTCTGAGAAACATCACGAAGTCTTTATTCCTCGCAAAACCGATCAATCTGTCCTTCAAGAAGTTGGCAAGATGCTCAAAAGCAAGCCGGGCAACGATCGGGTGGTGGTTGTGATTCCCAATGGTGGCGAACCCAAACGAATGCTTTTGCCTTACGGCGTAGCATGGAGTGATGAACTGCAAAAAGCATTGAATGATCTGTTAGAAAAGTAGAAAGAACCCTCATTTTGCCCTGATATTTCAGAAATATGTTTTGACTTTTGTGGTCTTCTCCGTAGAATGAAGTTCCATGATGCAAGCAGCACATGGAAACCATACCCCCTCACCAAAGTATATTTTTGTTTCAGGCGGAGTTCTCTCCGGACTGGGAAAAGGCGTTACCGCTGCCTCACTCGGTCTTTTGCTTAGATCCCGTGGCTACAGCGTCACCAACATTAAGTGTGAGAACTATCTCAACCTCGACTCCGGAAATATCAATCCGATTGAGCACGGCGACGTTTTTTTGTGTGAAGACGGTCTGGAAGCTGACCTGGACCTCGGAACCTACGAGCGTTTCCTAGGCGTAAATGTTGGTGCCAAAAACTTCACTACCATGGGCCAGATCTACCTAAAGGTGATTGAAGACACCAAGAATCTTTCTTTTAATGGTGCGACGGTTGATGCTATCCCGTACGTGCCCGAAGAAGCTATTCGTCGGATTAAAGACTCCGCAAAAGGCTTTGACATTATTTTGGTAGAGCTGGGCGGTACGGTGGGAGAGTACCAAAACGCGATCTATTACGAAGCCTATCGTATTATGAAGTTACGCCAGCCTCATGACGTCATTCACATTCACGTCACGTACTTTCCAACCCCTGAACACATCCACGAGCTCAAGTCCAAACCCACTCAGCTATCGGTGAAGCTCTTGAACTCAATGGGTATTCAGCCAGACTTCGTTGTTGGCCGCGCCGCGACACCAATTGACGAAAAGCGCAAAGAAAAAGTGGCGTTTTACTGTAACTTAGATAAAGCCGACGTTATTTCTAACCCGGATCTGCCATCTATTTACCAGCTTCCTTTAACCTTTCACGAACAAGAGTTTGATGTCAGGGTCTTAGGAAAGCTGAACTTACCTGTCCAAAGGATTGACATCGCTCCGTGGAAAAAACTAGTTGCTCAGATTGATGATGCCTTCAGCCAAACTGTCCGAATCGGTATTATCGCCAAGTACATTGCCACGGGTGAGTTTGAGCTCCAAGATTCTTATGCCTCGTTGCTAGAAGCGATCAATCATGCTTCTTGGCATACTCGCAAAAAAGCAGAGATCGTCTTCATTAACGCCGAAGCCTTGGAGAAAAACGAACCTGACGCTCTCAAGAAGCTTTACGATGCTGATGCCATTATTGTCCCGATTGGGTGGGGTTCACGCGGAGTAGAGGGCAAGATTAAAGCTATTGAACATGCACGCACTCAGAAAGTTCCATACCTCGGCTTATGTTACGGCATGCAGCTAGCTGCTATTGAGTTCGCTCGTAACGTCCTCGGGCTGAGTGATGCACATACCGAGGAAGTTGCGCCCCAAACTGCCAACCCCTTAATTCACTCGATTCCTTTTGATCCCAAGTATCAACGTATTAAAGGTGAGGGTGCCAGTATGCGGCTCGGTGGGTACGACTGTGTCTTGAAAAAAGGCTCGCTTGCTCATGACATCTATAAAAAGCATCACGCCTTCAAAAATGAAGCTCACTCGACCATTTCTGAACGGCATCGCCATCGCTTCGAGTTTAATAATAAGTACCGGCAGCAGATGGAAGAAAAAGGGTTTGTCATTAGTGGAACCTCTCCAGATGACTTCTTTGTTGAGATGATTGAGTTATCCCGAGAAGAACACCCATTTTTCATCGCTACTCAAGCACATCCGGAGTATAAGTCTCGACCCTTGGCCCCACATCCTATCTTTGTCGAGTTTATCCATGCGGCAGCGAAAAACGCTCAAAAGGAGTAGGGAAGCGCTTCGTTAGCTACCGCGGTTGCAAACTCAAGATATGCCGAGTATAATCACATCCTTGCATTACTAGACTGTACATCAAGAGAAGATATGGCACTATACCTTACCTACAATGACCAGAATATTGCGGTCGGTGACACCATTCGCGTTCACCAAAAGATCGTCGAAGAAAAACGCACTCGTACCCAGATTTTCGAGGGTGTAGTTATCGCTATCCGTGGCAAAGAGAGCGGCAAAACATTTGTCGTTCGCAAGATCAGTGTTGGCGGAATCGGCGTCGAGAAGATCTTTCCCGTAATGTTACCTTCAATCGAAAAGATCGAAGTCAAACGCAAGGGAGATGTTCGCCGCGGCAAGCTAAACTTCTTGCGTGACCGTATCGGTAAAGCAGCCTCTAAAGTTAAAGAAAAAAGCCTCGACGAGCGCACAGTCCAAGCGTAAACTTGGTCAGTACGGAGAGCATCGAGCTGCCCAGTTCCTCCTTTCACTTGGTTTTTATATTCTCGATAGAAATGTTGCTATTGGTGGCGGAGAGCTTGACCTAGTTGCTTGGGATCAGCCACACCAGGAACTAGTTTTTATTGAAGTAAAGACGCGTCGACAGAGTTACTCTGGAGATCCAAGCTTTGCAGTGAATCGACGAAAACTGCGGGCAGTCATCCGAGCAGCCAAAGCCTATGCCTCACTTCACTTCTCAAATCAAGTCCCTTGTCGAATCGATCTCATTACTCTTGTGTTAGGTCGAGTCCAACACTACCCAAATATAAGCTGGGGAGTGCTAAAGTGACGCAAGCTGCACTCGATGCCAAGCATGACAAATGATACAATAACACTCTTGTGATCTGGCCCCATCGTCTAGTGGTCTAGGATATCTGGTTTTCATCCAGAAGATCGCGGGTTCGAACCCCGCTGGGGTCACAGGTATTTTATGCCTCAGCTCTCACTCCCAGACATCAAGTACAAAGAGAGCTTTTTAAGTGCTCTGCGGGAGTACCATGCTGAGGATCTTCCCAACTACCGTGAACTCCAAGAGGAAGAACTCACCCAACACTTCGATCGTTTCGTCGAGAAACTTCGTCAAGAAGCTAAAGGCGAACAGTTGCCTGAAGGTTTTGTCACCCATACAGTATTCTGGTTAGTGGACGGCGACCACTACTTAGGTCGAGTTGACATCCGTCATACTCTGAATGAGTTTCTTCACAGCGAAGGTGGTCATATTGGCTACGATGTTCGTCCCTCTGAGCGTCGAAAAGGCTATGGCCAGTTAGCATTACAGCTTGGTCTGCAGAAAGCCAAAGAGTTAAGCTTAGACAACGTCCTTATTACCTGCGATGTAGACAACGTAGGCTCAAATAAAATCATCCGGGCCAATGGTGGAGTTTTAGAAAATACTGTTGACCTGGGTGAAGGAAAGACCGCCAAAAATCGCTACTGGATCTCAGTTAATTAGCCTTTGTTTGCTTGAGTTTAAAAAACTGCTTCATCCTGTCAGTTCGTTGATCAGGTGGCAAAGAGCTTTCTAGCTGATGTCGTTGACTGTCCATGTTGACCCCTAACATTTCTAGCACTGCAATGGCTTGGGCAATATCTACTGGCTGTGTTCTTTCTTGCTGCTTAAACTTATCGGAAGAGTAGTACGCCACAAACCGATTGATAATATCAAAGCGCTGTTGGTCTAACTCAGCCAGATGGATGGGAGAAGAGAGATACTCGTTAAGTGCCAAACAGAGTTGGTTAAAAGTGTTTTGGCGAACAAAAGCACGAACCTCACTATGAGTTACCCCATTCATCATCTCGGTGTGAAGCGTAGCATCGTAACCGGCAAACTCACCGAGTAGCTTCATAGGATCTTGGCGTTTTTCTCGGTGTGCCCGAAAAAACTCATCCAAATCATCAGCTTGTCTTGCTCTTTCTTCGTCACTCATTGTATCCACTCCTATTCTTTACTTTGTACAGCTTATCGTTTTTCGACCCTATCAGCAAGTTTTTTCTTTATATCCGTATATAATACGTCTCGCTGTCAGCTTGTCACCCGCGACAAACTGACCACATCGTTCATCTTTCTGGAGGTTACTGAAAATGGACCCGAGAGGAAAGAAGAAAAAGAAAAGTGCGGCGGATTCGACAGGGAAGGGTGGGACAGTCACTGTTCGTCATGCGAACGGCGACGAAAAGACCATCAATCGTTGCGATCTCGCTGCGTGGAAGCGAAAAAAATATTATCTCGTCGAAGCATAATGTTTTTTTCACCATGTTCGCCGACCTGTCCCTACAGGTCGGCTTCTCTTTCTCCTGATCCCGCTTCCCGTGTTAGACTGATGGTGAATGCAAAAAGTGATCCTTTTACTCTTGGTAACTGTTCTAGTTTCGGGAGTTTTTGTTTTCTTGTGGATCCGCACCTTCCGTATGCCACAACCAGCACCTGTAGAAACTCCCACCACTTTTACCGTCAGGTACGTAGCTTTGGGTGATTCATATACAGCTGCAGAGGGAATTGATCCCGCTCAAGGCTGGCCGCAACAACTGAGCGAGGCACTCAATGAGCATGGTATTCCTACCGAGTTAGTCGCCACAGTCGCTCAATCAGGCTGGACAACTACGGATCTAATCCGCAATGGCAAGTCCTCACTCGCCACTATCGTCAATAGTGAAGCAAACTTCGTCACCCTGATGATCGGTGCAAACGACGGCGTTCAAGGTGCTAGTCCAGCTCGTTTTCATGATAATTTAGAGATCTTACTCGATCAACTCCTTAGCGTAGTCGGAAAAGAGCAAGTCATTTTAGTCACTATTCCTGACTTTTTTGCAACGCCTGTAGGGGCTAGTTATGCTAGTAGTCCACAGGCCCAACAACGCCTAGCGGACTTTAATAAAATCATTAAAACCGTCGGGGAAAATCGAGGAGTGTTGGTCGTCGATGTCTATGAGCTTTCTCAAGAAATGCGAAAAGACGCTACTTTAGTAGCTGATGATGGCTTGCATCCCAGCGCTACCGAGTATGGTAAGTGGGTAAAGCTCATGCTACCCGAAGTGAAAAAGCTGCTTCAACCTGATACTACAAACGAGTAGTCTCCAGAATACTCATCTCTAGTATCAGTCCCTTACGGGAGTAAGGGACTGACAGCTGTTGCGGGGAGAAAATCGGGGCTTTTGTGGCGAAACTAGCGGCTGTACCAAAAAGTATTGGCGGCGCAGATGCGCCAGTCGGCAGCTTGAGACGGGGCGACGCGCCACTCGGTCTGCCAGTTGGCTGGCAGGGTAAACAGATATCCACTCCCAAACGGAACGTTCTCGGCTGCACCGAAGACGGGAGAGACCGGCATCTGCCAGTATCCACCACGTCCATCGGTGATTCTGGGCGTGCAGTCACCTGCTACCCAGAGAGCAACGAAAACGTTTTCCCCGTCACGGAAGAAGGCACTGTCTGCGCCAGAACGGCGAGATGGCGAGGGCATAAAAACCAAGCGTTCTGTCCGCGCCGCAACCTGTATGTACTGTTCTGCTGTGAGTGCCAGTGGCGTGGTGATTACCGTTTCCAGCGCTGGCAGAACCAAGCTGGAGTAGCAACGGTTCTCTTCGGAACCAACCTGCGTGATATACCGTTCAACGGCGGCACAGTTACTGTAGCCGCTCGACGGGTTAATCAGCAGGTAGCTCTCCAGAGCCACCGCTCCAATGAAGTTGCTCACCAACGGAGTGGGAGCGGAGACGATAGCGCTACGAGACGACGGAGCAGAGGAATTCAGGTTCACCTCGCTCGTCATCCTCAGGAGCGCCCCAACGAGGACGACTACTAAAACAGTCACGAGCAGCACGATGATAACAGCGACTTGGCGCTGTTGGTGCTGTTGTGCCGTTTGCGGACGATGAGCTTGAGTGGCCATTAGATTTTTCCTTTCTACTCCTCAAACTCTTCTCTCCAGACAAAGTACTTTATCAGGAGGGTAGAGTTGGGGAGTAGGCAACGAGCTGTTAAGGTGCGGTGTCACTGCTATTTGGTCGCATTGACCATAAGCAAAAACACCACTACTTTATCGAGTGATAAAGCATTTCAACCTTATATTTTAACATATTATAGGATATTTTTAAATGTGTAGCAGATAAGCAACGGGCTACGGAAAGTTCGATTTAAGGTAAAATACAGTCATATGCAAGCTGGGGTTGATTATATTGGGGTGGGGGTTGGGGCCTTAATTCTGAACGATAAGGGTCAAGTTTTTATGGGTTTGCGCGGACCAAAAGCCCGCAACGAGCAAGGTAAATGGGAGATCCCAGGCGGAGCCGTAGAGTGGGGTGAAACATTTGAACAAGCACTAGTTCGCGAGGTCTTTGAAGAGTACGGCATTACAGTCCGAGTTATCCGCCTTCTCCAGATCTGCGACCATATTATTTACGCTGAAAACCAACACTGGGTCTCGCCCACATATATTTGTGAGATTATTGAAGGAGAGCCTTGCATCAACGAACCTGAGAAATGTAGTGATTTTGGCTGGTTTACCCCAGAAGAAGCACAAAAATTGCCACTTTCAGTGGTAACAACACACGATATCAAGACACTTTTGGCTGAGAAGAAAAAATAGCTGTCTTTCGTCCTCTTGGACTCATCAGTACGGACAACATCCGTAGAGACAGGGGCCTTTCGGCCCCCGGGCGTTTCCGCCCTACCGCACGAAGCTCTCGACGACGAAAACCTCGAACAGTGCCGTTTGAATTGAAGCTTTCATTTCGGAGACAAAAGGTGTCTCGGCCTTGGCAGCAACTTCTTTCGAGAGTGCCACCACCATTTCCCAGCTCAGCACCCGATCAGTGATTACCATCAAGTCGTGCCAGTGGATCATGTGGCGACGCATCGCCTCTTCTTGAAGCAGTCTGTAGTCTGCTTCAAAATGCTTTGCGTGCCTGAACCACTTCACGAACTGTGCAGCAGTCACGACGTCCACTTGTGGGTGGACCAAAGGGTAGTCGGCCAGCGTCTTGTTTCCAATGATTACGCGTCGATCCCACATCCCATTGCTGTACACTTCTCTCCAATAGCGAAGTACGTGTTCAGCTTTCTTCTCGAACGCCATCTCGTTCAAGGCGTCGATCAGAATGGGTTGGGGAATTTGCCGGATGAAGTGTCCAAACTTGAGCAGGTCTTGACGACCCGCAGCGGCGGCGATGACATCATCAGGGGTAGTTTGGTACCGCAGTTGGAAAAACACGGGAAAGCCCTCATTCAAATGGTTAAGGTGCATGCATCGCATCATCGGCGCAAAACGCCAAATAGCAACACAAACTTAATTATTATAGGCTATTTTTGTCTATTTTGCAAGTAAATATAGCTAAATAATATAGAGGAAAACCTGGTTTTTCTCGGCTTCTATAGTCCAGCCAGGAATAGGGTAATGATTAGAAATCACTCGAGTACCAGGTCTCAACTCCGCCCGAAACTTCTTCGTCAGAGCTTTCATCATCGATGGGACTGCATAGATGGTCACCACGTCATACTCACCTAAATCTACATCCCATAAACTTTGCCAAACAATCTTGGCATTTTTAATTTTTTGGGCTGCTAAGAGCCGCTCAGCTTTTTCTACCATTGAAGGGTTTAACTCAACCCCTACTGCGTCCGCTCCAGCATCAGCAAACGCGGCTACTACTCGGCCATCTCCAGAACCTAAATCAATAACTCGCATCCCTTTTTTTACCTTTGCTAGCTTGACCATTGTTTGAACATTCTCTTCAGATGTTGGAACGTACACCGCTCCACTAATCTTGGGTAAGATGTAGAAGGGCAGATTAAGAAAGTGAAATAAAACGGCAATGCTGAGGAAACCAATCAAGGCAGCCAGAATGGCAAAGTAAAACACAAAGCCAATCGAGTAGAAAAAGAGCACTAAAACACTAATGATCAACAGAGCTTGAAGTAAGTACAGCTGAACGAGCTTGGCATTTTCATGTTCCATGAAAAAGCGAAGTTTCATGAAACCCCTTTGAGCTCATTTAAAGCAATTGTAATGGCTCCATACACCGGCTCTTCTTCTAAGATTCTCATCTTTGCTTGTGGAAACTCCGTAGTTAACTTAGCGCTCACCCGCTCGAAAATAAACGGGAGCTTGGCAATACTGCCCGAACAAATGAGCTCGACCGGCTCACTCTTTAACTCTAAACGACGCATGACAGCTTCAGCCATCATCACCAAGTCTGTTACCATTGTCTCTAAAATCTCTGTCGCCACTTTATCGCCTTGTTGATGGGCTTCCACACAAACTTTTGCTAACTCTGCGATCTGTGCTTTGTTCAAAATTGGGAAGTAGATCTTTGATTTTAAGTCATTAAAGTCATCGGCTTCAAAATGTTTCAGTACCATCTGCTCTAGAACGCTGGGTGTACTTCGTCCGTCAAAGCTGCAGACTGCTGCGCGCAAAGCCATTCGCCCAATCTCATACCCTGATCCTTGATCAGTGAGTAAGAAGTCCATGCCACTGGTCCGAGCCGAGCGACCATCTGCGCGCTTACCAAAACACTGTGAACCCGTTCCTGAAATAAGGGCAACAATATTTTGGTTAGGCTGACCAAATGCCATGACTAAATGAATATCATTAATAATGGTTAAGCTACCAATTTTGTAGTGTTGTAGTACGTCACGAAAGACATCTTCCGCCCGTTGTTTTTCCTCAGGTGTATCTAACCCTGCTACACCTACCACCACTTTGGGAAAGTAAAAGTCGCCTGTTAGGCCAGTGGTTAACTGACGTAAAGTCTCCACCAGGTTCATACTGGCGAGACCTAAGCTCGTTGCAGTTAAGCTTGTTGGCCCGGTAGTTGCACGTGTTAGTACATGTCCTGAAGTATCAGCACAGAGGCCGTCAGTCTTACTTCCTCCACCGTCGATTCCAATTAAGTACTCTGTCATGATGTCGTCAGCTCCTTCACCCTCTCAATGTACATCAAAACAGTCTCGACGTACACAGCATGACTCCACACCAACGGCGTAGCAGAGAGCGGCTGGCCAGTATAAGGATGCATTTGCTCAGGGAGTACACCAGATATTGTCTGGTACTTCACCACCCAGGAAAGATACTCACGAACCTTTGCCAGTCCCTCTTCAGTAACTACTTTCTTGCTTAAGATTCGCTGTGCCTGCCAAAGGGTAGTAATAATCCAAGAGTTAGAGACGTCGGTTGATTTAAAGTAGTCGTCATTTTGGTAACGAATAATTCCGCCCGTAGGAGTGTCGTTCAGCAGTAATGTATCCACAGCTTTCTCGGTAGCGATAAAAAGTGGATCGTCTTCTTCAAAAGCTTGGAAGTACCACAGTCCGAACAGGGAGCTAGCATCTACAATCTCTTCTTGGCGAACTGTATCACCCTCGATGTAACTGACACGGATGAAGCTTTGCAGCCGTTCGTTAAAGAGATACTTCTTCATCGCTGCTTTAATTTCTTCCGCAGCGTCACGGTAAATACGCATGTGGTTTCGTTTACCCAACAGCTCTGAGAAACGTGCCGCAGCCTGAAGTGCTCCATAGACCGATGCGCAGGTATACGTAGATACCCCAATTTTTTCTTCCCAGAGATCATAAGAGTGGAGCGGCAGATGGGTATCTTGATTTCGAAACGCCACTAAGAAATTGGCAATCTTTTCGATAAAGGGTTTATAGGCTAACTCGATATACTCGATATCTTTGGTTTTTTCGTAGTGCTTCCACAGTGCAAAGAGTACCGACGCTGACTCATCTTCTTGAATAGGCAACTGTAAGATTCGATCTTTGAGCCACTCTTTCTGGGAAGTCGTAGAGTGCCAGGTTGAACCTAGGGCTTCATCCGAGCGGAAACGGTGGTGTAAGTACCCGTCGGGATGAAGCACGTGCTGGCAGAAAGTAAAGAATGGGGTGGTTGCTTCGTGATATCCGGCTTTGTCTAAAATAATGGCAATAAAGGAAGCGTCTCGCGGCCACATGTAGGCATAGTCATCCTTGCCATACTCCATGATGGTAGAGTCAAGTGACGCCACAATGCTTCCTCGATTATCGGTGTGTGAACGCAAAATAAAGAGGGAAGTGTCAAACAGCTTTTTCTGTTCGGCATCAAGGAAAGAGAGATCCCAAGTCTGTTTATTAATCCAAGCGTTCCAAAACTGTTCAGTAGAGTGAATCATGTTCTCTGGCTTTTTGAAGAGCACCAGATCATTCAAAGCGAACGCTTCTTCTAATGTTTGGGCAGCACTGATCCAGTAAAACAACTGATTCTTAATCTTGGGTTCACAGACTAAACTGAAACGGACTACCGAGTCTACTGAGCCATGTTCAACTGCGTTACGTGATAAAACTCCGTCTTCAGCATCCCGATATGAACCTTCTTTGCCCTCATAATCAAACATGCCAATCGTATAATCATCGATACCGGTTCCAGCACTAGTACGGCCGTCAACTACAAAGACTCTACATCCCTTATAGTGCACAACTGTTGCATGGGTTGGATCATAAAAACCGGTGTTACGAGTCTTATTCTCGCTAATACGAAACTCTTGTCCAAAGAAGATCCGCACTTCTCTTGGTTGGTCTGTTTGGTTGTAGATATCAACCTGACGTAAGAAGACGTTGTGTTCGTTGTAAACAGCGTCTTCCATCACGATACTCAATTGGAGCTTATTATTTTTACACACCAACTGACCGATCATCGTTTCTGGCTTATAGCCGATGTTAATCTCCCAGCTGCCATCGTCAATCCAAGAGTACATGCCATCAACCATGACTCCAATACGATGCTTTTTTCCAATCACATGATTCTCTAGTCCCACGTAGGGGTAGTACATGTCACGCACATATCCATGTTCATCGAGACAAACTGAGAACGCTCCATTTCCGAGCACTAACGAACGCGGCATACTCCCTTTCTAGTCTGCCGTTTGGGCAGGTTGTTGTTGTCGAATACGATCTTGTAAATCAATCATTACCGCACTAAAGCGGTTGTATGCCTCGAAAGGCGAATCATACGGACTGAAGTACTTATGAACGTCACCATCGGCAGACCATTTAACACACATATAGTAAAAGTGATCGCTCGTCTGCACTCTTCGCCAATCACTCACGAGTGCTGCGTCTCCACTTTTCAATACATCCGCTTCCATGCTGTAGACCAATCGCAGTGCATCATTCTGTAATGAGTTCCCTCGCCAAGCCGTCAGGTCACGATCAATATCCGCCCATGAGATTGGGTCTGGTACGTCGTAGACAGGTAGGGACTCAGTGCTTTTGGCTGCTAAAGCGTATGGCTCGAGAACCGTTGAAGGTGTGACAAAGTGATGGTCGTATTGAATACTCCGATCAACAAAGTGGCGGAAAAAGTTAAATATGCCAGTGTCTTCCCACTGATGCTCACCAAAAGTCTCGAAGTCCATAAACAAGTTAATGAACTCATCCGCGTAGTATGAGTTGAGCCAATGAACGTACTTTTCCGCAGTAAGTGGATGCTCTTCCCAAGCTTTGTTTGAGAAACGGAACGCCACGTCATCCGACAGTTGAGCATGCTTGAGTAAAAGTGGCAGTGGTGGCTGAGTGTAAGAGCGGTAAAGTTGAGTCCGCGGTCGCCCCCCAAGGTATCTATCTACTGCCTCCGTTAACATACCCATGTAGCCCATTTGCTCTACTTGCTGGGCAATAAAGTTGGCATAAATCAGTTCAGTATTACGAAAAACTTTGGGAGTATAGCCAAATAGTTCTTGAACGAGCTCTTCGTGCTGCTCAACTTGACGTCGAAACTCAACAGGGGAGTATAAACTCGCCAACGAGTGATAGTACGTTTCAGCTAGCAACTCAACTTGACCCGTCTCGGTTAGTCGTTGGATCAACGAAATTACTTCGGGTTGATAGGCCTGTGCTTGTTCTAAAAACACGCCAGAGCAAGATAACGCAAAACAGAAGGAAGGATGCGTCGTTGCAATGTCTAACAGTAACGACAACATGGGAATATATGACTTTTGGGCTACTTTGCGAAAGATTTGCGCATTCTCATCTTTGGGCTGTCCATTTTTATGCTCAATGAAGTAGTTCAGATCTTGATTCAGTTCAAAAACCGAGAATGGCCGCAAACGATAGGGTTGGTGGAGCTGGAAGTACAGACAAAGCTTTGCCATACACTATGATTTTTTCTCTAACAGTTTGCTATAGATCTTGGACACGTTATCCGCTGCATTTTGCCAAGTAGCATGCTCTAAATCTTCATTTTGGCCAGTAACTACTTGGGCTCGGAATACAGGATCTGTCACCAACTCCGTGATATAGCTGGCCATTTTTTCAACATCCCAGAAATCTGCCTTCAATGAGTGCGTCAGCATCTCTTTTACTCCTGAGTTTTCTGACACTATCACTGGAGTCTCACGCTGCGCAGCTTCTAAAGCCACTAATCCGAATGGCTCAGACAGTGAGGGCATCACGAAAACATCAGCGCGGCTTAAAAGTGCTTCCCGTTGATGATCTCTCATGAAACCAGTAAATAAGACTGAAGCTGAGAGTTGTTGGTATGCACTTTGAAAAAGCAGTGAGTGATACTGGTCTCCATGGCCAGCAACCACAAAGAGCGCCTCGGGAATTTGATCAACTACAGCTCGTGCCAGTTGTAAGAAGTACTCGGCGCCTTTTTGAGCAGTAAGTCTTCCCATAAAAACGATCATTGGTCGTTTAGTGGCAAATTGAAGCTCATCGTTTACTAACTTGCTTGCTGGCGTTACACCATTATGGACAACCACAATTTTCTTAGGATCTACGTGGTACTTATCAATCAGGATTCGCTTCGTAAAGTTGCTGACCGCAATAACTCGATCTGCTCGCTGCATTCCCAGATACTCGGTGTGTGCGATGTAATGGCTACCATGTCCACTAGGGATACGATCCATCTCAGTTGAGTGAATATGAGCGATAAAAGGTTTCTTGACCTTTTCTTGAAGTTTCATGGCCGCCGGAAAAGCCATCCAGTCATGTGCATGAATAAGGTCATACTTTTGGCGAAGCTGTTTCCCCGCACTTAAAACTTGATCAGCATAGTAGTTCACTCGCTGTTCAATCTCAGATTGAGGAAGGGCAGAAAGCTCGATACTGTCTTTTAAAGCAAAGTCGGCCGGGCTGACAACACTGGGAGAGTACGCTAAAAAGGGGGGCCTGCCAGCCAAGGCCAGCTCAACTTCCGCTGGATTTTGACAGGTAATTACCTTCATGTGCGTAACGGCTGTGGAGAAACGATATGGAAGAGTAAAGAAAATATTGGCGTTGGTGTCGGCTAAAGCATGAGTTAAGCCCTCACAAGCCACCCCCAACCCACCACTATTGTGGGGAGGGTATTCCCATCCAACCATTAAGACACGGTGTTGAGTGTCTCTCATCGGCAATCACTCGGCTAATATACTCAAATCTTACATAACATAATAGACAGTTTTGACAGAGAAAAAAAGTACTATTCTCTAGATCAGAAAGAGCAGTTAGTGAAGTAAAAAAAAGAGTGTATTACAACCTTTAGTAGTCATTAACCCGAAATTGCCCAATCCTAGTACGCCGTAGGGCAATGACCGTGGCGCCTAAGTCCAGTGCATGCCCGATATCAACGGCTAGTGAGCGAATATACGTCCCCGAACCGCAAACTACTCTACACCTAAAAAACGACTTCTGCTGATCTTGATTATGATAAAAATCAAGTAACTCTAGTGAGATGATTTTTACTTTTCGAGAGGGTAAATCAACTAATAGCTGCTTTTTTCGCGCCATATCATAGAGCTTGCGACCGTGGATCTTTATTGCCGAGTAGGCGGGAACTTGCTGCTGATACTCGCCAACGAACTGCTTGAGAACCTTTTCCAGTTGAGACCGCGAAACAGCGCTGACATCTTCCCAGCTAAACATCTTGGTAGTCTCTCCCAACGCATCATATGTATCTGTCTCTCTTCCTAGCTCTGCAGTGAAGAGATACTCTTTCTCCATTCCCATGAACTGATCTTGAAGGCGAGTGGTCTCCCGACCAACTAGCACCAGCAAAACTCCTGTGGCGAGCGGATCGAGGGTTCCGGCATGCCCAACTCGTTTGATTCCAGTTTGTCGACGTACCTGGTTGACCATACTGTGACTAGAAATACTGCTGGGTTTGTCTAAAACTTTCAGTCGTTCTTCTTGGAGCAACTGTGTTATCTGTTCCGCAGTGAGGGGAGTGAGCCCATGCTTACTCATAGCTAGATCTGGCAGGTGGGGCAGTAAAACGTCCCCCGGCCACCAAGTTTGATCTTGATAATCATCTTGCCGCAGTTCGGGCAAGGCTGACCTTTTTTATCGTATACGCGCATTCGATCTTGATACTTACCAGCTAAGCCGCTTACGTGCACATACTTGCCATGCGCTGTTGCCCCTCCCAACTCGATGCCTAGCTCTACCACTTCTCGCATACTCTTTAGGAGTAGCTCCATCTCGGCTTTGGGAATGCTAGATGCTGGTCGCAGCGGAGAGATCTTCGCTAAGTTCAACGCATCGCACGCATAAATATTGCCTACTCCAGCTACGATTTGGTTGTCCATAATAAACTGTTTGATCGGCATCTTCCGTTTACTAGCTTTTTGGAACAGATACTCTGCAGTGATAGCTGGATCAATCACATCAGGAGCTAGACCTTCAAGACTTTGCTCAGCAAGGTGATTATTAACTGCCCGGACCCATCCAAAGATACGCTGGTCATTAAAGAACAGCTTGGTTTGATCAGTGAAAGTAAATGCAATCCGAGTATGACTGCTAGGCAACTCTTGAATCCAGTCAGCGGTGGGATGACCACCACCTGTCCGAAAAGCACCATCTACATAAATAAGTTGGCCTGACATCTTTAAATGGACCATTAGGGTGAGATCATTGGTCAGGCGAATGAGCAACACCTTGGAGCGACGGTTCACTCCTTTGACTTGCTGATGAAGCACTGTCGGGATCTCACCACTCCAGCTTTTGGCTTTAAATACTTCGATCCTCGCAATCTCTTTCCCAACGATTACTTTTTCCAACTGACGACGGACTGTCTCAACTTCTGGTAACTCTGGCATACTCGATAGTGTACTACACTCAGAATCCTGTTATAATTCTGCCTTGTTAAACGGGTCCGTAGCTCAGTCGGTTAGAGCGACAGCCTTTTAAGCTGTGCGTCCTGGGTTCGAGTCCCAGCGGACCCACGTTGAACACTTTTCCTCTAGAGCACAAATCTGTTTATAACTTTCTGCTATTTGCTTCTGTTGCTGACAACGCGAAATAGACTATACTTGATCTATGTTAAATACGCGGAAGCTCGTTTATATTTTGCCTGAAGTTTGTTTTGTCGCCGAGTTGTTACCGACAAAAAAGCCTCATACTTTTTCCATTCAATCATTCAGACAGATCAATGCTCCATTCATGGAAGATGAAGAGCTGGTGATTGAAAATGTACTGAAGTTGTTTCGCAAACTCGAGCCTGAGACCTATACACTAGTCTTACCTGATTTCTTATTTACCAACACTATTGTGGACGTTGCCGAAACAAATGAGTCTAAAGTTCGTGAGTATCTCGTAAGTAAGCTTTTACCTAGTCTGGGTTTATCTAAAGACACGCATCAATTAGAAACCTTCATCCTGACTCAACACAAAGGAAAGACCAAAGTTCAACTTTCTGGTTTAGAAAAAAGCATCTTAGCTCCTGTCTATCCGGTTGCTGAAGAGCGGGGTGTTGTTATTGATGCCATCTGCCCTCTAAGCTGGACATTGAAGAGCATTGTCTCGCTGGAACCTTCCTTAAGTGCCGTAGAGTTGGGGAAGCATCTTTATGTGGCTCAACACTATATCGGCGTAGAACAGTCCATTTTCTTTCCTACTGAAGAGTTAAGTAATGTGGTGGAGACCGTCAAAACACTGCGCGGCGCCGAACCAAACTTACAGACACTCTACCTTCTGACGAGTACCACAACTGGCGAAGAAGTTCGTGCCAAACTTAAGAATCGTATTCCCGTCCAACAGTTAGCAGAAGAAGAAGCTGATCTAGAAGGACTTCCTGCTCATATCAAAACGACGATTGAAGCAGGTGCAAAGACACTTGATATCGAGGACTATCCTGTACCTAAGTTTAAGCTTGAGAAGTATCAAACTGAAGCAACTGCTCAAGAAGAAGAAGAAGAAGCTGAGGAAGAGCTACCAGCTCCTACCAAGAGTGCTGCTCTTGATCAACCTAGTATTGAGATCTTTGAAGAAAGTCTCACCGACACTGATGGAGAAGCAGACCTTCCGGTTGTAGCTCCTACATTGCCTCTGGCAGCTACTCCTTTAACAATCACCAAGACGACTATAGAAATGGAAGAAATTGATCCCGAAGAGTTGGAAATTAAAAGTTCTGGCTTTGAAGAAGAGGCAATTGGCGAGGATACCCCAGAGCTGGCTTCTGCCAAAGTAGAGCTAGAGCAAACTCAGTTTGTCGATCGTGACACGCTTGAAGATCCTACTGAAGAAGACAAACTAGAAAAGTCAATTGAAGATACCTTAACTAAAGAGAGTGAGAGTAGCGATTGGTTGGATGACACTTTAGAGGGTGACGAACCAGAAGAGAAGCTCCCTCCATTAGCAAGTGAGCTCAAACCTACTGAGCCTGTCAGACAACGCCCGATTATTAAAAACCGCAACTCCACCAGCTCGATGGTGCGAATGATTGGTATTTCAATCGCTGCACTTATTATTACTGTGCTGGTAGGTGTAGGTGCTGGATTTGCTTTGCTGAGAACTTCCGAGAACAACCCGGCTATGAATCAGGCAATGGCCCCGACGCCAAAACCAAGCCCAACTACCGCTGAGGTAACGCCAGTTCCCACCGCTACTTCTTCAGCCACTGCGACAGGCTCTGCTACCACTATTACTAAAGACAACGCTAGGATCCTGGTAGTAAATGCCACTGGCGTAAGTGGCAAGGCTGCTCAGCTCAAGTCTAAGCTGACCACTGCTGGTTATAAAACAGTTGATACAGGAAATGCTTCCGCAACTTATGGTAAAGGCAACTTTGTTCTGATGGACAAAGAAGACTCCGCCCTCATCACCCAGTTAGGGAAAGATACGTCCCTAACTGTCACTTATGGCACTCAGAAAAAATCCACCGAAGACAATACTGGCAGGTATGATCTCGTCTTCGTCATAAATGAATAAACCTGGTATAGACGAAATTGACAACCATCAATATTGTCGATTGAAAACAGGCTCTTGTTCAATTGGTCGAAATACGTATAATTGCGGCGTATCTAGTTGTAAGAGAGAACAATATGGCTGCGAGCGGACCACACATCTCAATTTCTGCTGAACAATTATTTTCGGTTGGCGGACTTAATGTCACCAACTCAATGCTCACGAGCGTGATTGTCAGTGGCTTATTAATTGCATTTGCCCTGTGGGTGCGAATGTCACTGAAGCAAACGAATCGCCCAACAGGTGTTCAGAATGTCGCAGAATGGATTGTTGAGGGACTGACTAGCCTCGTTCACTCAGTAACGAACAATAAACAACGTACTGATCTTTTCTTCCCCGTAATTGCAACTTTCTTCTTATTCATCATTGCCAATAACTGGTTTGGATTATTACCAGGTGTGGGAACGATCATGGTTCATGGCCAAGGCGCGGCTGCCAACGAAGTCGTTCTTGCTCCATCAGGAGTAACTATTAAACACGCAGCTATGAAAGTTCAAGCTGCCGAACCAGTTTTGACCACACAAGAGCTTGATGAGCACGAGAGTGTAGCAGTAGAAAACGAAGATGGTGCCGTTCTTTATCAAGTGGAAAGTGAAACTGAGGCCGTTGCTGATGCTCACGTTGAAGTTGGGGAAACTGAACATGCAGAGCTCGTTCCACTCTTCCGAGCAGGCACGGCAGACTTGAACATGACAATTGCACTGGGTTTGCTTTCCGTAGGCCTCGTTCAATACTACGGTCTTAAGTATCTCAAACTTGGTTACTTGAAGAAGTATATTAACTTCTCAAGTCCAATTTATTTTGCAGTAGGTATTCTTGAAATCATCTTAGAAGCAGCTAAAGTAGTTTCCTTTGCTTTCCGTCTATTCGGAAACATCTTTGCTGGAGAAGTGCTACTGGCTGTTATTAGTTACATCGCAGCATTACTCGCTCCAATGCCATTCTATGGATTAGAGCTTTTCGTTGGCTTTATTCAAGCGTTAGTGTTCTCAATGTTGTCAGTTGTATTTTTTAACATGGCAACAATTAGTCATGATGAACACTAAAAAAATATAAGTAATGGAGGATTTATGGGCACAGAATTTGCCGTCGCACTTGTAATGGGAGTAGGTACCATTGCACCAGGTATTGCTATTGGAATGATGGTTGCAAAAGGACTGGAAGCTATTGGTCGTAATCCAGATGCTGCAAGTAAAATTCAGACAAACATGATCTTGGGTGTCGCTTTCGCTGAAGCTATTGCTATTTATGCTTTAGTGGTCGCATTGATTCTCAAGTTCGTAGCGTAATCGAAATAGAAAGGTGTTAGAGGAGTTCTTCTAACAGAGGGCTTATGGACATTGAGCTTCCACAAATTTTGTTTCAAATCGTCAACTTTGGCGTTGTGGTTGGTGCGTTAAGCTTCTTGCTTTACAAACCAGTCAAGAAAATGCTTGAGGAACGGAGTAATCGTATTGAAGAAGCTCAAAAAGCAGCCGAGTCTACGCTGCTAGAGAAGAAGAGCCTCGACGAAACGAAGAAAAGATTGCTCTCAGAAGCAGAAAAAGACGCCCAGGCTATCGTCGATGAAGCAAAAAAAGATGCTAAACGCATTGAAAAAGACATCATCGCACAAGCCAAGCAAGTCGCCGCTGAAGAGATTGAAAAAGAAAAGAAACAGTTAGCTGACGAGTACAAAACTACCGTCAAACAACTTCGTCAAGCATTCGTGACCGAGGTTGCAGCAATGACTGAGAAAGTCTTAGGCGAAGCTGTTGATGAAAAAGTAATTGCAAAGAAACTGGATAAGGACATCGACGCCGTCATCGCTAAGATCTAAACGTATGTCAAAAGTCACTATTACTACTGCGGTAAAGTTAAGTACAGCTCAGTTGAAGAAGTTAAGTACAGCCATCGAAGAAAAGTATGGCAAGTCAGACATTCAGACTGTAGTTGATACAAACATCTTAGGTGGCGTTATCGTCACTGTGGGGTCACATCAGTTTGATAACTCATATCGCAGCCGAGTAGAGGCAATCAAGCAACAGGTTAGTACAGCACTGGCAGAGTAACTTCATGAAAAAAAACGCATCTACCTTCAACATTTCTGAGCTGTTGGAAAAAGCCTCCACAGCAGTGAGCGAAACTGAGATCGGTCACATTACCTCTTTTGGTGATGGAGTCATTCAGGCTGACGGCCTCGACAATGTTCGGATGGGAGAGCTAATTGACTTGGGAGAAGGTGAGCTTGGTTTAACCTTAAACCTTAATCCTGACAAAGTTGGTATCGTGGCCCTAACTCGTGCTGCTCATTTAAAACCAGGAAGTGTCGTTCGAAGTACCGGTCGGATTCTGTCCATTAATGTTTCCGACGATATTATTGGTCGCGTGGTTGACCCTACTGGCCAGGCAATTGATGGCGGACCAGCTATTCCACAAGGAAAGATGATGTTATTGGAGCGGATCGCTCCTGGTGTTATGAGTCGCCAGTCCGTTTCTGTTCCACTTCAGACAGGAATTAAGGCTATCGACGCAATGATTCCAATCGGTCGTGGACAACGTGAGTTAATTATTGGTGACCGTGGAACTGGTAAGTCGGCTATTGCTATCGGCACCATCTTGAATCAAGCCGACCAAAATGTGATCTGTATTTACGTCGGTATTGGTCAAAAACAATCTACTTTAGCCCAAACAAAACAAATTCTCGAAGAGCGTGGGGCAATGTCGTACACCACCATTGTCAACGCCTCGGCTTCTGATCCAGCATCGATGCAGTTTCTAGCTCCATATGCAGGTATTGCTATTGCTGAGTACTTCTTAGACCAAGGCAAAGACGTCTTAATTATCTACGATGACTTAACCAAACACGCCCAAGCATACCGTGAGATCTCACTCTTGCTTCGTCGTCCTTCCGGCCGTGAAGCTTATCCCGGTGACGTCTTCTACTTACACTCTCGTTTACTCGAGCGCGCAGCTCGTTTAAATAAGAACTACGGGGGTGGTTCAATTACAGCATTACCAGTTATCGAAACCCAAGGAAACGACGTTTCCGCTTTCGTGCCAACCAATGTTATTTCTATTACCGATGGTCAGATCTACTTAGAAACTGACTTGTTTAACGCCGGTATGAAGCCAGCTATTAACGTCGGTTTGTCTGTCTCACGTGTCGGTTCTGCAGCACAGATCAAAGCGATGAAACAAGTAGCTGGAACTATGAAGTTGGACTTAGCTCAGTTCCGAGAACTGCAAGCATTTGCCCAGTTTAGCTCTGACCTCGATGATCGGACTAAAGCCCAACTTGACCGAGGAACTCGCGTCAATGCTGTGCTCAAACAAGGTTGGGACACTCCGCTAAAGGTAGAAGAGCAAGTTGTCGTTATCTACGCTGCTGTAAACGGATATCTTGATCCAGTACAAGAGAAGTTCTTAGGAGACTGGGAGCGAGAGTATCTTGAGTATATTAAAGATCAAGCTTCCGAAATTTTGACCAGCATTCGCGCTGAACAGAAGATCACCGACGACACGATTGAGAAATTAAAACAAGCAATTGAAGCATTTAATCGTCGACACTCTGAGTGGATGTTGGAGGCGTAATGGCCAACTCGCGGCAAATTAAACGACGCATCGGCACCGCAGCAAATATTTCCAAGATTACCAAAGCCATGGAAATGGTTTCTGCCAGTAAAATGCGTCGAGCACAACAACAAGCGTTAGCAGCTCGGCCTTACACTCGAGCTATTCAAAACTCGCTCAAAAAAGTAGCCGAGTATACCGATCCGTCTCTCCACCCACTTCTTGCTACTCACCCCAGCGGCAAAGACGTCTTAATTATCTTCTCTACTGATCGTGGTCTTTGTGGAGGGTTAAACACCAACTTGTTTAAAGCAACTATTCAATGGACAAAGTATCGTGATGACTATGAAGTTATCGTGATTGGCAAAAAGGCAGTGACTTTCGCCAAAAAAATGGGACTAACTATTGCAGCTCAGTTTACTGATTTACCAGAAGTCGTTAGCGTTGCGGAGATCTTACCTTTAGCAAACTTAGCTACTGATGGCTTTTTGCACAAAGGCTTTAAGTCTGTTTGGTTGTTACACATGGACTTTATTAACACGTTGACTCAACGAGTTAAGCTGACTCAGCTACTTCCTCTTTCAGCTGAGATGGAGGAAGAAGCCGGAGTGGTTAGCCCAGAAATTCACAGCGAGTATACGTTTGAACCAAATCCTCAAGAAATTCTGGGAGAGCTCTTACCATACTACTTAGAAAGCAGCCTGTATCAAACACTTCTAGAAGCCAAAGCCAGCGAGCATAGTGCCCGAATGGTGGCAATGAAAAACGCTAGTGAGAACGCCAAAGCTTTAGTTGGTGAGTTGAAGCTACTCTTCAACAAGTCTCGCCAAGCATCAATTACCAGTGAACTGCTCGATATCACAACAGCAACGCTAACTGTTACACAGTAAAAAGGAAGATATGAAAAAGCAAAATGTCGGCACAATTATTCAAATCATCGGTCCAGTGGTGGACGTCTCATTTCAAGATGTTCCAGCTATCTACAACGCCCTTCAATTAAAGCGAGAAGATGGCAGCATTTTGTCTTTCGAGGTCGAGCAACAGTTACCAAATAACGTCGTGCGCGCTATCGCGTTAGGCTCTACTGATGGACTGCGTCGTGGACTAGAAGTAATCGATACTGGTGCTCCTATCACTGTCCCAATTGGCGAGGAAACTTTAGGTCGCGTTTTTAACGTTACTGGTGACATTATTGATGAAGGTGAACCAATCGTTGTTACCAAAACCGCTCCGATTCACAAACCAACTCCACCACTCAAAGATGTCAGTACCAAAGCTGAGATGTTGGAAACTGGTATTAAAGTGGTCGACCTGATTGCTCCTTTCATGAAAGGTGGAAAAGTTGGTGCATTCGGTGGTGCAGGTGTCGGTAAAACAGTCATCATTCAAGAGCTCATCCGTAATATCGCTGAAGAGCACGAAGGTCACTCCGTCTTTGCTGGTGTCGGTGAACGTACCCGTGAAGGAAACGACTTGTACCATGAAATGAAAGACTCAGGTGTCATGCCAAGTACAGTAATGTGCTTTGGTCAAATGAACGAACCACCAGGCAACCGCTTACGCGTCGCACTGACCGCACTGACCATGGCCGAGTACTTCCGTGACGAACGTCATGAAGATGTATTGTTGTTCATCGATAACATCTTCCGTTTCTCTCAAGCTGGTTCTGAAGTATCCGCGCTGTTAGGTCGTATTCCTTCAGCTGTAGGTTACCAACCCAACTTGGCAACAGAGATGGCTGCTTTACAAGAGCGGATTACCTCTACCAAAGATGGTTCGATTACCTCGATTCAAGCAGTCTTCGTGCCAGCAGACGACTACACGGACCCCGCACCAGCCACAACCTTTGCTCACTTAGACTCAACTATCTCTCTGGACCGCCGATTATCTGAACAAGCAATCTATCCAGCCGTCGACCCATTGGTATCTGGATCGAAGATCCTCCAACCCGACATCGTCGGTGAAGATCACTACAACGTTGCTCGCGGAGTCCAACAAGTTCTGCAACGCTACAAAGAGCTACAGGATATTATCGCGATCTTAGGTATCGATGAGTTAAGTGACGATGACAAGTTGGTTGTTGCCCGAGCCCGCCGCGTGCAGAAGTTCTTGTCTCAACCATTCTTCGTGGCCGAGCAGTTCACCAGTATCAAAGGCGCCTACGTCCCAATTGCTGATACAATTCGTGGCTTCAAAGAGATCTTGGAAGGTAAACATGACAGTTTACCAGAGCAAGCGTTCTACTTAGTTGGTACGATTGAGGATGCTGTAGCAAAAGCCAAGACGTTATAAACGTCTGTTTACTCGACTAGAGTTTGAACCTAGTATATGGAAAAAGAAGTACTCAACATCACCATCATCAGTCAAGAGCGTCAACTAGACACTGTTCAAGCTGATCAGATCACTGCTCCAACTACAGAAGGAGAGATCACCGTTCTACCTGGACACATTCCACTTTTCTCTCGTCTGCAAGCAGGTGAGTTGCGCTACAAAAGTGGAAGCGAAGAAACCTCTTTTGCCATTTCTAAAGGCTTCATTGACGTCGGACCTGATAATCAGGTCACGGTCTTAGTAGACAGTGCGGTGGCCGCGCGTGAGATCAGTATGGAAAAAGCTGAGGCTGCTATGCGCGCCGCTCAGGAGACCATGGCCCAAAGCCAGGATCAACGCGAGTTAATGATGGCCGAAGCCTCACTCAAAGCGGCATTACTGGAAATTAAGATCGCTCAGAAGACGCGCCAAGCGTCCCGAATGTAAGACCTCGATACACCTTCAATACGCTTTGACTCCCAGACTAAGAATGCTAAACTCCAGTGATTGCTACAGAAGGTGTCAACAATTGAAAATAATACTTTAAGGCTGTAGCATACAAAACAAGCCGAACGTTGGCTTTTTTTATTAGCAACGTAGAGGACATATATGACAACGAAAACTGCTCCTAAAACTCAGTTAACCCAAGAAGGGTATGATGAGATCGTTCGCGAGCTCAAAGAGTTAGAAGAGGTTAAGCTTCCAGAGGTGGTAAAGAGAGTAGAGACCGCCCGAGGCTACGGTGACTTAAGTGAAAACGCCGAGTACCATAGTGCCAAAGAAGACCAAGAACTAACCGAGACTCGTATCTCTGAGCTACAGGCTATCCTGCAAAATGCAGTCATCGTCAGCTCATCAAACAAAACCGCTACGATTGGCATTGGCTGTACCGTTACTGTCAGTATTAAACGCGGGAAAGCCGTCAAGAAACAAACCTTTATTATTGTCGGTGAGTTCGAAGCAGATCCAAATGCTGGCAAGATCTCCAGTGCTTCACCCATCGGCATTGCTTTAACTGGCAAGAAAAAAGGTGATAGTGTTAAAGTCGAGACACCCGCTGGCGTCGTCGAGTACACTATCGTTGACGTAAAGTAACTTTATCTTGAAATAAAAAAGCTGTAGGCTTTATCTCCTACAGCTTTTTTGGATTAAAAAGCCGCCTGTGTAAACAAGCGGCTTTCTCTTTTTCACTCGAAAACTACTTACTCAGCAGCAGCTTCACGATCTTCGGCTTCTGCATCTAACTCAGCTGCATTAACAACTGGCTTCATGGTTGGGAAGGCAATCTCGTCCGTAATAGAGTCAAGATCTAAGATAATCATCTTCATTCTATTCATTCCCAAACCTAATCCACCTGCTGGAGGCATACCGTAACGCATTGACTCCAAAAAGGTCTCATCGATAGGATGAGCTTCCTCATCATCTTTACGCTCTGCCAACCAGAACTGCTCTTGAAGGACTGGGTCGTTCAACTCTGTATATGCATTACCAATCTCAATGCCGCAAATATAAGGCTCAAACCGCTCGATTAATGATGGATCATCTCGATGTGGTTTACAGAGGGAAGTAGTCTCTTTGGGCATGTCTGTAACAAAAGTAGGCTGGACCAAATACTGCTCTACTGCACCAAAGAGCTTGGCAATCCCGAGACCTCTAATCCACTCACCTTTGTACTCTTCACCGTGTTCGACAATCGCAGCTTGAATCTCAGCATCAGACATCTGATCTACATCAAGACCTAAGTACTCCAAGATTCCTTGCTTCATTGGTAAACGGCGCCAAGGTTGACTGAAATCAATGACGTGGCCGCGGAAAGTACACTCGGCTTTCCCATGGATTTTGACACAAGCGTTGCGATAGATAACCTCGGTTAACGCCATCATATCGGTGTAGTCCCAAAAAGCACTGTAACACTCCATCATCGTGAACTCAGGGTTATGGGTCTTGTCTACGCCTTCGTTACGGAAGTTCTTGGCAATTTCATAGACTCGCTCGGTACCTCCCATTAAGAAGTACTTCAAATAAAGTTCTGGAGAGATACGCAAGTAGAGAGGGATGCCCCAAGCATTAATATAGGTGGTAAAAGGTCTTGCATTTGCACCACCGTACTGAGGCTGCATGACAGGTGTCTCTACTTCGTAGAAGCCGTAATCTTCTAATGTGTGTCTGACAGATGTTTGGATTAAAGAAGCTTTCTCAAAATTTGATCTGACTTCTGGGTTTGCCAACATGTCGACGCTGCGTAAACGCAGACGAGTTTCTTTATTGGTCAGCTTGCGAGGAATCTCTTTGAGGGCTTTAGAGAGCATCTCAAAGTTCTTTGCTAAGACACTTTGCTCGCCACGTTGGGTTACATAACGAGTTCCATTTACACGAATAAAGTCACCTTTGCCGAAGTAGTTAATGAAATCTGGGTTCTCTGTTTCATCTACTTTAATTACCACTTGTGCACGACCGGTTTGATCATGAACATCGATAAAAAAGATCTTGCCGTGACCACGAAGCGACATGATGCGGCCGGCAATCTGCACTTCTGACCCTTCTGGCAGGGCAAGTGCTTCAGCATTGGTATGCGTTTTATGGCCATCTTGTGGATAGACGTTTACACCTTCATCAATTAACTTTTGGCGGACATTTTTACGATGCTCAAACTGATTCCCAGTGGGCTGTTCTTTTACATTACGTGCCATAGCTCTATTCCTTTACTACCTTAATTGTTTGTACTGATTCATCAACCATCACTACCGTTAAAAGCTCCTTTGTCTTCTTGAGCTCTTTAAGATAGTTAATGTGCGCTGGTTGAATGACTTCACCTTTGACACAAAGGGGAATACCTGGCGGATACGGAACGACGTCTTCGGCAGCTACTCGGCCTTCGGCCTCTTGGATTGTAACAGATTCTTTCTCGGCTAACTTTGCCTGGAAAGAGTTCATCTTTTTCTTAATTAAATTTGGAAACTTAGGAAAGTGATTTGTCTGAGGCTTCATCTTCTTTATTTCTGTTTCAATTGCCGCCACTGTCTTTTCGACGTCTGCTTTGGTGTTCTGGAAAGTAACGATGAAAAGAACGTTATTGGCTTCGTACTTCTCAACAATAATTTGATACTTCTCTTCGAGTCTCTTGGCCAGTTCCATTCCTGAGAATCCTTCTAGGTGAACTAGCACCTTGGTAGCGTCAGAGTGGGCACAGTAGTTTTGGCGAAGATCTTCGCAATCGATAGCGGTTACTTTTTCTTTTAGCTTGGCAGAGGTATTAACCCGATCACGAAACGTCTCCGCGAGCTTTACTAATCTACTAATCGCCTCTTCACCCTCATGTTCCATAAAGTAGCGTGAGCCATCCAACGACGCCAACATATGGAAAGAGGGGCTAGTGGTCATTAAACTCTTGTATGAGTCTTTCAACCAAGTGACATCAATTCGTCCATCATTCCAGTGAATCATTGAAGTCTGCTGTAAACCGCTGCCTTGCTTATGGATGCTTTGAACACAGATATCAGCACCAGCCTTCATGGCACAAAGCGGCATTTCTTTAGAGAATGGAAAGTGAGCTCCCCAAGCTTCATCGATAAAAATAATAATATTCTTATCAAAAGCGCGAACAGTTTTGACCAATTTTTTCAGGTCAGTAGAGAGTCCTTCGTAGGTGGGGTTAGTGACTAGTAGCACGTTTGCTCGACTTCGCTTAAGCCCCTCCAGGACTTCTTCAATCGTATTCGGAGCAAAGATCTGCAGCGAGTCCACGTAGTGCGGATCTAAGTACTCTGTTTCAATCTGATAATCTTCAACGGCAACGCTAATCGACTTGTGAATGTTGCGCTGAGCCAACATCTTCATCTTGGGACCCAACTGATTTTTTAAAGCTCGCAGCACCATGAAGTTGCTCCCAGTCGAGCCATTAACTCCAAACAAGGTGTGATCGGCACCATAGGCTTTGGCTGCCAACTCGTTAGCTTTCTTGAAAATCCCCGTGTTCATCGAGGGATTACCTAAACTGTGGTAGGAAATGGAGATGTCGTTTTCGTAAATGCCACGCACACGAGGGACACTAGGATGAATAGAGGGCGTACACCAACGGGTGATCGTGCTATCGATCCCATTATTGAATACCGAAAGAAGCGGTAAATCTGTATTCATAATACGAAGAATACTATTATGCTCTCACAACTTTCGCTATATTAATACTACAGTAATTAGATGTATAGTATCAAACATACTCAGAAAATGTCTTTTTTAGCTATCGATCGGAGGCAAGATGACCCCCACCAGAGCTGAAGCCACCTCACTCATGGAGAAGCATATTACAAATGAGGCCCTTCGTCACCATAGTCGAATGGTTGGTACTGCCCTCGAAGCCTATGCCAAAAAACTAGGTGAAGATTCTGAACTCTGGTACATCACTGGGGTGTTACACGATGTCGATTGGGAGGAGTATCCAGACGAACATCCCAACAAGGCAGTTCAAGAGTGGCTGAATGATTATCCAGATAAGGTCAAAGAAGCAATTAAAGCGCATGCCCCTGAACGAACGGGTAAACAGGCCGAGACTCCACTCGAAAGATATCTCTTTGCTAGCGACGAGCTCGCCGGGCTGATGCATGCCATCTCATTAATGCGACCCAATGGTTTTGCCGACATGGAAGTGAAGTCAGTCAAAAAGAAACTCAAGGACAAGTCGTTCGCAGCGAACGTCAATCGGGACGATATTGCAAAAGGCGCCGAGTTGATCGGCACGCCCATTGAAGATCACATCGCTTTCTTGATTGAGACATTTCGGGCAATGTAACTTTGAAACCCACAACCATCTCGACCTGCCTGGTATATAATGGCTGCTATGCTAGATATCAACTATATCCGCGAGCACGCGGCCGACCTTAAAACAGCTATTGCCAACAAGCAGCTGAATTCATCTATTGTGGATCAGGTCCTCTCCGCCGACGAACAACGCCGTGGGTTAATTGTGCAAGTTGAGACAGTCCGCCAACAGATTAACGAGAACACCAATGCCATCAAAAACTCAGAAACAAAACGTCCCACTGAAGAACAGCTCCAACGTGGCCGCGAGTTAAAAGCCACTCTTCAAGATATTGAACCTCAACTTAAACAAGTGGAGGAAACGCTCCAGGACTATATGTACCAGGTGGCTAATCCTCCTGCTGCCGATGTTCCAATTGGCAAAGATGAGTCAGACAACGAAGTAGTCAAACAAGTCGGGGAACAGACGTCATTTTCGTTTCAGCCTCAAGATCACGAAGAGCTGATGTTGGCGAATGATCTGTTAGATATCAAGCGCGCTGTCAGGATCGCGGGCTTTCGTGCCTACTTCCTGAAAAATGAAGCAGTGATGCTAGAACAAGCGCTCCTTCAACACGCTTTTCAGTTTCTCGCTCGAGAAGGCTTTACACCCATGACGGTTCCTTGGATGGTCAATAAAGAAGCCCTTTGGGGCACTGGCTACTTCCCTTGGGGGATCGAAGACCACTACACTACCCAAGATAACCAAGGGTTAATTGGCACTGCTGAAGTTTCTTTAACTGCTTATCGTCAGGATGAAGTCTTAAACGAGAAGGACCTCCCTTACAAAATGGTTGGTATCTCACCATGTTTCCGTCGCGAAGTCGGTTCTCATGGGAAAGATGTCCACGGCATTATTCGTGTTCATCAGTTCACTAAAGTTGAGCAAGTCGTCTACACCGTGGCTGACGAAGATGTTACCAGAGAGTGGCATCAAAAAATGATAGGCTACGCTGAACAGTTACTCCAGGATCTAGAACTACCTTACCAAGTGTTGTTAATGTGTACTGGTGACATGGGAGCGGGCCAGCGGAAGAAGTACGACATTGAAACCTGGTTCCCAGCCCAACAAAAGTATCGCGAGACTCACTCGGCAAGTTACTTTAATGACTTCCAGGCCAGGAGATTAAATATTAAGTATCGAGCCAAGGATGGCTCAATGAAGCACGTCTATACACTGAATAACACCATGGCTGCATCTCCGCGCTTACTGGCCGCAGTGATTGAAAACTACCAAAACGAAGACGGATCGATTCGAGTTCCTAAGCTCCTCCAAGAAGCCATGGGAATGAATGTTATCTCTCGAAAAGCATAGTCAAAAAAAGCAACTAGGGTAAAATCAAACTCGTTTTCTCTCTAATCTTGCTTTTCCGACCGCTTTATCAGAGAATGCCACTGATCTGCTAATATGAGGACTTCTTATGCTCAAGTTTTTGACTAAAATTTTCGACGAAAATAGCCGTAAGATTGACCAATACCAGAAGGTCGTTCAGCAGATTAACTCCCATGAAGCTTCTTTACAAAAGCTGAGCGATGCCGATCTGGCTGAACAGACCAGTAAGTTCAAGACCATCATTGCCAACAAAGTCAGTAGTTTAGAAGAAGGTAGTGCCGAACGAGCTGCTGCCGAGAAAGCAGTTCTCAATGAGCTTCTCCCTGAAGTTTTCGCTACTGTTCGTGAAGTCTCGCGACGTGTTTTAGGGATGCGTCACTTTGACGTTCAACTACTGGCCGGTATTGCACTTCATAATGGCACTGTCACAGAGCAGAAGACAGGTGAAGGCAAAACGCTGACCGTTACCGCTCCTTTGTACTTAAACGCCCTTTTAGGTCGTGGCGCTCACTTAGTCACCGTCAATGATTACCTGGCTGAAGTCGGTGTAGGTTGGATGGGACCAATCTATCACTTTTTAGGCATGAAAGTGGCCGTTATTGTTCACGACAAAGCAAAGCTTTTTAACCCTGACATTGACAGCGAAGAACGCGGAGATGAGCGCTTGGAACACTTCCAAGAAATTCCCCGCAAAGAGGCATATGCCGCTGACATCACTTACGGTACCAATAACGAGTTCGGCTTTGACTACTTGCGAGACAACATGGTTCAAAATCTGAACCAGATGGTCCAACGAACTAAAGACTCACACTTTTTCGCCATTGTCGACGAAGCTGACTCCATCTTAATTGACGAGGCCCGTACACCTTTAATCATCTCCGCACCAGATACTGAGCCGACCAAAAAATACTACGACTACGCCAAAATGATCTCGAGCTTAGTGAAAGATATCGACTTTAAAGTGGATGAGAAAGTAAAGTCTGTCACCTTGACTGATCTGGGTGTTAAACGCATTGAGCAGAAGTTGAATGTGAACAACTTATACGAAGAGAGCTTTGACGTTATTCATCATGTCGAAGCAGCGCTGAAAGCGAAGACTCTTTATCATCGTGACAAAGAGTACATCGTGCGCGAGAACGAAGTCATCATCGTCGATGAACATACCGGTCGTTTGATGTACGGTCGTCGCTACTCTGATGGTCTCCACCAAGCTATTGAAGCCAAGGAGAATGTCCCTATTCAACAAGAGTCACGCACCTTGGCGACTATCTCATTGCAAAACTACTTCCGCATGTACGTCAAGTTATCTGGTATGTCGGGAACCGCCGTAACTGAAGCAGAAGAGTTCCGCAAAATTTATGAGATGGATGTCTTACCCATTCCAACGAATGTTGCCCAAGTTCGTGTGGACAAACCCGATGTGGTTTATAAAACGGCAGCTGCCAAGTACAGCGCTATCGTCAGGGAAGTAGAAGAGATTCACCAAACTAAACGCCCAATCTTAATTGGTACGCGTTCGATCGAGCACAATGAGATCATCTCTCGTTTCTTAAAACGCAAAGGCATCCCACACCAAGTCCTAAACGCGAAAAACAACGAAAAAGAAGCATTTATCATTGCCGATGCTGGTAAAGAGGGCAGTATCACTGTAGCCACAAACATTGCCGGTCGTGGTGTCGACATCGTTTTAGGCGGCGCCAAGCCGGAGCTGAAGGAGTTCCGTAAGGAGAAGAAAGGTCAGTACGACCGCAAAGGGTACGACAAAGCCGTAGCTGCCTGGCAAAAAGCTCATGATCAAGTTGTTGCTCTCGGTGGACTGCATATCATTGGTTCTGAGCGTCATGAGTCTCGTCGTATCGACAATCAGCTGCGTGGTCGTGCGGGCCGTCAAGGTGACCCAGGTTCGACACAGTTCTTCGTCGCTTTAGAAGACGAGATTATGCGGCTGTTCGGTGGTGCGCAAATCGCCAAGTTGATGGACTTCTTAAAGATGGAAGAAGACCAAGCCATTGAACACGGCATGATTGGCAACGCCATTCAGTCTGCCCAGGTGAAAGTGGAAGGCTTCTTCTTTGACCAACGCAAACGACTGGTTGAGTTTGATGACGTCATGAATAAACAGCGGGAAGTTATCTATAAACGTCGCCGCCGCGTTTTAGAAGTCGGGCAAGCAGCAATCGAGACCGCTCAACAAGCTCCAACCAAAAAGAAAAAAGCAGACGATGATATTGACCTGACGCTAAAACCAGAAGTACTCAACTACATTGATCGTGAAGTAGAAGCAACCGTGGCTGCTCGAGCGGCTGACTCTTTTGATGACGTCGAGATCGATGCCATCACTAAAGAGTTCACCAAGATCATACCTTTTGATGACAACTCCCAACTTGAGCTCAAAAAGACACTCTCGGAGACGGTCACCAAGAACCCCCAGCAAGCCTCAAGCTTAATCATCGAAAGATTAGTAGAGATTGCTCATCAAACTTATCAAACTCGCGAAGAAGTGGTCAGTACTCCAGCCATGCGTCAAATTGAACAGTTTGTCATTTTGACTACCATTGATGAAAAATGGATGGATCACCTTGACGAGATGGACAACTTACGCGATGGAATCTGGTTGCGAGGCGATAAAACCACTGTTCTCAGCGAGTACAAAAAAGAGTCGTTCAGTATGTTTGAGAAGTTGATTGGGAGCATTGAGGCAACGATCGCCAACCGCGTCTTCCGCGTCCATGTACACAATCAAAATCCGTTGACTCCCGCCCCAGCGCAAATGATTGCCCAAAAGGCAGAAGCCTTGGCAGCTCCGTTAGCTGATGTGGTTGAAGAAACTCAAAAAGTAGAGAAAAAAGCAGCTCCTTCTAAAACCAAAGGCTCCGTTTCTGATCTGGCTGCCGCCATGGCAGGTGCCAAAGCAGTCAAGAAACCAACTCCTGGCGTTGCCCAGTCAAAGATCGGCCGAAACGATCCTTGCCCTTGTGGCTCAGGTCTGAAGTTTAAGAAATGCGGCATGATCAACTCACCTGAGCATCAACGCTGGATGGGGAAACGAGCAGCTTAGCTTTCGTGTGAGTGGAAGTAGGACTCGCTAAGCTGTGCTATGTTTGGTTGTAGCGAAGTCAGGTGTGACGTTGTAACTCCCCCCAAAAGCTCAAGAACAGCTACTGCCACTTGGGCAGCCGACAGTCGACTGGCAATTGGCGTCTGTGACCAGAAAGGCATAACTCCTTCACAGTTGAGTAAAAACTGCAGCGTATGCTCAGCGGGCAGAGACTCTTTGACCATCAGATAAGCCAAGCGTTGCACTTCGTAGCGAGATAAAGGCAAAGAATGCTGTGCCTTTTCTAGCAGTGACCTTTCTGAGCCAGTCCACGTTCGACCAAACGGTCGTTCAACCTTTCCTTTCTCATTTGTTTGAACTACTTTCACAACTGGTTCAGTTCCTAAGTCAGCCACAAAGATTAAGGGAATATCAGGAAAGTTGGATAAAACTGTTGTGTGAATAATGCTCTTCATGCGAATGTCATCGATGACCTCAATAATTATGTCGGCATCACGAATAAACTCAGTAGCCACCACTTGATTGGCACGTTGTTTTTCATCTTGATGAGTTACCACTCTGCCAATGAGGCAGTCAAACTTTCCGTAGGGATGTCTTTGCCTAAGACGTTCAGCAAGAAGCATTACCTTCGGTTGACCCAGTTGAAAAACAGTCGCCATAGGCAAACGAGGCAAGTTACTCGGATCGACTACGCCATCATCAATGCAACGAATATGTGCACAACCGAGGTCGGCAAGTAGCTCAATGGACGACGCGGCCACACTTGCGCCAAATACACAGATCTTGGTCTGGCGTAATCGACACAGTGTTTCCAATCTTATCAGTCCTAAGCACCTAGAAACGCAAAGCACCCAGTGCAGTTCTACTCCAATGTATAAGTACTGTGTAGTCTTCGCTTCATTCCAAAGCCAGTTGGCATCACTAGCTACCTGCTCAGGATCAGAGAAGGTAAGACAGTGCTGGGCAAACCACTCCAGATCCTGTTGCTGTTCCGTCTCTTGAACTAGCGCTGCCAATTGAGGTTCAAGCTGACCAAGAGAACCAGCTAAGATTGCTTGTGACATCTGGCGAAGCTGCTCAAGCTCTTTGAGTGCCGTCCAAAAAGGGAGCACCGACTGTTCGGCAGTATCATTTTTGAACCTGTCTGCAGAGTATTTTTCAGCGATCAACTGCTCAATTTGTACCAGATACTCACTTTTCATTGTTGTTCCCTCCAGAAATAGTATCAAACTACCTCAATGCGTACCCAATATGTGAGAAAATCGCGTACAATACAACTATGTCGTCCGACGTGAAGTCCGCCACGAAATCTCCTAAGCTCCATGCTGCCTTAGCCCAAGCGGGCTTTGCTTCGCGTCGTAAAGCTGAGGCTTTGATTGCCGAAGGCAAAGTGACCGTAAATGGTGAAAAAGCGCACATTGGCCAGCGAATTAACCCAGAGACAGATCAAGTGAAAGTAGACGGGAAGCTCGTTCCGCTCCAGACCGCTCAACCGTACGTCATCTTACTCAATAAACCAGTCGGCATTATCTCCACTACTCAAGATGAGTTAGGTCGGCAAACCGTAGTTGAGTATCTCCATCAAGAAGTCGCCAAAACTAATCCTGAACTTGCTCGCATACTGGAAACGCTTCGTCTTTATCCTGTCGGCCGTCTTGATTTAGAAAGTGCCGGGCTAATGATTATGACTAACGATGGCACACTGACCCAAAAGTACACCCATCCATCCTTTGAGTCTCTGAAAACCTATGAAGTAGTAATCGAGGGTCGCCCCTCTTTTCGCGCCCTCAATCACCTCGAACGTGGGGTACGGCTCAAGGAAGGTTATACGGCTCCAGCTGAAGTCAATGTAGTTCAAACGGGCGACCAAGAAAGTACGATTGAGATCACCATCCACGAGGGTCGTCATCAACAAGTCCGCCGAATGTGTGAGCGCGTTGGTTACCCAGTTATTCACTTGACCCGAACTAAAATGGGAGAGTACAGTCTTGACGACTTAGACGAGCAATCCTATAAGCTTGTCCAACCAGCATCTGATGGAGTAGCATAAAGCAGATGAAAATTATCTCCGGCACCTCAAACTTACAACTGGCTGAAGGCATTGCCAAGGGCTTTGGAACTAACTTGGTTGATGTCGACATTAGTACCTTTGCCAATGGAGAAAAACGTATTTGGGTGAAAGAGTCAGTTCGGGGCGAAAAAATTGCGTTGGTTCAGTCTCTGTCACATCCCACCGATGAACACGTCATTGAGTTGCTCCTGCTCGTAGATGCTTTGGAGCGATTGGGCGCTCGGCATATTAACGTCATCATGCCGTGGATGGGCTACTCACTCCAAGATAAGGTCTTCCGTGAGGGTGAGCCTATTGCTGCCAAAGTCGTGGCCAACTTGGTTTCTAACTCATACGTTACTCGCGCCTTTTTACTAGATTTACACAACAGTAGTACCCCAGGCTTCTTCTCGATTCCGACTCACCATCTCTCAGCTATAGAGCTCTTTGTCAGTTACGTCCAGTCGCACCTAAGTAAAGCAAACGTTATTGTGGCCAGTCCAGATTTTGGTGGCCTGAAACGAGCTCGTGTTTTTGCCGAAAAAATTGGTTCTGAGCTCGTCAATGTCGATAAACATCGTGATCTTGCCACTGGCAAGACTCAAGCCATCGACGTCAGTGGTGACGTTAATGGTAAAATCGTGGTCGTGTTTGACGACGTTATTAACTCTGGTGGCACCGTAATCAACACTGCTGAGCTGCTCAAAGCTCGCGGTGCGGCTGAAGTGCACTTTTTTGCTACTCATGGACTGTTTGCCGACAATGGTAAAGCCAAGATCGAAGCATCTGTGATCGATAGCGTCATCGTCACCAACTCTGTCCCCACCATGCCGTCAGGGGAAACTCCTGACACTTCTTCTAAAATTCACTATCTTGATAGTAGCCAACTCTTTGTTGATGCCCTACGCCCGTGGTTAGAGTAACGAGGGAGATACTCCAACCAACTCAGTACCTACTATCAAGTCAACACTTTCTTCCTATCTAAGCAAGTTACAAACGAAAGATCTATGAAATACTCTAAAAATCCATTTAAAACAGTCAAGACTGTGAGTAGTGAGCTCGTCTCTAAAAATGCCAAGCTCCTTACCCAGGCTTCGTACATTCATCAGGAAGTAGCAGGTGTTTATACTTTTTTGCCTCTCGGCCTGAGAGTGCTAAACAAAATCGAAAAGATCATCCGTGAGGAGATGGATAAAGTCGCCACGGAAGTCTATATGACTTCGCTCGCACCTCGTAAAATTTGGGAGCAGACTGGTCGTATTGATACGGTGGACGTTTTAATGAAGACAGAAGGGGCCAACGCTGCTTCACAAGCCAAGAACAGTACTGGCTATATTCTTAACTCAACTCATGAAGAGATGGTCACGCCACTTGTTCAAGAGTTCGCCCACAGCTACAAAGACTTCCCAATTGGGGTGTACCAGATTCAAACTAAGTTCAGAAATGAGCCTCGCGCTAAGACTGGCTTACTCCGTTGTCGCGAGTTTCGGATGAAAGACGCATACAGCTTCCATCGTTCCGCCGCTGATCTGCAGAGTTACTACGATCAGATGAAGACCGTCTATATGACTATCTTTGAACGGATGGGGTTAGGCGAGAGTACTGTTATGGCTTTAGCATCGGGTGGTGACTTTACGACTGACTACTCCCACGAGTTTCAGACGATCGTCGATGCTGGTGAAGACACTCTTTTCATCGTCAAGTCAAAGAATCTTTGTTTTAATCGTGAAGTTGCGCCTAGCCAAGCACCTGCGCTCAACGACACCCAGGAAGAACTTAAACCATTAACCGACGTTGAAGGTGTAGGAATGATCGGCGTTGATGAGCTGGCAAAGTTTTTAAACATCACAGTGGAGAAGACCACCAAGACACTCTTATTTGAAACAGAGAAGGGCGAAGTAATCGCTGCCGCAGTTCGAGGTGGATACGATGTAGATGAAGAGAAGTTGAAAAAAATCACCGGCGCGTCTTCACTCAAACTTGCTTCTGCTGAGGTAGTAAAGAAAGTCACCGGTGCCGAGGTCGGCTATGCTGGTCCACTCAACTTGCCCGATAGCGTTAGAGTGTTTTTTGACGAGTCCACCAGCAACCGCAAAAACTTCGAGTGTGGCGCAAACAAAACCAACTTTCATACGGTTAACGTCAACTGGGACAGAGACATTCCCATGCCAGAGAAGTTTTATGACTTCAAAGTAGCCAAAGAAGGTGACCTCTATCCTGAAACAGGCGAAGCCTATCAGGTAGTCAAAGCCTGCGAAGTTGGTAATATCTTCCCTCTGCATACTAAGTTCTCCAAAGCCTTTGACTTCACGTACTTGGACGAACAAGGGAAACCTCAGACACTGTACATGGGCTGCTATGGGATTGGTCCTTCTCGTTTACTAGGTGTAATTGTCGAGAAGTATGCTGACGAAAAAGGCTTAGTCTGGCCAAAACACCTTGCGCCATTTACCGTTCACTTGATTGACCTTCAGCAATCTGAGAAAGCACAACAGATTTACGATACGCTTCAGTCCGCAGGCATTGAAGTATTTTGGGATGACCGTGATGCGCGAGCTGGTGAGAAGTTTGCAGATGCTGATCTGCTAGGTATTCCTTACCGGGCAGTTGTCTCCGCCAAAACAGGTGACAAGATTGAGCTCAAAGAAAGAACCGTAAGCGAAACAAAGCTTGTCACTCTTGAAGAGTTGATTGTGCTATGCCAGCCCCAATCTTAACTAAACACGCTAGAGATCGCTTAAAACAACGGTGGATTACCGAAGACACAATTGAGTCAGTGCTCCGTTCGCCAGACCGAACGGAGCCTGGCTCAACTCCAGGGAGTGTAAAGTTCATTCGTACCATCAACAGCCGACAAATTCATGTAGTCGGTAAGTATCTCGATGATCAAGATCGCTGGTTAGTAGTATCCGTTTGGGTAAGAGGAGAGGAAGACAGCGTCCCATTCATGTGGCAGCTAATTACCTTGCCCTTTAAGTTACTCTGGAAACTTATCTTGCTGCTGAGTCCAAAAAAAACTGCGCCCCATTCTGGCAAGTAGCTCCAGCCCGTAACTCAATGAAGCTGATAAGCAGATAGTGAAGAAGTACACTATCGCAATACCTGGCAAACCGAGTGTCGTTGGTTCAATCCCAGCTCCCAAGCGCAGCAGCTCAATTACTGCTGGATGAATAAGGTAAACACCAAAGGTTAAGGCACTCGCGGTTTTAAGTATTGATGAATGCTTTTCTAAGAATCGTGCCAACCTGGGTGTATTACCAACTGCTTTACCAATTACAAAAACACCTAAGCTCATCGCAATCACTGGTAGCCCCTGGTACTCGTACAAGATTAAAGGATGCCCAAAGGAGAGGCGGCCAGCAAAAGACAGCCAAGTTCCGCCTGCAATCACAACCCAAGTCGCCAAAGCTGTTACTACAGCCATCCGTTTCATCCAAGGCTGCAACTTAACTTTCTTTAGCCATACTCCGGCGAGATAGTAACCGAGATAAGGAACGAAGAAAGGGAAAAGCAATCGACGCGGCACCCAGAAGAAAGTCACGATCAAGAAGAGAGCTGACAGAACTCCCAATGAGGACACTGAACAGTCCCGAACGACTTTTCGTAGCCAAGGTGTAAGTAATGCCAACTCCAACAGCAGCCACAAAAAGTAAAGATGCTCATATGGTTGGTCGAAGATAATTCGGCGCAGCGTAAACTCCAGTGAGAGTGGATCGCTACGAAAAAGATGATAGAAGACCGCGTAAAAAACGGTCCAGAACAGGAGTGGAATGCCAATCCGGACAGCTCTCTTTTCGAAAAACTGCGAACGGGACTCAGAGTGGGTTGAGCCAGCAGAGTCTAGTAAGACCGCACCACTAATCATGACAAACACAGGCACACACCAGCGAGCAAAAGCATCAAGTCCATTTCCTAACCACCAATGCATTAAGGGTACTTGGCCGTAACGGATCACCACCGGTGCACTGACATGTACCAACACCACCGCGGCGGTGGCAACGATCCGCAACAAATCTAGATACAAAACGCGGACAGAGGGGCTCACTTCATGATTAGCCATTTTTTATTTACGCAATTATTGCAAATAATATCAAAGCTTATAGTAATAATTTTCTCAATCTGATATTTTGTTATATCGCTCGACATCAATCTATTTTGTCTCTGGGTTTTTTCTGCATCAATTCGTATAGTACTAAACATATCCGGTGAGGATACCCACTGCAACTGTCCTAGAAACTTTGTTTTTACGGCTGTTGCGGTGGGTAGGAATGTTATACTTCCCCCATGAACAAGCGCTTGATTGTAACTCACCATGCTCCAGATTGTGACGCAATTGGTTCAACTTGGATGCTCAAGCGTTTTGATGCTCAACACTACGCAACTGCTCAAGTTGCTTTTACTGATCCAGGTACCACCATTCATCCTAGTGAAGCCGAACGACTTGGCTTTCAAATGCACGAGGTCACTCACGTTGATACAGGCTTAGGCGAGTTTGATCACCACCAACCCGATCGGGGTCAGCTGCGAATCTGTGCTACTTCACTGGTCTACGACTACGTCTGCAAAATTCACCCAGAACTTAAGAATGACCAAGCTCTACAAGAGATCGTCAAGTTCGTCACGGACGATGACCACTTTGGTGAAGTTGATTGGCCCGAACCCGACGCACTCCGTTACTCGTTCATGCTGCCTTCACTGTTGCACGGATTTGAAAGTGTCGATCCCCACAATGATGAGTCTCAGATGCACTTTGGCTTTACTTGTTTTGACTGCGCGTATGCCAGCTTAAAAGAGACAATTCAAGCTAAAGAAGTAGTAGAGAAAGACGGTCAAACTTTCCAGATCGGCCAGTTAAAGTGCTTGGCGATCGAGAGCAAAAACGACACAGTCATGAAGTACGCTCAAAAGATGGGTTACAGTCTAGTTGTCCGCAAGGATCCTACATCTGGGGAAGTCCGCATCAAAGCCCGACCAGACTCTTCCGTAGAGCTGAAGCCGCTCTCAGAAGCCATCCTCAAAGTAGATACCATTGGCACTTGGTACTATCATCCCAGCGGAAAGATGCTGTTGAACGGTTCACGCAAACAACGTCATCAACGTCCAACTAAATTGAGTTTACAAGAAGTTGTTGCATTAGCTCAGGAACACTTGAGCTAAGAAGGAGAGTATGAGCCAACCTTCCATCTTTACGCAAATTATTCAAGGCCAGATTCCAGCTAAAGTACGGTATCAAGATGATGAGTTCATCGCTTTTGATGATATTAGCCCTAAAGCACCAGTTCACGTCTTACTTGTTCCCAAAAAAGAGATTACCACTCTCGAAGACGTCGAGTTACTCGATGATCAGTTCCATGCTAAGTTGCTACAAACAGCTCGCAAGGTAGCCAAAGAGCTAGGAATTGAGCAGAACTACAAATTGATGATGAACGTTGGGCGAGACGTTCAAGCCGTGCATCACATCCATGTCCACATTTTGGGTGGCTGGAAACAAGGTGAAAAAGCTGGTGAAACGCTCAATCTTTGACCTCTGGAGTGGATCTTTTCCCACTTGAGGTGATATAATACAGATCTTCTGACGCTATTACACTGATCTATTGATCAAAAACTTGAGGGGAGGTGTTCTTTTTTGCCAATTATTCTCAAAGCACGTAATGACGATCACACTGGTGATCTGATTAAAAAGTTCAAAAAAATCATTGCGGCAACCAACATCATTCAAGTTGTTAAAGACCGAAAATACTATCAAAAACCTTCTGAAGTTCGCACCGTTCGGATGAACGAGATCCGTCGATCTCACAAACGCAAACGCGCAATTAAGAAGATGAAAAATGCTCCTATTCCACGACCACCACGTCGATTCACTAAGACTCGTACGTTCGGCGCTGAATAAAGCACTGAAATTTGAACATGAAAACACCGCCGCCAGGCGGTGTTTTTTATTGAAGCAGCACACAGATAACACAGCGCCCTCGGTTTGAAGCGAGGGCGTGGTTGCCTTGGAGTTGGGGAGTCTCCTTAGCAGATACGGCACTTTTACGGATGACCATGTGACTTTTTGCTTTTTTTGCGACGGCGGCTTTTCGACCATTGAAACTTCACGCCGCGCCACGCGATGAAAACTTGGTAAACTCCCAAAGCGGCAAGCGCCATGGAAGTGACCTGTGGGAAGTCGAAGCGGGTGAGGGTGATGTACCACGTCATTCCGACCATCACGGTGACGAACAGCGCAACGATGAATGTCAGCAGGAAGCCTGCGTTCATTCGTTTCCGCAGTCCGTTGATGGCGATGGCGACGAGGAGGGCGATTCCTACGACCACTGGCAGCGGCGCGGGAAAGACCGCGTACTGTCCACGGGTGTAGGCACCCGACATCACGCCAAAAATGACTTCAAGAGCAGTAGTCGCCAGCAGCGCAACCAAGAAGGCGCGCCAACCGAGACCTTTGACGAAACTCCAGGCCTTGCGGCCCCAACGACGAAGCTTACGCATGTGAATCTCCCAATCTGAGATAAAGACGAAGTCCCCAAATGTGTGCCGATGTTAATCTGCGATGCTAGTGGTGGTTTCCGCGATGGAATACCACATCACATCTCATCAAACATAGCTTAATTATATCAATAAAAGGGCTAAAAGTCAATGTTATAGGACGTTATTTTAGCCTGGTAGCGGCCATAAAATGAGGTCGTGAGAACAAAGGTAAGACTGCGTGAAAATAGACCTGGAAGATAGCAGCTATTCGGCTTTTTTAGAGTTACCTTTAACCGATGCTCGGATAGAAAACTCTCGTGTCTCTCCGGTACTAGTGTCAAAGGTTTTCGCTCCAGTGAACTGGTAGAGGTTGAGCAAGTGAGTATTTAAAGCCTCTTCAATCTCTTTTTTGCGCTCATTGATCTCAGCAATGTTTGCTTTGAGTTGGTTGACTTCGGGACTGGCTTGAAGCTGTGACTTTCGCTCTTTAACCTTTTGGGTAACTGCTGCAGCCTGATCTTCAGCCACACTTAACGTCTCATCGTTATCCATGATGTTCTTCAAACTCTCACGATAAGAGCGCATCTGCTCTTTAAGACGATCAAGTTCTGAGACGTTTCGCTCGATGACGTTTTGGAGTGACTGCAGTGTCTCAGCGACTTTCTGTTGGGTGGCAGGGTCGGCGGGCAGTGCTTTGGTATCACCAGCTGCCAAAGCTGGTTGGTCATCACCCGCAGGCAGATCTTTTTGAGAGGACTCTTCTAAAGCCTTCGTTGCTAAGTCGTCACCAGTTAAAACGTTTTGGTCAGTCATAGGCTTCCTAGCCTAGCGTATTTCATTCTAAAACTCAAACGAATCTTTTTTGCAATATGCCACAGATCTGCATGTACCTCTTGAAGATCTTACAAAGATCAAGGATAATCCTTTCCACTATGCACGACATCGACATGCACTTTTTCAAACCTAGCGTACGAGCCGACGGCAAAGAGCGTCGTACCAAAATTGTAAATACGATTGGTCCTACTTCGGAATCAGAGGAGATCATTAAAGCTTTAATTGAAGCTGGAATGGACTTTGCTCGCTTCAACACAAAACACAATGAACCTTCTTGGCACTTAGAGCGCATTCAACGCGTCCGTAAAGTAGCCAGCGACATGGGAAAACAAATTCCTATCTTGCTTGACCTTCAAGGTCCCGAAGTTCGGATCACTGTCTTAAACGGTAGTGAGTTTCCAGTCAAAAAAGGTGAGGAGATTGTCTTCACTTCACTTAGCCAACATGACAGCCCTAAAGCAGTGTTCGTTCCACCAGAAGTCATTAGTGGACTCCATGCCGGAGACATTATCTCAATTGCTGATGGCACATGCGTGATGAAAGTCACCAATCGCCAAGAAACTGAGCTTCATGCCGAGGCAATGGAAGACTATGTCATTAAGACCCGCAAGACGTTGAACACTCCAGGTGTAGTCTTAGATATGCCTTCTTTATTAGACAAAGACATTGCTTTCTTAGAAGCCATGAAAGATCACACTCCAGAAATTGTCGGTCTTTCATTTGTCCGTGACATGCGAGACATTGCTCAACTGCGACAAGCACTGGCTGCTCGTAATATGAACTCGGCAATCTGTGCCAAGATTGAGAACAAAAAGGCCATTGAGAACATGGATGAGATTATCCAAGGTAGTGACTTAATCATGGTTGCTCGCGGTGACTTAGGAGTTGAACTGCCATTCTATGAAGTTCCTCACTGGCAAAAAGTTTTGATCAAAAAATGTAAAGCCGTTGGTAAACCAGTGATTACTGCTACTCAGATGTTGCTCTCAATGACTAACTCAGTCTTACCAACTCGCGCCGAAGTCAGCGACGTAGCCAACGCAGTTTACGATGGCAGCACTGCGGTGATGACCTCTGAAGAGACTGCACAGGGTAACTACCCAGTCAAAACTGTTCAGACACAAGAAATGATCGTCAGTTATCATGAACAGTTTGCATACGGCTCTTCAGCCGAGTAAACTGAGTACGTACAGTTTTTTTATTTTTTGACGGAGGCCCAATGTCAAAACAAAAATCAGGACTCGGAGCATTCGCTCTGGTTGCAGGACTCGCCGCAGGCGCAGCTGCTATGTTCTTTTCCGATAAGAAGAATCGTGAGAGTACCAAAAAGGTAATCTCTACTGCTGGGAAAGAGCTCAAAAAAGTTAAAGCTGAGATCAAGCGTAATCCCAAAGCATTTGCTAAAAAAGTAGAGAAGCAAGGCACGGCTTTGGCAAATAAAGTTGTCAAAGAAGCGAGTAAAGCATCCACCAAGAAAAAAGTCGCTCAAGCTGCTTCTAAAGCACGAACTGCCGTCAAAACGGTCCGCAAAGTCGCTAAGACAACCGCTAAGCGAACAACTAAAAAAGCTTCCAGATAAATCAGCTTTTGCCGCTATAATATGATTGGTACACTTTGTACCAGTGTGTTTGTGCGTCCATAGCTCAGCGGATAGAGCGGCTGCCTTCTAAGCAGTAGGTCGCAGGTTCGAGTCCTGCTGGACGCACCTTATTTTTGCCTGTTTAGTTAACGTATCCATTCAGCTTCTTTTTAATATTTGGATGACGTAGCTCCCGTAGGGCTGCCTGTTCGAGCTGGCGAATTCGCTCTCGAGTTAACCCAAACTCCGTTGCCACTTCTTCCAACGTATGAGGCTCTCCACCATGGAGTCCAAATCTAAGTTCAATAATACGACGTTGTCGAGGAGTTAAAAACTTGAGTGCCATGTCAATGTCAACCTGCAGCAAAGTCTGAAAAGCGAGGTACTCCGGGGAGCCTTCAGTTTTGTCTTCAATGGTATCAAGAAGTGAACGCTCGTCATCACCGCCACTGTCGCTATCACTTTCATCCAAACTGTACTCTTGTTGAGCTGCTTGGAGTAACTCAACCAGCTTATCCTTTGGCATTTCTAACTCAGCAGCAGCAAACTCCAAGTCTGGCTGCTCACCATACTGTTGATAGTAGTCGCGGAAGAAACGATAAATTCTAGTTAAGCGTTCTTCTTGGTGAAGTGGAATCCGAATAATTCTGACTTTTTGATTCACAGCTCTGGTAATAGCTTGCCTGATCCACCAGGTAGCATAGGTGGAAAAACGATTACCTCGTCGCCAGTCATACTTCATCACCCCCCGCATCAGACCCAAGTTGCCTTCCTGAATTAAATCGAGGAAGGGGAGCCCACGGTTGAGGTATCGTTTGGCAATACTAACCACTAACCGCGTGTTTGAGCGAGCCAAGCGATCAATCGCAGCAGAAGCTGCTTCACCACCGAGCTCGATCGTTTGTGCCAACTCAACCTCTTCCTCAGCAGTGAGCAATCGTGCCCGACTCATCTGTTTGAAGTACAGACCTACGGGATCATCGTCTTTGACATGCGCATCAAGAAAGTCAAAGTCGTCATCTTCGAACTCCGGAGCTTCTTCTAGCTCACCCGAGGACTGCTCCCCGGCTAGGAGCTCGAGTGCAGCTTGACCTTCGTCACTGTCTGCTTGGCCATCAACCACAGACCAAAACACAGTAGATAAGAGTTGTTCGTCACCAGTAGGCTCTTGAGCTTCATCATCAATGAACTCATCATCCCAACGATCACGATTTTCTTTTCGGTTTGACATCGCCTGGCATTATACCAGCCGTATATCTGGTTTTTGACTTAATAGCCAGGTTGCGGATAGGCGTTTTTCTCAAGAAGCTGTATAATACCGAGACGTTCAATGGTGGTAGTAGCTCAGCTGGTTAGAGCGCCGCTCTGTGAAAGCGGAGGTCGCCGGTTCAAGTCCGGTTTACCACCCCATTTTCGTTGATTCACAATATTAATTTCACCATACCTAGAAGCAGCAAAACGGTCACATAGCCTGCTCTATATAGTTGTGCAGTATTTTAAATACGTACTTGTATGAATTGGATTATTGCCAGCTTACTAATGTTTCTCAGTTCAGTAGCCTTGTATCTTTGTGTAAGAAAGAGCAACGCACTCAAGACGCCTCAACAACTCAATAATTTGGCGATGTTTCTGATACCTGTACTTGTATATATAGCATTAACGACGAGAACCCCAACGAGCTTTACGCTCAAACCATTCGAGTACTTACTCATTATCGTTCAAGGTATTTTCTTTAGTTACCTTGGAAATGTATTTTCCTTAAAAGGAATCGAGTACTCTCCAAATCCTGGGTACAGCTTAATCATTTCAAAAAGCTACGTCGTCTTTACAGCAGTAGCGTCAGTATTCATTTTTTCTGCGCCACTCACAATCAAGTCAGTGATCGCTATCTCATTCATCGTACTGTTTTCGGCTTTAATTACGATCGATAAAGACAAAAGCAGAGCTACTTCTCATAGATTATGGTTACCTTATACGATGGGTGCGTTTTTTTGCTGGGGCCTATTGGCTTTAAGCTCAAAATATCTTCTCAACGTGGGTGTTCCGATCCTTACAAGGTTAATTCTTACCATGGTGGTGGTGACAGTACTTATCTTGGGAGAAATAATATACAAAAAAGTTGAGTGGAAAAAAGTATCCAAAAATCAACTTGTTACATTACTACTCATCGGCATTTTTGGCGCTAGCTTTAATTACTTTATGCAAGTTGGGTTTAACTTAGCCCCAAATGTTGGTTTCGTTAATGCAGCGAATGCCGCCTCAATTTCTCTGTTAACCTTAATGTCTTCTTTCTTCTTTAAAGACGAGTTAACGCTAAAAAAGATGATTGGAATATTTGGGGTAACTACTGGATTGGTATTCTTATTCCTTTAGTTTGATAATTTTGTGATAGTAGGTTTGTACCTCCTTTCAGCTAATGACCACCTGAAGTTGTTAAAGTAATTCCTTCACACACCCTGCACTTGTATTCTTTCTTACAGAAGGCTAAATTGGCCTAAAGAGTTAAAAAGGAGGACGATGAAGGGCTTTATTCAGTTTGTTCGCGAACAAGGTGTCGTGGGCCTAGCAGTCGGCTTTATTTTGGGCGGCGCCGTGTCCAAAGTAGTGGCCGCATTAGTTGAAGATATTATCAATCCCATATTAGCCTTAGTCTTAGGTGGCGCTGAGAATCTTTCGAGTATGTATCTTCAAGTGGGCGCAGCCAAAATTATGTGGGGAAGCTTTCTCAACGTGATCATCGACTTTATTGTGATCGCCTTAGTAGTGTACTTTGGCGTCAAATGGTTGGGACTCGATAAGCTAGATAAGAAAAAAGACTAAATGAAGGTTGTTTTATGACTGAAAAAACTTTTATCGATAAGCTTGCCTTCATCTACCTCAAAGATCAACAGATCTTAATGACACTCAGTAAAGGCAAAGATACCTACTACATTCCGGGTGGCAAACGTGAAGAGAATGAAACTGATCAGCAAGCTTTAGCCCGTGAAGTAGAAGAGGAGCTGACAGTGAAAGTGCTGCCGTCTACCATGAAGCACTATGGTACTTTTGAGGCACAAGCTCATGGCAAGCCTGAAGGAACGATTGTCCGGATGACGTGTTACACCGCTGACTTTGAGGGAACTCTCAAACCTAGCAGTGAAATTCAAGACCTGGCCTACTACACCTATGCCCAACGAGACATTGTGGGTCCGGTAGATCAAATTATCTTTGATGATCTCAAAGCAAAAGGTTTCATTGAGTAGGAAGAGAGTAGAATGCTGCCAGATACCTAAATTGGGATCTGGCGATGCTATACTAATTGAATGAAGAACCGAATCCTGATCGCTGTTCTGATTATCACTTGCCTGATTGCAGGAACTTTATTTGGCAGATTCTTAGCTGCCGATAACATCACCACCAACTATTCGTGTTTGGCCTTGGCTCGCTTTCATGCTGACCTTTTAATTAGAGAGTACGGCATCGCATTTGAGACAAACGCTACGAATCCAAATCGAGATGTGAACCAACGTGCTTCTGATCTGAATGCGCAGTTACTAGAAACCTGTAATACTGACCCAACTAAACTATAAATGATCTATGCATCAAGATATTACAGCCTACAACACATCTCAAACTGACAGTGATAAAGCTATCTGTGAGCTGTTACGTCAAGAAATTGATCGTCAGCTACCTGAGGCAGAAAGTAAAATCTGGCATGCCCATCCGGTCTGGTTTCTAGATGGTAACCCCGTTGTAGGGTACAGCAAACTCAAAGACTCCGTACGATTGTTATTTTGGAGTGGACAGTCATTTGACGAAGTTGGCCTCCAACCTGAAGGAAGCTTCAAAGCTGCCGAGACTCGCTACACTGACGTCAAAGACGTTAACACTAGTGATTTACAACGTTGGCTGCAAAAAGCTAAAAACATTCAGTGGGACTATAAAAATATCGTCAAACGCCGAGGGGTTTTGGAAAGATTGAAGTAGCGATCTTCGCCATACTATACTAAGTGAGTGCCGACTCCTCGTGCTCTACTTTTACGTTTCTTACCAGTTCTGTGTGTGGTGATTTTTTTTGGCTTGTTGTTTGTTGGCGTTCGTAACCAAAGTCATTCATGGTACTTCCAGGATGAAACGGAGCACGTCACTTTAGGCTGGATGCTGACTGAGTTTGGTCGCCACTTATACGTCGATTTGAGTACGAATCATCAACCCATCCCTATCTTGGTGGGAGGAGCATTAGCTAAACTCATTCCCGCAGCCACTTTTTTTGAGTTCATTGATCGATTGAGAATAGGCATGTGGGCGGTGGCGGCAGTCACTTCTGCGGTAATTGCTCTTCGTTTCCGTTGGGCCGGAGCGATAGCAGTGATACTAACGTACAGTCTTGGTCATTACTTTTTTGCTTGGCATGTGCTGGCTGATTCTTTAGTCGTACCAGCAGTGATTTGGGTACTTCTGGCGAGTGCGAAAATAAGTCAGAAAAAGCTTGATCATCTTTTATTTGGAGCAGCGTTATTTTGGATAGTTTTCAACTTGGTCCCACTCTGGCCATTTGCCGTTGCTACAGCTGCCCACTATATTTGGCTCAATCGAAAGTCTAGTTGGGTTTGGTTACTACCTGGAGTTGTGCTGCCGACTCTCGCCTTATGGATCTTCGTTAATCCTTTTCACTGGTGGCAAGAAACCGTGATCAACAATGTTGTCTACTTTATTCCCTATGAAGCTGAGACTGATAGTTGGCACTACTTCCGACTTCTGACGTACCCACTCCAACATCTTCCTTATTTAAGTAGTCCAATCGCCCGTTTTTACCTTGGTGGCTTCTTGTTGTTGATGGGAGCAGCAGCGTTCGTAAAACCAAAAAAATGGCAGCAATCACAGCTGCTACAGCTCGTATTCTTTATTGGCGCGCTCTTTTTACTCAATCCACGAATTAGCGTGATTAATGTCAGTTTTTACAGTGGTTTTCATCTTTTTCCCTATCTAGCAGGGGTAGCTACCATGATCGGAATTGTCGGCCAGATGTTGTGGAAAAAACCGCTGACGGTTCAACGCAAGCGTGTGTTACTTGTAGGTGGTATCGGCCTGATTATCTTACTCGGTAGTAACATGGGCTGGATTTGGGAAAAGCGAGATAAGATGAGTGACTACTACATTCAGTACGACACTTTTCAAGCCTACGGTACAGCTCTCAAAACAATCTCTCAAACGGGAGATACCTTAATGACAGGACCCGATGGTGCTGGGTACATGAATATGATGGCAGGTCTCCCTTTAGCTGGCCGGCAGAACTTCCACTTAGAGTGGGCCTATCGGGTGCCTTACTTGCGCCAAGTTTGGTTAGAGATGATCGAGAAACAACCACCAACGTTTATCTACTTTGACCTTCAGGACGATAGTTACTCACACATCTTGAAACCACTTATAGAGAGTAAGTACGTTGTATTGCGGCGACGAGACGGAACACCAACTTTGCTACGAATGAGAAAAGACGCCGCGGAACGGGTCGAGCCAGCGCAGTGGCAGAAGTTTGAAGAACAGGCGTTCCAGCAACCTCAGTTATAATGGCCTCCTCAACTATGAAACCGGAACCTCTTTCCACTGAGTTTTTGCTGCAGCAGGGGAGTTGTTGTGGCTCCCACTGTTTAAACTGTCCGTATGTCGATGAAGCAGGTAAAAAACATGTGGTCGGCTCCACCAAAGTGCGCCGGGAGCTACGGCAACTTAGCGAAACGGAATTAACTTCCGAATTGACTTTAGAAGACGTTGAGAACGATTAATCTTTTCTTCTCGATACAAGCGGGTCAAAAAGTAGCTGGCCACTAAGCTCATCACCGATACCAACATAAACAAGACTGGGAAGCCAAATTTTTCTGCAATCAATGCACCAAAGTAGGCACTCGTGGCAGTGGCTACACCAATTCCGATATCTTCAATCGACCAAGAAAAGCCTACTTTTTTTCGATCAGCAAACTTCGTAAACAGAATTCTCCAGGCAGGCGTCATCATCGAGTAGAAAACGCCTTTGGTAAACTCCACCATATAAAGTTGCGTGGCACTCGTCACAAAGATATACAACAGCGGCAGGAAGGAGACAACGAGTGTGCCAATCAGAACGGCATAGTACTCGTCTTTTTCACCTCGAACTCTGTCCAGTACCCAACAGATAGGAACAACACTAAAGATTCGCGCAGTCCAGTACACTGCGGCGGCAGTTCCAATCGTTTCTAAGTTGGCACCGGGGATATTTTCCAAGATAAAGATACCAAAAATGGGCGAGATCAAACCCAATCCAAAGTAGAGGAAAAGGTCAGAGACTATCAGTGTGGTGATAACAGGATTCAGCTGCGGGCGACCAAAAAACATCAGACTTTTATGATACCGATTTTGATGCCTAAAGACGAGAGGAAGAGTCAGCGTTTTCGAGGGGTTAGGAGTTCAACCACTCAATATAGGTACACCCAGTCGGTTCGCGGAACTCAGCATTCCATCCAGCCGTTGAGCATTTCTTCATCTTCTTGCCACTAGTGGTAGTGACTTTCACCAACTTGTTATCACACAGGGGACACGTTTCGTTTAACTCTTCGACGGTATTTCCTAACCACTCAACATACGGACAGCCCGTCGCAACTCGATTCTCCCGATCCCAGCCCGCGGTACTACACTTCTTCATTTTCTTGCCCGAACGAGTCGTCTGTAACACCAGCGGGGCTCCACAAGTGGGACACATCTCTTTTAACGTCTCCGCGGGAGAGTTTAACCACTTAACATATGTACAACCTACTGCCTGGCGAGCATTTGCATCCCACTCACCCTTAGAGCAGCGTTGCAGTTTTTTTCCTGTTTTCGTCTCTTCAGGCTCTTTTAACGGCGAGTTACAGAGAGGGCAGAGATCTTGGGTGCTTGGCATAAGGGAGTAGTGTACTACGCTACGTAGATTCTGCCACGTTTGTCTTTGTCTTCCAGAGTCGGTATGATAACGAGCAACGTAGCGAAAGGAGGCTTCCAAGGCAGTAGTGTGAATCAAGAGCGTGTGGCCCTATTTAGGGAGACGAGGAGTGGGTCTTTTACTGAGTAAAAGAGTTCGGACCTTTTTGAGCTTCAAAAAGAGTATCTGCGGAAACCCACCGGCATTCTAGTGTCGTTACTCCTGTTTCAAACCTTTTTCGTAAGAAAAAGAACAAAGAACAGCGAGAAGTAGTCTGCACTTCATTATCTTTCTCGTGTGACTTTTATTTTTTTTGTAATCTTCATAGGAGTTCTATGTGTGGAATTTTTGGATACGTTGATCACGGTAACGATGGTGCAGAAAAGATCCTCAACGGATTGAAAACGCTCGAATACCGAGGATACGATAGTTGGGGCGTAGCAATAGAAAAAAGCTCAAAAATCTTAGTCGAAAAACACGTGGGCAAGATTGGTGAAGCACAGCTAAAGGATACAGCCTGGCCCACTCAACTTGGATTAGGACACACGCGCTGGGCGACTCACGGTGGAGTAACGGTCCAAAACGCTCATCCTCATCTCAGCTCCGATGGTAAGTTTGCCGTCGTCCACAATGGGATCATCGAAAACTTTCAAGAACTCAAAGATCAGCTAGTTGCACAGGGTGTTGTTTTTACTTCGGAAACTGACACTGAAGTTTTCGTACGGTTACTGACTGAAAATACTCGAAGTTACCCTCCTGCCGTAGCTTTTCAAAAAGCGTTCTCAGCAGTTCAAGGTTTGAATGCTTTCGTCGTTTTATCGCTGGCTGACAACAAGTTGTATGCTGTCCGAAGAGGCTCACCACTAGTCATCGGCAAAGGCAAAGACGGCTACTACCTTGCAAGTGATGCCGCTGCTTTAGCAAGATATGCAAGCCAGGTTTTCTTCATCGAAGACCAACAAGTCGTCGAACTTTCCGACAATATGTGTCGAATCAACGACCTCCAAACTGGCCAGCAAGTGATACCCAACTGGCAGCTACATCACTTCACCGAAGAAGAGCTGACCAAAGGCAGTTATGCTCACTTTTTATTAAAAGAGATCCATCAACAGCCTACGGTTCTGCAAGCAATTCTTACTTCACTAGATAAACAGTTGACGAACTATGCGCAAAAGCTGCCTAGCGATGCTTTTTTCGTTGGTTGCGGCAGCGCCTTCCATGCTTGCCTAAGTGCTAGCTATTTTTTTCCACTCATAGCAAAGCAGCTGGTACGCGCTCTTCCTGCCAGTGAGTTTACGACTACTCGAGAGCTACTTACTTCCGACCAGTTTGTGACCTTTGTTTCTCAAAGCGGCGAGACTATCGACGTTATAGAACACTTATCTTTTTTAAAAGACAAAAACGTTCCTTTCGGCGCAATAGTAAACAGATTGGGATCAACCTTAGAAAGAACAAGTGCCGATAAACTACTCTTGCCAGCTGGTGTAGAACAAGCCGTCTTAGCCACCAAGTCCTACACCGCGATGGTGGCAGTCCTTTTTCTACTTGCTCACGCTAAAGTTGGCACTCTTGAACGGGGAAAAAAGCTGTTGATGGAAACCATCTCTGCCATCCAGAAAGTGCTGGTTCCTAGCTATGAGAAGGAGTATCTACTGCCATTAGCGACAAAACTGCAGTCTACCACTCAAATCTTTGTCATCGGCCGTGGGAACTCTTATCCTGTTGCCTTGGAAGCTGCACTCAAGCTGAAAGAAGTCACTTACATTCACACTGAAGGCTTCGCTGGAGGCGAGCTTAAACACGGGGTCATCGCCCTTATCACCCCTGATACACCCTGTATTGTTTTCGCGCCTGATGATGAAGAGTTCTCAGCCGTGTTGTCTAATGCTCAAGAGTTAAAAAGTAGAGGCGCGTATATCATTGGCATCGGTCCACACTCAAAGCCAGTCTTCGACAGCTTCTTACCAGTTGAGACCCATGGCCTTCTTTCAGCAGTGAGTTTGGCAGTACCAATCCAACTGTTGGCTTATCACTTAGCTGTTTTACGCGGCAATGATCCAGATAAGCCAAGAAATCTAGCTAAGTCAGTGACAGTCAAGTAAAGAAGGTGGATAATCGCTGCTATGAAGATCAAGTTTGCTCTCTTAGGTGCCTTAAGCGAAGAGGTAGCGGCATTTAAGCAACATCTCAAGCAAGTCAAACACGTTACTTGGCAAGAGTACGAGTTTTGGCTGGGAGAGCTGTTTGGCCAGCCAGTGGTAATAACGAAGTCGGGAGTCGGAAAAGTTCACGCCGCGTTGGTTACTCAAAAGATCATTGATGAGTACCACCCCGAAGCAGTTATTTTTACTGGAGTAGGGGGAGCACTCAACCCACTGTTCGAGATTGGGGATATGGTGATTAGTAACGAGTTGGTTCAACATGATTTTAGCGCTCATCCACTTTTTCCCCGTTACACCATTCCGCGTTTCAATCGTACCGATACTTTCCATCTTTTTTTAGCGGACGCTGACCTCGTTCAGCGTGCCCAGCAGCACACACATTCTTCTCAAAATGTGTTTGTCGGGAAAGTCTTAACAGGCGACCAATTTTTAAGTCGCAGCCAACGAGCTGCGCATGCCCATTTAACAGAAGAACTCCAGGGGGACGTGATTGAGATGGAAGGTGCGGCGGTGGCTCAGGTCTGTACCGTGAACCAGCTACCTTTTGTCATTATCAGAACTATTTCCGATAAGGCGGACGACAATGCAGCCATAGACTTTGATGCCTTTCTTTCTCGAGCAGCAGAAAACTCAGTTGGAATTGTTAGGACAATACTCGAGAGCTACGCAAAATCCTGACGCATTTATGTAGTAATCTGATATAGTACCAACGTGGCTATGTATAATGAGATGTTTGATAGGTAGTAGCTACACACAAAAGGAGTCGTATGAAAGGTGTCATTTTAGGTGGTGGTTTAGGAACTCGCCTCTATCCGCTTACTCACGTTACCAATAAGCATCTGCTCCCAATCTATAACAAACCAATGGTTTTCTACCCAATTAAAACCCTGGTTGATGCTGGCGTGACAGAGATCTTGATTGTCACCAGTGGACCTCACGTGGGCCACTTCTTAGGAACTTTAAAGAACGGTAAAGAACTAGGAGTTACACACTTAGAGTACGCTTACCAGGAAAAGCCTAATGGCGGAATTGCTGATGCTTTAGCCTTGGCTGAAGACTTCGCCGACGGTGACTCAATTGCCGTAATCTTGGGCGACAACACTACCGACGCCACTATTAAAGATGCTGTTGATAACTTCAAAGATGGTTCAGTGGTCTTTTTAAAGGAAGTCCCAGATCCAAAACGCTTTGGCGTAGCAGTTTTCGACAAGAATGACTCAACTAAGATCACTCGAATTGACGAAAAACCAAAAGAGCCAGAGTCAAACATGGCAGTTACTGGTTTATACATCTACGACAACCAAGTTTTTGACTACATTCGCCAGTGTGACCCAGACTTTGCAGGACGAGGTGAGCTAGAGATTACACAAGTCAACAACTTCTACATCGAAAAAGGAAAGCTGACTTGGCAAGAACTCAAAGGTTTCTGGAGTGACGCTGGTACCTTTAAGTCTCTTCACGCTGCCAGCTCGTATTGGGCGTCCAAAGACAATGGCTAATAGAGAGCAAGAGCTCGATCGCATTACACCTGAAGAACTCTGGGACCGACACCTGGCGGGAGATTCTCGTAGTGTAAGTCAACAGAGCCAAGAGATTATTGACCAGCTCCCCATTCATGCGTTCCAAAATATGCGTGTCGCTAAGCGACATGGTGAGGTAGCTCGGATTGGTCAACAGACCAGCATGGCAGCTGTCAAACGTGCCGAGCAGTGGCAAGATGCCAAACCATACTTGGTTCAAGCCGCCCGAATGGTTCACCAGCACTATCCAATTGGAGCCACACCTCAGGAAGCCAGATTACGAGGTCGGTTTTGGGATCGGGTATATGACAAAGAGTCAGCCCAACGAATTACTGCCAGAGACATGATCACCATGTATATGGTCTTGGATCAACTCATAGATACTTCAAGCCTGAGTGGTTTGAGCGTCGGCTTACGCTTTGCTTTGAGTGACGAAAATCCTTCGTTAACGGGAGAGCCGAAGTTACCCGAACGATTTGATTTAATTCGAACTATCGAACAAGGTGGTAACTACCCCAGCTCTCGAGCTGCCTACATCGAGTTTATTGATCAGTTTGGCTTTGATAGCGAAGTCGAGTCAATTGACCAAATCATTACTGTCAGTACGATCACACTCGGGCAGGCGGTTGATCAAGCAGATTGGAGAACAGTGGCAATCTGTCTCAATACCTTACGGATTGCATATTGGCGTCAACCTCAACGTGGTCGTTTCATTCTGTCCGAGCTGAAAAAGAACATCTCCCAAAACAAGAAAAATGCCGTTTTACTGAACAAACTTCGAGAGTGGTCAACTCAAGCCCAAGAGGACGTTGAAGTCTTAGAAGTGATTGCGAACTTAGAACAGATGGTTTTCTTTGGATTAGGTAAAGAAAGAGTAGCGCGCCTTGATCAACAATCCTGAGCATTAGTCAGCAGCGGCTTCCTCATCTTCTACACGAGCTGTTTTAGCAGTTTGGAGATCTTTTAATGTAATTCTGCCTTGTGAGTCGAGAACTTCCCAACGATAGAGGAAGTGATCAGGGGCAAGTCGTGCTAAGACATCACGTACTAAGCGTAAGTCTCCTCCAAATAAGTGATAACAGTAAAACTCAATTGCATCACGATGTACTTTTGCTTCTTCTAAAGTTTCTGCTTCAATCTCTTCACCTTTACTTGCCTGATAAATTGTTTCTAACGCTACGAGATACTCGGAAAAGATCTGCCCGACACGTTTACCCAACCAAGCCGCATCTTTGACCGCACTGCCAACTGAGTGAGTCAGCGCCTGCATAATTAACGGAGCCATTTTTTCATCAGTTTGCTCGGCAAACTGAGCTAACCAAGTAAAACGACGCTCTTCGAGAATTTCTGCTTTGTCCTCATCTAGACCTGTCTGTAAAAAAGCAAAGACTTCTTCCGGTGTTTTAAGCGTCTTAATATGATCGAGAATTCCGGCTGGAATAATAGTGGCTTCTGGCACTTCGCCCGATTGTGAGTCTTGCTCCTGTCGATGCGCGCGCACCAACGGCAAGTACCCTTGGGTAAAGGTAACTAATTGGTCGTACCAGAGTGCTGATCTGCCGAAGTACTGAAACTTCTCATTCGCTGCCATAGATTCGTATTATAACAAGCTCAAAAAGATTCGCAGTACATAAAAAGTGCGCATCTGTCGGCCAAAACTGAAGAGTTAACAAAAAACGAGGGACTTGGTTACTTTTTGACGGATAACTCGATGAGCAGCCTTGACGATATTAGCAGCTGTCAATCCGTGTTTAGCAGCTAGCTCTGCTGGCGGCCCGGTCTCACCAAAAGCATCTTTTACTCCCAGTACTTCAATAGGGAAACAGCCTTTCCCGGCGAGAGACTCCAGCACCGCACTACCCATTCCTCCAGCACGTTGATGTTCTTCAACCGTTACCACTGCTCCGGTTTTTTCTGCCGAAGCCAATAACGCCTCATCATCTAAAGGTTTAATAGTGTGCACGTTGAGAACTTCAGCATCAATGCCATCTTTTTTCAGCTGCTCAGCTGCTAACAGGGCTTCCATGACCATTAAGCCAGTCGCAACTAGCGTGACATCTTTCCCTTTATCGATAACTTGGATTTTGCCCAAACTCAGTTTTTCGCGCGTAATTTCTGATGTACGAATCCCCAAGTGGTAGGGAGCCGAACGGGAGATGCGTAAGTACGCTGGTCCTTTCTGTTCAGCTAAAGCAAAGACAGACTGCGCTGCTTGTTTGGCATCAGCAGGTGAGACTACTGTTAAGTTGGGTAGACAGCGAGTAATAGCCAAATCCTCTAAAGCCTGATGTGTTCCTCCATCACCCCCAGCAGAGAAACCAGCGTGACCACCAATCACTTTAACATTCAACTGGGAGTAGCAGACGCTCACACGGAGCTGATCCCAGTTCCGACCTGGACTGAAAACGGCAAAGCTACAGACAAAAGGAATCTTACCCGTCGCGGCCATACCAGCCGCCACTCCCATCATATTTTGCTCAGCAACTCCAAGCTCAAAGAAGCGATCTGGAAACGCTTCGGCAAACCAGTGACACCGAGTGGACTCGGCCAGGTCAGCAGTTAAAACAACTACATCAGGGTTCTGCTTTCCAAGCTCCAGCAAACCCTGACCAAATCCATCGCGCATGCTCGTTGATACATCAAGACTCATTTTGGCCATACTTAACTATCCTGTTCTACACGACCGTTTAGCGTCCGGAGTTGTTTCAATGCTTTTTTCGCTTCCTCTTCGTTGGGTGCTTTACCATGCCACTCATACTTCCACTGCATAAAGTCGACCCCTTTTCCTGGAATCGTCCGGGCGATAATCGCGACTGGTTTCTCGTATACAGCTTTTGCCATCTCACAAGCATCGATAATCTCGGTTACATTATGGCCATCGATCTCAATCACGTGCCAGTTAAATGCTTCGTACTTAGCTTTTAAGTCATCCAGTGGCATGACCTCTTCAGTATGACCATCAATTTGAATATTATTGCGATCGATAATCACCGCTAAGTTATGAAGTCGGTACTTGGCAGCAGCCATAGCTGCTTCCCAAGTTTGACCTTCGTTATGCTCACCATCACTGGTAATGCAGTACACCTGAGCATTGTTTCCATCCAATTGGAGCGCCAGCGCCATCCCAATCGCTTGCGAGTACCCTTGTCCTAACGGACCACTCGAGTTCTCAACTCCGGGCAAATCTAATCGGTTAGGATGTCCTTGCAGCGGCGAACCCAGTTGGCGATAGGTCTTAAGTTCTGAGAGAGGGAAGTAACCAGCCCGTGCCAAGGTAGCATACAAAACGGGGCAGATGTGACCATTAGAAAGTACTAAGCGATCTCGATACTTCCAGTTGGGCTTTTTGGGATCATGACGTAGAACGTTAAAGTAAAGGGTGGCAAAGATGTCGGCCATCCCTAAGGGACCAGCCGCATGCCCTGATTTGGCACGGACTAACATCTCGATCACATCACGACGAATAGTGTTTGCTAACGCGGGCAGCTCGTCAATCTTCACCCCTACAGACTACCACATTAACGAACTAGCCAAAACAGGAGCGCACCGCCCACAATCCGATACCACCCGAAGAAGCGGAAAGTTCTGGTGCGGACAAAGTGAATAAACCACTTCACTACTACAAAAGCGCTGACAAATGCTGCCAGACTGCCGACGAACAGAACGGTAACTTCATTCCCAGTTGCCTGAGCTAGGAGCTCTCTGGACTTCACCAAATCAAGCAAAGCCGCCGCCAAAATAGTTGGCACAGCCAGTGTAAAAGAATACTTGGCTGCATCCTCACGTTTGTAGCCCATTAAGAGCATGATCAAGATCACTGCCCCGGCTCGAGATACACCAGGCATCACGGCCACAGCCTGCGCCAAGCCAATCAGGCCAGCATGAAGATAGCTCATCTCGGCTGTCGTTTTTTTCAAAAAGTCATCTTTTTGGCACAACCACTGCTCAACAACCAAGAACAAGATGCCGATCAAGATAAATATCAGCACCATCGCCTGGAATGAGGAGAAAAAGACATCCTTGATCACATCGTGGAGTAGAAAACCAACTGCAGCTGTGGGCAGAAAAGAGACAGCTACTTTCTGCAGTAAGTCTCGATTACTAAACCAATCTTTGGCGAAGAGAACAAAAACGGCTAAGATCGCTCCCGCTTGAATAAAAACGTCGAAGAACTTGGAGAACTCTGTCTGGGCGATTCCTAAGAGCTGGCTAGCAATTAAGAGATGAAAGGTTGAAGAGATGGGCAGAAACTCTGTCATTCCTTCAATTACGCCCAATAACAGGGCTTGGAAAATTGTCATGTCTCCAGGATTGTACGCTGGCGAAGAACAAAAAGGAAGAAAAGTAAGAAGCAGGCTGACTATCGAGTAGATTCTGAATTAGCAGTCTATTCAATTGACTGCTAGAATCAACTCTTGAGAAATTTGCCCTATTTATCGGCTAAATCTGACTATTTTTGTATTATTTTGATCTATTATGATAGCTTTACTAAACTTTGAACGTACTCGGAAATCTTCTCCAAATGATCAGGAAAGCCATCAACTCGTAAGCTTTCAACTACCAGTCTGCCACCTTTAGACTTGACCCATTCTTCGAGAATGTCAGCCGCAACACAGAACTGGGGATAGGTTTTATTTCCGAGACCAAAGACGGCAACTTTATGGCGAGAAAGGTCGGGGGAGTAGACATCAATGAACTCACGCAAGGTTTTCTCTAACTTGCCATCGTCGTAGGTAGGTCCTCCGAACAAAACGAGATCAATACCTTCTAATGAAGGCTGCATGCCATCGTACTTTACGCTATGTAAGATCGTCTCATGGCCTGCTTCACGCAGCTGTTTCTGAATCACTTCAGCGACGTACTGAGTCGTGCCATTCTGTGTTTCGTAGATGATCTTGATGTTCATGCGTACTTCTCAAAATAGCCTAAACCAGGCTGTTATGCAATCTTTGACCTCAGGCGTACGGAGCTTCAAAAATATCCTATAATATTGACATTTGAGTGATTTTTTGATACAGTTAAGCTAGTTTTTGATGCATAAAGCCACACAATCTCGTTACGAGAAACGTTGTGGCTCGTTCATTCAAGAGCCGCATCTCTTCGGAGAAGCACTTTAACAAGCGCACAGACACTTTGGTTTTCCAACACTCCGCGAAGATGTAGGTAGGTTCGGCTTCTTGCCCTTACGTACCTATTTCTTCGCGGAGTACCTTACATCCCGTAAGGTCAGTGGAGGAAAAGAACATGAAGTGGTTTAGATTGTTCACAGCGCTGCTGATTCTGGCAGTCGCCGTCGGAGCTGTATGGCACTTGGTGGGACAGGAAACCGCCCTGATTGGGGTTGGTTTCATTATCATCACCTTCGTGGTATTCAGCGTCATCATGGATGACTCGCACTCGCGGTGGATCGCGCTCACCCGCAACGTCCCAGTCTGGGGCTTGTGGATTGCCGTTCCCGCTACGATTGCGCTCGTCATTCCCGCCGTTTGGCAAGTCGCGGGCGCGATTTGGGCAGTGATAAAGGATGTGGTCAGCGTGCAGCTCTGCTTGCCGCCCCTCATTTCGCTTATCGTCGTCCTCGTTCTCGCCATGTTCCTCAAACGTCGCAATCACCGCCGCCGTCCGGCTCAACCGCCTGTGGACGGCAACTAATGAGCTTCATTGCTCGACCATCCCGTTCGCCTCCAGGTGCCTGTGCGCCTGGATTCTGAGAAGAGAGAAAACTGTCTTTTGAGAATCCAGCCTTTAAAAATTACTGTAACAACTGCTTACTTGGATCTTCGTCATCATCATCTTCGAGCAAAAAGTCGAGGGTGCGTTGCGTTACTCTGTCCGCAACTTTTTGACCCAGAAGAGTTAACTGATACTCTTCGCCATTTCCGGCTGAGATTGCCCCCAGCTCTGACAGATCTTCTAATGCTTTGCCTGCACTTGGTGGAGGTGTCTCACCGCGGACGATCATGGTGAAAACTTTTTGTAGTTCTGGCGTAGCCATAATGCCAGCAACCAAAAGATCGAGTGGATCACGTCCTTTGAACTCAACCATAGTCCTACTCTCTAAAGAAGAATCACTTACGCTTTCTTCTTTGTTTCATCATACGATAGGTTGTGTTGACAGTAGTACTGAATTGCATCCTTGAGGAACCGCGCTAGTCCTGGCTTATGCTTTTCGTAGTAAGCAGTAAAGCGAGGATCATCAACATACATCTTGCCTAAACCTTCATACATCTCATATGAACAGTCATAGAACTGCTCAATATATTGATGATGACGCGCAATAACGCTCATCACCTCAGGGTCTGAAACTTCTCGACCCATTAGCTTACTCAACTCCTTGTTAATCTCCATTCCTTCCTCGGCGACGCGCAGGTAGTCAGCTTTAGTCCAGTTCTTGGTCCGTTGCATTGACTGTTTGTAGGCTGCTGAGTGCCCCCATCGCGCTTTGACCTCATCTTTATATTGGTCAATGTGAGCTTGCGGAAAGCCTTGATAAAGATCTTCAGTCTGGAGAGCTTCACCACCTCGCACATGCTTTAATGTCGTATTGATCGTACGCAACAGCACGTCTAGTCTTTTTTGTTTGAGGAGTAACAGCTTCTCCTGATCTTCTAATGCTCTGACCACATTAAACTTCGGTGCGTTGACGATGGTACTAATCTCTTCCAGCGGAAACTCTAGCTCTCGAAAGAACATGATCTGCTGAAGCTTGATCAGCTCTTTTTCACCATAGGCACGATAGCCATTGAGTTTGACGTGGGAAGGCTTCAACAGACCAATCTGGTCATAGTAGTGCAGCGTGCGCACGCTGACTCCGGCAAGTTTAGAAAGTTGGCTGACGGTGTACTCCATAGCAGTAAGTATTCACTATAACGTAGCGTAAGGGTCAAGGGGAAGAGAAGAAGTGTGCTGAGCGGGTAGCGGGAATCGAACCCGCACCTTCTCCTTGGAAGGGAGATGTTCTACCACTAAACCATACCCGCGATCTCAGACCTCAAGATTGTACCATGAGCACCTGAGTGAGAAACAACATTGTATACCAGAAAAGACAATACCGAAATAGAACCAAACCATGTATAATTCCTCGTTGTGCCAAATGAGGTGCATCAGAGTGCGCTCAAGCTGTGAGCAACACTTCGCCGAAGTGGTGGAATGGTAGACACGTCAGACTTAAAATCTGATGCCTTCAACAGCGTGTGGGTTCGAGTCCCACCTTCGGCACTCAAAAAGTTTTAGAGGGTGTGGCAGAACGACTTTCTTGAATCTTGTGAACGAGCACGACTGAGAAATAGCTAGGGGTGATCAGAATTCAAGAAAGACGTTCAAAACCAAGTTCGGGGAGTAGCTCAGATGGCTAGAGTGCGCGCTTTGGGAGCGTGAGGCCGCAGGTTCGAGTCCTGTCTCCCCGACATTCATTGACAGAAGGTATTTTTGCGATACTTTCGAACTTAGGATTCCACTGATGAGTCAATACTTTTTTATCTTTTATAGTAAAGTTCAAAAAGACCATTCGGATGATACTGTCAGTTGCTAAGTGATTGTCACTGGTTTCCAGAGTTGCAACGATGTTTTCAAAGAAGTTCGAAAACTCCGTATAAGACATCACCTTTTCTTTGAGTAATGACACTGTATCAACTCGTTGATTCTTTATTTGTGCCAATTTGGTTTCCAACTGCTCGATTTCATCTCTAGCTTGTCTGATTTTTTCTCTCGCCACCTTGACCGATTTTTCATCATCTTCAAGTCTCGCAACAATGATTTGTTGCTCCTCGATTTGACTTTCTAAGTCATTGATTTGTTTAGAAATAGAGCGTTGGTCACTTTCCAGCTCTTTAGCTGAACTAACTAACTGACGTTTGGCATCTGCAACATAATGATTGTAAGCTTTTTCATTTATGCCAATGCCACTGCTTAGTACCTCATAAATATATTCAAAAATGACTTTAGCCCTGATTTCTCTTAGTCCTTTTACACTATGTGAATAGCACTCTTTGGTTGAGCACTTGATTCGTAAGTATGTAGTAGGTGAGTCGGGTTTGTTTTTATTGAGATATGTTGTCATTAGGTTGCCACAATAACCACAGACAACCATCTGGTCGAGCAATGGTGTAGCTTTTTCTTGAACCTTTTTATAGCCCTTTTTACCATCCAGAATGTTTCTCAAACGTAAGTAGTCAAGATATGACACAGCAGGTGTAAATAAGCTATCTAGCTTGGTCAAATCCACCATATTTTTGCCGTAAACGTAGTAGCCAGTATAGGAAGTATCGAGAAACATTGCTGATACTAACTGCTTGCTCATTTTGGCTTTTTTACCATTTTGGGTGTAATCGTTTTGATTGAGATACAACGCAATATCATCTTGAGATTTACCCTCTATACCCATTTGAAAAGCTTGTTGTATAAGTTTGAAGTTTTTACCATCAGGGCGTTGACGTTTATTGACTACTTTGTAACCTCGTAGAGCCTTGTTTCCGATAGCCTTACCTTCACCAATGATATTTTCATTACCTCTTGATACATTGATGGAAAGGTTGTCACTGTAAGCCTTGGCTAGAAGAAACTGCAAACCTAAGGTCATAAGTCCATTCGGGTCACGTTGAAAAGAAAACTGGGGAAACTTGAGGTCTTTGATAACACCTCGGTCAATCAAGTCAATGATTTCGCCTGCATCCTTCATATTTCTACCTAAGCGGTCAGGATGCCAACAGATGATAGCGTTATATGATTTCTTAGACTTTATTTCGTCTATCATTTCTTCAAACACTTCACGGTTTGCCGATTTTCGGGCGGATTTTTCTTCTTTGAGAATATCTACTACTTTCAAGCCTTCACGTTTGGCTAAGGCTTTACAGTCCTTGATTTGGTCAGGAATGGAACGCTCCTGACGTTCTACTTGCTTGCCATCTTGATTTTTCTTTTTACCCTTAGTTGACTTGCGAGCATAAATAACATAAACAGGTGCTTTGTCATCAGGAATAGGTTTACCTGCTTTTTCTAAGCGGTCAAACACGATAGCCTGAGCCAGTTGAAATACTTGCTGTTTATAATCTGAATTACTATGAGCCATGATGGTCTTTATCTCTCAACTTATCTGGAAGTATTATAGCTTTTGATACAGAAAGAGCCGAGGGTGAGTCGGCTCTTTGAGCTGTTAGGTTAGTAATGCTTTATTTAGTAGCAACCCTGTATTCTTTTCCGTCTGCTTTGATAACAACAAACCACTCACCTTGAGCATAACTCTCTTTACTGACTTCAAACACACTGGCATCTTTGACTGTAATCCCTGGATTGAGGTCACTTAGGATTTTGCGGTCTAATTTGATTTCGGTGGCATAGCTAGCTGATTTTCCACCATCGGAACTGTACTCAACACCATTACTATCAACCAACTTGATGCTTGGTTGTGAGAATGTACCGATAGGTTCACTGGAAGTATTTTTATACTGCCAGTTCACAGCCACCAACGTGCCACCTTCGGATGGTTTTTCATTGAGATATTGACCACCTACAGAAGCCTTTTCAGCCACAGAAGTTACGGTCAATTCCATATTTTTACTGGCTACTGTCTCATTGGTTGCATACACCTTTGCTTGCTCAGCCTGGCGTTGTTCCTGAGATGTTGAACTTGTGCCTGATTGAGAATCGCTACCACCTGAACCAGCGATAGCTCCAATAACGATAATAACTACGAGGGCAATTCCACCCCATTTGAGAATCTTTTTCATACTCTCACCCTTTCTTTTTTACTAACCTTTCAGCCGATTATACCCAATATCCAATGTTTACAACATAAGCAATCCAATGTCTACAACATGGTGTAAACATCGTATAGGGAAAACAATAACTATGTGGCATCACCTAAGTACAAACCATCACTATCGAAGGGAGAGCAAGATAAATTGCGAAAGCAATTTACCAATAAGCTAGCCCTACACTTGAGAAAAGTAAGAGAAGAAAAGGGAATTACTCAAGAAGATTTGGCTTTCAAGGCTGGAGTGAATACCGCTTACTACGGTCATTTAGAGCGTGGCGTGTATAGTCCAACAATGTTTGTGATTTGGAAAATATCGCAAGCACTAGGCATCTCCATTGAAGAATTTATGTCAGGATTTGACTCCTCGACTGTTGAGCAAGCCTAATTTCTCTTTTCCCATATCTACCCTTCCCAATTAGGGCTTGTCCTATCTCAATTAGCTCCTGAGCATAGAGCTGTTTTTGTGCAGAAGTCATATCTGACAAAGCAAGGTGTTCGATTGGTTTGCTTGGTTCGTGTCTTCCAAGTTCCTCAGAAATGAGTGCGTCAAGTACACTGCTTTGAGTAACCTCAACGCTCCTAACATCGGGCAGGGTTTTGTTGAGTAGTGTTTTACATGCTCCCAGGGCTACATTTTCGTTTTTACTTTTCGAGAGTTGAACAAGACGTTGAATGACCTCAGAAGCATAGCTACTAATTGAGCTATACAAGGCTTGTTTACTGGTAGGCTTACGTTTTTTGTTCATACATTAGGGAAGATAATTCCCTTATTTCGATTTGGGACGTACGTCCATTTTCACTCCCCTTACATTACTCTGGTAAGTATAACAAAATATACACAACTTTCTGATTTCTTATTGATATAATAGGATGTACTTCACAATTTTTTCTGCCCAAAAAGATTATGAGAAATATATTGGGCAGTATTCAAGTCAAACCAAACTGGGATGAAAAAGTAAGCTGGTACAAAGATGTACCAGATAGTGCTATTTCTCTTGGGCTTGAAGCTTATAGTCAAATCACCAGCTTCTTAGTTAGGAACAATTCTGGTTCACTTATCGTCAGTGGTGAAAGGGGTGTCGGGAAGACAACAACCGTTATTAGTGCTGTAAGAGACTGTGAAAAAAGAGAGTTAGTTTTTCCTGTTTATCTCAACACGCTTCACTTAGAAGCATTTGGTGAAAGTGACGCAGTTGACCTACGGATGCAAAAATTGCTCCGTCTTCTAATTAGGTCTTTAGCAAATGAAATTGCTAAAAATGGTATTGTCTCCAAAGAGTTAGCTCAACTAATACACGACTGCGATGCAACTACTTTATCTAAATCCCATACTTTCTCATCAGCAGGTAAACTCCACTTATTTTCAAAGTTTCAAGCCTCTTTAGACGAGGTAATGAGAGCCTTAGGTGCTACTGGTTTCAAGCTTGAGTCAGGAGCAAATACTGATGTTACATTTGAGGAAGCCAACAAGAACATTTGGAAAAAAGATGGAATAAGTATTGAAGATATTGTTGACCGTTTTTCTACCATAATAAAAAAGTTGGAAAACCATGACGCTTTCAATACTCAAGTACGTAAACCAAGAACTCTCAGTATTAGACTTCTTGGGAGAGAATTAGTGAAGCTTGTTCTATTTCCTCAAAAGGTTAGGCAAAAAAGGAAACTTGTTTTTGTACTTGATGAGTTGGATGTTTATGACGGAGATGGAAAAAGTAATATCAAACCACTAGATGTTTTGAATACAATAAAACGCTTCAAAAATCTATTTACACTTTCTAATGCACATTTTATTTTTATTGTGGGCAAGCAAACCTATTTGCAAGCTAAGTTTGACCCATATAGAACTCTCTTTTCAGAAAGATGCTTTCTTTCTACCCCTAATGGAGAAAAACTCACGCAGTTTTTAGACAGTATCGTTGTAGATGAAGTTCCTAAAAAACTTGCTAATGAGTGGGAAGAAATAAAGTGGTTTCTTATTTCCAGGTCGAGGCATAACCTCTACGAACTTGTTACTTTGGTAAATGCAAATTGTCGTTTCGATGAAAAAAGTAAGAAATACTATTTTGATTTACCTAACAGGTCTCCAGCTGAAAGGGCTATTACTAGTATTCACTGTCTAGTAAATGCTGTTTTTATCTTCCATCAACAAAGCTCTGATTTTGAGCATTTCAATGATGACCTCTTTGAGGAGTTACTTTCTATTGAAAATAAGTTCAAACATTACCTGTTCAGCAATGATGACACTGATGTATCTTTAGGAAATGTGGTTGAGATAAACGAAGAAGGAATAAATAAAGAAGAAGTAAAAGCTGCAATTCGTGAAGCAAAAGCTGCATTAGTAAGAACCCTTCACCTTTATCTGAATCGCCAAGCTCCAACACTGACTTCTCTGCCTAGTATCAAAATTCCCTGGTCTGAACTTAGAGACGCACTTACATTCAAAGAGGCGAAAAAAGGCATTTTAGGGGCTGTTACAAAGTCGGAAATAGCTTTTCACAATGGGTTAGAAACACTGTTGAATGATTTGCGAAATAGATACCAACCATTTACCTCACTAAATCTTCTTGATAGAAAACCAACTGATGTAATTAGAGAAGTATATAAACTGCTGAATCTTGAAGTAAATGAAAGCTATCTCGATTTCATTAGTAAAGCAGTTGAGCAAACTAAAAATCTTCCAGTAGATAAAAGAGATTGGAATACAGTAATTCAAGCAGACCAAGGACTTGTGGCTATTCACTCACAGATGGATAACTACAAAACTCTTAGTAACAATTTGATTGCTCGTACCGAGTGGGGACAAATTACCTTTGACGAAAAAGGTGCTCACCTTGGTTCTGATACATCTCACGGTAATAAACTTATGAGTAACTTCGTTATTGAGCTACCAAAACCAAAAAAAGGTAAAAGTATCGAAGTTATTGCCAAAGTAAAACTATCTCAAGATTCATTACTCAATTTCTTGTTTTATGTAAAAGGTGCTCCTACCGAAGTTGAACGAGATTTTTATATGGCAAGGTATGACGGTAGAAAATCTAATTACGATTGTCTTTTATACAAACCAAGTGGTCACTATTGGAGTGAAGTTCCAGATAGTACCCCACAACAACGTTCATCCCAGGTAGGTGTTTGGTTTGAGGTGAGGATTATACTCAAGAATGGCTACATTGAGATGAAAAAGAAACAAAGTGGTGGCTACCGAACCATTGCTAAAGCCAAGATTGATATTGATTGCGTTGCATTCGGTATAGCTAACGAGGTAAATACAGCAGAAGTAGATATTCAGAACATCAAAATTGGAAAAGAATCATTTGGTAAGGCTGAGTAATATATAGTTCAAACTAAAGTGTGCTTATTTATTCAGCCACAATAGTTTTGCCATTTTGCTCAGATTTATCTTTCATCTCTTGAAAGACTTTGCCTCTGCTGTCCGTAAACTGACGTACTTCATTTATTGGCTTTACAACTGGTTTAGTACCAAGTTGAGTAGTGATGTTTATCATGCTTTGCATGAAAGAAGGTGCATGGGCTAGCATTTCTCTATGAGCCTTGGGATTGATAGGAGCAGTTGGAACTTTTTTGGCCTGGTCTGACATATTCGTATCATAAAACAAAGTGCATTCTACTGCCACTTTGGTTTTCAGTCAGAAGAGCATACTCTTGCATTTCTATACTGAGTTCTGGGAGCTTGACCAGTTGTTTGATAAAATCAAAGGAAAGTTCGAAAGTAGTCAATGACTGCCGACAAATATCATCTGGTAAAATCGCCCCTATGAGTAGAGGAAAGTGGGACAAGTACCAAGGCAGTCGTGTAGATTTTTGTGATCCTGACCAGCTAAAAGCTGGGTGGCAGTCTGGTGGAATCTTCCGAGAAGTCGTTCCTGCGTTAATGGACGAAGAACATGAACTGGTGATTGTTACGCAAGACAATCGAAAAGTGTACATTCCCTTTTACTTGGTTGAGCAGTATGTTCGCTTCCTCTCAGACACCACTTCTTCCTCAGATCAACTAGAGTAGTTGCTTCTTCCCGCCAAAGCTTGTTATTTTGTGCTAACCTGATGTTATATGTCAGGCGAACTGCTTCCCCAACTTGAGACTCAACTCACCCAACTTTCCAGGATGGAAAAGGCAAATCTTACTTTCTCAAACGAGATAAAAAAGAAGCTAGCGGAACGAGTGCCCGAGCTAAGTGAGTTGCCATTGATCTACATCGGTTCTGGTGGCGATGTTCTTACTCCACTATTGATCTCTCGATCTCACAAAATTATCTTAATCGATCGTCATCCCTTCCTGACCAAAGATGGCAGTAAACACGAAAACAGTGAGACGTATCCGTCTGTTGAAGAAATGCTTAAGGATGTGCGACCCGCCAATGAACGCGCGGGAGTACTTACCATTTGGTCTTCAGTCAGACCAGCTGTGCAGATGCTCTCTCATTTAGAAAAAATTGGCGTCTCAAGAGAACAAGTTGAAATTCAAACTGATGGTAAAAACGCCGACCTGCGTATTCCACTCGGAGAACAAGTAATAGAAGTTAAGTTCAGATCAGACCGAGTAAACTCACTCTCAGAACTTGAGTCACTACTGACTGAACTAGGCGTAGAGGGAGAGTATGGCCTGATGGCTAAAGGTGGAGCGGGTGAAGCAGTCCAGACGATCATCACCCAAGCCCAAGAAACCGCTGACCACTCTCCAAGGTACTTCGTGGTTGATGATCCTCGCAGCTATGTCCTTCAAACATTAACTCCTCAACAAGAAGAAGCGCTCTATCCTGAATACGAGCTGATAGAAACTAAAAGTATGGAAGACGCCGGTTGGGGATACTCTTATGGTGAAGAGCCTGATAGTCCTACTGCTGCACAAGAGGACGCTTTCGATTACCAAACGAGAGCGGTAATTGGCGTTTTGAAGTAGTTGTGCTCTGTCATCAATAGCTGCTTGAGTAGTGTATGATCACCCAAGATATGTTTGCGTCATTCATCTCCAAAACACTCGCTCAAACTTCACAGCTTGCACGTGATCAGTTCGGTAAAGTCTCAGGCAGCACTAAAGCTGGCGATAACAACCAGGTCTTAACACAGACTGACTTGGAGATCGGCAAAGCAATCATTGCGGCCATTCAAGCCGAGTTTCCTGACCATAATATTATTGACGAGGAAGCCGGCGTGATCGATAACGGTTCCCAATTTACTTGGGTAGTGGATCCCATTGATGGCACCAGCAACTTTGCCAACGGGATTCCTACCTACGGAACTATGTTGGGCTTGCTGGATGGTGATACCCCAGTTGCTGGTGGTTTATCACTGCCATCTTTTGAAGAGATCTATGTAGCGGAAAAAGGCAAAGGCACTCAATGTAACGGAATCCCTGTTCATGTTACGGCCGAAGAAAAACTCCTTTCTTGTTTAGTAGCATATGGAATTGATGGTCATCAAGAAAATCCAACTCAAACTGTAGAAGAAACCCAAACGCTAGCTCGAATTATTCTAGGTATCCGTAATTTACGCAGCAGTAACAGTGTCTTTGACATTGGGATGTTGGTCAAAGGCAGTTACGGCGGGGCATTGAATAGAACCAGCAAAATCTGGGATAATGTAGCTCAACAGATTGTGATTGAAGAGGCAGGCGGGATGTACACTTCGTTTGAAGGTGCCAAGATGGACTACACCCAACCATTAACAAAAGCAGACCTCAACTTCACCTACTGTGCCGCCGCTCCTGCTCTCCATGCACAACTACAATCACTTATTCATAAGGAGCAGTCATGACTGAAGTTATCCTCGTTTTACTCGTCATCTTTTTGGTTACTGGCATGATTCAGATTCCTGGATTCACCTTGCCGAACTTTGTCTTGTTTAACTTTAATGGTCAACCGATTACTTTACTCAACGTACTCATTTTCTTACTGATTCTGTGGGCAATTGGGATCTTGCCTAGTCCTTTCCGTGAGATTGCCGGCGTTCTTTTTATTCTCTGGCTCTTATCTATCTTTGGTTTCATCGCCATTGCAGGTCTTTCTAACCTAATCGTGATTGGCATTATCGTAGGTATTGTCTTCTCAATGTTGAAAAATAAAGGCTAAGGTATGAAGCGAGTTTTGACTTCATGTTTTTTGTTCCTCATTACGGCTGGTGCATTTTTGCTGTCTGCAGCTCCTGTTTCAGCCAAGTCATATACGATCGATAAAGTTGACGTCCAAGCCAATATCTCGCCGAATGGCTCGATGAGCATTCAAGAAGCCCGAACCTATGACTACGATGGTAGTTTTAGCTTTGCTTACCAGACCATTAAGAAAAAACCTGATGCTTCCAAAAATCCGGGCAGAGACGTCCCTTATAAAATTAGTAACTTTCGCTTGTGTGATGAAGACACCTGTTACAGACAAAGTACTAATGCGCTTGAAAATGCATCTAGCTTAGAGCGGTTACATAGCTTTTACGTCAACGAAGAAGCAGATCAGTATTACGTCAAGTGGTTTTACGATACCACTGGTGGTCAAAAAACCTTTACCCTCTACTACACCGTTGAGAATGCCATTACACTGCAACAGGATGTGGCAGAGCTCTATTGGCAGTGGATTGGCGACGAGTGGGATCATGCGCAAAGCAATATTTCTGTAGATGTAACACTTCCAGCAGGAATTCCTGATGATCAAGTTCAAGCGTGGGCACACGGTCCCAGTACAGGCAGAGTTAGTATTCCGACCGCTGATAATGTCCTTTTTACTTTAGACAGACTCCCAAAAGAAACTTTCTTTGAAGGTCGTATTATTACGCCTAAAACTACCTTCACAGCTGGAGCTCCTGGCGCACTGACCAAAGCACAGATTACTAGACAGGAAAATGACTATATTCGCGACACTATCGCCAGAATTAAGCAGCAACAACAGATTGCGATTGCGTTTGGTGGTGCAAACATTTTGTTTATCATCTTCACTTTAGGTTTTTTCTTTAAGTCTTTCTTTGATTTTTGGAAAAATCATAAAGAAGCACCCCTACCTAAAGTTAACCATACCGGGACGTTGTGGGAGCCTCCCAGTGAGCTGTCACCTTCCCAGGTAGAGCAGCTCCTTAATGCCAAGAAATCACTCACCCCAAAGTCATTTATCGCCACAGTCTTGAACCTTGTTCATCGTCGTTACTTTAAGTTTGTACGCAGTGATCAAAAACACGGACTGCTCTTTAAAGATTGGAAGTACTATCTCATTCCATTGGATGAGCAGCCCATCGGTAAACTGACCGGCGTTGAGCTCAAAGTCTACCGTTTTATTCGTGACACCGTTGGCGAAGAGAGCGTAGAAAGAAGTGATGGCAGTACATTTACTGCTATCCCTTTAGACAGTATTGTGAAGTACTGTAAACAACATCCGTCCTCAACTCAACTTTTCTTTGAAGAGCTCGAAAGTACAGCTCTGCGCGCGAATCTCTCCACTGGCTACTTTGATACGCATGCCAACAAAAACTCTTTTGCTGCACCAGCAATTGCCACGGCAGTAGTTTCTGGTTGTTTTGCTTTCTTAACTACCTTTGCTATTCAAAGTGGAGTGAGTGAGTTCGCTCGTTTAACAAGTTTTGTTAGCTTGGCAGTAGCAGCTTTTGTCTTTTTTGTCATGATTATTTTGCTAGACCACAAAGAGAAACGAACGATTAAAGGAGCTCAAGAAGCAGCCAACTGGAAAGCCTTTAAAAAACATATCTCTGACTACAACACCACCAGCAAGTACCCAATTGACTCAATTATTTTGTGGGAGAAGTACTTAATTTACGGTAGCTTACTGGGAGTGTCCGTCAAAGCGTTGAGTCAGTTACCAGTTAAGTTTTCCCACGCTGATCAACGACTTGCTTCCAGTTACTGGGCTGGCTTTTCTGCTGGTTCAAGTGGTGGATTCGACGTTAGCATGAGCTCACTTTCTTCAGCCTTAGGCTCTCTTTCTAGCTCAGTCACTTCTAGTTACGGAGCCAGTGGTGCAGGATCTTCGGGCGGCGCTTCAGGTGGTGGGGGTGGCGGAGGCGGTGGCGGCGGGGGTGGAGCCGGGTAACGCTATGAAACAGTATCGCGCAATTGGCCTGGGTGGAACCTTTGATCACTTTCACATTGGACACCAACGCTTTCTAGAGTACGCTGCCGAGTTTGCTGATCACCTGGTGGTAGGCATTACCACACCTGAACTCACCGCGCACAAACTGCTGGCTCAAAGCATTGAATCTTTCGAAACAAGAAAACAAGCAGTCGAGAGCTTTCTGACCGCGAAAGGCATTTCTGGTGAAACGTTCTCACTCAATGATCAGTTTGGTCCGACGTTGAAAGATAGTCAGGTAGAAGCAGTAGCGGTGACTGAACACACAGTAACAGGTGGCGAAGCGATCAACCAAGAACGAACAAAACTGGGCCTCTCACCTTTACCAGTTCATATTTCTACGCTCGTCCGTGATGAACACGGGGATGTTATCTCTTCTACCCGCATTCGTTTGGGAGAGATTAATCGGACTGGCCAGCTTTATAAAGATCTTCTTCAAAACGGTGTGACATTAACTGAAGCACAAACTGCTTTTTTCAAACAACCGCAAGGAAAGTTATTGAGTGATGTTCCCAAGATTACTGTGTCGGTGCCAATAGCCACAGTGGGTGATGTGGTTTCAGAAAGCTTTCTGCAAGCCAAAGTTGACGTGAGTTTGGTGGTGTTTGACCGCAAGAGCGCCCGCCAGGCTTACACTTCATCTGTCTTAACAGAGCCAACCCAGACTCTTTTTAACCCAGCGGGAAGGATAAGTACAGAGTTAAGTGATTGGCTGCGACAGTTCTGCCAGCAGCTCTCACACGAGTGGCTTCCTAGGACACAGTTCCTATACATTGAAGGAGAAGAAGACTTAGCAACCGTAGCGCTGGTACTGTTAGCGCCTTTACAGCTGAGAGTCTACTACGGCCAACCCAACCAAGGCATTGTAGAGTTGATCATCGACGAAGCACTCAAAGAACGTTTTGCGAACGTGTTCAGAACGCCTTAACGCGGATTTTTTAACTCGTAGAGTACTAGCCCAAAACTAACCGCCACATTTAATGACTCTGCTTTCCCAAAACGAGGCAAACTAAATGCTTGATCAGCTGTCTCGTCCAAGAGGGGAGACGTTCCTCGTGACTCATTCCCAAAAACCAAGGCCACTTTTTGGTCGCGAGGGAGAGGAAGACTCGGTTGGTCAGCCAGTTCTGGTCGGGTCACGACTAAGGTAAAGCCAGCCCTTTTCAGTTCAGCTACCTCCGTAGTCAGATCTTCCGAGATAAAAATGGGTAAGTGAAACAGTGAGCCCATACTAGAACGCACTACTTTAGGTTGATAAGGATCAGCTCCGCCGACACACAACAAGGCGTCAACTCCAAACCAGTCAGCAGTACGAATAATAGTGCCTAGATTTCCTGGATCACGAATGTCATCTAAAATCGCAATGGTTTTACCAGAGAGCAGTGCGGAGAGAGAGAGCCGTGGCAACTGTACTACGGCTGCAATACCTTGCGGGGTCGTTGTCTCTACTAAGGCGTTAAAAGCATGATCGGCTAAAGTCAGAACTCGCTTCTGATGAAAAAAAGTCTGTACTTCTGGCAGCTGACAAAATTGACGTTGTTCATGAACGAAGCGATTAGTGGCAACAAGTTGAACAACTTCCGCTGCGGAGTTCAGTGCATCCAACACTCCCTTTTTGCCTTCCACCATAAAAATACCGTGCTCTTGACGGTACTTTTTTTGGTCCAACTTAGCTAAAACTTTTTGACCATACATTCGATCTATTGTACCAGGTGTGGTGTAAAGTGATTCTTCATCTCTCCATCCAAGAAGTGTAGATATGTTACACTGATTCCCGTATGAAACACGAACCTTTGGCTAGTTTACTACGTCCCCAGACGTTAGATGAGTACATCGGGCAAGAGCACTTAACGGGAGTAGGGAAGCCGCTGCGCAAAGCCATTGAGAGCCAGCAGCTTTTTTCGATGATTCTATGGGGTCCACCTGGAGTAGGAAAAACTACACTCGCTAGAATTATTGCTCATCAAACGAACCATCCTTTTTTTGAGCTCTCAGCTGTTTCAGCAAGTAAGCAGGATGTACGTGCAATTGTTCAGGACCCTTTAAATCAAGATACACAACCTGTTTTATTTCTGGATGAGATCCATCGCTTCACTAAAGCCCAGCAAGATTTTTTACTGCCCTATGTGGAGAGTGGTCAAATTGTTTTAATTGGGGCCACAACCGAAAATCCCAGCTTTGAAGTTATCTCGGCGCTCCTTTCACGTTGTCGCGTCTTTGTCCTAAAGCAACTTTCGAATGAAGTACTTCATCAGGTTCTGACCCGTGCCGTTACCTTTCTCGCCAAAGAACAAAAGATAAAAGTAAAGATTGATGATGACACTCAAAAAATCTTAGTTGAGTATGCAAATGGTGACGCCCGTAAACTACTGTCTGTTCTAGAACATGCCGTACAGCTTGACTCTCACATTAGCAAAGAAACCCTCAGTCAAACCCTGCAATCTCGTCAACTCCGATATGACCGAGACGGGGAAGAACATTACAATACCATCTCTGCTTTTATTAAGTCGATGCGTGCTAGCGACGTCAACGCAGCTCTTTACTACCTGGCCAGAATGATCAACGCCGGCGAAGATCCTCAGTTTATTGCGCGCAGAATGGTCATCTTTGCCAGTGAAGACATTGGTTTAGCCCAACCAACTGCCTTAGTAGTTGCCAACGCTGTCTTTGATGCCACCACCAAGATTGGGTATCCCGAAGCACAGATTAACTTGGCCCATGGCACGGCCTATCTAGCTTTGGCGAAGAAAAGCCGCCAAGCCTATGATGCTTACTTTGCGGCACTGGCAGATGTGGAGAAGCTTGGGAACTTGGAGATTCCACTTGAAATTCGCAATGCTCCTACTAAGTTGATGAAAGAGTTAGCTTACGGTAAAGGATATGAAATGTACCCTGATCAAAAAACATCTTACTTGCCAGATAAGCTCAAGTCCAAAAAGTACTTTCGTTGAGTATAATAACTTTCATGTCCCAGTCTGTATTGGAAGTGACTAACCTGACAAAACGGTACGGTGAGTACCTTGCTGTCGATCATATCTCGTTCGCCATTGGCGAAGGCGAGATTTTGGGGTTACTGGGGCCTAACGGGGCTGGCAAGTCGACGACCATTCAAATGCTGTTGGGCTTAACGGACCCTGATGCGGGCAGCATTCAGTACTTTGGCCAAGAGTTTGCCACCCACAAAGTCAAGATCTTAAAAAGAATCAACTTCGCCTCGGCGTATGCCGAGTTACAACAACGCTTAACGGCCAAACAAAACTTGCGGATCTTTGGCATGCTCTACGAGGTAGAAAACCTTGAACGACGTATTGATGAGTTGCTGGCGCTGTTAGAAGTAGAGGAGTATGCTAATGAGCTTTTTTGGCATCTCTCTTCAGGTCAAAAAACTCGAGTGATTTTGGCGAAAGCACTTTTAAACAAACCACGAATGATTTTGATGGACGAGCCAACAGCTAGTTTAGACCCTGATATTGTGCACAAGATTATCCAACTCATTAAAGAGCTGCAAGAAAAAGAAAAGGTCAGTATCTTATTTACCAGCCACAATATGGAGGAGGTAGCGCGGCTCTGCGACCGGGTAGCGTTCTTAGCTAAAGGTAAGATCGTTCTGACCGATACACCTTTAGAACTGACGAAAAAAATTGGGACGACTAAGTTGCTATTAACATTTGAGGCTAAACAGAAAGTAGTGGCAGACTTTCTCAAACAGCATCACTATCCAGCCGAGTTTATCCGTCCCAACTTAGTAGAAGTTTCTTTAGCTGAAGAAAATATTCCTATGGTTCTGTTTGAGCTCAAAAAACTAGGAGTTTGGATCACTTCGCTCACCACAGAGCAGCCTTCATTGGAAGATGTGTTTTTACACATCTCAGAAAAGCAGCGGACATGAACTGGAATCACATTAAAGCACTACTTCTACACTCGTGGTATCACACCACACATAGCAAAGAAACTCAGATCGACTTGTTTTGGTTTACCTTAATTCAGTTTTTAATCTTTGGGCTTATCTCAAAAGTTATTTCGGCTCAACAGCCTGAAGTTGGGACAGTTTTACTGTTAGGCTTCTTACTGTGGGAAGTGGTTCGGATCGGTCAGTACTCTGTAACCGTGAGTATGTTGTGGGAGATTTGGTCTAAAAGCTTTAACAGTCTTTTCATTGCGCCACTCACAATGGCAGAGTGGATTGTCAGTCAGATGATCGCCGCAGTCATTAAGACGGTCATCGTAATCTCATCTTTGGCAGTTCTAGGAATGCTTTTTTTCCAGTTTTCACTTTTAGGGCTAGGCTTAATCTTACCCATCTATACAGCCATTTTAATTGGTTTTGCGTACGCTTCTGGGATTTTTATTTCTGGACTCATCATTCGTTATGGAACTAACATTCAGTCATTTGCCTGGGGGCTGATCTACATTTTCCAGCCGATCTCGGCAGTTTTCTACCCAGTAGACGCACTGCCGGTGCAGATTCGTTGGACGAGCTATCTGTCACCAATCACCTACGTAATGGAAGCAGCAAGGCACCAGTTCGCAACTGGTGAAGTGAGATGGTCATTCATCGGAATCGGGGCCGTTGTCTGTCTACTGTACTGTGTCGGAGCAGGTCTGTTCACACGACACATGTATAGCCGTGCCCGCAAGACGGGTGAGTTTGCCAGACTTGGTGATTAAAAACGATTATCCGTTATAGAACTTTTCTTTGTACTCATTCATCATCCGAGTAGCTGAGAACTTTTCCGCTAAACCAATTGAACGCTGCATTCGTTCCACCCAAACTTGAGGAATATCACCTTCCTGACGAGTAAAGTAGAGCGGCACAATCTCATTTTCCAAAGTAGAGTAGAGACTCTCGGCTAAAGATTGATGATCCAACTGCCAACCCACGTTCGTCCAGTCAACTTCAGCCGCCCAACCATCAGCCACTGTACACTGTAAAACGCCATTACTAATCGCTTTCATCCCCGATGTCCCAGAGGCTTCTTTGCCATACTCAGGCGTGTTCAACCACACATCCGAACCCCGAGCCAACATTTGGTCTAGGTCCATGTCCAAGTTAGGAACAAAGAGCGCGTGTCCATTTAACTCGTTCTGCATAAAACGAATAACTCGCTCAATTGTCTGTTTAGCTACGACGTCAGAAACGTGTGCTTTTCCAGCAATTAAAATTTGTAAGGGATGTTTTTCATTCCGAACAATTTTTGCTAAGCGGGAAATATCACTAAAAAGTGCATCGACTTGTTTATAACCAGCCATTCGTCGTGACCAACAGATGACTAAGCGTTGAGGATCATATGAGTATCCAGTTCGCCCTCGCACGTACTCCATTAACTGCTTTTTACAGTCAAGATGTGTTTTCCAGATTGCCTCGGCAAGGAAGGTAGTAGTCGTGTCAGCACTCAGTCCACCACTCGAAAATCGCTCATCTTGCCAAAAGGGTAAGAAGACACCGTTGGTAATAGCGGACCAGTTGTACTCAGGCCATCGTTGTTGACAGAACTGGTAATGAAGTTGACTGACAGCTGACGCTTTAGCAGAAGTGTTAAGTGCATAACGAGTGATGCTAAACCGATCGGTTCCTGGCTCAATTCCAGGCTCTAACAACCTCTCCACTGTAATCCCCATCTTGTCGGCATAGTACTTGCCATACACTTTTAATAACTCAGTGGTATACGACTGATTCCCAGCCTCTACTAATGTGTGATTAGTGTAGACCGTCTTGTGTCTAGCCCACTCACTGGCTTCTTCATATGAAACTCCGTGCTCGTCCATGTAACGACGAATGAGCTGCCAATGCAAGAATGCTGGGCGACCTTCATTGACGTGATAAAGACTGGGGTGAACGCCTAGCTGATGCAACAGCTTCACTCCACCAATTCCGAGTAAAAGCTGTTGTTTAATGAGCTCCTCTTCAGTTCCGGCATACAGCGCGTGAGCAATACCTCGTTCATTAAGCGGGTTTTGATCAGTATCGGTATCCAGTAGATAGAGAGTTACTGTTTCACCAATCTTCTTCTTCCAACAACGTACCCAAATCTCAACTTCAGTTAAATGAACTTTAATGAACAGCGGCATCTCATCAACATAGACATGTTCAAGTCCCGCGGAGAGCGGATCGAACGGCATATCTTGTTCCACTTGTTGGCCCTCTGCCGTAATTGTTTGAACTGCACCTTCACCACGATACAGCAGACCCACAGCTACCATTGGGATTTTTTGTCGCGCTGACTCTTTTAAGATATCGCCAGCCAACACGCCTAAACCTCCAGCATAGATTGGTAAGTTAGACTGAATTCCAAACTCGGCACAGAAAAAAGCGATCGGATGTTGAGTAGAAAATGCAGGCATACGTTGACCAGGATACTACAGATCTTGTTTCACTTGCTAGTCAGAATGTCTTTAAGATGATAACAGAACTGCCCTCGCTTGACCTTCAAGACACACTACTAACCCATTTTGGATTTAAGCAATTTAGGCCACTTCAGGAGGAGATTGTTCGATCAATTTTAGCCGGCAAGGATACGGTAGCATTGTTACCAACAGGAGGAGGTAAGTCCATCTGTTTTCAACTTCCGGGCGTACTTTTGTCAGGAGTATGCCTGGTTATCTCTCCACTTATCTCTTTGATGAATGATCAAGTTTTTCATCTCCGAGTAAAGAAAATTCGAGCGGTAGCACTGAATAGTACAGTCAATGCAGAAAAGCAGCTTCATCTTCTGACTGAGATTGTGAATGGCCGATATAAGTTCGTCTATCTTTCTCCCGAAAAACTACAGTCAAAAGTAGTCCAAGATATTCTTCCTGACCTTAAAATTGGTTTGGTTGTCATTGACGAAGCCCACTGTGTTTCACAGTGGGGACACCAGTTTCGTCCTGAGTATACACAGATACCACAATGCTTTAGCTGTCTTTCCTATAGGCCACCCATTGCCGCCTTCACAGCGTCTGCCACACCCCGAACCTTAGCTGATTTAATTCAGCACTTATCTCTCAACCAACCAGTAATCTTTCGCCAATCGGTGTTACGGAAAAATCTATCTTTATCCATCTGTCACTGTCCTTCACGCACTATTCAATACATTTTTCTGCAACGACTATTGCGGCGCTATCATAATCAACCGGTGTTAATTTACTGCGCCACTCGTCAACAAACTGAAGACGTCGCTCACAAGTTAAGCCAGCAAGGTGTTTTAACTCACTTTTATCATGGAGGAATGGAAACAACAGAGCGTGCTACTGTTCAAAAAAAATTTCTAGCCAATACTATTCAAGTTGTTTGCTGCACAACCGCTTTTGGGATGGGAGTTGATAAGCCGAATGTTCGTTGCGTTATCCACCTTGCTCTTCCTAGTACCATCGAAGGGTACTACCAGGAAGTCGGGCGGGCGGGGAGGGATGGTCAACCTAGTACCTGCTACTTACTTCCTCTACCAGGGGACGCCCAATTACAAACAGAAATCCTAGAAAGATCACAGCCTCACGCGACAGAAATACGTCAGATTCTAACTGCTCCTCTTCAATCAGCAGGTCGCAGTTTGCTCTTCAAAAATCTTTTTACTTCACCCTTACATGAACGTCATCCGGCTCGAATGAGAGCTGCACTTCAGTATGGTGTCACACAAGGTTGGTGGGTAGCTCATCAACAGTTAAAACAGTTGACGTTTGTACTTCCGATCTCTGAGATAAAAAAAGTCTGGCACAAAAAAGCAAAACATCTCCTACATCAACTTTACAAACTCAGAGCCGTTCAACGTTTCACCACTGCCAGGTACTGTCGAATGAGGCAGCTCCTTTTGTACTTTGAACCACACGCGGAGAGAAAAAAGTATCAACTTTTTACCTGTCAACGCTGCGACATCTGCACTAACAGCTTAGCAGCTCTTCAGCCCAGCTTACTTGAAAAAAAACTTTTTAAAAGAGTACAGCGGCGGTGGCGAGCACAGTATCCACACTCTACCAAGCTTCAAGAGCTCTGCATTAATCTACTTCTCACAAACAGTACTTTTTCAATGGAGCGGATTGCTCAACTTCCCGGAATCGGAAGGGGATTGCTTACCCAGCTCTCTACTTTAGATCTGCAATTTGATATAACGTCCCATCAGCAAACCCACGCTGACGGTAGTACTCTCGTGTCCCAATCGCCGAGATCACCGCTAACTTCGTGAAGCCCGCTTCAGCCGCAATCGTCTTTGCTTCTGCCAATAGTTTTGTACCTAAACCCAAGTGCTGTGCTTTACCCTCATCTCGTTGACCGATACCAACAGCTTGGCCGTACACGTGTACTTCTCGAATAATGGCACACCCTTTGAGCTCATCAATAAAGTTCTCTGTGGTAGGTAAGCTTAGTCGCAAAAATCCGGCAATCATCTCGGTGTTCTGAGTAGGAATTACAAACTCAATAAAGATCTCATCGCTTACTCCACCTGCATACTTCGTTTTCTTTAACTGTAACTTTTCAGGATCAATGTGTTGTGCTCGCACTTCACGCGCGCGAATGTTGAGACTGCGCTGACCAACTTTCTCTAACTGTCTTTCAACCATCTCGCGGAAGTTAGTTTTTTTATTTCCCACAACAATATCCGTAGAAGGAATATCACGAATCACTCTGGTTAAACGACAGTAACGTGGCGTTTGAAGTAAACAAAAACTCAACACGTCAAGCAACTCTTCTTCTGTATATGGCTGCCACTGACCACGTTGGTAGTACTGCATTAACTCGGCACTCTCAATTAAAGAACAGGGGTAAATTTTGAGTTCGTCGGGACAAAAGTCTGCATCTGCAAACATCTTGGCAAAGTCTGCTTTATCTTTTTCGGGCGTTGAGCCGTATAAGTTAGGCATCCAGTGCGCATGAATTTTGAAGCCGGCTTGCCGTAGTAATCGCACTGCGCGACGGGTGGCGTCAACACCGTGTCCACGTTTGTTTTGAGTGAGTACTTCATCGTTCAAACTTTGGAAACCAATTTGAGTTTTAGTACATCCCAGTCGGCGAATTCTAATCACTTCCGCGGGCGAGATGTTGTCAGGACGCGTCTCAATCACCAGGCCAACACAACGTGAACTGACTGTCTCGTTTTTTCGCTGCTCATGCTCTAACTCTTCCCAGCTACTCACTTGAATCGCGTCCACTCCGCTGACTTTTTCGGGAGCTGTATAGAGGTGAGAAACGACTTGGTTGTAGGTTTGATCGATCTGCTCACCGTGAACTTGATAAGCGGCCAACTCTACTTTATTTTGCAATGGATCTGTCCCAGGAACAAACTCGTCATCTTGTCCCAACTTTTCTTTGGCTGCGGCTAACTTGGCACGCACATCTTCATAACGCTTGCTAATTACTGGCCGATCATCTTTCCCTTCGCTAAAGTCATTCAGTGCACGGAAACACTCACGGATAAACCAAATTTGGTAGGACTCTGGATAGTAAGACCAGGTACCACCCAGAATAATCAGCTCTACTTTCTCTGTTTGATGACCTGTGTTTTGGAATGCTAATAATCTATTGTAGGTCTGTAAGTAAGGATCAAAGGCATTCCGTTCTGCCCGTTGTGCTCCCGGTTCATCAGCTAAGTAGCTTTTGGGCATCCTAATGTCATTTGGACAGAAGATACACTTTCCTGGACAAGGAAAAGGTTTCGTTAAAACGGTAACTGGAGTCACACCCGAGATAGTTCGAGTTGGCTTCATTTGCAGGTGACGAAGAAGTTGACGATTAAAAGGGTGTAAACCACGTGTTCCTGCCAGCTGTCGGTAAGCAATCACTACCTCACTTTTACGAAACATCTCACCACTTTTTTTAGGGAACTGGGTAAACAACTGATTCAGGCGCGTGGAGCTTAACTGCGTTTCCTGCTGGACAGCAGTGAGAAGAGCAGTCAACTCATCCAGATGGTCTGTATAATCAAAACGATACTGCATGACCGATTATTATAGCTTGGACACACAAGGAAAAGAGCATACGGCATGGACCTTCAAACTATTTTGCAACTGAACGCCTTAAATCAGTCGTTTTATCGGAAGGTTGCTTCATCATTTTCAGAGACCAGACAACACCCATGGAGTGGGTGGGAGATTGCCTGGAAAACAGTAGCGAACACACTTCACACTCAAAAAACGGTCACTGTTTTAGATTTGGGCTGTGGAAATGGACGCTTCGCTGTTTTTTGCTGCAATCACCTTCAGCCAGATCAAAAACTTGTGTACTGGGGTGTTGATCAAGACCAGCAGCTTCTAGATCTAGCTCGTGAAACGATTGCTGGCTGCGATAGGCGTCATCAACTAGAACTTCAACGCCGTAATATCGTTGAAGACCTCCTACAAAAGACACCTAACTTTAGTCCGCAAGCTATCGATGTATCGGTTGCCTTTGGTCTCTTTCATCATCTCCCCAGCTATGAGTTACGACTGAAAGCTCTGACAACACTGGCTCGTTCACTTGCGCCCACAGGACTGTTAGTGATTAGCTTTTGGCAATTTACTCGTAACCTTGCGCTAATGAAACGTCAGCTCCAGCCACAGCAGCTCGGCATTGATCCTTCACAACTTGAGTCTAATGATTTTTTCTTGACATGGGAGAGAGAAGCTTCTGCGACTCGCTACTGTCACTTAGTCAACCGCGAAGAGCAAGACAGCCTGATTACAGACACAGGTCTGCAGCTTATTGATCGTTTCTCAGCGGATGGCAGGAGTGGTCAAGACAATGACTACGTCATTCTCCAGCCAAAATAACACTCACCTTTTTTCTGCCACGATAGCAGCAAACATAGGAATTTCACTTCGGGAACGGTTTTCCATCTTGGCAGCTTTTCCTTGACTAGTCTTATCAGAGCTCCACTCTTCAAAGCCAGTTACTACAAACCCTACGCGAGCGAGCTCAGCAAAGTAGGTGCTTAAAGGAAAGTGATAGCTCCAGGTGACTGTTGAGCGTTGTTGTTGGCCAGGGTGAGCTTGGATTGGGATCTCCATCGGTGTCATATAGCGATCGATCCGGCGATACTGCGTCTTTTTTGTCTCATCCACCCCCCAACTAGACTGTCGAGGAATCCGAAATGCGGGATGATTGAGCACGATTACAAACTTGCCACCCTTGCGAAGATGTTCAGCTGCATGCTGAAAAACTCTTTTCGGATCCTTAATATTCTGTAACGCCAGAATAATCGACGCGTGAGTAAAGTCACTCTTGGTAGTTGAGAGCGCCGGCTTCATTAAGTCACCAACCACAAAGTGATGTTTTGGATTTTCAACTTGTTTTTGTGCGGCTTCAATCAGTGAACGAGCGGCATCTACCCCCACGTACTCTACGTCAGTAGGCAGGCTGCGTGACAGAACTCCTTGGCCACAAGCAAGATCTAAGAGTGCATCGCCATCTTTCATTTTGAGCAGTTCAACTACTCGCGGCAAGATCACGTGCTGATGATAGTAATGTCCTTTCTCACCAACTAGGTCGTTGTACCATTGGTGAACGGGCTGCCAGGAGCTTTTTGGTGATCGGTGCTTGCGGTGCTGTGTCATACTAGCTGTCAGTTATTATGCCATTACCTGAAGCATTTACGCAGCGCATCTCAAAACTGATTCCTGAGAAAGCACAACACGTGTTGGCGAGCTTTTCCCAGCCACGAGTGATGAGTTTGCGGGTAAACACGCTCAAAGCAACTGCTGTTGAAGTTAGTACAGCGCTTGAGGCTGCAGGATATAAAACTGAGCAAGTGCCATGGTGGCCCAACGCGTTTATTCTTCCTGATCCCACAGTTCAACAGATCTTTCATCCTTTTTATGAGGAAGGAAAGTTCTATGTGCAAGGGCTCTCTAGTATGTTACCTCCGCTCATTGTAGATCCACAGGAGGGGGAGAGCATCCTTGATTTAACCGCGGCACCCGGTAGTAAAACAACCGAGTTGGCCGCACTGATGAATAACACCGGTTCAATACTGGCCAACGACCTGAGCCCTGTTCGTCTCTTTAAACTGCAGGCAAACCTTAAACAGCAAGGCGTGACAAACACGCAAGTGAAACGCGGACCGGGTGAGTTACTGTGGCGAAAGTTTCCTGAGCAGTTCGACCGAACTTTGGTCGACGTTCCTTGTAGTATGGAAGGTCGATTTGAAGAAAATGACCCCAAAAGCTACCAAGATTGGTCATTAAAAAAAATTAAAGAGTTAAGTATGCGACAGAAAATGTTGCTTCGTTCCGCAGTTTCTGCTACTAAACCCGGTGGTGTAATCGTCTACTCAACATGTACCCTTGCACCAGAAGAAAATGAAGCAGTTATTCAGTGGTTACTGGAAAAAGAAGAAGGCAAAGTGGTAGTAGAAGAGGTCTCATTCGACACTCTACGCACACAATCTGATGAGCTCATCACCCCTGGTCTTACAGAGTGGGAAGGACAGCAGTTTGCCGAACAGGTTCAAAATACACTTCGTATTTACCCATCAGCACGTATGGAAGGTTTCTTTGTGGCTAAGCTACGTAAGCTAGAACCTACCGTCACTAGTGAAGCGCTGCAAGCACCCCGACACGATCATTCACGACGAAGGTTTCATCGTCACCGAGCCCGCCGTTAAATTGCAGAAACTTGATTGATATGGGAGAATCGCAGCCGTATTTAGATACGGACGAAGCAACCTCATGATATATCCTATTGAAAACGAATCGGAGCCTCCCAAGCGAGAAGTAACTGCTGACCACGAGCTTCACTCCGCTGAACTCGCCCAACTGGCTGCGACGATTTTTATTAAAGCAAGTGGCGAGTACCCTGCGGCTGCGATTGCTCAGGCTGTGCGCGTCCAACAACTTGTGCGACAACATCAAAGCTCGGCTCAAGTTTTAGGTACGTTACTAGAAAGTAGTCTCATCGAGCTCGAACACGTCACCCAAATTGCAAACAATGCCCACCGTCATGCAGCTAAAACCGCCACCCAATATGAACACATTCCAGAAGCTTTCACTGTCTTTCAATCGTTGATTGTTATTCAACACGTTTTCTTACTGGCAGAGCTGTTCCGATTCATTCCTGATGAGTACCTTGAGCACGTTCTGACTACTTTCTATCCACAGTTCTTAGAAAACAAAAAAATGAAAGGCAGAACAGCTGCCGAAAAACTCTTAACTCACCAGACCACAGAGTACTTTAGTTTTCAGGTGGATATTCCACAGCCGCTACCACTGGCGGTGTTGGGTTCGTCAGCACATCCACCGACAGTGGAATCAACCACCGCAGATTAGACATTACTTCGGCGGGTAATGCTGTCGCTGGGAACCACGTAACTTCTTCATCAGTTAAAGTAACTACGTCTGTCTGTTTTCCCACGTAGACAGAAGCAAATACTTCTACTTCCCACACGTCCCAACGGAGTACGGTAATCTTTTGCCATAGCTCGGGAGAGATGACCAAACCAGACTCTTCTTGCATCTCCCGAGAGATACAGGCGCGAGGACTTTCACCTGGCTCTGTCTTACCGCCAACGCCGTTAATCTTTCCGGCTTGCCAATTGGGACGTCTTTTGCGAATCAACAGGACTTGCTGAAAATCAGGTGTAAAAACAAAGCCCAAGGTAGCGCAAATTTTTTTCATCTCTCGATAATACTACAGCACCATCCAAAGCAGCAGTTTCTTGCTCGAGGAGAACCTGTTACCCTAAAGTAATGACTGGCAAAACACATGACTTGGCTGCTTTCACAGCATTGGCGTTGGTATTTGTTTCCTTACCCCAGACACCTACGATGTCTCTTGCCACAGCTATTACTGCTTTCGGTGCGAACTTTGTCGGCGGTCTTTTTCCTGACATCGATCAACCCACCAGTGATCTCTGGGATAACTTTCGTTTAGGACCATTTATTGCCAAGATTATTTGTCCTGCTCTCGGTGGACACCGCCACATTTCCCACTCGTTAATTGGTTTAATTTTAATAGGTGCTTTATCTAAATTACTGTTAACAGTTATTTTCTCGTTTATTTTGCTAGATATTAACGTCACTGTTGTCTGGTACTGCTTTATGATCGGCGTTATCTCTCACATTGTCATGGACCTGCCAACCAAAGCTGGCGTCCCACTGTTGTGGCCGTTTAAATGTAAGTTCGGTATTCCACCAGTCAAAGCGTTACGGATGGATAGTGGCAAGTTTGTTGAAAACTGGATTGTCTTTCCCAGTCTAGCTGCCTTTACAGTACTTTTACTTTACCTGCATCAAAGCCGTGTATTGGAGTTTATTCACCAATATTGGAAGTAAAAAGCTCCGACGGAGACTGATCCTCAAAAGAGTGAATTACCTTGTCGGCGGCTTTAATTTCTTCGGGTGTGTGAGTTGTCGCAATACCAATTACTTTCATCCCCGCCGCGTGAGCAGAAGTGATGCCTGAGACAGAGTCCTCGATGGCAACACATTTTTCTGGCTCCTGGCGAAGCAGTGCCGCTGCTTTAAGAAATACTTCAGGTTCTGGCTTTCCTTTTTGAACGTCTTCGGCAGTGACGATGGCATCAAAAAAGTTCCACAGATCTAACTTATCAAAGACAAAGTTCATGTACCTTTTGCGCGAGCTCGTTGCTAAACCAATGGGAAGTTGTAGTTCTTTTAAGTACTTTAAAACTTCTAGAAGTCCGTCATTGGCTTTCAGTACTGGTTCAACTAACGAGATAGCAATATCAACTCGTTCATTCGAGTAGTGCTCAACTTCTGCCTCACTTAACTTTTTCTTAAAAAGAAACTCAAACGTTTCTTTCTCGATCCGACCAAAAACTTTCTTCGTGAACTGCTCTTCTGATAAGCGAAAGCCATGTTGCTGACAGAACACTCGCCAAGATTGCTGATGCACTCTTTCGTCGTTCAGAATTACGCCATTCATGTCAAAAATAACTGCGCTAAACATAAAACGAGTATACCCTAGTTCTTGCCCTTCCCCTAAAATCTCCGTAAGATAGATGAAATACAGTTGGAGGAAGTATGGATGCACAAGTCAATTTTCTCGCTGTCGTCCTAGCTGGGATAGTGAGCATGGTGGTTGGCTTTCTCTGGTACTCTCCTGTTCTTTTTGCCAAACCTTGGATGAAGTTGATGGGGTATTCCACCAAAAGCATGAAAGAGTCTCAACAAGAAATGGGAAAGCTTTACTTGTTGAGCTTTGTTGCCACTCTGTTGACCGCTTTTGTGCTCTCCCATGTCATGGCACTCTCTGATAATTATTATCAGTATCCAAGGTTAATGACAGGAATAACTACGGCTTTCTGGATGTGGATTGGCTTTATTGCTCCTACTCAAATGACAGAGGTTATCTTTGGCAAAAAAAGTTGGTCTCTGTTTGCAATTAATACTGGTTATCAACTTGCGTCAGTCATGGCAATGTCAGTGATCTTAGCTCTACTTTAATATAAGGAGAAAGTATGCCCAAAGCCCCTTCACCAAGTACGCGTTTATCTTTCCTACGAGTAATGATGATCGTTAACTTTGCCTTTTTGTGTCTACTGGCATTAGGCTTATATCGAGTAAAGAAACAGCTTCTTTCGCTTCAAAGTATCGTTACCCAACAGACCGCTTCACCAGTGCCCTCAGCTCCTGCCATTGTTAACGTGAGTTACAGCTGTGATAACCGCAAAACTATCCAGGCTACCTACTTTGACGGTAGAGTAGAGCTAGAGCTCAGTGACGGACGGAGTTGGTTATTAATGCAGGGCATGTCAGGTTCCGGTGTTCGTTACACGAACGATAATGAAAGCTTTACTTTCTGGAGTAAAGGCAGCACTGCTTTCATTGAGGAGGGAACGACGACGACGTACAACAACTGTACACAGCAGGGTAGCTAATAACGTTTTAGCTAGGTTGGGAGATCAGTGAGCCACCGGGGTAGAATAGTGCAAAGCAGAAAGGTCTACTATGCACAGTTCATCCCTCAACAAAAAAGTGGCTATTGTTACTGGTGCGTCTAGTGGTTTGGGTAAAGCAGTGTGCGAGCAGTTGGCAGATCATGGTGTGCATGTCTTTGCTTTAGCCAGGACTATTCATGAAACTCAACTTCCCTCAGAAGTAACCAAAGTCCCACTTAACATTCGGGATCTTCAAAGCATTGATGATGCTTTTCACTCCATAGACCAAGCAACTTCTCAGATCGATATTCTGGTGAACTGTGCCGGTAGAGGTTTGGTAAAACAGCTAGAAACAACTACCCGGCAAGAAATTATGGACTTGTTTGGCGTCAACCTTAAAGGCAACATCTATATTGCTCAAGAAGTGTACAAGCGAATGATTCCCAGGCGACAAGGACATATCATTAATGTTTCTTCTACTTCAGGCCTAAAAGCTCGAGCTGATGAGCCCATTTACTGTGCCACCAAGTGGGGGCTACGAGGCTTCACTGAAAGTTTACGTTTGGCAGCTGCAGCTCACCAAATCCGGGTCAGTGGTGTCTATCCCGGTGGGATGCAAACTAACTTTTGGAAAGGTGGAGAACCGCGCGATACTTCCAAGTTTATGAACCCCCAACAGGTAGCAGCTGAGATTATTCACTTACTGCACACACCAACTACGTTAGCACCTTCGGAGTATGTCATTGAGCGGGGAGTTTAGCTTTAGTACGCGTGATGCCCGACTAGGATTCGAACCTAGATGTGCAGCTTCAAAGGCTGCTGTCCTGCCATTAGACGATCGGGCAATAGACACTTGAGTTGTGCCGAACTGGTATTTTAACAAAACTTTGTCACTTTCGCAGCCAGATCTACCATATATTGAGGAAATTGCATATAATATCCCTTCTGCCGAAGTGGCGAAATGGTAGACGCGCACGCTTCAGGAGCGTGTGGGGCAACCCATGGAGGTTCAAGTCCTCTCTTCGGCACCCGGAACATTGAAGAGAGCCTGTATAATCTCTTCGAGTCTTAACAAACAAGTAGATGCCGAGATGGCGAAATGGTAGACGCGCACGCTTGAGGTGCGTGTGGGGCAACCCATGGAGGTTCAAGTCCTCTTCTCGGCACAGAGTAGGGAATAGAGCAACTGTTCTATTCCCATTGGACGATTAGCTCAGCTGGTTAGAGCGCTGCTTTTACACAGCAGAGGTCGGGGGTTCGAGCCCCTCATCGTCCACAAGACAAACAGTTCGGTGTTCCTTATAATAACCAGAACCAAGCCAAGCTAGCCAAGTCGGTCACGGCGCGTGTCTGAAAAACACGAGATTCAGGTTCGATTCCTGAGCTTGGCACAAAGAGGTGTTTACTTCGATAAGAAGATCTTCACCATCTGGCCAATAAAGTCGACAAGTGCTTTGATGGCTTCATAAAAACCAATAGTCAGTTTCTGCAGGAATTTCTGAGTTCCTTGACTACTTACTTGTCTGGCGTCGTACGAAAGTTGATTGGACATAACAAGTAAATTATAGGGGATATGTCCAGCAAACGATAGCAATGATCGTGTACAATACAGATCGTTAAAAACAAATACGCGAGAATAGCTCAGTTGGCTAGAGCGTCTCCTTGCCAAGGAGAAGGTCGCGGGTTCGAGTCCCGTTTCTCGCTCATAAATCAATCTTTTTTCATAGATTGATTAATATTAATATCGTAGCAGTGGGCAAGAGCCCTGGGCAGAAACTGGGAATAAATAAAAGAACATATAGCGACTTACTGCTATACCCAGACACCTTCCAAGCCACTAATTCATTAGGCCAGGATTAGACAGACTACAGAAAAGCGCTTAATACGCGCTATTTGTCGATGTCTAGATTACAGGGTCAAGAACTCCAAAGAACATTTGCTGCATATTGCGACTCACACGTCCGTAAAAATATGCGTCCCGCTACGCTTGATGAGGTACTAGAGTCCGAGGTCTTCCTGAATTTGCCGCATTGATTTAATGCTTTGGAATGAGCTTTGGCAAACCCCGCAGGTAAAACCTGCAGAAGAATTTTTCTTAACGAGACTTCGTTTGTCTACTTTTAGACAATTCGGACATAGAGCCGTTGTCTCAATTTCTTCGAACTTAGGAGCGAGTGATTCATCCCAAAACTCAGGGTTACCACCTTCAGTTTTTTTGATTTCTTCTTTGAATCTATATATCTGAGACTCAATGCTTCTTTTCAGAAGCCTGTCTGAGTGGAGAAACGCTCTTTCTAGTTCAATCAATCTTTCAGTGAGAACGTCTACGCGTTTGTGAACATCATAGTGTGTAGCCATATGCGAATTATACGCTTTCGAAGTCACTAGTGTTTTCGCGCGTTATCAATCTCGAGATGATAAATTTCTTTTACCGTGTCGAGGTCGTTTGGTAAGCCAAGTTGCTCTAAAAGACTTTCTTTGAAAACTTCACGCAGTGATTCCTTTCGCTCAGACCAATTCGTATTGGCCCATCCAATTAGATTGGATTTAATTTTTTCAAGTCCTTCTGGTTTTGGGATACCTGGAATGAAAACCAGAAAGCTTCTATAAACATCAGTATGGCGCAGTGACTCAATATCTCCTGCAAGTTCTCGAATATGGTCTTCGGCTTTCTTGAGTTCATCTCGATTATGAACTTTGAGAATATTCCCCTCAAAAACATGTGCAGGTGCAACATTCCCATACTTAGTAAGAGCAGAAATGATTTGTCTTCGTATTTCTCTCCATCGTTGGAGTTCTGGCCAGATAAGATTGAGAAATACCCATACCGCGACAGCACTAACAGGGTTGAAAACGATGATGAGGGTTTGCCAGTTATTTCTGATGAGTTCGAGAATCCACATACCTGCATTCTACCGCGAACTTAAAAGAAGGCATAAGAAAAGGGGTATTTGAATACCACGAGGTTTTATTGAAGCTATTGGCGGGGGGATGACACTGGCGTTGAGGACTTTATTGTTCATTTGATCAAAATTGGCATGAAGTCTGTTAAAAGCTAATCTTAAATACTGTACTTCTCCTCAAGGTAATGGCCTGCGTTGTTAGACTCCCGAGGAACCCATTGGAGTATTGAACTAGATTCTTTCAGCAGTGCGTTAGCCTTCGTTGCTAATTGAGCCTGGTTAAGAAGTTTCTTGTCTTTAACTTTTCCTTTCAGCGTCCAACCTAGAGCAATCTGACTATCAGAGCATCCCCCAATGGGTTTTTTGAGTTGAACTGCCATCTTTGGGGTAAAATATGGATATGTCTGTCACTAGAACTACCAATCCACTTCCATTCACTGACCTCAAACCATCACGATTCGAAGACTTGTGTCTAGGCATTGTGTTCAGACTTCACAATTGGAAATCAATCAAACACCACGGCCGTAAAGGCAAAGAAAAGGGCGTGGATATTTATACTGAACTAGTGATAGATGGAGGAGTTCAGCGGTGGTTTATCCAATGCAAGAATTACAAAAACATTTCCTTGAGTGAAATCAAAGCCATCATTGACGACGTTACAAGCCGAAACAAACAGTTACCTGATGAGTACCGGCTTATTTTGTCCTGCGACGTCAGCCGCGAAGACTGGGAAAAAATAGTTGAATACGCCCATGGCAAAGGTCTCAGTTCAATTGACATCACTACTGGCTCAGTACTCGAGACAATCCTATTTAGCCAGCATCATGATTTGCTCTATATTTTCTTTGGAATAGACGTGATGCACAAGAAGGCCAATGCTATGACTAATATCAAACGCCGAATTGCAATGAAGAAAAAAACCGAGACGGAGTACTGGGCGAAGAAACCAAGCGAAATCATAGTCCGAGATGTTCACCAAGATAACACGTACCCAGACAGTAATTACTATGACTGCGGCATTGGAATTTCCCCATGGTTCAAGGCTGAAGTCTTAAGACCGTACTACCGTGGGTTATCGCTAATTGTTGGTATTGAGCAAATCCAGATTAATGAAGATAGATCCTGGCGAGTAATCAAGGCAGGGGAAACAGCTCCAGCAGGAGCATTTTTCATTAACGCTTTTGTCATTGGAAACATACCGTATGACAGTATCGTAGCGATAGATTGGGATGGCGATGAATACTATAATTTCCCGCATGTCTACTGTGAATACACTTTTGCAGGCCAACCATATGAAGAGGTTTGGTACTGGCCAACGGATGATTACAAAGAATTTAAAGGACACCTACATAAAGACAAACAGATTATCGTGAATGCTTCCCCTGATGAGTCTGTCGTTGAAAAGTCACCGCGCTCAGCGCAACTGAAGAAACCAAACCCACAACCGTAATTGCCTTCATTTGACATTCTTCCTCATACAAACCTCGAAGTGGCAATGAGCAGACGCCGTGATGGTTGAGGAACAAGGCATACAAAAGGCATATACAAAGAAAAATGATTGGAAAAATTATGGCGGCTTTCATAAAAGAGGCTCCTTATTTTATGGCGAGACCGTTCAAAATTGGTCACAAAATACTTCTTTTATTGCTTGACCTCTCTTTTTTCAGAGTTGAGAAAGCGAGAAATTGCAGTGCAAATAACTTCAGCCCGAGTTTGTTCACGGTCGAAGGAGAACTGGCTAAAATAAGTAAAAGAGTTGATCCGGTACGGTGATAGCGATGCGTTTCTAAGGCATTACCCCGAAAGGGGTATGATTAAGCAGTTCCGTGTAAAGTGTCAAAGGTTATGCCAAATTGATGTAGTTTGTATGCTTGCTCCAACTATTAGGCAGTAGTATTCTTCGGCTCATGACCCAAACATCTACCGAAACACACCCACTTAATCTCGATGAGGCTGAGGCACAATTTGAATCAATGTTCACGAAGAGATTTGTCGATGAGCTTAAGTATGCTCATGCAGTAGGACAATACAACTTTTTGGCATCGAAACTTTTTGCTCAACCTCGTCTTACCACAAAGCAATGGTGTGCCTTCCTGATACTGACCAGAGCTCAACGTTGCTTGCGGCGCGTTATCGAAGAATGTCAATCTGGATACTGGCTCGAGGGTGCATCTATAGTGCGAACTATCTTTGAAATTGACCTTCGTCTGCAATATCTCTTGAGCGACACAACTGATGAAAGAGCAAACCAATGGATGACTGAGTTCAGAGGAAAGCAGGGATGGAAATTTTCAGACATGCTCCCTGACGAAGGACTGCTGAATGAACAGATGCGAACATTTTATGCGTATATTTGCCAAATTTCTCATGCTGGGAATGCGGAGTCTTGTACACCGATACTAGAAGAAAATGATGGAAAAGTAGGGCTACACAATGGCCCACTTGAGGATGAAGACAACGTTCTTATGGCTGCTGGCATGTTAGCGGAGACAGCACGGCTTTGTCTCAATATTTCTCGAACTGTAGGTTTATTGTTCGAAAAAGATGCAACCCTCGAAGCAGCGAACACTGAGATCCATAAACTGCCATATGGTCAAAAAAGAGTGGCCGCAGTACAGAAGATTTTTGCCGAGCATCCAGAAACGGAAGAACAAATTAAAAGCATTGTGGAAGGCATCGCGAATGTATAACTGCTCTATATATTCCAACAAGAAACAAAAATTGAACAAAAAGCATCTACTGCCAAACCTGAGAAAGACCCACCTGCTGACAATATCCCAATGTCAGGTTCAAAGAGACCAAAGATTGAGCAAGTGATTGTTCCAGTTGATTCATGCCGTTCGAGATACCCTTATACGGCGAACGAACTCGATACTTACGTATTCGATAGACTAGCTATTTTTTTCACACAAACGAGTGGCATACCAAGAAGCGTTTTGACTAAGCTGTGAGAAATGAATGCAACTTTTTGAATCTCTGTCGAATCAAAAGCATCATCATAATAGTTTTGAAATTGAATATCTGAGTTCCGGTTCAAGTGCTGATTAAGCCTGAAGTGTTGGGTTAAAGAATGGGAAAGAGGCGGCTAAATAAATAGGGAAGAGACATTATACTTGCGTTTGATAAATATAGTAGTCTGTTAAAAAGAGACCTAAAAGGGTTGCCACTTCTCCTTGCCAAGGAGAAGGTCGCGGGTTCGAGTCCCGTTTCTCGCTCAACATAAAACCACCATCTGGTGGTTTTTTTGTGTACTTCAAACTTCCCAGTCTGGGTAGGTGGAAAATAACTTACTCACCTTGATGTCGTCTATCTCAGTTGGCACTAATGAGACCACTGCAAACAGTTGTTTTTCTAGCTTTCTGAGATACGCTGCCATCACATATGAGAAAGTATCTTTCTTGTCTTCAGGCTGATAACGTTTCCGACCATCAGCAAATCTTTCTTCTAAAGAAACTACCCCGTGGGGAGCTACTCGCATGTCAGCATATGCACAGACTTTACAAGCAAAATCATCTGAGTCGAGGTTTCTTTTAGCTTTGTTAAAGCTGACGGCATTGACTAACTCAGTTACTCGCTCTGAAACTTCCAACTCTTTTAAAATTGATAGTGTGGCTTGGTGAGCATTTTTCCCATACACATCCCAGAACTCTTGCTGCACAGCTTGCCAATAGTCAGCTCCTTCAGGCTGCAAGAACTCGGGAAAGTAGTCCAGTTTGAACTTAACAATGTTTCCCATGTCATGTAGCAAGGCAGCGGTAACGACATCTTTGCGATCTTGAGGGGTAAATGACTGATCAAGTTCCACGGTTGGGTGGAGTAATTGATCAGCGATCAGCTCAGCTACGCCAGCCACTCGAAACATGTGTTGCTGCAAGTTCGGCATGATCCGATACTTGGCATAGATCTCAGCAATTGTCATGATCACTCTTTTTTACTTGGCAAGTTAAAGAAGCCAAAGGTCTTTTCATACCAAGGAAACTTATTGTGAAAGGCATCAACAATCAGATCTCGCGCCTTCTCAACTGAAAAGTACGACGTATTCAAAGTTAAATCATATGAGTTAATCTTCGACGGATCTTTCCGAAAGTACTGTTTCACAAACTCTTTCCGTTCTTTTTCAACTTTGGCAATCACTTCTTCTGCTTTTTTACGAGAGAAGCCCTCAAAGTCCATCGCTCGTTGAATCCGCGTCTCGTAAGGAGCTGTAATGTTGACATGGAGACCTTTCGCAAACGGTGTTAAAAAGTTTGCGCCACGTCCCACGATCACAACGTCTCCCTGGAGTGCATACGCCAAAACCACTTTGGTGAGTTCGGTCACGTACTTCACATCATCAACGTAGTCAGGGTTGAGTAACGACTGGACAATATCTTCCACGTGCGTACGATTCTTTTCGTCAACGGCTTTAATGAGCTCTTTCCGCTGTTTAGTCGACTTAGCGATCTCTTCAATCAACTGTTCATCAAGACAGGTAAAACCGAGTTTTTTTGCCACTGCTTTAGCAATGGGCACTCCGCCACTCCCTGGTTCCCTGGCAATAGTAATAAAAGGTTTTTTGAAGCTGTGATCTGCCACAGAGCTGTAAGGACGGTCCAGCGACTCCCGTACCTTAAAGAAGGTCATAAAACGATTTACCATTGGGTAGTACTTGATTTTCATGTGATCCTTTCTGTATTTGATCACGTTTTTACTATCCTAACTAAAACAACCCAAAAGTCTACACAGATTGATGACGTATTGCTTGGTATAATACCGTAGCGACTTCGTCGCAGAAGATGCACCTATAGCTCAGCTGGATAGAGCGACTGTCTTCGGAACAGTAGGTCGGGGGTTCGAATCCCTCTGGGTGCACAACTTATTTTTACTTTAAGATAATTGGAGTAGGATCAGGGAACTCGGTAAGGTACCGATCCATGTCTTGCTTCGTAGAGTATCCTCTCGGTTGGGTGCCAGGTTCTGGCAAGTGAGTGAGCAGCTGAACGTGCACGTGTCGTGACCAGCCACCATTCTCATCTTCAACATAGTCTCCCAATGTAGCAATTTGGTCTCCAGCAGCAACTTTCCCGAGTGGTGGCAATTTCTGCGACAAGTGACCTAAAAAAATATACTCTTTGATCAAAGGGTTACTTGGTTTGAAAATCAGATAGTACCCAAAGGTAAAGCTCCCTTTTTGCCTCCCTACATCTACGACCTCACCATCACATGGAGCGTATAGTGGCTCCATGTCCTGGGTAAAAATATCTAGTCCTAAGTGAATCGACCGTCCTTCCTGAGCAATCTTGGAACCCTTCAACATCGCGATACGATCTTCTCCATAACGACCAATTAAGTAGCGTTTTCCACTTTGGTGTAGAAAGTTATCATTAAATTTTTGACGTTGCTCAGCTAGTCGTGGATTTACTCCCTCAGCCTCGCAACGCGCAAAAAACTGCTTGATGTTCTTATAGTCAGGAAGGTCATCGGGAATTTGGCTAAAGTCAAGAATAATGACTTCTGACTGCACCAGAAGATCGGGAAAGAGTTCACCCATGCTTGATGTGCGAGTTGCTGATGCCATATTGGAACCCCCTTGTCCTACCTAGTAGTTCTCAATCTGTTGAAGCAAACACTCAGGATTTTCTTGATCAAAGTTACGCATGCATACAATAAACTGTCTTGGTATGCCCTCACTTAACAGGGTAACAGCATCAACCGCTGAAAATCCAGCAGACTCTATAAATAAAGAAGCGAACACCGTTTGATGATATCTTCTCCAATCTTGAGCTTCTGCCATACTTGCGTGTTTGATAGCCTCAATCTGCATCGGCACTTCCACTAACACCACAGGAGAAGAGGTTTCACCCGCAGCACTTCTTTCCTTGTTCTCAGCAAACGTCCTCACAGCAGTTGGATTTTGGTTAACGTAGTTAGCATAGACATCAGGGGTAGGGAGTCGTCTCTCTCGAACCCAGGGTGTAATGGGCTGAGCGGTATAGACAAATCTGTCAGCAGGTAGTCCTTTATGTTGTTCTGCTCCTGTGGTACTTAAAGTTTTGTATGCGTCAGGTTTATATGTCTGAACTATCATTCCCAAGTGATGAAGATAGAACATGACATTCTTCGCTTCTAATGGATCCGAGGTCAACTTAACTTCAGTCAATCCAGGTCCTAACTCACCGCTCTCAATTAAACGATAGTTTTCTCTCATGATCTTCCGACCAACTCCTTTACCTTGACGTTCTTGCCGTGTGCCCAGCATATGGACATATAAAGCATACTCTCCGCTTCGGGCAGCAGGCTTGATGAAGTTAAAGGAAGCTCCGACTAGCTCTGATCCTTCTGTGGCAGCAACTGACACTCCATTATCAGTCAAGGCCACGAAAATAGGTTCCGAGAACAATTTTATCCCTGGCCAGGCACTTTGAGCCAGCTCATTAAAGGAGTGATAGTCTTGAGGCGTTAACCGTCGTAAAGACAACCCTTGCGGTTCATGCTCGATGTTTCGCTGCCGTTCCACGTTCATGATTATCTCTTTTTATTAGATAAAATCTAATTTTGAGAGAATATCACCAGGTGTATGGATTGTCAATTCAACGAAGACATCTAGACAAAGTTGATTTATAACCTAAAATATCTCATATAAATAGATTTTTAATAGAGCATAAATGTCTAAAATTCCTGAGCATTTACAGCGAGCGATCAGCTTTGACGAAGGTTACTTTTCCGTCCCTCTCCAAGAGTCACAAGAAGAGTTTGTCTTTCTGCCTGAAGTATTGAGTCAACAAAAGATCGTCGCTACTTTTGATAACATGCCAGCTGGAGGCTTCCCTAAGTTGTACTGGGTGAGAGCAGGATTGGTGGCTCCGCTACAGTCTGTCGCTTCCGAGCTTGCGAAACATGGGCTATATCTTCACTTTACCTACGCATATCGCACCTTTGAACAACAAAAAGCTATCTATGAATACTACGTCACTAAGACAATTCATGACTACCCACACCAACCCAAAGAGCTAATCCTGAAAATGGCTGGAGTGTATGCGGCGTGTAATCCCGCTACCGCCGCCCACATGGGGGGAGCAGCTGTAGACGTCACTCTCAGATATGAAGACGGAAGTGAGGTAGACCTGGGAGCAAAGTATTTAGAAGATAGTCCGTTGTCGGAAACGACTTCTCCACTCATCTCGGCCTCTGCCAAAGCAAATCGTCAACTTTTGCTGAAAGTCATGGCACAGTTTGGCTTTGCCAACTATCCGTTTGAGTTCTGGCACTTTTCACTAGGTGACAGAATAGCTGCGTATATTCAAGGTCAGCCATTTGCCAAGTATGGTCCAGTCGTGTTCGAACCATCAGCAGGAATCAGCCATTTTTTCTCAAACGAAGAACAGCAGCAGACTTTTGTAGTCGATCATCTTTTCACTACCACCTAGAGTAGATCAAGCGTCTTCACTGCTTGCCAATCACTTTCATTTAAGACAGTAACTTGCCGCTCTCCGACGATGTACAGGTAATCGCCAATAAACAATGCTCGTTGTGCTTGAGTCTGGCTAACGGCTTTCTTCAATGTCAGTTGGTCATCCACATAGGAAAAGACGTAGCCGCCTTTGCTGCCTGGTAAGAAAAAGATATTATGTCGTTGATCGAGTAAGAAGGCATGATGAGTACTCGAAACTTCTGTCCAGTACTCATCCAAGAGATACTTACTTATCTCCGTTGGATTACGCGGGTCACTGACATCAAAGAGCGATAACTTGACTTGGTTATTTTCCATTCCGACACCCAAGATACGATCATTACTAATCGGGTGGAGGTATGAGGAGTATCCTGGAATCTTCAGCTCGCCAGTTTTTTCTGGTTGATCAGGGTTACGCAAATCTAAAACATAAAAAGGATCAATCTGTTTAAATGTCACCACATACCCTTTGTTACCTAGGAACCGAACTGCATAAATTCGTTCCCCCTTGCCTAAGTCTGTCACCACGCCCCGTTGTTGTAAGTTACTGCCTAAGACATAGACATCACTGGCAGACTCACCTTGACCAAACTGAGTCCATGTCTGTCCGAAGGTAGTGGCAACACGCAAGTTGCCTTCAAACTCATCCATGGAAAACTGGTTAAGCAGCTGTCCTGGAACGGCGCCAGTGGCCAACGTAGAGAGATCGTCAGTACTAAACTTTACAATCAATGTGTCTTCGAGATCTCTACTGCGCTCCGCTAAGAAGGACTGCACTCTGTTTCGCAGCTCATTTTCTACACGCAAACGATCATCAGCAGATAAAGTCCGTTGGTGAGCTTCCAGAATACTTTGCAGCTCTACCATTTTCGCTTGACGGCTTAAATCGTACTCTCGCAACTTCGCGAGTTTCTCTGTCACAGTAGTAGGGAAGAGGTCGGCACCCCTGGCAGCTAAAAACTGGTAAAACAACTCTGTCATGTCAGCTTGAGAGTTGTAAGTCAGGTAGATGGCAGTGGGCGACATGTATAACACGCTGCTACTGGAAGAACCCACGATTGAAGTTGTCTTCTCAACCTGACCCGTTTGCGGATCCATGATCATCACCGTGTATGTAATATCAATGTTGGCTGTCGGATAATCTGGATAGTAGATGTCTCCACAAGGAATCCTCAGCTCTGCTCCATTCGCTTGAGCCAGCGGAGTGTAAGGACAGGGAACGCCTGCATAGAGGTACTGTTGAGTCACCAAGTAGATCTTATTGTTGTGGAGACGAGCGGTGAGAAGTTGGTTATTTTCTTTTAACACCACTTGCCAGTTTTGAGTTGGTGAGTTGGGTTGGGTAACGTTAAAACCGGTTAATACTCCTACACCATTCCGCTGTCCTAAAACTACTAAGGTACTGTCAGCCAGGAGGAGTTCTCCCGTGGTATCTAGTTGAGCAATCTCTGCTAACTCAGCCGGAGGAAAGGCAGAGAGAACTTTAGTTGTTGGTGGCTGACCAACAGGAGGCATGAACCCTGGGGCAACTTTACTTACTCCCATATCAGGGGCAACAGCTGGCATTGTCATCTCTACTGAAGACTGGCCAGCGCCTCCATCTAGAGAAACTTCAGCTCCTTCTCGCAGGAAAGGCAGCGGAGAGTACCACCACTGAAGAGTAGAGAGAAAGATCTCACGACCATTTGTTTTAACGATGTCTGGCTCATCAATTCCTTGGACTTGGACGTTGGTAGTAGAGAAACGATCAGGTGCGCTGGGAGCACTTTCCATCTTATCTTGCGCCATATTTCCAGCTATGTTTGTCACGGCTGCACGAGGTGCAGCTAGTGTTTGTTCCATCACACCAGCCCCAAAGAAACCACCCATATCTTGACTGTTTTCACTTACATAAGCCTGGAACTCTTCAGCGTTCGCAAATCGTTTGAGCTGAAATGAAGCGTTGGCAACTGGACCAGGGGAAAAAGAGGGTAGTGGCAGGAGTGGTCTTTGAGCCAAGTTACTTAAGTTGTAAAACAGAAACCCACCCGCTAGTACTAAACACAAAGCCACGAGCAGAAAAATTTGTTTTTTAGTCAAGTTCTTTGCTGGTTGATCCAGTTGAGAAGTCTTTTCAGAAAGCTCTGGCGTGAGTTCGTTCATCCCTAAAGTATAGCAGTTTCAATACAAGTATTTCGAGAAAGGCTGCACATTCGACAAAAAAGCCGTAAAATAGAGCCAAGATGAAAAAAAATAAGCAACCCAAAGTGCAGAACACTACCATCTCACAACAGTTGGCTGCTTTTCGGGCTAGCCAAAACTTTCGCAACACTCAAGTTTCTCGGGTGCGAGCCAGTTCAGGCGTCGGAGCCGTGGTTCAACGAGCTAAAAAACGCGGCGATCGTTAAATCGAAGAAATCCCCACTAACTTACGTAACCAACGTGGAAAGTTTAATCATTGGGGCCGAGTTCATCTCTTCTTCTGTCTGTGGCAACTCACTTACTTGAGCTGTATCGCTATATTCTGGTGATACAAACTGCTGGCGTTCGACGTTACCAAAAAGCTTGTAGGCAGCATCTGCATCTAACTCATGTACACCCAACGAGCTGTCGTTTTCTTCACCATTATTTAGTAAACCGGCCGCCTCAACCACAAAGATCTTCTTTCTCTGCTTATCAAGAGCTAAGACACAAACATGCCCCTCTTCTTTAGAGGACCACAAGCGATAGACGATATCTCGAAGCGCTGGATTTTCAGATTCAAGTAAACGTTTAACAATTTTCGGTGAGATGACAAAACAGAACTCATTCAGTACTTCCATCTTTAGTACCTCTTCCGCTAAGGCGTGCACTACGGGATCAGTTGATGTTGAGGCTTCAGCAAAAGCTGCTCTAATCTCACTCTCCCAATCTCGCCGTTGGTGTTCAGGAAGCATGGCGGGATTTTGTTGTTGCTCGTTCAGTTCACTCATATAACCCACTTTAGCACAAAGCACTCAAACAAAAAAAAGGAGCCAACATCGCTGCTGGCTCCTTCTTGCTTAGACAACTACCGTTCCAATTTGGATGCAGTCTTTTGCACCATGAACGGCTTTGTCACGTCGGGCGGTGACAATCACATCGGCCAATTGATGACCAACGTACTGCACTGTCACTCGCATGAACCAGTCATCGGCTGTCCGAAGCGTCGGGGGACGACTTCCGTTTGCCTCATACCAAGAAAATGACTGTGGCTGATTCACAACCTCTTCTTGGAGAATCCAGTTCATGTTGGCGTTGCTCGCTATCTTCAACGCTTGCTCAAACTCACTCTCGCCCGAGAAGACCGTTCCTTTCATCCCGCTAGAGATGGACTCTTTCAGGACGTAGTTCTTCTGCGCGACCAGCGCCCGAACAGTATCGGAGCTGGCAGCGAGTTGACCAACGAGGAGTGTTTCGGGGATGTACTGTCTGACCAATTCCAGTGATTTGGGTTTGATGAAGCTACGAAGGAGTGCTTCCAGTTCTTCATCGTGTTCATCATTGCGAAGGAGCGCCAACACGCCTTTCGCTCCCAAAAAAGGTTTGGGGGGAATGATGAAACCAACTTCGCCAGCTTTGTACGCCGCAATGATGTGGTCATACAAGTTTGTCTGCTGGTACAGGAACGGTAAGTCAAGGAACAAGCCATCTTGCACCATCGAGATGTTTGTCATCATCTCTGGCAGCAACAGTACTGTTCCACCCTCCGCCGCAAACTCATCCCGTGCCACTTCGAACTCTGGGATATAGAACCGTTCCTGGTCAGCATAAAACAGCTTCAAGTGGTCATATCCGAGTCGTGCTACTTCTTTAACGAGCAGCGATACTGCTCCGGGAAGTACGCGAGCATCAGGATAAAGGGCTTGGCGAAAACGCTTTCCTAGAGTGGAGTACCCTAGACCGTGTTTGTTGTGTCCATCAACTTCGGCAATTTTGAAGTTGCCAGCTTGATCGACCATCAAGTCAACTTTAAGCAGCTTGGGAATGTGTTTGATATTCATCCCTTGCAGCTCTTGGTAAATCTTGGGAACGCCAGTAGAGAAGACCTTGCGAGCCACTCTCCAGGCACCGGTGTAGTTCAAACTGGGGTCATAGGCGATTACAGCAATATGAGATAGACCCAACAGACAGTCATTGAGTGCCAGTCCAAGTCGTTGAAGCTCAACACGTTGCGCTTCGGTGATTTGAAAGACACTGGGCGAAAGGAGAAAAGCGTGAGAAGTTCGGCGACTGCCGCTCCAGATACCGGCAGCATCTACAACAGCTTGCAATTGATCGTACATCGTTCAATCCTCTTTCTGTTTGTTAACGAGCGAGTCGTAGCCTTAGTGCACTTGGGGCTACTGTATGTGCTTCTCGCTCCAGAAAGAGGACCACATACAACAACCCCAACTGAGTGGGTTGTTGTGATAGTGGTGCCAATATTGTTGTTGTTTACTCTTCATATTGCTTGATAAGTTCGATAACTTTTTTAATCTCTGAAACAGTGTGGGTAGGCGTGATCTTAGAGAACTTTGGTCGTGATTGCTGACAGACATGTACTGTCACCAGTCCCAGCTGTTGGCCAATTGCAATCTCATCTTCTAAACGATCACCAATCACAATCGCCCGCTCTGGCTGTTCACTTCCATTTACAATTTGGGCAAAGAGCGTAGCCGTCTTGCGCTCAACAAAAAAGATTTGATTGAAGAACGGACGCAGTTCTTCAATGGCTGTTGAAGTTTTTCGTTCTGGTTTATCCAAAGTGACTAAAAACAGCTCGTGTTTGGGCGCAAGCACTTTCAGCACTCGAAAGACATTCGGGAAGAGCATTCCAGAGTCTGGATTAAAAAGCGTTCTGTTGTAGTCAAAAATAATTTTCATGGTTGGACTTTCTGTATTTGGGCATAAAAAAACTGGCTGTGTGGAGCCAGTTTGTACGTGTTTTTTCGTTTTTTACGCAACAATACCTGGCTCCTTAAGAAAGGGACCAGTGGTAATAAGAAGCGCTAGTAAGAACGAATTTGCGTTGCATACCGAGAGTATTATAACAGATGACGTTCAGCTCGCACTCTTTTTCCAAATGCTTCTAATCTTCGACAGGAGATTATTCTTTCGATAAAACCGAATATCTTCCGATTGATCAAGATATGTGGGAGGGACTTCTCTGTACGGATGAAGATATACTGGAGCTACGCCCACCTTAGAAAGTACTTTCCCGTCACCCGCCCAAAACCCAATATGCGTCATCTTTCCCTCATTTAAGTACAGTACTAAGTCTCCCTTAACTGGTGTAGTTACTTGATTGTGCTCTTCATAGAACTTTTTTAATCTCGTATAAACACTTCCTCCTTCTGGCCTTAGAGCATAAGTAAAACAATCAATATTCTCTTGTCCGTCTTGGCCTAAACGCTCCACTAAAGTAAATCCAGGCAGTGAACCCAGCGAATCATATTCAGCTGCATTCAATAAATCTTGAATTACAGTGCGTTTATCTCGTAAAGAAAGTGAAGGGTAGATATCTTTGGCGTTTTCCATCTACGAGCTACTATAAAATAAAAAACAGTGAGAGTGAAACTATCTCAAAAAGAGGAACGTTATAAACAAAACTTTGTGGGTCAGGTGGGACTCGAACCCACGACACTCTGCTTAAGAGGCAGATGCTCTAACCGACTGAGCTACTGACCCATGCGCGGAAAAGAGATTAGTCCGCTCGAGGCTGTAGGATTATATCAATACTTTCGCTTCTCTGCACCTGTGACTACAATCACTGGTATGCAACATCACCTTACCTTTTCGATGGACGTTGTTCCGGACGTTGCTAAACGCGACAGACATGCGCTGATCTTGCTCAGAAATCCAAAGGGGAAATTTTTGCTCGGTGCTAAAGATATCTATCCGCCTAATATCTATCGAATTATCGGTGGCGGAATTGAGGCGGGAGAAGAAGCAGCTCCAGCTGCAGTCAGAGAGTTAGAAGAAGAGACTGGCCTCAAAGTTTCAGTTGATCAACTGAAACACTTAGCCACAATTACTGCTGATATTGATGAGCCGCGTAGTGGCAAGCACTACACGTTCGTAACAGAGCTCTTTTTCACTGATGTGGGCAATAACATTCTTAAGCCAAGTGACGATATTCAAGGCTTGCAAGAGCTTTCAGCTGAGGAAGTTTCAGCGTTAATTGATCGCTACTACCAACTCCCTCAACAAATTGATGGCAACTTTGGTTTTTCGTGGAATGACTATGGGCAACTTTATGGCATGATCCATCAAATTGCCCTGGACGAACTACAAAAACGAGAAACGTCGTAACAGATGCCAAAACTGCTCCAGCCCACCGACCAAGTTTTTAACACCTCGGACTTTGCCGTGGTGGCCACACTTTTAGATTACTATGGTCTTCCTTACTCATCTCGATCACTGAACGATTATCTTCATCACCATAACTTTGGTAGCTTAATGACTGAGATTGCTGATTGCTTACTGCAGCATGGCTTAGATACCACTTTAATTAATGCTGATCCCAATTTATTTTCTCGCCAAATTTGGAACGATCTCTTCTTACTTGATTATCCGAAGACAAGCCCCGATAAACTCCCTTCAATGAATGAGGTGGAACGGGTAGTCAAAAAAGGCGTTTTTTTAAAACGACTGTTGCCATCCACTGACATTATTGATGGTGAACTAGCCGAGGAACGACCAGTGATTATTTCCTACAATCCTGCCTTGATTGAAACCATTCGCCCCCAGTCCGTCTCACATGCTTTGCTCGCTCCCGGTGATGCCGACCACTACACCATCTACGAGCCAAACTTTGATAATGCGGTTACTCTTCAACCAAAACAGGTTGTTCTGTATGCAATTACTCAAGTTAAGAGCCCCGATCCTACTGCTAGCTCAATTATTCTGAGTAAGGAACGGACGCCTGCACCCACGGCTCCACCGGGACCATTACCAGAAATTTAAAGGTACAATCGACCTATGCTGCGAAAAAGTGTTCAGATTTTGACTGCCATTTGTGTAAGTATTTTTCTCTCCGTCTTCGTGCTTGCGCAAACAGTTCAGGCTCAAGAACAACCAGCTGCACCTGAGTACTACACCGGCACGGTGTTAGAAGTTGTTGATGAGAACCAAATTCAATCAGGCGGGGGAGAGTTCTACACTCAGGTATTAAAAGTCCGTCGTCATGACAATAATGAAGAGTTCAATATCCAAGCTGGAACAGAGTACCAACCGATTAATGAGCTGCAACGCTTAAAGGTAGGAACCCAGGTAGTGTTGGCACATCAGGAGTACTCTCCGGGTGAGTATGAGTACGTTATCGCCGATGTTTACCGACTACCTACTTTAATCTGGCTGACACTCGGGTTTTTCGCGTTAGTGCTCTTTATTGCGCGTAAACAAGGCGTCTTTGCGATTGCGGGCATGGTCTTGAGCTTGTTTGTCTTAACTTACCAAATCGTGCCGCAAATCTTAGCTGGGCAAAACCCAATGGTTGTAAGTCTTTTTGGTTGTTTTGTGGTTGCCACACTGACTGTCTATCTGAGCCACGGCTTCAATCGTGAAAGCCATATCGCCTTAAGTGCCATGTTCATGACCTTGATTGCCGTTAGCTTACTTTCATATGTGACCGTTCAGATGGCACAGCTCGTAGGCTTGGGAAGTGAAGAGGCCTACTATCTCCAATTTGGCCCATCGGCCCAACTCAACCTTCAAGGTCTACTTTTGGGTGGAATTATGCTGGGAACTTTGGGTGTGCTCGATGACATTACTATTGCTCAGATCTCTATCGTCACTCAACTCAAAGAAGCAAAGCCAGACATTGATTTCATGGAGCTTTACAGTAGAGGACTCGCCGTAGGAAAAGATCACGTTGCTTCATTAGTGAACACATTGATCTTGGCCTATGCTGGTAGCAGTTTGCCACTTTTCCTCCTCTTTACCATGAATGCCACACAACCGGCGTGGGTGGCCATCAACAGTCAAATGGTTGCCGAAGAGGTAGTCCGAACACTCACAGGATCTATTGGCTTAGTCCTAGCAGTTCCACTCGCTACTCTGGCAGCAGCGTACTTTGCGATATATCGTCCTCAAACAAAGAAGAGCAACAAGTCTCACGCTCATCTGCACGGACACACTCACCACTAGGTTTAGCTACTAACTGCCTTGCACAATCCAGCTTTTATTGCCTACAATGCAGTAAGTACCGATGCCCATCTTTATTAATCAAAACGTCTATCCTGGAGAGTTTCTCCTCCATAAAAAGTACGCAGCCACCGATACTGTTCTCGATTTAATCTGGACCCACTCCAACATCATCGTCGATGTGTGCTTGTACCTACTAGACCACTACGACTTTGACAAAACTGAGCTAGTGCGTGAAGTAGTCATCCAAGCAGCTTTATTACACGAAGTTGGTGTCTACGCCTGTGGTGGTTTTGAATGGGTGCCTGGTCAACCACCGTCCTCTCGACCATATATCCAACACGGGGTAATTGGTGCCTGGATTCTGCAGCAAGAAGGGTACGCTCCACCTGTAGTCCAAGCAGCTTTCTGTCATATTGGCATGGGCTTAACTGCCGAAGATATCCGCTCGCATGGTCTTGATCTTCCACAAGTTGATATGTTCCCTCAAACAGAACTCCAACGCTTCATGACCTATGCATCCAAGTTTCATAGTAAGACTCCACAGTTCCGCACCAATCAAGAAATCAAAGACTCTTTGGCCAAGTTTAGTCCAGAAAAAGTATCTCTTTTCGAGTCGCTTGAAAAGCACTACGGAGTTCCAGATCTTGACCCAATTAAAGAGAAGTATGGAGAGTGGGAAAAAGGCTTTAGCTTTAAAGTAGAGCAGTTAACTAAAGCTCAAAAAACCTTGAACTTAAACCCAGCCGGCATCCCGAATGCGAACGTCTAACTTACTGCTTGGCAGCTAAGATTTTATCTAGTGACTGCTTAATGACACTTTGGTAGGCCCGATATTGATTAGTCGGTTTGCCTTCTTTGTCCAAGAATGAGAATCCAGAGAATGGACCAGGATCGCCTTGTAAAACAAAAGGTGTCACAGCGATAACACGCTCATCAGACCAGATATTATCAGAAGTATATTGATAGTAGCTCGACAACCATCGTCGGGTAGAAGCATTTTCTTCCCATCCAGTCTCAGTCACAAAGGTTTGGAAGTCCCTATTAGTCTTGGTTTTCAAGAAGGCTAACTCGTGAGTAAAACCACGCATGCTGTTCTGACCAGTCTTGGTAGGGGAGGAGCTAAACGCTGGATTAGGGTAGGAGTGTGAGTTCCAGTAATCAACTTTGTCAAAAATCTGGGGGTTATACGCCAACATCTCATTTAAGTAGGAAAAGGCTTCCTTAGTGCTACTGCCATTGGGAGCAGCTAAGTCCATCGCTGCAGGCAGAACTTTGTAGTTCTTGGCTTCTGAGTGGGCCCAGTCAGCCGTAAAACTGAGCGCATCAGTATAGCTTTGAGGATCTATCTTGCCACCCCACTCTTTGGCGTGATTCACTTCATTGAAAACAATCACGTATCGTTGGTCGGTTGGCCAGTCAAATCTACCCAAGAAAGTAAAGAGATCGACCACGTTCTTTTTGGACGGCACCTGCCAGGCACCATTATCAAATCGGGTCATTAAGCGAACAATTGGAATAACTTTCTTTTCTTTTGCCTTAGCAAAAAAGTTCTTCCACTCATCTTCTTTTTTGAGATCATCCAGAGTTAAAGGCACAGTAACGTAGTTCCACTCATCATTGGGAGTAGGATTGAGCAGCTCAACAGCCTTATCTAACTCGCCTGTATTCATTAAGTGAATCCCATATACTGAGTTTTCACGAGCCGACACAGGGGAAGCTTGAATCAAAAACAATAGTAAAAACACAACACTAGCAAAAAGCTTGCTGATGAGGTGGTTTTGCTGATGTTTAATCTGGTACATCTTTTTCATCTAACTATTATAGGATAGCACAAAAATTGCGTTTTGTCGACAAAAAGATGCATTTCGCGTATACTGCACTCCGATGAAAAATAGCTTCATCATGCTAGTCTGGTTTACCTGCTGTATTGGCAGTGTTATCGCAGGCGTCATTACTTTTTACTTAGCCAAACAAGATAATTACCCACTCTTAACCCTAAATAATGCAGGCGAAGAGCGGTTGGCTTCCGCGGAGCAACTGCCCGAACTGGAACAGACAGAAGGCATGGGCACGATTCTTGAAACGAGCGATGCACGAGCCCAAATCGTAGCTAACTTTCTGACCAGACATGACTCACCCCTTAAGCCCGCCGAGTATTATGGCCAGGTATTCGTCGAGATCGCTGACCGGTATGGAATGGACTTTCGTCTCTTACCAGCCATCGCCATGCAAGAAAGCAATCTGTGCAAGAGTATCCCAGAGGGGTCGTACAACTGTCTTGGATTTGGGATTCATAAGCGAGGTACGCTAGGTTTTGAAAACTACGAAGCTGGTTTCGAGCGAGCTGGTCGCGAGATTAAGCAAAACTACATTGACCAAGGTCGCACTACTCCTGAACAGATCATGCAGAAGTACACGCCTTCCAGCAACGGCAGTTGGGCTGCGTCCGTTAATCAGTGGATGGCAGAGATGCGGTACGACGACCGTCAACTCGGTAGGGAACTGAAGCAACCAGGAGCAAATGTGATGGAGTTTGTGGGAGAAGTAGCAGGTGAATCTACTACTTCAGCGGCAACCGAACTGTAGGTACACACGGGATACACCTTTTATTTATAGAAAATTGATCTAAAATTAATTAGTTTGACATCTATTGACATAGTTTGACCCTTCTGATAGTATTCTTTACTAGATCAGAAGGTACTCCTCACCGGACTCTTTCTGATACCAAAGCACCCCTCGCAAGAGGGGTTTTTTGATGAACAAACGAGATTTAAGAGAGTGCCGAGAACAGGAATCGAACCTGCACGCCTTTTAAGGGGCACTGGATTCTAAGTCCAGCCTGTCTACCAATTTCAGCATCTCGGCGTATGGCATATTGTACTGCACTCTTCGCTTCACGTCCCAGATTATACGAAAGAGACTCTTCACAGGATATGAGATCTTAACCTAAGATGATCATATGGGGAATATTGTTAGTAACGCGGTTGTACCCGACCAACTCCCTCCTGCCCAAGGTGGAGGAGTAGTCACACCACCTATGTCTGGTGTAGCTCCTGTGGGGGATGAAGAAACAAAAACCCCTGATACATCGCCGGCTGTCGTAGAGCCCTCATCATTACCAGAAGTCACTATCTCTACTACCAATGCTATTGAAGGCATCGGCTCTAGCAAGCCAAGTGGCTATCATGATGATCCTTTTGGGGCAGTAACACCTTCTACTGGTCCACAGCCGCAACCAACTCCGCAGCTGCCAAGTATCTCCGCTGATGAACCTCCCTCCATTACAGCCGATCCACTACCACCCGCTCCACCTCCACCACCTTTTACGCCCGTGAGTAAGGGGGATGAGGAAACGCATCAAAGTGCAGCTGCCCTTCTAGGCAAGATGCCTGATATTGAAACAATGATGAAAGATCTTGAAAAGAGTGGCTGTTTATTGCCTGAACTCCAGATCAAATCGTCCCAAAAAGTAGATACTTCTCCGTTAGCGGCTCTACAGCCGAAGCATCTTCAGGATCAAAGTTTCTTCTCCAGTCCCAGCGATCAACAGCCAATGAAAGTACTTCCTGATGTTCAGCTGACCAATTCTGGCAAAGCTGGCCCTCCAGCTCCACATAGCGAGCTTCCGATCTTTGTCTTCGTTTCTATCATTGCCTTAATTCAAGCGATTCAGGGTATAGTTCAGTTCGCTCACTTTTGGCTAGTAAAGTACAGCTTGTATGAGCAGATGATCGTTGCCAATGTCATCACAACTCTCGAGGTTAATACGGCTGTTGTTAAATCTCTCTTATTGGGTATTTTTGCGATCGTTGGTTTGATCAGTGGCGTTGCACTTCTTTTGAGACGGGCCAGTAGTCACGCAAAACTTACCTACTTCGTGATTGCCCTTATCATTATTAACTTTTTGATTCAGAACGTCTTGGGAAGACAAGAGTTTGGCAGCGGGAACCCGCTACACCTTCCTGAGTTGCTTGCCGAGATTATGGCGCGCTAAAAAAGCGGTTTCTTCGCCTATTATTCGCAACACCTACTTGCGTCGTCATGCTGTGCTGGTGTTAAGATGCCGCTATGCAAACCATCCTCTGCCCACACTGCCACCAACCCATTAACCTTGATGAGATCCAAGAGCATGAGTTCCAGGCTAAACTCCAGCAGTCCCTTCTCAAACAAGAAGAAGAGTTTAAGAAGCAAGAGAAACAACTCAAAACTGAGCTGTGGCTGAAAGCTCAGGCTGAGGCTAAAAAGCGTTTGGATGAGTCACAGAAAGCGGCGCAAGTCGAACAACAGAAGCAGTTTAGTGAGCTACAGGAGCGTTTGAAGTCTCAAGAGGAACGCGCTAAAGCCGCCGAAGAAAACGAACTCAAGCTGCTCAAGAAACAACGTGAAGTTGAGGAAAAAGAAAAGCAACTGGAACTTCGCGTGGAGCGGGAGTTAAGCACTCGTGTTCAGAATGAGTTAGAAAAAAATCTCAAAATTGAAGATGAGAAGTACCGGCTGAAAGAGCTTGAGTATCAAAAGCAGATTAATGATATGAAGGCTGCTGTTGAGGAGGCTCGTCGGAAGGCCACTACTGTTTCCCAGCAACTCCAAGGTGAAGTTTTAGAGTTGGAGCTAGAAAAACTCCTTCAAGAAGCTTTCCCGCAAGATAGCATCTCCGAAGTTAAAAAAGGACAGTTTGGAGCTGACATGCTCCAAGTGGTGAGGACTCCCACCGGTAAGACAGCTGGAATCATTGTTTGGGAGTCCAAACAGACCGAGCGCTTTTCAGATAATTGGTTGCCTAAGCTTCGGGAAGACACCAGAAATGCCCACGGTTCTGTTGCCGTCTTAGTCACCCGCGCGCTACCCGATGGTATTACCACCTGCGCCGAAAGAGACCGCGTCTGGATTACCAACTATGAGTTCGTCCTTCCCTTAGCAGCGCTGTTACGTCAAACACTTCTGAAAGTTGATTTAGAAAAGGTTGTTCAGTCAGGCAAAGAAATTAAATCTGAAATGCTGTACAGCTATATTAATAGTCAAGAGTTTCGGGGGCGAGTAGAAGCAATCGTGGAGAGCTTCCGTGAGATGAAAGATGATTTAGATAAAGAACAACGAGCACTTCAAAATGCTTGGAAAAAAAGGGAAAAACAGATCTTGCGTTTAGCAACTAATACTGCCTTTATGTACGGTGAACTACAGGGAGTTGTGGGAACAAGCTTACCCGATATTCGTGGCTTGGCACTCGAAAGTGGTACTGACTAAAATGGACATTACTTATCAAGTTCAAAGAAACACTCGGAGTCGAAACATCCGCTTGCGGATTACCTCAAAAGCGGAAGTAATTGTGAGTGCTCCGCCACGAGTTCCAGACAGGATGATCGCCAGCTTCGTTTCTACCCATCAAGATTGGATTCAACGTCATCTTGCTAAGATCAACGCTCGCAAGATACACAGCAACCCCGACCTCATCATGGTATTTGGTAAGCAGTATCAAAAAATTATTCATACGGATAAAAATACCTCATCACACCCAATCTATATTCAAGGAGACGAGCTTCATATCTATCCAGTTACGACAACAGCCAGCTCGGTGCAACGGACAGTAGAAACGTTCTTTAAAACCACTGCTCAAAAGTACATCGTGCCAAGAACCCGACAGCTGGCTGAAACAATGGAAATCAACTACACCAACATAACTCTGCGTGACCAAAAAACTCGCTGGGGGAGTTGTAGTAGCCAAGGTGGACTTAACTTTAACTGGCGTCTGGTCCAGTACCCAACTGCAGTGATTGACTACGTTATTATTCACGAACTCGCACACCGTCGTGAGATGAACCACTCCGCTCGTTTTTGGGCTATTGTTGCCAAGTTTGACCCTGAGTATCAGAGTCATCGTCGCTGGCTCCAAAAGTATGGATCTACTGTAGACTAAAGTTATGTTGAGTATCATTCATGGCGAACACCACATTCAGTCCCGTACTGCCCTGACTCAAGCGATTACTGCTGCTCAAAATCAGCAACGGCAGATTGAGCACGTGGAGCCTAAAAACCTTGAGCCAGCTGCGCTCAATGCACAGCTCCACACTCAGTCACTCTTTGCACAACCACGCACAGTAGTCATCGAAGAGCTCCATTCTTTACCCAAATCAAAGCGAAAAGAAGAGCTGATTGAGCTGCTTGCTCAAGTAGAAGAACAACCAGATCTCGATATTATTTTATGGGAAAAAAAGCAGCTTTCTGCAACAGACCTAAAAAAATTTCCCAAAGCGAAAGTAAACGTTTTTGTTCCAACTCGTTCTATGTTTGCTTGGCTCAATGCGCTTTCTGGCGAGCAGAATGAAGCAGTTAAAGCCAAAGGAAATGCACTATTACACTTAGCCGTTCAAAGCGATGGCGAGCAGTTTTGTTTTGCAATGCTGATGCGCCAAGTTCGATTGCTTTTAGAAGCTAAAGAAGGGAGTGCACCACCCACCCAGTTTAAGACTATTTCTCAAGCCAAGAAATTTACTACTTCGCAGCTTTTACAACTCCATCGCCAGCTACTTTTAATTGATGAACAGCAAAAAACATCAGCTAGCGTATTTTCGCTTTCCAGTCAACTTGAATTATTACTCCTCTCACTGTAGAGTATCGGTGTTTTGAGGTAACCCTTTGTACTTCTTACAAAGAAAGGGCAACATGCAAGTAGATTCAGGAATCTTTAAGGCGTACGACATCCGCGGCGTATACGGCACATCCTTATTCGACGAAACAGCGGAAGCGGTTGGTAAAGCTTTCGCCAAAGTACTCTCACCAACAACGGTGATTGTTGGCCGAGATGCTCGCGTTTCTAGCCCCGCGCTACATGAAGCTTTAGTCAAAGGATTAACGAGTGTGGGCGTCAATGTGATTGACGTAGGAATGGTTTCTACCGACATGTACTACTACGCCTGTGCAGAGAAAAAACTCCCCGGCATCATGGTAACTGCCAGCCACAATCCCAAAGAATATAACGGGTTTAAGATGGTTCGTCAGATCCCATACCTCCTTTCAGGCGACGAGGGAATCCAAGATATTCGCAAGCTGATCGAAGCTGATGACTTTCCGCCAATTGCAGCTAACCCTGGAACAGTAGAGCAGTGGTCAATTATGGATGGTTTTATTACCAAGATTCTATCCTTAGTTGATTACAAAGCTCTCAAACCAATGAAGGTCGTTATCGACACTGCCAACGGCATGGTTGGTCCTTCGCTGATTGAGCTTTTTAAGCATCTTCCTCAAATTCAGTTGGTTCCAATGTACTTTGATCCAGATGGTACTTTCCCAAATCATGGTGGTGACCCACTGCAGGAAGAGAATCGTAAAGAACTGATGGAGCGGGTTGTTTCCGAAGGTGCAGATTTAGGTTTTGCTTTTGATCCTGATGGTGACCGTTTCTTTTGTATCGACAAGAAGGGACGTTTTGTCTCCGGCGACTTCATGACAGCGATCTTGTCTCAATACTTCTTAAAGAAGTATCCGGGTGCATCAGTCGTCTATGACATTCGTGCTTCCCACGCTGTACCAGATTTAATTGCCAAAGCAGGCGGCAAGTCTTTCTATAACCGAGTCGGTCACGCTTTTATTAAGAAAAGAATGATGGACGAAGGCGCAGTATTTGGCGGTGAGGTTACTGGTCACTACTACTTCAAAGACTTCTTCTTCTGTGACTCTGGTTTAGCACCAATGATGTACTTAATGGACTTACTTTCACACGAAGAGCGAACCTTCGACCAAATGTTAGATGAGTTGGCAGCTGTCTACTTCATTTCCGGTGAGATCAACACCAAAGGTGTTGATGCTAAAACAGTGATCCAAAAAATCCGCGACACCTACGGACCAAAAGCCAAAGAGGTCTTAGACGTAGACGGCATCACTTGCATCATGGATGAGAACTGGCACTTTAACGTCCGCGGCTCAAATACTGAGCCACTGGTGCGCCTCAACCTTGAAGCTACGTCCCAAGCCTTAATGGAAGAGAAACGAGACGAGGTATTAGCGCTCATTCGCGGCTAAAAGAAAAAATGAACTTCATGGCGTGACATTCCGCACAAAGCTTGTTACGCTGCATATATGGAAAGTTCACCCGCACCTGGAATTGTTTGTATCGGCTGTTGTGTCATCATCCAGAACCCTGAGGGACACATTCTGCTGGCCAAACGCAAGAATAGTTACAAAGAGGGGTATTTTGGCCTACCAGGAGGCAGAGTAGAAGGTGCTGAGCTCCTCACTGATTGCGCGCTGCGTGAGCTCCGCGAGGAGACCAGTTTAGAGGCTAAACACCTTGAGTATGTGGGAGTGGTTCGTGAGTGGCAAGAAAACTTTCCTGAGGGCGGTCCAAACTCCTTTGTTCACTTCATCTTTGTCTGTAAAGAATGGGAAGGCTCACCTGTAACTATGGAGCCAGAAAAAGCAGCGCTGTGGGAGTGGTACAGCCTTGATAACTTGCCTGATCCTATCCTCCCTGGACACTTAGCTGGCTTGAAGCTGCTTCAATCTGAAGAGACAGTTCAAGATCTAGTTTAATCTTCCTTTACGTTGTGTTTATTGGCAGCAGCTAAGGCTCGGCGTGTTTTAACTTGCCAAATCGCAAGTCCAGTAATCACGGTAAATGCCACGAACTCTAAGAATGGAATCGTAATAAAACCCAAGTAGTCTACCTGAAGGGCTGAACAGGGGTTTGCAGCTGTACAGCGAAATGGATTGGGGAAAGCAAACTTCTGTAAGCCATAGTGATAGAAACCCAAAGCTAATCCTGGAATCGACAGCGGCAGAACGTAATCAGTAAACTTACGATCTTCTTTCAACAAAGCCACCCCGCTAATCAAGACAAGGGGATACATCAGAATTCGCCCAAACCAACACAGCTCACACGGCTCAAAGCCGCCACTAGTAGGGAAAAGTCGACCTGACATCAGGTTGGCAACAGGATCACCATACGTACTAAAGTAGAGTGAACCGAGAGTGGCCACTAAAGCTTGTAAAAAGATGCCGTAGTTGAGGAAGTTTAGTCGTTGTTCGAGTGTCGTAACAGTGGGATGTGACATACGGCAAGGATAACACAACCACAAGCCGCTACAGATGCTAGAATCTTGTCATGGCAAAACCAACCGTACTTCTCATTGCTGGTGGCGCAAATAGCCGCTTCTTTCCTTTCCAAAGCCTAGGACCGAAAGGAACATTCGCTTTATTGGGGAAGAGTTTACTGGCCAGAACACTGGAAAGTTTACATCAGCACGGCTTCACCAAGATTGTTTGTGTCATTACACCCAAGGACGCTGAACAACAAATTACTCAGCAAATTGTGCAGTCCACCCAACTTCCTTTAGAAGTTCAATACGTTGTTCAGTCAGAACCCAAAGGGATGGGTGATGCGGTCTTACTGGGTATTACTGCGGTAGCACCAACGGAGTTAGCTCGCTTTGCTGTTTGCGCTAACTACCACATAAAAGCTGGGGAGCTATTAGATCAAATGCTGACTAAGGGAGAAGACATCGTTTTAGCAGCTGCTCAAACGCCAACACCAAACGAGTACGGCATGTTAGCTTTCAACGAAGCGGGATTGGCAACAAATATTATCGAGAAACCTGCTCTAGGTACCGAGCCTTCGACTCAAAAAGCACTGAGTATCTATCTATTGACGGAGCAGTTCATAGAACAACTGAAGAACACTCCTATTTCAGAGTACAACTTTGAGTCTGCGTTGGCGGCGGTGATTCAACAACAGCCAGCAGCCGTTTTACAACTCGAGACTGAACCACTTTCTTTGAAGTATCCCTGGCAGCTGCTTCGTTTTCTAGAAAACTTACTTAAAGAACAGACTTCATTCAGGGCAACTACTTCTCAAGTAGCTAGTACGGCTGTTATCGATGAGTCTCAAGGGTCCGTCTACATTGGCGAGGGAGCTCAAATCGGCCATGCTAGTAGAGTGGTGGGACCTTGTTATATTGGTGAGAATGTCATAGTGGGTGACTTTTCTTTGATTCGCCAATCATCACTAGAAAAAGAGGTGCATGTGGGTGGGTATATGGAAGTTACTCGATCTCTGGTAGGAACGGGGACACACTTTCATTCCGGTTACATTGGTGACTCATTAGTTGGCCCGAATGTGCGTGTCGGTGCTGGATTTATCACCGCCAATAAGCGAATTGACCGCAAAACGATTGGAGTCAAGGTGAAAGATGGTGTCGTAGATTCCGGTTTGAAACAACTTGGCGTTCTCATTGGCGAAGCAGCTCGGGTCGGAGTTCACGTCAGTGTAATGCCAGGCAAGTGCATTGGTCCTGGCGCAGTAGTTATGCCTCATCAATCTGTAACAGAAAATATAGTGTCCGAAACCACGGTCAGCTAAATATGGCAGTTCTTGCAGACTTCTCAGCAATTTTATTTGATGTCGACATGACCCTGACTAACTCCCAGCGGGAGGTCAGTTCTGCTACTCAAACGGCGCTTGCCACACTAGCTGAGCGTGGCGTAAAAATCGGCACTTGTACAGGAAGAACATACGTTAGCTTACAAAAACCCATCTTGCCGTTTTTTCCTGCCAATAGCTCTCATATTGTGGCTGGTGGAGCTCAGATCATTACCAAAGAAGGTGAAGTTTTATGGCAACGGCTACTAGACGAAAACACCGTCAAAGAAGTCGTTGCTTTAGCCGATCAGATGGGTGAGATGTACTACTTAGCAAATACTCAGCAGGGATATGGTAATCAGCGTTTTATCGAAACGTACGAGAATCTCCACAGCTTGATTCCGCCGCTTCGGCTGATTAGCGAGCTACAAGATTGGCAGATACCAGCCATTGTGTGTGTCAATGTCTCTGACGCTTTTCAGCAAAAGTTGCAGGAGCGAACAGACATTACTTTAAAAACTTCCGTCAGTACCGGAAACTTTGTCTCACTTGATATTACTGCGAAGGGTGTAACGAAAGAGACAGGCGTGAGAGAGTGGTGTCGTTTGCAGAACCTAGAAGCTCATCAAGTCATTGGCATTGGTGATAGCGATAACGACGTCGAATTTTTACAGAGTGTGGGCTATGCAGTTGCGATGGGAAATGCAACTGAACAAATCAAGAAGCTTGCACATAAAACGATCAATGAGACTGACAATGACGGTGTTGCGGTATACTTGGACGGCTTACTGAAAGGAGCTTCCTTATGAGAACTGTTTCGATTCTTGATTCCAGGCAAGACATTGCAAGTCTAGATACGCTTAACTCGCTTGGCTCTATCGAGCAACTCGGCAGTCAAGTTCAACAAATTTGGGATGACTCTAAAACTCTCAAGTTTGATGACAGTTATCGTAAAGTCAAAAATGTTGTGGTAGTAGGAATGGGAGGATCAGCCCTAGGCACTCACGTCATTCAAACTGTGTTTAAAGAAGAGTTAGCTATTCCTGTTTTGGTTGTTCCTGACTACGAACTCCCAAGTTTTGTGAATCAAGAAACCTTAGTAATTGCTTCCAGTTACTCAGGCACTACCGAAGAAACATTAGCAGCTGTTCAAGACGCCCAGAAAAAAGGTGCCAAGATCGCTGGTATTACTTCTGGGGGCAAGTTGGCGGAGTTCTTGCGAAGCAATAACTATCCCGCCATCGTTTTTGATACCACGTTCAACCCATCTAACTCACCTCGGATGGCACTCGGATACTCTGTATTCGGGCAGATTGCTCTCTTCGCACAAGCAGGCCTATTGAACGTCACTGACGTTGAGTACAAAGCGGTATTAGAAACAATTGCTCAGGCGCACTTAAAAATGGGAGTCGAGGTCTCTCAAGAGAAAAACATTGCCAAGTTGTTAGCGTTCGAGATTCATAGCCGAATTCCGGTAGTGATGGTTGCAGAGCATTTAGAGGGACCTGCTCACGTTTTTGCCAACCAACTCAATGAGAGTGCGAAAACGTACTCAGAGTACCGCGTTGTCCCAGAACTGAACCATCACCTGATGGAAGGACTTCAGTTCCCAACGACCAATGACACAACCTTACTCTTTATCTCCGTACACTCTGAGCTGTACGTGCCAGGTAATCGCAAACGGATGACTCTGACTGAACAAGTTCTGGAAAAGAACAAAGTAGAGTTTCGCCAGCACACGTTACAGAGTACCACCAAGCTGGAACAAGCATTCGAGCTCATCGTTTTAGGCAGTTACACCAGCTTCTATTTGGCTATCCTACATAACCAGAACCCTACCCCAAATCCCTGGGTTGACTGGTTCAAAGCTGAACTCAAAAAGTAAACTCTGCGCATCATCAAGGAGGTACCTCGTGAGTGTTATTCAACCAACGTATATTATTCCGTTGTTAGTAGAACAGCCTACTTGGGGAGGCAACTATATTGTTACCCAAAAACAGCTCACCAGTCCATTAGTGGTGGATAAAAAAATTGGCCAGTCTTTTGAGCTTTTCGGAGGCTCCTGGGTAACCTCCACTTCACCAATTACCTTTGCCTATGCTACGGCAACTGAAATTCAGCACCCAATTTTTGCCGACGAAACTCAGTCTAAAGAAACACTCCAAAGTTGGATTGAGCAAGACCCTCAAGCTGTCTTGGGAAGCAAAGCTATTCAACGCGGTTGGCAGAGCATGCAGGTCTTAATCAAATTTACACAAGCGCAGAATAACTCTTACCAAGTACACGTTAAACCTGATAAAGAGTTCGGGAAGTGGTTACCTAAACCAGAATCTTGGTACTTTGTTGAAAAAGGAAAAGCCACTTTAGGATTAGCAGACGTTACCAAAAGTGAAGAGTATAAAAAACGTTGCCTTGAAATTGATCAACACGCTCACCACTTAAGTGAGCTCGTCCAAGCTGGACAGCTAACAGTGGATGCTGCTCGTCAGCAGTTAAACACATTTATCAATCAGGATCATCCCCGACGTTTCGTAAACACCGTGAGTATAGAAAAGGGTGCAATTATCGATTTAAGCCAAGGTGGAACACATCATTCTTGGGAAATGGGAGACGACATTCCAGAAGGTAACATTGTCTATGAAGTACAAGTGGATGTTCAGGATGAGTTCTGTACTTTGCGCTCTTTTGATCAAGGTAATATCAAGTCCGATGGCAGCGTCCGACCACTGACAATTGAGGACTACTTCCAAGCGCTTGACCTCACTCCTGACAGCAATACTCCTAGCCAGTTCTTGCAAAAGTCAGAAGAAAAGTATGATCAAACAGCCACTGTCCAAACCCTTTTTGAAAACCAGTTCTATGTGACAGAGCTATTGACTGTCAAAAAGTCCTACACTGGAAAGTACACCGAGACCCAAGAAAGCTTCCATCATCTTTACTCCCTCATGGATAGCTTCACCGTTACTGTAGGTGAGAAGTCATGGTTTGTCCCTGCTGGTTGGTCTTTTTTCATCCCGGCAAATGTTGGACGCTATCAAGTTTTAGCCGATGGTGAAGACTGCCAAATCTTAATTACACACCTTTAAGTAAAACGCTAAAAACATTACGTGTTTCTCTTGTTCTGTACTCTAAACTTCGCTAGGATAAGTACGTGGTAAAGTCTGCCCTTAGATCATCTACTGTTGCTTCACTGCAACCTTTTTTAAGTATTTCTGAAACACTTAGTGCTCCAGATCAAGAAGTCGGTGCACTTGCCACTGCCCTAAAGTCATTTCACCAACGCGGATTACCAACACCTACAGCATGGGTAGTTCCAGCCTCCATTTTGCTACAAATTGCCCAAGAAAATCATCTGTTTGAGGTGCTTGAGTTGGAACTCAATGCCTTACATTTAAGCGACCAGCAACAGCGCTATCACTTTTCACAAGACATCACGCATCATATTCAACACATGATCTTGCCTAGTACGGTGGAACGGGCATTTCAAAAACTCTATGACGACTGGCTAGATCACCAATTTGTCGCTCTGCGACCCAGTTTAGTTGCCACGCATGAACAACCGGAGCAACTTAGTGCACTACACGTTCAAGGTGAAGCCAATATTATTGAGTCCCTTCTTGAAGTATGGTCAAAACTCTACTTACCAGAATACCTCCCTGACCGTGTGGCAGAGTGGAAACGGGGCATCCGTATTCCAGCCGCCCTAGTTATCCAAATGATGGTAAATGCAGAAAGCTCAGGTGTGGGGATCTACGCTCCCGCTGCTGGCAAGCGTCCAGCAACAATTACCATTTTTTCACAGTGGGGTGCTAGTCCAGAACTTAATACGCTCTTTCATCAAGGTGATTGGTTTGAAGTTAATCCCAAAAACTGGGAAATTCGCCAACGTCATGTTGGTGTGAAACGTCAAGAATGGGTGAGACGACTTGATCGACTCCACCAACAACCTGTTCAGAAGCGACTGCAAGCTCATCCTTCATTAACTCCCCAAGGTGCCATTGCCCTAAGTAAAATGGTAGCCGCCGCCCATAAGGGTCATCTAGGAGCATACATCGTGGACTGGGCAGCTGGGATCGACTCTGCGTATATTCTCGATACTCGTCCCTTTACTCAACAGCTTTCAGAGAGTAATAACCTGTACTTTTTGCCAGCTGCAGAACAGTTAAAGACACTTCTCCCCAACAACAAAGCGCCGAAAAAGTTTGTCGGGCCCACTGCTACGAAAGTTTTAGTGTCGATCGGAAAGAGTGACCATATCAAGAACCAAGTTGCCGGCGCGGACGGGGTTGGTTTACTCCGTTCTGAGTGGGCATACCTCCAACTTCCCGAACACCCACTTCACTTACTGAAAACAGGGAAGGCAGACTTAATTCGCAACCAACTCACCGAGATGATTCTGCACGTTAGTCAGTCACATGCTCAGGATTTCCCGATTCTGTTTCGTTCACAGAACTTTACTACTAATGAACTAACTACTTTTAAACACGGCGGTGAGTATGAACCTGAAGAAGTAAATCCTTATTTGGGGTATCGGGGTGCAGTCAGAATCATTCATGACTACACTTTATTTGACGTTGAGCTAGATGCTCTTCAAGATGCCCATCTTGAGGGTGTTCAAAACCTCGGCCTGATGATCCCATTTATCCGCAATCATAGTGAACTGGCTATCTTGCTTCACCATTTCTCAAAGCCAGAGTTCGCTACTCAACGGTTCCTTCAACTGTGGATACAAGCTAACACACCTGAAAACTTACTTAACATTGATCAGTACTGTTTACCTGGCTTGCACGGAATCTCACTGAATATTCAAAGCATTCATGCCCTTCTGTATGGGGTTGATCCTGATAATACTGACGTGTTCCAACTTTATCCACTTCATCACCAAACCCTTCATCAATTACTCAAAGTGGCCAGAAAAGCTACACATGACCGTCAAATTCAGCTGATTCTTCAGCTCGAGCAGTACGATCAAAAATTGGTTGAGTTTGCAGCTGAACTTGGCTATGATGGGGTAACTGTTCGTGCTAAAGATACTCATCGAGCGCGTCAGACGATTATAGATACTGAGCACCAGCAGATTCTTGGGTAATGTATGCCGACAATTCAAAATATCTTCGCCCGGGAGATCCTTGATGGACGTGGACAACCTACAGTAGAGTGTAGTATTTGGCTCGACAATGGGGTCTACGCTATATCAAGCGCCCCTTCAGGAACTTCGGTAGGAAAGTATGAAGCTCTGGATCTTCATGATCAGGATCAACGCATGCTAGGGATGGGTGTAACCAAAGCCGTCAATAATATTAATACTGTGATTGCCCCAGCCTTAAAAGGTAAAGATCCTACTGATCAAGAAGGAATAGATGCGGCTTTAGTTGCACTTGATGGGACTGAAAAAAGAACTAAACTCGGCGGTAACGCCATGATCGCCGTCTCCCAGGTAGTCATGAAAGCCGCAGCATTGGCTGGAGGAGTACCTCTTTACTACTACATTTGGCAGAAGTATCAGCTTGCGTCCTCGCTGTTCATTCCTACTTGTATCTACACCATGATTAATGGCGGCTCACATGGAGCCACCAACCTGGACTTCCAAGAGTTCCAAATTGTGCCAGCCAGTCATTTAGACTTTATTCAGTCCCTGGAAATGGCAACCCTGCTGTTTCAGAAGCTAGAAGAAGTACTCATTGCTAAAGGAGCAATTCACTCAGTTGGTTTAGATGGAGGATATGCGCCAAACTTGTATAACAATACTGACGCTTTTGAGATCTTAATTGAGACAATTAAAAACTCACCGTATACATACATTCAGGACCTATTCTTCGGTGTAGACGTAGCAGCCAGTGAGTTCTTTAACGCTGGTAAGTACAGTTTGAAGGATAAGTCACAACCGTACTCTCCAAGAGACTTAATCGAGTACTACAAGAACATGCGTAAGCTGTACCACGTTTTTGCCATTGAAGATCCTTTCCAAGAGGATGACTGGCAAAGCTGGAAAGACATTACCTTAGAGTTAGGCGAAACGAGCACCATTATTGGTGACAACTTGCTTGTTGGAAACAAGACTCGAACTCAAAAGGCAATTCAAGAAAAAGCGTGTAACGCGATTCTTATTAAACCCAATCAAGTGGGGACGATTAGCGAAACAATCGAAGTGATTAAGATGGCCCAAGCCGCCCAGTGGCAGATCGTTGTTTCTCACCGTAGTGGCGAAACGAACGATGACTTCATTGCCGACTTCGCCGTAGGCGTTAACGCCAACTATGTTAAGTTTGGACCACCTAACCGTGGCGAGCGAATTTCTAAGTACAACAGACTATTACAAGTGTATGCTGATCTTCTAACCTACCAGCAACAACCTGCTCAACCCGCTGCTACTGAAGCAGCTCAACCAGTTCAGGAATAACTTATCTTATGGCAGCAGATTTCAACACTTTAGAATTGAAGCCCATTGCCTCAGGTGCTCCATTTAATGCTACCTTTCCACAAAAGAAGTACAAAGGACCTAGACCTGCAGTGCTTTTGATCTTGGATGGCTGGGGAATTGGCCCCAACTATGCCGGAAATGCAATTGCTCGGGCAAAAACTCCCAACATGGATCAGTACTGGGCATCATTTCCGCATACGCAGTTGTCGGCCAGTGGTCAAGCTGTGGGACTACCACATGGAGAAGATGGGAATACCGAGACCGGGCATTTGAACATTGGTGCTGGCAGTATTGTTTACCAAGACTTACCCCGGATCAACATGTCTATTGCAGATGGAACATTTGACTCCACACCTGCCTTTCTAAATGCGTTTGAACACGTCAAGAAAAATGACTCCTGTCTTCACCTAATGGGTTTAGTGGGTGCTGGTGGAGTGCACTCTAATATTGAGCACTTATATGCACTCCTGAGCCTCTGTAAGGCAAAGAAGATTGAAAAAGTATATATCCATGCCTTCACCGACGGCCGCGACTCACCTCCCACGGGGGGAGCAGGCTACATTCGTAGCCTGATGGAGTACTGTCAAAAAGTAAATACGGGTACCGTGGCTTCTATCATGGGGCGTTTTTACTCAATGGATCGTGATAAGCGTTGGGAGCGAATTGAAAAAGCATATAACTGCTTAACCTTAGGTGATGGCATTCAAGCCAAAGACCCCGTCCAAGCGATTCAAGATCAATATGCAAAGGGTACTACGGATGAGTTCATGGAGCCCACCAACATCGTTCAAGAAGATGGCAGTATTCCTGTCATCAAAGATAAAGACGCCGTTATCTTCTTTAACTACCGTATTGACCGTCCACGTGAGTTAACCAAAGCCTTCGTCAAACGTGACTTTGAAACTGGCCCTATGGATGAAGGGTTCGACCCGTATGCCGTGAAGTACCAAGGTTCCCACCTGAAGAAGGTTGAAGGCACCAAGATGTTTAAACGGAAAGAAGTACTGACAAATCTCTACTTTGTAACCATGACTATGTACGAGGATAAGCTGTCAGTTGATGTCGCCTTTCCACCTCAATTTGTGCGCAACCCAATCTGTAAAGTATTTGCTCAACATGGTTTGAAACAGTTACGGATGTCCGAGACCGAGAAAGAACGGTTCGTTACTTATTACATGAATGGTCAAAAAGAGGAGATCTACCCCGGAGAGGACAGAATTATCTTGCCCTCCAAAGGTGCCAAGTCTTATGACCAAGTTCCCGAGATGAGTGCTCGTGAAATCACAGCACACATGCTCCAACAGCTTCGTAAAGATACGTATGACGTCGTCATCTGTAACTTTGCGAATGCAGACATGGTCGGGCACACAGGTAATCTACAGGCAGCCATTAAGGCAATTGAGACGTTAGATAGCTGTGTGGGTCAGATTGTTCAGGAAGTTGGAAATAGAGGTGGCGTAGTCTTTATCACTGCTGATCACGGCAATGCCGAAGAGATGATCAACATGGCTACCGGCGAAGTAGACACTGAGCACTCGATTTATCCCGTTCCATTTATGATTATTAGTAAGAAGTACATAGGCCAAAACACCATGCTGCCCAGCGGAATCCTGGCTGATGTTGCTCCCACCATGTTATCGGTGATGGGCATCCCTAAACCAGAATCGATGACTGGACGAGCACTGTTGTAAGGTTGCACGAAGGTAAAAGATGCCCGTAACAGACAAAACTGATGCCCTTGAACTTTTTTTCTCGGCAAGATCCGTTGCAGTTGTTGGTGCATCTAGTCACCGCCAAAAAGTTGGCTATCAAATTCTGAACAACCTGGTTAAGGTTTCCCAAAAAGCATCCCCAAGTTCAGTGGCTGGGAAGCGTAAGCTGTATGCCGTAAATCCAGCTAATAGCTCTATTCTAGGAGTAAAGTGTTACCCTGCCTTGACCGCTATCCCAGATCCAATCGACCTGGTCATTATTGTGACACCTGTTGGAACTGTACAAGGGATCGTTGAAGAGTTGCTTTCACGCAATAACACATTTAAAGAAACAGAGCGTGTGAAAGCAGTAGTTATTATTTCGGCTGGCTTTGCCGAAACTGACGCTGATGGACGTGTCTTACAGCAGTTAATCCTGATGAAGTTGACCATTGGCGGTGTCCGTTTGCTGGGACCGAATACACTTGGCTTGATTCACACTGGCAAGAAACTTAACGCGAGTTTCGCTCAGCAAGATATTCCCGAAGGTAATCTCGCTGTTATCTCACAATCGGGGGCAATGCTGACTGCACTCTTTAATGCTTTAGTCTCTCGCCAAGCCGGAGTCTCTTTTGCCGTTTCGCTGGGAAATAAAGCGGATCTTAATGAGAACGACTGCTTACGCTATGCCCTCCATGACCACCAAACTGCAGCCGTGATTATGTACATCGAGTCTTTTTCACACTTACCTAGTTTTTTTGAACTAGTTAGCCAAGTGAGAAGAGAGAAGCCGGTCATCTTACTGAAAGGGGGCACTTCTTCCCGAGGTCAAACAGCGTCTTCATCACATACTGCTGCCCTGGCTACGAATCAAGCCTTACTACGTTTTGCTTCACATCAATTTGGCTTTACTTTAGTGGAAAACATGGAAGAACTGATGAACGTATCGTTCTTTCTGGCGCACCATCGAAGCCTTCCAACCAACACCATGATCATTACCAATGCTGGCGGTCCAGCTGTAAATATGGTCGACAGTCTTGAACACGCCGGAGTGGCACTGGCGAAGTGGTCATCCCGCGCTCAAGACGATTTGCAACGCTTATTGCCCAAGATCAAAGCTGCTAATCCACTTGATTTACTTGGTGATGCGGATGCACAACGGTTTAAACAAGCAATCACTATTGCTCAACGAGAACCTGATATCGAAAGTATCGTAGTAATTATTACTCCTCAGGCTGTGACAGATATTCCAGCCATCACTCAGCAGCTGATTGATCAACGTGGGAAGAAACCAATCTTGGTGACATTAATGGGTGGTGATCAACTAGAAAAGTATCGCCAACAGCTTCGCCAAAATCATCTTTTAACTACCGGTTATGCTAACAACATTGTCGATATGCTCCGTGTACTTTCCGCAGCGAATAAAGGCATGTGTTTGCCGTATCGATATCTGCTCAGCCAATCACATACGCCAGTGTCTTCACAACAACAGTATCTTAACCGCAAGCTACATCCGCAGCTTGCGCTTCAACAAGGGATGAGTGAAACATACCTTCGCCAACCAAACATGGATGAGACACTCAAGCTTTTGAAGAAAGCTGGTTTCCGTGTACCTCAGTACTGGGTGATCAGCACGGATCAAGCCAAAGATCTAGAAAAAATCGAGTACCCGGCATTTGTCAAAACTGCAAACCTCTCTATTCTTCACAAGAAGAAAGTTGGAGCAGTGTATGGAGTGGTGAACACACCTGCCGAGGCCAAAGAAGCATATAAAAAAATGGCTGCGTTTGGAAATGACGTCCTTTTTCAACAAGTGTTAGACATCAAACACGAGATTTTATTGGGGATTGAAAACGATCCCCAGTTTGGGTTATATCTGACCATGGGCTTGGGCGGAAGTTACACCAACTTACTCGCTGACCGCGCGTACTGCTTTCTTCCTGCACCAGCAAGTATTTTAGAGAAGACCTGGAAAAAAACTAAAGCCGCAGCAGTATTTGCTTCTGATCCGGCCATGACCAAATTAATCTTAAAAGAGCTGGAGCGACTTCAACAGTTTATGATGCAGCATCCGTGGGTTCACTCGATTGAGATTAACCCCTTAGCGATCAGTGACGGAAAGCCGTGGGTCGCCGATATTAAGCTTCAAGTATAATGGTGAAAATATGTCTTTGCACTGGAAAGTAGCTGGTCGAGCAGGCGAGGGAATTGATGTCACTGGCATGATGTTCGGGAAGACGTGTCTTCGCCATGGCATGAACGTTTTTGGTTATCGTGAGTATCCATCGCTCATTCGCGGTGGCCACAATACTAACCAGATTCATGCCAGTTTTGAGCCTGTTACTTGCCAACAAAAACATATTGATCTGTTGGTCGCACTTAATGAAGAAAGTATCTCTCTCCATCTTGACGAGATTGATGAAAAATCAGTCGTGCTCTGTGAAGCTACTCAAGATGGATACGACGTTTCTAAGTACGCATCTACTGGCGCCAAATTTTTTGATGTGCCGATGACCAATATTTCACGCGAAGAAACAGGTCACTTTCTTTCCCAGAACGTCGTTTCCTTAGCCATGAGTGTCTGGATCTTAGGATTGGACATCGAGATCTTCCGTCAGGTAGTGACCGATCAGTTTAAAGAAAAAGGTGACAAGATTGTGGAGATGAACTTACGAGCACTTGATCATGCATACACATATGCCAAGGAAAAGCTCCCTCAGATTAAGCCTATTGCTGAAAAACGACCAAACACGCAAATCTTTCTCTCAGGCAATAATGCAGTTGCCATCGGTGCAGTGGCGGGAGGGGTTCAGTACTTTGCGGCTTATCCGATGACTCCTGCCTCAGAGATCCTCCACACTTTGGCATCCTTACAGGGAAAGTATCCGTTAGTTGTCAAACACGTTGAAGATGAGATCTCTGCCATGAATCAGGCAATCGGGGCTGCGTATACAGGCGTCCGCGCGATGACTTCCTCTGCTACTGGAGGATACGCGTTGATGGTTGAAGCAACTTCTTTGGCAGCAGTGATGGAGACACCGTTAGTGGTTGCAGTTGGTCAGCGGCCTGGTCCAGCTACGGGACTACCTACCTGGACGTGTCAATCTGACTTGCAGTTTATCTTACATGCGGGCCATGGAGAGGTCCCCAAGGTTGTTCTGACACCAGGAAGTGCCCAAGAGCACTTTGAGCTCACACGCCTTGCTTTCTATTTGGCCGAACGATATCACTTAATCGTCTTTGTCTTGTCTGATAAGTTTTCACTCGAATCATACATGTCGATGCCTCAGCCTCAGCTCAAGTATGAGAATGAGAGATATAGCTTTGCCCAAGATCCGTTGCCCGAGGACGATAGCTATCGTCGATTTGAGATTACTGAAGAAGGATACTCGCCTCGCTCGGTCCCCGGACAAGCACACGGCTTAAGCATTACCAACAGTTACGAGCATGATGAGTTTGGTTACGCCACTGAAGACGCAGAGATGACCAAGCAGATGAATGAGAAACGCCAGCGTAAGCTGGTCTCTGTTAAGCCTGAGCTACCACCTCTAGAACTGATCGGACCTGAGCAGGCAGAACTCACATTAGTTTGCTGGGGATCTACCCGACTAGTCCTGGAAGATGTCGTTCGTCGGATGCCTGAAGGCGTCGTTAACGTCATCCACTTCCCATGTGTCTGGCCATTTCCGACCGAAGGATTCTTCCAATATGCACAACATGCCGAAAAACTGATCTGCGTCGAAGGCAATGCAACAGGACAGCTGCAGCAGCTGATTCGACAGGAAACTGGCATTCAGATCCATCATCACATTCACCGGTATGATGGCCGACCTTTTTACGCTGAAGAAATTATCAAAGAACTGGAGGAACTGAGAGAGTAAAGACCCAAATGTCAATTAAGCGCCTGCTCACACCAGCTCTCATCGGAAAAGGGCAAATGCCAACGATCTTTTCGAGTGATCAACATCAGCAAAAAACGGTGACTCCAGCGCAAGACTGGCAGAAGGCGGAGCGTACCGAAATGAATGAGGTCGCAGCCGCCACCCTTCCTGATAACTCTGCCCCTGCAACAGACTCGCCACCAGTCGTGATCGATCCTAAACCAGAAAAACACGCCTATATTAATCGAGCCTCTCTCGAGTCACCATACTTTCCCACTTGGTGTCCGGGTTGCGGAAACTTTGGTGTCTGGACAGCACTCAAGAATGCTTTAGTGGAGCTCCAGATTCCTGAACAAGAACTCGTCATTGTCTATGGTGTGGGATGCAGTGGGAATATGGCTGACTTCAACCGTGTTTACGGATTTCACGCACTTCACGGTCGTGCCATCTCAAATGCAGTTGCTATCAAAGCAGCCAATCATCGGCTGAAAGTGATCGTGGTAGCGGGAGATGGGGACACATACGGAGAGGGTCTCAATCACTTTATCTCGGCTATGCGCGGCAACCATGACATTACCTTGTTAGTCCATGACAACCAAGTGTATGGCTTAACTACCGGTCAGACCGCCCCCACCACAGACAAAGGAACAAAAACAAAGTCAACTCCATTCGGTTCACCTGAAGTACCGATCAACCCTATCGGCATGGCCTTAACGGCTGATGCAACATTCATTGCCAGAGGTTTTGCCGGTAATATCCGACATCTAACTGAAATGATTAAACGGGCAATTCTGCATCCAGGTTTCAGCTTGGTCGACATGTTTCAACCGTGCTTTACCTTTAACAAGGTTAACACCTATCACTACTTCCGTGAGCGCATTTATGATCTGCAACAGAATGAGTTTGAGGCTAATCATAAAGTTCTGGCTTGGGAAAAAACCTTTGATCATGAAAAGTTACCGATTGGCATCTTTTATGAAGATCCCTACAGTGTTCCTTTTCACGCTTCACTTTCTCAACTAGAAGAAAAGCCACTGACTGAGTTGTCTATCGCCGAAGTTGACATGACCGAGGCAATTGCCCCATACGTCTAAAACAAATTTCTTTATTTCTTATTTTTGAAGAAGAGTACGTAATAGTGCTTGAGCAAAAGTGACTGTTTCCGCTGCTCCCGGTTTCTGAGGATTCACCTCGACGATATCCAGTGACCAATGGGGGAGTTCTTTCACCATACGAAGAATACTTAATACATCTTCTAAAACAAAGCCCGCGGGGCAAGGTATCCCCGTAGCGGGAGTTAAACTCTTGTCGAAACCGTCAACGTCAATGCTGAGATGGAGATGATCAAGCTGTGAAAACCATTGCTTCAATTCTTGTTCGACAATTTGCTTTTCAGCCCTCACATGATCAACCGAAAAAGTACGGACACCTTCTCGGTCAATAAATTGACGCTCAGCCGGATCAAGGTCTAAGTTGCCAAGATAAATCAGATTTCGAGGTATAACTTTGTTAGGGACGAGCTGATCCAGCTCTGGAACATCAAAATGATCAACGATAGGACGCAACCACATCCCGTGAATGTTTCCGGTCGGACTTGTCTTGAGTAAGTTAATATCAGAATGAGAATCGAGCATCAAAATACCGGTTTTACTCGGGTCTGCTTGTGTCTGTAACAGTGCTGAAATATGTGCCAAGGACACACTATGATCTCCACCAAGTGCAATACTTAGTGGCCGTGCAGCTTGTGTATCTTGTAAAACATCGGCCATTTGCTGGCTAAACTCTCTCGTCTCAGCACCAAAGATCTCAAAGTACTGTTCAGGGTTAATCCGATCAGGGTTGCTGTAGGTAAAGGAGGTAGGTAGTAGATCTAGGGCCTCAATCAATTCTGGACTACAAAGTGCAGCCGGACCGTTTTCAACCCCAGTATTTAACTCAAGCTGTCCTTGAGGTTTATGAAGAAGACCAAGACGTGAAGAAAGGAGAAAGATAGGGGTCATAAGCGTTTTAGTGTAACACGCCTTTTGACTGAAAAGCGCGAAGTAAAATTGATTCATATTGATACATTAAGATGCGATTGATTGTTCGTGGAAACTTCGGTTAAAGTAAGGAAGATTCGGAATCTCTTCGCCCGAAAATAGCTGAAAGGAACATATGCCAATTACCCTCTACAAACGACAACGGCAGATTGTTGATTTTATCGGGCAGTACATCCAAAAAAATGGTTACTCACCAACTCTCCAAGAAATTGCTGACTCTATTGGCGTTTCTTCACTAGCCACTGTTCATGAGCATCTTCAAGCCTTGCAGCGCAAAAAAGTAATTAAAAAGTTTGAGGGCGCAGTGCGCGGTATCGAGCTTTTAGATCGTACATATCTTCGGATTACTGACAGCGTCGACGTTCCATTCATGGGCTTCATCGCTGCTGGCTCACCAATTGAGCCCCATACTGACCCCAGTGCCACATTTAAAGTTTCTCCTGAAATGATCTCGGGCAAACGTCGTTCATATGTCCTACAAGTTAAAGGCCTGTCGATGATTGAAGACCACATTGCTGATGGTGACTTCGTAGTAATCGAAGAAACAAAAGAAGTTCAAAACGGAGATATCGTCGTTGCTTTACTTGATAATGGACTTGCTACCTTGAAACGCTTCTACCGAGAGGCGACCCGTATTCGTCTAGAACCAGCTAACTCCAGTATGAGCCCGATCTACGCCACCAATGTACAGGTACAGGGTAAAGTAGTGGGACTCATCCGTAAGTTCCAAACCTAATGTAGTACACTAGTGTGAGTACTCACACTATGCCCAAAGTAAAGATTTTTCTTGCACTACTGACTGTTTTTTTTGCTGCCCTTGCTGTTCTTACGACGTACAACGGCTTCATGACACTCTATAGAGCAGGGCAGATTCCGATGCAGCAAGCTCAAGCTGCTGGGATTGATGTAAACCCTGAAACTACTTTTTCGGTAGTCGTTCTTCCAGATACACAAATCTATGCTCAGTACTATCCTGAAACTTTTTGTGATCAAACCGAGTGGATCTCAGCCAACGCTAGTAGGCTAAACATCATCTTTGTGACCCATGTAGGCGATATTATCAATCGGGGAGCAGTATCGAAGAAAGAGTGGAAGACAGCCTCTGACTGTATGGGCGTGTTGGATGGAAAAGTACCATACAGCGTCGTCCCAGGTAACCATGATGTAGACGTACTTGGATATCCTAATGCGACGTTCAATGCATTCAATACCACTTTTCCAGTTTCACGTTTTGAAGCGTATCCTTGGTATAGAGGAAACTATAACAATAACCAAAATAGTTACCAAGTTGTGCCAGCAGCTGACAGTGAGCTCCTTTTCCTTTCACTTGAAGTTGATGCACCTGACGACGTACTTACTTGGGCAGACGGCGTGCTCAAAGCGCATCCAGATACCCAAGCAATTATTACAACTCACTCTTACATCGATGATGGCACCGGCCAACGAAACCCAAATCCTGTTTTCCGGCCCACTAACTCTGCTGAAGATATTTGGAACAAACTCATCCGGTCGAACTGTAACGTCTTGATGGTGATGTCAGGACACTTCCATGATAACGATGGCGAAAGTAAGCTAGAAAGCTTGAACGATTGTGGCGGAACCGTCTATCAAGTCTTACAGGACTATCAAGCTAGAGAAAGCGGCGGGAATGGTCGATTACGAATCTACAACTTTAACACTCCCACTCGCACCATTGATGCACAAACATACTCACCAAAACTAGATCAATACGAAGTTGACGAAGACAGTCAGTTTACGCTTTTTTGGTAAGCTTAGCCTTGTACGAAAACGTTCGTTCCTGATGTTTTTCACGAGAGTTCACAAAGCAACGTAAAACAAACAGATAGTCACTCAATCGGTTCACATACTGAAGAATGAGAGGTGAGACAACTTCTTCTTGCCCTAACTTCACTACCGTCCGTTCGAATCGTCGGCTGACTGTCCGTGCCACATCAATCCAAGCCGCCACCTCATTTCCACCTGGATAGAGAAACTTCGTTGTCCAGCCTGCTTCCATTTGACTTTGGAGGGCGTCAGAAAACTGTTCTAACTTTTTCAGCGAAGCATTTTCTAACTTTGCTTTAGGTGATTGAGCCAACTCAGCGCCGATGTAAAACAAGGTGTCTTGTATCTCATAGAGAAACTCTTTCTGGTCCGCGAAGTGATCTGACAACTTGGCGATACAGACACCCAACCAAGAGTTAAGTTCATCTTGAGTTCCCAAAACTTCAAAAATAAAGCTCGCTTTAGGCACTCGTTTACCGTTTGCTAAGCCAGATGTTCCTTTGTCGCCGGTTTTGGTTGAGACGGAAAGCATGAAGGCCTCCATTCGTATTAGGTTGAATACCGTACAATAGGGCTATTGTAAATCAGCTCTCCCAAAAAGGCAGAAAGCTTTATGGTTACTTGGCAGGTACATCACGACTGGCAAAGTGTTACATCGCTCTGGGATGCTTTATTAGCATTGCAGCCGCATCGGGTCTTTTTTCAAGAACATACGGTACAAAAAAGCTGGTGGGAAAGTAATGGGCAGCCACCACTACAAATTGTAGTTGTGCATGAAGAGGATAAGCCGATTGGCCTTTTTCCTCTTGTGCAGATAAATGAAAAGTTACAGCTGTTAGGCGACCAAGACGTAAGTGACTATCTCGATTTCATCCTTCTGCCAGGAAAAGAAGCTCCCGCTTTTTCTGCCTTCAGTGAGTTCCTACTGACGAATAAAGCCTGGTCTAAACTAGAATTGGTCAGTCTGCCAGAATCCTCATCCACGCTGACACAACTTCCACAGCTGGCTGCTCATCAACACTGGTCGACGCAAACTACTCAACAGACTGTCTGCCCTATCATTGAGCTTCCCTCTAGCTGGGACGAGTATCTTAGCCAAGTAGGCAAGAAACAACGACATGAAATTAAACGAAAGTGGCTACGACTTGAAGAACAAGGGAGCGTTAATTTTCGGATCGTCACAGATACCAACGCTCAGCCTGATACTTTAGAAACATTCTTTACACTTCACCAACAATCTAGTGTAGAAAAAGCTGCGTTCTGGACACCGTCACATCGAAGTTTTTTCGAGCGTTTGAGCGCCGCTGCCAGTCAAGGGGGATGGCTGAGACTCTACTTCCTGGACTTCAATGGTCAGCCAGCTGCAGCAATGTACTGTTTTGACTATGACAACCAGCTATTGATCTACAACTCTGGCTTTGACGCCAGCGCGTTTGCTGACAAAAGCATTGGTCATGTCCTCACGGCCTATACTATTAAAGATGCCATCGAGCAGGGCAAAGTAAAGTATGATTTCTTACGAGGTGGGGAAGAGTACAAGATGCGATATCATCCAGTCGCACACCCTATTTTTGACCTACGGGTTGAAAAAGCCAGTGATGCTTAAGTAACGTTTTTCCATGTGCTGTGGCAGAAGCAAGTTGAAAGAGCTCCTTATGCTCAGTTTCAGTGGCCAGTTGGCGACGCGGCTCAACTAAGTTCTGTGACTGATGCTTATCTAGTGCGTTAAATTTCAGCTCTTTTACATCCGTCACATCAACGGTATGAGTAATAGGCATCTTATCCGAATAGACGTACTTCCACTTGGTATTGTTCACTCGGAAGTGGACTAAGAAAAAAACCGCAGGTGGAAACTTGGCTTGCTGAACTGCCCAAGTGGTTGCAATCGAAGTCGCTACGTGATCTAGATGAAAGTACCATCCAGAGTGGTCAAACGTGTAGACAAAGTCTGGCTTATACGAGTCAATGACATCAATTAAGCTGCTCCGCAACTCACCCCAGACCATCTCATTAGTGATCTTGCCGTCTTGGAAAGATAAGACGTTATAGTGCTTTACACCCAGCACGGTTAATGCGTCCTGCAGCTCGTGTTTGCGAAGCTCTCCAACTGAGTGATAAGTAGAGAGGGACGGCTGAGCAGATTGTTGCACCTCGCCACCACCACCGTCCGTTACACTAACCACCAAAACGTCTTCACCTGCCTTTACCAGCTTATGAAGTGTTCCAGCTGTAGCAACGGTCTCATCATCAGGATGAGCAAAGATAAACAGATGCTTCATGAAGCTTTCCCACCTTTTTTCCACTCAGCTTTAGTCAGAATTGGCGCATAGGCGTCATCTTCAATTGAGATCTTTAACGCGGCTAACTCTTCAGCGGAAGGTGGACTATCTTGAAAACTAATGTCTTTGACGTCACGGACCACTGCTAAGGGGGTAGATTCATTCCCTTCACCCATCTCTAAGACAGCTGCTGCCGTCACTGACTGCATCAAGTTCACCTGTTCCATCTTCATCAGCCGCCCAAAAAGGTCTGGCTTGCCAATGTAACTTTTGAGTGGATGAAAACCACAGTAGGCAATCGCATGTCCCATCACTCCCCAGTTTAGGGGAATGCTAATACTGTCAGATAACGTAACTCCTACTTCTTTGACGTTGTAATGTGATCGCAGAAACTTCCAGATTTCATTCGCCGAGTGTTGAGGATCTTTCGGCCATAAAATGTATTGATTATCGGCGTTGGACTCGTCCAGACCTGCGTTAACAAACATCCAGTTCCGATGAATGGTCAGCATCAAGTCGTACTTGGAAGAGTGTGGCTCAATGTAGTACTCCGCTTCTTTGCGAACTAAGTCGTGTTTTTCACTGCGCTCGCCAGTAACTTTTTTGACAAACATGTTTTCACAAGTACTGACAATTTTAGAGGTCACCACCACAATACTGCGCTCTGGGAGATAGGGGATGGCATCCGCAATAACTTGAAACAAGTCATCTTTAGCTTTAATGAGTGGGGTTTTGTAAGCAGTAACTTTCACAGCCTAATTTTATACCAAAAACCTTAGAAAACCCGTTACAATAGAGCTCTATGGATTTTCAACTCCAATCACCCTACCAGCCAACAGGTGACCAGCCCCAAGCCATCAAAGAACTCGTCACTGGCTTGGATGCTGAACAGCAGTACCAAACGCTCTTGGGCGTAACCGGCTCCGGCAAAACTTTTACCATGGCCAACTTGATTGCTCAAACCAAGATGCCAACCTTAGTGATCGCTCACAACAAAACCTTGGCCGCCCAACTGTACTTGGAGTTTAGAGACTTCTTTCCCAATAGCGCAGTCAGCTACTTTGTTTCCTACTACGACTACTATCAACCAGAAGCATACATTCCTAGCACTGACACCTATATTGAGAAAGAGTCCACTATTAATGATGAGATCGATAAGCTACGCCTTGCTTCAACTACTAACTTACTAACCCGACCTGACTGCATCGTCGTTGCCTCCGTTTCTTGTATCTACAACTTAGGTTCACCAATTGAGTTTGGCCGATATATCTTGGAGATTATTGAAGGTGAGATTATCTCGAGAGAGACACTACTCCTTCAGCTGAGTAACCTCCAGTATCAGCGCTCTGATGCCGTTTTGGTACGGGGTAGCTATCGTTTACGCGGCGATACCATTCAACTGTGGCCAGCATATGAAGATACTGCGCTGCGAATTGAAACCTTAGAGAACAAAATCTTAGCGATTGACCGAATTGATCCAGTTACGGGATCGAGTATTGAAGCTCAACGCGAAGCCGGTAGCCGTCCCCGTAAGCACGTTATCTATCCCGCCAAACACTACATGATGAATCCCAAAACGCAGGAGCAAGCCATTCAAGAAATTGAACATGACCTGCAAGTAAGGCTGAAAATGTTACGTGACACTGGCAAGATTATTGAAGCATACCGCTTAGAACAAAAAGTGAAGTATGACTTAGATATGATCAAAGAGCTTGGCTTTGTGAACGGCATTGAGAACTACTCTCGCTACTTTGATGGCCGTAAACCAGGCGACCCTCCGTATACACTGATTGAGTACTTCCACGAGAACATTCGTTTATTTAAGAAGAAACACTTCCTCACGATTATTGATGAAAGTCACATGACTATTTCTCAAATCCGTGCCATGTACAACGGTGACCAGGCACGGAAGCAGACGCTGATTGACTATGGCTTCCGTTTACCGTCCGCACTTGATAACCGACCACTTCAATTTAATGAGTTCATGAAAACAACAGACCAGATGGTTTTTGTTTCAGCCACTCCGAATGATTGGGAGATCTCGCTGTCTGGCAATAAAACGGTTGAACAGTTGATTCGTCCTACTGGTTTATTAGATCCTACGATTGAGCTGCGACCGACGAAGGGTCAAATTGAAGACCTGATTATTGAGATTATCGTTCGCAAACAAAAAGGCCAACGTACACTGGTTACTACTTTAACCAAGAAAATGGCTGAGGCGTTAACGGAGTACCTCAATGATCACGAAAAAGTGAAGAAGCTTTTAGCTAGTCGAACAGCCACAGATGAGCAGCTTCAAACTGCTGATCTTTCTGATACAACTGTCTATCGAGGTGACGCTCTCCCAGTCGATCAGATGGAGATTGACCGAATCGAAGAGCAGTACTTTACCCGCTCTCAAATTAAAGAAGTTCATTCTCTGAAAGACCCCGCTTTCCCAAAAGTTGCGTACTTACACTCAGATGTTGAGACATTTGAGCGCTCCGACATCTTGGATGACTTACGCCGAGGCGAGTACGATGTTGTGGTCGGCATTAACTTATTACGAGAAGGACTAGACTTACCTGAAGTTACTTTAGTAGCAATCTTGGATGCTGATAAAGAAGGTTTCTTGCGCTCACAAACGAGTTTAATTCAAACTATTGGCCGGGCTGCTCGTCACCAAGAAGGCCACGTCATTATGTACGCCGACCGCTTGACCAAGTCGATGAAAGCAGCCATTCAAGAGACCCAACGTCGGCGAACAATTCAATGGAAGTACAACCAAGATCACGGCATCACAGCTTCCACTATTTACAAACCAATTCGTGAACGAATGATTGCCAAGGTTGAGGATGACCAACACGACTATCAGGTCAAGAAAAAACTCGGTAAACGCTTGAGTCAGCTAGAGCAGCGACGGGCTGATGCTGCACCGCCAGCTCCTAAAGGAATGATCATCGAGCTGTCTAAACAAGAAAAAATTGACTTAACCAAACTGGATCCTGAAGGCATGACTCCTGATGACAGACGCAAGCTAGCCGCAAAACTTCGTCGTCGAATGAAGCAGGCTGCCAATGAGATGGACTTTGAGTTGGCTGCCCAACTCCGTGACGTCGTGCACGCAATCGAAAACGCTGCCTAAAACCAACAAGACCTCTTCTCAAAGAAGTGCTACACTAGCCGCATGAACCGATCACTGCTCATGGTGATATTGGCAGTTCTTTTCCTTGGTGGAGTAGTTTTTGGGGTCGGTGCAATTGGGAAGTCCTGGGTAAAGCAAAATGTCGGCGATCTTGGCCCGGCACTTTCTCCGATTCGTCAGAATCCACCTCAAGTCGCCGGCGAAGCTATAGACCAACTCACTCTTCCTGAGGGCTTTCAAGTAACACTCTTTAGTTCTGCAGCTCCTGGAGCACGAGATCTTCAGTTCTCACCTGATGGAACATTACTCGTTTCTCTGCGTACCCAAGGCAAAGTGATCGCGCTTCCTGATACGAATGCTGATGGTCAAGCCGACTCAGTAGTGGAAGTGCTAACTGGACTAAAAAATCCACATGGCTTAGTGTTTAGAGATGGAAAGCTGTTTGTTGCTGAGGAGCGACAAGTAAGTCGTTATACCTGGGATGAAAGTGAGTTAACGGCTACTCTCGAAAAGAAGATTGTTGATCTACCTTCCGGTGGAGCCGGGCACTTTACTCGCAGCCTCGTCTTTGATAGCCAAGGAAATCTTTACATCTCGATTGGCTCTACTTGCAATGTCTGTGATGAGAAAGATGAGCGGAATGCTAGCGTGATGATCACCAATGCTGAAGGAGAGAGTCCTCGCATCTACGCTAGTGGCCTTCGTAATGCGGTATTCATGACTTTACGGCCATCAACCGATAAAGTGTGGGTCAGTGAAAACAGCCGTGACTTACTCGGCGATAATATTCCGCCAGATGAGATTAACATTTTGGAAGAAAATGCAAATTACGGCTGGCCGTACTGCTATGGTGCACAAGTCAGAGACTCGAGCTTTGGCGATCAACCTACCAGTTACTGTGACAACACAGTTGTTCCAACTGCCGAGTTACAAGCTCACTCCGCCGCATTAGGTCTGACATTTGTCGACTCACGACAGTTTCCAGATGATTGGCAAGGTGACTTGTTAGTAGCTTTCCATGGTTCATGGAACCGTTCTATTCCTACCGGCTATAAAGTGGTTCGCTTGAAGGTGGACGGCGAACGAGTTACGGGCCAGGAAGACTTCATCACCGGCTTTCTGAAAGATGGCCAAACAATGGGTAGACCAGTGGACATTACTTTTGATTCACTAGGTCGAATGTACCTCTCAGATGATAAGGCTGGTGCCGTCTACGTCGTGACTGGTAACCAGGAGTAGTTTTCTCCTTTAGATACGTCCCAAAAGCCTATTCCAAGTCTAGACCTTTCGTGGTTTATTCGCTATACTGGTTAATCCGTATTCAGCTCTTTGAGTACGGGAAAACGGAGTATTTTGTATGCCCGACAAAACCACCGACCTGATCAAAATTACAGGTGCGCGTCAACACAATCTCAAGAATATTTCGATGGAGATTCCCAAAAACCAGCTGGTGGTTTTAACGGGAATGTCTGGCAGTGGAAAGAGTTCATTGGCTTTCGATACTTTGTACGCCGAAGGGCAACGACGTTACGTTGAAAGTTTGAGCTCTTACGCCCGTCAGTTTTTGGGCGTCATGGCTAAACCCGACGTTGACCATATTGAAGGCCTTTCACCGGCAATTTCCATCGATCAAAAGACGACTTCACACAACCCGCGTTCTACCGTGGGTACGATTACCGAGATCTACGACTACATGCGGTTACTATTTGCTCGCGTTGGTCACCAACACTGTCCCAACTGTGGTCGTGAGATCGCTTCTCAAAGTGTTGATCAAATTGTTAATCAGGTCATGACCGAGTTAGAAAATCGAGCAGGGGATGGTCCAGCTCGGCTGATGGTGATGTCACCCGTGGTTCGGGATCGCAAAGGGGAGTTCTCCTCACTCTTTGAGACCTTGCAAAAGAAAGGGTACCAGCGCGTACGGATAGATGGTCGTCTCTATGATCTTAATCAAGATTTTTCGTTGATCAAAACTAACAAACATACCATTGAAGCAGTCATTGACCGTCTATCTACGTTTAAGAAAGAGCTAGACGACGAGGCAATGAAAAAGACTTTCCGAACCCGCTTGTCACAGTCCATTGAAGAGGCTCTCAAACTGGCCGAAGGCTTTGTGGTGATTGCTTACATTAATGACCAGTCGCTGGAATTTCCGACCGACCCCAAGTCTTTCACTAACCAACTGTTTAGCGAGAAGTATGCCTGTAGCTACTGTGGTATTTCTTTGCCAGAGCTTGAGCCCAGATTGTTTTCTTTTAACTCACCTCATGGCGCTTGTGAGCTCTGTAATGGTCTTGGCAGCATCTTAAAAATTGATGTCGAAAAGATGTTGGCTCCCAGCTTAACGTTGAGTGAAGGAGCCGTTATTCCGTTTGCGCGGATGCTGAGTAGTGATACTTGGTGGGCTCGTTTAGTTCACACCGTCGTGGAAGAAGAGGGATACGACTTTCGCAAAACCTCCTTCCAAGATATGCGACCCGAGACGCAACAAAAACTACTCTATGGCTCTGACAAGATTTATCAAGTAGAAGGAGAAAATCGTTTCGGTCGGGCCACCATGATCGAGGAAAAATTTGAAGGTTTCGTTAACAACTTGGAGCGCCGTTATAGTGAAACTGACTCAGAGTTTATCCGTAAAGAGATCGAGCAGTTCATGGAACGACGCGTTTGCCAAAAATGTAATGGCAGTCGTCTTAAACCTGAAGCTTTAGCCGTCACCATTGACCACAAGAACATTGCCGAAGTCACAAGTATGTCAATTTTGCGTACGGCTGAATGGGTCTCTCACATCCACCAAAAACCAGAGAGCGATATTGATCCAAAGACGGTGCTATCTGTCAAAGAGTTCACTATTGGTGAGTCCATTTTAAAAGAGATCTCTAGTCGGCTACAGTTTTTAGTTGCAGTAGGTTTGGATTACTTAACCTTAGCGCGCGAAGCTGCGACTTTGGCGGGGGGCGAAGCCCAACGTATTCGCCTCGCTTCCCAAATTGGAACTGGTTTGACCGGAGTGTTATACGTTCTCGACGAACCAACTATTGGTCTTCATCAACGTGATAATCGTCAGCTGATTGAGACGCTGAAAAACTTACGCGATAAAGGTAACTCTGTTGTCGTAGTTGAGCATGATCGTGACTTGATGCTGGCCGCTGACTATCTTTTTGACTTTGGTCCGTTAGCTGGCAAACATGGTGGGCAGATCGTGGCCGCCGGAACACCGAGTGAAGTTATGGCCAATAAAAAGTCGATTACTGGGAAGTATCTGGCGCGAAAAAAAGATATCGTTCGACAAGTAAAGTCAGGCTCTACTTTAGAGCGCAATGCTGACTACTCCGAAGATAGCAAGCGCTACCTCAGCCCGGACGCAATCGCTGAAGCGCTGACTACTCAACCCAAAATTGGGATTCAGGGCGCCAGCCATCACAACTTAAAAGATGTCGACGTAGAGTTTCCCCTTCGCACCCTAACGTGTATTACCGGAATCTCAGGCTCAGGCAAGTCAACCCTTCTTCACGACACTTTGTATGCCAATGTAGCGAAGGCTCTCGGGAAATCCACCGATCAGCAGCCAGGTTACGTCGCGGGCTTAATGCTGCCCGAAGAACTCAGACGCATTACGTTGATTGATCAAAGTCCAATCGGGAAGACCCCTCGTTCAAATCCAGGTACGTACACTAAAATCTTTGACTATATTCGAACTGTCTTTGCGAACACCAAAGACGCACGCACCCGTGGTTTTACGGCCGGTCGCTTTAGCTTTAACGTCAAAGGTGGACGATGTGAGACCTGTCAGGGAGACGGTCAATTAAAGATTGAGATGCAGTTCTTACCTGACGTTTATGTTACTTGTGAAGTTTGTAAAGGAGCTCGGTACAACGAAGAAACACTGGCAGTGCGTTACAAAGAAAAAAACATTGCCGAAGTCCTTCACATGACCGTTGATGAAGCGATTGAGTTTTTCGCTGGTCACAGCACGTTGCGCAATAAGCTTAAAACTTTACAAGAAGTTGGTCTTGGTTACATTGAGATTGGCCAACCAGCTCCAACTTTAAGTGGGGGCGAAGCTCAACGGGTTAAACTGGCACGCGAGTTATCGGTTCGCACTAGCGAACACTGCGTTTACTTGCTTGATGAGCCTACAACTGGTCTTCACTTCGAGGATATTCAAAAGTTACTTCAAGTTTTAGAACAGCTCGTCGCTCAAAATAACACCGTAATTTTGATCGAGCACAACTTGGATGTGATTAAGAATGCAGACTGGATTATTGACCTTGGACCTGAAGGGGGAGAACGCGGTGGTGAGATCATTGCAGTGGGTACACCAGAAAAAATTGCCGCTACACCAGCTTCATTTACTGGGCAGTTCTTACGCGAAGAGTTCGAGTTAAGACATAACCAGACGTAGCTAACCGAGAAATAACCACGTACAATTTAGCTCAATCATGCGCTTTCTAAAGCACTTACTTTCTGGATTTGTTTTCTGTCTCAGCATAGTTGCCTTCATGGGACTTGCTGCGTGGTTGCAACCTGTCTCAGCCGACGAAAACTTTGAGATCGGCTTAACTTCTAGCTACATTATTAAAGATAACGGTCTAGCTACCATCGAGCAGCAGTTTACTTTAACCAACAAAAAACCCACTCTTTATGCCAGTCAGTACGCCATTGAAGTTGGTTCAAGCAAGATTCAGAACGTCAGGGTTTTTGATCGCAATGGGCCAATTCCCGCCAACATCGTTAACACAGATAAAAAAACGAGTATCGCAATTAACTTTGAAGACATTATTGTCGGAGAGGGTAAGCGGCGCCAATTTACTGTACAGTTCGAAAGTCCTGACATTGCCATTATTAGTGGGAATGTGGTGGAGGTCTACATTCCAAGATTTAGTGATCTGGCCCGCTACGATGCCTATAAAGTAGAGTTACGCGTTCCTGATCGATTCGGCCAACCGGCACGCGTTAATCCACCAGCCAGTAGCGTAGAACTGCACAATGGCTACACCGTTCTAACTTTCGACAACCTAGGTGACCAAGGTGTAACAGCCTTGTTTGGCGAGAAACAGATATATGACTTTATGTTGCGTTACCATCTTGAGAATCCAACGACCAGTATTGGCCTGGCTCAAATTGCCTTACCTCCCGATACCACTTCGCAAAAAGTACAGTACCTCAGCCTCGAACCACGCCCAAAACAGTTAGAACAAGATCCTGATGGAAACTGGATTGCAACCTACGAGGTGAGTGCGGGTAAGGAGACTGAAGTTCAACTAAGTGGTAAAGCCATGATCTATCTCTCTCCGCAAGACAATATGCCGCAACTCCCAGCACTCAAAGACCACTTAGTAGGACAAAAGTTTTGGCAAACAGACGATAGTCGAATTGCACGTATTGCCCAGGAAAACCCAACTCCTCGGCAGATTTATGACTACGTCGTCAACTCCTTGACGTACAACTTTGCCAAAGTGAATGGACCAGTAACTCGCCTTGGGGCATCTGAGGCACTCAGTGATCCTTTCCAAGCTGCTTGTCAGGAGTTTACCGACCTGTTTGTGGCCGTAGCTCGAGCCGCAGGAATTCCGGCTCGCCGGGTCACTGGCTATGCTTACACCGAAAATAGTCGGTTACGTCCGCTGAGCTTAGTTGACGATATCTTGCATGCCTGGCCTGAGTACTACGATGCCGAGACACAACGCTGGATCGCCGTTGACCCTACATGGGGGAATACCACAGGGGGGCTTGATTACTTTTCTCAGCTCGACTTTAACCACGTAGCCTTTGCCATCAATGGTGTCTCAGACAGCTTACCTTACCCAGCTGGATCGTATAAACGAAGTACGGAGAAAACCAAAGACGTTGAAGTCTCTTTTGGCAGCGACGAACCATTACCACCTTTAAGCGTGGAATACACCATTAGCAAGAAACCTTTTTGGTTATCACCTTTCCGGAATCAGTACATAATCTTTATTTCTAATAATACTGGCGTAGCTTGGTACAACATTCCGCTCCAAGCTAGCGTTGATCTCAGTACCGTTCAAGTGGCTCAGTTACCCGAAAGCATTCCTACCTTACTGCCATACCAAACTATCGAGGTTCCACTGGAACTTCAGGGAGCAGATTGGCTGCGTCGGCGACCAGTTCTCTTGACACTCAACCTTCAAGGCCTATTATCAACACATGAGCTCCGCACCGGCATCCAAATCATCGAAACCCTCAAGAGCGCCCCAATCAACCCAATTGGTCTGGGCATCGGTTTGGTCGTCGCTGCCGTTATCACCGGGGGTCTACTGGTTTTTAGACGAAAACGATAACGTCCTCTACGTTGGTAAAGCCAAAAGCATTAAGAATCGAATCGCTTCTTATAAACAGTGGAAGCTAACTCAAGGCAAAACTCGTCGGATGGTGTTTACGGCTACGCAGTTAAAGCACCAAGTCTTAGAGAGTGAACTAGAAGCGCTCCTGGTTGAAGCCGAGCTTATCCGCACACACCAACCTCCATTTAATATCTTGTTAAAAGATGACAAGACGCCGTTGTACATCCAAGTGACAGATGAAGAGTTCCCTAGAGTATTGACTGTTCGTAAAAAAGATATCGATAAAAAACATCTTAAAGGGACGATTTTGGGTCCATTTCAAAGTGCATACAAAGTCAAGGAAGTGATCAGTATTGGCCGAAAGATCTTTCCTTACTGTAATGGCCCACGAAATGCGCTGTACGGCACACCAGAAAATAAGCCCTGCTTTCATTACCACTTAGATGAGTGTCCAGGAACGTGCATCGGCCTTACTACCCGTCAGGAGTACATTGATACGCTCGCTCAACTTATTTTATTTTTAAAGGGGAAGAAAAAAGACGTAGTTCGAAGCATTGAGCAAAGCATGAAGGATGCTGCCGAAACAGAGAACTATGAGCTAGCCGCGAAGCTAAGAGATCGCGTCACGTCCATTAAAGAGGTCACTGAACGAAAGTTGATCTTAAAACCTGAACTCAACTTACCTCGCTTAAAAGAATCACTGCGCGCCGAGGGATTAATTCAACTTCGTCGTTTTCTCTCTACATACATGAACTATCCCAAGACGTATCCGTTAACCAGAATTGAAGGATACGACGTCAGTAACATCCAAGGAACTAACGCCACCGTGGCGTTAGTTACTTTTATCAATGGCCAAGCTGCTACTGACCACTATCGTCTGTTTAACATCCGCACTCTGCAAACTCCCAATGACTTTGCCATGTTGCAGGAGGCACTCTTGAGAAGACAGAACCACCAAGAGTGGGGCATTCCTAACTTACTCGTGATTGATGGTGGCAAGGGTCAACTCCGTGCTGCCTTGAAAGCGTGGCACTGGAGTGTGCCTGTGATTAGCATTGCCAAAAAACCAGATCGCTTAATCTTTCCGATCTTTCCAGCCGATGAAAAAATCACTGAGACAGGGGAGAAAAACCTGGTAGGTTTGAAGTACGAAGAGCTCAAACTGCCACCCGACCACCCAGCACTCAACCTCATCCAACGAGTACGGGATGAGTCTCATCGTTTTTCAAAGAAGCAACATACTCGACTCCGTCAAAAAACAATGCTAGAGTGAGTCTTATGTTAAAGTCTGTCCTGATGAACTTTGTCGCAATCTTGATCTTGAACTGGTTGTTACCTGTTATTCACTACAACCACTGGATAATGCTGTTAATTGTTAGCGTCGTGTTGGCGCTGCTGAGTGCTACCTTAAAGCCGCTTTTACAACTCCTCTTTTTACCTCTTAATGTCATCACGCTTGGTATCTTCGGCTGGATCATTAATGGGGCAGTACTTGGTCTAGCCATGTTTATTGTCCCCGGAATTAGTCTTCAACCTTTGATTGTCTTAGGAACTCAACTCGGACTCGTGCTTAGTCTAATGATTTTGGCGTTCTTAATTAGCGCAATCAAGCAGCTCATCGACGCAGTTATTTAGCCTGGATTACGATGTATAATACTGCTGTGTCAAAACGAATCCTTTTTGCCCTCAGTTTTTTTGTGTTGTTTAGCCTAAGCGGAGTTGTTACTCCCGTTTCAGCTCAACTCGCAACTCCCTCTGCAACATTAGTTGCGACTGATGGGGCAAGTGCTACCGAGAGCGCCACTGCAACTGACTCTGCTACGGCCACGATCTCCGCTACTATTACGCCGATCGTGACAGAGAAAAAAGAGAAGGATATTACCGAGACCACTCCTAAAACACAGGATAAGTTAGTTGAGTTTCTTAACCAACATCCGATTGGTGGACTGAGTTGGTACAACCCACTTCAAGTCGGAATTCGCCGGGCGATTCAAAACGGTATTCCTGCAAACATCATCGTCTTGATCTTACTCTTCCCGGTGATTACGGCAGTGATCTCCTTAGCACGTCACATTATTGGCTTAAAAGGCTTTGGTATCTACACTCCGGCAGTGTTGTCTGTGGCCTTTTTATCAACTGGTATCTTGAACGGAATTGTTCTGTTCTTAGTCACCTTGGTTGCTTCGACTATCATGAAAAAGCTGCTGCGCAGATTGAAGCTCCAGTACTTACCTCGCACTGCCATGATGTTGTGGGGTGTTTCCGTCTTTATGATTTTGATTTTGATTGGACTATCGTTCTTACCATTCCCGGTCATCTTTACGATCGGTATCTTCCCAATCTTAATCATCATGCTGTTAACCGAGGACTTCCTAGGTTCTCAGTTGGCGGGCTCTCAATCGGAAGCGCGTCAGTTAACAATCGAAACGTTAATTATTGCAGTCGTCTGTTCAGTGATTATTGGCTACGAGCCACTTCAACAGTTCGTCTTGCTTCAACCCGAACTGACTTTAATCGTGGTCGCTGCCATTAATATGTTGGTTGGCCGCTATACCGGTTTACGCTTCATGGAGTGGCTGCGTTTTAGAACCATCATTACCAACTAAAACATCTCGAGTCATCAGATATGCCAAAAGCCAGTGATATCCTCGGCATGAACGCCCGCAACCAGATGTTCACTTCGCAGAACTCTAGTCGAGCAAAACGGTTTGGCACGTCCAAGTATGCCACCAAAGTGTTACTGGAGAACAAAGGTATTCCTACCGCGCGTGTTTTTGGCATTTTGGGTACCAAAGAAGATATTAATGACTTTCCTTGGGAAACCATGGAAAAAAACTTCGTTATTAAACCTTCAAATGGCAACGCTGGTAAAGGAATCTTGATCTTCAAAAGACAAGATACAGATCAGCAGCACTGGATCGACACTCTCGGACATCGTATTAGCCGAGATGAGATCATTCTTCACTGTTTTGACATTTTAGAGGGACAGTACAGTACCTATGGCGCTACGCCACACGTCATTGTTGAGGAGCGGGTTCCCATTCACTCAAAACTACTTAAGTACTCCTACAAAGGTACGCCGGACATCCGGGTGATTGTTTTTAATCATGTCCCTGTAATGGCAATGCTGCGTTTACCCACACCCGAGTCTGAAGGGCGTGCCAACTTACATCAAGGCGCACTCGGCGTTGGAATTGATATGTTTTCAGGTGTGACCACTTTTGCAATCACTGGGAAAGGCGATCCTATCTCAACCTTGCCTGATGGGAAGAAGAAAGTAAACGGGATTAAGATTCCCAGCTGGACAACCTTACTCAACGTCGCAGTCACAGCTGCTGATGCCGCTGGCTTAACATTCTGTGGCGTTGATCTATTTATTCACGAGGAAAAAGGACCGCTGGTGGTGGAGCTTAATGCCAACCCAGGGCTATCGATTCAACTGGCGAACCATGCCGGCCTTCTTCGTCGTTTGGAACGAGTGACTGACTTAAATGTTTTAAATCCTGAACACGGCGTGAAAATTGGGCAATCACTCTTTGCTGAAAACTTCTCTGACAAGATTAAAGCCGAAGATGGCTTAACTATCGTCAAACCTTTCGAGGAGATCATCGTCTTTGGTGAACAAAAATTAAAGCAAGAAACTACCGCGTTGATGAACACTGGTCGGTTCCGAAGTGCAATCTCCATTGATTTAGCCAAGGAGTTGGGGCTGATCGAAGTGGATGACCTGCTCTGGTTTCAACAGGAAAAAGAAGAGGGTCGTGTTCCCGTCGTAGAAGTGACCTACAAGCTCAAAGATCGGAAGTACACTACAGCCATGGTAGTAACGCGCAAACTGAACAAAACCAAGCATCAAATTGAGATTGGTCGGCATGACTTAACTGGATTATTGGTAGGAGACGAGTAGAGGTATGCTTTCCAAAAGCTCCATTATTAACGAAGTCAAACCACTTAACCTTCTGGAAGAACGTCAAAAGTTCTTCGCCGATACCAGCTACAATCCTCAGTTTGTCTATCAAAGAAGCATTGATCCAGCCGAACTTATAGTTTGGGGAGTGCCAAAAGAAGTCTTCTTCCGTCATGCGCTGGAGATGATGGCTTACTGGAATCGTCAAGGAAAAGATGAGTATCCTAAGACTTTTTCACCTCGAGTAACCCAAGAGTTTGTCGTTCAGGAAGTAGAAGCATTTAATAGCCGTTACAACTTGAGCCAACCCGTTTCCACCCTCTTCTCTGAAACAACTATTGCCCGCTGCATGCTAAAAGGAAATACTTTAGTTTTGCGCGCTAATCTTGACTACACTCAGAACACATTTCGTGACGTTATGCGTCACGAGCTGGAGACACATTACCTCCGACGGTATAACCACGCCCTCCAACCTTGGGGAAAAGAGAAGTTTCCTGACTTTGTTTTTCGTCGTACTGAAGAAGGGTTAGCTAACCTACATACTTTCCTCTTCAGACCTAAAAAACTCCTCTTTAAAACCTATCGAACCTACGTTGCGACATACTATGCCCAACGCGGCTCATTTGTTGATGTTTTTAATCAGATGGTAGCGTTGGGGATTTCCGAAGAAACGTCATTTAATCTCGCCCTTCGAACTAAACGCGGGATTGAAGATACGTCTCAGCCAGGCGGACTCACCAAAGACGTGTCTTATTTAGAAGGCAGTGTGGCTGTCTGGGCTTGGCTGCAACAGAGCGAAAACGATCCTAAAGATCTATACCTTGGTCGAATTAGTCTAGAGCAGATTCCCGAACTCAAACCTGAATCTACCACTGAAGGATTACTTTATCCCAGCTTCTTTACAGATATGACAGAATATCGAGAGCACATCACCGTGATTGGCAAAAAAAACCACTTTGATACCTTGATTGCTCACGTCCAGGAAAATGAAGAGGAGTAAGATGACTGAACCCAAACTCAACGCTAGCTCACGCATCATGTACGAAGAGGCCAAAAGTCGTGGCATTGAGTGTATCGCTTTCAGCGATCATGAGACTGTACTGATGCGCGATGGTCAACACCAATGGTACGTACGGGGCTCACGTACTTCTTTCCAATCATCAGTTGGTAAAACGATTGCTGATTACAAGCCGCTAACTAAAGAAGTCTTACGTCACTTTCACTTTCCAACCGGAAAGTTTGTTAAAGTTGGAAGTAGAGAAGGGTTGAGTAGTGACGTAAAAAAAGAGATTTCCACACTTAGATTTCCAATAGTAATGAAGCCCGTTGCTGAACGTCATGGTAAGGGCGTGGTGGTCGGCCTTAAGTCACTCGCAGAACTAGAAACGGTGTATCAGCCTAAAACAACGGTCATTGTCGAAGAACAACTGCGAGGACTTGAGTATCGTATAGTGTGTGTCGACTTCAAGTTCGTAGCAGCCGCGTTTCGTAAACCTGCTCACGTAGTGGGCGACGGTAAACGTACGATTGAGGAGTTAGTAGCCGAAAAAAATACTCATCCTTGGAGAGGTGAAGGCCACACTCAAAACTTGACATTAATCAAAATTGACGAAACAGTCCTGGGTAATTTAGCCGAGCAGAACCTCAAACCCACGAGTATTCCAGCTGAAGGACAAGAAGTTCTTCTGCGCAAGACCGCTAACCTTTCTACTGGGGGAGAAGCATGGAACGTCAGTGACCAGGTTCATCCAGAGAACCGAGAAGTGTTTGAAGGCATTGCTAAAGCTTGCGACTTAAACGTGGTAGGCATTGATGTGATGTTTGAAGCTTTAGACAAACCTTTTCACGAACAACCACAAGCAGGCATTATCGAAGTAAACGCTTCACCAGGATTACGAATGCACCACTACCCAATTCAAGGAGAGCCTGTCAACGTGGCAGCTAAAATCTTAGACAGCGTCATGGCCCACTTTAAATAGGAGCTGCAATGGGATACACACCACATTACTACACCCGTAAAAAAGTCACTGGCTGGGAAGATAGTAGCCAGATTACGTTGAGCACACAGCTTATTTTAGAAGCAGCCACAGAACTTGGTGTAGCTTGGAAAGTTTTTCCCGGAACAAAGATTTTCGAGCTTAGTTATGAGGGCGAAAAAAAATACTTTCGCTATCAGATCTCTACCGAGACAACCGATATTGGCTTCTATGCTTGTGAAGATAAAAGCGTCACCAATAACTTACTAGCCGCCGCTGGTATTAATGTAGCGAATGGCTATAACATTCTGACTGAAGACCCACCAGAGTACTGGGAAGCAGTATTTCAAGCATTATCTAAACCATTAGTCGTGAAACCTACGCACGGGAATCAAGGTGATGCTATTTCGTTGGGTATAACTACTCTTAAGCAGTTTCAAGAAGCGGTTAAGAAGGCATTTGCCCTCACTAATCAGAAAGATGCCGGAGTACTGGTAGAAGAAACCTGTAAAGGTCAGGAGTACCGCATTCTTTTAACGCGTGAAAAAGTACTAGGGATTGCGTATCGCCGACCAGCCAACGTGGTTGGTGACGGAAGCTCTACGATTCAACAGCTGATCGACGTCAAAAACCAAGATCCGAGACGAGATCCCAACAGCACGATCAGTCCATTCAAGAAAATTAAAGTAGACGAAGATATGACTGCTAACCTTAAGGAACAAGGATTGACCGCTGAGTCAGTTCCCGCTGCCGGTCAACGTATTTTTCTGCGTAAAGTATCTAACATTTCCAAAGGTGGGCAGAGCATCGACTTTACTGATCAAGCTCACCCTTCTGTCAAAGAGATTGCCTTAAAAGCCGTTCAAGCTATTCCCGGCTTAGACTTTGCCGGTCTTGATTTTATGACTCCAGACATTACTAAAGATCAAGCTGAAACGGGATACACTATAATAGAAGTCAACAGTTCTCCTGGTTTTTGTATTCAAGAACTTCCCGATGAAGGCGAACCACGTAATGCACAGTATGAGTTCGTGAAACTTGCCTTTCCGAGCTTAAGAAAGTAAGTATGGCAAAACAACTTGGTGAGTTTCGTTACAGTAAGATGACTCCAAAAGGATGGGTTGCAACTGATCCCATGGCAACCACCGCCGAGTTGACGTTACTAGCAGCTGAAAAGTACGGCATCACCTACCGAGAGCTTCCAGGTACTCGGATTATGGAGCTAGAGTATCAAGGTCAAAAAGCTTACTTCCAAGCCCAAAATCCTTTCGCCCAAAGTTGTATTGCGCTCTACGCTACCTCAAATAAAACGATTGAGAAGAACTTATTGACCGAAGCGGGGATCTCTGTCGCCAAAGGCTTTACCATCAATAAAACAGACTCTCGAGAGTATTGGCGTGAAGTATTTGAAGCTGTTCCCAAACCTTTAGTCCTTAAACCAACCCACGGAACACAAGGTCGACAAGTGTACACCAGTATTGAGAAGTATGAAGATTTTGAGAAAGCCGTGGAAGATATTCTGCCTAGTCACCCCGCCATGGCAGCTGGAGTAGTGGTAGAAACTATGTTTCAAGGAGAAGAGTACCGGGTCCTTGTGACTCGTGAAAAAGTAATTGGAATTACCAATCGCAAACCAGCCAACGTGGTTGGCGATGGCACGTCCACCATTCAACAGTTGATCGATATCAAAAACCAAGATCCTCGTCGAAAGAATGACCCCAATAACTATCTTGTTACCATTAATGTAGATAAACACGTGCTGAGTTACTTAGCATCACAAAACTTGACGCTCGAGAGCGTTGCTGAAGAAGGAAAACAGATCTTCTTGCGTAAAAACTCCAACATTTCGACCGGTGGAGACAGTATCGATGTCACAGACATCGCCCATCCAAGTGTGGGAGAGCTGTCACTACGAGCTATTCAAGCATTTCCAGGTCTATTAATCGCCGGAATTGACTTCATGACTACTGATATTACTCAGCCACAGACTACTGATAGCTACATCATCGTCGAGGTAAATAACTCTCCAGGTTACTCGATTCATGACTTACCCTACCAAGGGAAGAATCGTCATGCAGCCGATGAGTACCTAAAGATTTTGTTTCCTACCCTTGAGATCAAGACTGACGACTAAAATCTGATAAAATACGCGAGTGATTCAAGCAAAACTGCATCTGCAGCAACCTACTAGTAAAAAAAGGGTCGCCCTTGGCATGTCCGGTGGGGTAGATTCTTCTGTGGCTGCCCGGCTCCTCAAAGATCAAGGATATGACGTTACCGGTGTTTATCTCGAGTGTTGGCGTGCTCCTGGCTGTCGAACAGATCAAGACCGTAAAGATGCTCTCCAAGTAGCTCTTGGTTTGGAGATCCCGTTCACTGTTCTGGATTTTAAAGAAGCCTATCGAGACAGAGTAGTCGAGTACTTTTTTCAAGAGTACGAAGCTGGACGGACACCTAACCCAGACGTGATGTGTAATAAAGAAATTAAGTTCGGCTTGTTCTACGACTGGGCCATGGCCAACGGCTTCGATGCTGTTGCTACCGGACACTATGCACAAATCTTGCCACTTAATGATCATCAGCCTGGTCTTTTTTCTAGTCAGGACAGCTGGAAAGACCAAACCTACTTCTTATATCGGCTGACTGCCGAACAGCTCCACCACACACTCTTTCCAATTGGGCACCTGACAAAAACAGAGGTCCGCGCTTTAGCGAAGTCGTTCAACTTACCAGTTGCTGAGAAAAAAGACTCCGTTGGGATCTGTTTTATTGGGGATATTAACGTTCATGAGTTCTTACGTGAGAGGTTAGGCGAGAACCCTGGTCAAGTTGTTGACCGACAGGGAAGACTAATCGGTGAGCACAAAGGATTGTGGTTCTATACCATCGGCCAGCGCCACGGCTTTACTATCTTTCCTAAAACAGTAACAGTCTCAGATCAGGGTGAGAGGATTGACCACCATAACATTCCACCATTTTATGTGATTGGCAAAGATGCCAAAAAAAATCAACTCATCGTTGGCTTTGGACGGGAGACGTATCAAGACTCTTTCCGTGTTGCCCTTCCACACTGGACGAATGAAAAGGCTCTCACTCAACTTTTCCCTGCTGTTACTCAGAACTTGCCTTTGTCTGTTCTGGTCAGAATTCGTCACACAGGGCAGCTACACTCAGCTACTTATGATCCCCACACTCAAAGAGTGACCTTGGCCGAGCCAATTCAAGGTATTGCAGAAGGGCAGTCGGCAGTCTTTTACTTAGATACCGATCTGCCTCAACCTCCAGTCTGCCTGGGAGGTGCTGTGATTGAAGAATCTTATTTTGATGTATAATTGCATCAAAGTAGTTCAGATATGGTGGGACATATGCGTAAAACACTCTTTTTAGCACTTTTCCTTAGTTTCGGCTTCTGGACCGCTGCTACAGAAGTTGCCTATGCTGTTCCTGTCCGGACGTATGGTGGAGTAAACTCCAAGTCAGGTTTTTATAAACTAAAATCTGAGAACGGCGGTAACGGAAACTTAACACCTGGTTCAACAGTTACGGTTGACTCCTACTTATTTCAATGTAAATCCAGTGGCACAGATGCCTGTTCTACGCAACACAATATCGATGCAGTTCTTGTGCAGAAGTGGCAGAATAACTTAACAGTTCCCAATCTTAATGGTGTTTCTCCCCAAGTAAGTCACAGCTATGGCAACCTTCCTTTTGGGATGTGTGGTCGGGTGCAGTACGACCAAGGTGTGGTTGGAGTTGATGGCGCAATTGGTGGCTGGGTCTATGATTTTGGTCAAGACTGCCCAGAGACTACCACTACACTAGCTCAAAATCTGACATGCAGTAGCCAACGACAGCTCAACACACAGTTCCGCCCCAGCGGCAATGGCGCTTGGGTTAGTGGAGCTGACATGAGTGATGCGAGTCTACGAACTGGCCAGCAAGTTGACGTCAACTGTTTTGCCAAAACAGGAGCCGCTCTTTTAGCAGGGGGTGTTATTGACGTCAAGTCACCAGATGGCCAAAAAACTCGAGTTTCTAATACCGCCGAGCTGCGCAACTTTGCTTTAACTCAGACTGGTCGTTACACCTTCACTTGTAGCTCTACCACGATTGATAACTGTTCCGATACTGACACCTTTACTATTCGAGCAGTGAACGCAAGCCCAACACCCAGTCCCAGTCCTCGTTCTACACCGACTCCACGACCTACCCCTCAACCCTCACCAACACCAGGAGTAAGTCATCGTAGTACTTGTGACAAGCTTGATGTCGTCGAGGGAAATGACGCCAACGTACCGGCCAAAGTGAAGCTGAAAGCCTTTGGTTCAGATAACAAAGGGGCTATTCAAGCGTATCGCTTCTATTTTGGTGATGGCACCAGATTGGAGACAACCAACCAAGAAGTTACTCATGAGTACACCTCTTCTGGAAAGTTTACGACTCGAGTTGATATCAAGGATTCACTGGGAAACTATGTTGGCAGCGACGCTTGTGAAGCGGAAGTGCGCGTCAAGTCTTCTTCAGTCGAGAGTCATAAATATGGCTGTTCTGACTTGTTTATCTCCGCTGATAATGGCGCCAAAGCACCAAGCTTAGTCAAGTTCACCATCACTGGTTACGACAACAAAGGGAATCTACAGGGCTATAAACTTGACTTCGGTAACGGTGTAGTGAAAGAGAGCGACGGTCGCACTTTTGAACAGCGATATGACCGTTCCGGCACGTATCCGATTAAAGCGTACGTCAAAAATAGTAGCGGAGAGTGGGTGGGCGGAAACGAAAGTTGCCAACGAAGCATCGTGATTGGGTCTTCCACGCCATTGCAACGCCAACCTTCTACTGGAACGCCAACTGCTTTACCACTCTTTGGGTTGGGAAGTGGAGTTGCAGGAGTTATGCTTGAGGTTGCTCGACGCAAGCTCCGCGTTTAAAGCGCCTGAGGACTTCCATGCCCAAGTTGCCCACCACCGCACGTCGTTTGTTGACACATCCAGCCGTTTTTTTTAGTGTGGTAGCGCTGTGCATCGTAATCTTTATTCTCTCGATGATACTGACATATGGACCGATTGTGCTCGTCGAAGCGCGATATCAGTACAAACGCATTCTAAGTGAAGTTTTTCACGCAGACAGTTTACGCTCACTGATCTTACCCACGATTAACACTGATCGCATTGGTGTTAAGTACCGCGAGTTTGGAATGGAGATCCCTGAAATCTACTTGAACGAACCAGTAGTGTTTAACGTCGATCCCAACAATCCCGACGAGTACAAAGCCGCACTCAGCAAAGGAATTGCCCACGCCGCTGGAACTGATCTACCTCCATATCAAGGACTAGGCTACTACTTTGCCCACTCCTCGAGTCCCGAGCTAAAGAATCAGTATAATGCCGTATTTTACTTACTTGGTAAGTTACAAGTAGGAGACAGTGTTAACCTCTGGTATGAGAACAATAAATATGAGTATCAAATTGTACATACAGTCATAACCGAACCAGACGACGTCAGTTTTCTTAATCAGCCCTACGAAGTTCCTACCATCGTCTTACAAACCTGTTGGCCACCTGGGACTACCCAAAAACGCCTGCTTCTCTTTGCGGAGCGGAAGCGTCTCACGCAGTAAAGTTGGCTATCTCATCGAGCACTTCTTGGTACTTCTCTTGAGCATCTTTGATGATTTGGTAGTAGTCCAAGTATCGACGAGCTTCGGCACTAGGCTGGGGAGAAGGATCTTCTGCAACTGAGTGGTAGTAATCAAGATAGTGTGAAACCTCACCAGTCAACCGATAGGAAATGGCGTACTTGGCACGACGGTAGGGCTCCAGTTCTCGCACCACCGTATTAGCTGCTTCAACCAGTTCTGGATCACTCGACGCATCTTTTCTTTTTCCAACTGCTCGTTCAGCCTCCAAGAGACTTTCATTATCTTCATCAAGCTTTTTTGCTTTGGCTTCCAGATCTTGCTGCTCTTCTTCCAGCTTTTGGGTCATCTGCAGACGTTCAGCTTGTGTTTGCATCCCCACTTCACCTACCTGAATCTGTTCAACGATGGGTGCTAACGCGTGGACGACTCGTGTAGCATCAGCAAAGGCACGTTGGCCAGCAGGGGCGAGCTCATTTACTTCAGCTTCCTTTTCGGCTCGACGTTCAGCAGACATCCTATCTTTGTAACGCTCAAAAGTACTCAGTGTTGAGCCATAGGTAGTCAAAATATTACTGACTTCCTGGCTAAAAAAGGCCAATACTCTGACTTGTTCGCCCGTAATTAGACCGTCTTTGGGTATGAAAACCTCAAGTGGAAAAGCATCTTTACTAACGTGAAAGTCACTCTCCGCCAAAGTCCTTTCCAGGTGGGCGTAGTGATTGCCAAGATGAATAGGGTACTGCCAGTCGACTGTTTCTTTACTTTCGTCTCTCTCAACCACTACCTGAGAAGCCTGGTCACCGTGTTCAGAGTGTTCGAACATAGAGAAACTTCTTTCTCGTTCTGTCTGGATTGTCCACAGAAATCCTATTTGACACCAAGCGAAAATTTGCTATTATACAAGTCTCGCGAAAACAAGTCCTATCTTTAGGAAACTGTTCTTCCAAACATCGTAAGCCTAGCTTACACACAACATCTAGAAGAGACAACAATCATTTATTGGTGTCTTTTTGTTTTGTGTCTTTAACAAGTACAGATCATCATCTGAAATAGGCATGGCGGTATGAATATCCGACAACGGATCGTCTTACTCGCTATGTTTTTTCAAGCAGAGCAAATAAGTACAATCCGTACAATTTTTTTGAATACAAAGTAAATCGCTTGAGTAAAATCAAGTTATTAATGAGCATTTCAAATTCTTTTTTTGAGAGTTTGATCCTGGCTCAGGATGAACGCTGGCGGTGTGCCTTAAGCATGCAAGTCGAACGGCCCGCAAGGGCAGTGGCAGACGGGTGAGTAACACGTAGGAATCTACCTCAAAATGGGGGATAGCCAGCCGAAAGGTTGGGTAATACCGCATGTGATCGCGAGATTAAAGCAGCAATGCGTTTTGAGAGGAGCCTGCGTCCTATCAGCTAGTTGGTGAGGTAATAGCTTACCAAGGCAATGACGGGTAGCCGATGTGAGAGCATGATCGGCCACAAGGTTACTGAGACACGGAACCTACACCTACGGGTGGCAGCAACTGGGAATCTTGCGCAATGGACGAAAGTCTGACGCAGCGACACCGCGTGTGGGATGAAGCCCTTAGGGGTGTAAACCACTGTGGCGAGGGATGAATTAATGACAGTACCTCGCTAGAAAGCACTTGCTAACCACGTGCCAGAAGCCTCGGTAATACGTGGAGTGCGAGCGTTATCCGGATTTACTGGGCGTAAAGCGTACCGCAGGTGATCTTGTAAGTTTTTTGTCCAAGCCTGGAGCTCAACTCCAGATCGGCAGAGAATACTACGAGAATTGAGTCTGTTCGGGGAACTTGGAATTCTCGGTGGAGGGGTGAAATCCGTAGATATCGAGAGGAACGCCAAGCGCGAAGGCAGGGTTCTAGAACACGACTGACACTCATGGACGAAAGCTAGGGGAGCAAAAGGGATTAGAGACCCCTGTAGTCCTAGCCGTAAACACTGGATGCTAGTTGCTTCACTTCGGTGGAGTGACGTAAGCTAACGCGTTAAGCATCCCGCCTGGGAAGTACGACCGCAAGGTTAAAACTCAAAGGAATTGACGGGGGAGCGCACAACCGGTGGAGCATGTTGTTTAATTCGATACGAAGCGAAAAACCTTACCAAGATTTGACATGTAACTGCACGGTCATGGAAACATGGCCTTCTTCGAGAGTGTTACACAGGTGATGCATGGCTGTCGTCAGCTCGTGTCGTGAGACGTCCGCTTAAGTGCGGTAACGAGCGCAACCCTTATGCCGTGTTATATTTTCACGGGAGACTGCCCCTGTTCTACAGGGGAGGAAGGAGAGGACGACGTCAAGTCAGCACGTCCCTTACATCTTGGGCCACAAACATCCTACAATGGAGCCGACAACAGGTCGCGACGGGGTAACCCTAAGCCAATCCTATAAACGGCCCCTCAGTTCAGATTGCGGGCTGCAATTCGCCCGCATGAAGTCGGAATCGGTAGTAATCGCAAATCAGCAGGTTGCGGTGAATACGTTCTCGCTCCTTGTACACACTGCCCGTCAAGCCAGCAAAGTTGGCAGCGCCCGAAGTGGATGACTCTAACTCGCAAGAGGGGAGCTCTACTACGGCGAGGTCAGCGATGAGGACTAAGTCGTAACAAGGTATCCCTACTGGAAGGTGGGGATGGATCACCTCCTTTCTAAGGAGATGGGTAGGAGAAGTCACGACCTCCTGTTTCCCACTTGAAGCAATTCAAGTGAATCAATTTCTTCCAAAGTCCAGCGACCATCATATCCTGGCCGGTGCTCATATCGCCATGTCTGTTCCAGATGAATCTGTACATTTTTTAAGTTACTCTTCCTTTCATATTTTCTTTTTTGCTATACTACTTTTTAAAGGAAGCGTTGTGACGCGCCTGTAGTGTTGTCCATGACAGAACATACACACTCCTCTCATCATCACCATCGTCGGAAAGTTTCTCCCAAGACTCATAACTGGATTGTGGCTATCTTAACTGTTATCGCCCTGTTCAATATTACTTGGCTAGGTTTGCGAGCACTCGTCGCTCACCGGATGAAGACACAGTACATCGAGACCACTGGCGTAGTTGTAGATGAAATTCGGGAAAAACCAGATAACCAAACAGGCTCTGAACAGCACTATCCGGTAGTCGAGTTCATTACTCAAGAAGGCAAGTCCGTCGTCTTTAAAGCTAAAGTCGGTAGCCCTCAACCTAAGTATGCACCAGGGGAAACCGTCGTTATTCTGTACAACAAAGAGCGCCCTTATATTGCCTTGCTCGATATTACCCAAAACTAAACCAAAACTCCCACTTCCCAAATAAAAGGCGAAAGTAGATACTGAGTTCGTGTACCACCACATTCATGAACCTATTACAGTCGCCGGTATCTACGAGCACGGGCGATTCCGCCCAATCAAGTTTCGTTGGCAACAGCAGCTTTTTACGATCACCCAAATCTGCAGTGTCCATGACTTTAGGGATGGGAGTATTCACAAACGTCGTTTCTCTGTCATGGCCAAAGACACCGTCTATCTTCTCGAGTTCAACCGCCAACAAGAACACTGGTTTCTGGAGGAGCTATGGGTAGAGAGCTAACCGCTTCCACACTTCAACCTTGGTTTGCCTTAATCGATATGAACTCCTACTTTGCTACCTTGGAGCAACAAGCCAATCCATATCTACGAGGTAAACCTGTTGGGATTCTCAAAGAATCAGGACGCAGCTGCGTCATTGCTGCATCCAAAGAAGCCAAGGCATTAGGAGTTCATACTGGAGAGTACTTGGGTGAAGCTAAACGGAAAGCACCTGGATTGATTACTGTGCCAGCTGACTTTGATAGATACATGCACAATACCAAGATTCTTCATTCACTTTTCACGGATCTCTCCCCAGATGTAGACCTCTTTTCTTTAGACGAAGCTTTCCTTGATCTTACTAGCTGTCGTCAGCTCTATCCTGATGCTCACACCTTCTTTAAAGTAAGCCAGCAACGCATTCAGTCTCACTTGGGCGACTGGGTCACGTTTTCAATGGGATTAGGGGAGAACCGCCTCCAAGCTAAACTAGGATCTGAGTTTGCCAACACTAATAACTACTTTGAGATTACTCCAAGTAATCTTGATGCCGTACTAATGGAAACCAAAGTAGAAGAGATCTGTGGCATTGGCTTTCGTCTGGCCGAACGGCTTCATCGGTTAGGAATTACTCATGTCTACCAGCTCAACTTTTATGATGATCTGTTCTTAGCAGAACACTTTGGTCCTTTCTGGGGACCACAGCTCCGTTTGATGAGCCAAGGAAGAGAGAATCACTTCCTCGAAAACCGCAGTCGCGAGCTGCCTCATATGAAGAGCGTTAGCAGGTCTAAAACTCTCTTTATAGCGACCAAAGATTCTAAGTATATTCAGCAGATGTTGTATAACCTGGCAGAAGACATGTGTTTTAAGGCTCGCCGGATGAAGTTGGCTGGCTGTTATATTGGCTTTTCACTCAGAGATACAGAAAGAAAACGCTGGAGTGGCCAAAAACACTTAAAGGGTCGTTGGATTTCACGCACCAATGATGTTTTTGAAGTTCTTCTTTCTATTTTTCACGATATTTATCACGAAGTCTTGCCGGGAAATCTACCCTCCAAAATTATCAAAGTAGGCGTCTGGTTGGGCGGGTTGAAGCCGCTTACTCAGATCCCACTTTCTTGGCTGCCAGAGGCTCAAAAAGGGGCTGAAGTCTTCGCGGCCATAGATAAGGTAAATGAGAAGCATGGGCTCTATACAGTGACTTCTGGCAAGCTGTTGAACTTCAAAATTATCAAACCAGAAGTCACGGGTTACTTAGGAGATAAAGCCTACCAAATGAAGTTTTCTAGCTAAAAAAAGGCTTTTCGGCTGTACGTTGGAGCAGCTTTACGCGAGTTCATGTTTGGACTTGGTATTTTATTTCTTTCTATACCGAATATAGACATTCATTTTTTTAAAAGGGCACGCTACATCAAAGAGAAAAAAGAAAATTGATGCTTCATTTCCGCAAGGAAAGCGTGCAGTATGTTTACAGAGTAAAAATGAAAAAAGAGATTGAAGCACCAATCCGATAGCCTGAAATAAACCTGATTTGACAATCTTTTTTTCAAAGATATAATTTTAGCAATCAATTGGTTGCTCTGCTAACCTCATTTATTCTAATAAATATATATCAAAATATATCTATGCCAATCAATCCAGAACACCTAACAACAAAATCGGCGGAAGCTATTCAAGGCGCCGTTCAACTAGCGAATCAACTCTCGAATCAAGCTGTCGTTCCGCTTCACCTTTTTATGGTGCTTTTAGCTCAAAAAGATGGCTTAATTCCTAGCTTGTTGCAAAAGATGGATCAAGACTTAGAACAGCTCCAACAGAAGACTCAGCAACAGCTCACCCAGCTCCCAGTCACCCGTGGGGGAGGCCAAACTTATCTGTCAGAAGAGCTGCGCCGGGTTTTTGACCAAGCAGAGTCTGAAGCAGCCAAGTTGAGCGACGAGTATATCAGTACTGAGCACTTGCTCTTGGCACTTTTAGGCCAACCAAGTATTAAAGAAGTGGTCCAGATTGATCGCAAGGACGTCGAAGCCGCCCTCAAAGAGCTGCGCGGCTCACAGCGCGTTACTGACCCTGACCCCGAAGGCAAGTATCAGTCACTCCAAAAATACACTACAGATTTCACGGCATTAGCCCAGCAAGGCAAGATCGACCCGGTAATCGGTCGCAACGAAGAAATTCGCCGTGTAATGCAGATTCTGTCTCGTCGTACCAAGAATAACCCAGTTCTGGTAGGAGAACCTGGAGTGGGGAAGACCGCAATTGTCGAAGGCTTGGCTAAAAAGATCGTTGATGGCGACGTTCCTGATACCCTTAAGGGTAAGCGCATCTTGTCACTCGATATGGGCAGCTTAATTGCTGGCTCAAAGTACCGCGGCGAGTTTGAAGACCGCCTCAAGGCTGTTATTAAAGAAGTGGAGTCGGCTGAAGGCCAGATTATTCTCTTTATCGATGAGCTGCATACGATCGTGGGCGCTGGCTCGCAAGAGGGCTCTACTGATGCCGGGAATCTGCTCAAACCGGCCTTAGCTCGGGGTCGACTGCGTACTATTGGTGCCACCACCCTGAAAGAGTACCGCAAGTACATTGAAAAAGACGCTGCCTTAGAGCGTCGCTTCCAACCCGTAATGGTCGAAGAGCCCTCTATTGAAGACGCCACCTCAATCTTGAGAGGAATCAAAGAGAAGTACGAGGCGCATCATGGCGTGAAAATTCGTGATAACGCCATCGTCGCAGCGGTAATGTTATCTGATCGATACATTCCTGACCGTTTCTTGCCCGACAAAGCCATCGACCTGATGGATGAAGCCGCTTCTGTATTAAGAATTGAGATCGATAGCAAACCTACTCGCTTAGATCAGCTCGAGCGCAAGATTCGCCAACTGGAGATTGAGAAAGAGGCCCTCAAGAAAGAACAAGACGGCCCAAGTCAAACTCGTCTAGCAGAGATCGAGAAAGAGCTGGCGGAGCTTAAAGAAGAGAATCACCAGCTAGAGCTGCACTGGAAAAATGAAAAAGAGCTAATTGACCAGATTAAGGAAAGTACTAACCAGATTGAGCAACTCAAAGCTGATGCCGAAAACGCTGAACGAAACCTAGATCTTCAACGAGTAGCCGAGATTAACTATGGCAAAATTCCTGAGATAGAGAAGAAGATTGCCGAAGCACAGAAAAAGTTACAAAAAGTTCGTGCCCAACACCAGATTTTGAAAGAGGAAGTCACCGAAGAAGATATTGCTGCTGTGGTTTCCCGCTGGACAGGCATCCCAGTAGCGAAACTGCTCTCTTCCGAGGTAAACAAGCTCCTCAAGATGGAAGACGAGCTAAAGAAACGAATTGTCAGCCAGGACGAAGCAATTACTGCTGTCTCGAATGCGATTCGCCGCAGTCGAGCTGGAATCCAGGAAGAAGACCGCCCAATTGGCTCGTTCATCTTCTTAGGTCCGACTGGAGTAGGAAAAACCGAGTTGGCCAAGGCGTTAGCCAGCTTTTTGTTTAATGATGATAAGTTAATGATTAGAATTGATATGAGCGAGTACATGGAAAAACACTCTGTGGCTCGTTTAGTTGGCTCACCACCAGGATACGTCGGCTATGAAGAGGGTGGACAGCTGACCGAGGCCGTTCGTCGGCATCCATACTCAGTGCTGCTTTTTGACGAAATCGAGAAAGCTCATCCTGATGTGTTCAACGTCCTACTCCAAATCTTAGATGAGGGCCGACTGACTGATGCTAAGGGCAGAACAGTCAACTTTAAAAACACGGTAATCATCATGACCTCCAACTTGGGTAGTGACGTGATTGCTAAGTACGCCGGAGCACGCGAACGCCAGCAACAAGAGTTGGATAAGATCTTGAAACAAACTTTCCGTCCAGAGTTCTTGAACAGAATCGATGACATTATTATCTTCCAACCTCTGAGCGAGAAAGATATTGCCCAAGTAGTTGAACGCCAAGTGGCGTTAACTTCGGAGCGGCTGGGAAAGAAGAATATTCAGTTAGAGTTGAGTAAAGCCGTCATTGATCACTTTGCTAAAGCTGGTTATGACGAAGTCTTTGGCGCCAGACCGCTGAAACGACTGATTCAGCATGAGTTACTGGATGAGCTATCGATGAAGCTGATTGGGGGAGAGATCAAAGAAGGCGACCAAGTCTTTGTCGACTTTAAAGCGGGTAAAATTCAGGTGGGCAGTAAGAAAAAGCTCGAAGCGTAGGCTTCTGTGTTCAACTTCGTTATTCAAGACTCGACCAGATGTGTTAAAATAATCGTCTTCTTGGGTGTATAGCTCAGATGGTTAGAGCGCTGTCCTGATAAGACAGAGGTCCTACGTTCGAATCGTAGTACACCCACTCAAGTAACTCTCTTCCCAAGAAAAATCCCATAGTATTTAATTTTCTCCAATTACAGGATATAATTATCGAGTTGATCAGCGCTGTTTCAGTTATCTGCAATTGAAAAAAAGCTCTTATCAACAGAACGTTAACAGAGAAAGGATGGAACAATGTTCCCAAGGCCAGATGTGCCTTTCCTCACCACCGACGAAACGTTTTGGTTGGGGCAGATCATTCAGGGTGAAGTCAGCGAGCAACACAAGGTCGCACTGACCAATATCGGAACTGCGATCAAAGGCAGCATCACCCTCGAAATCACCCCTGACGTAATTAACGGTGAAGACTTTAGCCACGCAGTTGACATGTGGGCTTCGCAGGTGGAGACAGAAGGCAAAGTCTATCTCCACGCGAAGGTTTACACCGCGTCGCTGCGCCAACGGGATTACCGAGGAGTAATCAAAGTACACGTCGAAGGTGGGAATATAGTCGATGTCCATATCGGCTTCGACGTGGTCAGCCCGTCCACTTCCACATCGACCAAGGAACCGTCATGGCTCCGCATCCTCTGGACGTCGTTTATCAAAAAGATACTCGGCGGCTAACTTTCTCCTGTTTCCTTAATGAACGCCAGGGTGGACCCCTGGCGTTTCTGCGTCAGAACAGATAGTTTCTTTACTGATCAACCCCTTTTCATACTTGAAAATTAGCAGACGAATGTTTAGAATGCTAAAAATATGACCGATTTCTCACAATCTTCAGATAATAAAGACCGTTCACCAGAAGAGAACGGAGCTCAAAAAGATCCCAAAACCGCCGTTGAACCCAGTTCTGTTGCATCTCCTGTTCAAGAAAGTAAAAAAACAGAAGTCTTAACGTTACCGGTAGTACCGATTCGCGAAGGAGTTTTGTTCCCCAATACCGAGTCAGTACTGACTTTCGGCCGAGTTATCTCTGTTGAAGCCGTCAACCAAGCCAAGCGAGCCAATAATATGGTGGTCTTGCTGTCTCAGCGTGAACCAAACACCGATATTCCTAACCAAGATCAAATGTATGAGGTTGGGACTTTAGCCATGGTCGAACGAACTTTGAGTACCGAGGGTCAGCTTAATGCACTAGTACGAGGAACAGGTCGCGTTCGTGTCTTAAAGTTTGTCACTAACCGTCCATATATTCTGGCTGAGGTGGAAAAACTTGACGATATTAGCCAGGATGACGAAGAAGCCAAAGCACTCAGTGCGCACTTGCAAAAAGAGTTTAAACGCGCTGTTCAGATGGGCAAACCAGTAGAGTTCCTCAACTTCATGAAGTTAATGAGTGGAATGAACGATGGCGAGCTGGTCGATCAAATTGCCAGTACTTTAACGCTAGATACTGAAGAGAAACAAAAGATCTTAGAAACACTCAATATTAAACGTCGACTCAAACAAGTAATCGATCATCTTGCCAAAGAAATGAAGGTACTAGAGATCGAGAAAGACGTCGCCAGTAAAACCCAACAAAAGTTTGACAAGAGCATGCGTGAAAACGTTTTACGCGAGCGCGTCAAAGTTATCCAAAAAGAGTTGGGCGAGATCGACGATGAAGAAGAGATCCTCACAGAGTACGAGCAGAAGCTGAAGAAACTCAAACTTCCTGCAGAGGCCAAACAGAAGATCGTCAAAGAGATGCGACGATTAAAACAGATGTCCGTCAACAACCCTGAAGGCGGCTACCTACGCACTTGGTTAGATACCGTCCTGGAACTGCCTTGGGGTAAGTCCAGTAAAGGCAACGTCGAGTTAGACAAAGCCCAAAAAGTATTAGACAAAAATCACTACGGCTTGAAAGAAGTAAAGGATCGGATTGTTGAGTACATTGCCGTGCTACAACTGAAACAGAAAAACACCCAAGACTCTCGCTTACCAACCATTCTCTGTTTCGTTGGCGCTCCCGGTGTTGGTAAAACCAGCATTGGTAAGTCAATTGCAGAGTCGTTGGGCCGTAAGTTCGTTAAAGTGTCACTGGGTGGCGTTCGTGACGAAGCTGAGATCCGTGGTCATCGCCGTACCTACGTGGGCGCGATGCCAGGCAAGATCATTAATGGCATGAAGCAAGCTAAAACGATGAATCCTGTCTTTATGTTAGACGAGATTGATAAGCTCAGCTTCGATTACCGCGGTGATCCATCTGCGGCCTTGCTAGAAGCACTCGACCCTGAGCAGAATGGTGGCTTTGAGGATCACTACTTAGACATGCCGTTTGACTTGTCTGACGTTATCTTTATTACCACTGCTAATACTTTGGAAACTATCCCACCAGCCTTGCGTGACCGCTTAGAGATTATTCGCTATTCTGGTTACACTGAAGAAGAAAAGTTCTTTATTGCCAAACAACACTTGCTGGATAAAGTGCGTAAAGGAAATGGCCTTAAGCCAACCCAAGTGAGCTTAGGCGATAAAGAGCTGAAGATGATTATCAGTCGTTACACTCGCGAAGCAGGCGTTCGTAATCTGGAACGAGAGATAAACAAAATCATGCGTAAGGCTGCTCGCAGCATTGCCGAAGGCAAGAAAAAGAAAGTTACGGTTAACCCAACCCTCATCAAAGAGTACTTGGGTCCAGAACAGTTTGATCGCAACTTAGCCGAAAAAGACGATGAAGTTGGCTTGGCTACTGGCCTAGCGTGGACTTCAGTTGGGGGAGAAGTGCTGTTCGTGGAAGTAGCCCTGACGAAAGGCAAAGGCATGATTAAGTTAACAGGGAAGTTGGGTGACGTGATGAAAGAATCCGCCCAAGCTGCCTTGACATATGTTCACGCTCACGCCAAAGAACTGGGTATCAAACAAGATGTATTGGATAAGACCAACGTTCATATTCATATACCTGAGGGAGCAGTGCCTAAAGATGGCCCTTCGGCAGGTGTTACCTTGACTACTGCAATCGTCTCTGCCTACACCAACCGTCGAGTTCGTAAAGACGTAGCCATGACTGGTGAAGTAACGCTCCGCGGAAAAGTGATGCGAATTGGCGGCTTGAAAGAGAAGTCAATCGCTGCGCACCAAGCTGGTGTCAGTACAGTCATCATCCCATTCGAAAATGAACGCGACTTGGTCGAGATTCCTGACACGGTTAAAAAAGGTCTCACTTTTAAACCTGTTAAACACGTCGATGAAGTCTTAAACATTGCCTTACGCTAGTGTTACACTAGCAGTATGAAGACTCTGTTTGTCTGGTCTCGCTTGCTTGGCTCGCTGGCCATTATTGTGGCTGGGGCTCTCTTGCTCAGTGCATGCACTACCAAGAACCAATCCGGCTTGCAAGTTCTTTCCAACGACATTCCTTCGGCTGTATATCTAGATGGCAAGTACGTTGAACGTACACCGTATATCAGCAAAGAGCTTAAACCAGCAGAGTACAGTTTAGAAATTCGCCCTGACGATCCTACTTACGTTCCTTACCAAACGAAGCTGTCTTTAAAGACAGGAACGTTAACAGTCGTGAATTGGCAGCCTGGCAAGCGACCTGAAACAAGCGGAGGAGTAATCTTTGAAACCGAGCCACTTCGAGACAAAAAGGCAACTGAGCTTTTAATCACTACCATTCCTGACGGAGGAATTATCTATGTAGATGGCGAAGCGAAAGGCTTAGCTCCCGTCACGGTTCGAGACTTGTCGAAGGGGGAGCATCAGTTTGAAGTCAAACTCCCAAGTTACGAGTCGATCACTAAACCTATTAACATCTTAGAGGGCTATCGTGTTTTAGTCACAGTTAAGCTGGGCAAACAAGACTACGTAGCTACGTTCTCAGCTCAAACCATCGTCAGCACCGGGAGTGCCAGAGTAGCATCGTCAGCCACTGGGGCAGCTCCAACTACAACTAGTAGTCGTGTCACCGGCACTAAAGTTACTATTCGGCCAACTGGCTTCGAACAAGATGGCCAAGAAGTCTTGCGTGTGAGAGCAGAGTCTAACTCCAGTTCTACCGAGATTGGTTTCGCACCGGTAGGCAGTAGCTACTCTTTCCTCCAAGAAGTTCGAGATGGTTGGATAAAGATTCAGTTTGGCAATCAGGTCGGTTGGGTCAGTCAACAGTTTGTTACCGTGGAGTAAGATGAGGCTGCCCTCTTGGTTAAGACTCACTCAACCCCATCTTTTTATCCTGGCTGTTACTCTTGTCTTTTTAGCCGCGTTGCTTAGTCGAACAACCTTTTTAGAACAGTTCCCACCGGGTGTAAATCAAGACGAAGCTGCCAACGGATACGATGCGTATGCTCTTGGTTTAACGGGCCGAGATCACTATGGTGCTTTCTGGCCTCTGCTGTTACGAACCTACGATGACTGGGTTCCTGTCACCTTAACGTACATGACAGTACCAGTGGTGAGAGTGCTGGGGCTTTCAGCCACTAGTATTCGTTTGGTAACGGGGCTGACAGGTGTTTTGACCTGTGTACTGATATACGTATTGGCAAAACAACTGGGGCTTTCTCGTTGGACGGCTATCACTGCTGCTGCGCTGATTGGACTCGGAGGTTGGCACATTCACATGAGTCGGTTTGCCATTCCGCCAAGTATTGTGCCTTTTTTTACGGTCATTTTTTTCTTAGTCATGTTTCACTGGCTGCAGCTACCTAACTCAACTAGTCTGAGAAAACGTCTGTTATGGGGAGTACTATTGGGCGTAAGCGCAAGCGCTCTGACTCATGCGTACTCAACTCTCAACTTTCACCTTCCTGTCTTTTTTGTGTTTTTAGGAGTCGTAACTTGGTTTTGTCGACCACAGCTGCGACTTTCTTTTTTGATCATGGGACTGACTTATGCAGCTATTGCTGGACCGTTGATTTGGATTACGTTGGCTGAACCAGACAAGTACAACGCTCGGTTTCAGCACATTACTATCTTGCGGCAGCTTAATCCTACCCGACTTTTTCATCAACGATATAGCGACTACTTGTCTTTCGAGTTTCTCTTTGGGAAGGGAGACAGAGTCCCCGAACGTCAGATGCAGAACGCACCCATTTTTCCACTCATTGCTGTGCCTGCGCTTGTGGTAGGTATCATCGGAGTCTTTCAGAAAGTATTTCAAGGAGCTCTGGAGTTCTTTAGTAAAAGAGCAGTTCCTACAACGACAATTTTTTGGTTGGCAATGATTATCTGGGTATTCCTTTCTCCGATTGCGGCTGCGCTGACCATTGATCGCTTCCATATCTTTCGGGTTGCCCAACTTTTTCCCGCTTTAGTCCTTGCCATAGCTTTGGGCTTCGAGCTGTTGTTTAGGATTATCCAGAAATGTCTTAACCGCCGAGTTGCAATTGGCTTCGCTGGAATCACAGCACTGTGGTTAAGTGTCAGTTTTTGCCTCTACGTCTATCACTACACAACTACGTACCCTCCCGTTTTAAGTCGTTTTTTTGGTGCTGGTATTCACCAACTTTTTCCTGCTTTTTTAAATGATCCGCGTTGTAAAACTCGCACTATGAGTACAAACACAAACCAACCCTATATGTACTACCTGTTCTACAGCCAGAGAGTCCCAGACGCGCAACTCTACCAAGATGTGCAAGACAAACGACATATTTACACAATGATCACTCCTAAAATGGTGGATGGAATCAAGATCACCCACGTGACTCAACGACAAGTAAATGGGTTAGAACTGATTGAACGGAATGAAGCGGCGCAGCCGATTTCTTCTCTATACCTAACTAACGAGGGGGAGTGCATTTTGGTGAGACAGTACTAAAAACTCACTGGAGAGTTCTTGACTGTACTTCTTTCAACAGGTAGCGTGTGTAGGCACTCTTTTACGTATGAAAGTACCACGAGCAATTCAACAACTTTTACGTCGTCATCGCGGACCACTGCTGTTTTTGTTCGTCACTTTTGGTTTTTACTTTATTTATATTTTTTCGCAGATCTTGCAGATGAGACCAACGGGACTGTGGGGTGGGCACGTTCATGTTTGGGGTGACTGGTCGCTTCATATCACCATGGCTAATATCTTTGCCCAGAAACCACCCAGTGAGTGGTTTGCTTATCACCCTTACTTTGCTGGGGGAAAACTAACCTACGCTTTCTTTACTAATTTGATTAGTGGACTGTTGATGCGTCTTGGTTTTAGCTTGACTGCCGCATTCTTATTGCCGTCGATGCTTTACGGAATCTTACTGACGTTCGGTCTCTATGCCGTGTTTTACTTGATTTTAAGAACCAAAAAAGCCGCCGTTGCCAGTGTCTTTATCTTTTTCTGTTCTTCGGGCTTGGGATTCCTGCGCTTTTTTTCTGACTGGTTAAACAATCCTACGCTAGAGCACTTACTATATCCCACTAAGGACTACACTCGATTAGAGCAGCAGTATCAGTGGCTGGCTGGCAACTGGTTTAACGGCATGCTTATCCCTCAACGAGCATACTTGCTTGGGATGAGCATCACAGCTTGGATCATGGCAGGCTTACTGTGGGTCTTTCTGCCATTGTTTAAGAAACCTAAACAAGCTCTAACCAAACATCAAAAGATTATTTTAGTGGTAGCTGGCATTGGCGCAGGCATACTTCCCATCACGCACATGCACAGCTTCATTGTGTTGGTGATCACCAGTGGTTTATTGGGACTGGTGTTCATTAAGCAGTGGCAGAAGTGGCTATGGTATGGCATTCCAGCCGGAGTTCTGTCAACCATCTTATACTGGCACTTTGTTAAAGGCGGCATTCAGAACCCAGATTTTATGCAACTCTTTATTGGATGGACTGCCGCTAAAGGCAACAATCCACTTCAACACTTTGTAAACTGGCTGGTCATGTGGTGGGAGATTTGGGGTGTAATGATCCCGATGGCAGTAATTGGTGTGTCCATCGCTCGTAAGAAGTTGACTCTCCCCAAACAAGCATTTCTCGCTAGTGGCTTCGTTATCTTTGCATTAGCAAACATTGTTTTGTTTCAACCAATCCAATGGGATAACTCAAAGCTTTTTATGTGGGTCTACTTTTTCTTTAGTCCACTGGCAGCACTAGTTCTTCAACAGTTGTGGCGACAGAAAGAGAGTAGTAAGTGGCTGGCAGTTATACTTTTTATCTTACTGACTGGTAGCGGCTATATGGAGATGTGGCGATTAGGCCGTTTCGATAAAAACTCACTAATGATGGCCAGTAATGAAGATATGGCAATTGGTAGAGAAGTTCAGCAAAAAACGAACTCTCAAGCAATTTTCTTGACGTACACCGCCCACAATCATCCGATCATGGAGTGGGGTGTACGACCAATCCTCCTTGGGTATCCGGGCTGGGCATTTAACTTTGGTTTTGAGTATCGCCAACGTGAACAAGACATTAAGACCATGTTCTTGGGTGGATCACGTGCCGAAGAGCTACTCAAACAGTACAACGTTAGTTACGTGGTCATCGGTCCTGAGGAGTCACGATTAATGAACGCCAACGAAGCATACTACCGTCGTTATCCGCTAGTGATTCAAAATCTCAACTTCAGAATCTATGATGTGCGTTCTTTAACGGGAGCTCCATAAGAAGCTCCTCGCAGCTGTTCTAGCTTGGCATGTAAATATACATGGAAGGCTTCAATCCCTGCTTTAACCACCACTTTCGGATGATTGCCAGTGGGTGTCCCAAACTTACGAGGGAAGTGATCCACTGCTAACTGCTGAAACTTGTAGCCTTGTTTTTTGAGTCGGTAAAGCATCTCAGAGCTGGTGAAAGCACCAGTGGATTGGAGAGGTAAAGGCTGAACAACAGTTGTCTTAAGGAGCTTAAACGCACAGTCAATGTCTTTGACGTGAAGACGAAATAAAAGGTCAATGTACAGCTTAAAAAGTCGAGCATTAAGTGCCCGCACACTTCCATCAGCGCGACGTTTACGATATCCAATAATGACGTCGTAGTTCTTGGTATGAGGAATAAAATCAGCTAACTGAGCAATATCAAACTGCATGTCTCCATCAGTGAAGAAGATCCAGTCATACTTAGCGTGTTGAAAGCCACTCCGTAGCGATGCACCATACCCTTTGTTGGTAGGATGGTGAATCACTCGAACCTTAGGATTTTGCTTGCTTAAGCGATCGGCAATCTTGCCAGTTTTATCACTACTCCCATCATTAATAATGATGATCTCGTACTTCTTTGCCAACTGAGGCAGGACTTTTTCAAAAGCCGTCACCATTCGTTTGACGTTTGCTTCTTCGTTGTAGCAAGGAAAAAAGGCCGTAAGTGAGCTCAGTTTCATGACTTTGGGTCATTGACTGCTGCGTGGGCGTTGCGCACCAAATCAATAAAAGAAGATGGATCTAGACTAGCAGCACCCGGGACAACTCCATCGATACTAGGATGCCCAAGGTAACTAGCCACATTTGTAGCAGAAACTGAGCCACCGTAAAGTACTGCTTTTACCGTAAACTCAGCTTTAATCTTTTCAATTGCGGCAATCGTCGGTTCTAAATCAGCTGCTTTTCCACCCTCAGCCGTGCTGATCGCTTCTGGTGGCTCAAACATGACTAAACAATCTTTGAGCTCATCTTTATCAAACAAACTGAGCTGTTGAGCCCAGTTATGGGAGTCAACAGCAATAATCGGTGTCATTTTGGCATCAATCAGCTGACGAACTTGTTGAGCAACTGTTTGATCTGTCTCGCCAAAGTACTTGCGACGCTCTGCATGTCCAACTAATCCGTACTCTGCAAATTGAGATGCTATTAGTGCAGATACAGCTCCGGTATATGCTCCATTTCCGAACGGGGAGATACTCTGTGTCCCCAAGTGGAGGCCAGCAATTCTTCCTTCAATCTCGCGCAGGTAGAGTAAAGGGGGACAAAGAACTACTGTCAGTGCCGTAGCATGCTCAACGACTTTAGACTCAAAGAGATAGTGTAACCACTCTTCAACTTCATCTTCATTTTTATTGCACTTCCAGTTTCCGATAACGTACTTTGGCATAGTGATGACTCCTACTTTTTGCGTTTGGCGTAGCGTTCGCGTGAGACAGTCAGGACTTTTTCACGATTCATATTACTCGAAGAGGCCAATGAGAGCGTTTCGGCTGGGAACGGATGACTGACCTGACCATCAATCATCAACTTGGTCACAATTTTATATCGTCCCAATGAGACTAAGTCTTCTTGTGAATACTTGCCTCCAAACTCTTTCTGCATGTAGTCAGCATCACCTGCACCCAAGATAAAGCTCAACATACTTCCGGCGTTACCAAAAATAGCCGCTTTCACCTCTTCAGGAATCTGAGCCATATATTGGTTAGCCAAAACTAAGTTGAGGCGATACTTGCGAGCCTCAGATAAAATCTTAATGAAACTCGTCGTCGCAAAGTTTTGGAACTCGTCAATGTACAGGTAGAAGTCACGACGGTCTGCTTCGTTCATGTAGACACGATTCATTGCCGCCAGTTGAATTTTGGTAATAATCATCGCGCCCAACAGTGACATATTATCCTCACCCAGCTTTCCTTGGGAAACGTTCACCAATAAGATCTTGCCTTGATTCATCACTTCTTCAATGTCGAACGAGCTGGTGTTTGTGTTGACCACATTTCGGATTAACGGTGACGTCACAAACTGACCCACTTTATTTAAGATAGGCGAGACAGCTTCAGTTCGTAAACGTTCCTGCATGGTGTTGAACTCGGCTTCCCAAAAGTTTTTCAGCACTTGATCGTCCAAGGTTTCAACTACCCGCTCGCGATACTTGGCATCAGTCAAGATGCGCAGCACGTCTTCGAGCTTAGCGTTGGTTGTTAACAAGGTGAGTAGAGCATTCCGAAGAATGTACTCCAAACGAGGTCCCCAGGAGTTGGCATACATTTTCTGGAAAATAGCCACGATACCGGATGCAATCAGCTCGCGGTGAACCAACGAACCTCCTTCAAAAAGGTTCATCTTTACCACTGCATGAGGATCGGCAGGGTCAAAGATAATGACGTCGTTAATACGATGACGAGGAATGTAGTTTAAGACTGTCTCGATCAAGTCTCCGTGCGGATCGACCACGGCCAAACCCTCATTATGTTTGAGGTCATTGATGATCATGTTGGCTAAGAGCGTAGACTTACCCGTACCACTTTTTCCGATCACATACATGTGACGGCGACGGTCGACCTTCTTGATTCCGAAAATTTGGCTTTGGTTCTTAAACTCTGTTCGGGCAAAAAGGTTTAGGTTATTTCGCTCTGCTTCAGGCGTGTGAACGTACGTCGGTAAGTTTTCTGGAGGTTCACCAAGTAAGTTCTTGCCCCAAGCAATATTCTTAATTGAGGAGAGCTGCTTGTTAGGCATGTGCCAGACTGTAGCTAACTCGTCAATCGAGAAGTACTGCCAGTTATGCATACCAGGCAACATCGTCGTATGCGTACGATGCAAGATATCCCGTTCCAGCTTCTTCTTGCCAATAAACGGTTTCTTAAAAACTAAACTATTTGTTTCTGATTGCAGCGCTGTTAACGCGGTGGAAAGCGACTCGACAATTTGGTCAGCTCGCTCCTGTGTTTGAGCCTGCGCTAAGAAACGGAAGCTGACCTCAAACGATGGCAGTGCCAACTTTCGACTAACTGCTGATTGATGGCTGGCCGGCAACTGGGTGGCAGCATCCACAGCTGCAGCCGGAACAGCGTGTTTCTTCCAGTTTTCTCGTGCTTTTCGTACATACAACTGAACCAGTGCCGTCTCACCTTCACTTAACTTTGCTAAGGCAGAGAGAAGCGGTGCAAGTGGATCACCCTCGGGAGTCTCGCGAAAGGTCTTAATTGGATATTGAGAAGCAGCGCTAAAGAAAACTTCACCCGCCGCTTTTGGCAACTTATGTTCAAACTCTTGAAGCGGATTATGTTCTAACTGCTTAATTAAAATTTCGGGATAGCTGGCAGTCAACTGACTGCTGACATACTCCACCATCTGTAAGGGGAGGGTCACCAGCTCGTAGATTGTTTGCCCTTGATTAAGAAACTCTAAGACAAACGGCGTTCCCGTTTTCCAGGAGTGCAAAAGGCCATGAGGAGGGTTGGGGAGAGCTGCCAAAAGTTGTACCGCAGCTTCCGGCGTTTGCAGACTTTCGCGAGAGGTTCGCACTTCCAAAGTAACTCGAGGAGTGGAAGACATAGATCTAGGAAAGTATATCAGGGAATGGAGAAGTTGTTCTAGGTAAGATCTTCCAAACAAAGACCAAAGCACGTGTGCTACTATGAGGTACTTCCATATGACTGCAGAACTTCTCGAACTGTTAAACGATCAGCAACGTCAAGCAGTCCTTCACCCCGAAGGCCCAGCAATTGTTTTGGCGGGAGCTGGCTCGGGGAAAACTCGCGTCTTAACTACCCGAGCAGCTTGGCTGATTGGTGAGCAGCACGTACCCGCCAACTCAATTTTGTTAGTGACTTTCACTAATAAGGCCGCGCAAGAGATTGCGGAGCGGATGTTTAAGATCACTGGCCAGGAGTTACCATTTGCCGGAACGTTCCACCGTATCTGTGCCAAGATTCTACGACGCGACGGTCATTTGATTGGCTTACCAGCGCACTTTTTAATTTTAGATAGTGACGATCAACTTGATCTACTCAAACAGATTTATAAAAACAACTCTTGGTCTGACAAAGAGTTTCATCCTCGAGCAGTCAAAGCTGCCATCTCTACAGCTAAGAATGAGATGCTGGGAGTAGACGAGTACACCAAAGCGGCCAAGGGCAAGTTCCAAGAGTTCGTGGCGAAGGCCTATACCTTATATCAACGAGAGCTAGCTCAAAACTTTTCGGTCGACTTTGATGATCTGTTGCTAAAAGTTATCGAACTTTTCACCCTTCATCCAGAGGTCCTTGAACGCTATCAACAGACGCTCTCTCACGTGCTGATTGATGAGTACCAAGATACGAACAAGGCACAGTATGTGCTGAGCAAGTTACTCAGCGCTCCCCAAAATAACCTGTACGTGGTGGGTGATTTTTCTCAATCGATTTACGCTTGGCGGGGAGCGGACTACCGCAACATGCTGAACTTAACGACAGACTTCCCAACTATCCAAGAGTATCGGTTGGAACAGAACTATCGTTCTTCTCAAACAATTCTTGATGCTGCCACCAATGTTATCTCACAGAACACCTCACATCCTATCCTTCAACTATGGACAGAGAATACGGATCAAGAACCGATTGTTATCTATGAAGCAGATAGCGGTGAGGATGAAGCACGCAAAGTAGTGGAGTACATCAAAACAAAGAACTTATCTCATAGCTACGCAGATCAAGTTATTCTCTACCGCACTAATGCCCAATCTCGAGCTTTCGAAGAAGCATTTATCAGAAATCGTATTCCGTACCGAATCGTGGGAGGAGTGAAGTTCTATGCTCGGAGAGAAGTTAAAGATGTCTTGTCTTATCTGCGACTGTTCATTAATCCCAATGACTCGGTCAGTCTTGAACGAGCCACCAAGTTAGGCAAACGTAAGTTAGATGCCTTTTTGAACTGGAAGAACAGTACGCTCGCCGAGTTAGCCAAGAATGATATTACCAATGTTCAAGATGTCTTACCTTTAGCCGCCCTCCAAAAAATTCTGGAAGTGACGCAGTATACGGATAAGTACAATCCCAAGGATCCAGAAGATCTCAGCCGTTTAGAAAACGTCCAAGAGTTGCTCTCAGTAGCGAGCCAGTTCCAACAGATTGATACGTTCTTAGAGAACATTGCCTTGATCCAAGATGAAACTATGTCTGACGTGACAGCAGAGGGCAAGCAAGATGTAATTACATTGATGAGCCTGCACTCTGCCAAAGGCTTGGAGTTTCCCATCGTCTATATGGTGGGAATGGAGGAAGGTCTCTTCCCACACTCGCGTTCCATTATGGATAAAGAGCAGATGGAGGAAGAACGACGCTTGGCATATGTAGGAATAACCCGAGCCAAAGAAAGGCTGTACATTACTTATGCTCGTAGAAGATTGGTGTATGGCAGCATTACCAATGCCATGCCGAGTAGGTTCCTCCATGATATTCCAGATCACCTGGTGAAAAAAGAAAGTGCTAGCTTTACTCGTTCAGCCAACTTTGGCGGATATGGAAGTGGATATGACCAAGCGCCAAATAAGTGGAAAGAGCGGTTTGATGATGATGTCGATCACGAAGAAGACCGATATGGTTTAAAGGCGCTTAATAGTCGGCTAAGTAAGATTGGGAGCCAACGACGATTTGTTCCGCTAGATGATAGTGCACTTGATGATGTTTTGAGTGGCGATGTTGATATTGAAGCATTCTTGAAAAAGTAAGTACAAAAAAAAAGACTGTTGAGCACATCACCAGGCATACCAGCGATAGTATGACTTCTTTATAAATAGGTAAGTGTTATACCTGCAATCTTGGTATAATGAACGACGCTATGCTCTTGCGACCTATTAGAGAAGAAGAACGCGCACTGTATGACAAAATCATCCAGCATCCTTTACAGTCTTGGGCGTGGGGAGAGTTTCGCAAAAAAACGGGCGTCGAGGTAGAGCGCGTTGGTTTCTTTGATAACGGGAAGCTCGTTTCCGCCATTCAAGTTTTCTTTCATAAGATTCCCCACTTTAATGCAACTGCTGGGTACTTTCCTAAAGGGCCAATGCCTGAAGAAGAACAAGTTAGCGCCGTTCAACAGTTGGGCAAACGTCATAATGCTTTATTCGTGAAGATGGAGCCCAATGTGGCGCAGCCAGTCAATGAAAATGGTATTTCTGGCTTTGACGAAGTCAAAAAATTTCTCCAATCCCAAGGTGCTCAGCCAGGTAGACCACTCTTCACTCGTTACACTTTTCAACTCGACCTCACTCCTTCCGAAGAAAAACTCTTCGCTAACTTAGCCAGCAAGACCCGTTACAACGTTAACGTAGCCTTTAAAAAAGGCGTTCAAATTTTTGAGAATACGAGCGAAGAGGGAGTAGAGCGCCACCTGGAGATTCTGGCAGAAACCACCCAGCGTCAAGGTTTTTATGCTCACTCTCCAGATTACTTCCGCACGATGTGGAAGACACTCGGTGAGAGTGGCATGATGAGAATTTTTGAAGCAACCTATCAAGACACTGTACTAGTGTCCTGGATCATGTTTGTGTGTAATGGAGTGTTGTACTATCCCTACGGAGCCTCACGAAATCTTCACCGTGACGTGATGGCGAGTAACTTAATGATGTGGGAGATGATCAAGTTTGGTAAAGCTAATGGCTGCAAGATGTTTGACATGTGGGGGTCATTGGGACCTCAGCCCGATGAAAAAGATCCTTGGTTCGGATTTCATCGTTTTAAAAAAGGATTTGGAGGACAGTTAGTAGAGTTTATTGGCACCTACGACCTGGTCACCAATCCACCTATCTATCCGTTCTTCCGCATTGCGGAAGACTTACGTTGGACGTTCTTACGCCTAAAGGCGAAGCTCAAAAAGTAAACAGGAGGCTCCATGCCAGAGACACGTTTTAAAAGAATTATGTTAAAGGTAGGGGGCGAGTCACTCATCGGCGACCGCGAGTATGGGATCGATCCCCAAGCAGCACTGACTGTCGCACAACAGATTAAGGCTGTTCACGAGTCCGGTGTGGATGTGGCAGTCGTAATTGGTGGCGGTAATATCTTCCGTGGCGTGGCTGGTTCTAAAAATGGTATTGATCGAGCTACCGCTGACTACATGGGAATGCTGGCAACGGTAATGAACGCCTTGGCACTTCAAGATGCTTTAGAGAAAGTGGGTGTTGAGACCCGAGTTCAGTCAGCCTTGGAAATGCCCGCCGTTGCCGAACGCTTTATTCGCCGCAAAGCCATTCGCCACATGGAGAAGGGACGAGTAGTAATTCTAGCTGCAGGAACGGGCGTCCCTTACGTCACTACCGACACGGGAGCCTCACTTCACGCACTAGAACTTCACTGTGACGTCTTAATGAAAGCTACTAAAGTTGATGGCATCTACGATAAAGATCCGATGAAGCACCAAGACGCTAAGCGCTTTAAGACACTCAGCTTCAAAGATGCAATTTCTCTGCCAGGAGTAGAAGTGATGGATACGGCTGCTCTAGCCATGAGTAGTGATAACCATATGCCAGTCATGGTCTTCGAGCTCTTCGAGAAAGATAACTTAATCAAAGCAGTCAATGGAGAAGACATTGGCACCTATGTCAGCAATGATGTAGAGACTACGTTTGCGTAACGATTGTCGGTGCCCCAGGCTACATGCTATGGTGTAGCCATGCAATTCTTACGTCAAGTTGACCCTTCAGGAAAATCTGTTTTAGTTCGGCTAGACCTTGATCTTCCGCGAGCAGTGGATGGCATGTTTGATACCACTCGATTAGAGGCGGGGTTTGAGACTCTGATTAATCTTTGGCAACGCAAAGCTAAAAACGTTACGGTAATCGCTCACCGTGGACATGAACCAGAAAAAAGTCTGGACTTTTCTTTAGAGCCAATTGCTGAACTTTTGTACGAAGGTTTATTGCGCCAACCAACGATGGGTGGCTTCGATAATCAACAGCTTCGTAGTTGGTTAGTCGTGAAAGAGAACTTACGCTTTGATGCTCGCGAAGAAGAGGGCAGTTTAGCCTATGCTCAAGAGTTAGCAGCTGGCCACGACTTGTTCGTCAATGACGCTTTTGCCACTGCGCATCGTAAACACACCTCAATTGTGATGCTACCGAAGGTTTTACCTACAGTCTTTGGCTTTCAATTTGAGCAAGAGATGAAGGCCTTTAGCCGAGTTCTGAACGAGCCCGCCAGACCATTTACGTTTATCTTGGGTGGTGCCAAGTTGGAAACAAAGCTGCCGCTGTTAGAAAAAATGGCCGAGCTCGTAGATCAAATCTTGGTGGGTGGGAAGCTCGCAGTGGAAGCAAAGCAGTCTCAACTAACGTACGGTGAAGCCTTAAAACAAAAAATGATCGTTGCCGAAGTCACTACCGACACGCTTGATATTAGCGAGGCCGCTGGAGCTGACTTCTGTAGCAAAATCCAAGCTGCTCAAACAGTTGTCTGGAATGGTCCAATGGGCAAGTTTGAAGAAGAAAGTCATCGAACTGGGACTAAGATTGTGGCTGATGCAGTGATCGAAGCCACTCAAAATGGTGCTTTTAGCTTGATTGGGGGCGGAGATACAGAGTCTGCCTTAACGCTCTTAGAACTCGAAAAGCCAGGTAACTTTAGTCATATTAGTTCGGGAGGTGGCGCCATGATGCACTACTTGGCTTATCGCAGTCTTCCCGCGATCGAAGCCGCCGAAGAAGCTCACTCAGCTGTCGAATCAACGAGTACTGCAGCCTGAAGGAATTGATACTTTTGTAACGGGGTGAGAGTTTGGTACTCTGCGTGTTCTCTAAGCTTGCCTAAGTCATCTGCCAACTCCATTGTCGCTTGCTCGATGTCCACCGCAAACAAGTAGTCTAGTGAGTAGGATCCTCCAGCAAACACGGTGTAACCACCCGCGTCACAACAGAAGAATACTTTAATCTTGTATAACGCTTCTTCAGCCGTCCATTGACACTTTTGCTGCACTTTACGTACACTTTTCACAGCTTCAGCTAACTCTATTTTATCTTTGAAGTACTCTCCTAAAATATCTTGGTCTAACAAGGCTTCTGCTCCACATAGTTGGCTTTCGTCATACTTGGCTGCGCGAAAGACATCGCGCATCACCGGCCAAGTAGTCTCATGCTGGCGATTCTTATCACCATACTTTTCGACTGATATCTGCTTACCAATATCATGAAGTAATAAAAAAAGTCGCCAAAATTCCTTGTCTTCTGTAGAAAAAAACCTGGCCCAGTACCGTTCGAAAACATTGAGGACCATCAATGTATGCTCTTCAACCGTGTAGCCTTCCCAAACATGGGCTGAAGCTTCAAGCAATCTGGCTAGCTCGCCATCTGCTTTTGCGGCAGCAAATAAGGTGCTAACCTGAAAAGGATCTTGTGTAGCTGAGTATAAGTTTGGATACTGATGCATAAGATGCAGTACTCAATCTACGATTCTTCTCAGTAGAATGCTAGAGTAAGTAACGAAAGGGTATAGATATGCAAACATTTGGTATTAATGGTTTTGGCAGAATTGGGCGAACCGCCTTTCGAATTTGGTGGCTATATCATCGCGATCGAATCGACTTAAAGGTCATTAACACTTCCGGTTCTATGCCTGTCAAAGATTGGGTTCATCTCTTAAAGTTTGACTCTAACTACGGCATCTTTACTGAGCCAATCACTTTCACCGATACTCAAGAACCAAAGGCAGCTACCGATGAGAACCCAGTCATTGGGACTCTTACCATTGGCGAGCGGACTATTACGGTTACTGCCCAACGAGATCCGGCTAAAATTCCCTGGGGAGCTCAAGGGGTTGAGACTGTCATCGAGTCAACAGGTGCATTTACTTCTGCTGATAAAGCTGCCCTTCACTTACAAGGTGGTGCACAGAAAGTTATTATCTCTGCTCCTGCCAAAGGCGACGTTCCCACCAACGTGATTGGCGTGAACGAAACTGGTGCCCCAGGACAAGTAATGTCTAATGCTTCCTGTACAACCAACTGTATCTCACCGGTTGCAGCCATCATGCACTCTACATTTGGCGTAGCGAAAGCAATGCTGACTACTATTCATTCCTACACCGATGACCAAAATCTGCACGATAACTCACACCGAGACATGCGTCGCGCACGAGCTGCCGCTCTAAATATGGTTCCGACATCCACTGGAGCAGCTATTGCTACCACTGAAGTAATCCCTGAACTCAAAGGACTTTTTGATGGCTTATCAGTTCGAGTTCCTACGCCAGTGGGCTCACTTTCTGACATGGTTTTTGTGACCAAAAGAAAGACGACGGTGGAGGAAGTTAATCAAGTCTTAACAGACGCTGCTACTAATAATCCACGTTGGCAGGGAATTTTAGCTGTTAGTAATGACGCTCTCGTTTCCCGAGACATCGTAGGCCGCCGTGAGAGCGCTATCGTTGATCTAGAGCTTACTCAGGTCATTGATGGCGATCTGGTCAAAGTGATTGCTTGGTATGACAACGAGTTTGGCTACTGCAACCGTTTGATTGAGCAAGTCGGACGCTGATACGCTTCTTGTTAGTCTAGTGCTTTATTGTGCGAGTTAATGATCTCTCGTACCTATACTGCCGCTTGTTTAGGCCTAGATGTCTATCCAATTGAAGTCGAAGTAGACGGGAAGCAAGGCATTCCACAGTTTATTCTGATTGGCTTGGCTTCCCGAGCGATCGAAGAGGCAAAAGAACGCATCACTTCGGCACTTCATAACTGTGGCATTCGTATTCGTAGCAAGCGGACCATTGTGAACTTAGCACCTGCTTCAGTCCCCAAGTCGGGGACTGCTTTTGACCTAGCTATCGTGGTTGGTCTTTTAAAAATGTATGGTGAGCTTCACCTTCAAACAGAGCAGATTCTTTTTTTAGGCGAGCTAGCACTAGATGGAAAAATCAAGCCCGTGACAGGCGCACTGCCCATCATCTTAGGCGCCGCCAAGTTAGGCTTCAAGCAAGTTGTCCTTCCCAACGCTAATATAGCTGAAGTCAGTACTGTTAACTCAGTAGAAATCTTTGCGATCGATCATCTTAATCAGCTCCTGGTAACGCCACACAGTCAAAGACTGACACTTTCGGCTGTTTCTCCACAGCCGTTTATAACTTCAGCAGAGGACAAAGGGAGAGCTGTTTTTGCACACATTGTTGGCCAACATAAAGCCAAACGAGGCTTACTGTTGGCCGCCGCAGGCGGCCATCACCTTCTTCTTACTGGACCACCTGGTTCCGGAAAGACACAGTTAGCTAAAGCGCTCCCGGCACTTCTACCGCCCTTAACTCAAGCTGAAGCGATTGAATCAACCGCACTTTTTTCTCTCATTGGCCAAGCACCTACGGGCCTTTTGATAGATCGACCATTTAGAGCTCCTCATCACACCATCACTCGAACTGGCTTGTTAGGTGGAGGAAATCCGCTCAAACCAGGTGAGCTCTCACTGGCTCATAACGGGGTCTTATTCTTGGATGAGCTGCTCGAGTTTCCGGGCCACCTCCTCGACACACTTCGCCAACCACTGGAGGATCGGACTATCTCGCTCTCTTTCCATGCTGGAAAAGCGTCATTTCCAGTAGGTGTTACCTTAGTGGCAGCAACAAATCCATGCCCATGCGGCTTCTATGGCTCACTGCAAAAAGCGTGTATCTGCTCACCAGCCAGCGTCGAACGGTACCAACAAAAACTCTCTGGCCCACTCTTGGATCGCTTTGACCTGCATGTCTACCTTGATTATGAGCGTCAGCTTTTTGATGAAGATATTGCGACGTCTAGACTAGATAAATATAGAGAAGAAAGTACGTCGTTGCGAACACAGGTTGCTCGTTGCCGTCACATTCAAGCAGAACGATATCAGCGACTTGGTTACTCAACAGTCACTCAACTGACGAGCGAACAGCTTCGATCAACCGTTTCTCTTTCCACAGAAGCGCAATCACTATTGGCGCAAACCTCACTTGAAAAAAGTAGTACCGGAAGAGGGTACTGGGCCACGCTTCGCGTCGCTCAAACGTTGGCTGATCTTGAAGAATCTGCCCAAATTACTGCGCGGCACATTGCCGAAGCCAGTAGCTTTCGAGAGATGGGGTAGAGGTAAATAGTAGTTACTCGGCTTTTTTCTGCCAATTGTTGAGCATCTTCTCAACAGTCTCACGACCACCTAAACCAAGAGCCAAACCAGCCCCAAGGGAAGCAGCAAAGACAACGCCAATAAACAGAATTAAAATAAACTGGCTGGCAATGCCTAGCTCAGCCACAGCTGCTAAAGTAGCAATCGTCACCACCATGTAGCTCGAGATCTTGGAGAAAAGCCGAGCACTTTGTAGATCAAAACCACGCAGAGAGCCTTTGATTACCGTTTCCGCTACACCAGCCAACAGCACTCCTAGAATGAAGATAAAGGCTGCTGAGAAGATATGAGGAATGTAAAGCAGGACTCGATCTAAAACGTCAGACAGCGGAGTCAGCCCCAGTACTGAAACAGTGGTATGCAGAACTACGAACAGTAACAGCCAGTAAACGACACTGGCGACGCCTTCCTCTAATTTTTTGCCCAGCTCGTCATTTTTGAGAAAAAGCTCAACCGGAGTTTTATCCAACATCTTCGAGAAACGAATAGCACTGAGTGATTTAGCCACGATCTTACGAATGAGCTTGGCCAACAGAATACCTACAATCAGCACAATCAAGGCAGCAAAAAACTTAGGCAAATAGCTCGACATCTGCGCAATAGAGTAGGTTAACCCTAAACTGAGAGAGTCTTGCCAAGAACTGGGAACTGCGTCCATATGCCTCCTCTAATATTGTGTGTGTGGCTCGTAAGCCGGATTCTGTTCTTACGATGATTTCTCTAATGCCTGCAGCTTTATCACCTCGGCCGTAAACCGGCCTATACGGAACATCTCGATTAAGGTGAAGGTCGTCAGTTGCAGCGGGGAGGATTGCCACGGGGTCTTCCTTGACAGGGAAGGCCGTATCCAGAAGCTTGATCGTTTCACACGGCGCCACCCGTTTCGTCACTGTTGCTCGACTGTCACACACTTCCTTGCGAAAGTATGTGCTCCTGCTTTCACAGGACACCCTATGTTCTGCTGTCCGGACTTTCCTCCATTGTGCCAAAGCACAACGGCCATCGTTCGGCCACACAGATATATTATACGCCAGAGTGGGGGAAAAATCAGGCAGCTGCTCGGTTGCGTTCACGGAACCACATCGAATACGTGCTGCGAATAACAATATAAATGGGAATCGACAGTAACGCTCCAATTACCCCACCAAACTCGACACCAGCTAAGATGAGAATAATAGAAGTCAACGGATTAACATCGACATTGTCTTTCATGATCTTGGGCACAATGAGGTTGTTCTCAAACTGCTGAACTAGCACATAGAACAAGACCACAAAGAGCGACATCGCTGGCCCCAACACCAGGTAAGCAATGATCACTGCAGGGATTGCTGCAATCGTTGGACCTAAGTTAGGTAGAATTTCTAAGGCTCCCGCCAGGATTGCCAAAGGCAGTGCATAAGGCACGGAGAGTAGTCGTAGACCAATATAGGTAATTACGCCAATCACAATCATTAAAGCCACCTGACCACGAACCCAACCACCCAGTTGACGTTCAACCTGGTCTAACAGCTCTTTAGCCAAGGAGATATGACGTTTATCTTTAGTAAACCACTGTACTTTATTATGTAAGTTATCTCGATCAAGCATCATGTAAACTGACATAACTAAGACAGTGAAGAAGGTAAAGATGCCACTAAAGGTTGAGCTCACCACGCGGTAAATCGCATTAAATGAGATACCAATTTGGGGGAGTAACGAACCTAAGTCGCTCAAAGAAAGATTCAGCGTATCCCAGTTGCTAAATGACCAACCATTAAACATGGGTGGCAGTGACAAGGTTTGTACTACATGTGGGAGCTCTCGAATTAACGGCGGAATAATCAATGCCAGCGCTAAACTAAGGAAAGTCAAAAAAAGCGCATATAAAATCAAGACTGCCAAAACCTTAGGGATCCGTAGTCGGCGCTCCATCCACTTCAAACTCGGACGGAAAGCAGACATCACGATGACAGCAAAGAGAATAGCGATCAAGATTTCTTGAACGCGAAACATCAGGTAAGCTGCTGCAATAATGCCAAACACCCAAAAAATGGTAGTAAGGCTGATCTTCACTGAGACGTCTTTTTCTTTACTCAACATAAACCCAGTATACATGACTGTATTATCCCTGTCTGCCAATCTTGTGGATCTACTGTACTCAGTTCGATCCACTGTTTCGTTTTAGCGGCAAAGCCCTCCACCGAAGTAGCGTATGGGTGTGCTTTCCACCAAGTAAGCTGCCGTTTAGCATACTGCAACTCTCGGCGGTGCCAAAGCTCTTTCAGCTCCTCAATCGTGATCTTTTCATCTAGATACATTCTCACTTCCTTGCATCCCGTTGAACTAAAGGCTGGCAACTTCCAACTTACTTCGTCATACGTTGCTATCAATTTTTCAACTTCTGCAACTACGCCAGCTTGAAAGCGCGCCTGGACACGGGAAGTAATTCTTTCACTCAGCCGTTCAGGCGTATCACGTAAACCAACAGTTATGTGAGTAATAGTTGCCAAAGAAAAAGGGAGCTGAGCAGACGACAGCGGTTCTTTCTGTTCTGCTTTTTCCAGTGCTCGAATTAAACGACGTGGATTTTGACGGTCAGACTCATTCATCTGTTGCCAACCCTCAATCGTCTGTGACTGCACTTCAGCTTGCAGTTGTTCCAAAGTCAGCAGAGCAGCTGCTTTGCGTAGCTCTGGGTTTGGAGGAACGTCTAGTGACGCATCGGTCGAAAAAAGATGTTCGTGGTACATGCCAGTTCCACCCACCAACAGCACTACGTGACCTTGGCTGAGACTTTCAGCAATTACCGGCAGCGCGTACTGACGAAAGTACGTCACCGACCACTCTTGTAGAGGGGAGATAGCCGCAATTCCACACAAGAAAATAGGGAACTCTGGATGACGATACCCTGAGCTAGCAAACTGGGTAGTTGTTTCCCAAGTATCTGGAATATCAGCGCCAGTACAGATCTCCATACCTTGATACACTTGTCTTGAGTCAGCCGAAATAATAGTGGCGCCAGCAGCTTTATCTTGACGACAGATTTCTTCTGCTAAGTGGAGAGCTAGCCCCGATTTACCTGTCGCAGTGGGGCCTACAATCGCAAGTACTCGATTAGACAATAAGAGGTCGGACATTCAGGTTACTTTTATTAATGATTTTATCCAGGATTTCCCATCGTTCTTTTTTTACAGTATAAGGGATATCGTCAGGATAAATACGCCAACTGGCCGTTCCCGGCCGGGGAGAGTACATTGCCACAAAGCCAACTTTCCACATTGCTTCTTTGGCTAAAGCAACAGTTTCCTGAAACTCTTCTTCAGTCTCGCCGGGAAAACCAACAATAATGTCAGTTCCAAATGTCAAAGCGGGATCAACGGCACGTAACTTACGCAGAACTTCCAAGTACCGTTCGCGAGTGTACCCACGATTCATTCGATATAACACGCCGTTACTTCCAGACTGGACTGGCAAATGAATAAAGCGGTCGATCTTTTTATTGTTACCAATTTCAGCAATTAACTCATCATGGAAGTCCCACGGATTACTCGTCAAAAAACGAATCTTCTCAATTTGGGGAAATGCAGAGATAGCTCGTAACAGCTCTACAAACGGAGGCGTTCCTTCCGGAGGTAAGTATTGAGACTGATTCTCAGGTAAATCCTCACGAGTAAAATCTGGCCGCTCCATCATTAACTTGCGAAACCCAATTCCCAGTCTTTCTAGTCCCCAGGAATTAACGTTCTGGCCCAACAAAGTGAGCTCTTGATAACCTTCACCTACCAAACGTTCTACTTCTTCTAAGATCGACTCTAGTGGTCGAGACTGCTCCCGCCCCCGAGAGTAAGGCACAATGCAGTAAGTACAGAACGAGTTACAACCCGCCGAGATAGGAATCCACGCATGTTTCTTACCCTCGTGGGTAAGATAATCTTTTCGCACAGCCGCTTGATTAAAACCGACTTCGTTGATGGGTAAGATCTCGTCGACCATCGGCAACATCTCGTACAACTTCGGATGTCCGTGATGTGTCATGCAGCCGGTCAAAATAATCTTGGGCCGACGTTTTCCATGATCATGGAAAAAAACTACCACGTTATGAAGGAAACCTTTGGCTCGGTCCTCGGCACTTTGCCGAATCGCACAAGTATTCACGATTAGCTCATCACAGTGCCGCCAATCATCAGTTGAGGTATAGCCGCGCGCTTCGTAGTCACCAGCGATTCTTTCGGAATCACTTTTATTGGACTGACAGCCAAAAGTATGAATGTAGTACGTTCCTGTCATTGCGGGCAAATTGTATCATCGCCAGGAGGCTGATAGTGGCTGAGATATCTTAAGGAACCGCTAGCCAGCTTCCCAGTGAAATATCATTAGGATTAGTAATATGTGGATTTGCAGCCATTAATGTATCCATACTGACGTTGAATCGTTGTGACAACCCAAACAACGTGTCACCTTGATCAATGCAGTAAAGATTGCCATTCATCGTACCCATTTGGCCGACGGCACCACAGCGCTCACCAGCGGCGACTCGTCCAGTAGGTTGTTCAAACACCACGTTTTGGTTGGTGACCAATGAGGGCTCTCCACCACCGACTGGCATCATTCCTGCTGGAATGTTAATTACCTGATTAATGTAAATTCGATTGGGGTCAGCTATACCATTAAAGGCAGCAAGTTGGTGTAAATCTACGCCATAGCGAAGCGCAATACGGAACAAGTTTTCACCTTGTTGAACAATGTGAACAGCAGGACGGGCTCCGCCAGCTTCCGATCCCAGTACTTGAGTAGCTACATCTACTGGACCACCACCTGCTTCACCATTTCCGACCTCCTGTGACTCTAAGGTCGGAACAAATGTATCAGTTACTCCAGGGGTTAAAGTGGGAAGTTCAGAAGGAGGAGTATCCTGGCCTTGGACAACGGGCGCCGTGGCGGCAAAGCCTGTGGCTAACCAAATCATGGCAATAGCCAGTAAGACTGCCACCGTCATTCCTGTTCGGATACGATACTCAGGTAAAAAGGAGATTGAGACAAACTTACTCAGTTTTTGTTTGCGGGTGAGTTTCCTGTCCTTAACGGTTTCTAAGTATGCTCGCCAACGTGAACGAACCTCCTGGACAGCCGCTTCGCCAACTACTTCGCCAGCTTCCTCATCAGGTAGCTCTTCATCAGTTGATTCTTGATCAGTAAACTCATCCTCATCATCGTCGTCGTCATCAAGAAACTCTTCATCATCGTCTTGATCTTCTAGATCATCATCAAATTGATCATCCGTTTCGTCGTCTAGATCGTGAGGTCGGATAGCGTGTTCTGTCATATGTATATCGATATATGTAGTAGATACTTATTATATCATTTTGAAGCAAAAAGGATCACTTTCGTGATCCTTTTTTGCTTTATGTTTCAGTTTAATTAGCCACGCTTCTTGGCTTTTTTAGCAGCTGGCTTCGCAACTACTTTCCGAGAAGAAGTGGTTACTCTCGTCCGAGCTGGAGTGGCTACTGCCACCGAACCAGTGACCCTTTTTTGGTGGAACGACTGATGGAGAACAAAGCCTGTCCAGACTAGGAAGGCTAAGAAGTAGATCCACCCACCAAAGACATCACCGTGTCCCGTTACCTTGAACACCGCATCAGCAACGTTAATTAAGGTTAAACTATGAATCGAGACTTGCACCGCCTTCATATAAGAAAGCGTCTGGCCAGCCAGGATCATTCCACCAAGTACTTTGGTCATCAACCAGACGAAGAAGCCATAGACAGCTACCATCACCAAGCTGGCGACAATCATGATTGGCAGAACGACCAACAGAAGTACAACCGCAATGAAAGGAATGTACAGCTTTTTCTGAATGATTTCAGATCCAGCAACTGTATTTAATGCTTGGTCTACAACCCCTCGGTTCAACTCGAAGTTTTCACCTTCTGGAACAGGGTAGACTCGGAGCCCTTCTTGAGCATCTTCTTGAACATAGATGGACGTTTCAGTAAAAACTACGAAAGCATCTTGGGCGTAGACATCTGCTGCGCCTTGAATGTTCTCGTCACTCTCGAAGACCGCTAAATACTGGACATCGCCAAGTGTACCCATCTCCTCACGGATCTCTCCAGTGGTTAACTCATCTTGCATGACCGCCGGTAAAGGAATGCGATAAGGGAGTGGCTGATTAATAGAAAGTCGACCATCCTGCACTGCAATATCAAGGTCACTTGGATAAACGTTCTTTACACTATTTAATAGTTCTGGAACATTAAAAGCGGCTAACGGGACGAGCACAACCGCCGAGATGATTACTGTTGTTAAAAACTGAAAGACCAACAAGTACTTTAGCGAGAAGCTAAATCTGGTTCTAATAATCTCAGCGTAGTACTTTGGTGATGTACACGAAAGTACAAAAGAGCGAAGAAATGTTTTGATCTTCTGCATACAGCCTTTCAACAACTTTGTTTCATTATATACAGGTTCTTTTGTCATTGGCTAGCCAGCCCTTAGGTAACTTACCCTTCCTCTTTACAACATAAAAAAAAGCCTGTTATGCTGAGATATACATGAAAAAATCATACGTCGTTATCCTACTTTGTGTCTTGTTTGTTGCTGCTTCAGCCTTTGTGATCTGGTTTTCTATAACTGCTACTCAGCAAACTCAAGAAATTCGTGGGCAGGCCTATGGAACAAGTGGCGGGGGTGACAACGGCGGCGGAAACAACGGTGGAGGAAATAATGGAGGCGGGAATAATGGCGGTGGAAACAATGGTGGGGGAAACACTTGCAGTGAAACTCCTGTAAATGTGCAGTTCCGTAAATGGTCCGGCCAAGATACTCCTTGGGTGGCTGGAAACCAAGTTACCCTCAATGTTGGAGACTATGTTGACGTAAACTGTTTCGCCAAAAACGGAGCAGCTCTCCTTACGAATGGCAACTTAACCGCAACCGTTACAGTTGGCAATAAAACTGAAACAGTCGCACTTCCAAATCCAGACCCAGATGGTGGCGCGCAGATCCGCAAGCTCGCAATTGCGAAAGCAGGTCGATACACCTTTACCTGTAAAAACTCCAATAACTCCTGTTCTGATACTGATCAGTTCACGGTAGCGAACAGTCTTTCATGCAAACGCGGCGGCTGTAGCGGTCAACTGTGTTTGGACTCCCGTATTCAAGACATGGTTACTACCTGTGAGTTCAAGCCAGAGTATGCATGTTACCAAGCAGCTGAGTGTAAAGTTCAAGCTGATGGCAACTGTGGATTTACCCCTTCAGATACACTTACTGCTTGTCTTAACAATGCCAAAGTTTCGCCAACGCCAGCTGCTTCGGTTGCACCATCTAGCTCACCAACAGCAACGCCAGGAACTTGTGCCAATGGCAACTACGCAGCTTCAGATTTAAATAAAGACTGTCGTACTGATATTCAAGACTTCACCCTGTTCCTGACTGAGTACAGAGCACAGACTGGATTGTAAACATGTCTATTACCTCGAACCTTTCTTCTTATCGAAAGAAAGCCCCCGCACCAATGATTGCGTTGGCCTTTGCAGCGTTAGTCCTTTCTTTTGGACTGCTGTTCGGAGTTCAGTACATCAACCAGAATCAAGACATTAGGCAACAGGCTGCCCAAGGTCAAACTGTCTTGCTGCGTATGAATGGACAAACGGTTAACAATGGCGAGTTTAGAGTTGACTTCTATCTCAACACTCAGGGAAGAGACGTTTCGGGGACACAAATCACCGGAAAAGTAACTGGCGTTAACCCCAGCGAGTTGAGCATTGATCTCAATAACTCACTCAACTTAGAGCCAGTCGGCAGTAAAACATCTTCGATTTCTGAAGGTACTCAATTTACTTTCTCTCAATTTGCTTCATTAGATCGAAATAAACCGGTCAACACTCAAGGCAGCGAACGACGCTTTGCCAGCATGACTGTAAAGAAAGGCCAAGGCACGAACTTCACGATCACGCTGGATGGTGGACAAACGATGATTCCGGTGATTGGCAACAGTGCCATTACCTTAGATGCCCAGTTAACGAGGAACTTCACGATCTCGTCCTACACAGCCAATAACTCACCGGCTGCAACTCCGAATAACAACAATAACCAGCCGAATCGCAGCAGCTGTAATGGATACTGCGCTGACAAAAATGAGTGTCAAGCAGGTTACAGTTGCTATAACAATAGATGTCGCAACCCACTCAATCTCAATAATGAGAGTTGTGCCAATCCACCGAGTCCACAACCTAGTCCAACTGTAGTAATTGTGGCGGCGGCAACTCCACGTCCGGCATCACCTCGTCCTACACCAGTACCAACTCCAAGTCCTTCGCCAACGCCATCACCCAGTCCGTTAGTGAGTAGCCCTACGGCTTCACCAGCTGGGTCCCTGTATGACGAAGATCAGTTCAGGACCTCACCTTCACCAACTATTCGCAGACCTAGTCCTAGTCCAAGCGCCACCCCAGCTGCGCAACGCAGTGGCAGTAATCGATTACTGACTGCAGGCTTAATTGTGGTTGTCGCACTGCTGATTGTTGTTCCAGCCGGGATCTACTTCTACAGACGCGTACGCTAAAAGTTCTGGTAAAATGAGGAACGTGTTGGCGCGGTACCAGAGCGGTCCAATGGCGAGGTCTGCAAAACCTTCGTTCGCGGGTTCGAATCCCGCCCGTGCCTCAGAAATTATCTCTTTAGTGAGCTTCAACGCACTATTTCTGGCTTGCAATTCTTCTTACAGTTCTTCATGATTAGGAGATCACCTTGTTTGATCTTTGATTTATGAGCGAAAGTACACCACCTTCTAATCCACCTGCTTTTGGAAGTGCAATTCCAAGCTCTTTGCCAGCTACCTCACCAACCAATATACCTTTACCAGAAGAACAACCCGTCGCCCCCACAAGTACTCCTGCTACTCCAACTCCGAGTAAGAAGTTTAAATCCTTTCCTAAAAAAGCAGTCATGGGCGCATTGGTTTTATTGTTGTTGGCGTTTGGAGCAGTATCCGCTTTTTTCCTCTCACAAGATTCAGCTGATATCCGTCAGCAAGCATCAGGTGGTTACACTGTAGCTGAGATCTGTACGGTCTCCGGTACCTGTATCAATGGCAAGTACTGTCTAACACCAGGGCAAGCACCTGTTGTTACGGACGGAAGATGTGGCGTAGGCCAGACAGCTCCTAAAAACTGTAATGGTGGCCTAGAACAAGGTGGGCTAGACCATGGACAGGTACATTGCCACAATACGAAAAGCTATGTGAAATGTGAAGATGGTGTTCTTTCTACAGGATTAAGCTGTAGCCCTACTGAATACTGTCACAGTATAACGGGATGTTCCCCACAGCTGCCTGCGCCATACGAAGGTGCCACGGGCTGTACCGTAGACAACGTTCACTACAATCCGAATCAATGTATTACTGGCGTCGCTCGGCGATGCATGGATGACATCGTGATACCTGACGTAAACTGTCCCGTGACGGTGGCCGCCGCTCAACCTACCTATCCTACTTGCCGGTCTTCTCAAGGTTTGCTGGGTGGGCGTAGTGGTGAAGACTTAAGCAATGCTACTCCCTGTGTTTTGAGTCAACCACTGCCCGGTGATGATCCTGACCCTTACTACGAGTGCAATCCAGGCTATATAACTATGAACAACCGTTGTGTTCAGCCATTAGAACTGGGTTGTTCAGTCAGTGGTCAAAACTATACTTCCGGTCAGTGTATTGGCACTACCGGCAAAAAATGTATAAATGGAAATCCGAACGTCACTGATAACAGCTGCCCTCAACCTCCAAGCTTGCAAGTTGGCTGCCAGGTTAACGGACAAAACTACACTTCTGGTCAATGTATCGGTACGACTGGCAGAAAGTGTGTGAATGGTAATCCCAATGTTCAAGATAGTAGTTGTTCTGAAGCCGTACCTTTAGCCGTGGGTTGCTCCGTGGGTGGTCAAACATATAACTCCGGACAGTGTATCGGTACAACCGGCAGAAAGTGCGTAAATGGTAATCCTAATATTCAGGACAGTAGCTGCTCTGAAGCTGTAGCTTTAGCCGTGGGTTGCTCTGTGGGTGGGCAAACATATAGCTCCGGACAGTGTATCGGCAACACTGGGAGTAGATGTAATAATGGAAATCCCAGTGTCCGTGATAACACTTGCCCTCAACCAGTAGCGACGAACACTTGTCTTCCAGGTTTCACACCCACTCGACCTGACTCTAGTTGGTGTGCTCAAGTGAATGAGCAGAACGGCTGTTTCCGCTGTATCCTCGAAGTCAGTCAACTTCCACCGCAGGTTTCAGGCACACAAACGTTAACACCACCACAGTTTTACTACTGCTGGTATACCAGCTCCCAGTGTATGTACGGCTTCCAATCTTCAGTAGCTTGTGAAGCGGGCTCCTACGAAACATATACTGCCTGTCAGGCTAGCTTGCCAGCTCCTATAAATGGAAGTACTTCCACCGGAAATGGCTCACTAACCGGAGCAACACTGGAAGGAGGATAAGATGAAAAAAATTGCTGTTTTGCTGGTAGTAGTTGTACTTGTCCTCGGAGGAGTAGCGGGATGGTACTTTTTAATCCGAAGACCTGCCACTCTATCTGAGCTTCCCACCGGGGCCAATGACGCTTTTTTTGAAGAAGAAACTTTCCCTATCGAAGGAGATGAGCTTTCAGAGTCTGACTTTCCTATCACTGCATTTATCATGAGTGATAAGGCCAACGGCCTTTCTGCCACAGTCTTCGATCACCAGAATCGTTTTGCTTCAACCACAGAGATCATTTATCTGACCGTCAAACTTCCAGAAGACACTCCCGTGCAACGAGCTTCATTAACCGTTACCTATGTAGACGATGGCTCTATCCTAGGTCCAGTTTCCTCGCCTGCAAAATTTGAGAGTGGCATTTCTTACGTTACTTTTGAGATGAAGAAACCAGCATCAAACTGGCCAATCGGGGAGTACATTGCTCGTTTAGATCTTTCCACTGGGGAGAACCAAGAGTATTCCTTTACGATTGAGTAAGAAGATTCTCACTTTTTTCGTTGTGCAACAAACTGAGCTAGTTGAGTCAGCACAGATTGCGCTTCAACTCCTGACTTGGAAAGCGTAAGTCCTTCAATGCTTTGAAGAGCCGTCTCTACTTTCTGTGTGGCCAGATGTTGGGAGTATTGCAAAGAACCAGAATCAGTAATGATCTGTTGGGCACGGTGTAGCTCGGCTTCGGAAATATCTCTTCCGCAGATCTCGCTTAAAAACGCTTGATCTTTGGCTGAAGCAGAGCGATACGCCCGTTGTAACAGCAAGGTCTTCTTTCCTTCGCGGATGTCATTACCGACGGCTTTACCAGTTTCGGTAGGATCACCAAACACACCTAAGATATCGTCTGTAACTTGAAATGCCAGTCCGACATCCATGCCATATGCTTCCAACGCCCGTGCAAGTTGAGAGTCTGCCTTACCTTGAATAATGAGGCCAATTTTTAACGGACCCACAAAGGTATACCGCGCAGTTACGAGATCAAGACCTTTGATGAACTCCTCTTCGTCTGCCTCAGCCAATGGCTCTTGGTTCTGATAGTAGTGAATCTGCCAACCTGCTACTGTTTCAAAGTACATCTGGTTATTAAGTACATCCATTACCGCCAAACGCTGCTCGGCTGAGAGCTTGGCTTCACGAACCATCTCAAATGCAAAGGAACCAAGTAATGTGCCATCAATCTCGGTGAAGCTGCGAGCATGATGAACTCCGTCTTTCCACTCTTCAAAAAGCTGTTGATATCTCTTCCAAATGGTAGGACCACCATTCCGTAGCTCATCACGATCTGCCATATCATCAAGATTAAGAATATGTTTATGGAAAAGTTCTACGGCCGCAGCTACTCGATATGCCGCGTCATTCAGCTTGCCACCAGCGAGTTGACATGCCATCAGCACCAACATCGAACGTACACGTTTTCCGCCACGCAAGCTAAACTCTTCTAAGATATCAATTGACTGTACTAAGTGAGGAGATAGCTTTTCAGCAGCTGCCCGACGAGTAGCAAAAAAGGCTTGAATAGCTTCAGTAACTCGAGGAGAGTGGAGAGCGAAGTACTCGTTGAGTGTCATGCTTATTCACCCAGTGGTTTCAGCTCGAATGGCGTTCCACCTTCTGGGTAATCAAAACGAACTGCTGCTGTTTTCTCACGCATGTGGTGAACCCGTAAGAAAAGCTCGACAAAGGGATCTTCATAACCAGAGGAACCAGCATTTACCGCTAACACACCCCGGTCCACAGAAAATCCACCAAGTGCGATCACGCCCAACATGGAGACACCATTGAGGATTACTTGTACCTTCTGGCCAACTTTAAAACCCATCTCATCTAGATCAGAGAGGCGCATAGTCGTCTTAATATTGCCAAAACCGTCTGTCCAAGCAACTAAGTTGTTAGGAATTTCTGGGATCGCTGAGATATCCATCTCATCCGTTAACATTGAGCGATTACCATTCACAATCTCGGCTACTCGCTCGGGGAAGAAGTCACGTGAACGGAACTGTGAACCACCGTCTGGACAGTCAATATCGCGGTACTCAACAATGTGATCTTTGACAAAACCAAAAGCAAACTCAGAATAAACATTAATAATTTCAACGCCGTTATCAAGACGAGCGTACTTAATTCCATTGTCCATGTTGTTCTTCATCGCCTTACTTTTGTCACGACGGGGGGCAGCATTACCATAGATCACCATCCGGCCATGATGAGGGGCAAAGGCGTATTGAGCAGTCACAAAACCAATGGCCATTGTATCTAAGGAAGGCACGGAAGTGGGATGAATTCGCACTCCATGTGGATCAGCCAGATGCAGATGAAGTCGGCTACTAATCTCACCGAATTCAAGACCAGCAGGTGCGTAGTCACAGATCACATGAAGAAGGGTGGGGGTGGACATAGAAGTTCCCAAGTTTACTCAAGTACGAAGTGCGGATGGAGTATATCATGACACGTCCGTCAAAACATGGAGTATAATACTGTTTAGTAATTGAGTGTTCATCCTCTGAGGTCAGTGAGTTATCCATTGATTCCCAGCGGCCCTGAGCAGTAGGTAGGAACGTGGGTTCAGGTTCGCTGAAACTTTCATCTCCAACCTCACCTTTGAGAAAAGAGGTGAGTATTTTTTAATGTCAGATCATTCTCAAAATCAAGGAATGGCACCACAGGCAGGCGAGAATAAGAAAAAGTTATTCGTTGGTAATCTTAGCTGGAACTTAACCAGTGAAGACCTTCAACAGCTTTTTGCTGAGTTCGGTACTGTCGAGGAAGCATTTGTTTTAACCGACAAATTTTCAGGTCGCTCTAAAGGTTTCGGTTTTGTGACGATGTCTTCAGAAGAAGAGGCACAAGCTGCTATCGCTGGTTTACACCAACGAGAAGTAGACGGTCGCCAAATCGCTGTGAATATTGCACAACCTCCAAAACCACGTAATGAGTGGGCCCCTCGGGGTGGTGGTGATCGTGGCGGAGACCGCGGAGGCCGAGGAGGCTTCGGTGGTGGACGACGCGACAACTTCCGTCGAGACAGATAAACTGTTTTTGATACAACGAAGAACCCTTCACGCAAGTGAAGGGTTTTTTTGTAGGCTTTTAGAAGGGTGTTAGTTACCAAACCCAGGCAAGTGGAGAACACTCACCCCAATGAACTGCAGAATACTGACCGAAAAGATGATGAAGAGCAGCCCCATGACTGCTGAAGTCACTAGCTCTTTAGCTTCGCCCGCCTTCTTAGGATCACCCTGTGAGGTGGAAAGCATAAAGCCTCCAGCCAGAATCATTAAAAGAGCGATTGCTCCTGAAAGCCCAAGCCCAATTCTAACCAGCTGAGTAATAATGCTCTCTGAAGACGCCCCAATACAACCCACTGCGGTATATATACCAGGAACCCGAGTTTGATCAGCACCAAGCTCAGCTTCGCCCGCACATCGTTGTTCTGAGACAACGAAGAAGGAGTTTGGATCACCTGTCATACACTTACAACACGCTTCACGTTGCTCACTTTGTCGTAATGCTCGTTCGGCCGCATTCGCGCCATCAGGAACGGCAATCTGTCTGCAGGCATTAAAGGGCACCATTGACTCCTCACCAGCTTCGCCATCACCACCCTGAGCAAGAGCACATTGGTTGGTCGTCTCACAACACATGGACTGTTCGATGACTGGTTGGGTTAAATCTCCAGAATCAATGCGAGACCAATACTCACGACCACCGCACAATACTGGTCGGTTAGCCAATGCCTGAGCGCATGTCACATTTCCGGGAGTGCTCACAAACTCACACGCCGCTCCATTTAAGATGACTGGCTTGAGATCTGGTAATCGAACAACTGGAGGTTGTTGACTGGTGTCACAAAAACCAGGTGCAGCATTTGTGCATAAGTTAGGAACTGGATTGGTTGTACACTGGTCTCCATAACTTAAACAGTCATATCTTCCAGATACTTCAACTTGATATGTTGTCTGTTGAAAGCAGACTGGATAACGTTCAAAGAAAGAGCCGTCTTGGTTCTGTCCTCTTACTGGCCCACTTCGGATAGAAATGTCATAGATTCCTTCAGGAATAGTGCTATTCAACTGCCCCAGTGGGCTGGCTGATAAATCAGCATTTCCATTGCTATCAATGTTGAGAGCAATCTGATAGGTATAAAACCCAGGAAGTCCATCTGGAAAATCGGTACTGACTGGAATATCGATTCGCTCTAAGAATAGCCAAATACGCTGGCCTCTAAATATCTCCGGCGCCCCGATGATTCGAATGCCTGACGGTTGGGAAAGATTTTGACCTGGTGGCACCATCACAGATAAGCTCGGCATTGAGTTAGGTGGACAATCAAGATTAGGAATAGGGGAAGGACCCGGGGTTGGAGAAGCAAAAAGGACGGCTTGAGCAGCTACTTGAGATGCACTAGTCAGCCAGCCGCTGGCTAGAACCACAAAAAACAATAATACCAAAACAGCAGCTCGTTTCATGCCTGCTCTTATAATAGTAGAAACGCCCTAACGATGCGAGGGTGACGTCCTGCTCTCCAGATAAGGTATAATGCCCCCCATGACTAAAGCTAAAACTACCCCTCACTCAGACCATACCCATACTCACGATCACGCCGATGGGCATGATCACCAACATCATTCGCTGCCAATCGCCCCTAACTCTAGCGTTACGGTTAAGCTTCCTTGGACCACTGTCGAGCCAGCGTATCAAAAAGCACTGCGTCGTTATGCCCAAAATGCTAAAACAGATGGTTTTCGCAAAGGCAAAGTTCCGCTCTCTCTGGTCGAAGGCATGGTTGACCAAAGCGCTTTAGTTGAGTACGTACTGCAGAGCATTCTCCCTTCAGCATATGCCGACGCGGTCAAAGCTGCTGATAAGCATCCTATCTCCCAACCAGAAGTTGAGCCCAATGAAGTAGAGAAAGGCAAGGACTGGCTGCTGACAGCACACTTTGCCGAGACTCCCGAAATTAAGCTCGGGAAGTACCAAGAGGTTGTTAAAAAGGCTAAAAAAGCTAGCGAAAAAGACATCGCTGACCAAGAAGCCGAGTTAGCAAAAAAAGCCGCCGAAAAGAAAGCTACCAAAAAAGATAAAGATACGGCTGATTCCAAAGAAACCGCCGATGCAAAAGAGACATCGACGCCAACAACACTAACAGACAATCAGAAAGATGACTTACGCACTCGCCAAATTTTCAGACATCTAGTGGAGGAGATCAAACCTCAGATCCCTGAACTACTGGTTCGCCGTGAGGCAGATCGCGAGATTCGCCGTCTGTTGGATCAGCTCGAGCAGCTCAAGCTGTCGGTAGAAAACTACCTAAAATCCCGCAGTATGACCGCCGAGCAGCTTCGCCTGGAGTACTTAAGCGCAGCTGCTACTTCCTTGCAACTAGAGTTCATTTTGGCAGAGATTGGGAAGATGGAAAAAATTACGGTTGAAGATAAAGAAATTGACGAGATGATGAAACAAGTCTTTGGCGATAAGTTAACCAAAGAACAAGAAGCAAATAACGACTACCGTAGCTACATTTTTAATACGATTGCCAAACAAAAAATCGTCAAGCATCTGCTTTCACTTTAAAGAAAGTGCGCTATACTTCAATATAGTTGACACCTCGAGTATTTAGGCCTATAATATCAGCAGCCTTCCTTGAAGGTGTTGTTTGTGTAGGAAAATAGATGCAAACGCACGGTCACCCATCAGCACATCGACCACAACCAAGTGGCGTCAACCCTTTCGCGAGAGCGCTCGCTGAGGCTAGAGGTGCTATGGGTCAAGATGATGGCATGCCGACACAAGAAAATACTCCTTCGACAGAAAAAAAATCCTCTCAAGAAATCTTCAATCCCGCCGAACAGCAACGTCAAGTTTTGGAGCAACAGCGCCGTGAAAGAATGCGCCAAGAACTCCATCGCAGAGTAAATCCCGTTGACCAAAAAGACATTTTTGACTCTCGAAAACAACAAGTTAAACAAGAGCTTGAAGCTATTCGTCATGAGTTAGAGTTGCTGACCAAAGAGCTCGATGGCTTCGCTAAAGATATTGAAGTCGCAGTGATGAGTAACATCGTTGAAGTAGGTGAGTCTGGAAAAGGAGCCAAAGGGTACTTTGCCAAGCTTAAAGAGTTCATCATTTTAATTCGACAAAAAGTTCACAGTGCACGCACTTGGGCTACTACGTTGAGTGGCAAAAAGTCTAAACAAGCGGGCCTTAACTTTAAGGCTAAAGGTCACTCTCAGACTAAAAATGTTTGGGATACCATGCACCACGAACGACAACTTGCTCGTGCAGGTGGTTAACCTTTCTTTCGGACACAGCTTCCTTTCATAAGGTAAAATACGTATATGACTGGATTTGAACGCGCTAGCCTTGCTTTGATTTATAACATCTACTACTCGTGGAAAGTTCACTCTTCCCAAAAACCGATCACGAATAAAACTTTCGTCGTCGAAACATACGACGAAGATAATCAACTGCGTAAAAAGCGTTACTTTGCCGTTCGGGAGATCTCAACGGAACGGTTAGACATTTATCTAGACGAAGGTAACCGATACAACGTCAAAAACTCAGCTCCCATTATTAAACACGGAACCGTCATGATGACTGAAGAGCGTCCAGCTGAAAAAGTAGATATTCATGCGCTTGATAGTTCCTATGTCACTGGTGTGGGCTCCGGCTACCGATTCACAATTAAAGAGTATGGATCTGACACTGTTCATATTGAAGACGAAGAACACCGCCATCTATACAAGTACAAAATTGTGAGCAAATAATCTCTATACTCAAAGACCCTACACAACGGTAGGGTCTTTTTCTTTACTTCAAAACACAACTTACCCACGACGAGCCTGACGACGCAGCTCAATGCAGATGAAGATCTGCTCGAACAGCTTGCTGGAGCCGACTGTCGTGACCACTGCCAGCAACGTGCCCAGCACGATGCCACCGATAATGGATGCCGGATCGCCATTTGCCGCCAGCAGGTTGTAAGGGGGCAGGAAAGTCGCCGCCAAGTCATACAGGACCGCGATGATGGTGGCTACCAACATGCCGTACAAAATTAGCCGCTGAGAAGCCTCCACTTTGCCAGCGCGTTTGATGAGCGCCCGCGCCATGGCAAAGTACATCTCCGTGAAAACCAGCACGAAGCCCAGTAGCCAGTGCCAAATACTCGCACTGGCGATAGCGTCGTCCAGCTCTAGGCGACCGGTCAACATCCAAACGTTGGTGATTAAATCAATCAACGTCAGGATAATAAAGAAGAACAGGAACGCCCACTGTCCCGGCTCGGTCTCAAAGAACTCGACCATCTGAAACTTGACGGCTTCGCTTCGTATTTCTTTAACTCGACGTTTCGGCGGAGATGCCCCTGTTGCTTCACTTGTGGTTTGGGGCGAAGAGGGCAGCGTCGTAGGCCGTAGCTGCCGTCCAAGTTGGGGCCACTCTGTCACACCCAAGCGCTGGAGCGCCTCAGCGTATGAGAGTGTGTAAATGTGCTGGACGTGCTGCCAGTTCTGGGGGTTTCCAGATACAGCGTCGGCGAACAGCGCAAAGCTTTCTGGAGTGTCCTCACGTCCAAATTGGCGCAGCCATTCTTGGTACGCGAGTTCCACATAGACGGTATTCGCCTCTGCATAAAGACGAACTTTGATTTGGCGTTGCTGCTGTTCTTGCTGTGCAGCTTCGCGTCGGGCGATGACATGGTTTTGGGGTAATCCTGATTGCATATCTCCACTCCTTTAAGTGTGATGCAACTCGAGATACAAAGTGAGATGTCGCGGCGACGCAGTGAGGTCTTCTTCACTACCCACAGTGGATAGCCTTTCGGCTATTGTGTCTTGATGTGAAAGGGCGATTCTTCGCTCTTACAGAATAAAGTGCATATGCTCTATTTGTGCAGAGCGGAGATATCTCGGACAGACCTCGAATTATAGGCTGCGGATTTTGGTTTTCAACTCGGGAAAAAAATTACTTTCGCGCAAAGATGTAGCGCTGACCTTCTTGATAGAGAACAGTATAGGCTGGGTCAACCTGAATACGTTGCAGCACTTCTTGAATGTCTGGCACCCCCATAAAGTTGTTGGGATTCTGGCCATCCCGAAGATCAAGCACAATGATTTCGGGTTGATAGTCCTGATAGTTTGCTCGTAAAAGCTTGACGTGCCGATCAGTAAATCGAGGCGCTAAGTTATTTTGAGTCATTACACTTTTGCCAGCTGGAACACGAGCCACTAACTCATCCAAGTACCTAAAGTTTTGAGTGTGAGCATAAAAAGCGGGGTTATAGGCGAGGGCTAACGGACCTCGCAACACAAAACGATAAAGCACTAAACTATTCAGAATCAGCAATCCTGCCACACCAACCACCACAGGCTTGGGTAGTTTCTTTTGCAGCAGACTTAGTGCAAGTACGGTACTGATTGCAAGGGTTGGTGCCAACTCCGCATTGTAATGAAAACCCAGATCCCAATGATTGTTGCTCCCTGAGATAAAACGCATTCCTAAATTCAAGAAAATAATCGGCAGGGTAGGCAAATAGAGGAGCGGTAAAAACAAGAAGCTCCAAAAGATTTGAAAAGTCGTTTTAAGCTTGATCATGGGTGAGAATAGCTGCCCGACTAACTCACCAAGTGAAGTTGCCTTTGGTGCATACTGATAAAGTCCACCCGAGAAGTAAGGAATGATTACTTTCATCGTCACCACCCCCCACAACACAGAGTAACCCGCTGCCAAAGCGGCTAATTTTTTCCAGCTGGGTCGATAAAGATAAACAAACAACGACAAACCCAAGCCAAGCGGAAAGAGCAGCTCTTTAAAGGCCAACGTCAAGACAAAAAAGAAGACGAACCATCGTTTCCGTTCGGTAAGTACTGCCCAGTACGTCAACATTAAGGGCAAAGTCGCCACCGTAATCTCATGAAAGTCGGTAATCAGTGCGTTTTGTAAACCGACGAAGAGCAAGTAAGAGACCAAAACAGCTAAACTAAGGAGGTTATCTTTGAGCACGAACTGAGCAGTCCGATAAAGCACATATCCACTCATTCCTACAGCCACAGCTTGAACGATCAGAAGAACTTCACTCCGAGAAGTAAACCAGTACAGAGGGCTTAATAAAAAGATAGCTGGGTGAAAGTGATCCGCCCAAATCAACTTATCTTCAACAATGAAGTGGTCAATGGTTGGTGGCTGAAACTTTGCTACCTTTCGAATTGCCGTATCAAAGATACCGAAGTCGTAGTACTGCGTCTCGTACTGCCAGAATCGATGTAAAGAGACCAAGATCGCTGCCAACGTAAAAAGACCGCACAGTACAACAGCAAAGTTATGCCAAGCAAGATTACGTTTTTGGTTTGAGATGGGAAACTGCATCTGCAGTCAGTATACAGAACTGGTGACCGCGAAGGGACTCGAACCCCTGGCCTCCACAATGTCAATGTGGCGCTCTAACCAACTGAGCTACGCGGTCTCAGAGTACGTATTGTAACAAAGTTCGTCAAAATTGGCAGCTAGTCGTACTCAAGTATCGTTTTGCTACTACTTGCGCCGCTTCGTAGTTGACTACCCAACCAGAGTGGAGAACGGAACGAAGCGCTAGCGTCTGAAAAAGTTGACCATTTTTCTGGTACAACTCTGGATATCCACCTGACTGGATAATGTTCTGTTCATACTTAGCCAGGAAGTCCCTTGCCTGACCCAAGTACCGACACGCGTGTTCAGTCCGAGTTTGGCTCAATGCCAATAAGACCTTAATGTACTCAATTCCCCAATGACTCCAAATGCCCTCGCCCATATAGCCAGGTGCAAATACCTTAACCGTTAAGTGCATCTCATTTTGGGTATTAGAACGAGAGTAACCCAGGGGAAATGGTTGATCTAACTTTTCTTGTTGAATATGGGCAACCATGCGTTGCAGCTTTGCCAAGTCCTGGGGTTTTTTAGGATTTAAAAAGCCAGTAGAGAATGCTACTAAACTATCTCCACCAAAAGGACGATCAGTCGTATCACTAAGGTCATTAGCAAAGTAACCTTTGTCTTCCTGCCAGTACTGCGCAATGATCTTCTCTTTCCAGCTATCCTCATCTAACAAGGGTCGTAACTCTACTGGCCACGTCGCTTCGTCAACCAGGTCAAGTTGACGCGCCAAGCTCACCGTCTTCCAGGCAATAACGCTGTCAAAGAAAGCAGCCTGGCGTTTTACTCCATCTCTAGCACCTGACAACACCACGTCTCTACGTACTACAAGTGTTTCTGGGTCAATCACTGTCAGCAGATAACGGTGCAGTTCTTGCTGCAACGCAACTTTATTATCATGAACAAGTTTTAAAGCAGTGGGTCTGCTGGGAGCCGACTGGCGCAACGTTTGGAGCGTATACAGAACCCCATGTAGAGAGTCTGACGGCTCAGCATAAATGTTCAGTCCCGTAAACTGACTTCCACCTAGTGGCACAATCGTCGTTACCAACTTACCGTTAGCACGTAAGTAAGCCACATCCAGAGCCACTGTTTGTAAAGCAATCCGGCGCCTGAGTAGGAGATCTTCTTCGGTCCCGATGGCTGGATTAAGCAGCTCATTAAAAAAAATGCCTAGGTTGCGCACATAGAGGTCGGAGTAATGAGCCCCAGTAATGACATACGGTTTCTCAGGATTAAATCGAAGTTGATGAAGCTGCTGGACTACTTCTGTTTCAGTCCTTCCCAAACTAGGCTCCGGCAACCATCGGTACATCACAATTCGCAAACCCGTACGAGTGAGTGCAGTCATCCTTGAAAACCAGTCAGTTCTAAAAGTAGGAGTGTGTACTTCTTCCAACTTAATCACTCCGTGTTCATCAATCACTGTCTTATATGGACTGGTAACTCGAGTCCACTGGAAGTAAGGATCAGTAAAAAAAATCCCTGTGCCTAACCACAGCAAAAAAGCCATCAGCAGCAAGTATCCCAACCATAATCCAGGCAATGTCCACTTCATATCCGCGATATTGTATAATCTCTTCTCGTGTTAAGAAATTCACACACCGCTACCACTCAAACTACAACCACCACAACTGAGGTGGGGTTTTGATGTAAGCGGAATCTAAAACGTAGCATCCAAGCCCCTCCTCACGGAGGGGTTTTTGTTTGTCTACAGGTTTAGAGATCAAGTACAATAGCTGCCATAGGCAGAGAGGAACGTATGTCACAAAAACTGGACGAAGCACTGAGCCAGAAGTCAGCAAAAGAGCAACAACTCTGGGCAGTTCGTCATACTGCAGAGCACGTTTTGCATCAAGCCGTTAAGGAGCTCTATCCAGAGATTCTCTTAGCGATGGGACCAGCTACCGAAGACGGTTTTTACTTTGACTTTGATGGCAGTCCCAAAGAAGGCGTGAAAGTAGTTATCTCCGAAGCCAACTTCCCGAAGATTGAAAAACGGATGCGGGAGATTATTAAGCGTAACTTACCCATGATCTGCCAAGAGGTCTCTCCAGCAGAAGCTCGCAAACTGTTTGGCGACAACCCTTACAAGATGGAGTGGGTGGATGAGATCGAAAAACGCGGTGAAAAAGTGACGATTTACTGGACAGGCAAACCTGGCGAAAAAGGTTCGATGGTGGATCTGTGCAGTGGACCACACGCAGAGTCGACGGGCGCAATTAAAGCTTTCAAGCTACTTTCAGTGGCAGGAGCCTACTGGCATGGCGATGAGAAAAACAAGATGTTAACGCGTATCTATGGAACGGCGTTTAACTCTCAAGAAGAGCTTGATGCGTATCTTGAACAGCTGGAGCGAGCCAAACAAAACGATCATCGCAAACTGGGTGCAGAACTTGGCCTCTTTACGTTTTCCGACCTGATCGGCAAAGGGTTGCCACTCTGGACTCCAAAAGGCGCCACCGTTCGTCGTGAGTTAGAGAGATTTGTTGTTGATGAGGAGATTAAACGAGGATACTTACACGTTAATACCCCAGACTTGGCGTTACTGGACCTGTACAAAACATCGGGTCACTATCCGTACTACAAAGAAACAATGTACGCCCCAATCAAGATCGATGACGAAGAGTTCATGTTGCGGCCAATGACGTGTCCGCATCATTTTGAGATCTATAAGTCACAGCCACATAGCTACAAAGAGCTGCCAATGCGGTTGGCCGAGCTAGCTCAGTTGTATCGCTACGAAAAATCAGGCGAGTTAACTGGCTTAATGCGCGTACGAACGTTCTGTTTGGCAGATGCCCACATCATTGCCCGCAAGAGCCAAGCTAACCAAGAAATTAATGCTGTCTTGGATCTCATTGAGTACGTTGCAGGGCTATGGGGGCTCAAAGCGGGTGACGACTATCACTTCCGCCTCTCTTTGGGAGATCGTGCCGATGACAAGAAGTACTACAAAGATGATGCCTCTTGGGACTTTGCCGAAGAAGTCCTACGTAAAGTACTCAAAGAGCGTCAATCTATCTATGTAGAAGCCGAGCAAGAAGCCGCTTTCTACGGACCAAAGATCGATGTCCAGATGAAGAACGTTCATGGCAAAGAAGAGACAGCATTTACCGTCCAGTATGACTTTGTCATGCCTAAACGTTTTGAGTTGAAGTACATCAACGAGGAAGGCAAGGAAGAAGAGCCAATTGTGATTCATCGTTCGTCAATCGGTGCAATTGAGCGCATCATGGCTTTCTTGATTGAGAAGTTTGGTGGGGCGTTCCCACTTTGGCTAGCACCTGTGCAAGCCGTTGTCATTCCTATCTCTCAAGATCAGCATGAGTATGCTGAGTCGCTGGTAGCAGAGCTCAAAGCAGCTAACATCAGAGTGGAGAACTGGAATGAAGCCGAGAGCATGCAGAAGCGTATTCGTCGTGCTGAGAAAGAAAAAGTACCGTATATGATTATTATTGGCAAACAAGAAGTGGAAGATCAAACCATTAGTGTTCGCCAACGCGGAAATAAAGACCTTGGCTTGCTCCGTCTCTCCAAGCTCATCGAGCAGATGAAGAAAGAAATCGAGACAAAAGCACGCTAGCTTGCCTATGGTTACAGTTGAACATGAGTCGTCCAAGAAGCCTGGGAGGCATACTGAACATGCCCCCAGGCCTTGGGCTATTGATCGAGATCAAGCTGGCCGCATTTGGGCCTCACAGGCTACCGAACCTGAAACTCACTCAGCTCTCTTTCACAAAGCCCCGAAGATGGCAGTGCTCACCACTGCTGGCCAAGAGTTCTTGCGTGCAGTCGACCGAGAGACAAAACGACGGGTACTGCAAGGCGCAGTTGAGCGACAGCTGAACGGGCAACGACTCTCGGCTGTGCAAAATGAGGACGGAAGAGTCTCAATTGTTGATGACGCTCCCTTTCAAAAAAAAAGCTGGTGGGAAATCTTAAGGGAAAGAAAAAGGGGAGAAAGTTCAACATCTACCCAAGCAAACATCCAAGCGGTCGAAAAATTATTTCTGAAAAAGGGCGCACTACGCGGCTGGGAAATGGCCGCCCTTCTTGATCAACTGCACATCGCCACCGAGCACCTTAGTCCTGAAGTCGCAGCCACTACCGGGTTGGCGTGTGTTAATACCCTCGAACCCTTGGGGGGAACAGAACAAGCCGTTTTCTTACCTTATTTAGAAGGAATCGAGCTTGATCGTTTTTGGTTTGAGATGCTAGCTAAAGATAGGCAACTTGCCGAAGCATTAATTCCGCTAATGAATGAGTACAGCTATAAGGTTCGTGCCGCACTTTCAAAAGTGATGTCGGGAATCCTAGATCAGTATGGTTTCCGCTCATTCCTTGACCCTAGCTATCGTTGGAAGTTCAGAAGTGGCTATACCCATTATGAGCGCTATGAAGAACGAGGCCTGACCTTGTTAGATGTGTTTATTGACGTCCATCCACTTGACGAAAATCCGCTAGACCGATACTGTAACTGGATGATGCCGACCGAAGCATGTCTGCGTTGTCGACAGATCATAACTGCCAGTGGGGATGATCAAAGTAAGCTCGAGCTACTCATGAGAACGATTCAAGAACAAGCCATCATTTTTGATCCACTTTATATTCGACAACGCGGCGGTAGTACTAGATAAAGGAACTATGAGCGATAAATACTCGGCTGTTTGGGTTTCCCACTCGTCACTTTCAGACTTTGTTACTTGTCCACAGCTCTACTACTTGAAAAATGTCTATAAAAGACCAGAAACAGGTCATAAGATGACGGTCATGAGCCCTGCCTTGGCCTTGGGCCAAGCGGTTCACGATGTGGTGGAGTCACTTTCGACGCTCCAAACCGAGCAGCGTTTTCGCGAGCCCCTCTTAATGAAACTCTCTACGGCATGGGAAAAAGTCAGTGGTAAAAAAGGTGGCTTTTCCAGTCCTGAACAAGAGCTGCGATATCGCCAACGCGCTGAGGAGATGATCCGCCGAGTTGAGCAACACCCTGGCCCGTTAAGGAACTTAGCCGTCAAAATCAACATGGACTTACCTCATTATTGGCTAAGTCCCGAGGATCAGATTATTCTGTGCGGCAAGGTTGACTGGCTAGAGTACCTCCCAGACACCAACATGGTCAACATTATTGACTTTAAAACGGGGAAAAACGAAGAGAAAGAGGACTCGTTGCAGCTGCCAATCTACTGCTTACTAGTGGCCAACTGTCAAAAACGCAAAGTCGCGCATGCCTGTTACTGGTACTTACAGTACGATGATAACTTAACTGAGAAGGAGCTGCCAGATTTAGCAACGTCTCACCAACGGGTGTTAGAACTAGCCAAACAAGTGAAGCTGGCTCGTAAACTTAACCGCTACAAGTGTCCAGGTGGAGAGAGCTGCAGAGCCTGTGAGCCTTTCTTAAAAGTCCAACGTGGTGAAGCTGAGTTCGTCGGAGTGAACAGCTACAACACTGACGTCTTTGTCATTAATTACGACAACACTCCCGAAGAAGATAGCATTATTCTCTAGCAAGACTAGTGCTTACCACTTATAAATCTGAGGGAAGAGCTCCATGCGATTGGACCAGACAATGAAGAGATAGAAAGCCAGCACACCAGTAAAGAGTGCTAGTAGAATCTTTGAGTTGGGGTGAGCAGAAAAGAACTCATTCTGTTCTCGCATGAAGTGCTGTTTAGTCCAGAAGCCTTCCTTAGCGACAGGTCGACGAGCAATCACTGCTGGACGAGCCGGAACTCGGCGAGAACTAGCTTTGACCGCAGGTTTTTTAACGGGTCTTTTGGCTTTGGCAGGCATATACTTTTCCTTCGTAGATGAGGCTTTGATCGCCGTCTGGAAACAGTGTAGCAAAAAGAGAGAGCGCAGAGCAAGCGAAGCTGAAAGATTTACTGTCTTTTTGAGGCACAAAAAAATCTCCCAGACCCAGGAGATGTACACGCATTCGTAGTGTAGTTACCGGCCGTAACTCTCTCAAGAGTTGCACAGATACAGTAATCGGTTGGACTTACAATCACGTATGAGTACTCGATCCCAAATCTGGGGTCTCTTGGGCGAGTATTTGTGGGAAAGTAACTCACAAACGATCCCGTTGTTGGGGGATAAAGTCCATTGTGATCGGCATAGTACTGTTCAAAAGCTTTGGAAATAGCATCAATATCAGCTTTACGTTTGGCGTCTCGAGCGGTAACTTGAGCATTAGAGAATGCAATAATGCCAGCAGCCATTAAAACTCCAATTATCGCCACCACCACCATTAGCTCAATCAGGGTAAAACCAGATCTGAGAAATCTTGCCATCTCAAAATGGTATAGCAAGTTTCTTCTCCCTTCAACTCACTATTACCCCTCTCCACACTTTCCTATCCTCCTCTAGCATCCTCGAGAATCTTATGGCATAATACAAGGTCGTTACGTTTGTAATTGACAGGGAGAAGAGAACAGACCGATCTCATGATCAGAAAAAAACCGTTTCAACGGCCTCAACAGCAATTTAGAGTCACAGCGAACTTCAACATTCGCGTCCCCGAGTTGCGAGTCCTCACCGATATCGGCGAGATGATTGGAGTCATGTCCACTCAAGAAGCCATGGAACGTGCACGTAACGAAGGCAAGGACTTAGTTTTAGTGACCGAAGGGGCAAAGCCACCGATCGCTAAGATTATTGATTTAGCCAAGTACCGATATCAACTTCAGCAGAAAATAGCTGAAGGCCGCAAGAAATCAAAGCAGCAAGATATCAAGGAAATCCGTTTCACGCCATTTATTGGTGAAGGAGACTTCCAAACTCGATTAAAAAGAATTGTTGAGTTCTTAAAAAAAGGTGACAAAGTTCGCTTAACCCTTGAGTTCAAAGGTCGGGCGATTACCAAGCAGGAGTTTGGCCGAGAGCACTTTGATCGTGTTTTCGCCGAGACTGCTGAGATTGCCACCGTTGAGATTCAACCAAAAATGCTGGGCAAGAAAATGATGGCTCAGCTGATGCCAATCAAGAAAAAATAAGTGAGGCAGTATGCAGAAGTACAAACAAAAAACACGCAAAGGTGCTGTTAAGCGCTTTAAAGTCACCGCCACAGGCAAAGTCCTGCGTCGAGCCCAGAACATGCGTCACTTACGTCGCAAGAAAAGTAAAAAAGCCATCCGCCACAGCCGTAAACCTATCGAGGTGACCGGGAAGTGGGCACGCCGAATCAAGCACATGCTTGGTTTGAGATAAGAAGGATCACATGCCAAGAGCAAAAACTGGTGTCATTCGACATCGCCGTCACAAAAAACTTCTCGCTCGTACCAAGAGCTTCCGTGGTGCAAACACCCGTCTCTACAAACGTGCTAAAGAAGCCGATCTGCACGCAGGTCAATACGCCTACGTTGGTCGTAAGCTCCGTAAACGCGATATGCGCTCACTATGGATCTTACGTATCTCAGCTGCTTTAAAAACTATTGGTGACATCAACTACTCACGCTTCATCAACATGATGAAGAAAGCCAACATTTCCTTAGATCGCAAGATCTTGGCTGATATTGCTGCCACTGACTTTGCTTCGTTTAAAACCATCGTCGAAAAAGTGCGGGGTTAATTCGAGGCACGTCAACACTCAAACAGAAATCAGAAACCCCGCCACCAGCGGGGTTTTTTATTGAAAACAAGAGCGGAAAACAAGAGAAGACACTATAATCAAGGAATCGTATGACAGAAAAGCACACTACCCAGACTAATCTCCTTTATTTAGAAGACGCGTATCTTCAGCAAACCACTGCCAATATCGTGGAAGTTATTCTAGACAACAAAGTTAGACCAGATGGCTCTCACTCGGCTAGTCTAATTCTTGATCAAACTCTTTTTTATCCTCAAGGTGGAGGTCAACCAGCTGATCAAGGAACAGTCGAAGGTCCCAACGGGACGTTCGAGGTTACACATGTTTCTTACAACGGTGGGTCAGTCCTGCACAAGGGTACGCTTCGAGGTAACTTAAAAGCTGGAGATACTGTTACCTTAAATCTCGACTGGAATAGACGCTATCAACACATGCAGTGGCATACTCTGGGTCACATTGTTGATCAAGCAGTCAAGAACACTGTTAAGGATGCTACCAGCATCGACGGCAATCACGGCATTGGCAAAAAACTCAGTATCACCTTCACAACAAAGATTTCAGCCGATCAAAAACAACAGATTCAGCAAGAGGTGGAGAAGATCATTGCTCAGAATGTCTCAACCACTACGGAGATGGTTACCAAAGATGAAATGATTAAACGAGGAGTTAAGCTCCCGTTTGACCTTCCATCAAATAAACCACTTCGCTTACTGCAGATTGGCAAATTTCCGCCCATGCCAGATGGTGGCACCCACTTGCGCCAAACCAACGAAGCTTGGCCTGTGCAAGTGTCTGACATTCAACAAGATGGGGAAAACTCACTGGTGTACTACACCGTCGAAAACCCCGAGAGTACTAAGAAATCAAAAGGAAATAAAGTGAGTGTGGCTGACGGTCAGAAAGCACCACTGTTTATCTCACTAACAGCCTTGCGTCGTCAGTCCACCGACATCCGTGCGGAGCTGTCGCTTGATCAATCACCAGTTGAAGAGTTAACCACAAAGTACTTAGGCAAAAAAGGAAAGTTTAACGAACTTGCCAAAGAGATTCGCAACGTGTCACCAGAAGACCGCAAAGAGGCTGGTCAAATTTTGAATGAGCTAAAAACTGCCCTCGAACAGCACATTCAAAAGTTGAAAGACAGCCAAAATACCACTGTTCCTTGGACAGACTTAACCGCTCCTGGTCAGCCACCCAAGTTGGGGCACATGCACCCAGTTTCTCAAGCGATGGAAGAAGTGACCCGAATTTTTGAACGAATTGGTTTTACCCGCGTTCGTTATCCAGAAGTGGACTGGGACCACTATGTTTTCGAAGCCTTAAACATGCCCCCTGATCATCCAGCTCGTGACGAGTGGGAGACTTTCTTCATTGAAGCACCCATTGATCAAAAGTTTGGCAAAGTAGTGTTAACAACCCATACCTCGAATGGTCAGGTCCGTGAGATGGAGCGACTAAACTCAACTCCACCAATTCGAATGATCAACATTGCCCGATGTTATCGTCGTCAGCAAGATGCCACACATACCCAAATGTTCCATCAGTTCGAAGGCTTGGTGGTAGATAAAGGTATTACCATTCAACACTTGAAAGGTACCTTGGACTACTTCGCGCAAGAGTTCTATGGACCAGGCACCAAGAGTCGTATTCGGCCATTTCACTTTCAGTTTACCGAGCCGTCTTTTGAAGTGGACTTCAGCTGCCACATTTGTCACGGCACCGGAGAAGTAGAGCAGAAAGATGGTAAAGGCGAGGTTCAAAAAACCAAGTGTAAGTTCTGTAAGTCCGGCTGGCATGAGGTCGGCGGCGCAGGGATGGTTCATCCAAATGTGTTGAAGGCAGGCGGGATCGATCCGGAAGAGTACACCGGCTTTGCCTTTGGCTGGGGAGTAGAACGAACCTATACCTTGAAACCTGGCTTAAATATTGACGACATCCGTTTGTTCTACAGCGGTGAGATGCGATTCTTGGAGCAGTTCTAATATGCCAGAACAAAGCACTGAGTATGCTCAACACTCTCGGCAGATAGTCGAACAGCTGCGAGACAATCAGCATACTGTGACGATCGAGACACTAGCAGGGCCAGAAGAGCTATTAGTTGGCCTCGAAAAAATAACTGAGGTGGCAGGAATTGCCAAGTACTTTCTCTTCCTCAAAGACCACAAAGGAAAAGAAGTTGCTACGCTAGATTACTCAGTTGACCGCTCGCAGAACCCACCTGTAGCAACGGTTGAAAATAAAACGGTTGAGCCAGCCTATCGAGGGAAAGACTTGGCTAAGAAAATGTTTGCACTAATGGCGAAGGACTTAGAAGACCAGGGAATCTTGCTTGTAAAAGGCAAGATTCGTAAAGAAAATGCTTCGGCCCTCGTTTCTCGCCAGCACGTGCGAGAGCTGCTGACTGGTCGACAGTACCACACTGAACACGCCCCCGCTAAAGACCAAGCCCAGTTTTATGAAGTAACTACTTATCTTGATCAATTCGAAGACGAACAAGGAGAGTCATGAATATCTTAATTCCCCACAAGTGGCTGCTAGAGCACTTGGAAACCAAAGCGACACCCACTGAAATTCAAAAGTATCTTTCACTCTGTGGCCCCTCTGTAGAACGCATCTATGAGCGAGAAGGTGACGCGGTGTATGACATGGAAGTTACTACCAATCGCGTAGACTCGATGTCAGTGCGTGGCATTGCCAGAGAAGCCGCTGTCATTCTCAACCAGTTTGGTATTACCGCTAAGCTAAAACCATTTAAACCAGAACCTATTACTTTCACTGCTAAAAAAGCAGCCAAAAAGTTACCGCTGCCCCAGATCGTCAACAATCCTCAGTTATGTAAAAGAATCGTCTGCGTCGCCCTGGCCGATGTCAAACGGGCTGACACACCCAAGTGGATGGCTGAGCGTTTACGACAAGTGGAGATCAATGTCCACGACGCTGTAATTGATATTACGAACTATATTACTCACGATTTAGGACATCCATGCCATGCCTTTGACTACGACAAGATTATGGAACTGGGTGGCAGTATTATTGTCAAAGAAGCTACAGCAGGGAAGTCATTCACTACCTTAGATGGAAACGAGTACACTACTTTAGGCGGTGAGCTTGTCTTTGAGAATGATCAAGGTGAGATCATCGACTTACCTGGAATTAAAGGCACGGCCAACACTGCTATTCAAGAAAGTACGAAGAATGTGTTGTTCTGGATTGAAGACGTCGTGGCTGAGAAGATTCGCTTTGGCTCAATGAGTCATGCGATTCGGACAGTCGCAGCCCAACTCAACGAAAAACACGTCGACCCATATCTTTCGCTGCCTGTCTTGGAAGAGGGAACCAAGCTGTTCCGCGTGCTGTGTGGAGCTACAGTTGCTAGCCCAGTATTTGATCAGTTCCCAGGAAAACGCGCTCAACCCACTGTCCAAGTTAGCTTACACCGTATTACGGACTATCTAGGCATCGAGCTACCCGTTAACCGAATCGCCCAAATCTTGGAAGAGTTAGGCTGTGGCGTCAGTTTGCAGAAAGGAACGTTCACTATTCAGCCGCCAACGTTTCGCCCTGACATCACTATTCCCGCTGATGTGATCGAAGAGATTGCCAGAATTTATGGCTACCACAACTTACCCAGTGTGTTGATGGCCACACCTATTCCTCTAGATCGACCCAAGCACATCAACTTCCGTCTGGAAGATCGCATCAAACGCTTCTTGGCTGCTATTGGTTGGCAAGAACTTTACACCTACTCTATGGTTAGTGCCGAGATTGCCAAACAATCTGGCCACACTTTAGCGCAGCACCTCACACTGCAAAATCCGCTGACTGACGACCGCGTCTACTTACGCCGCTCACTGATTCCATCTTTGAAAGAAGTACTGGACCAAAATCCCCAGTACTCACAGTTGAGCGTTTTTGAACTGGCAAATACTTACACTCCGGTAGAGAAAAGTTTGCCCTTAGAAGTTCTGCATCTTAGCTTGGTTTCTCGTCGGAGTGTTCAGCAGGTTAAAGGAGATTTGGAAGTTCTTTTACGGAGCTTATTTGTGACGAACGTTCGGTACAAACAAGACGAAGATGCTCGGGCACAGATCATGGCTAACTCTCCAGACCACGGCGAGATTACTACTGGTGAGATTGTGGCTTTACCTGGTGAGGTTACCGCGATCGACTTCACAGTTTCCAAACTGATGGAAGTGAGCCAAGTCTATCCACACTACCGTCCACTGCCAAAAACTAGCCCCGTGATTGAGGACATGACACTTACTTTGCCAGTCCAAACAAAAGTTGGTGACGTTATGAACACGATCTCGGATAAATTTATCAACGTCTATCACCTGGAGTTCTTAGGTCAGTATCAGCAGAACTATAGCTTCCGCATTTCATATCTAGAACCAGAAGTTCAGATTGATGACAAACAAGTAAGTTTGATTAGGAAACAGATCGTTAAGCTGCTGGGAATCAAGTTCGATGCAAAGTTAGTAGGCGGTTAAGTCTGACTGTTCTACAATGACAGCATGCAGCGTCTGCAGAGTTGGTTACTTGCTATCCTCATTTTTGTATGGCCCAGCAACTTATTTTTAAAGTTTGCTGAACCTACCGGCTATGTACACGGCCTGTTAGTCGATTACTTGCTACCTAAGTTGTATTTGAGCGACTTGGTTATTTTTGCGCTCTTAGTTAGCTGGGGAGTAGAGTGCTTATCCAAAAGAAAAGTAAAGCTAAAGGCTCCTTTTTACGTGGGCGTTGCACTCTTTCTTCTCCTTGGGGTAGCCCAACTTTTCACTGCACCACGGCTGACCACTTGGTGGTTTTTACTCAAACTGGTAGAGCTGTCTCTGTTGGCTGGGTGGATCGGAACACACTGGCGACTCTTCAGGTCTCGCATCATCTGGATGAGCTTACTGTGCATGCTAGCGTTTCAGTCTGTGGTAGGCCTAACGCAGTACGTTCGTCAAAGCTCAGCTTTTCCTTCGTATGAGTGGCTAGGGGAAACACGGCTGGATAAGCGAGCGGGCTTGGCTCGCGGAACGTGGAACGGAGTTACCTATCTCTTGCCATATGGCACGACTAGCCATCCAAACATCCTCGCTGGAGTGTTGGCAGTAGGTCTGCTGATTGTCTGGTCAAGCTCGATGAAAGAGAAGAAGTTGCGATGGGGTGTGGTGATAGTTTCAGCGGGTGCGTTATTGACTCTACTCTTAACTCAATCTTGGTCAGCTATGCTGGCACTGGGCGGAGGGTGTACTGCAATCTACTGTCTCAAAAAACTCAAAAAGTGTGCGTGCATTCTGTCACTCCGAACCGGTTTGTGGAGCGGCGCAGCACTGTTCTTTCTGCTTGCTCCACTCTTTACTTTTGCCTTGGCTAAAAATAGCCTGGACCCATCTTTCACCCGGCGTGCATTTCTAAACACCGCAGCCACTCAAATGTTTATAGACTCACCCGTAGTAGGTAAAGGATTAAATACCTTTACTGTTTACTTAGAAGACGTCTCTAGAGACCGCGAAGCCGTTCGTTTCGTTCAACCTGCTCATCATGTCGGCTTACTCCTTTTGGCTGAAGTCGGGCTGGTTGGCGTACTGGGACTAACGCTGGTAACTGCTACACTGATTTGGCAACTGACAGCAACCCAAAAACAACAGCTTAAGTCAGTCTTCCCATATATCTTAATTATCTTTGTGCCTCTACTTAGCTTGGATCACTATCTCTTTACGCAGCAAATTGGTCAGCTGATAAGTGTTATTGGTGGGAGTTGGTTACTGGGTAACTTTATGGACCTGGAGAAGGACTAGGCTCAACTGACGGTTGTGGTGAAGGCAAGAGAGAAGGTAACACTGGACTTGGCTGTGGACTCGGTTGCTGTGGTGAAGGTTGAGGAGATGGCTGTTGCGGCTCCTTCCAGTCCTGACCACCAGTACCAATGCGAATAGTGTTACTAGTTACTTCTTTGCCACCGCGAGACTTGGCCTTGGCATAGATTTTGTAACGACCCGCTGGGAGCTTAATCGTACTCTCAAAGCTTTTGTTATTGATCGTCTCACGTAAGCTGTCATTGACCCACAGCTCAATCTTCTCAATTCCATCACCGGAGTCGGCAAAAATCTTGAACTGAATGTCTTCGGAACTGTGCGTGGTCTCGTTACCAGGTTGGTCAATCTTGATAGAAGTATCGCTAACGTCTCCACAGTACTCTTTGGGCGCCTTGTACTTCTCATCAGGCTGGCTACTAATCCAAGCGTCAATTGCTTCTTGCCATCGATTTTTGCCATCTTCACTGAATGGATCATCTTCCCGCAAGACAATAAACTCTTTTTCGTCATAATCACCAGCTACAATTTTGGCATCTGTTGCCAGCTTGTTCTCACCACGGCAAACCTTAAGCTTGGTATGCACAGGATCAGGGATATTTGGGACAGTTCCTTTGATCACGTACTCTTGGCGACTGGGATATCCATCGTGACCCCGATAACCGGAAATAAGATCAAGGTCTAACTGCTCAATCCCAGAAGGTACTTTCCACTCGGCTGGCTTGTATCCATTCTCCAGTCCATAGTTGAGAATTGTGCGCCAAATTGGGGATGCACCGGTAATACCTGATGCCACTTGCTTCATTGAAGTCGCGTCGTTATTACCCACCCAAGTACCGATAATTAAGTCTTGTGTCCAGCCAATCGTCCAGTTGTCTTTCTGGTCGTTGGTCGTTCCAGTTTTGACTGCTACACCTTTCCCTGCATTGAGGAGCGAGTTGGCTCCGAAAGCCATCAAACGGGCATTATTATCAGACAAGATGTCATTAATTAAGAACGCTTCTTCTTCAGTCATGACGCGTCGACCTTGAGTCGGTTTGAACTCTCGTAATACTCGGCCAGTGTTGTCTGTGACTTTCAAAATAGCAGTGGGCTCAACTTTAGTACCGCCATTGGCAAACGAAGAGTAGGCAGTCACCGTGTCAATCAAATGGACTTCGGCACCACCTAGGGTGGCAGAGAGACCAAAGCGGCTCATGTTTGCTTGAGTAGGCTCCAGCGTTGGGAAGCCCATGTCATAAGCCATAGTAAGGAAGTCTTCAATTCCCACAATCGCCAAAGACTTCACCGCCGGAATATTTAAAGAGCTACCTAGACTGTTACGTAGGTTAACCGGTCCACGGAACTTACCGTCATAGTTTTTGGGTTCGTATGGTTTCTCTTGAGCATTGCGCTGGAAAACAGTCGGCACGTCGGTCAGCATCGTAGCTGGCGTAAAGCCTTTTCTAAACATTCCGAGATAGGTCAGCGGTTTGATGGATGAACCCGGTTGTCGTAAGCCATCAACAGCTACGTTAAACTTCCCGTCAATCAAGTCACTGTTATAGTCGACGCTTCCAATCATCGCTAAGATCTCACCATCTTCAGGCTTCATCACAATAGCGGCACCATTGGTAATGTTTAAACTCTGTAACTTATCAATTTCTTGCTTCACCGTTTCCTGGGCTTTCGTCTGCATATCAAGATCAAGCGTCGTCGTCACTTCCAACCCACCTTTGGCAACGACACCTTCACCAAACTCTTCTTCCAATAAGTCACGCACGTAAAAGACAAAGTGGGGAGCAACGATGGTGGTTTTGGGAGTCGCAAAGATGACATTGTCTAGGTCGGCAACCGTTTGGTCATACTGTTCTTGGGAAATATAGTTGTCTTCTTGCATCCGCCGCAGTACGCCCAGCGCACGCCACTTCCATAAGGGAACACCGTCTTCGGTCGTCTTGCCACTATATGGCGAGTAAGCGGAGGGACGCTGAGGTAGACCAGCTAAAATCACCGACTCTACTAAGTTCAGTTGATCTACAGTCTTGCCGAAGTAAATTTGCGCAGCGGCACCGACACCTACAGAGTTACCACCATACGGAGTTTCATTTAAGTAAAACTCTAAGATCTGGTCTTTGGTAAAGTTGCGTTCAATCTGCAGAGCCAAGATATACTCACGGAACTTACGAATGGCTGTTCGTTCGTTCGTTTTCAGCAGGGCATTTTTGACTAACTGCTGAGTTAATGTTGAACCACCCACCACACGACCACCACGGAAAATGTAATTATAGACAATCCGGAATGGCGTCAACATGTCGATTCCACCGTGACGATAGAAGTCTTTGTCTTCCACGGCTACCGTAGCTTCTTTCAACGTCGCGGGAACCTTAGTGATCTGAATTGGATCGTTACGTTCTTCGGCGTAAAGGTCATAGAGTAGCTTGCCGTTACGATCTAAGATCTTACTGGTAAAGCCCTCTCGCTTGATTACCTGCCCTGGTTTAGGCAAGTCACGAGCTACCCAGGCATAGAGGGCAAAAAAAGCGACAAAACCGGCGATGACGCTGACAAAGAACAGAATCGTTAAAAGACGAACGATCTTCAGCATCCGCAAGCGTTTTTCAGCTTCAGTTAAGCGTTTACGACCAGGAGCACCAACACCAGCCCCAGATTGAACACCACGCCCCATAAAAGAGCTTTCTACTGACGAAGTCGTGTAGTGTAATCGGCGCCGAGAACGCGTTTTACTGGTCACTTTTGACCATAACGCCACGAAAGGATCGGTTGCCCTCTCCCAGATGGCAGTTAGGTTAATCTTTATGCCGTCCTGTTTCATACGCATCGCTCTATTCTACCAGCCTATTCGGCCACTTTTTTTCCTCGAGTATGAGGAATATCACTCGAGGACTTTCCAGGCCAACTTACCTGTACAAAGATGACATTTATCGCCGCAATCATCAAGCCCAAGAATGCTCCTCCCAGAACGTCACTTGTCCAGTGTTCGCCCAAACTGACCCGGCTAAACACGATAATAAAGGAGAAGCCAGCTAAACCAGCTCCCAAGCCCAATCTGATAGGAAAAGAAATCTTTGGCGAGCTCCACAGCACAGCAAAAAGAGTGATCACCACAAAAACCACCCTCATACTATGTCCAGAGGGATAAGAGGAAACGTCAAAAGTGTGAAGGTCGGGGAAGATAAAGTCAGTCGGATGACGATAAAACATGAAAGGTGGCGGGGGCTGAAAAAGAATTTCCTTCCCAACAATTTCGAGAAGGTGAGCGACAAACAACAAAAACAGTGAGCTCACCACCAGCACCCAACGTCGTAGGAGGAGTAAAAGCACTACTAAAGTGGGAACAATAACCTGAAACTTCGCCAAAGTCCCAAACATAATAAAGTACTCATCCAAGCGAACTGGCACGTTTTCTTGAATACGAACAGTGAGGTCAAAATCAATGCTACGGAGAAGATCAGCCCGGACCAAAAAAGTCAGCAGAAAAAATCCGAGTCCAGAAAGTATCGCGGTAATCGAGCAGATCAAGATCAAAACCTGATGGTGTTGAAGAAAAGAAGCGATCCGTTGCAGAAAAAATATCTTAGCCTTCTTCCGAGTCTGTCTCAAGTGGGAAAGTCACCTGTACCTATTCACGTCCTATAGCTTTGATTATATTGATGCTTTTTGATATAATAATGCGTTCGTCCTTTTATCATGGGGAGTAAAACACCATGGTCGATACGTCGACAAAAACTGTGACGGTGACGCATGAGGAGACGGTGCGAATCGTTGCCTGTGCAGTCAGTGAAGGCGAGAATGTATTGGTGATTATTCTGGATCGTCGCTGGGAAGACCTCTCCGACGAGATGAAGGATGAACTCCTTCAGAAGACAGCACCTGTAATCGCCGCACAACAACCGGAGTTAACAGAAGGTCGGTCATTCAGCTTCATGCATGAAGTGACATTTACGATGCCCACCGCCTGACTCCACCCACCGAGACGTTGGTCGGGTACCCCCCGGCCAACGTTCTCACCACACCGCAATGAATCGCCAAGAGCTTTCTACCAAACAATGGGAGTGGTTACTTCAAAACCATTACCAGGGAAACGAAGACACACTTCATCATGACGTCCAGTTTGATGACGAGTACGTAAAGGAGTTATTACGATTCTGTCCGGTTAGTGCTGTCGCAGCAGTCGCTTTTTTTCCTTCATATCAAGCTGGCAGATTTATTGAGTCTCCCAGAAGTACTGAAGAAGACGAGGACATTGATCAACTTGAAAAAAAATACGTTCCTGTCAGTAAAATTCGAGCTACTCAGTGGACCGTCTATCGGGACGCCATGGAGTACTACCGCGAGGCTTACCGTCAAGGTGCCAAAGTAAAACCTATCCTGGCGTATCTTGATCCTCAAACGGGACTGTATTTAGTTAAAGACGGCCACCATCGTTTGTATGCACACTCCCGCCTGCGTCTGGGATTAGTAGAGCTAGCTCTTTCTCCACGAGCTCCTTTGAGTAGATCTGTACTCTACGAAGTTCACAAAATGAGAGTGACCGAACGATAATCCAGGTTGTTTTTCGTTAGATCTTGGCTACAATCTCTTTAAAGATGAAACATCACTGTTTTAGCGCTAGCTATTATTATCGCTCCCAATATGCTTGGTGAGTGAGTTGTGCTGTAAAACAGAAAAGATTCAACCCTCGCCAAGTGCGAGGTTTTTTGTATTTATAAAGTAAAATAAGAAAACAATTAGGAATATCTATGAATAACACCGATCCCAAACTCCATACGTTGCTGACACGAGGCGTTGCCGAAGTTTTACCTTCTCCAGAAGGACTAGCTAAAATAATGTCCGAACGCAAAATCCGTGTCTACCTCGGAATTGACCCCACAGGTGCCTTACTCACTTTAGGACACGCGGTAGTTTTGCGTAAACTCCAGCAGTTTGCCGATCTTGGCCACGATGTAATCCTGTTAATTGGCAACGGTACCGTTCGGATTGGGGACCCCACGGGTCGCGACTCAACCCGTCCTGTTTTAACGGATGAAGTCATTCAAGAAAACTTCAAACACTGGAAAGCCCAAGCCAGTAAGGTTTTGGACTTCGACAAGATTACGATTAAGTACAACGGCGACTGGCTCGATAAGCTTACTTACGCTGACATCGTCAAGCTGCTCGCCCAAACTACCGTTCAACAGTTGACTGAACGGGACATGTTTCAGGATCGTTTGAAGAACAACTTGCCAATTCATGGCCACGAGATTATCTACCCCTTACTCCAAGGTTATGACTCAGTAGCGATGAATGTAGACCTCGAGCTTGGTGGAACTGACCAAACGTTCAACATGATGATGGGGCGCCACCTGCAACGCACCTACAACAATCATGAAAAATGGGTTCTAACTACACCAATTATTAATGGCACCGATGGCCGCAAGATGAGTAAGAGCTACGGTAACTTTATTGCGTTAACCGAAGCCCCTAATGACATGTACGGTAAAGTCATGTCATTGGCTGACGAGATGATCTTGGATTACTTCACCCTTTTAACTGACGTGCCGCTAACAGAAATTGAAGAGATGCGAGCTGCTTTAGAAAAGGGTCAGAACCCAATGCCATTCAAGAAAAAATTGGCTCACGTCATTACCACCATGTACCATACTCCTGAGCTCGCAGACCAAGCTGAAGAGCAGTTCCGCCAGACAGTTCAAGAGCGACAGATTCCCAGTGACATTCCAGAGATCAAGCTGTCAGGTAATGAAAAGACTATTCTTGATGTTCTGAAAAGCTGTCCAACTGAGATGAGTACCAGTGAGTTGAAACGCCTGATTGAACAGGGAGGAGTTGAGCTGCTTCCTCAGGGTGAGAAACCAACAAGTCCAGAACAAGAAGTTACACTCAGTCAAGTTGAAGTAATTCGAGTAGGGAAGCGTCGATACTTCCGCATTAGTAAGTAAAAGGGAAACATAGCCATGACTTCTAAACGTCGCCAACAGTTTCTGATGATCTTCGCCATCATTGCGATCGTGAGTTTGATTTTGAGTAGCCTCTCAAGCTTCTTACTTTTATTCTAGTCACTTGACCGCATCAGTGGAAACGACTAGGCTGTGGCCAATGTATAGGTTGAGCACTCCATTGGAACGCGTCAAAGGCATCGGCGAAGCTCTCAACGCCAAGTTTACAGAGTACGGCATCAAGAATGTTAAAGATCTGTTGCTGCACACTCCGCTCCGTTACGAAGATCGGTCGGCCCGAACTCAGATCGCCGATCTCAAGCCAGGTGAGCTAGTCACTTTAACAGGCAAAATTATTAAGCCCCACAACTTCTATCGAGGACGTCGTTCAATTCAATCAGCTACGCTGGTGGACGAGAGCGGTAAGGTGAAGTTGATGTGGTTTAACAACCCACATGTGATCGATCGTTTTACAGTAGCAGCCGACTTTTTGGTCAGTGGTAAACTCGGTGACCGCGGCACGATCGTTCAACCCACTGTAGAAAGCTTTAAACAAGATGGCAATACCATTCACACCGGTCGTTTAGTACCCGTCTACTCAGCCATCCCGGATATTCCAGCCGGAACCTTGCGTAAGATTCTCAAAGAAGTAGCTGATCACGTGACGATTGATGAAGACAGTCTGGCCAACAGCGGCGTTGACTTGTCTCATTTTTCATCGTTAGAAGAAAGCCTTCGTCAGCTTCACTTTCCAGAAAGTGAAACCAAGATTACTACCTCGCGTGAGAGGCTAGCACTCGAAGAGTTGGTTCAACTGATCTTGCACTCTTTAGCACTCAAAGAGCAGTGGCGCAGCTTGAACAAGGCAGTGGCAGTTCCTTTACCGCCAAAAAACCTGACCACTGGCTTACCCTTTGAGCTGACGGGAGCTCAACAACGTAGCCTCGGTGAAATCTTGGCTGATATGAACAAGACAGTCCCGATGAACCGCTTACTGTTGGGAGATGTAGGCTCAGGAAAAACCGCGGTGGCGGGTTTGGCGAGTAGAGAAGTACTCAAACAAAACCTTCATGCATGTCTAGTTACGCCTACCCAGATCTTAGCTGAGCAACATGCTAAATCTTTGCAACTGCTTTTTCCTGAACTGAAGATTGAGTTGATGACCGCTCAAACTGCCAAGAAAGTTGTAATCAGCAACACACCAACACTGTTTATCGGCACCCATGCCATCTTGTCTAGACTTTCAGATATTGAGCCAGGCCTCTTAATCTATGACGAACAGCATCGCTTTGGCGTTCAACAACGTTCGGCTACTTTTCCGCTCAAACGTCAACCACACCTGTTAACACTAACTGCCACACCCATTCCAAGAACTCTGTTGTTAACGATCTTTTCTCACCTTTCGTTGAGTGTTATCGATGAGTTACCACCTGGTCGCAAGCCGGTTAAGTCTTGGTTAGTGCCAAATAAAAAAAGAGTCGAGGCATATCACTGGATTGCCAAAGAGTTACACCAACACAAGCCTGCTCAAGCATTAGTCATCTGTCCGTTTATCGATACTTCAAAAGCAGCCGCTTTTGAAAACGTAGCCGCCGCCAAGACGCTTTACGACGAGCTCCGTAAGCTGTACGCCAAACCTAAACAAAAAGACCAGAAGGTGACATTAGCCCTCTTGCACGGGCGAATGAGCAAGAAAGAGCAACAAGCAGTCACTACCGAGCTGTTTGCCCAGCAGATAGATATCTTAGTGACCACCCCAATTGTGGAGGTGGGACTGGACTTGCCGGCTGCTGATATTATCGTGATTGAGACCGCCGAACGCTTTGGTTTGGCCAGTTTACATCAGTTGCGGGGCAGAGTAGGCCGAGCCGGACAACAAGCCTACTGTTTGCTTTTTACTCCTAGCACTGCGGAAAACGTTACCGAGCGGTTAACTAAGTTTTGCGAAACCACCAATGGACTAGAGTTAGCTGAACAAGATCTACAGCGTCGTGGCGCTGGTGATATTTTTGGAACCCAACAACATGGTCTAGACCAACTCGTGTTTGCTAACTGGACCAACCTTGAACTTGTCACACAAGCAAAAAGATTGGCAGATCATCTTATTCAGACTAAACCATCCTGGCAATCACCCCTTGCAGAACTATTCAGTGCACATCGAAATGATGAGCAGATTCCACTAGCAAACTAAGTCTTCTTACACCTCGAAAAAGTGAATTGTTTTTTTTGTGTACAATGTCTACAATAAAGAGTGTACAAATATTGTGGTCTGACGGTAGTTTTTACTTGAGAAAAATCGAATAGGGACTTGTAAAAAATTACAATCAACTTCAACATACACATAAAGGAAAAGTATGGGAGCACATCCAAAAAATAAAATTACCCGCGTTGAACAAGGTAAGCGTCGCGCTGGTAACACCCCAAAATTAGCCAAGAACAAAGCCCACTCAAGCGTTCCTTCTCACAAAAAAGGTCTGTTTGAGCGTTTCACCAAAGCTGTAGCCGGAGCGGTCACCAAACCTGCCAAAAAAGCCGTCCAGAAAACAGTAAAAGTTGCTGCTAAGTCAGCAGAAGGAGAAACAATGCCTGCCAAGAAAACGGCCAAAAAGGCTGTGAAGAAGGCTGTCAAGAAAGTGGTGAAGAAAGCCACTGCTGCTAAAAAAGCAGTCAAGAAGACAGTTAAAAAAGTAGCTAAAAAGAAATCTAAGTAATTAGATTTCCTTCCCCCTTGCATCACTTGTAAAAGCGGTTAGGATACGGGTGTGACTGACACTGATGAGTTAAATCAGACCACCGAAGATACAGAGTTTGAAGAAATCGACCAATCTGTAGACCCCCGCCACCTTCGCCGAATACAAGTGATGCAGGCGGTTTTTGCGTTTTCGTTCTACGATACGGACGCCCAGAAAGACGCATTTCTCCAAGCATACTCGGATCTTAAAGACCTCATCACTGAACTTCCGACGATAGATCAGGAAATTCAGGGACTCGCCAACGAACGACCATTATCAGACATTAACAAAGTGGATCTTGCGATTCTTCGCAGCATTGTGTTTGAATGGAAAACAAAGCGAACCCCGAAGAAAGTTTTAATCGACGAAGCGGTAGAGTTAGCCAAAGAGTTTGGCACCGAGAGTTCGCCAAAATTTGTAAACGGTGTCTTAGCTCATCTTTTCAAGTAAGAGCAGTACATTGAGTGGAGGAACGTTATGAAGAACCTTAACGGCCAGGTTCCAGAAGAAAAGGGCCTTATCTTTCCAGTGGTACGTGACGTAGTAGCGGAAGTGTTAACGTACGAACCTGAAGAAATTACCCAAGATACGAGTTTTGATGAAGACGACTTGGACATTATGGGCACTCCTCATCATGAGAAGATCCTGATGATGTTACAAAAGCGTTTTGCTGATGTTCAACTTGATATGCACACGCTACGTGACTGTGTCACCGTAGCTGAGCTGGTCAGCTTGATTGAAGAGGAAAAAGAGTTCTCTGATATGTAAAGTCGTATGACTTTTCCAACCTTTAAGAATCCAGATTTATTAACTACCGCCCTCACACACCGCAGTGCGCTGAATGAGCATATCTCTACTTCTACCGAGTCAAACGAACGGTTAGAGTTTTTGGGCGATGCCGTCTTAGAGCTCGTTGCTACCGACTTTTTGTACGAGCGTTTTCCGACTGAGCAAGAAGGAATGTTAACGGTCTACCGAAGTGCCCTAGTCAAGACAACTACTTTAGCCGAAGTGGCCCAGAAACTACAACTCGGTGAGAAGCTGTACATGAGTAAAGGGGAAGAGAGCTCCAAAGGTCGTCAAAATACTGGCCTGCTGGCCAATGCTTTTGAAGCCTTGCTCGGTGCGTTGTACCTCGACCAAGGCATTGAAGCCGTTCGCGAGTTACTCAATGAGCTACTGTTCCCAATGATGGACAACATCCTTAAAAAACGACTCTACAAGCACTCAAAGAGCCAACTCCAAGAAGTTCTGCAAGCCAAAGGTATTACCGCTCCCGACTACGTGGTCGTTGGGGAGAGTGGACCTGACCACGATCGTCAGTTCACAGTCAAAGCAGTAATTAACGGCCAAGATGCTGCTACCGGAATCGGCAAGAGTAAGCAGTTAGCTCAAGAAGCCGCTGCACAAGCCGTACTGGAAGATGAAGCACTGCTCGAGAGCTTACTCAGAAAAAAATAAACCATGGCTAAGTCCCGCGCCACGGTAACCACTTTCTATAATCGATATCACCAGAAGAACCAACGCTTTTTTAGTGTTATCAAAGAACCGAACTTTACCTACTGGTACATCCTCAAACGACTGCACAGCGCTTTCCCACAAGGTTTCTCAACTCTCAAAATCCTTGATGTTGGTTGCGGAGTGGGAACGATCAGTTTGTTCTTGGCGAGTAAAGGAGCAACGGTAAAAGGAATTGATATCTCTTCTCGAGCAGTTGAGATTGCTCAGGAAGCACAAAAAGCATTACGCTTCCCGCAACTTCGTTTTGAGTTAGGCGAGTTACAAAAAGGAAAAGGACAGTACAACTTGATTACCTGCTGTGAGGTGATCGAGCATATTCCAGATGAGCAGACATTTGCCCGGCAGCTTTATAGTCACCTCCAGCCGGGTGGAACCCTACTCTTAACAACACCTTCCTTGAATAATGTGTTGTATAAAGTTGGTTTTTATACGCGTTTTGATCAAGAAGTGGGTCATCTTCGTCGTTACACACCGGATACGATTCGCCATATGTTGACCTCTGCCGGATTCCAAGTTATCAGTATCCATCAAGTTGAAGGACCGCTGCGCAATTTGTTGTTCACCACTAAGCTTGGTGTGCTGATTCGTTTTATCCGCGGCCCCTTGATTCCAGCCTTTCACTGGCTTGATCAACTGTCCGGAAGGCTATTTGGGTTTAGTGATCTCCAGGTCGTTGCCCAAAAACCAGCCAAACACTCGAGTAACACTTGAGAAAGTTGAGATTCAGCGGTATAATCCGCCCATGCTAAAAATCAAACTCGCTCGATTCGGTAAAAAGAAACAACCCCATTATCGTATTGTGATTAATGAAGCTAGAGACAAACGCGATGGCGCCTACGTCGACGCAATCGGTCACTACGCTCCCACAATGACTCCAAAAGTTCTCGAGATTGACATGATTAAGTTAGCAGACTGGAAACGCAAAGGTGCTCAGCCAACAGAGACCGTCGCTGCTTTAATTGCTCGCCTTGAGTCCGGTAATCCATTCCCAGAGAAAAAAGCCAAACCATCCAAGAAAGCTAAAGCCAAGGCAGCTGCCGAGGCAGAAGCAAAAGCTCAAGAAGCTGAGGCCGCCAAAGCCGCAGCTGAGAAGCCAGCCGAAGAAGCTCCTGTGGCCGAAACCCCAGCTGCTGATGCTGCTGCCGAAACTGAAACCACCCAAACTGCCTAAATTTATTGACGAGGTTCTCGATGAAAAATCTGCTTGAGTTCATCCTCAATCACTTAGTTGACCATCCAGAAGACGTTCGCGTCGAAGAAGTGGAAGATGCCGAAGGCATGACCTACGTCTTGCACGTGCATCCTGAAGATATGGGTCGCGTGATCGGCAAAAACGGTCGCGTTATCCAGTCCATCCGCAACTTAGCGAAAGTCCGCGCTGTCAAAGAACAGATCCGCGCTCATGTGACGTTAGCTGAGGATGGAGAGTAAGAGGGAAGCGCGAAGAGCGCATGACTTAAAACGAAGTGAGACCCCGCCGCAAGGCGGGGTTTTTGGTGACCTACCTCGGAATCCCAAATAGATCCACCTGGCCACCACCTTCAACGGTCGCGCTCTGTGCATTGGTTGCACCGATAGTGTAGTTTTCAAGTTGTTGCAGGAAAGCGCGTTCTCGAGCTCCAGTCTCAGGAAGAGGTGCATCAATGGCAACTTCAATAGCCCGCGTAAAGTAGTACGAAGACAGACGGAGGTTGGCGGTAAACTCTGGGGGAGCATTCACTGGTCGAGCTAAATCACTGAGTCGAATCTCTGTCACGCTGGTAATTGGGGTAGAAGACTCAATTCCGCTGATGTAGTTACTGATCTGCTGGAGTGTACCTTGAATGGTGACTTCAATGTCCATCTTATCCACGCCGTGAACGGTATCGACCGGAAGGTCATAGCGCTGGGCTGTTACTTGAGTGGAAACTGCTTGGGCGGCACCAGAGGCATTGACACCCTGTGCGGTAGCCGCTTGCTGAGCGCTAATACTCGCCAAACGTCCGGGTGTAGTCTCAATATTGATAATCCGGGCGTTTGTCTGGAGTGAGACTCGGCGAGCTGTTTCCAAAACTGGTAATAAAGGTTTCTGAAAGGGTAGCGCCTGGTCAACTTTGTCACGATTGGCGTACTCTTCTAAGTCATTTACTTGAGCTAAACCTTGAATCTTCCGACGCAAGTTCTGTAAAGTCGTGTTTTCCGTGTTAATCATGCCGCGGGTAGATAGTATCTGTTCTACCTGGGGTAGGATGGCAAATAAGGCAATACAGACGGCGACAATGATCATGACCACGGAGATGATCAAGTACCGTCGAACGTAGATCAACCGTCGGTAGTTGAGTTGTTTGAGCTGGGCAATGATATCGGTATTTAAGTTCATAGTTTTATGGTTGTGGCGGTGGTACTGGTGAAGCGAGCTGCGCTGGCGTCGCTCCCTCCTGAGAGTTTGTTGTCTGGACTTGACCACCTTGAGATGTCTCTGTTACCGGTGCCTCGCTCTCTACGGGTGTTTCTTCAAAGGTTTGCGTGTTTTCCTCAAAAGTATCTGATGTATCGAGGTTTGGAACAGCTGGCGCCGCTGGCATACCAGACTCGCCAATTGGCTTGGCTTTTACGACCGCCGTAATCACCATCTCGTAGTTACCTTGGGGAGTACGAGTTAAGTCACTCGGATTCACAGAGACAAACTGCTCCCGGACCGGCTCGGTATTCATCAGCGAAAAGATCTCCCGCAAGCTAAAGACGCTATCTGACTGAATCTTCAGCGAGAGGATTTTTTCTTTCTCTAAGAAAGTCATTTGGGTGACAAACACGTCGGGTCCAAACAGATTGCTAAAGAAGTTCAAAGCTTCGTTTTTTTCTTGCTTATCTTGAGTCAAGTTTGCCAAGGCGGTTAACTTGTAGACAAAAATGACAAAGGAACGCTCAATGGACTGATCATTCAAAATTTGAGCACGAGCAACTCGTTGTGCTTCACGCACCTGGAACAGCTGACGGTCAAAGTAAAAACGAATACCAAAGACAATCAGAAAGACCGCAAAAACTGAACCAAAAATGATCGAGGCGATTCGAATTATTTTTCGATCTTGAACCTCAACCTTAGTCAGGCTTTTGCGCCGTTCAGCTAGAAAGTTAATTTGTCGGCTCATAACTCTCTCATCAACAGTCCAGTACAGACAGAGAAGGCAGCTTGGTTATTCGCAGGAATCTCGCCACTGACTGCATTGAATGGAGAGGACATCAGCACTTCGACGCCAAGCTGCTCAGTCACGTACTGTACGTAGCCAGGAAGTTGAGAAGCACCACCAGAGAGAAGTACCCGTTTAACTGTCTCACCAGGAGCTAAAGTGACAAAGAACTGCATGGTTTTCTGCATTTCCAGAGTAGTTAAACGCAGGATCGGCAGCAGTACTTCGCGAATCTTGCCGCCCAATTGATTAGGATCAATACCGTAGGTCCGTTTGTACTGTTCGGCTTGCTTTGAGTCGAGTTGAATGGCTTGCTCAATTGTTCGACTTAAAACTTGTCCACCACTGCCATACGTATAGACAAAGCGAAGCTCACCTTCGTGAACGACAAACATGTCCGTGGTGGCCGCACCCATATGAACCACTAAGGTAGTAGGATCATCTTGTTTGGGCTGCATAGCCCTAAAGACTGATAAGACGTTCGTCTCTAAGAGAGAAGGCTCGATACCAATGCGCAAAAACACATCTAAGTACTTATCAATAACTTGCTTGCGCACGCCTACTAACAGCACCCGCATTTGAGCATTTTTATCATTACGATTTTGGGGCCGATTCAAAACTTGGTATTCCAACGATAGCTCATCCAATGGGATAGGAATGTGCTGTTCAGCTTGCCAGTTAATGGCCGAAGCCAACTCGGCGTCGTTCAAGACCGGAATCGAGATGATTTTGGTAGAGACAACGTGCTCTGGAAGAGAGAGACGGACATCAGTACGACCCAAGCTGTGGTCGGTAAACATGGTGTCGATGACTTTGGAGAGCTTTTCTACTGCCACGTCATCCGTTGGCATAGCGGTTCCCACCGGATTAAAGACCTCAACAGTCCGATCGATTGTTAACGGTTTGAGCTTTTTAGCTTGAATGGCTTTAATTGTGTATGAGCCGACGTCGATACTGACAGATGTTGGCATGGGCAAGTCCTTTTCTGTTACGTGTGCCGATTACTTCGTTAATGAGGTACCACTGAAGAGTGCAAAGTCCATCACTGATGGAGCGACAGAGAGTGTGCGTTTCACTTCAACGGTACGGGCCTCATTTCCCAAGTTACTGGTTGCTTCGGAGCGAATATCATACGCTTGCGTGGGTAAAGTACTTGATGCACTTACCCGCAAGAAGGTGTCATTGTAGACCGTCTTGACTCGCATAAACTCATCACCTGGCGTAGTGGCGATAGTTGCTCTTTTAAAGTAACCATTAGACCCATTTCCGCCCACAGCAATATCATCATTGCGATCACAGGCTGCATAGGCATAGTGACGAACGGCTGAGCCAGTACTCACTGCGGTGTTGTAAATTGAGACGATCAAGCTGGCTGGTCCTTTACCTGTCCCACAGTCTGTTTCTCGAGACCAATCGATGTAGACATTTGTCGGTAGCGCGTTATCAATATCTTGCATCTGCACCATGGCAGTCGTACCTTCAATTAAGCGCGTTTCAAGAATACGATTTTTACGGATGTTGTAGTCTAAACTGGAGTCCGTTCCAGGAATAATCGTCCCTTCTGAATCAAACTCCTCACCTTCAAAGTCCAGGTCAGTTGCTAAAGCACGCTCAACACCGGCTTCAGCGGCGTTAAAGACACGGTTGGACTCTTCTTCTTGTTGAGACAGCGCAACTTCCCGAGTAGAGCGTGACGCAATTGAGAGACCGAAGGTCAGCAACACCACCATAATCAAGATAATAATGATGCCGACTTGACCAGACTGTGAACGAGTATGTTGCATGAGTTGCATTGCTGTGTCCTCCGAAGACACAAGTACTCAGAGGTAGATGCACACAGTATAGAAGAAAGTTGTGAGGAAATGCAATTACTCGTTGTAATCGTGATTTGCCAACTTATCGCGCTCAATCAGTTCTCGTAGGTAAACGGACTTTGGAATCTTCCGTTTACGCGAGATAAAGTCCAGGAAGTTGATGTGACGAGGTGAGATAAAAAAGTTAAAACGCGCATCGGTGTGTTGTTCGGCAAAGTTCAGCGCTCGCTCAATCGTCTTTTTCAAAGTAGAAGGAGAGTACTCTTCGTACAGAAAACGATCAGAGATATTTCCATCTAAAAAGGGAGAGGCTTTGTCTTTAGCATGCAGAGCCAAGACCGGTTTGTTTTTCTCTAAAGCAATTGAGATGCGATAGCCAATGTTAATCGAAGACGGATAAGAAACTTCCGCAATAACCATGTCACATTTATTGATATGTTGGAGAAACTTGCGATAGTACGCTTGCCGCTCTGTAGGACTCATCGTCTGTTGTTGCTGACGCGTATTTTCTTCGGTTGGTTCGTAGACAACTTTATGACCAAGCTTTTCAATCGTTTGAATAATTTCTAGATAACTCTGTTGGTAAGTCTGAGATTGGGAAGTGGTAGCGCAAAAATAGATAAGCATAGAACCTTAAATTAAGTCACTCATGCTGAACTCTTCAGCCATTTTGTCCATTTCTTTATTAATCAAACGACGCAAATAGACTGACCGGGACATCTTGTAGGTCTGGGCAATCCAGTCCAGGTACTTGGCGTGTTCGGGGGAGATAAAAAAGTTGAAACGAGTATCTTGGTTTTCAGTTGCAAATGCCAAGGCCGGCGGAATTTCTTTGCGGAGCTGTTCGATGGTGGTGTAACGTACAACTTGAAACTTGTCATTAATTTTCTCTAAAGTGCGAAACAAGTGTGGCTCTTCTTTGCCGGAAAAAAAAATGATCACGGGCTTACCTAGCTGGACAGCAGACGCCAAGTTGAAGCCCACACCAATGCTCGCGTGTGATGCTTCAATTAACAAACCGTCGGCTTTCTTCATGCCGTTCATCACTTTTTTATGAAAATCTAAGGAAGTCTGCTCGTTCCAAGTATCCATTTCTTTTGGATCCTGATTGAGCACGGTAGTAGCGTCAATTTCGTGTCCCAGCCGCTTGACTTCTTGAGCAATTAACTTGTAGTTAGGCTCAAAAAGACGTTTGCCGTGGACCGACGCACTAAAGAAGAATCTCATCTTAAAAAGGGGATTATATCTTGCAAGATCAATCCTGAACAGTACATCTCAGAATAGTCTCAGCAAAGTTATAGCTTTCCTTCGTATTTAACCTGAACTCGACGGACCTTCTCGGCCAGTGAACGTAGTTGGGTGAGTACAAGATCTTCAGCGTGTGTGTTCGTTTCTTCAATCGGCGGTAAGGGGAGACCACGACTTTGTGCTTCCATTTGAAGTCCCAAAAAGGCAAACTGAGCCAGAGAACTCATCAATCGTTGGAGAGGTTTTTTCCTTTCAACCGGGAAGTGTTCATCCATCCATGCTGGTAGTTGGTCAAGATTTTCCGGAATCTCATACTTCGGCTGAGCAGAAAGTTCGGCATACTGTCGTTCTAAGTCTGCCATCTCAATCCAGTCCAAGATTCGCTCTTCCATGTCTTGCATGAACTGGGCCATCCTTCTCATCTCCCGATGTTGAGGTGATTCCTGTTGATCTGCTTTGACTTTAGTTACAGACAGCGAGTAGAGGATATTGGCATCTTCAAAAATGGCTTCCACAATTCCCTTGCGTTCTTCGTACGTCAGGGGAAGAACCGCTTTTCCTAACTTTGTCTCGGTGGTAGGAGTCATGATCGCCTTCCACAGCGCTTGCACTACCACATCCGTACTCATTTGTTCACGTCGATCGAGGTAAGTTTGGACCAAGTTATTGTGTTGTTGGCGCTCAATCACATAGGCGTGTCCCTCTCGGAGAGCCTGATACTTTTTCAATAAGCTGCGAAAGCGAAAACGTAAGGCGTTAGCCGTCGGCCTCATCTCAGCAGAGATGCCGGGATCGTTGACTAGAACCTGCATCCACGTTGGCATTGACAGCTGTTCACCATCCTCAGCTGCCCGAGCTGCAGCTTCCTGCCAGCTATCTAACTGAGTCATAGCCTCAGCAAATGTTTCTGGCCAACCCAAACCCATCAATTTGTAACGATCCAGCGAAAGCACTTCGTCATAGTCCAGTTCCAGATTTTCCATCTGTTTATGACGCTTCTCACTCAAACCACTGGCAATGTTGTAGTACTGCTGTGCCACTTCGTCATCAAGTGAAGTGAAGATCACCACCTCACCGCTGGGACGTTTATTTCCCAGGCGGCCTTTCATCTGAGCGGACTGGTGGACATCCAAAAGGGGAGCAGCTCCTACAATCACTCCATCTTGGAAAGAGTGCTCACCCTCACCGATCATGTGGCCAAAGTCCAAGCCCCGAGAAGTCATCTGTAAAAGCAGGATCTTGCCGCGAGCTAGTTGGGGAACTAAGGTATATGAGTCTTCAGCATGATCAGCATCAAGTAAGATCAACTCGCGGTTTGAGAGCTCTGCTAGCCCATTCTTAAGTTCTTCCCACTCTGTTCGATCCTGCGCACACAATAAAATAGGAACGTCAGCCCGCCCTTTGACATACTCCATAATCGCACGGAGCTTTTGGGCCTGATTTTCCAACACTCGCGTTTGCAGCTCTCGTACTTTGGATGTGCCGGTAGTTTCTACGACAAAGTCTGGATCTTCTTGTGTTCCGCTAATTGATGTTACCTCGGTTCCGTTTCGCACTCGCTGGTGGTACCAAGTAATTGGCATGATCTGCCCAACTGTTTTTTCCGTTGCCGGCAGAGATAAGCCGTGTTTCAAGTGAATGAACGCTTGGGTATTTCCCTGAAACTGTCTCCCGACTTGGGGCTGTCGGTCTTGTCCCAAAACCACAACTGTTGACTCACCATCTTGCTCGGTCAGTTTATAGTCATTCCCTTCTTTCAACATATCGCGCACTTCCATCACATCGTGGTTATGGCGAGTAAAAATGGGATCACACACTTCTTGAACTACATCCATCAGCCGCGAGAAAGTAACGCGTTGTTTTAACATTTCAAATGAGTCACCCAACTCAGCCTCTAACATCTGCCAATTGGCTGGAGATAGCTCACCATCAGTGCTAATCAAAGCTTGAATACGCGGGTGTTCCATTAACGTTCGGCGGTAGTCAAAAAGAGGGTGAGAAAGACGGAAAAAGTGACGAAGGTCCTGCCGCTGGAGTGGGGGAAGCACTTCAGCTACTTCTTGCCAATCGAAACGTGCATCCAACCCTTCTCCCGCAGCTAAAGCAAGCTCTACGATTTTTTGCATTGATTCGGCCGGAAATGGTAAAGCCGAACGACTGCCTTCCTGATATTGAAGCTGTACTAATCTAAACAGGGTCGCCACGTCTTTAGGCGTCGCACTCATCTCGAAGACAGAGGCGAAAAAGATCTTTTCGGGAGCAAAGATAACTCTATTTTTGTTCACCGCATACGTTACTTGATCGGCTTCCATACCTTCAACCGTGACTTCAAGAGTAACTTCATATCCTGCTCGTACATCTGCTAGATCAAAACCAGTGGCTTCAGCCATTCGCTGCAGAGCAGCAGGATCTTGGTGCTCAAACATCTGCCAAGCCAACTCGAGCTCAGCTTGCTCAACTGGAGTAAAGCCCTCGCCATTTGGTTCCGATAAAATCACCGGACTTGTTTCCAGATCAACAGAGACATCTCCTTCATCACTAATCACGGCATCTGGTTTGAGGTACTTTCTTTGGTGGGCGAGCTGTTGATCTAGCAACTGACGATTGCCAACTCGAACTTTTCCTTCACGCTGTGCTCGTAAATCTCCTCGCAACGCGGCTTCACCTTGGAAGATCGTTTCTTGCCGCAACAAGTACTCATGAATAAACTGACTCCAAACGCCGTAACGTACTTGGGTGAGCTCAGAGTTGAGGTAAGCAACGTACTCAGGGCCCAAGTCTTCCGTGGTACGAACCGTATCGCTGGTGACTTCAAAGAGGTCGTATAAATGACGTGTGGTCTGATAGCTCTGTTCCACATTTGCTTTTTTATCGGTATGGATCGTCACCATCTCTCCATGACGAGCTTTCCAGAGTGCCGCTAAGGCAATGGTAAAAGTTTTCCCTTCACCAGGAGCCATTAAGATGCGTTGAACTTCGGTTGGAGAGTAGGGAAAGATAATGTGCAGCGCCGCTTCAGCTTGTTCCCAGTTGGGTCGGTGGCGTCCGGTGTAAATACTTTCGACAGTGCTGACTAAAGCAAAAAACTCTGTAGCTACTTCTAAGGGAGGATTTCCAGCTTCATTCTTGAGTAAATCACTGGTCAACTGCGGGACCGTCTCTTGGAGCTTTTTTCCGGCCAGAACCTGCTGGTACCACTCCACACTTTGCACAAACTGTTCTTGGCACTGTTCAATCTCGATATCTAGCTGCGACGACTCTTTTTCTTGAGAAGAGGGGACAACCCGTTCCAAGGGGCGGACTGGCGAGGATTCAAGCTGTTGCACCATGTCTATAACTATACCCTATAACAAGAGAGTACAAAGATACACACCCATTATATATTGATCAAGGCGTCGGAGGAGGTATAATATTATCCTATAATAGGATTTAAAGTGATTGGTACAACTACAACTCTAACAGGAAAGTAGGAGTATATGCACGAGTACGAGAAAAATCAACAATATGGCGCCCAGTTAAAAAAACCTGAAGAAAGTACAGTTACTGGTGCTGGTTTTGACAAAGAGCGAGCTACCAAGGTAGCGACAAAACTCATGCTCCCAACGAGCTTATTACTGATGGGAGTTTTAACTAGCGAAGTTGCCGCTCAAGATAGTGAGCCAACACCTACTCCTAATCCTAATGTAGATAATTGGATTCGTCAGATGCAAGCTCAAGCAGACGCTGATGCTACCGCGACTGCGCAGGCAAATAACCCAGAGCCTGGCAGAACGTTAATCGCCCAAGTTCCAACTGAGACTGAAGCTCCACCGGCTACACCGACATCAGAGCCTACCGCTACTCCAACACTTCAACCTGGAGAAACACCTACCCCTGGAGAGACGTTGATTGCGGCAGCTAATATCCCTGCTGAAGCAATGTACTTATCCAATAACTTAGCTGCATTTCCTCGAAGGGTAGAGTTTACTACCCGCTTTGGGAATCAAGTTAATTTTGAATTTGATTGGACCAGGATTGAACCTTTAATGACTGTGAATAATGTTCCACTTACACCAGGCATTTATAGAGATCGCCCTCGTGGTATGGATTTCGATGTTTGGAATAATCCTGAACTTACAATTAATGGAGCTCCTATTGATCAAGACTTTATGGTAGGCGTAGTTACTATCATAGAATCTGTGACATCAACTGAAGGTAATCCTATATTTAGTATCACAGTACCTATGCAAGAACTAGATGAAAATGGGGTAGTTATCCCAGGTACCAGTTCTAACCCACCCCGATATTTCACTTTCCAAACTTCAATGACTAATGATGGAAATGAAATGGCAACAATTGCTGAAAACGGCTCTGTAGTCCCAGTAGCCCCTGCAATAGAAAATAACGGGTTTGCACTAGGGTCAAATCCGAACAATTCCTTTGTTTTTGATCGAGCAAATCGAACGGTATCTTTTGCAACTGCTGACGGTGGAACAGTTGAAATTCGCCAAGGAACAATGATCGCTTTTTCATTTGCCAACAATGTGGAAGACTTTTGGCCTGAGTTTATGACACAAAATGCAAGTCTTGATGGACAAGTAAGAACAGTGAATGAGATCCTTGAGGATGCCAAAAATGGTGTGGCTGGTCAACGTTCTTATCTTTATGACATCGAAGTAGTTGTTCCAAGGTAATCATTAAATTTACTTATAAACAAAAACGCTTCTAATAAGAAGCGTTTTTGTTTGTTCATCCTCATCTTTTGCCTACTTGTAGTTAGGCTAAAAAGTTTGCTATTCTTACATGGAAATGAAACGACGATCTTCAGTTGCACTTGTTATTGGCTTGATTTTGCTTGTTGTTGTGATTACTGTATATTTTCTTTTTAGACTCAATGTTCAGAAACAAGAATTGAGAAGCACCGAAAATGATACAGGTCCTATGTTGGCTCAATTTGCAGGAAATGGGCTGGATACTCAATATCCAGACTCAGCAGCGTTAAATAGGTTAGTCAGAGGGTATATAAACAATCTCCAATTTGAAACTGATGTTTTCTCTTTAACTACTCTAGTTAATTGGCCTGAAAATTATCCTCAATTAACTCTTTCTTTTAAAGTAACACCTACGACAGAGTATTTATGTTGGGGGCAAGATTTTGTTGCAGCGGATGGAACAACAACCCCTTATGAACAAACTCTTTTTTTACTTACAGATAACAATAAATTATTTGCAGAGGGCCAGCAAATACTCACTAAAGATGAGGCCGAGGTCGCTCTTCAAAGTGGAACTCCCGTTATATTGGCGTTAAATAAGAATTATGATAGTTCTGAAACTAACACGGTGTTTCAAATAGCTATTATTGGATGTCAATAACATGAACAGACGAACGCTTATTCTGTGTGCCATTCTCACCGTCTTAAGCTTTCTTACTGTAGCTCGTTTTGAAAGTGCTCAAGCTGCCTGTAACTACCCTGCATACTGTGATCCAGGTGGGACAACCTGCAATGGTGGAATACCTTGTTATATCGGTAATACTATTTGTGAGGGGAATAATACCCAATATAGAAATTGTGGTTGCAGTGACGGAGACTACAATCGCCTCTGTACTGGAAACTCCAGCGGAACGTGGGGTTCAAATGGGGGTAACATTGGTGCTTCTTGTGGTGGAGGTGTCTGCCAATGTAATATCCAAAACCAGGGTTGTACAACCACCTGTACTGATACCTACTGGCCAACTTGTGGGGGTGGCGGCACTTGTGGTTGGGGTAACTGGGGAGCTTGTTCGGTCGCTTGTGGTGGTGGTACCCGTAGTCGCGTAAACAGCTGTAACGGCAATGTTCAGACCGAAACCTGTAATACCCAGGCCTGTCCAGTTCCTACACCAAGCCCTGGCCAACCTCCTCCATCACCTGTTGTGTGTAACTGGGGCGGTTGGAGCAATTGTTCTGCAGCTTGTGGTGGTGGTACCCGCAGCCGTACTGACAACTGTGGCAACACTCAAACCGAAAGCTGTAATACTCAAGAGTGTCCTTGTAGCGTCGGTGCATGGAGCGCCTGTTCCGCCTCATGTGGAGCTGGTTCCCGAAGTCGTACCAATAGTTGTGTATCTGGCGGAGTAGAGTACGAAGCCTGTGACACCTGTACTTTAGGTTGTGCTTGTGGAGTCGCTTGTGGTCAAGCCACTGCCTGTGGTACTTGCTCGAATACTGAACTAGGAACTCCAGGTGTGATTACCTTAAATCCTCAAAGTGGCAACCTGCAACTTCCTTCGAATCGTTCTATCACTTTGAACTGGAGCTCTTCTGCCAGAGCTGATGAGTATGACATTCAAGTGTATCCAACTGGAACAACCCCAGGTCAGGAATGTACGGCGGCAAACACGTTCTGTGCTACGGGTTTAACTACGACTTCGTATACCTTCACCGCTCCTCAAGGTGTTCCAAACTACAGTTGGAGAGTTCGCCCTAACAACACTACCTGTAATGCTGTAACGTACTTAACGGCAACAGCCAGTGATGAGTGGCTCACCTCAGAGGGCGCTCCTTACAACATGGTCGCAGCCAATGCTGTTAACGGCAGCGATGCAACGGCCTGGAACGCCGGCGGCTTCCCCACACACTGGATTGAGTTGGACCTAAAAGGAACACGTACCATTTCTGGCATTCGGATGGCAACTAACCACTCTCCGAATGGGAATGCCACCTATCAAATTTACGCTGGCAGCTCACCTAATCCAACGACATTAGTTGACTCGATCACCCAATTTATTACGACTGGTGATGTCCTGAATGTGACCTTCTCATCTCCAGTAGCGAACGTCCGTTACATCCGTATTGTGACGACGAGTAGTACCAGTTGGGTAGGCTGGAATGAGCTCACTCCATACTACAGTGATGGTGTTGCGGCCTGGACAAACGGTACGTTTACCTTAGTTGGTCCTATCAGCGGCAATATCTACCTTGATCAAGACTTCAATGCTGCACTCAACCTGGCTACTGGCCTCTGTGAGATAAGTGGTAGTCCAACTGGTCAAAATCCAGGTGTAGGTTCAACGGTAGGCGCTACTTGGCAGAGTGGTGGTTCAGCAGGCGGGAATATTACCGGTGACAGTTACGTCATTAATAACGTCTTGAACTACAACAACATTGGCGTCCAGCTTAACCCAGATGCTTCAACTTGGAGATGTACCTGTCCATTTGGCTGTACCTACTCAGGTCAGAACATCCCAGAATCAGGAATTAACTTCTTCATCGCTAACGTGGCTCAACCATGGTGGCAGACCCAGAATGGTCTCGTCTACGCCGGTACCACCACTGGAAATGCACTAGTCTCCTTAATTCCTGACACCTGTGTGGGACCAAGCTGTCTGCCAAACTTCTCTTACCGCAACTCTCTAGATGCGAGTGAGAGTAGTGGTATCGCCATTACTGGTGGTGGTGACATTGATACTGACCCAGATCCAGTCGCACGTTACAGTCGACTTCGTGAAGAAGTGAATCAGGGACACGTGATTGGCTCTGTCTACAACGGTCCTCGTGAGAACTACCAATACTTCTACAACTTGTACAGTATGGGTTCTTCACCGGCTTCAGACTTCAATGGCATTAAACCAACCACGGCTCCAACCAACGGTCGTTCCTACTACGGTGCTGGGAACATCACGATCAATACTCCGTGGACCGTCGCCAGCGGTGAGAGCTTAGTCATCTTTGTGAATGGTAACTTGAATATCGAGAACACCATCACTGTTGATGAAGGTGGCTTCCTCGCCTTCATCGTCAGCGGAAACGTGACGGTAGAGAACACAGTTGGAAACTCTATTGCTACCGATATGACTCCAAATGTCTCCGGTGTCTATATTGCCGATCGCATTATCATCGAAGGAGGCCTAGGTGGTGGAGATCTGAAGTTCGTCGGTTCAGGTACCTTCGTCGGCTGGACCAGTGTGACCCTGGGTAGAGAGTATGACGATCCATTCACCAATGATAACTATCCGACCGAGCTGTTCATCTTCAGACCAGACTTCGTCAAGAATGTTCCAGAGCGGATGACTCGGCCAATCTACTCATGGCAAGAAACCAATTAAAGACTCCTGTTGGAAGACGTGGCTTCACACTGATTGAGCTTTTGGTGGCTATCGGATTAAGCGTGATGCTCGTGGCAGCTGCTTCAGGCTTATTCTTTACTACTTTACGCAGTGATAGCAAAAAGAACTTCGTCTCAGAGTTAAAAGATAATGGCGACTATGCTTTAAGTCAGATTGAGTTTCTGTTGCGAAATGCCGTTCAGTTGGAGCCCCTCAACCCTGGCGAGTCAACCTGCACTCCAGGGATGAACCAAATTGTTTTCCGGTCAGTTGATAATAATGTGACTCGTCTGTACCTTTCCAATGGCCAGATTGCCTCAGAATCGGTCCAAACCGGCATTACCCGCTACTTAACTGGTGGACCGACAATAGCCACAAACCTCAGCTTTAACTGCCAACAAGCTGCAGTGAATACCGGAACCTATATTCAAATTGGGTTTACGCTCAGCTATGCCACCAGCAGTGGTCAGTTCTTCCAAGACCAAGGCTCAGAAAACTTCACCACCACGGTGAATGTCAGAAGTTACTAAGATTTACAGAGAAACTAAGGTTGAGACTGTTGAAACTCGACTGTTGCGGTAGACTCTGTCATCCGATCACCGTCTTCCCAAGTAGTTGTCACCGTTACCGTCACCGCATCTTGGCCACCTAAAACGCCTAACGTAACGTTGGCAGACCGTTGATAAAGATCATTACTATCAACAAACTCACTGGCCTGACACGGCCGATTAGGAAGGTTTTCCAAGCCACCATTTTGGGTGTAGGGGAGAGTAGCTAAACAGTAGGTAGGAGTTGAGCCACCTTCCTGAATTGCGCCTACAAAAGACTCCCAACCCATTAAGTTTTTCTGAGCACGAAAGTACTCGATTCCTTCTTGAGTGTACTTTGTCCCTAAGGCTTTTGCCTTCGCTCTGGAAGCATTCCGAACTGAGACAGTGACTACAGCTACGACCGCGGTCATCACCAGCCCAACGACGCCGGTAGCAATAATGACTTCCACAATCGTCTGCCCCAGGCGCTTGCGTTTTTTATATTGAGCAGTGCGGAGAAGAGAAGAGGGCATAGCTTAGTATTGGGAAATCGTTGTACTACTAATTGAGCCACCATTGTCTACGGTAAAGTCACAACGATAGTTAGGAGCTGAGGCGGTAACTTCGATCTCACCAACTTCTTCTTCTAAACCACCATGGAGCACACGGAAGTTCATCGTCGTAATCGTTTGAACCGTAAAAATAGTCGGAACTTCATAGGTTTGAATGGTCGACGTGCCAGAGTCACAGACAGCTTGCAGACTAATCACATCTGGACCGGTAGCAGTTCGAGATATCCGATAAGCATTGAGACGATCACAACCTTCAGGTCGATCACCCACGCGAGCTTTTTTTTGAGCGCTGCGAGCCATCTGTTCAAGTTCTTTACAGACGTTAACTAGAGATTGACGACGATCAAGACGGAGGTATGCAGAGATTCCACCCCCAAAGATCAGGATCATAATCCCGATAGTGACCAGTAACTCGATCATTGTGAAACCAGAGCGGCTCGTAGGATGGAGAGGTGAAAAGGGCATGAGCTGTTTCTTAACGTTCTGGCTATGGATTAGACAGACAATACACTGACGGTGTTGTTGACTCTAGCGTAGCACAAACGGTGAAAGTACTGCTATCAGAGGTGTAGTCGTATGGCGGATAAGGGCTATCAAGCGGATCACGAATCGCTGTTCCACTAATGTAGGTTGAGATAGGTGCCATCGTGTCCCAGTCAAGTGATTCTGGGTACTCACCATTGTCTGTCCGATAGAGAACTAACGCAGAGCGAATCTGCTCTAAATCAGCACGACGCTTACCGTCCCGGGCTCGGCGATTAGTAGCCGTATAACTGATGATTCCGATTGTTGTTAACAACGCGATAATCGCCACCACGACCAAAATTTCAATCATTGTGAAGCCGAAACGCGATCGAGTATCTTGTCTCATAGACTACTGTCTTTGGGAGGTACAGAAGAAGTCTGCACCACTCCCAGTTCCGTAAGAACATACACCTGAAACGTTACCGACTGCGGTAGCATTTCCACGATCAACTTTCTCTAACTCAGCACAGACACAGTACGCATCTCCACCCGATGAGAGTTTGATATCGTACGCAGCTCCTTGTGGATCAACAGGCGTATCTCCCGCAGGGAAGTAGCTGTCAATATCAGTCGCTGTAGTGGGGTATTGAGAACTATCGGAGTAGTACTGTTCCAGAGCTTTACCAATTGCATCAACGTCAGCACGACGTTTTGCATCACGAGCATTTTGCTGGGCATTACTAAATGCCAAGATGCCAGCAGCCATTAAAACACCAATGATCGACACAACAACCATTAACTCAATCAGAGTGAAACCTAAGGATTTTTTATGGGCTGGGTGAAACATTGGTGTCTTTTCTTTTCCCAGCCTGGTTCACACCAGGCCAGGAAATGTTGTTTTGTATTTATTGGCGCTGTGAAGCACAGAAGTAGTCTGCGCCACTACCGGTACCATAGGTACATACACCAGCTGTTCCTACAGCAGTTGCGTTTCCACGGTCAGCTTTTTCCAACTCAGCACAGACACAGTAGGCTGAAGTAGAAAGACTCATGTCATACGCTCCGCCTTGTGGATCTGATGGAGAGACTCCTGCTGGGAAGTAGGAGTTAATAGCGCCAGCGGTAGCTGGATAGCTGCTTGAGTTATTGGCATAGTACTGCTCAAGTGCTTTAGAGATAGCATCAATATCTGCACGGCGGCGAGAGTCACGAGCGTTTTGCTGTGCATTACTAAATGCCAAGATACCAGCGGCCATTAAGATACCAATGATCGCAACGACGACCATTAACTCAATCAGAGTAAAACCTGCTTTTTTTAACGAGATGGGCATACCATGTCCTCCTAGTTGTTATGATGTGTCTTTTGGTATGTACAAAGACTGTACTTCTCTATAGTAGACACAATAAAAAATGTTGTAAAGGCCAGCTTGCTTTTATCGGGAAATTTCCACCTTTAATTGCATAATTGGTGTCAGGGCTGCTTCAATCCCACTGGCAGCGCGTGCGGTCATTTTTACCGTATAGCTACAGCCACCATTGGGGCAAACATACTGATGAGATGCCTTTCCAGTTAACGTGGCAAAAGTTTCCGTCTGTCCATCGCCAAAGTCCATTGTGACTGTAACTGGTTCTTTCGGCTCATAAGAAGCCACATAACTAAAGGTAACCGGCTCTCCCGGAGTGACCGTCACAGTACGCGTAATCTCGTCAAAGAAAGGATCTGTGTTCAGCGATAAAAAGATGGGCCGCGGCTGACAGCTACTAAAACAAGTTTTTGGACAGTCGTTTACACCTGAAAAAGGCTGCCCAACACCACTTTCAGTTTCTTGCTGACAACATTGGAAGCCATACCCGGAACACGTAGAAATGGGAGTGAGGCCGAGGTTTACACTTCCGGCTGCAAAGTTTTCGATCTCTTCATTCTCAACTCCCACAACTTGCTTACGACCAAACACCTCAATCTCAACTGCACTCCGATCGTTTCCCCAAATAATGCCGCTGCTTCCAGCATTTTTTATCACAAGAAGAGGCAAAGAGTACTTCTCAATTAAGATTGGATCAGATTGAAATTGATTACAGACAACTTCCAACACATACTCACGATTGTTTAAGAAACGAAGTTGCAGTGCACCAATTGTCGCTACATCAGTAGTAATTCCGCCGCGCTCACGACATTGGCGGGCATACTGCAAGTTATCTCGAGAGAGTCGATGCAGCACGCTGAGGGAACTCCGAATTGAAGACGCACCAGCGAGGAGTAGCAGTTCTCGAGCCAAGAGAGCAGCGCCACCGCCGACTATGGCCAGAATTAAAATAGAAGTGAACAGAAAGCTAATAACACGCATAGGGCAGAGCGATAGAGGTAGCGAGTACGTTTGTCCCTAGTATAAAAACTGAGCGTACCACTGCCAAATATAGTTTCCACATACTAGTGTAACAACTGTGCTTATAACCAGGAAAGGTCCAAACGGAAGTGCCTGGCCAAAAGACTTCTTCTTTCCCAGTAACAAACCAACTCCGACAATAGCGCCGAAGACAAACGCTAAGAAAGTTCCAATAAAGACATTTGGCCAGCCGAGAAGCAGTCCAAACGGTATAGCAAACTTGACATCACCGAATCCAAATCCTTTCCCATTCGTGAGCTTCCAGAGTAAGAAAAAGAAACTGGTTATGATTAAGGTCCCTAAAATAGTTCGTACGAAGTCGATAGGCTGCATTACTCCAGCCAAGGTTAAGGTAATCCGATAGAGGAGGGTGATAAAGGTTAAGGTAACAATTGCTTCATCAGGGATAATCATGTACCGCAAATCAGCAAAAAAGACGACCAACAGGCACAATCCTACCAATAACCAAAACATTGGCTGAATCACACTGAACGGATGCAACGTTAAACGGAAGAAGATTGAGCCCATCCAGAACCACCAGACAAATAAAGTCCCTGTCATCAACTCAATCACTGGGTGAGAGAGTGACAGCTGTGTTTTGCAGTACCGGCACTTGCCGCGAATCATGAAGTAGGAAAGAAGAGGAATGTTGTCGTACCACTTTAACTGTTTCAAGCAGCTCTCACACTTAGAGCGTCCTTTGACCCAAGACTCGCCGTGAACAGTTCGATAAATCACCACGTTTAAAAAACTGCCAATGGCAGCACCCAACCAAAACAGCGCTATGCTGAACAAAAGAAATGCTGGTGATATCACCTGCTTAGCTTAGAAGTTACTGGTGATATTGTAAATTGGCATGATGATCGCAATTACCAACACACCCACACCCAAACCAAGAATGATCATAATCATTGGCTCGAAGGCTGACGTTAGGTTGCGAACTTCTTGCTCACTCTCGGACTCAAAGTAGACTGATAGCTTCAAGAGCACTTCATCAACTTTTCCCGTTTCCTCACCCACACCAATCATTTGTGAAACAATTGGTGGGAAGAAGTCGTACTTACTAATCGTTTGCGACAGTGGCACACCTTTTTCTACTTGGTCAGTGGCTACAGCCAAAGCATCGTGATAGAGCATGTTGTCTTGAGCGTCGGTCAGAATTTCCAGTGCTTGTAAGACAGAGATACCAGCGCTGAGCAGTAAGCTCATCGTTCGACAGAACTCGGTTAGGATAACTTTTTGACGTAGCAAACCCAGAACGGGCACTTTCAAGAGGAAACGATCGAAGGACCGCCGACCCTTTTCGGTGGCATGCCAAGCACGAAAGGCAAAGCCGCCAATAATGACCATAATTACAATTAGCCACCAATAGGCCGCCATAAAGTCTGAGACATCGATCAGTAGTTGAGTAATTAACGGCAGCTGAGCCCCTAACTCTTTGTACATTTGCGTTAACTTTGGAATCACAAACACCATCATCACAAATGCCACGATAATCATGGCAATGATAACGATGATGGGATAGATCAATGCCCCACGTACTTTTCCGGCAAACTCGCGCTGTTTCTCCATCGTGTCTGCTAAACGCAGCAAGACCGTATCCAACATACCGGCTGTCTCACCCGCTCTAACCAACTGAATGTACACAGGCGAGAAGACTTTTCCTTGACTTTGCAACGCCTTAGCGAAGGTAGATCCACCTTCAATCTCTCGCAACAGTGAACCAATCATTCGTTCCATCGCTGGCTTACTCTGTTGCTGCAAGATATGGAGCGACTCGGACAGCGTCAGTCCAGCAGTAACCATGGTAGAAAGCTGACGAGTAAAACCCACCACTTCGTCATTTTTGATTCCAAATAACAACGAGTTAATGGAGCTAAAAGGAGTCTCGCTTTGGGGCTTTAACGAAATGACCAATAAAGAACGATTCCGTAAAATGCCTGACGCTTGCTCTTTGGTCTGAGCTTCCACACGGCCACGAATGGTCTCGCCATGCTCGTTCTTCACTGTGTACTGAAAGATTGCCATTACACTGCTCCTTGAGTTTTGTTACCGCCAGAAATGCGGTCAAACTCTTCAGGGCGAAGTGCGTACTCACGGGCCCGCTCCCAAGAGAGTGCGCCACGCTGAACCCACTCAGCCAAACTCGTCTCTAGTAACATCATCCCAGATTCAGAAGAAGTTTGAATAACGTTATCAATTTGGAATGTCTTTCCCTCACGAATTAAGTTGCGAATCGCACCCGTTGCCACCATCACTTCAACTGCGGCCACTCGGCCACCACCATTCATTGGCACTAAGCGCTGAGAGACAACAGCCTGGAGAGAAGAAGCCACTTGCTGTCGGACTTGGGCCTGTTGATGCTCCGGGAAGACGTCAATGATACGGTCAACTGTTTGGGCTGCATTATTGGTATGCAAGGTGGCAAAAACTAAGTGACCTGTTTCAGCCACGGTAATGGCAGCCGCGATTGTTTCGTAGTCACGCATCTCACCGACCAACACCACGTCGGGATCTTCACGTAAAGCAGATCGTAAAGCGATCTCCCAACCATGGGTATCTTGGTGAAGCTCGCGCTGGGAAATGACACTCTTTTGAGGCTGGTGCACGAACTCAATGGGATCTTCAATCGTCAAAATATGATCTGAGCGAGTCAAGTTAATTTCTTCAATCATGGCAGCTAAAGTAGTGGACTTTCCTTCACCAGTTGGCCCGGTCAATAAGACTAAGCCCTGACGCAGCTGAGTAAAGTTATGCAAGATCGAAGGAAGTTGCAGCTCGTCGAGGGTGCGAATTTTGGTTGGAATCAAACGTAAAGCGGCGGAGATTGAGTTTTGTTGGAAGTAAACGTTGACCCGGAAACGTCCCAAATCTTTAAACTGATAGCCAAAGTCAACTTCTTTGTTGACGGTGACATAGTCTTTCTGTTCCTGGGACATGATGGGGAAGACCAACAGCTCAGCGTGCTCACGCTTTAAGATAGGCGCACCATCAATTGGCATTAAGGCACCATCTACTCGCAGCATTGGTGGCGAGCCCACCACAATGTGAAGGTCTGAACCATTGCGGTCGATCAGCATCTGCAACATGTCATGTATGTTCATATCTTAGACCTCGGCCACACGGAGCACTTCCTCGATTGTGGTAATACCTTCTAAAACCTTGATATATCCATCTTGTTTCATTAACAACATGCCATTTTTTTGAATCGATATATCTTCAATCTCTTTCGCAGACTTTCGCTCTAGAATCATTCTACTGATTTCTTCGGTAACTGGTAACACCTCAAAAATAGCGATACGACCTAAGTACTCTGGTTGGTTCTCTGGACGATTTTGCGTTGCTCGATAGAGCACCATTTTGTCGGGATCTTTGTTGTTCTGCACACACCACTGTTTATAGAGTGGTCCCAGTACTTGCTTAATATCTTCAGCAACGCTGGGCTCCGGAGTGTACTCCTCACGATACTCTTGGTTGATCTTACGCAACACACGCTGACCGATCACTAAAGTCAAACTCGAAGCAAGCAGGAATGGCTCGACTTCCATGTCTAACAAACGAGGGAGAGCACCGGCTGCCGAGTTGGTATGTAAAGTAGAGAAGACTAAGTGACCTGTCAGTGATGCTTGCACAGCCAATGCTGCTGTCTCAGTGTCACGAATTTCTCCGACCATGATGATGTTGGGGTCTTGCCGCAGCAAGGAGCGCAACCCAGAAGCAAACGTTAATCCTACCTGTGGGTTGATCTGTACTTGGTTAACACCCTGCATCTGATACTCGATAGGATCTTCCAAAGTAACGATGTTTACTTTTGGCGTGTTAACTTTGTGTAAGATCGAGTAGAGCGTAGTGGTTTTTCCAGAGCCCGTCGGACCAGTAACCAACACAATTCCGTGTGGAATCTTGATAGCTGTCTCTACTGTTTTCAGCGCTCGATCGGAAAGTCCTAACTCACCCAACGTAGGGACCGTCGCGTTCTTCTTTAGTAAACGCATCACGATCTTCTCACCAAAGGCAGTTGGCAAACTCGAAACACGCAAGTCGACTTCTTGGCCTTCAGCCATAAAGGTAAAACGACCATCTTGCGGAACACGTTTCTCGTCAATCTTCATGTCAGACAGAATCTTGATACGTGAGATGACTGCTTCATGTACCGTTCGAGGCAAAATCAAGCGCTCAGTCAAAATACCGTCGATACGATAACGCACCCGAGTTCGGTCTTCTTGAGGCTCAATATGGACGTCAGAGGCGCGTGACTTGACCGCAAAACCCAAGATTGTTTCGACAATTTTGGTAATAGGTGCTTCTCGGACTACTTCCCGAGAGAAGACGGCGTTAGCGCTCTCACGGACTGGGGCTGCAGACTGGCTAGTTTCTTTTAAGGCAGCATTCACTTCACTGGATAAGCTCTGGGCATACCGTTCCGCAATCATCCGCTCAATTTCACTTGGTGAAGCAAAGTGGGGAAGGAGCTTGTACCCAGTTTTCTTCTCCACAAAATCAATAGCTGAAAGATCCAGTGGGTTCTTCATTACCACTGACAGCTGTTGATGTTCTTTATCAATTGCGAACGGCAAGATTTGGTAACGCCGCGCTACGCTTTCAGGTATTTGGCTAATGGCCTCAGGTGAGGCGCCCGTTTCAGCAAGGTTAATAAATGGCAAGTTGTAGAAAGCCGCCTTGGCCTTCGTCATGTCTGACTCTTTGACCAACTGCTTCTCTTCGATTAATGTTTCGATACTTTTCCCTGAACTTGCTTGTTCAATGAGCAAATCTTGATACTGTTCGTTTGTGATGTATCCCTTTTGAATCAGTGTCGCCACCAACGTAGCGCCCGAAGAGCTTGGCACTCCTGACAACGCAGCAGCTCCCATGCCAGGAGGCGTAGAAGTGGGTTCAGGAACAGAGGGAGAAGGAGGAGTGGGTACGGAAGAATCAGTTGGCGGAAGCGGAGCAGCAGGTTGGCCAGTTGCACTCTCGGCTAGGTTAGCGGCCACGCTTTGTAAATCGGCTGAAGTATCCACGTTGATCACTGGAGGAGAAGAAGAAGGAGTAGCGGAGTCACCACTTACTTCGGTCGCTTCAGCATCACCAACATGCTCAATTTTGGGAGGAGCTGCTTGAGGAACGGCAAGTGGTTTTGCCGAATCAGTACTAGTGGGCAACGTCGATTGATCAGACATAGGGCAAGCCACTTAATGGTGACACAGTGGCAGTCGAGATGCAAGGGAAGTTGCGAGCCTGCAGATCAGCTCTACAGCCGTATAATGGTCACATATGGCTCTGTTTACCCAACTCTACGTTTTTCCCTCGGCACTTGATCTGCAACAGCAGTTAGAGTGGCTGCAGAATGAAGTTGACTTACGCTTGCGTCCGCTTTTTTCTTCAGCTGATCTAACGTTAGTAAACGGAGACGTCAGCGAGAACACGATTACACCCTTGCCTATAGAACGCGTTCGCCAGCTACAGGTAGAAGTACTCCAAGCACCTCTACAACATGACCGACGCTTAATTGTGCTTTTTAACTTGGATAGTGCATCTATTCCAGCTCAAAACTCACTTCTTAAACTGTTAGAAGAACCCCCAGCACATGTTCAGATTCTTCTCACTACGCATCGATTGCCATTAATTTTAGAGACAGTCCAGTCACGTAGCCAGATTATTTCTTTACTTGCTGATAAAAATTTGATTGAACAGAACGGAATAGAACATGATCAAAAAATATCTAGTGTAATCAAAGAATACCCAACCAGACAGTTACTTTTTACCGAGATATTTAAGATTTCTGAACAGTATAAAGAACGAGACCAGGCCTTGAAGTTAATGCGAGATATCACAATTATGCTGCACCAGCTTCTCCAAACTCAACCCACAGCTCATCAGGTTACCTGGCTAAAACAGGCCTTACTTACCACTCAACGGCTAGAAAAGAACGTCAATGCCCGCTTAGCCATTGAAGACTTTTTGCTTCAATTTAGTAATGGGGAACTCTCTGGACAAAATGCTTAAAACGAGATATAAGTGAGTGCTCTGAATGGTACTGATCGTCATTTGATATACTTTTAGGACGATTTTACCGCCTTATAGGGGCTCACTAAGATTATGGTAGTCACCACACAATACAAAGCATCCGAAATCAAAGTACTCGAGGGATTAGAGCCAGTTCGTAAGCGACCTGGTATGTATATTGGCTCAACCGACGCACGTGGGTTGCATCACTTAGCCAAAGAAATCTTAGACAACGCTGTAGACGAAGCGCTGGCCGGCTACGGTAAAGTTATTCAGCTCTATCACACTCAGGTGGAAGGGGAAGAACCAGGCGTGGGAGCAATTACCGTGGTTGATAATGGCCGTGGTATTCCTGTGGATATGCACCCAACAGCTGGCGTTTCTGCGCTGGAAGTAGTCATGACCAAACTTCATGCTGGTGGTAAGTTTGAAGAAACCGCCTACCAAGCATCTGGTGGACTACATGGTGTCGGCGCTGCGGCGGTGAATGCACTCTCGATCTCCATGACTGTGATTGTTAAACGAGAAAAAAAGTACTACATCCAAGAGTACAGCATCGGCAAGCCAAAGTATGCTGTAAAGGAAATTAAAGAATCAGAAGTAAAATCACTATTTCCTACTCAGTCAAAAGATTTCGTAAAATATCAGACTGGAACACTTGTTCACTTCATTCCAGATAAATCACTCTTTTCTACGTGTACCTTTAATCACAACACACTGATTGAGATCATCCGTGACCGAGCCTACTTAATGGCTGGTTTGTACTTCCAACTCAGCGACAGTATTGCTCAGGTTGATCAACACTACTACTTTGAAGGTGGTATCCGTTCGTTAGTGGAGCACCTCAACATTACCAAGAAACCGCTGCACGAAGTTATTTATAGTAATGGTACTTGGCAAGACGAGAACACCAAGAAAAAGATTGGTGTAGAGGTAGCTTTACAGTTCAACGATAGCTACTCAGAAAAATTAGAAAGTTATGCCAACGTTATCAAGACACCGGATGGGGGAACTCATTTAACCGGTTTCCGCATGGCATTGAATAAAGTCCTTAAAGATTACGCGTTGAAAAACAATCTGGCTAAAGAAAAAGAGCTGTTTACCACTGAAGACTTGCGTGAAGGGTTAACTGCGGTGGTCTTCATCAAGATGCCTTCCAACGACATCCAGTTTGAGTCGCAGACCAAGAGCAAACTGAACAACTCCGAAGCCCAGTCAGCCGTTTACTCAGTCTTTAAAGACAGCTTGGAAGTGTTCTTGGAAGAGAATCCTAAAGCTGGCCGGATCTTAATTGAGAAGGTGATGTTAGCTGCCAAAGCTCGGATGGCCGCCCGCGCCGCAAAAGATGCTGTTATTCGTAAAGGCGCTCTAGAAGGTTCAACTTTGCCAGGAAAACTGGCTGACTGTCAGAGCAAAGAAGCCGCCGAGTCAGAGATCTACATTGTTGAGGGTGACTCAGCAGGTGGAACTGTCAAACAAGGCAGAGATCGTCGCTTCCAAGCAGTTTATCCATTACGTGGCAAGATTTTAAACACTGAGCGGGCCCGTCTGGACAAGATCGTGGCATTTGAAGAGCTGAAAAACTTAGTCATTGCTTTAGGGGCTGGTATTGGCGAGACGTTCAAGCCTGAAAAACTTCGCTATCACCGCGTGATCTTAATGAACGATGCTGACGTCGACGGCGAACATATTACTACGTTAGGCTTAACGTTCTTTTACCGCCACCTACCAGAGGTAATTAAACAAGGTTACTTGTACATTGCTATGCCACCACTGTTCAAAGTGGCCTACGGTAAAGAAAGCTATTACGTTTACTCAGACCAAGAGCGAGACGACCGCGTCAAAGAGATCCAAGTCAAGTTCCCTAACGCGCAGCCAGTCATCCAGCGCTTTAAAGGTCTTGGTGAGATGAATCCAGAGCAGCTTTGGGATACAACCATGAATCCTGAGTCAAGAATGTTGAAAAAAGTGACAATCGACGACGCCTCTAAAGCCGATCGCACTTTCGAAACCCTAATGGGTGACGACGTTCCACCACGCAAGAAGTTTATCCAATCACACGCCAAGTTAGCGAACTTGGACGTATAGAAAGGGAAAGTATGTCTGACACTGTCATTGAAGTGATGATCGAGATCCCAGCTGGATCTTCCATCAAGTACGAACAAGATGAAGAGAACGGTCGTATTTACGTTGACCGCTTCGTGCCAACGCCAATGGCTTACCCAGAAAACTACGGTTTAATTGAGGGTGCCAAAGGTAAAGATGGCGACTTACTCGATGCGTTACTTTTAACTGTACAACCAGTCATGCCTGGCTCATGGATGAAAGCTCGAGTCATCGGTATGTTGGAAATGGAAGACGAAGAAGGAATTGATCACAAGTTAATTTGTGTACCAGCCAAAGCAAAACAAGACTACGTTTGTGGTGGCTGGGAAGATCTGAGCGATGTTCCTCAATATCGATTAGATCGCATTAAGCACTTCTTCGAGCACTACAAAGATCTGGAAAAAGATAAGTGGGTCAAGATCAACAAGTTTGTTGGTAAAGCAGAAGCACTTAAAGAATTACAAGAGGCCATGAGTAAGGCAGCCTAAAGGAAACGTATGGTGGACGGGAACGACACATCCCACGATCAAGATATCGATAAAGACATTCTTGATGATGCTGTAGAGCTAGCTGAAACTGAGCAAGCTGAACAAGTCGGTGAGCCCAGAATGTCGGGTGAGACACAGGTAGCTGTTGAGTACGAAGGACCGAGTATTAACTCGATTACGGAAGATAAGTTCGGCAAAATCAAGCACATCTCCATTATCTCGGAGATGGAGAAGTCATACCTCGATTATGCGATGAGTGTGATCGTCTCACGGGCTTTGCCTGACGTCCGTGACGGCTTAAAGCCAGTCCACCGCCGCATCTTGTACTCGATGTACAAGAGTGGTATTCACCACACCAGTGCCTACAAGAAATGTGCTCGTATCGTTGGAGACGTGCTGGGACGGTATCACCCTCATGGTGACTCTTCTGTCTACTCAGCTTTGGTTCGTTTAGCCCAAGACTTTAGCATGCGGTATCCGTTGGTCGACGGCCAAGGTAACTTTGGTTCCGTTGATGGTGACAGCCCTGCTGCCATGCGTTACACCGAAGCACGGTTGGCAAAGATTTCTAAAGAGCTGTTAGGTGATATCGACAAGAAAACGGTACAGTTTGAGAACAACTTTGATGGCTCACTGCAAGAACCAACTGTCTTACCAACCCGCTTGCCAAACTTGTTGTTAATGGGTTCAGAGGGTATCGCCGTCGGTATGGCGACCAAGATCCCACCACATAACCTGACTGAAGTGTCCGAGGCGATTTTAGCCATGCTTACCACGGGTGAGTCAGTTGCTGTCACCGCCCCAGTTTCCTTAGACGAGAAAGAAACTAAGAAAGTTGATCCCCAATCAATTAAAGATCACAACGCCAAGATTGATGCGCTCTTAGCCTCGGATGCTCGCAGCTTAGCGGGTGCGTTTAGCAGTCAGATATCAATCGACGAGATCATGGAGTACATCCAAGGTCCTGACTTCCCAACCGGCGGAATCATGTACGACTTCCAAGCAATCAAAGAGGCGTATCACACTGGTAAGGGTAAGGTCGTTGTGCGAGCCAAAACGGAGATTGTCGAAGACAAAAAAGGCAACTTTAAGATTCTGGTAACCGAGATTCCATATCAAGTAAATAAAGCCCGCTTAATCATGAAGATTGCGGACCTCGTCCGCAACAAAAAGATTGACGGCATTAAAGATCTCAATGACGACTCTGACCGCACCGGTATGCAGATCACTATTGAGTTGAAGCGTGACGCCAGACCAAAAGTGGTACTTAACTCACTGTTCAAGTACACTGAGCTCCAAAGTAGCTTCCCAATGAACGTCGTGGCACTCAACAGTGAGGGAACTCCTCAGCTGATGAACATCAAGCACGTCTTGGGTGAGTATATTAGCCACCGGCAGCTAGTGGTTGTCCGCCGCGCACAGTTTGAGCTGTCCGAAGCACGCGCCCGTGCTCATGTCTTAGAGGGTTTATTAATTGCCTTAGGTCACTTAGATGACGTTATCGCAACTATTCGCAAGTCTGCTGACACAGACACCGCTCGAGCCTCGTTAATGAAGAAGTTTGGCTTGTCTGAAATTCAAGCCACAGCCATCTTAGAGATGCAGCTGAAACGCTTGGCTGCACTGGAGCGTCAAAAAATTGAAGACGAGTACAAAGCGCTTAAAGAGCTCATGGATAAGCTGATCACTCTGTTGATCTCACCAAAGAATATCTTAGATGTCATTGCTACTGAGACCAAAGAGATGATCGAGCAGTACGGAGACAAACGCCGCACCAAGTTAGTTAAAGGCAAGATTGGCGAGTTCAGCGAGCAAGACTTAATTGCTAATGAAGCAACCGTCATCACCTTAACACAAACGGGTTACATCAAACGTTATAGTCCCAGTGCACTTCGCTCACAACATCGTGGGGGCAAAGGGGCAATCGGTATTAAAACGAAAGACGAAGATGCCGTTCATAGTATCTTGACTGCAAATACCCACGACAGCTTGCTACTTTTCACCAATCAAGGTCGTGTCTTCAGATTAAAAGCTTTTGAGATTCCTGAAAGCGGTCGACAAGCCAAGGGAACTGCTTTGGTTAACCTGGTCAACCTCCGTGGAAATGGTGAGACCGTCCGCAGTATCTTAATCCTTGATGAAGTAGGGGACAAAGACTGTTACATCACCTTGGCCACTCGCCAGGGATTAGTCAAGAAAACTGCCGTCAAGCTGTACCAAAACATTCGTCAAAACGGCATCATTGCTATCTTACTTAAAGATAACGATGAGTTAGTTTGGGGTAAGGTGACGAATGGCAAAGATGAGCTGATGTTGATTAGTCATCAAGGAAAGTCAATTCGCTTCAGTGAGACTGAAGTTAAGAGCTCGAATCGGGACACCCAGGGCGTTAAAGGCATTGAGCTGAAGAAAGATGACTTCGTTGTGGGCGTAGAAGCACTCAGTCAGGATGCAGAAACTAGACAGCTCTTGCTTGTCACAGAGAATGGTCTCGGAAAACGAACCGACTTATCTCAATACCCAGTTCAAAAACGTGCTGGCCAAGGTGTCAAAGTGGCTGAAATCACCAAGAAAACCGGGAACGTCGTCTCAGCCATGATGGTGACAGAGCTGAATAAAGAAATTGTCTTAACGACTGAATCGGGACAGATGATCAAGATGCCATTAACTGATGAGTGTATTCCAGTTCTGACTCGTCCGACTCAAGGCGTGATCTTAATGCGGCCAAAGGCAGGCGACAAAGTCGTTGCGGTCGCCGTCACCAATGAAGTCACTGACGTTGAAGGTGAAGCAGAAGCTCCAGCCAAAGCAGAGTAAGTTTTTACAGATACTCAAGCAAAGTGGGTTAAAAGTTGGTATTCTTGCTGGTGACTACTTTTCAACACAGACAGACACAACTTTGATCCATGCGCACTTTCCTTCGTACCTGGCTTCGACAGCCTTCTTCCATGGTGTATGTTCTCCTTTTTTGCGCAGTGATGGGGTTGGCGTTCTACAGTCGTTTTAGCAACTTGTATGCTCGGACGCAGTGGTTTGATGACTCAGCTCGAGACATGCTGATCGCTAAGAAAATCTATGAGTCGGGAACAGTAGGGACAGTTCGTCCTTTTGCCGGAGCAGGGCAAGGCGTCCTGAATAACTCAATTATCTACTACAATATCTTGGCGCTCTTCTGGATGGTGGGGAAAAGTAGCCTTTCAGTCATGTACTCCTTTACTTTTTTTGGCGTTCTGGCCCTCCTAGCGGGGTGGGAGATTGGGAGGCAAGTTGGCGGAAAGTGGTTAGGTCTGGCGTGTTTGGCTCTGTTAGCCATCAATACTACTCTGGCTCAATACCAACTCTCTGTTTACCAACGTAACTTTTTACCTTCGTTTGCGCTGATCATCGTCGCCGTCTCGCTGTGGGTGTGGAAATGTCCATCACTCCGACGACTCATCTTCTTACACTTCGTCTTTACGTTTGGAGTGTTACTGCATTATGGTTTACTGACCTTGGCGCCGGGGGTTCTGTTGATGACGTTCTTGGTCTGGCGTCGAAACATCCACCCACCTTTGGAGAAAGCAGCCGCTCTGCTTATTTCTTTCTTAGGATGTTCAGTTTTTTGGATGGTTACTACTTTCAGCTCACCGCTTCGTTTTCTGCTGTTCTCTCAACAAACAACTTTAGAAAATGTTCCCGCTCAGGGTGCTTGGGCAACTTGGGAGCTGCACGTTGCTGCCATCTACGACTTCCTCCAGCGAGTATATTCCTTCACCAGTTTTTCTGAACTGCTGCCAGTTGTTTGGATGCTCTTTTGGCTCCTGGGTTTTTGGTTGTTCTTTCAACCCAAGATATCTGCTGCGTTTCGAATCTACTTCTTCTACCTTTCGACCTATTTCTTAAATCATCTAGTGTTCCTCCAAGCTGGTCAGATTCACTTCACTGGCAGTGCATACACTACGCAATATCAAGCGTTGGCGTTGTTACTCATTCCGATCGTCGTCTTTATTTTTCTGCAACACGCGGGGTGCAGTGGGAAAAAAATACTAAGTGTTTTAGCTGTTACCGCCATCACATTCTTCGCTCTAGAGTGGAGGAGTTTACAGGCACTCCCAATTGCAGAGAAGTACTCGAATGAAGTTACTGCTGCCAAAAAAATTACCGAACAGATTATGGCGGACTATGCTCAGCTTCGGACCGAAAGACCTCACTACCAAAACTTCGTGTTGACCGACTATACCAGCTGGGCAACACCAGGCTGGTTCACACCTGCTTTCTTAAGTTTTGTAGAAGAAGAGGAAGGGAGATCCTATGCAAAGCTGAAGAGCGATCACAACAACCTTGCATATACCTTTAGTACGCCAGCTGATGTGATCTACCTCGTCTGCCATCAGTGGAAGAATCAAAACGGTCTGTATGACATCTCAGAAGAAATCGCTCAACAAGAGTGCCTTGAACCATTCATTCTCTTTTACCTTTTAAACTACACACAAGCCGACTACCAAAAGGTGGAACGTTCACTGTTAATCGGCAGCAATGACAATCCGATGGGAGTAAATGTGTATCGGATCACTCGACCAACTTCAGAAGGCGAGTTCATGTATTAGATCAAAACACATCAATTACGCCTTTGTTTCTACAGGACTGTTTTTATAATATCCCGACATGGAGATCTTACTCGTCGAAGATCACCTGCCTACGGCAACCAGTGTACAGGACATCCTTCGTCCGTATCACCAAGTTACGCACGCGTGCTCGTGCCAACAAGCCTTCGATCAAGTAGCGCAGCGATCCTTCGACATCTTCATTGTTGACCTTCATCTTCCCGATGGGTCAGGACTTGAGTTCTGTCGACAGTCCGGTGACGACCTTGAGCTCGCAAAAGTTTTGGTACTGTCGGGAAGGTGCGATACACATTCTAAAGTTACTGCATTACGCGCAGGCGCTGATGACTACCTGACAAAACCTTTTGTCGCAGCAGAGTTGAGAGCAAGATTAGAAGCCCTACAACGAAGAGGAAACTTCCTTCATCGGCAAGTAATCTGCTGCAGTGAGCTGTGTTTAGAAGTAGAAGACCATCGTCTGAAAAAAGGCGATAAAGCACTTCGTCTCACCAGCTTAGAGACACGGCTATTGGCCACGTTAATGGAGCATCACGATCGGACATTAACACGGAATCAGTTACTACTTGCTTTAAAAAAAGAAGACAACACCGAAAACTCGTTACAAGCTTTGATCAAAAACCTCCGCAGAAAATTGCGCTGTCTGAGCAAAACCAAGGTAGTTGAAACAGTATATGGCGTAGGATATCGCTTCAGTTCTAGATATGCCAAAAGCTAATGCACAGTTTCTCCATGATCTTGCTGGTCCACTTGCCGTACTGAGTCTCTGCCTTCCCGAACTTAAAAAAGAGTGGCAGTATTGTCAGCCAGAAGTGCAGGGGAGGGCAGACCCGCGGATATCTGAACTCCTTCAGCTGTGTATGGATGCTACCGAAGAAGCCAAGCATCTTCTCAAGCAGCAAAAGACTTCACTGAAGTAAAGTCCTATAACTATTTGTTTTCAACCTCTTTTTTGATATAATCTTGAACTGCCAGTCCAAACGCGCCATAGAAAATTACTTTTATGGTGACCTAGTTAAAGGAGTGTGTTGCGTGGGACGTGGACAACAGCAGTATTTGGGCGAACGACCCGCCCAGCGTCGAAACAACATCGCCATTATGGCAGGATTTCTGGTCACGATGCTGGTTGGTGCCGGCATCTTCATGACCGTTCCTCGCCCAGATGGTATGTCATTGCTTATCGCTGGCGGCTCGGGTGTGGTCGCGAGTGTCATCACTCGCATCCTCGCTTAGTCGTCACCCATCCAAACAAGGCCCTCGACGTCTGATGATGTCGAGGGTTTTCTGTTTCATCTGAAATTACCCCTAAAACGAAAATGACCCCGTTGATACTTCAACGGGGCCTTTTCTCCCTTTTGTGTTTAACTTGTGCAAATCCGTACTTACTCGGCTTCAGTGACGACCACCCCTGCCGGTTCGGGAACGAGGAAAGCGTGAGCAACTTCGCCGCCAATCCAGACTTTCATCGCTTCTTCAGTGATAGGCTTCCCACCCTTTAACGTGGCGGACTCTCCAGCGCCGAGGGTCAGGTAGTCACCTTCATTTCTGGTAACCTGTCCCTCCACCATGAAGTAGGTTTGATTGGTCATCGCGCCACCGACGTTGGTGACGACGATGGTTAGTTCCCCGTTGTTCAACTGCGGTTCACCGAACTCGAACTTCGGCTTGGTCGCGGCGGCGGGGACTGCCGACACTTGTTCGGGGCGCAGCGGAATCGTCATGTCATCCGCCGGGTAGAGGTGCGACACGTACAGCTTCAGCACCGTCACCATTGCTTGAATGGAGTCACCAGCGACTTCGAACTCCACTGACTCGCCAGCACCAAGGTTGACGGTCTGATTGACCAGTGTAGTAGCGCCACCTTGATAGATGTGGCAGACTTCCGGGGCAACCATCGCCCCGCCGGTATTGGTCAGGGTAATGACGAGCTTATCGCGCCCATCCCAGCGAGCCGTCGTCTGGAAGTTGGGGTCTTTGAGCGCCTCATCGAGGGTGGTCGCGGTGGTTTCGACAGTCTCCCGCGCTTGCTCGGGCGAGGGAACAACGAAGTCCAGCACCCGATGTCCATCTATCCAAATGCGGTTGGTTTGGCCAACCACTGGGTTGTTGAGGGACAGTGTATAGGTCTGACCCGACTCGAATGCCACCGCCGCCGAGGTGTAGGGCGTGGTGTCCACATACAACGAAACGGCTTTGACCATCGTGTCGCCGTTGTTAGTGATGTCAAGTTGTACGCGGTCATCTACCCAACGCGGCGAGGAAACCACCCACAGTATCGGTGAGATGGGACGGGCGGGGATGTCCAGTACCATTTCTTGCTTTGCGGTGACGAACCGAAGTTGCGTCACCCCAGCCGGGAAAAGCTCCGCGGCCAGCGAGATGTTACTGGTTTCATCCTTCGCCAGTTTGAGCGTGCCGTCGTGAACGGACGTTTCGCCATTAAACACGACGACCATACCTGCTTCGCGCATCGAGCCACCGACGTTGACCATGTTGAGTCGGAGAACTGAGCCGTCGTCGCTCCAGACGGGGACAACGGTCAGGCTGTAGCGGTCATCGGAGACGACCTTTGCCTGAACTTTACCGCCAATCTTGCGCCGCAGCGTGACTTCGCCGAACAGCGTGCCAGCGATATACTCGCGGGACTCGCCCGCGTTCAATGCCGGGATGGCAATTTTCTGCTCACTGTCTGCGTCTTGCAACAGCACAATGGCAGTCCGTTTCATCTTGCCGCCAGTGTTGGTCACCGTCAGCTTGGCAACGCCGTCCTCAACTTTCAAAATCAGGGACAGCTTGGCAGGGAAGCGGGAGTTGATGTCAGCGAGTGCTTGCTCCAGCGTCGTCTCGCCTGACATCGAGTTGACAAGCTCCTGTAACAGAGCCTGTTGTGCCCGAAGGGCACCAGTGTTCGTCTTCATGAATCTTGCCTCTTTCTTAGAAAATCGGTTGGACTTCGGATAGATATGCAGATGTGATGTGTGCGAATGCGAATTAAAATGCACAATGTTAAGTTGCGGCTCAGCAGCGAGGTCGTGACGACCAGGCTTCGAGTCACCAAAAAGGAGACCCAGATTGTACCATTTAGACCTATAAAAGTCTGTAGAGAGGCCGCAAAAAATCGCGGTAAATCAATGTGCCGTTCTGAGAACATGCTATCATCGAGACCAGTACACAGCTAAAAGAAGGGGAGAGCCGTATGCTAAAACCGTCATCAACTCAGCGGATGGGTAGTGTCACTCCACTCATTGTCATTCTTCTCTTTGTCCTCCTCGCTCTAAGTGGTCTTGGATACATGTACTGGACACGTTTACAAACTAACAGCCTCCCTGAGATAGTAATTACTCCTGTAGAAGAAACACTTGTACCAGCCACACCGTTCGCAGAAACTGCAGCTTCGCCGACCCCAGCCGAAACAAACGAAGTCGGCTTTATTCAAGGATCGCTCTCTTTTCCGTCAGAAGTGCTGCCACCACAAAAAATTTGTGCGGTGAACACGACGACTCAGTTAGAGACATGTGTCGAACAACGGCAGGGAAGTAGCTACAAAATTGAAGTGCCAGCCGGCACGTACCACGTGTACGCAGTGACGTTAGATAATCCCAACACCCGAGCCTACTACTCAGAGTTTGTGACTTGTGGACTGCTTGCGAGCTGCCCATCGCACGAGCCAATTGAGGTAGTGGTAGTTGAAGGACAAGCCACCAGAGAAGTTGATCCGAGTGATTGGTATAACTAAACAGGGGAGAGTGGACCTGAGGGGAATCGAACCCCTTACCTCTTCTATGCCATAGAAGCGCTCTAGCCAAGTGAGCTACAGGCCCAGCGAAAAAGAAAATCTTTTTCGTGTACTTGCGTACAGAGGTGTGATTTTACCATTCTCGACCAAAAGTGAGAAGAGCACAGCAAAAGCGAAAAACTTGCTTACATTTGCAGTCGGATGCATAATGGGCGATATGAACACCCCCGCCCTCAAACATCTTCCCACCCTTTTCTTGCAAGCAGCTTTAGTGGCCACCGCTACAGTTCTGGCTGTCGTACTGGTCACACGTTTTGTGTCACCAATTCCACTCTCCATTACCCAAACGACTACTGAGAAGTCAGCCGCTTTTTCGGCCAGTGGGACCAGTAGCATCTCTACAATTCCTGACAAAGTGGAGATTACGATGGGCGTTTCACGCAGAGAAGCTGATATCCAACAAGCCCAAACACGCGCCAATGAAATCATTAACAAGATCAACAGTGACCTCCAAGGTTTAGGCGTCGCTAAAGAAGACATCAAAACCCAGAACTACTCTATCTATCCAATTTATGACTTCCAGAGTGGCAGTCAGCGAATTACGAACTACTCTGTAGACGTCAGCTTAACCGTCAGCCTGACAGACTTTGAAAAGTTAAACACTGTGGTCGATATGGCGACTGCAGCCGGTGCTAACCAAGTCAGTGGCATTCAGTTTAAGTTGAGTGAGGAGAAAGAAAGACAGATCAAAGAGCAAGCTCGTGCGGAAGCAATTGAAGACGCTAAAGCAAATGCTCAAGAACTGGCTCGTTTAGCTGGCATGAAGTTAGGGAAAGTAGTGAACGTAATTGAAGACCAAGGCGTAGGCGGTCCACTCCCATACTTAGCTGCGGATGCTGCAATGGGTAGAGGTGGCGGGGCTGGTGCACCAACCAATATTGAGCCTGGCTCAACATCATACGACTACACAGTTACGATTAGTTACGAAACGTTGTAACTTCTTGATTAAGTGAAAGTTCCAATATCTTGAGAAGAGCTCAATTTTAGGTTGATTAATCAATCTAAGATTTGCTTGACTCTATTTAGCAGTCAATTTGAATAACTGCTAAAAGCACTCTCTCTTCATTACATACCCGTTGCATATGCTGTTCCTTTTAACTTGCAATTAGTGCGCTTACACACGGTAGACAACGTCACGATTAGACGTTCAGTTTTAGTGCTGAAGGAAGAAAAGACAAAACAAATCAAAATAATTAGTAATGGATCAAAATAAAAACAGAGCGATCATTTTTCGGTACTTTTTTCTGCTTTTTCAGCAGCTGCAGTGTCAGGTAACTTTGCGGAATGGAACTGTTGGTGGACTTTTCGTAGTTGTGGTTGAGTGACGTGGGTGTAGATCTGTGTGGTAGCAATATTTTTGTGACCCAGCATCTCTTGTACGTCGCGTAAACCCGCCCCATTAAACAGTAAATCGGTGGCAAAGCTGTGACGTAAACCGTGGGGAGTAATCTTAATTGGCAGCCGCGCACGACGACAGTACGTGTCCACAATCCGTTGCACGCTCCGTGTTGTGAGACGCATTTCTTCACCATCAGCAAGCAAGTCAGGCTTGTGTTGAGCGTAGCGAATAAAGACCGGTCGCCAGTTATCTTCGCGCGAGTCAAACAGTTTTTTTAGCCATCCAGTGGCTCTGTCACTTAAGAAAACAACGCGAGGCTTCCGTCCTTTTCCAATCACTCCAAACTCTTTACGACCAAGGTCTACTTGGTCCCGATTAAGACTGACTAACTCGCTGACACGCAAGCCCGTGGAGAATAAGACCTCTAAAATCGTTCGATCACGAAGGCCTTTCACATCACTCAGATCGGGCTGACCAAATAGTCGTTCCAGCTGTTCTAGGTTCAAGAACTTCATTGACTGCGACTCACCTTTAGGTAGATCAACCTTTTCAGGATTCAGCACTTTCGCGTCATTTTTAATCAACCACTTTAACCACGAACGCAGTGCAATCATGTGATAGCTCTGTGTTTTCTTAGACAGGCTGTCATCGTTTTTATCGACGTAACGTGCCAAGTAGAGACGGTAGGACCGTAATACGTCAGCATCCAGATCACTGATCTGGGTATGTCCTTTCTCAAGAAACCACTCATTGAAGCGACGTAAGTAATGACCGTAGTTGCGGATGGTCAACTGACTCAAGTTCCGCTCAACTTCTAAGTGTTCCAAGAAAGTGATCATTGCTTGAGTAGAGTCGGAGGGGAGAGGCATAGGGTTACTTTATCAAAGTATATAGAAGACTGCCAGAGTGGGGGAATAGATGTGTATCTCGGTGTATCAAGCCTTTATCTTGTTTTAGCCTGGCTTTGAGGGAAAAAGAACAAAGTACCAAGTTTCAAACATTGGGACAGGGAAGAGGTAAAGAAAAAAGTGTCAGTTTTTTCTTTACGCTGGTAGGCAAGTAACAAAATTGTGCGACATTCAATCCAGTTTGTAAAGTAGGAAGAACAGCTCGTTCCTCTTCGTTGAAAAAAATGTCGCAAAAAATACCTACCGAGCACTTCCCTTGTTAAACTTCCTGACCGACCAACTGAGTGAACTCTCTGCAGTTGCTGAGCAGTATCTGAATGTCTTGCCGATGAGATCAAGTCGCTAGAATTCCTACTCGGGATCAACTCTGGCACCGCGACAGCACCAATCTGACAAAGTTGTAGGGATTCTTGGGTTACCGAGCCTACTCAACCATCTTTTGTGGCCGTTAACAGCTGCATTACAACATTAAGATTGATAAATCAATCTTAATAAAAGATGACAATTTTAAGAGCCTCAAAATCGGCTTTTTATTTTTAAGTCGATAGATTGGTCGTTTAAAAGTTGAGGTCTTAATCCAGAATCATCGATTCCAGTCTGACACAGTAAACCAGTACTTCTTATCCCTACTGAACTAGCCTGGAGCACCAGGCTACTACATCAAGGAGATATCGAGAGTGTCTCTAGAGAGTACCAGATCATCAGGCCGAGTGATCCAGACGTGGCCAGATGTCATAAGATCAGGAAAACTAAAAAAAGAATCTGCCACCAGAGAGGGAAGAAAAAAATGTGCTAAACCTAAATAAAAAAATAAAACGGTACATACAGAGACAGAAAAGACGTTTAATGCGAACCAAATTTTAGCGACCAATGCTATTTATTTTATACATAACTTCGCAAAAGTTATATTGTGCGACATAATACTTCCAGGCAAATTCAAGGATCAACACTCGGAAGAGAGTGCTAACCATCACTACCTCTCACTCTCCTCACATACACCCATCATTGGAACGTATAAATAAAAAAATAATAACCTTCTTTTAGCCCTCTCGGATTTCTGCTTCCTGGCTCACTGTGTACAACCTTTTAGATGTGTATTCGGGTTTTTCACGCTATGTCGCAACATTTCGTACTCTCTCGGAGGGATGTGTGTAAAAACCTGGTTACACCAGGAGTATGTAAGCCCTAAATGTGCCTTTTTAAGGCTAAATCCAGGCTAAAATTAAAAGTTTTCCACAATGAAAACCTACGAGTTATAGGCCTATAACTCGCAAAGTTATACCATATCAAACTATATCATCTTCTCTCTTCTCTGCCTGGAGAGATTATTTTTGCATCCTCTCTTCCCCTTTTTTCTTACCTAGCTAATTTCTGCCTAAAAAAATTAACAAACACACACATTATGGTGAGATTTTTACTTCCACGGCAGCAAAACAAAAAATAACAGCGCTAAAAACGCACCTACACCTGAGTATTCCATCAAGGTCGACTGGAATAACCTATCTTGGAAATATGCCTGGAGTATGCCGAGTGTAATGTACAAAAATGTCATCAGGAACAAGGCAATTTGCCACACAGTTAACGGTAAAAAGGAAAAGATAACTCCCAACTCGATCATCACCAGAGTAAAAATCAAGGCTATGTGACCAATTCGACGATCGACACCAGGCTCCAACTTGACGGACCATAAAAACAGATAAATCAAGGGAAAATGTACTAGTCCAACCAGTAAACCATTCAAGTAGAACGGAAAACGGTGCGAAAAAATAGTGTTTAAGAATAATAACGACGTCAGTAAGGTAAACAACAGCCCAATGGCGTGAGCTGCTCGTAATAACTGAATGGTCCTCCCCTTTGCTACCGAGTAAATGTTGGCAGTGAGATACAGCGCATACATACCAATTCCAAACAATGCCAGATCAAAAAAACGACTTAACCAACCTTCTGGTAACAGAAAGTAAAACGATCCCACTGCTCCGGCATACAAGGCCGGCATCGGCAAGATCGTAAACCACTCTACTTTTTGTAGATCATCAGAGAGCGCCCAGGCGGACACTAGATAAGTAAAAATCGAAAAAAGAGCCAAAAAAGGATAACGAAGATCAAGTGAAACGTACTGAAGACTCAAGAGTCCCAGACTAAGTAAAATTGAGGCTAAAACAAACTTCTCTCGACGGCGCATTAGGCTTCTTCCTCGTCCTTACCTTCCCAGACGGCAGCTGTATAAACGTCTTCAACGTCGTCAATGGCGCGAAGAGCATCCATTAACTCTTCGAGTTTGATGACTTGGTCTTCGTCTGTCAACTCCATCGGAATGGTCGGCTTATACTCTTCGCCCTGTCGTTCAAACATAAACATGACACTCCCAGGCCCGCCGAGTGAGCCGCCTGCTTTAGAGATGGTGTTACGAACTTCGCCAGCTGTTCGTTGTGGGTTGTCAGTTTGGCCCACAATCACCAGACCTACTCCCCCTGTCGCATACCCTTCGTAGACAATTTCTTGAATAGCGCCACCTTTGCCTCGACCCAAACCACGGTCAATGGCGCGGTCAATATTTTCTTTAGGCATGTTGGCTGCTCGCGCTTTTTCTAACAGTAAACGAAGTTGTGGGTTAAACTTTGGATCACCAGATTTTCCCTCTTTAACGGCGCTTTTTATCAGTTTGGCAATCTGACTAAAAACCTTACCGCGCTTAGCATCAGCAGCACCTTTACGGTTCTTAATATTGTTCCATTTGCTGTGACCGGCCATAACATTCTCCTATCAAAACTTGAGAAAATTGTATCACGCGGTTGACAATTCTCGAGATTCACCGTATTCTCGCGTCAATTTTGTTGGGACAGACTGTACCCCAGCAAAGTAGGAAAACACTATGACCAACACTGCTCTGCTTGCCCAATTGGAAGAACAAGCCATCCAAGCTGCTAAAACTCAGAATTGGGAGACCGCCGTAACTGTAAATCAGCAGTTAATCGAAGAGAACGAAGAAGATATTCAAGCCTACATTAGACTTGGTGTTGCCCAGGTTCAGCTAGGAAAAGTCAAAGAAGCCAAGCGATCTTTCACCCAAGCCCTTGAACTTGATAAGTCAAACCAACTTGCTAAAAAACATTTACAAAAGCTAGAAAATAATCAAACCATTACGCTATCTACCCTTCCAGCCGATGAGCAGTTTATCGAAGAGCCAGGTAAGACAAAGACCGTCGAGCTGCATCGGCTCGCTGGTCGAGAGCAGCTTGAGCATCTTTCCGTCGGTCAAGTTTGTGAGTTGAAAACTAAGAATCGTTTTATCTCGGTAGAGGTTAACAAAGTCTACATCGGTTCACTGCCAGAAGATCTTTCTAGTCGTTTAACGAAGTTAATGAAAGGCGGCAACGTCTACGTCTGTTACATTCGTTCAATCTCGCCCACAAACTGCACGTGTACCGTCTTCATCAAAGAAGTCTCTCGCTCGGCCGAACAAGAGTTCGTAAACTCGTTTCCAGTCAGTAAGAGCTCCCTCACAGCCATTAATGAGATGTACTCAGACGATAACTACACCTTTGAAATTGAGAACATCCCGCTCCAAATCGTGGAGACTGATAATGACGAAGAGCGCGGTGCTACCGACGCCTTCCCCATCGATGATGAAGATCATCGTGAGGAACCAGAAGAAAACGATCGCGATAACAACGATAATGACAGCGATAACTAGTCGCTTAAGAAGTTTCCGATATCTTGACCTAAGATAATCTCAGCTTCGCTGCGTGCACGAGTTAAAATCTCTGGATCTTCTTTGATCTCCAAACTTTCCGGAAAGAGCTGTTTAACATGAGTTGCTAGAAACATACACGTCTCAGAGTTTGGCAGGATGGTAATCGTACTTTTCTCAACCGTTGGCGCGGCGTCAGTCAACCGCACGACGGTCATTCCACTCTGTTCCATCACTTTTGATACTCTTCTTCCCAGACCAGCGACGGCAGTGGTATTAACCAACGAAGCGCGGCAGTCCTTTAGCAGTCCGATAAAACGGCTGGCTTGTTTTGCTTGCCACTCCGCTAAGGTTGAAAAGTTCACTCGGACTGATTGCTTCCCTGAGACAAATCGATAGAACTTTAGCCGATCCTTCAGACTCAGCGGCGTTTCTAACTTTCCTAACAAGACTTGGTAAGCAAGATCTTGAACGGTGCTTTTTTCTTGGAAGATCGTATCTTCACTCGTTACCCATACTTCATCAATCGGAATACCCAATAAGTGACTATACGTAGCAATCACGGTTTGATCAGGTTTCTGATCTAAACCCAATAGCGGAAAGACCGACTTAAGTGGGTACTCGCCGTACCCTCCCGCTAAACGCACCGTATCGTTGGCTGGCAGACTACTATAGCTCAAACTGTCATTTGTATATGAAATTGATGTAAATAATATTACATTGGTATTAACGTCTATATTTGATGGAACGATCACTATATTCTTAGTTGAATTCTCGTTCCAGCGAGCGGGGAGAAAGAATACGATCCACAGTGTCAGAACAGCTGCTACCACCAGACCGAGGGCCAAAAGTCCTATCAAAAACTTCCCTATCTTAGTCAGAAACGAAGGCTGAGTTGAAGTGTGAACGCTCAACTTGGAACGCCGTGGAGATCTCATCCACTTAGGATAGCTTGCCGAATCTGCTGTGACAATCTGACCATGAACCGAACGTTATGAATTGATGCTAGCCGGTAGTACGTTAACTCGTCTGCTCGGAAGAGATGATTTAAGTAGGCTCTTGAGTAACCATGCGTACAGGTAAAACAGTCACACCCAGGTTGAATAACGGTAGCGTCTTTCATGTACTGTTGATTTCCAATTTGCAGCCGACCCTTTGCTGAGTCCGAACGAAAGACTAAGCCTCCCTGATGACTGTCGAGCTCACCGCTATACAGCGCGCCGTTTCTCGCCAATCGTGTAGGCGCAACACAGTCAAACATGTCGAAGCCGGCTTGGACTGCATCTAATAAGTTCTGCGGATCTCTGCCGAGCCCCATCGCGTAGCGTGGCTTATCTGCCGGCAACATCTGTTGAATCCACTGCATAATCTCTACCGTCATCGGCATGTTATAGCCGATCGTCTCGCCACCAACAGCGACCCCATCGAAACCAAGAGCCGTAATGGCTTTGGCTGACTCTACTCGTAGTTCTTGGTGCTGGGCCCCTTGGATAATCCCAAATAGCGCTTGGTACTGACCGTAGACACTTCGCCGTTGATGCTCTTCCCAATATGCGTAACACTCTGCCGCCCAACGATGAGTTCTATCTAGAGCCTGACGTGTATACGCCGCGTCGGCTAAATCAGGAGTGCACTCATCAAACGCCATGATGATATCAGCCCCAATCTTGCGCTGGATCTCAATCGACTGCGAAGGACTAAAGAAGTGACGAGAGCCATCTAAATGAGAAGTAAACTCTACTCCTTCATCAGTAATTCGGGAGAACGGTTGGGCCGGACCACCATGCTGAACAGTTTTGCCCTCGGCTAGATTTTTTTGTTCAATCTGTTTCCCTAACGAAAAAACTTGGAAACCACCGGAGTCAGTTAACATTGGCTTCGACCAGCCCATAAACTGGTGCACTCCCCCTTGAGACTCAAGTACGTCTGTTCCTGGTCGCAGGTAAAGATGGTAGGTGTTTGCCAAGATAATCTCAGCTTTCAGCTGTTCTATATCTTGAGTATCCAAAGATTTAACCGTCGCCTGGGTACCTACGGGCATAAAGATAGGCGTCTGAACTTCACCATGAGCAGTTTGAAACTTACCAGCTCGGCCGTTGACGGTTTCTTTTTGGAGTTCAAAGGAAAATGAGTTCACACCAGATATTATACCTTTTCGAGGTAGAATACCGTGTATGATTTCGATTGATCAGTTCGATTATCATCTTCCACCTGAACTTATTGCCCAGTTTCCAGCTGAGCCGCGCGATAGCTGTCGACTTTTAGACCTCAATCGCCAAACCGGTGAGCTTCATCATCGAACCTTTCGTGACTTACTCAACTTGCTGGACGCAAACACGGTTATTATCCGAAACAATACCAAGGTGCTTCCTGCACGTCTGCTGGGAAGAAAAGATACTGGCGGAAAGTGCGAAGTCCTTTTAGTGCATCAACTTGAAAGCACTGATCCCAGTCGTACTACTCGCTGGGAGTGTTTAACCAAACCTGGCTTAAAAGCTAACCAAACTGTCTCGTTCTTCCTGCCTGGTGAAACAGCTGCTTTTTTGACCGCACAATGTAGCCCTGATTCAGATTTTTCCAGCTACACCCGTGTACTCGACTTTGACTGTGCTGAGGGGACATTTTACTCGCGGATCTTAGAGCTGGGACACACCCCTCTTCCCCCATATATTACCGAAGCTCCTAAAGATGAAGGCACCTTACGAGACATCTATCAAACAACTTATGCCAAACACGTCGGTTCCGTCGCAGCTCCCACTGCTGGGATGCACTTCACTTCTCAGCTAGATGAAGCACTGAAAGCTAAAGGTGTGGAGATCTACGAAGTTACTCTTCATGTTGGACTAGGTACTTTTCTGCCCGTCCAAGAAGAACAGTTGGCACAGAAGCGACTACATAAAGAGTACTTCGAACTGACCACCGAGACTGCTACTGCACTCAATGCTGCCAAAGCAGCCGGTAAGCAAATGCTTGCGGTGGGAACAACTACGACACGGGTATTGGAAAGCTGCGCCGATCACACACATCGTCTACAAGCCCAACGCGGAGTGACTGAGCTCTTTATCCAACCTGGAGATACATTTAAGTTTGTGGACGCGCTACTGACCAACTTTCACTTACCAAAATCTAGTTTGCTGATGCTATTAACCGCTTTTGTCTCAGCTCCTAACACCTCTCAGGCATTCACCTCTTTTGCAGAGTCTGCGGCAGGAAAAGCGTATAAGGCTGCTGTGGCAGAAGGGTATCGCTTCTTTAGTTTTGGCGATGCAATGTACGTGCACTCTTAAGCACGCTACTTCTGTAAAATAGCATAGCGATCTTGCCCGAACTGGTCACTAAAAACCCGAACTTGCCACTCAAACTTTTTTGCTTGTTCTTGTACTCTCTGAGCTTGGTCAAAGGCAAACTCCAACCACAATTGTCCCTCAGTTTTAAGCACCTTATCTGCACCTAAAATAATTTTTTCTATCAATTCAAATCCATTATTTTGAGCAAAAATTGCATTTTTTGGTTCATGAAAAACAGAGGGCGAAAATTGACCGAACTCACTGACGTAAGGGGGGTTGGTTAAAATCACGTCAAACTTTTCATTAATACCCGAAAAAAGATCAGAGTTTATTACTTGCCATCTTTTTGGATCAAGTTCATTTTTTTGCAGGTTAAGCTCTGCCTGTTGGAGTGCGGAGTCATTGATATCAGCAAAGATGACGCTGCTGTTTGGCAAGTGAGAAAGGACCGCAACCCCAATACATCCTGAGCCACAACACAGATCCAAAACTCGGAGCTTCCGTTCTTCTTTTTTTTCCTGCTCAATAAACTGCTCTACCCAGTACTCTGTTTCTGGGCGCGGAATCAACGGTCGATGAGAAAGATCAATATGACAGCCTAAGAACTCAACAAAACCAATAAGATAAGCGACTGGAACTCCTTGTACCAGTTGATCAAAGTCTGACGAGAGCTCTGGCAGTAAGTGAAACGCCTCTCTATCTCCAACTTGAAGTTGTTGCAGAGTCTGCAAAGCTTGAGCGCGTGACAGATGGTACTTCTCTTCCAATAACCACCGCACTTCATCTGGCTGTTGGCGAACGACTTCTTCTAAAGTCACTCTTCCCTCACAAACTGTAACGCGGCGAGTAGATCTGCGGGTAGCTCTGCTTCAATGGAACGGGCTTCACCGGTGAGTGGATCACTCCATCCTAGAGTAGTTGCATGCAGAAAAAGTCTGGGACACCACAGCTGATCAAGATTAAGTCGCTTGCTGCCTACATAGGTAGGATCCGCCACCAAAGGGTGACGCAGATGAGTAAAGTGCACCCGAATTTGGTGCGTGCGACCTGTCTTCGGCCAACACTCTACCAGAGAAAATCCTTGATAACCTCGTTCTACTTTCTGTTTAAGCTGCTTTACTTCTTTTCCTTCATCTTTGACTTTTTGGATTAGCTTAGCCGTTTGAAAGTGTGGAAAGAACTCTGTGACCTTGTAAGTTGTCTCGGCAGCACGTCCTTCTGCAGCTACATGGAACTTTGTTCGTTGCAAAGCAGAGCGGCCAATGGGAAAGGAGACGGTATCTTCCAAGATACTAAACTTTCCATGAACTAGAGCTGTGTACTTCTTCTGTGTTTTACGCTGGCGAAACTGTAGTAAAAGATTTACTAGACTACCAGGATGTTTTGCCAATAAAAGCGCACCGCTTGTTTCTTTATCTAAACGATGGACAATACCTCCTCGTTCCGCAAAGATTTCTTCTGGCGTCCCAAACTCAGGAGTAAAGTCAGCTGGGACTTGTCTTTGCCAGTCTTTAGGAAAGACAAGCTCCCCGCCTCCCATTTTTTTTAGAGTAGCTAGCCACCAGTCTTGAATAGTCTCGCTGCTGACGGTTTCTGCACGATTAACCACTACGCCTGCTGGTTTGCAGACTACTGCCACGTGTTCATCTTGATAAAGAAAAGGAAGCTCCATACTACTATTTTAGCTTACTGCGGTTTCTTGCGTCGTGAGCTGAGAGATTACGATTGAGGCTACTGCTGCAAAAATTGCCCAATCAGCAACATTGTTCTTATAAGGAACGACGAGTAATGGTAGCCAATCACGAACTCCACCATAGATTAGCCGATCCAGAACATTTGCTAGCGCTCCTCCTAAAAAAAGTCCTGTTTCTACAGGATGTGACTGTACATACTTGCGAAAACCAAGGATTAACAATCCTACTAACGTGATCATCACTAAGAGAGAGACGGCGCGTTGAGAGTCTTCCAGAAGTCCAAATGAGATACCTGTATTGAACGTGACCAGTTGAGCAGAAGTAGCCCACAGTTTGGTAAGCTGATCGACTAGTAAAACTGCTCCCGCAGTAGTTATAGCCAACCAAAATGGGTGTTTTTTGAATCTGCGGATTATCGGTAAGTGAGAAAGACTTCTCATCGCTTTGTTCTCCTTAACGAGAATGACCTTCCTGATCGTTGGAATAAAGTGACACAGCCATACACAATCAACACGAAACGAATAATCGGCTCGACTGGGACTCCATAAAACCACACCTGAGTCGGACTAAAGAGCCACAACACCGTGCCAATGATCCCCCACAGAATACAGAACATGGCAAAAAGAAAGCCTGACTGAGCACTATCTTTTCGCGCTCGATACCAAGAGAAGGTACGATAGCGAGACTCGACCCAAAACAAGTAGATAAAGACCAAAACATAGGCAATAAAGCCATATAGCTGAACTGGATGACGTTTATCAAAGACGTTTGGAAATTGAATTCCCCATGGCAAGTTGGTTGGTGTCCCAAAGTCAGCTCCAGAAAAGAAACTGCCTAGCCACAAGATTGCCATTCCTAATGCTAGTGCCATGACTCCAAAATCTAAAACTTCGTACTCATCCCATTTGTGCTTTTTAGCTGTGTTAAACAGAAACCAGCCGCCTGCCACGATACCAAACAAGGTTGAGAAGCCAGGCATATTAAAGACATTCAACCAGGAAAGTGGTTGCAGTCCAAAAACATCAAAGTGCATGACCACGAATCCCACTCGACTCCAAACTACTCCCCAAAAAAGCGCTAGCAGAAGTGAGTCGAACAGCTCATCTTCAGGGTAGTGTTCTTCCCTTCCTTTTCGCCAAAAAACATAGGAACTGGCAAAAAAAGCTACGATGACAAACAACGTAAATGTGTAAAACTGGATAGGGCCAAGTTGGAACAAGATCGGAAACATAGCAGTAAGTATATCGTATCTGGTCTATAATCAGATCCCGTATGTTATCCATCTCGCACACCCTAACGGGAGCATTCATTGCCACCAAACTCCCCATTCCCGTCGTCTACTTCCCTTTAATCATGGCCTCACACTACATTGAAGACTGGATTCCCCACTGGGACGTGGGTACTGGGTTAAGCAGCGGCAAGCGCAAAAAAATGACCGCAATTATCCTGGAGTTTGGCGAGCTCTTTATCTCAGTGGGTTTAGTCTACTTTTTCTTCCAACATGGTCATACTGAGATTCAGTGGCATGCCTGGATTGGAGCGTTCATTGGCTTACTGCCTGACTTTATGGAAGCCCCACGTAACTTTCTGCATTGGGAGCCCGCATTTCTCAAGCCAATTAATAACTTGCATGCGCTTTTTCACCACTCCACACCTGATATCTTGTTTGGACTTGCTCCACAGGCAATTACAATCGCGGCAATTTGGTTACTAAGATAGGGAAACTAAAGAGGATTGTCTTGTGCCGAGAGAGGGAGTCGAACCCTCACGGGCTTGCACCCATCAGTTTTTGAGACTGAACTGTCTACCATTTCAGCATCTCGGCATCGAAATATGTTTCATTTTCTCCATATAGGAGAAGTTATTATATCAAGAAACTTGCATTTTGGCGTAAAATTCTTCATAGTACCCTAATGGACATTGAACAGATACGTGGATTAGTCATCTCTTTTTTTGCGGTTGATAGCATTTGGTCAATAGTTCTGCGAGGCGGAGTCTGGTTTGCGATCGCTTTAGTCATTATCATTAGCACCGACGTAGCCAATCCGTCTGCTTCCGGTAGTCTCAAGCGAAACTTGGGCTTCTTCTTGCTGTTTATCGTCCTCTCCGGAGGACTTATTTATCTCTTGTTTGGATTTACCGCTGTACCAACCGCTTCTGCGGCTGGAACTGAGGGGTTATAACCCTTTTACCCTCGCCTGTTTTCCATCCCGTAAAACTTAATCCGATCTCCCTTGAAGTACAGGTCGACGTCTGCCAGTGGTCCATTTCGGTGCTTAGCAATTTTTAGGTTTACCGCTTCACGGATATCATCATCTTTGCGATACAAGAACATGACCACGTCGGCATCTTGCTCAATCGAACCTGACTCGCGCAAGTCAGAGAGCTGTGGCGTTTTCTCGCCCCGATTTTCTACGGCACGAGAAAGCTGTGAAAGCGCTAAAACGGGCACGCGTAACTCGCGAGCAATATTCTTTAAGCCTTGAGAAATTTCAGCCACTTCTTGGACACGATTGTCTTGAGTACGGCCATGTGCTAACTGCAGATAGTCAACCACAATCATGTCGATTCCTACTTCGGTCATCAAGCGCCGGGCTTTGGTTCGCATCTCAAAAATCGAAGCGCCAGGAGTATCATCGATATAAATCTCCGCATCAGCTAAAACGCCCATTGCGTCAGAGAGCTTTAAGAAGTCTTGCTGTTCGAGACGTCCCGTCTTTAACCGCCAGGCATCGATATCTGCTTGGGCAACCAACATACGGTCAACGAGCTCTTCCTTACTCATTTCTAAAGAGAAGTAACCGATCTTCTTTTTTGCCACCACGGAAGCATATTGAGCAATATTTAGCGAGAAGGCCGTTTTACCAACACCGGGGCGAGCAGCTAAGATAAGCAAGTTAGACTTCTGCATACCAGCTAAGACATTATCGACGTCGTGGAAACCAGTTGGCACTCCTCTGAGCTCCCCACTATTGCGCTGCAGCTCATCCAGACGCTCGAAGCTTTCGGCTAACGCTTGTTTAATCGGGGTGAACGCTCTTTGGGTGTTGTTCTGGGAAAGCTGGAAGATGCGTTGCTCGGCTTCGTTTACTACTTCAACGGTTTCTTTACCTTCATCAAAGGCCAAGGTAGCCAACTCTGATGACATGGCGATGATCTCGCGTTTGATAGCCGTGTCTTTGACAATCTTGGCATAGTGCACCACATTTGCTGCTGTAGAAACGTTGTTGGAAAGCTCCACCAGTGCAGATGCTCCTCCAACCATGGTTAGCTTCTTATTGCGCTTTAACTGGTCACTTAAAGTCACCACATCAATCGGCTGCCGTTTTTCATACAACGATTGAATGGCCTCATAGATTTGGGTGTGTTGAGCATCGTAAAAATACTCGGGCTTAAGCACTTCGGCCACGTTAATAATGGCGTCTTTATCAATTAAAATCGCGCCCAATACAGAACGCTCGGCATCCAGATTATGTGGAGGTAACTTAGCGCTGGCCATAGCTTTTTTAGGCGTTAATCTCTAACACCACCAGCTCGGTCTCTTCAGGCAGTCTCAGCTTCTCAACAACGAGCTTGGGTTGTGGAGTCGGTTGTACGCCGTATTCTTTCAAGAAGTTCTCTAATGGTTGAACTTCTTCAAAACCCTCTCCGTGTTTTTCGGTTTTGTAGTGCATCGGAATAATATAAGAAGGCTCAATTTGCTGGATAACAGTCACCGCTTGTTTAGGATCAATTGTGAAGTGTCCACCAACTGGACACAGTAACACGTCTACTACTCCAATCTCATCTAATTGAGAAGAGCTCAGCTCGTGACCTAAATCCCCTAAATGGCAGATTTTGAGCTCATCCATCAAGACGGTAAAAACGGTATTCACCCCTCGTTGAGCGCCTTTTTCTGCGTCATGGAATGTTTGGACTCCAAAGACAGAGATACCTCCTACTTCGTACTCGCCTGGGTAAGAAACGACAAAAGGTTCTGCTCGTCTGGCAGTTCCTTTAATCTTGTCGGCAGCATTATGATCTCCGTGTTGATGTGAAACTGTGATAATATCAGCACTAACGTTTGGAAAAGCCAATCCTACGCTGTCTCCAAAAGGATCGGTAATTACAGTTCCATTTTTGCCCTTTAGCTTAAATGCTGAGTGTCCCAGATAGGTAATTTCCATACAACCTCTCTCCCTCGGCCATAGAATAGCACACTCTAAAGTAGTCGGATGTGGTGAAATTAGGTTATAATGACGCCTCGCTTATGAAAAAAGAAGTTGCGATAGCAATAGTGATCGGCCTTTTTCTCGGCTTAATCGTCACTTTTGGTATCTACACAGCACGTCGCTCAAGCTCTTCCGTCCAGAAGTCAGCTGAGATGTTGGCAAGTACCAGTCCAGGTAACCCTAACGCTTCCCCTTCCCAAAACTCCTTAGTGATCTCCAGTCCCGAAGATGGATTGATTACGAGTGACAAAGAGTTACAGGTTTCTGGAACAACCGAGCCTAACTCATTTGTCTTTATCTTTTTTGGTGAAGAGTTTTTACTTGAGAAAGCAGACGCTACTGGCAACTTTTCCACTCGCATTCCTACCAAGGCAGGTCCACTATTGATTGAGATTCGCACGTTAGACGAATCTGGAAATAGCGTTGAAGATGAGCGAGCCGTATATGTAGGAGATCCCAACAACCTCTCCTCTGCTATTAGCACCACCTCTGCTAGCCCCAGACCATCAGCAACACCAAGAGTCACTGCTTCTCCAAGAGCAACACCAGCAGCACAATGAAACACGACTTTTTAACTCGCCAAAACTACACCCACAGCTTACCTAAGAAACTTTTTCTGGGATTAGCAATTATCTTGAGTATCGTGGCGTTAGCCTTTTCCACCAGACCAGGAGGAAACCTGGAAGTTTTCGCCCAAACTGCCACGAGCGCAACCAAAGCCAGTCCTCGCCCAACAGCTTCTCCTCGAGTCAGCCCTTCCCCTTCACCTAGTGCTAGCCCAAGTGGCGCTATAGCGACCGAAAACTTGAAAGAGCGAATCGATCGCATTCTGGATCAACGAGAAGCAAAGCTGGAAGAACTGCATCAAGCCGGACAACGTCGCCGAGTTTTCCTGGGAGAAGTCCAGCGAATTACCGAGCGAACCGTAACTATTCGTAATCGTCGAGGTAGTCAAAGTTTCACAGTAGGAGCTGATGTCGTTCTGGTTCGTAATGGTAAAGCCGCTACTATTGATGACATTGCTGTGGGTGACTGGATCGGCGTCATCGGTTTTGCTGACAAAGAAACTATTCAACCTCAAATAGTAGTCATTCCAACGACTACTATTCAACCAACCTCATATGAGACAGTCATTGGAACCATTACCGAAGTGACTCGCACTCAAATTGTCGTTACCGACCCATCTCAAAATGAACAGACATTTCAGATTGTTCGAACCACTGAGTTTGAAGGAAGCGATGGCAACGCTATCCGCCGCGAAGACTTAGAGACCGAGACTCAAGTGATTGTCGTTTCCAAACCTACCGATACCCAAAAGCCAGCAACTTTAGTTCGTTCACTTGCAGGACAGCGATAAACGATGCAGCCATATCTCCATCGAGTTCAGGCAGTACAAAAACATCTCCAACCACACCAAGCGATTCTGATTTCTCTGGCCAGCGACCTGACGTATTTAACCGGCTTTCGTCCTTTAACTGCAAATGAACGTGAGGGATTTCTCTTAATCAGTTCAAAAGAAGCCGAGCTCTTTGCGGCGGCTTTCTCTCCTTTACCCTCTTACCTCGAAGAATCAACCTCAACACAACTGACAGTAACTCGTTCAACTAGTCTCTCTAAGTTAGCGCAGAAAATTGCTCATTTCCAGATTAGTGAGCTGTTTGTGGACGAGACAGGGATCTATCTTTCTGAGGCCAAACAGTTAGAAGACCAACTCACTACATTTATCATCAAACCCCAAGCATCGCCACGGTTTTTGACCTTTGATCGCCGATGGATCTGGACACAAAGAGTAATTAAAGATGCTGGTGAGATCACCGCCATTCAGAAAGCGGCAGATATTGTCAAAACTGCACTCAGCGAAACGCTCCGTTCTTTTTCTGCCGGACAGACAGAACAAGAAATCGCCTATCAACTTGAAGCACGTTTCCATCAGCTTGGAGCTGAAGGTCCAGCCTTTCCGACCATCGTCGCCTTTGGAGCTCATGCTACTCTGCCTCACCATCAACCAGGAAGCACTCATCTTCAAGAAGAAACAGCGATTTTGATTGACTGTGGTGCCTGTGTAGACGGCTATAACAGTGATATTACGCGAACAGTTTGGTTCGGCCAGCAGCCAAGTAAAGAGTATCAAAAAGCTAAGCAGACAGTTGATCAAGCCTATCAGGTCGGCATTGAGACACTACGAACTTCATCTCCTTTACCTACTGCCAAAGACGTCGATGTTGCGGTGCGCTCATTTTTAACTAAAGCCGGCTATGGAGACTACTACATTCACACGACTGGCCACGGAATTGGACTAGAAGTTCATGAGCCCCCATCTCTCTACCAAACGAATGAACAGCCGTTAGCTGAAGGAATGGTCATTACGATCGAGCCAGGAGTGTACTTACCCGGAAAGTTTGGGTATCGTTTTGAAAACACTGTCCTGATTACTAGCCAAGGTCCTGAAGAGCTGACACAATAGACCTATGAGTCAGCCCACCATTCGTCTACTCACTGCGCAAAACGGCACCGAGTATCAGCGACTTCGATTGGAGTCTCTCCAAGTCAATCCAGAAGCATTTCTCTCTTCTTACGACACTGAGTCTAAACTCCATGACTCTGCCTTTGTTGATCATCTTGATTGGGCATATCATCCCCCTGCATATGGCTACTTTGGAATCTTTATTGAGGAGCAGCTCGTTGGGTACTTACAAGCCAGTAAAAATTATCTGGAGAAACAAGACCACATTGCATCGTTGCACAATCTCTATATTTCTAAAGCACACCGACATCAAGGACTAGCTAGCCAGCTGATCGAACATGTTACACAGCTACTACGAGAAAAAGCTGGTGTAGAACGTGTTTTCTTGTCTTGTACCGCTAAAAATCAGGTTGCGTATAAGCTCTACAGAAAGCATGGCTTTCATCGAATTGGCGTTAAAGCTCGCGCCATTAAATGGAATGACCAATACGATGATGAGGTGGAGATGGTAAAATTGCTCGTTATGGGCCCGTAGCTCATCTGGTAGAGCGTTGCATTCGCATTGCAAAGGCGGTCGGTTCGAGCCCGATCGGGTCCACACTTTAGGATTGTCTTACTTTCCCCAAAGCTGTTTCTAGGCAGCAACTGGCTTCTCAACCACGTGAACTGGCAGATCTTTACTGGAGATCGTGAACTGCACCGGTTGTTTTTCATCACCCTGGAAAGTTAAGACCACATCAAAGGGACGTTGCGGGAAGTAAAGTTCCACTGACTCCGCATAGAGTCCTGTTTCCTCATCTTGTCGCAGAATGTGTACTTCACTAGAGTTATCTAATCGGTAGCCATCACGCTTTTGGTACTGAAACTGAATCTTCACTCTCATTCGCTCCGCATCAACGTATCCATCTTCAGTTTTGAGCATGTAAGCCACAGAAACTTTTCTGCGTTGCGGATCTTCTACGATGGCCATCTGACTCAACACAATTCCTTCTTTACTAAAGGTTGCTCCTTCAGCTGGTGGCATCACTATCTCCCTGGGTGGGAGTATCTGCTGATCTGCGTTTTCTCGTCTTCCCTTTGAAGAAACAATGGGCGCAATCGTTTCCGCAGCGTTGGGCTCGGTGCCCGCCGCTGCTGGCGGAAAAAACGCTTCACCATTATCATCTTCATCGCCTACTGTGCCAGTTGCAGCCACCTCAGCGGCCGCAGCCTCTTCTTCTTCGGTCATATGCACCACATCGTCTTCAGCTTCATTAGGGACTACCACTTCTGCAGCAACCAGCTGACCGTCTCGTTCCGCATACGCAAGTTCTTCAGTGTAGGCGTTCATTTTTGCTTCGAGCTCTTCCAAAGCTAACAGTTCATTCAAACGACCATTTTCTGTATCGATAGAGGCCAACGCCACAATCACCTCCGCCACGGCATATTGGCGTAAGTCAGCTTCTAAGTGAGCATAGGGACGTTTAGCGTAAGGACCAGCACCCTCACCCGTATACATAGAAACGAGTGCAAAGGCTAAGTTGTTGGTAATTTTGAAGCCCTTCCATCGTGCAACCTCGAACAGTCCTGGCTGTTTAGCCAAGACGTCAATGGCTTCTTCCCGCTTCATGCGTTGTTCTCTTTCTGTCATAGCGTTCTCCTTAGCAGAGGTAAGTTATGCGAAAACTGGGCAAGTATATCAAACCTTCTTATATAGTCACCCTTTAGACATGATCTTGGCATATAATGCGAACCATGCCAGAAACACCACAAACCCTGAAAGGCTTCCGCGACTTTTTACCAGCGGAAAAACGCAAGCGTGAGTACGTGGCTCAGAAAATGAGAAACGTCTTTGAGCGTCATGGGTTTGCGCCACTAGAAACCCCAACCCTTGAATACGCTTCGCTGTTGTTGGGAAAGTACGGTGATGAGGCAGACAAGTTGGTATATACCTTTGAAGATCGCGGCGAACGTCAGGTCGGCCTGCGATATGACCAAACAGTTCCTACTGCTCGAGTCCTATCACAGTATCAGCACGAGCTACCTCGTTACTTCCGTCGCTATCAAATTCAGAACGTCTTCCGCGCCGATAAACCCCAAAAAGGACGTTACCGTGAGTTTACCCAGTGTGACTGCGACGTCTTTGGTAGCCTCTCTCCGCTCGCAGATGCCGAAATCTTGTCAGTGTATTACGACGTTTTTAAAGAAATTGGCTTGGACTCAATTGTCATTGAGTTGAACGATCGCCAAACCTTACTGCAAACGCTGCAAGTTTATAGTACTGACGCCGTCAGCGTATTTTCGATTATTCAGTCAGTCGATAAGCTCGATAAGATGTCTGCCAGTGACGTTGTAGTGGAACTCGTCGGCAAAGGGCTCAAACAAGACTCTGCTCAAAGTGTGATTACGGCAATTGAAACTGCTACTCCTTCTTCAAACCTGCAAGCTGTTATCGATGCCGCTGTCCAACTGGGCGTTCCCCGCTCAAACTTGGTTTTTAATCCTCGAATTGCGCGTGGACTCGATTACTACACTGGCATGATCTTTGAAGGTCGTATTCCTGAGTACACCGTTGGTTCTGTTGGGGGCGGCGGTCGTTACGATAACCTGATCCAAGATCTCTCTGGCTTTGAGATGCCGGCGGTCGGTTTTGGCATTGGGTTTGATCGCACTGTCGAAGCAGCCGATCAGCTCGGACTTATCCCAACAGAGGGACAAGGGACTCGCGTCTTGATTGCTATCATGAACGAGACTGACTCCTCTGGCTCTTTAGAAGTGGCGCAAAAGCTACGCCAAGCTAATATCTCTACCGAGGTCTACCCCGCAATCGACAAGCTGGCAAAACAATTTAAGCTAGCTGACCAGAAAAAAATTCCCTTTGTGGTGGTGATCGGCGAAGAAGAGCGCGCCAATAATAAAGTAACCTTGAAAAACTTAGCTACCGGTCAGCAACAGCTGCTGTCTTTGGACGAGTGCATTACACAGCTCGGTTCATAGCTTTTTGACTCAAGTTGTGCTAAAATACCACTTCGTCTGGCTCGTATACAAGCGAGCCACAGAAAGACATCTATGAAACAAAACATTCATCCAAAGTGGAATCATCAAGCTCAAGTCACTTGTGGCTGTGGCAACGTGTTCACCACTGGTTCTCAGCAAGATCAAATCACTGTAGATATCTGTAGCGCTTGTCACCCATTCTTCACTGGTGAAATGAAGTTCGTTGACCGCCAAGGTCGCGTGGATCGTTTCATGCAAAAAGTGAACGTCGCCCAACAGAAACAAGCTGCCAAAAAATCTACCAAGGCTGACAAAGTTGAAGCTCCTCAAGAAGAAGCTGAACCAATGTCATACAAACAGCTGTTGCAGAATGAACAGAACAGACTGAAAACAGCTAAAAAAGCTGCTTAGTTTTTGCACTTTCAACACCAGTATGCCTGTGGCGTGCTGGTGTTTTTGTATCAACTCGGCTACAGTCAAGACATGTTATGTACGAACAGAATCCATACGCTCACCAATTAAAGCTGCTTGAAGAACGCATTGCTGAAAATCGCGCCTTACTTGCTGACCCTGAACTGGGCGAGCTCGCCAAAACTGAGTTGGCTCAACTCGAAACCGAGTATCAGCAGCTGCAAGCTGCTGCAGCTCAGCTGGATATCGAAGGTGACTCTTCTACTGACAGCTCTTCAGTTGAGATCGTCAACTGTGTGATTGAGATTCGCCAAGGTGCAGGTGGTGATGAAGCCAAGATTTGGGGAAATGACTTGCTCCGAATGTATATGCGCTACATTGAGGGTACAACGCTCAAGGTGGAAATGATTGACGAGCTCGTTGTCAAAGTGAAAGGGCGTACCCAAGTGGAAAGTGAAGTCGATGGCGAAAAGACCACTACCCTTCTCACCGCGTATGACCTTTTCCGTTTTGAGTCCGGAGTTCACCGAGTACAACGCGTGCCCGAGACAGAATCCCAGGGTCGCGTACACACCTCGACTGCCAGTGTGGCCGTCATTCCTGAAGTCAAAAAAACAGCGATTGAGATTAAAGATACTGAGTTAGAATGGCAGTTTATGCGAGCCGGCGGCGCTGGTGGCCAAAACGTCAACAAAGTAAACTCTGCTGCTCGTCTGACTCACTTACCTACAGGCATTACTGTTAGCTCACGACAAGAGCGCAGTCAGGCCCAAAATCGAGAGATCGCCCTAGAAATGCTGCGTGGTCAACTTTGGGAGTTACAAGAAGAAAAAAGAGCTGCTGAGATGGGTGAAGCTCGTAGCGTCATTGGGCGAGCTCAACGAGCTGAGAAGATCCGAACATACAACTACCCCCAGAACCGCGTCACAGATCACCGCATTAATGAGTCCTGGTACAGCTTAGAGACAGTTATGGAAGGTGATTTAGAAGAAGTTTTGATAACTGTTCGCTCACGACTGTTGCAACCGTAAAGTTACTTCTACTTCACTTTCTTGGCCATTACGCCAATACTTTACTTTAACTTTATCACCCACCTTTTTCTTATTGAGCACCGCTGGAATCCCAATATCTTTCAGAGGTTGTCCATCAAGTTCCGTCAAAATATCACCTACCTCAATTCCTCCCTCGCTGGCTGCAGTGTTCTCTACCACTTCAACAATGTAAGCTCCTTGTGGCACATCATTGGCAATAGCTGCCTGCTCAGAGATGGGTCGGTAGCGAACGCCCAACATTGGCCGCTCAAACTGACCAGTTTGATTAAAGTTATCAATAGAAGCACGTACCACATTAATAGGAATAGCAAAGCTAATATTTTGACCTGAAGAAGAGACTGCCACATTCACCCCGATCACTCTGCCGTTACTGTCTAATAGTGGACCGCCAGAGTTTCCTGGGTTAATTGCCGCGTCAGTTTGAATTACATTTTCTAGCGACTCGACGTTGATACCAAATGGATCTGCGGCTTCAATTCCTCGACCTAAACCAGATACCACGCCTGTTGTCACCGTATGCCTAAACTCCCCCAACGCCGTTCCAATGGCAATCACCTGTTGGCCAACTCTCAGTTGATCAGAGTCGCCCATTTCTAAACCTGTTCCTTGCAGTCCATCTATTTTAAGAATAGCTAGGTCATTAACAGGATCCCGATAAATATTAAGCACTTTATGCTCGTTATCCTGACGATCAATGATGTAGTACTCCCCTTCGCTATCGACCACGTGCTTGTTGGTAATAATCAGGTCACCTTGATTGACCAAGAAGCCTGTACCAATGTCAATTTTTTCATTTGGGGTATCACTCGGAGATGCACTAGGATTACGCGAGAACGGACTGAGCAAAACTCTTCTGGTTCGTTGAGGACGCTCAATAGCGATGGTGACCACTGAAGCTGAGGCTTGCTCAGCAATCTCGACAGTCGACTTTTCGTCAGTATTAAGTACTGTGGCAGTAGGTGAAGTTTTAGTTGTTTGACTCGGTGAACGAACTAGCCAGTTGACTGGTGCTAACTGAAGCTGCCGATCAGCAACCGCCCCGAGTAAAAAAATGCCAATCACTCCAACAGCTACACTTCCACCAAGAATAGTACTTTTCAATGATGCGCGCATATCTTCTCCTTCATCATGAGGAAGATATTCTAACAACTCAACTTGAGAATTTACTTAAAAACTACTGAACTAACTCAGTTTTTGCTCGTTCCAAAACCTCATCTATCTCAGTTTGGTCGTCGTCCTTAACCTCAACATTGACGGGAATGCCTGTCTCTTGAATCCAGTCTCCGTTAGGAAGAATCCACTTAGCAATAGTAACGTGTAAGCCAGCGCCACTGGGTAAACGGAGCGCATCTTGAACAGTCCCTTTTCCAAAGGTTTTTTCGCCAATCAACTTCGCACCTTTGCGATCTCGCAATGCACCTGCCACGATCTCGGCTGCAGAAGCACTCCCACCATTCACCACTACTTCTACTGGGTATTGAGCTAAACGAGCATTACCTTTAGCGATGTAGTCGCGGCTGGAGTTTCTTCCCTGCTGAGTGACGATCACTCCATCGCCAATAAACTCACTGGCAACATCTACAGCACCATCCAAGAAGCCACCAGGATTGTTGCGCATATCAAGAATGATACCGGCAACTTTTGGTGACTGACGTTGAATATCAGCAATAGCAGTGTTTAACTCGGACTCAGTTCGTTCGCCAAAACGACTGAGTGTAATCACCGCTGCTTTTTGTCCATTTGGGAGATCAACGTATTGAAGTTCAGCAGATGGAACAACGATCTCGTCTCTTGTTAAAGTCACTTCAAATGGCTCTGGCTTCTCGTCGCGACGAAGCAGTGTTAAAGTCACTTTTGTTCCCCGCTCACCGCGAATATAGCCCACAGCTTCAGCCAAGCTCCACCCTTGGGTGTCTTTATCAATCTTGTTGTCTTTAACGTGGAGAATTAAGTCTTTAGCTTTCAGACCAGCTTGCTCAGCTGGAGAGCCTTTCAAAGGAGCTCCCACGGCTAAGACGTTGTCTACATAATCGAGCTGGATACCTACACCGTAAAATGCGCCGGAAAGATCCTCCTCACTGCGTTTTTGGTCATCAGGGGGCAGGAACATGGTGTAAGGATCTTCTAATGAAGAAGTCATCCCTTTAATCGCACCATAGACCATCTCTGTAGGCTTCACTTTTTCAGGGTCAATATAGCTTTCTTCGAGAATACCCCAAATATCCCAGAACTCACCAAAATCAACATCTTTAAACTCAGTTGGTTGTTCAGTATTTTGAACTTTAACGATCCCAGTGCGGGATAGTAAGGGTGTTAAGCCAGGGATGTTCTCATTGCCACGAATTTTGTAGCCCAAAACCCCACCAAGAACCACCAAAAGAATTGCAATCAGGATCTGTTTTGCTTGGCTTCCTTGGTTCGGCATAGCGACCAATTGTAAACCCTTAACTTTTTTAAAGCTAGAGCTTAGAGCGTTTGTGTGAAGGGCAACAGGGCTAAGTGACGAGCGTGTTTAATTGCTCGTGACAGATGCTTCTGTTGTTTTTGAGTTAAGCCAGTTTTAGCCCGAGGCAAGATATACCCTTGCTCAGTCATAAAGCGTCGTAAGTTTTTGACATCTTTATAGCTAAAACTAATTTGTTTGCTTTTGGTTGACATATATTACTCCTTAAAATGGAATATCGATTTCGTCTGAGATATCTTCCACAGCGCTGACATCATCACTGGGAGCTTCCTCAGCCTTTGGTTTTGATTTTCTTGTAGATTTGGTTGCTGCTGGTGCAGCAGAGTGATCATCACTCCCACCAAAGTCATCGGCACTTGGAGAGACACCGCCTCGTGAGTTAAGCAAGATCATGTTATCAATCACTACTTCTGTAGTGCGTTGATCTTGACCTTCCTTGTTTTGCCACTCTCGTGTCTGTAAACGACCCTCAACGTAGACTTTGTCACCTTTGTGAAGTAACTGTCCACATACTTCAGCAAGTTTCGACCATGCCACAATATTGTGATAGTCAGCTTTTTCTTGCTTTTCGCCTCCATCACTTGGTGTCCAACTACGGTTTGTAGCAATACTAAAGCTACACACTGCTGAACCAGTGGGAGTAAAGCGCATGTTAGGGTCTCTGGTCAGATTCCCAATTAACATGACTTTGTTGAGTGATCGCGCCATACTGCCTCCTCTGTTGCTTATGCTTCAGGTGTGACTTCTTCCTCTACTTCTTCGGCGACGACTAACAAGTGACGCATCACTACGTTAGACAGATATACTTCTCGCTCTAAGGCTGGTGCCTTCGATGGTTCGAGAGCAAAAACGACGTGTGTGTAGACACCATCATTCTGTTTCTTGCCTTCATGAACGATTGTATAAGCCAAGGGTCGGCGACCCCAGTCTTCATTCTTGAGAACTTGAGCAGAGAATTTTTTCAGGATCTGCTCGACCTGTGTTTTCAACTGAGCGACCTCACTGTCAGTTAATGAACCTGGCAAGATGTAGGTCAACTCGTAGTTGCGTTGTACCGTATCCATGTTGCTCCTTTCTTGTTTGCCTAGGATACTTTTGGATATGCCGACTTTCGACATAAAGCAAACTTGAGGTGTATTTTATCACAAGATGAAGATTTAGTGAGTGGAAGCTACCTCCTTTTGCATTTTATATATGTAGAGGAGTTTACGACCCACGTTTTACAAGAACTGTAGAAAAAGACTAACTGCCAATCATGAACTCAACAACATCATTTTCCTGCATGACGTAGTCACGACCCTCAGTGCGAAGCTTGCCATTTTCTTTGACACCTTTCCAGCCATCATGCTCAATAAAGTCAGCGTAACTCGCAATGTTCGCTCGGATAAATTTTTTCATGAAGTCAGTATGAATTTCCCCTGCAGCTTCAACGGCCGTCGAGCCTTTGCGAATCGTCCAAGCGCGAACTTCTTTTTCCCCAGCCGTTAAGAAACTCTGTAAACCTAAAGTTTGATAAGCAGCTTGAATGAGTCGTTGTAAACCACTCTCTTTCACCCCTAACTCTTCCAAGAAAAGCGCCGCGTCTTCGTCACCTAAAGCTGCTAACTCACTCTCAACTTTGGCAGAAATCACTACTACTTGGCTCACTGACACACTCAGTTTTTGGGCGTACTCTGCTTGAACTTGATCAGCTAACTTCAAGGTTGCCTCATCAACATTAACCGCAAAAAGTTCTGGTTTAGCGGTTAAAAGCGAGAGTTGTTTAGCAACGGCATACTCATCTTCACTTTCCAACACGGTGTGGGCCATCTTTCCCTCACCTACTGCTTTTTTGAGCTTTTCAATTACCGCCCAGTTTTTTTTATCTGTCGGAGAGACGCTGCCTTTAGGAGGCGCCTGTTTCTCTAAAGTAGCCAGGTCAGCCAGCTGTAGCTCTGTACGGATTGTTTCCAGATCAGCAAGTGGCTCGACACTTCCCTCTCGAATAATATCTGCGTCAGTAAAGCCGCGTAAAACATGGCAAATCGCCAATGTCTCGCGAATATGGGCCAAGAACTTATTCCCCAGTCCCGCGCCGCTGCTGGCACCTTTAACCAGACCAGCAATATCCACAAACTCGACAATTGCTGGGACTACCTTATCACTGTGTACTACCTCAGCCAGCCTTGCCAAACGAGCATCTGGAACTGGCACCATACCCACATTGGGCTCAATAGTGGCAAACGGATAGTTTGCAGCTAAAGCAACTTGCTGTTTAAGTAGTGCGTTAAATAAAGTGGACTTGCCTACATTAGGCAGACCAACGATTCCGATAGAAAGATTCATAGCTGCCAAGTTTTAGACGAATAAGGGAATATGCCCCCTCATCTCAATATTTCCTTTATCATGAATAACAATTTTGTTGATTATATCGTGGATTGTCTTCTTTTATCCTCGAGATGATTCAGGTAACTTTTAAACTGATTTGTGTCTTGGAAGAGATACGCTTTACAACCAAGAGACTCTGCTTTGAAAATATGCTTTTGTGTATCATCGACATATAGTATCTCTGATGGTGTTAGTTCCAACTCTCTAAAGGCTTGAGTAAAAAAACTACTATCATCCTTGCTCGTTGCGACATCTGAAGAAAAAATAGCAAATTCAAATACAGTAAGATCAACTTTGTCCTTTATTACTGCTGTTTTATCTGTTGGACAATCTGAAAGTATCCCAAGTCGATATTTTTCTCTTAAATCGCTCAACAAAGACCATAAAGGGGTATTCTGTTCTATTGCCAAGCTGTATTTTCTGATTGGTTTAATTTCTTCATCTGATAAGCACAACTCACTTTGTACAAATAACCAAAATGTCTCTGACGATAACTTCCCTGTAACGACTGGATTTTTTACATCTTTGAGTATCTGTTTTATCTCATCAGGAGTTTTTTTAGATTTTCCAGCCAATTGCAACGCAACAGACTCAAATGTTGTAAGATCGAGTACTCCATGCCAATCAAAAATAATCGCCTTAATCATATATCCTCTCAATGACTGTGATCAAAGATCTCCCAATCTAGATCAGGAAAATCATATGCTAATTTAGCTACTAAGTAAGCTGAGGCTCTTTGAATAAATTCCTCTTTCGATATTTCTTCATCATTAACTTTTAAAAGCTCCCTGCCTTCTCGACGCGCATCAGAAATGCTTACTCTATATGTTTGTGCCAAATTGGATAAATCTTTATCTAAAAGATGGAATCTCATTCTATCAACGACCACTTTAACTATTCGTGCTTGGTTCTCATTATTTCTTAGAGCATCATCAATCACCTTTAAATAGAGTAGCGCCTGATCCCTTGAACCGTAATATAAATCTCTTAAGTTTGGAATTACTGAAAGTTGTTCACTTAACCCAGCTAACAACCTTCCCACGGCCACTATCCTGTTTGCGGCTCCAAAAATTGACCTATCCCAAAGATAATTTACTTCTTCAACTTTGATGCTAGATTCTTCTACTAACTCACCTTCTAAAGGAAAAATTCGTTTTACTCTGCTAAAGGTGTGGAGTCTATTCATTGCCGTAGCTATTGTGACGAGTTGATCGGGAGAAAACTGGTGATTAGGCAGCACTTGTAAGGGGAAAACCGTGACTGCCTCTGATGAAACTAAAATTGATGTTGCAAAATGCTTTTGTGGCCAAAGAAAATTTCCCCTTATATATCCTTCTAAAAAATTTCTTGGGACAGGTTTAAAATCAGGATTTTCTGTAAATTGAAGTCGTCTTTCTTCTTTATTGTTTGGCATATTTTTAATTACGAATCAACTTTGACAAAGCTAGTATGGCCGAGTTTATATTAACCTCGCTAGTATTGGTGAAACTTAATCTAAAGCAATTTCCACCTTTCTCATTAACAAAAAATGGTCTACCGGGGACAAAGGCAACTCCGTTTTCTATTGCTTGAGAGTAAAGTTTATGCACATCAAAACTATGAGGACCTGTTACCCATACAAACATTCCTCCCTCTGGCTTTGACCAAGTAAAATCTGGCGGAAAGTAACTTTGTAATGAATTTAGTATTGCTGTGAGTCGCGACTTGTAAATACGTTTAATTTTCACTAAATGCTCATCAAGATAGCCATCTTGCAAATAAATTGCAACAATCGCTTGTGAATAAACCGATGCATGAAGATCTATGCCTTGCTTGAGAGAAAGCAGTACTCTGTTAATCTCCTTAGGAGCAATGAAATACCCCAGCCTCATCCCAGGAGAAAAGATTTTAGAAAGTGAACCGACATAAATAACGTTATCAGGTGCAAAGCTAAAAAGAGTTTGTATATCATCACCACTGTATCTTAATTCGTAATATGGATCATCCTCAATAACAATAAGGTTATGTTTAATGACAATTTCTGCTATTTGTTTTTTTCTCGAAAGAGACATTGAATACCCTGTTGGGTTTTGGAATGTCGGCACAAGATATAGAAATTTAATATCATTTTCTTTAAGACACTGAACCAAACTCTTAGGGACTATCCCAAACTCATCTACCTCAATCGGTTGTATTTTTGCTTGATAGGCTTGAAATGTTTTTAGTGCACCAAGAAAGGTTGGTGATTCTACTGCTATCTTATCTCCAGCATTGATAAAGGCCATTGCTATAGTATTTAGCGCACCTTGAGCTCCTGACGTAATGAAAATACTCTCCCAATCGGTTTTTATTGATCTTTTTAGAAGAAGTGAGATTAACGCCCGCCTTAATGGCTCAAAGCCCTCTGTTAAACCATACTGTAGTACTTGTTTACCGTATGTTGTCAGAACCTTTTGAGTAATATCTAACAAAAACTCAGTTGGCAACGAATCCAAATCTGGAGATCCGCCTGCGAGAGAAATGGTGTTAGTTTTATATACTTTTCTAAAAATATCTCTGATAATACTTGACTCGATACCTTTAACCCTGTCTGCAAATTTTGCCTCATAATCCACATCATTCATACTTCTACTTTCCTGAAGTTGCTAACAATCTAATCAACGCTCCTACAGTCGAGATATTGTCATCAAAGACCCTCAAGCCGAATTCTAGTAATGCAATTTTTTGACTAGCTTTGTCTATACCTGGAACTCTCTTACCCATTGAGCGATGTAATACCTCCATACCAAAATACTCACAGAAAGCTTCTTCATCTAAATAGTCAACACTGTCGTACCCATCAACCGCCTTACCTAGATATGTTAACACCATACTTCTATCAAGAATTCCTGACAACAAATAAACAGCTAAGTGAGAGAGGAAGCCAGGTAAAGTATGTTGTTGGTCGGCAAAACATGACAACCCGAAATCTATAAACGCTGGTTGGAAATTAGGATTTAACAAAACATTTTTTGGAGTACCGTCAACCCAAATCCAACGTTTATTTACATCGCTCGTAAATCGATTCTCCAGTGCAAGATATTCTGCCTGAGAATTTGGATACGCCATCCTAAGCTCTAAACCACGATCATAAATATTCTGATGAGCAGATTGGTCCGTGTCGAATTCTTTCCATTTTCGAGACTCTATGGCTAGGTGTGCCATTGCTGAACCTACGGGTTGAGCAGAATCTACAGTTAAGCTTTTATCATGTATTTTGCTAATAAATAACTCAAATTCCTCTTCGTTTAAATCTTCCATCACTGTCGTTGTTATGTCAGGGAAATGTGCATAAACTCTGGGCACTCTGACTTTTTCCGAATCTCTCAGTAAAGTGAGAACTTTAGCATCTGTATTTTGAATCTCTCGGCCAATAAAAAAACTAGTTGGATCGGTTGGAAATGTATCACCTGTATACTTAACCACTATTGACTTACCGTCCATATCTCCAGAATAAACATGGGACATATACCCACCATGTAAAATTTTCCTCAGCTTAATCTTTAGACCTCTTTCTATAAGCAAGTGTTCTAGTTCGGCCATTGTCGGCTTCTTGGGTTGCTCATAAACAGGCAATTCTCCAGAAACTGTAACTGGTTGAATATACTTCTCTCTTCTCAATACCATAATTGTTCTTAAAATTCCTTTTCAACTGAAACGACAGGTGTAGCAGGAAATGCAAAAGAGTCGTGCTTGTGCGGATAACTAATCTTTAACAAACAAAGTGGTTTTGTTTTATAAAAAACAGTCATGAAGAAATTTCTCAGTTGATAATCTGGAAAAGTTGTCTCTGTGGACTTATCAAAATCACCCGGGAAAAACTGATCGACATTAATCTCGAGCTTGATAAGTGTTTTCAGAAAATACTTTCCGATTGCTTTGGCTGCGTTATCATGGCCAGGGTGAGGAATTATTTTCCTGTACTTACTTTCAAAAAAACCCGATTCTCTTAAATCATCGGAATATTCAGCTAAAAATTTAAACTCATCACTATCGTGAAATTCTAACCATCCTTTAGTTAATGCCTCTTGTAGTTCTTTCTTTACTGTTTGTGTAAGATTTTTATTCATAAACTCACTTAGCTATGATCATTTTTAAATTAGTAATAACTTGATCTTCTATCTCAAGAAATTCTTTTTCAAGAATTTGTTTTTTTACTATTTGTGACCTTTCACCTGGGTAGTATATCTCATCCACCTCCCTACTTTTTCTAGCTTTTTTAAGCTTACCCAATAACTCCTCAATACGGTCCTTATACTGACCTAGTGGAACAAAAGTTTGTGGGCTGATAATGACAAAGAAAGCACCCCATGTCGGATTATCTTTAATGTTGGCATTTTGGTTTGAGCCAAGTAAACTTCCTATTAGGATTTCAGCAATCAAGGCTAATCCAGAACCTTTATGACCTGCAATTGGTAATAAACCACCATGGATGGCTTCAGTAGGGTTTTGAGTTACACTTCCATTTTTATCTAGTGCTATACCTTTCCTCAAGGTTTCTTTTTTCTCTACTGCTTCTAGTAACTCACTCCACGTAATTTCACTTGATGCCATATCAAGAATAACTGATCCCTGATCGACGGGAGCTCCGAAAGTAATTGGATTCGTACCAAATAAAGCATCAATCGCCCCATAAGGAACTAACCCTCCTGGAGATTTAGTAAACCCCAAGAAAATCAGTCCAGCATCTGTAACTTTTTTGGCGTAAGCACCCACATATCCTGTCGCATAGGCCATGTCTTTTATTCCAATCATAGAAATGCCTGCTAAGTCATTTCTTGAGAGAACCCTCTCAATTGCTTGATTCACCACAACGTAACCAGACCGATTTTTGCCATCACAAAATAGATGGCTCTTACTTTCGGAAATTATTGCTAAATCATCATCAAGATTAATGGCCTTTGATTCAACTAGTTTCACAATGGTTAACAGACTTTTAATACCATGTGTTGATTTTCCAACCAGATTCGCTTCTATTAGATTTGCAGCAACAATCTGAGCCGAAGCTAAAGAAAAACCAACTCCACTAAGAATATTTTCGGCCATTTTCTGGGCTTCTTTAAGTGGAATTTTCATTTTTTTATCTGCTTTCTAAGCCAGACTTGTTTTCCCAGGTGCAATACTTCATATCTTCCTCTGTAAACAGATAAAAATGCATCAATACCTAGTTTTGGTCTATTCTCCTCTTCAGGTTCCTTCGCCAGTAGGTAGTCGTCGAAAACCAATATCCCACCATCAGTAACTAATGGCCAAGATAAGACAGCATCCTCCAAGACATCTGCTGCCAAGTGTGACCCATCAATATAGATAAACTGAAAATTAGCTTCGATCTTCTTCAAGATATCTTTTGAGTAACCTTTTAATTTGCTTATTTTGTCTATGTACTCTCGTGTGTTTCGATCAAATCTTTGCTCATATCCTGGATTGTCCTTTCTATACACATATCGTTCCTCAAAAGGATCAATGCAAGTAATTCTTGATGTAGAATCAGTTAAAATATTGCTCAGCAGCCAAAGGGTAGCCCTCCCCTCAAAAGCTCCAATTTCTAAAAATGAAAGATCTGGTTGACCTTTTAACCCAGCTAATTGACTCTCCCACAAAGGAATATGCTCAGAAAACCAATCAGAAGTAAATTCTTTTGGATTTCTTCTTGCCTCACCCATTACCGATAAATCTTCTTTTCTTCTCATATATCAATCAAAACGTATCATTATAGCATCGAAAATGTTTTTCTTTACGAAAATTAGTAATATAATGTTTTCGTTTTGTGCATCTGTTCTAGTTTTTGCAAACTCAACTAAATAATCCACCGAAAGTACTGATTCCTGCAATTCTAAATTTATAGTGTAGAAGCGAAGTTTTGTTTCTAAAGTGATACAATGCAGCCTTCGTATGCCTCTTCCGCTACAAGAATATCGGGAACGATCCGTCAATTCTCTTCAAAGTCACTTTGTCGACTTCTTACTGTACCTGGCAATGGTAGACCTCAAAGTCGAAGCTAAAACGGAAGCCAAACAAGCTTTAGAAGAGTACTTAGCCCCCAATCCACGATTACCACTCATTGCTTCGCTTTATCCTCATACTGGCCACACTGACTCGTTGTTTATCTATAAAGCCTTCGAGCAGTTAATGCCGGAACAAGTAAACGTGCTACGTTTTGTCTCTGCTAAAGATACCTGGAGTAATCCTTTTAAACGTGCGTTCGCCCGGATGGTAATTGGAACCCCTTATTTATTTGATCGTGACAACCCCAGTGCTTTCCTTCCCCAAGTCCGTGAGATGAAAAAGATCTTAAAACCTGAAGATGAAACCCCCGCTCAATCTTTGGCAGTCTATCCCCAGGGTACTAGAACTCCCAATGCCCCCATTCGAGAGCTTCCGCCGATGTTGGCATCTCAGGCCAAAGTTCCCCTTGTGATCTTTAATATCCATGATGCAGAAACAGTTTTTCCTAAAGTTACAGATGAAGAACAAGCATCTCAGTTTATTCAAATCCTAACCGAACGACTACGTACACGACGTGGAAGAAAGCATCACGTCACAGTTTCTATGACTGATGTTATTCCCGCAGAGGTAAAACGCGATGAACGCAGCGAGCGTTTCTTTGATGCTCATCTGAATGGGTAGTTACTCAGGACGATTTTCGGCAGAAAAGATGACTGCACCATAAATCTTGCCTGAATCATCTCTAACGGGCACGACAGTTTGAGTGAGTCCATTAGGATAGTCCACACTAACTTCTTCGAACTCCCGTGGCTTGCCATCTTGGATAGTTAACATGACTTCACCAGCTTTATCTTCTGCCCAAACTTGTCCTACGTTTTCTACGACGGTATCAGCAAGGATCTTGCCATTCACATCTACCACAACCAAATCTCGACCGGTCTGCTGACTAATGACCTCAACATACTGTGCCAGCACTGCCGGCTGCATAAACATTGGTGTTCCTTCTGGGAACTTTAGCATTGTGGCGGCGATCACCGAAGCGTCGCGGGCGGAATCTCGGGTGGGAGCATTCAAAATTTGATCTTGAGCTTGAATACCGTACTTCATCCATGATTTCTTGGCCAGAAAGTACTTCATCGACACGAAAGCGAGTCCCAACAACAACACAATAATCAATATCACCAGTAAGTGATGATTCTGGGACGGCGTAGTTTTCACCGTTTTTACTGAGGTTGATTGGGTGCGTCGAGATTTTGCCATGTACTTATTAAGAAGATAATCTTTCTCCAAGTCAAGTTTATGCCAACATTTCCTCAATTTTACTCATGTGTTTCAGTTTATATGCTTTATTTACCCAGACTACCCCGAAGAAAATAAGCGCCCAAGACACCCGGGCTAAAATGGGATCGACTATTACGAGTGGAATCGAAAGCGCAAACACTACAGGTGCAATCAGATTCCGGATTAAGTAGTAACGAATCTTGCGAGAGCTCATTTTGGGATCAACTAACTTTCCTCGCCCAGAGCCATACCACCACATTGCAGCCATAATCAATCCGGCCAGTGCTAACGAGGCGGAGTAAAACATTACTACCGCTGGCACTGAGCTATACGTACCAAAGAGATCAACTGGAAATGGAATAAAAGAAATACAGATCAAAAAAATAGTGTTCATCCACACAATCGTCATATCAAACTTCTTGAACATGTGGAAAAGAGCATGATGATTCACCCAGTAATAGCCAATGAGTAAGAAACTCACAATATTGGCAAAGTACTGTGGCCAAAGTTGAAAAATAGCAGCAGGCAGCGCTGTTTCTACTTGGGCTGCTTCAAGCTGAGGTAGGTCAATTTTAAGTACCAAGAGTGTCGCTGCAAAAGCAAAGACTGCGTCAGAGAAACCGACCACTCTGTTCTCGTCAATTAAACTTTCAACTTCCTGTTCAATCTCGTCTTCAACTTGTTTACGATGGGTAGGCATATGGGCAGGCATCTCTAACTATTCGACTAAGAGCGGCACAACAAGTTGTTTTGGTGTATTCATCCCCCTAGGATCTTCTTCAGTGATCGTTAAGACAAGATTTTTGCCTGTGGGCTGACGAGTAAGTGTGACTGTGCCATCGACGCTAATAGGTCCTGTGGTCATCCACTCACCTGTTGTCGCCAGCACTCCTCTGCCTAGCTCTGTTCCATCCTCATCAGCTAGTACCATCGTGCCTGCTTGAGCTTCAAAAACTCCCCAGGTACATGAGCTATTTGTGCGATTATCAACGACACCACTGACTCTTAATGGAAAAGTTACTTTTTCTACTGGTTCGGGGTTAGTAATTCGTAAGTTAGCAACTGGACAGGCGGGCACCTCTGCGCCAGCTTCACCTGGACAAGGAGCAAACTCACAGTTAGGTCCAGTGCGACCGACTGCAGTGCCATCAGGACAGATCTTTGCTTCCATCGTGCATGCTTGGCCTAAAGAACCATCAGGCAAGTTTTCCAACGGCATATTTGAGTTGGAAGACGAGCGCTGCGTGCGAAGAAAAAGATATGAGCCTGCTGAGACAATACCAATCAACAAAAATGCGACTACGCCAATCAATAAAAACGAGTTGTGTGGTTTTGTCATAACTTAAGTATAGCGCATAGTTATGTTACTCCTCTGCTCGGTATAGAACATTCGTGATATCTTTGTGCTGTATGTCTGATTTGGCTCCTGAGTTTTCAACTCCAATGATGCAGCAGTATCTGAAGATCAAAGCTCAGTATCCTGACTGCCTCCTTCTTTATCGCTTGGGTGATTTTTACGAGATGTTTCTTGATGATGCAAAAGAAGGCGCCGAAATCTTGGATATCACGCTCACCAGCCGCACACGGGGTAAGGATGGGAAGATTCCAATGGCTGGCATTCCCTTCCATGCGCTTGATAACTATCTCCACAAGCTGGTTCAAGCAGGTAAAAAAGTTGCCATTTGTGAACAGATGACTCTCCCGGGAAAAGGTTTGGTCGAGCGAGAAGTCATTCGGGTGGTCACTCCTGGCACAGTGCTTGATGAAAAAAACTTGGTTCGTAAAGAACATTTATATATTCTCTTTTTAGCCTTCGATAAAGATAAGATCGCGGCTGCCGCCGCCGATCTAGGTACTGGCGAAGTGCTCCTCAGTGAGTTGCCACTGAAGCTTCCTAAAGCTGGCCGCACCTCATTAAAGAAAGAACAGCTTTTACGTCAGGATGCATACATCTCAGCTTGTAAGGAACCCTTAGAACAACTGGCTGCTCTCCTTCATCCTGCTGAGGTAGTACTTAGACCACAAGCATTAGGGATTAAGAGTATTGCCACGTTATGTAACCAAGTGTTCTCTTATGTAACAACTAACCCAGAGTGGCCAACCACGCTTAAAACCAGCCAGGATATCCTCAGACAGCAATATGGATTAACCAGCCTTACCCATCCTCTTCTTCATACAGACTTATCAATTGAAGCAACTGCAGCACTGATCCAATACCTGGAGTCTACCCAGAAAATGTTGCTGCCCCATCTTCAACTTCCCAAAATATTGATCGCTCCTCAACACCTAGAAATGGATCCTGCTACCGCCGCCAATCTAGAGCTGTTTCAAAGTCTGCGTACCACTGGCGAGAAAACACATCAACGAAACACGCTACTTCAAGTCATCGATCGGACAAAGACTGCTATGGGCGGTAGATTACTGCGCAACTGGCTGCGACAGCCGCTGCGAACCCCCGAAGAGATTACAGAGCGCTTAGACACCGTTGAGTATCTAATTCGTCATCCCCAACTTCATACCCAGATTCAAGAAGTGCTTAGCCAACTTATTGACCTAGAAAGACTGCTTTCTCGAATTGTTCTCCATCTTGGATCACCAAAGGATCTCCGCAGTTTAAGCGAGATGATCACCTTGCTTTGGCAGCTTCGTCAGAAACTAGAACAAGCAAAGACTCCTCTTTTTGATCGCTATCGTTCGGCTATTGGTGAACCTTTATTGAACTTACGCGAAACGCTTCACCAAACGCTGTTAGATGATCCTGCTTTTGATCCCCGTCAGGGTAATGTTGTCAAAGACGGAATCCATCCCAGATTAGATGAGCTCAGAGACAGAGTCAAAAACAGTCAGAATTGGATTAGTCAGCTTGAACTCAGCGAGAAAGAAAAAACAGGAATTACTTCGTTAAAGATTCGTTTCAATCAGGTCTTCGGGTTTTATATTGAAGTTTCTCGTTCAAACCTGGCTGCCGTCCCCGACTACTTTTTTCGTAAGCAAACACTGGTAAACGCTGAGCGATTTATTACTCCGGAGCTAAAAGAACATGAAGAAATTATCCTTCATGCAAAAGCTGAAACAGACCAAATTGAGTATGAAATATTTACTTCTTTAGTCGAAAGAGTGAAAGAGCATATTGCACTCGTCCAAGCAGCTGCCGAAGCTGTAGCAGTGTTGGACTGTTTAGCGGGATTTGCCGAGGCAGCAGTCCACTATCACTACGCTCGACCTCAGCTGACCGATACTGGTGAGTTACGAATCGTCGATGGCCGTCATCCTGTTGTAGAGGTACTTCTTGATCGCCAGTTCGTACCCAACACACTGCACCTTGATATTACTACCAAACAACTTCTCCTGCTCACGGGACCAAACATGGCTGGAAAGTCTGTCTTAATGAGGCAAGTCGCATTGATCGTGATCATGACTCACATCGGCAGCTTCGTACCAGCAAAACAGGCTACTATTAGCTTGACCGACCGAGTATTTGTTCGCAGTGGGGCTGCCGATATGATTACTGCTGGCTTATCTACTTTCATGGTTGAGATGGTCGAGACAGCACAGATCTTACAGTCCGCTACAGAACAAAGTTTAGTGGTGATGGATGAGATTGGCCGTGGCACCAGTACCTACGATGGAATTAGTATCGCTTGGGCTGTCGCCGAAGCACTCATCCAAAAGCCCAACGGCCCCAAAACGCTCTTCGCGACGCATTACCATGAACTACAAGCGCTTTCCGAGAGTTATCCAAAGAAGATTCATAATGCTCATATGGCAGTTGCTGAAGAACACAACACACCTATTTTTCTTTACACCCTCAAGGAGGGAGGCGCTTCCCACAGTTATGGCCTAGCGGTCGCTCAGCTGGCAGGGATTCCTGCGACAGTTACAACCAGAGCCAACCAACTCTTACGGCAGTTAGAGACCGGTCAACATCACCTTTCCAAGGCACACTCTTCGAACACGTCCCCTCATCGTTCCTCGACAGCCTTATCTTGGTTAGCTCACGAGCTTCAGGCAATTTCTCCTGATACACTCACTCCATTAGAAGCACTGACACTTATTTCGGAATGGAAGAAAAAATCAGAAGCTGAGTCATGATACGACGCCCTATTCATCCACTACCTGATACCGTCATCGCCGTGATTGCTGCCGGTGAAGTGATTGAGCGGCCAGCAACTATAGTCAAAGAGCTCGTTGAGAACGCTTTGGATGCGGGTGCTACTGAGATCCAAATTACCTTAGAAGATGGTGGCAAACAGCGTTTATTTATCCAAGATAACGGCTATGGCATTCCGAGAGAAGAGTTACCTATTGCAGTGCAGAAACATACAACCAACAAGATTGAACAGTATAGTGATCTTGATTTTCTCCAAAGCTACGGCTTCCGGGGCGAGGCACTCTCCAGTATTGCCACTGTTAGCAAGCTGACAGTACGATCAAGAACACATCAAGAAGATACGGGTACAGAGCTGGTGGTAATGCACGGTAAAGTTGGCCAATCTACTTCAATTGGCATGAGTATTGGAACTCAAGTACTCGTCGAACAGCTCTTCGCTAAACTTCCTGCTCGGCGAAAATTTTTGAAGTCTGCACTTCATGAGCGGAAAGCAATTCTGGATACCATCACCCAACTTTCAATTGCTGCTACGAACGTTGCTTTCACGGTCACTGAACAAGAAAAAACGCTCTTCTACGTTCCAGCCGAACAGAGCTTGGTAGAGAGACTCACCTATCTCTTTGGTGAAGAGTTCTCGCAACAACTATGGCCTTTTCAATACCAAGATACTCTCTTAAAAGTACATGGCGTATTGGGCAGTCCGCAGCTTGCACGGCGGGGAAAACCAACTCAACACGTTATTGTTAATCGTCGACCAGTTTCACTGCCTTCTTTGGGCACAGTGGTAAGAGAAGCGTATGGGAGCAGCGTAGAACCCAAAGCCGCTCCATCTTTTATCTTATTTTTAGACATTGATCCTGCTCAAATTGATGTCAACGTTCACCCTCGAAAAGAAACACTGCAATGGCAAGATGAAAGTGCTGTGTTTCAGCAACTCCGTACTGCTTTAGGCCAACACTTCCAAGTACAGTACCAACCACCAAGCAACTCTCCCCCATTGAAAGTGCATGATAGTGGTAGACAGACTCTTCCCGAACTGCACAGTACCTTGAAATCAAGTGCCCCAACCTGGTATCACGCCCTAGCGACGAAGGAACGAACCATTTTACAGGTGCACAATACCTACTTAATTAGCGAGACCGCTGAAGGGTTGATCATCGTTGATCAGCACGCCGCTCATGAGCGGGTACTCTACAATCAATTTCTCGAGTTATTTCATCAACAGCTTCAAGATCGAACAGTTGCTGAACTACAACCACCGATGGTGATTCACCTCAGTCCCAGTTTTAGCAATCTCTTAACAGCCAACTTGGAAACATTTACAGCGATCGGTTGCCAGATTGAACCCTTTGGTGACCAAAGTTTTTTGATTCGTACCCTTCCCGAGTTGCTTAAAGAGCACCACCCTCAAAACGTGATTGAAAGCGTTTTAGAGGATATTGCCAATGACGTTCCCTTGAATGGAATTGACCAACTTGCGCATCGTACGCTAGCGTATTTAGCTTGCCGAAGTGCCGTCAAAGCTGGAGATCCAATTACTCAAGACCAAGCGCAGGTGCTCCTGGGAAAACTCCAACATACTTCCTATGCATTCAGCTGTCCGCATGGACGTCCCACAATTCAAACATTTTCTTGGCACGAAGTGGAAAAGTGGTTTAAGAGAAAGTAATGCTAACTATTTTCTTGGCTACTTAGCATCTCTTTAATTTGACGTAGTTCTTCTTCAATTGAAGCAATTTTTTCAGCAATAGTCTGCTCAGTCTTAGTACTCTCGTTAATGAAGTACGACATCGGCTTAGAAGTGAACTTACTAATATCTTTAAGCGTCTCAATTGGCGGGACAGCTCTTCCTACTTCGTAGGCACTCACTGCTTTGTCGCTGAGATTCAGCATCTCTCCCAGCTCCTTTTGTGACATACCGAGCGAGCGGCGTGCATAGCGAATTTTTTGTCCAAGCGAAAGTTGTGTTTGCATACTTCAGAGAGTAAATCTATTATTAGTAGAAAATATCTAACAAAATGAGATAATCTCTCTATTATCGTTACACTCTGTATGTATCATATTGTAGTCATCGCTCCAAACCAAGTGGAAACTCCTCTATTTCAGAGAGTACGCGAGTGTTTTACCTTACGCAAAACCAGTGTCATTCTTTCTTTTGTTTCTGAAACAGATCATATCCTGACTGAAATTTATGAATGTAAGCCTGACTATATTTTTTTGAGCGCTTCATACCCACCTACTGAACAACTTGAAAAGCTTACCTCCCTAGCTCAATACGTGAGGAAAACAAGGCGAGTTGTTCCTTTAATTTACCTTATCGACTGGACTAACCCACTTTCGTCAGTCCTAGGAACGAGCTGGTCTGGTCAAGTCGGAGTGCTCCACGGATACAGTAACAACGCCGAGATTATTGACCTTTTTCAACGATTGGATGGATGGGGCGTAACTGTGGGCCAGTAGTAACGTCAATTACTTCGTATCCCAGCTTTACCAGCGAATCTCGGGCAGTATCAGCAGCTTGCCAATCTTTAGCCGTGCGAGCCGTTTGGCGTTGTTCTACCAATTGACGAACTTCTTCGCTAACAGTCGCTAGATCTGTAATCAGGGCTGTGGGCTGATCAGTGAGTTGAAGGGTCCGAAAACCTAACCCCAACACTTCATCAAACTCCACTAACAAATCATACTTATCCGAGCCCGGAATGTTTGACTTAGTCACTTCATATAACACACTCAATGCTTCTGGCGTTTTCAAATCATCTTCCATCAGCCCAAAGAAACGTTGTCGATACTCGTCAATCTTTTCTAACTTATCCTCACTCAGAACTGTACGACCAGTTTCGGTTTTAAACTGCAAAATCAACTTTGCTAGTTTTTGCCATGATTTTTGCGCACCTTCTACGCTTTCCCAAGTAAAGTTCATCTCTGAACGATAGTGCGTGGTCAAGAAAAGGAGTCGCAAAGCTTTCGGATCTATGCCTCGTTTCAGAACGTCATCAATCGTATAAAAGTTTCCTAAAGACTTACTCATCTTCTCGCCGTCTACGCGCAAGAAGTTGTGATGAACCCAGTACTTTACGAAGGGTTGTTTTCCGGTAGCTGCTTCAGCTTGGGCAATCTCATTAGTATGGTGAACAGGGATGTGATCAATCCCTCCAGTGTGGACGTCAAACTGTTCTCCCAAGTAATGAATGGCCATAGCTGAACACTCAATATGCCATCCTGGGAAACTTCGGTCCGCCCAAGGGCTTTTCCAAACCATTGCCCGATTCTCACCAGGTCGTTCAAACTTCCAAAGCGCAAAGTCGGTCGGGTTCCGTTTACCGATCACTCGCTCTACCCGAGCTCCTTCTTGAAGTTTTTCCAGATCTAAGTGAGCCAACTTGCCATAGTCACTTAACTTGGAGGTATCAAAGTACACCCCATCACCTTCAATCACATAGGCATAGCCTTTCTTCTCTAACACTATGACCATTTCCAGCTGCTCTTGAATATGGTCAGTTGCTCTGCAACTGACATCGGGCCGTACGTTCCCCATCAGATCCATAGAGCGAAAAAAGTAGTCTTCAAACTCATGAGCAATATCCCAAACTGACTTACCGTACTTTTTGGCTCCCTTTTCGAGCTTGTCTTCTCCGGTATCAGCATCAGAAGCAAGGTGTCCGACGTCAGTCACATTTTGCACAAACTTAACCGTGAAGCCTGCATGGCGAAGTGTACGAATAAATACATCGTCCATGGTGTACTTTCGAAGATGTCCCAAGTGGGTATAGTCATACACTGTAAAACCACAAGCATAGAGACCTACGTCTGGAGCCGAGCGTGGTTCAAACTCTTCAATCGTACGTGACATGGTGTTATAAAGCTTCATTTCTTCCTTTATTTACAAAAAAACCGCCTCTTGGACGGTTTGCACAGCGACTCCAGTCCAAGTTTAGTTACTGGACAGGCAACAACAGCGAAAATGTTGTGTGGTCTGCATTATCGATGAGTATAACATGCGAAAAGCTTATCCCGAGCTACTTAATTTCTTTCGATCATTCTGAAGCTTACTGATAGTCTGCGACTTCTTAGACTTTCCAGCTCCCATCGCCGCTTCTCCTGTTACTTTTCCTTGTGGAATCGGGACGTCTTCCGCTTGCGCGGCTTCTCTCTGATGTTGTCTTGCCTCTTCCTCTTCTTTTTTCTGTTTCTCTATCTGCTCAGAACGAAGTTTTTTTTGAACGTACTGTTGCTGTTCTGCATTCATTTGATTAAACCGTTGTAACATCTGTTTTTTCTTCGCCGCTTCTTCAGGACTATCAGAAGACGATCCCCCTAAAATACTTTGCAGCTCAGGTGGGAGAAATTCGAGGAAACTACCAGCCACGTCTTTTGCAACGTACTTTGCTTCTTGGACAGGCCCAGTGAGAGGACGAGGTGTCTTGGCTGAGCCCCCGTGTCCTTGCATTAACGATGACACCGCTTGTGATCCTGGCAACTGTCCCGTTTTGGCAGTCTGCTGACCCATCGCAGCAGCTTGATCCATCATGGCATCACTGAGGTCGGGAGAGCCTAATCCGGGAGGAAGAGCTCCTGGTGGTGGCGATTTAAATCCAGACATAACACTCTACATTTTTTTGTGTTGAAGCTGAAGAATCTGCATCCCATCCATCTGCTGGTGATGCTCTTCCTGTTGCTGAACGACTTCTTCTTTTTGCTGCTGGGCTGCTAAGTATTCTGGTGACTTCTTCATCTCTTCAATATGTTGCAGCTCTTCTTGTACTTTCTGCTGGTCAAGTTGGCGTTGGCGTTCCCGCTCGGCTTCTCTCTTCGCTTCATCCTCAACGAGCTTTTTATCGCTAGCGACTTCAGCTTTTGTCTGAGCGTCTTTGAGGATCTCATCCAAAATATCGAGGGGATTTTTTGCTGCTGCATCACCGGCTCCACCTGTAGAAGGAGTTGTCGCTGGTTGTGGTGGCAGGGCTGCTTGTGCGGGATCCGTCATACGTTTTTCATCCTATCACGATCTTCTAGTCTGAATACAGAAGCGGCTCCGTCAGGAGCCGCTTCATAGACATCTTCACATGCTTAGTCTCTGTAATCCGGAACTAAGTTCCAGGCCCATTTTGCCCCATGTGTGGCTCGCCTTTCTTTGGTCTTACGTAGCTGCCTGGCCGCACTTTGTGCTGCCTGCGAGATGGCTAAGTAAAGATCAGCTGCCTTTTCTTGGACAACAATATTCTTTCCAGGAACATCAATATAAATTTTGGCCGAAGTCGAGAAAAGATCGTTCTTCTTCTTTGGAACGCTTTCCAGGTAGACGACGACTTGGGAAATACGACCTCTCTTACGAAAAAGTCGAGTAACATGCTTCTCAACGAAAGCGCGTAACGCCTCCGTCACAGCAAAGGTTTTAGATTGGACAATGATATTCATTGTCTTCTCCTTTCTCTCTTTCAAGTACAGGGTGAAAGAGAACCTTAAAATAGAACTGTAGAAGCACTTCTATATGTCAGACTATAACAAAATACACCTCGAGTGGCAAGAAAACAAAGAGAATCAAACTAGATCGATCTTCTTCCCTCAAGTGCCCGGGCTAAAGTGACGCCATCAGCGTACTCAATGTCTGCACCAATAGGCAAACCGTGACCAATACGGCTGATCTTCGGACGTTTTTCTTCAGGGAGAGATTGGTTAATTAACTCGGCAATGTAGAGGGCAGTAGCCTCTCCCTCCATAGTAGGGTTAGTAGCCAAAATAACTTCCTGAACAGGATCTAGTCTCTTTAAAATATCACGCAAGTACAGTTGGTCCGGCCCAATGTTATTTAGAGGTGCAATTGAGCCATGAAGTACATGGTACTTCCCAGTGAACTTACCAGATCGTTCTAACGCTAAGAGATCTAAAGGTTGTTCAACTACACACAAGACCGTGTCGTCACGATCTGTATCACTACAAATATCACAAGGATCTTCTTCTGCTACATTGTGACACGTTGAGCACAGCACCACGTTTTTTTTCAACGCAACGAGTTTAGTAGCAAAATCCTGTAGCTCGTGCTCAGGGTTATGAAGAAGATAAAACACTAAACGCTGCGCTGACTTAGGCCCCACACCTGGAAGACGTTCAAATTTTTCAATGAGTTGGCGAATTGCTCGAGGAAGTTTAGTCACACCAGGGATACTACCATGTATAATTTCGTCCTAACAGAGTGACTCGGAGAAACATATGCCTTACCTTTCTGCAGAATACATTGGCACTATCTTTACAATGCATGGGTACTCTCTAGAGAGGTCTGCAAACGAGACTGTCTATGAGCAAATGAAGAAGCTCTGTGAGAGTGGAACTTTAACTGAGCACATCCTCGCCCAGCACCAAAAGCACTCTGCTTTAGATACTTTTGGAATGCTCAAACATCATATTACTCAGCAAGAATCCGGGTCCATTTCTGATGAAGCCCTTTTTCAGCTTTTTGATCTGCTGGATTTTGTAGCCGAGATGGTTGATGAAGAAGGAATGAATCTTAATCCAACTCAAGTCTTTCTCTTCCTTCGGCACAGCTTCTCTAGCGAACCCACAGCTTAACCAATCTTGAGGTTATGTTTACGTCGGTAAACATGGGCTACATCTGAGAAACCAAATTTTTCAAGTCGCTTGGCTACTTCTTCTAGCATAGTCGCACGCAACTCATCATCAGAGACACTGCCATCCTTATTTGTGTCTGCTTCATTTAACGTTTGTTGCTCCTGAGGAGTCAGATCTTCACTAGCTGCCTGTTTGGCCATAATTCGCTTTAACTCTGCGCGTTTAGTGTTCAGATCTACCATCTCTTCTTTCAGTCCTTTGAATAACTCGTCTTTTGCTTTAGCGCTCGACCTCTCACCAGGTTGACCCTGAATTCCCTCTGCTAAAAGTAAAATTCTGGTGATCGTCTTTACTTTTTCAGAGCTCTCGGCATCTAAACCAATTGCTTCAGCAACCATGTTCGAGATCTCTTGTGCGCGAGCCAGCCGCTGAGCAACCTCAGGTTGTTCAAGCAAAAAGGCTGCTTGATTTTGGCGCTCTTTATCAGTCATATTTTTATCTTGTGGAATACCTTGCTCTGCATCAACCATAAAACTCCTTGTTTAAGAACTAGACACGCGTTGCTCTCTAGTTCTACTGACTCTTTGTCTCACAGTCAAGCAAAAAAAACAGGCTTACAAATGTAAGCCTGTCTCAAAATCGTTTTTATGACAAGTTACTCGGCGATCTCTTCACCAACTTCATAGCGCACAAATCGGCTGACGACAAACTTCTCGCCAATTTTGCCGCTTAGGCCTTTCACCAACTCTTCGATGGTTTGATCACCACGAATAAAGTCTTGAGCTAATAACTCTTCGACAGTTGCAGGATTCATGGAAGCGACTTGCATTGCCACGTTCCGAGCCATTTCTTGAAACTCAGGGTTACGCGCTACGAAGTCTGTCTCACAGAGAATTTCAACCATGGCTGCAACCTTGCCAGTGTTGTGGACATACGAAGCAATATAGCCTTCTTTAGTCTCACGATCTGCTTTTTTCTCCGCTTTGGCGAGACCACGTTGTCTCACCCACTCCCGAGCTTTTTCCATGTCACCGTTGGACTCTTCTAAAGCTTTCTTACAGTCCATCATTCCTGCGCCAGTTTCCTCGCGCAAGTTCTTAATATCAGCAGCAGTATAGTTTGCCATAGGAACTCCGTATTACTTTGCTTTTTTACCAGCGGCATAGCCAGCGACAACAGCATCGACGATGAACTGAATGCTCTTCACAGCATCATCATTTGCTGGCACTGGAATATCAATAAGCTCTGGATTGGTATTACTGTCGATTAACGCCATCATAGGGATGTGATTGCGTGAAGCTTCCAGAACAGCTACTTTCTCTCGACTTGGGTCAATGATGAATAAAGCGTCTGGTTTACCTTTAAGCTCCCGAATTCCTCCAAAGAAACGCTCCAAACGTTGACGTTCTTTATCAAGTAAAACGCGCTCACGTTTAGTGTACATATCAAACTTGCCCTCTTTCAGACCAGTTTCAATCTCGATCATTCGGCGAAGTGAACGACCTACCTGCTCCCAGTTGGTCAAGAGACCACCGAGCCAACGAGAAGTAATACTCATGACACCTGCTGGCACCGCTACTTCTTTGATAATGTCACGTGCTTGTTTTTTGGTACCAACCACAATGAGGGTTTTACCTTTAGCGCCCAAATCGTAGGCATAGTTATAGGCAACTTTGAGCTGTTCGGCAGTTTTTGCTAAGTCAAAAATGTGAACACCGTCTTTCTCGGTGTAGATCCACTTAGCCATTTTAGGATGCCAACGACGGGCCTGATGGCCAAAGTGACAGCCAGCCTCCAAAAGCTCTCGCAGATCGTAATCTGGTGCCTGTTGTGGCAAAGAACTCACATCAATCATAAAACCTTTCCTTTTCGCCGTTTTTATCGAGATATAGTGAATCTCGCGGCTCGTATGCAGGATATCTAAAGTTCAGGAGAAAAAGATATCAAGCACGCTACTACAATTTTTTACTTGGTGAATTGTACCACAACTTGAGGAATTAGCTAGATTATTTTGATTTATAACAGAGTGTTCTAAACTTTTTTTGCTAGCTCTACTGCATTCTCTAATAACGAGACCACAGTTACCGGTCCGACCCCACCTGGAACGGGTGTTAAAAAACTGGCTACTTTTTCCACACTTCGTCGATCAATATCAGGTCGAGGTTCACCCACGTCCACTAAAACTACTCCCTCTTTTACCATCTCACCAGTAACTAGTCTTTGCTGACCAGTCGCGCTAATGACGACATCTCCATCTTTCAGAAGCTGACCTGTGAGTACTCTGCTTTCTAGATCTTTTTTACCGATCATCTCAACCTCAAAACCAAGATTGCGCAGCTCATAAGCAAGTGGTTTGCCCAAGATGTCAGACTTGCCAATCACAATGTACTTGCCAGCTTGAAGTTGATGAGAGCTACCCAAAATAGAAAGTACGGCTTTGGCTGTCGCAGGAAGCACTTTTCCTTGTCTTTTCCAGCTGCCATCTTTAACTGAAGCTAACGTATCGGGATGAAGTCCATCAACGTCTTTGTGTGGGTCGATAGTGGTCACCAAACTTAGCCACCAGTTTTGAAAGTCTTGTGAGCTCTCCCCTAATACAGCGGCTTCCCAAGTTTTTCGCCAGGGTTTTTGGATAATAATGCCCGTTATATTAGAGTCTTCGTTTAAGGTTTTTAGCTGCTGTTGAATCTCTGCCAAAGAGTCAGTAACTGAAAAAGAAAACACTCGATACTCTATCCCCACTCGTTGTGCTGCTTGCTGTTTCAGCCCAGTATATAGTTGGCTGCCCTTATCCTCCGTAAAGAGAATAGCAGCCACAGTAATGTGCTTCCCTTGAGTTTTCAACTCCGCCACCACTTTCTGTAAGTCAGCTTCTCGTTGTTGAGCAAATTGATTTCCATCAAAAAGAATCATTGTTTATGCCTCATGAATCAACTTCTTCAAACGAGTAATGTTCGCTGCATCGGGGCCAAGCTGCTCAAGACCTGGAACTTCCAAAATAAGAGGCACGTGTTCCAGTTGGGGTAAGTTGAGAAAGTACTCCATGTCTTCCGGAGGAATCAAGCCATTTCCCAAGTTCTCATGGCGATCACGACCAGAACCAAATGGATCGCGACTGTCATTCACATGAACACACTTCAAGGTTGCCCACAGCCCCAAGTGATCTATCTCTTCAGCCGCTGTTCTGGGGAGAGCCGAACCTGCGGGCTGAGACTTACCTAACCCATATCCAGCGGTAAACGCATGACAGGTATCAAAGCACCACCCCAACTTAGGAGAGTCAATCTCGTTGATTAACCACTGAACTTCCTCAAGTTTGCCACCAATTTTGCCGTTGGGGCTAGCTGCATTTTCGATTAAAAAAGTAGCGCCTTCAGGAGCTTCATCAACTAGAGTTTGAATATGCTTTCTCACTTCTTCCCGACATGCTACCCAGCCAGCACCTTTGTGACTCCCAACGTGAACGACCACTCCATTCCCGGAAATATGCGCGTCAAACTTTAAGTCAAAAGCTAAAGCAGTCATAGACTTGGTAATGAGTTCAGGATTTTCGGAGGCAAGATTCACCAAATATAAAGAGTGAGTAATAATTGATCCAATGCCCTTTTCTGCTCTTTTTGCAGCAATTTTTTTGGCATCAAATCGTGATAGCTCAGGTCGTGCCCATACCCGTGGACTTCCCGAAAATACTTGGACACAGTTGCCACCAATCTCGGCCCCTCTTTCAATCGCTAGCTCAATTCCACCTGCAGCTGATACATGTCCGCCGACTTCACGCATGAGGACCTTCCTCCGCAAAGAGCGGAAACTTCTTGCACATGGCTTTAACTTGTTGAGCAATCTCTAATAATTTGAGATCTTGATCAGCTTCAGCGCGAAACTCTTTCAAAAACTTGGATCGTAACTTTTTGTCTTGTGGCAGCTCATACTTCTGTACATGGCGAACAACCTGGGCGATCCACTTGCCAATCTTCTTCATCTCTTTTTCTTTCATCCCACGGCTAGTTACCAGTGGGGTTCCCAGTCGTACCCCAGACGGGTAAAAGGGAGAGCTAGGCTCTGTAGGAACGGTATTACGATTGGCGTAAATACCAGCGACATCCATGGCATAGGATACTTGTCCGCCCAAACCAAAGCCGAATGAACTCAAGTCCATAATCATTAAGTGCGTTTCTGTTCCCCCACCAACCAGAGGGATACCTTCGTCCATTAAGGTCTGTGCCAAGGTTTGAGCATTCAGCCTAATCTGGCGAGCATACTGGGTAAATGACGGTTGGGATGCTTCGGCGGCCGCAATCGCGATTGCGGCTGTGGTGGCGTTGTGTGGCCCACCTTGCAGTCCTGGAATAATTGCCGCGTCAATTTTCTTTCCTAATTCAGGATCTCGAGCTAAACCACGCTCAGTAACCAGAATCATTGCGCCTCGGGGACCGCGAAAGGTCTTATGCGTTGTAGACATAATCACGTCAGCATGAGGAACTGGAGATGGATGTTCCCCGCCGATAACTAAACCAGTCACGTGGGAGATATCAGCCATCAGCCATGCCCCCACCTCATCAGCAATTTGTCGGAATTGAGCAAAATCTAACAGAAATGGATACGCGGTATTTCCGGCAATAATGAGCTTCGGTTTATGCTTGTGAGCGAGCTCTCGCACTTGCTCAAAATCAATCCGTGCATCTGCTCCTAAGCCATATTGAACAGAGTTGTAGTACTTTCCAGAAAACGTCACGTCAGGATGACCATGGGTGAGATGCCCACCCATAGTTAATTTTAGACCCATTAGCGTGTCACCTGGCTGTAATAAGGCAAACTGAATGGCAGAGTTGGCCGGTGAACCAGAGTATGGCTGCACATTCACATACGGGACACTAAAAAGCTTTTTCACCCGCTCAATTGCGAGGAGCTCTACTTGGTCGATGATTTGATTTCCTTCGTAGTACCGACGATTTGAGTATCCTTCGGAGTATTTATTTGAAAGACACGATGACAGTACCTCAGAAACCTGGGGTGAAACCGTGTTCTCGGATGGGATGAGTCCAACTTTATCGAGTTGGCGTTGATATTCTTGTTCAATGAGACTGAAAATTTGATCTGTCATGGCACTCCTGTTGTGTATTAGTGACTATAGCGCAGACGCGCAACACACGGGAGGAGAGTTGCGTAGACAAACAACGCAGCCCTCCAATGTACCATTACTGAGCGCTGGAGAAAGGCTGAAGAGCCGAGATGCGTGATTTAATCATTGTGCTCCTCACCTTTGGAAGATGGTGGAAAGTACTTAGCGAAATCAATGCCAGCTCCTACCAGAACAGGAATAAACATACGTAAGAAACTATCTAAATCTCTTGGGTTGCGTAAGTCAATAGCCATAAGATCAGCAGGCGCCCCGTCGACGACCTGGTCAGTGTTAGAGACGGTGAAATTCTGATCGTCAGCAGCAACTTGAAGGGCTTCCAACCGGTATCTAGGCATGTACTCCTTTACTTAGGTACGTCGTTGACGTTTCCTACCAAAAAGGATCTATCAGCAGCAGCATGAAACATAGCAGGACCAACTAAAGTCATGAATAGTTCGTCAAGACCACGCTCTTGAGTAAGATCTAGAGATGCTAATAGACGAGCTTCATCTCCCTCAATTAAATCATTCGGATCAATTACCCCAATTGTGAACTCATCAAGTCGAACCAGTCTATACTGACCCAAAACTTGCAGAAAGGCTAGCTTACGTTCCAGCTCATCTGGTGTGTTTAAACCGCGCTCGATTGAGTGTGATTGTGTCATATATAAGAGAAATCAGTTGCGATTATATCATGAGGACAAATTGAACTTGACAGTTTCTTTGTCAAGTGCGGCGACTATTTGGCCATCTTCTTGTTCTGAACCTGCAAGAAGACTTAAGGCCATTTGCGGGCTGAGTGCACAGTCACGAACAAGGCTAAGAAACTGCTCTGCACTTAAAGTCCCCACTTCATCAGGAAAATCCCGATTAAATGCTTTGAGTTTCTCAGGATCGGCATACTCTGGAATCAGCTTTACGAATGGTAATCGAGGACCAATTGCAAATGCTCTGACTCCGTTAACGAGATCTTTTTCAGTAGGTCGAATGCCCAGGGTGCGTTTCTCTTCGAGCGCATCAGTAAGTGCAAACGCTTGCATAATAACTTCAGGGTTAAAGGCTGAAAATGAAGCTTGAAGCACCAACACTCCTCGATTAGACACTTGCTGATCGCTGGAGTTTAAGGCGAAACCAATATGCCACTCGATACAAAATGCACCGTTGGCGCATCTTTCCATCATACGAATGCGTTCAGTCTCTAAAGTATTAATAATACTTTCCCAGAGTAAGGCACTATCAATGTCTGCATTTAGATCAACTTGACGCAACAAGCGTTTAAGATCCTCTCCTTTCCCACTCTCAAAGTCTTCTGGAGACTCTGCTATCCAGGTAACGACGTCAAATGCAACTATTAATGTACGCTTTTCAGGATTAAAGAGAACATTCTTACGCAAAGTTTCAGTTTTATCCCAAGCTACTTGATCGGGCTCTTCAGAATTAGACTCCATCTCAAAAATTTCGGGATCTATAGAGCCAATACTAACCTGAATATCTACACTATTACCTATCTCCTGCACAGTCTTTTTATTCGCTTCTACCTTTGATGCAGACTGCGTAGCAAATAGAATGTCAGCTTCGGTATATTTAGAAATTGGTTGTTGATCTATCACAATTATTTAATAACCACATCAAGAGATGGGTCAATTCTCTTACACTCATCTGCTACCAGCTTACGATGACAAGTAACTGGATCTTCTTCCCAACACAGGATAGTAACCGTATGTTTCTTCGCCATCTCAATCAGCACATCGATGTACTGACGTTCTTTTTCTAAAACGTTTTCGGCAAACCAAATATTAAACTCAGGTTTTGTCATTGTGTTTTGATGACGAGCGGTTAAGACCTCATGAGAAGGGGCTAAATGAGGCATCCAAATATCCCAGACCACATCTTCTCCAGGACGACGCATAATACACACCCGAATACCATCTTCGGGAGAAGCAGGAACTTGGACAGATTTTGTAAATAGCGCCATATACAAAAAGGGACTCAACAGTGTAAGTCCCAATCCTTTTTTATACTACGTCTCGCTTAATAAGCTCTCGACCAAGATATGTACGGTTTGCACGAACCCCATCAGCTGCAAGATCGGGATTCTCTTCATGAGCAATAACTTCATATCCAGCTCTCATGAAAAAGTGATAAGAGTCTCCACTAGCATTGACTACCATCATTGTGTAGCCACGCTCAGTTGCAATACGCTCAGATAAACGAAGTAGCTCAGTACCTAATCCTTGGCCATCAAAGCCACGCGCAATATGCATCCGTCGACCTTCAGCAACTGGAGTACCACGCTCATAACCTTTCCAAGGTTCTCTGAGTACTCCTTTACGAATCACACGATATCCGACAACTTTGCCGTCTTTATCTCGAACTACTAAACTGGCAATATTCCGAGCATCAGAGCTCGTTTCTAGAATTCCTTCTGGAGTATTTGCTTGTTTGTACTTCTGACGCGCTTCTGCTGTTAGGTTTGCATAACTCGGAGCTTCGTCGAAGTTCTGTTGCACAATAGCAGAGATCTCCTCAGCATCTTCGGCTTCAATAAATCTGACATCAAAAACTTCGCCAGATTTGGAGACGATCTCGTATGCATCATCTGGAAGATCCAAAATCTCGCGTAAAAAAGCAGTTCCTATTAGTGGAGAGGTATTTTCCTCATTTCCACTTTCACCTTCAAAAGATTGATGCTTTCTTTCTGGATCTACAGACATATTGGTGTTCCTCGTGTTTTATAAAAAAAAGGCACTTCAGCTTTCAGCTCACTTGGTTTCCTCTTGTTTAATCAAGATTCGTGGCTTGGGAGCGAAGCAGTGATGCCTTCGCGATTATTCACTCAATTTGTTAGTGTTGAGTATTAAACTATTCTTTAATTTATTTTGCAAGTAGTAAAATTATAGGTCGTATTCTAGAGCTGGAATTCCACTAGTTTGGAGAGTTTCCCATTGTTCAGAAAGCGCGTTTTCTAAAGAACGCAAATATTCTTCGGTATATCTCTCAATTTCAAACTGTCTTCCTCGTTGTAAGACCCGTTGTCTTAACTGAGCAGGTGGCATTTTCAGTCTGAGATACAGATTTGGTTGAGGCAGCTGAGTGATTAACTCTGTTGAGAGCTGATTAAACAACTCGTACTCCTCGGAGGTGTACAAACCTTGTTCGAGACAAAGCTTGGCATAGACCAATCCCATAGTCAGTCCACTATCCATGATCACTTTTGGTTGCGACTCAATCCCAGCCAGATGCAAATAACGATCACGAATTAGCTTGAACTTCTCGGTTAAAAACCAAACATTACTTGAAAATGCCCAACGCTTACGGTCAGTTTTATCTGGTCCAAAAAATGGATTTTGCCCAAATACTTCATCCGCCATAATTTTTTCTGCACCAAGCATAGGGGCCACTCGTTCCACTACTGTCGACTTCCCTGCCCCTGCGCTCCCTAATACCACAACTGTTGAGAACTCACGTTCTCTAAGGAGTTCAGCGATTGCTTGTGTATCTTTAGAAATTTTTGCCTCAATTAAAGGATCAAATAGTAGTTTTCGTTCAGGAAGTGACATATCTTGATAGGGCGATATTCTACTCCCACTCTGTTGTGCCTGGTGGCTTTGAAGTTAAGTCATAAACAACGCGGACAACCTGAGGGTCATTGGCTTGAATACGATCCACCATTTCTTTGAGCGCTTCTTCTGGAATATCTTTTCCTGGTAAGGCTGGCACTCCAGTCATAAAGTCATTGGTAATAAAGGTACGAATTCCAATCGCTCGTTTTCCCTCTTCCCCAAAGTTGACTGGAAAGAGAACGACCGGAACCTGGCTAAGACTACGAATTAAGTCGTACTTGAGCAAAACCTGGTTCACAATATCGTCGGCTTCTCGAAGTTGATTAAGGACGTCTTTTGTTAACAAAGTTGGAGTAATAGTAGACGGAACTGTATCCAGTTTTTCGCCGAAAACATAGACTACTCTATTAACCTGGTGCACATGTTTAGGAATTTTTCGGGCGAGATCAAATAGAGCTGGCCAATCGGTTTTGCCGCTCAGTGCTGCCAAGTAACTATACGTTCGTCCGTCACCTTGAACACCTACTGTTCGCACAGGCAAGAGTGCCGTCGTCACCTCATCACCAGCAAACTTGTGAAGTTGTTGTTGGACGTCGTCAAATGTTTCTGTCTGATAAGGTTCGGTTGCACACAAAATGCGAATTGCCAAACCAGGCCCTGGGAAAGGCTGTCTCCAGACCAACTCTGTTGGCAGTCCCAGTTGGGTACCTAACTCTCGAACTTCATCTTTGTGATACTCACTCAACGGCTCAATGACTCTTCCTCTCTCTCGGAGATCACGAATAAGTTGAGTGTCGTTATGGTGAGTCTTGATCGTATCCGCCTTGGAGCTAGCCAAAGTTGATGCACTTTCAATCAAATCTGGACGCAGCGTTCCTTGCACCAAGAAAACATTGTCTAAATTGAGATGAAGCTTAGCCAACTCCTCTTCTGTTACTTTGACGAAAGTGTCACCAATGATTTTTCGTTTTTCCTCGGGGGCGGTAACTTCTTTCAGGGGAAGAGTCTTTTGACCTTGAATAGCTGTTGTTGCTTTAGCGAAAGTAGTACTCGCATCTACTGAAAGAACGTCCAAACCAATGTTTTTTAATGCAGAAACAACTTTTTTACTTTCGTCCTTTCGCATAAAGCCATGATCAATATGCAAGGCGATGATCTGCTCAGGTTTGAGTGCTTCTTTTAGGAGTGCAGCACAAACCGCTGAGTCGACTCCTCCACTCACTAAAACTAACACCTGACTGTCCCCAACCTTCTGTCGAATTGTTTTCAATGCTTCAGCCTTACGGTCACTGACCGTAAAAGTCGCTGGAACTTTGGCGATTTGAAGCAGAAAGTTGGCTAAGATCTTTTTGCCATTTTTAGATAAATCGACCTCTGGGTGGAACTGAACACCATAGATTTGACGATCAGGATTTTCCATTGCTGCAATCAAGCCGTCAGAGTCAGCAACTGCACGAAAGCCACTGGCAACCTGATCCACAGTGTCTCCATGACTCATTAACACTTCTTGTGTACTTTCTAAGCCAGCAAAGAGTTTTGAGTCTGGAGAAACGGTAATTATGCACTCCCCATCTTCACGTCGATCTTTTAGTTTGACCGTTCCGCCCGAGACATAGTTAATCAGCTGCATGCCGTAGCAAATGCCTAAAATTGGGATACCTAACTCAAAGAGTGCTTTATCGAAGGCAGGGGCTTTAGGCGAGTACACACTCTCTGGACCACCAGACAAGATAATAGCCTTATATTTTTTGAGCTCTTCTGCTGGAGTCTGAAAAGGCAGCAACACTGACTCAATTCCCAACTCTCTCACTCGACGATCAATGACTTTTCCATATTGAGCCCCAGCATCGAGGATTGCAACCTGAGAAGTGGTCATATGAGTAACTCTCCACGTTCATTAATTTTTTTAATCGAGATCAGTGAGGAGACGTGCACTCCCGTTTCTTCTAAAACCCGTTGTGTCCCGTTTTGCCATGTCTTGTCAAACAAGACCGCCAAACCGACCACTTCTACGCCAGCCTTTAAAAGGGCTTGAATTGCCGCCACCGCCGTATTTCCATGGGCAACAACGTCATCCACTAACAAAACCTTCATTCCTGGTTTTACAAAGCCAATGTGACTGCGCACTTCATCTTGATTGGTAGTGAAAGAGACATTGCTATAACTGATGACATCTTTCCAAGCTCCTGGAGGATGCGGAACTCGTTTGGAAGGTAAGATGGCATGGGCGTGTAGCTTCTCTGCTAAAAGTGGTGCTAACCGCGCACCAGCATCGGGCAAACCCACCACTGCGTCAATATTTTTATGCTCCTGAAAAAGATCTGCCCAGCACCGAGAAGCTAAATCCAACACATCAGGATCGATTGCTAGGTTAAAGCTCTCCACTACCACATAGCCTTTTTGAGCGTCTTTGACAAAAGCAGACTGGAGAAAAAGTTGTTTAAGGAGGTTGCGTTTTTGATCTGTGGTCATGCTCTATCTTACACCGCTGCGTACCCCGGACCATATGAGCTCTTATTCTCTTCTCCCGGCAGCGGCTTAAACTGTCGCATCTGACTCACTACCGCGGCTTTTTCATGCTCTTCCATTCCAGGACTTCCAGCAGCTGCCACCAACTCCAAAATCAATAATGCTGGAGAACCCATGATTTGGGCTAACAAAAAAAAGCCCGCCAGTTTGCGTTTCTCTGGCGGGAGATCAGGAAAGTAGAATTCAAGCATCTTATCGCCGTCTTCACCGAAGCTCTCTCGCTCCAGATCTACTAACAGCTGTAAAACTCCAAATGCAGACGCGTTATGATCAAACTGATCAATTACCTCCAGTAACTTATGCTGGTCGATACGGGTACTCACGCTGGTGAAGCCAACTGATCGTTCATTTCTGTCTCCATCCACAATCACACCAGCAGTCACTCCTTCTAGAACTCCATTCTGAGGAAAACGACTCATGATGGTATGAAGCTTAAAACGCCGATACTCTTCAGGATTTGTTTCAAAGTCTTTGGGGAAAGTTGACCAAGAGCTTGGTTTAGGTAACCTCCCTAAGGGAGTGAGCCCACCACTTGTCTCTTCCCAGATTGTGTCTAGCGCATCTACACCAACATACCAAGTGTTGTAGTTAGGCTCGTCGTTGTATGGGTGCATTGCTAACCACAGCGCCTTATTAAGTGCCTCGTCGCGTTGTGTTAAGTCTTCTTCGTGCTTTTCTCCCTCCGTAGGTTGAGCATAGATAGGAACGCCAAATAACTCACCCACATAAAACTCGGCATTACTTTCACCATTTTTATTACTAAAAGCAGCTTTGATTGTTTTTAAGAAAACGAGTGGGTCACCCCCGAACTCTTCAAAAAAAGGAGGCATCGCCTCCTCATTTAGTGCCAAGAACTGCAAAGTAAATAAAACTACCTTACGGTAGCTACTCGTGGCAATTACAATCTTGTCTGGAATTCGATTCAGATTGAGTGACGTCCAAAAGGGGTGACTGGCCGCTTCATGTCGTAAAGGTTGGTTAGTGGCCACGCGAAGCTCATTTAAAATGCGCTTGCCAAGTTCTGGTGGATGGCTCATACACAGTCTCCTGGTTACTCTTTTTTGACCCGAGCTGAGCCTTCCTTCTATGAGATTTGTAAGGAAAAGAATGACTCAGCAGACCTGGAAATGTGCAAGCACTAAGCGGAAAAAAACAAAAAACCTAGTGACGTGCACTAGGAACGCTAGTATAAGCCTATAACTTCCTTACAACAAGGGTCAAATGTGTAAAGTGTGCGTAGAAAACTCTTTCAGGCATGTATAATAATGATCTCGAGGAGATCAACCATGCCAGTATTGACTAAGAACGTCATTGCTCAAGAAATTGCCGAAGGAAAGATCATCGTCGAGCCAGCCTTAGAGCCTGACCAAATTCGCGAGGCTTCTATCGATTTACGCTTGGGAAATACTTTCCGTATCTATAAAAAAACTAATAATACTGTGGATCTGATTGAAGGCACAGATTACAAAGACTTAACTGAAGAAGTTGTTACCGACAAACTCATCCTTTGTCCTCAAGAGACAGTTCTAGGTGTGACGCTGGAAAAGATCACTTTACCCAATAATCTTTGTGGTTGGTTAGAAGGGCGCAGCCGCTTTGCTCGCCTAGGACTGCTCATTCACATCTCTGCTGGCCTCATTCAACCTGGGATTAGTAATCATCAAGTATTAGAGATCACTAATCTCAGTCCGAATGTACTCGTCCTGCATGCCGGGACCAAGATCTGTCAGCTGGCCTTTCAACGATGCGAAGGAACGGCGAACTACGACGGACGTTTCCAGGGACAAAGTAAGCCGTAGTTACTTCAGCTTTTTTTGAATCTGTTGCCAAATGTCGTTTTCGACGTCATCCAAACTTTGACGTGCGTCAATTATTACCCAACGACCTGTTGTATCTTCGTCAGCGAGGTCTAAATATGCTCTCCGGACTTGGGTATGAAAGTTCTTGGCTTCCATATCAAGACGATCCATACCTCCGGCTTTTGCTCTTCTTTCAAGACCTAATTCTTCTGGAACATCAAGCAAAAATGTCAAATCAGGATACGTATTTTGAGTAGACATGTTGTTCAATTGCTCAATCAGGTCTTTCCCAAACTTACGCACTACACCTTGGTACGCCACCGAAGAGTCGCGCGTGCGATCCATCAGTACCACTTTGCCCGCTTTAAGACTAGGCAGCACGATCTCGCGATAGATCTGTGCCCGCGCAGCCTGAAAAAGCAAAACTTCTGTCGTAAAGGAAATACCGGTATTTTTACTTGATAAAACTACTTCTCTAATCTGTTCACCCACAGCGGTCCCACCTGGTTCACGAACAGCAATCACATCATAACCAGCTTTAGTTAACCTTTCGCGAATCCGAACAATCTGGGTTGACTTACCACCGCCTTCGCCGCCTTCAAAGCTAATTAAGATTCCCTTTTTTGCCATCTTCCTCCTTTATACCTTCCGTTTGCGTTGTTCAATCTCAACTCCAAATAATCTTCCCACACCATACACGTTCTCAAATGAAATATCAGCCGCTTCAAATGGTTTACCAATCCTGGCGGTACGCATTCCTACCGCTTTGGCAGGCAAGATGTCAGTATTGGGCTCGTCCCCCACCATCAGGTGTTGATGAGGTGCAAAGTTAGTTTGCTTAATCACGTGTTGAAAAACTTGTGGATCGGGCTTAATTACCGGGAGCTCGTAAGTAGCAAAGATCTCAGAAAAAAACTTGAGAGGGACTCCCAATGCTTTCAGTTTACGTTCGGTAGAAGCTCGCGAAGCATTCGACAAGATGACATGATGAAACTGCGGCAGGCTTTCAAACAATTTTTTCAGTTTCAGATCTGGTTTTAAATGCGTTTCTAAATCCATTTCCTGAAATGCCCTATCAATCACTGCTCGACCATCAAGACCAAAGTGATCGAGTGTCAAAGTAGTTGATTTCAGCTTTAAGTGCTGTTCATGGAACTGCTCTTGGGCCTCCGATAGGCTCCAACTAAACTTCTGCATCATCTCTTTCATGATCAGATCGTTAATACCCGTAGTAATTGCGGACACTGAAGCATAGAGCGTTTTATCAACGTCCCAGACAATCACTCCAATTTCGGCTATCCAATCAAACGTCTCCAAGTCATAGCGCTTAACAGTACAAATATGAACACCAGGATAGTCTTTAGCCTTTGGATAACTAGCCTTTCCTTCAGCTAAGTAGTTCTGCCAAAACTCATACACTGAGAACCACTTTTGTGCTGCATCTTCCCCCTCCCAACTAAACCTACTCTTCATGATATTTTCTGGGGTTTTGACACAGACCATCGCAATTGACTCTGGCTTAGTCACTTCCAGTAAAGCCTTCATGATCATGTCACGTTTGTCATCCAGGTTAGTACTATCCACCACTACGCGTTGCCCTCTTTGCACCGCCTGTGCCACTCGGCGAGCCAGTTCTTGGTAAACCTGATACCGAGCCAGCATGACTTGATCGTGTTGGTTGGCCTGGCGATGCTCTTGATCCGGGAAAAGCTCTTCCATTCTAATTTGATCACTTGAAAAACGCCAAAACCCATACGCCGAAGCTAAGAGTTGGCTAATTGTCGACTTGCCACTACCTGGCATTCCCACCATAAGCACTACTTTTGCTTGGCGAAGTAAAACTGTCAGGTCTTTGCCTGACAGTAACTTTTTCAATACATTTTCAGCGGTCTTCTTTGTCGGGAGTTTTTTTGCCATGGTAAATTAGTTGCCCTTTTCTTCATGATACCGAGCAAACGCCTGCTCTGCCACCTCCACTGCTTTTTGGGGATGAGCCTCTAAGATCCATCTCAGTTGACGCGGGAGTGGTTGACCTCGTTTCACCTTATCAAGATAAGGATCAATGTTATAGGCAACGTCTACGAGGAGCTTGTAAGCGGTCAACATAGAAAAGTAGAGATCGTGCCATCTCGACCAATGCTCAGCTCCATAGTAGTTTTGGAGCTCGGTACGGATATCCGCTACCAAACCAGGAAAGCCATACGCCGTCGGCTGAGCCGCCGTATAGGCAATGATCTGCATTAAGTCGGCAAACGGCCATGGAGCAAACATAGCTTTTTCATTTCCAATTGCACCTGGTTTGAGTACCAACCACTGTGGATCGAACAGACCAGCTGTTGGTGATCCAGTGTCACTATACTCAAGCATCACATTCCCCAACTTTGTATCGCCAGGCCCAAAAGTCTGAGCCAAACGAGTACTTTCGCCTTCCCCAATTAACGGCTTGGCACGAAGTTGGAGCTGTTCTTGGGTCTCACGCATAGCAAAAAACTGTCGAAAAACTGATTGAACGAGTTGTGCGCTGCGAACTGTCTTCCACAGAAACGGGTCAGCCACAATTTCTGCTTCCGTAATGCGACTAGTTAGCCAACCAATCGTCTTGCCCGTCAGGAGCTCTTCAACTTCTTTAGGCGAGCCGATCTCAGCCGCAATATCTTCTGGTAGCGCAATACTGGCCTCAACTATTTGTCGAGTCACTTCTCGTGCCCATCTAGCAAGTTGAGCCTCATCAGGAAGCAGGTCTGGAGGAGCTTCGGGTGATGTTTCAACTTGATCAAGCAATACGTCAGCTAAAGACGCGTCCATCTGACGCATGATAACGACTGGCTCCATCTTGCCATCGAGAACTTCATCAATTGAAAATTGAACTACTTCTACGACTTCATTGCCAACGCTACGAAGCCCAGCTACACCATGGTACATCTGGGAAGTTGCTTTTTTATTCGCTACTTTTCCCATTAAACTTTCACCAGTTGCGGTCATCAAGCGGACAGCAGGATGTTCAAAAGCATACGTTTGATCTGGATTAGGCTGAAAGTTCAGAGCAGGATCAAGCTTGAGCAGTAACTTAATGGCTACTCTTTGCCCATCTGGTCGCTCTAAGAAGAGAACCTCACCAGTGGAACTATGTGGCCGCGACCGCCTCGAGTGATGGTACTCACCTAGCATTGCTGGCGGAACCGTAATTTCTTCTTGGGAGGTATCAAGTAAACGTTGGATGTGATCTGCCAAACGCATCTGCAGTGCCAAGGCGTCCATCAGTGGATACTGCTCACCCTCGCGGGAGCGAAGTTCACCATCTAGTTGCTGAAAAACTTCTGTAGCTTTCGGCATCAAAATATCCTTTACGGAGGTTAAAGAAGAAAACCCAAAAAGACAAGAGGATTTTCGTAGCCCTTGATCGGGACTTTTACGCTCTCTCCAGATTAGGTCTTCTGGTAAAATACAGACAGTACCTAAAGGAAGCAGCTATGACAGATCAACCTTCTACTCCCACCAACACTTCACTTGCTCGCCACATCGACTTTTTGTTTGAGGTCGGTAGTCTGCGGTATGCCATTCGCACTTGGAGCCAGTTCTTAAATCCCAACTGTCAAAACTTGACTGAGCACACTCTACGCGTTGTTTGGATCGCCTTGGTATTAGCCAAACATGAAGGTATCACAGATACTTCCAAGATTATTAAGATGGCATTGGTTCATGACATCTCGGAAAGCCGTAGCGTTGACGTTAACTACGTCTCCCGTCAATATGCCGATCGCCATGAAGACAAAGCTATTAGTGACACTTTAGGCGATACACTGCTCTTAGATGAGTTCTTACCAATCTGGGAAGAGTACGAGGAACGTCAAACGTTAGAGGCCAAGATTGTCAAAGATGCTGATCACCTGGACGTTGACCTTGAATTGAGAGAGTTAGAAGCTATGGGCAATAAGCTCGGTCAGGTGTTGATGCCTTCTCGACAAGACGCACTAGAATCGCGCTTCTTTACAGAAACAGCACGTAAAATGTGGCAAGAAATTCAGAAATCTGATCCCCACCACTGGCATCTGATGGCCCGAAGAGGATAAGGCTCTACTGTACTGCATACTCCAGTAACAGCGTCTGGTCTGACAGGTTAACCACTTTCTTCAGTACGAGTTTGGCGTCTAATGGCTCGCCAAACAACGGGACACCTTTACCAAAGATCACTGGTTCTACCGTCAGATAAACAGTTTGCACGAGACCATTTTTCATAAACTGGGAGTAGATTGACGATCCCCCGCAGATAGCCAACTCTGTAATCTGGGCCTTTTCTAAGACAGTGACAAGTTCTTTAGGTGCCAGTTTTGTCACGTACAACACATCCGTTTGCTCGAATGTGCTAGTTTCGATCGTAACTTCCACTGTAGGAAGCGTAACTGACTGCATAAACTGCTGTGGATCACGCGTATAAACAATATTGGCTCTCCCAGGCAGTAAACGGTTAAAAGTTTGAAACGTTTTTGAACCAAAGACCATCGCCCCTGCTTGTTTAGTTCGTTGAACAAAGAACTTGTGATCTTCCTTACTCGTCCACGCTGTAGAAACTTGATCGGTAACTTGGGCAATATACCCATCAATACTGACTGCCGCAATTAAAAAAATGTGCATACTTCCTTTATCGTATTACTCTATCGTTACTCTGCTATATCCTAACCCATCGTTTCTCAATACCAACGTCTCCGGCGAACGACACTCTTCTGGGATTTGATCCTCAGCCACAGAGATAACTTTTCCTTGATACTCATACAAGTACGTCACGGACTCTCCCTGCATTGTGCCCCATGTTCCGGTGGTGTGATTCACGATGCAAACTTGATCAAAATTTGTATAGTTATGTTCCCGTAAAGTCTGTAAGTAGTTTTGAACTGCCGTATTGGCATTGGCCACAAAAGAATACGTATGCCACTGTCGTGAGTAGCAGAGAAACTGCAGCCCAAAGCTGAAGATTAGGAGCGCGTAGAAAAAACGTAAGACATTTTTTTGAGCGTGGCGGGCGCCATACACTAACAAAAAAACAATAATTAGCAACGTTGTATCAAAATAAAACGGTAAGACCCGCTCAATGATTAAGAATGGCACTATGCTTGAGCCTAGGAAAACTATCCCTAAAAGTGTTTCTTTCCAGAGTTTAAGGGGCCGGAAAAGATATACTCCTAATCCCAGGCTAACTAAAGTTACTAATGTTGTAAGGTAGGTAAAGAAGGTCTTGGGTTCCGGAGCCCCATACTGCCACCCCCGAGGATACCCTACTAGCCAAGCCGAGAGATCTAATAGGCTTTTGGCTGCAGTCGCCACTGAAAATCTGACCGAGTACTCTCCCACTGCATCATGCAAGGTGAAACGAGCAATAAAGTAGGTTGCCACCACTACTCCAAGTGCTGAAAGAGAGATCCATCGTTGCTGCTTCGCTGTCTGCTGAAGCAAGATGAGTCCATACAAAACTCCATTCACTAGGAAGGACTCTTTGCTAATCATCGATAGTAAAAAGAGAGCCGTTGCGCTTCCTAGTACTACTTTTCTGTTAAGTTGAACATTCTTTGCGCCTGGAATAGAAACAAGACCTAACAATAGTAGTCCAAAAAGTAGCAGCAGCGTATTGTTTAGGGCTGAAATCGAAAAAAAGTGATAGTAGAAGATCGGCGACAGAAACAGAGCTGCTGTAATACTAGCCGCCCATATCGGCCGGCACAGTCGTTTCATGTTCAGGAAAGTTAAGCTCACAACAACAGACATCAAGACAAAGTTGGTGGCGAGGATCAGCCAAGTGTGGGGTAACATTGCCCGATATATGGCAAAGAGGTTATGCGTCAACGGGCGGTATTGACCACTTATCTGAGTAAAACGTGCCAAACCTTCTGAGAACGTTTTAGGTGAGTAAGTAATCAAGATTAAGTCATCACCAGAAAGCTGATACGTTCGTAATCTTGGAAAGTAGATAGCCAACAGGAACAGACAGACCAAAACAGGTAAAAGAATCGAGAGATATCGACAAACTTGTTTGAAGTTCACCACACTCCTCTGAGTAACTACTTTTTGCCCGTACTCCCAAAGCCACCCCGATCTTTACCACTGAGCTGTGTTACCACTTCTAGCTCAACCCTTTCGCGAGGCATAACGATCATCTGAACAATCCGATCCCCTCGTTCAATTGTGACTGGCTGCTGCGTAAAGTTAAGTAAGGCAGCATGATACTCATCGTTATCTCCGCAAAAATCTTCATCACCTACGCCAATACCGTTGGCCATCATCACTCCCTTTTTAAACAGTGAGCTACGCGCAGCCATTAATACCCAATGATCTTTGGGCAGCTGCAGAGCTATGTTTAGAGGAACAAGCTTGACTTCCCCGGGATGAATTACCGTTGTTACCCGAGCGTAGAGATCCAGTGCCGCCGCTTTTTCAGTTTTATACTCGGGAGCTGGGAGCTCAGAATCAAAGAGTTTTATCGTCAACTTCATGTCTGGATGGTAACAAAGAACTTCCTCACTTGCATCCCGAAGTTCTGCTTGTTAGTCTACGGCTCATGACACACTCTTCTTCTCTTCAAGACTCTCATCCTGAGCTCCAGTATCGCCGGATTCTGCAAGACATCTTGGATCACGGCGTTCGAACCAATACCCAACAAGAAACTGACGCAATCACGTTGATGGCTCCAGGGCCAATGCGATTTAAGTTAGCCGAAGGTTTCCCGATGATCACTGAGCGGAATATGGCTCCCAAGGTAAGTGAACGCTTAAAAGTTACCGTCTGGCAGCAAGCAATCGCTGAGATTATTGGTTTTATTAACGGGGCTCGTACCTTAGAACAGTTAGAATCATATGGCTGTTACTGGTGGGCAGCTTGGGGTACCGAAGCCAAATGTCACAAGCGGGGGTTAGAAACCGGGGACCTTGGTCCTGGCTCATACGGAGCGGCGTTCCATGACTTCCCCACTTCTGAAGGAACTCCTTACAACCAGTTCAAAAACATTGTTGAACAGATGCAAGAGTTTCCTCATCTCAGAACCCACTTTATCTCACCCTGGATTCCTCAGTACATCATCCGCGGCACTGGGAAACAACAAAAAGTAGTCGTTGCTCCGTGTCACGGTTGGTTGCACTTTCGTATCTTAGATAACAAGTTGACGGTTCACATGTTCCAACGGTCAGGAGATGTACCGGTAGGCGTCCCCTCAAACATGGTGCAGTACGGGGCCTTAACCTTAATGCTGGCACAAGTCTTAGGTGTCGAACCTTACGAGTATATTCATAGCATTTCTGACGCCCATATTTACGTTGACCAAGTTCCAGCTGTTGAACAGATGTTGGCGCGGGAACCTCGCCCACTTCCAAAAATGAAGCTGACAAATCCAACTAAAGATCTGTTTGCTTTCCGCAAAGATGACTTTGAGTTGATTGACTACAACCCACACCCAGGAATCAAGAACATTCCGGTAGCTATTTAAGAAGCGAGGCTCAATGAGTGATCAGACCAAAAAACAGTTTGTTGATCTAGATAACGCCCGAGAAGATGAGCAGCGACAAGTGATGCAACAGATTATCGATGACCAAAGCTGTCCCTTCTGCTTAGAAAATTTACGCAAGTATCATAAGCAACAGATCCTAAAAGAAGGACAGTACTGGTTGCTCACTCCCAACCAATGGCCCTATGAGTTTACTCAGCATCACTTCTTAGCCATTCTGAAAGAACACGCCGAGAAACTGTCTGAAGTCCCCCCAGAAGCGGGCAAAGAACTTTTTGAGATGATCGCTTGGCTGGAAAAAGAGTATCAAATACCTGGTGGCGGCGTAGCCATGCGTTTTGGTGATACAAACTACTCAGCTGGGACTGTGAATCACTTACACGTCCAGTTCATCGTCCCTAACATTACTCAACCTGGCTTTAAACCAGTTAGGGTCAAGCTAGGAAAAGGATAAGTATGGAGTCCGTCCTCACCTCAACTCAAATAGAGTTACACGTCCCAGACTTTACACAAGTTAAAGAGTACTATGGTCGCTTGGGATTTGAGGTAATTTGGGAAAGGACACCAGAAGAGATGAAGGGTTACTTGATCATGAAGATGGACCAGAATCTTCTCTGCTTTTGGGCTGGGAATGAGTATGTTTACCAGCAACCTTACTTCAAAAAATTTCCTAATGAGACTCCCCGTGGGTATGGAGTTGAGGTTGTGATCGTCGTAGCAGATGTTAAAAAGTACTACCAACAAGTCAAAGACTTTGCCAACGTTGTTGAAGAGTTGGTACTTCAACCTTGGGGTTTGAAAGACTTTCGCACGGTCGATCCGTTTGGTTACTACCTCAGATTTACGGTCCGCCACAACAGCTTAGACCAAGCGTTCGCCATTAAATAGCAGCTTTTGATTTAGCTGTCTTCCTCAAGCTTAATAAGCTCAACACCCTTTTCTGCAAGGATAGTTTGGCCATCCACCATCGAGTAGCCATCTTGAAAATAGACTTTTTTTATTCCAGAGTAAGCAATTAACTTTGCACAGTTAGGACAAGGAAAAGTGGTCACGTATAACTCTGTTCCCTCCAATGACGTCCCTTTTTTGGCGGCTTCTGCTATTAACGCAGATTCTGCGTGAATAGCAGTGCTTAACTCGATGTGAACTCCTTTTTTAAAGTTTCCTCGAGGATCTCCTTGGAAGAGAGGTTGATATTGATCTGGCACATGATGGTTAAAAGCGGTCATGAGTACTTCATTCCCGCGAATGAGTACCGCTCCAACTTGTCGCCACCAATCTGCACTTCGGGTTGCTTCTCCTCGAGCAATTTTCAAAATATTTTTAGAAAATTCTGTTATAGGTTGTTTTTTATCAGTCACGACATCCGACTGCTTTAAGGATTTTTGACTGTCCCATCGCAAAAAAACACTCTCAAACTCGATGTCAAAATTAGGCAAAAAATCTGTGGCCAAACTGTGCATGATATCCTCGTCTGGCATGATCAATCGATCCTTTTTCGGGTTTAATAATTCTTGCATCCGTTTTTTTGTCAGCAACTGAACAGAAACTCTGACGTTTTGATCAAGCAAAATGCTTCGCAAACCCTCTGCTGCTTCTTCTGAAGATAGCGCACGAATGTCTTTTCTCAGCCAGTCAAACTCGGCCAGAATATCTGCATCTAAAACAAAAAAGAAGTCTGCATCAGCGTGTCTCTTGAAGAAATCTAAGTAGGAACGCTGAAGCACTGGCACATAGGCCACGACAATCTTGTGTTTTTGGTTAGACATGTAGCTTGGCTTTCTTTCTAGAAGCTTTACTTTCACTTCCTTCTTCTTCTGCACTCTCACCCTTGAGCTCTTTGAGCACCTCTTCAATCGTGACAATCAACTTATTACTTAATGTTTCGCCAATTTTTTTGGCCGCCCCAATCTGGAGACGGCGAATTTTAGCACTTGTAGAAGTGGTCGCCATCGGATCAAGCACCACCACTCTGCCACAAAACTCTTTCAAATCTTCAAGCTGCTGGTCAGTATATGTATCTCGAGTAGCTACCAAGACATCAGGTTGTACTAGCTTAATTAAGTTTAGCTTTACCGCATTTAGTTCTTTTAAAACTACCGCATCTACCGCTCGCAAGTATGTGAGCATCTCTAGCCGCTCTTCTTGAGGAACAATTGGCCTGTCTGGGCCTTTACGATGTCGAACCTTCTCATCGCTATCGACACCCACAATCAGAACATCACCATACTTCTTTGCTTCCTGACAGTAGCGAGCATGACCAATGTGCACCAAGTCAAACACACCCTGTGTCAATACAATTGACTTGCCTTCTTTCCGATACTTCTTCACTACAGGAAGCACTTCCTTATCTTCAAAAATAATCTTAGCTGGTTGATGGTGATCTGCCACGTACCTCCTACATCATCACGTATGGAACGTGGAACTTAAATCTATTTGCTTTTACTTGCTCAAGTACTGCCTGAACTACTGCGGGGTCTACTCCTGGCAGAGAGATTGTCTCGGGCTGCCGATGCTCGTCTACCAACTTATATAAGACCTGATCAGCAATCTCATACGTAAAACCCATCTCTTGCTCATCCGTTTGATCCTTCCACAAACCTGCTGTTGGGGCTTTACTCAAAAACTGAGGGGGAAATGCGAGATACTCAGCCAACTGCCGAACGTTCGTCTTATAAAGGTGAGAGATGGGTTCAATGTCGGATGCAGCATCCCCAAAACGAGTGTAGTAACCCAAGAAGTGTTCTGACTTATTCTCAGTTCCACACACTAAGGCATTTAACTCTTTGGAGCTGTCGTAAACTACCATCATTCTGGCTCGTGCCATTAAGTTCCCGCGCCGATACTTCTCGGTCTCAGACAAGATGAGCAGCGTTGAAGCGGCATCGACAATCGGTGCAATGTTAATCTTGCGCCAGTTTTCCTGAGGAATGCTTAAAAAGCTAGCCATAGCCTCTGCATCAGCAGTAGGTTGATCATTATATGGCAGAAAAAGTGGGGTGATCTTATCTTTTGGTAGAGCCTGCGCTAAAAGTGCCAAAGAAAGGGCTGAGTCAATGCCGCCAGAAACGGCAATTACTGCTCTCTCTTTTTGCTGTTCTTGATACGTTTTTTTTAGGAAGGCAACAATTTCTTGAACTGACTGCTCAGGGGAACTAAGGATGAGTGACATGCCGTATTTATATCACAAGGCCAGAAAGACTGAGCACTGTCTTCAGCTCTGAAGATATAGTCCATGTAACCGAATGTACTCTGCTACTGAAGGAATAACCATCTGACTAATATCAACTTGTGCTTTCACATTTTGCCTGACAGCCGTAGACGAAACAGCCACAATAGGTGCTTCTGATAGATATGTCATTCCAGCTAATAATGGACTGGGTTCATACCCTTGCCGGGGGTATACAAAAAGTCCGAAGTTGAGAATATCTTGGTAGCGATCCCACTGCTTAAACTGTGCCACATTATCTGACCCAACTACCCAACGAAAGTCGTACTCAGGATATTTTGCCGCTAAAGCTTCAAGCGTTTCAATCGTGTAACTTGTTTTATCCTGTTCCAACTCAAGGGTTTCCACTCGCACTCGTTGCCCATATTCTGGACACTCTTGCTGAACATCCTGGAGAACCAACTTGAGCATTTCTAGTCTGTCTGTATCCGAGCTAACTGTCTTGCCAAAGGGATGATGTTTAACTGGCACGTACCACACTTGATCAACAAACTGCTTAGCAAGTAAAAAATAAGGAATGTGTTGATGAGCCAAGTGGGGCGGATCAAAACTCCCTCCAAAGAGGGCGACGATTTTTTTCTCAGAAGAGTCTGTCATCTTTCAGCTTATTTAGTTTTTTTCGCCGAAGTCTTCGTCTTTGTTTTGGATGCTTTCTTGACTGTGCGTCTAGCTGCTGGTTTTGTACCTTTACCAGCATCAGCCGCTTCTTTCGCTTTGCGACGTGCCGCGCGCTCTTCTTGCATGACTTTCCACTGTTCTTTGGTCAAGATATCGCCGGGCTTCGGTTTCTGCCAACTGGCCCAGTCACACTCTGGATAACGCGTACAACTATAGAAATCTCGACCGTATCGAGTTGGCTTAATGACAACCTCTCCTTTTTGACACAGCGGACACATTACCCCTTCCACTTTGTTGACAATATTTTCGGTAAAGTCACAGGCTGGAAAGCGACTACAACTCTTAAACTTGCCAAAGCGTCCAGTCCGAATAACCACCTCGCCACCTTCGGTGGCACCACACTTCGGACAGCTCTGACCAGTTTTTTCAACGGGAATTTGTGCTCTGTCTGCGGTTTCAACAACTTGCCCAACTGTCTTTTCTAATGGGGCATAAAAATCAGCAATAATCTTTCGCCACTCTTTTTCTCCCCGAGAGATAGCATCCAAGTCGTCTTCCATCTTGGCTGTAAACTTATAGTCCACAATATTAGTAAAGTGCGCTAACAAGAAATCACTCACAGCCATTCCAATTGCAGTGGGGAAAAACTTTTTCTCGCGACGATCAACATACCCACGGTCTTCAATTACAGAAATAATTGAGGCGTATGTACTTGGACGACCAATTCCTTCTTGCTCCAGCGTCTTAATCAAGGACGCGTCGTTATATCTTGGAGGCGGTTGGGTAAACTTCTGGGCATCTAAGTGGTCTCGATACTCAAGGTTTTGTTTCACAACCATGGCTGGCAGAATGACATCACCTTGATTAGGGAACAACTTCATCCAGCCATCAAACTTTAATACCGACCCATTAACCTTTAGTTGACCGGTATTACTACTGTCTGCAGACTCAAAACCAATTAAAGCAGTTGTTTGGTCATAGATAGCTGCTGGCATTTGACTGGCTAAAAACCTGCGCCAGATAAGTTCATACAACTTGGCATGTTGCTCAGTGAGTTTTGCCCCAACTTGATTTCTCATTTTTTCCGGACTGAGCTCCACCGTGGTAGGACGGACTGCCTCGTGTGCTTCTTGGGCATTTTTTGATTTATTTGAGTAGTAGTTTGGTTTCTCAGGCACATACTGATTGCCATAACTCGTTCCCAAGTAACTACGTGCAGCTTGAATAGCCTGAGCAGAAATGTTTAACGAGTCGGTACGATGGTAAGTAATTAAACCCTCTTCATAGAGTTGCTGTGCTAACCGCATCGTATTCTTGGAGGTATATCCGAGACGAGTAGCCGACTGTTGTTGCAATGTAGAAGTGCTAAATGGCGGTGGGGCAGCTCTTCGACGTTCTTTATTTTCGATCGAGTCAACTTTGTAGACTGCAGTCGGTAAGTAGCCGACAACGGGAAGAACATCCTGAGCACTGGTAGGTTGATACTCTTTTCCATTCAACTTGATCAGTCTCGCTACGATCATACCTGCCGGAGTGTTTTCAGCTTTCCCATCTTTCCAAGCTTGGTCAACAGCTGGTACTTGCCCTAGTCGTGTGTCTAACAGAACATCTAGTTCCCAATACTCTTCCGGCTTGAAGGCTTCAATCTCGCGCTCGCGCTCCACAATCAAACGAAGCGCAACTGACTGTACCCGACCCGCAGAAAGACCATAACGAATTTTCTTCCACAACACAGGAGACACGGAGTAGCCCACTAGTCTGTCCAGTACGCGACGAGCCTGCTGCGCATCAACCAAAGACATGTTTAGCTTCTCTGGATGATTAATGGCATCTAAAACTGCTTGTTTCGTAATTTCGTGGAAAGTAGAACGAACAAAAGTTGTTTTTTTATCTATCTTTGGTTCAAGAATCTGTTGGAGATGCCAACCAATTGCCTCGCCTTCACGGTCAGGGTCAGTAGCCAAAATAATGAGCTCTGCTTTTTGAGCAAGTTGCTGAAGCTCTTTGACAACTTTGGCTTTGTCTTTTGGAATCAAGTACTCAGGCTCAAAACCATGCTCAACATCTACACCCAGCTTTGACTTAGGCAAGTCACGAATATGCCCCACAGAAGCCCGTACAATATAGTGATTGTCGAGGTATCCACTGAGCTTACGCGCTTTGGTTGGTGACTCTACTAAAACAAGTTTCATAGCCAATTCCGTACAGGGCATAATATCACAGCCCCTCTAGAGAGTGACAGTCTAAGACCTTAAGCTACATTTTATTACTTGGGTCAGTCGCCGCATCAGTGATCTCGTGCCACACATCGTCACCACTACAAATAAGCACTGCGCCCTGTTTCAAAAGTTGGTGAGTCCCTTGACTATATACACTATCAATTGGCCCTGGGACTGCTCCAACTACCCTTCCAGCATCAAGTGCACACTGGGCCGTGATCAAGCTTCCACTCTTTGCCTTGGCTTCAACAATAACTGTTGCTGCCGAAAGTCCGGCTACGATACTGTTTCGAGCTGCAAACTGCCAAGGACGAGGTTCTGTTTGCGGAGGATACTCTGTCACGAACAGATTTCCCTTTTCTAAAAAATCAGCGGCCGCTCGCTTGAGATGAGCAGGATACATCTGCCCAAAACCAAAGCCCAGTACTCCCACTGATCTTCCACCTGCCTTAACAGCCACCTGATGAGATTGATAGTCAATTCCGACCATAAAGCCTGAGACGATTGCTACGTCTCGAGCAACTAACCCGGCTACAATCTTTTGCGTAGCCCACTGACCATACCGCGTTGGAGTACGTGAACCAACTACGGCCACATGTGGCGGCTTAAGACACATAGAGTTTCCTTGTAAAAAAAGCAGCAGCGGTGCATCTGGAGCTTCACGCAAAAGAAGTGGAAAGTCCTTCTGCCCAATCACTTTTACTTCCAACTGATCTAAGTACTCCGCATATCCTTGGAGTGACCATCTTTGACGAAAGAGATTCCAACTAGCACGCTGTTCTTCGGAAAGTGCAAACTTGCTGTTTTTCCAGCGCCGCGAGTTTTGCCACAGCTCTTCAGGTTGAACTCCTAAAGACAAGCAACCAGCTACCAACTTTTGAATAGTGAGTTTAGTAAAAGATGGTACTGCCAACAAGGCAGCTAATGTTTCAACAGCGCAGTCCATGCTTGATACGGTACATCTCAAACCTAGCAAGAACTGTAATATGAAAACTTATGGTGAAACGAGCCAGTCAACAATCTTTTTGGCAATTGGGGCAGCATCTGCAGAACCTTCTCGAAATGGAACTGTATCATCACTTTCTACTAACACAGAAATTGTGAGCATGTCTGGAAACCCCAGCTGTCCAGCCTTTGACTTCCAAAACTGATGAAGCTGTTCATCACTTAACTCTCCGACAGGCTGCAGTGGAGACGTTATCGTTTGAACCGTCGCTGAGTCAGTTGCTGTGAGCAGTTGTGCACTCTCAGTTGCTTGTTTCAAGGTTAAAAATGAGGTGAACCAAGCATGAGTTCGACGATGTCCCTGTGCGTCGGCTCCCCCAAACTCAGCAGTTCCCGTCTTACACGCTACTGCGCCGTTTGCTAGAGAGTACTCAATTGTTTTACCTGGTTCTAACTTCGTGGCGTTGTAAGGAAAAAATGGAAAAGCAGTTCCGTTAGCAGAACACGCTTGAACCATTCCTTCCAACACTGTGTGCAAATGTTCACTGGTCACTCCTACTTGGTGACATTCGGGAGTGTTTCGTGCCACTTGAGTTCCTACCTCGTGGCCACCAGCCAATATTGAAACTGGGCAAAGCATGCCGTCGTTGGCTATTGCTTGCGTCATCTGTGCGATTTGTAACGGCGTCGTTAGCACGTCTCCTTGGCCAATTCCAAAATGATAGGTATTCCCTAAGTACCATGATTCAGACTTCACTCGTTGCTTCCAATCAGGATCAGGTACTATCCCACGCGCTTCGGCTGGTAGCTCTACTCCTGTTCTTTCGCCGTACCCAAACAGTCGTGAGAACTCTGCTAACGCAGTTGGACCTACCCACTCTGCAACTTTATAGAAAAAAATGTCATTACTTCGCGCTATGGCTCGGGTTAGGCCGATCTCACCTTCTGTTCTTCCATACTGCCTGTAGTACCAGTTCCCATATTGATACTCTCCCACTTTCAGCGTTCCTTCATCGATCACCGTGGTTGTCGTATTAATCTTTTGATTTTCCAAACCCGCCAGCGCCGTCATTAATTTAAAGATCGAGCCAGGTGGATATGCTCCTGAGAGGGCACGATTAAAAAATAGGTTCCGTGGGTCTAGAAATGTTTCTTGAACTCGTTGTTTGCGCTCTGCTTCTTTGAGTGGATCCTCGGTTACTTGGCTAAAAATATTAGGGTCAAAAGATGGCTTGCTCGTCATGCTCAGGATTTTTCCTGTCTTGGCATCAGTGATAATCACGGTTCCGCGGATATCTCCCATCTGTCGATTTACATACTCAGTCAAGTACGGATCCAAGGTTGTGCCGATGTCTTTCCCAGGCAAAGGAGGCTTTGTCTGCACTACTCTCTGCTTTCTTCCCAAAGCGTCAACTTCATACACAACCTCTCCCTCTTGACCCCTCAGAACATCTTGATACTGCAACTCAAGCCCTGCTTTACCAACTACCATTCCTGGCTTAAACAAGCTATTTTTTTGCAAGTCTTCGGCGGTAACCTCTCCAACATATCCCACCACATGTGCTAAGGAAGCTGGGTAGCGATAGAGACGTTGCGGCTTGGTAACTACGGCTTCCGCACCCTGAGTCGCAATTGTTTGTAAAGCATCTTCCCTTGAAATGGGAGTCAAGATTGGAAATAAAACTTCTTTATCAGAAACTTGAAAGTGTTGTTCGACGTTCCAAACTAAGGGGTCTCCATATCGGTCCAAGAGAAGGCCTCTTTGGGCAGGTCGCAGTTGGTGAAAAAATCGGTTGTCATCAGCTTGCTGCTGAAAGGTAGCCCCTTTTACCAGTTGGATATCACCTAAGCGTAAAAACAACAACGTAAAGACCATACACGTGATCGTAGCCACTCCTAACCAAGTGGCTTGACCAAGCTGTCTTGGTTCTGACGTTGGTATTTTTTGTTGTTGTTTCATCGTTTTAACTTTTGAAACATGTATGACTTTCTTCGAATCCACACCCTAAACAGAATCATTACTACGCTAAAGTAGACAGCAAAACCCAATAAGTGAAACCAAGTAAACTCAGCTTGCGTCACTACTGCCAAGATAAGCGAGATTACCGCCGTTAAAAGACTGTCTCTCAGCTGAGCGTGGGACTTTTCTAGGATGGTTCTAGCCAAGAACGTTCCCACTAAAAAGATCAACATTCCTAGGGCAAATGGAACATGATAGGTAACCGCTACCAGCATTCCTACTAGCGTAGCCAAACTCACGCCTTCGGTATCACTTAGCAAAGGCTGTTGAACAAATAAAATCATTGTCGCAACGACTGGAAAAGTAAACGCTTGTTCGATAGCCACACTAAGAACCAAAATAGCTGCTAAAAAGACCGTAGTAGCTCGAGGCAACTTCATGGTAGTACCTCCACAATTGACGTTCGATACAGTGAGACACCTTGATCAATTACCGCTGTCTGAGTAGGCGATCCTTCTTCACGTCGAATAGACTCAATCCTTCCTATATATAACCGCGGAAGCACTCCGACCTGCCCGCTTGTCTCTACTCGTTGTCCAACTTCAACTTGAGCATCAATGGGTAACTCCTTGAACAAAATGTCTTGTCCATCACCAGAGAGTAAGCCAGAAACACCCGTCTCCGTTTGGACTAAGAGTAAGTCACCTGCTCCATAACTTTGGAGTAACTTTACTTGAGACTGATGCTCAGTTAACTGCGTTACTTTACCAATCAATGCACCTTGAACAAAGATGGCGCTGCCTTCTTTTAGCCCATCTTGATTGCCCAAACCAATTGTCGGTTGGGCGTAAGAAAGCACGGCTGCGAGGCGCCGCTGTTGGCCGGTTGCGCTCCGAGTTGCTTGCTCTCCTTCTAAAATAGTCCGTAGTGACTGATTTTCTTGACGCAGCCTTTCTAACTCACTAAGTTGAGCGGCACTTTCTGCATATCGCAGCTCTAAGTCCAGCACATAGGTATACCGACGGGTTGCTACCCTAATTAACTCTGCAGGATACCGAACAACTCTCACTATCAAAGCTCCTGTTCTGAGTAATGGTCTCACTCCTTGCTCAAGACCACCTCTCATCCATATCAGTACTCCTGCATACTCCAAGACAGCAACCAGTAACACGATCAATCCAATTACTAACCAGAAGCTAAGCTGAGAGCGCTGACGTTCAAAAAGACCAAAGGTTGTTCTTGCCATCCTACTCTTCCTTATATGCCAAACCCCGCACAATGTCTTCGTCAGGATACTTTGCCACAGTTACAGGGAGTTTTAAGGTATCTTGCAGCATTGCAGCCAAACCTTTTAATTGGCTTCCGCCACCAGTTAAGTACACTCCTCGTTCTAAAATTTTGGCCACCAACTCTGGCGTTGATTCCTGGAAAACTTCTTCGAACAGATCGATCAAACGAAGAAAAAGTTTGTCAGAACCCGCTCGAAATATTTGATCGTTAACCACTTTTGTGACTGGCAAACCTGTGACAATATCTTTCCCTTGGACTGTGTGTTTATGTTCTTTTCCCCCAAAATGCACAGCTGCAACTTTGAGCTCTTCAGCAGTTGTCCACCCTACTTCTATGTGCGAATCTTGTCGTAAGGCTTGAATGACTTTCGTTGTCCAGTCGTCGCCACCAAACTCGATAACTCTACTTCCGGCCAGAGCATTCTCAGCAAAAAGATACACTTTTGTAGTCATCGCGCCAATGTCGATCACGCATCCTTGGCCCGTCGAGATATTTTTGGCTTTAACAAACTGCCATAGCGCCGCAGATACTGGCTGAAACTTGACCTTATAACTGATCTGTCGCACTGCTTTACCAATAGCAGTTCGCTGCATATCTAGCTGAGGATAAAGTAGCGCGCACTCAATTTGAGGAGGTCTAAAAAATGAAGAAAGTCCACCCGGGTTATAGTCTTGTAAAAGAACTTTAATGAACTGAGTTAATCCTTCAGAGTCCACTACTTGTCCTACCCGGAGCGGGAAAACTGGAACTACATCAGTGGGTAACTTCCCTAACATCTTTCGTACTTGCGGACCAACGCTCACTACTGAGTTGGTGTGAACATGGCGTAAAAAACAGGTGGGATACCTTCGCACTGTCTTGCCGTTTAAAAGAAGCTTGGTTGTGTGAGAGCCAATATCCAGACAAAGTCTTTCAATAGCATCAGAAGAACGAGAACGAACTCCCGCTCGGTTGGCGAAGCTCTCAAATAGAGTCATGAGACAAGTATACCGTTAGGCGCTACAAGGTATTGAGTGTTTGCGCAACGTTCTTCCACTCTTGTTTATCGGCAAGGGCTAGTGATGCGTTTACTTTCTCTAACTTTGCAGCATCACTCTTATAAAACTCTTGATAATCACTAATTCTTTCTCGAGTGAGTTCTTCCTTCAACTCTAATGCTTTCTCCAACATGATCTTCTCTAAATCTGGAATTAACTTCTCTAAGAACTCAATCATGTTCCCTTGACGCTCATCTTCCTTTAGTGAAGTATCTTCACCAATCTTCTTAAACTCAGCCAGTTCTTCTTCTGTGAGTAATAAAGAAACATCATTTTCAACAAAATCTTCCCAGATCACTTGCTGTAACTCGTCGAGAAAAACTTCTTTCTCTTCGTCGGTTGCTTTGGTAATGCCGAGTAACTCAAAAATGTTTTGGTCTTCCAGGGCTTGACTTACTGTGTCTGAAGAAACTTGAGATGGGGCAGTTTGATCGGTCATAGTGAACTCCTATAGAGTCTACAGAAAGTACAGCTGTTGTGCTGTGTCTTCTCTTATATATATCAGAAGATGAAACGCTATACTAGCGCTAATGAAAAAACTTGAGCACTTTCTTCTTAGCACAGTCACCTGGTCGTATCAGCTACTCTTTTTTGTAACACCACTCCTTTTTACTTGGTTTAATGAAGAACTTTTCGAGTTTAATAAAATGCTGTTTGCCTATGCTGTTGCGCTCGTTGTCGGTGGGTGTTGGCTAGCGCACCTCGCCGTTCATCGTCGTCTACACTGGAAAAAAACTATTTTTGATATTCCATTAGGTCTATTTGTCCTTTCCCAGCTCTTTTCAACCTTATTCTCGATGCATCCGTGGACATCAATTTTTGGCTACTATACCCGTTTTCATGGCGGGCTCTTATCTACCTTTGCGTACGTCACACTCTTTGTGGTGTTCATTCAAATGGTTCCCCGTCAACGTATTTGGGACTTTCTCAAAACTCTCGCTATCAGCAGCATTATTGTCTCTCTGATTGCTATTCCTGAGCACTTTGGTCGCTCATTTAGTTGCGTCCTGATTAATAGTAGCCATTTAGCCGAGACTCAACCGTTAGGTGTAGTGCTGGCTCCAGATCAACTCTGGAACTCGTATAACGCTCAGTGCTGGATACAAGATGTCCAAACTCGTGTCTTTGCCACTTTTGGGCAGCCCAATTGGTTGGCGGCATTTGCCATTACGTTAATTCCTCTCTTTAGTGTGTTGGCAGTCATTCGCAAAAAAGTTAGCGAACAAACCGTGTTTGGCATCGCCAGCGTAGCGCTTTTCCTTTCACTGCTCTTCACCAAGTCACGTTCGGGCATTATTGGTTTGGCTATCGGTAGCATTTGGTTTGTGGGACTCGCAGCAGTATGGTTTATCAAGTACTTAGATCGTAAAAAACGCACCCAGGAAGTAAAACATCTTTCTGCCTATACTCCCATTGCCGGCGGTATTCTGGCATGTATTTTGCTCAGCGTTGCGTTGTTCGGCACTCCCTATACCCCTTCTCTCTCTCAGCTGCTTCAACCTTCTGCTCCTGCTCCAGTGACAGAAACACCTATGGTGGTCAACCGTTTAGATGAAGGTGGTACCGACTCAGGAGAAATTCGGAAGATTGTTTGGACAGGTGCAGTAAAGGTGTGGCAACGCTACCCAATCTTTGGCTCTGGAGTAGAAACATTTGCTTACAGCTACTACAAAGATCGACCCATGGAACACAACACTGTTTCTGAGTGGGACTTTCTTTATAACAAAGCCCACAACGAGTTCCTTAACTTCCTGGCTACCACTGGGATAGTTGGTCTGGGTACTTATGTTGTGTTGTTAGTCGTATTGATTGGCTATCCAGCATGGTCAGCATTAACAAAAAAAGAACAAACAACTGAAGAACGCGTAATGTTGTGGAGTATCAGCGCCGGTTTAGTTGCTTTGACTATTTCCAACGCACTAGGCTTCTCTACAGTCATGGTCACAGTATTGCTTTTCTTGCTCCCAGCGATAGCCTGGAAGCTAAACCAACCAACACCTACTGTAGCCAACACACAGACACCCTCTCACTCAGCAGATGATGAGTTAACAGTCAGAGAGTGGGTTTGGCCAGGGGTAATTGCCTTAGCCATACTCGTTGGAATGTTACTCATTTGGCGAACGTGGCGAGCCGACTACCTTCTTGCCCAAGGCAAAAAACTTAACCAGTCCCAAAATTACAGTGATGGAATTGAAGCACTTGAACACGCATATGAGATTGGTGGGAGTGAAGGTATTTTTGCCGAGGAGCTGGGTGAGACATACAGCTGGTTAAGCGCTGCCTTTGCTGATGCCGGTGAGGCTACTGCCGCAGCCATGTATCGTCAGGCTGCGGTGATGAAAGCCAATGAAATGATGGCTACTAACCCAAACAATCTCAACTTCTATAAAACAAAGACCCGTATCTTGGCTACGCTCTCACCCCAAGATCCAGAGTTACTCAATGAAGCAGAAAGTGTCTTAAATGCTGCGAGTGAGTTGGCTCCCACCGATCCAAAAGTTCGTTATAACTTGGGTCTAATTAAGCTAAGTGTGAACAATATAGAGGGTGCACAAACAGACTTTGAACAGTCAGTTCAAATGAAACCCAACTATGAAGAGGCACGGACAAGCTTAGCGAAGCTGTACCTTGAACAGGGTAAGTTAGATAAAGCTCTCGAGCAATATCAATACATTCTTGATAAAATCCAGCCAGCAAATATCGAAGCACAGCAAGAAGTTGTGCGGATACAACAAACATTAGCGACTGCCAGCGCCACACCAAGAAAATAGCTTCATGAAAATTATTACTATTCCTCACTCAACTCTACGGCAGGTAGCCCAACCAGTGACTACAGTGGATAAAAAGCTACTAAGCTTTATTGAGGAGCTAGGAAATACTCTACTTAAAAAAGATAATCCTAAGGGAGTGGGACTAGCCGCACCTCAAGTAAACGAAGCCCAACGCCTTTTTGCCACCCTCTTGCCACTTTCCGGCAAGCGTGGCGACGGTGAACCTGTCTTGCGAGTCTTCATTAACCCTGTTTTTACTGATGTAAGTGAAGAGCTGACATTTGGCGAAAACCCAGAAGAACCTATCTTAGAGGGATGCTTGTCCATTCCCGAAATTTACGGACCTGTACCTCGACACCAATGGGTAGAGGTAGCATACGAGGAGTTAGTCGGAACCGAGCTGCATCCTGGTAAAGAACGTTTTGAAGCGTATGCCGCACGAGTCATGCAGCATGAGTACGATCACTTAGATGGCCGTTTATTCATTGACTATAGTGCTGAACTTGACCTGCCACTCTACAAAGAACGAGGCAAAAAAATGGATGAAATGTCGAGTGACATGGTCAAAGCGTTCTATCATCAAAGTTTAACGAAGTAAAAACATGGCATTTCAATACACCGTGGGCATTGCTGGCTCAACTGGCCACACCAAAATCTGTGCCGAAGCACTCCGAGCGTCTGGGCAGTTTGAGATTAGCTGGGTGTTGACTCCCCCTCCTCAACCTATTGGTCGCAAGCAAGTTTTAACTAAAAATCCCCTTCACCTCTGGGCAGAGAAGCACGGGTTTGTGGTTCACTTTGTGGAGAAAAAACTTCGTCCTGAACTTGAGTCACAACTAACCCAGAGACCAGACTTTTTATTAGTTGTCGACTTTGGCTATCTTGTACCTCCCTGGCTGCTGCAGTTCCCTCGCATCGCTCCCTTGAATGTGCACCCCTCTTTACTCCCTAGATGGCGTGGAAGCTCGCCAGGACAGTTTGTGCTATTACATGGAGAAGCTGAGTCGGCGGTGACCATCATGGTTATGGGAGAGGGTCTCGATACTGGCCCGTTACTTTGGCAAGGTCAGTTTACCGTTGATCCCACTTGGACTCAGACCGAGTACTATCAACACAGCTTCCAGCTGGCGGCCCAGGAGCTGCCAAAAGTGATGCAGCACGTGGCAACTGGTGAGTTAAAACCACAGCCACAGCCGGAGAACAGTCCTACCCCCATTGCCAAACGATTTACCAAAGAAGACGGATTTGTTGACTGGAAAACGCTAGCTGTGGCGATGAAGATCAAGAAACCTGATCATTCGGAACTTACTAGCCAGCACCCTTCTCAGTTACTAAAGGAAGTTCAAAGTAGTACTCAGGGAAGCTGGGCCCAGACCATTCATAACGCAGTTCATGGTCTATCTCCTTGGCCAGGAGTATGGACGCTCTTGCCCACAACTAAAAGAATGAAACGACTAAAAATTTTGAGCGTTCATATTCAAGAGGAAAAGCTGCTCTTAGATAAAGTCCAGCTAGAGGGAGAACTCCCCTCAACTTGGAACGAAGTACAGAAAGCCTATCTTCCCTAAAACTTAAGTAGTGTAGAAGGAAAAGGTTACTCTTCTTTGCGGAAGTGAGTTGTAATTCCAGCCTTTTTAAGCTGTCGTAAAACTCGAGTAGGAACACGTAAGCGTTGCTTTGTTCCACCAATCACTACAGTCACCGTGTGAAGGTTAAACTTGAAAGCATGTTTCGTACGGTTCTTGGCGTGAGAAACACGATTGCCGACGTGGGCAACTTTGGGGTATTTAAGACTAAATGGCATGTAACTCCTCGTAGATCTGGACTCGAAAGGGTATTTTACCATTAACTCGCTCTTCCAGCAAACGCCGACCTCTTCTCTCAGCTTTGTCTAAGATATGGTTGGTATAATGAACGGATGTTTGCTGACTTCTTCACAAATCCAATTGGTTTCTTCATTGCTTTTGGAGGGCTTCTACTCTCCTTAAGCTTCCACGAGTTTGCACATGCATGGGTAGCTGACCATCTGGGAGATCCCACGCCGCGTGCTCAAGGTCGCGTGACCTTGAATCCCTTAGCTCACCTGGATCCTCTAGGAACCATTGCCCTGCTTCTGGTCAGTTTTGGTTGGGGAAAGCCTGTTGAGATCGATCCCTTTAACTTTCGTAATCCCGTCCGTGATAGTGCGCTCGTCGCGCTGGCAGGTCCAGCAACCAACATCGTTCTAGCTGCTATCTTAGCCGCAATTGTTAATCTTGTTCCCCTACCTACTTTTGTTCTTTTTGCCTTTGCGCAGATTGCGGTAATTAACATCGTCTTGGCTATTTTCAACCTAATTCCGGTCTACCCGTTAGATGGCAGTAAAATCGTCTTGCCACTGCTGCCACGACCACTTGGACTGGAGTACGAACACTTCATGCATCGTTATGGCATGTTATTGATGATTGCCCTTCTCATCCCTTGGGCAAATGGCGTTTCACCCATTAGCGCGCTGATTACACCAGTCATCCAGTTCTTTGCTCGTCTGTTGTTTAGCTAAACACTACATGCAGTCCACTCAGCTCTCACCTTTTACCGTTTGGTACGACAACTCTGAAGAGTTTCATACTTTAAAGCGAGAAATCTTCACCCAAGGTGTTTACTATCTAGAGCTGGAAAAGCCCGATCCTGTGATTATTGATGCTGGTGCACACATTGGTTTGGCAACGCTGTATTTTAAGAAAATGTATCCAAACGCTAAAATTTGGTCGATTGAACCACTAATTGAGAACTTCACTCTTTTAAAGAAGAACATCACAGAGAATCAATTAGAGGATGTTCAACTCATCCAAGCTGGCCTTTCGGCCAACGGGGAGATGATGACTCTCCACTTCGACTCCAGCCCCCTTCACTGGTGGAGTACTGCCGGATCTCAAGCAGGAGCGTGGAACCACCAACAACAGACTCAATCTACTGAGGTTCCTACTCTCCAGCTATCTTCACTTCTGAAAAAAATTGCCGTTCCCATTGATTTCTTAAAGATGGATATTGAAGGCAAAGAGCTGGAAGTCTTAAAGGAGGCTCAATCACATCTGGGACAGATAAAAGAAATGATAATTGAGTATCACCCGATCAAAACCCAATCATTACGTCACTTACTTTCACTTCTCGAAAATACGGGTTTTTCTTACCAACTTTGGCAAGATGGACACTCGGTTGAGGAGACAAAAACCAAGGGTTTGGTATATGTCCAAGCTCAACAAAAATCGTAAAAAATGTACTCAATTTACTCAACTTCATGGAGACTTCCCACTCATCATTGAGTAATTTTTTTCTTGAGTAAATATGAAAAATAAAGCCGCTTTTTGCAAAGCGGCTTTTTCAATCTCTTTTGAATACACAAATATTAAGCGCGGGAGATGTATGCACCCGTGTCAGTATCAATAATGATCGTGTCGCCTGTTTTAATGAACAGCGGAGCTTGAACTTCTATTCCCGTTTCTACAGTTACCGGTTTCTTGGGCGCATTAACGCGGTTGCCCGCCGTAGCGTCTTCGGCATATGTCACTTTTAACTTCACGTTCATTGGGAACCGTACACCAACTGCTTCATCGTTATAAAAAAGGATGTACATCGTTAACTCAGGGATGAGGTACCCTACTTTATCTTCTAACAACCCTTTGTTAATAGAGACTTGTTCGTATGAACGCGGATCCATAAAGACAACGTCATCGCCATCGATGTAAAGATACTGCATTTCTCTAGTCACCATCTCCAACTCTTCTACCTTTTCGACTGACTTGAAGGTGAACTCTTGAGTTGCTCCAGTCTTAACGCTCTTCAACCGAGCACGCATAAAGGCAGATCCTTTACCTGGACTCACAAACTCCGTCTTGGTTACTAGATGTGGATGATCTTTAAAAAGAATGTATGTTCCCTTGCGAATATTTCCGCCGTTAATCATCATAAAAGCTCCTCTTCTTGAAGAAATCAAATCTCTCTATTGGTTTTTAGTTGAAAGAAAGGTCAAAACTGACGCAAAATTTCAGCACTCGAGATTTTACCTCTTTTCCTAAATGCTGGCAATCTGGGCTAATTTTGATTTTGCTCCGCTGAACTCGCAATGCCCGCTTCAACTTGCTGGCGAAGCTCATAGAGGCGGACTCGATGAAAAGTCTCTTCTCTCATGTTATCCAGAGCTGCATTAAGCATGACTAGAGCCGTATCGTACTCAAAAACTAGCTCAGGAATGGCAAAGAAACGGCGATAGTTTTTGGGGATATGCAAATGATTTCGTAGTAATGTGAACACTTTCTCCGCAGCCAAGTTCTGTCTTCCCAAACCGTCCATAGTTTTTTCTACCATATTGAGAACTTTTTGGGCATTTTGATACTGACCGATCTCAAATGTTTGCTGCGCAACATCCAGCTGATCTTCAATCTTGAAGTACTGACCAAGTTGCTGTCTGAAACCAAAGATGACGTTATAAAGAGCCTGGACGTTTACCCTCTGACTCACCTCATGTTCTACTACTTCATCAGACACGCTATCTTCAGTGTCCCCGATCATCGCTCCTGTAGTGAGTAACCAGTGATCCAGTGTGGCATCTTCAGGTTCATTTTTATTCAGACAGGTCGTCAACCAGAGGAAAAGTTGCTCTGGCTCAATTCCAATATGAACTTCATAGCCAGCTCTGCCGACTTTCTTCACTTTTTGGGCCACCGCACCATATTTTTCGACTAACTCTGGAACATAAGGGAGGAGTTGATTACGTGAGTGACCACCATTAAAGAAAAAGCGCTGTTTCCCTTCCTCAATAGGGATGTCTGCTATACGTTCGTAGACTGGTGCATCATCTGGAAGCCCCAGAAAATCGAACTCACTGCGACCAGCCTCTTTCTGTTCATGCATACTTTCATCCTACTCAGTTTCAAAAACATCTGCGACTGGAAAAAATGTCACTTCACGTAAGTCACTCACGTCCGCAAAGAGCATGACTAGTCGATCAACGCCTACCGCAATTCCGCCGGTTGGTGACAGCCCTTCTTTAAGTGCATCAATATAGTCTTTATCTAGATCGTAAACTGTTTTATTAGATACTTTACGTTCAGCCAGCTCAGCTTGAAAACGTCGCTCTTGCTCGGCTGCATCTGTTAGTTCCGAAAATGCATTGCCTAGTTCTAGTCCACCTAAGAAGAACTCAAATCGCTCTGCAAAACGAGGATCACTGTGTTTAGGTCTTGAGAGAGCAGCTTGAGAAGCAGGATAGTCATAAAGAATAGTCGGTTTTTCTTGTCCCAATTTGGGCTCGATCTCATTTAATAATAACTGGTTATAGACTTGCTCCCAGGTTGTGCTGTCATCTACCTGATATCCTTTTACCTTGGCTGCTGACTTTAATAACGTCTCATCGAGCAGCACGTCGATGGACACCCCACAGTACTTCTCAAAGGCCTCCGCTACCGAGATCTTTTCCCATGGGCTACTCAGGTTATACTGCTTTCCTTGATAAGGAAGTACCTTAGTAGAAAGTCTTGGCTCTCCCCCACTCTTCTGCACCTGTTTCCAAGATTGGATGTGCAAAAAAATATGCTGCAACAGTCGTTCGCAGTCGTCCATAATTTCTAGATAACTTCCTGGTGAACGATACCACTCCAAAATAGTGAACTCGGGATTATGCCGACCACTCTCCCCTTCTCCATTGCGAAAACTCTTACAAATTTGATAGATATTATGGAGTCCCGCCACAATCAACTTCTTCATGGCGTACTCGGGGCTGGTTAGTAAAAACGCAGGCTGTTGCTTTCCTTTACCATCCGTCAGCTTCGTCTCAAATACTTCTAAGAACGGCTCAGTTCCCGGATGTTTAACCAACAGTGGTGTCTCTACCTCATGAAAGCCTTGGCCAGAAAAGTACTGACGAATGGCAATAATCACCTGCTCTCGTACCAGGAAGGTATCCCAAAGCTGTGGATCTTGACGCAAAAGTTGCCAATTTTTCACTGCTCCCCTACTCTTTTGGCTGAGACTTACGGCGCTGAATCTTTTTGAACGTGTACTGAATACGGTGATCAAGATTAATGTTTTTATGGGTAGCTAGACGCAAGATAGAGATCAACAGGTCTCCTAACTCTTGCTTGTAGGTCTCGTCACGCTGTGCCGCTTTGTTGGTTGGCTTGCGACCGTGTTCAGCCAAGTATGCACGAGAGATCTCACCAACTTCTTCCATTAAACCAAGAATCAAGATACTGCCGTACTCATTTGTTTTCGGAAGATCTTTATCAAGCTCTCGCAAAATCGAGATGTACTCCTGAAGTGTCTTAGACTCATTTGGTTTTGGAAAAAGCTTTGTTGGCCTTTTACTTACTTTTTTTTCTTGTGGTGGGTTAGTGGTTGATTGTGTCATATGTGTTGTACGCTCTACAAATTTCTATAGGATATTATATCTGGGAAGTCGGCGTTGGTGAAGGTGTAGGTTCTAGACTCGGACTCGGTGCAGTACTAGGTAGTGGTGATGATGATGGTGATGGAATAACTGTAGGTGAAGGACTGACAGAAGGCTCAGGGCTCGAGACAACAGGCGCAGGACTTGCTGAAGACTGTGGAGATGCAACCGGTGAAACGGTTGGAACTGGACTGGCCGCTGACACTCCGAGAACCGCACCCTCAGTTGTCATCACCGCGCTCCAGTTAAACTGAACGTCTTGGCTCAAAGCTTGTTCTACCTTTAAGGTGAATCCTTCTTTACTGACAGCGTCAATGTAGTACCCACTTACTCCTTTCCCTACAGGAGTGACATTCACAAATGGCGCGTGCTCATATGCTTTGGCAAACTTCACTTCTACAGTCACTGCTCCCGAAGGGAGGATAACTGCCCCAGCTGCATCTTTAGACTGTGCAATTGGTTTTTCAAACTCTGCTTTCCCTTTAAAGACAGTCGCCGTTGCAAACGTGACTCTGTCTTTAAACTCTACTGCCTTAGCAAAGGTCAGTTCAGCAATGACTTGCCAACGATTATTTGTCCAACTAAATAACGATGACAAGCTCTCTACGGTAGCTGCACTAAGGCTGCCCACTTTGTTATCCAAAGTTGAGATCTGCGTCTGTTGCTCCCGGATAGCTTCAATAGTAGGAGCAATCAACTTGTCATAACGAACAAACTTGAAACCACGATTGTCTGTGCCAACCAGCTCAGGAAAGACTTTTTCCACGTCTTGAGCAATCACACCAATCTGTAAGCCTGGGAAGTCTTTAGCTTTTTGTGCGTCAGACCACTCATAAGAAACACCTTTAATTGAAAGCAACTTTTCTAAGGCAGAGCCATTGAGTTGCAAAGTGTTCTTTTTCAAGCGCTCATCAGAACTACAACCAGTACAAGAACCTGTAACAGTTAAGTCTCCCAGAATATTGGTGTTGGCAGCACGAACGCGGAACTCACTAACGTCATCTCCACCTGGTTTTTCAATTCCGACTACTGCATTCGTACCATTGCCAAAAATAAAGGTTGAAGAAGGATACGTTCCATCCGCATCCCAATATCTTGCAAAGACTGGATAAAACACACCGCTATCGCCATCATACTGGGCAAAGATATCTCCTTCACTGGTAGTGGCCATGGCGCCATTTACTTCTAGCCGATAGTTCGTTGGAGTACGACCAATACCGACTAGGCCAGAGGAACTAATCCTCATTCGCTCGTTACCAGTAGCAAACCCACCGGTGTAAAAGCGCATGTCACCTGTATTTCTTGAAGATACAAAGTCGAGTCCGTTCCCCGGATTGCCCAAATCGGTCAGCAAAGCTGCCCTGCCGGCAAAGTGACCCAGCGAACCACCGCCGTTATATCCAGAACTGAATGCCACAAATCCCGCGGCATGATTGTCTGCACCAAAACCTACAGTGGATACTGCTAAGTTTCCGTTATTGGTGTTGACAGCCCGAATACCACCTAAGGTGTTTCCTGTCTCTAACACATCAAGTTGATACCCTGGTGTTTGGGTTCCAATACCAATATGTCCAGCATTCGTCATCACCATTCTAGGTACGCCCGAAGAAGAAGCAGTCATAATGTATTGGCTGTTATTATCTTGATTGACGATGAATGCGGGAGTGTTAGGGTTATCCTTTGAAATATGAAGCGCGGCGATTGGATTGGTTGTCCCGATGCCAACAAGACCTGCTTGATTAATCACCATCCGAGTTGTCCCTGAAGAAGACGCGGTGAAGATATCGCCATTTAGCGTTTGGTTCACAATTAAGGAAGCATTCCCCCCATTTCCACCCTGGATATCAAGCTTACCAGCTGGAGTTGTGGTGCCAATTCCTAATAAACCGGCATTCAAGTAGTTACTCCCACCATCACCCCGCAGTACAACCACAGCGTTTCCGGAAGAGTTATCCACTTCAAACCAGCCATGGCCACCGCTTGTTTCTGTAAATCTCCCCAAACGACTACCATCACTTGCTATCCAACGCAGTACGTCTGTGTTGGTACCGGAGGAAGTGATATCCAAACGTGAGAGCGGTAAAACATTCCCAATTCCTACGTTCCCATTTGCTAAAATTCTCATCTTCTCATTGAGAGTGCCATTGGTTTGTTGTGTATAAAAAGAGAGGTAACCACCGCTATCAGTTCCTCCTGACAAACGGCCAAAAGTAATTTGTGCATTGCCGTTTGAACCGTCCTTTAATTGGATGGAAGTTTCTCGATCCGCAGCAGTTCCTTGCGTGTTCTCTAAAGTTAAAACTGGATTACTAGATCTAACGTGGAAAATGCTATTAGGGTTCGCAATTCCAATTCCAAGCCTATTGCTACTTACATCTGCTGACAGAATTGGATTACTCCCACTCCCAACCAATAGTGATTTATTCGGTGCATTAACACCAACACCCACATTGCCACCCACTATGACATTCCCCGAACTATCAATTCTGAAACGAGTCGTTCCAGAGGCAGAAGCCGCAATAATATCTCCACCACCTGTTTCATTAAGGACGACCAAAGCATTATTGGCGCTGTTCTGTTGAACTTGTAATAACGTCTTGTCATTTGTTAGAGACGTCACTCCTAAGCCTACGCGGTTCGTCAAGGTAGCTTGCGAAAGAACACCGCTATTTAACTGCCAGTAGTTCGTGCTCAAACTTGAAGGATCGATCCAAGATAATGTCCCACTCCCATTGGTACTCAATACATAGCCTGAACCGCCTGCACTATTTGGCCAAGTATACGTTTGAGCGTTAAATGTCGTAGTACCACCTACAGTCAGAGCTCCATTCATTAACACAGCGCCACTATTTGCGATGGTGAAACGGGTTGTCCCTGAAGAGGACGCCGTTAAAATATCCCCACTTCCCGTTTGATTAACTAAGAAGTTCGGCAAAGTGGCAGTGTTACGCGTAATGTGAAGTCCTGCCACTGGGCTGGATGTACCAATGCCAATTCGATCTGTTGAACCATTAATGTACAGAAGGTTACTTTCGATACTTCCTTTGATTACTGTATCTAACGCCTGATTAGAGTTATTCATGACTAAGCCACCATCCAGCCACAGCACTCCATTCGCTCCTCGGCGTAAGGTAACATCCTGAGCGGCATTTCCTGGTCCCCAACTCAGTCGACCATCTGAAGTTCCCACCCAACGACCTTGCGTGTCACCACTAACTTGAACCCGGAATGCTTCTGATCCTGATGCTGAACGCGAAACTCTAAAGGCTCCATTCGTTCCCACAAAAAACTCGTCACCGGCAGTGTTCCCCACCTTGGTAAATGAAGTATTGCTGCCATTTACTCCCTGCACAATATTGCCTAACACGGAAACATTGCCGTTATTAGCGATAGTAAAGCGAGTCGTTCCAGACGCCGACGCGGTGAAGATGTCACCGTTTCCTGTTTGGTTAAGGATTGCTAATGCATTTCCGCCAAAAATCCCAGTTACGTGCAAACGGGCTTCAGGGTTAGTCGCTCCGATTCCTACGTTACCTGAAGACTTTAAAACTACGAAGTTATTGGTATTAATTGAGAAGTTACCAGTACTATCCAGATTAGTACTCGCCCCGGTTAAGGCAATATTGGTATCAGCCACACTTAAGTCACCGCTCACCACCAACGCTGTTCCTGAATCAAGGGTGAGCGTTCCAGAAGTGAAGCTATCACTGACATCTGAGCGAAGGAACTGACTGCTATCTAAACCGTTGAGCGTACTGGCATTCCCAATCGAAAGCGAACTTGGATCAAGCCAGCCAGTCCCTGTACCAGTAGAAGCTAAAAGATATCCGCTCGACCCAGCGGAGTTACTTGAGTCTTTAAAAGCACCCGTAACTCGCAAGGAACCAGAAACATGAAGTTTATCAGTTGGGCTAGATAAGCCAATTCCGATTCGATCTGTACTACTATCAAGATGAAGTAAGTTGGAATCAGTCACGCCCTTAATGACCGTGTCCAAATCTTGGTTCAAGTTATTAATGAAAAGCGCTCCGTCTACAAATAGCGTCCCAGCCAGTCCACGTCGCAATGTTACATCTTGAGTAGCATTGCCTGGTCCCCACTTTAGTTGACCATCTGAAGTTCCCAACCATCTTCCTTGGGTATCACCATTGACTTGGACACGAAACGCTTCTGAGTTCCCTGCTGATCGTTGAACACGAAATGCCCCTGTTGTTCCCACAAAAAATTGATCAGCAGAGTTATTTCCGTTTTTGGTGAAAGTGGTATCAGTTCCAGCAACCCCCTGTGTAATATTTCCGGCTATGGTTGTATTTCCTTGAGGTCCAACCACAAAACGGTCAATGCTCTCATTCCTCAAGCGAAGTAAGTTTCCTAGGGTACCACCCACTTCCGTAGAGTCTACGTACACACCTTGAGCCCGAGTTCCAACTCCCTTTAGGTCAATGGAAAGTCCTGATGCATTTTGGTCATTCCCTGCCCCAGGACGGTTGTGTGTAACTTTAATTGTTCCTCTCCCAAGCTCATAACCAATAATGCCAACCGTGGAGTCGTTAATATTATTGCCCGTCACGGCTAATGCGTTTGAAGAAGAGTCGGTACTATTACTGACGATCTCTACGGCATTCGACTGACCGTCATAGTTCATGTAAAACGCTGCTTGATCGTAAAGAGGATTGTCTACTTTGACGTTGATCATGTTGCCTAAAGCATCAGCTCCAGCATTTGAGTAAATCCCAATTCCAGTACCGACATTACTGGTGTTGTTTAAAAAGAGAGCACCACCGGAGGAGCTTAAGAAACCCGAGTCACCGACGTACGTGATCGTCATCTTACCGTTACTATTAACCTGAACAGGCAAGCCCGTTCCCGCTGCCAGTTGGGTAAACACACCCGTGTTCGGTGTACTAGAGCCAAGTGCTCCAGGGCTTGCCCAGTCTACCGTTGCACTTCCTGCTGACTCCCAACTGGGCATACCACCTGGTCCATTGGAAGTCAGAACGTACCCAGAAGTACCAGGCGCCAGTAATGACATCTGACCAGTACTACTAAATGACAGTACAGAACCAGCCGTAGCGCTCGAAAAGTCATTTCCCGTACCACCACTTGCAGTTGGTACTCGGTCAGCAACATCACTACTCGAGCTTAAGCTAATTCGACTAGCAGAAACCTCACCAACCCCATTGACTCGCAGAAATCCGTTTTCAAACTGTTGCAACGTTACCGGTCCATTAGCACTCATCGCCCCATTCATAGTTACATTTGCAAAAACTGCGGAATTAGGAGTAGAAGAACCCAATAAAAGCGGACTAGCCCAGCTTCCTCCTTGCAATAAATTTGCGTTAATAATGCTGGAATATGCTGGAGTTGTTGTTACAGACGAAGGCGTAGACTGTGGGGTGGGCGAAGGGTTGACTTCCATCCCCACCTCACTCTCTTCTCGATCATTAGGCACTATAACTTCAGCCTGCTCTTCTCCACCCCCTTGAGGAGAGAGCTGTTCTACAAACTCTGAAAAAAATGTTTCTTGAGTAGTTACATCCCGATCAGTTGTACTTGGGGAACGAAAGTAAACATACGCAACACCAGAAGCCATCAGAAAGACACTCAACAGAAAAAACACACGCGCTAGAGTGACGGTGCTTAAGAACTTCATCAAGAAAGATTGTACATGTTATCGAGGGGAAAAAGAAAGATATAGCCCGCTTTTTTACTATTTCAAAAAGAATCAAAATAGATCAGTTTGAAAAGCCGCTCAATACAACTTCTCATAATCATAGATTATATATTCTAAAAATAGATTTTATCTTAATTTCCAGATGTGGGAAAAAGTACGGCCGAATCTATGTATTTCTTACTCATCATGGTAAAATATTATAGGTTTTTCCTCGATAAATGTCGTTGCGACATCCATGCGTGGAAAGCACCTTAACAAGTTGAGAGTTTTACCGTGCACAGGCATGCTGTACCCACCTGCGCTGGCGTCTTTCCAGATTCCAGCGTTTTTTTCGTTTATATAACTACAGCTGGCTACACCGTGCTTGTGCACATTTATTCTTAGGGATTTCCCTACCACGCAGTCCGCATTTAATCAGGAGAGTTGCCATGGTCCCTTTACCTCCGCCGGGGGCTCAGCGTCGCGTTACCACATGGAGTAAACTGCTCCTGTCGTTCGTGATGGTGACGTTTATCGCCGCAAGTACAGTCCTCGGCATAGTACTTGCCCCGCACATCACCGTGCTCGGTGTTTTTCTCAATGCGCGGGCGGTTTTGCAGTACTACTTTGCAAACCGCAATAACTACCGCATGAGGGCAGCATCCGGGCAAGCCATTATCGAAGGAGTCATCAGATACCGTCGAAAACACCTTTCTGAAGAAGACATCAGTTTTCTCAGAAGGCTCATCGGCAAAAAGCTGACCCTAGATAATTTCATTGGAGCAATTGAGCAGCGACTGGACATTCCGGAATACCGCCGCGAGCGGTTCTGGAAGAAAGTCGCTAACAACTCAATTGCATGGCTACAAGAAAAGGGCTACGACATCGAGATGGTGATTGACGCAAACGTCCCCATCTACCGTGTTAGCACCGAAGAGCTACTCACCGTTCTCAACGGAATCAAGTACCAGATCTATCCCTTCCGGGTCATCTGGTTGGTCTTGAATGATCCTGAAAACGAGGAGTTGCGCCAGTTCCTGCACCAATGGATCGAAGACCAGCGTGCTGAAGTTTGGGCAGAGTTTAACGCCCAAGATAGCCAAATGACGGAAGAGTACCGCGACTTCCTCCTCGACCGTTGGAAACTGATTGACCTCAATGAGGCTGACAAGCGGAGCGCGATGACCGCCGCATGGTTGTCGAGCTTCGGCGTCGCAGCCGATCAGCTCGAAGACTTCGTCAAGCAGTTGTTCGAAGACCCAGACCGCCAGTTGGCCCTCAAGCCACCGGAATGTCAGATCAACTTAAACATTGACTCTGACACCGTCGCTTCACCGTTCGCCTCGTGGATTACCTACATGGCGTTCGTGATGCACAATCTGGCGGGGCTGACCAGCAATGTGCGAATCAGCAACATCAGCAACAGTTTTGACCCTAGCCTCCCTTGGCGCAAGGCGTTCGAGAAGTGGTTCATGTCATGGTCGAACTACTTCAAGTACGACTATGCCAACGGGGTTGAGCGCGCGGCTCAATCGTGGTTCTGGTGCGTCGTCTGCATGAGCGGTCCTTGGATGGCCGTGCTGACACGAACCATCCCCAGTTTTCTGGGTCGCTTCGTCAACTACACCCTGCGAGGGGTACGCATCAAGCCGGGTGACGACCGCAAAGTCACCTATGAACTCAACCGGCAAAAGCTGCGCACTGCGTATCATCCGTGGGTTGTTACATACACGGATGCTCCTGATAACGTCGCCCGCTACTGCTCCATCCAAGATCGGTGGACCATGAGCATGTATGCAAACTTCTTTACCTCGCTCATTGAGGGACAGATTTGGCTGCTGCATCCATGGGCTATCGTTGACCAGCTGTACGCAGCTGGCTTCACGTTCTTGGTCATGGGCGTATTTACCAGATTGTTTTTGCACACGCTCTACGTAGCAGCAACAGTCAGCCTGGCAGCTGCGGCGTGGGTCGTCATCCCCTATCTGATCATCTTCGTCCTTATCAATCTCATCCGTGGCTTGTACGCGGTCTGGGACAACGATGGTGACTGGAGAGGAATGTTGAACAGCCTGTATGTGTATCTGGTAGTGCGGTACCTGATACCAATTAAGTTCATCAGGTTGTTCGTCAAAGGAATCACCCCCAAGATTTATAAGTGGGCGGGGCGCTAATGCCCGCCCCCTTCCTCAAACTCTCAACTCCACAAAAAACCCCCAGTGATGAGCTGGGGGTTTCCATTTCTAAAAACAAGTATTTATTGCCCAGAAAGCTTACGTAAGATCTCTTGGCCAGCGCCACTTTGCATAGCACTAATTCCAATTGAAGCGATCATCAGCAAGAGTAAAGCAGTTTCTGGACGACGGATTTTCTCTAACAAAGATGGATCATCTGCATTAGCGTCATCAGACTCTTTTGCATACTTAGACACAGTTTCACCAATCTGTTGAGGTGTGGCTAATTTTCTCTCTTCGAGAGGGTTACGATGTCCACCGTTTTTGGCGATGCGTCTCATCAGCTCATCTTCAGAAAGGGGTGTGTGGCGTACATTTTCATTCATAGTCGTGTTCCTTACACTAACTGTGATAATTATAACACGACTTTTGCATTATAGGATGTGTATTTGTTGCACACAAAAAGAAGGCTTCTGCCTCAATAAGCCGCCACAGATTTTTTCCATCCCTGAATGTGGATAAATGTAAGAATTAATTCTGGTTTTGTTGCAGTTGTTGCAACATTTGTTGAGCTTGGTCAAGCTGCTGAGGTGAGAACTGTTGAGTACTCTCCGATGGACTTCTTTCCTCAAACTGAGATGGTGAGCTTTCCCCTGGAAAGTACGACTGCATTAACTGCAAGGACTCCATCGAGTTCAGGTAAATATCCAAGTAAGGTTGAATAACGGGCAGGAAGAAACGAGCTGCTAAGGTGAACACTCCTGCCACAAATAACAAATAGACTAAGATCTGGCCGAATGCATGAGCAACACCGGCCAAAAAGTTCTTGCCGAAAATCTCTCCACTCGAGGCATCATAAATCGTCCGCTTCGTTTTTTCTTTGACGGAGTCTGGTGCTTGCGCTACTGGTGAGTGATCTTCAGTCATGCGTTTATGATAACAGTTTTTAGCGTGTAGGATCAGCCTATGCCACTCACTTCCCTACAGCGATCCAGTCAGGCACTTTTTGAGAGCGCCCAAAGGGCTCAGCTTTCCCCACACTGGCTAAGCGATTATGGCTTAATGGAAGTGACGTTTGCAGGAGGAAAGAAGCTACTCTTCGCTAATAAAAGCGAGCTCAACTCGCAACTTGCGGCATATCTTTCGGCAAATAAACATGCCACCAGAACGGTTCTCCACCAATACGATCTGCCCAATATTCCTTACTGCACACCGAAAACATTGGCGGAGTTAGAAAGCTTCTTTGTCCAATACCAGCCAGTTGTCATGAAACCGACAATGGGACAACGCGCCGTAGGTGTTGAACTCATCAAGGAATCAGAGAGTCTTCCTCGTACTTCTTTTTCAGGGCAGATCTTTGAACAGTATATTCGTGGTAAAGAGCTACGCTATCTCGTTTTACAAAGCCAAGTTATTGCTGTCCACGAAAAGGTCTTTGCTGGCGAGATCTATCAGCCTTCCGCTTCCCAACGGGTCAGCTATCCACAGTCTTCTTGGGATGATCAGCTCGTGCGAACAGCGGTTCAAGCTTGCCAAGTCTTGGGTCTAGAGTTTGCTGCCGTAGACTTTATGATTAAGACTGATGGAGTTGCGTTGATTTTAGAAGTAAATAGCGCTCCAGCACTCTGGCGTTTTGAATCTCCAGATCAAGGTCCAGCTATCGCCGTTTGCGACTTACTTCTTCGAGCAACACTTTTGCATTGGGAAGAACATCTTAAGTAATTTTGCTTCTCTTATAGAAGTCTTTAAATAACTGCCTACCCTCACCTTTATCCATGTACACTCGAATATCGAGATACTGCTCTATACCAGAGCCTTTCACTTTTTCCTTTAGCAAGTCATCTACCTGAAAAATTCCAGCTGTATGATTCATGATAATGTGTACTTCGATAGGAATGTGCTTTCCTTCTTTGATCTCAATGTCGTCAATTGCTAATGCAGAAACAGAATGAATATCGAGCTTATCGGCTTGATAAGGCAACCTCGTTCTGCCTTTGGTCATATCAAGGGCATCGGCGACTCGCACAATTCCGGCTTCTACAGTCAGTGGATGTCCGTCTCGTCTGTGACTAATAATGGCGTGTAAGACTTCGGAAATCATGATGGTGCGTTCTTCTACCGGCAAGAAGTCCAGTACCCTATGTAGAATTCGGTTGGTCACCATTACGCTAAACTCTTCGTGTCCTTTTCGGTGAACCGACATTCCCACATCATGAAGCAAACTTGCTAAAACTACCACTACTTCGGCATGGTCCTGAGTTAACTTAAAATCTTGCACAACTGAAGGTTTTACCCTCACCTTTTCCAATAAGCGGAGAATCTTAAGCGCATTCTGCGTTACGATCTGAAAGTGAATGGGTCCATGATCTGTCATATGTAGACGTTTGACAGCGTGCACATTCACTATCTTCCACAGACTACGAATCTCAATATCTTCATTTACAAAATCCAGAACCTGGCTAAGAAGCTGATTATCATCAACTGAAACGTGAACTTTTTTGTGAGGGGTTGAGGCTGATGCAGTACTTTTTTTCAAGAGTTTTCCTTCTCTATCTATTACTGCTTTCCCAGTATACCCTTTCCTTACATAAACAAAACCCCTAGGGAAGTTCGATCTCTACAATAAACGGCAAGTGGTCTGAGACATCGACGTCTAGACAGTTATGGGATAGTACCCGAATATTTTTCGAAACAAAAACCATATCTACCACCGCAGTTGCAAAACCGGGATCACGCACTAAGTCTTTGCGAGGAACATTAAAACTAGTTTTCAACTCATCTTTAAAGACGTTAACTAACTTTTCCTCGATGCGTGAAATCGTCTTCGTGTTAGGCACTACATTAAAGTCACCTGCCAGAAAAACTGGGTCACTACCTGCTTTCTCTACTTCACGCACAATCGTTTTGGCCATTTCTATCCTCCGGGGAGTGTCGAACCCATCTTCTCCCCAGATACCTTGTGTGTTCAACAAGTGTAATGGCTTTCCTTCTACATCAGCAATGACGTGGTGTAAGGTTCTTGGCGTAAAGGGAAACTGAGGTCGTACGTTTTCTCTTTTTTGAAACGGCACATCGTAGTGAATAATAGAAACTTCTTGGAGGGGGAATCGGCTCAAGACGAAGTTTCCTTGGACGATCTCTCGCCCATCTACTTCTTCAAGAAATGTGGGCGCAAAGTGTTGATGTTTAAGCCCCAGCGTTTCTGTTAAAAGTTGGCGTGAACGATACCGTTTTTCTAGAGTGGGATCCAGATCACCAAAAACTTCTTGGAAGAGATAGATATCGGCAGCTTGTTCTTGCAAAAACGCCATCATCGGCTCAAAAACAATGCCGCCATTCCAAATATTCAAACAGACAACTTTAAGCTTCATAGACTGCTACCCCATGGCGTACTATACCAAAGCAGTCGCAGTGGCAGCAGAAGTAAATAGCAAGAACGACACTCTAAAATAGCTGCCCTACCACCCACAATACTACTAAGATACTGACTGGAACTCCGAGTAACCATAAAACAATGTACTTCATGTGCACTCCTCTATTTTTCTTTACTTTAGAAAAGAGATCACAAAGCTGTATCAAAAATTTGTATGAGAACTGTGAGAATCCAGATCTAGACCTCAGCTAAACATCGTGTGACTAGCTCAGGTCTAGACCCTACTTCTCCAAGTAGGGTCCAGCAACTGAAGAGTGGAAAAAAGTTGGAATTAATTCTGGGGGTCATACCCTGCCGTCGTGGTCGCTTCAATTGCTTGTTGCACGAACACTTCCAGCGGGACACCCGGTGTATACGTCGGCGACCCCTGTGCCTGTAACGTTTCTTGTACCCCGACGTGAATCTGGGTTGCCAAGCCAGGAACCAACGTCCGGGTAGAGATCAGGGTATGGGTGGGGAGGGGCGTATTGCTCGGAATCAGCGTATGCGTGGGTAACGGCGTAGCAGTGGTCAGCGTGGCTTGTACCGCTCGCCTCATCTGCTCTTCTACACTTAGTCCCGGTGTGTTAGTCGGCAGCCCCCTCATTGCCAACCCCTGATTGACGCTGTCGAACACCTGCGTCTGAAAGCCCGGAACTGGGGTCGTTTCAGGAGGTTTTCGCGCCTCATCGGTTGTCCGCAGCAACCAAATGGCTGCTACGACTGCCCCAACTATTGCCAGTAAAGGCAGTAACGTTCTCAGTTTCATTCCTCTTATCTCCCTAATCGGCGCCATATCGGCAAGCAAAGCACGATACTTCATGCCCTCTTTGCCAATATGGCGAAAACTCTTCGTTGCTATTAAGGAGCAGGCTCTCGCCTTTTTCCTCGTCAGTGAAGAAAACGCAATGAACCTCCAAAATAAGGCGGTAATCGTACCATTTTTCAGGCTTGAAATCAATCTTATAGGACTTTTCTTGACCAAGATATCTTACTAACTACTTACAAAATATCGCCCGTATTCTCAAAAAAAAGCTCTATAAATCTAGGCAATAATGAGTAAAAGGAGGTACATGCCTAAGTACGGGAAAAAAGCCCAACAAAAAGTGCGTAGAGCCTTACATGAAATGAAAGAAGGTACCCTGAAGATGGGACGTAGTAGCAAAAAGGTTAGCTCTCGCAAGCAAGCTATTGCCATTGGTTTGTCTGAAGCAAGAGAAGCAGGTGCGAAAGTCCCTAAACAACGATCCTAAGAATGTGCCGAGCGCACGGCATCAATTTTGACAGCCAACACGAAGTCATTTACTGATAAGCCTTTAATAGCATGAGTACTGAGGGTTACTCGAACTTTTTTGTAGTCATGAAGGTAAAGATCGGGGTGGTGTCCCTCACTCTCGGCTATCTGCGCAATTTGATTGATAAAAGCAACTGCATCTTTAAAATTTTCACACACAAACTCTCGTTCTAATGATTTCTCTTCTTTTATCTGCCACTCACTTACTTGTGGAAGGTAAACCGCAAACTCTTGACGAGTTAAAGGATCTACTCCACCTTCACAAGGGACACAGTGGTGCGCAGAAAGTTTTTCTGGTGCGGGCAGTACTTGATGGGTCACAGCACTCCTTTCTTAGGGAGTAGGTGTAGCTGATGCTTCTGGGCTGGGAGATGGTACTGGTGAAGATGTTGGCGCGGCCGCTGCCGACTCACCCACAATGAGCAATACATCTGCTTCTGAGTCAGTTTCTCCTGCCGGAATGTTCTCACTCACTCTTCCCTTAAAGTAGGTAGCAATTGCATTCAACACCTGAGGATTCACTTGTTCATTAATCCCAATAACTTGCGTTTCTACGTAATCACCCACGCTGTTAGATACAGTTGTTACTGTTGCTCCATTAGCCTCGAGTTCTGTCTTGACTCTCTCGCCTAAACCAGGAGTAGAGCTACCGTTACGAACTTCAACTTTCAGTGACTGGGCTGACTGATCAGTAATTAAAGGCCCACTATTGACGATGATGTTACGCTCCGGACTAAATACAAATGCTTTTTTCGCTTGAGGGAAAATAACTAACTTGTCACCATTTTGAGACTGTTGATAAAAGGCTGACTGAGTAGCTAAAAAGTCGGCGTCAATGATCGTCGCCACCACTGGCGACTCATCAGGGAGAAGGGTCAGCTTCCCAAGTTGACTGAGTACCGCCGCAATCTCTTGCTCGGAAAGACGCTGCTGTCCTTGAGGCGTAGAAAGTGCTTCTAACTGCTGACGAGTCTGGTAATACATGTAGCCTGTCACCGCTACTCCCGCAATTAAGGCCAAGAAAAGTAACCCTAAGATCAACTTACTAAACCCACCTTTGCGAGAGGTTTTTTCTTTCTTAGGAGGGTGAGTTACAGGGGTTGGAGAGTGTACAGATGCTTCAGTCATTCCTCTATTGTGGCGAAGTTAACTACAGGCGTCAAGTTAGGTTTAAGGGTTAGGAGTAGCGGACGGTGTACTTGAAGGTGTTACTGATGGCGATACGATTGGCTCTGGGCTAGCTGAAGGGGTAACACTTGGTACTGGCGAAGCAGTCGGAGTTGGTGAAACAGCTGGAGAGCCAGTTGGAGATGGATCGACTGATGGCGCTGGACTGGCTGTTGGCATAGGAGTTGAGCTTGGAGAAGCTGTAACTTCAGCCCCTAAGACAGTTGGCGTGTGCACAGCACTAACTGGCAAAGCAATCCATGAAACATTCAAGTTTTCGCTCAATGGGGCAAGAACCTTAATCGTAAATCCAGTCTTCGTAACTTGCTCAACAGCAACTGCTACTACCTGATTCTGTGGCGTTACAGTCACCACTGGAACGTTTTCCAATGGACGCTCAAATGTGACTACAGCAGATGTCGCACCAGCTGGAACTTGGGTTACTCCGGCAATGTCTTTATCTTCAAAGGTGACTCTACCCGCAAAGGTAACTCGATCAAAGAACTTTGCTGGAGCCTTAAATGCAACTGAACCGACAAACTCAACTGCAGCGGTAAACTTGGCTTTTGCATCAAATGCTACTTCACCAATGAAGGTCCAGGTTTGGTAGTTCCACTTGGCTAATTGAGAGATCTGCCCTTCGTCTGATGCAGTATTCAAGGCGTTAAGCTGGTCGGCTAAGCTGTCGATCTGCACCTGTTGATCTTGAATACTTTTAACCGTCAGCGGCATCAACTTAGAGTAATCAACTGACCAAAACTTGGCTGGATCACTAGGTCGAGTTACTGCTTGTGGGTAAACTTCAAACAGCTCTTGTGCAATAAAGCCATGAGTTTTAGCCAGATTGTCTTTACCCTTCCAGTCATAGTCATAGACTTTAATATTCATTAAGGTATCGAGTGTCAAAGCCGTAGTCTCAATATTCTCTTTCAGTCTGATATCTGAGGAAGTATTAAATGAAGTAGTTGCAGTGTCATAGGTAATCGAGCCAACTTCATCACCATCATCATCCAGGAAACTAATGAGGTAGTTGGTGGTCGAAAAGTCATCTAAACCAGACTGAATAATCAAGCCTTCACGACCAGGACCACCATCATTTTTGATCTTCATTGCAAAACCAGTATTCGTCGACATCCCTGGATGACTGTAGACATTAAAAACAGTATCTCCATCATTCAAACCATATCCCACCCGCACTAAGCCAGATTGGTCAAAGCTGAGTGTTGGGTTTCCACCCATACCAACCCCCACTCCCACATACAGTTCATAGTCATCTTGTAAACCTAAGAAGGCAGAGCTTCCAAAGCTGTTACCACCGTTAGTAAACGCATTTCCACCCCCACCGCCGCCAGCTAGGAGGTCAATGCTGCTATTGCCATCGTAGAAGTACAGATTTGTGCCATTCCACCATAAGTCACCGGATTCGAGAGTAGAAGGATCGTTCCCCCCACTATTTGCAATCCGAATACTGGCATACTGATCAGCCGCTGCAAATCGAGACAAGCCCGAGTCAACCCAGAGCGAAGCATTGTTCCCCGAACCACCATTTGCACCTTCAATAAAGATGCCATAGTTATTAATGGATCCTCTATCGGCTTGGACATAGTATGAGCCTGCGTACGTATCATTGTAGATGCCACTTCCGGTCCGGGTAATGTACTGACCAAAGAAGTTTTCCGCACTCCCTTCTAAATCAGACTCGATGTACTGCCCATACACCTCAGTGGCAATTCCATAGTTTCTCATTACCAAGCGACTTCCCATCACGTTGTCTGTCACTGTTCCCGTGTCGGAATTAATTACTTCAGCGTCATACGCTAACATCGACTGTCCGACGGTGCCTTCGTTATTCAACTGGGTAAAGATCCCTGCTAAGCCTCCATCGATTTGGTTAAGGTTGGTCGCTGTACTGAAGGAGGACATCGCCCCACCTAGCATTAAACCTTCATTACTAAATGAGTGATGTACACCATAGTATTGAGGCATCTCTCCATCACTTCCGTTCGTAAAGGTAAACGATGCTGCTCGAGCATCGTCACCCACGAACAACCCATTATTTACAAAGCCGAGCGTGGCCAGTACACCAGATCGATCGTAAATAATCCCGCCTGCTTCGTTAAATCCGTAACCTTGAATAACTTTCAGTCGATTAGTGATCTCTGTATTGTTCGTCATCTGCAGATTTAATCCATAAGCATTATCAATCACAGTTCCTGATTGCAGCGCCATGATGCCATACATGTTAATTACGTCGGCTGCCTGAGCTCCATCTTGGACTTCCAGATAAGAGTTCAAACTGGCAACAGTACCGGTAGTAACGCTGCCATCTCTGAGGAAGACGTCACCGCCAGTTGCATTTACCCGTGCATTCACTGTTCCATATTGATTTACAGTTTGGTACAACCCGTTCAAATTACCTGCCATGATTCCATTGTTGGTAAGGGATGAAGAAAGACCTCCAAAGATACCACTATCCATCGTGGCATTATTGGTTTGTTCAATCCGAATTGCTCGATTATTTCCTTCTCCTGTCCCTTCATTTGTTGAGCTCAAGAAAAGCATATTACTGACACCACTTACATCCGTGAAAGATGTAGTGAAGGAGAATGCATTACCAGCGGTACTAAACGCTTCAGGTGTAAAGGCCATCCGACCATTGCCAGTCACCGAGAAAAGGGTATTGGAGTCATCTCCTAATTGGAATAAACGATCATCAGTACCAAGATTCTGTTCAGCCATAAAAGAGAAGGCTGGACTACTTCCCTCTCCGGGATTAAGACCTGAGAAAAAGGCAAAGGCACCGTTATACCCTGAAGTATTGCTGCCGTTGTTTTCTGTTCTAAATGTGGCTGTTCCACCATTAAACCCTGTTTGTAACAGTGTGTAGTCTGAACCAGTGCCACTATTCCCCGTGGTGGATGTAATTCGCAAAGATTCTGGACCTAAGTACAGATCCCTCCAACGAAGTTCAAGAGAACCGAGAGCATATCCATTATCTACTGACGGTCGAACATCTGTGTCAATTAAGCCATTGATTCCAACTAAGTCACCATCGTCAAACCCTAACCATACGTTACCGTCTACAATCAAGTCGTCCCGTAAGAAAGTATTCCCACTGTCTACAAAAAGAGCGTAGTTTTCATTGCTTCCACCTGTTGCGCCTGCAATCCAAACACCATAGTTATTCACTGCTCCGGCTGCGACGCTCTCGTTAATTCGTAAACCATATGCTGTATCAGCAACACCAACAAAAGAGCTGTCGAACCAGATATCTTGTCCAGAGACGAGCCCTGAAATAGATCCACTATTCAGTAAGTAGGTTAATCCACCTACCATATCTCCGTTTAACACACCTAAGTTATTGATATCAGCTCGATGTCCTCGAAGGTATCCGTTTATCTCTCCAAAGTTATTTACATAGCTGCTCGATGCCCCAACCGTGGAATCAACAATTCCACTTGCTTGGTTGTCTACTCGAGAGTACAGTCCTGCCATTGCAGAACCACCTCCACCTAAATCCCCAATATAGCCACTGTTGCTCAGTACCCAGTTGCCCGCGTACATGTTTCTCATCGATACATCTTCAAGTGCAGTCAGCTGGGCCCAATAGCCAGCTTGACTACCCAGTTCAAGTGCGCCACCACCACCGGTAGTACTAAAGATTACTGCTCCATTCACCGCATATGGTAAGTAAGATCCTTCTGCATCGTTGGTAATATCAGCCCGATATCCTCGAATCGTGCCACCCTCATAGCTCCCATCTGTATCTAGCACGCTATGAACTCCATTAAAGCCACCAGATGAGCCGACTGTTCCGTTCACGATCAAGCCATCTAAAATTCCCGCGTCATCTTTCAAAACATTTACCGTGACAGTATCGTTAAAGGTCTTGGCACCACCAAAGGATTGATCTCCTGTAGTCACTACCCCTCTGGCTGTTTCTGAAGCGTCTGGTAGGCTGAAAGTATGTACGGAACCACTAGAGTTAATGGCAAAATCTGTTCCAGTATCGTCGACCGCGAAACTTTGAGTTGTTGCTGTCAAACCATTCAGCTGTGTGATTCCACTTCCCCCACCTCCACCTGCTAAAAGATCAACATTTGAGCTACCGTTATAGAAGTAAAGGTTTGTGCCGTTCCACCATAAATCTCCACTGACTGGAGCTGAAACATCAGTAGCCGAGCTATCTGCAATTCTGATACTTGCTTGACTGCTGGTAGCAGGCGCAAAGCGAGCTAAACCAGAGTCCACCCACAGCGATGCGCCGTTTCCTGAACCTGGAGTTGCTCCCTCAATGAAGACACCATAGTTTTCTTGAGTCCCACCACTCACCGCCTGAACAAGGACTCCATAGCTGGTATCACTGAACTGTGCTGAGTCAGTTTCGACAACTCGCAGTCCATACCCATTTGTAGCTGTTCCGCCATTTGCGTACTCAACTCTCAAGCCAATGATGTCATTGGTAGTTCCAGAGTTTATAACTCTAAAGTTTGCTCCCATTAAGTTATCTGCAGATGAGGCGTTGTTCACGTTGGTTGCAACACCAATCATGTCTGCATTAACAGTGCCCGAGTCTTCATTGAAGATCTCGGTGTACCAGCCATGCATATTTCCAAGGAAGACACCTCCACTGTTACGGATAGTATTAATCATGCCGTAAAACTCGGGAACTTGTGCCCCGGTATGGTTATCAAAGCGGAAGGTACCAATCCGCGAGTCAACTTCATCTACAGTTCCATAGTTGTGAGCTTCCAAGGTAAACCAACCACCTCTGTTCCCAATAGTTCCATAGTTTTCTGAGTAGCCTAAAAAGTTTTGAAAAATATTCACTCTTCCGGTGGAGTTATTGAAAAGGTTAGAGGTATACCCACGAACTTGTCCCACATTAGTTCCATCACCAGCATTGATGGTCATATTGCTACGAAATCCACGGACAAACTCACTCCCTGCATTGCCAGAAGGAGTGTAGCTGGTAACAGCATTTAACATGGCGTTACTGCCACCCACTATTGTTTGGCTTCCAGTCGCTTCCAAAGCCAAAAAAGTATTGGCCAAGTTAACAGCACTCAGATTTCCTAAACCTTGGCGACCATTTACTAAAAGATTGCCACTGTCCAGTTGGAAGTTGCCTAATGTATCCAAAATTGCACGTTGAACACCATTTGTCTCAAAAGCTAAAGCATTGTTGTCGTTCGTTCCCAAAGTGGCCAGTGCTCCAAAGCTGTTACCATTTTGAATGAAAGCATTATCTCCACCACCGGGCCCTGGTGGTCCTTGTGGGCCCTGAGGACCTTGAGCTCCATTTGAACCGTTTGAGCCGTTCGAGCCATTAGATCCATTTGCGCCCGCTGGTCCCGCAGGTCCAGCAGGACCTGTCTCTCCTGGGAGACCACGAGGTCCTGGCTCACCTTGCAGTCCTGCTGCACCTGGTAATCCTTGATCTCCTTGAGAACCTGCTGCTCCGTCAGCACCATTTGAACCATTCGTGCCGTCTGCACCGTTTAAGCCGGTTCCGCCGACAGAACCTTGATCTCCTTGGCGCTCAATAATCGTGCGGATAGTGAAGGTTGTACCAAGTAGAGCTGCTCGAGGTTGTTCAAAGATTTCACGAATAGAGGTAGTAACACTCTGTGGCTCTAAAGTATCGGTTGTTCCGGTCCGAAAAGATGCAATCACTGGCCACAACCACCAGAGTAAGCTTAAGAGAAGAAGAATCAGTAAAAGAAGTACGAAAAGTTTTCGTCGCCAATGTCGCTTAGGTTTCAGGGGAGAGTCAGTAACTGCAGGCACTGTACTTGGCATCATCTATCACACGAAACGCTCTACTTTAGTATGTGATCAAAATAGCGTACAGTATTTTTTATTGAGAAACTAGAGTATTTTGACCCATCAAACTTTTTTGATATCTTTTGATCTAATGAAAACTACATTTCTTACAATTCTGCTCGCCCCGTTTTTTATTTTTCTTTTTCCTTTTAGTGTTTTTGCACAAGAAAACACCTCAGAACTCGACTTGCCAGGGAGTAACAGTCAGATAGTTATCAATGAGCCACTCATCCTTCCAGATACGGAGACTGTTTTAGAAGGTACTGCTGAGCCTGGAGCCGACTTGTTCGTTACAGTTTTGAACGGAGAGAACATTATTTATACTCAATCAACTAAAGTTAGATCGAATGGTCAGTGGAGTGTTCCCCTCCCCGCATTTGCCGATGCACCTACTCAATTGCTCGTAAGAACGGAAGTTGAGCTGACTTTAACCAAAATTATTGAAACCACGGCCGTGGGCGGCGCTGTCGCAACCAGTACAATCATTTTGGGACAGATTCTTTTGGAACGCTTTTTCCGTTTGCTTCAGGTAATCGGTATCTTTAGGCAAAGAGTTACAAAAGGATTTATCTTCGATATTATCTCCAAAAAACCAGTGCCATTCGCTTTGTTAACAATTGAGAATATTAGAAAAACAGAAGGTGAGTCGTCACTTTTCAGAGAAACAGTAGTGAGCACCGTGGATGGATTCTTTAAAACTATTACTCTCCCTCGAGGTGAGTATGCACTACACGCAGCTCACTCTGACTATAGCTTCCCCGTCACAACCCCACGCCCTTGGTACACAAAGCCGAATGAGTTTTATAAAGGTGAGACCATCACACTAGATGAACAAGATAAGCTCGAGATTCTGCTCATCCCCATGCAACCTCTGACGAATAAAAGCCTCAGACTTTCATACTGGTTGAACGGGCACGTCTTTTTCAGCTTACTTGCTCAAATATCAAAGATTCTCAGTGTACCAATGGGAGTTATTTCGATTGTTTTACTCATACTTTATCCTAGCTTCATTAACTTCCTTATATCCTCTATCTATATTGCTTTAGGCTTATATGCGTTACTCCGCAAAGCTCAAAAACACACCCTTTCCGGAAAAGTAACGCTGCTGAACGACAAGCCTGTCAGTCAAGCTGTGATTAGAATCTACCAAACAGAACCGCATGAGCTAGTTACAGCCACGCTCACAGATGAACACGGTGTATTTGAGAGTGCAGTTGATAAGGGAACGTATCAAGTAGTTGTTTCTAAAGATGGTCTGGTTTTGCAAAACCAAGGGTTAAGTTTTGAGTCAGTAGAGCTTAAAAAGTCAGTCCGAAACCTCCATTATCAGATGGCACCTCCACCAGAGAACCCCTTTAAAGCCCTTTAACTCACTCCTCAGGATAAGAAAAAACTGTCATCGTTTGACTCTGATAAAAAACTGGATATCGTTTCCTTATCGCTTGTTCTAGCTCTGGCAACCGACACGCAGCTCCCTCTACATCCGTTTTGTCCACCAATATAAAAGATACCCCGGCAAGTCTTTTTCGCTCATCAATAAAAGTAAAGATTTCATCCAGCTGGTTACATTTTATTCCATAATCGAGTGTGAAACCTTCACGACGCAGATAGCTTAGTGCAAAGGGATCACCAGAGTGAGAAATCGTATAAATTCTTGCCTTTGGGGGTATTTTTTGATCGAGCACTTTATAGTCTTGCAAGTGAGCTGGTGTTGAAAGAGTTGAGCCAATACTAAACACCCTCTCTAGAGTCGTGGTGTAATCTTTGTACGACAACACACCTAAGAGGAGTGCAACTCCGATGATACTCATTAAAAGAAATGCTGTCTGAATTTGCTGCCTAAGATTTGATATTTTCTGAAGATGTTCTATTTTTTTGAGATACCATCGAGTAAGCGTGTCTACACACAGTCCTCCACTCAATGCCGCAAATGGAGTCCAGTGTAATAAGTAGTAGTCATGCCAATACGACCCAGCTGCAACGATAAACGTGATGGCTAAGCTACAACCAAACCATAGGAGTAGGAAGTACTGCTTCCACGACTTTTCTGGTTTTAAGACGCTGATAATCAGTCCTCCAATACTGGCGACACCACCACCTATGGTGAGCAGCTGACCAAAGTAATCTCTTTGAAAAAAGAGGGTGTGCCACTGCGTTTCTTTAAAGAACTGCCAATATCCAAGATAGTTATGTAACAGCTCTGCCTGATGACCGGTTACCATCCATGTTGCTTCCGGAAATTGAAAAATCCATATCCGCCACACCCCCACAGCCATCAAAGGAACACTCAGTGAGAGCATGGTGTGAATGATTTTCTTTGGTGTATTCGGAAAAAGAACATACAGAACTAAAGGATAGAAAGCGACCAAAAACGGCTTCGTTAAAAGAGCCACCGTCAGGACAGTTGCTAGTGCAAAGTACAGTCCTATCTTGCTCTCGTTTCGTATCCGTATCGCCGCTAAGAGTGCTAAACATAACGCCATCACCGCTAAGAGGTCAGGAATAACTGATCTGGACCAGAACACTATCATCGGAAAAAAGTTAAATAATAGCGCTGCGTACAAGCCAGTACTTCTTCGCGCATACCGCACTCCCAATTGATAAATCGCCACCGTAATTACAGCTGTAATAATGATGTTTACAGTACGAGCTACCAATAATGACTCTCCAGTCAGTTGGAAAAAAAGATAGATCAAAAACTGATAAATTGGGAACTCGGCCATATGCAAGAAGTTGAGATCTTCATACGTAATTCCCTGATATATCTTTGGAAAGATCAATGAGCCATCACCATCTATCATCCGTGTTACTACAGCGTATCTCGTAACTTGGCTAATAGTGTGTCCATCATCCAAAAGACCATCAAAGTGACGAAGTTTAGCAGGAAGGGTTCCTAAAATAATGAATAAAAGAAAGAGACAGACGACAATGTTACTGAAGCGCTGTTTTATCATGAGGAGAGTTCATTGTAGGGAGGAACGATTTTGACTGTCAATGGAACAAAAACTCCCGCTGGTGAGAGCGGGAGTGTACAACATAGGAAATTTCCTGAACTACCTAGCGAGAGAACGTGGCACGAAGTGCAAAGTATGAATTGAGGTACTCCTTGTACATGGCACCGATAGGTTTAGGGACAGTGCGCACGAACTGATGACGCGAGAAATGAGCTTCGTTTATTTTGAGTGACTGAGAGCTACTTACTCTTACGGCATAACATGTTGAGATATCTTGGCGATTATTCTCGGTAGAGAACTTTCCCACAAACTGCCCCATCAAGACCTTTTGCTTTACATCAATATGCAACCCTACTTCCTGCTTCGCGATTCTTTTTAAGGTGTCATCAATTGACTCACCTTTAAACATTCTTAGTCCTGGTAAGGCCCAGACATTCTTATATGGTTCAATTTTTCTTTTTACTACCAGAACACCCTGATCACCGTACTCAATAATCAAATCAAAAGTTGGAATGGGCATGTACTCCAACATTTTTTCAAAAAGTTCTCGAGGTGCTAAAGGTGAGTGAGACATCTTGAAAGAAAATTCTATGAAGTTGCAGCAGATTTTCTACGAAGCAAGGGTTTAGCTCTGGTTACCCATTCTTTCATTAACTCCACAAACTTCAATCGTTCTTCTACTGTAGTCTCTCGCTTCTCCCCCATCTGCTTCCATAAATTATCACCCTCATATCTAGGAAATAAATGGAGGTGATAGTGGAAAGCATGTTGGCCAGCGGCTGGTTCATTGTTCTGCAGTACGTTTATCCCATCACAGCCATAGGCTTTCCGCATCTTCATCGCAAACTGTTTAGCCACGGCAAAGATCTTTGCTCCTATTTCGTCTGGTAAATCATAGAAGTTTTCATAGTGGTGTAGTGGCACGACGATCAAATGTCCTTCACTCCCACGAATAAAGTAGGAGGCTACAAACACCATCACGGCATCATCTTTATAGACAATATCTGATTGGCGGATTAAGGTTTGATCGTTTTCAACGCCCTTGACTCCAAGACAGATGGGGCAGACGTAGTCGGCTGGGGCGTGATTTTTAGAGTTTATTTTCAAAACTTGAGAGGGTTTGTTTAGCAACTTCCGTCATTTCATTTAGAAATGCTGGATACTCTTTTTGGAGCAAAGGACCTTCAGCTACTACTTTCTGCCAAGAACCATCTTGCTTTAAATAACTTTCAATCCGAACTGTGTCCTCAGTTTCAGTACGAGATAAGATCCATTCTCTGCCTTTAGCATCGATATATTCTTCAGAGTTAACAATGTCATCTGGTCCTTCTGTAGAGCTCGAAACTACAATGAAGTAGTAAGCTTTGGAACATTCTTCACTAAGCTGAGGTAAATCTTCTAAGCATTGATCGCTACTTTCTTGACTTTCAAAGACACCATATCTGTGTCCCTCTTCGCCTACGGGCAAGTAAGTGAGAATGTGATTTGATGCAAACTTAAATTGATAACCTTCGAGCTCATCTGTGTAAGATTGCCAGCCATTATCATCAACTAGCGTAGTCTGTTGTGTAACTGACGTAGTAGCTGGAGAAGGCAAAGGTGTGCTTACTTCAACTATGGAAGTAGCTGTATTCTGCTGGGTGCCTAAGTAGTAACCACTGCCACCTACTATTCCTAGAAGGAAGAGCAAACCAGCTGCTAACAGCACTGTACGAGAGGACATACTTTTTTTTGTCTGAGGCGCAAGTGTTGCTTGTTCAGGTGAAAATTGCTGATCAAGTGCGGGGTTAGGGGTCGAGGATTGGATATCTTCCATATGCCCATTATGTCATAATTTGCAGGGCTTAGTGGAGATGTTAGAACCTATTTACTTCATCAAAAAGTTTTAGCCATTGTGGAAAACTAAGATTACTTGGTTGAGCGTTAAACGAGAAATTGTACATTTTTGCTAATTTTTTTAGTTCAGCTCGATCAAAATATTTAACTAAGTTTTGATCAATTCTTCTTCCGCCGCCAAAACCAGCTTTGATGAAGGCGGCGTATTTTTTCTTTCGTTCGTCGCTTACAAGTGGGACTGCTCTCTTTTTTGCTTGAAACATTACCGACCTAATTTTAGGTATTGGAACAAAATCTCTGAGAGAAAAATGATGAGTAATCTTCAATTCAAACCATGGTTTATGAAGTAGTGAAAACTGCCCTTCTTTCATCGCCCCCACCCAACGTTCGGCCACGTCTTTTATAACCACCACATGCATATCTTCAGGAGGATTAGACAAATCCAGTAACTCATGAACAATTTCACCTTCAATAGCAAAAGGCAGATTTGATACAACCTTGTACTTAGTCATAGGGTAAGGAAAGTTTAGGATATCTTCCTGAAACAGGACAAAGTTATGGTGGTTTTCAAATTTGGCAACTAGTAATTTGGCCAGTTCTGGATCAATTTCTACAGCAACTACTTGTCGAGCAACGGCTAGCAACTCACCAGTAATAATCCCTTTTCCGGGACCAATTTCAATAACTGTATCTTGAGAAGCAATAGAAGCCTGTCGAACAAGTCGTTTAACGAGTTGCCGATCGTGCAAGAAATTCTGCGATAGTGGGGGTCGTCGCCGTATTTTGTACATGGCGGCCCCGAGTAATGATGCAATTCATACTTAGCTCATTATATCATAATATTGTTATAGGCTTGTTGCAGGCCTGGAGGGAATCGAACCCCCGTTCTCGGTTTTGGAGACCGATGTCCTACCGCTGAACGACAGGCCTAGGTTTCAAGAGTACTATTGTACCAGAGGAAGGTGTCTAAGCTTTAGTACTTCTGAGCCAAATGCAGCAGGTACGATACGATAAAAATCGCCCCCAAGGTTAGAGCGCCAGCGGGAGAAAGCCAAAAACGGAGGTTCTTGCGTTCTACGTTCGCCAAGCGAATCATCCATTTTGGATACTTGCCACTGTTCTCATCTAAATCTGTTGGCCAAGGTCCTTCATTCCATTTCATATCTCACCTCAACTTTGACACCCAGTATATCAAGCCAAGCTAAACTCGCTATAATGAAGTACCATGATTCGTCTGCCCGATAAGAATCTCGAGAAAACATTTGCGTATGACCGTGAACGTTTGGCTAAAACGGCACTGCCAATTGTTACTGTAGCTGGTACCTTTCGCGAAGACCTCAAACGTTTATATGGTCTAACAAATAATAACACTTCCCGAGACATCGTCTTTTCTCGCGCCCACTTCTCAATGGCGCTTGCCATTGCTGAACAAGTCTGGGGAAAAGAAGTTCAGCCGAAAAAAGCATGGATGGTTGACCCCACTAACTACGTTTCCCTAGAAGATTGGCAGAAAATCGTCGTGACGGAGTTGGTGGGCAAGACAATTGCCCGTCACTCAGTTCTTCATAAAGTTAAAGGTTTTATTGATCAGTTTGGACGAAGCAAGTTGCCTATCCTAGATAGCATCACTCCGCCGTTGCTTTACCTGACCGAAGACGTTCACACACCCATTCTGAGTTTTCATATTGCCGCGGGTAATATTCTTGCCAAACAAGGTCGAAAAGTTGTTCAAGTGGTAACCGATCCGCACGTCCGCGAGGAGTATGTCCTCAACGCCGCACTCCCCAACATCATGTTCTGTGTTTTCGATGAACGCACCCAACTAGAGTTTTTAGAAGTGGCTGCACTTAATCATGTCCAGGTAGACCCCATGCGCGTAGTGGTCACTGGACCTCCAATCGATCCTAGAGTTGTAGACGCTCGGAAACAGAAAGTTCCCTGGCGCAGCGGATCGCTAAAACTCTGTGTTGCCACGGGTGGATTAGGTACCAACGGCTACGAAATTCGGCAAGTGTTAACCCAGCTACTCCCTCATCTTCGCCGAGAGCCATGCCCATATCAAATTGTGTTATACGCAGGAACTCAAAAAGATATTGCCAAAATTGGCTACGACTTAGCGGAAGAAAATCATATTCCCGTGTCCGATATGTACCGCCAACAAGGACGTTTCCGGATTGCCTATCACCCACAAATTTTAGATGCGAATGAGCTACTCCTTCGTTATGGCTTCCCTTGGGCAGATGGTTTTATTACCAAACCGTCCGGTGACATGGCTTACGATGCTGTCGCTGCGGGTTGTTTCCTTTTGACCTTATCTGAATGGGGTGTCTGGGAAGAGCGAATTCGTGAGATCTTTGAACAAATGGGAATTGCTCGGAGAGCTGAGCCCGAGCAGTTAGTTACTCAGCTTTCTCTCCTTCAACAAGCTATTCGGGGAAAAAGCTGGGTAGAAGATGCCATGTATGAAGCACTTAAAATTGAGAAATCATTTTTAACTGGCGCTGAAAAAATCGTCAAAGCAACCGCGGCCGCCGAAAAAATACTCAAGTAAGTTGAGCGAACTGCATATCTTAAACGGGAAATTTACTTTAGTTTCTTAGAAACTGTGTGAGTAGTGTGCTTACGACAGACTGCACAGTACTTTTCCAATGGGAAAGAACCTTTTCCATCGGTCTGTTTCTTGAGAAGTTCGTTGTTTTTGTTGTACTCAGTAATGTAACCGAATGCACCACAAACACTACACTTTAAGCCGACTGATTGACGTGGTCCTTTTTTCTTTTTTGCCATAAATCCTCACTTTATTCGAAGTCTGTATCAGGTATAAAGCACCTAAGCGCTGCCTAATTCAAGAGAGGTAGTATATACCAAGAAATAAAGATGTGCCAGGTGTAGGATTCGAACCTACGAAGGCGTGAGCCAACAGATTTACAGTCTGCCCTCGTTGACCACTTGAGTAACCTGGCGTGGTTTGCGAACTTGAATTGTATCAGATAGTACCGCGCTCTGCATACCGCGCTTGTAACAATAAAACTATACTCATTCCCAGCTGTAACCAGCAGACCTGCAGCGCCCAAAAAAGAGGAGGAAAAGTTTGAATAATCATTGATTTTTCTGGAAATGAGTAATTTCCTTGAGGAAAAAAAACTTGGTGAAAAAGTTCAAAGCTAAACGAAAAAAAGAGTAAACAAAGCATGATCAATGTCGAGGAAAAAACGATAAATCGGCGAGTATCTCTAGCAACGCGCTCATCAATGACATGCTTTTCCAATAAGATTAATAGCGCTACTGCACAACCAACACTAAAACTCCCCCAGATAAAAAGATGGTGAACGTCTAGCAAGTGAGCCACTTCTGCAGAAGAATAAAGACTGGAATCAGACTTACCAAACCAAACAACTTGAAGAGCATCCATCGTCGCAGCATGTTCAGTAGCAGGCGTTATTTCTTGAGAAATATCTAAAGCAGGAAGTAGCGGACTCACCAAACGCGTTAACCGCTGATTCGCTGCAATAAGCGGTGGAGCCATGAGCACCACACTCACTAAACCCATAGCAATGGTAACTCGACATGCAAGAAAGAAAAACTCAAGTAACCTTTGGCGATACATAAAGAGCCTGGTAAAATACACTGTCATTCTCTCATTGAGTGACAAATGCCTTCTTAGCTCAGTTGGTTAGAGCGGCTGTTTTGTAAACAGCAGGTCTAGGGTTCGAATCCCTAAGAAGGCTCACTTTCCCCTATCTTTGAGTCTGCGCACCATCTTTAACCCTGACCATTCTTCCGTCACAGCAATGACTTTAACGTCCACAATGCCATACCTCAAAACGAGCTGTCTGAGGAGATTCTCATCAATATCTGTTTCTTTTTTGGCAGATTTTTTGTACCAAGAAATCCAGAGTGCCCCATCATCTTTTAAGAGCGGCAGCTGTTGATTAAGAACTTCTAAGGAAGTATGGAAAGCCTGAATGACTTCAAAACTACCCGTGGCTGGTAGTTTTGTCACGATCTTAAGAAATCCTGGCAATGGCTCAAGAAGTTGTTGGTAATTATCAGGAGCATCAAGGAGTAAAAACTGGGTAGCCGGTTTAAGACCGAGCTTGTGAGAGAGAGGGGTTTGTGAGTATCCAGCCATGTGAGCCTTTGTCGGGAATCGAACCCGAGACCTCAGTCTTACCAAGACTGCGCTCTGCCGACTGAGCTACAAAGGCACAAACACACGAAGAGAGATTTTACCATAAACCCTCCTTAAAAACCCTGCGTGAGGTTGGCTTTCCCCTACACGGAAAGTGGGTAAGGCGTCGCAGCATCCACGGATACAACGAACAACCCGAGAACCCGTAAGAGGAAGTATTGAGGAAATTATGCCTCTCACGCAGGACTATTAAGGAGCGTTCTGGCAGCCTGCTTAATTTAGCGGCTGAACTCTTCGACCCATCCTTTGACCTTAGAGCCGTACTTCTCATTATCCATCACAAACTTGAGATGGGCATGGAAGTAGTTCTCTGGATCACCAGTGGTCATCCACTGTGCTTTTGTTCGCTCAACAACGACGTGTTCGGTTTTAGCAATCTGGGTAATAGCATCCACGGTCCATAGCTCTTCATCTTTACCCGTATGAGAAGGGTTTAAGAACTGAAAGATGTTAGGTTTCAGTAAGTATCGTCCATATGAAGCTAAGCGCGAAGGTGCTTTGTCTGGATCTGGTTTTTCGATAATGTTATCCAACAGCTTTTCACTCCCTTTTTGGAAGGAGATAATGCCGTACTTATCAACCACTTTGGCATCGACTTCTTGAGCCATGATGATCCCGGCAACACTTGGATCCTGGTTGTAAAGATCGACCATCACTTTGGCATCTCCAGGCTTACCGAAAACAATGTCATCACTGTAAAGCACTAAGAAAGCCTCTTCTCCTTCAACAAACTTTTGGGCAGAAGCCACTGGGGAACCGTTGCCGTATGGCAAGCTTGGATCCTGCTCAATGACGACGATCTTAGGAAAGTCTAAGATGTGTTGAACTGGCTCATAGCGATCTTCTTTACCTTGACTTGAAAGTTGTTTGCGGATGCGGTTTACGCCGTTGTTAAAGTAATCTTCATAGATTGGCTTTCCCTCAGGGGTAGCCACGATGATGATCTCTTCAATCCCAGCCTCAACACACTCTTCAACTACGAACTGCATGATTGGACGATTCCCAAGTGGCAGCATTGCTTTGGGCACTGTTTTGGTAATGGGAAGGTATCGGCTAGCGAATCCTGCATCGGTAATAATAGCTTTACGTACTTTTTTTTCTGATGACATAGGTTGGATTTCCTCGGGAAAACCTAACTATTTGTATGTGTGGTTTCGCGACCGATTGTAAGTCAACAATACGTAGAAATCAAACTTGATAACCTACTCTTCCCTTCCTCAACTAAATGTGCTTAGAATGAACTTGCACATTCTTTAATGGATTTGGTGTGTATGTTGAAAAAAACAGTACTTAGCACTCTTTTTTTACTCGGTAGTTTTGTTATGGTGGGGGTGGCTACCCCCGCCCAAGCTCAGAGTATGCCACCATGTGTGAGATCTGGCTGTAGTGGTGAGCTTTGTGTGCGAGCTGGCAGTGGGATGAACACTACCTGTGTTTTTCAACCTGAGTATGCTTGTCTACAACAGGCTAGTTGTGAAGAAAATGCCAATGGCATGTGTGCTTTCACTATCACCCCACAAGTCCAAGCTTGTTTAGATCAAGCAAACCCTTCTGCTAGTCCAACTGCTTCCCCATCCGTAAGTCCCAGCCCATCAGCTTCTCCTACTCCAGCTGTTACACCAAGTCCGACGGTTTTAATTGGTGACTTCAATAACGATGGTCGCGTGAATCTCCTTGATCACGAGATCCTGATTAACAGCCTTTTTGAAACTGGAGATTCTTTGCAAACAGATCTCAATCAAGATGGCAAAGTAAACTTACTTGACTACCATATCTTAGTTCTTAACTTGAATCCGTAAGGAATGCAGCCATGCAAAAAGTTGTCAAAGACAACATTATCTACGTAGAGAAACCGAAAATGAGTGTGCTCCCACTCGTTTTATCCGCTGCGTCATTATTGTTTGTGGCACTGGGTGCAGCCAGTTTGTTTTACTTTCAAAAACCACTTCAAGAAGGTCAAGATATTCGTCAGCAAGCCTCGGTGGCATCTGGTCAAGTACAACTGACTTCTCAAGTCACTTCTAGTCAAATTTACCAAGCTGGAGCACCTACAACGATTGATCTTCGATACAACTCTCAGGGTGTTCAGCTCTCAGGTATCCAAATTGTTACCAGAGTCACTGCAAATAGTGAGACTCCTTTAATCACAGTTCCGTCCAGCAGCCCCTTCCAGGCAATCTTTCAAGAAGTAGAACAAGTCAGTGGTGGATACCTGGTCTCTGTCATCATCACCCCCAAAACCATTGGTACTTCTTTCTCTAGTACCAGCCCTACAACCTTTGCTCAGATTCAAGTTCCACTGCGCGCAGCTGGTCAAATTAGTTTGGTCTATGACAGAGCAAACTCCTTTGCTACGGTTGCTAATACATCCCCACCAAGAGATGAGCTACGTACACCCGAGGATGTGACTTACTCAATCATTGCTGCAGCAGCAAGCCCATCGCCTTCTCCATCTGTCACTCCATCACCCAGTGTTAGTCCAGCAGTAACCCCATCTCCTTCCTCTTCACCAAACGCTTCTGTTATTCCCACTGGTGATGACTTTTGGCTCCGTAGTGATGGCGTGTACTTGAGATTTTTCACCGATGACTCTGCTCGAACTGAAGTAGCAATGGCTGATCTTCAACCCAACCGCAGCTATGTTGTTCGCGTACAGTATCAAGTGCAGAACGCTCGTAAGTCCTCTGCTACAAACTTAACTCCGGTTCAAACTGCGTTTGTCTTTAACGGACAGGGCTCATCGTATGTGACTGACACGCTTCCCTACTCCCTCATTTCTGCACACGCAGATGGAGCCAGCGACAGTGTGGAAACAAAGTTTACTACTCAAGCAGACAACAGTTTGCGGATGACGGTTGATGCCAATAGTTCCTACGCCGAAACCAACGAAGGCAACAATGTCCTCATCTATGAGTTCCCAGCTGATAACGGCGTTGGTGGATTAACTGGTCTTCAACGAACCTGTAATGAGTACTGTGCTGACAGCCGTGAGTGTGCTGCAAACTACACCTGTTTCTTTAACCGCTGTCGTCGACCAGATAATCCTGATAGCAGTACCTGTGTAGCAGCTACAGCTACTGTAACTACGACCATCGCTAATAGCTGTAACACTACTTGTGACGAGAACCGTGACTGTGCAGTTAACTTACGTTGCTACCAAGGTGTTTGTCGCTTGGCCACCAACCTCAGTAGTTTAAGCTGTTCACCTGCAACCGCAGGCGTTATTAGCAATGGCAGCGGCACTGGGCTCAAAGGAGACGACACTCCTCAACCAACCGTGTCACCACGTCCAAGTCTGTCACCATCTACAAGTCCTGTCAGTAGCGTTTCCCCAACCTCCAGTCCATCAATTTATGACTTACGACCTGAAGACGCTACGGGCTCTTCTTTGATTAGTCGTTTCTTAAGTGGCATGCAAGAGCGAGGTATCTCTGTTCCAGTTATTGCAGTAGTCATTGGCTTACTCCTCTTTGTTTTGGCTTTGATCTTTGCAGTCCTAGGTAGAACGAACAATCGTCCACCCATGGTTGTTACTACCAGAAAAGAACCACCAAAAACTGTCTTTGAAGATGATCTACAGAAAAAGATTAATGCTCTAAAGAGTAAACCCGTTGCTGAGCCAGTCCAGCCAGCTGCAATAGCTCCAATGACACCGGAAGAAACAACTCCTAAACCTCCGACTGTCCAAACTCCGCCAGTCACTGTAAAACCAGAGACAGCCTCAGAGACTCCAGAGTCCAACGCTTCGGCAATGATGTCTCGGCTACGTGAGCGTGGAGTGCTCGATAACAAACCGGGTACGTCGTCTCAAGCCGAGAGTACTCCACCCGAGACAACAGTTCCTGAAGAGCAACCACCAAAGACTGTCTAAGCCGTCTCTAGCGATCCAAACTTTTGGTTGGTATCTTGGTCATTTGCGGGATTCCTGATATAATAGCTGCCTAATGTCTGAGGGAACACGCACATTACCAGGAGTGAAGTATCTGAGTGAAGTTCGTCAAGAACTTCGACGCGTATCTTGGCCATCACGCCAACAAACCATTCAGAAAACGATCTTGGTAATCTCTGTAAGTCTCGCTGTCGGTGTCTATATCGGCGTCCTCGACTTTATATTTACTCGGCTTATGACCATCTTAATTGGCTAAGAAAGATATGACAGATCAAAACAACACACCACAAGCACCACTCCAAGTTCCTGAAGTTCAGGAAGTCCAAGTGTCCACCCCTAATCACGTCATCATCTCCGATGTTGATAATCCTAAAGCTCGTTGGTACGTTGTCCACACTTACTCTGGCCACGAGAACAAAGTTGCGGAAACCTTAAAGCAGCGCACCCAAACCTTAAACTTGTCTGGTCAGATTCTGGAAGTTTTAATTCCTGTTCAAGAAAAAATCCAGATTAAACGCGGCCAACGCAAAACCATTAATGAGAAGATCTTCCCAGGATACATGTTGGTGAAGCTTGAGTTAACTGACGATGCATGGTTAGCCGTTCGCACCACTCAAGGTGTAACTGGCTTTGTCGGTATCGGAAACAAACCAACCCCACTTCCAAAACACGAAGTTCAAGCTATTCAGAAGTACATGCGCCAAGGTACCCCACAGTACAAGGCAGACTACGTCGAAGGCGAAGCCATTCGTATCGTCGATGGTCCGTTCAACGACTTCTTGGGTACAGTCAAGTCAATCGACGAAGGCAAAGGCAAAGTCGAAGTCCTGGTCAGCATCTTTGGCCGCGAGACTCCCGTCGAGTTGGACTTCTTACAAGTACAGAAAGTCTAACCAATTCGCCCCATTCTTTGTGCTATAATGCAGCCTCTCCATACCTCGGGAGCATAAATATTGAGGGAGCACGTTGAGAAAGTTTTCTTTCTCTAGAAACGGGGCGATAACATCTTTACTTTTCGCAGCACCTTTGTGTTTGCGTCAGTTATCCCCTCGCTCAGTACAAAAATAGTAAGAAAGTAAGCATAACAAAGGGAGTTTTTATGGCTAAAAAAGTCGTGAACGTCTTAAAGCTAAACTTGCCAGCGGGAACTGCTACCCCTGCACCTCCAGTTGGTCCAATTTTAGGTCAAGCTGGTATTAACATGATGGACTTCTTGAAGCAGTACAATGCCAAGACCCAAGACAAAAAGGGTCAGATTATTCCTGCTGAAATTACTGTCTTCGAAGATCGTTCTTTCACCTTCGTTCTCAAGTTGCCACCAGTTGCAGCCATGATTAAACAGGTCTTAAAAATTCAATCTGGAAGTAAGACCCCAGGTACCAACACTGTTGGCAAGTTGACTAAAGACCAAGTTAAAGCAATTGCTCAAGAAAAGTTGGCTGACTTAAATACAAATGATTTAGAAATGGCTATGAACACCGTCATGGGTACTGCTCGCAGTATGGGTGTTGAAATCGTCTAAGGAGTTTTATGGGAGCAAAACGAAACACTGGAGTTATCTCTTCAACAGACGAAATCAAGATCGTCGCCGACCCCGATGCACAGGCTACTTCCTCTGAGGAAGCAACTACCGATGTGGTAGAAGCACCAAAGAAAGTTAAAGCCCCAAGTCGCGTTCGTAGTACCAAATATAAGGCTGTCCGCGCCCAAGTGGATAAGACCAAGAAATACGAGCCCAAAGCCGCTATTGAGCTGGTTAAGAAGCTTTCATACACTACATTTGAAGGCACTATCACTGCTCACGCCGTTGTACGTGAAGCTGGTATCAGCGTCCCGCTGACCCTTCCTCACTCTACCGGTAAAAGTGTTCGTGTTGCCATTGCTTCTGATGAAGTTCTGGCCAAGATTCAGGAAGGTCAACTCGACTTTGACGTCTTAGTTGCTCATCCATCTTTCATGCCAAAACTGGCAAAGTTCGCTCCTGTTTTAGGTCCTAAAGGATTAATGCCAAACCCAAAGAATGGCACGTTGACTCCTAATCCAGAAGCAGCTCAGAAAAAGCTAGAAGCTGGCACCATCACGATCAAAACTGAGAAAAAAGCTCCATTAATGCACGTCCGAATCGGTAAAAACAAAATGGAGACCTCACAACTGGTCGAGAACATGAATGCTTTAACCAAGGCTTTGAAAGGCAAAATCCTTTCCTTAGCAGTTGCGTCTACTATGAGCCCAGGCGTTAAGGTAGAGATTGAGCAGTAAGTGCTCACCAAAATGAAAAAGATAAAGCCTCTCTTCGGAGAGGCTTTTTGGTAGACTGAGTACGTGTCTACCCAAAAACCACATGTCATTATTCTCGGTGCTGGCTTAGCTGGCTTGAGTGCGGCGAAGTATTTACGAGACCACGGCATCCGTTTCACTATTTTGGAAGCCAGGGATCGCGTTGGTGGCCGTGTGCACACCGAAACGTTTGAAGCCGAACAGCCGCTCACCGTTGAGATGGGTGCTGAGTGGGTCGGTGAACACCACACCCGTATTAAAGAACTCTGTAAAACCTACAAACTAGAACTACGCAATCATGAACTAGGGATGGATCTGTACTATAAGCACAGACGTTATAAACATGGCAGTTGGCATTTTTCTCAAGCTTGGCGCGAACGAATGAAGCGTCGTTTAGACAAAATGGGAAACATGTTTGATCGTCAGATTCTTCAATATGACAGTGTGTCTATCTGGCAGTACTTATCTCAAAATCACTTTCCGTTACGTGACCTAGAGATCTTCGACCTGATTGAGAGCACCAACTATGGGGAGAGTACGCGTTTCGTCTCGACAGCAATGTACTTTTTCGATCAGCTACGCGCCAAGTCTTCTCAGTCCATTGATCATCTTTCGATTGTGGGAGGAAACAACTTATTACCCTTTGCACTGGCCAAAGATCTCGGTCATGAGCATGTTCACTTAAATACAGAAGTTGAGAGCGTTACCCAAGATGAGCAGCTTCCTCTTCCCCACATCAGGGTTCAAACCAAATCAGGCAAGATCTATGAGGGTACACACGTTATCTGCACCCTACCAGCTCACGCAGTAAGTCATGTACGCTGGAATCCCAAGTTACCAACCGCCCAAACCACGGCACTAACTTCTCTTGCCTATGCCCGCATTACTAAAACGCATACGCTCTTTCCCCGTCGCTTCTGGAACTCCGATCGCTTTAGTGTTCTGACAGATCAACTTCCCCACTGGATCTATCACTCCTCTCAACATCAAGGACTGCCGGGAAAGAGATCAAACCAACCTGGTGTCATGAGTAGCTACAATACTGGCGATAAGGCCTTTGCCTTCTCACGTCTGAGTAATCAAGAAAAAGAGATGACCATGTTACAAATTCTTAGCAAATTTTTTACTATCGCCGACACTCCACTAGAGACAAAAAGCTACTATTGGGGAGATGACAAGTATACTCGAGGTGCGTACGCGCTATACGACAGCGGTGACATGGAAAGACATCGAGAGCTAATTCGAGCTCCCCACCTTGCGGTACGTTTTGCTGGTGAACATACTGCCGAGACCCAAGGATTTATGGAAGGTGCTGTCGAGTCAGGATATCGGGAGGCTCGCACCATCTTGAAGCTGACTTCGTTCTGAAACTTCTCAAGTAGTGTGTTATAATTCCAGGATCCAAAGACAGCGTGCAGGAGAAGAACCCGTATTCTTTTCTAGAAGACACGCCGAGGAGAGATCTTTTCACTGTTTCTTCGTTTTACGAACCAACAGTTTCCGGCGTCATCGCCATTCTCCCCAGTCTTGGTTATTAATCTTGAAATGGCAACGTTTTATTCGGGAAAAACGTCTTAAGAAATGGGGTGAGATCTACGCCAAACGCAAAGAATCAAACTTCCGTTGCTTCCTTAACAGAGAAAGCAACTAAAGCACAGTCTATCGTTATCACTGACTTCTCTGGAACCAGCGTCAACCAACAGGTTGAGTTACGTTCCAAAATTCGAGAAGCCGGCGGTGAGATGGTTGTTGCCAAAAATACCCTTATTGACCTGGCCGTCGGAAAAGGCAAGCTGAGTGAGTCGCTTCATGGTATGAACGCGGCAATCTTTAGTTATTCTGATCCTGTCGCCCCCGTCAAAGTACTCTTTGAGTTCCAAAAAAAGAACGAGAAGTTAACTATTAAAAAAGGGTACATGGATGATCGCGTCCTCTCTGAGGATGAAGTCGTTGCATTAAGCAAGTTACCAAGCAAGAACGAGCTGATCGGCAAGTTACTGATGATCTTGAAATCACCAGCCACTGGCATGGTCAACGTCCTCAATGCTGGTCCACGCAACTTAGTCTACGCTTTGAACGCGATTGCCCAGAAAAAAGAGTAACAATGATTCACTCAGTGAGGACAATCGTTCTCAATACTGAGTACAGAAAGAAATATATATGACAGATAAAGTTCAAAAAATCGTTGATTCCGTCAAGGAATTAACTTTGATCGAAGTCTCAGAGCTCGTTAAAGCTCTTGAAGAAGAGTTCGGTGTCAGTGCTGCTGCTCCTATGATGATGGCTGGTGCTCCAGCTGCAGGTGCTGCCGCAGAGGCTGCTGAAGAGAAAACCGAGTTTACCGTCGTTCTTAAAGACGCAGGTTCAAACAAAATCGGTGCTATCAAAGCTGTCCGCACCCTGAAGCCAGAGCTCGGTTTAGCCGAAGCAAAAGCTTTCGTCGAGTCTGCTCCAAAACCAGTTCTCGAGAACGTCAAGAAAGAAGATGCAGATGCCGCCAAGAAAACCTTGGAAGAGGCAGGTTGTGTCGTCGAGGTCAAGTAATTGATCTCTTCACTTTTGAAGATAGAAACACCGCTCCGCAAGGAGCGGTGTTTTGTTCTGTCATCTTTCCACTCTTTCTTCTTTTTCTAGAAGGTATAAAAATTATAGGATAATTCTGTTAGCAACTTCGACTGTCGTAAAAATGCAAAATGCTATAGGCCTTTACTGTGAACAGGCTGTGAAAGATTGTGAACTTCCGCAGCATCTCAATGATTTCTCGATAGGTCTTGAGTAGAATTTCTCTCTACTGTTTTCCCTGTTGACCTACTTTATTACACTCTGCTACTTTGAGTATGAAACAGTTTCGACTGCTTTCAGTTGGTAAATGCTAGTTGTATCTTTTTTGTAAGGAGTCCTATGACGGACCGCTCATCATCTTTTTCACCTACGAGTGCCAACGCTACCGCGCTGACAGAGGAGCAGCAACGCAAAACAGGTCGTTTTGATGACGCCCAAAAGTTGGATGTCAACAACCTGCCTGACCTGCTGACTGTCCGAGAAGTTGCCGACCTTCTCCGCGTCTCTCCACTTACCATTAAACGATGGGGCAAACGTGGCAAACTTCCCGCAATCCGAATTAACTCACGTGGTGATCGTCGCTACAAAAAAGAAGCCGTTCTGTGGCTTTTAGGCATGAATGCTGGCGATGAAGAGTTAGCCGAAGAATAGATCTCTGTACTAGGTGATTAACTCTGTTAGGGTCAGTTTAATGAAACGAACGAGGCTAAGCTGTCGCCGCCATCTCCAAGGTTCTTGAACCAATCGATAAAGCCATTCTAGGTGCAAAGATTGGAACAACTGGGGAGCTCTCTGTAGCTTTCCCGTGAGTACATCTACCGCTCCTCCTACTACTAAAACCACTTTCACGCCATGTTTGGCTAAAAGGGTCTTATGTCGAATAGACCAGTACTCTTGATAGGGGGCTCCAAAGGCAACGAAAACTATCGCTGGCTTTTCTTTAGCTAAAAACTGCTCTACTGCCGTTTGTTCTTCGATAGTGGGGTGGGCAACATCTTGATAACCAGAGAGCCACGGAAGATGCTGTCCCAGAATCTCGAGATTGGCAGAATGAGAGGCCTTTCCTGGTGCTGTCTTTCCGCCAATGACTACTTTCTTTACTTCGGGCAAGGTCTGAATGATCTCGCTCATGACATCGATTCCAGTAACACGCCCAGAAAGAGCTTTTCCTTTACCAACCATTGCTAACAATTTACTGGCAATCACAATGCCAACTCCATCGGGTAATAAAATGTTGGCTTCTTCCAACGCCGCCGCGAAACGCGCATCTGTCTGCGCCAGCATCACTTGCTCAGGATTGGGAGTAAAGATAAGTTCAGGACTATCTATTTTTTCTCCATCTATTTTGATTACTCTAGAAACATATTGATCTATTAATGTCGTTTTTGATCCATCATAAAAGGGTGTCTTGAAAATAACATTATTGTTTATATTGATATCATTATTTTTATTTTGATATATTTTGCTCATATTACCTCAAGTGAAGGTTACTTTTGACGATAGCCAATGCTTTCAATAAAGAGATCAAGATTCGAAAGAATCTGACTCATTCCTAAAATAACCACTTTGGCCGGATCGTCTACAACTGAGACAGGAAAACCAAGCTGCTCACTTAAACGTGAGGGTAAGCTCACTAGCTGAGCACTTCCTCCGGAGACCAACATTCCTTTATCTAACACGTCTTGGGCAAGCTCAGGTGGAACTTTTTCTAATAGCTTCCTGGTCAACTCGGCAGACTCACTAATTACAGGATCAAGGAGCGTCACTAGCTTACTGACATCTACAAGCACCTCTACCGGCGCCTTGGTGGACAGAGACTGTCCAGCTACTCGGACTTGCCGAGAAACACGGCCCCCAGAACCCAAAAGTTGCTGTTTCAAGGCTTCTGCTCTGCTGAGCCCTACTGAAACGCCATACTCTTCTCGCAAAAATTGCTGCACACTTTTACTGACGGCATTTCCCGCAAACCTTGAAGAGCGCGAAGTAACCACAGATCCCAGGGAGATCATGCCTGCTTCTGTAACTCCAGCTCCCAAGTGCAAAAATAAACTCCCTGAGGCATCAGCTACAGGCACACCTGTACCAATAGCTGCAGCTAAAACTTCATCAACGACATATACCTCTCGAGCTCCAACTCTTAACAAAGTGTCAACTAAGAGCTGGCGCTCGGGATCACCCAAATGAGAGTGAATAGAGATCATCATGACGGGACGGAAAAAAAGTCCTAAGCGAAATACTTTCTGCATCATCGCTTGCAGCATAGCAATCACAACTTCACTTTCCTGGATTCCTTGGGGAGTAACAGGTCGAATGACCTGAATGTGTGTACCCACTCTTCCTGACATCTCCACTGCCTCGCGCCCAACAGCGACAACTTTTTGAGTCGTTGTATCAACTGCCACTGCAGTGTCATCATCAACCACAAAACCTGCTTGCTTGCCCCAGATGCGAACGCGCGAGGTCCCCAGGTCAATAGCAATGTAATCTGTTAGTGAGTTTAACCAGGAAGTCTTCATTTTTCGCTACACCAGATGATACAATGGTTTTGTGCGCTTTTCGATCAATCTTCGAGTTGTCTATACGCTCGTCTCTGCCCTCTTGATCATTGTAGGGTCTCTTGTGGCGATTCGATTTGCCCAAGGCTATCGTTTCTCATTTTCCCAAGAACGATCTTCTGTTCGTTCTACCGGTCTGCTGGCCGCTAACTCTTTCCCTACCGGTGCTCAAGTCGTCGTTAACGATAAGTTGATTGGCGCTACCGATGACACCTTTTATCTTGAGCCAGGTAGCTACAATGTTGAAATCAGCCGAGATGGCTACTACCCTTGGAAAAAAACTATTCAACTGCAACCTGAGTTAGTTGTACAGACAAACGCTCAGCTTTTCCGCCGAGTACCCAGCCTCACACCCTTGACCTACACAGGAATCCATAATATCTCTCCCGCACCAGATGGTGAGAAGCTTATTTACTACACTTCTTCTGCCTCGGCTAAAAACCGTAATGGCCTTTATATTCTCGACTTAACAACTTCTCTCTTAAACTCCCAACGTGAACCTCGCCAAATTGCCGAAGAAGCCGCTGGTTTTGACCTCGAAACCGCCCAATTTATTTGGTCACCTGATAACAGCCAAGTTATTGTCATCTCAAATGGACGAGAAGTCTTATTAGACATCAATCGTAAGAGTGTTCTAAATGAACTCCCAGATGTAGGCTTCCGCCTTAAAGAAATTTTAAGTGAGTGGGAAGCAGAAATGTATATCCGTGAACGGCAGTATCTCAGTAAGTTTCCACCTCGTGTTTTAGAAGTTGCCAGTCAAAGTGCCATCAATGTTTATCTTTCCCCAGATAAGAAGAAGATTCTGTACACTGCTACCGCATCTACGACGCTCGCAGAAAACTTAGTTCCTCCTTTACCCGCAGCAAATACTCAACCTCAAGAACGTACGCTTGTTCCAGGCACAACATACGTCTACGACCGTGAAGAAGACCGTAACTTTAAGGTTGATGCCATACCCAGTAACTCTGACTACATCAAGATGGCTACTGACTCTGCCACTCCATTTGTGGGTAAAACGCTGTTAGCCACTGATTTAGATATGCCTGCCAAAACACTGGCTGCTTCTCCAAGCAGCTTCTTGCGTATGACTGCCACTACTTCCGCTGAAACTGCCAACAACTTCTCTCGTTACTACTCTTCGCTGTATAGCCATGGTATCCAGTGGTTTCCAGATTCACGTCACATTCTGTACACGGACGGAACTCGCATTTACTTAATGGAGTACGACAATACAAACCAGACTGCTGTTTACTCTGGTCCGTTCGATCCTTTCTTTATTTATCCATGGCCAGATGGCAGTCGCATTTTGACACTCACTTCGCTGGGAAGTCTTTCTTCACCTAACCTTTACGGGATAGAGTTAAAATAACCCTGGTATACTACTTTTTTCTCGGGGACTAGCTCAGATGGCTAGAGTGCTGCGTTCGGGACGCAGAGGCCGCCGGTTCGAGTCCGGCGTCCCCGACACGGCAGTAATTACAAACCACTTGAGGAAGTATAATTTGGATCAGCGTTCCCATAGTTTAACGGATAAAACGAGGGTTTCCTAAACCCTAAATCCAGGTTCGATTCCCGGTGGGGACACAAGAGAAGACTGCTCTCATAGTTCAATGGATAGAACAGAAGTTTCCGGAACTTCCGATGTGGGTTCGATTCCCCCTGAGAGCACAAAAAAAGAGCGACCAACTTGGCCGCTCTTTCTGTTTTCAGTTCCGTTATGGATCGGCTTTAATCTTTACGCTCATTTTCGCTGTATACAGCGGTGTCTAAAATTGTGCCATAAGAGAACACTTCATCTTTATCGAAGATGATGTTCACTTCTCGTTTGGCATCACTCTCAGAACTAGAAGCGTGAATTAAATTGTGCTGCTTACTCATAGAGAAGTCACCACGAATCGAACCAGCCTCGGCCTCACGACCAGAAGTGGTACCAACCAACTTACGAATGGTTGGAATAGCTTCAATGCCTTCCCAGACCATTGCCACAATTGGATGAGTCTTCATGAACTCTTTTAACTCACCAAAGAATGGCTTGTCTTTGTGTTCGACATACCACTCACTTAGCTGTGGATCACTCAGGTAGACCATCTTCAAACCCACCAGTTTTAAGCCTTTGCGCTCAAAACGACTGATGATCTCTCCGATCAACCCTCGCTGTAAGCCATCTGGCTTTACCAAAACGGCGCTGCGTTGCATTGCCATAATTTGCCTCCTTATACTCTTTCGAGATCTATTTTTATAGTTTATACGGCGTTATCGACCACACTTTACTGCATGGCTCGCTCAAAGATAGTTTTATCTTCAAACGGACCGATGATTGCAAAACGAAGCTTTTCTTTAACGATAATCTCTTTAGCTAAGGCATTTACTTCCTCAAGCGTAACCGCTAAGTACTTCTTCAGTAGTTCATCTGGTGTTTCGATTTCTCCTAGAAGGAGTTGCTTCATTCCAAAGTACTGAGCCACACTCTCACTGTCTTCAAGATCTAAGACAAACTTGCCAGTAATGTAATCCTTAGCTCGTTGTAGCTCTACAGCTGTTACCGGCTTACTTCCATCAGCCAAAGCGGCAAACTCTGCCAAAGTCACTGTAATGGCTTCTTCTACCCGTTTGGGATCAACACCCGCGGAAGCTCCAAACAGCCCCATATCGTGGTAAAAATCAGCCTCAGAATGGACGTAGTAACATAGTCCACGCTTCTCTCTCACTTCAGTAAAGAGCCGGGAACTCATGTTGCCCCCTAAAATGACGTTTAACAAAGAAAGGGCCGGTCTTCGTTCATCACTCCGTTTTAAGGCCGGGTAACCTAGCACAAAGTGGGCTTGCTCAGTGGTTCGACGTTCTACCAAAAGGCGTTGATCGTTTAATTCTGCAGTCGCGAGGTGATCTGCCGCTTTATTTGACAGTCTTTGAGTTGCATCCCCTTTTTGGAAGAGTTGATCAACTTTTACTAAAAGACTTTCCTGTTTGAGCACCCGCTCATCACCAGATATAATGAGTACTATATTACCTCGACCATACCAGTTATGGAGATGATTTTGGAAGTCTGCAGTTGTGAAGGATGTCACGGTCTCTTTTTTGCCAATAATGTCGTGACCGAGCGTTTTTTCGGGATAAACCATCTGTTCAAAAAGAGTTGCGATGTGACTGGAAGGCATGTCAGCGTACATGTTAATTTCTTCCACAATCACGCCCTTCTCACGGTCAATGTCGTCTTGTCTTAGCTGAGGAGTAAGCAACATGTCAGACACTACATCCAACGCCAGCTCCATTCCTTTGCTCGAAGACTTAACATAGTAGCCCGTGTACTCTTTGCTGGTAAAGGCATTAAACTTGGCGCCAATAGCATCCACCGCACAGGCTAATGACTGTGCATCAGGATATTTTTCTGTCCCCTTGAAAACCATGTGTTCTAAAAAGTGAGAGATTCCCCACAAGCGAGGCTCCTCATATCGTGATCCAACGTTAACCAAAGCTAAGACCGTCACTGACTCAACTGCTGGCATGGGAACGCGAATAACTGTTAAACCCGATGGGAGAGTGTCTTTAATGTAGGAAAGCATGAGCCGTATTGTAACGCAGCCTGAAAAGGATCACAGCTACATTCGTTCAACAGTCTGAATGCCCAGCAGCTTTAGACCATGATGAATGGTATCAGCCACTCCTTGCACAATCTGTAAACGAAGTTGTTTACTCTGCTCGCTCTTTGCTTGGAGGATTGGAGAGCTGTGATAGAAGCTGTTGAACTCCTGAGCCAAACTAAATAAATACGTCGCTACATGATGCGGAGCAAACTCAGCTGCTGCGCGGCGCACAATGCTAGGGTATTGAATCAGTTTTCGTAAAACCAAACGCTCGGCCTCCCCTTCTGCCCCAATCGTTAATTGAGCGGCTGGCTGATCAAGCTCAGGAGCGCCCACTTTATTGATAATTGAAAGACAGCGGGCGTAGGCATACTGCATGTACGGCCCGGAGTTTCCATCCATGCTTAAGATTTCGTCCCAGTTAAAAACTACATCTAAATGGGCACTTCGCTTAAGATCATTCCACTTTAGTGCTCCCAGACCAATCTCTTCACTTCCTTTGGCTCGGCTTACTACTTCATCTAGAACATCGTTTAGCCAGATAGTATTCCCTTTTCTGGTAGACATCTTCTGATCTTGGAAACGATATAAGCCATGTTTGACATGGACACGTTGGCCTGGTTTATACCAACCAAGCTTGTACTCTACCGCATACAACTGCTGAAAATATTCAGATTGCTCAGCTCCCACTTCGTTAATAACTAATGGGTGACTCCCATATCGTTCTGTATTCTCTTTGCGAAACTTATCTGTGGCTAGATCCCGAGTTGCATAGAGCGTTGCACCATCCTTTTTGATAATCATCAATGGTGGCAAGTGCTCTTCCTCTAAGAAAACCAGCTGTGCTCCTTCGCTTTCACTTAATAACTTCTTTTCTTGAAGCTCCTCAATGACGGGCCCCATTTTGTTTTCAAAGAAAGACTCACCGTATCCTTTTCCGTTATTTTCAGTAAAGCTCACTCCCAATCTGGCATAGATCCGCTGAAACTCTTTCATGGACCAATCAACACACTTTTGCCAGATTCGTCGTGCTTCTGGATCACCATCTTCCAGTTTTTTAAACCACTCTCTGGCTGCATCTTCCATCTCAGGATGAGCTTCAGCCTGTTTATGAAACTCCACATAAAGCTTAACGAGTTCTTTGACTGGCTCGGATGAATTTTCAATAATCTGTTCGTTAGACTGCTCCCCGGTAGAATCAAGTGGAATGTTAAGGTAGGCGTAGATTTGTTTACCAAACTGCGTTCCCCAATCACCCAAGTGGTTATCTCGATATACTTTCCAACCTACCGCTTCTAGTAAGTTAGCCACGGCGTCCCCAATGATGGTTGAGCGCAAGTGACCGATCGTAAAGGGCTTAGCAATATTTGCAGAAGAGTACTCGACTATAGCTATAGAGCTTTTAGGATCTACTACTCTTAACAACTCTCCCCAGTCACCAGACTTTACTTGAAGAAGATAAGCAAGTAAGGCACTGTCACTCACCTTAAAGTTAATAAATCCTGGTCCAGCCACTGAGATCTCTTTAATACTATCTTGAGGTAGAGTCTGATAAAGAACAGTTACTATTTCCTCTGCCACCTGGCGAGGATTTTTAAATTTTTCTTTCAATTCAGGAGAAAGTTGACCAAAAAGAACCATCGCTACATTAGAACTGTAGTCTCCGTGGCTAGAATCTGCGGGCTTTTCTAGTTCAGGCCGAAAATCAGGCACCTGCAAGCTCGTCGCAACTGCCTTCTGGAGATGATCAATAAGTAAAGTAGTTGTGTCTGTCATGCCGAGATATTGTACTCTCTCCAGACGGCGAAAAAAAGCCAAAAAAAACTGAGTACAGTCTAACCATTTTTACTTTTAATGATACGCATTAAAAGTAGTATTTTAAGATATACATTTTATACTCAAAAATACCTTTTTTGAAACCGATTTTAAAATCAACTTTTGTTCAGCAGTAAGTAAAAGCTTGCACAAAAATGCATTTTCATATCATAATATTTGGGTTTTATTTCCTATATTAAAAACTGCCTATTGCAATTCAATTCGACTGCCGTAAAAATGTTATAAACTGCTCCTTAACAAACAAGACCCAAAAGAATGAAGTGCTAATGATTTTTTTAGCGTGAGTGTTGAGTTTTCCATCGAAAAGTAAGACCGTTTCCTATCCATACAACATCGCCGTCTCGGTCAGTTCGAAAAATGTAAGGTGAGTAGATGGCGAGTCGTTGTAAAACTTCTTGATGTGGATGTCCGTATGAGTTTCCTTTTCCAACACTCATGACAACAAATTCGGGTTTAACCTTGGCTAAAAAGAGCTCTGTCGAGCTTGTTTTAGAGCCATGATGCCCTGCTTTTAAGACATTTACTCGAGTTAACACTCGGCTTTTTATGAGTGCTAACTCTCCCTCTTTCTCGATGTCAGCCATAAGCAGCATCTTAAAGCGGCCAATCGTTAAAAAAGCCCCTATTGATTCGTCATTTATGGATGTGTACTCTGCCTCCTGTTGGTGGATAATAGCCGATAACTGTTCTTCGGTTTTCTGCCCTGTGAAGAGCGATAACGTCCCCCGTTCGCCTCGAGGTGAGATAATTTTAAGTTGAAACTTTTGTTTGAGTTCCACAGATTGGCCATTCTGGCCAAGGTAAAGTTTAGTTCCTCGAGAGAGTAACTCTTGAACCGCAGTACGGAACTCAAAAAAATCTCGAGTAGACTTGCCAAAACCGCTCACAAATAGATGTGAGACGTTAAAATGACGAAAAACGGCTGAAAAGCCACCGATATGATCTAGATCTGCATGAGTTGCGATCACGACCTCGATATTCTTGTCACCAGGCGGAAAATGCCTGGAGAGACAGTCTAAAACCTTGGTGTCACGACCGCTATCGATGAGTACTTGAGTAAATTGATTGATAATCAAGATACTATCTCCTTGTCCGACATCACAGAAGATGACGTGAACCTGATTATCTGGCCACCGACTCAACAGTTGCGTTCCTACCAGAATTAGGACTCCCCAACCAAACAGACTTCCGATCAGGATTTTTGTCATCGAAGACACCCTTCATATCTGTTTTTGGCCCATTTTCCACTACTATTGATAAACAAAAGTGTCAAAATGCATCCTAAACAGATCAAAAGGAAGCAACCACCTTGAGTAGGTGTGAACTTCACAACAGAGTTATCCACACTTCCTAGAATCTCCACCGTTCGTACAAAACTACGAGCAAAAAGCTCAGTGATCTGTCCAAGGAGATACGCTAAAGGTGAAAAATGAAGGGCAACACAAGCAAGCATCAGCAACGAGGTCAAAACGATCAATGGAATAAGCCAAACTATCGCAACATTACTGACAACTGCCAAAATTGACAACTCTCTAAAAGAAAACAAGACAACTGGCAGTGTAAGAAACTGGATTGCTAAAGTAGTCAGTAACGTTGCACTTATCCATTGCCGCAAACTTTTCCATAAATACCTCATCCCAGATGGCACTCGAGTAAAATTAGCAGTGTTAGATCGAGAGTGATAAATATTTGATTTAAGTGTTGAGATTGATAGATCAATGTATTCTCGAGATGTCTCGGGGAAAAATTTGGCAACACATAAAATGCCAACTGAAGCAGCGACAGAGAGTTGAAAAGAGATATTTGTAAGATATTGCGGAGATAGACAAACCATTCCCGCAGATGTAACAAATAAAAGCCATCCCTGGGAGAGCTTTCTTTTCCAGAGAGAGTGACCCAGTAAAGCAAGAAAGACTGTTATTGTTGCCCTTACTAGCGGAGGAGCGCAGCCAGCAGTAGTTAAATATCCAACAACGGCAGTACATGAAATGATTGTTGTGAAAAATGATCCAAATTTTTTACGAATATAGTCCGAATTAATCAAGAGAACTAGCGAAACATTAGCTCCTGAAGCGGAAAGCACATGACTTAAACCAACTTCTCTCACTTCATTTTTAAACGTTTTTTCGAGGGTTTTACCCCCTCCAAACACTAATCCTTCAACCAGATCTGTTGTTTGACTTGTAAGATAGGTTGATAGCAGATTCCTCATAAATCCCCTTCTTTCCTCCACATCACACATATTTTTGACGTGTTGAAGAAAAGGTGAAGTGAGTATGTGCAAAAGGTCTTGTTTGTATTGTTGAGTCCAGACAATATAGTTTCTTTTCCCTCTATCAATAGAGGTGTTTTCATTGCTAATTTTGTTGAATAACTCCAGGCTCATATCTGGTAAAGAGATGACGAGTGAGTATGTGTTTTGTAAGAAGTTAAAACTCTCGTTTTTTACTTCCTCTTTCGGACTTCCTTCTCCTTTTCTTGAGTGCCAAGCCTTAAAAACTTCCCCATTCTGTTCGGGCTTTTGACGACCATCTTCGCCTCTTTTATATTCATGCACAAAAATAATGAATATTAAAATGACTAAAATGATCAATTTGTTCATTTAAATTTTAATTATTTTCTTTAATTCTTGAGTTTGAGTCTCAGAGAAGCGGTTTTTTTCAAAGAACTCATCCATTGAACGGTATGGTCTGCCATTCACAATATCTGCAGCCTTTTTTTCGCCTATAAAAGGCAGTGCAATCAGATCTTTTAACAAAGCCGTATTTACGGAAACTCCCTGGCTTCCAGTGCTATCTTCCTTAAGCTCGTAATCAGTACTAGAAACACGCGGAATCATGATTTGCTGGCCATCCTCTAAGGCTAAAGCGAGATTTAACTCGGAGTTAATAAAGTTTGTATCTGCATCAGCTGTAAACCCACCAGACATCTCAAGTCCCTGATGTACTCTGCTCCCTACAGGCAAGGTATAAACACCAGGCTTCTGCACTGCTCCAGAGATATAGACTGAGAGAAGGTGATTACTTTCTTCAGCGGTGTTCGTAAGTACCTCTAGATGATCTTCTTGTGAGCTGGAAGATGAAAAAAACAGAATACTTAACTGAAGAAATAGAAGGATCATTCCTAAACAGCCTATTAAGCCAAGAAGTAAGAAAATTTTGGTTATCTTCTTTTCAGGAAGTCTTGAGTAAAGTTCTTCAAAAAAGGAGCTAGACATAGGTATTACTCTATGCCCAGCTCCTTACAAGATGTGTAGTCTTTTTTAAGGGAAAAAGACTCTTATTTTCACATTATTTCACCACCAAGTTAACGACTTTTCCTTTTACATAAATCTCTTTAAGAATGGTCTTGTCCACAATCCATTTTTTAACTTGCTCGTCTTGTTTAGCTTGTGCAATAACTTGGTCTTTTTCCTCAAGTAAGTGGGTGTTTACTTCAATTTGTCCTCTCAACTTACCATTAACTTGTACAACGACAATAACTGCCCGCTGTTGAATCTTGGTTGGATCATACTTCGGCCATTCTTCGTAGTGTACCGTTTCCTTGAGGTTGTTATCACTCTCAATCATCGACTGATAGATTTCTTCACTGAGAAAAGGCGCGAACGGAGCAATGATTTTTACAAAAGCCTTCGCGTTTTCTAAATTTATACCAAGTTTCGTCTTTTTTATGCTCTCTTCCCACTCATTTACAAAGATCATCAACGCTGCAATTGCTGTATTAAATTTCAGTGTAGGAATATCTTCAGTGATCTTTTTAATCGTCGAGTGAAGCTGGGAAACTACACTTTCAGACTCTTCTTGGGTGACACCGTTTCGGCAGAGTTGGTAAATACGCTGCAGGAAGCGATACACTCCAATCACACTCCCTGTGTCCCAAGGTTTATCACTCTCTAAAGGCCCCATGAACATTTCATAAACACGTAAAGTGTCTGCGCCGTACTTCTCGATGATCTCATCTGGAGTAATAACATTACCTTTACTCTTGCTCATCTTTTTACCATCAGGACCCAGGATCATCCCTTGATGGCGCATCTTTAAGAATGGTTCATCAAAGTTAAGATAGCCTTCATCTCGGAGAAACTTAGTAAAAAATCTTGAGTACAAAAGGTGCAGCACAATATGTTCTGGACCAATTAAATACATGTCGACAGGAAGGAGTTTTTGCATCTTTGTTTTATCAGCAAAAACCCTCTCGTTACGTGAGTCTGTGTATCTCAAGTAATACCAGCTTGAATCTACAAATGTGTCCATAGTGTCACATTCTGGGGTCCATCCTTTCCCGTAGAGCTTCTCCGTGCGATCAAAAAACTCTTTAGAGCTCTTCAGTGGTGACTCCCCAGTCGGCTTAAAATCAACATCAGTAGGTAGCATCCAAGGTAAGTGTTCTTCTTTAACAGGATGAGGATTCCCCTCTGGATCATAGACAATTGGAATAGGAGCTCCCCAATACCTCTGACGGGAGATTAGCCAATCTCTAATCTTGTAGCTTACTTTTCTTTTGCCCCAACCCTTTTCCTCGAGATGATCCATCATTCTGATGATCGCAGTATCTACGTCTAATCCATCCAGAAACTCTGAGTTGATCATCTTTCCGCCATCCTCAATGACCTGGCTTTCTGTGGTTATTTGATCTGTTTCTCCGTCAAGTGAGACTACTTGAATCACTGGCAACTCAAAAGCCTGAGCAAATTGAAAGTCTCGTAAATCGTGTCCTGGCACACCTACTACTGCTCCAGTTCCAAAACCAGCCAGCACAAAGTCCGAAATCCATATGGGGAGTTTCTTACCATTTAACCTGTTGAGCGCATAGAACCCCGTAAAAACGCCGGTTTTACGCTTTCCCTCTGTCTGCCTCTCTAACTCTGTTTTTTCGCTGGTTTGTTGGACGTAGCGAGCTAGCTTGGGAACTGCCTTCTCTTGATCTGGAGTAAGTTGAACTTTTTTATCCAAAATTTCTTTGACGAAAGGATGCTCGGGGGCTAAAACGATAAAAGTGGCGCCAAAGTTAGTATCTGGTCTAGTAGAGAAGCAAGTTATAGTCTTCTCTACTCCTTCCACTGGATAGTCAATATCGATCCCAGTCTTCTTGCCAATCCAGTGCAGCTGTTGATCCTTGGTTGGTTTTGGCCAATCCACTTGATCTAAGCCTGAGATTAACTCTTCTGTGTAGTGAGTGATCCTGAAGTACCATTGCTCGAGGTCTTTCTGAACTACTTGTGTGCCACAGCGTTCGCACTTTCCATTCACTACTTGTTCATTTGCCAAGACAGTCTGGTCTTGAGGACACCAGTTAACGACTCCTAAGCCTCGGTAGGCCAAACCCTTGTTATACATCTGCAAAAATAGCCATTGGGTCCACTTGTAATAGCCCGGATGACTGGTAGCGATCTCATTAGCCCAGTCGTATGAGATTCCCAATCTTTTAATTTGACGTCGAAAAGTATTGATTGCTTCTATGGTCGTCTTGGCTGGAGGAACACCTGTCTTAACAGCATAATTCTCGGCCGGTAAACCAAAGGCATCCCAACCTACAGGGAAGAAAACATGCTTTCCATTCATTCGTTTATATCTAGCTAAAATATCTAAGGCTGTCTTTGACTCAACATGTCCAACGTGAAGGCCAGAACCAGATGGATAAGCGAAGGCGAAAAGAAGATAATCTTTTTCTTTCCCGTCCGGCACAACATCACTGTGCTGAAAGTACTGTTTCTCTTCCCAATACTTTTGCCATTTTTCTTCAGTCTTGATGTGGTCATAGATACTCTTCATAAAATCTCCTTAAGTACAAAAAAATCCCCGTTTTGGGGATTTGGCACAAAAACCTCATCCCCGTGTTAACGAAGAGAAAGAAGAAGTTGTGTGGTCATGACAATACTTTGCATCTGTGAGAAGTATAACACTCTTTTTTTGATTTTTTTATCGCAGCAAAAAACAGCGATTTGTTCGATGTTTTATTGATTACATGCAGTTATTTATTCATTTTAAGCATTAAAATATAAATACATCATTATTTTCGCATTATTACTGATTATTTCCACACTTATTTCCGCATTTTTAACGTTCTATTAACGCAATATCAATAAAATTCATTATCTAATGCCGAACAAAATACTTATAAAGGAATATATTTAACGCAAATTAATCACAGGCTTCGCAACAACAATGATCTTTTGGAAAGGCAGTCACGTTGATAGTTAAGTATTTACGCAATATTTTCACAAATTAAGATCATCTTAGTTGGACAGAATCAGCAGCGTTGGTTAGAAGCACATGAGAATGGCTCTTCTAATAGAGGTTTCCCGGCTTTTTATTACCTCTAAATAGATCTGGCCCACTTCTCGCTTCCTTGACCTCTTAACCTGAAGAATATTGGTTGCTTTTCAGTCATTACAAACGATATCCAAAAATAATCTTAAAATAGATTGATTATTCAATTAAAAACTAATCAATTAAATATTAGCAAATATCCTATTCTATTGCTAATTTTACTCGAGTGAGAGAGTTGAATGTCTATATGTGTTCAGCTTATAACCTGTTTTTTGCATGAAAAACAAGTTTATCGAAAATAAAGGCTTAACTGCAGTAAAAAAGGCGAAAGAAACTCCTCAATAAAGCAGATTCCCTCTTTTTATACATACAACGCGTTTCACGGTTACTGCAGCGCAGAACTCATAACTTGCAACATTTATTAAATATTCAATAAGCATCCATCTATACATCTGGAAAAAATGACTGAAACAGACTGTGGAAAACAAACAAACGTTAAAACTGTTACATTTACACACAATATCTCACAAATGTGCCTAAATTTTCCAAATAATTCACAATAGAGATGTTAGGCGCATTTTGTTTTATCAGCTTTTTTAGGCCGATATTAAGCTCATCTATATCTGGAAATTTGATCGCTTAAACCAGAACATTTTTTTTAACGCAATTCATGAAAAGAAAATAAAATGATCAAAATAGAGATCTCTTTCTTCACAATCCGAAAATGAAGCAACAAAAAAGAAGGTGTTACATTTACCTCGCTCAAAAAGATAGTATAGGGATACTCTTAATCGCAACGATGAAATTTTTAATAGCTGCAAGTTAATGGACCAAAAAAGAAAAAAGTCACCCTCTAACATAACGTGTTCGCAAAAGCCAAAACCATTACGCTACGTCATTCTTGTACTCGTGCATTAGCTGACAGGACTTTTGCGACTTATGAACAATAGAAGAAATCATCCTATTTTGAAAATAAAATAGCTTGTCAATGCATGTGCAGGCGCTCGCGCTCATGTCACTTATGTATGTTGTCAAAATGACTCCAAAAGAGAAAAGTTCTCTCAAAAGGTATGGTAACAAAGGAAAGAAAAAGGATACTTAGCTCAGTTTTGTATGGAGTGCCTGTTTTAGCTCTTCCAATCCCGTACGGGTTTCTGAGCTAAAAGGTAAGATCTGTTGTTTATGCTTAGCAAAAACGGACTGAATCTCAGTAATAAGCTCGGCACTATATAACTCAGACTTAGACAAAGAAACAACAGTTGGCCTATCTAAAAGTGTCTCGTCAAAGCTTTTCAGCTCAGTCTTCAAGACCGAAAGCTGCTGCCATAAGGACTCAGCTTTATCTTTGAGCAAAACAGACTCGTCATAGATAAATGCTTCATCAAGTGAGAGGACAAAAAGAAGAACTTTGCTCGCTTGTACATGGCGTAGGAACTCATATCCGAGTCCTTTGCCTTGACTAGCTCCTTCAATAATACCTGGAATATCAGCTAAGACGATATCGCGGCCGCCAGCTTCTTCACTAAACATCACGCCCAGATTTGGTTCTAAGGTGGTAAAAGGATAGTTTGCAATTTTAGGATTTGCTCGAGTAATTGTAGCGAGTAGGGTGCTTTTTCCGGCATTAGGATAGCCAACTAAACCAACATCAGCAATTAAACGTAGCTCCAAGATAACGTCTTTACGCTCACCAGGGATACCATACTCAGCAGTTATTGGCGTGGTGTTACGAGAACCTTTGAAGACAGTGTTTCCTCTTCCACCTTGGCCACCTTCAACGATCTTCACTTCTTGGCCATCCTCAAGTAACTCGATTAACATCAACTTGGGAATATCTTGAAGACGACGATTCTTTAGTGACTCAGAACGCAGAACTTGCGGCGTTTCTGAGCCGCCACTAGCTGCACTTGGCTCTTGAGCTTGATTACCAGCAGTGTGATAAAAGGCTTCCTTATCAAGATCGATACTTTCCAGCTCATCTGGTTGTGCTGGCTCAGGAAGACCACCGTGCACCGACAGCGTTAAGATTTGATGTTTTAAAACTGGCTCTGTCTGACCTTCGTGAGGATGAAATGTTCTGCGAATTTTACTGACTCGGTTTTCGGCAAGCAACCAGACTCGCGTTCCAACAGGAACTTCCAAGTAAAGATCTTCTCCGTCTCGGCCAATCTGGTTCTTAGCACCACCCGCTTCACCAGCCTTAGCGGCGTACTCCTTGACTCCTGCAAAGTGTTGCAGTGAGTTCAATCCTTTGGTAGCCCGTAAGTAGATACTACCCCCACGACCACCGTTCCCCCCATCCGGACCACCTTTGGGGATGTACTTCTCTCGGCGAAATGACACTCGGCCATTTCCACCATTTCCTGCCAGTAATCGAAGTTGAACAAGATCAAACATGTCTGTTCATTTTACCATTAGCTAAGCCTTTTATTCTCTGGAAAAGCCTGGTATAATTCATCCTCTTGGCTTGCCCTTGCTTTTTAGCTTGATACGCGCCTCCAAATTACCAGAGAAAAAACATGACTGATCAACGCACAACAACCCAAAGTGATATTCGTAATGTGGCAATCATTGCCCACGTCGACCACGGCAAAACAACGATGGTGGACTGGATGCTGAAACAAACCCACACTTTCCGCGACAACCAGGCTGAAATGGCCCAAACCACCATTTTAGACTCAAATGATCTCGAGCGCGAAAAAGGGATCACTATTTTGGCTAAAAATACGGCTGTTACTTACTTTTCCCAGACCCACAATCAAAACTACAAGATCAATATTATTGATACACCTGGTCACGCTGACTTTGCTGGCGAAGTAGAGCGTGTGCTGGGAATGGCTGATGGAGCAGTGCTATTAGTTGATGCTGCTGAAGGCCCACTGCCACAGACCAAGTTTGTGCTGAAGAAAGCTATCTCTCTTGGTTTAAGAATTATGGTACTGATTAACAAGATTGATAAACCTCATGCTGACATCGCTGGCACACTCGGTCAAATTGAAGACCTATTCTTAAATAACACCGATGACGAACGATATCTAGACTTCCCCATAATTTACGCCATTGGCCTCCAAGGCAAAGCCTGGGATCACCTTCCTACTGCTGAGGAAATTGCTCAACCTACAGACTTAACTGTCTTATTCGAAAAAATCATTGACTTCTTGCCCTCTGCTCGCGGCAATGACGAAGCACCTTTCCAAATGTTAATCTCTACATTGGAAGCCGATCCTTACTTAGGCAAACTGTGTAACGGTCGAGTTAAGCGTGGTTCTCTCAAGCAAGGAGAACGGGTTACCGTTATTGACCAAGATAATACTAACTATGGAAGCTATCGCGTTGAGAAGCTCTTTACCACTCATGGCCTAGAGCGAGTGGCAGCAGATGAAGTTAAAAGTGGCGATATTATTTCTATCGCAGGTATTAAAGAGCTCACCATCGGGCAAACAGTTTGTGACCCAGAACATCTAGAGGGACTCGTTTCTCCAGAGATTACCGAACCCACCCTCAAGATTACTATTGGCCCCAATACCTCTCCTTTTGCTGGTCGTGAAGGCAAGTTCCTTACTTCCCGTCAAATTCATGAGCGGTTGATGCGCGAGAAAGAGACAAACCTCGGTTTACGTATTGAGCAACAGGCTGACTCGTTCGGCTTTGATGTAGCCGGACGTGGTGAGCTGCACTTAGCTGTCCTAATCGAGACTATGCGTCGTGAAGGCTATGAGCTGGAAGTTAGTAAACCTCAAGTTATCTATCGTGAGGTTGACGGCCAAAAACATGAACCTTACACCGAGGTGACCGTGGACATTCCAGATGAGTTTGTCGGTACCGTCAATGCCGAGTTCTCTCGCCGCCGTGCTGTCCTGACCGACCACAAGAGTAATGGCAAAGGTGAGACACGCTTAGTTTTTGAGATTAGTGAAGGTAACTTACTTGGTACCCGTACCGTTTTAATGACTGAAACTCGCGGCACAATTATCATGAACTCGATCTCGCTGGGATATCGTCCAATCGGTTCTTCCTACCAACAACTGCGTAATGGCGTCTTAATCTCCTCAGATAGCGGAAAAAGTGCTACCTACGGTCTAGATAATGCCCAGGAACGCGGAGTACTTTTTGTGGGAGTCGGTGAGGATGTGTACGAAGGAATGATCGTTGGCTTAAACTCTCGTGAACAAGACATGGAAGTCAGCGTCACGAAAGTGAAAAAGAGTACGAACGTTCGTTCGGCTACCAAGGACATGGGTGTTCAACTGACACCACCAGTACGTTACTCTCTCGAACAGTCACTAGACTTTTTGGAAGACGACGAGCTGTTAGAAGTTGTTCCTTCTACTCTACGTTTACGCAAGAAGTGGCTGGATAAAGCTGGCCGCGAGAAAAACAAACGGAAGTAAAACATTCTCCCTTTGGACTGAGAGCTTTACGCTACAAACTTGAGAGTTTTTATCTCAGGAAGTTGCCTGGATTCTCTAACACCCCACCTCGACGGACTTCAAAGTGTAGGTGGACTCCTGTTGAACGACCGGTACTACCCATCTGGCCAATCACGTTTCCACGCGCTACTTTCTGCCCGACCTGGACCTGTAACAAACTCATGTGTCCATAAAGGGTACTAAAGCCATTACCGTGATCTACTAAGACGCGATTACCGTATCCGGAAATATCCCAGCCCGCTGCGACAACTGTTCCACTATCAGCAGCTAAAATAGGTCCACCACCCAGGTTCGCGATGTCAAACGCTTTGTGATAGAAGCTGTATCCTTGAGTAATACGTCCTGAAGCTGGCCAGATAAATGATCCTACAGCACTCACCGAACCAGCATCTGGAGTCATGACCCGGCCAAAAGCCACTCTCGAGACAGTAGCTCGTTCTTCTGGCTTTACGCCATCTGGAATTAAGATCGTTTGGCCGATTGCTAACTCAAATGTTTCGGAGTTTTTAAACTCATTAAAAGGATAGTTAACGATTTTCTGTGCATCTACTGCATCGTCTCCCAAGTCATACTTTTTTGCCAAGGTATAGATCGTCTCACCACGCGCAACTTTGTGGCGAATACCATCCACGGGCAAGATTCTTAGTTCTTGACCAGGTTTTAGGGTAGCATTCTTCGGCAAGTTATTTTCCCAAGTAATCGTTTCTACTCGATTAAGGTTATAGAGCTTGGCAATGGAGGACAGCGTTTCCCCCTCTTGAACTCGGTGAATATGGATCTCACCACCACGAAAAGCACGCACTTCTTCTGATTGAATTGTGGAAAGATCCTCCCCATATGCCTGGAGCTGATTCAAAACTCCGGAAGAACCAGCCTGACTCTGCTCTTCTTGGCGGCGAGTCTGGTCTAGAATCAACGGTCCAAACGTAATGACCATGAAAATTAAGGTGATCGTGCCAAAGTGAAGTAAAGGACGGCTATACTTCCCACGTTGTTTGTACAACGGGGCAACAACAACGTCTTTTCCAGATTCAAACTTAGAGAACCAGTAGTATCCTCGACGGCGAATATACTTATAAATAAAGACAAAGTAAGACCGTACTTCCCCAAAAAATCTGGCAAAGAGAGATGGTTGGCTAGAACGTTGGGTATTCTCCCCTTTCGGGAAACCCAGGTGGAATCTCGGCATATCCGGGAGTCTCTAGTATATCAAAGCGCAAGAGATCCATCAGTAGTGATGAGCTCTTTAGCCTTCTTTTAAGGATGCTAAGAACTCTTTGTTCGTAGAGGTTCGGCGCATACGATCAATAATCGTTTGGGTGCGCTGCTCTTTATCGACAAGGTCTAGCATGCGTTGAAGCGTCAAGACAGATTGGTACGTCATTGGGTCGATAAGTAAGTCATCTCGGCGGGTACCAGATCGTTGGACGTCGATAGCAGGATAGATACGACGCTCAGCTAAGCGACGATCCAGGTGCACCTCTTGATTACCAGTTCCTTTGAACTCTTCATAGACCAAGTCATCCATACGCGAACCCGTGTCAACTAAACAGGTAGCGATAATAGTTAACGAACCGCCTACCTCGAAGTTACGAGCTGCACCAAAGAACTTTTTAGGTGGGAATAACGCGGCTGGATCGAATCCACCAGACAACGTTCTTCCAGAAGTTGGGATTGATAAGTTATAGGCACGTGCCAAACGAGTAATCGAGTCGAGCAAGATCACCACGTCTTTGCCTTGTTCCACTAAACGCTTTGCTCTTTCCAGAGCGATCTCGGCAACGCGACATTGATCTTCGGCACTTTCATCGAAGTTACTAGCTGCAACTTCACCTTTACCCTTAGTGATACGCTCAATATGGCGGCGGAAGTCGGTTACTTCTTCTGGACGCTCACCCACCAGAACAGCCATCAAGTGAATATCAGGATAGTTGGCGGCAATACCGGTAGCTAACTGCATTAAAAGGGTTGTCTTACCCGCTTTTGGTGGAGAAACGATCAAACTACGTTGTCCCTTTCCAATTGGAGCGATCATATCGATCACACGAGTAGAAAGCGGCTCTTCTCCGGTTTCCATCTTAATTTGTTCGTTAGGATAGACCGGCGTTAAAGTTTGAAAGCGCACTCGATCAATCATCTTTTCTGGCGACTCACCGTTTACGGTGTCAACTTTTAACAAACCCCAGTAGCGCTCGTTCTCTTTGGGAGCTCGAGCAGGACCAGAGATGACGTCTCCTGGACGAAGCTTTAAGCGACGAATCTGTGAAGTGGAAATGTATGCATCTCCCTCTGAAGGTGAGAAATTGACGCGCAGGACACCATGGCCATCAAGAGTTGTATCGAGAAAACCGGTCACCACTGCTGATGCTTCTTGGTCGGACTTTGCTCCGTTTCCATTCGCATGAGAGTCGTTGTAGTCACGATCTTCATTAGAAGAGTTGTTTGACTGTCTGGAGTAGTTGGAACGAGAACGACCAACAAAGTTTCTACGTGGTCGAACAGGTTCGACAGGGATTTCTTTAATCACTTTTTCCTCTACTACTTTATTTTCAGGGGTTTGACCGACGGCGTCGGCAGCATTGAGCTGTGTGGACATAAGGGGGTAACTATTGATTTATTATCTGCAAACTTGAATGTTACTCACATTGGGGAAATATTTACGAACATTATTATCTCGAGGATTGACCAAAAAGTCAATTCCAGGTTTCTCTCGAGAGAAGCAATTTAGCTTAGTTGGTAATGCCATACTCGGCATACTTACTCGGATCAATTAACCGAGCATACCGAAAATGACGAATATCTGAAGTTAAAAACTTACAGGTATACAGAATTAAGTCAGCGTTATAGTCAGTAATTTCAGTACCTTCTTCACCGGCATAGATCTCGTACACGTACTTACGCTTATCAGAGATAACTTCGACTAAATCACCTGGCTCTAAATCTGGTAGTAAGTAGAAAGAGTTGTACTTCCAGTACTCACCTTTCCACCACCAGTTATATCCATAACGATGGGCAGCTAAGATCATTGGTTGGCTAAAATCCCCAGGTGTAGCAAAATCAGGCACTCGCCAGACACCCTTTACCAATGACTCTTCAGCTACTTCACTCTCTAGAACCTCAGTTCGCACTCCAATTCGCGGAATAGTCAACCAATTCCCTTCAGGTAAGTTTTCATTACGAGGTGGAAGCTCAATGCGACGTTCATTTTGAACTGGCTCGGCAAACTCACCACCTAGTGGGGTTCCAACCTGTTCAGTTTGAACGGGAACTACTTCATGACTAAAGAACCGGAAGTACACCACTGGAGCAAAAAGAAGAATCAAGATCGTAAAGCTGAGAGCCATCATTACCGAAAAGATCACTTGTCGGACAGGTTTTGTCTTCCGAACAACTACTTTAGAGTAGCGTGTATCTGGGATGAAGCTCTGTTCAACCGTCTCTTTTTTCTGGCGATGAACTTCCGGAAAGCGAAATGGCTCTTTAACTACCTGCTTTTCTGTTTTTTCCTGAGCAGATAGGATCGTCACAGCAGGCTGAGCCGTGTACTTTTTAGCAAGTGTACTCGCTTTGGTCAAAAAGGCCCGTTGGGTGTACTCTTGACGTCGCAAACGACTTGCTCGAGGGATTGGCTGACCTAAAAGGCGGCAACGAATAAACTGCAAACGGCCGCGCAGGATAGTATGTGACTTCTGTAAATGCAGGCTTAACATACAGATGTATTATACTATAGTTTATATTATAGGACAAGATCTGGAACAAAAAATAGGGGCTGAGTGGAAGTTCGGATGCCTGCCCATTCGCCCGAACCTCCAACCAACCCCCACCAGATCTTTTTAGATACACTTTCGCGTAGAAAGATCTATTTTACATTTTAACGGATACTGTTACTATTTTCAAAGTACAGATTCGCCCTTTTAACGAAGGGCAGGATATTCTCGAAAAAGCATTGTTATTCGTGTCATAGACAGCGGTAATAATGCTTTTTTGTTTTCTCCCCGTTTTTGCTCTTTTTCTCGTTATCTCTCAAGATTGCTCCTGAGTTAGTACAGACATTCTCGAAAAAGCTGTTTTTAGTATAAGTGCCTGATCTTTCAAAGTCAACCTATAACTTTTTGAACCCTTCCATATGCATAGGCTTATAACTTTTATTTTATGAAAATAAATCAAGAATAAAAAATCTTTTTCACTTAAAATTGTGGAAGAAATAAAATGTGGAAAAGTGCAAAAAACTCCCTCTAAAGGAGATCTTAAAACAAAAAAGAAGTTAAGAAAGTCCCAGTTTTTTTAAAAGTGCCGCTACGGTAGGAGCGGTTTGTTTTGTAATAACTGCCTCATATCCTAAACGGGTAGCTTCTTTGACTCGGCGGTCTGCATAACTTACTTGACGAACTTCTCCAAGTAGACCCACTTCCCCAATGTAGACACTTTTCTCAGGTAACGCTTTGTTCTTGAATGAACTCGCAATAGCTACGCACAATGCCAAATCTACTGCTGGTTCTTGAACAGAAAAGCCACCAGCGATGTTGACAAAAATGTCGGCTGTTCCAAGTGGCAACCTGGCATGCTTTTGTAAAACGGCAGCCAAAACTTGTAACCGAGAAAGTTGAATTCCTCTCCCTACTCTTCTGGGCATGGCTAACTGTGACTCGACCACTAAGGCTTGAACCTCAATCAACAAAGGTCTAGTTCCTTCCATCACACAGGCAATAGCCGAGCCAACCGATGCTTGAGCCTGTTCACTTAAAAAAATTTGACTAGGATTGATCACTTCTGATAGCCCTACGTCATTTACCTGAAAAATTCCGACCTCATCAGTAGCCCCAAATCGGTTTTTTATCGCCCGAAGCAAGCGCAGCTGACCTGTTCTCTCCCCACTCAACTCTAAAACCGCATCGACAATATGTTCTAAAATTTTGGGCCCAGCGATCTCCCCTTCTTTAGTAACGTGACCAACTAAAAAAATTGGGACATGAAATCGTTTCGCCACAGCGGTTAAACGGTCAGTTCCTTCACGCAACTGTCCCACAGACCCTGCAGCACCGGACAAATCTTCTGTTGTCAGAGATTGGATGCTATCCACGATCACAATTGAGGGTTTTTCTTGTTCAATATAAGTGATGAGCTGGTCGACGTCAGTTGAGGTGAGAAATTTTAGCCTGGTAGAAAGTTTTTTTGTCTTTTCTTGAAGATTTTTATCTGTATTTTTATCACCCCTAAAACCTAAAATTCGATTGATTCTTAGAGTTATTTGAGATGGACTTTCCTCTCCGGCTACGTATAAAATTTTTGGTAAGCTCTCTACCATTTCAATTACCATCTGAGTAAGAAGTGTTGATTTGCCAATTCCTGGCTCTCCACCGATCAAAATTACCGCTCCGGGAACAATACCACCACTTCTCTTCCCTACTGCAAAGGTCTCTCCTAAAACACGATCAAACTCACCGATTCCAGTAGAGATTCGTTCCTGAGGTTGAGCCTTATGTTCTGCATCTCCAAAAGCTACCACTGCTTTGACATCTACTGGTTTTTGCTCTCCACCCAGGCTATTCTTTCCCCCACTCTTTTTTTCGACTACGGTCTCTACTAGTGTGTTCCACTGCCCACAGTTAAGACACTGCCCCATCCATTTAGGAGTTTGTTCACCACATTGTTGGCAGACAAAAAGAGTTGAAGACTTTGCCATACTATCAAGGATTGTAACAGCTGAGGTGAAGAATGCCTTTAGTAAGACTGCGACAGCAGTTTTGAAGCATAACGACTGTGAGTTCCCTCACCAACACCAACTAAAAGACCTTTTCCGACCAGTCTTTTTAAGATAACGTTCACATTCTGTCTAGATACGCCAATTAAGTTAGCCAACTCTGCGGCACTTGCTTGCTGACGGGTATTCATCATTTCCAAGAGCTCTGTCTCACGCTCCGTTAGCTCAGTAATTTGATGATGCATGAGATCTACACTTCCACCACTTAACATTAATAAATCTTGATAGGCACTGTAGACACTTTCCAATAATCCTTTGGAGTAAAACTCAATCCACTCAGTAACTTCTAGCGTTTCAACGGCCTTGCCCAGCAGCTCAAAGTACCGTTCACGATTACTATAGAAATAGTACTCTGGGGCAATAAGCGGGAACTGCTTCTCTCCACACATCTTCATGATTAAGCGAGTTAGTGCCCTACTCAACCGACCATTACCATCTGCATAAGGATGAATCTCTGCAATAACGTAGTGTGCAATTGCTGCTAACACAATCGGATTAACTGCTTCTCTAGCCTGGAAAAACCAAGACAAAAAAGCGTTCATCTGGCGTTCAATCTCTTTGACGGGAGTTTTGACCTTCAGTGTAATCATCTTCTTAATTCCATGCTCCCAGATGACTTTATCTACATAGCCATCAGTACTACGAAAGTGACGACTCCCAACCTCACGCACCTGACCAATTAACGCCGCGTGTAGTTCTTCAATTTCATCAATAGTTAGATCATCAGGAATAGATTCGTCGCTCGCAATCTTACGCATCAGATTCTTATATTGGCGGTACTCGGCTAAGGACTCTTCGTCAAAGACTTCTTTACTGCGACTAAAGCTCTGCTCTGCTACCGGCGTATTGGTTAAGTTGCGTCCAATTCCCACGGCTGCAAAAGACTGCTTTTTCATTGAAAGTTCAAGCAGTTTCTTTCTCCACAAGTTATCTTCTGGTAGGAACTCAAAGCGCTCCATTAACCGTGTAAACGTTGAGATTTGGTTGAGCGTGGTATTGGTGATGCTATACGGGATCATAGGACCAGCGTTTAGGTATTAAAACATTGTAACAGCAATGAATGTAAGAATGTCAGGACGGTGGAAGACGATGCAAAAACCTTACAACATTGGTTGTTGGTAGTTTTTCAAGATATCTTCAATAACAGCTTTGTTCTTAGCAACGATTTTCTCGTCCAGTGAACCAGTCTCTTCAAACGTAAACTGAAGTGGCTTCTTGACCAAAGAACGATAGAACTTTACTTGGGTAAGAATGACTTCTTCCGCAACTTCTTGAGGGACACTAGATACCCACTCGGCAGAGATAACGAAACAGCCTAAGTGATACTTCTGCTCTCCTCCAGCTAAAGTAAAGGATATCTTGGTTGCAATATGAATACCTTGGGGGCGAACCATGTGGCCTTTAATGTCGTGCTTAAGCTGACGAGGATCCGTAAAGGGAAGCATTCCTGCATATAACAGACCTTCACGGTCAGCCATCGCCTCAACATGCTGCTCCATCATTGCATTGACTTGATCCCAATCACTAAGATCAAGGGCCTGTTTAATCCAGTTGTTTTCTTCACTGGAAGCAACTGCTAGCTCTTCACCCAAGACTTTTTTTAAAGCTTTAATAACTTTAGGCAAGTGTGGAACACGGAAGCCAGCCCCAACAATACCCAAACGGGTACCTTCGTTGATCTGAACGCCCTCGTCTCCACAAGTAATAACGTATGGCATGGTTTCCACCTAACTACTTACTCTTCTTGAGTATTTGGTTCTTGGTCACCGACCATGTTTTGGACGGCGCTCAAGTACATTTGCATGTCTTGTTTTACTTTTTGCCAGTCACCCTTGGCCTCTTCAATAGCGTTGAACAGAAGATCCATGTCGATCAGGATTTGATCGTCTAAGACGATCATACGTTGTTTGGCCATGAGCCTCCTTTATTTGTACCCCATAGGTACTTCTGTTAAGACGGCACTTAAGCTCATACGACGTTGTGCAGGATCTACACTTTCCACTACCACAGTGACTTGCTCACCAGGTTGGAACTGTTGATCAGGACTCAACTTGCTGGTGTGAATGAGACCATCGACACCTGGTTCAACTTTGACGAAGACGCCAAATTGAACGACGCGAGAAACTGTACCAGTAACAGTGGTGCCCACTGGGTAACGAGTCTCGATATCTACCCAAGGATCGGTGCCAAGTTGCTTTAAAGATAAGTTCAACTTGCCAGCGGCTTCGTCAACACCAAGAACTTTGACTTCGATGTGTTGGCCAACTTTGTAGAGTTCGTGTGGGTCGTTAACCTTTTCCCAACTCATTTCAGAAATGTGAACTAAACCTTCAATGTGACCAGCAGCTTCTTCTCCATTTAATGGAACAGAAACTGTTACAAACAAGCCGAATGGCATGACGCCAGAGACGACTCCTTCGTAGACTTCGCCAACTTTAACATTCGTTAAAGCCTGGGCTCGTTGTGCCATTTCGGCAGCTTCTGAAACGTGTTTCTCAGAGAAGATCAAGCGATTCTTTTCTTTATCAACTTCAATTACTTTGACAGAAAGTTTGCGGTTTTTTAACTTTTGCAAGTTACCAACGTACTCTTTGCCAAATTGGCTGGTAGGAATGAATCCACGGATTCCATCGATAACAACGATCAGGCCACCTTTGTTGACTTCCAAACCTTTAACATCAACGACGGTTCCTTCATCCATGGCTTTAGTAAACTCATCCCACTTGGTATCCATGGCTGCTTTCTTTAAGGAAAGCAAGATCTGACCTCGGTCGTTCTCAGAAGAAAGAATGTAGGCCTCAACTTGATCGCCAACATTGAGTTGATCGATGTAATCACGGGCTGCATCAAACTCTTTGTCGACAACCAAACCCTCGGTTTTACCACCGATGTCGATCATCAACATTTTGCGAGTTTTATCTGTAATTTTTCCGCTGACAGTTTCGCCTTTTTTAGGAGTACGAATCACAAAGTCAGGATTACCGAGCAAGTCGGCCATTGTTTTGGGAGTTGTTTGTGCAGGTTTTGCAGTTTCTTTTGAGGTCTCTGATGAAGCGTTTTGTGCTTCTACTTCAGGTTGAGTGGCTTTCTTTTTGGTAGCCATAGGCGATGTATCCCCTTTCATTGAGATTCGGGAAGTATACCACAACTTGAGGAGAAATTGGTGCTCAATTTTTAAAAAAGTGCGCTACAGATCAAAGCAGCTGACGACTCCACTGCTTACTCTCCTACGATGATCAGAATGTCTGCTTCCGAAGAAGCTTCTCCAGCTGGCAGCTGCTCGCGCACCGTTGCGCCTAAGTCTTGAGCAAACTGCTGAAGTTGGCTGGCTTGAATCGCTGGATTGATAGGAATTACAAGAGTTCCCTGATAATCTTGTCTGCTTGCATCAGTCACGGCTGTGACAAGCTGTTGGTCTTTTTCGAGCTGTTCTTTGAGTCGAGTGGCGGCACCCGCTACTGTTGAACCATTGCGGAGTTCAAAACGAACAGGCCGAGAGTCTTGATTCTGATCAGCCACTAGTGGACCAGCGTTCACAATTACATTCTTGGAAGGACTATAGATATATGCTTTCTGAGCTTGTGGATAGACAACGAGCTTGTCACCGTTCTCGGCATTCTGATAAAAAGCTGACTGAGTAGCCAACAACTGGACGTCTAAGATCGTGGCTACCACAGGCTCTTCATCTGGCAAAATGGTCAGTTTGGAAAGCTTGTCAGTAACCTCCTTCACTTCCTGTTGCGCCACAGCCTGCTGCCCTTCCATAGAAGACAGTTTTGTAAGCTCTTTCTTGGTATTGAAGTACAAGTATCCTAAAACAACTACTCCAATCAGCAGAATGAAGCTAAGTAGCTTCCCAAGATGTACTGCCTTGGAGGACTTGGTTTTTTTTGATGAGGAAGGCTCTGTGCGAGCTTCAAGGGAGGCGTCAGACATGACGTCTATTCTGGTTCAGCTGGCTCTAATAATCAAGTGCATATACAAAAAAAGCACTCTGTTCTGGCCTCGAGCTATCTTCACACCCAGTTACCCGGGCATTATTGTCACCGCTAAGGCGTTTCAAGACTCTGTTCGAGAAGGGAAGAGTTGGTTCCACCTCGCTCTAGAGACCAGAACAAAATGCTTTTTCGTGTCGATGTTAATCGTTTTGCACACCTAAAAGGTGAAGAGATCAAGTTCAATTATGTCATTTCTTCCGAAATGTCTCACAATTCGTGTTCAATTGATATTTAGTACAGGTAAACTTAAGCTGTTGCCAGCCGTACATCTCCTGCCTATCAACCTGGTAGTCTCCCAGGAATCTATAGGGATTTCTCATCTTGGAATTGGCTTCCCGCTTAGATGCTTTCAGCGGTTATCCGATAGTAATGTGGCTACCCTGCAATGCGCTTGACAGCGACAACAGGAACACCAGGGATTACCTCACCCCGGTCCTCTCGTACTAAGGGCAAACTTCCTCAAAAATCCAACGCTGACGGCGGATAGAGGCCGACCTGTCTCACGACGGTCTGAACCCAGCTCGCGTACCGCTTTAATAGGCGAACAGACTAACCCTTGGGACCTTCTTCAGCCCCAGGATGCGATGAGCCGACATCGAGGTAGCAAACCGCGCCGACGCTAGGGACGCTTAGGCGCGATGACTCTGTTATCCCCAGAGTAGCTTTTATCCGTTAAGCCCGGCACCTTCCACAAAGTGCACGAGGATCACTATAACCTGCTTTCGCATCTGCTCGGCATGTTGGCCTCACAGTGAAGCACCCTTATGCTATTGCACGTCCAGCCCGATTTCCATCCGGGCCAAGGGTACCATTGCGCGCTTGCGTTACTCTTTAGCAAGCAACCTCCCCAGTTAAACTACCCACCAAACAGTGTCTCCTGCCAAGTTGCATTGGCATCGGGTGAGTGATTTTAAATGAATCGAGTGGTATTACACCGACGAGCCCACACTAAATGAGGACTCTCCCACCTATCCTAGACAAATCCAAGAAAAATCACAGTGTCAAGTTGTAGTAAAGCTTCATGGGGTCTTTTTGTCCTGCCGCCAGTAGGCCGCATCTTCACAGCCATTTCAATTTCGCCGAGTAATAGTTCAAGACAGTGTGAGACTTGTTGAGCCTTTCGTGCAGGTCGCCAATTAAGCGACAAGGAATTTCGCTACCATAGAACAGTTATAGTTACTGCTGCCGTTCACCGGGGCTTCGATTGGAAGCAGTAGCTTGCGCTACCACCCCCTCAATTAACCTTCCGGCACTGGGCAGGTTTCAGCCCGTATACTGCCTCTTTCGAGTTTGCACGGACCTGTGTTTTTGGTAAACAGTCAATCTCACGTCTTTTGCTGTGTCCCAATACTTGCGTATCAGGAAGGGCATCTTTCGAAATTACGCCCAGCTATTTTGCCGAGTTCCTTGAACTACCTTCTCTCGCTCCCCTGAGTCTACTCGACTCGTCCACCTGTGTCGGTTATCGGTACGATTTGATAACATTCTCCTTGCGAAGCTTTTCCAGGGCAATGAAGTCGCGTGTAGCAATTTGGCCGAAGCCTCCTCGCTCTATCACAGCTCGAATAAACGCCTCTACGGATTTGCCTATAGAGACTGTCTCACTGATTTGATGCAGAATTCACATCTACACACACGGTATCCATCACCGTCCCTCCCCAAGTCGAACGAATGTTACCAAGGACTGGAATATCAACCAGTAATCCATCGGCTACGCCAATTGGCCTCACCTTAGGGTCGCCTCACCCGCACACGACGAACGTGGGTGCGGAAACCTTGGACATACGGGGTGGGAGATTTTCACTCCCATTTCGCTACTCATGCCGGCATTCGCACTTCTGATCGCTCCACCATTCTCCTCACGGGATGGCTTCACAGCACACAGAACGCTCCCCTACCACTTCCTCCATATAAATATGGATAAAATTCTAGACTTCGGTTATTTGTTTGAGCCTCGTTACATTTTCAGCGCGCTATTCCTCGGCTAGTGAGCTGTTACGCTTTCTTTCAAGGATGGCTGCTTCTGAGCCGACCTCCTAGGTGTCTTAGGAATAACACTTCTTTTTCCACTGAACAAATATTTGAGACCTTAGTCGTAGATCTGGGATGTTTCCCTTTTGCCTCTGGAGCTTAGCCCCCAGATACTGAGTGCCACGGAACATAAACGAGGTATTCGAAGTTTAACTGGATGCTAGACATTGCTGCCCAGACATCTGATCAGAGCTCTACCCCCTCGCAACTTAACGTGACCCTATACCAAAATATATTTCGGGGAGAACCAGCTATCTCCGGGTTCGATTGGCATATTACCTCTTACCACAGCTCATCCGAGCGTCTTGCAGCACACACCGGTGCGGGCCTCTACCTCATGTTACTGAGGTTTCACCCTGGCCATGGTAAGCTCACCCGGTTTCGGGTCGAAAACAATGTACTAGGCGCCCTATTCAGGCTCGCTTTCACTACGCATACAATATTAAGATATCTTATGCTTGCACATTGCATTCACTCGCCGGCTCATTCTTCAATAGGCACGACATCACCCCGAAGGGCTCTGTCTGATTGTTAGCATATAGTTTCAGGTACTATTTCACGGGGTCTTCCACCCTTCTTTTCACCTTTCCCTCACGGTACTCGTTCACTATCGGTCTTGTTTGGTATTTAGCCTTGGAGTGTGGTCACCCCAGATTCAGAAAGGAGTTTGCCGTCTCCTAACTTACTCAGGAATCCTCTATGGTCTTCTCAGATTTCGCGTACACGACTGTCACGTTCTGTGGTCTCGTATTCCACCGAGTTCTGCTATCTTCAAAGATCCAATGTTGAGGTCCTACAACCCCGGAATAAATTCCGGTTTGGGCTGTTCCCTGTTCGCTCGTCGCTTACTAAGGGAATCTCATGCGATTTATTTTCCTCCGGGTACTTAGATATTTCAGTTCCCCGGGTAATCTCCCACTCCTCAAAGAGGAGGGGTACCATACTTTTCGGTATGGTGAGTTACCTCATTCGGACACCGTCGGATCGTAGCTTCTTGGCAGCTCCCCGACGACTTTCGCGGTCTAGTGCGTCCTTCTTAGTCCAAACAAGCCAAGGCATCCACTATATGCTTGAGTTTACATGAATTGCGTTAATTTACTTAATTGAACCTTGCGGTTCAAAGAACATTTCGGCTTGAAATGTCATGAATTGCGTTGACAAAAAAATTTAATTAATTTCAACGTTTTGACTTGAATCTCTTCACTTTTTAAGGTGCAAACCTAGTCATTAGAGACTAGAGAGTAAGAGACTAGAATAAACCAATCTCTACTCTCTAAGCCCTACCTGTGGCTTGCTGTGGACCCTAAGGGTCTCGAACCCTTGACCTCATCATTGCAAATGATGCGCTCTAGCCAACTGAGCTAAGGGCCCTAGGTCAGGCTCTTTACTTATCTATGTACGAACGTAAAAATTTTGCGGAGGGATTCTTTTTAGGGACTTTCGCCTGGATAAAAAGAATGTCGCGATAAATGTTTGCCTCACGGCAAACGTCTGTTTCTCGAACAGAGAAGGCTATTATAGGAGAGGGTCATTCAGATTGCAATACCCTAGATGAGATCGAGAGTGAGTTACTCCGTTCAAATACGGACACTCGCAAAGAACTAAACGTCGATCGACGTGGACAAACTTCCCGACAAACCTCCTGATTCCAGATTTAAACAAAGTTATTTTAAGAATTTAAAAACTGTTGCTAATAGCATGTTAATGCCTGTTCGCTCATTTTCAGCACTAACAATTCTTTCAGAAGAACTTTCTATTGTTTCAGCAAGGTTGTTCTGAATCATCTGAATTGCTTTTTGTGTAGGTAAACCACGAAAAACTTCATCACTGTTACTTCTAATAGTCGCGAAGCCTGGAGTTACTCTGCTTTCTCCTATAGATGGTTGGATTGTAATACTACAAACAGGGATAGCTTTTTCTAATTTTGGACGTCCCACATAAACAATACTAACGTGTTCTACGTAAGGAACTCTTTCCTGCCAAATCTCATCATCTCCAGACCAATCATAGCCACCACCGACATTATGAATTCCAGACTTAACTACTTGGAGTTCACCTGCTTCGTCCACTATTAAATAATCACTAGGAGCCTTAAGAGTAGATTTTCCTTTGTGATATTGCTCATAATTTTCTTGAACAACAACATTATCACCCAGTAAAACTTCAAATCCATTTTTCTTAGCTTCTTCTAAAATCTGATCTAAAGCATTAAGCCATAATAAGATGGTTTTATCTGCAATTTTTCTCTCGGGGGAACCAATCAAGAGTTGCTCTGTTCTAAAGCGATCAACGCGTAGACGTTCTTGTTCAATAGCAAGTTTTTCCCATTCTTCAGGAGTTCTCTCTTCTTTTCGTCTTCTATCTTTTTCTTCTTTCGCAAGTGAAGACTTTTTAATTCCTCTTTGTAATGCTTCTTTAATCCAACTCATATTACCCTCGCCAATATTGGATCAAATAATATCACAAAATGTCATTTTTGACTCAATTTTTAGGAAAACAAATCCTCGGCTAGCTCCAGTACTCTGGATACTTCTTCATGAACTCTTTCCGAGCTTCTCCCTTAAGATGTGGCAAGAAGGGTCGGAAATCGTCTAGCTTCTGCCAATCCTGTCTAAACACAAACAAGACCTTATGAAGGTAGTGGTGAATATCTTCAGCGTTAGTCACATTTTCAATGTAAAAGTACTTTTTGTTAACACGTCCTGGATCATCGGTGGCTGCTCCTGAGCTTGCTGCACTAGATCGTGCGGTGAATGTACCTAACTTAAATGCAGCCTGGAGAAATCCTTTGCTGTAAGCGCCCGTATCCACAATCATATCCAAGGGCAAAGATAAGTTGTGTCTGTTCCAGGGAGTTGTGTAGATAAACTTGGAAAGGCGTTTGTTGGTAATTAAAGCAATACTTTTCTTCCACAGTGTAGTTACCCACCAAAACCCAGAAGCTCCAAATGCTAAAGCCGCTACCGCAGAAAGCACTTCCACCATCCCACCAACTGACTCTCCAACCAAGTTACGCAATATTTGGGCTACTGCTACACCTGCCAAAAAAATTGTACCAGCTGCTAACGCAACCATTACCTGACGAAAAATCAGAATAATGTCACTCTCTCTCGTTATGAAGAGAATTCGTTCATCTGAAGACTGACCAGGAAACTTGTATAAGTAAGGAAACTCATACCGTTCTACTGTAAAGATAGCGTTTGCTGTAGACATAACAGTATTGTACGTCCGGATCTTTTACCTTAGTAGTTCATCGGTAATGGCAAGCTGGTTCCCATCATCTGCTCATACTGCTCTAGTGCTTGGCGTTGTTCTGGCGTCATCGCTGGCAACTCGGTTGTACCAACAGTTGGTGGTCGATATCCACCGGTTGGCATCACGTCTGTGCCTTGTGGCATCATGAAACCACTTAATCCTGGCATGAAGGCTCCCATTACCTTGGTAAAAAAGACTTGCGAGTCTTCGGCGCCTTCTGGGGCAGTAATGGTAAAGCTTTGGTTGTACTTGCTCATATCACTTACTATGTTGACGCGCACTTCTGTCAAACTTTCGACAGGCACAGCTGCAATTGTTGGGTTAGTCTCAGCTGCTTGGGTATCCATCAAGTTAGTCGTGTTAATCACGAGTGGGAGTTCAAAGTGTCGTGGATAGAAGCTTGCTTTATCTACCCATAAAGTAGCTTTGATCTCACCTAAGTTAGCTAGCATGCCAGCCGTATCAGCTTGGGATAAGCCGTCTAGCTCTTTATTTTCTATTTGGTGGATAGTATTTAAGTACTCTGCAATTGCTTCTTTAGAAGCGGTAACTGTCATTACGTAAACGTCTCCGCCATCTTTCTTTTCGACCGTGGCAGTACTTACTTCCGAAGCATTAATCATCTTGTAGAAAGCTTCTTGCATTTGAGCGAGTTCTTGTGGACTCACAGCGGTGTCAGCGCTACTTCCAGTTGTAGTAGCCGAAGTTGTTGCTGGGTCAAACTTTACCCAAGTGTTCAATAAACTATCGAGGTTGGCGCCGTTCATATCAGGAAGTTGTGTCAGTTGAAGATACGTAGTGCCGTCAATCAGCTTAAGATTAGCAGTAGCCTCTAAGTTCAAATCTTCCAAGTTAAGTGTGGCAGTTATCACTTGTTCCTGAGTATACGTTTCTGGATTCCATACTTCCCTCATCACTGTCGGTCCAGCGGCACTAAAACTCGCACTGCCCACAGTAGTTGAACCATTCAGGAACTCGGCATTAACGGTGGTGGTAGAGTCAAAGCTCTTTAACTTTTGGGAAGCAAGTCCCATCTGTTTTAAGACTAACTTCCCTGATTTATCTCCAGGAATGAGTTGCAAGTAAAGCTTTTCAAAAGGAGCGGTGATTGCATTTTGCACTTTTTGAAAGAAACTCTCCGCAGCAAAAACCGGCTGAGCCGTTACTCCAAAAAGCGTCACCACCATGGACCCGGCAACGACTGCTTTCTTCATACCCATAATGCTGGATGTCTTCACAAAGCCTCCTCTAGCTTATTTGTTTACTGAGCAACAACGGAACCTGCAAATAGGGTGTCTCCGCTGAACTGACCTGTAATAGTAACGTTCTGACCTTCATATGTTGAAAGATCAACACTATAGCTATCTACTTCTTGTTGTGGGCTACCCGCGGCTTGTACGTAGTACTTATCACCTAACTTAACTATTTTGCCTGAAACTGTCGTGTCGCCTTGTTTTTCAGTAGTTGTCCCTACAGCTTGATCTTCAGGGGAAGTAGGAGCCGCAGCACACCCAGCTAGCATAACACTTAGACTCAAGAGGGCTGCGCAAAGCACTACTTTCTTCTTCATTTGCATAGGTTGAAATCTAGTCTGGACGGTCATAATGCTCCTTTAGCTGTAGCCTGTGCTTTCGAGAATATCATTTCTGCTGACGTTCAGCCAGTAACTTGGTTGTTGATACTTCAGGATTATGTTGATGAACAACCTTCACTTCTCCTCCAAACTCTTTCAGAATGGCACTCTTTTTGTCGAGGTGGGCAGTATGAGAAGAGACAGCTAAAAAGGCCGGTCTAACTTCTCTTATCAACTGTCGATGCTGATCTGGTGTGGAAAAAGTATCTGGCAGAATGAAGACGAGTTCAGCTAACCCCAGCTCTTCAATCTGTTTTTGACGAACCAACTGTCCATGTACGGGTCTCCCTTCTCCTTTGATCTGTTTGACTCGTACATCCGACTCTAACCCGACAAGTAATGCATCACCTAGCGCTCGAGCTTTCTGTAAAAAAGCAATATGTTCAGCATGCAAAAGGTCAAAAACTCCAGTCACGAGGACGATCTTCATGCCATTTTTATGTAAGTTTTCAATTCTAAGCGTAGCTTGTTCAGAGAAAATATTAAGAAGTTCTTGAGACATAGGTCTGCAGTATCTCTAGTGCTTGCTGCTTTGGCAAGCATCGCTCCAGCGAGACCTGCCACCCTTCGGCAATCACTGTTCGTGTATCTCTGGGGTGAAAGAAAGCAAAACCTCTTCCTACTCTTTCAGTCGTTTGATGTCGCTTCATGTACCATGATTGAACCCACCAGGCACAGGCATCGGTAGCATCCAGTACGCTACTCCACCACCTTCTTGAAGAGATCTCTGGAGATTGAGTTGCTTCTCTCTTCCCCAGTCGATCATCACCACGGATGTACTCTGTTATCCAGGTATTCTCCTGAATGAAACGCGATGTATACGCGGGAGTTGCCCACAGCAACTTAGCCTGAAAAACTTCATACGCTAGGTAACTACTTTGCCGCTGCGCTTCAACACCGAGATGTTGGGTGTCTATCCATAAGTTAAAACACCAACTACCCGGCTCTTCGTGATTCCAAGACCGTCGCTTGCCTTGCAGTTGTGCATAGCAACTCACAACAATGCGCGTTAACCACATTCGCAGAGGATCAGTAATGATCATAAAATCGATGTCGCTTTGTAATGTTGCACTATTCATGGCTTGAGAACCAGTTAAGTACAACGCACGGACCCAAGGCAATTGGGAGATAAAAGCTACGACCTGATCCACCTCGGGCTTCTTTTTCTCAGCTGCAGCTTCTTGTTCTTTTCGATCAGAAATAAGCTTTTCCCGTCCAATCAGGAAGTAAAGTGTTTCACCTTGTGCAATCAGCTTTTTGTCTTGAAGCGTTTGTAATGCATGGGTAACTTCTTTCAAAGAAAGTCGTTTTTTCGGTAATCCTTGTATAAGGCAGCGAACTAGAATTTCCTCTTTCCGCAGTGGAAAACCAAACTGGTCTGTATAAGCCAGTGTTGCGAGCACAGCACTTTCAAGTGGCGTCAGAATCTGAGTAATGGGACGCATGATTATCTTGTCAGATTATACTGACGAAGAACCTGGAGCAAGCCTTGGGCAACAACGGGCAGTGCCTCTTGCAATGAGTTCGCTCTCCCTAGGACAACAGCGTTGATTGCGTCTTGGTAGTACTTAATGATTTGATCATTAAGACCATTGTCATGTGTCATGCTATTCATGTACCAATCTTGTGCATATGGCGCATCGGCTAAATAAGCGGCTACATACGGACTATCTGCCAACATATTTGCCATATCTACGCGAGGATAGATCTCACCAAAGTTTCGTTCTTTACTGGCATCAGAGTACAACTTCTGTAATGCATCAGGAGAACTGAGGTACTTCAAAAGTAACCAAGCCTCATCTTTGTTAGGACTTTGAGCACTGACACCTTCAGCCCAGTATGACGCCCAGCTCACCTTAGATCCACCAAGCTGAGGAACTGGAGCAACTCCAATAGAGAGATTCGGATTCTGCGCCATAATTTCATGAATTCTCCATGATGGCACTAAGATCATTGCTACATCTCCACGAGCAAATGCAATTGTAGAGTTAGGAAGTGATGCGTCCCAAACTTTTCGGTCGGTATAAAAGTCGGTGTAGAAACGGATAGCTTCTTCCGCTTGAACAGAAGTTGGGTCCTGAGGGTTTGCCCCGTTCTGTAGCATCAAAAGGCCCAAAATATCAGAGAAGTTATCAACGTTCGCAGTGTTCCCAATAGCCAGACCAGCCCGTTGAATTTGATTGCCATTGCGAATAGTTAGACGAGATGCCAGATCACCTAGCTCTGCCCAGGTTTTTGGTGGCTCGGCGTTGGCTGTCTGCAGCACTTCCCGGTTATAAACAAGAGCTAAACCTTCATACATCAGCGGCACACCGACATAGTTCCCATTTAGCTGAAGCTGTTGGCTAGCAATTGGGAAGAAAATACTCTGGAACTCAGCTGGTGTATAGACACTTGCTGGCATCGGACTAAGCTCCGCTCGCATCATAGGCACCCACGAAGCATGGTAGCGGAAAACGTCAGGACCTCGACCACCTGCAATTGCGGTCTGCAAACGTTCCCGATAATCCTGATATGTCTGTTGTTGGTAATTAACTCTAATACCAGGATTTTGCTCTTCAAAGTCCGCTAATGTTTCCTCTAGCACTGGAGTTGGTTCCCACAGTCCCCAATACGTGATCACTGTTTCAGGTCTGTTAGGAATCTGATCACCAGTATTTGGAGTATTCGTCCCTGGAGTTGATCTCCCTCCTAAGAAACGAGAAAGAATAAACCCAACTACACCAAGCACAACTAAAATTCCTAAAAGTAAGGGTAAGAAGCGAAGCGGTGACTTTTTGAACTCAGCTGCTTTCGGTGCAGGTGGAACTTGGGCTGGAGGCTGGTTTTTAGGATCAACAGAAGGAGGTTTAGGTAAAACAGCTCCACCGACTGGAGAAACCCCTTTGGCTGGAGGAAGAGTTTTTGCGGTAGGAAGGGTTGTGGGTCTAGCAGCTTGTTGAATAGACGAGGTAGGTGGTCTGCCATCAACTGGAGGCGGACTTCCTACTGGTCGAGGTGCTTGACCAGGTTGGAGAGGTGGTAGTGCTCCTACTCCAGGTGGTTTGGGTGGTGTCATCGGTGGTCTATTTGTTTGAGTTGGTGGCGGTGAACCAGTGGGTTTGGCTGGAGCGGCCGGTGGAACCGGCGGTTTACCAGGCGGAGCCGAGACAGGCTTGGGAGGCATGCCAGTTTTGACTGGAGCCACGGGCGTAGCCGGAGGTGGTGAGACTGGCTTAGCCGTCGGAGCAGCAGGACGCTGTCCGGTTGGTTGAGCTCCGAGCTTAGGTTGCTGGACGGGTTGTGGAGCGGAAGGTTTTCCTTGTGTAGGAGGCGTCACTGACGCTGGAGGCCTTGGTGTTCCAGGTGTAGTTACAGAAAAGTTCGGCTTGGGTAAAGGAGGGGCTCCAGCAGGCTTAGCAGCTGGAGGAGGCGTTATTGGAGCTTGGGCTGGCGCAGAAGGCTGTGGTGCAGTAGATTGAGGTGCTACTGGTTTATTTGGTTGGGCAGGTGGCTTTTGATCAGTCATAACAGCCTAAATATGCTTTTCATTGTCGTCGGTTGTCTTGCTAGGCAAAAGATGTGAAAATTATAACCGTTCATAGGATCGTTTGCCAATCTATTGTATGCATTTAAATCTCAGTGAACAGTCACGATTTCAGAAAGTTGAGCAACTCTGTTTACTCAGCTCTATTGTTCTTCTGGTGGGAGCAGCTGGTTTGGCTTTTTATATGACTAACCAATACAACGATCGTTTTTACCCTGGTGTGCAGATTGATGATCTGGATGTAAGTGGGAAAACTAAAACAGAAGCCAAACAGGCACTCCTCGCTTATGAGAATACTTTGCCTACTTTTTCCTTGACACTTCACGTTGATGACATTCAAATCGCATCTTCTGCCACTCAACTTGGTGGTCACTATGAGTATGACCAAGCGATTGAAAAAGCATATACAGCAGGTAGGCAAGATACTCTCCTCTCTCGTATCTGGAGAGTAATCTCACCATGGTCAAAACCCGTTCACATAGAAACTGAGTATCAACTTGACCCAACCCTGGTTCAACAACAGGTTGCTGCACTTGCTGTACATGTTGACGAGCCTGCCGAAGAACCCACCGCCGTCCTCAAGTTTTCAGGAGTCCCTACTTCTCTCAAAATTAGCCCTGGTAAATCCGGTCGTCTCATTAATAAAGAAGAAACTACTCAAAAAGTTCTTGAACGCATCCAACAAACTGATCTCCATATCCCGGCAGTTGTCGCATCTATCTCGGCAGGATTGAACTCAGACCAACTTGAACCAGCTTTGCAACGCGCTCAAAAGTTGGTTGGCAAAAAAGTAACCCTTCGTGCAGATAATGTCTTCAAAGAAATGAACGATCAGTTACTCATCAATGTGCTGGCATTTCCTGAAGGCATTTCCGATCAGCGACTTCAACCCGTCATCGATGAGCTAGGTAAGGAAGTAGACCGTCCACCACAAGACCCCATCTTTGAGTATGATCCCAAAACACTCAAAGTTGCGCGTTTTGAGCCACCGCGCAAAGGCTTGGGTCTTAACCAAGATCAATTTAAAGCCCAACTGAAAGAGGCTGTTTCTAAGTTAGAAACAGTTGCTGACAGTAAAGAAGAGCAGATTGCATTAGCCGTTGAAGAAACAAACCCACAGAAAAGTTTAGCTGAAACAAACGATCTAGGAATTCGTGAGCGTATTGGGTTTGGTGAAAGTCAGTATGAAAAGTCTATTCCTAATCGCGTTTCCAACGTTGCGCTAACAGCGAATAGGATTAACAACATCTTAATTAAACCAAGCGAAGAGTTTTCTTTTAACGATGCTGTTGGAGAAGTCTCGGCAGCCACCGGCTTTAAACCTGCGTATATTATCTCGGGTGGAAAAACTGTTTTAGGTGACGGGGGTGGAGTGTGTCAGGTCAGCACAACAATGTTCCGCACTATCTTGAACGCTGGCCTTCCAGTCACTAAACGAAAGCCACATAGTTACCGCGTCAGTTATTACGAACAGAACGCAAAACCTGGTATTGATGCCACCGTGTACACTGGAGATGTTGACCTACGTTTTGTGAATGACACTGATAACTACATCCTAGTTCACACCCAGACCGATAGTAAAAAGTTGTATATGACAGTTGAGTTTTACGGCACTTCAGACGGTCGTACTGCCGAGCTTATCGATCACAAAACGTGGGACTTTCGGCCAGCTCCACCGCCTCTCTATATCGATGACCCGTCAATTCCTACTGGCCAAATAAAACAGATTGACTTTGCCGCAACTGGTATTCGAGCAAGTTTTAGAAATGTGGTGAAAGATAAAGATGGGAACGTTATTCGAGATGATACGTACACCTCAAACTACTCACCCTGGCAAGCTGTATTTCTCCGTGGTGTTTAAACAATCATGATAAAACGCGTGCTCTCCCGCTCCAAACACACGGTGAAGAAAGTACCTCACTGGCTTGCGCGCTGGGTGCCAGCATTCGTGATTCTCTACACCATACTGGGACTTCTGTCTTATCTTACAAACCCTTTCACAAAGTACACACTTGTTCATGTTCCCTACCAAACTAGCGTTAATGAAGATGGGCAGCTCACGATACTTCGTGAAGGTAGTTTGAGGCTACGTACGAGTCAGTTTTATGGCATCTTTGCCCAATTAAAGTCTGGCTACCATATTCTGAGTAATGTCTACGGCGGCAATAAACAAGCCAAAGCAGATACGTTAAATGAAATTATTCTCGATATTCACAAGCTCCGCTTCGATCCCAACGAGCCATATCTTATTTCCGGTGACCACTTTAGTATGCTCTACATTCGATCTTTGGGCATTTTTTATCACACCCTTCTTGACCCCAGAACTCCACTCAGTGATGAAGACTGGCTTAATCGCCAAAAGATCTACCTTCAAACAACTGCCTATGCCCTAGAAGTTTTCAAAGATGCTCCCGCGTTAAGTACAACCATCGTACCGGTAGGAGAAAACTCCGTTGCGCAAATGAACATCTACTCTCCTCCATCTGACACACTTTATAGTTTGCTCTATGCCTTGGACGTTATGCAAAGCAGCACAGCGCTAGAAAACACCTATCCTTTTATTGCTTCTCACAAGTACTCTCTCCAAACACAAGAAGCAGCGCAACAACTGTTAATGGACTATCGCCCTTCTCTTCAGTACCACTATCTTCACTTCATTCGTAGTGTTGTGGATGAAAAAACGGGTCTGGTAAAGAAAGATATTTTGCTATCGGGAACTAAAGATATTTCTAAACGACAGAGTGCCTTTTATGACAACGTCATGGTTTGGAAAACTACCCAGTTGGCTCAAAAGCTACAGATCATTCCACAAGATCAAGCGGTGTTAGATCAGTTAAAACAACGCATTCTCGACACTTACTGGAAACCGGAAATTGGGTGTTTTATTGAAGATCAGTCAACCGCCGCACTCGCCAATAACTACTACTCTTCAGATTGGTTAATTGTTTTAAAGACAGGATTCTTAGATCCGTTCGATCCCACTGAACGTCAACTTTATCAGGAGTGCGTTAAGTATATTCAGGCCCAAGGAATAGATTCGCCGTTTGGACTGAAGTATCAGCAAGAGATGAGAGGAGAAAGACTTCATCCCATTGTGAGAATCGGCGCCCCAGAATATGGTTCCACAGCGATTTGGAGTAACTGGGGAATGGAGTACATCAAGCTACTTACTTTTCTCTACCGGACTACTGGTGACACTAGCTACTATCAACGAGCCCAACAACAGCTTGATGCTTATACAGATAACATTATTCGCTATAGCTGTTATCCAGAAGTTTATAACGACCAAGGACAGATGTTCCAAAATCTGTTTTATAAAAGCGTCTGTCAAACAGGTTGGGTTGTAACGTATGAACAAGCAAAGGCGTTGCTTGAGTCAATTCCGAAACCACAGACCCTCTAACTCCTGAGGTGAGCTATAATTCACCACATGGATAAGGCCTATCTTCATCAACAACACGAAGGCAGTATTAATGCGCTGTGGGAAGAACACGACGCGTTCAATCCCGATAGCGTACGTGCCTACAAAGAAAAACACACTGCTCTTCTCCCCACCACTGGAAAGAGTTTTTCGATCGTGATGCCACCACCAAATGCCAACGATCCGTTGCATATTGGCCACGCCATGTTTGTGGCCTTAGAAGACGCCATGATCCGTTTTCACCGGATGTTAGGAGACGATACGTTATGGGCACCGGGTACCGACCACGCTGGTATTGAAACCCAGTTTGTATTCGAAAAAAAGTTAAAAAAGAATAATCAGTCCCGTTTTCAGTTTGATCGTGAAACGCTCTACAAAATGATCTGGGACTATGTCCAAGAGAACTCTGGCATTGCCCAAGATCAAATGAAACGGATGGGTGCAAGTGCAGATTGGAGCCGCTTCACATTCATGCTAGATCCAACAGTGGTGAAGATCGTTCTGCAAACCTTTGTGGAACTTCATGAAAAAGAATTGATATATCGCGATTATAGACTAGTTAACTACTGCACAAAGTGTGGGACCGCTTTCTCAGAACTTGAGGTAAAACATGTCGAACAAATCGACCCACTGTACTACATCAAGTACGGTGACTTCACTATCGCCACTGTTCGACCAGAAACAAAGTTTCGGGACACTGCTTTAGCAGTAAACCCCACAGATCCTCGCTATACAGACTCATTGGGCAAGACATTCTCTATCCCAGGATTACTCGGTCCAATTGAGATGAAAGTGATTGGCGACGAAGAAGTAGATCCTGAGTTTGGTACTGGCATCATGAAAGTGACACCCGCTCACGATCCACACGACTTTGAGTTGGGCAAGCGCTATAACTTACCGGTCACACCAATTATCACTCTCGATGGTCGAATGGACTTTACCTGGTTTTTTGAGAAAGCTGAGAAAGAAAGTGTCGAGCCAAAGTACCTAGAGCGAGCGCATAAGTACCACGGCAAAAAAGTGGCCGAAGCTCGAAAGTTAATGGTCGCTGATATGGCTGAAGACGGACTACTCGTTAAGACTGATGAGAAGTATCTTCACTCAGTAGGAACGTGTTATCGCTGTGGCACGATTATTGAACCACTTCCTCTCCCTCAGTTCTTTGTCAAAGTGAAACCACTTACCGACAACGCTTTGTCCGCTCTCAAAAAAGGAGAAGTCAAAGTTATTGGCGCAGGTCACGATAAGATCTTAAAACACTGGTTGGAGAACTTGAAAGATTGGAATATTAGCCGTCAGATCGTTTGGGGAATTCGTATTCCAGTGTGGTACTCAACTTCAGAAAACCCAGATTTAGAGCTGCATTTTACGGATGACGGTAAGCGAGTCTCTGGCAAGATTAGTCAGCTTTTACAGCACTACTCACTTGAAACAATTATCCAAACCCTTCAAGAACTCCGCCCACCGATGAATGCCAAGTTCGTCGTTTCAATCGACAGTCCTGGACCAGATTACATCCAAGAGACAGACACTTTCGACACCTGGTTTAGCTCCGCCCAATGGCCATATACGTCTTTACAGGCTCATAACGACCAAGACTTTGCCCGTTTTTATCCCACTCAAGTAATGGAAACTGGCTATGACATCTTGCCATTCTGGGTAATGAGAATGTTAATGATGGGTCTGTTCAAGACGAACCAAGTTCCTTTCCAAACTGTGTACATGCATGGATTAGTTCGCGACCAAAAAGGTCAAAAAATGAGTAAAAGTAAAGGCAATGTGATCAATCCGTTGACAGTCATTGATCAGTATGGCGCCGACGCGCTACGAATGGCCTTAGTCATCCGCTCCACTCCTGGACTTGATAAGTCTGTAGGAGATCCTGACTTCCGCGCTATGCGCAACCTAACCAACAAAATTTGGAATGCAGCTCGTTTTATTAAGGAAGGCTTAAGTAGAGTTGAAAGTGAAAAAAACGCCGCCACAGCTGACGAAGCGTTGCCTCAGGATGAGGCATTTAGTAAGAAGTTGACTGCTGTGACAAACCAAGTTACTCAGCAACTCCATGACTATAAATTAGGTCTCGCAGCAGAAACCCTCCACAATGAGTTCTGGCACTGGTTCTGTGATCTTTGCATTGAAGACGCGAAAAAAGGTTCCCTCTCCCCTGCTCTCTTATCTAAAGGGTTGGTTACTTTCCTAAAGCTACTGCATCCATTTATGCCCTATGTCACTGAGGCAGTATGGCAAGAGCTGCGACGCGAGCCACTTCCTTGGTTAAGCATTTCAGATGATGCAGAGTGTATGATCTTCAGTGCATGGCCATCATGAACGTACTGCTCTTCCCTTTCTTCTTAGTCTTGCTGGGTTTAAAAAATGCCTGGTCATGGGGTAAAATTTCGCTGGAAACGTTCGGCTTTCCTCTTATTTTCACGTTCTTGATCTTTCTCAATGCATTCCTAGGTTACACGCTGTACAACACGTTTCAACAGCAACAAAAATTGACAGCTTCACTAGAACACGCAGAAGTGTTGCTTAAACACCAAAAACAATTCTGGGGCAGACTAGCTAAAGAAGTACCCGGACACAACGTCATCGAAGCAGCACAAAAAACGCTCGCTGAGTAGTTCCCAACGAGCGTCTGTTTTTTTCAAAAAATATTACTCTGCTTTTTCACCTTCAGCTTCGGCTGGAGCAGCTTCTCCCTCAGCACCTGCTGCAGGAGCGTCCTCGGCGCCTTCCACTGTTTCGGCTGCTGGTTCTGGCTCAACTTCTTCTTTCACTTCTTGCACCATAACCACTGGCTCATCTAACTGCTCTTCGTCAATCGTGAGACTGACTTTAGAGCGGTCAAATTCCAGGTCTTTATACGTAACCATGTCGCCGATTTGAGTGAACTTACTGATATCGATCTCGAACTTCTCTGGTAAGTCTTGAGGCAGTGCTTCAACTTCAACCACGTCGTGAAGTGTGGCAACGATTGCATCTTTAATCTCAACTTCGCCAATGAGTTCAACAGGAACTTCGGCCGTGATCTTCTCAGTCAAGTCAACTTGTCGAAATACCACGTGAAGTGGTGTTGCTGAGATAGGATCAAGTTGAACGTCTGTAATCAAAACTGGACGCTCTGTTTTCTCTTCACCCACCGTAACGTAAAACAAACCAGTGTCACCAACCTCTTCGTAAAGCTGCTCAAACTTGCGTTGATCAACTACCACTGAGATGGTCTTCTCTAAATCACCATTGATGTTTCCAGGAATTAATCCTTGGCGTCGCAACTGTCCAACTTTCTTTCCGGCTAGGTCGCGGCGTTGAGTCTGAAACTTAATTTTTTGTGCCATAACACTCCAGTCTACTTAGGGACTATATAGGGGCGAATTTAACTTGAGTAGTATACCATGAACACTCAACGGAACTTGACCCCCACAAATTGATGTTTCTCACGAGGAGTATCAAAGGCGAGTGAGCCATTCTCGATTTTAGCTTTTGGAGCAACTACAGCCGCTTGTAATCCTTCTTTCGGCGTGATGATGAGGCTATAGTCATCAACAGAGGTTCCAGCCTGTTTTTGGTCAAAGAAAGCAAGCCCAATCCCCTCTTGATACTTAAACTCTTGTTGATACTCAAAACTGACGTCTACACTTGATCTCACTGGCACGTCTACCACAAATCCAATGTACTGCCCACTCTTTGTCTCACCTCTTTCCAGATTTCTCGTATCTAGTTGAGTTTCCCCTACTCTTACCGATAAGACTTCGCTGCCTGAAGGAATGTAAAAGCGCATATAGTCTCTATATGCACCGCCAGGCCATCGAGTAGTGCTTGATTGATTAGTCAGCGTAACTGTCCGTTGATGATGGAGACGTTCTCTCCCTACATCCACTCGATGTCTTATTTCACGTTGAATAAACGGTCCCACTTTATTTAAGCCGATGTTGGATTCCAACTGATATAGCGTACTGATCTGACAGTTTTCTGCCTCTAAAAGCGTGGGGCACTGTGGAGTCGAGACTTGACCAGCCCAACCAAGACTATTAAGTACTTCATTTTCAGTTGGCTCAGCGCTAACAAGGAAAATCTGACCGTTTTGTAAGTCAGTGGACAGAACTGAAAGTGCTTGGGAAGCCTGAGCAGGTTCCTGAAGGAGACGATCCACCAGCGAAACAAATACTGTTCTTAAGTACGAAGGCTCAGGGTGAGAGTCTAACCTTTCATAAAAGTTTTTGTCCGTGAGTGTCTCTCTCGTTTCTTCCACAACTAACGGTCCTGTTTGCGCGATTATCTTCTGCATGGTGTCAGTTGTTACACCAACAACTAGATCGCCCTTTCTTCCTAGTGAGTGTTCGAGCATACCGTTAATGATCGTAGCGGTTTCAGTAAAGTCGGCTCCCCACCCGGCATCTATCAACTGAAGATTGGTTTGATTAAAGTAGCGCTGGTAATCCGTTGGAGCCGGAATAGTCGCTGACTTATTTCCTTCAATTTGAGCAGGATCATAAAACTGTTGATCGATAATGACTCCTTTTTCCAGCGTAATGAGATAGACACCTTGAACTAAACCTCCTGAAGGTCGTAGTTCCTGGCTATCTTGTAAAACGATTGCCACTCTCCGTCGCTCATTTTGTGCCAGGAACGCTGGGAGCATTTGCCTAATTTGCTCAAATGTTGCTACTTGTCTTCGAGCTTGTTGAATTTCTGCCAGGATTTTTTCCACTGCTTCTTTATCTCGATCATCCATAAACTCGGTTGAGAGCGACTGAAGTTGCGTCTGAATGACCGAGAGTGATGAGTACAACGTTTGTTGCTGTGCCGATAACGCGGTAACTGTTTCAAACACACTGCCAGATTTTTTCCCCAGCACTTGCTCAACAGAATCTGTCCCTAAAGTTTTTAGTTGTTGCCTCTGCTGATGGATAGTTTGCATTTGGTGAGCTGCACTTACGACGGCAGATGTTTCTGGCAAGCTGTCAGAGCCTGCAAAGAACTGGTATGCCTGAATTTCCGTAGCGAGAGCTTTAACCAGGGTCTGAGTTTTCCAGCTTTGCCAGACTTCTTGGTCAGCCAAGTTTTCAGAGCCATCTTGATTTAAGATCAGAGCAAAGAGTTGACTACGCATCCAGACAAAGCTGGCGAACACGCTTCCAACCAGAACCCCCAATAAAATGAGCGCTGAGAGTGCTCGCATTACCCGTTTTTGACGAGCTTGTTTTCGCTGAGCCTTTACCGTTTTTATAGCTTTTTTTTGTAGTCTACTTTCTCGTTGTTCTTGGCGCTGTGAGCCAAAGAGTTGTTGAATTGTTACCTCCAGGTTTTTTTCAACTGGATGAAGTTGAGGATTTGTCTTTTTTTGCTCAGCTTCTTCTAAGGTACTCCTTCTAATTTCTCTTCTGGGAACAGGTCTCAGTAAACGTTCTTTTTGATAACGATGTTTAATTCGGCTAATGTTTTCTTCATAGAGTCGTTGTCTATTGATAATTTTTGGCGCAGGTAGCGGGAAAACACGCACAGAAACTTCTCGATGTCTTTTTTCAAACTCCTCTATTTCCCAAGCTAGAGGGTGCTCTGTGGTCTGCAAGAAAGCAGCTTCTTCTTGATAAAAACCAGTCGTTTGAACCGTTGTTTCTGTAGCGATGAACTCGATTGAGGTTTGTTCTGAAACCGTTTCTAGAGGTAGGTAAGCGGTAAGCTCTTCGGGTCCAAATGAGCGCCGCTGTGCAACGGTCTGTTGACCCTTAGCATGGGGTCGAATGAGACGACGCACAACTTCTGCCACTACTTGGTCAGTAAAGACTCCACTTTGGAGTCCTCTACTCGCTTTCTGCACATCAGGATAAAAGTGTAAAGCTGAAGTAAATACTTGTGGCTGATCTAACCAGTTTTCCACACTCAAAATAAAGACAGCATTAATATACGTCTGAAGGTGATTCAAAAGTTGGGTATCGCCTTCTTTCTTTGCTTTCGCTTCACTCCCCAACTCTTCTCCACCTAGTACCGCTGTCAGAATCATGACTGGTTCTGAGCGAGTAAAAAGGAACTGGAAGATATTGTCAGCGGCGGGACTACCCTTAATAGTATCGTCTAAAACCCAGAGCACTTTATAGAAGGTATGTTGCTCAAGCTCTTTACTTTGTGAGGAAGAAAACTGCAGCGGATCCACCACTACAACCTCAAGCCGCTTGGTTTGAAGTTGCGTACGAATAGCGTCCACGACAGATCCTGGCCGAGCAAATACCAAGACTGTCACCGAGCTATCAAGTGATTGGGTGACAAAAATGGACATGGGCAGTAGCTACTTACTTGCCAAGTATATAGAAACAACACTGCTTTTGAAACTCTCTTTCACTAGAGCACATCTGCAACAAAACTACGCTTTTAGGAAGTTTTTTGCGCATCCAGGACGCGGTTTACTACCGCGTCTGCCATAGCATTCTGGGCGCGTGGGACATAGGTAAAAGTTGAAGAGACCGAGAGTTGAGCTAACTTGGTCCAGATTTGTTGAGCAAAAATGGCTAAACGAGGTTCTTTAATTTTCCAGTTTTTACTCAACTGTTGTACCACTAGCATCGAATCAAGTTTCCAAGTTATCGAAGCAACCTTGTGCGCTTTGACCAACTCCGGTACATACTCCAGCGCCAAAAGCACAGCTTGATACTCTGCCTCATTGTTAGTTTGTTGCCCCAAGTATTTACCTTCTTCTAAAACAACGATTTCTTCAATAAAACCAACAACTCCCACCGCAGCTGGTCCTGGATTTCCACGCGATCCCCCATCAGTATGAATAATTAAGGTAGACATTAGGCGGCGAGCTCTTGATCGCTCTCCTCTTTAGGACGAATGTATAACCGACGACGCTGTCCATCCCCCGTAGAGTAGCTCTCTAAACCTGCAAATTCGGGCGTATTCGCAATAAACTCATGGACGATTAGGCGCTCACTAGCAGACAGGTAAGAAAAGCCATAAGACTGGCCATTCTCCAACACTTTTTCCGCTGCGCTTCTCGCCATTTCTTGAAGTTGGGTGGTTCGTCTCTCTTTATAGTCGTTTACATTAACTAGAAATTTTTTATTTTGATCTTCGCGAGAGTAAGCCATGTAGAGTACTCGTTGTAAAGCTGTTAAACACTCTCCATGGTAGCCAATGAGAAGACCTGACTCTTCTTCTGCAACTTGAATTTTAACTAAAGTGGTCTCCCCTTCTTCAACTTCGACTGTTGCATCCTCTACTCCCATGTGTGCGAGTAGGCGTTGTGTAAATTCTTGAACTGTCATATTTCCTCACTTTTTATTTTCACGTATTTTCATGTGTACCGGATATATACTCCAGATCACCAGGTACTCTTTGTGCTTTTTATTACCCTTTATTCTATTTTAGTTAGAAACACTCTTTCGCTGTACAAAAGCAGCTGCCCTCTTGGCATAAAGAGTTACTCCCCCCCATCCTGTAGTGAAGTACTGCTGAACAATACTAAACACTGTTGAAGCGACCCAGTACAAGGCTAAACCTGATGGAAAACGAATTGCGATAAAGGCTGTCATGACGGGCATGATAAAAAGCATTTGCTTTTGCATTGCGGCAGCCATCTCGGCGGCGTCTTCCTCTTTTTTATTTTCCTCTTTTAGTTTTTTGGTCTTGGCGTCGTTAGGAATAACGTCTGGTGTCTCCCCACCTGGAAGAATCATGAGTGAAAGAATTAGCTGGGTTAATCCAGCTAAAACGGGAAGGATAAAAAGATTGTCTGGCTGGGTGAGATTGAGCCACAGGAAGTCAGGATTTAACGTAACACCATTCACTTCATTAGTTCCCACAAAGACTGATAGAACATGATAAAGAACGATCAATAGCACTATTTGAACAATTTGTGGCAAACATCCTGATAGAGGATTGATGTTATGTTTTTTGTAGAGCTCCATCTGAGCAACTTGCAGGGCTTGTTTATCTTTTCCGTGAATATCTTTTAGCTTTTTAAGCTCGGGCTGAATCTCACGCATTTTTTTCTGCGACTTCATGCCTGGGAGAGAGAGGGGGACAAGCAGTAAGCGGACAATGGCTGTAAAAGCCAAGATTGCGAGTCCTAAACCACCTGTAATTTGGTGAAGTTGTACGAGGAATTCTAAAAGAACTTGATTGATAAGGTTCATATTTACCGACAGTTCCAGATTCTAACTATGCCTTTTTTTAACCCTTGGATTGTACCATGCCTTCTTATCTGGTTAATGGTGTACTGACTACACGTCGGGTCATGCTTACATTGGCTGTAATGACCAATAAAAATCAACAAACAAATCTTGATGAATGGCTGTAAAAAACGTTGGTAGAGTGTAATGGCAACAATGGCTGAAGTAGAGGAGAGTGTTGAAGCGTGTGTGTTCATCACAGAACTATAAAAGATTTTTTTTCAACGTCTCGGCAAGAAGGTCTCGTTGCGAAAGAACTTCTTTTCGCCGAACCAAAATAACGAGTCGTATATTTGTCGGCAGAGTAGGGAAGAGGGAAAAGAGGTTGGCTCTCAGTGCCCTTTTGATTTTATTTCTCAATACCGCTGTAGGTGCTACTTTCTTTGGCACCACCACCGCGGCCTGCAGATCTATTAGAGTATCGTCTTTTTCCCAATAGATGCTGAAACTACCAGTATGGGCTTTTTGGGGAAAAGTATAAAAGGGGAGAGATCGTCTGAGATCAAGTCGATGACGAGTGGGCAACATAGCGTGAGATCAGCCTACGCGGCTTTTCTCATAACCGTCAAGCGTGCACGACCTTTTGCTCGGCGTCGTTTTAAGACGAGGCGGCCATCGTGAGAAGACATGCGTTTCAAGAAGCCATGTTTACGCATTCGTTTTACTTTTTTTGGTTGCCAGGTTCGTTTTGTCATAAATTCCTTCGTTGCGAAGGCGTAGTATACATCAAGAAAAGGGAATAGGGAAGAGATTACTAGCCGTTTACTCTGAACGGCATAATAATATACGTAAATGCTTCCATTCCTTGAGGCCTTAGCGCCGCAGGCTTAAGTGGTTCGTTCATTCCGAACCAGATTTGTTCTGGTTTTACTACTGAAAGAAACTCTTGGACGTAACGACTATTAAAGGCAATCTCTTGTTCACCTTTAAACTCTGTCAAGTGCTTTGCTCTGACGAGACTTTCTTGAGCACCAAAAGTAGAAGAAGAAGAGCGAAGTGCCAGTCCGGCTTCCGTAACAATAAGACGAATAATTCCGGCTCCATCCCTGGCAAAAATACTAGCAGTTTTGAGCTTTTGTTGAAACTCATCGGCATCGAAGACGAGCTGGACGGCAAAGTCGGCGGGCATTATTTTTTGGTAGGGTGGGAACTGACCTTCTAATAAACGCATGCTAATGTCGTAACCGTCAAACGAAAAAAAGACCTGCTTAAGCTTTTCAGAGACCGTAAAAACCACGTTTTGTACTTTTTTCCGGGTAGCGATGCGGATTGCTTCACTCACGGCTTTTGAAGGAATGAGCAGGGTTCGTTCTTCGGCAGAGTAGGGAAGCGAGATCTTTGCTAAGCGAAATCCATCAGTACCAACTATTTCTAGCTCTTCACCAAAATGGAGACATAGCGCTGTCAAGATTGGCCGAGTCTCATCTAAAGACGATGCAAAAGAAGTCGCTTGGATGGCTGGAGCAAGGACATCAAGGGGAAACTCTAGATCTTCACCTTCTTTGGCGGGAAAGGCTGGATAATCGGCCGAGGCAAACGTTTGCAACTTGGCGGAAGCGTCCTGTGTTTTGACTTCAAGTGTGTGTTCATTCAAGGTTAGTTCGATAGTTCCGGCTGGCAAAGTCGCAATTAAGTCTGTAAAAACTTTCGCCGGAATTGCTGCTCTGCCTTGTTCTTCAACTTTCCCTTGAACCGTTGCCATCATTCCAAACTGAAGATCTGTCGCAAAAAACTGAATCTTATTTTCTTCTGCCACCAATAAAATGCATCCTAAGACCGGAAGCTGTGGGCGAGAACTAATACAACGTTGGACGTCCGTTAAAGCTTGGTGAAGATTTTCCTGTAAAAGTGAAACTTTCATGAATTAAAATTTTGCTTTCTTTGCTACTTCATTCTACAAACAATACATATATTTAGTAATTGCAGTTGTAGTACTGTGGATTTGTGAGTCATTTCGGTTTTCCAGGTATAGTTTCGCTTAATATTTCCGTGTCGAAGTCGTGACTAAACTGTTTTTAAACTGTGAGTTTGTGTGTCTAAAAAGAACGAAAGTTCTAGTTATTCACAAAACGACTGGAAATGTTCACAACTTTTTAACCTAGGTTTACACATGGTTATTCACAAATGTGAATTACTTTGAAATTTTCTCGAGTTGAACTCTCATTAACTGTACTTCTTGTCGCAGTTCTTGGTCTTTTTGGATGTCGGCATTGATTTTCCGTAAAGCATGAAGTGCGCTGGTATGGTCTCTGTTAGAGAACCAGCGACCTACTTCCATATAGGGGAGATGAAGCTCTTCTTTTAAGAAGTACATCGCCACGTGCCTGGCTTTGACAATGGACTTGACTCGAACTTTTCCCCTGAGTGCAGACTGTTTGAGATGATAAAAGTCTGCGACAGTTTTAATCACATCATACGGCTTAACACGCAGTCTTTGGGGAGCTTTTTCAATTTCAGTTTTACATAACTCGTCGATTAACTCTGGAGTAATTTGACGATGCTTAAGCTCAACTTCAGATTGGATTCGCTTAATAATCCCCTCCAGCTTACGTGCACTATCTATTCGCGAGGCAATAACCTGGGCGAGATCCATCGGGATATGGATATTGTTGGCTTGCGACTTGATAAGAAGAATGGCGGTTCGCAGTTCAAATGAAGGTTGTTGAATATCGACCATTAAGCCGGCTTCGAAACGAGACTTCAATCGGTCTTCAAGTAAAGAGATCTCGGCTGGAGGACGGTCTGATGTCAAAATGATCTGCCCAGATCGTTTGGCAATTGAGTTGAATGTATGAAAGAACTCTTCTTGAACGGTGTTTTTACCAGCAATAAACTGGACGTCATCAATCAAGAGAATATCGACGGTACGAAACTTTTCCTTAAACACCATTGATTTTTTAGTTTGAATTGCGTGAACGATCTCGTTCGTAAAGTCTTCGCCAGTACAGTATAGGACGCGCGAGTCGGGGTGTCTTTTTAAGATATTGTTACCAACGGCATGCATTAAGTGAGTCTTGCCGACCCCAACGCCACCGTAAATAAAAAGAGGGTTATACGCAGTGCCTGGTTGGTTGGAGACAGCCATTGCTGCCGCGTGAGCCATCTCGTTAGTATTTGAAACAGCGAAGGTCTCAAAAACATACTCAGGTCGCAACCCAGCTTTTTGAGCTTGGAGCTTGGCGCGATCTACGGCTAAGGACTGGATGTTCTGATCAGAAAAGAGGCCAGAGCTAGGGGCAGAAGGAGGGACAACCTCAGCTTGGGGTTTATTCTGGGCCAAGGTCTGTAATCTTTCTTGTAAAGACTTGATACTCATTGGTTTTGATGTGCTGCGGAGGGGGCGGACGTGTGGCACGGCTGATGGCGCGATGGAAGAAACCTCGGTTGAGGAGCTTTCCAGCGTATCAGACTGAACTTTAGGAAGTGTAGGAAGTACTTCTTCAGTCGCAACGGATCCTACCCGGAACTGTAACTCAGCATTGCGACCAGATAGATGATCGAGGACTTCTTTGATTTGAGCATAAAAGTTCTTTTCTACATTGGCAGAGTGAAACGCAGTAGGACTAGTAATGACGCCGATAGCTCGATCATCACCCACAAAACGAAACTCTGTTAGAGGATTCGTCATGATCCATGTATTGAAAGAAGACTGGCTCATCCTTTGCTGCAGGATCTCGCAGGCACTTCGCCAGAGCTCTTGAACGTTTAGTTGGTTCATGTTGTTTAGGCAGGGAAAGTGGCTGAGTTATACACATAGTTTTACACACAGCGCAAGGGGGAGTTATTCCCACAAGACTGCAAAAGGAAAACTACTTTGCCCCATTTACATTGGTTGGAGGCGTGTAATCATCAATGGTGTACTCACCAGCAAAGCTTTGCGGAGATGGAGGCTTACTAAAGTTGCCAGCTTGTGAGAAAGATCGCTGTGGTTGTGGCGTACCTGGAGGGGGAGTGGGAACTGGTAACGCCTCTGCAGAAACTGGTTCGGTAGCGGCAGCTTGGGGCTGACTCTCTTGTTCCTCACTGGGAGGGGGACTTGTCTCTGTAACAGGCTCTTCTTTTTGAAGAGTAGAAGCCGCTACATCGGAAGGACTTTCGGCTTGAACAGGCTCGCTTTTTTGACTGGGGAACAGTGACTCTCGTAGTGAAGCAGTGTTGAGAGTTCCTGGGAGGCTAGACTTTCTTCTCGTATCAGGAAGTTGAGCAAGCGCTTCATTGGTGCGTTTTGTTAAAACTTCTTCGGGGTTGGTGGTGATAACCTCATGTTCTTCGGGACTGGCAACCACCCGTAAAGCGACATGGTTCTGACCAGCAAAGAAAATTCCTTCTCCAACGTCTGCTGAAACAAGTAACTGCTTCTCACCCTCAGATAAATAGAATGTTTCGGCTAAGATAGGAATTGAAGAAGGGGACTGCTTCATTAAAAACTTGATCGCCGCATTACTGACGATGGCTTTACCAAACTCGTTAGTCATGAAGTCTTCGACGTCTTGAGTAATCGTAGTTAAAGCTAAGTAGTACTTACGAGCGCGTTTTGCGATGGACTGCATAAAGTATGCTGCATCTGGATAACGCATAAAGTACCAGGCTTCATCTACAACGAGCAATCGTTTTTTGAGCTTCTTTTTTACCCGAGTCCAGATGAAGTCTAGGATCACAAACATCGCGATTGGCCGCAGCTCTTCTTCCATGTCTTTGACGGAAAAGACGGTCAACTGGTTTTTAATATTTAAGTTTGATTTTTGATCGAAGATTCCCCGGAAAGAGCCAGTAATGAACTTTTCTAGACGAGCAGCAATGTCATTTGCCTCGGCATTTTCCATACCAATGAGCGCTTTATATAAATCTTCCATCAATGGAGGCTCGTTAGTTTGTGTAGCTGGATCAGGAGTAATACCTTTGGCTTTATACGCAGCTACTAAAGCGCGATCAATCATGGCATCTTGAGTAGCTGTCATCTCACCCAACATGACCTTGAGCAAGGCATGCAGGCTGATAATTTTTTGTCCCAGCTCGTTTTCGCCTTCTTCATAAATATTCGAGAGATCGAAAGGGTTAATCTTGACAGGAGAGTTAAACGAAAAGTTGATGTACTCACCACCAACGGCTTTGGCCAGATCTTCGTACTCGTGTTCTGGATCAAGCACGAGCACCTCAGTGTCGAACATCATCTGGCGCAGAATTTCCAGCTTCACCGTGTACGACTTACCAGCACCAGACTTGGCAAAGATCAACATGTTAAAGCTTTCCATCTTGTAACGATCGAAAACCACCAAGGAGTCGTTGTGTTCGTTGATTCCGTAGACAATACCGGTATCCATAGTTAGCTCTGAGGAAGTGAATGGAAATGTTGTTGCCAACGCAGTGGTATCCATATTGCGGGTAATCAACAATTGGTCAACGCCCATTGGAAGAGTAGTCTTGAAACCTTGATCCATTTGTAAAGTTGCTTTTTTAGAGACAATCAAAAGTGAGCCTAACGTAGATTGGACGGCTTTAGTAACACGGTCCAGCTCTTCTTTATCTTTCGCTTGAATGGTGACGTACAGGCCAAATTGGTAAAAACGCTCAGCCCCTTTTGCTAACTGTTCCCGAATGACCCGAGCATCTTCCAACTTTACTTCAGTATCAATATTGCTGATCTTGCCCTGTCTGATATCAGACGTAATTTCAGCTTCCATCTCAGTAATCTTGCGTTTTAAGTTTTCGAGCACCTCACGAACGTCTACGGGAAAGATAAACATTGAGATATCAAGCTGATGTGGATAGTTAATGAGTGGCGACAGCCAGTTAGAGGGAACGGTACGAGGATATCCTGCTACAAACAAGGTTCTGGTATAGGTTGAGTTAATTTTTTGATAGGTAAAGTCCACCTCAATTGCTTCTGGCGCAATGATGTCTTGAGTGGTCACTAAACCTTGAGAGAACTGCTTAAGAATCGCTTTGTTTTCAGCTTCTTTTTTTGTAGCCTCTTCTTCAACAGAAGTAGGTTTTTTTAAAAATGGAAGTGGAAGTGACGAGAGAAAACTTGCCATACGTTACGGTTGTTGTTCCATGGTTTGTTGGGTTGTGGGGTCGACGAACTGTTGGTCCAATGACTGATCTTGAGCAACGTCTCCTGTGGCAAGATAGTCTGTTGTGACACCCGCTGCGGAGGCGTTCATTTCTTGAACAGCCTGTTCTGGCATTGGGATCATGTTGGTTGGCTGCTGTGATCGATTGGAGCCAAAGATCTTTTCTTCCAGGTTGCCTTCTACAGCAGTGGACGTGTACTGACGACTATCGGTCATTTTTTGACCATCAGAAGCTTCTGGATTGTACGCAGTATAGAAAAGCTGAATAATTTCCTGAGTCATAAGTTGTCGAGAAAACATACCAATTCGAGCAAACTGGGCCATGATGTGATCCCGCTTGGGCTCAAGCAGGTTGTTGGCGCGCTCGATAATAATGCTGCGATCAAAACTCGAAATATCAGGGTTCTTAACACCAGGCAAAATACTTTGAGCTTGAACAATGCCGAGTTCAATGCCACTAGCTGGAATAACTACGTAAAACTTTTTATCCAAGACATTCCGTTCTTGAACAAGATCAGCAACAAACTCACGATACTGTCGGATTTGTTCTTTGCGGGCAGAGCTGAGTGCTTCTTCTTCCTTTTGGCGCAACAAGTTGAGATAGCTGGTAACGTCTTTTGTTTGGGAGCGAATTACAATTTGAATAGAGTAGTTGAGTGAGTTGAGCAAGCCAGCGTAACCATAAATGATGGCATCTTGCTCTTCTTCGGCCAATAAGCCGAAGTTCATCGCCGTAACTTGGACGATTAGAGCTGCCCCACCACTTTTGAGCAGCAATAAATTATCCGTGATGTCGTGGATATCGAGAAACTCTTGGGTAGTAGAAGTAATTGCTTGTGAAGAGGGCATGCGAAGTAAGTATAACAAACATCCAGACTAATTGGCTCTTATTTCAATAGGATCGATAATTTTATTTGTGACAGACAACTGATGTGTGTCAAAGGTAAGACCTTCTTTTTCGGCGGTGATCAGATAATCGCCGGGATTAAGCGGAGTAGCGATGAAGAACTGACCGAGTGGGTTTGTTTTGACGGCGCGAGCCGGAACCCCTTGAGGTGTGAGAATCTCCACAATGGTGTTGGGGAGCGAGTTTCCAGCTTGATCAATGACCATGCCCACCACTTTGTTAGCAACGGTAGGTTTCTCTGGAAATGGCAAGTTTGCATTAAAGGTGACAGCTACTGAGCCTTGCACAGGACTTTCCTTTTCAGGCATCTGTAGGAGAGATGGGTCAACAGCGGTCGACATTTCTTTTTTGTCATCGGATTTATCCTGGGTATTCTCAGCAGCTTCCACAGTGCGTTCAACCCGAATTTCTTCGAGCTCAGGAACAAGAACTTCTTTTGATTGAGGAGTTTCTTTTGGCGGCGGCGGTGTTTCTTTAGGCTTCATAATGACTGAATCTGAAGAGCCAGTCATATCTAAGATGTGAGGCAGAACTGCTTCTGATGATGGGTCGTTGCGGCGTGTTTTAAACTGAACGCTGTTCTTGCCACGAGAACGGAACTTTCCCGCTGTCCCGACAGGGTTTCCAGCATTTTTGGCAATGACATCGGCAATTTGTGCGACCTCGCTGCTGTCTGCATTGGGTGAACCATGGGCGCTAAGGCTGTACTTCGTTGAGGTATCTACAGAAACGGAAGGCAAGCTTTCTGCAGAGGCTGAGCCACCTCCACCGTCAAATACGGTAGAAATTTGAGGAAGCTCTGTTTCAGGAGCCGGCTCTTCTGTATTTGTTTCGTCTGGTTCGAGAGCCACTTCAGGAATACTCGTCAAATCTTCAGGAACAGCTTCTGCTTTTTCAGGAAGTTGAACTGAGTTCTCTTGTTTTTGTTCCAAACTAACTTCAGGCAAGACGGTTGGTTTTGGTGGTTTCAGCTCGGTTACAGGTTCAGGCTGCGGAAGTGGTTTTGGCTCTGGAAACGGTTCTGGTGGGGGCTCTGGCTCGGGAACTGGTTCAAGCGGTGGAGTAGGCTCAGGAGCTTCAACAGGAACTTGTTCTGGGATAGAAACGTCAACCTTATCGGGAATGCTATCAAGTTTGGGCAACTCAACTTCCGGTGCTGGTTCTGGAAGCACTTCTGCTGGTGGTTCAAATTGAGGGGGGGGAGGGATAACTTCTGGCTCTGGGGCAACCGTTTCGTTAGTATCGAATAAACGTAAGACGTTGTTGCTCATTTCTACTTCTTCAGCTGAGGGACCTTGTTCAATGACGGGTTCCTCTGTCATTGCACGACCGGTAAAGGAAAGACTATCAACGGTATCGCTTACGTTTTCTGGACTGGCATTCAAGATGTCCGTGGTGTCAGGACTCTCTGTTTGCTCTGGTGTGGTGGTTGTCTCAAGTTGGGGAGTTTGAAGCGGTTGACCAAAGACACCCATGACCTCATTAAGACGCTGCTCAGTATATGTTTCAAGTTGATCGAGGGGTGCTTGTTTCTCGTCAATAGAACGAAGGTAGTCCTTTACTCGCTGTCGACGGGCTGGGGTAAGGTCAACATCAGCAACTACTGTTTTGAGTTCAACCCGAGGTTCATATAAGAAGGGCTCAGGAATTTTAACCATTCTTTTCCAGTAGTACTGAGTTGGTCTATACAAAGCGCGGAAAAAAGCAGTGATCCATTGGTCAAGTGGTCGCTCTTCAATTGGGACAAAGGCAATAAGTGCCCCTGAACCAGCCGCTAAGATAATCAAGGGAATCTTGATCATCGGGTAGAGGTTGGTTTGGTATAACAAAAAACCCACAATACAACCGGCTGCCACCTCGCCAAATTGCTTTAGCGTCATGTTGCCGATGATGTGGAATTTATAGCCAGTAACGTCCTGCGGTAAGGCGTGTTCTCTCATAGACAGGTAGTTCTGAACTATACCAGTTTTCGACTCTGTTTTTTAGATTGAGATCGGATTTTTTTGACTACTAAATAGCTATCGTTGAAAGCCAGTTAACTTTACTGCTGGAGTGATCACTTCAATTTCGGCAGTCACCCCATTACTACTGGTTCCTGTTCCATAGAAGTGGAAGAAAGGATAGAGCACGTCAAAGTTGGGATCTTGGCGATACTCTAACCCCACAGAGCTAAAGTTAGCAGCAGTGAGCTCGGACATCGAAACTCTATTCATGTCTTCAATAGTGGCACTAATAATTGAAGCCACGCCGCTCTCTATTTGGGTTAATGATTCATCGAGTGAAAGGACGTTTTGGGTATCAACTTTAGTATATTGTTTAAAAAGGGGTGAGAAACGAAGTGTCCGAATAGTGTTGTTTCCATCTACCGTAACGATAAATGGTGGTTCAAAGGATTTGTCATAAAAGATTGGCAAGTTCTCAGTTTCTAATGTAGGAGTGAAAGAAAGAGTTACGCCAGTAGCTTGTTCAGGGGGAACGGGCCCACCTGGCTCTGTGCTGAGAATAAAGTAACCTTCAGATCCTGGGATGAAACTAAACTGAAACTCAGGGAAAGTATCTTGCATGAAACGAGAGGCAACTAAGCGAGCTTGTTCGATGTTAATAATAGGAAGTGCTTCATTCTCAGGATCCTTGAGCACTAGTGTGTACATTGGCGGAGAGGTGTCTTGGATTAATGAAATTGGACCATTGATCCAGTAGTTGGCATCGTTTCTGGGTTTCATTAGTCCGTACTTCGCTAGCATGTCACCGACAACAACTTGTTCGGGGAGTGTCTGAGTGACGGCGTATACAGAAAACTGAGTGGGGAAGTCTGGCGTTGGTCCGGAGTAAGAAACCTCTGTTAGGTTTGGAAGTGTGTTATTCGAGTTTGTAACGACAAAAGGAGTTTCGGGAATACGAACAGTTCGTGGAGTGAAGGTTTGGATGATAGCAGCGACAACTAATAAAACTACAGCAACTATTCCAAGTCCGATCCACAACCGAGACGGTTTCTTTCTTGGTTGTTCAAGTGAAGAGCGAATATCTTGAAGCTCTTCATACTGAGGTTGATTTGAGGGCAGCTCTGTCATTTTTTAGTTACTCTCCTGACACTTTATTGTGGAGTACTTGCATCATAACAACTTGTAACTTGTCGTGTGCCATTAAAGACAAACGCTTCTCCGGTTTCATTAGGAAGAACCCCAATAATTTGAGCACCATTGGTAGATCGTATCGTTTGCCAACTATTACCCGTTGGAACGCGATACTCGTAGTGAAGGTGCATTCCCATTTGTAAGCCAGTGGTACTTCCGCTATTTCCCACATATCCAAGAATAGTACCTGCTGTAACTGGAACTGGAGTACCTAAGCGCAGGGTAGAAGAGTGACTATTTAAGTGAGCAAAAAGAAGTGCAAAGCCTTGATTGGTAATGAGAACAACATGCTTTCCATAAGACTTGGAGTAGACACCACTCTTTCCTGTGCGATCAATCAAACCTTGGTTAGATGGCTCTGCGGCGTAAGTGTCAAAGGCATAGGCAGTGCCGTCAAATGTGGCATAGACATTCGTACCAAGCCTCGCACCAATATCAATAGCAGCAGTGTTTCTATGAGAACCCTCACCTCCAGGACCTTGAGTTAACCTTCCCGATGTTGGCCAACAGCCCTCTTGTTGAAGTGGACAGTCTCCTAGACAGGCTTGAACACCAGAAATTGCACAGAAAGTATCGCTCGTTTCACCACAGTTGAAATCAGGGCTAGAGTTGGTGACAGCTTGGCCATTTTCTGAAACCTTAAACTGCATGGTGAACTTATTAAAGATCCCAGTATCGTGGTAACTCTGATCAAGGGTGATAGTACACGTTCCGATCTGAACTTTTCCGTCATTAGGACCAATCACCCGAGTGGCAAGGTTGGCAAATGTAAAATCAGGACAGGAAAGGGCCGCCGGGGGTGCTTCTGAGCCACGCACCTCAGTATTTGGGGTTAACTGAATTTGATCCTGGAAGTTGACGATCTCAATTTGGTAGTTACCTTTTGTTTCAACACTAATGGTGTAGGTAATAGATGAGGGAACAACATCTCCTGTAAAGTTAGCCGGGTCAGTAATGACCTTTTCGACGATCACATACTCAGACTCCAGTCCACTAGCGCCAATAGTTCCGAGTGGTGGGGGTTGAATGGAAGCCGTAATAACTGCGCCAGCTAGTCCTACCGTGGCCATGAAGCCACCAGATGTTGCGATTGCAGGCCAAGCATTAGTACTTGTCTTGGCAAACTCGCCGCCACTAACTTTGGCGCTACCAGTTAAAGTATCGGCTGATTGTTTAGCTAGTGGTAAGCTCAAACCGGGGCTTGAGACTCGAACCTCGGGGGCACCACCAAAAGTATTGGCAAACCACTGATCAATTCCATGACCTAGTCGAGCGCCACCAAAGGTGCCCACAATTGCGCCAGGAATAACAAAAACACCACCGGCTGCTCCACCAGCAATTCCACCTAAAGCTCCACCCAAAAAAGCTCCAACTTTGGCAAAGAAGCCTTGTTGGATCATGTTTAGAGTATCAAGAACGAGGGCTGTTAATACTCCAAGAATGCCACGACGAAGCGTTTTATTCTGTGCTAACGGACCCATCACCACCGATGCAGCAGCAGCTTCAACTTTCTCTAAACCTTTGTCAGCCAGTTTTTTGGCTGCTTTGGCAATCTTCTTGGCTTGCTTGATTCTTTTTTGTGCTTTCTGGAATCGATTTTTTAAGTTAAGAGCCCCTTTTAGCAGAGAGCGACCACCCGGTCTTCCATAGCGTTGAGGGATACTTCGTTGTCCAGTTCCAAGCTGCTCTTGGACGTATCCGTTATCTTGGTCTTCGTAGTACGAAAAGTCATCCAAGCCACGAACACCGTCGTCATAGTCTTCATTAAGTCCAGTATCTAAAAGCTGAGCCATTCGCAGCTCGTCATCGCCAATGAACTGTTCATTATCTGGAGTTAAAAGACCTAAACTTTGAAGCTGTTTCCGTTTGTCATCAATGCTCATCTCGTGGAAACGCGCACGAGTAGTATTTTTATGAGTTTCTAACTGTCCTTTTCGTTGCTCTTTGGTTTCACTGTGAACTCCGGAAATTCCCACGCCAAATTTGTTTCCGTGTTGATACTCTTCTACACGCTTACTATCACTGGCGCGTCCGACCACCAGAGCTTCACCACCACCATACTCTTTGTACCGCTCAGCCATTTCTTGAGCGGCTTGGAGGCTGGCAAGGTCTGTTGACCCGCTCCCAGTCTGGCGACTAATTGCATCCAGCTGATAGTGGTCAGCAAGATGTTGGCGACGGGCATAAAGGTACTCTGCACACAAGTTGAGGAAGAGTTGGAAACGGTGACCATCTTGAGTGAGATAATCTGGAAGAACGAGACCAAAGATAGCTGTAGAACCACCGGGATCAAGTCCACGAATTTGCTCTGGCGACCACCGCTCAGCGATGATGACGTCTAAGTTTCGTAGGAGTGTTGGGAAGTCGATATCATTTCCAACAAGTCTTGTTGCGAGGAAACGAAAATCCTCTTGGGAAATCTTGTGAAGGTCTGCAAACTCTTGGAGTGTTACTTCACCAACACCTTTTCCACCTTTACTCAATTCCTTTGTCCATTCTTCTGGCGGAACTTTTTCGCTCTTAGCGAGCTCCTCATCAAACCGCTGATCTGGAAGATTGATTTGACGCTCTAGTTTGTTGAGTTCTCGTTGGGCGGCCTGGTCACCATCAGCAGCCCGTTCTTCTAAGTAAGAAACATAGTTTTCTTTGAACTCTTGAATTGAAGCAATAAAACGAGGGTTTGTAGAAAGCTTGCCATACAACTTTCTGAGAACGATTAAACGAAATTCCAGAGAACCACCACGTTCAGAAAGAAGCGCAAACTCTTGTGGTGTCAGAGTACGTAGAACGTTTTCTAGTTCTTGTCTAAACTCTCGCTCCACCAGGAAGAGACTGTTATCATCAATCTGGCCCAGCTGTGTGAGATCACGGCTGATGCCATGCATGTTAAACAACTGAGGTAACAGAATGGTAGTTAAACGTTCAGATTCTTGGGAGTAAGACTTTCCCGCTTGTGAGAAACGCTCAAGCAGATCGTCAGCTTCTTCAACATTCTTGATGTTCTCAGTAAGTTTCTCTTTTTTCTCTTCGTCTTCGGTATTTTCTTTTTGGTATCCAAGGCCTACCCCTGTGGGCTGACCACGTTTCAGATACTGCTCAATCAGTGGGGAGAGCTCTTTAGAGATAAAGGTGATAATGTCTTGATCCAGCTCAACCCAATAAGGAAGGTCAAAGTAAGCAACGAGTTTGTTCGTTGCATCGAACAGCTTTGTTTCAGGAAGCTCTAATCCAACTTCACGGAACCGTTGCTGGTACTCCTCGTAGAACTTTCGCAACCAATTATTAAGGAAAAAACGAATTTCGGTGACAGCGACAGCACGTTTCTGATCGTTGTAACGGAAAACTACTGTAGGCGCATTGAGCTTCGTGGGGAGAACGTCTTCAATGAGCGGTTTTACCCACTCCCAAGAAACGCCTAAGTTAAGGTCACCCTCTAGTAATGCTTTGAACTCGTCAGGAAGGGTTAGTACCGTTTCAACTTCTTCACCTTCTGCTGCCGATCCAGCATGGAGCGTGGCGATGATAGATAGTAAGACACGGGAGTCACCACGAAGGTAGTTCAGGTCCGGAGGGAGTAGTTCGCCATTGTAATCATTTTTAATGCGGTTGATCAGGTTAGCTTGTTCTTCATCGAGAAGATCATAGCCACCATACTCACCGCTCCGAATCTTTTCATCAATGAAGTTGTCACCATCTTCTCCCAAACCAGCGATGCTTTTGAAAATGTCACAAACATCTTTCAGCGCCAAAATATTAGCAGGTGTCTCTTCGTTGCGCCTTTGCAAGCGGGGGTTAACGTAAAAACCAGCTGGAGTTGTGTTGTTGGGTGAGTGTTCACGAACATACTCGATGTCTAACCACTCGGGATAGATAGCCGGAAGTTGAGTCTCTGGATCGCGAACACTCTCTCCAACTTGAAGCGACTCAATAATGACACCTAAAAGTCGTTCAAGGTCTTTTTGAGAGATGGAGTGATGAACAGCGCACTTCTTCAACTGCTCTGCAGCTGGCGCAAGGGAATCAACCATACGTCGAATTATACCCTGGCAAAGGTTGGCCGAAAGAGATCATTGTTAATCAATTGCGTAACAGAAACTCTGTGCTTTAGCTGACTTCGTTTGCTTGAGAAAGCTTGTCGAATTTGAGCACGTTCATCCTCAGTTCGAGCTTGGGAAAGTGAGTTTTTTTCATCAAGATCGAGCTGAGCAAGGTCTGGCAGTGCGGGCTGTGTGGCAGCCTGGAAAAGTTCTTGATACTTAGCATTGGTGAGTACCAAGTTGTCTGCACCAGTTGTGAGTGGAATATCACAAGGACCGATAAACTCTCCTGAGCTGGTGACACGCGAACCCTGCAGATACTGTTGATAATATTCATTTTGTACCCAAAATGTTTCTTTTTGACCAAATTTTCCAATTAAAGTAAGTGGTTTATATTGGCTCAAGACTTGGCTTTTAAAAGCAAGTTGCTCTGCGGCAGAGAGCTTGGCAATATCGAACTTGCTTAATTTTGAAAGTGAGCTAAAGCCTTGTAGTGACTCAAATCCTTCAAGTCCTTTAAAAAGCTGAACAGGAATCAACGTTCCAATGCCGCATTGGCCGACACTTAGTGCCGTTGAACCTACAGAAAGAAGTTGAGGAGCTAAATCATTAAATCGTTTGCGATCCTCTTTAGTTGCATCGCCATTATCTGACTTCACTTTCAATGCAAAGATTTCTCGCAAGTGATCCACTCGCTGCAGCTCTGCCAGTGGAAGTGCCGGAAGCGCTTGAGCAGTTGGCCGTTGATCGACAGCCTCAACATACTTCATTAAATGTTGCCAAGCGATAGCAAAGGCAAGGTCCAGTTGTTGAATAAGCTGAATATACTCGGGAGATCTCCAAAAAGGAGAAGAGTAGGGTTCCAGTAGTTGAGACATGGGAGCGAGCAGCGCTTGGTATGTCGGAATTAAAAACTGATGAAGAACGTCATCTCGATACTGTGCGAAAGCATAGAGTCGCTCTTCTGAAAGAAGGGGCATGTCCTCACGTTGTACCTGCCAACTGTCTTCTGTTTCATAGATCGTGTCTTCGATCTCATCCATCGATATTGCAGCAGGAAGCTCAATAAACTCGGCAATAACACTGTTCCTTCGAGAAAGTTTGTTGGTCGGAACAACAGCATCTTCTAAGACGTCGGTTGGTTGAGCCTTCAATCGCAAGGCGTGTTGAATTCTTTCCATCTGTGAAAGGTTTGGCCAACAGCGGAACTGAGTCATACTCATTCGAGGTTGCCCCTCAGGGCCGAGTTCTTTTTCATACACCCAAATGAAGCTGTGGTGTTTACTGCTGGTACCGTGATATCCCTCCACCTTAAATCCAGGAGGGCTGCACCAAACAAGTTTAGTTCCGAATGGGTACTGCTCATTGTGACAAACTGTGGAAAGCCAGGTGTCCAAACGCTGGCTATTAAATGTTTCGATCGTTCCACGTTGCTGTCGTTTTCCAGTTCGAGATAGTTTTTCTTGAAAGCGGGGAGCTTGATCGGTCAATGGTTCTTTATAGGTATCATCAAGCCCCAACATACCGCGTTTATCTACAACCAAGGGGTACTCTTGAACTAGTGTGCCAAGGCAGTACTCGTCGGTGAAAGCGCGGAAGTTAGCTGGGAAAACGTCTAACAGCTGTTGGTAGGTATATTGATGTGGCGCGTCCTGGCTCAAGCTACGACAGTAGTTGGTATTGTCCCAATTTTTGTGAGCCGACTCTACTACGCGTCTACCTTCAAGGTTTGAACGCACTTTATGTAGGCGCTCGCGGCTATGTTCCACCATTCCCAACAGACCAAAGCTCAACTCACTCCAGTCCCATCGCGAAGTAGCAAGTTGCTCCTTAGACATAAAAGCTCCTCAGAAGAGGAGCAGAGCCGACAAACACGCAGTGTATGTGCATATGGATGCTCGTCCTTTAGCACTCACTTTCCGATCGGACTTCTTTTACGACTTAGCGAAAAAGTTACCGTTGCGGCACAGTTCGGGACTTTCACCCGATTCCGAAAATGAGTGGGCTTTTTCTACCACAAAAAAAAGGCGGAGGGAATATGTAATCGTGGCTTATGAAAAGAAGTTCTGTAGATAGTCGCTGTGATTGGCCATCATCTGGAAGTGAACGATCAGCTCTTGTGAGGCATGAACTTCTCCACCCAGAACACCTGGTTTAGTGAGGGCAATTCCACCGTTCTTAGTTGTATCGAAAGCTTCTACTAACGCGCGATTCACTTTTTCTTTTCCTGAGGTTACACAAGCTTCATAGAGCTCTTCCATGTGCTCTTTCATCTCGTTTGGTTCAAGTGCTTCGCCATCTGTCCACTCGCTTACTGCAACAACTTCACCTTCATTATTATCTGCCTTCTGCAGTTGGTTATAGATGATGGCACAGAGCTGCATCCACTTTTTCTTGTTATCTTCACTCCCTTCACCATCTTTCCAACCGCACATCTCTCGGAAGCGAGCAACGTCAATAGCTGTACCGCGGTCATTTTCATCCTGAGCGAATGCTTCGCTGGAGTGACCACCCGAGTGATATGCACCTTGCAGGAACAAGGTTCTCAGCAACGTTGAGGCATCGGTCGTCGATGCGCCTTTGACCCAAATTTCTTTCCCTAGTTTCTTAAGTGCTTGGCGTAAAGAGTCTTGATCTTGATCGGCAAACTCGGTATCTGCATTTTCAGGGAGGTAGTCTTGAGTCCAGAACTCCTTAAATGCAGCCTCAACTTTAGCCTTATCCTCATCATCGAGATCTTCGTACTGAGGTCCATTAGGGAACTTATCGGGTGGGTACTTGGTTTCGTCTACTAAGTTTTCTTTGATAAATGTCTCTAGGTGATTCTTACGATAGATATCCCAGGCCGCTTGTCGTTGAACGAGCTCTTTTGCCTGACGCATGCTCTTTTGTTCAGGAGTCTCGCTTTCTTCTGTGACGGCATCTTTGGCTTCAGTAGCGTCATCTTCGCCCTCTTGGGAGATGGCTTCGGGAGCTGATTCCTCAACAGGAACTTCTTCATCAGCATCGTCGCCTTCTCTAGTATCATCTTGTTCTTTTTCAGCTGCCTGGGCTTCCGCATGGGCAGTAGCTTCTTGCAAAACGACGGTGTGAATGGCCTCTTCTAAAGTATTAAGATCATTCACAAAATCGGGATAGAGGTCGGTGTAAAAATCAAACAGCTCTTCCAAGCTCAAATTCCCTAGCTCTTTTTGAATATCTTCATCGCTCATCTCAAAGCGCGTTTTCAATAAAAAGTAGACTTTTTCGCGCGCTTTATTCTCGGCCAACTCTTTTTCCTTTTCCGATAAGCTTTTTTCTGGTTGAGGAGTAGCAGCTTCTTCTCCTTCTGGAGTGTCTGGTTGGCCCTCGGCATTTTCTTCAGCGCTTCCCTCAATGGGAATATCGACAGAGGCGTCTTCGGGAGTAGTGAGCCTTGATATGGGGCTATCACCAGCTTCTACAGGTGGTGTGGCAACAGGAGGAGTTGTCTCTGGGGTAGGTGGGTTTACAGAAGGAATATCCGCGGGAGCTTCAACTGGTTCAGGAGCAGGGGTTTCTTCTGGTGGTCGCTCGTACTCATTCTCATTCATATCTGAGCTTACTTTGACCTACTTTTTATAGGTTTGTCAATTGAAGAAACGGCAGTTCTTTCCTTGCCACAGACCTCTTTCCTGGTGCTATAATTTCCTCGTCATCTGGATCAAGTTGTAATTGTAAAGAATGTAAGTGAGGAACTATGACAACCGCCCCTTTAAGTCCTGAAACAGGAAGCGAAACACTTCGAAGCACCCAAGAAATTGTAGATTCATACAAACCTTTAGAAGATGAAGTTAATGCAGCCCGTGGCACAGTTGCAGAGTTAAAGAAATCCCGTAAACCTTCTAAAGAGAGAGTATTAGAAGTTCGTGACGAGCTTGTGGAGTTACGTCGAAAAGTGGGAGCCTTACAAAAAGAAGCTCGTAGCGCAAAAGGGAAAGTCATTAAAGAGGAGAGAGCAAACTTAGTACTTTTACTTGATAATTTAGATGAATCAGATCCGGACATCGATTACACGACAGCTTCATTTGAAGACAAACCCCTCGCTATTCGCTTGCAAGAATTAATGGGTGAGTTAGATGTTGTTTACCAACGTGCGGAAGGGACTCTCCCTCTGGAAAACTTAGCCGATAGTATCGAAGGTGACCTGGATGAGTTAGTTGTTTCTGTTGAGGAAGCGGGTACGGTTACCCCAGAGCACATGCTGACCTTAATTCAAAAAATGCGAGATGTGCTTGATCTGGTGAAGGCTCGTCCAGCTGCTGGCACACCTGAGACTCCAGATGTACCCCCAGCAAACGTAGAACCAGTTTCTCCAGTCGATACCACACCTACTCCTGAGGAAGATAGTGACCAAGAAGACGATGCTGAAACAGGTATTAAAGAGAAGGTAGGCCGATGGGTTGAGAAGGGCTTGCAAATGATTAACATGAGCCGCACTCAACGATTAGAAAGAAAGATGCGATCTAGCATTCACAGACCCGTAAAAGACGCCTTGAAGATCTCTTTTAATGAGCTCGTGGAGATGATTGATGAGTCTACTCCTCCTACAGATACAGACTTGGCTCGTGAACGAGAAGATGCTCTGATTCCATTTTTGGCTTATGTCAAAGGTTTGGGAGTCATTTCTTTTGAGTTAACAGGGACTGCCCAAGCTATGGCTAATGAGACTGCATTCAAACGCAAAGCTCAAGATCTTGAGAAAGAATTTAACGAAGAAGATGAAGATGGTAGAAAGAAGGCCCTCGCTAACCTCAAGATTTGGGTGGAGAAAAACAAAGCTCGTATCTTTGCTTTAACGGAGGTGATTGGGACAGAAGAACCAGCTACGGAACCTGCACCAGAGCCAGGTGTCAGCCCAGAGGACGTAGCTACTGATGAAGCGAGTGACGAAAAAGTAGAATCAGCGCCCGAACCGCCAAAGGCACCAGAATCTGGTGAGGGTGACGTAAAGAAAAAACTGAAAGCAGTATATGAAGAAGCTAGAACACTCGTTCCAGAATCTCTTGACGAAGATGCCAAGATGAACATGCTTGCAACAGCGGAACAGTCTCGTGCGAGAGTATTAGGGGTTGCATTTAATCGGTTTAATAACTTATTAAGTGGAACTGCAAGTAAAGATGAAGTAGAAGGTTTCAACCCTAATGATGCAACGGCTGTTGAACAGATGGCTCTGCTCTTAGTTGCATCAGAAGTGCCAAAACTTTATGACGGGATAAAACCTCCTCCAGCTCAGAAAAAAGAAGACATTACGGCACTGTTGCAAAAAATTGCAGCTTAAGCGTAGAAAAAAAGAAACATGGCAGAATTCTTAAAGGAAGCTGAAGTTCAGCGTGTTGCTTCGGCCGAGTATCAAAGAACAAAGAATACACTTGAGGAAATCAATCTTATTGTTGAAGACCTCGAGAATCGTTTGGTGGCCAAAAATGAAAAAATCACAGAAGCAGATTTTAAGTTGTTATATGGATATATTGACGTACTCACCGATGATTCCCATGATGTAATTGTTCGTCTGTTGAAAAATAAATATAAAGCAACAGATGACGAAGTTGTAACTTTCCGCCGATACGTTACTCGTCGTTTATACAAGTCTTTGGAAAGAGTCCAGAAGCTCAGAGTAGAGTATAACGTTGTCAGCGATGCGATTGTGCTAGATGCTTTGCAGATTTCTACCTTTTTCTCTCAATTTTTGGAACTTCAAGCTACTTTGTATCAAGAAAAAGAAGGGGGCTCTACAGACTTTGCTGCACATCGGGAAGAGTTCAGAGGACTTAAGATTCATCCTACCGGCTTCTTTATAGAGCAAGCGCAGCAAAAGCTAGCTGATCTGGCTACTGAGTACCCGGGCGTTATAGACAATAAATCTCTCTATCAGGATGTAGCAACTTTAACTAAAGATGAGACTGACGAGTTAGGATCTCTTATTATCGATAAGCTGGGCAAGGGTGCAGATCCTACTCTTATTGATCGAATGACGAAGTGGATAGTTGATAATCCAGACGCTCTTGCAAACCTCTTAAAGCTAACCCAGTCGTATGAGGGAAATGAACCTGGGGATGCTGCTGTTCCGGAAGGAGCACTGAAACTTCAAGAGTCATTGAGAGCATTATTAGAAGAAAAAGCCAGGTTAGTAAAAGAAAAGAAAATAGCTCCATCAATCAATGAAAATAAGCCACTAGATGACTACAACTTAAAGGAAGATCGAGTTCGAGAAATACTGTTCATCATTGATCTTGTTTCTTACCCAGAACTCATTCCGCAGTTTACACGTTGGCAGGCAGATGTCATTCAAGAATACACGATATACATTGATGGAGAGCCTGAGCGTCCTTACAAGCAGTTCCTTCAAGACTTTAAGAAAAAATTAGATACCAACTCGCCTATTGATGATGCCGTCGAAACACCTGCTTTAAGAAGAGTGCTTGCCTTTTTACGTAACCAACAGAATATTGTTTCGGTAGTTGAGTACCCAGTTTCCGATCCTGACTCTCAGTTTAATAAGAACCTTCAATCAGCCAAGATAAAGTATCTTGAGACAGAAATTGCACGCGTCCAAGAGTTAATTGAACGACAAGATCAAAAGGCAGGTCGTTCCAAAGCTGAGTCTGCGAAAGACGAGAGTGAGTTAGCGAAACAAGAGGTTACACGGCTAATCTATACCAAACTGAAAGAGCGAAATCCATACATGCCCGACTTTTTGGAGATGTCGGAATACGTCAAAAAACACGGACTTAATGCATTCATGACGGAGTTTATATTGGGTCTTACTAACTATCTGGGAAGCGAAGTCTTTTCAGCTTCCGTTGCTTCTGGTCAACAAGTTTTTGCACTACCGGCGGATGATCTCAAACTATGGCAACTAAAGTTCAACATTCCCAGTCGTGAGATGGATGTAAATAAAACAGTGGACACGTTAATTACAGATTTTCCATGGGCAGAGATTATGTCGGGGGCTTCTCACGAAACAATCCTTGAATGGGTAACGATGTGGAAGTACCGGATTTTGCATATTGAAGCAATGCATAACTACGTCAATGCCATGCGTGAAACTGGGAACTGGCAGAGCGGCGATAACCCAATGGCGATTGTGAAGTTGGTTGGTGATGAAAAACAGGATACTGGAGGTTACTATAACTGGGACTTGGGTCCATTTTACAAACAGGTACATCGAAAAGGTGCTGATGGTGAAGTGGAAACAGAGCTGCACAAACTTTTTGAAAAGGATGGCGGCCGAGAAACGTACTGGCGTATTCCAGATTACGTCAATCACTTTATTGGTGGCATAGAACGGGAAATCCCTGACCTTGTTTTCCTTTCTCGTCGTGATAAATCTACTGAAATTCAACAAGTTCGTGACAAGCTGATTGAGGAGATTCCGGCAGGAATTCGTGTAAAAGATCCTAAGAAACCTGGTGAGTTTAGAGATGGAAGTGTGGTCGATTTAGCTTGGAAGATCGCTACCTGGACCAGTGTATTTACTTTGCGTAACTTTGATTATGACGATGACGGTCTTGACTCTAAGTTGGCTTGGTACATTAACACTGGTGAGTATGCTACCAAAGTAGCACATACCAGAATGAATACGGATTATGAGTGGAGAGACACTGGTTTAGATCAAGTCAGTCGTATCTGGCCTACACGAAGTGACTTTATTCATATGTACGTGGAGCTCTCTCCCGATAAATATGAGAGTTATACGCTTGAACAGGTTATTGAAGAGCGTAATGACATGCGAACCAAAGCCAAAGCGCTCAAAGTGGGGGATCCAAAGAGACAGACGTTGGAAAGAAGAATTACCCAGATTACGAAGTTCATCATTGAGTCCCGTCAGTTTGCTGTAGGTGAGTACGAAGACTTAAGTTCATTGGAACAGATTCAGGATATCAAGAGAAGAATAGCGGCTTTGGAATCGTTAAAGTCTAAGAAAACAAATATCGATCAAGAGGAAATTGATCGTTTGACGGATCTTGTAGATACTTTAGAAGCGGAACAGCCGCTAATTCGTAGTAGCTTAGAAACAGCACATCCGAAAGCGAAGAAGAGTGAGATTGACGAGATGGTTTTGGATGAGCTTAAGAAAATCGCTCAAAACATGGCCGTGAATAGTCGTTACAAAATTATCCGGGTTAAACCGGAACATGCTGCAATGTATGATCCAGCGAATCCGAAAGACATCTCAGAGATGATGTTTATTCGGGTGCCACGTAACTATCTTAAACATGCACGCAGACAGGCAATCAAGAAAAGAAATCCTGATAGGGCACATATGATTGCTTTGTCAGACAGACAGATTGTCGACTCCATGGTAGATCCACAGTATGTCCGTTTCGACACGATGACTGCACAGCACGGTCGGTTTTGGGCAGGAGCAGCGAGTGATGGAAAAGTTTGGATGGAGTTTCTTTCTACCAGAGACACCAAAGCAGTCTTTCCACCGATTCACGAAACTCACTTAGCAAAGAACAACATCCATAAACGAACGGTTAAAAGTGACTTTCCTGAAGATATTAAAGATTTATGGAGAAAGTTCCGTACATTGAGATCTTCTCCAGAGAGTCTCGCTGCAGAAGCCGTGCATATTGATGAAGTTTTCCGCAAAAAAGTGGTTATTACCCACATGACCATTGACGACCTGTCGAAAAAAGAAGGCGGAATGGGATTCTCTAAGATTACGCAAGCCGGTGCTCGTTACTATTCTGACAAAATCAGCACTGGTGCGGGGCCTCGTTTACCTGGCGAAGATGTGCTTCCAGTCAGCGAGCTTTTGCTGAATGTTTTCCGCAAGCCATTTAGAGGAATGGTTGAAGATCCTCATGGTCATGGAGAGGTTGAAGGGACTATCCGAGAACTTCGGAACAGATATCCCGACTCTAAAGATTTACGCGCGGCAAAAACCAAAGCTGTCCCTGAGGGTGTCAGAATTGCCGCTGACTTAATTGGCAGTGTAGATGATGAAGGAAAGCCGTTGCATGCTGCTGGTCAAAGCCAATTCGTGGTAGAGGCATGGTTAATTGCGGTTGGTTTATACCTTGATCAGTATCGGTACAAGTCTGTAGAAGGTGGTCACTCTGTCCACTACATGACGGGAATGTTAGAGACAGTTCGTCATGAGATTGAGACGATCTCTGGAGCTAAGCCGATGGACTTTGCTCACCGAGAGTTGTTTTTAGAAATGTGTGATATGGCTTTGGAGTCTTTCTTAGGACCAGACTTTGGTGGAGACATGGAAGAGCAAAAGAACCTTAGTAAAAAAATTGTTCGTGCATATGCTAGAGACGCTGTAGAACAGATGATGAGAGACCGTGGTTTAGTAGGTACGGTTGAGCAGTTTGTGGTTGATACTCACTACTATGAGCATGACTGGAAGAAAATTGGTGAAGTAGCTGAAGGTGATAAGAAGAACGGACATTAATAGTTCTTGGGCGATCAGCCCGCAATCTCAAAAAAAACACTTGCTTTTTTGAGTCTTTAAATATTTTTAACTCTGAAAAATGAGTTTATTCACCTGTAATTGTTCCGCCGCCCTGACGATAGACAGCGATTCGACCTCGTTGAGTGCTGAGACCATAGTCTTCAGCCGTAAAGGGGTTTCGATACTTAAGATCAATCACTAGTGGTGAAGAACTAGCATTGGTAGGCTCGTTCTCTTGATCGTTTTTACGATAGGTATCTTTAACATGCTTTAGCCAGTCAAGAATAGAAGTCTTATTCATTGTTATTCCCCATCAATTCTCCCTGAAGATGGAGGTACTTGAGTCTTTGGAGGTCCACCCATACGAACCTGTCGGTCTTTGGCTTCGCTTTCGGTCTTACCTAGCTTCACGCGAGGAACTTTGTTACGCATATATTCTTCCATCTGCTGACGACGAACACGTTTATATAGCTCGGCACTTTCACCCACTATGCCACGCCCAATAACATTTGGTTGACCCTTCTCAGCTCGTTCACGGCTTTCTTTAGTGCCACGCCATAGCTTAGAGGCGATGTTACGGCCAGATACGCCATAGTTGTTGGTATTGGTAAAGCCCAGTCCGGGAACTAACTCGCCACCTTTCCAACCTTTTTCTAAGTTGGTAGTGAAGTTATTGGCAAACTGTTCAAAGATTCCACCGGAACCACCGAGTGTTTTCTTAATTGAAGCAGCCAGATCTGGCATGATTAAGATTACACCTAGACCCAACATAATTGAGATAGCGTTACCACTACCTGCACCAGGAATATATGGCGGTAAGAAGCCACCATTGTATGAGCCTTGGAAGAACGTATCTTGCGCTTGTACTTGAGGAACAACCTGTTGAGCAGTTGGTCTCCCACCGTACTGGCCACCAATTAACATGAAGGCTAAGACCAAGATTAATAAGATTCCTGGGAAGACTGCTAAGTTAGCCACCAAGGTTTTAATCCAGGCCTGGAAAGCGTTGTTCCCAGGAAGTGCTCCCAGCATTAATGCCAGTGGAGAAAGGACGATGCTAATAATAATACTGATATAGGTCTTCAAGAGTTCAAAGAACAAACGGAAGATACCAAACAAGGTGGCTAAGGCAAAGACAACCGCAAAGGTAAGTCCACCAATTAAACCTAAAGCATCACCCACGCCTGAAAGTTGGGTGTCAAAGGCTGAACGGATCATGGCACGGACCGATTCTTGGGCGTTTTGAAGGGTTCCGGCACTGGTCAACAAGTATGTTCCAATCTGGAAGATGTTGCGGTCCATCGCAATGTCTTTCAAACTTTGTTCACTTCCAGGGTTACCAAAGGTTGCAGCAGGGAAGAGACCGACGATTAAGTACATAACGATGTACATGGCATCGATCAATAATCCAGCAATCGCGTAGGAAAAAGTGACCGCAATCAGTGAAACAATAATTTTTGGTAAAGCTTGTTGGGCGCTTACCACAGCCTGGCTGCTAATCTTCTGTCGGAACATAATCATGAAACCGATGACTAAGAACATGATTACGTAGAACAAGTAGGCGACGTTACGAAAAGCTTTCCAGGTATCAAGAACTGGGTCCAAAGAAGAGAAGCCTAGCCCTTGAGCATATGCTGGCTGAGCAATGTTCAAACCTGCAGAGTTCATTACATCAGCAATGTAGGTTTGAGTATCTGCTGGAGGAGTATAGAGATATGTAAAAGCGTTGATAATTGATCGGCTTGCGGATGGTCCACCAGATGAGTCTCCACAATCGTCATCAGTTAACTGACAAGGACCGAGAACTGTGGCTGCAACTTTGACGATTTCGTTGGTGACACCACCGATACTCGTATTTCCGCTTTTGTAGTTTTCATTAACTTGGGTTTGTTGCTGAGTAGCAGTAAGACCGCGGTCTTGAGCTAAAGCTGGTTGGACAGAGACTGCAAAGAGGAAAAATGCCAAGAAAAAAGCAGCCAGTTTCTTCATAACCGCTATTGTATCCCACCTCAAGAGATCCCGCAAATAGAAGTTCTTGAGAAAAAAAGGCTGTAGCTACATATTAAACGCCACTTGCGTGACCCGTTCATTCTCTGTTATACCTGATCAAATACCTGCCCGTCTGTTATCACTAAGAGAAAGAAGCGGACATATGATGACAGCGGAATCTCTGTCTACCATTTCTACCTTACTGTCGAGCGCTCAGACAGTTTGTATCTTTTTTCCTGCAAAGGCCAGTGCCGATACTATTTTGAGTGCGGTCAGTTTTGGCAAAGGCTTACAAGCATTAGGAAAGAATGTTACGGTTTCCAGTCCAGGTCCAGTTGCAGAGAGACTGCAGCAGTTTTCAGGAGTAGGTGAAGTCAGTAAAGAACTTGGAAATAAAAACCTTGATGTGTCTTTTCCTTATAGCGAAGAGCAAGTGGACAAAGTCAGTTATCACATTGATGAGGAAACAAAAACTTTTCACTTAGTGGTTCAGCCTCGTCGAGGTGCTAAGCCACTCGATTCCTCTTTAGTGACCTATACCTTAAGCGGAGCAGACGCTGATCTGATCTTTACCTTTGGCGTTGATCGCTTGGAGGATCTAGACCAACTGTACATCGGTTACGAACAGTTGTTTGAACAGACCAGCATTGTTAGTGTTCACACCTTCGATACACCTTTTGGCACGGTCAAAGTCAATACTTCGGGAGCCGCATCCTATGCGGAGGTTGTGGCCTATCTGTTACAAGAACTGGGAGTAGAGCTTGGCGAAGAGGTCTCTACAACGTTACTGGCGGCGATTGAGTCAGCGACGCAAACATTTAAGTCACTCGCTGTGACGGCCCAAACCTTTGAGATCGCCGGGAAGTTATTAGTGATGGGTGCGCGCCGCGTTCGTATTCAAGAAGAACATGCGCCTAGGCAAGCTTCTTCCCAAGATGGGATGACCAAGAAGTTCATTCCAGTAACGCCTAAAGAAGCACCAATCACTGAAAAAACTAAAGTGAAACACAAACCTGACCAAGTTCCGCGTAATCCAGGTGTTCGCCTAGTGTAAGTAAAAAATTAATTTTGGGTGGGGCTTGGAGCAGGTGTTGTTCCAGAGCCATTACAACTTTCCAACGGATACTTACCATTGCTCAAGATACCCATAATTTTAACCAAGTTGTTGTTGCGGGAACCATTGCGGTAGCCATACAGAGTAAGTGCTGCGTCATCGGATTGCTCTTCTGGTCTAGTACGTGCGGCATAATTTTGGAAAAAGCCCGTCAAACATTGCAGCTTACTTTCGATGCTGCCGTCGGAAATGATCTGACCGCCCTGGCCACTTCCACCTATACCACAACCAAAGTGAGGACCAACATAGCCAGGCTTAGAGCTGATTAAGCCACCTGTCTCATTCATCGCAATTGACATTACGAGATATGGATTAAGTGTCTTACCATTGATTGAGGTGTTGAGCACTTGATCCAAGATGTAGTCGATACAAGGCTGACCATTATTACAGTGGTTTTGGAAGAGATGTTGAATCTCAGGTCGATCACCCACACTGTAGTATCTTGCCCATCCCGCAAAGCTTGGACTTTGCAGTTGTTGACCTGGTAAATTGGCGCGGATCTCAGCCGCTGCTGTCTGTGCCTCAGCCGCATCCATATAAACTGCCACACATTGATTGCTGGCGTTATTAGAGGGAGGTACATTTCCTGGGTTAGTTGCAGCGTCTTCTGGTTTGACTGGAGTACAACGACCGAGTAGCCACTGCTCAGTTGCATATGACCCTGTACAGCCTAAAGTAAAGAGGCGAGTTGGGTTATCCAAGGTAGTGGAAACCAAAGTGTAAAGACGAGTTGGAATGTTCGCAATGCTTCCAGCAACTTGCCACATCAATGGGCTATCCAGAGTCTTACCCTGATTCGGTGGTTCATCATCTTTCTTACGTTGTAGCTCTGCAGTGACTGGTTTGCGGTTTAATGGAGGCGCAGTTTCGCCAGGAATGACTGGCGGCGGAGTGGTTCCTGGTGTGGCATCATCATAGTAACTAATCGCAATCGAGCTAGAGAAGTTGTCTAATCCGGTGGTTTTCATAACTGAGTTGAAGTTCTCGTTCTTCAGGAAGATCTCTTGTTGTTCTTCGGTTAACAACGACAACATTGCGTTTTGGGCATATAAAAGAGTGTAGTTATGTGGAGACACGAAGAAGACTTGTGTATGCCCGAAATCACCACCTTTTAGGCCTTGAGCTCCCGGGGGGGGATTCATGTCAGTGACGTTAGCTTCTACCTCGGCAAAGCCCTCGAGTTTCTTTTCGTAAAAACCTTGGTTAACTGCTTCGAGCTTTGAGCCTATTGTTTGAGCTTCTTCTGCGACACGATACTTCGGATCAACGGGATCTTCAGTGAGGACTGAATTCCCATAGAGATTTTTTTCGTACAACGCTCCCTGAGAACCACTGGTATCACATTTGGAGGCAGGGAGCCAGGAACGGGCAGGACTAAATTGACGAGTGACGCTAGCACCACCTTCGCCTTCACCTGGTGTTACAGGTACAACATTACTTGCATTGATAAATGCGATCAGTGCTCGAGCCATGTAATCACATGCGTCTTCAGTATAGGTACCTTTTTGGAAACGACACTTAATTGGGTACCCACCCATACCAATGATGTCACCAGGCTGCACCGCGCCACGATCAGGAGGAACAATTACTTTGCTACGAATAGCATTGCGATCATTTTCTTCTTCTTGGCGGTACATTTCTTGAATTTCCGGTGTGGTCAGGACGTCGGCCAAGAAACGGAGTGGATCTCGGTAAGATGAACCGGGACGAGTCGGATTACTGGCATTTGCCATATTGTCTTTATGCATGAAGTCAGAACCAAAAGTGGGAACTTTGACTTCCATATAGTCAACTTGCCAGAACTTTGATTTGTCGTTTCCCTGAGACAAGAACTCTGGATTTAAGATTTCACCAGGATCTTTACCTACAAAACTAGCTACGACGATAAATGCTGGCCGGTAAGCAACTTCCATAGCGGGATCAATACTTAAAATTTGATCACGCAGTGCAGTCGCCTCAGTATTATTAGCACTTGGGTTCATGAGTGACTCACACTTCGACTCACCATTCGGCGCACGCATCTTGGTTAACATGTCGGTATATCGCAAGCTGGTATTGGGCAAAAATTGGTTGATTGCACAAGGCTCGTTCTCGGTGCCCTCAATTCGATTAAAAGGCAAACAGAGCTCTTCCACGGCAGTTAGCTTGTCATACACAAGTTGACACTGCTGCTCGAGAGTACTGAGCTTATACAGCGGAGATTGATACATTGTTAAGTTTTCGGCGTTGGCTGGGTTCAGACCATTGAACTGGATATTAGAACTTTGTGCAGACAACGGCAGCTCATCAACTTTGGCGGTTAGGTATGCCTCAATGGATTCCTGACGATCTTTATCTTTTAGTCCGTTCATGGTGTTATATCGAGCTTCAACTGCATTTTGATTTCGGAAGAGACCAAAGAGTGAACCGCTAGCAGCAAAGCGCAAGTCACCAGTAGTGTTCCAGTTGTAGCAGCCTTTATCTGTGAGAGCGCACAGCTCTCGGTCGAGGAAACTCAAGATATAGTCAGCCTCAGGCACACAGCTCACGGAGTACTCATCCAGAAAGTTGTTTAAAACCTTGGTGGGAGTTTCTTTACACTGACGTTGAAGGTTGTACTCAAAGTAGGTCGTCAGATTTTCACGGCTGCCACCAGCTTGTAAGTTACAAAGATCTTTGCCATCCCAGTTAATGGGTTTGTTTTCTTCGACTGTCAGGTCCAGTAACTGGTAAAACGCACAGATACCTTTTCCTTTGCAGTACATGTTAACTTCACCAGCACCTGCGCCCTCGGTATTCTGCATCGCAATCATCTCAAAAGGAACCCCGTTACAGACAGCATTTCCGTGATAAATTAGGCGATTTTTATTTCCAACTGGAATGCCAGTTTGGCCGCTAACGTTACAAGAAGTTAAAGAGCCATCAGAAATGAGTGGGTCTGTGCCAGGGTCGTTGATATTGATGCCACTATCACTAACTTTTTTGAAGGTGCCTAAAACACTGACGTTCTGGTGTTCTGGGCCGCCACAAGTTGCAGAGCTGGCGTACTGACTGTTACCTAGATTGCCATTTGCGTCGTATACACGATAGAACGCTTCTTGAGTTGTTCCGTCACAAGTGAAGAAACCACCTGCCGGACCACCGCCCCAGATAGTATCTTGTACTAAACTCACGCTGCCATCAGGATTTCGGCGGTAGATGAAGTGAATATCATTTGATTTTTGCTTAATGTATGTGCCTGTCGAGTCTTTTTTGATAACTTCAACTTCATTGGTCACATTTCCGATATACGAGTCGCTTAAGGTTATGGAGCTACCATTAACAACTCCACAACTTGAACCTACGCCACCACAATCTGGAGCAACAAAGTCGGCGATATTAGAAACACTACAGTTGGGGAAGATGCCCTCTTCAGATGGAGGTTCTGGAATCTCCGCACAACTGGCATAAACAGGAGTAGAGGTTGGTTGCTGAGGAATCGTGCCTTGAGCAAGTTGCGCGACAACACGGATACTATTTGGATCGACGTTTCTATTGGCAGCGATAGGAGCGGCAATTGGAATGGTCGGAGGCTGGATGGCTAAAGGCTTTGGTAATAAAAAGTTGATCACCTTCGCCACCACTAAGGTCAGTAAGACACAGAACAAGAGAATCGGAACTAGAGATCTTTTCCGGGTTGAGGCCATGGTTGAAATTATAACGCAACTCTGCCGAAATCACTGCTCAGCTGGCTAAGGAATATCGGCATTAATTCCGGGTGCCGGAATTCTAAAGTTCATAATACTTTGCACGCCGGTGAAGTCAGAAATGATGTTCAAAATAAAGAAGGCACTGAGCGCCAGAATAAGTCCGCCAATAGCATAAGTCATTGTTTTTTGACCCTCATCGATCCCTTTAGCATTGCCACCAGAGAGCAAGTACTTAAAGGCTCCAATAATCATCATCACAAAACCTGCCAAGCCAACTCCAGCTACCCCAACTTGTAGAACATTACCAATCAAACATTGAAAACCTTGGATCGTAGCTACACCTGTAGCAGTGCGATCATCTGTACACACTCCACCCCAAGGGCTAGTTTGCGCAGCAACGGGTTGGGCAAAGATGAGTGCAGCGGTTGTGAAAGAGAGCAGGAAAGTGAGTATTGAGAGGGGTCGAGATTTCATGACAGTCAAATTATATCAAAAACCCCCGCATTAGCGGGGGTTCTGTTTTCATTTACTAAAAATGCTTTAGCGGGTTTCGTTAATATCACCCACTTCTTGTAAAGCACCTTCTAAACCACTCAAGCCTAAGAATCCTAAGGCCAAGTTTAGGATAGCCCAAGATGCGGCTAAGATAATTAAACCAACGATAGCAGCCGTAATTTTGTTACGTGCAGCTTCAGTTTTACCTTTTTCACCGCCTGAGGTAATGTACTCGATACCACCCAGCACTAAGAAACCGAAGACGAGTAAAGCACCAACTGCTAAAACTACACGAAGCACGAAACTAATTAAGTTACCAATATTGGTAGCATAACCAGTTGGAACGGCTACATCGTATTGAGCCTTTACAGTTGAGACAACTGCGGTAGAAAGATACATACCCACAGCGCTTCCTGTAGCGGCGAGTGCTTTCAGGTGTTTTTTCATGTGACTCCTTTTGTTACTGTTTAGTATCGTTGAGATACTGTTTAAATTATATGTTTTCTTCGAGATCCCGTCAAGGATTCTTCTCTTTTTTACTTTAGCACACTCACGGTTTATTCCGCTATCTCCAGCTTAAAACTGAGTAGGCTGGAATCTTCCTGGTACTACTCGAGGTGCAGGAGTAGAACTTGGCTGACCAACGAAGTTCAAAATGCGAATACCCAAAATCTGTTGAATAAACATGAAAATGGCTAAAACCACAGCGAGCATAACCAAACCCATAACGGCTCCGGTCATCTTGTTACGTGCAGATTCAACCTTGCCTTTTTCACCACCAGAGTTAATCCAGTCGAACGCACCCCAGAGCAGGAAGATGAGTACTGCAAGTGCAGCGAGAGCCATCAGTGCGGTCAAAATGCTACTTAAAAATCGCTCAAAACCACCTTCACCCGCGCTAACAAAAGGAAGCTGTTGTTCAACTGCTTCACCACGAAGATCGAGTGTAACTTGAAGGAAAGAAGGAAGCATCATCATATAAATGTACCTGGATTTACTGGTGCTTGTGTAGGCGTAGGAATTGTCGGTGATAAGACATCAAAGCCAAATAAACCACCTAAGAACTCAAGCAGGACAAAAAGTGCAGACAAGACGATAAATCCAGCAATCGCACCAGTCATTTTATTTCTGGCAGAGCTGATTTTACTGGCTTCACCATTGGCCGTAATCCACTCAAAGGCAGCCAAGATGAAGTAGATGATTACCATTAAGCCACCGACAAAAATCAAGGCTCGCCAGATGAAAACTAAGTAGAAAGCCGCACTGGCACCAGTGCGAGCTTCACCGTAGTTAGAAAGATTGTCTGGAATAGCTTCGTTTTGAAGAGGAGGTACCTGAGCAGAAACAGGTAATGCAGTTGCCAAAAATACTCCCGTAAAGAGGAGGATGAAGGCGGTGATGAGTGCGACGTATTTCTTCATAAGTATTTAGATTGGTTGTGGAACCAGTTCTAAGAGTTGTTGACCTGGGTTCAAGAGATCGAGCCCGAGGACGGTACTGATCAAACCAATAATAGAGTAGGCAGCAATGACAATCACTAAGCCAATTACTCCCTGAGTAATCATGTCTCGTGCTTCAGAAATCTTCTTTTGATCACCACCAGCAGAGATCCAGGCAAGTGCTCCACGGATGAATTGGTAGAGGAACATGATGCCAGCAAAAACAGTTAAGAAGGTAAAGATATACGAAATCAAGTTTGAGCCAGTAGTGAAAACTCCTTCAGCAGAATCAAGATTAGAGGGAACAAAGGTAGTGTTCTCTCCGCCTGGTGGAGTAAAGCCGCCGCCGAGATTTGCTTGTGCGAGAAGGGTTGGCAACATCATATAACTTGAGGTGTACTTGGTCCTGTAATTGTTGGGTTAAGAATAAAGTCAGCTTTTCCAAAGAGTAAGAGACTGATAATGGCGATGATAGTGTACGAGGCCACAATAATTAACAAACCAATGACACTGTATGTCAGTTGATTTCTCACTTCTTCATTTACTTTGGCATTGCCATCAGAACTAATGTACTTATACCCAGCCAAAATGAAGTTGACGAAGACAATGATGCCCGCAACGATAGTTGCGATGCGAATGAGAGTGGACATGAACACAATAATACCGATACCGTCCTCACCCAGAGGGGCATTGTACTCAGCAACTCCTGGAGGAGCCTCAACTTCACCAAAGACTTGGGCTAAAGCGACAGTAGGCGTGGCAACAAAAAAGGTCACTAAGAGGAGAAGTGCTAGCGAAACGCGTTTTCGTATATTCATGTAATGACTAGATAGATATTTTACTTCGGTTCCTAAAACTTGCAATCTAGGAGAGAGTTCCGCTTTTAGATCGGAATATCAGCCCCTGTCACCACCTTAATAATCTGTACGATCCAGTATGCCGCAAACATTACAAAAAAACCAATCAATGCACCTTGAAGCACTTCTTTAGCTTTCTCAATCCCTTTGGTACCACCTGTAATAAATAAGTAACCAGCGTAAACCACTAAAAGAAAGAGAATAATTCCGGCGACGACGAATACATTTCGTACAATTAAGTTCACCAAGAAAGCTGGGTCAGTGTAAACATCACGCACAGTCTGCGTTTCATTAAGTGCGTAGCACTCGCCAAGATCCAGGTTTGGTCGGGTAATGTCACATGGCATAATGATATTATACGTCAAGATTGCTCCAAGAACATGAAACGTTTTTTACCCGATAAGCAACTCCTCATTGACCTCAAGTACGGTCGGCCTGAAGCCGTACAAGCTTGGTACCAGGAGTATGCTGCTCCTTTACGGACATATATTCAGCGAAAAGTGCAGAGTGACCACGATGCTGATGAGATTGTGCAAGATACTTTCATGGAGTGTATGAAGCATCTGCCACTTTTTCGGGGTGAATCAAGTATTTGGACGTGGATGTTAAACGTAGCTCGACATGAAGTAGCAGATTACTATCGCCGCCTTTACGCTAAAAAAGTTATTCAAACGCTACCTGTCAGTGAGAATCAGGAACTTCCTGAACTAGAAAACTCCTATGAAATCTCCCAAAAAGTAAAGTCGGTGCTACGCAAGATGTCAGCTACTTCTCGAGAGCTTTTACAACGAAAGTATATTGATAAACAAAAGATCAAGTTTATCTCACAGGAGCTAGGGAAATCTGATAAGTCAATTGAGTCATTACTCTTTAGAGCTCGGCTTGAGTTTCGAGAGCTATATGCCTTAGAGGGAGAGTAACTTACTGCACTAGTATGTCACGTGACACTTCTGAGAGTCAGTTCCTCAAACAGCTTCAAGAGCAAGCAGCGCTGCAAGCGCATTTAAGTACGACTCGCTTCTTACCTAAACATGCCGATTGGTTAACTACCTTTATTGGTAATCATCCTTGGCAGACACTGGTACTACTTTCGACAGTTACCACCATTATTATGGTTTTAGTTCATCAAATATGAGTATCTCACTCCGTAGTCACTCTTGGTTTTTTTCTGCCGTGTATGCCGTGCTACGAATTACGGCGGGAATGATTGTGCATCCTTATCAAACCTTGCAGTCGGTAGTGCAAGAAAAGATTTTTCTTTGGCTGACAGTTCTACCTTCAGGGATCTTATTTCTTCTAATGCTCTCATGGAGATGGTGGATTCTACCGAACCTAGAGGTTTGGTTTGATTGTTATCCGTACTATCCTTTGATTTGTCGGTCTATTAATATTCTCGCGACCTGGATTAGTTTTTTCTGTTTATATTGGCAGATACTGGTGGGCTACCTGACTATTCGCTTCCTGCTAGCCTTTCGCAAGTAGTTTACTCAAGTTTTCTCTTTTTTTTACCTCAAAAGTGCGTGATTTTAGTGCAGATTTGCGACTAGTACTCACAGATGGGTGAAAGATTACTGAACTTATCAGCGTGGCGAAATAAAGATCAACTCTTACGTTTCTCAGGGTCACGCTGTGGGATCTGTGGCAAGGTGAGTTTTACTGATAGACCTTGTTATCACTCAATTGAAGCTCATGACAACTCGCAGTCTCAGTCAGATGAAAAGCAAGATCAGAGTAGTGATGGTAATGAAAGAGATGAAGATGACAACAGACATGCCGCTTGACCAAGTTATCTTGGTTGACCAAAACGACCAGCCCATCGGCAAAATGGATAAAGTTGAAGCACATCGCGGCGATGCGCAGCGACATCGTGCTATTTCTGTCTTCTTGTTCAACGCAAAAGGAGAGTTACTCATTCAACAACGCAGTCAACAAAAAATTGTGGGCGCCGGACAGTGGGTGAATACCTGCTGCGGAAATGTTCGACCAGGTGAGTCATACCAGGATTGTGCCTATCGACGTCTACTCGAAGAGTTGGGAATTAAGAACGTAACTTTACGAGAGCTACACAAGTTTGAGTACCACACGAAGTGCAATGACGAGTTTAGCGAGTGGGAGATAGATACCATTTTTGTGGGTGACTACGATGAAGAAGTTCATCCCAATCCAGAAGAAGTTTCTGCAGTAGCTTGGAAAGATGTATCTACACTGTTAGTTGAAGTTAATGCTGATCAACAGAACGCACTTACTCATCGAACGTATGCTCCTTGGTTACCTCTTTTAATTGAACAACGGCCAGTACTTGAACTTCTGACAGAGAAGAAAAACAAACATATATAGAAAGTTGGTCGGGAAAGGATTTTATGGTAGAGAAATCAGCGTATGGAGTACCTTACACGGTCACTGTCGATGATGTAAGAGCGAAGGTAGAAGCGGGAGAGCTGACTACCTTAACCAGGATGGTTGAGTCGTCAGTAACAGGAAGCGTTATGTTTGATTCAGCGGCACTGAACATGGCTTTAGATGCACTTAATGAAACTGAGGATATAGCTGAGTAAGTGAAGTATGCAGTTTGTAGGTGAGGCTTCTGCCAAGATGATCCTTTCAGGGGAGCATAGCGTCGTCTATGGATACCCCGCTTTGGCGATGGTTGCTGATCTAAAAACAGAAGTTATCGTCACCGATAAGCCAACAGAGTATGAACAAAACTCACTGATGGCTGAAGTTTGGAAGATTTTTTACCGTCACTATGCAGATATTCCTCATCAAGCATACCTGCAACAGATCACGTCGACTATTCCTATCGGCTGTGGTTTGGGTTCGTCAGCAGCCTTAGCATGTGCCTCTTTCAGAGCGCTAGCAAAGTTTCATAAAATACACCTTTCGGATAGCGAGCTTATTAACTTGGTCCAAGAAAGTGAAAAAGTCGCACATGGGAATCCCAGTGGAGTAGATGCAACTACTATTTCACTCGATGCAACTGTAGTTTTCAGAAAAGATATGCAGACAGGACAGTACACGCACGAAGTTATTACAAACTCAGTCTTAAAAGAGACTCCCTTCTTACTTATACAGAGTGGAAGTCCGACAGAAACAACCAAAGATATGGTGACGCTGGTACGCGAAACGAATCAAAGTGCGTCAGACACAGTGGACAGTGTTTTGCAACGTATGGGCGAGCTTACCCAAACTGTAATTGATGAAGTAAAGCGAGGCGTATTTGTGCCCCAAAGGCTGACAGAAAACGAGCGATTATTGGAAGAGTTGGGTGTCGTAGGTGAGCAAGCCAAACAGATGATTCATAGCATTGAAGCGGCGGGCGGATTTGCCAAGATAACCGGTGCGGGTGGTTGTACATCTGGATCCGGAATACTCTTGGTGTATCATTCACAACCTGAAGTCATCACAAACTTAGCAATTGAAAAACAATGGAAAGTCTATAGATAAGGAAACTGTGAAAGAAGTCACTGCCTCAGCCCCTGGAAAGTTAATGCTCTTTGGTGATCATGCCGTAGTGTATGGCCATCCTTGTATCGTCACAGCGGTAGATCAAAGAATTACTGCCACAGTCAGAAAGAATGGTGTTGATATTTTTCACCTCGATGCTCCTGATATGGGGTTAAGTGCTTACTCTCGCACTTTGGCAGACTTGGGGAAAAAAGGAACTCCAAAAGCAGTCTGTTTTATCGAGCACTTGTATAAGCGTTTTTTGGAGAAACATCCTCAGCAAGAGGGAATTGTTGTGACAACACGTAGTGACTTCTCTTCGCAATTTGGATTTGGTTCTAGCAGTGCTGTGACGGTGGCTTTCGCTAAAGCATTAACTACACTCTATGGTGTGGAGCTGACAAATCACGAGCTCTTCACTCTCTGTTACCAGGCCGTAATCGATGTCCAAGGAATTGGTTCAGGGTTCGATATTGCAGCCGCAATTTGGGGCGGAACACTGTATTACGTTGCTCCGGCTAAGACGGTAAATCCACTGGGCGGCGAGCGATTTGAACTGCCTTTAGCAGTTGGATACACGGGTATTAAAGCCGACACACCTACTTTAGTGCGGATGGTAGAGACGCAGTATCAAGCAGAACCAGAACGCGTAGGGAGTATCTTTGCAGATATTCATCAAATTGTTGATGATGCTCAACAAGCTATCGTGGCTCAGGATTGGCAAAAAGTTGGTCAGTTAATGACCAAAAATCAAGAACTTTTACAGCAGTTAAACGTTAGTGGAGTGCAGTTGGATGAGCTCATCCAAGCGAGTGTAGATAGTGGCTCTTATGGAGCAAAGCTCTCAGGCGCGGGTGGCGGAGATTGTATGATTGCCGTTGCCGAACCTGACCGACAAAAGATCGAGTCCGCGCTCGAGGCTGCTGGTGGCCAAGTGATGCATGTTAAACTTCACGCAGAAGGAGTTCGGATAGAAAGCTAAGATCATGCAGAAAGCCACCGCCCAAGCGTCTTCTGATGTAGCACTTGTGAAGTATTGGGGAAAGAAAGATGAAGTATTACGACTACCTGAGAATGGTAGTCTTTCCATGTTGTTGCAAGGTTTGGATACTATTACCACCGTAGATTTTTCTCCAGATCATCATAATACTGTTGAGATTGATGGACAGCTTGATGAAGAAGAGGCTCAGCGAGCACTCAAACACCTTCAACGTATCAAAGCTTTAGCAATCAAGAAAGCTGTCATTTCTGTTCAGCAAGCTGAGCAGTTGAACGTTAAGGTTGTCTCTCGTAACACTTTTCCTAAAGGGACAGGACTTTCTAGTTCTGGCTCAGGGTTTGCTGCCCTGACTTTGGCGGCACTGGCAGCGTTAGGGTTGGAACTATCGGAAAAAGAACGAAGCATTCTCGCTCGACAGGGTTCCGGCACGGCCTGTCGGTGTATGTGTTCTGGTTTTGTAGAGTGGAAAGATGGACAGACTTCGGATGAGTCGTATTCAGAGAGTATATATCCACCTGAGTATTGGGATATCTGTGACGTGATTGCCGTTGTTGATCAAGGAAAGAAAAAAATCTCGTCTACTGAGGGACATCAATCGGCGCAATCAAGTCCTTTTTATGCGGCTCGGTTACAGCACATGGCTCAAAAAATGAGTGATGTGAAAACAGCTTTAAAAGAGAAAAACTTTACAGCTTTAGGAAACTTAGTAGAAGCTGAAGCTCTGGAGTTTCATGCAATTCTGTTGACCAGTACTCCTTCATTAATTGCGTGGTATCCAGGAACCATTGAAGTGATGCATGCAGTTCGCCAAATGAGAGCGGAAAAAATTGAGGCATACTTTACGATCAATACTGGTTTTAACGTCCATGTCTTGACGTTACCTCAGTACAAAGAAGTTGTAGAAGAGAGACTGCGACAGCTTCCACTTGTGCAACAGGTGTTACACGCTACAGCTGGTTCCGCGCCACGAATAGTAGAAGACCATCTTTTTTAAGAAAGATATCTATGACTGAACAATCACACGTTCCTCAACACATTGCCTTAATTATGGATGGAAATCGTCGTTGGGCGCGCAAGAACAAGCTAGCAGCTTTACAGGGTCATGAGTATGTTTCTAATAAGATGATTGAGCCGCTAGCGGAACGATGCATCGAACGTGGTGTAAAGTATCTGACGTTGTGGGCATTCAGTACAGAAAACTGGAACAGAGAGAAGAACGAAGTTGAAGGATTGATGCAGATTTTTCGCACTGGCTTAGTTAAGAATGGAGAGCGACTTCATAAGTTAGGTATTCGACTGCGGGTCATTGGTGACATGTCATCTTTTCCTAAAGACATCCAAGACGGAGTTGATCACTGGCAGCAAGAAACTGCCAAGAACACTCGACTAACTATTACCTTTGCCCTGAACTATGGTGGCCGCGACGAGATCTTGCGAGCCATTCAAAAAATGGCTCAAGATTATAGTAGTGAACAGTTGAGAGCGACTAAGTTGTCCCCGGAAGAGTTTTCAAAGTACTTAGATACAACTGATATGCCTGACCCGGACCTGATTATTCGCCCTGGTGGCGAGTTCCGACTTTCTGGGTATCTACCTTGGCAAGGCGTGTACGCCGAGCTGTACTTTACCGACATATTAATGCCCGACTTTACAGCTGATGAACTAGACAAAGCTCTTGCCGAGTTTGAACGTCGCACCCGCAACTTTGGGAAGTAAGGTCGGTAAGTAGTACTACTAAACTGTAGAAAAACTATCCTAAAAAGCTAACGCCAAAGACTGCCTCTACCAACTGCGCAATCCAGTATGTTGCGAAGAGAAGTAAGAAGCCAATGACGGCAGTAGTTACACGTTGGCGGCCAGCATCTTTTTTACCAGCGACGCTACTAGTCATCATCTCGAATCCACCCCAAACAATCATCACAAACAAAATTAAACCAGCAGCGGGGAAGATATAACGGAGTAACTCAGTAATAATTCCACCTGGGGTACTCAACTGAGTTGCTTTCGTTGACTCCATCACCAGTGGGTTGAACTCATCAAAGTTTTGAGCGAGTAGCATAAGGAGTCCTTAGTTACCTGTAGATTCTTGAGCTTGTGGTGTTTGCCCAAACCCAGGAAGTTGCAGGATAGTGACACCAATGAATTGTAGCAAAGTTACAGAGAAGATGATAAAGATTAAACCTAAAACCGCAGAGGTAATCAGCTCTTTGGCTTCACTGGCTCGTTTAGGTTCCCCTTGGGAAGTGGAGAACATGAATGCTCCAGCTAAGATCATTAACAAAGCCAAGCCACCCGCAATTCCCAAACCGATTCTCACTAAACGGGTGATGATACTTTCACTATCAGCTCCAATACAACCAACCGCAGTATAAATTCCTGGTTTGAAGTTACGACGGAAGTAATAAAGACTGGGATTTGTTTGTCCTGGTGTGCCGATCTCTCCTTGGCAAGCACCAGTGGCGGGATCAACAGCATTTGTGCCATACGTACATAGACAACACTTGGCTTTTTCACTCCGTTGACTTTGTGCACGTCGCATTAAATCTGCCCGCATGGCAGCGGCGGCTTGTGGATCTTGAATTTGGGCTACTTGTGCTTCGATATCGGGTTGAGCCATGACTGGAATTTGACGACACAGACTAAATGGAGTGATGCTATCGTTAGGGGCAAGGCCTTGTCGCTCCGAAGCATCGTCTAGAACTTGGTCTCGATCTTCATAGTCAACTTGATTGTCAGGATCAGTTCGATCTACTTGCAGCGAGCTAATACATTGGGGGAAAACAGCACAGTTACGAATGTCAAAGTTGTCAGTAATAGTCCTGCAGCCTAAGTTACTCGCATCAGAGATCACCACTGTATAGGTGCCATCACCAAAATTAGCCCCATAAGTAGACCCACCCTCGTACTGGTTCTGGGCGGCATCATACTGTAAAGGTATTGCCCAGCCACCACCGAGGTCAAAGGCACCTTGGCCTTTAATCATCGCTATATAGGAACGACTACGATCCATGTTCCTGTCAGAAACGCTGACACCGACGTGGACATTTTGATTGGTATAAGAGGCGGAAGTGCCTGGATTATTACAACTGAATTGGCCAACCTCACCGGTGCGAATGATGGCAGTTCCTTCTTGAACACAAAGACGCTCACCCCATCCATCACCTGCCCAAGGAGCAACTTCCCACTGAATATCTGCGGTGCTCCCTGAATAAGGAGTGAATGGTGCAGCGATATACTGTTGTCCTGTGGAGTCAGTGTAAATTCGAACATCGTTTAGATATGTGCTGGAAAGAGCATTACTTTGACAAGCACCGCTGCCCAATCCCGTTCCTTGTGTATTCCTCCAACACCAGTGGATACCTGGACTTCGCAGTGCATTTGCACCACTAGCTTCTTGAGGAGTAATTGGGTAGGCAACGTAGGGGTTAGTAGCAGAGCCTGCGGGTAGTATCTGACCATTGACTGGTCGGAGAAGAGATGAACCTTCAGCGCCTTCGAAAATAACTGGGGTACACCCAATCGCTTCCGCGCTTTTCGTAGCCACAAGGAAGAAAACGGCGCTTGTGAGGAGAGCGACCAGTAACTTTTTCATTGATTCGAAGATGTCTAAAACTATATTGATTATATCACTGGGGTCTCGGTATAAAAATAGAAGAGTTTTAAATAGATAGAAACCGTAAGAAACAAAAAAACGCCAGGGTTCACCTGGCGTTTTGTGAGATAACGAGTGAAGGGAAAAGAACTAATCACTAGGTCTTTTTTTAAAATCCAACCTATGTTCTACTTTACTTTTTCTTGATTAGCCGATAGTCTCGACCCATGGTTGTACTGCCCAAACTCCTGCGGCGTCTTTCGGTGACGGCAAAAATCTCTCTTTGCTTAACGTTATGTATCATTTTCTCTGGTCTAGTGGGTGGTATATACGTTTCTCACTACCAAGTGCATGCGATGGACCCGATCGAAGAGTTAGAGAAAGAAAAAAATGAGTTGTCTAAACTTCTTCAACTTTCAGCAGACGCTACCACGCCTTTAGAGAAAGAAGTTCAATCCCTAGATAGTCGAATTAAGAAAGCGCTCAGTGGAATTACCGCTGCCAAGAAACAAGCCGAAGATGTGGCGACTTCTATCCAAGAGCGAGAGCTGCGTTTGGCTACGCAGTACCAAATTTTTACTCAACGGGTGGCTACTCGATACAAACGAACCGCATTTGAGTCTCCATTTTTAATCTTTCTCAACAATACTGATGCTTCTCTCTTAACGAGAGATCTTACCTACCGGCAGTCTGTAGAAGAGCAAGACAATCGGATCATTCGTCAGTTTGGAAATGAAATTCGTGACCTCGAAGCCCAAAAGAAAACTTTAGAAGAAACGCAAGTGAAGTTGGCATCTTTACAAAAAGAGCTAGACGCCCAAGCCGACTTTTTCCGTAAAGAAATTCAAGGTGCCAAAGCGTACCAGTCACAGTTATCCAGTCAAATTGCGGCCTTAAGCGCCAAACAACAGGAGATCTTAAATGCCCGGTCAGGAGGCTTTACTGCTTCTATCGGTAATAGTGAGTTGGCAGACGACTATAACGCTTCAATTAAAGGCTTCCGTGAAGCAGCCCCCTCGGGCAGCTTCGCCGTCTTTTCGTTCGGCGCGCACACTCACCGCAAAGGGATGAGTCAGTATGGGGCGCGAGGGAGAGCGCAGTCTGGCCAAGATTACAAGCAGATTCTCAAGGCATATTATGGAAAAGAGCCAGTTTCTAAGGATACTGGCGGCAGTATTCAGGTAGCTGGACACGGTTCAATGGACTTTGAGTCAAAGTACCTGTACGGTATTGCCGAAATGCCAGCTAGCTGGAACAGTGAAGCGCTCAAGGCTCAAGCTGTGGCTGCTAGAACATATGCCTATCGTTATAAAGAGCAGGGAAGAGAGATCTGTACTACTGAAGCGTGTCAGGTTTTCAATAAGTCAAAGTCAGACAATCCTCCAGAGTCTTGGAAGAAAGCAGTTGAAGACACCAAGGGTATGGTTCTAGAAGATGTAGTGACCTTCTACGCTTCTACTCATGGTGGGTATGCCACGCCGATTGGGTGGGATACTACCGATGGCTCAGGTGGTGGTGACTTTGTTGATAAGTCCTATGACAAGATTGGTGGCTCACCTTGGTTATATAAAGCCTGGTACACCAAAGGATATAGTGCTTCCTCTGATAAGTGTGGCCAGTCCAACCCTTGGCTGACAGGTGAAGACTTGGCTGACATCATTAACGCAGCTCGCTATCGAGATGATCGAGTTACCCCATTAACCACTTCGTGTTGGGGTGGGAATCCTTATACCCGTGAAGAGTTAAGAGCAAAGTCAGATGGTCCGTCTCGGGTTACGAGTGTCAGAGTAGTTCAAGGTAATGGAAGTACTAACCAAGTTGTCTTCCAAACGGATAAGGGAGAGATCACTTTATCCGGAACAGAGTTTAAGACAGCCTTTAACATTCGTGCCTCAGGCTATCGCGCTATCCCGCAATCTGGCTTTGCTTTCTTTAATATTGAACACAAACCATAAAGCTGATCGTAGTTCGACAAACTGTATGGTAGTGTTGCACTGACATGTCTGTCCATGGTCTTGTTCTTCAGCATTTCCGGTGCCACAAGCAACTGAACTTGAAGTTTGGTGCCTCAGCTTTTGAGGCAGCTGCACAAGTAACTGTCGTTGTGGGAAATAATGCCGTCGGGAAGACATCGGTAATTGAGGCGTTGTCTCTACTTTCGACTGGTGAGAGCTTTCGTGCCGAACGGGATGAAGACATGATTGCCTTCGGGCAAGAACTAGCTCGGGTAAAAACCAAGGTAGGGGAAGATGAGCTAGAAGTAGTTTTAACCCGCGGGGTACTTCAGGGAAAAGCCGTGCAGCGCAAACATTACTTTGTGAATGGCACGAGGCGCCGCAAAAAAGACTTTTTGGGACACTTTACGACTGTAGTTTTCCGACCTGAAGATATGCGCTTGATTGAAGGCTCTCCGACTCGGAGGCGGCAGTTCATTGATACTATTTTGGCCGTTGTTCACCCTCACTATGGAACATCTTTGACTACATATGAGAACGCACTGAAGCGGCGAAACAAGCTGATCGACCAAGTCCGTGATGGCAACATGCCCAAGACAGTTCTTAACTACTGGACACAGTTATTACTCAAGCATGGACAGCTGATTCAAGAGCACCGTCGGCAGTTTTTTAGCCAGTTTTCAACTGCGGAATTTCCGCTTCAATTTCGGGTGGAGTATGTACCTTCTGTGGTCAGCGAAGAGCGATTCTTGCAGTATGCGGAAAAAGAAATTGCAGCAGGACATACATTGATTGGTTCGCATAAAGATGATTTTTTGGTTAATTTTTTATCAACAGCAAATGATGACTGGATTGACGTCTCGCAGTTTGGTTCTCGTGGTCAGCAACGGCTTGCGGTTTTATGGTTAAAACTAAGTGAGCTGCAGTATGTAGAACAACACATGGGGCTGCGTCCGTTACTGTTGTTAGATGATATTTTGTCCGAGCTAGATCGTGAGCACCGTAAACAAGTTGAAGAGCTGCTGAATGAAAGACAGGCCGTTGTGACTACCACGGAAGACAGTGTTGCTGAAGACCTCCGTCAACGAATTCCCAACTTGCAACTCATCCAGCTCTAAGTCACGATCAGTATATGCGTACGCTTCCTCTGCACCTTCACTCTTTCTTTCAACAGCTTCGTATTCCGCAGTCTGATTCGCATAAAGGACAGAACGGAAAACTCTTAATTGTTGGAGGCTCAGAACTTTTTCATGCGGCCTCGCGCTGGAGCTTGGACGTAGCATCCTGTTTCGTAGACATGGTCTTCTACTCCTCAGTGCCTTCCAACAACGACCTTATTCAGGAAGCCAAAGGGCAGTTTTGGAACGGAATTGTGGTCAAACGGGAAGAGGTTGAAGAGTACGCTAAGGAAGCAGACTGTATCCTGATTGGTCCTGGTATGACGAGAAGTGAAGATACTACTCAGGTAACTGAGCAACTGGTCGCAAAATTCTCGGATAAAAAATGGGTTATCGATGCCGGCGCACTCCAGATGATCTCTCCTCAGCTGTTGAACAAAAACATGATCATCACACCACACCTTCGTGAGTTGGTTATGTTATTGGCTAAGATCGAAGGACAAGAGGAAGCTTCCGTGCAAGAAAAACTCCTCACTGCCAGTGATGCTGACTTCCAAGCATGGTGTCAAAAGTTGAACGGCATCACTTTGTTGCTCAAAGGAAAAGTTGATCGAGTCTGTACAGTCGATCAAGTTATTTCCATTGAAGGTGGAGACCCAGGGATGACCAAAGGCGGAACTGGAGACGTGTTAGCAGGTTTAGTAGCGGCACTGGCGTGTACAAATGACCTGCTGACAGCAAGCGTCGTGGGCTCGATCGTGAATAAACGAGCAGGGGAAGTACTAGCCGAAAAGTATGGATCATTTTTTAATGCCTCAATGTTAATTACCGCTGTCCCTGAAGCATTGTGGCAGTTGCGAACCGGTAAGGCATCTGAGAATCCCAGCTAGCTTTTATTGCAATTTATGCAAAAATAGGGCTAACGATGAAGTGACTATTTACGTCAAACTACATCGAAGCCTTGCATGTTCAAACCCAACTTTACGATTACCAATAACTTGCTGACGTATGTTTCTAGAATTGAAGCAGCCAAAGCCTTAATTGATAACGCGGCGTTAGTACCTGCTTGGGAAGCGAAGTTTCGTGACGATGCTTTACGGCGAACGATTCACTACGGTACCAAGATTGAGGGAAATGACTTGACCCAAGAGCAAGCTGGGCAGTTAGTTAACCTCGAGGGAGCTGACGCATACCAAGATGGAAAAGTAGCCGCGGAGCGAGCTGGCATTATTGCCCGCGAGCGTGATGTGCAAGAGGTGATTAACTATCGCCAAGTCATTGAGTGGATTAATAACTGGCAGGACTACATCTCAGATCCCAAGGCACTCAACGAAGGCATCTTAAAACAGTTGCACAAACTTACCATGCAGCGCTTAATTGACCCGCAATACATTGGTCAATATCGCGATAAACAAGTTGTTGTCCGCAGTGCCAGCGATAGTTCCGTAGTCTTTCGACCACCTGTTTTTGTGGAGATTCCATACTTAATCGAAGAGTTTTTTGCTTGGCTAAACTCGCCCGCAACACAACAGCTTCACCCAATCTTCCGTGCGGCTATTACCCACTACCAAGTAGTATATGTGCATCCATTTATTGAAGGGAATGGACGAACCGCTCGTGCTTTGGCTACCTTGGTTTTGTACTCATCAGGGTATGACTTCAAACGTTTCTTTTCTTTAGAAAAATACTTTGATGATGATGTCGAGCAGTACTATCAGGCGTTGTTATCTGTTCAGCAGCAAAATGAGATGACCTATTGGGTGGAGTACTTCTGTTATGGCTTAGCCGTTGAGATAGACAAGATTAAACAACAAGTGTTGAAGTTGTCTAAAGACACCAAGTTAAAACAAGAGCTTGGTGGCCAACAGGTTGCTTTATCTGAACGACAGATTGTCTTACTAGAACTCTTCCAAAGTAGAGATGAAGTCACCTCAGCTGATGCTCAGGAAGTTCTGCCTAATATCTCTGTGGACACAATTTTACGTGACATTAAAGACTTACTGGCGAAAGGTGTGATTGAGAAGCGTGGCGTGACCAAAGGTGTAACGTATAAGCTTCGTCGATAGTCAGCTTATGTTCCAGACTGACATTCGCGGACTCCGCTCAGTAGAATAGCCGTATGACTATTGATCAACTTTCCCAGTACTTAAATAAGCTAGAAACCACTTCTTCTCGATTAGAGATCACTGCTATTCTGTCAGATCTTCTTAAAAAACTTGAGCCAGCTGAAGTTCGACCAGCCTGTTATCTCTTACAGGGACAGCTGCTGCCCCAGTACTATGGTCTAGAGTTCCAGATTGCAGTTAAAACGGTAATAAAGGTCCTGGCACGATTAAAGCCAATGCAGTCAATGGGGACAGTTGGGTTGTTTGAGGAAAGTGATAGTACTCAAGCTGAAAAAGAAGTAGAGCGTCGTTATAAAGAAGTTGGTGACTTAGGTAAGGTAGCTGAGGAGACTCTTACTCAATATTTCGAGCAGAGTAGTGAGACTTCAACTCCACTCTCCGTGGCAGAGCTCTATGAGCTTCTACTGGATATTGCCAAAGACTCTGGAGCACAGTCACAGCAACGTAAACAAGATAAAGCAGTCCTGCTTTTTGAAAAGCTTGATCCTCTCTCAGCCAAGTTTGTAGTCCGGATACTGTTGGGTCGTCTACGGTTGGGTTTTTCCGACATGACGATCATGGACGCGCTCTCGTGGGCTATGTGCGGAGATAAGTCAGAACGAGAGATGTTGGAAGCTGCGTATCAGCGGCGGGCTGATATTGGTCAGTTGGCGGCAGAGTATCTCAGAGTAGATGATGCAGACGCACGTCACAAATTGTTGTCAGAGCAGTACACGATTCAACTCGGCGTTCCAGTAGTGCCTGCACTGTGCCAGCGGTTAAACAGTGCCACCGAAGTTATAGAAAAAATGCATGAAGTAATTGCGGAGCCCAAGTACGATGGCCTGCGAGTACAGATTCATGTTGAAAAAGCCCGAGATGGCAAACCCACTTTGCTACGCACATTCACTCGTAATCTAGAAGAAAGTTCAGCCATGTTCCCAGAGCTGGATAAAGTAGTGGAGAAGCTGAAATGCCAAAACTGTGTCTTAGATGGTGAGGCCATTGGCTATGATCCGCAGACTAATCAGCTGATCTCCTTCCAACAAACAATTCAACGGAAACGCAAACATGGAGTAGCGGAGAAAGCTGCCGAGATTCCAGTTCGTTTCTATATCTTTGATCTCTTGTACTTGAATGGTGAAAATCTCATCGACAAACCGCTCAAAGAGCGACGAGCACTATTGGAAGAAGTCTTTACCGATGATGATGTGCTCGTTCATACAGAAGGCAAAGTGACATCCGATCCCGAACAGCTCCGTCAGTATCACGAACAAGCACTGGCTGAGGGGCTGGAGGGTGTTGTCATGAAACAGATGAGCTCAGGCTATCAAAGTGGTCGCAAAGGTTGGAGTTGGGTCAAGATGAAAGAGGCCGAGGGACGAAAAGGGAAGCTCAGCGATACGCTTGACGTCATTGTCATGGGCTATTATCTAGGGCGGGGAAAGAGGGCTGAGTTTGGAATTGGTGCTTTCCTGGTCGGTGTATACGATCAACAGCAACAACAAGTGCTGAGCTTAGCGAAAATTGGGACTGGCTTGACTGAAGAAACGCTTGGCGAAGTGAAGCGCCGTTGTGATGCTCTCATCGTCAGCGAGCAGCCACCTTCCTACGTTGTCAATAAAGCTCTTATTCCCGATAAATGGTGTGCGCCAGAGTTGGTTGTGGAAGTGGCCGCCGATGAGTTAACCACTTCGCCAATTCACACCGCTGGGCAGGCACTGCGTTTTCCTCGCTTTATCAAGTTTCGCGACGATAAAAGATGGGATCAAGCCACGACATTAGAAGAGCTGAAATCAATTGAAATTTCTAAGTAGTTACTGTTGTGAGGAAACGGCTGCAATTGCGGCCACTAATCTATCTACTGCTTGGTCGTTATACTTAGCCAGTTTCTGTAGATGGCTATCAAATGTTTTGAGTTGTTCTGGGTGTTCCAGAATATTATCTAGCATTTGGGCAGCTTTCCCCAGATTTTCTTCTACGTAACCAATCTTATACTCGGAAATGATTTCCAGATTACCATCTTCTTGTCCCGAGATATGAGTAGTAGCAAAGAAAGGGGTTCCGCAGGCAGCGGCTTCAAAGATACTGTTCGGTCCCGCTTTGCCAACAAGTAAGTCAGCGGCGCGAACATATCGATGTAGTTCTTTCGTAAATGGCAGTGTTAAGAATGTTTTTTCTGAATGGTCAGCATACTGATCAACTAATGGCTGAAATCTATCGCGCAACTTTTGGTTACTGCCACATGCCAAAACAATCTGCAGAGGTGTTTTATGCTCTAATAGTTTGGGGATCAAATGGGCACTTTTATTTTCACCTTCCGAGCCAGCAACAAAAAGAAAAGTGAGCCGATGTGGATCAAGTCCTAAAGCCTCACGCATCTTTGCTTTGGGTGTCGTACTTTCAAACTCTGGGCGGACAAACCAACCTGTAGCCACTACGTTTGCATTCGGCTCTAACTCTTTGCAACGTCGAGCAATCTCTTCATCAAACACACAGTTCAGATCGGCAGTTTTAACTAAGTTAGTAGCAAAAAATGTACGCGGATCCACCACAATATTAATAAACTTTGGCGGAAGGAGCTTCTTTTCCCGGAGTGTTTCTTGGAGCTCCAGGATTAATGAGTCAAAACCATATGACGTCCCGATGATGATATCGGTAGGAAAATCTTTGATCGCTTTTTCAAATACCTGTCTATGTGATTTCTTGGTATAGGCAGCAATCTGCTTTCTAATAAAAGGCAGAAAAAGTGAACGGTAGTAAATCCCACATGCCCAGGGGGCATTCCGATAAACTAAACGGTAAAAAGCTAAAGCCGGGTCTTCAAACGCAGCGGTTAAAGTGTGCCAACCACGCTTGGTTAACTGTTTGGAAATGGAGTCAGCAATACTGGCATGACCTTGAATGGTAGTAAAGAGTAAGGCGCGAGGGGCTGCCATGTTAGAGGAACTTTCTCGTTTTGCCGTAGAGAATGTAGATAACATATGTCAGTAACAGTGCTGCTTCTGTCCGAATCACGAACTCATAAAAAGGCACCCAAACGTGAAGGCTAGGCAGAGAAAAGATCTCCGTGTACGGGGTAAAAGAGAGACAGATAAGCATGACCGCGTGAAGAAAAGACGGGATAGTTAAGTAGACGAGCAACTGTTTAGACTCTTCCAAGTGTTGTTGGAGATAGTACAAGACAACTGCCACGAAGACTGAAACAGAGGACCACAACATCATAAAGAAGTAACTAAAGACAACTGCCTCTTCTGGCCAGACAGCTTCTACTCCAGCCATTCGCACACCCGAGGCGTGATAGATAGCTTCACAAATCATGAAAATAAAGCCTAAACGAAGAACCCAGCGGAGAAGAGAGAAGTACTTTTTAGATGTCATTGATCAGTTGTTGAAGACGCGAAATGATCACTCTCATTTGTTTTTGTTGTCTTTTCGTCGTCGAGCTAATAATATCGCGCATGCTAGGTAAAAATCCACGCAAGGCTTTATCTTCATTATAATCACTTCCACCCATCATTGGGTACTCCGGCAGGAAGCGTTCAAATCTTGGACCTGCAAGAAGAATAGCCCCACTTCTGACATACGCTACGATTACTTTAACTGAGCCTTCTTTTTCAAATCTCCGCATCGAAAATGAGTATCTAGGCTGAGTAAATACCCGGTACTTGCAGCCATTTTTGACGGCTTCTTCTACGAACAAATGATCTTCAGACATCTTGGCATCACAGTCAAACTGAATGTGTTTCAACTTCTCTCGTTTAATTCCGATTAATGCTCCAGCTGCAAATGGACGAACTTTGGCGGTAGCTACCATAATCAGATTAGAGAGATCGAGCAAGTTCTTCATTACCACAGAAGTGTGCTTGTTATCTATCAAACAAGTGAAGATTTCCGTGTCAGAGTTTGTCTCTAATTTGATAGCCAACTGGCTCAAGAAGCTTCGTTTAAGTCGGTTGTCAGCATCCATGAATACGACCCATTGACCTCGAGCAAATTTTCCACCTGTGTTCCGTTGATGGCTGACGTTCCGTTTGGGGCTAATTACTGTTTGAAGAGCAATTTTCTGACTAAACTCGGCTGCTTTCACACATGTTGAGTCGTCAGATTTACCATCCACATGAATAACCTCAAAGTTCTTGAACGTCTGCTTTTCCAGATCAGCAAGAAGTTTAGGCAAAAACTTTTCCTCATTTAAAGTGGGAATAACAATTGAAAAAAATGGTGATGTCTGAGACTTGACTGTCTTGAGCACTGATCAGCCATTATAATGCCTGTATGAAGCAGTTTGTTTTTGGACTCGGTAATCCAGGCGAAGAGTACCAACGTACCCGGCATAACGTGGGGTATCAGGTTATTAATGCGCTGACCACTCTCCTTACTGGTCAAATTTTCCCTCAAGTAGCTAAAGAACATCATAAAACACACTCGCTGTTCTATCGGACTGGCGAGATCTTTTTAGCCGAATCAACGACTTACATGAATGATTCAGGAAAGGCTGTTTTGGGAGTACTTGATTACTTTGATAAAGATTTAGTTGCTGCGTTGAAAGCTGGAAAACCTGCTGGTACTGCTGATCAACCTGCATTGATAGTAATCTATGACGATTTAGATATCCCTGTGGGGCAGTTAAAGGTACAGTTTGGGAAAGGTCCCAAGGTGCACAATGGAGTAAACTCGATCAGACAACACCTGGGGAGTGACCTTTTTTTACACGTTCGAATTGGAGTTGATGGACGCAATGGCGTCCGTACCTTAGCTGGTCGTGATTACGTCCTAACTCCTTTTTTAGGGGAGGAAGTGTCCCAGGTAGGAACAGCTATTGATGCTGCGTGTACACTACTACAACAGCGACTACGATGAAAAATGATGCTACGACTCAGTCGAAGAGTGCACGTCCCAAAAAAGCGGCATTTACTTCGATGCAAAACCTTTTTCAAGACTATCAACTTGATGATAAAGGTGGCTATATTACGCAAGAGTTTCAAGACTTCGGATATCGCCTTGCGCTTGAACTGGATGACATGAAGCACAAGAGCCTTTACATGAGGCTTGCCAAGAAAGAGAACCGCGCCATTCTAGAAAGAGCGCTTTCGTTTGTGGCTGATGCAGCAACAGCTAAGAGTAAAGCGAAGTTGTTTATGTGGAAGCTGCAACAGCTTCGTAAAGAGGAAACATCAAAATGAAGCCTAGAACACTCGTTTTCATTCTGTTGCTTGCCTTAATGGCTGTAGGGGTGGGGACGCTTCGCTACTTTGTGATTCCTACCTACTTTCCACAGTTATTAAAAATAGCAGAACAAAGTACCAATACTATTGGTCAGCTTCAACCGGCTCCTAGCCCAGAGCCAGTAGCGGCCGGATCAATTGCAACTGTCTCTGCTCAACTCCTGCAAGATTTAACACCTCGTCAAAAAGTTGCTCAGCTCCTGGCTGTTCCAGTAGTTGCCACCAACGATGAAGAGTTGGAGAAAGTAGCTAGTACTGCTGGATTAATTCAGAACGAGATTCCGGGATTTGTAACACTATTTGGCACGAACATCTCAGCTCTTGAAGCCGATAGGTTAACCACCACCATTAAGCAGTTACCGATGCAGCCGCGGATGACTGAGTTGCTACCTAACTTGAATGATCAAGAGAAAAAACTTCTACAGTCAATGATTGCTGTTGATCATGAGGGTGGTACTGTTCAACGTCTGCGGGGTGAAGGGTTAACCACGCTCCCTTCAGCTGAAGAACAGTGTGGGTTGGATCGCAACTCACTCAAGTCTTTGTTAGATCGCTTAGGTAAAGAGCTGCGTGGCGTTGGTGTAGATATTGTCTTTGCTCCTGTGGTTGATCTAGGTGTTGATCATCCAATTTTGAAGTCACGTCTTTGTAGTGATGATCCTGCGGTTGTTAAAACGTATGGAGAGTACTGGTTGAACTCGATGGCAGCTCAGGGAGTTATTCCAGTCTTAAAACACTATCCAGGAATTGGCCAGACCACGGTCGATCTCCATCTCAGAACCCAAGTTATCCCTTTAAACACATCTGAACTAAGAATCTTTAGTGGTTTGCTTAATACGTATCCTAGTGCTGGAGTTATGACCACTCATGTCATCTTGGAAGACGCAGAAGGTGAGCCTACTGCTCCTTGCACTATCTCGGCAGAGTGTGTCAACTTACTCCAACTCCAAGCACCACACTTGATTTTCACTGATGGCTTAGAAATGGCTGGTGCGCAAGGGCAGGCCTCCTCTTCAGCAACAGTTTCGCCGCAGAGCTTACCAACCTTGGCGGTACAAGCCATCGAGGCTGGTCATAACGTAGTTGTTTTAGGACGAACTGTTCCTCCCGAAACGACTGATAACTTAGTCACCGAACTTGCCGATCGTTATCAACGCAATCCACTTTTTAAACAGAAGGTAGATCAAGCCTTACAAACAGTTTGGCAAGCCAAGTATAACCACTGGTTTGAGCTGTCTGGCATATAGTCGTCAATCTCCTAGGCGGGTATAATCAAGATATGATTGGGCATATCTTTCTGCCATTTGTATACAGTGCCATCTTCTTTTTTAGTTTTCCTTCACTGTTACAGTTTGTTTTTTTTGTGATTGGCGTAGTATTTGGTTTTCAACTTTTATTTTTAGATCGTTTTATCCACGCATTTTATCTCTATCCAGATACTGAGTTTAATCAACTGGTGCGGGCATATTGGCAAAAGGGGAATTACCTTGGTGCTATCAAGGCTCTTACTCAAGCGGAAAGTTTACAAGAAAAACTGCTCACGCGTTCGGCGCTTTTCTTGATTGTCTACGTTCTCTTAACACTGTTCGTGCTCACTTCAACTGGAAGCGTCTTTGGTATTGGAATGATGCTGGGGCTTGGTCTGCACTACACCTACGATTTTTGGAGATACAGTCGTGACACGGAACGTTTTACAAAGCAGTACTTTTGGCAAGTAAAGCGAAGTTTTACAGCCCGAGAAATCCGAGCTTTTGTCGTGGGATGGACCGTATTTTTTATCGTTCTTTCTCTTTTGGTTGTTATCTAAGGATGACATGAGCACTCAGCTTTTTGGTCTTCAGCTTCATGCCTATGGCTTTATTCTTGGTCTGGCTATGGTAGTGGGAGTACTACTTGCCGAGTGGTTAATCAAAAGCGAGCAGCAAGAAGAAGCTCTTTTTTGGCGTCTGCTTCTCGTCACACTGGTGGGTGGCTTTGTCGGTGCCCGCATCTACCATGTTTGGACTGATTGGCCTTTATATCAATACAACTTGGAACAGGTGCTTTTCATTTGGAATGGGGGACTTTCTATCTTAGGAGCTCTACTGGGTGGTGCTATAGCACTCTGTTTTACTTTAGCCTTTGAAACACAAAAAAAAGTTCAACCTTCTGGAGATAAGCTAGAAAAAAAACTTTTTATTTTTAGTGACATTGCCGCACTGTGCGTGCCCATTTCCCAAGCGATCGGACGGGTAGGCAACTATGTGAACCAAGAGTTGTACGGTCCTCCCACAGATTTACCATGGGGAATTTATATCGAGCCTGAGCATCGAATTGCGGGCTATGAACAGCATGGGTACTTTCATCCGTTGTTTGCCTATGAGGCAGTTGGAATGCTTATTTTTGCTGGCTGCCTGTGGTGGTTGCGCCAACAACGGGTGTGGAAGATTGGACAAGGGTACTTCACACTAAGTTACTTGGCTTTTTATGGACTATTTCGTGGCGGCTTAGAGTTTTTGCGATTGGAGAAAGCCAACTGGTGGGAAAGTTCTTTGGGATTGAATCAGGTCATTTTGTTTGCCATTGGGGGGGTAGCTGTTGCGAGCTTGTTCTTAGCGCTTCTCAAACAGAAGCTATCTTCGACACCCACCCCCAAAGTACTAGGCTTATTAGCGATGTTTTGTTTAGGAGTGGTAAGTGTAAGTGGTTGCCAGCTATCTAAACCTGAGGATCCTTACGCAACTCCGAATCCACTCAGTAATGCCCACAAACTCCTTCAGGTAGCTGACCATAGTACCCACTCAGCACTCGTCAGAAGAAGTGCTACTACCGAGCCATTGATACTGAATCTGGAAGTAGTTAATACTCCTCAAAGCATTCAACAAGGATTAAGTGATCGATCAGAGATTGGGAGTGACGGCATGCTGTTCGTTTTTCCTGAAGCAGGCACGCGCGTGTTTTGGATGCTAAGAATGCATTTTGATCTGGATATGATTTGGCTAAAACAGGGCAAGGTTGTCGGAATAACCACCGATATTCCTCACCCTCAAGATAGTAATGAACGTAACCTACCCAGATACTCGTCACCCACAGAAGTAGATTGGGTTTTAGAGGTTCCCGCTGGGAGTGCTAAAAAGTGGCAGTTACAGGTTGGAGATGCCTTGGAGCTACCCTAGTTTAGTGGTAACATGAGAGGATGTCTGCTCAGTCATCCGCCCAGGCGGTTGGAACACCTCCACGGTCAACGTTACTGCAACGTCTTAAAGGCAACTTATCTGCCTCTACAGCTAATGCGATGAGCCCTACGGCTGTCCCTCCAGAGCCAGTGGTTCCTCCCACCGAAGAGCCCATAGCTCCCGTAGTCCCTGAAGGAGAACCAATTGAGCTTGATCAGCTTGCCGAAGAAATGCATGCTGATACGCAAATTCCTCAGCCTACAGAAGAAACGTTGCCCGTCGTAGAGGAGCCAGTTACACCTGATGTCCCTGAAGTGGTAGCCGCAGCGGTTCCAACAGCAGTAGACTCAATGACGGATACCCTCAATCCGCCCAACGCCGTAGGTGGTGGCATAGCGAAAGAAGCGCCGCTCTTGAGTGTTACTGTAGAACATCCCGCTGTGGATCAAGCTGGGGGCGTTCAGTATGTAGAGACCGAAAAAAGTCATGAGCTTCCGCCCGAAGTTGAGGGGTTCTTAAAAAATGTTGAAGATAATGTAGATCAAATTCCTCAAGAAATCGTCATCTCTGATCCTCAATCAGGACAAGTTTTGCCTAGAGTAATGGCGCAACCTGTTGTGGTTCTACCCATTACACCCCAAGTGGAAGATGAAGGGAAAAATAAGCCCACCACCTATAGTATTAGGTGGTTGATTGAGTGGAGTTGGAAGATGATGAAGTCTTTTTCGGGCAAGGTAGTATATAGGGATGAGCCTGCTCAATAGACTAGAATAGTAATGATCTTAAAAATGTATGTACGAACAATTTGATATCTTTCTGGCTCAGTTGGCAGCTTTCTTCACCGGCTTGGTAATCGCCATTATCTGTCTGGTTTTTGTCGGTATTTTTCTGTACATGCTGTTTCAGTGGTTTCGCTATCGAAATAGAGAAAAATATGCCCTGGATTTCGTGACGTTATTGGTAAGGTTGCCCAAAGAAAATGAGATCAAGATAGATGCTGCTGAACAGATGTTTGCTTCGCTCTACTCACTCAAAAAAACAGGCTTCTTTAGTTTCTTAGAAGTAGAGGACATGTTCTCTTTTGAAATTGTAGCGATGAAAGAAGACATCTCTTTTTATGTCAGCTGTCCGAAAAAAATTCGTGACTTAGTAGAAAAGCAGATACACGGTGCGTATCCTGGAGCAGACATTCAAGAGCAAGATGAAGTGAACATCTTCTCTGAAAAAGGACGAGTTGCTTTTGCCACTGTTAACCTAGAAAAAGCCAGTTACTTTCCAATTAAGACTTATAAAGACCTTCCCACTGACGGCCTTTCATTGATTACGTCAGCAATGTCTAAGATGGGCGATGGTGAGGGTGCCATTATCCAACTCCTAATGCAGCCCGAGAGCAGGCAGTGGCAGAATCAAGGCTACTCGTACATGCAGTCGGAAAAGAAACGCGAAGCAGATCCTGATAAAGCGACCTATCAACACGATCCTAAAAAGATGGAGAGTATCGATAGCAAGATTAGTAAACCAGGCTTCAAAGTCAGTTTGCGGATTGTTGTTTCATCTCCACAAGAGTACTCGGCACAGTCTCACTTGAATAACATCGTTGGTGCTTTTGCCCAGTTTAGTTCATCGGTAAATAACTTCCAGCGCATGACTATTTTCTTTAAGCACCTGTTCATGATCGACTTTATTTATCGCTACTTACCTATTTTTCATCGGGGAACGATGATCTTAAACTCAGAAGAGTTGGCGACGATCTTTCACTTCCCCAATAAGACTGTGGAGACACATCATATCCGTTGGTTGAACGCCAAAACGGCGCCAGCACCTTCAGAAATTCCTAATGAGGGACTGATGTTGGGCAAGTCAGTCTATCGAGGTCAAGAACGACAGATCTTTATGTCACAAGATGATAGACGTCGTCACATGTACATTATTGGAAAGACGGGTACTGGAAAATCAGAGTTCTTGAAAGAGATGATCTTGCAGGACATTGAAGCAGGTCGAGGTGTTTGTGCAATCGATCCGCATGGAGAGTTCGTGGAAGACCTCCTCCAATTAATGCCACCTGAACGCGCTGAAGACGTGGTCTACTTTAATCCTTCAGATCTGGAACGACCGATGGGTATGAACATGATGGAAGTGGATAACGAAGAGCAGCAGCACTTTGTGGTGAACTCAATTATTAGTTTGATGTACAAGCTCTACGACCCTCACAAAACGGGTATTATCGGACCACGCTTTGAGCATGCTATTCGGAACGCTATGTTAACGATCATGCAGAAAAAGGGCTCAACGTTCATTGAGCTGGTGCGGATCCTGACTGATCCTAAGTACGTAGAAGAAATGTTGCCGTATGTTAAAGATCCGATCGTTCGTCGATACTGGACGGACCAAATCGCTCAAACTGCAGACTTCCATAAATCTGAAGTGCTGGACTACATCGTCTCTAAGTTTGGTAAGTTTATTACCAACAAGACGATGCGTAACATCATCGGCCAGTCTGAAAGTGCCTTTAACATGCGTCAGATCATGGATGATCAAAAGATTTTCTTAGCGAATCTTTCAAAAGGCATCTTGGGAGAAGAGGATGCTAAGTTCTTAGGTCTCATCTTGGTGCCAAAAGTTTTGACGGCTGCGATGAGTAGACAGAACATGGCCATGGATAAGCGTAAAGACTTTTATCTCTACGTGGATGAGTTCCAGAACTATGCTACAGAAGACTTTGCCGTTATCTTGTCTGAGGCTCGTAAGTATCGTCTGAACTTAATCGTGGCAAACCAGTTCATTAGTCAGATCGATGAAGACGTCAAGAACGCAGTCTTTGGTAACGTTGGTACGATTGTTACTTTCCGCGTCGGTGTTCCTGATGCCAGCTTCCTCCAGCACGAGTTTTCGCCAATCTTTAATGATCATGACTTAGCCAATGTTGAGAAGTTCCACGTCTACATTAAGACTATCGTCAAAAACGAGCCGGTGCCACCATTTAGCATGTCACTCTTGAAAGACATGGATGCAGTAAAAGCACGGATGAATCCTCGACTGGCCGAGATGATTAAACAACTTTCTCGTTTGAAGTATGGACGTGACAGAGATGAGATCGAAGCTGAGATGAAGGTTCGGGCTAAGCTATAAACTACAGTTGTTCGTACTGTAACAAGTGCTCAAAAAGTAGCATTCCCGCCAATCGATGTCCCCTTGGATCAAAGTGGCTCTCATCAATAAACATGGCTGTTTTATCCTTGAAGTAACTTTCAAAATCAACAAAATGGGCAGCGTCATTCTGCATCAGTGCGCGGAGTTGGGAGTTGTAATAAGGAACTTGCTCGCGCCAGTTTCCGGATCCCGCAAAAGTACCGTCAGCATCGTTATACGGTCTACTGATGATGATAGGTTCGGCACCGTGTTGTTTGGCAATAACGTACATCTCTTTAAGTTTTTTGAGATACATATCTATAGTCATGCGTGATTGAGGCAACGACGCTTTTTGAGCTCTCTGCGTGCGCTGGGAAATTAGACTAGAGTAGTAGACTCCTACTGCGTACGCACGGGAACGAGCCAAGATACTGCCCCCAACCACCGGATATGGTTTGAAAAAAGGATCTGCTGCATTGACGGAAGGAGCAACGTCATTCCATCCAAAAGCAAAGACAATTACTTTAGGCTTGTACTTTTTTAAGTCTTGTTTTAAGCGTTCAACACCTTGGAAACTAGAGTAACCAACGACACCACGGTTCAAAACATGGGTTGAGTTCTTGGATTTGAGGAGTAAGAGTTGAAGCTCATTAGCCCAAGAGTTAGTCGCTAGTCCTTGGGTATTTGAATCACCATAGATAAGAATCTTCGGTTGGTCGTTGTCGGTTTGATAACAGACAAACTGCTCGGAGAGTGCGGTTCCATCCTTATCAAACGGGAAGTGGTTCAACCTGGGGGTCCAGAAAAGCACAGGATCAGGTTCAAAGTTTTCATCATTAAAGGTGTGTGTCCAGCGCCAGTCTTCCGTTTTTGGATCGATCTGACTTTGGAGCGGCTTGTAATACTGCAGCATTTCTTTCTCAGTCAGGTAACGCGCTCCATACTCCAAGACAAAAAGTGACAGTCCCGCTGAAAAAGCAACAAAAAACAGGCGAAGTAACCAATAACGGGACAAATGCTTGAAGCGAAGATGACGGTCAGCTTTACTGTCGAGACTCATACTCTTTCACAACCTCTTTGCAGTAGCTATACCGTGCAAGCTCAAACGTTTTTTGAGGCAGGGAGGCAGTGTTGTGAGAAGAGTCTGAAGCAGTTTGAGTTTCTGAGTTTGATGTTTGCACTCCAAGTACTTTGCCTGTTACGGACTGGACGTTTGAACTCAGTTGTCTCGTCAGTTGGCCAACATTTCCCAGGTTTGCGTGTTGGATATTGGCAGAGATAAATGGTTGCACTTGATTAGCAGCATGTTTAACACCACTGAGCTGTCCCTCAGGAATGTACTTGGCTCCCCATACCGCTCCCGCCCCGATCACAACCAGAAGCAAGATAAGCATTAACAGTTTTTTGATCAATCCCATATGAATAGGATATCACTCCGAACGGAGTGCCTCGATAGGAGATAGTTTGGCAGCATTTCGCGCTGGAGCAGCGCCGAAAATAATACCGATGGCGGTAGAAACACCAAATGCAATCAGGATAGATTCGGGCAAGATGCGAGCTGGGAAGAAGCTCTGTACGGCCATGGTACCTAGGAAGGCAATAAAGACGCCAATCATGCCGCCAATGACTGATAACAGTGCCGCTTCGATTAAGAACTGTAATAAGATGACGTTGGGAGTGGCTCCCAGCGCTTTGCGCAGGCCAATTTCTCGAGTGCGTTCAGAGACAGACACAAGCATGATATTTAAAATACCAATGCCTCCCACTACCAGTGAGATAGCCGAGATACCACCTAAGCCAGCTGTTAATACACCTAGCACGTCATTAATAGTTTTAAGTAGTTCAGCCTGATCAAAAACGGTGAACTCGTCTTCTTTTAAATCTTCGAGCAGTACGTCTTCAATAGCCGCTTTAGCCTGCTCAATTTGGCTTCGGTCTTTAACCTCAAAGATAAAAGAGTCAATCACCTGGGTATTGAAGTTATTCATTAACGTAGTGAAAGGAACGTAGATGTAGTTGTCAAAACTGGGTCCGCCAAAGCCACCACCTTTTTCTTCTAGGACGCCTAAGACAGTATATGACTGACTATTCAAGAGAATCCGTTTATTGACTGGGTCGACGTTACCAAAAAGCTCTTTGGCAATTCCTGGTCCTAAAACGACCACTCGTTTGCCTTTTTCTTCATCAATATTGTCGAACCACTTTCCTTTTTCTGCAGGAGCGTTTTGAATCTCTTCATAACTTGGGGTAACACCATAGAGCAATGCTTTCTTGGTTGTGGTGCCGTACTTAGCTTCAGACGTATTCACTGCGGTTGTAGTTCCACCCACAAAAAGATTGCGATGCTTTCGCAAGATTTCCTTATACTGACGTTCTTTCAAAGTAGGTTTGGTGCTCTCGATAATGCTTGTCTCCTGACCACCGCTAAATGGGTCACCAGGAGTGACGAACAAGATGTTAGAACCAAGGCTGGCAAACTGATCCTGAACATACGACTGCAGGCCTGTTCCCAAACTGGTTAACAACACCACTGAGCCCACGCCAATGATCACACCAAGCATGGTTAAAAAAGACCGCTTCTTGTTGAGCAGAATTGCTTTGAGGGCAATAGAAAAAGTATTTGCTAGGTTCATGCTTACTTACCTGTGACTTTGCCGAAGATGAGGCGCGGTGTTTTTCGCTTCTTCTTCAGCATCTCTACATACTCTTTGGTTTTTTGGCTCTTCAAGCTTTTGTTGTAGCCGAACTTTTCATCATAGATTAGCTCACCGTCATGAAAGAGAATCAGCCGTTTAGCAATTTGGGCAATCTCAGCTTCATGGGTGACCATCACGATAGTTTTACCTTCGTCATGAAGATCTTGTAGAAGTTTTTTAATATCTTCACCACTTTTGGAGTCTAAGTTTCCAGTTGGCTCGTCAGCAAAGATAATAGCTGGCTCGTTTACTAGAGCACGGGCAATAGCAACCCGTTGTTGCTGTCCACCTGAGAGCTGAGCAGGCGTATTGTTTAAGCGATCTGAAAGGCCAACTTTTTCCAACATGACTGTGGCTCTTTTTTTACGTTCTGGGGCATCCACTCCTGCATACACTAAAGGTAAAGCCACGTTATCGAGCGCACTGGTGCGTGCTAACAAGTTAAACTGTTGAAAAATAAAGCCAATCTCTTTATTTCGCATCCGAGCCAGTTCAACTTCACTATACTTGGTGACATTTTTATCTTTGAGGTGGATCTCACCTTGTTCGACAGAACTGAGCAAGCTGGCCACTTGTAAGAACGTGGACTTTCCTGAACCTGATGGACCCATCACGGCAACGAACTCACCCTCTTCCACATTAATAGAGACTTCATTCATGGCGCGAATCTCTTCACTACCAATCTTGTAAATTTTGGAGACATTTTTTAGAGCCAAGAGCATGGTACTTCTCGCTAAAACCTATGGTAAGACCACTTCATCGTTTTCTTGAAGACCGCTGATGACTTCAACCATGTCATCCGTTTCAAGACCAACTTGAATTTCCACTTCTTCTGCGCTGTTCTCACCTGTTCGTTTACGAACATAGGTTTTGTCATCACGTTCAATCAACGCATCGAGCGGAATTTGGAGGACATCTTCCTTCTCATCAACCGTAATGTCAGTATCACCATTCATGCCCAAACGATAGCGCTGAACAGCTGATTGGCTGCTTTCTATAGGAAGGGGGAGCTCAACCACAAAGACAGTTCCGCTAGAACTTTGTGAGCTGCGATAGGCAATTGAGCTTACTGAAGCAGTTAAGGGTTCATCAGGGAAAGCGTCTAACTCAATCGTGGCGATTTGGCCGTTCTTTACCAAGGCAATCTCAGTTTCTGCAACCGCTGCTTTAAAGACCAAACTTGAAGGATCAACAACTTCGAAAATGTCAGTTGGATTTAGAACGACGCCAGCTACGCCAGTAGGAGCGGCAACTAAGATTCCTCCAATCGGAGTAGTTAGTGAGGCGTCACGAATCGCAATATCACGAATTTCAACGGCGAGAACAGAGTTTTCCAGTGTTTTTTGATCCTGTTGAGCCGCACGATTGAGGTCGTCAGTAGGAGCCATAATGCTGCGATCAGCTGCATTAGTTTCAAAGGTCATCCGTTGATTGAAGTACAAGTTTAAATCTTGAGCCAATCTTTTTTGGAGATCACGGGTATCAACTCTAGCTAATGTCTGTCCTTGTCTGACAATGTCACCTTCTTTGGCGCTAATGTAGACCACTTTTCCTCCAGCAGCATAGTGAATGCTGGCCTTTTGTTTGGCATCAATAATTCCGGAAACATTGAGTTTCTTAGTCAATGTTCCTCGTTTGACGGAAACAAACTCTAGTTGCTCTGGTTGCGGATTGCTGCGTTTGTATCCAAAGTAACCTACTCCAATAATGATTACCAAGAGAAAAAGTGACAGTTTCCAGTGTTTCCGTACCCACTGGGCAACAAAAATAAAAGGTCGAGAGAACGACTTCATAGTGCCTATCCTAACCCGATTCGCGAAAGGAAAAAAGAGGGCGGTTACTTGAAGAAAAAAAGAACCTTGAGTGAGGTATGTTTATACCGTCTTAACAGTCAATTTTTCGTCGCGAGGGCTTCAATTTAATATTTTGATATGTGTTTGTTTCGCCAGTTGTGTTGTTTTGAACAGTGATGGTGAAGCTGGGAGCATCAAACTCATCACTCATCTCGAGAGCTTCTTCGACTTTAAAAAACTCTTCCCAAAATGTCTGATCGGCAGGGTCAGCTACATCCCAGAGATCCAACTCTTCGAGATCAGCGATCATGTCATCGAGCTTCTTTTCGGTAGTGTCGTGCTTTGGTTTAGTACTCCCCATACCTTGATTATACGTGGTATGTAAAGTGATCAAAGGGCTACTCCATAGTGGTGGGGTAGCCCTGTCTGTGTGGTGAGCCGAGCAGGACTCGAACCTGCGACCAGTAAGGTATAAGCTTACCGCTCTGACCAACTGAGCTATCGGCTCACTTTATGCACAATCACATAAAAGCGTATCCCAGATTATATCTCTTCAAGTAAATATTCTGATAAACCAAAAACGGCGCTCCAACTGAACGCCGTTTTTTGAACTACTGTGTTGAATTAGAGAAGTACTAAGCCAACCATACCGAGAATGACGGCGATGGCTCCAACTCCAAGTGCTTTTAAGATATCGTTGCTGCCAGCTACCGGGAGGCTTTGTGCAATTGGAGTTGGCACAACGGCCTGTCCAGTTGGGCTACAGGTCTCACTACCTACATTGCTATCTAAGCGGCAGCGTCTTCCAGAAGCGGTGTCTACACAGATGTGACTGTTGTCGCTACAGTCAGCGTTGGTGTTACAGATTTGGTTACAACTGACTGCCGCTGGTGGTTGCTCAGCAACAACTGGTGGTGGGGTTTGAACCACGACTACTGGGGTTGGTGCGACCACGGTACATTGGCTGCTGTCACAGGCTGTCCCATTCAAGCAAGGTGTTAAGACACAGCGGTTGTTACTACAGGTGTGATCTGTTGGACAGTCGGTGTTTGTGTTACAGCTGCTGCCACATGCAGTAACTCGACACATGTCATCAGAACAACTGATGCCGGTCATACAAGCATTCAGTACGCACCGACCATTGTCACAAGAGTGATTGTCGGGACAGACGTTGGTACAGCTGCTGCCACAGAACAATGGGCCTGGCGAAGGTGTTACTCCTGGGGTTGGAGATGGAGTTGGCACCGGGGTTGGGCTTGGTGACGGACTGGGTGTTGGCGAAGGACTCGGTGATGGACTTGGAGATGGAGAAGCGTTAGGAATACTAATGGTGATTGGAGCATTACAGCTGGCTGTTAAACCGCCATTTGAAGTCACGTTCACTGTATTAGTGATAATCAACGCTTCATTCACAGTACTCTTGACGCGAGCTCGGAAGCCACAAACGATTTGATCATTGGCAGCAATCGGATCAGGAGACCAGGTGATTGTGCGAGTACTCTCATTGTATGTACCACAGTTGGTATCAATGAAATCAAGTTGATCCAGGTTTTCTTCAGTCAAAGCATCAGTCATGCTGAGCTGTTGAACTTGCTGACCAGTGTTGCGCAAGGTGACTCTAAAGACTACTACTTCACCTGGCTCAAAGCTGCTTTGGGCATTCGTGTACGCATATTGGCCCGCAGAGTTAGTTAGCTCGTCTTGGAAGGTATCCTTGATACAAGCAATCGCATTTTCAGGTGCAGGACCAACGTTAAAGGTTACAGAACAGGTTTCAGAGATTGAACCACAGGAAACGGTCGGGTTAACTCCAGCAGCAAGTTGAATGTCGAACATGTCAGCCGTGTTGAGCTGACTGCGTGAACCAACTGGAATTCCTTTGACAATCAAACGATGAGATCCTGCTGGTACTCGATCGCTAGGAATATCGATAACAAAACCATGATTGGTGGTGCCGCCACACTGCTCAGCTGCATCAGCACGATTGATGTTGGCATCGGCAACCAAAATGAGGTTACTTTCCTTAAACTCGTCGTAATAGAGTGCCACTTTTAGTGGTTGGGCAAAGTTTGCAGAGTCACATACCCATCCGGTAACTTGAGAACAGCTTAAGGCTTCAACACTTCCGCGACTCGTGAGGGAAGAAGCCTGATTCTGAATGTTTTGCTGTCGTTGACTTAAGAAGAAAGCAACTCCACCACCGAATACCAAGAAGAAGAAGAGTAATAGTGGCGCAATAAACTTCATTTTGGAGCCACCGATTTTCTTCGCTTTGCTACTGGATCCGCCATCGCTGTCATCTGGTCCCGCTTTAGAAACGGTAGGAACACTGCCGGTTACTGGTGAAACCAAGTCCGCCGGAGGGGTAGCTGGAACCTTTAATGGAGGAGCGGGAGGAACGACGTCTACCTTATTTTCCTGTGGAGGAGTTACCGCAGAAGGAACTACTGGTGAAGGTATAGAAGAAGGTGGCGCACTCAACGGTGGCATGGCAATTGGTGGCGTAACAGCTGAAGGTGGAACAGCAGGTGTTGCCAATGGTTTGGGAGCTTCTCCTGGACCACCTGGAAGTGAGACGGCAGGCATGTTATCCATTTTCTCTGGCGTGTCTGGACTTAAAACAACAGGTGCTTCTGTTTTCTCTTCTTTCTCTTCGGTTGCAGCCTGTGTTGGCTCGATCTTTACTTCTGCTGGTTTGCTTTCTGCTTCAACAGGCTTGGAGTCAGGAGCGTCTAGCTTAACAACTGGTTCATCTTTTTTCTCTTCTTTGACGTCACTAGGAATACTAGCCGGAGCAGGTGGCGTAAATGGAACTGCCATTGGAGATGGCACGGCTGGTGGCACCTTCACTTCTCCTGGTGGAGGAGTGTTGGCGGGGCTGGTGTTGCCTGGCGTTGTGTTCGTCATACTACCTTCTTATAACGTTTCCCATTCCTGACATGCATTGCCTGTACAGATACGGCACTGGGCTTTGTGGGCGCCAGTTTGTGTAATGGCAAAGTTGGCTGAGATATTACTGTTCTCACTAGCTGGTTGAATAGCTTGGATACTGCCATCTGGAAGGCTGATACGGAACTCGTATCGAGAAACTCCAGGAATAATTCCACAAGTTAAGTTGATCTGGTCACCAACTACAATGTTTGGTTTGTTGATTGCTACGTAAGCACAGATCGGGCCAGGGGATGGAGAAACTCCTGGAGATGGGCTTGGTTCTGGTGAAGGGGTAACGCCAGGTGTTGGAGTTGGACGAGGGGTCGGTCTTGGTGAAGGTTGAGGTGTAGGAACTGATCCGCCACAGTTAGTAGCGATAATCTGGAAGGAACCACACAGCTGTCTGTCTTTCCAACCACCATTACATACCTGATCAACCTGTCCACATCCATTGGCACTTGCATAGTCATAGGCATCTCGATAGTTATTAAAGGTTTCAGGGTTCTCTAAACACTGACCGTTACTAAGATTGTTACAGCGGAAGCCCAACCATCCTTGATTGCCGCCACAAACGCCATCGTTATTACTATTGGGATCGTTACAAGTGTCTTGCTGAACCTGACAAATACGGTTACCCCCTACGCCTTGGCAGACCCCACCGCCGCAACACGAGTTGGCACCATCATCACAGGACTCACCAATACCGCGACAGGTTCCGTTTCCTGGAGAGGCTGAAGGTTGTGGAGAGACACTTGGGCGTGGAGTAGGTGAAGATGTTCCGGCTGGACCACCGCCACAACGACCACTTTGACAAGTTTCATTATTAGCACAAGGTGTTTCATTGACAAAGGAACCGTCATTACAGGTTACTTGAGTACGTAGGCCAGAACAAGCAGTTTGTCCATGTTTAACACCACCTGCACAGTCACGCTCAGTATTTACACACAGACCTGAGTCACAGCGCTGACTAGAAGTACAGGCCGTCAGTGTTTCAAATGAGCCGTTCACACACCGCACAGGTTGGCGGAAGCCTGAACAAGCTAAGCCATTGTGAGGAACACCGCCGGCACAACTGGCATATCCAGCCGCTTGCTGGCGAATTTCTTGAGATTGATTCATTAAAAAGAAGCCGACTCCTGCTCCAATAACCAGAATAAGCAAGCCTAAAGCAGCTAGCATTATTTGGGGTGAAAACTTTTTCTTGTTTCCTGAAGAAGGGTTTGCAGGAGGAGTAGGACTTGCAGAAGGTACAGACACTGCCGGTTCGGTAGGGACAACGGGCGGGGCTGAAGTGTTGCCTAATGGTTGTACAGGTGTCTCAGTCATGAACGTTGTAACTCAAATACCACAATAAGCCGATCCAGTTCGGTTGCTTATAACTGTAGGGGAAGTACTGCACACAAATCAATAAGGAATAAAAGGCGAAACTTTCAGGGAGGCTGAACACCATTTGGATTCATTTTTTAAGCTACAAGAAAATCTCTGCGTGATGGTACACTCCAGAGCATGTGGGAGAACTTCGACATATTGGTAGTAGGAGCGGGACTTTCAGGCTCGGTGCTTGCCGAACGCTACGCTGCTCAAGGAAAAAAGGTACTGGTACTGGAGAAGCGGAATCACATTGGAGGGAACTGCTACGACTATCTTGATTCTTCGGGAATACGAATTTCCAAGTATGGAGCACATCTTTTTCATACTAACGATGAAGAAGTTCATGAGTATATTCATCGATTCAGTCAATGGATTCCTTACGAACATCGGGTGCTTTCAAAAGTAGGAAAAAAGTACGTCCCTTTACCAGTTAATATTCAGACGGTAAATACACTGTTTGGGACTGCTCTGCAGACATCAGCCGAGATGGAAGCGTGGCTAGCCAAGCAACGTGTAGACCATCATAGTCCGATGACCAGTGAAGAGCTGGGATTAAGCCGCTTTGGAAAAAGTTTGTATCAAAAGCTCTTCTTACCTTATACCCAGAAACAATGGCAGCAACACCCTCGTAAGCTAGATGCGTCAGTAATTGGCAGAATTCCTCTTCGTTTGAATCAGGATGACCGCTACTTTACTGATAAATATCAATATCTTCCTCAGAAAGGATATACGTCTTTTTTTGAGAAAATGTTGTCTCACCCAAATATCAAAGTTTTACTAGAAACTGACTACTTTATGGTTAAGTCTCAGTTTGAGATGCTCAAGAAGAAACAACATCCTTTCTCTCTTCATCCGTTTGAAAAAATCTTTTACACGGGCCCCATTGACCAGTTCTTTGAGTTTCAACAGAAGCTCGGCGCAACATTGGAGTATCGTTCACTCAGGTTTGAAGAGGAGTGGCATACGCTTACGAATGAGCGTTCTTTTTTCCAGCCAGCAGCGGTCATAAATCATCCCAGCCTAAAGACACCCTACACTCGCACGATCGAGTATAAGTATCTTACAAAAGCCGTAAATCCCGACGCGACATTTGGCGGCAAGACAGTAGTAATGAAAGAGTTCAGTACCAGTGTGGGAGAGCCCTACTATCCTGTTCCTACTACCCGCAACCAATCCTTGTATGAAGAGTATCGAAAACAAGCTACACAGTTAGCAGACCAAGGCATTTACTTTGTCGGTCGTTTAGCAAACTATAAATATTTCAATATGGATCAAGCGATCAAAAATGCGTTAGAGTTATTTCAACAGTTAGAACAGCCATAAGGAACAGTGTGTATGCCAGACTTTCTCTTCCTCAGTTATGAAGAGTTTTATCGTCATTGTCTTGAACTCGCAGTCAAGATTAAGCAAGCGTATGGACCACAGAAAATAGACTATCTTCTCTCTATTCAACGAGGTGGTGCGGTACTTTCCAAGATTCTTTCGGATGCATTGGAGGTACCTATTACCACTTTAGTAGTCAGTTCTTATCAGGATTTACACCAAACAAAGCAACCCTTTATCAGTCAGGAAGTTGCAGTTGATATTCAAGGAAAGCACGTTCTAGTACTTGATGAAATTAGTGATACTGGAGACTCACTTCACTTAGTTATGGAACACCTGGCCAAGTTTAATACTGCTTCAGTCAAGACAGCAGTGGTATATCTGAAGCCAAAGTCTCGTTTCAAGCCAGACTTTTGGATGGCTGAGTCTGCGAGCTGGGTTGTTTTTCCCGGGGAGCTGTGTGAGACTGCTCGCGCTCTTCAACATCTTCCTACTCGATCTGCGGAGTTGGAAGAGCAGTTTATGCGCTACGCACAAGCACACGGAGCAAGTGAAGTACTCTTGCAGGACTTGGGAGTTTCTTTACCGAAGGAAACTAAGCAAGTGTAAGTGATTGAGCAGAGCAAATAACTCTGCTTCGTTGGTAAAAGAAAGATCTGCTTGAGTTTGAGTATCTGTAACTGATCTACAGATGTGAATTGTTTTAAATCCTAGTTGCTGAGCTGGCTGAATATCAGAACGAACAGAGTCCCCCACATATACCACACGTTGAGGAGGTGTAGTTGCGAGTTGTTGTGTTAGGACTGTATAGGCTGATGGGTGTGGTTTTGCATCGGGCAGCTCTTCTAATGCAAGGATGCACTCAAAAGTTTGTTCGGGCGCCTCAATACCCAGTTTTTTCAGGACGCGTATAGCTTGGTCGTGAGTAGCATTACTAAAAAGAATGTGGCGGAACTTTTTCTTTCCAAAGAAGTGTGCAAGTGCTTTTGAGTGAGTGATAAAGGTGGTTTTATCAATCATACTCTCGATTTCTAAAATCAACTCTTTGGTCGTATATGGAGAGCCCAGCTGAATAATCTCGAACCAATCCTTACCAGTCTTTTCTAGTTGGTCGAAGAGCTGTGATTGAGCGATCGGAAACTGTTGGTAGTAGGTTTGCCACTGTTTTCGAAGATGATCCAATAGCTCCATATTAAAGTAGAGCGTTCCATCTAGATCCCAGACGAAGACGTCGACGTTGTGTAGTAAGCTACGAAGTTTCTGGAGAGTTTGAAGCTTGTGCTGTAACTTGTGTAAAAACATCACCAATCCTTTGTATTGTTTGAGTATCTATGCTCGGACCTAGTAACAAAAGAACTGTTCGTTTACCAAAAGCTTCACTTCGAGAAAGAGAAGTTGGTTTGACAGCCTGGGAAGCATAAACAGGGTACTCGTGGAGTGCTTTAGGATACTGTGGTTTATAGGGTAACTGCTGAGCAGTTAAGGCTGCAAGTATTTGAGCATGGAGATGCTGAGGAACTTGCACAGGATAAACAGCCGGCACGTCGTGAGGCGTAACTGTCGGCAAGATGAGCTGAGGTTGCAAAGGAGCGAGCAACGCTTGATACAACTTAAATTGCTCCTCTCGTAGGCTATTTTCTTTTGCCCAGCTGGTCAGTTGGGGAAGAAGCACAGCGGCTTGAAGGTCAGTGGGTCGGTAGTTCATGCCGGCAACTTCGTATTGATACTGAATGCCACGTGGTTGGCCATGGCTAATATAGGTATGAGCTCGTTGAAGAAGCTCAGGAGTTTTAGCTAGGATGACGCCGCCTTCTCCCGTGGAGATATGTTTTGTTTCAAAAAAACTACTCACCACGATATCAGCGTAGGAGATCGGTAGCTTGCCATCCGTAGTTTTTCCACCTAATGCCTGACAAGCATCAACTACTACCCAAAGTCGGTGTTTCTGGGCAAAGTGATGAAGTCGGTTGTAGTCATTTACTAAGCCAAAGAGGTCAGTAACCAATATTCCTTTGGTTCGGGGAGAAACTGCCTTTTCCAATTGAGAAAGATCCATTCGAAAGTCAGAAGTCATGTCTACGAATACGGGACGAGCTCCGGTCTGCAAGATCATATTAACGGAAGAGGAGAAGGTATAGCTGGTAGTAATCACCTCATCGCCGTGTTGAGTCCCTAGAGCTAGGAGAGCAACATGAATTCCTCCAGTACCACTTGATGTAAGGGCTAGATACGGGTGCTCTAAGAGTGTGGTGAGTTTCGCTTCAGCTTGGGCAACTAACTTGCCCCGAGTTAATTTTTGAGTGTCGAGGAGAGTTTCGATCAGTTGAAGGGTTTGATGAGTCCGCTGACGAGACATAATTACTTTTCTACAACTAAAAGAAAGATGCTCCCTTGAAGACTGCTAGCAAGCTCGAAGATAGCTTCGGTAGGAGTCAGACCACGTTCTTGTGTTTGCTGCAAAATAGTTGTGTGTAGCTGTGGATCTTTGTGTTCTTCGAAGAGGGTCATCAGCAAGTAGGCAAACGTAAGATTAGGAAGTGTAACATCCGGGATTTCAATACGCTCTATTTTGACCTGAGGATAACAGCTCTGAAAGTACTTTTCAGCCTGGTCAATAACTTGATACTTTCTGCCTTCACCAATCAATAAGGTGCCACCTTTTTGAGTAGTGCGATACAGCTCATCAAGTGCTTTGTCGAGGGGAGAGAGATAACGCAAAACTGCATACGCTACCGAGAGAGAGAAGGTACTTTCCTCAAAAGGAAGACTTTGAACGTCGGCAACTTTGGCAGCTCTCTTTGTCTGGTCGATATTTCGTAGTTGTCTTCGAGCAATGACGTCAGGGTTGATATCGATTTCAGTGACTCGATCGATCTCTAATGTCTCACTAAGGGTGGTAGCAAGAGCGCCACTCCCAGTGCCGGAGCAAAGCACTTCAGAAAAATGAAGGCCTTTTTGTTGTTGTATATACCTAGCAAGCGCACTAAAAGATTTCCGTTCTTTTCCCAAGATATCAAGTACTTCGTTTCGAGAAAAAAGACGTTTATCAATCTGCAAAGATTGACTGAGGTACTTTGGCAAGAAAGTATCTCTATACAGAGATGCAATGTACGGATGCATATCGCTTAATAGTAATCTCTAAACTTGACTTCTTTTCCGCGGAACATCTTATGAGAACGCTGCTTAAACCGTGACAGCTCGTTGAGGTAGGGAATGGTACGTTTTAACTTTCGTTTCATCCTTTGGGGGAAGTTTAACGGTTGGAAGATCTCATACATTGTTTTATCTTTCACGCCAGAAGATTCAAAGTGGTCGCGACGGAATTGACACGCTGTACAGACTCCGCAGTTCAGCTCTGTTCCTTTAAAGCAAGTGTATGTCTCGGCCAAGGATATGTTGTGTTTATCTGCCCAACTAATCAGATCTTTTTTCTGTTGATAGAGATTAAGGAGGGGCTCATAGGCCAGGCTAAAAAACTGCCAGTCATAGCTATAGGTATACGAGCACATAGAAAGCATGGTTGATCGGTTAGAGGTGAGTGTCTGGCCAGCGTTGTACTCTGCATCTGACGGAAGTGTGGAGCTAATAACAGTCCGAATGTTCTTTGCCTCTTTGAGTGCTAAAAATTGAGAGGCCGCAATCGCCTGATAGGGCAAGTAGCCGGAAAAACTAAAAGAACGGTCAAGAATTACTGCTTCTTGGTCTTTTTTAAATGCTTTAGCCAGAACTGTAGGATGAACCCAGTCAGCGGGATTGCCACGGTAGTAACGTCTGATTTCAGGTGGAGTAGTGTGCTGGCTCATAAAGAGTGGAGCACGTGCTAAAGTGGGGTATCGTTCATGGAAAAGACGAGCGTAGTGAAGGACTGCCGACTGCTCATGAATATTACGTGGCTGTCCAGTGCGGACGTGAAGTGGAAAAACTTCAAGCTTGTAGGTATGAAGCAGCTGAGCCCAGGCAACTGTAGAGTCCACTCCTCCAGAAACCAGAAGGATGACAGCAGAGCCAGGTTTTGGCAGCTTCACCACGTACTTTCGTTTAGAAATAAAGAGTGACTCAACTGCGTCCAACGTAGAACGGTCTTCTTTTTTCTTTTTGTCTAACACTTTTTTTCGGTCAGAACTAGATAGTGTAAGATGCCTGGTAGCAGTTTTCACAGACAGTATTATACTAGGGGAAAATATTTGTAAAGGTAACATTGTGCTTTCTCAACTCGGTCGTTTTTCCAGAAAAGTTGTTCGCAAAGTCAAAAGGATGAGTGGATTTGTCGAGTCCAGAGACATGCACTTGATTGCTTCTAAAACGTCGCTGCAGTCCTTCATGAATTTTTTTCAAGCAGATGAGTATGGGCATCGAGCCAGCATTGAGCAGGGTGACCTGGGATATGGCTGGATGCACTACAGTTTGATTCGCCTTTTAAAACCAAAAAAAGTTCTTTGTGTGGGATCACGTCATGGATATATTCCGGCTATTCTCGCTCAAGCGTGTAAAGATAATGGTTTGGGTCATGTCTACTTTGTGGATGCTGGCTTCGGTGACGAAAGTGACGCTCATTGGACGGGTGTAGGGTACTGGCGTACAGACGAAGGAAAAAATGTTTTTTATCATGCTGGTTTGGAGCTATGGATTACGTTGTGTGTGACGACAACCAAAGAGTTTGCGGAAGCTCATCCTGAAGAAAGGTACGACTATATCTATATTGATGGTGACCACTCGTTTAAAGGAGCAAAGTTAGACTTTGACCTTTTTTGGCCACAGCTGAATGAGTATGGTTTCATTGGTTTTCATGATGTATCGGTCAAGGGGACTCTCCCTGAGGGTGAGTACGGTGTTCATAAAGTTTGGGAAAGAATTAAGAAAAAATATCCAACTACGCTAGAGTTCCCTTTCATGGGCTCTGGCTTAGGAATTGCCCAGAAAAGGCCGGCGAAGGGATGACTGCTAAAAAAATAAAAGGTTTTTTTCAGCGACATATTCATGAATTTCAGTTGTCAGCTCAGCGATGGGCTGTGGTAACGCTATTGAGCGCAGATTCTGGTCGTTTGGCCTCGTTCAAAAAAAGAGTAGCGCTGCTAATGTACGGACTGGAACTGAAAGAGACACTGCCTCGCAGCGTAGGAGCTCTGTGGATCCAACCGAGCAAAGCAGCGAGGTCTGCGGCAACGTTTGGCCTTACCTATAACCTCAACCACCTTGGAAACGTCTATAGCCTAAAAAAGGAAGAGCGAAACGTAACGCTTAACGTGGAACGAAACGTGATTGAGTGGCTCAAGAAAAAACTGCATGTGGGAGAGAGTGTTGAAGGGTATATCACAAGTGGTGGCACCGAATCTAACTTATTTTTGATGTGGACTGGAAGAGAGCTTTTGCACAATATGGGGGTGCAACACCCCATTGTTCTTCATACGGGATTTACCCACTATTCAGTCAAAAAGGCTGCCCGCATTCTGGCACTTTCTACCCAAGAAGTTGCCATTACTGAGTTAACGTATGGTTTAGACGTTAATCATTTGGAAAAAGTCATCGCCACTCTCCTCAAAAAAAAGAAGGGGAAAGTAGGAGTAATGCTGCCTATTACACTAGGGTACTCGTCAACGGGGTGTTGTGATGACCTAGATGGAATAGTGAGTGCCATCAAGAAGATACAAAAAAAACATCCACGTTTTCATCCTTTCTTGTGGGTAGATGCAAGTATGCAAGGCCTACCTTTCCTTTTTCTTGACCCGGCTTTTCAAGATCAGTTTGTGTTTCGTCATCCAGAAATCTATGGATACTGTCTTGATTTTCATAAGATGGGTGAGACACCACTCCCGACAGGGGTAGTTGTCTATCGTAAAAAACTGCGAGCGTATATTGAGCAACCTATTGACTATCTGATTGAAAAAGATGCTACAGTCTTAGGTTCTCGGCCAGGGTTTGCAGCCTTGGCTATTTGGTTCTCAATCTGTCAAAGAAGCGATGATGCTTGGATACGTCGATACAGTCAGCTTTTACACTTGAAAAATACGTGGGAAATGGAGCTTCATCGTACTTCACCATCTTTACGTCTTGAGACAGGTGAGTTTAGTCTTACTGGGGCATTGATACTCAAAGGGAAAAAGGCGCTCCCCAAAGAGCTAGAAGAAACCTTTATGTTGAACTACTGTACGGTCAAGTACATCACAACGAAAGGTCAAACTCGACAATTAAAACACTATAAAGTACATTTCACTGACGAAATTGTCTGGGATTTTTTAAAGAGATTGCAAACGTTACCGTAAGTAACATATGACATATCGACTTCTTGATCGTTATTGGTTTGAGTTTCTTTGGGCGATGACCCTCAAGGAAATTAAGGCACGGTATAAAAAAGCCATTTTAGGTTTTTTATGGATTTTTTTGAACCCGCTTTTGCAGATGGTCACGATTGGTGTCATCTTTCAGTTCTTCGTTCCGGTCAAAGTAGATAACTACTTCCTCTTCTTATTTACCGGCTTACTGCCATGGAACTTCTTTTCCTACTCGGTAACTAAAAATACGCCGATCATGACACACGAACGAAGCTTAATTAAAAAATCTAACTTTCCGCGAGAGACTATTGTCTTATCGGTTATTTTTTCCAATCTCTTTCATATGTTAATAGCGTGGTCGCTCTTAATTGTCGTGTTAATTGCCGATAAGATTTTCTTTGAGCAGTACTCTTCAATAGAAGTTGTGTTTTACAGTTTGCGCTTGTTATGGTCCATTCCGCTTATTCTTTGGCTAACCATGCTGACTACTGGTTTCTCGCTGTTATTCTCAGCTTTGAACGTGAAGTACAGAGACGTGAACTTTTTGGTTCAGGCTATTATTCCACTCTGGTTTTATGCCACACCGCTAGTCTATACGCTGCAAATCTTGCCTGATTTTCTAGGCTCGCTCTTATATCTCAACCCGATGACGGGGTTAATAGAGCTCTTCCATGCAGCTTTACTAAAGCAACCTATTTATGAGCCAGAACTCGTATTGCTGGATCTTTTCCTGTCAGTCATCTTCTTCTTGTTAGGATGTTGGGTATTTTTGAAAGAGTCACCATACTTTGATGACTGGGTCTAACTATGCCGAAAAAAAAGAAAGTACTGTCCAAAAAAGTAATGAAGCCTGCTCCATTGAAAAAAAAGCGACTTTCTTTGCCAGGGGCTGAGACTGCCGTCTCATTACAAAAGGTAACTAAAAAGTACCAACTCCATCATGAAAAGCCCACCTTTGTAGATCGTTTTTTTGGTAAGACATCTCGTGAGGAGTTTTTAGCACTTCATGATGTAAATATTGAGATCCCTCAAGGTCAAAAGTTAGCTATTGTAGGCAAGAACGGCTCGGGAAAAACTACACTGCTGAAAGTTATTTGTGGTGTGACCCAACCAACTCAAGGAAAAGTTGAGACACGTGGCAGAGTAGTATCGCTAATTGATCTTGAAGCGGGTTTTCATCCAGAGCTGAATGGCTATGAAAATATTGCTTTGAACGGTTTAGTGGTTGGAATGTCACGAGCAGAGATTAAAGAGCGCACGGCTGAGATTATCGATTTTGCCCAAATTGGCTCATTTATTGATGCTCCACTCTTTACATACTCGGAGGGAATGAAGCTGCGTCTTGGTTTCTCCATTGCCGTTCATGCTGACCCTGACATCTTGGTGTTAGACGAGATGATTGCTACTGGAGATGCAAACTTTCAAAAAAAGTGTTTTGATCGGATAGAGCACTTCTTCCAACTGAATAAAACTATTATTACTGTTAGCCATATCATGGGCTTCATCGAACCATACTACCAACGATTCATTTGGATGGAGCATGGCAAAGTGAAGGCTGATGGTGACAAACGAGTAATTGAAGAGTATCGAAAAACATGGTGAAAAGATCAATCGGAAACACATCGCACTTCTCTCAACGACCAGTGATGGTCACTGGTGGTGCCGGTTTCATTGGGTCTCACTTAGTAGAAGCACTCCACAAAAAAGGCGAAATTGTTTTAGTTGTGGATGACCTCTCCCACGGCAACAAAGAGTGGTTGCCTTCGGGTGTCCTATTTGAAAAGAAAGATTTAAAAAAAAGTAATCTTTTATTCAATATTTTGCTTTCATATAAGCCTAAAGTAATTTACCACTTTGCAGGGCATACTCAGCTCAGAGAAGCGATTCTTCACCCCGCTGCAGACGCTGATGAGAACTTGGGGACAACTTTAAGTTTGATTGAAGCTTGTCAGCAGCTTCCCAACGAAGCTAAACCTCAGCACATACTTTTCGCCTCGTCTTCGGCAGTCTATGGAGGTGCATCGACAACGCCCTTCACGGAAGAAACGGTGACGCAACCTGTTACTCCGTATGGCATTGCTAAGCTTGCTTCTGAACAGTACTTACAGTGGTATGGAGAGCACGCAGGGATTCCAATCACCAACTTTCGTTTTGCGAACGTGTATGGACCGCGTCAATCTACTGTGGGTGAGGCGGGGGTAGTTGCGACTTTTATCAACTGTTTGCTGCATGGAGAACAAATGCGGGTGTTTGGAGATGGAACACACACCAGAGATTACATATTTGTCGATGATGTAGTGGAAGCAAATATCTTGGCGATGGAACAGTCAGTAGCAGGAACGTTTGTGTTAGGGACAGGCTTGTCTACCTCCACCCTAGAGCTTGGGAAGCAGTTAGCAAACATTGCAGGAAAGCCTGGAGGTATTCAACACTTACCTTTTTCTTTGGCAGAGCAGCCACACTCAATTTTGAACGCCACAGCTTTTATTAAAAGAACTGGTTGGAGGCCGAGGACTCAACTGCGTCAAGGTTTACAGAAAACTTTTAGTTGGTATCAGGATCATGCAACATAAACAGGTATCGCTTCTGCAATGCCCTTACTGTTTAAAGTCTTTTTCCGTAGCTGAAGTATGGCAAAAAGCAGGTCAAGACATCCGTTTTGGATCACTCTACTGTCTCTGTGACGAGTTTCCTGTTATTGAAGGGATCTTATATCTTTTCAAACCAACACATCGCTTATTGCTTGATTTACTCAGGGCAAGGAAGTTCACGGAAGCGACACTTCTTTGTATTAGCCAAAAAAGACTCCTTCGCTCAAATATGCCCTGGATGAAGTTTGGCGGAATGAAGCTGATGAGTTGGTTGCTCGACCCATCATTTCTGAAACGGATTGGCCAACGAGATGTGATAAGGCTTCTTTCTTACTTGATGCCAAAACATCTTTTGGAGTACTACTTTACGCGTGGAAAGTGGAAAGACTCATTTTTAATTGGTGTGCCGTTAGCTATCTTGCTGGAACGAGAGAAGAAACAGAAAGTAACTTCGAAGTCATTGTATTGGCTTGATATTGGTTCAGGAATTGTGAACTACTTTGCAGAGATTCAAGCAGCACGCAAGAATATCCAGATTATTTCTCTTGATGCAGGATTTAGTAACCTTTTCCTCTCTCAAATTTTTTATCCAGGACAGGATGTTGTACGGATCTGTGGCGATGCGCACTTTATTCAACTTGTTCGTCCGCAGACTATTGATGTTGTTAGCGTAATCGATACATTACAGTGTCTGAGTGCTCCAGTTCCTTTCTTAACTGAACTGCTTGATCCTCTTTGGCTTAAAAAAGATGCACAGGTCTTTGTATCCGGATTACCAGAACATTTATACCTAGATCGTGACTGGGGAATTTTTCCCACCCCACGCAGTATTATTCAGCAGTACTTTTCTCTTCGTGGAGGAAAAAAGGTTGAGCCTATCTTCCTCAATAACGAAGTATTGAGTGCTGCTTTTTGTGAAGGCACCGTTGAGGTGAAAAAGGTGATACTCACAACCAAACAGCGTACTTTCCGATACAGTTTTTGGTGGTCACAAACACAACGTTTACCAAAACAGCTTAGCAGCATGTTTTTCTCCCAAGCACAGCGAGAAAATGCTACATTAAGTTGGGAAACATCTCAACGAAAGTGGACTAATCGGGCATACTAAAATGAAGTTTTTCCAAACACACCTTTCACCTTTTTTTAAAGCGCTAAGCCGGACGCAGCAACGAGTGCTGACTTGGATTTTCTTGCAGTTGATCTTTCTATTGGGCTTGGGGATTACCTCAGTTGTCGGGCGGATGTTGAAAAAGAAATTCTTAGGAGAGAAGAGCCGGCTGAGTAGTTGGAAAAAACACTCAGGAATAGTTGATCTCAGAAAGATGTTTTAGCAATGAAGATACTTGGAATCTCTTGTTACTATCATGATGCAGCAGCCAGCCTAATGATTGATGACAAGATTGTCGCTGCCGCGGCTGAAGAACGTTTCAGTCGTAAAAAGCATGATAACTCGTTTCCTAAGTTGGCTGCACAGTACTGTCTAGATGAAGCACACCTAGCTATAAATGAGTTGGATGCAGTGGTTTTTTATGAAAAGCCGATTTTAAAGTTCGATCGGATGATCCATCAGCATCTGCAACACTTTCCTAAAAGTCATCAAGTGTATAACGAAAGTTTTGGTTCTTGGTTAAACGTCAAGCTAAAGTTCAATCAGGTACTCAAGGACGAGCTGAAGTACTATGGCAAAGTTTTCTACATTGAGCATCACTTGGCTCACGCAGCAAGTGCTTACTATCTGTCTGGATTTCCAGAATCTACTGTTGTTACTTTAGATGGTGTTGGTGAGTGGGCGACAACTACCGTTGGATACGGTAAGGGCAAGGACTTACGGATAGACCGTGAGCTTCACTTTCCACACTCATTAGGACTTCTGTATAGTGCCCTCACTGCGTATCTTGGTTTCTCGGTCAATGATGCCGAGTATAAAGTAATGGGGTTAGCCGCGTATGGAGATCCCCAGCCGTTTAAAAAGCAGATGGATGAGTTAATTCAGCTATTTCCCGATGGAAGCTATGCTCTAAACCTTGAGTACTTTGACTTCGAATGGTCATCAAAAATGTACTCTCAAAAGTTGGAGAAACTGTTTGGGTATCCCACTCGCCAGCCAGAAAGTCCGATGGAACGACAGTATGAGAATATTGCGGCTGCACTCCAAGCAAAGCTAGAAGAAGTGGTCTTTCACCTCCTCAATGCGGAGTATAAACGTCATAAAACACCATATCTTTGTCTAGCTGGAGGTGTTGCTCTCAACTCAGTGATGAATGGGAAGTTATTACGAGCTACACCCTATAAACATCTCTTTATTCCACCAGATCCAAGCGATGCTGGTGGGGCGATGGGAGCGATGCTTTATCTGCGTTTTCACCCCGAGCTAATGGGCTTACCGAAGTTGACTAAAACAGAAAGCTCAGCCTTACAGCAAAAATTAGCAGCAGAGTTTACGCCTTATTTAGGACCAGCTTACCCCTGGTATAAGATTGAGCAAACGCTAAAAGACTTCAAGCTAAAGTATGAGTTTATTCCTTCTAAGAAAAAGTTATCTACAGAAGTTGCTCGTTTAGTGGCGGATCAACAAATCATTGGCTGGTTCCAAGGCAGAATGGAGTGGGGACCACGTGCTTTAGGCTCTCGAAGTATCCTTGCCTCTGCAGCCACAGTTGAGATGCGCGATATTATTAATGAGAAAGTAAAGCATCGCGAGTTATTTAGGCCTTTTGCGCCAGTGATTTTAGAGAAGTTTACCGCTCAGTACTTTAAGTCCGACAAACACTTACCTAAGTCAGCGCGTTACATGCTTATGGTGTATCCATTTAAGCCAAAAGTTGGTCAACGAGATGTGCCTGCAGTTGTGCACGTAGATGGAACAGGCAGACTGCAGACGCTTCATCGGGCTGATAATCCGTTGTACTATGACTTGATAGAGAGTTTCCAAAAGAAGACTGGGGTGCCAATTATTATCAATACCTCTTTTAATATTCGCGGCGAGCCAATTGTCTGTACACCAGAAGACGCGGTACGATGTTTCCTACATACTGATATTGACGTGCTTGTCTTGGATCAGTTTGTGGTAAAGAAAAAGAGAAAACGGAGGTAGGTATGTATAAGGAAATGTTTGAGTTTCTGATGAAAAATAAAAAGTGGTGGTTACTGCCGCCACTTGTAGTAATTGTCATCTTTGGTCTATTAGTCACATTTACCACAGCCTCTCCGGTAAGTGCATTTATCTACATGTTGTTGTAGTCTTTGCTACCAAAGGGTATGCACATTCAAGTTCTTTCTCCTCACTTTGATGACGCAAGCTTGTCTTGTGGTCAACACATTCTAAACTGGCTCTCAGCAGGTCATGATGTTGAAGTTGTGACCGTGTTTACCGAGTTTGATGCGGTTACTCTTTCTCCAGACTCACAAGAGTTTATGCAGAAATGCGGTGTCAAAACTGGGAAGGAGTTTCATCATCTCCGTGGAGCTGAGGATAAAGAAAGCATGAGGCAGCTCGGAGTAAAAAAATTTGAGTGGTTGGGAATGACAGACGGCGGCTTTCGGGAGAAGAATGGATCACCTGTATATGAAACGCATGACTTACTCTTTGCAGGAAAAGTACTAGATGGGAGTGAGTGGCAAGAAAAAGTTCGCAAAACACTACATTCTGTGACCAGTCAGGCTGACATTGTTGTCGTTCCGCTTGGAGTTGGTCGACATGCAGATCACTTACTTGTGCGGGAGCTCCTCCAACAGATAGTTTCTCAGGATCAACTCCTTTTTTACGTTGATATTCCTTACGCCTTTCAATTCAGTAACTGGAAGCTCAATCAGGTAGTACAATGCTGTACTCAGCCACATTCTTTAGTTTGGCCATCTTCAAAGAAAAGTAAGGCTGTACAAGCATACACTTCTCAGGTTCCTGTGCTTTTTTTACACGGCTTCTGGGACTATCCTGAAGTTGTAGTTGGTGAAGGATTACGTCGTTTGTGATGAGTGTTTTATGAGTACAGATTCGTTTTACATTAGCGTCACCAATAACAACATTAAGCTGCGCTTTATTTTAGGAAAGTTCACAGCTGTTTTTACTGACCTTTTTCAGCCGCAAAAAAAAACTGCTCGGATAATCTTGCCCTGTAGTTTGTATGACTTAGCTCAAATTGCAGAGTATCCTGAAATAGCTGAAACCTATCAGTACGTAGACGTCTTTACGACCGATGGAATGCCGCTAGTGTGGTGGTTCCGCCTTCATACCAAACGACAGATAGAACGTGTGTATGGTCCCGATTTAATGCAAGCGGGATTAAATCATTACCAAGATCAAAAACATCTTATCTTGTGTCCCAGCTCTGAGGTTCGCGCAGAGTTAGAGAAAAAACTTAGTCAACGACTGAAGAAGAGAAGAGTACTGCTTTTAACAGTAGGTGACAGTAAACAAGATGAAGAACGACAACGCTTGGCTCGCGAACTAGAACAGTTTCGCCCGCAGTTTGTTTGGGTTGGGATAGGTTCTCCTAATCAAGTGTCTTTAGCAGGATATCTAAAAACACATCTCTCTCTGCCAGTCACTTACTTTTGTGTGGGAGCGGCAGTCCCTTTTCTGGCGGGGACCGTTACTCAAGCCCCACGGTGGATGCAGCAAAACGGGTTGGAGTGGTTATTCCGACTCGTCATTGAGCCTACTCGGCTATGGAAAAGATATTTAGTGGTCAATCCGTTATTTGTGTTACGCTTGCTTTTCAGCAAAGTACAGGGTTAGAAAAAATCAGCCGTTCACTTGTGTGTTAATCCATCTGTAAGTTTTCGCAAAACCTTCTTTTAAGCTAGTTGGCGGCGCCCAGCCTAACAACTCTTGAATCAGGGTATTATCAGAGTTTCTTCCTCGCACACCCTGTGGTTTATCAAGCTGATGCTTAATCTTGAGTTTTTTCTTAGCAATTTTGGATACTAAGGTGACTAAATCATTAATTGTAATTAGCTCGTCAGAGCCGATATTAATGGGTTGATCAACGTCTGAATGGACAAGGCGATAGACGCCTTCACAGCAGTCATCTATATAGCAATAGGAACGTGATTGTTTTCCATCTCCCCAAACTTCAACTGTTCCGCCGTCTTTTGCCTCAGCCACTTTCCGACAGATATCAGCAGGAGATTTTGCACGGTCGTTGTTATACGTACCCTCTGGTCCATAGATGTTATGGAAGCGAGCAATCTTGACATCGATTCCATAATCTTTGCGATATGCCAAACAAAGTTGTTCAGTAAAGAGTTTCTCCCAACCGTACTCACTATCTGGGTTAGCTGGAATTGCATCAGATTCTTTTAATGCTGTCAGTTCAGCTACCAACTGTTTCTCAACTGGATATATACATGCTGATGAAGCAAAGAAAATTTTAGGAATGTTTTGTTCTTGAGCCACAAGCAAAGAGTTGCTATTTATCAAGATATTATTTCGCATTAAGTCAGCGTGATGGGCGGAGATATAGCCAATTCCACCCATGTCGGCTGCAAACATATACAACTCATCCGCTGCGGAAATACTCTGTCTGGCTTGGTCGAGATCTCGCAGATCGGCGAGGATAAACTCATCAGCATCGCTATCGCTGAATGAGGGTTTGACAATATCGATCCCACGAACTGTGTATCCTTTTTTCTTTAAAAACTTCACAAAATGAGAGCCAATAAAGCCCCCGGCTCCAGTTACTACGGCGGTTTTCATTGGACGAGTATAGCACAAGATAACTATCAGCTAGTCGAGGGAAATTTGATGCTCTTTGCCAGTTAGGCGAGAAAAAATGTCGGGGTAGTACTGCCATTTTTGAGTGTGGAGATCATAGTAAAACTGCCTGGTTAATCGCAGCTTTCTAGGAAGTTGGAGGGAGAGACGAATAGCTTTTCCAAATACACCTGCCCAGGCAGGAAGATGAACACCTACTTCGGCATAGTACTTTTCTACTGCCCGTGATTTCGCGTTAGGATTGAGCCGGAAACCAGCCAGGGGTGTATGAACCGGCAGCAGAAAGGCTTCTTTAGCAAAACGTTTCCAGAGATCAAAGTCCATTCCATAGTAGAGATCACTCACACGAGCTCCCGTTCTTTCCCATAGGCTTCGACGCCAAAACGTTCCTTCTTGCATGATGAAGCCTAGGCCTCTTCCATGTTGGAGGCCATGTTCAATACATATACGAAAGTACACCGGTCGCAGGCCAACGTGATGAATATATCCATCTTTGGTGAGGGTTTGAGTAGTGCTACTAATCCATTCCACTTGGGAAAGCCCGGTAAAGATTTTAGCGATTAAGTGCAGAGAGCCAGGCATTAAGACGTCGTCACTATTAAGCCAGCCCATGATCTCACCAGTAGTATGAGCAAAACCCTTGTTGATAGCGTCGGCTTGCCCTTTATCTGGTTCGCTTACCCAATACTTTAATTGAGAAGCATATCTTTTAATGATTTTTTTAGAATCATCTTGAGATCCGCCATCGATAATGATGTACTCCAGATTGGGATATCCTTGGTCTAGAATCGAACGAATGGTTTTCTCTAAAAATTGACCTTGGTTGTAAGATGGAGTTACAAGGCTAATCTTTGGCCACTGAGAGGATGTCCGCCGTTGTGTCATCGGAGCTGAATGTATCATAGGTACTCGAAAATGAATATTGCTATCATCCTCTTTGCCTATCCGGTACTTAGTGAAACGTTTGTTATTAATGAGCTTTTTCAGCTTCAGCAACGAGGTGTACAGGGAACGATCTGGCGGGAAAAACAGGGAAACGGAGCAGAACATCCTAAGTCACAAAAGTTGAGTTTCCCAATCATAGATCTACCCATTCATATCTTAGGAAAGAACTTTACTCGTTTGTGTCGTGCTCACTTTCAATGGTTATGGAGAAAACCGCGTATATATCTTCAAACATTGTGGGAAGTTATTCATTTTTTTCCGGACGGTGAGTCGTTGAAGATTTTTCTAAAATCGGCTGTTGTGGCGCAGCAGGTTGAGGCGAGCAGTGCTGAGTTGATCTATGTACATGAGTCTGACAGAGCATACGTCTTTGGCCTCTGTGTTGCCAGACTTTGTGAGCTCCCTCTGATTTTAATTTTTCATACGTACTACTTATTTGTAGTTCCACGGTACATTGTGGCTAAAGTTCGGACAGCTGACGGCTTAGTTTTTCAATCAGAGTACTCTCGCAGATATGTTGATCAGCTAATTCCGGATAATCAGCAAGTTCCAAAAATGTATGTGGTTTCGTCACCAGGAGTAGATACAGCACTTTTTAAGCCAGCTATTAAAAAAAGAGTATCAACTGAAAAGACAAAAAAACTATCATTAATCTCAGTTGGAAGATTAGAAGAAGCAAAAGGGTTTCAGTTCTTGATTGAGGCCGTAGCACTACTGAAGCGGAAAGGATGGAAAGTAGATTGCGATATTATTGGAGAAGGCTCATTACGTCAAAAGCTAGAACAGCTGATTAAAAAAGAGCAGCTTACAAAAGAAGTTAAGCTTCATGGAGCTTTACCACATGGCAGAAAGCTTACTGCTCTTCTACAACAGGCCGAGTACTTTGTACTCCCTTCTGTTCAAGATAGTGAGGGAGTTCATGACGTTCATCCAAATGCGGTTAAAGAAGCGATGGCTACGGAGTTAATTGTGGTGACAACCAACTTAGATAGTATTGATGAGGTAATTACTCACGGTGTAGATGGTTTTATTATTCAACAAGCGACGGCTGAACTGATTACGCAGCAGCTTATAAAAGTTGCGCTACTTTCTGAAAGAACAAAAACAAAAATAAAACAACAAGCACGTCGGAAGGTCACAAACCTGTTTGATGAAGGAAAGATGACCACAGCCTTATTAGAAGTGTTTAGTCAGTATGTCAAAAAAGACGTTTAAAGTTCTCCTTTTCTCAATCATTGCTTTGGGAGTAACTCTCCGATTCTTCTTTGCTTCAATTTTGCCTCTGTGGTTGGACGAAAGGTACTCACTGCTCTTTGCTTGGGAGGGAAGTCCAGCCATACTTCTTTTCCAGAGCAAAGACGTACATCCCGGCTTGTTCTATCTGCTCTTAAAAGGGATCTTATTTTTAACTTCTGACTTGCATTTACTTCGTTTTTTGACGAGTCTTTTCCCTCAGCTACTTGGTATCTGCCTACTTTTATACTGGATGAACAAGCGTCAGTTTTCTCAACTTTCAATTCTAGTAGCTGCATTACTTCTTTTCTTGAATCCCTTTCTGATCTATCTAGGTGCTCAGCTCCGTATGTATGGTCTTGTTTCCCTTTTTTCTTGTTTGACATTTATTGCTGTACAGGAGTGGATGAGGGACCAAGAAAGTAAAAAGAAGTTTCTGGGAGTGGTAGGAGTGCTTCTTTTAGGGAACGCTTCTTCCTACGCTTTTTTCTTTCTTTCTGCCGGAGTACTGCTGTTCATGGTGACTGAGCTTTTGACCAAGAAAAGTTGGGGGAAAGGAGCGGTGTTAAGTGCGATCACTATCATGATTGCTGAGTTCTTCTTTTTGGCAGATATTCCGTTTAAGAAAAATTTTGAGGCCGCTGCTTGGATTCCTAGTCCTTCCTTGGCAAATCTTCCTAGTTTGATCATGACAGTTCTAGGCTTTTCAAATGATCATTTTTTAGCAGTTAGATCACTAAAAAGTGAGAGTATTGCTGGATATGTATTGATCGGAGTTCTTTTATTCTGTTTTTATTTCTACTTTCTAAAAAGAAAAAATGAGTTCGTTTTACCGATCAAGAAACAAGTACTGTTAATGCTCCTCATCCCGGTTGCAGGAATCGTACTTCTTTCAGTTCTTTTTCCATTGCTCTCCCAGCGGCATTTTTTCTATCTTTTTATTCCAAAGATTTCATTTTTCCTACCTCGTTTTTTTGTTCCACAGCTAATTTTTTTCAGCGCCTATATAGCAGTGGTAAGTAGCAGCTTAAACATGGGTCATTTGAAACGTCTTTGGAAAAAAGCCTTACTTCTCTTATTTATCTGTCTCAGCCTGTTATGGGTAAGGACCTATTCAGTGATGATGGATCATAGTAACGATCTACAGCTCAATGAAGAAAAAAAGATTGCTGCTCTCCAAAAGAAAAGAGAACTAGAGGCAAATACAGATACTACTGTAACTATTTTACCCGCTTGGATTGCTTTGACCTCTCTCAACTCCAAAAATTTAACACAAATCAAGGCTATCCAGAAAGAAGTTGATGCCGCCGAAAAATTAGAAAGACTGCTCTTCTCGAATACTGAGCTTAACTGTTCGGAACTCAATAACAGACGCGTGTTTTATCTGCCAGCGGATACCACAGCTACCGTCCAAGAAACTTATGAACAAAAGGTGAGCAGCTTAGAGAACTGCTGTGAAGAGGTAGTAGACAGTACGGTGAGTAAAGAGTGGAGCTGTCCAGCAAGATAGCGACTATTCTTCCTCGATCTCCGTAATAGTGAACACGACATTACTAGTCGGAAAAGGAAGATAGATTTCCGAAGCAACTACCAACGCGGACTCATTGCGATAGTAGTATGCATCATTAATCTTTCTCGCTTTAACCCTAACAGACATCTCAACTCGTTGTCGTTCTGGATCTGGTACGCTGATAAAAGAAGAACCACTGACAAAGCTTCGTTTCCCAGGTGTTTTACGAATAGTAACGATCTCCGCTACTGCTTCACCATCAACATCAGTGCTTTTGAGACCAGTGACCAGCGTGTCTGCCAGGTAGGTACGAACGCCGTCGACCACCGTATTAGCAACCGTAGCTGGGCTGTCATTACTCTGTGGATTGAGATACCCGTGAAGAAGGAATGTCTTTTCTTCTTTGGGCTCATTGATCCCACGAACTTCTACCACTGTGCCATAGAGCTGTAAGCTCTGTAGCTTAAAAGATTGATAGCTACCGATTAACAACGGTGAACCGTTATAGCTGTACTGTTTCGTTCTGTCGTTGTAAACAGACTTTACTTTGAGTTCCACGTACAAGTTTTGGTTTACGTCACTCGATTTAAATCGATGAACCTTCTCTACAATAACTGTAGCTTGCCCTAAGCCATCTGTCTCTTGAACACCAGGCTGGATTTTTTCGATGTACCAAACAGGGGGGACCCCCACGTATGGGTCAAGTGAGTCAGAGTGAGAAACTCTCAGAGTAATGTAGGCATAATCTGCTCGTCGAAGAAAGAAGAAAAAAGCAACACTTAAAATAGCTAAAAAGATTGCGATACCAGCGAGATCTATCCATCGCAGGCTCTTGATTCGCTGAACAAGATATTGAAACGCACGTTTATTTTTCATAGCTCTTTTCTGGTTGAATATACACTATTAACCAAGCAACTAAAGTAAAGAAGCTAAAAAAGTTGTCAAATGGATGGAGTAACATGTTAAAAAAGACTGTTAAAAACCCGGATAAAAGTAGTGTTTTGAGTTTTTTATCTAGCGGACTGAGTACGATCTGACGGATCAGAAGGTAAACAAATAGAACCATAATTACTGCGGTCACAAATCCCCTCTCAGTCAGAAAAAGTAGAAAACCATTGTGAACGGTCTCGGGGAAGTAGTAGATTACCCCTCGCGGATTGTCTTTGAATGCGGCGGGGATAAACATCGAAGGACCAACTCCAAAGAAAAAGTTTTTGCTCAGCAATGTCACAGCTTGCTTTTGCAGTTCTGCTCTAGTACTTACTCCACCACCAACACCAAAACTATTGACGGAGTAAAGAAGTCGTTCAGTAACTAAGGGGACAAAGAAAAGAACACCTAAAAGAAAAAGCGGAGTGAGAAATTGAAGTTGTTTTCTCAAGAAAAAAATAGCATTCAGAGTTGTTTTTCTTTGCCAAATAAAGAAAGCAAGAGTTCCGATGAAGATGCTAATATAGGCAGCTCGACTGAGAGTGATTAATATCACTAAGAAAAGTTCACTAACGAAGAAAAAGAAGAGTTGCCAAGGCACTTTCTCTTTTTGGATCAGTAAATAGACAGCGAGAATGGAACCACTGAAAAAGAGAATAAGTGTGGTATTGGCAAGGTTGTTGGAGTGCGTATCAAGTCCGATAGGTCGGAAACGCAGTGCGTTTTCATCTGCTCCTGCTCCAAACTGAGGAATAACCGTGGACTGTTCAATTCGCAAGTTTAGAGTCGAACGCTTAACAAGCTGCGCAGCTACGACTCCAGATTGAAGAGTAGCCATCATCACAATAACTAAGAAAAGTGTCTTTAGACACTTGAAGAGTTCTGGTTTAGGAAGCGACGCCAAAAACATTTGCAGCGTAATCAACCAAGCAACTCGACCCGTCATGTCTATCACTGTGATGAATGAGAAGTAGGGATAGTGTTCTGTTTGTAGAACAGATACGAGTGTAGAAAGAATAGCTAGGGCAGCAAAGAGATGAACTTTTGTAAGGTGAAGAACTCCTTTTTTACGAACAAACTCTAAAATCAGCAAGACGATAGTTGTAAGTTGCAGTACAAAGAACGGTGAAAAGCGAAAGAAAAACTGGCGACCTTCATAGTTGATATCACTACTTAATGCGTTAAACGGAATGACGGTCGTAATATAGACTTGGCCTATATTAAGAATACTTAAGGGTAAAAAAGTCAGCAAAAGCGCTTTGTAAATAGACTGTGTAATCAATACGGTTCCCACAAAGTAAGCCGTAGCTAGAAGAAAAAAGATTTTGTTGCTCGGAATTACGGCGCTAGTGACACAAAAAATAACTAAAAGAACTAGTGCAGTAAGATAGGTGTTCGCTGTAACAGAGTGGTATAGTTTTGCCAGATTCCATTTAGAAAGCATTTGCCAGAGAAGAGGGTATCTGTGAGACGCTTCTTGAGCCATAAAGCTATTTGTATTCCGACCTACGATCGTCCAGATAGTATCTGTGACTTTGTCTATCAAACTGCTAATGAGTTAGCAGCTCAAAATGTGGTCATTATACTGGCACTTGGAGAGAACTGGAGGGGAAGATCTGGTTGGCATCGCTGGAGGAGGACGATCTCTTCGCTTTCTGTGTTAAAAGAGGGCAACGCCCCACAGCAACTCGCTCTTTTTCAGTTCTTACCACTTCAGCGTTTTAGCTGGCTAAAGACACTAAACATTACCTTAAATTACTTTATACTCGCGCGAATCATTGAGCACCACACCCGGAATAAAGAGCGACTTCTTTGGATATTTCACCCTAGAGAACAGAGCTTGGTCTCTTTCTTTTCCAACTGGAAAGTGTATTTTGACTGCGTAGATTGGCACTCATCATATGATACGGAAAAACGTGATGAGATAGACCGAGAAAGACGTGAGCTTCTCAAAATGGCAAACGCAGTGACTTCGATTACCACGGCTGTTCAAGATCGTATTCTTGCTACTTCGCAGCGGCGCGTCCCGATTGTCCCACAGGGCTTTGATCTTGAAGGTTTTTTACGTAGAGAGCAGCTTTCCCCAGAACTGGAAAAGCAGTTAGAGAAAACTAAAGGGCGTCCAGTTATTGGTTTCTTCGGCGGCGTAAATCAGCGACTAGATATCTCATTGTTAACGGCAGTTATAGAAAGACATCCTGAATGGGACTTTTGGTTTGTGGGGTCCAGGGGGCAGGATGAAAACGTTGGCTTTTCTGAGAAGAAGGAGCTGGACTTGGAAAAGCTTTTGAGTCAACCAAACGTAATCTGGATCTCTTCACTTCGACGAGCCCAGCTTCTACCGATCATGAAAAAATGTGACGTACTCACTATTCCTTATGACTTACAGTGGGAGTTTAATCAGTGCTGTTTCCCGATGAAAGTGATGGAGTACTTTTACGTGGGCAAACCAATCGTCTCGACTCCTTTGCCATCTTTAACACCTTATACAGATATCTTATTTGGACAGACAGTCTCGGAGTTTGAAAAAATGATTAGTCAGGCGTTGAAGCAAGCACCTTCGAAAAGAAAGCTAGAAAAAGGCAAAAAAATAGCACTGGCACAAACTTGGAAAAGAAAGATAGACAGCGTTGATGTTTATCTGGACAAAGTGCTACCATCACCCTGATGTATTCCGCGTCTCAAACGGTTTTTTTTCTGTTGTTTTTCACTCTTCTTTTTTTGCTTCTTATTTTTGGAGAAACCACTCCTGGCATTCCTCTTTTAGGCGGATTGGTACTTTTGTTACTTCTGTTTCATCGACAGTTAAAGATTACTAATACGTTTCAAACACTTGTCCCAGTCGCTTTGATGGGTCTACTCACCCTGTTTTCATTGCTATCACTGATCACAACAATTAGCTTTCCCTTTACCTTGTACTCATCCATCAATCTATCTGCTTCTTTTCTACTTTTTCTATTTGTAATCTATCGAGATAGAGTCTGGATGCCAAACGCTATGCTGTTATTGGGGAGCGTGGTGCTGTCCATTATCTTTGCTGTGATGACAGTGTTTTACACTTTCTCACCGCAGCTGCAAACATTCCTTCCATCTAGCACTTTATTGACCTCATACTTTGGTCATAACCAAGCAGTTACATTGTTTTTACTTATTTTGCCGCTGGTTTGGAGTTTAGCCGAACGAGAAAGAAAAAAAGTTGCTCGTTTAGGTGTAGTAATTATTCTCTTGGCATTACTTCTTAGTTTTTCTCGGGTAGGGATCTTGCTTGGTGCAGTTGAAGTTTTAGTGCTTTGGCGAACGACGATGGACAAAAAATTGCGAAGGGTAGGCGGACTCTTTTTTGGAGTGATCTTATCGGTGGGAGTTATCTTTCTTGTACTCAGTTTTTCATCTCGTTTTTTGGATGGAGCCTGTCCAGTTCTTCAGTTTAAAGACCAGTTGTGTAAGTCGATTCATACGGAGCTTCGTCCAGCGTATTGGTCGCAAGCCATTCGAGCTTGGCAACAACGTCCGTTGACAGGTTGGGGAGCAGGAACGTTTGCGCTACTTTCACCGCGTTTTCAAGAGCATTCTGGAGAGTACTCTGGATATGCTCACAACGAGTACTTACAGATGTTCACAGAATTGGGAGTCTTGGGTGGCATGATCTTTCTTGGTTTCACTGGGTGGCTGCTCTTAATGGCAGTTCGTGCATTACATTCACCCCAAGAGAGGGTGCAGTTTGGGATTGGACTAGGTACGGTGATGGTGCTTTTCCAAGCACTTTTTGACTTTAACTTTCACATGGTCGGTTTGTGGTTAGTGTTCTTGTTACTGACGGGAGTTTGGATAACTGAACAAAAAATTGACTTGTCTGCAAAGTCAGCCCCTTTTTTAGCAAGATGGAACAAGGTAGTACGACTTTCCTTTTTTACTTTAGGTAGCATTGTTGTGTTATGGGCAGGGCTATACGTCATTTCCGTAGGAGTATGGAGATTGGGAGATAAACAGCGAGCGGTTCAGTTGTTTCCTTTTGCTTTCTGGCGAGTGGAAGATCTGCTGGTGGACTCTCACCCAATTGATGAGAAGTCCCGTCAGTACTATCTTTGGCTTTACGATGCGCATTACCGAGTTTGGGTTACGGCTGCAAGTGCTGCTCACACGTCAGCTGCCGATAAAGCAAAGTTTTTAGAAAAAGCGAATCAGCTTGACCCACTTTCTCAGGAAAGACAGCTTTATTACCTTCAAGCCGTATATGAATCTAAAGATTGGTCGCAGTTTGAAGTTGCGCTAGAAAAGTGGAGAGCAAAGCTGATTGCAGGGAAGCTGCAAGACATTGAGTATGATCAGCACCGTGAAGTCGCGGCTTGGGCTACTGAAGCAGGTGACTCTCTCTTTGAGAGCGACAAAGATAAAGCAGTACGTTTCTACCAACTTGGATATGAAATTAATCCAAACAGATTTTATATTTCTGAAGTTCCGATTATGCATCGGCTGAATGAACTCTCCAGACCACAGTTGCTCAATTTATTAGAAACAGTAGAGTTTGGAACCGTGGCGCGATACGATGAGCTCATCTACCAAGCTGAAGCACTACAGCTTCAGCGAGCACTCATCGATGGAGATATTTATGCTACCGAACGACTGGTAACAGTCTTGCTGAAACAAGGTCACGATTGGGGCATCTATGAGTTAGTTAAAACACAGTGGCAGTCTCATAAAACTCGTTTGAGTTCTTCAGCTGAAGAACTCAAAAATATCTTGCTTTCTTATCAAAAAGCGATAGAAACTTGGGAGACTGGCAGTGAAGAAAAGAGAGATTTTGATCGGCAAACGGTAGATGAAGTTAAAGCAAAAATTGAGACTTTGAGTAGTACTCTTCATTCAACAAATTAACGATTGTGCCAACCTTTGCCTGCCAACTATGTTGTTGACAGAGTTTTTCTAGTTCTTTTTTTTGTACTGAACTAAGTGGTTTTTTAACTGAGGCTAGTAGGTGTTTTCGCACTTGGAGGCTGTCTCTTCCAACTTTGACGTAATCAGCGTAGTACTTTAACTCTTCGATAGGAGTAGAAACAGTAGGAATGCCAACGCTAAAGTGCTCAAAGAGTTTCATTGGAAAGCAGTAGCGGTTAAAGAGAAATCGTGTGTTGTAAGGAATAAAACCAACATTACTTTGAGCTAAAAGCATTTTTACTTCGACTCGTTTGAGTTGAGGAAACCACAGTACATTCGGAAGGGCTTTGAGTTCCTGGAGAAACTGTTGCCAAAGTGTCGTTTCATCTTCAGCCTGCCAAGGCAGTACCGTTTGTGGTAAACAGAAAAGAAGTTTAGGAGTGGAACGAATAACCTGAATTAAAAGTTGGTAGTCAACTCGGTAGGATAATGTCCCGACATAGGTTACAACTCCTCTGTAGCTTTTTTGTCGCTCTCTGAGTGCCGAAAAAAATGCTCTGACTTGCTCACTTTTTGCCTTTCTCGCTACTGTTAAAAATGAAGACCGATCAAAACCTTGTGGGACAAGTCTGACATCTTTTCTGATCTTCTTGTGAATCTTGTCTAGGGTTCGAGAGTTAACGCATACAAAAGTTGCTCGTCGGAGCAGTTTCTGCTGGTTTTTTTCAATTTTTTTCTTTAGTTTTTCATCGAGACTGGTATAGAAGTCAACGCAGTCATATAAAGTAGGGATTTGAGGAGGGAATAACTCAAGTGACTGAATGTCATCAGGGTCAAAACACCACAACAGCGGGTTGCGAAATAGCTGAAGGATGTACTTAATGCGCAAGGTGATGAAGATCTTCCAAATGTTAGTCGCAGAGAGTTGTAAACGATAGGGAAGATGGCTAAAGAAAGAAGGTGGTGGGGTTTCAATCAGTAAAACTTTAGCTTGATCGGTGTATCGTTCTTTAATGTGAGATGGTTGTTTAACATGACTAACGAGTACGACAACAAACTTTCTACGAACCAACTCTTTTACTGTTTGCTCGATAAAATCACACTGCACAGATAGCTCTTGGTGGACGGAAAGAGCTACTGTCCGCCAGACTGGGTAGTTTTTGGGAAGTAGTTCACCTAGGGAAGAGATACTCTCTGGAGTGACAGCCTGAGCTAATGTTAGAGACCACTGTAGACAGTAAAGGTCTGATAAGTCTAAATTTCTGGGATGTGACTCTCGGTAAACTAGAACAAAGTTATGTTGAAGAGGTCTGAGTTGCTCGCCGAGCTGCCATGCTTGGCAAAAAATTACGCTAGCTTTTTGTTGTAATAGATGAAGCAACCGTGTGCGCACAGGAACTGCTTTCCGAGAGATCCAGACTGTATGGAGAAAACCAACTCGTAAGAGGAAGAGTTGTAAAAAGTAAAGACTAACTCCAATAAGAGGAAGACTTAACAATCGAGAGTAGCGAAGGTTATATGCTGACTGGCGCATATGGTGTCTTTCGACGTATCTCAATCTCATCTCTCAGGGTTTCTAAACGATGCAATTTTATATCTGCCGAAACGTTTGCTTGGTTATAGACAGATAACGGAGTAGGACAGAAGTACCACTGTTTCGGATACATCTCTAACAATGGAAAGAAGATTGCTTGATCTTCACAAAACTGCAGCCAATGGCCATCGCTTCGTTTAAAAGCGTCTAGTGGAATAGACTTAAAAGCGCCCACTTTCCAAGTTCTTGGATGGTAAATTAAAAATGGAACAGAGCGAAAAGTATGGTTTTTAATGACATCTTTAGAGTACGGGATGTTACAGGCAGGCATAACTTCAGAAGCAATCGGCAGTCTATCGAGATCCTGACCTTGCCAGACATAACAGTTGCCATAGCTAAAGAGACAACGTTCAGTCTTATAAAACTGGATGATAGTTTTGAGCGCAGTACGGTGAGCCAGCCAATCGTCAGCATCAACGTTGACAACTACTCCATCGGGGTCATCACAAAAAGTTGTGATCATTTCATAAGCATTTCGGACTGAGAAGTAACGCTCTTTGCGCCAGACCACGACATGGTCACGTAAGAGATGGTTAATTCTTTTTCGTACTTCTTTGGTATAGTCAGAGGCGTCATCGACGAAGAGGATCGTAACGTTTTTATATGTTTGGTTCAAAATTGACTCAAGACAACGCTCAACAAAGGCTTCTGCATTTCTGCCTCGTACAAGCACGTAACATTTGGGCAAGCTCTTCTTTAACCTTGGCGTTTCTTTTTGCAGGCGCGGTGTTGATCTCCTCGGTTTCTTTTTTCGGCGGGATTCGGTCATTCTTTGTACTATACCTCATCGTTGCCAGCATTATTTCCTATAGGCTTAAAAACGCTTTTGCTGGCTTTTTTTTGACATTTCTTTTTACACTCCAGTTCGTTCACCCAAATAAGGGGTATAGCATCGAGGTTATTCGAGGTAGTGAGATTGCAGAAAGGGTCTATAGCTTTGGTTACTCGATTACGTATTACTATCATCTAGCAAGCTTCTTTTTTATCTTGAGCTTTGGCGCATTTTTTCGCGAGCTAATCCTAAAGAGAAAACAGTTAACGACCTACATGACCCGAGTGTTATTAGGAATGGTTATAGTTTGGACTGCCTTTTTGGGAATTGGACTATATAGCAGTAGTCGGTTCTCGCCGTACTTTCAGCTCTCTTTAGTTTGGTTATGGCAGTACTCATTTATGTACTTCGTGGCAACCGGTATTTGCCTTGGATTAATGACCCAGCCTCGTTTTAAAAAATACTTAATGATTACCATCAGCGGGGTGCTCTGTACCCAGTTTGTAGTCAGTATGTTACAGCTCATCTTTCAGCGTAGTGTGGGACTGCCATTTGAAGCATTTTCTGCTGGTACTTTTGCAACAGGCCTCGATGAAAACAACGCAGTTTTTCGCGTAATGGCAACCTTTATGATGGCGAACCAACTGGCGCTAGTGGTTGGTCTCTTAAGCTCTTTACTTCTTCCATATGCTTTACAAAAGAAATCTATTCTTTATAGCGTCATAGCATGTTTTGGCTTTATTACGATCATCCTTACCCAAAGCCGATCAGTGATGATTGGTTCCGCATTAGTAGTGTTACTCAACTTGCGAGTTTACTCGGCTGAAGTACTCTTCTTATTAAGAAAAGTTGGTATAAAAAGGATTGCCTTTTTGGCGCTTTCTGCCTTTATTTTGAGTGCCTTTAGCTTAATTCCTAGAGTTATTCTGAGTGTTAATACTGGTTATGAGGGAGCTGGTTTGGCGATTCGGTTACGTATGTTTGAAGAAGCAATCGAAGCTATCATTGGCAGTCCTCTGGTTGGCTATGGTGTAGGAACAAATGAGTATGTACTGCATCGTCTTTTTCCAGATGGAGTAATGAGCGTTTTTCCAGCAGTGGTCCACATGACTTTTCTGCAACTTTGGCTTGAAATTGGTCTGGTGGGCTTGATCATTCTGCTCCTTCCGTTTTTATATCTCCTTCGTTTTGCCATAGTAGTAGGCAGAAAATACTCTTCACACAAATACTTTCGTTTGGGGTATATTGGGGGTTTACTACTCAACATAGTATTCTGGATCTTTCTACCTCATATTGGTATTGTTGAGTTTCCCTTCTTGGGAATAGTTTTAGGATTTGGGGGATATTGGTACTATCTTTCGGTGTCTGTTAAGGGAAAAGATGAAAAAACTATTAAAGAAAATTCCTAAAATTCATTGGTTTGATGCAGTGATTGGTATCACGGTAGTCGTTGTTTTAGTTGGCTTCTTCCTTTTCTTCTACCGACGGGCGCAGTACATCGATATCCGAGTTAAAGTGACAGACCAAGAAGTACTTTCAGCATATCGAGAACCGCGAAATATCTATGCTTGGCAGTTTCATGTTGGAGACTTCGAGCGAGACGTGATTGGCCGTATCGTGACAGAAATCACTAACGTAGAGTCATTCTCTGTTACTCCAGAAACAAAAACTGTGTACCTAACACTCCGCGTTCGGGCAACATATGACACGCGTACTCAAACCTACTCCGCCCGCGGTAAAACACTGATGTACGGTACGCCTATGCGTTTTAACTTGAATAATGTTACTTTTGACGGTTTTGTTATCGATGCCCCCAATATAGTAAAGCTCAATGTGGAGGACCGTATGGTTCGAGTGAAAACTATTGGTAGAGGTGTAGAGCCCAGTCTGGCTCGGAAGATTAAAGTGGGCGACGCGATGTACGACTCGCACGGGAATGTAATTATGAAAGTTACTGATGTAAAAGTAACTCAAGCCAAACAGATTACTGAAGATTACTTAGGTAACTTCCATGTGCGTTATAACCCCCTATATCAAGATATAGCGATGGAAATGGAAGTTGCAGTCAAACGAGTCAATGGCAAGGACGTCGTAATGTTGGATAACTACCGCGTCAGTATCAATGCTGGGCTTCCCTTTACAACAGAAACATATAGCATCTATCCTATGATTGAGGATATAGAGCTTCTGTAAATGTTTCTCCGTCAAAAAACTCTTCCAGTTGTGCTGGTTTTTGGAGCACTCACAGTTACTACCATCGTGGCAGTGATAGGATGTTATTTGGTTGCGGAGCATTACTTCTTTGATAAGTTTTTTTATCAAAAATCCATCGCACACGGATATTGGCCGGTAGACGATGGGAGTTATAAAGCACTTTCCACTTTTGGCAGTCGAGGAGAAGATGTTTTGGCTCTGATAGAGTACATTGAAGAAGAAAAAGAACCCCGAGTACTGGGAAGCACTGCCTCGAATGAGTTTACGATTGCGCTCTTTGGAGACTCCTATATTTGGGGGAAAGGTGTCAGAGAAGACCAGCGACTTGGAGATGTCTTGGAAAGAAAACTAGACCGACATCGACCAACTCAAGTACTCACTTTTGCCTTAGAAGGTGACAACATTATTGACCAATGGCGGAAGTATCTTGCTGTTCAGAAATCAGGAACAAAAGTTGACCTCTATGTCTTTGCCATCGTTCATAACGACGCTTTTCTCAAAAAATATCCCTGGTACGGGAATGAGGGACAGGAAAAGATAGATGCTTGTGAAGGGGAGATTGTTTGGGATATCTCTGAAGATTACGATCAAGTTGACGTAGGCGTTGTTTATCCTCAACGAGTAAAACGATCACTGGAAACTGGGACTAAAAACTACTGTGTGGTACAAGCCTTGCTCCCTGAGTTTCCACGGGAACATGCAGTATATGTTGATCTAGACTCGCTGCTGACATCTAACCCTGACAGTTTGGCAATGGCCGATCAATATCGTCAGTTTGGGCTCCCAGTTCTGACTTTTGGAATGCTAGGTCTCGATAACACCAAGCAACAAGAAAAACTATTTGTTACAAAGATGGAGAGGCACCCTTCGGCACTAGCACATAGTTTATATGCAGAGGGAATTGAAAAGCTTCTTCTTCAGGACAAATCTTTTGCTTTTCTCGAACGGTAACGTTTTATTCGCGTGAATGTCAGAGTGGTATAACGATAAATACTCACAAATGAAAAGATAATAAAGAGAGGGTACTCGGCTGCTAAGTAAATGTTCCCATACGCTGGAAATGAAGTGAGATCAATTGTTGTCACAATAAAGAAAAGCAACCCACCTGAAGCCAAGATGGCTAAAAGTGGAACTGCCATGGTATCTCTCAGATAAGCTAAATGTAAGAAGCACCCAATTCCGATGATAACGACAAACACTGTCCAAGTTTGATAGTACATGGAGATGTTTTCAAGGATTCGAAATCTTCGTGCAGTCCAGTCTACAAGGTTCCAATCTTCAAAGAAGTAGCTTTGGTTAAAAAAAAGTTTTTCATTGGTAGCTGTCTGAAAAATACGGGCTTCGGCAGCTGTTCCATCAGAAGGTTGGTTAAACGGTGAGAAAATATCGTCGGCAAAGTACAACAAAAAAACTTGAGGTGTTTTGGTTATGATCTTAATGAAATCTTCGTTGTCGAGATAAGGCTGAAGCCCATTTCTTGGTTGTAAGCCGTGTCTTAAAAACAGAAATGAGAGACTCTCTTCAGTGGAGTAACAGCTTAACTTCTTTTCTTCACAGAGTCGTGTCACCTCTTCGGAAAGTTGCATGTAGTAGGCAGCTGCGTCTGCGCCTGATGTGTAGTGTCCAGTCAGAAAGACAGCATCACGGAGAGCCCACATCCACCAGCCACCCCCAATTTCTTTTTTCTGTGGAGGAAAACCTGTTAGTTCTTGGCTATAGGTTGCCCAGTCAGCGGCCAGCTGATCTTCTAAGACGGGTTCAAGCTGCTTGAACAACGGACTTACTTGGTAAATTGCGTGTCGAGTACTGGCAGTGACGGGAACATATGGGTATCTCTGCTCAGGCTTGACGTTTACTAACGATCCATAGGCTGAAGGAAATGCTGAGTGTTGAAAGTCAGTAATAACAAACAGTTGGTAGTAATGTGCGTTTAAGATCATTACTACCAGAATGGGAATAGATAAGAAACACAGTAAGGCAGAACTGAAAGTGAAAAGTGGTCGATTGATTTTTCGTTGGATAAAAGCACGAATCCATATTCCAGTCAGCAAGATAATGACAGCTGGAATGAGCCAAATATTGTCTTCTCTGTTCATCCAAAAAGCGGCAATGAATAGTCCGGTAGCACTTCCCAACACAATAGAGTTTAGAGGGCGAAGAGGAGAGACAAAGGCACGAATAAGTCCAGCTAAAATTAAAAGTGTTAGGCTAACACTTACGCCAGCCCGAATGACTCGAGCGGTGACATCTGACTCAAAGCCAGCTGGTTGAAACATGAGGATCACAAAGAGAAGGAAAGTTAGCCATCTTTTTTTTAAAATAGGGTGAAGGGACCAACAGATTGCTGAAACGGCGAGAACATACAGAATGTTCTGCCCTAGTAAGAGTGGAACCCCTAAAAACCGCAGTGACGCAATGAAAAACGGGTAAAAGGGACCTTTAGCTAAGGTAGTTTGCGTAAATGGACCAAGCCACTCACCGTTATAAATTGATCTAGAATGTTCGATAAATAATCGATCATCATGGTATCCTGATCCTTGATAAGTCAGATCTTGTACATCAACGAGCCAGAAACGAAATAATACGACTCCACAGAAGAGTAAAATCCAGAAAAAAGAAAGTAAAGAAAAACGAAGTTTCTTGAGTTGCATTCAACGACGCACAAGCTATAAAGAGAGAATTATGTATCAAGAGAGAATAGCACGAAAAGCGAAGCCTCAGAAATACTCAGTATCGATAGTACTTCCATGCTTAAATGAAGAAAAAACGGTTGGCAAGTGTGTGAAAGAGGCTAAAAAGTGGTTAGGAAGAAAAACTGGAGAAGTTCTCGTCGTTGATAATGGAAGTACGGACGCTTCTATCCAAGTTGCTCGGCAAGCCGGGGCTCGGGTGATCGTGGAAAGAAAAAGGGGATATGGAGCCGCTATCTACGCAGGCTTACGCAAAGCTAAATATGCATTCATTATTATTGCGGATGCTGATTTAAGCTACGATTTAAGCAACTTGACGCCTTTCGTGAACAAACTGGCAGCTGGTGATGAGTTGGTAATTGGGAATAGGTTTGCAGGTGGAATTGAGCCTGATGCCATGCCTTTCCTCCATCGTTATATTGGGAACCCTCTCTTAACCACGATCGCGAATGTTTTTTTTAATACCTCCTTAGGAGATTATCACTCGGGAGTTAGAGCAATAAGAAAAAGCAAAGTCGCAGAGCTTCATCTTCACAGCGTGGGAATGGAGTTTGCGTCAGAGATGATAGTCAGAGCTAAGCTGCTCAATTTTAAGATAGGCCAAGTCCCGGTTCCTTACCGTAAAGATGGGCGGGGTCGGAAGTCACATATTCGCACGTTTAGAGATGGTTGGCGGCACTTACGCTTTTTGATGTTATTTTCACCAACTTGGATCTTTTTCTATCCAGCTATTATTTTGCTGTTAACATCTTTGTTTCTTCTTTCATATATGATTATGGAAAGTGTCCAGATCGGAGAAATTGCATTTGGAGTACACACCATGTTGGTTTTGGGTGCTCTGCTCATAGTTGGATACCAACTTTTTCATTGGTCATTTTGTGTACATGCATTCGCACAAAGAATTGATCTTCCCGTTAGGTCTCCCTCGATTATTGAAAAACTAAGTAAAAAAAATAATGAACTGATAATGGGAATTGGCGGAGTTGTTTTTGTTTTGGGACTACTTTTTTGTGGCTGGACTGCTTGGTACTGGTTAGAGAAAGATCTAGGAAACTTAAACCCCAGAATGACAATGAGAATTTTTATTCCGGGAGTTGTTTTTATAATTCTAGGTATTCAATCATTCTTCTCATCACTCTTCTTATCTTTGTTAAACTTTGAGAATCTTCACTCTACTGAAGAGCAGTCACCTTCAAAAAGATATCGACTGAAAAAAGTGGTGAAGAAATAGCTGCATTCCGTTCAACTTCTCCACTGCTGAGAAGCTCACCTGTACGAGTATCGAACCATTCATAACGAGCTGACGTATTGAGTGTATTGGTAGTCAAAATGTTTTTCTTTTCAGCTACTGCGGAGTTAAAGAAATACGTGAGTACAGTACTCTGATTTTGAAGTTGGTATGATCGAACCGTACCTTGAGTTTCACCTTTGGTTGGTTGAAGATCTAAAGCCAAATCCTTGGTCAGTTGAAGAAAAGTGCCAGCGTATCCTCGTTCGACTTCACCCAGAAAGAGGTTACTATTCTGGTAGGTTGGGTTGTAGAAGTTGCGATCATTACTTTGATTCCAAAAAATAAGTGAAGCTTGATTGAAAAAAGCTGTCCAAATCCGTACTCTCATTCGATCAGCTGAAGTTTCGTCCCAATTTTTTATTTGGTTACCTTGTTCACCAAAGATCACCGGTTTTTGGTATGTTTTAAACTTGTCAATTTGAGCTACCGTAGCTAAGTCAGATTCGGAGTCAAGCTCTGACTGGTACCAATGTGGTGAGATCAAAGTAATTTCTTTTAGTGCAGGTTTTTCCCAGCTGACGCTGATCAGTCTCTGATAAGGATCGTACTTTTGAATATACTCAGCAATACGTTGAACGTATTTATCGCTTGCTACGGCTTCATTACTGATTTCCCAAATATCTACATATGCTCCGTATCTTGCCACGACATACTGAACATACTTCTCGATTGCAAACTTCTCGTCTGGATAAGTGAGATCTTCCCCAAATGGCAGTGAGAAACCAAACATAGTGAACCAGACGATGTAGTCCTTCTCATAGAGTTGGCGGCTAAGTTCATCATGTTGTTTTCCTTCCGGTATCAGAAACTTTGAAGAAATAATATCTCCTGGATAAGAAAGAAAAGGTGAACAGTTACTCACACCTTGACGGAAGGTATTAAATCCAGTGCGATACGTATCTAGGAAAGTAGTTAATGGAACTAACTTCGTATTAAAACGAAGTGTCTGTGGAACCTCACCAGCTATCGTAGCTACCTTATAAGAGTCATCGCCAATGTAAAAGTCATTCAAAGGAGAGCCATCAAAGTTTCGGTCCGTGATGCAGTCGTTGATACCAACCAAAGAGGTAATGGTTTGATTATCTTTTGTTAACCATTTAGGTGCATCGGGTGCAGGATGAAGATAGGTGTGTGCTCGTTGGCTTTCAAACTGACCAGAAAGGTGTTGCGTTCCAAATGCATCACCCCAAGTGGCTGTCCACTCCCACTTACCAGCAGTAGGAGGGTTAAATCGAATGCGCCACTCATTGGTATCATAGAAGAAGCCCTGAATTGGAATGACTCTTCCTTCCTGATTTTTAAACTCTGCTTGAATAGCTACAGCTGTATGTGGGTTTGCGTACCTATTTGAAGGTGAACGAAGCTGTAGCTCGTATATTTGACTTTGTTCCACACTATTTGTGTTGGCATCAACCTGTACCTTTGGTTGAAAAAGAGTAGGTTGATCAGGTTTGCCATTTGTTGCCAATAGTCTATATAAACCACCATTGGTACTAACGATGAAAAGCCTGCCATGGAGTAAAGTAGGCCCAATGTAGACACTCCCATCTGTTTGAAACTGCCAGTTGATTTCACCAGTAGAAGATTTGAGGCGATAGAGAGTTTCATTCTCATCAGTGACAAATAAGTACTCTGTGTAGTAGTCAGGGTTGTAACGCTGCTTATTTAAGGTTTGTGGTTTTTGAATTGAGGAAATAGACAACAGTTTCTGTGCAAACTGTTTCTCCCAACTTATTTTTTGAGTAGATAAAGCTACCTTAGTTAACTTACCTTCAGCAGATGTTACATACAGTCCTTCCTTTTGATCATAGAAACATCTTTTGGGTTGGTATCCAAGCTCTAACTGCCAGATCGGCTCTAAGTTAGATCTACGATAACTAACCAACTTTCCGGTCGTATCGATTTGAACAATTTGTTGACTGCGTTCTGTTTCATAGACCAAGTTTTTTTTAGGTCGAAGTTGCTTGGTTCTTTCTAGTAAATCAGTTAAAGCCCCCTTTTGACTGAACTCAATTTGGCAGTACACCTGGCTAGCGTTTTCAGTTTTAGTTGCAACTGTTAGTTCGCCATTTTGCCGCTGAATTGAAGCCAGCGAAACGGCATTGGTGCTTAATAAGATGCTTGTCCTGGTGATTAAAGGATCAGCAACTAAGGTTCCTGCCACTTTTTGTTCCCAGCGAACTTTGCCATTATCTGGATTCACTGAAAAAACGAGACCGTGAGTACGCACGATGTAGAGTTCGCCTCTATCCATCAAAATATAACCAAACCACTGTAAGCCATCTTTAGTTAATAGTTGGTCAACGGACTCAGGTTGGGGTGTCGATAGAGACCAAGCGACTTCGCCAGTTCGCAGTGAAAGGCCACGCACATTGCCTTCAGCGTCACCATAAATAAACTTCGTCTCAGTAATTAGCACATTTCCATGAATAGTACTGCCATTTGGTATAGCATGCTGCCAACTCAAAGAGCCATCATTGGGGTTTAAAGCTACGATCACACTGTCGTTGTATGCGACAAAAAGTTTGCCGTGTTTTATGGTGGGTTGAGAAAAAATCTCTTTCGCTCTTTGATACTCCCAGCGAACCTTACCTGATCGCTGATCAATCGCAGTGATCGTCCCATGGTTTGTTGCCAAAATAACGCTATCCCTAAAGGGAACAGGTTGCTGAGTAATCTGTTCACCGAGAGCAAACTGCCACCATGGGGGAGGTTGGAGTGCTTGCCAAATGACTACCCCTATAAGCAGCACAGTAATAACAAAAAGGTACCGTAAACGGAGGCAGTTTCGGAGCAGACTAAATGGTGGCGAAACTTTTTTTTTCATTTCTTCGTTGTTTTTGTAAGGTTATCAGTAGAAGTGAGGCGCTCGCTTGCCAAGTATGGTGACAGGCAAATTGGCGGAGAAGCTCAGCTCGTTTCTGCTTGTGTGTGATGGAAAGTACCTGACGGGCGGCTTGGACTGAGTCATCTGACAAAATCAGGTTTGGGTCAAGTGGGACAAGGTAATGTTCGACCGCCCCGTTCTTCTTTGCAAAGTAAGGCACTCCACAGGCGCTTGCTTCAAGTAAGACTAGAGGAAAAACCTCCTGAAGGGAATGACTAATTACACAGTCGCTTACTTGGTACAGTTCAGGAGTATTCGGATGATCCTGAATCAACAGATGAGGTAGCTCTGTACGAGCTAAAAACTGCTGTAAAGAAACAAGATATTCAGGGTTATTTCCAATCTGGGGAGTAGCGAGGAGGAGCAGAACTTGTTTGCGGCTGTATCGCTGAATATCGGTAATAAAAGCAATAGAGTCCTCTATCTTTTTTTGAGGTTCTGCACGAGCAATTACCAAACAGACGAGTGCTGTTTTAGGGATATGAAACTGTTTTCGCAACTTTTGTTTGTATGCTTCGCTCACCGGATAGAAGAATGTTGTGTCTACGCCATTAGGAAGAATAAGTTGAGCTCTTCCTAAGTTAGGGAAGCTTTTTGCCAACCTCAGTTGGGTGTGTTCCGAAGGAGAGATGAAGAGATTGACTTGAGACCATGTCCATCGATGAAGGTAACTCACCATAGCGTGCTTGATAGACTGCGTATGACGCTGCAACCAGCTTGTATCAGGAACTTCTTGAGGTGGGATCCGACTTCCGTGATAGTGAAAGCAGATAAATTGCTGGGTAAAAGGTCGAGCAATCAAAGACCCCAACGCAGCGGTATAAGAGGTGGTATATACAACCTCAAACCGTCGATGTTTGAGTGCCAGCCAAGAGCTCTGAACGAGGGAAGTGACGATCCAGAACAGGTAGTGAAGGAGTCCTGTGCGGCGTAGCGGCGCTCCATACGTATACATAACTGGAGAACCAGTTCGTGTAACGGCATCTAAAAGTGACTTGGCTGCTTTAAGCTCTCCACCACTGTCGTGTTCCAAGATTGCTAATATCTGCATAATCTTACTTGTACGCAACAAAGCTGTAGTTGGTAGAGTCTAGCAAGCTGAAACGACGAATAGGTCCAGCTTTAGGCTGTCGTACGTCATACCATGAAAATGTGGTAAATAGCTTTCGCAGTATACCTTGCATCTGATGATGGGGGATACCGTATCCCCAACTCTCCGTTCCGCGTTGTTCTTCGTGAACATTAACCATCACAAATGTTCCTTTACTCTTTAAAAGACGATGAACTTGGTGAGTGAAAGCGGGTTTCTCATAGATATAGGCAAAACAGTCGGCACAGACGACTCGTTCAAAAGTACGATCAGGAAAAAGTCGTTGCAACTCAATATCTCCACAAACATACGTAATATCTTGGCGTTTGTTATAGAGCTGGGCCAAGAAAAGTGAGAAAAAATTCTTGTCTATACAGATCCATCTTCGTTTTCGGTTAACTGGGAACATCTTGGGGAGATCTCCTAGTCCACTCCCGACATCCAAAATCAGTTCAGCTCGACTTGGCGTTTGTCCTAAGATTTCCTTGGTTAACACCAGGGAAGAACGATTCTGTTGTTGCAAATAAGCGAACCAAGATCTCGATGGTCCGATAATTCTGAAAACCCACAGCATTACTTGAAATGGGGGCAGCCAATGCAACCGTTCTTTCAAAAAAAGAAGTCCGAGCGCCAAGTAACGATGTCGGGCTGAACTTGATCCTAAGGCGATCCGCAAGGCTTGTCGCTGGTTATTGCTTCGGAGTGCTTGAGCAATTCTTTTATCTGGAATCCCGTCCCCACGAAGCGCATACACTATGCCATAGACTGACGAGTACTGAGAAAAAAATGAAAACTTAGCTCTCGACATGCATTCCTGTTGAGAACGTTAATGGGCAAACGACTCTACCTGTGTATTCCACTCTTCAATAGTAGTATCGCCAACAGTACCAAATTTCTTGATGGTTGCAAGGCTTTCTTGCCAGGATTTGATGATCTGCTGCTTTTGTAAGAAAGTCTCGGGACTGTGTACTTCTAGTTTATTCAACTTCTCTGTAAAGGCTTGTGATGCTTTTCCCCAGATCACATGCGGGCCAATGTTCGTGCGAGTCAGTAGCAAAGTAAGGTTCTGTGGGAGCATAGAAAAGTTCTCTTCTTCAATGGAGGTAAGCATTTTTTCTAGTAACCAAGCTGGCAGAGTCTCTGCATACTTCCATAGTTCTACCTTAGGTGTGGACTCTAAGATGAGAGTAACGTCACGTGTTGAGAAAGCACTCGGTTCTTGAAAAAAAAGAGTAGAGACATCATTCACTCGCCAAGGTTCAAACTGATACGCAAGAATCGTAATCTCTCGTGCTTTTGATGGATCATTTTTGGCAAGTTGGTTTGCATAGGTGATCAGCCGTTCTAGATAGTCAGGATAGGAAAACTTGATCTCATGGCGTTCATGAACATTGAAGATCTTTAATAGCGCTTCGGCATTCTCGATCACGATATCAGGTTGATCCGTTTGCGCAGCAAGTATCATGTATTGAATACGTAGGTTGGCATCGTATGGATCTAGGGGGACAGTGCGAGCAAACACAGCCATTCTTTTCTGAGGATCAAGCTCAAGGTCAAGAGCCACATCCGTAAATGCAGGATGATTCCGATAAAGAGAGAAAAGATCTTCCTTTACTTCTAGTGGGACGTCGGTACTACGGACGGCTGTCAAAGACTTGTCAATTAAGAAAGGAAACCGTTTCACGTACTGTGTCAGGTTGTTTCCTAGTAAAAGCTCGGCATGAATGAAGCGTCCACTGAGCCAAAATACTGGCAGAGAAGTTATTAAAAATGCTCCTAAAAGAAGCAGCGGTGAGAAGCGAAGTGGTGGCACAAAATTCTTGGCTATTTCAGCTCGTCGAAAGGTGATACCAAAAAGTGTGGCGAGTAGCAGTGTATAGCCAGGAAATGCCCAGTTAAAGTTAAACAGAGCATCTGCACTTACGATGCACAAAATAAAGATTAATGTTTGAGTAAGAGCATTCTGTGTTTTCCACTTTCTGAGCAGGGAGAAAAGAGCCCAAAGATAAAGAACTACGATTCCCATTCCTACTAGTCCGTACTCGACAATCAGCTGTAAATACTCATTATGTGGTGTAGAAGTGAATGAGAACTCATCTTTCCGATACTTGTATGACAACACTCGAAAAGCACTGCCGCCGGCACCAATTAAGGGATGGTCTGAAATAACTCGTGCCGCCTGGCGCCAGTATTCAAGACGCATATCAGCCTGAATGTTTTTGCAAAGTTGATCTTGAAAGATGGGAGACTTACAGTTCTGGCCAAAACTGAGTTGGGGAAGGGCGGAAAAAAAGAAAAGGGCGGCTCCGTATAAAAGGCTCAAACCTAAAAAAAGCTGAAGGATTTTTTGAACTACTTTTGCTGTTTTCCATTTGAAAACGGTAAGAACATATCCTATCTCAATAGCCAGAAAGAGAAGGCCAAACCTACTAAAAGAAAGCACTGTGCCTAAAAAGAAGAGAAACATCAATACAATCCAGACGAGGTTCCTTTTACTTGTTAGAGCAAAGTACGTTGCTAAAGGAAATCCACACAGGAAGAGGATGTATGCATGGTTATGACCAACTAAGAAACTAACCAAACTTCGAGAGGGCAGAAAATCAACTAAGCCATCGAATGACAAAAAGAAGATGCTGAGACAAACGAATAAGACATTGACACATAAGATGGTTTTAAGAAAAACACTTTGTTCTTCGGACTTGAAAAGCGGTACGGCATAAAAAACACTAAAGCTTATTCCTGCCAAGGCGAGCACCAGCCACCGGCCAATGGCCAGTGGGATAGAGATGCTCACAGGAATAAGGGCGAACAGAAGAAGCACGACTGCCAAGCAGCCGATCGAAATAAAGCTTTGTCCCGCTTGGAAAGATTTTGCGTCCGTTCTGAGCTTGTAATACGCTGTAACTAAGTACAATATCAGCAAGGCTGGACCAAACCACAGTAAGTACTGAGTGTCAGAAAAAAATAAGAGCAGAAAGTACAGTGATCCAAAGCAAGTAGAAAGAAAAAGTGGCGAAAAAAGTTCTTTGCGAGCGATGACCATACAACAGCGTATTATGCCCCATCTTCATGTGGCAGTCATTATCCCTTCAACACTTGAACCCAAACACTTGGCTCATTTGACTACTTGTGTAAAGAGTATTCAAGAGCAATCAAAAGTAGCTAAGATTACGACGTATATCGTTTCTGATAAAAAACCGACGCAAGTTATCAAAAAACGTTTTTCGACCGTTATCTTTGTATCGGCACCTTCCGGGTTTGGATTTGGTGAGTTGAATAATGAGGCTATCCAGCTGTTACTTCATCAACCAGCAAAAATAGATTGGGTACTCCTTTTAAATGATGATGCCTGGTTAAGAAAAGATTTTATAAAAAGACTGGCTAGTTTAAGTCAGCAAAAGCAAGAAAAAGTTGATGTTTACGCACCTTGTATCTTCGAAGCATCAAACCCTCAACAGATAGAGTCGTTTGGCGTTGAGTACTTTCGTTCTGGTTATGCTAAAAACTGTAGAAGTGAAGATATTCATACAACTTTGGCTACCGCAGGGTGTATAGCTATCAGGTTTTCACTTATTCAAAAACTTACTCAGCAGTATGGGTACTTTTTCAATCCGCTTTACTTTTACTATCTTGAAGATGTTGATCTTAGCCTTCGGATCTGCATGATGGGAGGAGTAATTAAGAAAGATAGAAACTTAAACGTCTACCATCATGGCTCACTGAGCTCAGGAGGAAGAAAAAATCGCTTCGCGCTTTATCACACATATCGAAATCTGTTGTGGGTAATTATCTGTTGTTGGCCAGTGACAGTAATTTTCAGAAATATGTTTAATATCTTGCTGGTGCAAGTCTGGCTTTGCCTATATGGTAGTGTAACGAATGGGATGTTGACGTATCCGAAGATCATTGGCGAAACCACTCACATGTTTCCGCAATTACTCCGTTATCGGCGAAAAACTTTGGCGGGATACTCCAAGACGGTACGTTTTTCAGACCTTCTAGCAAAATACTCGTTTCGGACATTTCATAACAGAACTGTTCCTGCTGTATGAAAAGAAAAGTTGCTATTGTTCACGATAACTTACTTGAATATGGCGGTTCTGAACGAGTAGTGGAAGCGCTGATCAAAATATTCCCCCATGCTGATCTCTATACTTTTTTCTTTAATACTAAGAACGAACAGCTCAGTAAACAGTTTGATGCTCACCGATGGCATGGATCATTTATTCAACCATTTCAATGGTTATCTTTTCTTAAGCAGTACTTTTCGGTCTTGAAGCCCTTAGCATGGTGGCACTTTCACCACCTTGACCTCCGAGATTACGATCTTGTTATCAGCTCTACGCATTCATACAACGCTAAGGCTGTTAAAGTAGATAAGGAAGCAGTTCATCTTTCTTATATTCATACACCGCCCCGTTTTCTATATGGCTATCGACATGAACTAGCTCATCTCACCAAACTTCCTTTTTTGGGATGGTTTTTTGCCTACTTAAAGCGAGTTGACTTCCGAGCTGCTCAGCGACCTACCCACCTGGTAGCTAACTCGCAAGAAGTTCAACAACGAGTTCAGAAGATATATCGTCGGACAGCAGCTATTGTTTACCCACCTGTATCTGTTAAGCAAGTAACCACCAAAAACACAGCAATGAAGCACAAACAGTACTATGTTGCCCATAGTCGTCTGGTGAAGCAGAAGGGTTTGGACCTGATTGTGAGAACTTGTACTCAATATGAACTGCCATTGAAAGTGGTAGGAACAGGGTACTTGCACTCTTTACTCCAACAGAGTGCTGGGAAAACAGTCGAGTTCTTAGGTTTTGTTGATGATCAAAAACTACCTAAACTCTATCAATCTGCTATTGCCCTGCTGTATGCTGCAGAGGAGGAAGATTTTGGCATTGTCCCGTTGGAGGCACAAATGTTGGGTGTTCCAGTAATAGCATATCGAAGTGGTGGTGTACTTGAGACGATTAAGGAAGGGAAAACAGGGTATTATTTTAAAGATAAAACGCCAGCAGCATTGTACGCAGCAGTACGAAAGTTAGAACGCCAGCCCCTACAACCCAGTGCTTGCGTTACCTTTGCCAAAGGCTTTCGGCCCGAGGTCTTTGCCCGAAGGATCGAAGAAGTACTAAAAACTAGGTGATGTGTCATGAAAAAATTACTTATTATTGGGCCACGTGCTTTTCCAGCTGACTTTGTGGGAACAAGTGGGGTGGAAACATACGTCTACTCGGCTGTGTCAGCGCTTGTACAGGCAGAAAAAGAGTTAGAAGTTACTGTTCTGACCAGAACTACCTACCAGGAGCAAGTTGTCTCTAGTACTCCATTGGAGCGAGTCCAAGTCCGAGGTCTAATTGCTTTACCAGGAAAAATTCTGGAAGCGGTGAGTTATAGTCTGATGGCCTCCATCATTGCTGCTTTTTCCAAAGCAGATGTGGTCTGGTATCACACTGCCGGTATGGCAATTGGTGCTTGGATCCCTGCTTTATTTGGCAAAAAAATTTGGGTCACTATTCACAGTTTAGACTGGCAACGCAAAAAATGGGGAAGAACAGAAAGCCTCAGTTTTAGGATCTCTTCTGAGTTTATTATGCGAGTGGTCCGCAATGGAGAGCTGTTTGCAGTAACCGAAGCCTTGGCCGAAAAAATTCGCCAGATTAGTAAGAGAGAGTGTCACGTAGCCTATCCTGGCATCCCGCATCCGCCACACCTTGATCATCACATGAAACGTCAGGACTATCTGTTGTATCTAGGTCGTCTCGTACCAGAAAAAAGAGTTGAGTGGTTACTGGAGTTTAGTGCAACGCAAGGTGTGCCTTGTTTGATCGTGGGAACACATGGCAATACGCCAGACTACGAAAAGAAACTGCGTCAGCAGTATCAAAGTAAGTACGTGAATTGGTATGGCTCAGCAATTGGTCAAGAAAAATGGGAAGTCTTAGCCCAAGCCAAGTACTTAGTTCTTCCTTCAGAACTAGAAGGCTTTCCTATTACTATTCTGGAGGCAGTAGCAATGAGGACGCCCTCCCTCCTTGCACACGGTATCTTGCCTAGTGACTTTGCCAGTTTGCCACTTATTGAAACATTTGAAGCAAGTAGTCAGGAAGATTTTAATCGGGTACTCAAACAGCTACTGCACAAAAGAGCGAAGCGGCGCCCGTTTTCGACTAACGACCGTCGTGTTTTGCGACGATATACGTGGCAGCGTACCGCCAGCTCCTACACGGCTTTTCTTTAACAGTGCCTTGATTTTTGACGGTAGTAAAAAGTAGAAACACTGTCCGATTAACTTCATATCTGAACGAAGCGAACCAGTGTCGACAGTCTGCTGATCAAGCTCTCGCCAGCGTTTAAGGGATGTATAACGATCGGTTGCTACAGCCCAGTGAGAGATAATTCCTGGTTTAATGTTATAGCGGAAGTCCCAATCTTTAGGGAGTTTTTGAGCTTCTTTAATCGGTAAAGGTCGGGGCCCAATAAAGCTCATCTTTCCAGTTAGAACATGAAAGAACTGAGGAAGTTCATCTAGACCTGTTCGAGACAGGAAGCGGCCAACCTTTGTAAAGCGAGGATCATTTCGCATCTTAAACATGGGTTGCGGTGCTTCGTTATACTTGAGGAGCTTCTTTTTTTCTTTCTCTGCGTCATGTCGCATGGTTCGAAACTTCAGCATTTTAAATGGTTTTTTACCATGACCCATCCGCTCTTGCCAAAAAAGAATTGGCTGTCCTGAGAAAGCGAGAACTAGTAGAACCACTGTGCAAAAGACCGGCAGAAGCGCCGTCACCAAAACTAAGGACATGCAAATGTCAAAGAGCCTTTTCTGCCAGCTGAGGTGATACGAAGCAGTGTGCACAAGACTTGTATGTTAGGCGGAGTCTTCTTCTGAATCAATAAGCGCCTGTCGCAAGTTATAGCGATAACTCCATACGCCTAAGCCAATCATGAAGAACCCACCCACAATTAACGCTATTGTTACACTTGTAGACCCAGATCTTGGAATAGCACTGTCGGTCGCCGGCACGACAACTCTTGGAGAAGCTGAAGGCGTGGCACTAGCCGAAGCTGTTGGCGACGGTAACAGGCTTGGTGATGGAGAAGGTGACGGAATAGTGAATGGGTTTTGAGAGCCAAATGGGGTTGGACTAGGATTGGCTTGAGCCAGTAGTGCAGTATCATTTCCTGGCCCTGAAACAAAAAAAGTTCTTGTAACGCTTTTTTCTTCTCCCGTAACTGGATCAGTATAACTATAAGTCACGGTGTGCTCACCAGGCTCTAAGGTTTGATCACCGTTACTTAAAGGCAAGACAAAGTTTCCCTCAGCGTCTGTTTGAACTTGAGTTGTAATCTGGGTCTCGGAGTTTACTTGAACAGTAATAAGAATGTTAGGAGCTGCCTTACCGGTGATTGTTGGCTGTCCTGTTTCTACCGTTTGCTGTTCGGGAATTGTCAGATCCACAGTATCAACCATTTGAGTATTTTGGGTTTCCATCTCAGGTTGAGTAGAAGGAACAGGTGAGCGCATTGCAATTGCAGTAAGTTCATTAGGGTCAGTTATTGGACCTGCCCCAGTATTTTCTGTATCTGTCTCGGTTGTTGATAAGGAAGCCAGAGAGTCTTCGGAAGCCGTTGTAAACTCTTCAGGAGCTGTTTGCGTTGATTCTGCCTGAAGGCCAGTGTCGGTGGCGGCACTCCCGCTCCCTAACGTAATGGTGGGAACTGGTTGTGTATCTGAAACAGGGAGTTGAGCTGCGCCAGTTTCGTTAATTTGGGTACCTTGAACAAAGATTTGAACAGTATCTGTTGGCTGCAAGTTCGCGTAACCAGAGAGATCTGCAGTACGAGCATTAGAGAGTGGAATTGCCCAACTACCAGAACCTTTGACCAATGCTGAAAGCTCTGCTACGCCATTCATCGTCATGTAAACGATAGCTCCATCAGCTGGAGCGCCAGTGGAGTTATTAATAGTTCCATACGCAGTTTTGGCTGCGGTGGGGCTTCCACCTCGATTAGCAGTTTTTACGGTAAAAGGTACGCCATTATTATCAAACTTGGGGACGGAGGTTGTCCCGACGGTGAAGAAGTACTCTGTTCCTGGATCAAGATCTCGCAAAGTGATGTAGTGACTACTGTATTGATTAACCGTCCCAGCGAGTTGGTCTCGATCATCGCTAGCTTGGGTAGTCATACTGTCAGCAGACTTACCATACTTGACGAAGCCAGCTGTAGCTTCGTCGGTCATGAACGAGATCGTCAGTCCAGTGTCTTTGACATTGGTGATTTTTAGATTTTTAGGTGTAGTTTGTGGAGTTGCTCGGGGTGCAAAAACGCCACCTCCAGTACCAATGAAGGCAATACCACCCACTAAAGAAGCAATTAATACTCCTAAGCCTAGCAAAGTCGGGATTTGACGTTGGGCAAACGCGCGTTTCATGTCCTTATTACTGTAGAGAACTTAGTCTGGGAAAACAACGCGAAAAAGATACGAAATAAATAGAACAAAACGATACATTAAGGCAGAGTTGAAAACCTATGTACCTGGAGGTGGAACAGGTCCTGTTTCAGGAGGAGCTTGGTCGGGGGGAATCACGTCGATGGGTTGCTGTGGATTAGCGGGTTCTACACTCACCGTTCCGCCATTTTCAGTTGGTTGTGTTTCTGTCGGAATGCCAGGAGCTGTATCTTGATTTGGAGTTGCTGGGGCATTTGTTCCTGTTCCAGTTTCCAGTACACGCCGAGATCTATCTGAAGCTGTAAAGACAACGATTGATTCTTCACCAGTTTTAGAAGTGACAATTGAGTACACAGGGAAGTCACTCAGCTCCTCTGGGCTAAATGCTCGTTTTTGTTCAATTTGGCTAATAACCTCTTCATTAATGTTCGGATTCAAAGCCTCCGCCATCTTTAGCAGTTCAGGAGAAATTCCAGTTTCTCGTTGAGTTCTGAAAAGCGTCAATCCTACCCAAACAATCACTGTCACTAAAGTGAAGATCAGGATTTTCAGGAAGGTTTGTTTTTGCTGGAGTTGAGAGAGCTGTGTTTTCATGGAATAGGTGTTTCTGTTGGTGCTGGGGCTGGAGTTGCCGCTTTAGCAGGATCGTAGGCAAAGAATGGAACATTTATAGTTATGTTTGCCTGCAGAACTTTGCGTCCTCGTTGCTCAGTAATAGAGAAAACGACGGTATCAACAGAAAGAACACGACGATTAGACTGTAAGTTCTCAATCAGCTCGCGAATAGACGGATAGTCACCAATGACGGTCAACACAATGGGGCGACTGACGCGTGACTTTTGAGCAAAAGGAACGTCGGTTTCCGGTTCCTTAGGAACCTCTTTGGCTTGAAGAGAAATAATTGTTAGCTGACTTTCACTTGCGATCTTCTCAATCACTAATAAGGCTTCTTCAAATTCTGGGGTTGGCGGTATTGCTTCATCTAAAATAGTTAAGCGCTCCTGTAAAGATTGATACTGCGTTTGAGCAGTAGAAAGCGCCGCAACTTTTTGAGCCAAGCGTTGATTAAGCGCACGCTTATCATCGAGTTCTTTGACTAAAGCGCCCATTGTTTGCAGGGTGGGACGAATAGCAAATATGGCAAAGATAATCACTGCTCCAATCGTAAAGAAAAGCTCCAACGAGACCTTGGCGATTGGTCGATCGTAGAACTGCAAGAGCATGGTGGTCAGTTGTTTACTGCGACTAGTTGCCATTTTGGGTTACCACTTTTTTGACATTAGCCTCAATCTTAAAACCAAGGCCGCTGTTCGTATCCTTTGCTGTTCCAATCCGCTCCACACTTACATCGGTAAAGCGTCCTGAAACTTGCAAGTTATTAATCAAAATACCTAGGGAGACATTTGAAAGTGTTGTACCTGTTAAGGTGACCCGACCCGGGCGCATCTGAAGATCAGTCAATACGACATCTGGGGGTGTGACCTCAGTTAACGTGGGGAAGATATCAGTGACATTTTCTTGTTGCTGAATCTGTTGATAGCTATCAATTTTTTTCTGGGCATCACGAACGTTTTGCTCTAGTTCACCATATGAGTTGATAACTGTTTCCTTCTGCAAAATGGCAGTGTTTAAGTCTGTAATCTGTCGGTCAATGGTAAAACGGCTGGCAAAGCTAACAATCACTACCAGCTCGGTAAAGATAATTAAGTAACGGCCAATCGATAAGGACCACTGCAATAACTTCCCAACAGGCGTGCTGAGGAACGGGTCTTTCGGCAGTAAATTGACCTTAATAGTGGCAGGCTTCTTCATTCCTTTTCCATTGTACACACTGTTGGTCAGCTGACCAAGAACTGTCTTCTCTATGGTTGCATGTCTTCAGATGCGCTTGGGGACTCGACAAGTACTTCTTCACTTTTAGCCAAAGGCTTCTGCCAGTTGCCAAATTTATTAATCAAACTGGTAATGATATACAGCTCGCGAATATCAAGGAGCAACGCAAAGTAGATATAGACCAACATACCAATCGTGCCCGTACTAAGCGTTAGTAAGATCAGTTCGATAGTTCTGGTAGTATCAAAGACTAACTCATCAAGAATACGGAATGGTAAGTAAAGGAAGATTGCCATCAAGAAGCTGGTAATAATCATCTTAATTTGAGGAATCCAAAACTCTTTGCGGGCAAAACCACTGACTCGTTTATCTAAGCAGTACAAGAAAAGCAGCATTTCAATAATATTGGCTACTGTAAGTACCGTTGCCATGCCGATTACCCCCAGCTTAAACACGAAGACGGAAAGCGCAGAGCCAATCATGTAGAAAACCACCGTAATAATAGTGATGTACAGTGGTGTTTTGGTGTCTTTTAATGCATAAAAAGAGCGGATGAGAAGCTGAACAATAGATTGGGCAGCAATCGACAACGAGATGATCGCTACAACTCGGCCGGTGATTAGAGTCGTTTCCCAAGGGAAGTTGTGTGTTCCATACGCAATACGGACAATGGGAACACGCAAGATTAAGAGCAGCACTGATGCTGGATAAGCCAGGAAAGCGATTTGGTGAATCGATTTTAAGACTAAATCTTTAAATCTACCCAAATCGCGACTATTGGCTTCATCGGATAAAAATGGCAGGGCTGCTTGACTAATAGGTACGCCAAAAAACCGAATTGGCATCGTCATTAATGAGAACGCCAAGTTCATAATCAAGTAACTTAACTTTCCAATCGAGGTAGTAAAAAAGCCGTCTGCCAACTGTTGAACTTGATTAATAGCCAGACTAGCAGTGCGAGCTGGTGTGAGCTTATACGTTCGTACTACAGCAGGATCTTTCAAAGCCATAATGGGTTTGAAGCGGAAGCCCAATTTAAAAACGAGTGGTGTTTGGATCACCATATGAAGAGCCGCTCCCAGCACCACCCCAATTCCAGCCGCATAGATACCAAAGTACGGAGAGAGGAGATAGGCTCCTAGCAAAATACCAACGTTATAGAGAATTGGTGCGAGTGCAGGCACAATGAAGCGTTTATAGGACTGCAACATGCCGGTAAAGAAGTTCGAGATAGCAAAGAAAAACTGAGCAAAAACCATGATTCTGGTCATCTGTACCGCAATATGAAGTTGTTCAGCGGTGAAAGCGTCACCTGTGCGCAGCTTCGTCAGCGGTTCGGCAAAGATAAAAACCAACACGCCAACGGCAATAAAAAGCAACATGACGCTGTTCATCATCGAGTTCATGTAACGGAGCTCTTCTTCCTTATTGTTCTTGTACATGCTCAAGATAGGAATGAAGGCAGCAGAAACGGCTCCTAGTACGATCAACTGAAACATCAAGTCGGGAATCTGAAACGCCAACAGAAATGCCTCATACGCTTGCTGGGAAGATAACGTATCGAAAAAGTGAGAGATCAGTAAACGTTGACGAACTAACCCAGACAAAGCTGAGGCAATATTTGCTACGGTGATAATCACTGCTGCAGAGAGAATACTGTTCTGCTGTTTCTCGAGCCAGTCAGTGTAGGTGCTCAATAACTTGGGGAGGCGGAATACCATAGAAACTACTTTTCGCTTGAACTCTCATTTTAATCGCTTCTGTCTTGCTTGGAAAGCGAGGAGTTCTTCTCTCCAAAAAGGAGAATAAATGGAAAAGGGTTTGTAATCTTGAGAAAAGTTTTGTACAATTGCAGGTCTAGTAAAGGAAATACACATGCCAATTCTTCGTAACGCAAAGAAAGCGCTTAAAGTGAGTAAGCGCAAAGCTAAAGTAAACACACCTGTTCGTTCTCGTTTGAAGACAACAGTTGATGCTGCTAAGAAAAAAGCCGAGCCAGCAACATTGAGTTCAGCCTTTTCAGCAATCGACAAAGCTGTCCGTCGTCACGTCATCCACCGTAAAAAGGCATCTCGCATGAAGAGCCAACTAGCTAAACGTGCAGCCAAAACGGAAGCAGCCCCTGCACCAAAAGCAGCCGCTAAGCCCAAAGCAAAAGCTTCCAAGAAGTAAGCTGTACTCTCGAATTTGTCCGATATCAGAAACTTTTCTATCATTGCGCATATCGATCACGGCAAGACTACCTTGACCGATCGTTTGCTTGAGTTAACCCATACTGTCTCACAACGTGAGTTTACTGAGCGGTTGATGGATAGTAATCCGATTGAAAAAGAACGCGGTATCACCATCAAGTTGGCTCCTGTCCGAATGGAGTACCAAGGTCACATTCTCAACTTAATTGATACTCCAGGTCACGTCGATTTTGGTTATGAAGTGAGTCGGTCGTTAGCTGCATGTGAAGGAGCACTACTTGTCGTAGACGCTACTCAAGGTGTTCAAGCCCAAACTCTTTCCAACTATGAAAAAGCAAAGGAACTGGGATTAGATATTATTCCAGTGATCAACAAAATTGATCTTCCCTCCGCCGATGTCGATGCCGTTTCCCTTGAACTAATGGAAACATTTGGTATTGATGAAAAAAGGATCGTGGCTGTCTCTGCGAAAACAGGACTCAACACAGAGGCGTTAATGGAGGCAGTGGTCCAACACATTCGTCCCCCGCAGGGAGATGTTAACACGCCACTTCGAGCCTTAGTTTTTACTTCTCACTTTGACCAGCACAAGGGTGTGATCGCCTACATTCGCGTCGTGGATGGGCGCTTGGATAAACAGAAGCTGCAACTGATGGCTACTAAAGCCAACTTCTTGCCTGTTGAAATAGGCGTATTTACTCCCCAAATGACGCCAACTGATCACTTAGAAGCTGGCGAGGTTGGATACATCTGTACTGGATTGAAAGATGTGAGCCAAGTAACGGTGGGTGACACGATCACTTCAGCTGCAAATGCCGATACAGTCACCAGATTACCTGGCTATAAAGAACCACTGCCAATGGTGTACATGGAGTTTTATCCCATTGATGGAGACGACTTCGTCCTTCTTCAAGATGCGATGGCTAAGCTTTCACTCCATGATGCAGCCCTACGCTTTAGTGGTACACACTCACCAGCGCTCGGAAATGGTCTGCGAGTAGGATTCTTGGGAATCTTGCATGCTGAGATTGTTCGTGAGCGTTTAGAACGTGAGTTTAATCTTGAACTGATTGCCACATCGCCTTCGGTTACTTATCAAGTGGAGAAGACTGATGGAACAGAGATGTTAGTGAAAACTCCCGCCGAGATGCCGGATCCTGCCACTATTAAATTGATCAAAGAACCAATGACTCATGCCATCTTGTTCACGCCTAAGGAGTACCTCGGGTCAGTGATGCAGTTGACTGAGGATCATCGCGGCAAGATGCTGAGCTTACAGGATGTAGGGACGCGGGTCAGAATTGAGTATGAGCTACCTCTAGCCGAGATTATTGTTCACTTTCACGATCACTTAAAGTCAGTTTCCTCTGGGTTTGCTTCTTTAGAGTATGAAGTCACTGAGTACCTACCAATCGATGCAGTCAAGTTAAATGTGGTAGTTCAGCATGAGCCCATTGATGCATTGTCAGTCATCGTGGTTCGCGAGCGGGCAGAACAAATTGGTCGACAGTTGGTTAAGAAGCTTAAAGAAGTTATTCCACGTCAACAGTTTGAAGTTCCGATTCAAGCTGCTATTGGCGGAAAAGTTATCGCTCGCGAAACGATTAAAGCCTACCGAAAAGATGTGACGGCACATCTCTACGGCGGTGACGTAACTCGACGTCAGAAGTTGCTGAAAAAGCAAGCCAAAGGCAAGAAACGAATGAAAGAGATCGGTAAAGTACAGCTGAACCAAGAAGCGTTTATGGCCGTCTTAGAGCGCTAAAGAGCCACTAGATACAGATCGAGAAACGACTGCTATAATCTCCCTCATGCCGGAAATCTTCAACTCCTCGAAAGCTTCTAAAGCAGGAACGTCAGCGGCAAAGACTCCTGTACATTCTGACGAGGCTCAACACTCTGAGGTTGAAGCAGTCTCTGATCCAGCCCCTGTTCATCGTTTAACTGAAGAGAAACGGAAAGCCAAACACGTTGATGAGTACTCAAGTGTGATGCGAAAGGAGAAGCCGTCTCATCGTGTTTTTGCGGCCTATGCTCCCAAACCAGAAAATACTCGTTTCGACTCTCAACACGCTGACGAGCAAGTTTTACTCTTACTTCGTCAGAGTCTGATCACCCAAATCAAGTACGTTTTTGTCATTTTGGGACTCATTTTTGTTCCAGTTTTATTTAATGCAGTAGGCATGTTGGACTTTTTACCAACTCGTTTTCAATTGATTGCCAACTTAGGTTGGTACTTAATTGTGGCCAGTTACACACTCGAAGTTTTTCTCTCGTGGTTCTACAACGTCTACATCATTACTGATGAACGGATCATTGATGTTGACTTCCACTCGATCTTATTTAAAAACGTTTCGTATGCCAAACTAGATAACATCGAGGATATTACGGCCACGACTGCTGGTTTTTTAGGGTCAGTTTTTGACTTTGGTGATATTAAGATTCAGACTGCTGGTGCTGTTACCCAATTTGAGTTTGCAAGCGTACCACACCCAAGTAGAGTAGTAGCATTCTTGAATGAGCTATTAATTGAAGAAGAACAAGAAAAACTAGATAAGAGGGCAAACTAATGTTTCCGGTACTCACTCCCGACTCACTTGACTCTCTCCTTTTAGGCAGTGTGCGATTAATGCTCCTCTTCGGTTTCTTGCTGTATCTCATCTTCACCTTCATTGCTTTGCGCCAGATTGAGATTATGAGAAAAACGGTGATCACCCCATTTTCAGGAATGGTCTTTTTAATCGGACTACTGCATGTTTTAATTGCTGTGTTGGCACTTGCCTTTGCATTTGTAACCTTGATGTAAGGTTTCTTCTTATCCAGTGTTAAAATAACGTCGATGTTGAAACTTCTTCAACGGACATTAGTTGGTCAAGCAACAGACAACCAACGGAGTGGGGTGCTTATTCACCCGACACAAGACCTGGTGGTACTGTATGCCGTTTCCTCCGCAAATGCTGGTGAAGCCTTTTTACACTACTGCCAAGAGCAGTTTGATCACGAAGCTCCCCAAAGTAGCCTAGAGCTGCACCAACTTTTGGATAGATGTATCTCCACAGCTGAGCGGATGGAAGTGGAGCTGTCTTTGGTGAGTATGGGAGTGATGGAAGATCGAGTTGTATTGGCGGCATATAACGGAAGTGTTTGGTTGAAGCGAGGATCTAAAGTCGGCCAAATTTTGAGTGCTGAAAGTACCTTACAGTTGCTTGAAGGAAAAACTCAGGTGGACGACGTCTATGCACTGTTTACCCAGAAGGCAATGCCACTTTCAGCCCTCATTCAAGATGCCCTGGCAAAAACGACCGCCCAAACGGCTGCGACCTTAATTGAGCTACCAGAACTCCGATCAGCAGTGCATGGAAGTGCTGATGAACCATTAACTGGCTTAAGCGTAGCTGCTGTTAAAGATGTTGAAGCGGTAAGTGATGACAGAGTGGATTCGGTGGAGCTGCATGATAGCTCCCAACCGGCGATGCTTACTCCTGCTGAGGTAGACCAGCAGCTGTCTCAAACGATCTCTCCACCAGCGACCCCTTTAGGTAAAGTTACTCACGGAGTAGGGAAAGGTGTCGGTGGCGTACGAAGAGCAGTTAAAGGAGTATCTGCGCAGTTCGGACAGCTCTTTTCTCAGGATGTATATGTTAGACAGAAACATCGACGCTCAGCCTTGAAAGTGGGACTAGTTCTTTTGGCGCTGCTCTTGATTGCAATTGGCGCACTGGGTTTTTGGCGAAATCATAGACAGGAGCAACAGAAACAAGTTGCATCGATCCTAACACCCTACCAAACGCAGTTTGCCCAAATCAAAGATCTGTCAGTCAACGATCCCGTAACGGCGCGAGCACAGCTGGGACTGTTAATCACTGAGGTAGAAGCCAAAGCCCAAGATCAGGCTCAACCAAAGTTTGTTCAAGAAGCACTTCAAGCACAACTAGACACCATCAAAGAATTTAATCAAAGTATCTCAGGGCAAACGCAGTTACCACATCTGCCCACCTTTTTCGATCTGCGTTTGGTGCAGTCCAACTTTTTAGCTAGCAGGATTGATGTTACGGCGGAGACATTGTTTTTCTTAGACTCTGGCCAACGTCGTATCTTGGCGTTAAATATCGAGAAAAAACAGCCTACGCTGCTACCAATTGGCGAGTATCCCGATATTCGCGCTCTGGTTGCCAACGACGAGTTTCTCTACTTCTTGGGTCAGGGTCTTTTCCGCTTTACTTTGAGTGGCACCGAAGTCGCAAGTATCGTAGAAAACTCAGATGACGTTATTACTGATGGTCAGTCATTGGGACTGTTCGACAAGTACCTATACGTACTCAACAAGACTAGAAATAACATCTTCCGTTATGACACCGAAGACGACAAGCTAGATAGCGAACCTACCGCTTGGATTCAGTCCGGACAAGGTGTTGATCTCAACAATGTCCAGACCTTTGCGATTGATGGTGATGTCTGGCTTTCTACTCAGACAGGAGAGATTCTGAAGCTTTCAGGGGGGAGAACAGCTGCTTTTGAGATTTCAGGACTGGCAGACCCATTTACTACGCCAATTAGTATTTTTACTAAACCCGATTTACAGAACCTCTATGTACTCGAACCAGAAAAAAGCAGAGTAGTCGTTCTGAATAAAGAAGGTCAGTTCATTAAAGAGATCAAAAGTGATGAGCTAGCTGGAGCCACAGCGGTGGTAGCCAGTGAGAAACACTCTAAGGCATTTGCCCTTAGTGGTTCGCTGGTGTATGAAGTGGGACTATAAAACTCCTGAGACCGTTCAAAATTGGTCACAAAACACTTCAATTTTCGCTTATCGACCAAGAGAAAAACAGCTGTTGACTAGGTGAAGTATGCTTTACAGATGAAAAAAACCCTCGATGTCCATCATGTAAATCTTCAGTAACTTTTCGCAAAGGTGTTCGGCGTGGAAAGATAAAGTATCACTGCCAAAAATGTAATCGTTGGTTTCAAATTAATAGGGCTGCATCGCTTAAAAAGTACAGACTTCTGTGGGCACACATTGATGGAGTTCCTTTTCGTGCGCTTTCAAACCAATATCACATTAGCCTCGGTAGTGCTTATAACTACTGTGCGCAAGTTTTAAAACAACTTCCAGACTGTGCAGAAATTACTCGGACATACTGCACTAATTTCTCTGGCATCCTTTTAGTAGATGGAAAGTATCTAGCTGTAAAAGGATACAAGAGAAAAATTCCTGTTCTGTATGGCTTGGACTACGCCAGCCACGACATTCCCTACTATCTGCTTTCAACTGCCGAGAGTTATCAGACCTGTCTAGCTTTTTTTCAGAAGTTAAAAGAGCTCAACTATCCCTTACGCGTTTTGGTCTGTGATGACAATAGTAATATTTACAGGGCTTGTTTGGAGGTTTTCCCAGGTGCAGTTGTCCAGCTCTGTCAACTGCATTATCTTCGATCAATCCGCTTTTTACTTCGTTTAGACCTTAACTATCACTATCGACCATTTTTTTTTGCGCTCTGTCGACTTTTTAAGCATCGATATTCTGAACTAAGCTTTATTCAAGAGCTTACCCAAATTATTCAGATACACTATCCTGATAGACTTTGCACGTCAATTTTAATTGATTTAGAAGCAAAAAAAGATCTATTGCTGGGGTATCTGCATGATGAAGAAATCCCTACTACCACTAACTTAATTGAGAGTTTTAACTCCCACCTTCAAGGCCGACTAAAGAGTATTAAAGGATTTGATTCATTTGAACACGCTACATTGTGGTTAAACGGATATTTCTTGAGGAGAAGGCTAAAACCTTTTACTGATTGTGAAGGGAAGTTTGCGAACTTAAATGGGTTCTCAAGCTTATCGTTAACAAAAAATCCAAACCTTGATCTACCACTCTTTTTTAAATTAGCGGGTGACCGTATTTGAACGGAGTAGCATCCTACCTGATTCTTACTTTGTGTTTTAGCTCGTGCTGAATGTCTCGTTCAATCGCTTTTTTCTTTAGCTCAGCGCGGCGCTCATACTGTTTTTTTCCTCGAGCTAAGGCGAAACGCAACTTAATCGTATTTCCCAGTAGTTCAAATTTTTGAGGAATTAATGCCAGCCCTTTTTGCTGAGTTGCTTCAATGAGCTGATTAATCTCACGTCTTTTTAAAAGGAGCTTCCGAGTTCGTTTGGGGTCATACTCGCGATTATCGGCAAACTTGTACGGCGTGATTTGAGCATTCAATAAGAATAACTCGTTCCCCAAGACCTTGACGTAGCTCCCGGTGAAGCTGCCACTTTTCTGTCGTAAGCTCTTTACTTCGGAGCCATGCAAAACGATACCTGCGACATAACTTTCCAGGAACTCATATTCTTGTGATGCTTTTCGATTCTCGAGCAAGATCATGCAGGTATTATATCTTGAATATCTTCTTTCATTTGCTGCTAACTTGAAGACAGTAGTTGCAAAAAGACCCAGAACTTTGAATAATGAAGGGAAAGAGAGGTGTATATGCCCAAAAAAGTATTCTGGCCAGCTGCAATGATCGCTATGGGACTCGTTTTCCTAGCTCACAACTTAGGATTACTCCCAAGAGAGTTCGGAAATCTGTGGCCACTTATTTTAATTGTAGTGGGACTTGGTGGTCTTTTAACCTGTGATCGTGATGAGTGGATGCACGAAACTTCATCACGAAGTATGAGAAAATCCACACCAAAGAAACGAAAGTAAGATTTTAGCCTGCTCATCGGAGGAATGGTATGCCACTGCACATTGCAATAGATGGGCCAGTTGCTGCGGGAAAAGGAACTGTAGCTCGTTTGGTTGCCCAACGTCTGGGGTCGTTATACGTTGATACTGGAGCTATGTATCGTGTAACAGCTTTAATAGCTCTTCGCAATACAGTTCCTTTTGAAGATGAAGAGAAGATCGTAGAGCTTCTCAAACAAAATAAGATTGAGATGCGTAATCCGAATGAAACTGAACAGGATGGTCGTTTAACGACTGTTCTTTTGAATGGTGAAGACGTTTCTTGGGATATTCGCACCGAAGCCGTAGGTCAAGGCTCTTCCAAAGTTGCGGCACTGGTGAAAGTTCGCGAACACTTAGTTGAGAAACAACAAGAGATTGCTGCCAACCAGGATGTGGTAATGGAAGGTAGAGATATTACCTTTAAAGTTCTTCCCGACTCTAAACTCAAGATTTACTTAACTGCTTCTACTGAAACTCGTGCCAAAAGACGTCACTATGAGCTACAAACCCGTGGTCAGGATGTTACTTTTGAAGATGTTTATAAAGATCTCCAAGAACGTGACGACCGTGACATGAACAGAGCTATTGATCCGCTGCACGTGGTTGAAGGAGCTTGGGTGCTAGATTCTTCTAACCTCACAATTGAAGAAGTTGTTGATCTGATTGTTGAACGAGCAAAAGAGCTGAAGGGATAATCGTATGGGGTGGTTTGGTCGCAAAAAAGAAGAAACAGAAGAATCTGTTGAGTCTCAAGACCAAGAGCTCTTATCTCAACTGGATGAGTTACAAAAAACGACCGAAGAAACTGAAGCCGAAAAGGAAGCTCGCCGAATCGCTCGGGAAGAGAAAAAGTTTCTTAAAGAACAAGAACGAAAGCGCAAACAACGAGAACGCTTTGTTGCTCCGGTCTTACTCTTACTCACAATTTTAATCTCAGTAGTTCTGTGGATGATGAATCGTTCTTAATGCATAGTCGCGCACTTGACTCATTACGACAGTATCTTTCTGATCCTGTACTGCAGCTTAGTACTCGGGGTTTAGAGGTGATGTCAAAGAGTAAAGATCCCTACCACGACGTTACTCACGCCGAGCGAATGTTACAAGACTTCTCATTTATGCTTAAAAAAGACGAACATCTTTTGAGCATGATCAATCCGGAAGTAGTAGTGTTGAGTATTTGTTGGCATGACTCTTGGAAGGCCGGTCGACTTGCTCGTAATAACTTGGAGCTACTCTATCATCAGTTTTGGGATGGACTTGGTTCGGTGAGAATCTTTGAGCGAGCTGCCAAGACTGCCCATTTAAAAGCAGAGCTGCGGAGCGAAGTGAGTTACTCAATTCGTAAGCATGCTCACTTTCAGTTCTTACCAATTCGTACCTTAGAAGCAAAGATCCTTCGTGATTTAGATGACCTTGATCTCTGGAGTCAAGAACGGATCTCCCGTGGGAAAGGAATTTTTGCCTTTGCCTCTGCTTGGCGGGTGAAGATCTTCCGCCGTACGATTCTGAATCAGAAGCTCAACACTGACTGGGCATATGCAGAACGAGAGAAAAGATCACTCTCATTTCTAGAGTACTTTGACGCTCTATTTCAAAAGTAACACAGACAAAAAATCTATTTAGCGTAAGGGAATGGTGTTCTGCAGTGGTCGCGAGGGCGTCTGAGGTGCTGTGGTTTGCCTTGGTGTAGTAACGCGGGGAGCTTGTGGTTGTGGACGATAGGTTGCTTGAGGTCGAGTTGGCGCAGTAGGTTGGACTATTGGTGACGAGAACTGGTTTGGATTACAGGCCGTTTGGGGCTCTGACCCTACGGCGAAAAGTTCATCTCGCACCGTTGGACAGCCATTACATGGAAGAGTTTGGGTTTGAACGCAAACTTTTACTCTCACTAAACCTTCCGGTAATGGAAACTGATGAGGGGCTTCATCGCTCAGTGTCAGCCGAATAACCTTGTTCCAAATGGGCGAAGCGCCGGTAATACCCGATGCTACATAACTCATAGGGGTGTTGTCATTATTGCCAACCCAAACAGCTACTACCCGATCAGTGGTATAGCCAATCGTCCAGTTATCACGAAGGTTATTGGTGGTACCCGTTTTAACGGCTACTTGCTGCTCTGGAATATGGAGCACTGAGTTTGGTCCGAAGGCAGGGATTCGGGCAACGTTATCGGTCAGGATATCAGTGATCTGATAGGCAGTTTTAGTGGAAAGCGTTTTGCGAGAGGGACAGTCATTATTATCGAGAGCACAGTTATTGTGATAAAGGACATCACCCTTAGCTGTTTTGATTTCCAGAATCGGGGACAGATCAGTCGTGACCCCGTTATTCGCAAACGTGCCATACACTTTTGCCATATCAGTCATTAAAACTTCGCCGCCGCCTAATGTCAGAGACAGTCCAAAGCGGGTGCGATCTTTCCAGGTAGTAATACCTAAAGTTTCGGCTAGATCGATCACGTTAGTAATGCCAACTCCATCAAGGGTTTTTACTGCCGGGATGTTATAGGAAGAAGCCAATGCTTCCCGAATGCTGACGTTTCCATGAAAGCGTCCATCGTAGTTCTTGGGGGAGTATGGAGGTGAACCTTGAATGTTGTAGGTAATGGCCTCATCCCGAATCATACTCGTTGGGCTTAAACCCCGTTCAAAAGCCGCTGCGTAAGTAACTGGTTTAATAGACGAGCCTGGTTGCCGGGGGCGCATAGTGACATTTACCTGACCATCATGTTCAAAATCAAAGTAGTCTTTACTTCCGACCATAGTTAGGACTTCGCCGGTTTGTGGATCGGTAACTAAAACTGCCCCGTTACTAATTCTGAGACGCGAAAGGAGGTTCATCTCTTCTGTCAGAATTTTTTCTGTCTCGGTTTGTAGATCAAAATCAAGAGTTGTTCGTACTTCTAGACCACCTTGATTGACTAACTCTTCGCCATACTGTTGAGCCAGTAGTTCGCGGACGTACATCACAAAGTGAGGGGCTTGAATGTCTGTCACATTGGCTCGGAACGAAAGGGTATACTCCCGAGCTGCATCAGCTTGTTGCTGGGTAATATACTCGTCCTCCACCATTCTGCGGAGAACTTCACGTTGACGGGCATATGCTAACTCAGGACTGCTTCCAAACGGCGAGTATAGACTGGGTGATTGTGGTAGTCCCGCTAAAAAAGCACTCTCCGCTAAGTTGAGTCTTTGGGCTGACTTTCCAAAGTAACGTTGGGCAGCTTCTTCTACACCATAAGTTGAGCCCCCGTATGGGGTCTCGTTTAAGTACATCTCTAGGATCTCTTCTTTGGTGTAGGTTCGTTCAACCAGAAATGACAGGATTGCTTCTCGGATTTTACGTTTTAGCGTTTTCTCAGGGGTGAGCAGAGTCATCTTAACTAGCTGCTGAGTGATCGTTGAACCACCTTGGATACGTTCTCCTTCGCTATTCACTTTGATAGCACGGGCGATTCCTTTAAACGACAGCCCGTGGTGGGTGTAAAACTCACGGTCCTCGATTGCGATCGTGGCTTGAATCATGGACGGTGGAACCTTGGAAAGTGGGACTAACGTCCGATTTTGGTCTTTATAGATGCTATACAGTAGCTTTCCATTGCGATCGAGAATCTTTGTAGTGAGAGGCTGCTTGCGTTGCCTCATCTGTGTTACTGGGGGTAAGTCTTTGAATGCTGTGTCGTACGTGAGGTATGCACCACCCAGAATTAGACCGGTCAGTAGTAAAGCAAAGAGCGTCGCAAAAAAGTGATAGCGAAAGAGATAATAAAAAGGATAGATCAACTCACGAAAGAGTGCGGAAAGAACTGTACGCAACTGGCGGAAGACACGACTTCCCAATGGCTCTGGAAAAACTTGAACAGCGACTGCTTTCTTGCGTCTTTTTGTAGCACTAACCGTTTTGACCTTTGAAGTAGTCTTAGAACTTAACGTCCGTTTTCGTGTGATCGTTTTCTTTTTTTCAGTGGATGGGAGAGGCTTTTTTTTAGTTGGAGCTGACTGTTCAAGAATGCGTGTTTTTTTGCGGGCAGCTTTGCGAACTTTCTTCTGGCTACGACGCGTTTTCTTCGGCATTTTGCCCGATCTTAGCATGGGGCGGTAGTGTATTCAATTGTCGTGTTTTGATCTTCTTTGAGAAGTTTAGTAAAAAAGATTTATAGGGTAAAAATTTACTCAGCTAAGTATTGATCAATTGCATCCCATAACTCACGAGAGCCATCTTCATATCCTAATGCCCAAATTGCAATTCCTCCTAAACGAAGGCCAGTAACGAGTTCCAGTTTGTATCCTAGTGACTTTGCATCTTCGTAGTAGATCACGTGCTGTCGGCCGTCTTTGAAGTAGACCAAGTAAGGCGAGAGTGCTTCTTCATCCCAACCTTGAGTGATCGGAAAGTACTCAGGATCTTGAAGAAGCTGTTGCACCCGTCCATAACTGGCAGTCCCGCCAGTTCCAGGAAAAGATAGAGCCCGAGGATTCTCAGTTTCAGTTGTTTCCCACTCGTATCCGTAAAAAGGAACCCCTAAGAGAATTTTCTCTGCAGGCATCACCTCCAAGAACTCTCGTAAGTGAAGTACCACGTCATTGTCCCAGACGTTTTTGGCTCCAAACAACGGAGCAACGGGACCTGCTACTGGTGAAGACGGCCGGTGAAAGTCGTAGGCCATCACCACGGTTTGGTCGATGTAAGGAGTGAGTGCTGGTAGATCCCAAAGTAAGTGTCGGCTCGCAGCGCTGGCAAAGACACTCATAGAAAGTTGGAGTGGTTGTTTGCCAGCAGACTTGGCATAGGTATCTAAGGTTTGACGCGTCCGTTTGATGAACTCAACGTACTGCTGTCGAAGTTCTGGACTAGCTTCACCGGCATACTCGATATCTACATTCACTCCTGCCACCGGGCGAGTGGTTGTTTCTAGAAAAGACTTCATGTCAGCTTGAAAAGTATCTTGAGCTTGCGTAGAGCCTAAGAAGTTTTCAATTACCTCGGTATCGAACTGAGTTAAGGTAATAGTTAGCTTTTGATTTGGGCGGAGTTCGTTGACCACGCGATCGAGTTGTGCAGAGCGCCAGCGGCGGCTACTAATATCTGCATCAGGATCGTCACTGACAGGGCTAGTAATTCCATCCAGATGTCCCTCCTCACTAATCGGCAATGAGAAGTAGGCGAGGTGTGTGATCTCTGGCTGGACGATGGTCTTAGTTAGGTTCCAGTAAGGAACGAAACCGTAGACAATGTACTGTGGTGAGTCGAGACTCGAGAGAGGAGGTGTATCGTCCAAATCTCTCATAAATGGTGAGAGCAAACTAGCAATTCGGACGTGTGTGTACCAGTACCATCCCGCTCCGCCGATCACAACCAAAGCGAAGAGCAGCAGAAAACCGAGGAGTCGAGACTTTATTCTCGGTGAACGCATGAGGCACCTTTCTTCTTATTGGGCAGCTGATTCTTGGTTTGTCTCGCTTGTGGTGTTAAACACCTCATCAAATGTAGCCGCCGCGTCGATGTTGTGTTGCTCAAAGACGGGCTGCCCTTGTTCATCGACAGGACGCGCACAGTCCTGACAGTAGTCAGCAGTAAATGGATCAGTCAAGATTGTTCGCATCTGTAGTTGAAGACCATCGGTTGACTCACCGGCTTGGAATGGCAAGCCAGTTTCAGGATGAACCCAAACTTCTTTGGTCACGAACTGAGCTTTTGATGGTAATGACTTACGCCAGTACAGCTCATTCGCTTGTTGCGGACAGTTTTCTCCTGGTTGTGGTGGCATACCGGTCACACAGACTGCTCCCGCGGTCACGTCATCAGGTTTCTCCGGAATGATTGGTTCTTGATCTCTCAATACGTAGGACATAATGTCATTGAAAATTGGTGCTGCACCAGTAATGCCAGATACCAAGTTACGATTCATGGGTGATCCATCGTTATTACCCACCCACGTGATAACTAAGAACTGCGGCGTAAAGCCAACTGTCCAGTTATCTTTCAGGTCATTGGTGGTTCCCGTTTTAGCACTGACAATTTGACCGGGAATAACTAACTTTGAGTTGGGACCGAAAGCAGCCATCCGAGCATTGTTATCTTGCATGATATGCGACGTGAGATAGGCAGGAGCTCTGTTCATGACTCGTTCTAAGTCTCCTAACTCATTCGTGTCTTCATCCGCAGTCAGATCGACTAAGTCTCGCTGTCGTTCATCAAAGCTAAGCTCTTCAATAACGTTGCCTTTGTAGTCTTCGATTTTGAGGATTGGTGTCACAGGAACTTTCACGCCTTGATTGGCGATGACGCCAAACGCCTGAGCAAGGTCGATCATCCGAATCTCACCACCACCAAGAGTAAGCGATAAGCCGTAGTTAGATGGATCTTTCCAGCTGGTAATTCCCATGTCGGTTGCTTGGTCAATGAACTTTTCTAAACCAATCAGTCGCAGTCCTTTCACGGCAGGAATGTTTAACGAGTTTCCGAGTGCTTGGCGAATCGATACTGGACCTTTGAAGCCACCGTCGTAGTTTTTCGGACAGTATGGTTTCTGGCCTGCGACTTCAAAACAGGTGGGAATATCTAACAAGTAAGAACCAGGGTTTAAAAGTTTTTCTTGAAATGCAGTCGCGTACATGATTGGTTTGATGGAAGAACCTGGCTGGCGAGGTCTAAGGGTGACGTTCACTTGACCATCTTCAGCCGTATTAAAGTAGTCTTTGGAGCCAATCATGGCTAAGATCTCACCAGTGTTTGGCTTCATCACGATACTGGCACCATTACTGACACGGGCAGTTTGCAGCTTGTCAATTTGAGCCGAAAGAGAAGCTTGGGCTACATTTTGCAAATCAAGATCTAGTGATGTAGTTACCCGTAGGCCGCCTGTTTCGACGCGTTCTTCACCATACTTTTCGTACAGTAAGTCACGAACATAGAAGACAAAGTGAGGAGCTTGGATGTCCGTTCTAGAAATGGCGAACTGTAAGACCTCATTTTTCGCTTGCTCGGCTTGTTCGGCGGTAATGTAGCCGTCTTCTTGCATCCGGCGAATAACGTCTTGCTGGCGAGCTTTAGCACGCTCTGGGCTGCTCCCAAACGGTGAGTACTGTGAAGGCGCTTGTGGTAAACCAGCCAGCAACGCTGCTTCGGCAATACTTAAGTCCTTCGCTGGTTTATCAAAGTAGCGCTGCGCCGCTGACTCAATTCCCACCGAGGTGCCGCCGTAGGAAATATAGTTCAGGTACATCTCCAAGATTTCTTCTTTTGAGTAGAGTAACTCAGTAACAACAGAGAGGACTCCTTCCTTAGCTTTACGTTGTAAAGAGCGTTCCGGAGTTAGCAGTGCCGTTTTGACTAACTGTTGAGTAATTGTGGAACCACCCTCTAAACGTCTACCTTGAAGAGTGTTACGAATTGCGCGGGTAATTCCAATAATGTCAAAACCCCAGTGCTTGTAAAAATTCTGATCTTCAATGGCGATAGTTGCTTGGTAAACGTGTGGTGGCAGGGAGTCAATTGAGATAGGGATTCGATTTTCATCAGCAAAAATCTCGTAGAGTAGCCTGCCCTTGCGATCAAAAATTTGGGTACTAACCGCAAAGTTTTCGCTGGAAGTTAAACGACGAGGTGAGGGGAGATCACGCAAAATATAAAGCAGAGCTAAGACGCCACACAGTGCTAAGGCGATCAAGCCGAAGCGCAAGAACGGATTAGTAATTGGGAGCAATAAGATCCGCAACCATTTCGGCAACTTTCGTTTAGAAGTGCCCGTCGTCTCTTTAGTATTTTTGGCAGTCTTACTTTTGGGCTGGTACTTGCCCGTAAATGCTTTCTGCCACTGTTTGCTTTTCATGGTGGTGATCGGCGTCAAAACTTTGTCTTTCAAACTTGGCTTGGAGGGCTGGTGGGGAGAGGACGTATTACTCACAGTAGATAAACGTTACCGTACCTTGTTTCGAGCTGCCACCCATTCTATATTGGGAGAGTATTATCTATCATTGACCTGTCCCTATGCAACGTTTCCGCTCGATTCTTATGCAGCCCTGGTTTATGCAACTCTCTAGTTGGCAGAAAGAGTTAACAGAGACCACTCTAGAATTATACGAGCGTGAAGAGCGGATGCACTCAGCATTTACTGACTACTCCTTCGTTGTTTTTCCAATCTCTAAAGCATATGAGGGCTTTCTCAAGCAATATTTGTTTGACTTAGGGTTAATTAACGCCGTCACCTACGCTGATAAGCGCTTTCGAATCGGACGAGCCATGAATCCGGACGTTCATCCAAAGCAACGAGACCAATGGTGGTTATACGATGATGTCAAGAAAATCTGTGGCCCTGATATTGCGGCGTCTCTCTGGAAAACATGGTTAGAGTGTCGTAATCAAATCTTTCACTACTTCCCTCACAATGAGCGTCGTTTGACCCTCCAAGAGGCAGCATCCAAAATTTCAATGGTAATTTCCAGTATGGAACAGGCTACACACTGCCAGCTGAAAAACGATTAAGTTACAGGTACAATCGCCCAAAGAGACACAGTCTGATCAGGAGAGCTATTATGAGTGAGAAGTATCGTTATCCAAACATTACCATTTCTGGTTTGCCAGGAAGTGGCTCAACTACCCTCCTGAAGTTATTGAAAGAAGAGTTGGGGCCAAGGGGTTGGACAGGTTTTAGCGGCGGTGAGTTCATGCGTGACTATGCCATCTCCCAGGGTTTGTTTAAAGATACGACTGCACTTCATCATGATGCGACTGCTTATCCACCCGACTTTGATCGCCAGGTTGACCTTGGTATGCGTCAGCGTTTAGAAACGGGTAAGTTTCAAATTTTAGAGTCTTGGTTATCGGGATTTATGGCTCAAGGGGTTTTGGGAACCTTGAAAGTTCTGATGACCTGCAGTGATGAGGCTGTTCGCGTTGATCGAATTGTGAACCGAGATAACGTTACTCCTAAACAGGCTATCGAGAACATGAGAACTCGTTACGAAAAGAACACCGCCAAATGGATCGATATGTACGGCGATCAATGGAAAGCATGGGTCGTCGCCAACGGAGTTCTCACTGCCGAGGATCCGATTGATTTTTGGAACCCAAAACTCTACGATTTAATCATTGATACCTACAAAGTAAGTAGGGAAGAAACGCTTCAAACTGTCCTTAATGCCATCCAAGCCCAAAGCTAATTCTGGTAAAGTTGGGAAACGTAGTACAGCTACGCGGGTTTCCAGCGCCAAACCAGGGATTGTGCAACTTAGACGACGTTACCAACAACCGACGACTTCTCGTCGGGTAACTGTCACTAGCTCAGGTCCTATCGCGCAGCACATTGCTTTTATTCCGTTATTATTGCTCGTTTTTGTAATGTGGTGTGTATATCGCTACCTTTTCCGTTTTCCAGTTTGGTTTGACGAGAGTATTGGTAAAGCTGTGTTCTTCGGTCTACCAGTGTGGTTGTACGTTTCCATCACTCGATCAAAATCAATTGCCGACACCATTAGTCCCCGTTACCTCCAATCTGGTTTATGGATGGGATTAGCGATTGGTGGACTATTTGGCTTCGCAGGAGCACTGGCCTCATTGATGCGCAAAGGCGTCGTCGTTCAAGCTGCACCGCTGTTTGCTTCTGATAGCTTCTGGTGGGAGTTTGCTTTAGCAATGATGACAGGCTTTTGGGAGTCACTTTTCTTCTACTGCTGGATCATGACCGTGATCATGGAGAAGTTCAAAAATTGGTCATTGCTTAATCAAGTACTCGTCACTGCTGTTATCTTCTTAGTCTTCCATATCCCTAACACGATTCTTCGTTTCGACCTGAGTTTGATTGGCGGACAGCTTTTCTTACTCTTCTTCTTTGGCCTTGGACAAGCGTTGTTATTTGCTCGAGTCAGAAATATTTACGCCCTCTCACTGTCCCATGCCATCTGGGGAATGGTCCTTTTGGTCCATACTCGATAGTTAATGTCTGATTACGTGGACGATTCAAGACTTCTTTAATTTGACTCTCCTCAAGTACTTGGTACAATTTACATCTGTATTACTTATGAGAACTCGCTTTCTCTTCTCGCTGCTAGGATTGGGATTTGGTAGCAGCATCTTAATTATCTCGCTCTTCAGTGCCACTCAAGTTTCTTCAACTGGGGGGCAGGCTGCTTCAGAGAGTAAGTTGTACTTTTCGCACCAAGTTTTACCAGATCACTCTCTGTATAAAGTCATCATGGCGATGGACCGTTTACAGCTGGAAACGGCTACTCCCCAAGAGCAGATCTTCATCAAGATAGAGTATGCCCACCGCCGTCTCGATTATGCGAAGGCGTTGCTGCAAAAAGAGAATGAAGAGTTGGCAATGACAACTTTATTAAAGTCCCAAAACTACCTCAATCAAGCGACTCAAGATGCACTGGCCAGCGACGTTGACGCTTCTATGAAAGAGCGCATTGCTAAAGCCATTGCATACCACTCTAAAGAACTCGTGGAACTGGCTCCTCAGCTGACCGATGCCCATCGCGCACAGCTTGATCAAATCTTAAAAGAACATGACTTGCTCATGTCGGAACTTCGAGCGAGTATCGCTCAAAAGTAAGTCCAAAACTAATATAGTTTGATCTATTTACGATCGTTGCCCCTTACCCCCCTCCGTGAGATCCTATTTCCCCAACGACAACTATATTTAGTATTTAATCCTCACAAAAACACTAAATACAGTATCGGCAGAGTAATAAAGATCGAATCTGTAAAGAATATGAAGTGTCCGTATTGCTTTGCCTGCCAAACTACAGTCACCGATACACGAGATGCAGAAGACCAAAGCTGCATCCGTCGTCGGCGACGCTGTGACCGCTGCTCAAAACGATTTACGACGTATGAGCGGGTAGAAGGCGTCGACTTAAATGTGGTGAAGAAAGATGGGGAACGCGAACCGTTTAATCGAGACAAACTGCGCCGAGGTATTGCGAAGGCAACCTGGAAGCGTCCAATCTCGATGGACCAGATTGAGGAGATGATTAACGATGTTGAGAGGAAGCTCCGGGCCAAAACTTCGACGGAAGTTAAAAGCTGGGAGATCGGCAATTTAGTCATCAACAAGTTGAAGAAAATGGATAAGCTCTCGTACCTGCTCTTTGCGAGTGTTTATCGTGACTTTGATAGTCTGGAAGACTTTGAGCAGGAAATCGACAAATTGAGGAGGAATGTATGACAGCAGCCGCGGCATTGCCGAAAAGAAAAATGAAATTTATTGAGCGTAAGCTCGATGGTGGAATGGGCATGGCTGTTGCCAAGCGAACATACCTTCGCAAGATTGAAGAGAAAAATGGTGAAGAGCGTTATGAAACCTGGACCGAAGTTGCTGATCGCGTAGCGAATGGAAACACGCTTCTTTTAACCACCAAAGCCCTCAAAGGGAAAACTGACAAAAAACATCAAAAAGCCGAGTACGAGCTGATGAGAAAACACATCGCTAATGGCTCAATCTTGATGTCAGGTCGTCACCTCCAACACGGTGACGAGACTCAGCCTAACCGTAACATGGAGGTCTTTACCAACTGTAGTACTGCTTCTTCTTCGTACATCTTGTTCTACCTTTTGATGAATGGCTCTGGTGTAGGTCGTCCCTACGATGATGATATGTGTGTAGTGAACTGGGACAACATGCCCAACGTTCGCTGCGTGATTGCCGATGACCATCCAGACTTTGTGTGGGGCTTTGATGAGAGCGTTCGTGACGCCAAACACAAGTATGGCGAGAGTGACTCAGTTCACTGGTTTGAAGTCCCTGATAGCCGTGAAGGTTGGGCTCAAGCCATTGAGATGATGGAGATCATGGCCTACGAGAAAAAATATAAAGATGACATCTTAATCTTAGACTTCTCCAAAGTACGGGCCAAAGGCATGCCAATTAAAGGAATGCAGAATCGTCCTTCCTCAGGTCCTAAACCATTAATGAATGCAATTGAAAAAGCCGCTACCCTCAAAGGTTCTGGTCTCTCTCCATGGAAACAAGCCATGTTTGTCGATCACTACTTAGCAGAGTGCGTCTTAGTTGGCGGTGCTCGTCGCAGTGCCCGAATTGCAACTAAAGTATGGACGGATCCAGAAGTCTTCGACTTCATTAACATCAAACGAGGTGGCTTCCTATGGAGTGCAAACAACTCGGTAGCTGTTGATGACAAGTTCTGGAAACAGCGCACCAATCACGCTCGAAAAGTTCTGGAGGCTATTCTAAAAGCTTCTTACGAAGACGGGACAGGTGAGCCAGGATTCATTAATCAACACCGACTGGTCCAGAATGATGACGGCTACGAAGGGTATCAAGATGGCAAATATGCCGAGAGCAGCAAGTACAAACCATTTGGTCGTACCGAGAAGATGTTGGCCCACGTTGCCCGCAATGCAGGAGCCAAGGTTTACTCACAGATTCCTAATCCATGTGGTGAGATCTCGTTGAACATGCTTGGTGGATACTGTGTCATCGCCGACGTGGTTCCTTACTTTGCTCCTACTCTCGACGATGCTGAGGAAGCCTATCGAGCTGCCACTCGGGCTTTAATTCGGGTCAATACCATGGACTGTCTCTACAACCGTGAGGTCCAACGTACCAACAGAATTGGTGTTGGGATGACAGGTATTCATGAGTTTGCCTGGAATCAGTTTGGCTTTTCTTTCCGTGACTTAATTGACGAAGAGAAGTCAAAAGAGTTCTGGTTAACGATTGCTCGTTTCAAACGCGCTGTAGTTGATGAAGCCGAGAAGTACTCCAAGTTGTTAGGAGTTACAGTACCTCATACCAATACTACGATCAAACCATCTGGAACGATCTCTAAACTGTTCGCCTTAACCGAAGGGGCTCACTTGCCAAGTATGCGCGAGTACATTCGCTGGGTGCAGTATCGAAGTGATGATCCAATGGTTAAAAAATACCAGAAAAAAGGCTACCCAATTAAAGAGCTAAAAAGCTACCAAGGGTCTACCGCTGTCGGCTTCCCAACCCAGCCTTTGATCTGCCGAATTGGAATGAATGGTGAGCTGGTAACCGCTGCTGAAGCTACCCCAGAGGAACAGTACAAATGGTTAATGCTTTTAGAGAAGTACTGGATCGTTGGTGTAGATGAGCAAGGAAATGCTTTGCCAGATACTGGGAACCAAGTGTCTTACACCTTGAAGTACGATCCGAAAAAAGTCAGCTTCAAAGAGTACAGTGAGATGGTGGGTAAGTACCAAGGGTTAATCAAATGCTGTTCAGTCATGCCACAGCAAGACTCCACTGCGTATGAGTATCAGCCAGAGCAACCAGTGACTATCTCTGAGTTCATGAAAGCGCTGAACGAGATTGAAAAAGACGAGACGCTCTTGGAAGACATTGACTACGAACATCTCAAATGTGAGAACGGAGCATGTCCGATCTAAAAGAAAAAGAAACAAAGAAAAGCGATCCGAGAGGGTCGCTTTTTTTACTTAAAAGCTAAGAGGTTGTTGATCCAATCTGCCAGTTGGGCAGTCGTTCAATCTGAAGCGTTTCTGGATGAGAGTGTTCCTTAAACTCAGTTAAAACAAACCCAGCTGCTACGCCAATCATGGCTGCATTATCACTGCACAACTTCTTGCTATATGGAACAGCAAGAGAGAGCTGGTAGGGACGTATTGTCTCTCTTAACATAGCTCTTAGCGTCGTGTTGGCAGCTACTCCACCACCCAGCCAAACACCGAAGAGTTTGGGCTGAGTGAGATCATTATTTCTTTTCTGTAAATATTTATTCAATTTATAAGTAATGGCATGAAATACCGCGTATTGAAAACTTGCACATAAATCAAAAATGTGTTGTTGTGAAAGAGTTGACCCACTCTCCAGTTCTTCGACTTTTCTTCGGACTGCTGTCTTCAATCCGGAGAAGCTCATCAAAAAGTTATCAGTGGTAGTCATCGGTAAAGGAAAGGCAAAGGCTTTTGCGTCACCGCGTTTGGCAAACTCTTCAACGACTGGACCAGCTGGATAGCCCAAGTCCACCATTCGTCCGAACTTATCAAGTGCCTCACCAGCAGCATCATCAACCGTCCAACCAATCCGTTGATACTTACCTGGCTCTTTTACTAGTACAAACTCGGTATGCCCACCAGAGACAATCACCGACAGCGCAGGAAAAGAGTTTGGTTGCTGCGAGCCAAGCTTAGTACTTGGTTTTGCCAGAACGGATAAAACATGGCCCTCAATGTGGTTGATCGGAAGTAAAGGGAGTTGCAGCTGTCCAGCCAACTGTTTGGCAAACTCTACACCTACTTCAAGAGCCGGAGCGAGACCTGGTCCTTGAGTGACCGCAATCGCGGCTAGTTGGTCGGTAGTGAGCTTTGCTCGTTTGAGTGCTAACTCAACTACTGGTTTGATTCGTTCACGATGCGCTTGTTTGGCTACCGTGGGAAAGACGCCGCCAAACTCTTTATGTAACTCTACCTGAGAAGCCACAATATTTGATAACACCGCAGTTCCAGAGGTAACAGCAGCTGAAGTATCGTCGCAGGACGTATCAATGGAGAGAATAAAGTTTGACATGGTATTAATCTGTAGCCTTCACTTCAATCAGGTGGGTGTCTTTCTGGTCAGTCAAATGAATATCAATGTACTTGACGTTATGTTTCTTGATCATGTTTTGTAAGTCGGTATCGGCAAGGCTAGACCATTCTATAGCAACCACTTCTCGAGGTCCCAACAACTCTTCAATGCCAAGTTGATGAATCAGCTCTGGTTTTTCAAGTCTCCAAATATCTAAGTGATGCAGCCGTCCCTCAACATTATGACGATTAAAAGCATACTGCTGCATAAAAACGTACGTTGGTGAGGTGAGTGTTTCCTTAATACCGAGAAACTGCGCTATTCCCTTCACAAAAACAGTTTTACCAGCGCCCAATGAACCATGAAGGGCAATAAAAAGACCGCGTTCTTTGAGGTCTTCCCAGTGCTGGAGCATGATCCGTTGTGCCACTTCTTGTGTTTCTGCTTCTGATCGAGTGGTGTAACGAGCCGTCGCCGCATCTGTCGCACCCTCAACTGCTACATTACCTTGGCGGAAAACCACAGGTGTTTCTAAAGTAGTATCAATTACTGTAGAGGGAGGATTCTTGGGAAGCTCACCAGCATCCAAAACAAAGTCCACTAGTGATTTTTGTTTTTCAGAAAGTCCGTCAAAGATATCTTGAATCGTATAAGGGCGTTTTTCTCCCGAGCCATTAGCCGAAGTTGCAGTGATCGGTTTGCCATACGCTGCCACAATCTTCAAGATCAGTGGATATGCCGGAATACGAACTCCAAGTGTTCCGTACTCAGAGGCAACTCCGTCAGCTACCGTACCCTTACTACGCGAGACGACTGTGACTGGTCCTGGAAGAAACCGTTCATACAGACGACGAGCCGAGTCCGTAATCTCAACATACTTCGCTGCCATCTCCTGATCTGTTACCGCAATGGAAAGAGGTTTTCCCTCACGGCGGCTTTTATAAGAGAGAAGCTTATTGACTGCTTCCTGGTTGGTGGCATCGACTCCCGCTCCATAGGTTGTTTCGGTAGGGAAGATGAGCAATCCGCCAGCGGCTAAAACACGGCAAGCCTCGGCAATAACGTGGGCTTCATCAGTTTGTTTGATATCAATTAGGGTATGCATCGTTGCTGTATTATAATTGGTCAGCATGCAACGACAGCCACTTGGCTTTTACCAAGATCACTTACTCCATCCGCCACTCAAGGTTAGCGTCTTTAGTAAGCTACACCAATTACAGGGAGTTGTGGATCAATTAGAGCGGGTTGCAAACCTTCCCCTCGATGAAAAACAAGGTTGGCTGAAAGAACACCAACAGACAACCTTCAAAATGTTTAAAGCTTTTCAAGAGTACGTTAACTTGGACTTTGAACACGATGATGTTGATCAAGAGATGTTAGGGTTATTAACGGAGTATTCAAGAGCGCTCCAGGAATGCGCAGCATATATTCACGCGCTATTTCCCGAGGAAAGACTTCAGGGATAGAAATATAAAACACCATGGCACACCTTTTTGTTGTTCTGATCTACCAGCCGCTGTTGAATGTTTTGGTCTTTTTCTACTGGATGTTGGACTTCGTCACTCGGGGGAATCCAGACATGGGTATCGCCGTTATCTTACTGACGATTGTGATCCGAATCTTACTTTTACCTATTTCTTTAATGGAGGATCGCGGCGAGAAAGAACGGCGAGAGTTGGTCAAGAGAAACGAAGAGTTGAACCAAATTTATTCCAACGATCCCATTCGTTTGCGCAGCGAGACTAAGCGACTTTTCCGCCGCAATCGTGGAGTAGTAGTAGGTGAGCTATTCTCACTGTTTGTCCAGGTGATGATCGCGATCATGCTATGGCGAATGTTTGCGACCGGGTTATCAGGTGAAGATATTCATCTGATCTATCCCTTTATGCCTAAAGTTGATCTGCCATTCAACTTGGTCTTTTTAAATAAATATGACCTTACTCACACCAACATTCTGTTGAACTTTTTACAGTCACTGCTCATTTTCCTAGTAGAAACAGCATCTATCTTAACTTCACCTTATCCACCAGCCAAAGGTGAAGTCGTTCGCTTACAACTGATCTTGCCCGTTTTATCTTTCATTGTGTTTATGAGTTTCCCCGCAGGAAAGAAATTATTTGTGATTACTACGCTCATAATTAGCTTGATGCTTGTTCTGTTTAAGTATGTTCGTAGACGATGGGAACAGTATCAGCTTGAGCAAGAAGAGAAGCAGCGCTTGGCCGAGATGGGTGAAGAGACAGTTATCGTTCAGACAAAGTAGGCAGACAAACACACAGAACTGGAGTAGAATACATCCACTATGGAGCTTGACCGCTTAGTTGTATCTTTCATGGTTGATGAAGTCGTTGGAGGCTTCTTTATTTCTGTCCCGCCAGGCCATGTTGCCTGTGTATACGATCGTGGGAGAGGTGTTCTTCCTCGAGTTTGGGGACCAGGACTTCACTTAAAGATTCCTTTTTGGCAGATTGCCAAACTTTTTAATGCTCAGATCCTGGAGTACTCCATCCGTCGTGACTTCGATCTCTCAGCCAATAAAGAGTCACTTGGTGATCAACCAATTAATACCAGCACAAAAGATGGTAAAGATATCTCTATTGAAGGTTCGATCCTCTTCCGAATTGATCGCCATAATGCTCCTGAGCTGTGGGAGAACATTGGTGAGAACATGGTTTCTAAAGTTGTTCGTCCTTTCTCTCGTAGTCGCGTCGCTTCCGTTTTTTCCGAGTTAACGCTAGATCAAATTAAACAAAATCGATCAGCTGTTGAGCAGATGGTCAAAGATGACCTAAACTATCACTTCCAAAATCGTGGCTTGAACTGCGAAGGATTCTTGCTTTCTGAAGTTAAACACCTGACTAGCCGTGGCAAAGAAGAAACGGTCATTAAAGAAGATATTGCCATGATTGCTCAGTCCACCCCCAACGTGGTACTCAGCGAGCCTACTACGCCCCTGACTCACTAATATTGAGTTGAGTCTGCTTACGTCTTGACAGAAAATTAGCAGTCAACTATATTCGCTGCTAGAAATTTTAATTACTTACATGAGGAGGTCGTATGGCAGATCTTTCTGTTTCACAACTTCATCCACTGGCCGGATATGTACTCGTAGAGCCAGCTAAATCCCAAAAACAAACTGCGTCAGGCATTTACTTACCTGACAATCATGAAGAAAAACCACAGTACGGTGTCGTCTTAGCCGTGGGCGGCGAGACTGTTATTGATGGTCAAAAAGTTTCTTCACCAGTCAAGAAAGGTGATCATGTCATCTATAAACGCTGGGGTGGAAATGACTTTAAGGTTGGGGACGTTGAGTACCAGTTCTTAAAGTTTGAAGATATTTTAGCAACAATTAAGTAAAGGAGCGCTATGGCAGCAAAGCAATTAAAATTCGGCGATGACGCACGCCAAAAGATGCTCGCTGGTATCAACAAGCTAGCATCAGCAGTTACTGTGACATTAGGTCCTAAAGGCCGCAACGTCGCAATTGATAAATCATGGGGCTCACCAACCGTTTTACACGATGGTGTCTCTGTCGCTAAAGAAATTAAACTTGAGGATCCGTTTGAGAACATGGGTGCTCAACTCGTCAAGGAAGCCGCATCCAAAACCAACGATGCTGCTGGTGACGGTACGACTACCGCTACTTTATTAGCTCAACAGATCTCAGTTAAGGGTATGCGCCTAGTTACTGCCGGAACGAACCCAATGATTATGAAGGTGGGTATTGATCGTGCAGTTGATGCTGTAGTCACCGAGATTCGTCGGCTGGCTAAGCCAGTCAGTGAAAGCGACTGGGAAAAAGTTGCCACCATCTCCGCCCAAAGTGCGGTCATCGGTCAAAAAGTGGCTGAAGCACTCAAGAAAGTCGGTAAGAATGGTGTCGTCGAGGTGGAAGAAGGCAAGACTATGGAGATCACGATCGATCACCGTGAAGGAATGGAGTTTGATAAAGGGTATGCTTCTGCATACTTCGTCACCAAACCAGAGGACATGGAGTCTGTGATTGAGAGTCCATACATCTTGATTACTGATCAAAAGATCTCTTCTATCCAAGACTTGTTGCCAATTCTGGAAAAGACGATGCAGATCAGCAAGAACTTTGTCATCATTGCTGATGATATCGAGGGCGAGGCCTTGACTACCTTAGTAGTCAACAAGCTGCGTGGTGCCTTCAATATCTTGGCAGTCAAAGCTCCAGGCTTTGGCGATCGCCGTAAAGCGATGTTGGAAGATATTGCCGTTCTTACCGGTGGTGCATTTATCTCCACGGCAACTGGTCGAGACTTGAAGAGTGTCGAGGTGGAAGACTTAGGTCGTGCCGACTCGATCCGTTCATCTAAAGACCGCACTCGGATTGTCGGTGGCAAAGGCAAGCCAAATGACATTGCAGCTCGGGTAGCTCAGATCGATAAAGAGATCGCTAGCTCCACTTCGAGTTTCGATACAGAGAAGCTGGAAGAGCGCAAAGCCAAACTTTCTGGTGGTGTAGCCGTCATTCAAGTTGGTGCCGCTACAGAAGTTGAGATGAAAGACCTCCAAGAGCGTGTCAAGGATGCTAAAGAAGCAACCAAAGCTGCAATTGAGGAAGGCATCATCCCAGGTGGTGGCGTTACATTACTTCAAGCTGGCAAAGTTCTGGCCAAGCTCAAAGGCAGTAGCCAAGATGAACAAGCTGGTATTGATTTAATCAAGTCAGTTTTAGAAGAGCCACTGCGGATGTTAGCTCGTAACTCAGGTGTCGATGACGGTTGGGTAGTTCAGACTGTCTTAGCCAAGAATGATGGCCACTTCGGTTTTAATGCCAACACGAATGAGTTTGGCGATATGGTCAAAGCAGGTGTGATTGAGCCAGCTAAAGTAGCAACGGCATCAATTACCAATGCAGCTTCTGTCGCCTCAATGATTCTGACCACTGAGTGTCTGATCACTGACTTACCTGAAAAAGACAAGCCAGCTATGCCAGACATGGGAGGCATGGGCGGAATGATGTAGGACGTTTTTGAAGGTACTTGCTTATAAAAACAGCAATAAAAAACGGCTTCCGAAAGGGAGCCGTTTTGGTATAGTCAAACAGACAAAGGAGTCTGTATGGGATTTGTGATTAATGTAAATAACATTTTGCGCTCAGACATTGGCGGTCAGCTACAAGTGGGACAAGAGTACTCGTTTGCCAAAGAACTAAGCGTATTAGCTGATGACATTCAAATTTGGTTGACTCAAAAAGACTGGACTGCAGTGGCGGAGATTCAGATCATCGAACAGACGCGTCGTGATGGCAAAACAGTTGGTAAGTTCATTGTGAAACACGTCTACACTCCAGAAGAAGCTGCGCCACTAACAGCTATTTTCCGCAGAATGTACGGCTGGGAATAAAGATCGAAAATTAAAAAAATGTGTCAAGGGGGAGACTCGAACTCCCAACCTCCACGTTATGAGTGTGGCGCTCTAACCGGTTGAGCTACCCTGACATGTCTATGACCAGCGTGGACGGCTTATTATATCAAGAGTTTGGCTAAACGTGAGCACAGACTCTCTTCCTTATTCTACAAAAACGCTCCAAACTCACGGTTGCCCTCGTGTAAAAAAACAGCCATACTGGTTTTGACAACACAAAAGGGAATCTTTTGTGTTTTGGCTTATGCTTATCTTTAGACAAAAACTCTTCAGTCTCCAAGCAAAATTACTTGCTGCAGCCTTCATCTTTGTTGCTGTTACAGCGGCTACTTTGCTAGCTACGCACCAAGCAATGGCCGACTCAGTGGTCTACTTTGATTTTTATTCCAGCGGAGAGAGCCCAAATACTTATGGTGCAGATATCAATAACGGCTATTGGGAGTACTACTATAACTTCTCAGTCCATAGTGATGAGTCGGCGATCGTCGATATTTCCTACGAAATTGATAACAGTGGACGAGTAAGTTTAGAAGAGTTTAGTGATTCTGGTCCGTTTAATGATATTGATGAGTATGTTTATTTCTATCTAGATCAACGAGCGTACGCTGACTTTAATCCTCATACTATTACTTTCTATGCCACGACAGAGGCAGACGAAGAAATTTCTGAACAGTTCTCATTTGAGCCTTATCCAGATGCAAGTAGTCCCGTTATTTACTTTGATACGTACACTGAGGGAGAAGTTGAATCAACTTCAATGCCCTATTACTTTCAAGTCTACGATGACTATTTAGAAGAAGTAGTCGTCTATGTTGACGGACAACCTTGGGATGTTTATCCAAACAGTAGTAACTATGACCACCAATACTACGATTTAAATCTTTCAAGCGGTTATCCTGGCCCGTCTGATCTTTTCGATGGAAACGAGCATGAGTTTTCTGTCTATGCCAGAGACCCGTATGGTAATGAGTCACAGCAGTCTTACTACTTTACCTACCTAGAAGATGGTGGTGGTGAAGATTATGAGTATGAAGAAGACCTGCCCATCTTTAACTTTACTGAGGCGCCAGAAGGCGTGACTAAAAATCCACTGGAGTACTCAGGAACGGTCAGTGATGCCAGTTACATTAGTTACATCCAGTACGAAGTTGACTATGAGGGAAGAAACTATGTACTGATTGATGAAGACGAGTCTTCTGAAACGTATAAGGAGTGGGAGATTGAGTTCTCACCTTCCGCTGGTCCGCATACTATTACTTTCTATGCGGGTGATATGTGGGGCAATGAGGCCTCGCAATCATTTGAAGTCGATATCGATCCTATAGCTCCTTCATGTACCGAAGGTTTTATTAATCATCCAAGTCCACACTACTCTAAGATTTTGGAGTACGAGGGTATTACCTGTACCGATGATCGGGGCATTGTTGGTGCTGCGTATGAGATCTACCACGTTGTTCAAGGAACTTTGCAGTTCTATGCAGATCACCCGGTTCAGCCTGTTGACTCTTCATTTGGTGCCACAGAAGAGACTTTTGACTTCACTGTGGACTTAAGTTCTTTTGGTGATATTGATGGAGTGATTTTAGTTAACTTCCGTGTAGAGGATGAAGCTGGCAACTATAGTGCTGATTACGACCCTGTCATTATTGATGCACTGGATAACTCTGATCCTATCGTCAGTATGGACGAGGTTACTCCAGATCCATTAACCGATAGGACGCCGACCATTACTGGAAGCTGTACTGATAATACCTATCGAGATACGAACAGCTTTATCAGTGAGTTAGAGTATCAGATTGATGATGGCGGGTATGAACTGATCACCTTACCCAATGGCGGTGTTTATGATGACAGCTACACAGAAACATTCTCTGTTGATCTGCCTGAACTGGGTTTGGGAGTCCACACCGTCGATGTGCGATGTACTGATGGCGCAGGACGCTCAGCAGTAGTTGATGACACATTCACGATTGTTGATCCTGAAGATCCAATGCCAGGTGAGTTTACGTTTGAGGAGAACTTCGAAAGTACTGCCAACCAAGACATCCCTAGCTCCTCAAATATTATTTGGGGAAATGGAAAGCTTCGCTTAAAAGAAGATATTACCGTTTCTCGTCAACTCCTGAATAACACCAACATCTGTCCTCGTTATGGAGACTGCCGTGGGCTGTGGGAAGTTTGGCAAGATCCCCAAGATAGCAATATGCTGTGGTACTACTTAGGCGGACAGATTTACCAATACAACAAAACTACAGAGGTCAGTACTTTATTTAACTATCCTGCGTTGTTTGGCGTAAATGCAATGAGCTCAGACTTGAACGGCTTTGCTTTGGGAGTTTATGAAGGAAAGAAGTATTTATGGATGTCAGATATTTATCGGTTATATGTCTTTAACCTGACCGATGGGGTGGGCTTCCAAAACTTTACCTATACAGATATTGGCGCAATTCGGTTGGATTTTGAGCGTGGTCGCCTCGGCGCTTACATGACAACCACACCTACAGGTGGCAACTCTAATCTTGCTTACCTTGATCTCAATGGAACACACATGGACCAAGGTGATGACGTCTTCACTCATTACGCGCTGAGTGATCTGAACTCCCAATCCTTTTTGGGATCTCTGATTGATTCAGCAGAAAACAGAGTCTATGCGGGAAGCTACTTTGATGGCTTTTACGTTTGGGGAGATAACAATACACCTTCCGATCCCAGTGACGATATTGTGGATGTAACGACTGATGGTGATTACCAAAACGTCTTTACCGGAATGATTCTTGATCCTGATGGTCGTTTAATCTTTGGTACAGCCAACAACTCAAATGGCCGTTTATTCGTGATCACCGATGATGGCGACGATCCATACTCCTGGGACGATGACACTATTGTTCAGCTGGCTTATCCTGCCCAAATTGGCTACCGCAATATTTATGGTATTCAGTACATCGAAGGTCAAAACGGAGTGGGAGATCAGCTGTTGCTCAATACAGAGGGAAGTATCCCAGTTTATCTGAACTTTAACGATACCTATACAAACTTAACTGACGATACATTCATTGAGTTTGACTTAACGGGGGGTGTCCGCCCAAGTAACGCTTGGACATACCTGGATAACTACAGCACCTTATATAGCGTCAATAAAAATCAAGGTTTTTACAAGTCCGCGATGACACGCGGTTGGGTAGACGGTGGTGCGGCTGTTGCGATTCCTACCCGTCCACCTCAACAGTTAGTAGTAGATAACTTTGTGGCCGAAGCAAATGCTAGTGCTCCAATCGCAGATGCCAGCGGAGTTGGTGGCAGTAACTTCTCATTTATGGCAGCTGTGGGAGAACATCTTATTCCCCAAGCGTATGCCGCACCTGGTGATCCAATTCGTTACTATGTCTCGACGGATGGCGGCGTAACGTGGCAAGAAGTTACCCTGGGACAGTTGCAGCAGTTGCAGCAAAGTGACTATCGAGTCAAGTTTAAGATTGAGCTGTATGAGGTAGACAATGCCACACCAGTACTAACCTCTTACTCCTTATCCTATGCTGGTTACCCAGAAGAGGAGTTGGCAACTACAACTACCGGATTATCAGTTTCCCCATCTACAAATGCTACGACTACCAACGCCTCATTTTCAGTAACCGTAGAAGGCATTGATGTCCTTGGCTACAAAAATCCTAACTATGATGGCAATGTTACTTTCACATTGATTGATACTGGAACAGGGAACCCTACTGATGGCTTAAATGTTACCAATCTTGCCATTAACGATGGAACAGGCACAGCCTCGGGTGTGCAAATTAACAAGACGGGAACATTTAAAATTCGAGTCACTGATGGAACGTTTACGCAAGAATCTGGCACGATCACCATTACGTCCGGTGCAAGTTTACCGTCTCCGTACTTGGGCTTCTCAGCGAGTAAGTTTAAGATTCAAAAAGGAGAGATAGTTGAGCTCCACTGGGCTTCAAGTAACTTAACTAGTTTTGTCATTAACCCTGGAAATAATCAGCTGAGTGCGCCAACTGGAACTTTCTATGTGCATCCAACTGAAACAACCACTTACACAATTACAGGAACAGGTCCGTATGGATCAGCAGTAGCATCGCTGGAAATTAAAGTCGAAGGAGAGTTGAGCTCAGGAACTTCTAGTAGTCCTTCTCCCACACCAGATGCATCTGCGACACCGACATCTTCAGTTGATCCTTCCGCTACAGCAGGGGCCGGTGGTGGCCTAGCTAACCCTAGTGCAACGCCAGTTCCAGCTTCATTTGGGATCGTCTCATCAGCAGATCAAACTATTGTTCGCGGTCAAAAAGCTGAGATCTCTTGGAACATTCCTGATGCTGATGAGGTGACTATCGACTATCCAGAAACAAGAACGATCTCGCCCAATGGCAGCTTTGAGTTCTTCCCTCTTGATACAACAGTAATTACGATTACCGCCCGCAAAGGAGATGAGGTAGTCACTAAAAAGATCACTGTCACTGTTTTAGATGCACCAGCAGAAGTGCAGCAGATCGCACGAGCCTTGCAAGAACGCCTACCTTGGTCAACCCCGCTTATTAGTGGTGCCATCCAAGCAAGTAAAACCCTTCCCAAAATTGGGCTAGCTGCCGCTGCAGCGCTTGAACTCGCAGTGGTCGGGTTGTTAGCCCTCGCCGTTGCTTCACAAGCTGGAATTATGGCCGCACTGAATCTACGCACTTTGCTGAACTTATTCCGCACGGCTGGGGTGCTACCTGCGAAACAACGAAAAGGTTTTGTCCATCAGACAAAGAATGGTAGTCCAATTCCATTCGCGGCTATCTCTGTCTATGAAGGAAAGAATCAACTTGGAGCCCCATTTGTCTCACTTGTTTCTGACATGTATGGTGTCTACCTAGAGCCATTCTTGCCAAAAGGCGAGTATACGATGACAGTTGGACATGATGGTCATGTCTTTCCAACTAAGCTACAACGACCTGCACACCTTTCTTTCAAAGACTTCTATAAAGGGGAAGTGTTGGGGATTGCTTCAGCTAAACAATCTCAAGCGGTCCTGGTTCCAATGGACAACAAACTCGGCGATAAAGGTGGTTCGTTGAAGTACTCCTTGCTGTTGTTACTCAACAGAACATTACACTGGTTACAGTGGGCAGTTTATCCACTCGCAGCACTTTCAATCCTGGCATTTTGGATTGCCCCAACCGTGATAAATGGTTTGATTCTGGTTGTGTATGCCGTAGTACTCCTGCCCAAGTTAGTCAGCCTCTTTAAGAAACCGACCCTTAAAGGAAGAATCATCGCCGATGGCGATCGACGCGGGATAGCTAACGCCACGATTGTGCTAACACGTCAGGATGGAAGTGTCGTTGCAATTAGCAAGTCTGATGCACATGGGAACTTCGAGCTCTATGCTCCAAAAGGGAAGTACGGAATCAACGTCATCTCACCCAACATGGTGTGGAAAGAAGCAAAGGCTGGTACCATGTCGATGGTGACAGCTGCGGTTGGAGCAAAGCCTCTGACGATTGAGATGACCACTATTACCAACCCATTTGCGGCTGTGTAACTTTACTCGCTAGGTTTTGAGTAAGCTCTTCTTTGATATAATTTGTATATGATTATTCCAGAAGGCATACGGAACGTCACGCCTACAGATAGGGAGTATCCCGCACGTTTAGCTACGATTAAGCAGCCGCCTACATCGTTGTGGGTCCGAGGATCAGGAGTTGTTCCTGAGCTCTTTCATCTGGCCAGTATCGGTTCCCGAGAAGTACCACCAGAAATTTTAAGTCACTTAGCCGTCTTTTTAGAGAAAGTGTGTGTTGCCTATCAAGATACTGCTCAAACACCTCTAGTAATCGTATCGGGCTTGGCTTTAGGAGTAGACGCACAAAGTCATCGTGTGGCGTTAAATAACGCTCATACGGTTGGAGTACTTCCTACGTCAATTAATCGAATGGATCCTCCCGCCAACCTTAGTATTGCTCAACAGATGTTACAGGTTCGCCAACCAGGTACGGCGATCGTTTCTGAGTATCCTCCTATCCCAGATGATCAGAAAAGTATCAGAAAGCCCTTGGTTCGTAACAGAATTACCGTTGGTCTGAGCCAAGCAGTGTTAATTTCCGGTGTATCGAGAGAACAGAGTGGTTCTATGAGTACAGCGAACCACGCTTTACACGAAAAACGACCCATTTATATTTTAGAGAGCACACTGAGTGCGAATGTGCGAAAGCTATTGATGGGGGTGTATAAAGCACAAGAAGTTAGTGAACCACAGCAGTTTGTAGATGCCTTGATGTCGCTACAGAAGTAAGTGTACGGAAATTGATAGGGTATACTGTTCAAACAATGATCAAAGGTTCTCGGTTCTTCTTGGTGATACTTCCTCTGTGGATGTTTCTGACGATTACAGCTGCTCTTTTGGTTCCTCTGGCAGCCCAAACTCCCTCTCCAGAAGCCTCTCCGAGTCCTTCACCCTCGCCATCGCCTTCCGTTTCACCATCTCCGTCTCCTTCACCTAGTCCTTCTCCAAGTCCCAGCCCTAGTCCATCACCCAGCCCGTCACCGTCACCCTCGCCATCACCCAGTCCAGCTGTGAGTCCTAGTCCTACAGTCAGAGCATCAGTCAGACCAACTCCGCGGCCGACTCCTTCGCCAAGTGTTTCGCCTTCACCTTCTCAGACACCATCTCCAGAGGCGAGTCCTAGTCCTTCCACCAGTCCTGAACCCTCAGCATCACCGACTACAAACACTGGGGAAAAGAGAGAGTTTCCGACGATTCTTGTACTCTTGGTTTTAGGTGTGTTGATTGGTGTAGGGGCACCAGTGGGATGGTTCGTAGTGGAGAGTAATCCAAGATTAAAAGTAAAAGTAACGACCTTTTTTGCACGATTCAAAAGAAAAGGATAAGTAGAGATCAATAAGTACAAAAAACCACCTAAAAAGGTGGTTTTTTGGTTAAATGTTGCGGGGCCGGGAGTCGAACCCGGCCTGTGGGATTATGAGCCCCACGTGCACCGTACACTACCCCGCGCGATTGAATACATGTATTCGTTAGCGACAAGGCGTGAGTATAACATTTTTTTACTAGAGAAAAAAGCCTGAGAACTTGAGAGCTTAAAAAAGAAGCTGTTGCCACTGCTGCCAGGGTCTTAAAGAAGTCACTGTTTGGGTTGGCTTGACGGAAGGCAATGGCTGATCTGGAATTTGGACGATAAACTCGCCAGGTTTTTGCAAAAGTAGTTCATCGCGAAATATCCGTTCTTTTGCCGTACTAGAGGTTGCCTCGAGTGCGTTCCGCTCGACCAGATTGACTTTGGCCTCTATACTAGCGACTTCAACTTCCATTTTTTGGACAGTGAGCGCTGATTGTTGAATACGTCGACCGTTCATATATAAGGACACGCAAATAACTCCGACGATTCCGGTAATAATCAGCGCTGCCAGAGGTGAGTAAAGGATACGCATGATTGCGAAAAAACCTCGAATGTGATATTATAAGTCTTTGATTTTAGACAAAAAGTTATTACTATACATCTGTAAATCGAATTTGTAAGAAGTGTGAGAAGTATGAATAACGCATTGCTTGACTTGCATAATAAGTTTACCAGCTTTTTACAGACATCCGGCCGCGCCCACGCGACCGTGATTGCCTATAGTAAAGACGTTGAACAGATTATCCAGTTTCTTGCCGAGAAAGGGAAGACATTGGTAGAGCAAGTTACTGCTGATGATATTGAAGAGTTTAAAGAGCTCTTAAAGAAACAGCGCTACACGGGCAAATCAATCTCTCGCAAGATTAACTCCATCAAGGCATTCTTCCGTTTCGTGATTAATGAGGGACTCTTAACTGAGAACCCTGCCGAAGTCATCGTTCATCCTAAGTACGATCAAGCTCCTCCTCGAGTTCTCTCGAAGTTGGAGTATCGGGCGCTGCGTGATGCCTGCCGCTCTGACATTCGTATCTATGCCATTGTCGAAGTACTGTTGCAAACAGGCATGAGAATTAGTGAGTTAGCAGCTTTGCAGATGAGCGAAGTGGACATGGAGCACAACGTGATTGTGATCGAGCCTCAGAACTCTCGTGAAGCTCGTAAAGTTCCTTTAAACGCCGCTGCCAAGACAGCCATTATGGAGTACATGAAGGTTCGTCCACGCGCTCGGGAAAAAACACTCTTCTTGACTAAAACTTGCCGTCCATTCTTAGTTCGTAACATTCGTACCGCTATTGATCGTTACTTCCGCTTGGCTGGTATTAAAGATGGCAAGGTCAATGATCTTCGTCACACCTTTATTATTGAGCAGTTAAAGGCTGGTACTCCTTTAGTCTATGTTTCCCAACTGGTTGGACACAAACGAATTACCACCACCGAAAAGTATCTCAAGTTGATTGACGCTCCAGATATGAATCCGACAGTTCGGATCGAAGAGCTTTAATAGTTCGGCACTTTTTGCTATACTACGCCTGTATGACACGACACACCACCCAATCTTCTTGGTGGACCTCTCTCAGTTAACAAGGGAGTCACTTAACGTGCATACATGTGTTAAAGGCTCCCAAAAGGGAGTTTTTTTGTACCACTTCATACATCTATAGACTACTCAACTCCCTTTGTTCTTTAACAGAGAAGGATTCTATCCTTCCTTGCTAATGGCTGAAGCGATCTCAGTTGGCCATTACCAGGGGAGGGTATGGTGCATGGTGCAAAGAAGCTGTGTGACTAGTTAAAAGGAGCAAAACCGTGAAAAAGCTCATCAGCTACATCCTGAGCAAGATTGAGAAGTTCTTCAGCCAGTTTGCACTGCTGGCAGAAGAGGAGGTACGGAGTAACTTTCCTCACCATCAGTACTGTCAGTGTGATCGGCTTCTGGATAAAAAGCAGGGACGAGCTATCTCTAATCTGGAAGAGAAGATCATCGATGACTATGTAAATGTCTCTGATCACTGGCTATCGCTTTCCACAGTGGTGAAACGATACATCCTGCGCTGTCGCCATTGCGGCGCGTGTGCAGAGTACTCGCCGGTGTCTACAGAGAGTTGAAGAGCATGCACCACCCTTCTCGAAGGGCGGAGAGGAGAACTTTCTCCTCTCCGCCTGAAATCAGGTATATATAAAGTACAATAAAGGAAATATGACACAAACAAATAAACGTATTCTGTCTGGTATCACTCCCAGTGGAAGCTCGCTCCACATTGGGAACTATTTTGGCGCCGTAAAACCTCAGTTAGAGCTTCAAAATACGGCAGAAACCTACTACTTCATGGCAGACTTACATGCCTTAACTACGATTCATGACAAAGAGACTTTAGAAAAAAATATTACCGGCGTGGTCTTGGATTACATTGCCTTAGGCTTAGATCCAGCCAAGTCAGTATTCTTTCGTCAGTCGGACGTTCCCGCACACAGTCAGTTAATGGTTGTTCTAGGGAACTATGTTATGTATGGCCAAATGCAGCGTATGCATGCATTTAAAGATAAGTTACAGAAGGATGCGAACGAAGAGTCTATTAATATGGGTCTTTTTAACTATCCCATCTTGATGGCTGCAGATATTCTGCTTTACAAACCCTACGGTGTTCCAGTAGGAGAAGATCAACGTCAACATATCGAGCTCACCCGTGATATTGCCGAGAACTTCAATAAAGCCTACCAAACAGACGTTTTTCCACTCCCAGAACCTCTTATTTCGAAAGAAGTGGGGAAAGTAGTTGGCACAGACGGGCAGCGAAAGATGAGCAAATCTCTCGGTAACACAATTGGAATCTTTGAAGATGAGGCAGTCATTCGTAAGCAGATCATGAGCTCGTTCACTGATCCCAATCGTAAAAAAGCTACTGATCCCGGTACTGTAGAGGGAAACCCAGTATTTATCTACCATGAGCTGTTAAATGACAACGCAAGCGAGGTGGAAGAGTTAAAAACTCGGTATCGCGCTGGGAAGGTGGGCGACGTTGAGGTTAAAGAAAAGCTTTTTCAGGCTCATCAACGATACTTTGCCTCGGCACGAGCTAAACGAAAAGAACTAGAAAGTAATTTAGAAGTGGCACGCGACATTTTGGCAGATGGAGCGCTAAGAGCAGGAAAGTTAGCAACTGAAACGCTCGAAGAGGTCTATCGCACCATCGGAATTCGTAACCAACTCAACAACAAATGAGTTGTCTCAGATAATTCTCAGATGAGTGTGTAAAATAGAGCAAACAAAGAGATCGAGAAATCTTCAATTGAAAGGTGTTCATGAAAGCGACAGTTGAGTACGCTGATTTTGATAAGTTGGACTTGCGCGTTGGAAAAGTAGTCGCCGCTGAAGCGCCCAGTTGGAGCAGAAAGCTGATTCAGTTTACCGTTGACTTTGGTGAAGAAATTGGCACAAAGACGATCCTATCTGGCATTCAAGCATGGTACAGCCCTGAGGAGTTTGTTGGAAAAGTATTTCCGTTCATCGTCAATTTAGCAGAACGCAAAATGGGCGAAGGGGTCAGTCAGGGCATGATGATCATGGCAGATGGAAAGGTGGATGGTGAAGATCATCCAATTGTCTTCCCGTTACCGGAATCAATAACTCCTGGCACGGTCATTCGTTAGAACCCGTGGTACACTACCTACGCTCTTTATGGAAACATCATCAAAAACACCCAAACAATCTACAAAAAAATCTCAAGAGAAAGACCAGTCAGGTCGCGCTCCACAGGAACGCAAAATTGAGATTAATATGAACATGAGCCAGATGATGAATCGAGGCTTATTATTCTTGTTTGTGGCATTACTTTTCTTGCCATTTTTGTACTCAACTTTCGTAGGTAAGCCAGAAGAGAAGATTGCCCTCTCCCAAATGGTGGAAGATATTCGGGCTGAGAAAGTCGATAAGTTAGAAGTGGCTGGTTCAGACGTCAAAGTCTTCTATAAAGACTCGACCGTCAAAACGACTCGCAAAGAGGACGGCCAACAGTTAGTAGACGTCTTAAGCAAGTCGAGTATTGATCTGGCTGCGGCCCAAGTCGAAGTAAAGAACTTAAGTGTTCAAGAAATTATTATTTCTTTGATCGTTAATATTTTGCCGATCGTGGTGATGGCAATCTTGTTCCTTTTCCTCTTCCGCCAAGCACGCGGCGCTCAAGATGGCATCATGGGAATTGGTCGCAGTAAAGCCAAGTTATTTGTTAAAGGAAAACAAGATACCAAGTTCGCTGACGTTGGTGGAATGGACGAAGCCAAGCGCGAGCTAGAAGAAGTTGTCGACTTCCTTAAGAATCCAAAGAAGTACAAAAAAGTTGGTGCCCGTACCCCTAAAGGCGTCTTAATGGTGGGTCCCTCGGGAACGGGTAAGACGCTGTTAGCTCGAGCTGTAGCGGGTGAGGCTAACGTTCAGTTCCTCTCAATGGCGGGTTCTGAGTTCATGGAGATGCTAGTTGGTGTCGGAGCTTCTCGTGTTCGTGATCTTTTCCTGACTGCCAAAAAATTAGCGCCTTCCATTATTTTCATTGACGAAATTGATGCGATTGGTCGAATTCGTGGTTTTGGCAGCATGGGTGGACATGATGAGCGTGAGCAAACCTTAAACCAAATTTTAGTCGAGATGGACGGTTTTACTCCCAATGATAATGTGATCGTGATCGCGGCTACCAACCGTGGTGACATGCTTGATCCAGCCTTGATTCGACCAGGTCGTTTTGACCGCCGCGTCCAAGTCAGCTTGCCTGATCTAGAAGAGCGTAAATTTATTCTTAATATTCATGCCAAAGGCAAGTCCTTTGAACCAAACTTGAACTGGGAAAAAGTTGCCAAGCGCACCGTTGGTTTCTCAGGTGCTGATTTAGAGAACATGTTAAATGAGGCTGCTATTGGTGTGGCTCGCGATAACCGAACTGAGATCACCGCCGCAGATATCGAAGAAGCATCATTGAAAGTCAAGTTAGGTCCAAGTAAAAAACGTCTCCATGACGAAGAAGAGCGCAAGATGACGGCTTATCATGAAGCCGGTCACGCACTGGTTGCGCACTACTCCAAGTACTCGGATCCTGTCCACCGTATCTCGATCGTTTCTCGTGGTATGGCTCTTGGTTTCACTTTAACTCCACCTGAAAAAGATAAAGTACAGGTCACTAAATCTGAGTTAATTGATCAAATGGCAGTATTACTCGGTGGTCGGGCTGCGGAAAAGATCATCTTTAATGAGTTAACGGCTGGTGCCAGCTCTGATATTGAGCGGGCAACTCGCATTGCCCGAGCTATGGTGATGGACTTTGGTATGAGTGATCTAGGCGCAGTAGCGATGAGCCCACAGTATGAGGGGTCAAACTATGCTCGTGCGTACGCGGAACCAACCAAGATTTCAGATAAGTTGCAGGAAAAAGTCGACGCGGAAGTCGCAAAGCTTATTCTTCAAGGTGAAAATAGAGCAAAAGACTTACTCACTGAGCACAAAGATAAACTCGACAAAGTTTCACAACGCTTACTTGAAATCGAGACGATCGACTCTGACGAGTTTGTCGAGTTGATGGGTGTCCCAAAGGCAAAGTAATATGGCCAAGCTGCCCGACTCGGCTAAAAAACAACTCTTTGTACTTATTGATGGTCACGCACTGATTTATCGAGCTTTTCATGCTTTCCAAGATTTAACCACCCCAGATGGAACACCAATTAGCGCGGTCTATGGTTTTTGCCGTATTTTGCTGACAGTGATTCAAGAACTGCAGCCTGAGTACATTTTAGTAGCCCTCGATCATCAAAAACCAACATTCCGACATAGTGAGTATTTAGGCTATAAAGCTAATCGGGAAGAGATGCCCGCCGAACTTCCTCCTCAGATTGAGAAGATTAAAGAAATCATTACAGCATTTAATATTCCCCAGTTTGTTTTGCCAGGTTATGAAGCAGACGATATCATTGGCACTCTCTCTCGCCAGCTAGAAATGCGTCCGCTCGGAACAGAACCTGAGCTGATGACGATGATCGTAACTGGAGATCGAGACGCTTTTCAATTGGTGACTGATCGAACACATGTCTGGATGCCTGGTCGGTCAAAGCCAGTCAGAACCATGGATACAGAGTATGACCCTGACGGAGTAAAGAAAAAAATGGGTGTTCGCCCTGATCAAATTGTGGACCTCAAAGCGCTGATGGGTGATGCTTCTGACAACATTCCAGGTGTGCCTGGAATTGGGGAGAAGACAGCAGTGAAGTTACTTACTGAGTTCGGCACCGTGGAGAAGCTTTACCAAACAATTAAAGATGAAAACCTAATGATTGGTAGCGATAAGCATCCTATTCTGCGCGGAAGCTTGTTAAAAAAGCTTGCTGAAGGACATGAAGAAGCACTTCTTAGCCAGCGCCTGGCGAAGATAGATCGAGAGTCACCTGTTACCTTGGAACTTGATCAATGTCGTTTAGCCGCGTACCGTAAAGAAGAAGTATTAAAAATTTTTGAAGAGCTTGGCTTTAAATCACTCGTTCACCAGTTACCTGCAGATGAGTTTGAACTTGAAGTACAAGGAGCTTTATTTTAATGAAAGTTGCTCTCGTTCATGACTTTTTACGCGAGTATGGTGGAGCCGAGCGAGTAGTTGAGGCATTGCATCAACTTTTTCCAGATGCCCCGCTCTATGTAGCATTTACTGACCCGCAGGCAATGGGAATACACTGGCAACGTTTTGAAGGATGGGACATCCGCCAAACTTGGTTAGCTCGGGTTCCCCTTATCAAGAAAATTTTTTCGCCACTTCGTATCTTCGCTCCGGCCGCTTTCCGCAGCTTAGATCTGTCTGAGTACGATGTGGTTATCTCGTCCTCCAATGCGTACTTTGCTAAAGCAGTTCGAGTCAAAAAGCCAGCTGTCCATCTCTGTTACTGTCATACGCCACCGCGCTCACTATATGGTTACTCCACCATGACTGACTGGGAGAAGAATAAAGTTACCAAAGTATTTGGGACTTTGATTAACCATGTCTGCCGAGTGATGGACGTTCGCTTAGCAGACGGGGTTGATGTCTTTATTGCTAACTCACAAGAAGTTCGCCGTCGGATTCAGAAGTTTTATCGCCGAGACTCGGTAGTCATTCATCCACCTGTCCAAGTTCCTTCAAAACTGCCCGCGATCAAGAATGAGACAGAAAAGTACTTTTTATATGTTAATCGTTTGGCATTTGCCAAGCACCCTGAGCTAGCAGTCCAAGTAGCAACCAAAAGAAAACTGCCTTTGAAGGTAGTTGGCTCAGGTAAGATCTTGCCCGAACTCCAAGCTATGGCTGGAGAAACGGTCGAGTTTTTGGGCAGTGTGGGTGATGAACAGCTGGATCATCTCTATACCAATGCTAAAGCGTTACTTTACCCCGTTGAAGATGAAGACTTTGGAATTGTTCCGGTGGAAGCGATGGGCTATGGAGTTCCAGTTATCGCTCACCGATCGGGCGGACCACAAGAGACTATTATCGGGCTTGATCAAGCAACGAAACAACACCCAGCCACGGGGATCTTTTTTGACGCATTGACCGTTGCAGGACTTGAAGTAGCAATTGATAAATTTCTAGCCAATCAACAGAAGTTTAGCCGTGATCAGATCCATGCACATGCCGAAACATTTGATACCGCTAGATTCAAAAAAGAAATACTTGCCCTCGTCAAGAAAACAGCTTCTTAAAATCCTGATATCTTCTTATTGGGGAATCAGCTCAATTAAGCTCACCGTGTTAGCTGGCATGGCAACATGAACTTGCAGCTCTGCAGCAGAGGTTGAGACGTTTTCTGTCTGTTTACGACCACCTAGAAACTCTTTGACAACGCTATAGTTTCCCGGCTGAATATTCTTGAAAGTCACAGGTACGTTCTCAGTATTACGGCCACTGCGATCAAAGTTAGACAGAATAACTTGGGTATTTCCAGCATCATTACGGGCAGCCGCGGCTTTGACCCAAGTTCCTTTTCCTAAAAGCTGAAGTCGTTGGTCGCCAATTCGGTCTAGCATCCGTAAGGCACTGTACCTAGGCTTGGGCGCGGCGCCAAAATCGTTATGCGTAAACATTCCCCACCGACCCCAATTAGCTTTTCCTTCTGGGTCCTTGCCGTCTTGGATTTCAAATGCAAAAGCACGGTCAACTACTCCAATCATCTCAATTGAGCCGGCGACCGCATGAGCAGCGCCATAGTTGGTGTCATAACCTGGGTGATTATTACTGTCATGTCCCCACTCAGTAATATGAAGCTCCAAAGTGGGTTCTAACTGCGGGAACTGGGTCAGCCAGTTATTGGCTTCAAACATGTCTTTACGGTAGATGTCTAGATCAAGGTTGTAACGATGCCAAGAGAAGAAGTCGAGTCGAGCGTTATTCGCGACTGCATACTTCAACAGTGCATCGAACCAATTTTTATACAGGGCAGTAATCCCCGGACCACCAATTTTAAAGGGGCGAACGCCTCGAGCATTTTTAGCACCGCGTTGGGCATAGTCATACAAAGTGATGTAGTTTTTATCGCCATAGTACTTCCAATCACCAAACAGGTCAGGCTCGTTCCATACTTCGTAGTAAACGTCAGAAATACCACGAGTTCCACTCACATGTTCAATCGTCTTCTGGACTGTTAGTTGCCAGTCCGCCCAGTTAACCGGGACGGCAAGAATATCGCCACTGGAAATTGCAGGTGGCATGTAACTCAAAGCAATGTATGGTTTTGCGCCACTTGCCACAATATCGTCAATTACGCCATCAAACTTGCTGAAGTCGAAAGTAATGTTCCCTGGTGTTCCTTGAACAATCTCATAAAAATCATAGATGTGGTCAATCCGGATGTACTCAGGGTTTAACGCTCGCACAGATGGAACCAGCTTGCCCATTCGCCAATCATGTTCTTCGCCACCTTGGGCGAGATTGCGCCAAGGACGGGGCATTGGTCCGAGTACTGCTTGGGTATCAACTTGAATGTTGGCCGGCTCGCCGCTGGCTTGGCCAAAGAACTCACGAACCACTTGAAGCTGCGAGATTCCAACCAAGGCGGCAATAATTAAAAGAAAGAAAGGAAGAACCTTGAGGATGAGTACGATTCGACGTTTGGTGTAGGAAGTGCGATAGGGGTACTCAACCATATAGTAAGAGTAGCATGAGAGCTATCTAGGACTCAAGGAAAAAACTCTACTTTTGGCGGCGTTTCGCTTTGGTTGAAGTCCCAGATTACACAACAGGACAAAAAAACACCTATCGTAAACAGACCAAGAAAAAAGGGCAGAATGAATTTAGGCGTATGTATGTTCATTAATTTCACTATATCTTTTTTTTGGAGAGGGAAAAAGAGATCAGTTTTTGACCTCCACTTGACACATTAGCAGAGACTATATAAGATTGCTAATTATGATCGACCTGACACCCAGACAGATTCATATTTTGCGAGCCATTATTGAAGAGTACATCTCTACTGCTGAGCCAGTGGGTTCAGAAACGATTGATCGAAAGTTTAACTTAGGTGTTTCTCCTGCCACCATTCGTAACGAGATGGTTTACTTGACTAAGCAAGGCTATTTGAATAAATCTCATAGCAGTGCTGGTCGCTCGCCAACTCCTTTGGCGATGAAGCTGTATGTCAACGAGTTAATGAAAGAGAAAGAGCTTTCAGTCGCAGACGAGGTCTCAGCCAAAGAAAGAGTTTGGGACTCACGCAAAGAGTTAGATAGCTTGCTTTATCAGGTAGTGCGTTCTTTAGCCGAACGCTCACACGCACTTGGTATTGCTATGACCAACCAGCAAAAGTTGTTTCATTCTGGTTACTCCAACTTACTTCAGATGCCAGAGTTCTATGATATCAATGTGATGCGACAAGTTCTCTCGATGATTGAAGAGATTCGCGTTTTAGAAGAGATCTTCGAATCTGGAGCTAGCGAGAGCATTATCCGAGTAGTTTATGGCGAAGAGTTAGGTAATCGTAACTTAAATCCAGTTGGCGTTATCTTCATGACTTTCGATGTCCGAGACATTCACTGTCGAATTGGTGTGATCGGCTCACATCGTTTTGACTACCCTTACATTATTCCGATGATGAAGTACTACCGAGGTTTAATTAATGAAATTTTAGAAAAGAATGAGGTTGAAATTTAATATGAAGCAACAAGATGACGCCAAACAAAAGAAGCTTAATCTCGACGAAGAGGGAGAGCAAAAAGAAACGAAAAAAGCTGTTAAGAACCACGACTGTGATCAAGTGGAGGCTCAGTTAGAGCAGCTCCAAGCTGCGGTAGAACAGGCAGAAGAGAGTGAGCGAAGGGCACTGGCAGACTATCAAAATGTCGTCCGTCGGTTTCAAGAAGATAAGACGAAGTTAGTTAAGATGGCTGCGAAAGATATGGTCTTAGCAATCTTGTTACCGCTCGATCACTTGCACCTAGCCAAGGAACACTTAAAAGACCATGGACTCAATATGGTCTATCAGCAGTTTCAACAGGCTTTGCTCAGTCAGGGAGTGCAAGAAATTGAAGTGCTCGGACATCCTTTTGATGAGCATAAAATGGAAGTCGTTGATAAACGACCTGTCAACGACCCCATTCAAGAAAACATCGTGGTTGGTGTCACCCAACGTGGGTATACCTTACACGGCGAAGTTATTCGTCACGCCCGGGTCGTCATTGGCGTGGCTCAAGAAGAAAATAAATAGGAGGCTATATGGCTACAGGAAAGATTATTGGTATCGATTTAGGCACAACCAACTCAGCAGTGGCAGTGATGGAGGGTGGTTCACCCAAAGTGATCCCTACTGCCGAAGGACGAAATACCTTCCCATCTATCGTCTCGTTTAAAGGAGATAGTGTTACGGTTGGTGACGCAGCCAAGCGCCAGATGATCTTGAACCCCAAAGCGACGATTAACTCCGTCAAGCGCTTTATGGGACAGAAACTGAAATCTGACAAAGTACAAAACGCTATTAAGCATGTTGCCTACGAAGTTGTCGACGGTAAAGATGGTATGGCTGTGGTTAAGATTGGTGACAAAACCTACACCCCTCAAGAAATCTCGGCCAAGATTTTAGGTAAAGCTAAGGCAGATGCCGAAAGCTATCTCGGCCAACCAGTCACTCGCGCCGTCATCACCGTTCCAGCCTACTTTGATGATGCTCAACGTCAAGCAACTAAGCAGGCTGGTGAAATTGCTGGTTTAACAGTCGAACGGATCGTCAATGAGCCTACTGCGGCAGCATTGGCATATGGTTTGGACAAAAGCCAACAGGGCTTAATTGCAGTCTACGACCTTGGTGGTGGAACGTTTGACATCTCGGTTCTAGAAATTGGTGATGGCGTTTTTGAGGTAAAGTCCACGAATGGAGACACTTTCTTAGGTGGAGATGACTTTGACAATAAGATCATCGAGTGGATTTTGGGTGAGTTTAAGAAAGAGTCGGGCAAAGATCTTTCTAAAGATCCACAAGCCATGCAGCGAATTAAAGATGCTGCCGAAAAAGCCAAGATTGAGCTCTCATCCGCCCAACAGACCGAGATTAACCAGCCTTTCATTGCTCAAGGTGATGATGGTCAGGCACTTCACTTAACAATGTCGTTAAGTCGAGCCAAGTTGGAGTCTTTGGTTGATGACTTAATTCAAAAGTCATTTGGTCCAGTTAAAAAAGCGCTGGAAGATGCCAAGCTGAAACCTTCTGAGATCGGTGAGATTGTCTTAGTTGGTGGTATGACTCGTATGCCAAAGGTTCAAGAAGAAGTCAAAAAGTTCTTTGGCAAAGAGCCCCACAAGGGAGTTAATCCAGATGAAGTAGTCGCAGTTGGGGCAGCAGTCCAGGCAGGTGTTATCTCTGGTGATGTGAAAGATGTCGTGCTGTTGGACGTTACTCCGCTGACGCTCGGTTTGGAAACGCTGGGTGGAATTCGAACGGCTTTAATTGACCGCAACACAACTGTTCCGACCAGTAAGTCACAAGTTTTCTCAACTGCGGCGGATAACCAAACCCAAGTTGAGATCAACGTCTTGCAAGGTGAGCGACAGATGGCGGCGGATAACAAGTCGCTCGGGCGCTTTATCTTAGATGGCATCCCACCTGCTCCACGTGGCGTACCGCAAGTTGAAGTTACTTTCGACATCGACTCAAACGGTATCTTGCACGTCACCGCTAAGGACAAAACCAGTGGTAAAGAGCAGAAGATCACTATCCAAAACTCAACAAATCTTTCTGATGAAGAAGTCGAGAAGATGCGTGCTGAGGCAGAGAAACACGCCGAAGACGACAAACGGAAAGTAGAGTTGATCGAGGCTCGTAATCATGCCAACAGCGTTGTCTTTGAACTGGAAAAACAGATGAAAGATCACGGTGATAAGCTGGAGGAGAAAGATCGTCAGACAGTCACTGAGAACATTAAAAAACTGAAAGAACTGGCTGAAAGTGAGAGTGCCACCAAAGAAGAACTAGATAAGGCTTCTGAAGAAACTCTGACCTCCGCTCAGAAATTGGGTGAAGCAATGATGAAAGCACAACAGGCGGCCGGCGCTCCAAGTTCAGATGGCGCAGCAGATGCAGGTGAAGCAAAAGCTAGCGATACTACCGACAGCAAAAAAGATGCTGAGGAAGGGGAAGTAGTCAAGTAATGTCACTGACAGAACTCCCGCTCTACTTTGTTAGTCAGTTTGAGGAGTTTGGGCGATTACTGGTGCAACCCGCTCTTGATTTCTTTTCGCATGGATACTCAGACATGGCCTATCTTCTTTTTGTGGGAGGATTGGCCTGTTTGGGTGTAGTAACAACGGTTGGACTAACGAAGATCTTTGTAGAAAAAGTTCTGCAGATTCGAAAAAAAGCCGAGCGTAAACAAGAACCACGATCATTTGCTGAGTTGCTGAACGTCTATGGCTTTGCCTTATTGTTTGCCATCTTACTGGTTTTTGGGCTGTCCGTCGTAGCTTTGTTATTAGGCAGTGCTTTAACGGAAGAGTCACTACTTTTCATAGTGGCTATTGCAGTGATGTTTCCACCAGCTGGTCTATTCCTAGGCGTACTTGCGTTTGCAGTAATCGGGATAGTATCACCATTCTTTTGGTTGGGGATGCTTGCTAAGCGCTGTTTTTCTAAACGAGCTGTCCTTATTCAAAAGGTGACAGTGATCGTTTTCCTTATCTGTGCACTGGCAGCGTTGTTGGCAGTCATTACTGAGTCCAGTTGGGATGACGGGGGTGGAAGGGCACACCACTTACACGCAATCGTCAAAAATACTTGTCTGATTGATCCAGAGCGCGTCAACTGTCCTCAAACCGTAGAAGATATGCGGGTAGTTGAGCCACGTTTCTATGATGATCTTCAAGAAACTCATCAGATTTTTTATCGATATAATCCAGAAAACAACGAGTACGTACTAGTAGTCAGATACAGTCCACACGATGCCGTTCTCTTCTCACAGCTGTTAAAATCGCCCGAACAGAACGGAAACCAGGCCAATGACTTTCAGCTATTGGAGATAGAGACGTTCGGTCGTGACCGAGTCAAAGAGATGCCAGATTTTGCCAGAGAGTTTGAGTATCTCCCTGAATGGGATAAACGATAGTAAAGGATAACTTGTATGAACATTATTCTATGTGTGGTCAGCGATTACGCCGTTTTTGATCAGGCAAATAAACCAAGCATAATTGGTATTTATGACTTTGTATCAGTCAGAAACTTGCCATCCATGTTTCCACAGACGTACTTGACCACTATCTTTTTGGGCAAGCCCGATACCAAGAAAAAAGTGGACTTTAGTTTGATCTCTCCTTCGAAGAAAGAAGTTCTGACCAACAGCCTAACCGTTAACTTTTCTAAAGGAGGAAGGTTCTCGCACATTGCTAAGTTAGAACAAGTTCCGATTGAAGAGTTAGGAAAGTACACCTTCACATGGAAGGATAAGGAGACCGTACTAGCTGAGTACGTCGTTGATGTCATTACTGCCCAGTAAGACAATCCATGGCCACAAGAACTGTCAAAAAAACACAACGACGAAGTACGAACGCTAGTCAAATGGGAGTGTTTAGTGCTGCAGTGTCACCATCGGCGGCGGCAGGTTCGGCAATTAGTAAAGTGGGTGGGGGGAAAAGAAGTAGAGAGGTTAAGGTAAATGAGGGAACCTCGGCAAACGATGGGCGTACAACCTATGGTGAAGTCAATTACCTGAATAACTTAGTTGACCAAGAAGTAACAGATTTAAAAGAGGAACTTGAGGAAGATATTGAAGGTCTTAAGAAGGAAGTTGATCAGCAGTTTGCAGATCATCAAAATACGTACCATAAACCTTGGCCAGGATGGGTGAAGTGGTTAATAGGTGGGGGGTTAGTTTCATTAATTTTGGGAGTAATTGCCTTCTTTAACCTTGATACATATGACGGAATTCTTTCCAGTTTTAGCCGTTGGCAAGAAGATCGAATTCGCCAAATCATTGAAGAAGGCAACATTACCGTCATCAAAACTGCGAGTGGTTCAGCTACGATTGAGATGTATAAATTTGAGATGAAAAAAGAGAACTAGGGTTACACATGGCAACGAAACGTGATTACTACGAGATTCTTGGACTGAAAAAAACCGCTACGGCGGCTGAAATTAAATCGGCATATCGTAAGATGGCTTTAAAGTACCATCCAGATCAAAATAAAGAAAAAGACGCCGAAGAAAAGTTTAAAGAAATTAATGAGGCGTACCAAGTGCTCTCTGATGAAAAGAAGAAGCAAGCGTATGACCAGTTCGGTCATGCTGCCTTTGATGCGGCCAGTGGCATGGGTGGCAATCCATTTGCAGGTGGCTTTCAAAATGGGCCATTCACTTGGTCTTATCAAACCAGTGGTGGCCAGAATCCATTTGAAGGGATGGACTTCAATGATCCTTTTGAAATATTCGAGAGCTTCTTTGGTGGCGGTTTTGCGGGAAATGCGCGTCGTCGTCCTCGTTACTCGCTGACAATTAGTTTTGATGAAGCCGTACACGGCGCAGAAAAAGAAGTAGAGATTGAAGGAAAAAAACGAAAGATCAAGATTCCTGCAGGTGCAGACGATGGTACGAGACTTCGCTTTGATGACTTTGAGCTCAGCTTTAGTGTGCGCCCAGATGACTACTTCAAACGTGAAGGAAATGACCTGTACGTCGATCATCCGATCTCATTTGCTACGGCAGCACTTGGTGGTGAAGTTAAAGTGAGAACACTGGATGGTGAGCTAAAGTTGAAGGTTCGTTCGGGAACGCAGTCTCACACTTTAATCCGGCTACGGAATGAGGGTGTGAAGCGAGTTCAAGGAAATGGGCGGGGCGACTTATACGTTCGTTTAGTCATTCGTGTGCCTGAAAAACTAAGTCGAGAAGAAAAGAAAATCGTTGAACAGTTACAGGTGATCGAGAACGAACAGTCTCGCTAATAGTTTTCCTTGGTACAACTTTTTAGTGAATTCTTTGTGTTGGTTGGGATTGTAAGTCTTGTCCAATCTGCTTCACGATCTCTACAACGATTAGCTGTGTTCCTTTGAGATTGTAGTGACAACAAGGATCTACGTAGATTGTTTCTTGTAACCCTCTAAAAATCTGAGTTAAGTCAATAAATGTAACTCCGTGTTCTTTGGCTAATGTTGCCCCTTTTAGCCGCATCTCAGGATAAAGTTTTTCGACTGCCTCTTTGTACTTATACGCATGAAGATAGAGCGAGTCATCTGCCAGCGAAGAGACATCCGCAGTCGTCCGTTCGGTGGGATTTAGGATTTTTGAATCAGGGAGGTACTGATTTGGCTGTAGTACGTGATAGTAACGTGCTCCATTAGCTTCGGCTATTCTGGCCATCTGCAGCGAACTATCTTGCCAGGTCTCAAGCGAGCTACGAAATACTTCATCTTTAGTTGTAGGAGGGGTAGGACCTTGTACCTGATGGCTCTGTTCTTGTTCCACTAATGAAGCTTCCAACTTACTATTGAGTTCAAGCAGTTGCTGCTGAAAGTGTTGGTTTTTGACTTTCCAGATAAGCAAAGTGAGTTGGGAGCGATTGAAGGGTGGCGTTTGAAATAGGCGAGCCCATTGTGACTGTTGTTTTTGGATAGTAATGACCTGACCTAGAATAGGAACACTGGAAAGATTAATACTTTTACGGGCATATAAATTCCAGTGACGTGGATAGGTTGGAGTAATTCCTGCTTCAAAGTTATCAGAGTACGGAAGAGCAGCCTCGTTAAAGCCGTCTAAGTTGATGATAATGTCGAACTCTCCACCAAGAGAAAGAAAGTAGTTAAGCGCTAACAGCTGTTGTGGTTGTTTAAACCCGCCTAAAGCAATCGGAACAACTTTAATCTCCTTTCCTCGATAAGGTGGAAGCTGTTGTATCTGCTGTACCAGTTCGTCTTTTGCATCTTGATAGACGTACCATGCTACTGAACCACCAAAAAGACCAACAATCACTGAGTCAGGACTCCGTTTATACAAAACTTGCTCGCCCAAAAATCCAAACTGGTTATAAAGCGCATCTTGTTCGGAGTTGGTCACGAATCCAAGATATGGATGGAGAATGTCCCGTTGCATCCACTCCAACTCCGTCTCAGAGGGTCGCTCAAGTTCGGCGACTTGATTATTTAGCATGGGGTTTTGATGTTCTAGCTCATACCTTAGTTGATTGCGATTAAGATGTTCTAGACCCACCAGAGAGAGCAGCGAAGGAAGAAATAACTCAAGTATCAGCCCAGTAAGAAGAATCGAAAACACAACTAGTCCTAATCGACGCTTGAATTGAGGAGTAGAAATTGTCAAGAGCGCTGTCTTGGCTTTTTGAGTCATGTGAGCTATAATAGCTCTATTCGAGAAGGACTGCCAACGCTGTCCTTTTTTTATAAATCTGCAAAAAAGATTCCCAGAAGGGAAAGTACCTCAAAAAGGAAGAATATGTCAGCAGCTAAAGTAGTCAGAACCGAGTTTGCCGCCGCTATTGCTCAGATTGCCAATGAGCGTGGAATTACGCCCGAATCAATTTTAGAAGGTATCCGCCAAGCACTCGTTTCAGCTTTTCGTAAACAGTTTGGCCCTTTGGATGAGACCTGGCACTACACTGCTACGGTTGATCCAGATACAGGCGAGTCTCAAATTTTTAAGTTTCCAGTTTTAGAGATGGATGAAGAGACTGGTGAAGCTTTGAAGTGGGATGAGAAAAAGGGTGAGGATGTTACCCCAGCTGGATTTGGCCGCATTGCAGCTCAAACTGCGAAACAGGTGATCTTGCAACGTATCCGAGAGTCTGAAAAAGATCAAATTCTCTCAGATTACTCTGGTAAGTTGGGTGAGATCGTCTCCGCCCAAGTACTGCGAATGGATGGCAAGACCGTGATCTTAGACATTGGTCGTGGTCAAGGTATCATGCCTCCCGAAGAGCAGATGCGCGGCGAGTTCTACCGTTTGAACAATCGCGTAACTGTCCTGATTCGTGATATTCGCGAGACTCATAAAGGTCGAGCAATCATTGTTTCCAGAGCAGCTAAAGAGCTGGTTTCTAAGTTATTTGAGCGTGAAGTTCCCGAAGTTGCTTCAGGTGCAGTTAAGATCGTAAACATTGCTCGCGAAGCTGGTGTTCGCACCAAGCTAGCAGTCCAGTCCACTCAAGACGGCGTTGATCCTGTAGGTTCATGTGTAGGTCAACGAGGTGTTCGTGTCCAAGAAGTGATTCGTGAGCTTAACAACGAAAAAATTGACATCATTCCTTTCTCTGACAATAAAGTTGATTACTTACGTGCAGCTTTAGCTCCAGCTGAAAGTTTGGAGATTGAGATTGACGAAGCAAACAACCAAGTTAATGTGACGGCTCCAGACGACCAACTCTCTTTGGCAATTGGCCGAGGTGGACAGAATGTGCGTTTAGCCGCTAAGCTGACAGGTTACAAAATTACCATTAAGTCATCTGCCGGAAGTGTCGAGTCTCATGCTACTGGTTTAGAAGAGTACGAAATCGACAGTTATGACTTCGTTACTCCAGATGTCCGGGCAATTTTGATTCAGAATAAACTGACAACTTTATCAGACTTGGCTCGTTTCAAGAATCGCTGGACTGATATGGCTGAGATCCCAGATAATCAGAAAGAGAAGTTATTAGAAAAAGTAGTTGCTTTCGAGCAAGAAATGGCTGAGCGCGGCGAACAGATTGTTCGTGCGGGCGGCCCAAAGAGAGATTAACGTTCATGGCTATTCAGACTCGACCACCAATTGTGACGATCATGGGACACGTTGACCATGGTAAAACGTCACTCCTTGATTACATTCGCAAAGCACACGTTGTGGCTCGCGAAGCTGGTGGTATTACGCAACATATTGGTGCGTATCAAATTGAGTTTAAAGGCAAGAAAGTTACTTTTATTGATACTCCAGGTCATGCTGCCTTTAACAAGATGCGTGCTCGTGGTGCCCGTGTTACCGACTTAATCATTTTGGTCGTGGCAGCCAATGATGGTGTAAAACCACAAACAGTCGAAGCAATTCGTCATATCAAAGAAGCGAATGTCCCAGTCATTGTGGCAATCAATAAAATTGACTTGCCAAATGTTTTTCCTGATATGGCAAAAGCCCAGTTAGCTGAAGAGGGCATCTTAGTTTCCGGTTACGGTGGTGATGTTGATGTGGTTGAGCTTTCGGCCAAAACAGGCCAAGGCGTTGACGCACTCTTGGACTTGATCTTAGTTACTGCCGAGCTACATGACTATAAAGCTGATCCGACTGCAGATCTGCGAGCAGTGGTAATTGAGTCGACTAAAGACAAGAACAGAGGTCCCGTTGCTACAGTAATTGTCCAGGAAGGCACGCTCACCCCACGACAAGACATCGTTGCCCCTTCGGCTGAGCAAGACGCTACTACTCCTCAAATTGAGGGACGCGTTCGCCAACTCGTTGATGAAAATCGTAAAGCTTTGCAAGAAGTTCGACCTGGAAGTCCAGCTGAAATTATTGGATTCACCACTGTTCCACCAGTGGGTTCATACGTTTTTGAGAAGGGTAAAGTTCCAGCAGAGTTACCAACTTCACTCACTACAGCCAAAGAGGTCGCTGAAGCAGATCCATTTGCTGATCTATTTGAACAGAAACCTAAGCTAAAGCTCATGCTAAGAGCAGATGTCCAAGGTACGTTGGAAGCTATTGAGCAAAATCTTGACCCCGAAGCTATTGAGCTACTGCGTTCTGGTGTTGGTGAGGTAACAGAAGATGACGTGGACTATGCGGAAACGACTGGGGCCACAATTTATGCTTTCCACACCAAAGTTTCTCGTCAAATTGAAGAGAAAGCACGCAACGCCAATGTCAAACTTAAACAGTACGACGTCATCTACAAAATGTTAGAAGACTTACAAAAAAGAATGTTGAAGCTGATTGAGCCTACGATTGATGAAGTCGTGTTAGGTGAAGCCGAAATTCTGCAGATTTTCGATATGAAAGGCGAACGAATTGCTGGCTCACGTATGATTACTGGTGAGATGAAGAAAACAGACTTACTCCATTTGAAGCGTGGTGATGAAATTATCTCCAATCCAGAAATTAAAAGTCTTATGCACGGCAAAGAAACGATTGACTCTGTTAAGGCTAAAAATGAGTTTGGTCTGACTTTTAAGAAGAAAAAAGAAGAGTTCCAAGTTGGTGATAAGTTAGTCGCTTACAAAGTAGAAGACTAAATAATTTTGATCTGGTATAATACATTTCTTAATATAAATGGTTGCTTTCCTGGTTTGCCTGAACATTTCGTTCAGAGTAGCTCGCCAGTGAAGGAAGGATACCTATGGCTTTGAATACACAAACCAAAGCTCAAATTATCAAAGACTTTGCTCTATTTGAGGGCGATACTGGATCTCCAGAGGTTCAAGTTGCTTTATTGACCTTTTCAGTCAATGAGTTAACCGAGCACTTAAAGAAACATAAAAAAGATAACCACTCCCGTCGTGGTCTGTTAAAACAAGTCGCAAAACGTCGCCGCTTGCTCAACTTCTTGCTCACCAAGAGTGAAGAACGTTATCGAGCCTTAATTGATCGTTTGGGCTTGAGTAAATAACTCTTAATTCAGATAGCAAAAGTCCCCCAACTTCATTACGATGAATGGGGGATTTTTTATTGAGAAGTCCTCAACTTTTATGGATGAAGTAATTTCTGTTCTAGGTAAAACAGGGAAAAAGTGGAGTAGCCAGATCACGTATGGTTTGTTGGTATTGATTTTTCTTTTGGGGCTTTTCTTGCGTTTTTATCAGTTTCCAGAACGTTTTCCTTGGTTTGGGGACACCGCACGCGATGCATTAGTAAGTAAACATATTTGGAAGTATGAAGAGAGTATTTCTATTGGACACTATGCTTCAGGCTTACCTGTAAATGAAACAGCATGTCAAGTGAGGGCATATCCAAGTTACTACTACCATTCTCTGGCTACTTTGTGGTCATTAACTCACTCTTTAGCAGGAGTAATGGCGATCATTACAATTTTGCACGCAACAGGAATTATTGTGGCTTTCCTGATTGTTTCTTTATATCTAGATAAAAAGGCTGGCTTAGTGGCGGCATTACTTTATGCAGTAAGTATCGACTTCATAGGTAATGCGTACTTTCTAACGACGATTCATGTACCAATTCCTGTACTTCTTTTAGCCGTCTATAGCGTCTTGTTGGGAGTTCAACGCCAGAAAAGATGGCTAACAGTTCTGGGGTTAAGTGGAATAGTTTATCTTTCAGCCTATCACTACAGTATCTTACTTTTCTTCATCTTCTTTTTCTTTGTGGTAGAGAGGTCCCTTGCTAAATCAAACTTTCGCTGTGGACTGAGGAATACATTGCTTTTTGGCTCGTTTTACTTTGGCTTTTTCCTTTTGCTTCATGGTGAAGTTATTAGAGCTTGTAATGGAATACTACCTTTTTTACAAAGTTTCTTTTCACAAGGTAGCAACGAACTTAGTGTTTGGTCTACATTAAGAAGCTTTTGGTTACTTTTGAGCTATCACTTCTTTGTGACGTTTCAATTGTGGACGGAAAGCATCGCAATACTCATTTTCATTTTACTCGCCGACGTCTTCTTCAACCTCAAAAAACTACGAGGAGTACTAATTGGTACAGTGCTATTAGCAGTATTCTTCCTGATGGGAGGAGCTGTTTTTCCGAACCCAAGTATGGAGATGCAACAGATTCAAACGATGTATAGTCGACAGCTTATTTTCTTTTTGGCTGCATTTGGATTTGGTGGATCACTCTTTATTGCTGTAAAGAAAAGAAACTACTTTCGACTTATTGGACTGTACTTTGTGTTCATTGCGCTGACATTATCTGTGAGTCTGAGTTTTTTTGTTTTTCGTCCAGCCGTATATTCCACACCGATGAAAGAGTTGGCAGAATACTTGTTGAAAAGACCAGAGTTTGAATCAGCAAAAGTAAAGTTTATTTCAGGTAACGGATCAGATTATGACACAGTGATTCTGGCATATTGGTTAGAGGAGTTATCAGGGAAACAGTTGTATCAAATTGTTAATGGCTCCGCCGAAAACAGAACCAATTATGTATCTATAAATGATAACTCCATGTATATTTTCTTTATCTGTAATGAGTTTGTGAATAACGAAGAAAGCCCATGTTTTCAAGCAATGAAAGATTTTCAGGAAGCTCATCATAACTATATTTTTAGTCAGGAATTTTTAACAATCAAAAATTTTTCAATTTACTTTTTTAAGCCTCAAGGTGAAGGAAAATGAAAAGAGCCTTACTACTTATAACCTTGATCGGGATTACTTTCGTGGGAATATTTTTACGACTCAGAAACATAGAAAAGGATCTCAACTTTTTTGGTGATAGCGATAGAGATGTATTAGTTGCCAAACATATTGTTTTGAATAGACATTTCACGGATGCTCGTCCACTAGCTAGTGGGGGCGGATCATTTTTAGAAAACTCTCCTCATTACTTTAATTTTTTAGCAGTACTTTATTTTTTTGGACGAAGTCCTGAAGGTACAGTCAGTTTGCTCGCGCTTTTATTTTGTGCAGGAATTCCACTGTCTTATATTGCAGGGAAGTCACTGGGAGGAGAAAGGCTAGGCTTAGCATTTGCTTTTGTAGCAGCTACTTATTATCCCTTACTAGAAGCTTCTAATCTTATTTACCAACCGAGTATAGTAGTGTCCCTATCGGTTTTTTTTACGTCACTTCTCTTCATCGGCTATGCACGAAGATCCATATTGGCACTAACTGCAGCAGCGTTTGTAATTCCACTTTGTCTGCATTTTCATTACTCAGTTCTACCTCTACTAGTTCCTAGCTTTTTTTTATTTTTGATCTTTCCCTTTTCCTACAGACGAGAATCTAAGAAAAAAGTTGCAATATCGTTAGTGCCAATTGCTGTTTTTTTATTGATGATTCTTTTTTGGTTGCTTACGATAAATAACGGACTCTCTTTAGATAAAGGTCTTTGGAATTTTTTAACGAAGTACATTCCACAATCAGGGAGTCACTCATTCGCCGTAACAACACTTTCGAATAGGATAGATACGTTTATTTATGTAGTTTTCCGTACGACTTCACCATTAGCAAAACTTTTTTCCTTTGTAATTGTAAGTGGTCTGTTTGCTATTTCGTACGTTTGTAGAAAAAAAGATCTTTTTAATAACACAGCCTTACTTTTTTTAGCTCTACTCATTTCTATAATTTTTTCTTTTCTTTCAAAAGATATTTTTGAATCGTATTATTCTGCGTATTACTTTCTATTTATCTGTGCTGTGACGTACACCATTTGGTTCTTTAGTAAAAAAGTCTCATGGATTTTTTTTATATTAGAAATAGGAGTTATATCTATTTTTTGGCTGATACCAGTCTATAAAACTTTTTGGTTACCATGGCCCTCACACATTCCTTCTGATAGAGAAAGTGTGTCATCAATTGTGGAGCTAATTTTAGATGATGTGAAGATGAATGAGCCTAACGTAAAAATAGAGGAAGTAATGATCATTGATAAGTCAATGAAGGATATGTATCTCGGATGGGTTCAACCTGCATATTATTTTTCCCTTGAAGAGCTGACCGGTAAAAATTTAGTAGAAATTAATACCTCTTTTCGAGGATGGCAACACAATAATATTCGTCCGCTGTACTCACCAAAAATTATTTACCTCACATGTACAGAAGAACCACATGAAACAAGGAACGAGATCGAAATAAAACAAGAATGTCTGAAAGCATTACATATCTTGGAAGAGGATCCTTTCGTAGGTGATTACTATAACTTTACAGGTAGTCTGTCATATTTAAATGAGTTGCAATCAATGCCTATTATCGAGCGGAAAACATATATCTTGAAATTTGCTGTAGCTCAAAAAGCCACTACGGACTGAAATAACTCACATCAGTCAAGACCTCTACTACTATTTGCGAAAAGATATGAGCTATGTGAAGATGTTGGAGTCTACTAGTGTAGTTGGTTTGAAGACTCATATTTTTAAATTCAAAGTTGCCGATGCAAAATGAAGCACAAACTCAAAGACTTATTGCTCTAGATGGTATCCGTGGTTTGGCCATCTTTTTGGTGATTTTCAATCACATTCCATTGACTGTTCTGTACAGCTCACTGCCTAGCGTTATCCATCCTTTCATTACTATTCTTTTAACAAATGGCAAGACAGGTGTAAGCCTTTTATTTCTGCTTAGTGGTTTCTTGATGACTTGGTTATATCCACAGCCAAAGTCAGCAATTGCGTTTTGGGCGAAGCGTTACGCGCGTGTTTTTCCACCCTTTTTGGTAATGGTAGTGAGCTTGGCTATTATTCGTAGTCACAAGATTTTTTTGTCCGAAGCGCAACTGATTGAGATTGCAGTTCAGCCTTGGAGATATGGAGTAATGTCCGTCGGAGTCATTTTAGGCGTAGGAATCTTGGCTAGAGGGCTTTGGCAATTAGGAGTGGCGCTCAATAAAAAAATTTCAATTGGTAAGCCGCTCTTTTTGGTATTTCTTGGCTTGCAAGTTGCAGTGGCTGCGTGGTACTCACTCATACTGTTGAGAGTTCCACCGGCTGAGTTTTATACCAACTGGACAAAGACATCACAGATGATTGCAACTGCCTTTGTAAATGGGACGTTGACGCTACCATTTGGTCAGTACATCGCTCAATTGGATGGAGTGTACTGGAGCTTGATAACAGAAATACTTTTTTACTTGTTATATCCAATTTTAATTGTGCCACTGCTCGGGGCTTTATTGAAGAAGAACTCAACAAAGTTTAGCGTTTTGGTGCTCCTCTCATTACTTCCATTTTTCTTCGGACTCAAGTTGGTCAGTGATAGAGTGCTTGGCTTTAGCATTATGCAGATTCATCTGTTTAGTTACTTCATTGCTGGTATGACATTGGCTATTCTCTTGCGCAAGAAAGAGGAGTGGAAAGAAAAAGTGGTACGGATGTTGCCTGCCGTCACCCACCCTATTTCAATTATAGGGGGACTAGCTTTACTCTTTAGTAGCGTACTGCTTTATGATCACGTAGAACACTTTTATCATCCCTGGGTTCAGCTTTTTTGGACCTTCCCAATTGGGTTTGTCGTCTTCGTTTCGCTCATTCCTCAATCCAGCTTCGGCAAGTGGTTAGAACAACGGTGGCTGGTAACTTTAGGAAAGTACAGTTACTCTTTGTACTTACTGCACTCAATCGTGGTGGAGATGTTTACGCGAAATGGAGAGCCGACGACGTTAGTTGATGGCCTAGTAACCACTCTTTTAACATTTACAGTTTCAATTATTCTTTCCAAATTATTATTTACGCTGATTGAAGCGCCTTATTTCGAACTTCGAAAAGCAAGAGTTATCCCCTTAGAAATGGCTGCCAAAGCGAAACAAAAAGTAACTGAAAAAGCGGTCTTTGCAGTGTACTCATTATGGGCAGCTCGTTGGGCAGTTATTGGACTGTCATTGGGCTTGCTGTTGATGGTGTATTTTGGTTACCGCTCACTTTCTTCATTCTTCACACAGTCGGTAGCCCACCGCGCTCAACCTTTAGGGTTTAATCTCAATCCAACGACTCTAGAAGTAACAACCACGCCGCTGCGTTTTGAGTTCCTAGGTGATGCCAATAACTTAGGGATGATTACTACCTCAGTTAGGTCGGAGGAAGTAAAGACAGAGGGAGTTACCCACGCCAGTGGGACACCAGGTGAAGTCGAGATCCGTTTGTACAACGATCAAAATCAGCAACTTGCAAGTACCCGCTATCGAATTCATGAGATTGGTGAGAGTCGGTATCACCCCTTTGGTTTTCCCGTAGTTCCAGATGCTCAAGGAAAACAGTTTGCCGTTGAGTATCAGATTGTTCAAGAAGATCCAGCTCGAGCGCTGATTATTGAAGCTGGAGATGCAGACTTTCGCACGCTTTATCTAACCAATAAGTCTGAGTTATTAAAGAACCCTCAGGCATTGTTCACTTTTGTACTAAACAAGCTGACAGAACCATTCTTGAAACCTTCAGCCATCTACACGATGGTCCAGCTCGCGCCATTTATGTTGTTGATATGGATTGGGCTTTTTCGAGGCAGATTCCGGGAAAAGATGGTAGAATAAGGTCAAGTTAATATATCTCTAAGGTGAGAATTGAGGATTCAAGAGAAACAGTGAACGCCTGCCCCACATGTGCTTCGCTTGTTCTCCAGAGTACTCGAATTTCTTCCCTTGGTGAAAGGAGTGTATGTCGTATCCAACATATGGCAATACATACAAGAAAGACCTCAAGGTAGGTGATAAGGTTATCACTATCGAGGTCGGTAAGTTTTCGGAGCAGGCCTCTGCTGCCGTCACCGCAACTTGCGGCGGAACAATGGTACTCGCTACCGTAGCTTTGGGTCGTAAAGTAGACCTTGGCTACTTCCCACTCTCAGTTGAGTACGTGGAAAAGCTCTTTGCAGGCGGAGTCATTAAAGGCTCTCGCTGGGTGAAGCGCGATGGTCGTCCCAGCGATGACTCTATCTTAAAAGGTCGTGTAATTGACCGTACGATGCGTCCGATGTTCCCAGAAGGAATGACGAACGAAGTACAGATCATCGTTACCGTCTTCTCTACAGACAAAGAAAATGATGCAGATATGCTTGGCTTAATGGCCACCGGCGTTGCCCTGCAAATTTCTGACGTGCCATTTGACGGACCAGTTACTGGTTTACGCGTTGGTTACCGTAAGGCTGACGATAAGTACGTCTTCAACCCAACCTTTAGTGAACGGGCTGAGATGGATATGGACTTAATCGTATCCGGAACAGCTGATGCCATCGTTATGGTTGAGTCGGGTGCTAAAGAAGTCAGTGAAGATGTCATCCTTAAAGCATTTGACTCAGCTCAGACTGAGCTCAAACAGCTTTCCAAAGAGATTGCTGCAATTGGCAAAGAAATCGGTAAAGAGAAGCAAGACCTTGTACCTGCTAAAGCCGAGGACACACTCGCTGACGTCAAGGTAGAGCTGCTAGCTAAGTATCGTGCCAACGTCCAGGAAATGGTCAAGTTGGAAGGTGTCTTAAAACCAACTGGCTTAGACGAGTTTGTCGCAGAGATTGCCGCTAAACACGCTCCTGCTGAAGACGCTTCTGAAGAAGAGAAAGCAGCAGCCTTAGAAAACCCACTGGCTAACGCCAAAGTCTTAAGCGGTATCTTCCACGAACTCATGGTTGATGAGGGACGTCGAATGATCGTTGAAGACGGCATTCGTCCCGACGGTCGCAAGACAGATGAGATTCGTCAAATCTGGGGAGAAGTGGACCTTTTCCCAGGTACACATGGTTCAGCTATGTTTAAACGTGGTGCAACCCAAGTTGTCTCTGTGACTACTCTAGGTTCTCCAGCTTTGAGTCAGTTAGTAGAGGATATGAATGGCGAGCGAGATCGTTTCTACATTCACCACTACAACATGCCTCCATTTGCGTCAGGAGAGTCTGGCCGAGTGGGCTCACCAAAACGACGTGAAATTGGTCATGGAGCTTTAGCTGAGAGAGCTCTCTTTGCAGTGATCCCATCTCAAGCAGAGTTCCCATACACCATCCAAGTTAACTCAGAAGTGGTTAGCTCCAATGGATCAACTTCTCAGGCTTCTGTCTGTGGTTCAACCATGTCATTAATGGCAGCTGGTGTGCCAATCAAACGTCCAGTAGCCGGTATTGCAATGGGCTTGATGACCGACGGTCAAGACAAGTTTGTTGTCTTATCAGACATTCAAGGCTTAGAAGACCACATCGGTGATATGGACTTTAAAGTGGCTGGAACCTCAGAAGGTGTGACGGCTTTACAGATGGATATCAAGATTAAGGGTATCCCGGGAGAAGTGATGAAAAAAGCACTTCTGCAAGCTAAAGCTGGCCGAATGCACATCATGGGTAAGATGCTCGAGGTCATTCCTGAACCACGTAAAGAGCTCTCGCCACTTGCTCCAAAGATTCGTCAACTTGAGATTCCTCAAGATCGAATTGGTGAGCTAATTGGTCCAGGCGGAAAGAACATCAAAGCCATTATTGAGATGACCGGTGCTCAGATTGACGTTGATGAAGACACTGAGCGTGGCGTTGGTTTAGTGAACATCGGTTCTAGTGATCAAACTAAGCTTGATCATGCTTACAACTACATTAGTAGCATGATGCGCCAAGTAGAAGTAGGCGATGAGTTTGACGGTGAAGTCAACCGTATCGAAAGTTATGGTGCTTTCGTCAATATAACTCCAGGCAAAGATGGCTTACTCCATGTCTCTGGGATGTCAACTGAGTTTGTTCATGATGCTAACGACATCGTCAAGTTAGGTGACATTGTTCACGTTCGAGTCAGTGAAATCCAAGAGGATGGCAAGATTAAGTTGACCATGCTAACACCTGAACAAGAGTCAGCAGCCGCTGAGAACCGCCGCAATAGTGGTGGAGATCGCGGTGGTGACAGAGGTGACCGCGGAGGTCGAGGTGGTTTTGGTGGCGGTTCACGTTCAGGTCGCCCACCATTCCGTGGTGGCCATGATCGAGGAGGTCGCCCTCCACGTCGCGATGGTGGCTTTCGCCGCTAAAGCACTATCTGGTAGCTAGAAATAAAGAGGCCGGCTGAGAAACTCAGCTGGCCTTTTTCGTAGTGAGATCGGTATACTGATCGTCATGACACTCTCATCCATTCAGACCCCTTCGGGGATGTATACCATTGCACCCTTTGATCATCGAGGCTCACTCGCCACTGCCTTGGGCTTAGATTTAACTACGGCAGTGGGCAAGAAAACACTAACTCAGCTCAAGATAATGTTCATGCAAGCGTTCTCACCCCTCTGTTCAGGAGTGTTGGTTGACCCTGAGTACGGCTTCCCAGCAATTGAGTACAAAGCCGAGGGCTGTGGCTTAATTTTGACCTTAGAAAGTTCTGGCTATAACGATGAAAAAACTGACATGCCAGTCTTAATGCCGAACTGGGGAGTTGAGGGGATTAAAAATAACTACGGCGTCGCAAAGCTGCTGGTGTACTACAATCCTCAGGAACCGAACGCGCAGCAGAAAAGAAAGTTAGTAATGGAGTTAGGCGAGTCATGCCGGAAAGAAGGAGTAGCCTTCCTAGTGGAGCCAGTCATTTTTTCGTTAAACTCAAAGGTAGAGTTAACGGCAGTAGAGTTTCAAGAAGCTCAACTCCAAACTTGTCAGGAGTTTCAAGCACACTGTGACATTCTCAAAATTCAGTACCCTGGAGACGCTTTAGCATGTGCTACTTTGACAGCAGAACTAGATGTGCCCTGGATCTTACTCTCGCGGGGAATGTCATACGACCAGTTTAAAGAAGCCCTGAATGTTTCGTTAGAAAACGGAGCTAAAGGATTTGCAGCTGGCCGCTCTGTTTGGCAAGAGATTGGCGAGAAGAAAGATGCAGAAGGGAAGTTAGATTTAGAACAAGTTCAGCAGTTTTTGCAGACGACGGCTATAGAACGGGTGAAGGAGCTGATTGCCTTAACTGAAGCGGCAGCATGACACAGACATGAACGAAAATGAACAAAGAAGTAAACCGCCTGAAGGCGAGCAGCCAGAAGAACAACATTCTCTCAACCATCTTGAATTAAAGCTAGTTTTACCTGAGTCCCAGTGGTTCGATAACTTACCGCACTTCTTTAACTACTCCTCCAAAAAGGAACAACGTATTCATACAGCCGCCAAGGAGTTTGCGGCAGCGGAAGTTGTCGCAATCCCAGCGGGCCTATGGGGTTTAGGTGACACCTTTATGGAGATGCGCTACGCCATTCATTTGGCAAAAAAAACAGATAAAAAAGTGGTCTGCCAAGTCCAAGATGTGCTTCTCCCATTTGCGCCTGATATTCAACGTCTGTATCCCAACTTAGAGCTTGTCTCTCGTATTCCTGATCAGCTGATCACGGATCCTAAAACATTTGTTCTGCGGTATATGGCAGGGGGTGGCAATATTCATGATGTCGATAGATGGGTAGAAGGAGATCAAGCTGCGACTCTACAAGCAATTAAGGAAAAAGAAGAACGTCAACAAGCTATTCAACTCGAAGACTTTACGACACCAGAAGAAGGTAGCGGTGAGAGCATCCCAGATATATTCAAGCCATCAACTTTCTCACAATCAGAAGTGAACCTGTCGGACTACACCGCTGGCTTCATTATGCAGGCATTAGGTGTTCCTGTTCAGGCATCCGAAATTGAAGAAACATCTCTGTTCTCGCCAACACCAGAACAAGTTGCAGCCATACCTCAGGATCTGGATTATCTGCTTGTTCCTGATGCCAAAGAGATGCCCGATATGTATGACTACCGATCCGAAAAGTCGCTAGATCTTTTTGTGTGGCGAGCTGTTTTTGCACGTCTACCGAAAGACAAAAAAGTGGGAATTGTGATGGGCGTCTCTCACCCTCGTTACTGTCGGGATGTAATTATCTTGGCTCGCCAAGTTGGCTTAGATATAGAGATTATTCAGGGAAGCCTCTACGACTTAGCTTCTCAATACTTACGTGCTAAGACAATTGTCGGTGTAGATTCTGGAACGACGCATCTGGCTCGGGACGTACAAGTTGCCGCAAAGAGAGAGGGACGGGAAATTAAGCTCAAGCCATTCTTTAATGATATGTGGAGTTACTTTCCAGTCTATGGCATTGTGAATACTGTTTCTTACGTCTCACCAACGATCAGAACACCCCAAATGGCCGCTGGAGTAGTAGACTTTATTCTCTCTTAGCCAGTAGCGACTACTCGCTTTCATCCTCTTCCAAGATATTTTCAACAATGACAAACAAAACCAACATCACACAGAGGCTAATTGCGGCGGAAAACTGCTCAATATAGAACGCGAAGACGTGGGTAATTAAGATATTCACAGCCAAAGCGTTTTTAAATAGTTGGAGCGCTTTTACTCTCTGTCGGTGAATGAGTTGATAGAAACCTTGGCACATCCACAGGGCAGAAATACTTTGTGAAATTAACTCTGCCACATACACAAACCACTCACTGCGTGAGTCGAAGCCAAAGTGGATTGGGCTAAAAGGATTAACAGCTAATCGATAAAAGAAAGCAGACATCGTCCAGAAAGTTAAACCGATGTACACCAAGAAAATTGCCACCAACGCATAGAAGACGGGCTTGCGTTCGGCTGTGTAGACATCGAACCATTGCCAAGAGCTACGTACTCGAGAGTAGATGCGATTAGGTTTGGGATTCTCTTGAACGGGAATAACACGGAGTAGCTGCAGAACTCCTTGTCCAAAGTCTTTATAGTTTGAGCCCTTAGTATGAAGTAACTTGTTCGCAATCTGTTCCACTGCTGTCCGGTTTTGATGAAAGAATTGATTATCGGCGAGAGTCTCCAGCTGTTCGACAATATCAAAAGACAGCTCTTGGGGATCTTTTGGTGTATAACGTTCGAAACGGCGATAAATGAAAAAGACGGTGATAAAACTTAAGTAAATAATTACTGGTGCGGGTTGATAAAAATAGTTATTATCCCTAGTGATAAACTTGCCAATTTCATCGATAAAGAGCCCAAAACCCCAACCAGCAATGAATGCCGATAGTTGGCGAACTCGTCGTCCATGAAAAGCTAACAGCAACAGAACGCTAATAGTCAGCAAGATTCCACCAATGACAGCATGAGCAATATGAAAAACGCCATTTCCAATCTGGGGGTAGTTAAAAAGATAGAGATAAAGTCGAGTCAAAAGAACCGACGAAGCTGCGGTTACTAGAAAAAGTAGAAGGTTATCGGCTGCACTAGACCGTTTGACAAGTATGCTCGGCATCGTTATAGCTGTTCATTGTACTTGTATGAAGACAACCTTTCCACTTAGCGAGTTACAGCAGACCCTTCTACGTTGGTGGCGACGAGATGGCCGTATCTTACCGTGGCGTCAAAAGCAACACACCACACAGTCTCAGTTGCCCTCACAACAACTGGCTGCTGATGCAACTCTCCTAGAAGTTCGTGATCATGCTTTCGCTGAGTATCTGGCGCCTCACTTACATCGAGATCCCTATCGGGTAGTAGTGGCAGAGTTAATGCTTCAGCAGACCCAAGTTGACCGGGTACTACCGAAGTACTTAGCCTGGATGAAACGCTGGCCGACAACCAGTGAACTTGCTCAAACCCCACTGGCGGAAGTCTTAATTTTTTGGCAAGGACTTGGCTACAACCGCCGGGCACGCTTTCTCTGGCTGTTGGCGCAGCAGATCGAAGAACGATCAGGAAAGTGGCCGCAAACAGAAGAGGAACTTCTCAAGCTACCTGGAATTGGGAAGTACACAGCTCGAGCGATCATGTCTTTTGCTTTTGGACTGCAGGTAGCAGTGGTGGATACTAACGTCAAACGAGTTTTGCGCCGCCTGGCAGAAGGAAAAGAAGCGGCCGCAGCCCCAATTCCCAGTGAAAAGGAGTGGTTTGCTTTTGCAGACTCAGTTTTACCGGCTGATCAAGCTGATCCCTGGAACCAACTCATCATGGACTTCGGCGCTCTTGTTTGTACGGCGAAAGCACCTCGGTGTGAAAACTGTCCGGCACGACGGTACTGTTTAGCACAAAAAGAAGCTGTACAAGCGGGATATCAAACCTATCGTGAGTACTTGGCAGTGCAGCTGCGTTCACAGGAAAAAAGTCAGAAAAAGATGATTCGTTTCGAGAATACTGATCGCTACTTTCGAGGCAGGATTATGGACATTCTCAGACAAGGACCGGTTACTCATCTTCTTCTTGCTGAACGGATGGAAAAAGAGTTTGGTTTAAGTGATCAGTCGCGACTGATGAAGCTCGTCCAGAAGTTGAGTGAGGAGAAACTCATCACTGTTTCAAATCTGACGCTAAAATTGGGGTAATTTTATACTCAAATGCTCTTTTACTCGATGTGTTTTGAGCATGTTTCTTATCAAGAAATCTTTTCATTTTAGGCCTATAGTATATAATGAAGATATGAGATAAAAGTAGTCTTTGCGACTACCCGATGCTCATCTGTCCGATTTAACAAGTAAAGAGGTTTCGAATGAGGCTTGTAAAGCCGCTGTTGTTCATCGTGATGTTGCTGGCGTTCGCACAGTCCATCACGCCCGCCTTTGCGGGTAACGAAGGGTGCGAGAACGCACCTACAGCCATAGTTGAAGTTGGTGACGCGGCTAGGGTGACCGAAGACCCGCCGTTGTCAAATCGCCTCCGTCGTCTTCCCAATACCATCGCCGATATCTTAGCTTTGATGCCTCCGGGCGCAGAGATAGAGATTACTGGCGGCCCACGTTGTAACGAGGGCCTTCGGTGGTGGAGAGTTCGCTACGGTAGTCTCACCGGCTGGACGGCTGATGGTGAAGATGGGGTCAACTGGATTGAACCCGTAGCCACCAGCCCGGCTGCCACTTCTACACCGCGGGTGATAACCACCCCGCGTCCGGTAGTCACGGCTACGCCGACGGCGACCACGAACCAGCCGCGTTGTGCCGACGCCCCTCCAGTTCAACTGGAAATCGGTGATACGGCACACATCAATGCTGACGACGATAGCCCCAACGTGTTGTACACGTACGCTAACGGCAATTCCGAAAGCGTCGCTATCATCCCCCGCAGCGCCGACATTACCATCGTCCGTGGCCCGCTCTGCAATGGTGGGATGCGGTGGTGGCGCGTTACCTACAACGGAAAAGTGGGTTGGACGCCCGATGGGCGCGATGACACCTACTACCTCATCCCCGATTAACCTCTTCGCTTGCCGATGGGTCACGGAGCTTGTCTCTGTGACCCATCACCCCTTTCACCTCATATATAGCTCCTCTCAACTTACACTTTTCATACAACTTCACCTTGCTACTCAAACACGGCTTTGTTACATTGATCTCATACTGCCCACGACATTCTTGACCGTTTTTGATCGAGAACAGAAAGGATCTTATGTACACTCTTCCTGAGTTACCGTACTCCTATACTGCTTTAGAACCAGTGATTGATGCCAAGACAATGGAGATTCACTACACTAAGCATCATCAAACCTATGTGGATAAGCTGAACGCAGCAACTGAAAAGTATCCTGACCTTCAAAAGTTAAGTGTGGAAGAGCTATTGCAACAGATGGATAAAGTTCCAGCTGAGATTAAAACAGCAGTCCAAAACCATGGTGGTGGACATGCAAATCACTCCTTATTCTGGACGGTGCTTTCTCCTGATGGATCAGGTGAACCAGGGGGTAAGTTACTTACCGCTATCGAGAAAAACTTTGGCAGTTTTGACTCTCTCGTAGAGAAGTTTACTGAAGCAGCTACCAACCGCTTTGGGTCTGGTTGGGCATGGCTGGTAGTCAACTCGGATAAATCTCTAGAGGTTGTCTCTACCGCAAATCAAGATTCGCCACTCATTAACAAGCAAACACCAATTTTTGGTTTAGATGTCTGGGAGCATGCCTACTACTTGCATTACCAGAATCGTCGACCAGAGTATATTAAAGCGGTTTGGGGCATCGTAAACTGGGCGGAAGTCGAGCGTCGTTACCTCCACGCAACTCAATAATGCGACAAGTTATCTTTGACGTTGAAACTCAACAAACGTTTGATGAGGTCGGCGGGTACTTTCCCGATCGACTGAAGATTTCGTTTGTCGGAGTTTGTGTTCGGGAAGGGTTTACTGGCAAAGGAGAGATGATGGGCTTCTTTGAACAAGACCTAGATAAGTTTTTCCCAATTCTCGAATCTGCAGATGTCGTGGTTGGTTTCAATAGCGATGGCTTCGATCTGCAAACGCTGGTGCCCTACTACAGTGGGCGAGTGGAAGACGTACCCTCCTTAGATTTGATGGCTCGGATTAAGAAAAGTGCCGGACACCGAATTGGTCTGGATGCCGTAGCTAAAGAAACTCTTGGCCATGGCAAGATTGGTGATGGTTTAGATGCGATTAAGTACTTCAAGGCAAAACAGTGGGAAGAGTTATCCAAGTACTGTTTAGAAGACGTGGCTGTAACGAGAGATCTGTACGACTATGGTTTACGGACTGGTAAAGTCAAGTTCAAGAACAAGTGGAATCGTTTAGTGGAGTGCCCAGTGGACTTTACTTTCACCCCTAAAGTCAGCGCCGGGACACAGATGAGCTTACTGTAAGTCCTGGTGTAAAATCAGCACATGGCCAATCTGCAACATTTTCAAGCAAAAGTCTGTTACACCGCAGCTGGAGTTTTAATTGTCGAAGGAAAAGTTCTGCTGATTAAACATAAAAAGCTTGGACTGTGGTTAAACCCCGGCGGACACATTGAACCTAACGAGCTCCCTCACCAAGCTGCCGAGCGAGAGTTTTTTGAGGAGACTGGGATTAGAGTCAAAGCCGTAGACGTAGTTGGCCTTTACGATGAGACAACAACTGAGTTTCTGCCTAACCCTATCTCTACCAACCTACACTGGATCTCCAAAGAGAACTATTGGGGTCGGTTACAAGATAAAGAGTCGACTGACAAAACTTGGAGCAATGGCTGTGAACAACACGTTAACTTCTTGTTTTTAGTTCAACCAGTCGCCGGAGTAGACTTACAGTTTAATGCCGAAGAGACACTCGGAATTAACTGGTTTTCTGCTGAAGAGTTAGAAACGGCCGAGATTGCTGACAACATTCGTCAGGAAATTGCGCATAGTTTTCGAGCAGCTGATCATCTGGAGAAGATGAAGTCGGTAATGTAGGGTAAAATACCCCGTACTCCAAAGGATGCACATGTCGAAGAAAAACGCCCAACTTACGTTGAAAAATCTGCACGTCTCCGTAGTGAATCAACAAACGGAAGAACATACCCCTATTCTGCGCGGAGTAGACTTAGTGGTAAAACCTGGTGAGATTCATGCGATTATGGGACCGAACGGTTCAGGCAAATCAACCCTCGCATACACTTTAGCTGGTCATCCTTTTTACGAAGTAGAAGAGCCCAAAAAGAATAAAACTGAGTTTTTACTTGATGGTGAAGATATCTTGGAGAAGTCACCTGATGAGCGCGCTGCTGAGGGTTTGTTCTTGGCTTTCCAATATCCTGTAGAAGTCCCAGGTGTCAAAGTTCAAAACTTTTTACGCCTTGCGTACAACGCTCGTTTTGTTAACCAACCCCAAAAATTGTTTGCCAAGGTGATTGAGTTTCGGCGCCACCTGGAAGGTTTAGCCAAAGAGCTCAAAGTTAATCCGGAGTTATTAAAACGCGGCCTTAATGAAGGCTTTAGTGGTGGTGAGAAGAAGCGAGTGGAGATCCTCCAGATGGCTGTGTTGGAACCTAAGTATGCCATTCTAGATGAAACCGATTCTGGACTTGACGTCGACGCCATTAAAGCGGTGGCTGAAGGGGTAGAAAAGATTCGTCGAAAGTACAACACTGGAATTGTGGTAATCACTCACTACCAGCGTATCTTAAAGTACTTAAAACCAGATTTTGTTCACGTCATGAAAGCAGGCAAGATCGTGAAAAGTGGTGATAAAGAACTTGCCGCTCAACTCGAAGCCGAAGGGTTTGAAAAGCTTGAGAGCTAAGCCAGCATTATGTCCCGTTTTGCAGCCAAACACGCCAGCGAGCTTGATGACTCACTTAAAGATGAGCACTATCAACACGGCTTCGCCTTTTCTACCGAAAAGTACTCGCACATCTTAAAGCCCGGTTTACGCCAAGGAGTAGTAGAGGAAATCTCCCATATTAAAAGTGAGCCAGAATGGATGTTGCAGAAACGGCTGGAAGGCTTTCATCACTTCTTAAGTAAACCGACACCTACTTGGGGTGGTGATCTGTCTGCCATTGACTACGACCAGATTCACTACTACCTCCGACCTACTGATCAAGCGTCTAAAAAATGGGAAGATGTTCCCGATGAGATCAAAACGACCTTTGATCGTTTAGGTATTCCGGAAGCAGAGCGGAAGTATTTGGCAGGCGTAAAGATGCAGTATGACTCTGAAGTGGTGTATGGCTCACTTAAAAATGTCTGGGCTAAAGATGGAGTCATTTTCTTGTCTATGGATGAGGGACTAGCTCAGTATCCTGAGCTAGTTAAAGAGTACTTTGGCAAGTTAATTCCATCAGGTGATAACAAGTTTGCTGCGCTCAATACTGCGGTTTGGTCGGGTGGCTCGTTTGTCTACGTACCAAAAGGAGTCCACGTCAAGTTACCACTGCAAACTTACTTCCGAATTAACGCTGCCAACGCGGGTCAGTTCGAGCGAACCCTCATTATTGTGGATGAAGGTGCGAGTGTTCATTACGTCGAAGGCTGTACTGCTCCATCGTTTTCTTCCTCAAGTCTGCACTCCGCAGTAGTGGAGATCTTTGTGAAAAAAGGTGCACGTTGTCAGTACACCACTGTCCAGAATTGGTACAAAAATATCTATAACTTAGTCACCAAGCGCGCCAAGGTAGAAGCGGAAGGTGAGATGGTCTGGACTGACTTTAATATGGGCAGTAAGTTAACAATGAAGTACCCGGGTTTCCTCTTAGCTGGCAAAGGTGCACGGGGAGAGGTCCTGTCAATGGCACTCGCTGGAGCCGGTCAGCATCAAGACACTGGCGCTAAGGCGATCCACTTGGCTCCTTATACCAGCTCCACAATCATCTCCAAATCAATTAGTAAGAATGGTGGCCGGACAAGCTATCGCGGCTTAGTCCACGTAACGCCCGCGGCCGAAAACAGTAAAAACACAGTTATCTGTGATGCACTGCTTCTCGATCCTGAGTCCAGATCTGACACGTATCCTACTGATCGGATCATGAACTCGCGAGTACAGATTCAGCACGAAGCTACCGTCTCCAAAATTGGCGAAGAGCAACTTTTTTACTTGATGAGCCGGGGACTCAATGAAGAGACCGCCCGTAAGATGATTGTGAATGGCTTTATTGATGATGTTATAAAGAAGCTTCCGCTCGAATACGCGGTGGAGATGAATCGTCTTATTGATCATGAGATGGAGGGCAGTATAGGATAAGTACATGCCCATTTTATCCTTTGGTATTGCGATTCTTTTTTTCCTTGTCATCAACCTTTTCCTTGCTCTTTTCCTCTCAAGTGTCGTCTCGATAGTGTTAAAGCTCAATAGAGTTCAAGTTGAGACAGTCGAAATGAACTTTCTAATCTTTTTGTGCTGTGCGTCAGTCTGGATGGGTATTCGCGTCATCTTACTGAACTTCTATACTTTCCAGAACTTCACCACTGTCTTCCTTTGGCCAATGAACAACCTGATGCCCAAAGATATCATCGTCTTCTTGAGCACCAGCACCAACCTCTAGTGAGTAGGTGTGAGATAATCGCTTACCATGACTGAAGTAACTGTTACAGTGCCAGCTAATCAAACGCAGGCCGTCACCATTGATCAACCTGGCAAGTACACCATCGAGTTAGCTGGACCTGGAGCGCACGCTGACATCTCTGGTCGTTTTTTGTTACGTGGAAAGCAAGATGCGAATATCGAGATCTACGTGGTTCACAAAGCACCTCATACGACCGCGCAAACTACCTTAAAAGGAGTCGCTTTTGATCAAGCAGAGTTGCGATTCTTTGGTCGAATTATTATCGAGCCTAACTGCCCTGATGTGCAGTCTTTCTTAGAAGAGCGTATCTTGCTCTTGTCTGATCAAGCCAAGGCTGAAGCCGTTCCTGAGCTCGAGATCCTGAGCGATGATGTAAAGTGTTCCCACGCCGCCAGTGTGAGCCGGGTTCCTGAAGAGCACTTGTTCTACTTGCGAAGCCGTGGTTTGTCACCTGAAGTTGCCGAGAATCTCATTATTGAGGGTTTTTTAGAAGAACAGTCTCAAGTGGAGTGAACGACATCCTCTGCTCGAGTCCGAGTATAATCTGATCATGTTTTCTGTTGCGTCACTCCGTCAAGACTTTCCAATTCTGCATCGTCTCGTACACGATAAACCGCTCGTATATCTAGATAATGGTGCAACGTCACAAAAGCCACGGCAAGTCATTGATGTGATTAGCCAGTACTATCAGCAGCACAATGCCAATGTACACCGGGGAGTTCATCTCTTAGGAGACGAAAGTACTCAACTTTTCCATCAAAGCCGACGCACTATTACCGCTTTTTTTGGGGCTAAGCCGGAGGAGCTAATTGTGGTGCGCAACACTACCGAAGCGCTGAATCAGGTTGTCTACAGCTGGGCTGAGCAGCACATTCAAGAGGGACAGGTGATCTTAGCTACTGAACTCGAGCATCATAGTAACTTAGTTCCCTGGCAAGAACTGGCTAAAAGAAAAAAACTAAAACTTTTACATGTTCCCATCACTCAGCATGGTCAATTAGATCTAGAAGTATTCAAACGGTTGGTTCACGATAATGACATCTCAATCTTTGTTTGTAGTCATGTTTCAAATACTCTAGGAACCAAGAATCCAGTTGAACAGATGGCAGAACAGGTCAAAGCAAAACATCCCGCTGCCAAGGTAGTTATTGACGGGGCCCAAGCTGCTCCGCACCTACCTATAAACTTTAACGACAGCCCTTTTGACTTTTATGCCGTTTCAGCTCACAAGATGTTAGGCCCGATGGGTATCGGGGGATTACTGGCCAAGAAAGAGCTACTCTCCCAAATGTCTCCATTCCTTTTTGGTGGAGGGATGATTAACGAAGTTCGTCTAGATGAAGCTAGCTTTGCCGATGACATGGAAGATCGTTTTACAGCTGGAACGCCAGATGTGGCTGGTTTGGTGGGTTGGGCAGCTGCCTGTGAGTACTTAAGTAGATTAGGTATGAAGGACGTGGCAGTTTACGATCAGGTATTAGTCCGTGCCGCTGTAGAAAAACTAGACACAGTTGATGAAGTTGAAGTGGTTGGTATTACCGATCCAGCGCAACTTTCCGAGCGAGTAGGAGCAGTGACTTTCTTATATAAAGGAGTTCATGCACACGATGTTGGACAGATTTTAGATTCAGAGGGGGTTGCGGTTCGTACGGGACATCACTGTACGATGCCACTGCACCGCAAGTTCGGTTGGCCCGCTACCGTTCGTGTCAGCTTCCAAGTGTATAACACGGTTGAAGAGCTAGATGTACTGATCACTGCCTTAGAGAAAGTGAAACGGATTTTTCATAAATGATTGATGATCTTTATCAAGAGACTATCCTTGAAGAGTACGCACATCCAAAAAATAAGGGAACGCTTACCAATGCCGACTTTCAACAGAGTGAGAGTAACTCTTCATGTGGTGACCAAGTGACTGTTTATCTTCAGCTTGATCCTTTAAATCACTTGATTACAGAAGTACGGTGGGAGGGTGTGGGCTGTGCCATTAGTATGGCACTAGCCAGCTTCTTGTCTGAAGAAATAAAGGGCAAGACCTTGCCCCAGTTGGCCGCATACACCATCGAAGATCTCAAAGTAATGATTGGTTTGGATCAAATCTCTCCGGGGAGAGAGAAGTGTCTATCATTGGCTTTGGTTGCTTTTCAAAAAGCTATCTCTGCCAATCAAGACCAGGTCGCATAAAAGGAGAGTCATGCACTTTTTCGTTGGTTCTACAAATCCGGTTAAGTTGGAAGCAGTACGAACTGCGGTCAGTGAGCACTGGCCCAAAGCCAAGGTTTTTGGTTACGAAGTTGAAAGTCAAGTTTCTGCTCAACCACTGACAGATGAAGAAACAGAACGAGGAGCGCTGAATAGAGCCATGGCAGCGTTGCAAGCTGGGCAAGTTGAACATCCTGAAGTAGTGGAAGCACTAGGAGTTGGTCTGGAGGGAGGGGTAACGTCTAGAAATAACGAGTTATGGTCTACGGTCTGGGCAGCAGTCATCGATCCTTCCGGAAGTACGTTCACGGCAAATGGGGCGCGGATGAAAGTGCCTGAGATAATTGCTCGACCCATCCTGAATGGTGGAGAGATGGGGCCAGTTGTCTCACAGCTGACCGGAGTAGCAGACGTTCGTAAAAAGCAAGGTATGATTGGAATCGTCACGAAGGAGTTCGTTAATCGCACTACTGAGTATGGAGCGATTGCCAAGTTAGCCATTGGTTTATGGTTTGGGAAGGACTGGGCTAAAGGGGTAGAGACGGCTCCACACTCAGCTAATTCTTAGTAACTTCTTTTATTTTGAGTACTCACGCTCCGTCTTTAAAGGTACAATCAGCTCTGTTATGTTAAATCCTCCTCAAGTCTTTACCGCTAAGTTAGCTGATCGTTTTGTTCATAATCCTAAGTTTACTGAGTATCACTTTGAGCTCGTCCAGCCAAATAAAATGAACTTTCAAGCTGGCCAATATGTCTCGATGGCAGTAGACCCAGCTGGACATCGGCGTTCTTACTCCATTGTCAGTACACCTGATAATGATCATGGCTTTAGCTTATTCGTTGATGTTGAGCCCAATGGCCTGGGCGTGCAGTACTTAGATCGACTCAACTTTGGTGACACTGTTTCAATGCTAGCTCCGATGGGACAGTTTGTGGTGCAATCAAGCGATCCTGCCGTGCCACTTGTCTTTGTGGCATCAGGGTCCGGTGTAGCTCCCTTACGAAGCATGTTGTATGACCAACTGCAAAAGTTTGCTGGTCAAAGACAGATGACACTGTACTGGGGGCTTCGTCACGAAGCTGACCTGTGCTGGGTAAATGACCTACGGGACTTAGTTTCAGATCATTCAAATGTGGTCTTCCATCCGACAATTTCTCGGGCAGGAGATGGGTGGCCACTCTGTCATGGCCGAGTTACCGACTGTCTGCTCGTTCATGATGTAGACGTTACTGCTGAGTACTATGTTTGTGGTAACCAACAGATGATCCTCGATACTATTGCCGTCCTGATCAAAAGAGGGGTGCCGGAAAGTAAGATCTTCCATGAAAAATTTTACTAATCTTGATCTCCGCGAGAAGCGCGGTTAGGATACAGTCATGACTTCAAGCCAAGCACCTAAGCCACCTCAGTCCGCTCCACAGCAACCACCGCAGACATTAACTGGTGCTGTGACCGAGAAAAAGATTGGTAAGTACACTGTCACTGTTGAGCGTTCCAAGTGCATTAGTGCTGCCAGTTGCGTTGCCATTGCTCCTAAAGTTTTTGAGCTTGATGAAGAGAACTTAGCTAGAGTCATTTCTCAAGATGGAAATGACGATGAAATGAAGTTATTGGCAGCCCAAAGCTGTCCAACTGCTGCAATTATTGTGACTGATAACGAAACGGGTGAGCAAGTTTGGCCACCTGTTTAAAAATAAAACATAAATACATTGTTTTGATATAAAGAGGAACGTATGAAAAATGTCCCACTTTTATTAGGTACGCTACTAGGCACTCTGATTTTGGTGGTGGGACTTGCTTTCGTTTTCTCTCGTCCAGAAACGCCTACAGTTGTTGATACGACAATGGTACTTGGCCAAGATCGACCCGCAACAGGTCCAGAGAACGCCAAAGTCACCATCGTAGAGTTTAGTGACTTTCAATGTCCATCCTGTCGAGCTGCCCAGCCACTTGTGAAGCAGATTTTAGAAAAGTACCCCAATGACGTTCGCTTTGTTTACCGACACTTCCCTTTGGTGACTATTCACTTTAATGCACAGCGCGCTGCCGAAGCCGCCGAAGCTGCCCGAAGTTCTGAAAAGTTCTGGGAGTTCCATGATCTGCTCTTTGCTGAACAGAACACATGGTCTGAGTTAAATGATGCCGAATTTAAGGCGAAACTTGATGAATACGCCGAGAAACTCGCAATTGACAAAACTGAGTTTCAGAAGAAAATGGAATCAAAAGAGATCAAAGATGTCGTCGCCGCAGATGTCACAGATGGGAATCGGGCAGGCGTAGATGGCACTCCCACTTTCTTTGTAAACGGTCAGCTGACTTCTGCCCCACAGTTGCTTTCAACTGTTGAGTCAGCCCTATCTAAATAGTTTGTTGTTCTAGGGGGCACATGAAAAAATACATCCCATTTATCTTCCCGGCTCTTGCTTTAGCAATCGTCGTCTTCCTTGGTTATCGGTGGTATACCTCCCAAACCGCTCGCCCCACTGGTCAGATCTCCGACTTTGGAGAAGGTGTAGAGATTGAAGAGTTAAGTTCTGAGCAGTTAGATAAACTGAAAGTAACAGGTGCTCAAGACGTACCTTCTGTAAACTTAACTGGTGATGCTGAAGGTGTTGGACAAGTTCGTTACGAAATTGCCGACGGCAAGGTTGCCTTCACTATTAGTGCAGCTTTACCTGCTCCTAAAGCTGGTGAGCTCTACCAAGTATGGTTGAAAGATGCTGATAGTGAAGACCGTCAAAAAGCCTTTGTTTTAGAAGCCGGCAAAGGCGGATATGTAGGTTGGGGAGCAGTTCCGGAGGATACACTTCCGTTTGAAGTAATCGTCACCAAGGAGACAAATAATGACGATCAACTCGAGGAAGTCCAGTTGAGAGGAACGATTCAAAGATAAGTAACAGTTACACTCAGAAGATCTTCTTGATAAGTTCCTCGAGTGTGATAGGCTAGAAACACTTATACATTAGTATATGTAGACCGCACACAGCGGAAAAAGGAGCAGCAATGGCAAATGCCTATAGCTACACCAACAAAAAGGGGCAAACCTACTACTTGCACACCCGTGAGGTCACCCTCAAGAACGGTCGCAAGCAGACCATTTACTTCTTTGCTCGCGATGTTCGCGACAAGATGGCATTGGAAGCAGTCCCTGCTGGATACCAAGTTGTCGAGACCACTCGTACCGGTATGCCAGTTTTGAAGAGAGCTGACAAAAAGTAATCTTCAGTCTATCGACGAATTCGAGCCCCTCCCGCTTTTGTGGGAGGGGTTTTGTATACTACGCCTTATATGCACGCTACAGTTGAAGATGTTTACCAACGTTTAGATCAGGTAATTGATCCCGAGTTAGGGATTAGTATTGTCAAGCTGGGGTTGATTTATAAAGTAGAGGTGGAGCCTAAAGCTGATAGTCCAGAAGCTTGTGTCATTAAAATTAGAATGACCTTAACTACTCCCGGCTGTCCCTTGGCAGCAGTGTTCGATCATATGGTCAAAGACTCGCTCTATGGATTGCCAGGTTTGCACTCCGATATGGATGTAAAGGTTGATCTTACATTTGATCCACCTTGGGTCTCTGATATGATGGATGAAGAAGCACGAGCAGAGCTAGGATTTTAAGATGGAAAATACCTCTCCCGTCCCACCAGAAAGTAATCAGCATGTTCCCCTTCCAGGGGTAATGGTGTTAGTTATTATCGTGCTACTCGTCGGTGCATTTTTTGGCTGGGGAGTGTATCACTACCTCCGGCCTCTGTCGTCACCGAGCAGTGAGTCACTCGCAAACGAAACACCTGGAACTACCTCCACCGAAACCGTTGAAAATACCTCGGCAGTTTCTACTAATTGGCCAACATATACCAGTTCAACGTATGGATACTCTTTTTCCTATCCTGGAAGTTGGAGCACCGTTTTCTATGACGAAGAAACCGCAGTTACTGGTGTCCACAGTCTTTCTAATTACTCCACTACTGCGATAGAGGAGTTTGCAGAGCAAAATGGTGGAGTGGCGAAGTATGGTCGTTACACAGCAGAAGGGAACCCTGGAACTACTCAGCTATTCCAAGATTTTCTTGGTGAACAACCTGCCTTAAACGTGCAGCTGACTGTAGAACAAACTGCTGCTTCCGATACTGAGTTTGAGGCTCGTACTCGTCAAAATATAACCACCGATCAAATGTCTGGAGCGAAGTATACTTCAGGTCCGGCTGACTTAAAGATTGGCAGTTACCCAACCGAGATGGTGGTCGTCCCAGATACTCCAGCGCGTGTCTACTTTGCCTTCCCAAATTCCTACACAGCGGTAACTATTACTGTCTGGTTCCGGAATGTAGATCTGACGACAGAAACATATCAACAGACTGACGATTGGACCGAGCTGCGAGATATCTTTACTTCCTTCCGTTTTAATGAGTAGTGTGGTTTATTCTTAGTTATGACTATTTTACTCGGTGCTGATCACCGTGGTTTCCATCTGAAAGAGAAGATTAAACCTTGGTTGATCGAGCAAGGACATCAAGTAATTGACGTTGGCAATACAGAGCTTGACCCTGAAGATGACTATCCCGTGATTAGCTTTGCACTCGCAGACGCTTTGGTTTCTACAGAAGAAAAAACATTGGGAGTCCTTCTCTGTGGATCTGGCGTTGGCGCAGCCATTGCAGCGAACAAAGTTGCTGGTATTCGCTGTGGACTGGGGTACACTACCGAACAGGTCGAGTCTGCTCGCCACGACGATGAGATGAATATCTTAGCGTTAGCCGCAGACTATATTTCGGAGGAAGTGGCAAAAGAACTTATCACGACTTTCATCGCTACTGAAGTTAGTGATGAACCGAGGCACCTTCGAAGAATTGAGCAGATTAAACAACGAGAGTAGAAAGAATAAGTATGAATATTTATCCCAGTATCTTGACAGACTCGATGGCTACATTTGTCGAACAGTTAGAGTCGATTAAAAAAAATCAGCACATCGATCGCCTTCACGTTGACATTATCGACGGACAGTTTGTAGACAATATCACTCTCTCGCCGCTTGATTTAACAGTCGTTGAGTTTGATGACCTTAATATTGATCTCCACTTGATGGTAGAAGAGCCGATGGACACCGTTTTTGAGTGTGAAGCAGTTCATGAGTACTTGCCTATTAAGCGAGTAATTGGTCAAGTTGAAAGAATGAGTCATCAACAAGACTTTTTACACGAAGTGCGTCGAAATGGTTGGGAAGCTGCGCTGGCACTAGATCTCTATACCCCCATCGAGGCTATTGATCCAGAAAGTTGGGAAGAGCTAGATGCAGTGATGTTGTTAGGCGTTGAGGCAGGAGCCCAGGAGCAGACGTTTAACCCAACTGTCTTCCATAAGCTCAAAGAACTTCGTCAAGCGCATCCCAAGGCTGCCTCTCTCCCAGTGATTGTGGATGGTGGAGTCAAGCTGACAAATATCAATAAGTTGGCACAAGAAGGTATTCAAGCCGCTTGTGTTGGTAGTGCTCTCTGGAAGTCTGAGCAGCCAAGTGCCACACTTGATGAGTTTTTCGCTATTGTTGAGAAAGCACGCTGAAGAGTCAGAAAAAATTCGCTATGATGAGAACGGACAAAGAGTCTGAGTCTCATTGTACCTGCCCAAATGAAAAAACAAATCAAAATCCCCGAAGTTAAAGTCCACTGTGGCATTAAGTATGTTGCTTTATTTGGCAGTGCCGATATTGATCGTAATCATCCGCTCTATCAAGAAGCATTTGGAGTGGCTCGTTATCTTGCTTACCACGATAAAGTTGTCATTAATGGAGGAGGACCTGGCGTTATGGCGGCTGCAACAGAGGGAGCAGAGTCAGCTGGGGGCGAAACGTTGGCGGTTACTTTCTATCCCGTGGACATGCCTGAGTTTGAAGGTCGATATAGCCAAAATAATGTTGATAAGGAAATCAAAACTGCAAACTATATTGAACGAATGTTTGGTTTGATTGATCGAGCTGATGCCTTTATTATTTTCCAAGGAGGTACCGGAACTCTCAGCGAGTGGGCAACAGCTTGGTTACTTGGTCATCTTTACTACGGCAATCATAAGCCGATTATTTTATACGGTGCCTTTTGGGAAAAAGTGATGCGAGTAATCAATGAGAACTTTTTTATTGGTGAGAAGGAAAGACAAGTTTATCGAATAGCTCGCAATGAAGAAGAGTTGATTGTGCTGCTCAACGAGCTTGAAGCCGAGCTGCGTGATCGTTGTCATCTGCCAACTCCAGAACAGCTCGTAGCAAAAGACGCGGATCCACATACACAGGAGTAAGTATGCACGACATTACCACCATTGGTTCAGCTACAGTAGATATTTTCATGAAGTCGCCTGAGTTTCAGTTAGAGAAGGCAGATAAAGGAGTGCTGTTGTGTCAGGAGTATGGCGGCAAGATTGATATTGAAGACTTCTTTTGGCAAAGTGGCGGAGCTGGCACAAATACCGCTGTGGGTTTTGCACGGATGGGTTTTAAGACTGCCGCCGTAGTTGAGATTGGAAAAGATATCTTTGGGCAGTGCGTGTACGACGAACTCCGTAAGGACAACGTCGATACAGGCTTCGTCGTTTCAGAAGTAGGTGAACAAACGGCGGTATCTACGATCATGATTTCTAGTCAGGGAGGCCGATCCATTCTGACCCATAGAGGTGCTTCTGGGATGCTCGAAGCCAGAGATATACCTTGGGAGCTGCTCCAGAACTCTCGTTGGATTCATCTGTCGAATGTGTCAGCCAATACTGAGTTGATCTTTCAACTTTTTGATAATGTTCGGAGTAGCTTAATTGGGATGTCCTGGAATCCAGGGAAAAAAGAGCTTGAGCTAATTGCCAGTGGCAAGATTAGGCCTGAACACATCCCGTGTGACATCTTAATGATGAACAAAGAAGAGTGGGAAATTCTTAAAGATGTACAAGAGATGCTACTCGACACTATTGAACAAGTAGTTATCACTGATGGCAAAAAGGGTGGTCATGTGTACATGAAGCATCATTATGACTACGAGTACAAAGCAGGTGACGTTCAAGCAGTCCAAGAAACAGGGGCGGGGGACGCATTCTTAGTTGGATATGTTTCAGCTCATCTGTTAGGTAAAGATATTGAAGAGTGTTGCCAGTGGGGCGTCAAAAACTCCGGAAGCGTGATTACCCACATGGGTGCCAAGACAGGCTTACTACATCGACGAGACTTCTCGATGTAAAATGAGAATGCAGAAATGACAGATTACAAAGTAGTTCTCCAGCAAGAAATTCAAGATCTCAAAAATAAGATTGCTGAGGCAACCTTACCTGATGAGATGCGAACGAAAGTCTCTAAAGATATCGTGGCACTAGAACGGTCAGTAGAGTTGGGATCTTACGACGAAAAGTATGAGAAGGTCTCCCGATACATCGACTGGGTACTCAAAGTTCCTTGGGAAAAAGAAAGCCAAGATACCTTAGATATCGAGTTGACCAAAAAAGTCTTTGAAGAGCATCACTACGGAATGCGCGAAGTCAAAGATCGTTTCTTAGAGTACGTCTCTGTTCTCAAGCTGAAAAGTCAGCAAGATAACCAAGAAGACTTTCGTGCGCCGGTGTTGCTCTTAGTTGGTTTAGTGGGTACGGGTAAAACTACTTTTGCTTACTCACTAGCCGAAGCACTCGGTAGAAAACTAGTTCGTATCCCTTTTGGTGGAATGGCTTCAGCCAAAGAGTTACGAGGAGAGTCTCGGTTACATCTTGAAGCTGAACCAGGTGCTGTTGTTAAAGGAATCTGCCAAGTAGGAGTCCGCAATCCAATTATTCTACTTGATGAAATTGACCGTTCAGCTGAAGAAACGCGGATGGACATTATGGGTGTACTGGTTGAGCTGCTGGATCCTGCTCAGAATCACTCTTTTCGAGACAACTACATCGACTACCCAGTTAATCTCTCACACGCTATCTTCTTGGCCACGGCAAATAATACGGTTAACATTGCTACCGCTGTGATGGACCGTTTAGAGCGGATTAACATGCCTTCTTATACAGACCAAGAAAAAATTGTGATCGCCCAGAAGTATGTCTTGCCTGAGTTAATGAAGGATGCTGGTTTACGGCCAGATCAACTCTTAATTGAAGATAGCCTCTGGACAAAGATGGCTCGGCCATTAGGATATGACGCAGGTATCCGTACCCTGCAACGTACTTTGCAAGGTGTAGTTCGTAAAGCGGCACGCATTATCGTAGAGAAGGGATATCCACAAGTCATTGTGACTCAAGAGAACTCCAAGATCTTCATGCCGCAGTATTAATCATGACTAAAGCTGAACAGCTGCAACACGTCCGTAAGTCTCTCGAAGATGATCTGGAGACCCTGCCTTTAGGTGATATTGGTGAACAAACAGTTCCTGGAGATGGGAATGCTGAAGCAGAGATTGTTTTTATTGGTGAAGCACCGGGATACCACGAGTCTGTGGAGCGAAAGCCGTTTGTAGGTAAGTCCGGGCAGTTATTTATCAAGACGTTGGCCGAAGTTGGCTACCCAAGGCCGACTGTGTACATCACTAACATTGTCAAAGTTCGTCCACCGGAAAATCGTGACCCGCTGCCAGAAGAGATCAAAGCTTACCGTCCATATCTTGATAAAGAGATTGAGATCATTGCTCCCAAGCTGATCGTGACTCTCGGCCGCTTCAGCATGGCAAAGTTTTTACCTGAGGTAAAAATTTCTCAGGTACATGGTCGCCTTCACAAAGTAAAATGGAATGAGAAGTTTCTCTTTGTCTTGCCGATGTATCATCCAGCTGCAGCATTAAGAAACCCACAAATGAGTGCCTCGTTCGTGGCGGACTTCCAGAAGATTCCCAAGATTCTTCAATGGATCGATACCAAAGGCCGAGAAGCCATTCAAGAAGCAGAAGAACATCAAGAACTAGAATCATCTGTCAAAGAAGCGCTGTTTAGTTAGCGTTAGATCCGGAGACAGAGCAAGGAGAAGTATGTCAGCACTACGAATTATCCCAATTGGTGGGATGGGGAACGTCACCCAAAACATGTATATCTATGAGTATGAGAACGAGCTGATGCTTTTTGACTGTGGTATTGGCTTTCCTACTCTAGCTATGCCTGGTGTAGACGTGATGATTCCCGATATCAGTTACATTAAAGAGCAGCTAGAAGCCGGCAAGAAAATCGTCGGTATGATCCTCACCCACGGTCATGATGACCATATTGGTGCCTTACCTTACATCTTACCCGAGTTACCAACAGACTTTCCTATCTATGCTTCGCCACTGACGGCTGGCTTTGCTAAGCACCGAATGGGTGACGGTGGAGTGGACCGTGAGATTACCGTTTTTACAGATGGACAGAAGTTTGACCTGGGCTCTCATTTCAAGATCGAGGGTTTCCCCATGACCCACTCAGTTCCGGATACAAGACACTTTGCTGTCTATACCCCGGAGGGTGTGATCTATCATGGTGCTGACTTTAAGATCGACCTCCAGCCAGTGGATAAGGTCTTGCCAGACTTTGATACCATCTCCCGGATTGGTAAAGAGGGTGTGCTGTGTATGTTAATGGACTGTCTGCGGGTTGAGCGCGAGGGGTGGAGTAAGTCTGAATCAGCCGTCTTTCCATCTTTAGAAGAGTCGATGATCGACGTAGAGGGCAAGTACATTGTGACGTTGATGAGCTCACACATTCACCGCATCCAACAAGTAGTTAACCTAGCTGGGAAGTTTGACCGCAAAGTCGTTTTCATTGGTCGCTCTGTGGAACAGAACGTGGATGTCGCTCGCGAGCTGAAAAAGCTGTTTATTCCAGCCGAGATGGTTATCGATAAAAGAGATATCCAAAACTATAAGGACAAAGAGCTGTGTATTGTCATTGCTGGTAGTCAGGGCCAAGAAGGATCCTCGTTGGTGCGAGCCATTTATGGCGAGCATCCAGTACTCCAGATTAAGCCTAAAGACAGAGTTGTCTTCTCATCTGACGCAATTCCAGGAAATGAGATCCCTTACTATGATGCGATTGATGAGCTTTGTCGTAATGGCGTGCGAGTCCTTTATCCTGACGTGATGCCAGACCTTCATCAATCAGGTCACGGCGGCGCGATGGAACAGATGATGATGGTAGCCTTGGTCAAGCCAAAGTATCTCTTCCCAATGGGTGGTCAAGATCGACACCGCGAGAAGTTCTTTGAGATGGTGGGTGAGAAGATGGGGTATGAGTCTCACCACGTTCTCATTCCTGGACATGGAGACGTGCTGGAGTTTGAAGATGGTCAGCCTCGAGTAGGTGAACATCTCAACTTACAACCAAGATATGTGGATGGTTTAGGCGTGGGTGATGTAGGGAGGTCAGTCTTGTCAGACCGCCGCGCGCTGGGAACCGAAGGAATGATCGTCTTAGTTATTCCCAAAGCTGGTGGTAAGTTAGACTTAGAAAGTATCAACGTCGTTTCTCGCGGCTTCGTCTTTATGAAAGAAGCTCAAGAGGTGGTTGAGTTCATTAAGCAGAACACCAAAGAGATCATTACTGAGTTACAAGGTACAGATCAGCCTGAGCCAGTTTCTGAAGATGACTTAAAACGAGCTTTAGAGCGTCGTTTGGGAAGAAGACTGTACAAGATTATTCGTCGCGAACCGATGATCTTACCTGTGTTTGTTGAAGTGTAACAACGTGTTTCAGATCTCGGATTAAACTACCGGTCGCTTCTTCGATCTGTTGCTCAATCTGCTGTTCCAGATGAGTTTCGTTAATGTGCTCGAGCATCTGCTCCAGTTCTTTATCTTGTTTACTCAAGCCCATTTCTTTGCGCATATCACACAAGATATGGAGGATCTTGGTAATCTCTTGCTCAGTAATCATATTTACTTGCAAGTTAACTTCGTCACGAATAGTGCTAGTGTGAGAGCTACGATTTTGGGAGATCAAAACAAAGATGGCCAGGAAGATTGCTTCGAGGGAAACGACCATTGTTAAGAGCCCAAAAGGAAAAGGATCGAAGGCTTTAACTCCCGGAATCAGATTCGTGTTAATGACTATCCAAGTAGCAAACCAAATAGCATTTAAAGCAAAAAAAGTAGGAGAGCCGCACCATACCGTCAGACTGTCCGCCAATCGAGTCAGAAATGAGCGATGCTTGAGGGCCTTGGCCTCAAAAGAGTGAAAGATATATCGACTATTCTGACTTTTTCTCATACAATGTTAAGCGTAGCACATTCTGTGATATTCTGATCGCTCCAACCTAGATTCCCTCTTGAAATAGTACGATCTAGTATGATAAATATATCCTATAATAATTAGTATGCCTCGCCGAAAGAAGAAACAGCCCATCATCTTGAACCTTCGTAAAGAGACCATGCAGTCCATTGCGGCGGTAGTGATGATTTTACTTGGGGTGCTGGTTGTTATCTCTTTTTCCGGCAAAGGCGTTTTGCTCGCTTCTATTAACCAATATCTGTCAACCAACTTTGGGTTGGCTAGCCTTTTCTTTCCCTTTATCTTCATCGCTTCTGGGTTAGTCCTCTTCCACGTGGATAACTTTTGGGCTAAACCACACGTTTTACTTGGTACGGTACTAATGATGATTGGGACATTAGGGCTTTTCCGCTCGGGTGAGATTGGCAGTACCAGTTTTGGTAACTTAGCCCAGTTAATTAGTCCGGTGGGAGCAGGTGCACTTTTCTTAGCGTTATTAGTAGTAGGCCTGATTATCATGATGCAGCTATCTTGGGCGGAAGTCCTGGAATGGTTGGCTAAACTCAGGCCTCAACCACAGTACGTTCCACCTGGTCAACAGGATGAGCTAGAGATGCAGCAGAGTAACGGCTTTCATATGCCGAAGTTTGGTTTTGGAAGTGGCTTTGGAGTAAAAGAACAACCCACTTTTAGCGTCAATGACGCCATGAAACAAGAAATACCAGTCGAAGAAAAAGAAGAGAAGTCGAAAAAAGGCAAGAAAGATGAAGATGATGTGCCCGGTATGGATAACGTCTTAGCACTTTCTCCTAAACCAGTTGTTTCACCCCAACCAATCAGTGCGAATGATCCCAGTCACATCTGGGAGTACCCACCATTAACGCTACTTTCCTCTAAAGTTGGTGGCGAAGCCAATCGAGGTGACGTCAAACAAAATGCGCAAATTATCGAGAAGACACTTGCTTCTTTTGGTATCAAAGCCCGAGTAGTTGAGGTCAACTATGGTCCGGCTGTGACGCAGTATGCGCTAGAAATTGCCTTAGGAACGAAGCTTTCCAAGATTACTGGATTGGCCACTGACTTGGCGTTAGCTTTAGCAGCCCCGACTGGTCAAATCAGAATTGAAGCGCCAATTGCCGGTCGTGCTTTAGTTGGTGTGGAAGTGCCCAATCACTCTGCACAGTTTGTGACACTGCGAACAATGCTGTCGTCCGACAAGATGAAGAAGATGAAGTCGAAGTTATCAGTAGCGTTGGGCTTGAACGTGGCTGGCCAAGAAGTTGTGGCCGACATTGCCAAGATGCCACATGTCCTGATTGCCGGTTCAACGGGATCTGGTAAATCGGTGGCTATTAATACGTTTATGTGTTCAATGCTGTTTCGTGCCAGCCCAGCAGAAGTAAAGTTCATCTTGGTTGACCCCAAACGCGTTGAGTTGACTGGTTATAACGACATCCCCCACTTATTAACTCCGGTGATTGTAGAGCCTAAAAAAGTGGTTTCTGCGCTGAAATGGGCTTGTGCCGAAATGGACAACCGCTATAAACGTTTAGCTGAAGCTGGAGTTAAAAACTTAGATGCCTACAACGAGCTCGCGGGTTTTCAAGCTTTGCCAAACATCGTCATCATTATTGATGAGTTAGCCGACATTATGTTGTTTGCGCCAGCGGAAGTAGAAGAGAGCGTCACTCGTATCGCTCAGATGGCTCGTGCCGTTGGTATTCACTTAGTTTTGGCTACTCAGCGTCCTTCTGTAGACGTCATTACTGGTTTGATCAAAGCTAACGTGCCAACACGCATTGCGTTCAACGTCTCGTCGATGATGGACTCACGCGTCATTTTAGATAGTCCAGGTGCTGAAAAACTGCTGGGTAAAGGTGACATGTTGTATATTCCACCTGACCAGGCTAAGCCCACTCGTATTCAAGGTACCTTTGTTTCTGAACCAGAAATTCGTCGCCTCGTAGACTTTGTCAAAGGTCAGGGTCAGAAACCGGAGTATCAAGAAGAGATTACTACCAAGTATCAGGCCAGTGTTGTCAAAGGTGGCTCCGGTGGTGCCGACGGTGAAGATCGAGATCCGTTGTTTAATGAAGCCGTCAAGATCTTCTCTCAATACGACAAAGCCTCTTCGTCGCTGATTCAGCGGCGGCTTTCCGTAGGATATGCCCGCGCGGCTCGTATTCTTGATCAGCTCTATGAAGCTGGATTAGTTGGGCCTGCTGAGGGTAGTAAGCCTCGTGAAGTAAACTTGATGAAGGTGCGTGAGCATCTTACCCACGTTTCCCAAGCTGGATAAAAAAGTCCCTATATGGAACGAGACCCCGTGCATGCTTGTGGCACGACGGGGTCGTTCTGTTGATGTTTCTGGTCTAGGTGTTTTTCCTAGCACTGCCCGCCGGGGGACGGAAGACGGATGACCTCGACGAGGTTCTCGAAATCCATTCCGAGGCGGAAGACGATGCATCCCGGCATCATAATGCCCATCGAGAAGGTTTTGCTCTCGCCGGGTTGAAGTTTCAGGATGTCCGATGTCACGAGATTGCGCTCGTGTTTCCCTTCGCCGAGGTAATGGACGTTGACCACGCCCGTGAACAGGTTCTCGCCCACGTTGGTGACTTCGAGGTCACCGCCGATGGGGGTCAGTTCGCGGATTTGCAGATGCAGCGTGGTGTCGTCGGTAGATACCTGTGTGCTGAGCGATTTCAGGGCGATACCCTTAACCATCTCATGACGCGAGGTGGGGTTCTTAACTGCGGTAGCCATTGGAAAAAACTCCTATGTGAATGTGCGGGGTCCTCGTCGCGGTGACGGGCCCTACTGCATTAGAAACGATCAAACATAGCATACACAATTAATACGCACATGTCAATATTATAGGATTGTAAGTGTAAATATTATATATTGTCAAAATGGAGTATTTTGAACACTTTTGATCTCATAGGAAGTATTCTCAGGGCGTGACTGTTTCCAGCCACGCCCCTTTTGAGAACATCATTCAGTCTGCTCCTATTCCAAGTTATTCCAGCAGTACCACAGGCGCTGGATGGCAGTGAAGTTCGTGCCAACGGCGAGAATAGCCAAGATGGGGAGAAGAAAGCCAGAGAAGAACAAACCGACGAGGAGCAAAATCACTCGTACCAGCCTGTCCATCACGCCTATCTTCACAACCAATCCGGCTTCTCCTGCCCGTGCGCGGATATAGCTGGTGCCGTAGCTGCCGGCAAGGGCAAGCAAGCTCAGCTCGAAGCCGCCGACTTCCCGCGTCTGGAAGTAGTAGACCGCCAGTCCGCCGAAAAGAAGGGCATCGGCATAGCGATCAAGAGTGGAGTCCAAGATACCCCCGAACTTGCGGTTTGGCTGCTGCATGGCTCGCGCTACCGCGCCATCCAACGCATCCAGAGGTAGACCAAGGACTAAGACGATAGCACCCACTTGCAGATGCCCCAGTGCGATGATTGCTGATGCAATTCCCACCATCAAAAAACCAATGATGGTGAGGAAATCAGGGTGAACTCCCAGATTCCAGAGGAACTGCCCAATGGACGACATAATGCCGCCCGTCACCCGACGAAGCCAACTTTGTAACACGATTACCTCCACAGGGACGATAGGGAAAATGGGTCAAAGAACAGAAAAGAACGATGTTAAAACGCTGCTGCCACAAGGACAACATCTACATTGAATCGAGTATCCACAGCAATCTGCAGAAACCCAACATCAATAGATCATATTATATCAATTTAGGCTGATAAAAAGAGAAAAGTGAGCTAAAGAGCTTGATGGACTGACGCAATCCACTCTTCAATCGGAGACATGTCATCCGGGAAGCCATCGATCCTGAGAACAGGTACTAAGGGTTTACCGTTCTGTTTAACAACCCACTCTTCTAGAATTTTGGCTGAAGTACAAAACTGAGGATAGCTACTATTCCCAAGGCCAAAGACAGCTACTTTATACTTGCTGAGATCTTCTTTACACCGGGCAATAAAAACGCGCATGGCTTGTTCCAGCTTGCCGTCTTCGTAGGTTGGTGCGCCAAACAAAACCAGCTCGTACTGGGATAAATCTGGTTGATTGCCTTGATAACGTAAGCTATGAAGATCAACTTCGTGTCCTAGCTCTTTCAGCTGAGTTTGCATCGCTTCCGCTACATATTGAGTAGTACCAGTGAGAGTTTCGTAAATAATAACTGCCTTCATAGTACCTTTCGTTTATTGAACTGCTTGTTGGTATGCTTGACGTAATGTTTCTGCACTAGTAGAAAACTGCTGGAGCTCTTGGTCATTCATTTGAGTTCTAAGGAGTCGTTCCACTCCTGCAGATCCTACGATACAGGGAACGCTCACCGCTACATCAGATTGGCCATGATACTCCTTCAGTGGCAGGGAAACTGGTAACACAGTTTTGGCATCAGCGAAGATGTTTTTAACGATCGTCATGATCACCGTACCGATGGCGTAGTAGGTGGCTCCTTTTGACTGAATGATCTTGTAGGCTGCATTCTTACTTTGTTGAAACGCTTGGTCAAGTTTTTCTACAGAGTACTCGGGGAAGGAATCGAGTGCTTGTCCACCAATATTCGCAGAGGAAAGAAGTGGGAAAGAGCTGTCACCGTGCTCTCCCAGAATATATGCATGGATACTACGTGGGTTGACGTTGTAAATCTTGGATAGCTCTTTACGATAGCGAGCCGTATCTAGTAACGTTCCCGTTCCAAAAACCTGACCGTAACGAAAGTCCGCAACTTGGTAACAGTGGTAGGTGAGAATATCAACTGGATTAGTGACGATAACTACTACCCCATCCGGGTTGGCCGCTTTGATTTTGGGAATGATCTCCGAGAATAAACGGAGGTTTTTTTGGAGTAATGCCAATCGATCTTCACCAGGTTCCTGTGCAGCTCCGGCTGTGACGATAGTTACATCTGAGCCTGAAATCTGTTGATAATCTTCAGTTAATGTAATGGCCACATTCTGTAAAAAGGGGAGTGACTGCTCTAGGTCATCTTTTTCGCCACTACTTTTTTCAAGATCTCTGGTAACCAATACTAAGTCAGTCACTCCACCATGCATTAAAAGAGAGTAGGCTGCGGTTGCCCCGACTTTACCAAGGCCGACGATCGAAACTTTAAAAGCGCACTGCATAAAGCTCCTCAAACTGTTTTTTGTGATCTGCTCTATTCATCATGAACAGACTCAGCGTGACTGTAAAGATCACGGCTGTGTTTAAGGCTGAAAGTAGACAGTATAAACACCATGCTTTAATAACAACCCCCATTAAGAAAATTAGCCAGAGTGAGAAGCCTGCACCCAGAATGCCAAATACAGCAGCTAGGGTAAAAAGCGGGATCCGAAAAGGAATCAGAGGTAAGAATTTGATCTCCAGAGTTAGCAAAACTCCGAGTAAAAACATTGAGCTGTAAAATAGAAGTCCGAAAGCAGAGAGTGGGATTGGTCCTACCTTGGCCCATGGGCTATCGAGGACCGATTGACAAGCAAACGGTGGCTTACAGGGAGGGAGACTACCAGTGAGCTCTGCGAAAGTTAAGTAGCCAGCATCCAAGATACCTAAAAGAGCAAAAACGCTCAAAGCCAATGAAAGGAGTAACTTCATACTATAATCCTCTCTAGAGGAGTCCAGAACCGTAGTCTAAGAAAGATATGATCAAAGTTCTGTAACCTAGATCACAGATGTCAGCACTCGAATCTTTTGCCAACCACTTTCCGCGTCGGACTTACCATCAGGGTACGAAGTTATTTACCTCCAAAACATCAAGCTTTTTTCTCTATCTCATCTCTGGAAAAGTAGGTCTGAGCCAGATTGGGACAGATGGGCAAACGATCCATCTTCATCGCTTTTACCCTGGTTCTTGTATCTCGTTGCTTTCTCTAGTAGATAACAACGATAACTACGACTTCGAGGCTGAAACAGACATTGAAGTTTTTCAGATTCCTAAAGACAGCTTTTTGACAGAGCTTCAACGTGATGGCGCAGTGACATACGAACTCTTAGTACATGCGATGGGCGGAATAAAAGGACTTCTGACCAGAGTTCATCAGGCGAATTCAAGTTCAGCTCGGGGACGCGTGGCAGGTTTGTTAGCGTATTTTGCACGCCACCAATCCGGAAACGATGGTGATCAAATGTTGACGGTACAGGTTACACACCAAGAGATTGCCGAGTGGTTAGGTCTAAGCCGCGAAAACGTTACGCTCCAGTTGCAGTATCTAGAGGAAGCCGGGTTCATTCAAAGAGAAAACCGCGTTATTCGGATTCTTCATTTAGAAGGATTACAAACGGCAAATTTTTAAGGTGTGTCGTGTTCCGCCAGATAGGCGTTGATGTCCCCAATTAACTGTGGTCCTTGGTAGATCATTCCGGTGATAAGCTGTACTAAATCTGCCCCGTAGTGCATTTTTTCCAGTGCATCGGCTCCGCTAAAAACGCCGCCCGTGCCAATAATCGTGAAGCGGTGACCAAACTGTTTTTTGGTTAATCGAATCAGCGCATTTGAACGTTCCCAGGTAGGTTTGCCACTTAAGTTGCCTTTCTTCTTTTGCCACAAAACCCGATCATGAGGATCAACAGCAGGATTCTGTTTATCCTTAGTTAAGTTGCCAAAAATAACGCCGTTCATACTGGAGTCGTCAATGCGGTGGAGTAACTTCAGTGTTGCTGCTTCCCCAAGATCAATCGGCATCTTGACATACACTGGCTTGGAAAGCTGAAGAGCATCGACTGCAGCTAACAGCTGTTTGAGGTTTTTTACATCAGTAAATGGCTGGCCAGCATGTGTGTTAGGACAACTGATATTTAACTCGTAGTAAGAGTGCTGTACCTTTGACTTCTCAAAGAGCTCGAAAGTGGCAGTGATGTCGTTTACTTGGGCTGCAATCGAAGGGAAAGTGGTGTTGGTGCTGCCAATGCTAATACCAATCGGAATAGCAAAATGAAGCTTTTCCAGCTTTTGAATCACGGCTGCCGCACCCAAGCTCTTAAATCCTTTGTTGACTAACAGAGCTTGAGAACGAGGAAAACGACCGAGGCGTGGAGGTGTGTTTCCTTCATAGGGATGCAGGGTTACTGTTCCTACTGTCTGAAAACCAAAACCGACTGCCGGTAGGATCTGCGTCAGTTCAGCGTTGTAATCAAAGCCAGCTGAAAGACCGATTGGATTAGCAAAAGTAATTCCATCAATGATTCTCGAAAGTCTTTTGTCTTGATAACGAAAAAGAGCTGCTGTTGCGGCTTGGGTAACAGGATTTGAGCCCAGGATTTTACCAACCGTCGTCATCATATTATGAACATCTTCGGCGTCACGGCTAAAAAAGAGTGGTTTAGCCACGTGTTGATAGAAGTATCGAGAAATATTCCGTGTAAGTTGCATCGGCCTCCATAATGTATGAAGCCTATCAGCAAAAGAAGTCAAAAAAAGTAATCTGCATTACATCGAGATATGAAAACGCCCTCATTAAGAGGGCGTTCACACTTTTATGTGGAGATGAGGGGTAATGAACCCCTGTCCGCAACGGCGTCACCGATATCATCTACAGACGTAGGATTCTCTTGTTACTGTCAAAGAGGAAGAGAAAACGAGCCACCTTTGACAATCTATGTCTTAAAGCTTGCGCCTAGTCGACATAAACACTAGGCAGTCACACTGACTGAGTTGTCACCCATACCTCACCATCAGTGAGAGTGAAAGGTATGAATGTCAGTTAGGCAACTAAGTAAGCTGGCTGAACTGATGCGACAGAAGATTCGCCACCGAAGACGTTAGTCAAAGTGGTGTAGGCTTTTGCCACAATTCGATCTGCTTTATTGGCAGTTGATTGTTAACCCTGTTTTGCTCTGTGGGTTAAAGAGCGTCTGCAGATATTAATGAGCACATCACGTCAAAGCAATACATCCCCGTGAAGACCATTATTATAGCGCATTTACTCGAGAAAATCCAGCCTAAGATTGGTGAGCAACTGCTAAGCCAAAGACATGCCGCACCCCATGTTTTTTAAGCACTTTGGCACAGGCCTGCAGAGTAGCTCCAGTGGTGTAGACATCATCAATAATCAGTACTGAATCAGGGAGTTTGTCCCGGCTGTGAAGAGCAAAAACATCACTCAACATATTTTCAAAACGAGCGGACTTCTCTCTTAAGGTAGCTTGTCTAGCTGTAGTTTGTTTCTGTTTACGGAGTAACTCTTGATATGGAATCCTTGACCAGCGACTGAACGCCACGGCCACTTCTTTGGCTTGATTAAAGCCTCGGAGCCGTTGACTTTCTTTATGGAGGGGAACGCTAGTTACTACTGTGGCATCTGGATACTTCGTATGGAAGTACAGTAGCTCTCCCAACAACTCACAGATTCCCAACACCGACTGGTACTTCATATCGTGGATTAACTCGGAGATGGGATGAGCATACGCAAAGCAGATCGTTATCGAGTCTAGAGCGCAGTTAGCTGGTAGTTGAGGTTGATGTTCGAGAAACTCTACCTTCATACAACACTTTGTACAAAGATGAGAACCAATCCAGCCACAGCCAGAACAAAAGGGTGGATAAACACAGCTTAAGAGAAGCGAAAAAAACTGACGAAGCACAGCTCGGAGTATTGCAACTCAACCTTATTCCAACCGTAGGATGATATACTATCCATCTGGAAACTGACGATAGATGGCCGCTTAGCTCAGCTGGTTAGAGCGTTCGATTCACATTCGAAAGGTCAGGGGTTCGAGTCCCTTAGCGGCCACACTTACTTTTCAACTTCGTATCCAAAGGCTCTCATTACTTCTGCAAACTCGCTGCTATTGTTGCACTGATAGATTTTCTGACGGATCTGTGACGCATCGGCAATATCATGGACGTACCAACCTAAGTGTTTGCGCATTGGGAGAAAGTTGTACTTTTCATCTTGAGCGTAGGTGGCTTCGAAAAGTCGAGCATGTTCAAAAGCGATGCTAAACATAGTGAGATGGTCGGGATGTTGTGTCTCTTCTCGAAAAACAAAAGGGTTGCCCATGGCTGCTCTGCCTAGCAACGCACCGTGGGTTCCATACTGAGTGATCTTTTCCTTGGCGTCTGTAAGGGTTTTGATATCACCATTTCCTAAAATCAGCGTCTCCGTTTGGCGAATAAGTTCTGCTGCTTGACCAATTAACTCCCAGCTCGCCAAACCGCCATACTGCTGTTTAAGTGTTCGACCGTGAAGAGCAATGGCTGCAGGCTGTGTTTCTAAGAGTGTCGGAATCCACTCCGAAATAGCAGGTTGGTCGTATCCGACGCGTGTTTTGACCGAGACTGGGATAGTACGAGTTCTGTCTTGGTATCGAGGCGACTGCTGAGATGCTAAAGCCTTTACTTTAGCCGCGATTGCTGGCGTAATATCCTGGCAGTTGTCGACAGTGGCCCCATTTTGCCACTCTCGAATACCTTGTTGAGTGGCATGAATGATCTGTTGTGCTAACTGAGGGGTTTTAATCAGGGCTGCACCAGCACCACTATGAGCAACATTTTTGGCGGGGCAACCCATGTTGATGTCAACTCCATCAAACCCCAACTCACACAGAATAATGGCACATTGACGGAAAAAGTCAGGAGTAGTGCCGTAAATTTGGCCGATAATCGGACGTTGTGACTCATCAAAGATGAAGTCCTTTAGGAGTTGTTCTGCTCCATGGCAGACACCTTCAGTACTGGTGAACTCAGTGTAGATCACAGCTGGGTTGCCGTACTTTTTGGTGATATGACGAAAAGGATGATCAGTTACTCCATCCATTGGTGAAAGTCCAATAATAGGATGAGGAAGAGCTGTCCAAAAGCTAGTTTGAGTCAATGTCTCTGTCATAAAAAGCCAATCGGCAGATTATAACAGCTGCAACTTGATTAGTCTGTTCTCTCAACCTTTCTTACCAAGAAAAAAAGTGATCAATACGAGGAAGTCGAAAGTGAGAGGTAGGTGAGCGTAGTTTTTTATGCAGTGACTGGAGCTGAGCAATAATGTACTGCTGCTGACGCAGAAGCTGGTGAAGAAGACGTGTTGGAAGTTGCGGAGGGGCAGTTTGTTGAGGTATTGGGGTAGGGATGGGAGAAGAAGGTTGAAGAGGAGTGCTTGAAGGTACAGGTGTTGGGGAAGTAGTGGGGGGCTCCTTTTGAAAAGCTAGCTCAATACTTTTACCTTCCGCAGTTATCACACCACTATCATGATGTACCGCTACATTTCCTTGGGAGTCGTAGGTATACATTGTCAGGCTGTACTCACCATCCTCTGGTTGGCTAAGATGAACTGAGTACGTTCCAGAACTCGGCTGAGCAAAGAGCAGTTGTTTTTGAACGGGGGACCTGTTGGGAAGTTCAGTGGTTGAAGTAGGGTCTTCGAGGTACTCCGTAACTGTTTCAGTGGGTAAAACTTTGCCCATACTATCACGGAGTTCAATCTCTACTGTTTCTGGTACTACAAACAGAAAGTAGCTCAGGTCAGTATGACTTGGTTGAAAGCGACGAATACTATCAATACGTGTTCCGGAGTGATGTTCAAGAAGATTTTGGTAAGCATAATACGGGTCTTTAATCAGCAGTGTATTTGTATGACTATCTGCCCCATCGGCAACTAAAAAATGCCCTGGATAACTTAAAATGACTGGCTTGTTTGCTTGAATATCCTGTTGAGCAATAGCTTGGATTTGCTGAGGAGTGCCATCTTGACGTCTAAACTCCAGTTTAGGCGTTCCCAGCTGTTGACTTACGAGTTGGGTAAGGCGGGTCACGGCCAGCCAGTTCACTCCGCCCTGTAGATAACCATCAACTTGGTTCTTCAACCAGGCGTTGAGTGTTTCCGGCGTAAGCTGCTCCCCGGAAGGCAGTATGTTAATTCCATGAAAGTTGAGAATCATTGCCATAGAACTCACTGCACATCCCCATCTCTCCATCGTTGGAGTAGTTGTCCAACTACTTGCATGATCGTACTCTTGACTCTTCCAACGAGCATCGTGCTGTTTGTACTGAGGGACATTGAGGGAGAAGAAAGATCCACTCGGAAGGGTTGCTCTCACGGCAAAGTCATCGATGCTGGTCACAGAGCGCGAAACAAGTCCAACACTGCCTCTCAGGGAGATAGTGTGAGGTGAAAGTGGTTTCAAAAAGGGAGGTTGGTCTTGAACATCTAGGACTAACTGTTGGTTTATCCAAACTTTAATCTGTTGTTGCTGAGTAACTTCAACGTGTAGTTGGTGAGTTCGGTTTACTTGAAATGGAAAGTGCTTGAGATTGCCTGGAAGAACATAGCTAGTACCATCGATCACTTTTTCCAGTAAGAGACTAGTCCCAAAAAACTTAAGGTTATACCAATTGCGAGGATCCTGCCAGAGAAAAGCAAGAGCTCTATCCATCTGGAGGTCTTCGCGAAGAATAAAACTGAGATCAATTGAGTAGCTCAGGATGCCACGAAGATCTAGCATAGAAGGAACAAAGTCAATAAAACACGGTGGACTATCCAAGGTAAGGGTAATCACTCCGCCACCCACTATCCACTCAGCTGGCGTGATGCGGTTCAGACAAGGCTGTTGAGGGTGAGCAAGCTGTTGGCTATGCTTTTTTTGCCAACGACTCAAACTCATAGCTGTATTAAAGTCATCGGCAAAGAGTGTTACATCGGCGGCAAAAATATGTTTTTGTCCTAGCCAAAAAGCGTAGCAAAGTAACAAGATGCAACAGATTAGTCGTAACTGAAAAAGGTTGGTAACTTGTCTTTGTTTCATGTATTCTCCCCATCAGGCATCACTATGCTTGCAGTCTATGCGAGCAAGATGACAAGAACCTTGAATCATGCACGTCATTTTTTTAAGCAAGCGATATTGGCCAGCAACAGGGGGTGTGGAACGACACATCCTATTCCTCACAGAAGCCCTGCAACGACAGTATCCAAAACTCCGAATTACTATCATTACTGAGCAACACGATCGGTCCCTTCCACTGCAAGAAACAAAGGACAACAGGGAGATCTATCGCATCCCGCTCTTGCCTTCTTTAGAACAACCAGAATTAAAGAAGAGTATCTGGACATGGATGAGACAACAGAAGTCTCTGCTACAGAGTGCTGACATTATTCACGTTCACGACGTCTTTTTTTGGTTGTTACCAAGCTTGCCGTTTGTGCGGGCAAAAAAGATATGCACTACTTTCCATGGCTACGAGCCACCTGGTCCTCCAACTTGGAGGCAACGAGCATGGCATCAACTAGCCGAAGTACTCAGTGATGGGAACATCTGTATCGGTGGGTTTCACCAAAAGTGGTACGGCGTTGAACCGACGATTACTTCCTTCGGTGCCGTAAAAAAGATCAGCCAAACTGTTGCTACTCTAAAAGAGAAGACGGGAAAGAAAAAACTTCTCTTTGTGGGAAGACTCGAAGAAGATACGGGTATCTGGGAGTACTTAACAGCACTTTGGCATCTCTGCGAGTTAAAACTCTCTCCACAGTTCTTACTAAACGTAATTGGGGATGGTCCGCTTCGTTTTGAGTTAGAACACTTTGTGCAGCAGAACAAACTACCAGTCCACTTTCTTGGTCAGCAAGAAGTTACGACTTTCATCTATCAAGATGCGGATGTTGCTTTAGTAAGTGGATATCTCAGTATTCTTGAAGCGCTATCTGCGGGTGTCCCAGTTATTGCGACTTACGGGACGCAACTTAAAGCAGATTACCTACGCTTTACACCTTTTGCTCACTGGATTACAACTGCTAGGCCAGGTAATGAGTTATTAGTTGCTATTGAGAAACAGCTAGTTCAAGGTACCGCTTTACCGCCCGAAGCAATACACTGGGCAGAACAACAAACGTGGGAAAGCTTAGCAGCTAAGTACATGCAGTTGTGGAGTGAGAGAGAATGAAAAGTATTAATCCCAAGGTCTCAGTCATTGTTACAGTGCGAAACGAAGCCAAAACAATTGGGGCGCTGCTGTCTGCTTTAGAGTCACAAACATACTTGCCCAATGAGGTGGTTATCGTCGATGCCGCGTCTACAGATGAGACTGTTTCATTAATCGAAAGCTTCGCTAAACAAACTAAGGCGTTCACTGTCATGATTGAGTCCTTTGCTTGTAACCGAAGTGCTGGCAGAAATAGAGCAGTTCAACTTGCCAAGAACGACTTGATCGCCATTACAGACGCGGGCTGTTTGCCACGTTCTAACTGGATTCAGGAGCTCATGGCAGCGTACATAGGAGAGCACGATGAGTTTTCCCAAAATCCAGTTGTAGCTGGGTATGCCGTTGGTCGCCCGCAGTCAAACTTTCAAGCAGCGGTGATTCCATACTTCTTAGTGATGCCGGAAAATATCCAACCAAAAAACTACTTGCCCGCTACGCGATCGATGCTCTTACCCAAATCAGTTTGGCAAAAAGTGGGTGGCTTTGATGAAACACTTAACACCAGTGAAGACTACGTTTTTGCGCAGGCGGTTAAGCATTCAGAAACACCCATAGTCTTTTCGGCCTCAGCCATAGTAGAGTGGCAGCCGCCCAAAACATTAGGGCAAGCAGCCAAAAGTTTTCTCTCATTCTCAGCTGCAGATATTAGGGGAAAAATACTCAGAAAAAAGGTTTTAGCTTTATATATTAGATATATATTAATCGCACTTATTTTAACGTATTTATTAATAATGCGAAGCTTAGGCGAAGCAATCTTTTTCCTTATATTGGGACTGCTGCTCTATAGTTGGTGGGCAGTGCAGAAAAATAAGCGATACGTGAGTAAAGCATGGTACTGGTTACCCGCTCTACAGTTCACTGCAGACCTCACCGTTATGATAGGTAGTGGGTGGGGCGCGCTTTCCCTTCTTTTACATCGTTAAGCAGCGTACTGAAACATGGACGGTTTATCATCTACTTCTAACCACTTAAACGGATTGTCGGTGTTCTCGTTCCCATGATGCTCACCTTCATGGTAGGTGCCATCGGCATGCCAGTGACCCAAGCCACCGAATGAAAAAGCACTTTGAACGCTACTAGCTGACTGCACAGCTATGGCGGCGCAATGAGGACAGGCAGCGGCTGCTAGCTTCACCATACTTCCAATCGCGCCAGCGAGGCGTAACGCTCCAACTCCCAGTTCGGCAGTGAGACGAATATTCTGTTTGAACTGATTACTGCTTTTTTCGGCCGCCGATAGTACTTGCTGTTCCAGCTCCTGAGCTGTCGTTACTGACTGACTTTCAGCTTGCTCAACCGTTGGTTCAAGTTGTTCCACTATCGGTCCGTTCTGTTCTTGAGCAACTTGAAATAAGGTTGCACGTTGTTCAAAACGCTCAGGCAAAGTAAATGACAGAGAAGAAATGTCAGTTTCTACCAGCTGGTGATCTCTAAAAAGTTCAACGGTTGTCATGCCTTACTTGCGATAGAGTTGTCGGATAGGCGTAGAAAGATTTGTAGGATTGGTGGCCTTAGCTAGCTGACGCTCTAACTGCTCTGGCTGAGTAGCGGTTACGGCTAGGCCGGCACTGACGGTCAGCCCTAACTTTGTGCTTTGATCTAGATCTGCCAGGTTTCTACTTACCGCCAATGATGAGATTGGCAGTACTTCTTGAACCTGAAACTTCTTACGCAGTTCAGCCTGATTGATACCAGCTACTGTGCCATCCCAGCCTTGTAGCCAAAAGATCACTTGGAACTCTTGCACCCCTCCAACTAATCCGGTTTTGCTAATTGCTGAAGTCTGTTGCTGAGCTAAATCGGGAGAGAGGTGATGCATATGCATTGTTTGAGCCAAAGTAGGATTGTCAGTGTGATGAACTTGAGTAGTGGTATTGACCGTCGAACGTAAAACAGCATCCAGTTGTTCAGTACTTGTTGCCGCCGTCAAAGCAATGGCGAAGGGTGTCATGATATGAGTATCACCTAGGCTTCCTTGTGGATTTTCATCATGACAGTGCTCTTGTAACTCTTTCTTGATAATGTGAAGAGATTCGGGAGCAGTTGTTAAACCAGTAGCAGTGATATGAGCGGCTAACTTTGCTTCACGAGTTCCAATTTGGTTTACTTCTTGAATCGCATGCAATGGCAGTGTCGAAAAGGAAATCTGAACTCCTAAGTCAGTCGTTAGTGGTAGCTTGTTGGCTCGCTTGGCCTGCGTTAAAACTTCATCGCTATGGTTTCCGTAGATGTTTCGAAGCTCATCATTTGTTAAGTCTCGTTGTGCTAACTGAGAAATGCCTAAAAAACGATGACGATCAACATCGATGATCACATACTGTCCGGCTGCTTGTGGATCACTATGTCGATCTACGACGCGCTGAATGTAACCCTCCAAGTGTTCTTCCGTATCAGTAATACCAGCCAACTGAACTTTCTCACCTTGTAGGAGTCTGTCAATCAACTGCAAGGTCTCTGCACCAGCGTGGAGAATACTTGCTTCAATCTCACGGATATCAGGTTTGGAGTTTAGAGGGAGCGCATCGATCGTCTGACGAGCTTTTCGGTCAAACTGCCGGAACTTACTCATTGTTTCTTGTGCGATAGCCATAGGTCACCTTTGTCGTACTACATCTTATTTATATGCAATCAAGTTGCATTTTAGCAAAAAGTAAGTAAAATGCAACTAAATTGCAAAAAGAGGTTTAAAAATGGAGAGAAAAATAAATACACGTCGTTTACACGAGCCAGGTAACTTACTCGATCCTGAAGCAAATTCGAGTATTTGCCCTGTTTGCGGTATTGAACATGGCTTGAATCATGCACATGCATCCGAACAAGATCTGAGTGAGGTAGTAGCAAATTTGTTAGCAGTGAGACGCAGTTTACGTACAGGGACAGCTGTGCGTTCACCACTTGAAGACTCTACGCAGGATGAAAGTTAGTTGAAAATGTGGAGCTGTAGAGACTTCTTCCAAATTTCGAGAAGTTCACCAGGTTGGGTATAGTCCAGCTCATTTTCTTGGCTAAAACTGCCTTCTAAGAGAAGATGTTTAAGGGCGGCAATTACAGCGCCGTGGGTACAGATCCAGATAGTAACTGGCTCTTCAGTGGCATCGCGTGTTTGTTTGAACCGATCGGCTTTTTCAATGGTTTCCACTAAGAATGAGTCAACTCGTTCTACGAACTGGGGGAATGGTTCTTGATGATACTCATTTAAACGAGCATCGAAAACAAACTGCTTATCAGTTATTTTGGTGACGATCTCAGCCGTCTGCCGACAGCGTAAGATTTCAGAACAGTACTGAAAATCACCAGCACTTTTTGCTAGAAAAAGCCCTAGCTTCTCAATGGCTGGAATACCTTCATCAAGTAAAGGAGCTGACAGAATCTGCTCCCCATACCCATTAGGATTACGTGTCGCTAGCCCATGACGGAAGATCAAAAAACGGTGTGCGGTATTAGCTGTTATTTCAGACATGAACGATAAACCTCGACGATGTCTTCAGCGACATTCTTCCATTCTAGCGTATTTACTTTTGTTTTGAGCTCAGCACTAATTTGGGCGTGAGTTTTAGGATGAGTGAGGAGATACTCAATCTGAGATGCAAGTAGTAGTGGGTTGTTAACAGAAGTTAAAAGAGCTTTTTTTCGTTCGTCTATTAACCCAGAAATACCGGCTACGTTAGTTGTAATCACAGGAACACCACAAGTCATTGCCTCTAAGGCAGCCATGCCAAATGACTCATAGTGAGATGGCATAACGACGATGTCAGCGGCATTATAGTAGTAGGCTAGTTCGTGTTGAGGTTTTTGACCGATGAACTTAACTACATCGGGGATTCTAAGTACCTTACGCAAGCTTTCTAACTTTTGTAGCTCGGCTGACCAAAGTGAAACATCTTGTGAAACGTCGCCACCAACAATGTAAAGCTTGAGTGGAAGCTGAGGTTCATCCTTATTGACTACTTTGATGGCATACATCAGCATATCGATCCCTTTTAATGGTTCAATCCTTCCGACAAACATGACAATTTTTTCTTTGGGATCAGCACCTACTTCTTTGCGTGCCTTGGATTTAGGAATAGGGTGAAAGACTTTTGTGTCTACACCCGGTGGGATGACGCAAATACTTTCAGGTTTAGCTTCGTAGAGGTACTCCAGATAACTGGCATCACTTTCACTCGGAGCAATAATGGCGTCAGAGTCATGCACCAGTGCTAACTCCGCATCGATTCTGACGTGGTCTTCTTTTTCTAGTTCACCGCGAGCAACCAAGTTTTTCATTAAGGCTAAAGTGTGGAAAGTCGAAACAATTGGTAACTTTTTACCATCGTTTTTCCAGGCCTTTTGTAGCTGAATGCCTGCTATCCCTGACATGTAGTAATGACAGTGCATCACGTCGTACTGCAAGCTTTCAGTTCGGCAGAAAGTTAAGACGTTCTCCACGAACTCCGGAATGTACTGGACCATGTCTTTTTTAGGGACATTTCCTTGAGGTCCTGCCACAATGTGCATCACTCGGAAGCGATCAGAGACTTGGACAATTGGCGGATTTTCTGTATCCTGACTACGAGTGAACACATCAACGAAATGGCCGAGGTTAGCAAGCTGTTTTGCCAACTCTAAGACGTAAACGTTCATGCCTCCCGTTTCTTTTCCTTCTTCCGAGGCAAGTGGGCAGGTATGGTAGGAGACCATACAGATTCTAAGCGGTAACATAAATGCAAGCCTAGATTATAACCGAGAAAAAGGAGTAAAGATGCCCAAACCATTTGCACTGATCACCGGGGCGTCCAGTGGGATTGGCTACGAGCTGTCGAAACGGTTTGCCGTAGACGGCCATAATCTCGTGCTCGTAGCTCGTAAAAATGACGTCATGACGCAGCTTGCAGATCAACTACGGGATAAGTACAAGATTGAAGTGATCGTCATTCCTAAAGATCTGTCTCACATTGATCAAGTTATGGATCTCTACAAAGAGATTCAGCAGCTTAATCTTGAAATTGAGTATGTTGTCAACTCTGCTGGGATTGGCGACTACGGTCTGTTTATTAAGACAGAGTGGGAAAAAGAGCTGAGTATGATCAACATCAATGTGATTGCCCTGACGTATCTGACGAAGGTATTTGCTCAAGATATGGTAAAGAGAGGTAGTGGCAAGATCCTTAACTTAGGTTCGATTGCTTCCTTTTTCCCAGGACCATTGATGGCAGTCTACTACTCAACCAAAGGCTACGTTCTTAGACTAGGGTTGTCACTCTCAGAAGAGCTACGGGGAACTGGCGTATCTATTACGACGCTCTGTCCGGGTCCTACGGCAAGTAAGTTTCAACAGATCGCTAACATGGAACAGTCAAAAGTGATTAAGAATCAGGAACTGCCTACAGCAGCTGAAGTTGCTCGAGTAGGTTACAACGCAATGATGGCGGGGAAGTCCTTTGTTGTACACGGGTGGCGTAATCACTTCTATATTTTCCTAACCAAGATTGTGCCGTTGAGTTGGCACGCATGGATCGTTAAACGTGGACAGGGGCTGGCAACTAACTAGTTCGAAGTGAACTTCAGTTGCATGTAATGTTTCTTGTCAGTTTCAGGAAAACGTTCGATAGCGTACCTCAGCATTGTTCGAGGCATCTGCTTAGCATGTTTGTCTAGAAAAGCTTTTTCAACTTTCAAAGAGTTGCGTTTACCAACTTCTCTTAACAACCAACCTACGGCTTTCTGAATTAAATCATGAGGATGATTTACCAACATCTCGGCAACTTCAAGGGTTGGTTCGCTGTTGCCTTGGAGAATAAAGGTAAACGTGGCCAAAATGGCCATCCGTTGTTCCCACAAATTTGAAGATTTGGCCAGCCTTCGCAACAAAGAGATGTCATCGGCAGCTAGATACTCACCAATCAGCACTCGGGCCGAAAGATCTACTAAGTCCCAGTTATTCACGTAGCGACTCTGACGGAGGTAAAGCTGATGAAGGCGTTTCTTTTCAGCTGCAGTTCCTCGTTGAAACTGCTCAATCATGATAAACAAGGCCGCCATTCTTTCTTCATGAATTGGACTGCTCAAAAGAGTTAAGGTTTCTTTTTCAGATAAAGTGCGAAAGGCTTTGCTAACTTTACGAATGTCGGGAACAACCACTCCAATAAACTGGTCACCTTCTCCGTACTGTCCTGGTCCAGTTTTGAAGAAACGGGGGAAAAAGGCAGCTTTTTCTGGTTTTCTTAGTCTGTAAAGTTGTTCTCTTACTTGCTGTGCATTATTACTGTTCATAATGTGTCGGCTTAATGTAAACCCGTAATGCATTGAGAATAACAACCACATCAATGACTTCTTGTAGAAGGGCACCGATGACGGGTTTGATAAAACCCGCAGCAGCAATAAACATCAGCCCAATGCTCAGACCCATTCCAATTAAAACGCACTGCAGCGCTATTTCTAAGACTCGTCGCGAAAGTTGATATACTTCCTGAATTCTCTCTAAATTATCGACCATGATTGTGACATCTCCTGCCTCGCTGGCAGCAGTTGAGCCATGACCGCCTAACGTTATACCAACATCAGCTCTAGCCAATGCAGGAGCATCATTAATTCCATCGCCAACCATCACTACAGGCTGATCGGTTTTTTGGACTTTTTCAACAATCTGAACTTTTTCTTCGGGGAGAAGATCTGCATACACTTCCGAAATACTAGCGGTGTGAGCAATCTTCTGTGCTACTTCAGCTTTGTCACCAGTCACCATAATAACGCGGATGGCGTACTGACGAAGGGTAGCAAAAACTTTTTTGATATTTGGTCGAACAATATCTTGAAAAAAGATGGCACCAATTATTTTTTTCTTGGTTGCGAGATAAATGACTACTTGGCCAGCTGCTCGGGCCGTCTTATGTTGTTTATAGTAGTGGTCAGCGATCTCAACGTGGTGTTCCTTTAAGTAGGCCAACTTTCCTAGAAGCAATGACTGGCCATCGATACTTCCTGTTACGCCCTTGCCAACTTCTTCGTGGAACTCTTCAGGATATGACAGGTTTATCTTTGCTTGGTCGGCATGACCTTTGAGAGAACGAGCGAGTACATGTGCTGAAAGCTGGTCGAGTGAAGCAGCCAAAGAGAGCACTTCTTTCGTAGAGAAACGTTGACTATAACTTTCGACGTTATGAACCTGCGGCTCTCCTAAAGTAAGGGTGCCTGTTTTATCAAACAAGAAACTTTTTGCTTGTGCCAACTTCTCAATTACAGAACCATTTTTAATGATAATGCCGCGTTTAGCAGCCTGACTAATTCCACACGCAAAAGCGATTGGTGTGGCTAGGATTAAGGGACATGGAGTGGCAACAACTAAGACGGAGAGGGCTCGAATAGGAGTGCCAGAAAGTATCCACGCAACTCCTGCTAAAGCAAATGCCACGACAGTAAAAAATACACTATAACGATCGGCTAAACGAACAAAGCGTGCTTTATGTTTTTCGGCGTCTTTAACGAGTTGAATAATCTGCTGATACTTACTTTCTTTACTTCGATGAGTTGCTCTTAGCTCCAATACGTGATCTTTATTAATGCTGCCACTTAAGACTGAGGCATGCACTCCTTTTTGAATTGGTAACGACTCACCGGTCAAGCTTGACTCATCTATACTGGAACTCCCTTTAGTAATAATGCCATCAACGGGAATAACTTCACCTGGCTTTACAACAATAATCTGTCCAACTTCTACATCGTCTACGGAAACATCAACTAATCCTTTTTTTTGTTTAAGATGAGCGATCTTGGGAGCATTAGCAATTAAGAGGGTGAGTTCTTTTTTAGCTCGTCTCAACGCGAAGTTTTCTAGGAACTCACCACCAGAAAGCATGAGCAAAATTACCGCTCCTGCTAACTGTTCACCGATAAGTAAACTCGAAAAAATTCCCACTGCAGCAATCAGATCGACCCCAAAGTGTCCGCGTGTAAATGAAAGTAACATCTGCAGGAAAAAAGGAACTGCTCCTACAAAAGTAATCCATAGAAGAAGACGATTACTCACTTCAGCTTGATCAACGTACCAAAAGAACCCACTAATAACTAAACCTGTTAGCACCAAGACGGGGACATAGTTCTCAATCTTATCTAAAAAACTGCCTAACTTACTCGAGCTTTCATTGAATGTCATTTACTTATAATACTTTGAGGAGAAAGAGAACGTAAGTGCTCGGTAGTAGCAAGCTCTACTAATTGAGGGCTGTTATTTTCAAACGTCACTACTGTTAGTGAGCACTCATCAATATGATGGCCATAACCGATTTTGTATGTACGAATGAGTTGTTGCAGTCGCTCATCCCCAAACAAGTTGCGCAAAAAGTCAGCAATTACTCCTCCATGAGTGATTAACGCAATATGTTGGACTTCATCTTGAGTTTGTAGATCTGATACGATTTGTTCAATTCTTTTACCAGCTTGTAAAGAAGAATCCCCGATTGGAGGTTGATAGGTTCTTTGTGTCGAGGAATGAAACCACATCTTCAGAAAATCTTCAAAACTCTGATCAGGATCATCACCCCAGTTAGCCCGTTCACGGAGGCGCTTATCCATCTCTATAGGCAGTTGGAAGAGATCCGCAATATACCTTGCCGTTTGTTGTGTTCTCAATGCTGGGCTAGTCACAACTCGCTGTATTGGATATAGCTTAAGATGAGCGGCTACTAGCTTTGCTTGTCTATGTCCTAGTTCAGTCAATTCGGGTTCTCCAGGATTGGACTGCTTTTGTCCATGCCGAATAAGATAAAAGGTATGCATATTGTTTATATTGTACTGTGACTAGAGTGTGATAGCGTAAGCGTATGTCACGGTTTGTACTACTTTTACTGCTCTTCTTTGTACTTACGTTGTGTGTGGGTGTACTACTGAGTGTGACGAACATTAAAGGGACACAAGCTGAACGGAGAAATGCACAACGTCAAAAAGATGTTGAAGTTATTGCAAACAGAGTTGAAGCTTTTGCTCGTCGAAATAAAACACTGCCCAACTTTTCTTCAACACTGCAACAACTTGGAACAGAACAAACAGGCTGTAAACTGAGCACGAACACTTGTGATATTCAGAACGATTCTTGTTTTGATCTTCACTTTCTAACAGAGAGTAAGGACTTAAGCTTACCCAGTGATATCTTAATAGGAACGTACTATAAAACCGGCTACGGTGTGCAGTTTGATCATGCTAAACAGCATTTGACTGTTACAGCCTGTGGCGCCGAAAATGGTCAGACTATTCAAGCTGAGAGATCTTTTATCGAAATACTACAGCCGACGATAAGTAATGCCAAAAAGTAAACGGACTCGCTCTTCATCTAAACCGCCAATTCAACATACTGCTTTAATGAATTTATGGGACAAAAAATCACTTGGGGCATGGTTGCAAAAATACTTTTGGTGCATAGTAATTTTACTTGCTTTATTAGTTAGATTTTGGAAAATAGAGTATATTCCATATGCTAATGATGCCGATGAGTTAGCTTATATTTGGGCAGGGCAATCACTGACTGAGTTTGGGATGCCAGTCTCTTGGTCAAGCTTCGAGCATGCAGCCACCCAGTGGTATTGGTTGGAAGTTCCTTCCGATGTTTTTAGTGATCAATACGTGATGAGAGTGAAGTTCGTTAAACCGTGGTTTGACCATAGTTTTGTCCTGCCTATTATTATGGGAACGTGGTCTCACTTGCTGGGGTACTCGTTTCCAGAAATTCCGCCTGCGGTTTGGTATCGGCTACCATTTTTAGTATTAGCTGGAATTAACTTAACTTTGGTCTATCAAATTGCCAAAAAAGTATTTGGTAACCTGCCGGCATTATTTGCGCTGTCACTCCTTAGCTTTAGTCCAATGTTTTTGCTGGCTCAACGAATGGTAGTTTCTGAAAACCTACTGACGACTTTTCTGCTGTTAACGATCTACTTTTTTTTCACTGAACGCCCACTGTGGTCAGTCATACTAGCTACGGGATTGGCCGGGCTTGTCAAACTACCAGGACTTTTTGTATTACCAATTATTACGTTCGCTCTTTTAGCTCAACGGAAGTATAAGAGTGCTGCTCTATACTTTGTAGCGGTCTCTCTTTTCGTTCTCGTTGGTTATCTTGGTTATGGGGCGTTAATTGACTTACCAAACTTTTTGGCAGCGATGCGCGATCAATCTTCCCGTCTTTTAGGATGGTCGAATCCTGCCTTTATTTTTTCTCATCCGGGTTTTCACACCAAAGCAGTCTTAGATTTGAGTTACTATCTGATTCTATTTTTAGGATTGCTTATCTTTTTTGTTCCTCAAACTAAGGAAACGAAGCTGCTTTCATTACTGACATTAGCTAGTCTGTTTACAATTTGGATGACCAGTGCTGAACAAGACATGTTGGGTTGGTATAAGATTCCGCTTTTTAGTTTATTAGCCATTAACAGCGCTGCTATTTTCTCGTTTAACTTACAGACTGTAGAAAAGAGTAAGAAAAAAGCATTAACTATTCCACTATTCATTCCGGTTTTAGTGACGTTAACACTGATCAATAATATGGGAGTAGTTCGTTTCCCTGAGAGTCCGTTTCCTGAAGCTCAATTATTAAGAATGATCGTTCTGGGATTATTGGGTGTAACTTTGCTTTTTACTTACCTTGAGAGTTTAAAGAAGTTTCTACCTTGGATATTGATAGCAGTGATGACTCTTTATGCTGGTCAATCCTTCTACATTGTTGATCAATACTTTGAGGCCAACTGCAAAGATAGGACGTGTCCCACTCCGACTGTAACCTTACGTCAAAAAGTGAAGGACCTTTTTAAACTTACTTTCCAATAAACTCAACAGGTTGATCGGGAATAAACTTTAGAGCTACTGAGTTAATACAGTAACGTTTTCCAGAAGGTGGAGGACCGTCATTAAAAACATGGCCAAGATGGCTTTGGCACATTCTCTCAATTACTTCAATTCTAGGAACTCCATTGGTAGTATCTTCACGTAACTCAACTGCTCCTTCAATTGGTGCCCAGAAACTAGGCCAACCAGTGCCTGAATCATACTTCTGCTCAGACCTAAAAACAGGGATGTTGCAGTCGGCAGTGACATACGTGCCAGCTCTTTTTTCATGTAAGTACTTACCTGAAAATGGTGTCTCAGTTCCACCCTGACGTAGAATGACAAATTCTTGTGGACTAAGGAGTTGCTTCCAGTCCTCATGAGTAATGCTGTTATAGTTGCCTAAGGAAATGCGCTCACGAATGGAGTTGGTCATGAAATCAGGATGGTTCTCAACTTCTCTTTGCCATAGTGAGAAAGCATAGAGAAGCGTACCTCCAAAGAACATCAAGAGTAATCCAAAAACCAGAACAGCATGACTATAGGAAAAAGAAGTCAGTGACTTAAGAAAAGTACTGCGAGAATGGCGCGGCATGAGAATAATACTAGCACACCAGTAGCTTGATTAGCCAACCCATTTCTCTATCAAAAATCTAAAGATTTCCACAGTATGCGAGAAGCAAGAGATCGATGTGGTGCCCATTGGTTGGCAAGTTCATTAAGTTGGGCAGCTGTAGTTTCTGGTGGCATTTGATAGGCAAGAAGGATCGCACGTCGCAAGCCGTAGTCACCAGTGGAGAAGATATCAGGTCTCCCTAGAGTAAAAATTAAAAACATTTCCGCTGTCCAGCGACCAACACCTTTGATTTGGGTTAACTGAGAAATTACCTCTTCATCAGCTAAAGTTAAGAGATGATGTGGCTCAACTGATCGCGAGAGCCACGCTTCGGCGACGTTCTTTAAGTAAGAAATTTTGGCGTAAGAAACACCTGCTGCACGTAGTAGCTCTGTGTCAGTACTAATGACTTGCTCGGGCGTAAGTTGTTCAGAAAGCGTCGTCCTGACTCGGGAAATAATTTGAGGAGCGACTTTTTCGGAGAGTTGCTGACCGAGGATACTTTCACAAAGCTGCCAAAAGAACTGTTCAGGATCAAGGGGTGAGATAGGTTGCAACACTCCATGTTTCTGTTCGACATCCTGATGAAGTTTTTTCATCACTTGCTCGGAAAAAAGAGAGAGCTGAGTAGTAGTTGGCTGAGTCATCCCTGCTATTGTAAGTGATCTTTAAAAAACTGTACGGAGCGATTCATAGCTAAAGTAAAAGGAGTGCCAGATAAGTTGTGGTTAGATCCTTCATAAATAAATAACTCGACTGGCTGACTCAAGGATTGCAGTCTGTCAGCTAACGATTGTGAGTACTCCCAGGGAACACTCTCATCTCCTTTAGCATGATGAAGCTGAATAGGCGTCTTCAACTCTGACAGTGAAGCCCAAGGTGAGATCTCTTGCCAGAAACTGGGGTTCTGTTCTGGTGTGCCGTACTGTTCTAGTAGCTGTGCTCTGCCAGGTCGGTTGACAGTACTTTCCCTCGGTGATGGTTGCCAGGTAGAAGCGGCTCGTCGGCGAGCCAAAAACTGCGGATAGTCGGAAACAACACCGGCCCAAATTACCGCAGCTTTAATTGAAGGATCGACTGAGATTGCTCGTAGAGTAATATGGCCACCCATAGAGTGACCCCAAAGGCCAATCCTGTCTTTGTTTACATTATCCAGTTGGCGAACGCTGGAGATCGCATTGAGAACATCAATCGTATAACCTGGGGAAAAGTAGGCGCCAGTAGGATCTCCTTCCGAATCTCCATGACCACGATAGTCAGGTTTAAAAACAATAAAACCACTCCGTGCAAATCCGCCTACATAAGACTCATAGCGTTGATTTGTTCGGTACTGTTCAGGTGGAATATATCCGTGATTAAAGACAATAGCTGGCCAGCCTCCTTCAGGTGCTTCACCGTTAGGAACGGTGAGTAGGCCGTTAATTTTTAAACCATCAGACTGATATGAAGCTAAGTACTGAGTGTAGTTGGCAGCTGCTGGGAGCTCAGATGTAATCTCAATTTTACTGCCGGGATACTCTCTGCTTTTAAGTGCGGCGATACTTAGCGGATTAGGTGCGGGCGAGGGAAGTACAGCTGGAAGTTCAATTGAGGTCTGCGCAGCAAGTTGACGAGTACATCCAGATAAAAAGAGCCCGACGCAGAACAAACTCATCAAAAAAAAGAAGCGCTTCATGATCAGTACTATATATCAATTAACCTAAGAACTACCTTAGAAAACTCTGAGTTTAAAACAGTTGACCTGGCCAGTGTGAGCTCCGCCTGATGAGATCATCGTTACCCACCACCAGATACTCAACTCCTAGTTGATTAACCAGTTGAGTTGCTTGGGCTGGATCGGTGAGGGACAAGATTGAAGTTGCTTGATCAGCTTGCCACGCGTTCGGCGCGATAACTGCACATCCCAGGATATGATTTTGCGAGGATTTTTTTTGATGGTCAATAAAATGATGCCAGCTACCCCAGCGACGACGAAACATATCAGAAGCAGCAAAGCCTTGGTTCTTTAGTACTGACAGTCCAAGTGCCATCTCTGGTTTTCCAGGATACTCAATCGCGACTCGCCAGCCTTGGCCGTTTTGCTTAGAGGTGGCCATCATGTCGCCACCACCTTCGATGATGTGAAAAGGAAAGTCAGAGTCAATTAAAAGTTGGCTGAGTTGGTCAATCCAGTAGCCTTTACCAATTCCACCAAAGTCAAAGACGAGTGGTCGATCAATTGTGACTTGTAAATTTTTAGCATCAATTTGCCAGTTGGGAAGTTGCCACTCTTTGATGTACTGCTCGTTAGGCTTGAGCGTGTAGGACTTGTTGTATCCGGCTGCTTCTAGTAACGACCCAATCGCGGGATCATATTGACCCTTGGTAAGTTGGCGCAGCTTATCTGCAGCTACAAGTAATCGAGTCATTTCAGCCGAAACGGGGTACGTTCCTGCTTTTGCTTCTGCGAAAGCTCTTGACTCACTCGTATCGATAAAGCGAGAGAAACGTTGCTCAAAAAGACTGGTAGTATCAACTACTTTTTGCCAGAAAGTGTCAGAAATAAAAGCTGCCTGATCAATAGAAATTGACCAGGCAGTTCCAAGTGCTTTAAATGAGTATGACTGCACAATACTTTTTACAGCTGAGCTTTGAGCTCAGTCAGGGCTTTGTTAAAAGCACCTGTGGTAAGTGAAGAGCCACCTACGCGATCAACATCACTTAACTCACTCAGTTTCTTTCCTGTTACAACTGTTGGTAGTTCAGCAGCGAAACTTTTTTGTCGCATGACAGTGGTGGGAGACTTTCCAAGTACGTTTGTCTCAGCAGCCGTAATGACACCTTCTTCATCAACAAATAAAGTGAAACCGACTTGCTCTTCACCACCGGGAGACATGTAACTGGTCTCAACACTTACCATCTGTTCACCAGGTGCTAAGGTGTGGGTGCTCTCAGTTGTGTCTGAAGTTGCTGGGGCTGTGCTCTCCATTGCAGGTGCTGGAGTTGGCTCAGCGGGAGTCGCTGGTTGACAAGCAGCTAAGGAAACAGCACAGACAACGGTGAAGAGAAACAAGAAGGCAGTGTTTCGTGACATGTGAGACCTTTCTATTTTGTTAACATTGAGGCACAATGCTAGCATGAAAGCATGGAAATCTCCAATTCGTATTTTAATAGTATTTCTCATCGTTTTATCAGTCTGGGCTAGCTTTAATTGGGATGGACTCAACCCTCTTTTTTGGCTGAACCAACTTTTCCACTTCTTCTTACTTATCGTTCCTGGATTCGCCATTTATCAACTTACATTAAGACTAAAACTTATTAAACCAACTCGTTGGGAACATCGACTTATTACCAGTTTAATTTTGTTTTTGCTCTTCGATCCCATTTTTCCGTGGTGGGTTTTCTTGACGCTGGGTTTGATTACTGAACCATTGCAACGATGGTTTCGCGTACCAACTGGACCAATTATTAATCCAGCTGCGTTAGCAGCAATTGGGTTGAGTTTAGTAGGACAGTTTCCCACCTGGTGGGGGACAAACTTTAGTCCCCGTTTGGACATCATCCCTGGGGGAATGAGTGCGGTAATGTTCTTAACAGTTCCTGTTGCAGGATATGTGGCATATAAATATCGCAAGTTGCAGATCGTAGCCACGGCACTTGTTGCTTTTGCAGTTGCTTATCTCCTTGTAGTCCGATCCAACCCGTTAGGAATTATGTTTGAAGGCACGTTTGTGTTCTTCCTGTTGGTAATGGCGATTGAGCCTAAAACGTCACCAGCGCTTCAGAAACAACAGTGGTTGTACGGAGCCTTATTAGGACTGTTAGTAGTGCTCTTTATAGAAGCAGGCTTGTTAGGTATTTGGATTGAGCCGTATGCCGGAGCACTCGTCGTAATTAACTTATTCTTCTCTCTCTATCGAAACAAAACCTTACTCTTAGCGAAGTTGAAGAAATCACCTACCCAACCAACTGTGCCTACTCCTGTACCTGTGGTTCAATCGTCTGCACAAACACCCTTAGCATAAACGTTCAGCAATTTCTTAAGAAGCATTGGTAGATTAATGTTGTTGTCAAAAGACAACGCAGCCCTCCAACAACTTTTCAGTAACAGCTTCTAGTTCCTCCTGGGAGCTGTTGCTGTTTAGTGGGTTATTTTTTTTTGGGCAAATAGAAGGAGGTCACCATTATGACGGGGTAGTATCAACGGTGTAGATGCTTTTGCACTTACTGAGTTGACTTGAACACTCGTCATCGTACTGGGGTCAATCCAGCTGAACTGCCAAGATCCTGAGTGTCCCCAACTGTAAGTTAATGTGTGACGTGGCTCTGGGAAGTAACATAAGAAAGTATCTTGTGCTGCTTTTGCGCAGAACGGAAGTTGGGCTCTGTCCAAACTAGCTTGCCAATGTGGTGTGACTGAGTGAAGCGAAGGTTTTAACGTCCACCAGTCACAGTGTTTCTCTAACCACTTTTTCGCTAAACCCAGTTGCTCTGCACCGGGACGTTGAAGAGCAACTTTCCAAGTGGTTTGCCCCCAGTGTCCGAGGAAGTGATCACCTGCTCTCATGTTCCATAAACCGTCGGCTCCATAGGTATGACCTTTTGCTCCAGCCAGAATCGACATCCAAAAAGCGTAACGTTGAAATGCGGGATCATCATTGCTCAGGATGCCTTCATATAATGGTTCGAGGTTAATAAAGGGCATTTCTTTACTACGTAAAAAAGCTTGTTCTGTTAAAAAAAGTGCGCTATCAGTACTGTGCCCTGATTGGATGCTATCAATCTTTAACCAACTCGGTTTTCTCATAATCTTACTGCTTGGTTCTTGGGAGTGAGGATGAACAATCAGAAGGTGTTGCGAGTGGTCGATCTCGATAATTTTTTCTGCCACAGCCAGCCAGTCATCAACTTGTGCGTGATATGGAGGAGAAGCGGGCGCCAGAATAGGTTTGATTTTTCGTAGAACACGTTTAATAGACTCTGGAAGAAAGCTAACAAGTTTATTTTTTTGGCTTTGTGTCGATGTGCTGACAGTAAATAGATCTACTTCACCAGTTAAACACCAAACTACTGGATAGTCACTTAAATGATGAATGATCTCCCGCCAAAAACGCTCCATGTTATGACGACCAATGACCTGTATTTGCGGACCCCAGCCACCAACGATACAAGGAACAAGGCCATGTTCCACCATATACGCAACTTTCTTTTTAATAGCAGAAAAGTAGGCCGGATTTGGTTCAAAGTTTTCTAAAAAAGGATGTTGACCATCACTACGCGCCTCATTGGAATCAATCGGAACTTCAGGCGGAACACCGACAACGACCATCGCTACGGTGAAGCCTTGCTCAACTCGCTTTTTGACTAAATCTTGAAAGGGTTCAGGCCAAGCAGCTCGATCTGTCAGTCCATACCACCACGTATCAGCTAACCAAAAAAATGGTTTGTCGTTGGTAGTGGCTAGAAATTGATTGTTTGCTGAGAGCTTAAGCAATGACGTAGACAACATCGTTACTCAATCCTACCATCTTGAAGATGTGGTATTTAAACGAGTTTAAGTAAACGAGTTGCAGGTGTACTTGGAAGCTCGACGTCTTCTAAACGGATCGGAGTATCCTGAGGAATGTCTCGTTTGAGAATAGCTCCATGGCTAATTCCAACTGGTAAGTACTCTGAGTTAGTTGCTGCTTTGCGGATGCTTCCGTAGATGGTGTCACCACCAATGCCATCAATAACAGTTCCTTTTTTCAAGTCAAACTTAGTTAAGGCAATAGTACTGGTAACAGGGTTATTTCCATTGTTAATGGTGGCAGATCCATATAGTGCTACGTTAGCGATTGTTTCATTGATCTCTAAATGACAGAGGTGGTAAGAATCAAACAAAATATAGCGGGGACCGTCACCGAGGTTAAGGTAACGTAAGTATTTCTGTTGATGAGGATCTTCGTGTTCGGCCACGATAAACACACCTGGGAAGAGATTCCGGCCAATCATATAATCAACGACACCCTCAGGAGGAACGTCATTCCAGTTGAACACGCTCAACACTTGGTCGAAGTTATCTACCCGTGGACCTTGCATGCCGGCTCCAAACAAAGACATCCCGAAGTAGTTCGCTACCAAAGTCATTTCAATAGCTTGTTTAGTGCCATCGGTAAAGGAAACAGTCTGTCGTACTGCTAACCCTTTGTCATCTGCCCAGGGCTTCATCTTCGATTGAGTGGCATGAATATCGAGATATCTCTTCATGTTCCCAGCCATGATGGGTTTAAAACCTTTCAGTTTGGAAGAAGCGATTAGACGAGCCAAACTACCAGGCTGATCACCGATGACGTCGGTAATTACTAAGTTCTTTTGATCGAACAGCTCTTTAAGAGGAGTTCCTACAGTAGCTTGCAACTCAGGGTTCATGGTAACGAGGTGCTTTCCTGCTTCAACCGTACGAAGGGCAACGTCAGTACCATAATCAACGGTACCCGTCATCTCTAAGACGATCTTATTCTCATAACTTTTAATCAAGTCGAGATCATCACTTACCGCAATGACATTCTTTTTGTGAAGATCTTTGATGGTGTTAGGGTTACTCTCAATTTGAGCGGCGTAACCTTCTTTAATCAAGTACTCCACGGTTTCTTGAGGACGACGGGAAAGAATTAAAGGAACGGAAATACCAGGGCTATTTTTGGTTAAAGAAAGGAAGCCAAAGCCCATAAATCCCAGCCCTACTACAATGACTTCGATTGGTTCATGGGACATCTTGTTGAGTTGGTTATAAATGCTTAAACTCATAATTTTTTGTTCTGGGCTTTGAATTATATCACTACTCGACTAAAAGCGCATACATCAGTTATTTTTGCTTACCCAAAACGGGCTCAGTGTTCACTTGGGGGACAAACTCTGCTTTCAATTGGTAGATGTCAGCAAACGGATATGAGTTAACCAGCTCGTACTTTTCCAGCGCATCTTTATTTAAAAGTCTAAAAGTTTGGTCATTAACGTCGTTTGTACGCATAACAATCCAACGCGCCCAACGGTCTGGACTGGCTGTTGCGCTTTCCCAATATGCACCAGTGCCCTCATGGATATATCGTTTCATTGGTAAACCAGACGAAAAGATAATAGCGTCGTGCGAAGCAGCTGAGATTAAGATAAATCCTTTTTCATTTGCAGTATTCTTATTTAGCCAACCACTTACTTCACTAACATTCTTTTGGCTTGAACCGACGCGACCATCATCAATAGTGACGGCATCACCGTTGCCGAAGTGGAAGATAGTCACAAAGATAAACAGTGCCAGGATCACAGGGCGGAAAAGTTTTGCTTTATAGAAGAAATAACCCGCCAGAATTGCAATCGAAGACATCATCATGATGCCATAACGGACGTTAAACCAGGTGTTTCCGGAAATGCCTTGAATGAAGAGCACTGAGTGTCCGAGATATAAGGCAAGGATGTTAAAGATAAGTGGCGCAAGTAAACTAGTAGCGCCAATTTTTACATTGGTGGAAAGTGCTTTATCACGCAGAAGAACAAATAGACCCAATCCAGAAAGGATCAGAGGCAACATTCCTGAGTTGTACACGAGTGCATAGGTGTACATTCGCGTAGATAAAATAAGATCATGCTTGGTGGCTAAAACACCTGCCCCTTCTAGTTGAGTCTGCTGAGCGTGGGCGGAGTATGGTCCAAAGATAAAGTAGAGCGGATCTTTAAAAATTGCCGCATTCCATACCACCCAGAAAAAGATACCGAATCCTCCAAGTGTACAGAATAAGATAAAAAGCCCCTCAGTCATCTTCCAACTCTTTTTACGCAGGCCATAGATAATGACGAGCAAAGTAGAGTACATGAACAAGAACCAGCCATCATAGCGAACTAAAGTTGACAGCATGATCCAGAAGGAAGACTTAATTAAGTGATTCATCGCTCCGTCTTGGTGCCAAAGAATGAGCTCATATACTCCCAAAGTCATTACACCAATTAAGAGTAGTTCAGTCATTGCGGTTGATTGGAGATAGAGAATGTTCATGTTGGCACAGAACACCAAAACGCCGAACAATCTTCCAGCCAAACCGACCTTCAACTTTCCTAAAAGGGAGTAAATCACTAAGCCAGTAACTACAAATGAAACCATTGACTGTACTGCTCCGGAAAGACCACTGTGCCACATAAAGTCATTCCAAATAGTAGGGATCATCAAAATATGAGGCAGTGGTAACCAGACACTACCGAGCTGAGCAGCACCTGGTTTTAAACCTTCCACTACACGACGTCCAATATCTAAGTGTGAACGTGCATCGTTGTACGCTAAGCCCAACTGATTGTGGTAGTAAAAGTAAAAGAAAAAGACGGAAATTACTGACAATGTGACGAACAAGATATACGGCATATACTGTTCGGCAAAGTCTTGTGCTTTCTGTAGTGAAGACTTAGAGATAGTGAAGTTGAGGTTCAAAAATTTTTTCATTTTGTTTTCTTCTTTTCAGCAATCGCAGCAATACTTAAAGCGTAGATAATCGCACACAGCACACCCGTATAGATCAGGTAGAAAGTGTAAGGATCGGTAAACTGTCTAGCAAAAGTAAGGTAAGCGATACTTTGGCTTTTTCCACTTTGAAGTAACGAGAAAGAGTACTCATACGTATATGGAATGTAGTCGATTAGTGCTTCACTTTCTTGTTTGGGTGGAATAGCCGTAGTGGAAAGTGCACTAGAAGCAGAGATAGCTACACTGTATGTCAGTGCAACCAAGAAAACTGTCATAAAGAATATGTTTCGACGTAGAGATGAAACTGCATAGCCAACCATCACACTCATCAAAGCAGCTCCAGGAATCAGATAACGAGGGCCAAATGACCAGCCACCCCATGGATCGCCGAACATACTATATAAAAGAATATTAGTAGAAATGACAGCTACCAAAAGAACAGTCGTTTTAGGTTGTGATTTATAGAGAATAATCAGACCAACTAATCCTAGTAGTACCACTGGGCTATACCACAACCAACTTCGCTCGTTACTGAAGAGAAGAATATAGACTCCATCTAGCTGCTGACGTGTATTGAAAGGCAAAGTAGGTTGATAAGGATCTTTATGCTGTGATGCTTCTAAGTCACGAGCTTTTTTCTCTGCAGTATCAAAGTAATTGGTTCGTGCAGAGAACTGAGCAAAACCCATTGGACTACCAGTTAACTGCACGTTGTACCATCCAAAAATGGCAAGCATGGGAAGCAAGCCAAGGACAATTAAAGTGGCAATCAGTTTAAATTGCACTTGAATGTTTTTGACAGTATCTTTGATCTCAAAGTGACTTGCCAAAATGTAAATACCAACTGGGAAGAGCATAAATAAGTTAGGGAAGTCAAAAAGGAAGCCAACTCCACAAAGCAGTCCAAAGAGAATGTTATTTATGACTGTTCTTTTACTTAATGCATTCAGAAGAGAAAGAGTGATGATTAACGTGCTCAGATGGTGCTGCGTCAGCGTAGCACTATATGGTAAAGCATTAGTGGCAAAGAGAAATATGGCAGAACCTATCATTGCCGCTGGCGTAGATGCGCCGATCTTCTTTCCTAAGAAGTAGAGTGCAAAGCCATTGAGAGTAGCAAAAACAACAGTTGAGAAAAGAGTAATGAGCTCTGTCAGGCCCAGATATTGACCTAAAATGTAGAACGGCACTGCAACGAAAGAGATTCCAGGTGTAAAGCTAGTGTAGAACTTGCCATTATTCTCAACGACGTCAGGTACAGCAAAGCGTGCTAAGTCTAGATCAAAGAAAAAAGTACTTTGTTTAACAATTGATTCAACCAAAGCAAAACGAGAGGTTGTGTTACTGGATTCAAACGGTCCCATCACCATCGTACTTCTATTAAGATTCAAAGGTTCTTCAAGGTTGTTTGTTTTTAAAGCAACACTTAAAAGTAGCGCAATAATCAGACCTGCAAAAATCATGCAGAGTGCTTTAAGAATTGGTAGACGACGTAAAGTTTTAAACATGTTTACTTTTTTTCGACTGCTTCGGTCATGTACTTAATCAATAACTTTCCGACGGCTTTTGAAGAGAACTTCTGAGTAAAAAGTTGGTAGCCGTTCTGAGCAATTTTTGTTCGAAGAGCTGGCTTTTGACTAAGTTTTTCCAAAGCTTCAACAAGCTCATCGACGCTTTTAGGTTTGATAGTAACGATATTTTCTTGGTTGCGGAAAACACTTCGGATGACTGGAGCATCTGCAGTCAGCACTACTTTATTCAAAGACAAGCCTTGATACACTTTATTAGGAATGACTCGTTCCACTGTAGGATGATCTTCCAAAAATCCTAAAAAGACATCTGCTGTTTGGAGGATGGCAACATGCTCAGACTCTGGGGTGTCATGGTAAAACTTGACGTTTGTTAGTTTTAATTTTTGAGCCAAATCATAGTTTTTTTGGAAGCTCTGACCATTTCCTACCATGGTGAAAGTAATGTCTTTATTCTTTTTCAACTTATTCGCAGCTTCCATAATGTACTGCACTCCATGAATGGGACTGTAGAGACCGTAGTACATAACGTTTAATTTATGGCCTTTGGTATTGGTGTAAGGTGTGTACGTATAAACAGTATCATCAGCACCAATTGGAACACACTTGATTTTATCTTTTGGTACACCAAAGTCTCGAATGAGGAAGTTCTCTTGGTAAGGAGTATCAGCAATAGTTAAGTCCACCATTTTATAGATTAGTGACTCGCCCCACTTCAAAAGCTTGGCTAAAATTCCCTCTTGGTTGAGGATTTTTTGCTCTTCGACAAATCCAGTATAGAAAATAAGCAGTGGGTTAAACACGACCTTCTTACTGAAGATCTTACCAATCACAAAAGCAAACAACACGTCAAAATGACCAGGGTAACCAACATAAATAATGTCAACTTTAGGAAAAACAGACCAGTTTTTGGCGATGACAGAGATGATCCGATACTTTTTGAAAATTCTTTTCAGTAATGGCAACCAGCCCATCTCTTCTTTTTTATTAAGAGTAGTGACTTTGATATGCGCGTTTACTTCAGTAACGATGGCCCCATTTGCCCGCAAGCCAGTGAGGGTCAACATATTGGACGTATACGTTTGATCGTAAGTTCCAAAGAAGCAGATATGTAATGGCTTATTTTTCATGAGTTTATCTGAGAGCTTTTGAGCTGGAAGCTACGCTCCATTTTGCGGAATGAGTTGATGAGTTAACAGACTTGGCTTTAGAAACTGCGATAATAGCTAAGTAAGCAATGAAGCTCAGTGGATAACGAATAGCGAAGGTGAAAAGCGCGCGAAGTTTCAAGCTAGTAGGCAAGTAAAACGTCTTTTGGATTACTGCGTGTGGGAAGTAACGTAAAAGTTGTTTCTGCCCTTGGAAAAAACGAGTACTTTGGCGCAAATGATCATTCAGTGTCTGAGGGAGACGGTAAAGTAAGACAGCTTTGGGAGCATACTGATAGGTATAATCCATCTGTTGGCACATGATGAAGGAGTAGGCATCGTCAGATGCTACATCAGGATTTGTCAAGAAATTACGATAAAAGTCTCGTGAAAAAGCACGTGCTCTACCGTGACACGTGTACATATTGTTTCCAGATAGATAATCCTCAAAGGCTAATCGCTTGACAGTCATACTTGTTCGTAAAACTTTTTCGATGAAAGTTATTGGGGCAAGCTCCATCACTTTAGCTGAGGTTAAGTCTGCCTTTTTTTTGGCAATGGGTAGAATAAGTTGATCTAAGAAAGTTCTACCTTTCAACTCAATATCGGCATCTAAAATAACCACCACATCAGTTTGACTTTGCTTAAAGAAAAAATTAGTGATACTTGGTTTTCCTAAACGTCGCTTCGTTTGAACTAACTCAATTTTGCGAGATTTAATCCGACGCACTTCTTCCACAGTTCGGTCTGTACTCGCATCGGAGTAAACAAAGATTTTTTTGAGTGAACCTACATTTTCTTTTTGGTCCAATAATGAACGCAGCAGAGTAGCAATGTTAGCTTCTTCATTGTGAGCAGGAATTCCGATAGTAACTGTCAGTTTTTTCTGTTTCATGCAAGTGAAAGGTCTTTTGAAGATCGTGTGTCTTCCCAAATACCATCGTGGGGTTTAGCTGTTTGGAGTGGGAAGAGTCGAATAAAAATATTCAAGATGATTGAGCCTGTCATGTACATTGGGCTTTTTAAGAGCCACTTTAATTGAGAAGTAACGCTAATCCATTTTGGCATCGAGTACTGTTGCAGTACTCCTTCTCCAAAATAGGTGGTTAAGTTCTGTTTATCTTCTTTGACAGAGCGCTGTCCTAAGACTCTCCAATCATGGAAACTTCTAACTGTCCTGAAGATAACTTGTGTTTCTCTAGCTAGCTTTACACCATCAGGATTATTCTTTATAGCGACTGTATAAAGATAGTTCATATCAGAGATCACTTTTGTTGGATAAGTGAACGTTTTAGCAAAGCTTCCCCTTAACATGCTGGCGCAACCGATAAGAGAGTAGTAGTTGTTTCCATTATTAAGTCGCAAGATAGCATCTTCAAAACTCAAGAATGAGACGACACTGAAATGCTCAATTAGTCCTTGAGCCGGAAATGGTTTTAAGCGAGCGGCGACCACATTTGTTTTGGGATTTTTCTGAATCTCTTTGACCATCAGATCAATCTCACAGTCACGCGCTAATAAGATATCACCATCGAAAGTACCAAGTAACTCACTTTTATTTAGAGCATAGATTTGATTTAAGCGCGATGCTTTACCGTATCTTTTTTTATCATTAAGAATTTTTACAATTTTGTGAGTCTTAGCAAACTCTTTGACTTTTTGTTCAGTTCTGTCAGTACATCCATCGCAAACTACGAGAATCTTTTCGAGAACAAAGTTTCCTTTTTGGGTAACCAAAGTATTAAGGAGACGCTCGATGTTAGCTTCTTCGTTATGTGCTGGAATACCAATGGTGAGGGTTGGTTTTCTTTTCATTTTATTTCTCCAGACCCATAGAGTAAGTTCCTTTATACTCATGTGCTTTTCGTAAGTTGTTGAGTAAAACGGTTTCTAACTTTTGAGCTGCATTGTCCCAACTAAAGTTTTTTGCCCATAACTGTGCGGATTTGCTGTAAGCCTTCAGCTTTGTTTTGGAACTAAAGAGCTGTTCAATGGCTTGGGCGAGCTCGGCAGGTTTTCCGGGAGGAACTAAGATCCCCGTCTCACCGTCACAAACAGAATCTTTGAGACCTTTAACTTTGGAGGCGATGACCGGGGTGCCGTAGGCATTTGCTTCAATGACGGTAATACCCCAACCCTCAATCATGGATGGTTGAACAGCAATCCATTGAGAAGCATAGAGCTCGTTTTTCTCTTGCTCAGATACTTTTCCTAAAAAGACTACGTTACTTTCAATTTCTAACTCTTTGGCTAATCGTTTCAACGTCGAGCCCCACTCGCCAATTCCGGCAATCGTAAAGATAGCTTCTGGATGTGTCTCTAAAACTGTTTTAAATGCTCTGAGGGCGACATCTACATTCTTGTAGGGTTTTAATCTACCGACATAACACATACTCGGGTGTTTCGTTTTGGTGAATGTTTTCTGTTTTGGTAAAGTAATTCCTGGATGAATAATTGAGATAAGATCTGGATCACTAATACCAAGTGAGGTGATTTCTTTCTTGGACGACTCTGAAATAGTCAGGACTGGTAAGTCTCGATAAATGAAAGGCATGATCAACTCTTCAATCGTTCGAGCAAGCAGTGCCAGTGGTGCAACCAGATGTTTCGTGAATACCTCTCGGTGTACGTGGAAGATAAGTAAGAAAATTGGTTTGCGAACGAATAACGGAGTCAGGAAGGGAATTCCATTCTCACAATCAATGACTACATCGTAGCGACCACGAATTCTGAAAAGATAGTAAATACACGCCCAGAAATAAATGGTATAGAAACCGCCCCGACGAATGACTTGTACTCCGTCCACAGTTTCTAGACGTTGGCTTTTACCATCGTTGCCAGCAAAGAGAGTGACTGAATGACCTGCCTGAACCAAACGTTTAGCAATCTGATGAACGTAGACTTCAGCACCACCAGCCCAAACGTGTTTCGTATCTCGCCAATTGAAGATTAGGATATTGAGTTTATCTGGTGGGAGCTCAGTACTTTCTTTACGAAGAACTTTCTGGAAGAGACCAGCAAAGTCAGTGAAGTTGTTAAGAGAAGTTTTGATTCGGGGATAGATGATGTGTAGTGCACTAAATGTTACTAAGTGGATTACTCCGATTAACGCCATCACCATCGTAACTTCGTGTAAGTTTTGATGGAAAAGATACAGACCAATAATTTGGACGATACTTAATGCCAAAGCCACACTTGGGAATAAGTAGTGTCGTTTGATTAAGTGATAGCCAGTAATAACTTGAGCCAGGGTGAAGCAAGCTATCCCCATTCCATAGAGCAAGATGTAGTTTTGGACTGCTAGCATCTTCTCGCCAAAAATCACACTGCCCCACAAGAATGGTCCAACGATAAACGCTGCGTAACCAATGGCAGTCATCCCCAGCACACTACAGAGAATTAAGTAGAAGAACTTTCTGGTCTGTTCACTGGCTCCTTCGCGACGTGCCACAATTGGAGCGAGGAAAGTTGAGCTTAAGCTACCAATGAAAAAAACCATTTTGCCAAATAAACCTAGGAATGCATACTTACCGACATCTTCTGCTCCCATTAATTTGGCAATTAAAAGGTTATCCAAACTAAAGAAGGCAATTGCAGAAAGACCGGACACTAGTGAAGCCACAAAGAAGTCCCGAGGAAGATGGAACTCATGTTTACTATCATGTTCGTCGTTACCTTGACGAGCGAAGAGATAGGAAACAACAGCGACAAGGTAAAGTGAAAGAACAATGGCTAAGAACGTTAGTGAGGGACTAATACTGGCCAGTGCCACAGCTGCTACAAAGCGAGCAAAGGGTTGTAATAGCGCCAAGAGAGCTACTTGCTGGAAGAGAAGACGAGAGCTGAGGTAAGACGAGTTAATCGCAAAGCTAAAGTTGGCTACCCAAACGCTCGCAAAGATAAGGAAGATTCCTGAACTCGTGGTATTAAACAGGCTTGGCATCCATGGGCTGAGGGCGAACCAAATTAAAGTAATGAACACTGCAGCTAAGAGGCCACGAAGATGAATGTACTTCCAGAAATGTTGTAAAGATTGAGATTTGTACTTTCCTAGTAAGTAACTACTTTTGTAGTTAATAGTACTTCCCATTGCTTGGACGGGAATATTAGCAAGGTAGAACAAACTCATCATTAGATTAAACAGACCGAAGTCAGCAAAACTTAAATGCTTACCTAAGTAAAAGTTGGTTGCCATGTTAATGACGTTGGCAAGCAAGGTCGCAAAGATGAAGATGACACCACTTTTGTAGAGAGGCTTGCGAAGATAGGCAACTAATCTTTTTAGTGAAAAGTTATTAATATAGGCACGAATTTGGCTGAAGTACTTGTTGTGAAGAGGCAGGATTCCCAGAACCGTCACATCTGTGCTAGGTTGACTAACTATCGATGCAGCAGTAGGGACTTCTTCAGCATAAGAAACGATCTCTGCTGTCACGTCTTTGGCTAACTCCTTACTCTTTTTGGCCAGTTGTTTCTCTTTTAAGTGCAAACCGTGAATCGTTTTTTGCCAATAATGAGGTTTGACAATTAATTCATATAAAGCCATGAAGCCTGCGATACTTACCATTAACCAATAAACTGGAATTAAGTACACCCACTTTAAAAGACCCCAGTGTTCACGTTTGGCGCAGCCAATCATGTAGTAGTAAATAAACATGAAGTTTCCAAAAATGAGTGAAGTCACAGCCATGTAGAAGATGATTGATGGATAGAGTGCTTCAATACTTGGTCCGACGTAGGCATAGAGCGCAAAGTAAGAAACCGTCAGCACCCACAAGAATGGGTTAATTAAGATAAAGGAGATCTTGCCACCGACTGTTAGTTGGAATAAAAGTGCATGGATACCTTGTTTTTTTGCCAACTGTACTGGATGGCGCATGTGCAGAAGATAGGTCTGCATATATCCTTTAATCCAGCGGGAACGTTGGCGGATCCAGTTTTTAAAGTTACTGTTAGCTTCTTCTAAAGTTGTGGAGTCGATAATGGCAGTTTTATAGCCCTCATTAAATAGACGCACTCCTAGGTCACAGTCTTCGGTGACATTAAATGGATCCCACCCTTTGAGCTCAATTAAGTCAGCAGTGCGGAAGTGATTACTGGTTCCACCTAGTGGGATTGTTGTTTCAATTGACTGTAAACCGGTCAAGATAACGTCAAACCAGAGTGAGTACTCAGCAGTAAAAAGACGGGTTAACCAGTTTTGATGAGGGTTATAGTAGTTTAACTTTGCTTGTAAACACTTGATATTCGGTCCAACTTTTTGGAAGGCCAAGTAACTCTTTTTCAGTTGTTGTGGGTCTGGAGAGTCCTCGGCATCGTAGATCACAACATACTCACCTTTTGCAAAGTTAAGACCGTAGTTACACGCTTTAGGCTTGGTTTTAGGTTGAGAGTTTGGGACTACCACTGTCCGAACGTAAGCAGGTAGCTTCATTTCTTGCACAGCTTCAATACTTTCAACGTCGTCTTCTTCGAGCAACAGTTGAACGTCGAGCTTGTTCTTCGGCCAGTCAAACTTCTCAATAGCAGCTAAGAAGTGAGGAATGACGTGTGACTCGCGGTACAAAGGACAGAGAATTGTATAGATAGGGAGGTCTTTTTCTTTAATTTCAGCTAACTCAGTAGAAGTAATGTCAATTTCGGGTGGTTGATTCAAGCTTTTTAAAATGACGTAAAGATTGAATATCACATCCAGGAAGTAGGTTAAGCTTAACGCGCCAACTACCACTTTAGCTGTGGTCATGGGTTCTAAAACAAAAAAAAGACCCAACACTGCTAAAACTGAAGCGAGGAAAACTTTCTGTTGTCGAGAGAGTACGTCCAAGGCAGACGAGCTAGGATGGAGTGTTGTATGAGTGATGAAACGTTTTCCTCTATGAATCAGTCCAGCACCCACCATCTTATTTTTCTTGTCGGGTGAGATAGTGTAAGGGCGTGCTGGTTTGAACTTGTAAGAAATAGCACGGCCACCAATCTCTCTAATTGAAGAAACAAACTCAATCTTTGACTCCCCTTGTGTTCGCTTCTCAAACGAGATATCAACCTGACCAATACTGTGACCAAGGTTGAGTGCAGTAGTCAGAAGTGGAATATCAAGTGTCCAAGCCGTTACGTCTTCGGTGGGAACGCTTTCGATAATCTCTCGTTTGAACACTTTCAAACCTGATTGGACGTCACAATCTAAGCCATGAAGCACTTTACCAAAGAACCATTGAAAGCCGTGACTCAGGAAGTTGCGTAGTGGACTATCTTGATATCCGTTGCGTTTGGCGACAACTACCCCGTGTTGTTGAGCGAGCGTCAACATTTCAGGAATTACTTCCGGAGGATACTGAAGATCAGCATCAATCATGGCAAGAAAAGGCGCCGTAGAAGCAGCGGCGCCTTCAAGAATAGAGAACGCTTTTCCACGCTCGCCCTTCTTGGTCAAAATTTTGATATTGTTTTTTTTGGGAAGATCAGCCAGAATCTTGACCGTCTCGTCAGTTGAGTGATCATCTACAAAGATCAGGTTAAATCGAATACTCGATTTTTGGAGCGTGGTCGTCAAACGCTCAACCAGAGCCTGAACATTGTCAGCCTCGTTGTAGACTGGGATAATAACATCGAGTTGCATCGACATAATAACTGCAAAACGTCACGTTTCGTAAGAATTTTTGAGGGCCAATCTGATCTGGATTGACTTGAAGATTATACTAAAGAAAGTCCTATAAACAATAGTAAATTACAAAATAAGGTAGAATACTTCCTCGCATGAAGCAGTCTTTTTTCATTATTCTGATCAATTTTTTGTTTTTTTCACTCTGTGTTAGCCGTGTTGAAGCGAGTGATGACACCTGGTGGGAGTTTCAGGCTATCGACACAATGAAGTACTCTCGTGATGTCAGCCGAGAGTTCCTTAATAATCGAGCTTTACTTAAAAAAGTTGCTGAAGAACAAGTGAAGAACATTGCTGAAACGGGTGCGACCCACGTTGCCATTGCTACGCCGTATGATGCAGAGTTCTTGCCTGTTTTACAGGAATGGGTGAGTGCAGCTCGTCGCCATAATCTTCACGTTTGGTTCCGGGGAAACTGGTCAGGATGGGAAAGCTGGTTTGGTTATCCCCGTATCACTCGCCAAGAACATCTTGAGAAAACAGTCGCGTTTATTCAGGCAAATCCTAGCCTCTTTCAAGAAGGTGACTACTTCTCAGCTTGTCCAGAGTGTGAGAATGGTGGACCAGGTGACCCACGGATGAATGGCGACGCTAAAGGACATAAACAGTTCTTAATTGATGAGCATATTGCTGCAGAACAGGCCTTCCGTCAGATTGGAAAGGGAGTGAGTGTTAATTTGAACTCAATGAACGGTGACGTAGCTCGATTAATTATGGACAAGGAAACGACAGCCGCATTAGGTGGCATAGTTGTCGTTGACCACTACGTTCGGACTCCTGACCAACTTAATAGAGACGTGATGGACTTTGCTCAACGTAGTGGTGGAAAAGTCATCTTAGGTGAGTTTGGCGCTCCAATTCCAGATATTAATGGTCGTATGACTGAGGAACAACAAGCTGCGTGGCTCCAAGAGAGTTTGCAGCTCATGGCTCAAAACCCAGCTTTAGTTGGTTTAAGTTACTGGACAAACATGGGAGGGTCTACAGCAATCTGGAAAGAAGATGGACAACCAACTTTGGCGGTAGCGGTTCTCAAAGGTTTTTATCAGCCTCAACAAGTATCTGGTAAAGTAACCGATACGTTGGGATACCCGTTAAATGCTACGGTAGAGACGCCATGGAAGTCTGTGGTCACAGGTACCGAAGGTTTGTATAGCTTGCCGTACTTGAGCGAAGATGAAACCGTTTTAATCAGCGCAAAGGACTTTGTTTCTCAGGAAGTATCAGTCACGGATTTAATAGAAGCGGGTCAGATAGAGCTGGAGCCTATTCGTATTTCTCTCTGGTACCGTATTCAGTTGTGGATCAAAGGCTTCTTTTCCCGATAATGTAGGTATAAGTATATACAAATATATCAAAACGTATTGATGTTCGGTTATTTTTCGTGTAAAATGCCGCGACTTACTCAGGTAAGAGATAGGTTGCAGCATGAAACGACTCACAGCAGTCCTTTTAGCGATAACTTTCTATTTGGGGAGCGTTCAACCCGCTAGCGCGGTAAGTGATCCTCCTTTATTTTCGTGCCAACAACCTGTTGGTTCTGTGATTGCTGCGTATGAAGAGGGGACGCATGGTATCCCTGGAGATACCTCAACTCACACAGGTAGTGACTATGTCTATAAAGTAGATGATGCTCACGTCTTACAGTGTTTTTGCCCTGAACAGGGTCAAGTGGGTATTCAAAGTAACTGGTGGAAAGTTTCCCAGCTCACAATGGAAGAAGTTGAGTACTATGTTAAGCGCGGTTGGGTCTACGTTCCCAACGGTCAACTGTGGGGCTTAGATGAGTCACCTTATTTAGTAAAAAATGCTTCATATGAGTGCCGTGGTGTTGGTGGGAGTAACGGAAGTGGTGAGAGTTCTAACGGAAGTAGTTCCACTAATAATAGTACCAATGACCAAGGTGGAGTTGGTGGAGCAGGGGCAGTACTTGGTGAGGTACTAGGCGTTTCAGTTCTGGCTGCTACAGGTGGAGTTCGGACGATCTTTCTGCTGGTTATGATTGCTGGAATTTTTGCTTGGCTGGCATATCGATTACGAAAAGATTAATTTCAGATGACAAAGACCAGAAGAAACATCATTGCACTTTGTTTTCTGGTTAGTTTTCTTAGCTTAGCTGCGGCTGGTTTTCTGACGCTCCGACGCTATACGCGTTTTCCTTTTGATCCTCATATTTTGACTCAAGTTCGTGCGGATGAAGTTACTAAAGAGCTCTTACCTATCCAGTTGGTCATTCCTGATCAACGGATTGATCTGCCAATCATCCCTGCCCAACTTCAAAACCAAGAATGGCAGTTAAGTAATCAGGGAGTGTCGCTGCTACAAACACCCTTACCAATTGGCAAAGAGCGAGGGCTAATCCTCTATGGTCACAACTGGAAGTCACTGCTCGGTGATCTTCACAAGACTGAGATTGGGCAAAAGATCTCAGTGCAGTATCCTGATGGCAACATCGATCACTACTCTGTACAGAGTATCTTTACTGTCTCTCCCTCAAGATTGGATGTCTTAGACTTAGCTCAGCCTGATACGCTTTTGATCTACACCTGTACAGGATTTTTGGATAGCCAACGACTAGTTATCTTGGCACATCGCTAATCACTTCTACGAAAGTATAAAGAGTTGATTGTTCTACCCACAAAAGCGTAGTTCTCGCGCTCTAAAAAGATAACTAACGGTGAGTCAAACAACTCCTTTAAAGAAGCATTGGAAAGTGCTTCCACGACAATGATCGTAGGTCGATACTTTTGCCAGTTATTTGAGCGCAAGACCTCTAGCTCACTACCTTCCACATCAATCGACATGAAATCAATACTTGCCCCCACTGGAAGATTACGATCTAAGATTTTATCTATTCGAGAGAGTGGGAGTTTGACAGTCTTTAGTAAACGAGATTGTTGGTATTCTTCGGTCTCTTTTGCTTTTTTAGCTGACATGGTATTCAGAGCAGGGTCTTCAAAAAGATAGTAGCTAACTTCACCACTAGTCTCACCGACTACCGCTTCAATGTTAATGTCTCGATGACGAGTTCGTCGAAAGTTCTCTAAGCTGCCAGGAGTGGCATCAATGTTAATTCCTTGCCAACCCTGTTCATAGAAGTATTGGGTATTTGAGTAACGAAAAGGATGATGCGCTCCTACATCTACATAAAAACCATTACTTTGGCCATCAAATAACTTTCTTAAGACGATATCTTCACCCTCTTGCGAGTACGACTTCAAAGCATATGGCCAACTAATATTTAAATGAGTAGTCACAAAACTTTTAAGTGATTTGAGAAGGAGAGAAGAAAGAAGTGACATGAGGAAAAAAGTTAATTACTGGGATTCTGTCCCTTTTGACACTTACCCTCGTACAACGCTTCATCATCACAAGTAGAGCCATCATCAAAGGTACAGACGGCATATGCTTCGGCAAGAGTCTGTCCACCCAACCAAGCGCAGTACTTTTGAGCGATTGTGTCAAAGCCAGTTGTCCGCACACCTCCGACAGGGCAGTCATTATTCATTAAGGCCCACTCTTCACAAGCATAACCATCCTCGAACATACACAGTCCATACTCACCACCATCACCGCGTTTTTGAATCACAGTGCTACCACCTTTGGCAACGCAGTTTTGGGAAGCTGGATTTGCGAGCCCGACTACGGCATCAGGGCTTGGAGAGACATTCAGAAGAGTTTGGTCCTGAAACTCAGCTGGTGCAGGTGAACGACGAAGATGAGCTTTCCGCAGGTCGAGGTATGCCGCGAAGATAACCAAAATAATGATCACAAAGAAACCACTGAACAGGAGAAGAGCTTTGTTGGTCATGCATTTATTATAGTATGTTATGATCTGTTCGGACAACGACTCTATGGGTAGTAAACTTGTTCTTCCATCATTCGAAAGCTTACTCAGACAGCCTGAAGTCGCTGAGAACTTCATTCACAAAAAAATGGAGCTTTTGCAACAAAAAGGTCATCAAGATTGGGTGCGTCAAGAGTACGAGCGCGAGAGTCAAACTGATCCGAAAAAAGCATATCCATCTCAAGGGCTTATTCGTACTCCCTACGACAGTGATCGTTCCAAAAAAGCCAAAATTGCCAAGCTGGATGAAGAAGTATTTGATTCCACCCAACGTACAGCTCTGTATTACCTTGAGCTACTCAATCATCCCGAACGTATCAAAGCATTACTGCGCGTACATAATCAGCCCTTTGTACCCCCAAGTATTAAAAGAGCTCAGCCAATCTTTGTGCAGGCAGAGGCAGAACGACGGGCTATTGCCATTACGGATCTAGCACTTCAGGCCCAAGGAGCCGACAGGCCGCGCTCTAGCCGAACTCAACGTTTACTTGAAGGCCCTTTCATTAAGTTAGGAACTCAAGCTCGAAGTATTTTGTGTGGCTCTGCAAATCCTGAAAGCTGGGGGGCAGCACCGGCCTTAGCTGCAATGGCACAAGCTCACTCATTAGTGGGCATACCTCGTGATGGACTCTTCACTGACATCCAAAGACAAGTAGATCTAGCAAAGAAAGCTTTTGAGTGGATTGAGAAAAGTCCAGTCCTCATAGGTCGTTCGGCAGCAGAACAAGCTCAGCTTTTAAAACTCTGGAAACACAACTTAATGGGAGTGCTCGAGCCTTCGGCAAAGAAGGCTATTCCACGTGCAGAACAACTCTACGCTGCCGGTATTCGTACTTTTCGTGTTTACTCGCCTGAACCTGGCACAGATCTTATTTGGACTGTTACGAAGCTGCGTCAAATTCAACGACAGAATAACTGGGAAAAGATAGAGATTTTTGCTGGCCAAGTGATTAGTGTCGACCAAGCAGTCTCACTTCAGGATCACGGAGCTAACGGTGTGTACGTAGGAATTGGCGGTGGAGGTAGATGTATTACAGGTGTACGTAGTGGTTTAGCAATTAACTGGCCGCAACTGGTTGAGCAGTTGAGAGGTCAACTGAAAATCCCAGTTATCGTGGAAGGTGGAGCCAGTGACGCCATTGCACAAACACTCGCGGTAGGTGCGAGTGGAATTGGGGTAACACGATCTGTTTCAGGTGGAGCAGTTGAGTCACCTGGTGGCTGGTTATACTTTAAAGATAGTAAAAGTATGTTTAAGCCGTACGGCGGGGAAGCTTCTGCACGGGTAAAGTACATGGGTGGAAGAGGTGGTCCATTTGGGGTTATCCAATATGTTGAGGGACAGACAACTGAGGCAAATATGAACTACGATCGGGTGGAGGTTCCAACGCTTTTACATAATTACTATTTGTTAAATGGTGATGCCATTTTAAGTTTGGTTTTCCAAAATGTGAGCAGTATCGCCGAGTTCCAACAAGTTGCTTTTGAATCATTGGTCAGAGTCAGTCCAATGGATCTTACTCTGCGCAATACTCACTAAATCATTTATTTTTTATTTGATAGATCAATATAAAGTTTGCTATATTGTTCGATTCTATCGCGATTTTGAGCAGTGTACCTAACGACCTCTAAAAGCAGCTCATCAGATGGTTGGAAACAGTTATCACCAGTCAAATACAGACACGTTCCGTGTGAGAAATCAGGCTTCTTTTTGGAAAGGCTTTTTTGTTTCTCCTCATTCATCAGTTGCTGTAGCTTTTCTGCTGGCCAGTCTAAGAGAACTAACATGGTTTGTGCAAAGTTACCCATCAGCTCACCTTCTTCAAATGCAAGTTGAGTAAACAGATGTTTGCCTTCTTCAGCATCTTTGTAACCATGAAAGTGAAGAAATCGCTCAGAAGAGAATCCGACAAGTTGCAAAGCATACGCGAGTTCAAAAACTGACAGCTCCCCAGCATCAAGTTGTGTTAAAAGGTAACCAGAAACTGAGGCTGCTCCGGCTGGTTCAGGCTTGTGCACAAACTGTTTTATTTGATGGAGATCTACCTCTTTGTCCTTTGCAGACTCAGGTTGTAAGACCAAAAATCTATATACTTCTTCGCCAAAGATCAGTGCTTGAGCAAATGGAGTAAGAGTGTGCGTAGTAGGATGGAAAGTTGACTTCCCTTTAAATGAACCGTTTTCTTCCATGCTCTGTTTGAGAATTTCAAAGCATCTATTGCCATTGGAGTATGAGCTGGATCCTAGCCCTACATACGCCGTAGCTCTGCCAGATAAGTGGTTTTTGACTGTGACTTCTAAAAGTTGAGCTAATGACTGTAAGTTAGCGATGTCAAATACACCGTGAACTTCGGTGCGTAAATCTCTTCCAATTGAGTGCTGCTGCATGTACCTCACTGTCAGCGGGAAGTACTTCTCGAAAGTTTGCTGTTCAGATTGTGAGAGTGTCGAGAAGTCCCGCAATACTCGATCTGCATAAACGGCCGCAGCCAGTGCGGCACCAATGGAGGCTTGGTTCCAAGTGATAACTTGCTTAACTTGGTATCGAACCAATATCTCTTCAATCATCACAAAGTAAGGAATCATCAATCCATATAGTCCACTCTCAATTCCTAAGTGAACTTCAATCTTGTCAGCTAAAACTTTGCAGTGAAGACTGGCCAAAGTCTGTTGAATAAGTGGATCAGCAATCAGCTCTGTGAGTGTTTGTTGTCGTTCTTTTTGTAGTTGTTCAAATGAGATAAAAAGTAGATTCTGGAGCTCTTCTTTGGACTGGGGGTTGGTAGGGAAGAAGTACCCGCCGGTTAAGAGCGCATCACGGAGTGCACCTGGATCTCTTTGTTGGCGATTAACATATGTGGTAATCGTGGTTAAGGCAGGCTGTTCTTTTTCGAGTTGTTGGAGTAAGAATGTCTTCTCTTCATTCATGAAGTCGGCGCGGGGATCGGGTGCCCAAATAATCAACCGACCTTCGTCTTTATTCAAAAGTGGCAGCTTCTTCCCCCCAAACTCAATGAAAGTATCTTGCATCAACCTCAAAGCTTGGTGGCACGAAATGCCCATGTTTGAAGATGTAGAACAGACGACTGGTCGTTGGGCGAAGCTCTGCCAAACCGCTAGATCGTAAGTTGAAATAGTTTTCAACTGATCCTCTTTAAGTTCGCCTACTTCTTTTTTGGTCCAGAGTGGCTTTAACAGCTGATCTTTACGAGAAAGAAGAAACTTTTTTTTCAGTTGAAGGAGCGCAGAAGTAGAGAGCTGTTCTATACGCTGGAGCTCATGTTTAACTTGGTCGGCCATTAAGCCCATGGCATTAAAGCCTTTGACACAACTATCAAAGGCACTCCATCCTCGTAGGAAGTAGATTGGTGTATTAACTACCCCAGAAAGTAACGGGGCATCAAAAACGAGGTATTGATAGGGACTGTCTGTAGATAAAGTTGGGAATTGAGGAAAGACACCAATGCGTTGGGCAAGCTTCATGCTCTCCAACATAATTTCGGTGGCTAAAGACTCAGTATACGCAGTACCTTCCGCAATCGAAATCTCTGCACTTGGAGAGGCATTAAATTGGTGGATTTCAGAAATAAGGGCATGAGTATAAGCATTTTTCATGAGGTTTCTTTAGGGGTTGATTACCGCTTATCCTGACGAGGAGAACGCTTCCTGCATCTGTTCTACATTTGGGGTGTAAACGACGATTCTACCACCACCAATAAGCCACTCTTCTTCGTACTCTCCACCTAGTTCATAGTAACGAGCGATGTCACCTATCGTTCCTGTAGTCTCTTGGGCCTGTCCAAGCTTGTTTTCAATCAACGCTAATCTTTCACCGTCTTCACCAGTCGTAAACTCTCTGACAGTAGCAGAGTGTAACAGTCTTCCTGAACCGTGATAGAACAGCACAATATCACCAATATGAAGCAGTTCGGGATCAATAATGTTGGTGTTGAAACGCGCTTCAAACGTGTCCGTTTCAACTATTTTTTCAGAGAATTGGGCTACAAATTGGTCGAAGCCAGTTTGCAGCCATGAATTCCGATCTCCCCCGAACTCGATTCCAACTCTTTCTTCCAGCAGCTGAAGAGTAAGGCTATGACAGTTGAAATTGATGTTGTTAACAGGAGAAGTGTACTCCATTGTCGATGAAGGTGGGTGGGAGAGTTGATCTTCGCTGTAGGGAACTTCAGGAACATCACTAACAAAAAACTCTAAATCAATAGTCACAACACTTCCATCAATACCATGACAAGTAACGTGAGTGATTTTACTCGCTTCCTCGACTTGGAGCTCAACGTCGCAAATGAAGTCTTCAACTTCTTCTGCGGAAACTAATGACTGTGGAGCTACTGCAGCAGCAGCGAGCAGTAGAAAGGCAATCAGTATTCCCAACTGCTCTTTAACGAAAAGTTTTTTTTCCAATAGCTCAGACCAACGTAATCGAACGGGTTTTTGTTCAGCAACTTTTTCTTTTGATAAAGTTTGTAGCTCAGTCACAAAGTACCTTCAGTCATTACCTAAGTATAGCTACATAGGGCGGAGGCGGAGGGACTCGAACCCACGAGACCTTACGGTCGGCGGTTTAGTAAACCGCTGCAATGGCCGCTATGCGACGCCTCCAGATACAGTGCGAAGTATAGCAAAGAGATGCTATGCTCGCAGCTAGCTATGTCACATTCCATGAAAATGCTTCCTCAAGACTTCTTTTGTCGCTCGGTTACGACACTGGCTGAAGAGCTATTAGGTAAGGTATTAATCTATGAACAAGGTGACCAGCGGAAGCAGGCTATCATCACTGAAACCGAAGCATATGGGGGTATAGATGATGCAGCCTCACATGCTCATAAGGGAAAAACGCCGCGAAACTGGCCAATGTATGAGCAAGGTGGTTATTCGTACGTTTACTTGATCTATGGAATGCATCACTGTTTCAACATCTCAGCTGGGGATAAAGGAGAAGGAGGCGCAGTGCTTATTCGAGCCGTGACTACTTTACCTGACGAACACGTACTTACAGGACCCGGAAGAGTAGGAAAGTTTTTTGGTTTTACTAGAGCACAATCGGGTTACAAAATAACCGAACAAAAAAGTTATATTTGGGTGGAGGATTGGGGATATACGCTAGAAAATGTGCAACAAACTACCAGGGTGGGAATTACAAAAGCGACAGACAAAATGTGGCGATACTTGGGAACTATTGCAAGGAGGTAAGCAGTTTTTGAAGAGCATCCAGCGTAAATGGCTTAGGTAAAAACCCATTTACTTGAATTTGCTGAGAGATCTCTTTGGCAGTAGGATGGGCCGACATTAAGATGATCGGGGTATGAGCAAATTTCTTTTCTTTTCTAATCGTCTGCGTCACTTGCGCCCCATCTACTCCCGAGAGAAGTAGGTCTAAAAAGATAATGTCAGGCTGAAACTTTTTTAACTGTAAGAGAACTTTTTGAGTATCTTGAATGCCAACGCTTTCATGTCCCCATAACTCCAATGCGGCCTGCAGCGCTTCAATTACTCCTTTATCATCATCGATGATTGCGATCTTACTCATCTTCCTCCTTACTGAGCTTCACGTTTGGCAAACGTACAAAAAAGGTTGATCCTTTTTGGATTTGGCTCTCCACCCAAATCTGTCCACCGTGTCGCTCAACAATTGTTTTAGAGATAAAAAGCCCCATTCCTAAGCCTGGAAATGTTTTGTCCGCTTCGTCAAAGACACGGAAAAATCTTTGAAAAATATGATCTTTATATTGAGGAGCAATTCCAATCCCAAAGTCTTGAACACCAACAGTGACGTATTGGCCGTCTTTTTGAATTGAGATCCGAATTTCCTTTTTTTGTGGAGAGTACTTTGCCGCATTAGAAATGAGATTGCTAAACACTTGTCGTAATCGATGCGCGTCTGCAGAGACAATAGCATCGTCATCAGAAACTAGGCAAAGAGTATGCTTGAGAGTTGGTTGAAGACTTTGGATCATGTCTTGGACAAGCTCAACAATGGAGATATCCTTTTTATCTATAGAGAGTTGTCCGCGCTGAATCTTTGAAAGATCTAGCAAGTCAAAAACCAACTCGGTTAGCCGATCTACCTCTCGATCCATTCGATCCAGGTACTGTGAAAGCTTAGCGACCTTTTTTATTTCGGGGTTGGACTTAATTACTTGGGTGAAGACTTTTAAACTAGTAAGTGGCGTCTTGAGTTCGTGACTTGCCGTGGCAATAAAGTTGTCTTTTCGTTGCTCAAGCTTCATTCGCTCAGAAATATCATTGATCACTCCACGTAATCCCAAAGCTCTTCCTTGATTATCAGTAATCAGGGCATACCTTGCTTCTACCCAAATGTATGAACGATCTTTTCGTCGCCAACGAAAACGAACTAAGCCTTTGGCTCCTGTGTCAAAAACTTTTCGTGCTTCTGCCAAGACTCTTTCTTTATCTTCAGGATGAATGAGCTTAATACCAAACTTGGGAGTAGTTAACCATTTTTTTAGTGGATAACCTAAAAGCTCTTCAGCATACGCATTAATAAAAGTGGTAATGTATCCCGGGTTTGTAATATGTCCACGAGACTCGAATACCATACTGGGAACGTTCTCAAGTAACTTGGTAAATCTTTCTTGCTCCGACTTAAGAGTTTCGTATAGCTTAGTATTTTCGAGATAAAGGGAGGCTCGCATAGCCAGCTGTTGCATCAGTTCTAAGTCATCATCGGTGTAGTAGTCTTGTGTTTCTGCCAGTACAAACGTAATAGCTCCAATGGCTTTTCCTTGAATAACTAAAGGGACGATAATTGCTGAGCTCAGATTGAGCTCGCTAAGCGTTTTTTTCTTTTTTTTGTTAAGTTTTTTAAACTGAGGTAAGTTGATATGAATTTGAGGAACGAATAGTGGTTGTTTGGTTTCGATGACTTGAGCTAGTCCTTCACTGTTCTTTAAGGTCACTGGTTCTTTTTTCCGCAGCGCTATTGCCCACTGTGTTTTTTTCGGATCTTTATGACAGACTGCCTCTTGCCTAAATATGCCTGTCTCTGAGTCGAGAATATCAATGCTGCACCAGTCAGCAACGTGCTGAATCGCCAATTTACAGACTTGTTGGAAGACTTTTTTGGAATCAGCTGTGGACATTAACAAACGACTGGCGTCGGCTTTAAACTTCAAAAACTCTTCTTCTTTTTTACGTTTAGTGACGTCGTAGTTCACACCAATCAACTTAGTCACTTCGTTGTCTTTATCGTAAAAGAACTTTCCTTTACCTCTAATCCACTTAGTTTGTCCATTCGGGAGCACTATACGAAACTCAGTGTCAAAGCGTTGTCTTTCTTCTGATGAGGTTTCGATCAAGTCCAAAATTCTAGCTTTGTCCTCAGGGTGAATTCTATTTAACCAATGTTCTAGCTTTCCTTCAGCGGAGCCTACATTGAGTTCGAAGAGCTCAATTTCTTCAGGTGAAGACCAAACCTCGTTAGTATCAAAGTTCCACTCAAAGACGCCAACTCCACCTGCCGCTTGTGCCATCTCTAATCGATTTTGATAGCTGAAAATCTTTTCTTCGTCCTCAAACTGTTTGGTAACTTCTTGGAGTAAACATCCAACTAACTTCCCTTCTTTAATTTTAGGAAGTGGGTAGAGAGTTAATAAAAAATGTCTTTCATCTAAAGGATGTGATGATGTATCGATGCTAATATGGACATCGTGCAGATACTCACCTTGTAGCGCACGTTGAAAATAAGGCTTAAAGATAGCCCCGGCCTTCTTCCCAAAAACCTGAGTAACTGTCCTTCCCACATGCTCTTCAACGCTCTTTCCATTGATGGAAAGAGCAAGATACTTACTCACTTTAATGAAGCGTAACTTCTCATCTACGATACACAGTCCAAGGGGAGCTTGTTCATACAGAGAGTCAAGGAGAAACGAGTTGCTAGCCCAGAGTAAAGATGTCGTAAGGTTATCTGGTTTCATAAAAGGATTATAGAACCTCATATACCCACATCAGGGTGGGTACATGAGCTTCTGCGCAGTTGATCTTACCTTGAAGAGAGCGCTCGACCTAGTGCGATTAGTATCACTGCCCCAATGGTAGAAACTGCCAAACTATACAGGTTGAAGCCTGTTACACCCGCCATTCCCAATGAGTTAAAGACAAATCCACCAATCACTGCTCCAACTACCCCAAGTAAAATGTCGAGGAAAGGACCTTGGGAAGAATCAGTTTTCATAATCACTGAGGCTAGCCATCCGGCAACTAGTCCTAACAGAATCCAAGCTATAAATGACATATACACTCCTTTTTATACTTTTTCTTAGAATAAAGCTGTAATTCACAAAAAAAGCCAAGAAAGAGTAAGAAAATTGTAAGAGCTCTAAACCAACGATGTTGCAGTACAATCAGAGGAATGAGCACACCTTCCCAATCAGCCCAGGCTGAAAAAATAAAAAATCTTCGTCACGACCTCAAGAATGACATTAGCGTCATTATCGCATTCACCCAGCTAGTGAAACTAAATCCTCAAGATCCTAAAACTGATGAGTTCCTGTCTAAAGTTGAAGACAGAGCGAAACATATTTTGGATACTGTAGAGAAGTACTTTACTAAAGAAGTACTGCTAGAGAGTATCAACGATAAACAAAAATCTTAAGTGGAGTGCGAGTCTTCTTTTAAGATATATCCAAAGCCTCGAACAGAGTGGATGAGTTTATGCTTAGAGTTGCTGTCAATTTTTTTGCGTAAGTAGCCGATGTAGACATCGACAACTCTGGTTTGAATATCTGGCGTGAATGCCCAGACATTACTGAGAATCATCTCTCTGGTGAGAACGCGGTTTGGATTGACTGCAAAGTAATGTAAAAGCGAGTACTCGGTATGCGTCAGCTCAATTTTTCGCCCTGCACGAGTAACTTCCATTGTGTCAGTGTTAATAGTGAGATCAGCAAAAGTGAGTGTGCTCTGTGCTTCTGGTTCTTTTAATCTCGCTTGCACACGAGCCAGTAACTCATCACTATCAAATGGCTTGGTGACATAGTCATCTGCGCCTGCAGAAAATCCGGCAATGACGTCTTTCTTCTCGTCCTTACCGGTGACCATAATGATAGGTAACTTAGGAATAAGTTTTTTAATTTCTTGGCAAACTACTTCCCCCCGAATGTCAGGTAAGGTTAAGTCTAAGAGGACTAAGGAAGGATGTACCTCCATGATTAGTTGAAGGGCTTGTGCTCCAGTGGTAGCAGGGAAGACGGTATATCGTTTATTGGTGAGGAGTTGCTGAAGATAGGTCGATAAATCTTGATCGTCTTCGACAACAACAATGGTTGGAATAACACTCATATGCTCTTACCTTAAGGTGCTTCCTAGTTAGAATCAAGCCATTTTGTGAGAATCTTACAATTCTCTTGCAAAACTCTTCCTGATTTGTGTGGACTTCAAAGGATTATAAGAAGAAAGCTCACTTCGTAAAGGGACGCTATGACAGAAATAAACACGGTTCAGACACCGCCAACACCTCAGCAAGTTAAAGTAAAAAATCAAAAAAAGTTGACTCAGTTAGAAACGGTCAGTACCCGACCTTTGTTGGTTATTCAAACGGTATTTCCGTTTCGATTTTTTCCTTGTACTATCTCTTTGGATAGACAGAAGTTAACTATTTCTGATACCTTTTTCTTCTTTTCCAAAGAAGTAGAAAACTATCTTGCAAAAGATATCGTTTCCGTAAGTACCACTGAGGACTTACTTTTTGGCTCCCTAAGTATCGTCAGTGGACAACGTATTAACAAAGAAGTGACTATTACTCATCTTTGGAAAGAAGATGCGCGGAGGCTCCGTCGGATGGTAGAGGGAATGCTGATTGCAGCCAGAGAAGGAATAGACCTCATGCAGATTAGTGATCAGGAACTGATTGCAAAGTTAGAGGAAATAGGTGCAGCTAAAATGTAGTCGTGTTAAGACCACTTTCTTACTAGAGATAACGGATGTTGCAACAAGAAAGTAAGCGAATCTTTCCAGCTAATTTGAGAGATCTTTTGTTCAACATCAGTAACATACTTTTCTGCTTCTTTTAGCGTAGGTGCAAAACATACATAGCTAAACTTTCCGTCATGCAGTAACTTGCTGATATTGAAGATCACTACGCCTTTTTTGTTATTTTGATTGAGCAAGGTTTCTTGTAACAAAAAGTGGAGGAAAGAGTATGAGCTATTGATAAGTTTTTTCGATCCTGTAGAACGAGAAATAAAGGTAACTTTCTGGTCTGGAAATAGTTTCTGGCGAACTAACTGTGGAAGGCTCCCACCCATTTTTCTCATTGTAACTTCGGGAAAAAAGTACTGACCGTTCTTGGAGATAATCACATCAAATGCCCACTGACCCACATACTTCTGTTTTTGTAAAAAACGACAGAACTGTTCCACATCATTAATTAATCGTTCTTTAATTTTCTTTTTTACGTGAGGTGGAGGATAAACGTGACCGATACCGACTGTATCGCCATCGATCAAGAGCTCGTGCATGAAGAGATATTTATAGTTGAGGTCTGGATACAGCTCGCCATAGGCACCTACTGAAGCAATTACATCTGGAACGAATCGCTCCACAACAGCTCCTTGTTCTGGTCTAAGGATGGGGTGTTCGGCGAAAAAATCAGTCACCAGCTGGTGTCTTTCACTAGCAGTCATCTTTGAAAAATCTTGGTGATGAATAACCAGTTGCCCATACCCTCCAGTTCCTTCATTAAGTTTAATCAATGCCTGTGAGTAACCAAGTTTAAAAATCTTCACAACCGCTGCTATAGTCTCTTTTGGCGTATAGAGGTCTTCAAATCCTTCGACGATGGGAAGCTTCAATTTTTTTGCTAACTTCCGAAACTGGCTTTTCGTCACATACTTTTGCGCAACATTTACGTTGCCATAAAAAGGAAGTTTAAGTGAGTTTGCCATCTCCGCGGCGGCGATATCTTGAAAGTAGGTGTTTAAGTACTGTAGTTTTTTTCCTTTAATAGCTGCTTTTACCGAACGATGATTAAGGAGAGATTTCAGAGTGTATTCTGGTTGTTCACCAACAGCAATAAATGTCATCTTGTCAGTTTCCCAACCTAACTGATGAAGATAATTCAAGTATTCAGGATCGATAGGTTCTACTGTGACAACAACGTCACCGGCTCGACCATAGAGTACCCCAACCTGATCATAGCCCACGTTAATTTGACTAAAGTGACATACAAGGCAAGGATTGTTTAAGTTGCCAGAAAACACCACATGTGGAAACACATTTTTCATGGAAACATTTTTTATTAAGCTTTTTTAGACTTCTTTACTTTTCTCTTTTGTAGAAGTCCCAGCCCAGAATAGTTGTTTGAGATGGAAATAGCTGAAGGATGTGTTTTTTGTATTTCTTCCCAGAACTTAGAAACACCAAACTCTAAAGAGCCAGCTTCCTTTCGCAAATTACTATTTTTTCTCAAGAGTTCTTGATAATCAAACTCAATATCATGAATTGCCATGATGCCACCTTCTACTAAGCGTGGCCAGGAGAGACCGACATCTCTTTTCAATCCTGCATAAGAGTGATCACCATCCATATGAATGTAATCATATTTATGTGAGTTCTTTTTTAAGAAATCTTTCAGAGTCTCGACATTCGTGGTGATGTACTTAGGATCAAGAAAGAGCGAGAAGTGCTGTTTAGCATCAACTTTTTTCCAAAAACCTTGGCCAAAGTAGTGATTATCTTTATGAACGTCATCAGCAATATCGAAGCCGGCATCAACGAAGTCAACTACGCCTTTGCCATTTTCCTGACAAGCACGAGCTAACATATACGGAACAAATCCGTACATTGAACCGATAGCTAAAACTCTCTTCGGCCTGAGATTCTTGACTAGAGCATAGTTCGCAAGACCGTAACCTAAGTTACTGTGTTTAGAGTCAACATTTTGGGATTTTTCATCACTCCAACGATAATCCGCACCATAGTGGCTAATAATTTTTCTTTCTATGTAACTGTTTAACGCGTTTCTCAATTTGTAGATTAAACCGTTGTCTATGTATCTACTGAGCAGAATGGAGAAGTTTCGTAATTTTCGTTTAATCCCTAAACCAGGTTGAATATAGTCAAAAATATTGCTCATAAGAAGTGTTGATTGGCAGGATAGTTTTATACATTCTCAAATTATTGGCCTTCATCTTTTTTAGAGATCTCTGATCCAGGGAGTATAACAGGGCTTTTTTATCTATGCTATGACTAGCCAAGTATTATGGCAAAAGCTCTCTCTTCTCGAGGAATAAGCTGCGCTGCGATTATCGAAGGAGGAGGCTTTCGAAGTCAGTAGTCAGCCAGCTACCGATCTGAGCTGCTGTCTGAGGGTTGTAGTGCAAGTCGTACCGAAAAGTCAGGGGTTGCTTTTGAGCTAAATCGACAAGACGAGGTTGGTAGTTAAAGTAAGGAACGTCAGCAACCTGACTCATGACCTCTTCAAAGGAAAGCTGATCATCGATGTTTATCACAACGAGTTTCCCTCCCGCTTGTTTTACGTCATCACGCAGCGCATTCAAAACTAAGATCGTCCGTTCGTCTACTTGGTTTGCAGTATCTAGATCCTTTTCAGGCTCAAATTCATCGTGAGTGCTAGTCCAAAATCCCTCATCAAATTGAGTCATCTGCTTACGAAGTCTCCGGACAGTTAGCTGATAATCTAGATAAGACAAAAAGTAAGATGATTTAGAAAAAGGAATTGCATTTTTAAGCCGCTCATCGTCCCTTCTGTAGACGTCATCGTGAGGTTTGATAGGAAGCTGGTCAGGTTGAATCCACGATACATCGACCTTTCCATCTCGCAAAATATCTAACGAAAAACGTTGCGTGATAAGCGAGTTTAAAACAACTACCACATAGTCTGGCTGTAAATTCCGGCCTACTTGAATGTACTTCATATACATTCCATCGATCCCATATCCAGGAATACCAAAGTTGATAACTTCAAGTGAAGGAAGCTTTTTCTCAAGTATGTCATCAAAGCGTTGACCGTAAGGGATACCTTCGCCAAAAGTAAAACTATCTCCAAGCATAAGAACTCTGGTTTTCCCTTCGGGGGGGCGGAGCTCATACTCTTGGTCACGGAAGCCTAAAGAGTTAAGCGCATACACAACCGAGAAATCGGAAGTAGTTGCAAGTACTTCTGCATTTGGTTTGAGCGCTCCTTCTACAAATAAGTCTTCAGGGAGGCGATCAGAGTTAGTCAGCTCTTTACGATAGAGACGAAAGTCAACTCCTTTCCAATAGCCATATAAGCGAAAACCTAACTCAGTCAGAAAAAAACAGATGACCAGCGAAGCCGCAGTGGTCACAAACAGTAGTGTTAGTTTTAAACTCATGTTTTAGGTTGACGTTCGAGAAGATTTTAAGATGTTCCAGAAGTGGAGTACTAAAGCAAGATAGAAGAGTACTTCAAACGTCTCTCTCCACGCTGCCAAGAATGATAAAGTTTTATAAAAATCGGGAATAAGACCTAGAGAAGCATAGATGTTAAGAGTGGGTGGAATGGGTGGAAAAAGAGTTCGATCTGCATAGGGATTGAAGATAAAGGTTGGTATAAGGTAGAGAACTTCTACTCCTCGGAAAGTAAAAAGATTCCAGTAGGATTGGTACTTCTTAGCAATACTTCCTTTTTTCTCAACCCACTTTCTCACTCCCCAACTGAGAGCTGCATACAAGAAGGCAATATAGTAGAAAAGTGCTGTAATCTCATTAACTCCAGATTGGTTATGAAAATTAAACTCATTTTGATAGTTATTAACATCAGCACTAAAGTTTAATGACAATAGCCTCTCACCCCATGAAATCTCCTCACCGGCTAAAACCAAAAAGAAAAGAGCCGCCAATATATATAAAACTCTTAATGGCAACTGTTTTGCTTTTTTAGCCAATAACGCGGAAGTTATAACTCCTATACCCAGAACGAGTATTTGCAACCATTCCATAAGATTGTCATCGTCGAGACCGCTAGCATTCAAGCTGATTTGTGCGAAGAGTGGGTAGTAGTAAGTATAGATAAAAAAACAAATAAGCAGAAAACCAATCAGAAGATAGAGCTGTCCCCATTTTTTTAGCTCAGCTGAAGTAGAGGTAACTACTTTAAAAAGAAAGCTCAGCAGAATCAGATCTACAAAAATAAGATGATTAATTTTAAACGTGGAGAAGACAAAGTTGGCATAGGTGTAGCTCTCTAATCCAAACGTCACTACTGCAGCGAAGGCAGTGGCTGGCAGAACGACAGTGTTATTTACTTTGAGTAGCCACCATGTTTGGTCAACTCTTTTTTGAGTGATTCTCCAGATTAATACACCAGCAAGAAATGCTACTAAAAGTAGCCAGTACTCTACATGAAGGTAGTTGCGAACTACACCTTGGTACTTTATTAACTCAACTAATGCCAAGACAAAGAGCAGAAGGTAGGAGAGTGTAATGAGTACTTTTAGCTTCATGAAAAGTCATTGTATACCAGTTGCCGGTAACATCCCAACAACTTAAATTGATCTTTCGTTATAATTTAAAAATATGTTTACTCATTTGAGAAACAAAAGCATTGTGAGTCACTTAGCATTACTGATTTTACTTATCTCAGGAATCTTTCTGCGTAGTCTGTACCCAATGGCGGTAAGTTTTGGATTTGACCAAGTACAGATCCTTGAAAGTGTAGAGCTCATTCGTCAGGGAGACGTAACACTTATCGGTCCTAGAACGGGACCAGCGGATATGTTTACGGGGCCACTTATTTACTATCTGGCTGTTCCCTTTGTTACTTTTTTTGGTGAAGTCAAAACAGTCGTTATAGTTCCGCTAGTTATTGCACTGATTACAGGGATGTGTCTTTTTGGATTGATCAGGAAGTACATTGGAAAAAAAGAAGCATGGTTAGCTACTTTTATTTGGGCCTTTTCGCCATTTCTGATAAGCATCGATCGGGTTTTTTGGAATCCCAATCTTACTCTTCTTTCGTCGTTTCTTTTAATTATTCCTTTGTTGAAAACTGACTCAAAACAGATTGATCGGATAACGTTACTGAGTATTGGCATTGGCTCATTTCTTTCTTATCAAGCCCACTTTTCGGGCCTACTACTAGTAGCAATTGCATTTGCTTGTCTGTTTTACCTTAAAAGACCACTTGTGTACTATGCCGCGATTGTCTTTTCTTTAGCAGTCAGTGTTTTACCCACAGTTCTCTTTGACATTCGTCATAACTTCCTTAACTTGCGAGGGCTACTTAATCTTATTTCTACCAAGAGTGAGTTTAATGGATTAATCTTAATTTCCGATATTGCACATAATATCTATGTGATTATTGAAACAACTGGGAAACTTTTTCTTTTTGGTAGTTCCACGATAGCTATTACTCTATGTGGACTGCTTCTGATTGTTGCCGGGATATGGTGCTATCGAAAAAACAAAGAAGTAAGGTTAACCCTTCTTTGTTTAATGGGGATCGCTGTCAGTTATGCTTTTTATCATGGTGAGAAGCCTGAGTACTACTTTTTAATTGCTTTACCTTTTCTTTTATATATTGTCTTAAAGGTGTTAAAAAATGTACCAAGAATGAACCTTTTTTTCTTCCTGTTCATCTTTGTTGGTTACTCATTATTTATGAACATTCGTTTACTGTCTGAGGATACGGGTCTGAGTTTGGGGAATATTCAGAAAGTTCAACAGTATCTTCACCAACAGTCTGTGAGTGAAGTTATCTATGATCTACCAATGGGCAGTGAGTTTGGGATGAAGTACTTTCTCACTAAAGTAGTACAAAACGAAACAGGAAAGATCTACCATGTTGCCTATCCTGATGTGGAAACGAATGAACCGATTTTCTTTGTAGGAAGAATTGGAGTTTGGGCAGAGCAGTAAGATCAAATAGATAAACCAGTGCTCGATGCTTGCCTGAAACCTCACTTGCGGAGCACGAAATTAAACGCTATTCTGTTTTTTTAGTGAAAAATGTTGTTTTTTTCCAACGTACACTAAACTTTTTCTTCCCCCTAATTGTTCTTGATCCTCTTCTTTGTACTTATTACCTTAGGAAAGGACATCGCTATGTCTAGTCGCTTGGAAGAGACTTTTTATCAACAGGACTTTGTTTCTGTAAATCAAATTCAAGATCGAGAGACAGTAGATGAGCTCTTTGAGTCAGCATACGAGATGGAAGAAAGAGTTGCAGCTAGAGACGTTGGTGACGTTTTAGCGGGACACGCAATTCCTATTATTTTTTATCAACCTAGCACCCGGACAGCCTTGTCTTTTCTATATGCTGCCAAAAGGTTAGGAGCGTACTCCGAAGCGATGCATGATATGACTTTTAGCTCAGCGGCTAAGGGTGAAAGCCTTCCAGACTCGATACGTGCAATTCAAAATGTCACAGGTGCCTCAGCAATCGTACTGCGTCATCCGGACGATGCTTCTAGCCAGGAAGCCGCCAACTATGCTGAAGTGCCAATTATTAATGCGGGTAGTGGTAAACGAGAACATCCTACTCAAGCACTCTTGGACCTTTTAACTATTCATGCGAAGAAACAGACCTTTGATAATCTCAAAGTCGCGCTGGTGGGTGACTTGCTCTATGGTCGTACGGTAAAGTCATTAGCTCTGCTGTTATCACGCATTGGGCATAATAATCAGTTCTACTTTGCTTCTGCCCCGCAGCTACGGTTTCCTGAAGACTTCTTAGCGACTCTTCCCAATGGAACTCGCTTTACGGAGATGGACAATATTCATGATGCTTTAGATGCTGACGTACTTTACATGACCCGTACTCAAAAGGAGTGGTTTGAACAAGAAGGTAGGTTAGACGAGTATGAAGAGCTCAAAGCAAAACTGGTCTTAACCAACGATATGGCTGAGATGATGCCTCAAGACGCCATCATTATGCATCCGTTACCACGACAAGAGGAGTTGCGCTACGGGGTGGATAAGAATCCCCGCGCGGCTTACTTTGATCAAATGAAGTATGGACTGTACCTGAGAATGGCAATTCTTAAAGCAATCTTAGTTCCCGGAAGTTAAGCACTAGCTTTAGCCCGAGACTTTTTAGGATCAACAGCATTTCCGACCATGATGGCTTGTTGAATCTGTTGCGATAGCTCACTAACGGCTCCAGGGCCATGTGGCAACAGAATGGTATTAGTCTGTGATGTTTGACCAATTTCTTTCAGAGTATCTAGATATTGGGTAAGAAGGACCAAGTTCATCACTTCCTGAGCACTTGAACTCGTAATCCGAGTTTGAAACTCATCCACCGACTCACTCAAACCCTCAATGATAGCTTTGCGTTGATCAGCAATACCTTTACCCTGCAAGGCTTTCGACTCAGCATCTGCTTGAGCTGACTTTACTTTCAAGATACGTTCGGCTTCACCTTTTTCGGCAGCCACTACTCGCATTCGTTCGGCCGCGTTGATCTCGTTCATTGCTTCTTTAACCTTTTGATCTGGCTCAATATCTGTTACTAACACATTGACGATATCAAAGCCAAAGCTGCCCATCGTTTCACTCAGCTCTTCTTTAACCGCGATCGCGATATCATCTTTTTTCATAAACAGATCATCGAGCTTGATCGAAGGAACGCGCGCCCGGACAACATCGAAGACGTATGCATTAATCTGTGTAACAGGATCTTGCAGGCGGTAGAAAGACTCATAGATATTTTTTTCGCGGACCATGTACTGTACAGAGACTAGGACGTGAACAAAAACGTTATCTTGCGTTTTCGTTTCCGCTTTGACATCAAGCTGTTGAACCCGTAGGGAAAGACGACCAGCAATCCGCTGAATAAACGGAATTTTAAAGTTCAAACCGGGATGGGCAACGGTAGAAAACTTGCCGAAAGTTTCGATGATCGCCACGGACTGTTGGGCAACGGTAAACAGACCTTGGCTAATGATGACGATAGCGATGATAACCAACAGGATGAAGATAAACATAGCGATATTTTACTATATCTCTGCTACGAGGCTATGGATTGGTCAGTAAGCACTATGACAGGCTGTTGTGAAGCCCTGAGAGCTAGGGCTGGACAACTAGAAATTGGCTCATTCCCTGCAACAAGTCGTCGCAAAGCAGCAGCCTTTTTAGCTCCAGTAGCATAAACGATGACGGTATGAGCATGAGCTAAAAAATGTGGAGTGATTGTCAATCGGTGGCGATAAGGGTTTTCTACATCTGCAGGAAGTTGGTAGTACGCGATGGGTTGCTCAGTAAGGTAGACATTTTTGATAATCAGATTGTCACTTGTAGGGAGCAATCCTGCAGTATGTGCATCATCTCCTAAGCCAGCCAAAAAGAGAATTTGGTGAGTGGACTGCCACTGACTAAAGAGTGCTGATACTCTGTCAGCCACTTCAGCTCCTGATTCCTGATCATCTTGAAGATATGGAATCCATGTGCCTCCTAGAGTCTGGATCATTTTTAGAACGCCTGAGTGTTCGAGCTGAGTAGCGTTACTATCAGCATGACCAGTGTGAACGAAGCGTTCGTCAACCAAAGAAACTGTAACTCCTTCTAATTGATGGTGACGCTCTGTTAAGATCGTAAATAGTTCAGCGTACATATTGACTGCTGATCCACCAGAAAGTAAAAGCAAAGTCTGTTGTTGTGATACAGTGGATCGAAGATAGTCAGCCAAATACATTGCTGCTTGGTGCTGAGCAACTTGAGATGAAAGTAGTTGGAACTGTACTGGCTGCATATACACAGCATAGCAAGGGGAGTCGATTATGCAATTAGGCTATATTGGTCTAGGCAAGATGGGTAAAAACATGGTTTTACGCTTGATCGAGAAAGGACATCAAGTTGTAGCGTGGAATCGTTCGGAAGCTCCTCGCCAGGAGATCGTCACAGCTGGGGGTGCTACTACTTCGTCAGTAGAGGAGTTAGTGAGTACTTTGCCTACGCCACGTTGTATTTGGTTGATGCTGCCTGCTGGTGAAGTTACTCACGACATGATTACTCAACTTATTCCGCTTCTAAAAGCTGGCGATACTATTATTGATGGCAGTAACAACTTTTATAAAAATACGCAGCAACACAACCAGTTGTTAAAACCCACTGGTATCCATTTTTATGATGCCGGAGTGTCTGGTGGTCCGGGGGGAGCACGAAATGGTGCTTGTGTCATGGCTGGTGGAGATGAAGCCCCAACACCTGAAATTGAAAAGTTGTTTAAAGATGTTGCAGCACCAGATGCATATCAATTTTTTCCCGGCGCTGGCGCCGGACACTTTGTGAAGATGGTTCATAACGGCATTGAGTACGGCATGATGCAGGCCATCGGCGAGGGCTTTGAAGTTATGAAAGCTTCAACTTACAATCTGGATCTGCTCAAAGTAGCTCAGCTGTACAACCAAGGAAGCGTGATTGAGTCACGGTTGATTGGGTGGTTAACTAGTGGCTACCAAAAACAAGGTATTGAACTGGAAGCGATTTCTGGCTCGGTCAAACACAGTGGTGAGGGACAGTGGACAGTTGAGACAGCCAAAGAGCTAAAGGTACCAGTTCCAATTATCGAAGGCTCACTTCAATTTAGAATTGACTCCCAGCAACATCCTAGTTACACAGGACAAGTCGTGTCAGTACTGCGCAACGAGTTTGGGGGACATGAGGTAAAGAAAGAGGTATAGAAGTAATGAGGTTTTTAGAAAAGCTTTACCAAATCAACCTCATTGTTACGCCGAGTTTACTGTTCTTAGAAACCTTTACACCTCCAGATTTTTTACAACGGAAGATCTTGGTTCCTTACTTATATTTACTCTGTCTATCTTTATTACTCCATTTCTTTTTGTTGACTGTGATCAACGTTACCAAGCAGACTTTGATGTCCCGTTACTTACTGTGGTCAGCTATTAGTTGCAGCGTGGTAACAGTTTTCATGTATCTAAGTGAAAGATATGTCTATCCCAACTTTGTTTTTAGCTCCATTTTTTTACATCCTGAGTACTTTAGATTTGTAACAGTGTACTTTTTATTAGCCTGTTTATTAGTTCTGTTTACATACATACGTCATCAGCCACGAAAAATGGCGTGGATATTTCCGTGTTACTTTTCTTTCATTCTGCTGTCTCTTTACTTTGGCTTTGAGTCATTTTTTGTTCTGCTAGGTTTAGAAGATGGTTTGATTGAGTGGGTAACGAGTCTTTTATTCTTTGGTTCTGCAGCATTATCTCTTGGTGTAGGACTTCGTTTTCTGACTCAAAGCAAAGTGATAAGTGGAGCATTTCTCTTCTTAGCTGTGTGTTGTTTTTTCGTGGCAGGTGAAGAAATTTCCTGGGGTCAGCGAGTGTTTTCTCTTCAATCACCAGAATACTTTTTAGAAGAAAACGTCCAAAAAGAAATTACGCTACACAACTTAGAGCCGTTTCAAAATGCAATGACAGCAGGCTATATCTTGGTCGGACTACTTGGGGTTATTGGCCCTTTTATCCTAGTCCGATTAATTTCTAAACGATGGAAAGTTTTTGCCCCACCGGCGTTTATTTCAGCATACTTTTTGCCGATGCTGATCTATGGAAGTGTGAAGTTATGGAGTGGTTCGTTTGAGTATAAAACTTGGGAAGAGTTCATTGAGTTAATTGCCGCAGCAGGAATCTTTCTTTACTTAATGGTTTTTTTCAAAGGGAAGAAGAGAAATGTAAGATAGATTACAGCTCGGAGCTTCATACATAATGTACTCTTAATATCTATGAAAATTACCGATAACACTTGGTTGTGGATTCGTAGCATCCTCTTTACGTTAGCAATGTATGGGCTTTTGTTCGCATACGTTGTTGCTTACCAAAAGAGGATCACCTTGGCGACATTTAGCGAAAGCTTTGCTTTCACGGGCGGAATTTTAATCGGTTTATCGTTTGCACTTAGCGGCTTAACCTACTTCTTTAACATTTGGGATAGCAAGTTGAGATATCGCAAACAACTTGGTCTCCTTGGATACTACTTTGCATTAGCGCACTCTTTAACTTTGCTCTGGAGGTTTCCCCGATACATTCAAGAAATTCCTCAGGCTTACCTCAATCCTGAAGCACTCTTAGGATTGACTGCGATGGCAATTTGGACTTTCATGGCTATCATCTCAGCAAACTGGGCGATGCGGGTACTAGGGAGAAACTGGCGCAGAGCACTTCGTTTAGGATATATCGCCTACGGTCTCTTAGTTATTAGAGCCTACTTGATCTTGGGGGATACCTGGAGAGAGTGGTTGAGTGATCCTGTTACTTTACCTCATCCGCGATTACTGCTTACGTGTTTTGCACTCGCAGTCATTCTGTTAAGAGTTCTCTTAGAGGTTGCTTTGAGAAGAAAAAAGAAAACTGTGGCCAAAGTTACTCGTATATAGGTATCGTAGATCCTACAGTTCTGTACTTGGATTACTACTTACGAGTTGTTCCATGATGGGGAGTGACATTGACTGAGCCGGAGCAATTGACCAGTAGTTCAGCAAGTCTACGTTTTTGTTCAATATTGGAGTCAGTATTTGTCTGACTTGTGCCTGGGTTGCGTCATATGCTTGTTGATCTGCCTTCAGAGGCACCATTAACTTTTCAGGAACACGGCTTAAGATGAGCTCTGCCAGTGCATACGGGGAGGCAGCCATGTCTAGTTCAGCTAGCGTCGCACCAAGCTCTAACAAAATGCGCCATTCGAGATATCTTGCTGGATCAGCAATTTCTGGCCAGTTGTTATAAAAGAAGTCAAGAAAATGACGTACTTCATGCCGCTTCACACCTGCTTCATACTGATCAATATAGGCTTGGCCTGGCCTGTTTTTCGGAGACATTGGCCATTGCCGTTGAAATGTCCAGATTACGCTGTTCCTCAGCCACTCATCTACTTCGACGACAGATACATGAAAGTAGAATCCACCTAAGTCCCAATGGAGTTTGTACTCCGTTCCAAAGAGCTTGGCGAAAGCCTCTGGCATGCCGTTGTAGCGAAAGACAAAACAAAAGGGATAGTCCTCAACAAGCGAAATTTTGTCAGCTGCCTCTAGCGGAACTTTGAGCATCGTCAGCAGTTCATTTTTAGCTGATCGGGAAGCATTAATATCAGCAATTGGATTTATAGTTCGTAGTTCTGGAGGAACGAGTAAGTCTCGTACGGCAGCAATTTTTTCTACATGAGCGTTCCAGCGCGTCAGTACGTCTTCGAAAAAAGGTTTATCTGCTGATGTTCTCCAGAGAAGCTCGAGCTCAGAGAGAGAAGCATAGATACTGTTACTTCTCTTTTTTTCTGGCCAGACTTGTTTCTCGAACTGGTGGAGGCCAGCACAGCGAGCGCCGATACTTTCTAGTGATGAAGTCACCATAACTTCTTACCTAGGACTAATTATGGCGGATTGTAACATTATGCAGAATAACTCGAGTTAAATACGTTGAGTTTTTCTAACCTTCGCTCTAATTATACTTAATTTAGTATAAAATACTTTACAAAAAGTAAAAAATACTATATATTTTGTCGCATGAAAGAGAAAAAACTCACTAAAATCAGACTATTTATTGCCGCCTACATCGCCATTGTATTTTGTATAGCTGTTTCCTTAGAGAATATTTGGCTAGCTTTGGGTGGAATGATGACTGGCGTTATATGTATGTGGCTAGTTAAAAAGAAACTGGCCGTTAAAACCACGGATGAACGTACCGAACACATAGCTGGCCAAGCTGCCAAGATGACTTACTCCATAACTGTAAGTGGTTTAGCTCTAACCTCATTACTGCTTATTTTTTTACCCCAGAATCAACCATACTTGCAAAGTATTGGCATCATTCTTAGCTATATTACCCTCGCTATGATCGGCTTATTTGCCATCTTATGGCGGTACTATCTGAGTCAAGAATCATGAACAATAAAATAAAAGTCCTTCGAGCTGAAAAGAATATGACCCAGGAAGAGTTAGCAGAGCTGGTGTCGGTCACACGCCAAACTATCCTAGCCATTGAAAAAAATAAGTACACACCGTCTTTAGAACTCGCTTTTAAAATTTCGAGAGTGTTTAACAAAAATATTGAGGAAGTATTTGCATATGAATCGTAATACTCTAATTTATATTTTAGGAACAGCTGCCGTCACTTTCATTCTAATTCTAGCAATTACCAGCGCTTGGGTTGGTTTTACTACTGCTGATACGTGCGAAAGAAGTAAGAAGCTTTATGACACCGATGATTGTGTTACAGCACTGATCAATCAACTTGAGAATGAGAATCAATCGTATGGTGAACGAAACGACGCTATTTGGGCTCTCGGCCAGTATGGGGATGCTAAAGCTCTACCAACTTTACAGAAGTACTATACCGGTGAGATTCCCTCACGAGAGCCGTGGAATGAAACGCTGAGTCAATACGAACTACAAAAAGCGATTAACTTACTTGAAGGTGGATTTAATATTACAGTCATTTTTAGAGCGCTATCGTTGGGGAGAGTGTAATGGCTAAAGCTGAGATCTGTGCTTTGGAGGTTGGTGCGGAGCACCCGGGTCTGGAGCCCGTGTGTAACTCATGAATATGAGTTGTTTAGCTTATTGAGGGCCTATCTTCTGTCCTACTCCCTGCAGCCATCGGTAGAACAAAGTAAAGTTCGAGCCGTCGTGCAGTTTTTTGGCTTCAAGCCAATTTGACCATTCACCTGTAGCGCAGCCATTAACGGGAATGACAACAAACCAGTAGGAAAGTCTGGGGTCCAGATCATCAATAATAACGGATTGCACTCCGTTGTTGACATTGGTATCGACTTTGGCTGAAAGCAAGCCAAAACGCTGTTCTTCTGCCTTGTAGCCATATACCACGTGGTACTGTTCAATGTAATCGTTAACAGGTGTGAAGTGCAGAGTGGCGGCAGTATCGTGTCGGTCGATTTGAAACAAGTCTGCTTGTCCGATGGGGCTCCAGTCTAAGCAACTACTGTCACCAGTGCTGGAGTGTGATGTGTCGGTCAATTGGGAAGTGGATGTTGAGACCGATGTTGGGGTTGGATGGGGAGTAGGTGTCGGTGTAGCAGTGAGTGTGGGGGTCGGGGTAGGTGTTGGAGTAGGAGTTGGGGCTGGCTCGGAAGCATCGGCCGTCGTAAACACTCTTTCGGCACCATAGCTCGTTCCCACGCTGTTGGTGGCGTACGCGCGAACAAAATACTCTGTTTCGGCAGTCAGACCAGTGAGAACGCTTACAAAACTTCCTGTACCTGATCCATCCGTGCTACAAGTATCACTAAGTGTGGGTTGGGTGACAGTACTCCAACATACGCCGCGGGCAGTAACAGCAGAGTCTTGGTCATCGACCACCGTGCCACCAGAAGTAGCGGATTGGTTGGTGACATTGATGACAGTGTCGGTTGTCTGGACCACGGGCTCTCCTTCTTCCACAATGACAGCACCGCCTGAAAGCTCCAAAGAAAAGTCATCAATGTAAGACATCCGGCTGCCAGCAGCAGAGAAAAAAATATGAATGATAGAAGCCTGGCCAAGATCATTATTGACGACATTGTTGAGGTTTTTTTCTGTTTTGAGAGTACCAAGGTTGCCATCTGCATCTGAGTTCCAAATTTGGAAGTTCAAATCGTAGGTATTACTACCTTTGGCAGTGATTTTAAAAATCATTTTGTACCAATTTCCCAAAACCAAATCCGGCGGCCAAGAAACAGTAGTATGGGATTGATTATTTACGAAAGAACCACCACCACCATGAAATGACATGCCGATGCCTTTGGGTGGATGTCCAGTTCCATCCAGCGAGCCGAATGGACTACCAGCGATGAAGCCGAGCCCGCCGTAGCCAGAGTTTGCAGCAATTTTGAAAAAAGCGCTAAAGGTGTACACATCTCCTGCCCCCGTGACTGAATAGCCTTGCTTAGTGGCCCAGAGTTCATTGGAACTGAAAGGAACAAAAATAGCACCAGTATTTCCAATGCCGCCACTGGCTACGTTGGTAAACTGTGTACTGATTTTGCTGGGCGAGAACTCATCAGTAAGGATGTTGGTACTATTGAAATTAACTAAGCGTGTGATGGTTGCAGCTAAAACTTGACTCGTGAGCGAGAAAAAGATCACTGTGAACATGCAGAAACACACTGCAAAGAATTTTGTATTCTGCAGGGCACGCAAAAAATTGGCTGATTGTTTCCTGAAAGCAGGTATCATACTACTGTTATTCTGGCAGATTTTTGTTTATCAGTCATTAAGACGTTTAAGGAGTATCCAGGTTTGGAACGTGTAAAACCACATAATATTTTGGTCTATTATTTCTTTTTACCAGTCAGATTCAAGGTTGAAGAAGGATCACAGTATAGATGGGTCTAATAGGAGAATTCGGTACTTGCCGAGGGTATGGGAGGAAGTTGGAACTGTTTTAATGAATAAAAGTATTTAAGATGTTGAGGTACTTTACTTAGTGGTTGTGGTAAAAGTCTCTTACTTATGTTCTTCACGTCACCAAAGAAAAATCCATTGGAAGTAACTGGTATGTGGGCAGTATCTGGCAATTCTGATTAATAAAAGTGAATGAAACCTATAAATTAATTGCTTTTTCCCCACTAAGTTTTCGAAGTCCTTTTATAACCTCGGCGTTCACTTCATTTTCAGTAAAAACTTCATCAGCGGGAAAAGAAGCAACTACAATTTCTCCAGAACGAATGTAAATTTTATCATCTCTTTGAGTTGACAGACCTTCCGATAATAAAATATTTTCACCAACCGTAATACCGTGTTTAACTTCTAGCCTAGAATCAATCTTCTCTACAATACTACGTATCCTACGAAGATTTGATTCAATGATATGCCGTCGGCTTTCATTTAGATTTTGTTTCTCCATAATTTCCTTTGAATCAGAAAAAATTATATCATGTGTACTTGATACTATCGACCAAAGCGGAAGTGGTGGCCGGCTCATCTATTACAACAATGGTTCGCCGACATCTTCGCGCCTTCTGCGCTTGAGGATCAAAAATTTCTTCACAAACCCAACATTTACAAAAAAAGAGCCGATGGACTCTTTTTTGTAAACGCGGAGGGCGTGGGAAGAAGTTGGAACTGTTCTTTCCTAAAAACCAAGACAAGCAGGCAGAGACACTCTCGAACCTGCTTGTCCTTTCTGAGAACTATTCCTTCGATGCGTAGCTGTACTTCACATGTCTGTTTATATAGCTATTTAATCCCTGGCCTGCAACAGCGAGCTGTTTCATATTTTCAATATGGAACTTCCCTGCGCTCTCGTAGGTGTAAAGGTATATTGACCCATCGTTGAATCTCACTCGAATGTAGGCGGTGCCAATTTCATACCCCCATACATTTGACTCACCACTTAAATTCAAATATCTCGTCATAAATTTTACCTCCAGAAAGGAGGCCTCCTAATATGTTAAAATCATTTCGGCGAGAGGGGGAAGATCTCTCTTCACCCCTCTCACTTGTTCTTGCTCTTATGATCGAGCATATATCCAGTTGATGTCTGACTGAAGCATGTAGCAGTCCCACTGTCCAGCATTCACACGAACCACAAAAAGTCTGTCATTTGAGTCAATGACGCGCATGAGCAGTTCAGTAATTTCTGTTGCACTTTTTGTCGTTTGTGCGATCCAGAGGTTCTGAAGAGGTCTTATTGTTGGTCCGAGGTCTCTGATCGCCTGGTATAGCGAGTTGTAGTCCTGTCCAGCTTTATTCAAGTCAAAAGTGATAGCGTAAAGCAAGTTTACTCACCTCCTGTCTGGGTTGGTACGTTTTTGCACGTACCGATCTGATGATGAGGCTATAATAACGGAGCCTTCATTAATGTCAAATGGCAATTTATTTAAAATGTTATCTACAATAACTTGACATCTTGAAAAAAATGATTATAATCATGTCTATGACAGATGAAAATGTAGCGAGACTTTACAAATATATTGGAAAAAAACTGAAAGAAAAAAGGAGAGCGCTGGGGAAAAAGCAGGAAGATATCGCTGCTGAACTCCATGTATCTCGTACATCTGTCACAAACATCGAAAGTGGGATACAAAAAGCTCCAATTTACTTACTATATAATTTTTGTCATATTCTCAATGCGGAGATTTTTGACATAATGCCCAAAGCAAGTGACTTAAAAAAAACACGTAATGTTCGTGTTCATGGAACCCTTACCAAGGAGTTGTCTGAAGTTTTAGAGCAACTTAAATAAGAAGGTTAAAATGAATCTCAAAAAGACTGCTAGGGTTATTATTTCAGAATCTAAACAAAAAAGTGTACCTATAAAAATTGATAAGCTTGTTGAGAATGCTGGTTTAAAAATTTTGTACAAACCTCTTGATAATTCAATTTCCGGTGTGTTGGCTACAACTGATAAAGGAAGTAAGTACATTATCGTTAATAGTAATCACAGCCCCAATAGACAAAGATTCAGCCTTGCGCACGAATTCGCGCACTATCTTTTACACAGAAAAACGGCAGAAATTTTTGTAAATAGTCTTCTATTTAGAGATGAAAAATCCTCTACTGGAGCAGATAAAATAGAAGTTGAGGCGAATAAACTTGCTGCGGAACTGTTAATGCCTGAGGAACTGATTAGAAAGATGGTTAAAACTAAAGTGATTGATATGCAGGATGAAGATGAAATAAAACGATTAGCAGATAACTTCGAGGTTAGTGTGCAAGCAATGACCTTTAGATTAAAGAACCTCAATATTTTAGGTGGTATTTTTTAGATTCAATTAAGTACTCTTTCTAATCTGAGTCCGCATTCAGCAAATAACTGCTCTACATATTTATCTCTTTGGATTCTCTTTATTTTTTTGTGAGTAATATCGTCCAACTCTATTGCTTTCTCGGTTTTCAATGAAATGCGGTCAACTAAAACAAAGTCTACAGATTTTCTGTCAATTTTATTTCTAAAAGTGTAACCTTTTGTTGAGTCAATTTCGAATAGCTTATCGAGGTTTATCTGAGGAAAAATATAGTATTGATCTCCATATTGAGCCTCTAATTTCCTAAAAAAGGCTTGCTCTGCCGAGGTCATAACTGATAGCTTTTTTCGATAAGGAAATGCCTGGTCTTTTTTGTTCATTAGGCTAGCTAGAATACCCAAGATGCCAAACAAGATAACAACGACGGCTAAAACTTGAATGAGTGGTAAGTAGACCAAGAGGTTAGATAAAAACATGAACTATATTTCCTGTTCATACTGACATTTATTTCATACTCTGTCAAAGTATGAAAAGTATTTACCAGGCTTTCGGGGAAAGCGTCAAGAAAAGACGCAAAGAGCTTGGTGTATCTCAAGAAGATTTAGCTTTTCAAATAAAGCGTGACGTTCGTTCGGTGATTGCTATTGAGACTGGTGACAGGAATCCTACACTTAAAACCATTTACAGCCTTTGCAAGGCATTAAAGATTTCATCTTCAAAACTTTTGTCATTTTAGAACTTTACAGTCTTGAGTTTGCTGTTATATTTTGACCTAAATATACAGCTTTGAGAGATGTTGCAAAAAACTCAAAACCTAAACTTCATAAATCGGGGTTGGCACTAGATGTCAACAATTCACAATAACCAATAGCCCTTTGATCCGAGGGGGCGTATTCTCAAATTCATTTCACTCACGTCTAAAAAACTCTCAAGGTTCAGAAATGGACTTGAGTGTCTTACTACCCTGGTTGCTTCAATAGCGAGCATAGCTCATCAATTGTTTCTTCAATAAAAAATCTTCAGGAAAATGAGGATTTAATTGCGTATTCGTTGTTTTATCTAGGAAGAGCTCTTTGGCATTACTCCCAACTGAAGAAAGGAGTATCCCAAGATGAAAAGCTTGAGCAGAGAAAAAGCTGATGCTTTGATCGGTGAGACTGATCGCGGGAGCGATCTACCTCCTAGACTTGATAGTACCGTCATAACTAGTTTATTTGGTGAGATTGGTAGGAGATTCGCGGTAAATGGTTCAGTGATAGAAGCAGCAAAAATTCGCATAGTTAAGACGGGGCAACGTCTTGAAATCTATCAGTATGAAAAACCTCTCTTACTTCATCGAAAGACTTACCAAAAGGGTTTAGACAGAAAAAGACCTGAAAGAGGTCAAGAATATCGTAGTCGGAAAGCACATAGGGCTAATAACACACTGCGCCGATTAGCAAATGGAAATTTTATCGAAAGGGTAGTGTTCGTTACTCTAACTTTCAATAATGATCAGACCTTTGACATCAGCGATATTTCAGCCTCAAATAAAAGGCTTCGTGCCTTTATTAAAAGATTGCAGCTCAGGTTTCCAGAATTGAAGTACATAGCCGTGCTGGAGTTCCAGCAAAGAGGGGCAGTTCACTATCATCTCTTATGTAATCTTCCTTATATCGAAAAAGAAGAACTATCGAGTATCTGGAGTCATGGATTCGTTGATATACAGTACGTTCAAGATACTCAGAAAATAGGCGGGTACTTAGCGAAGTACATGGCCAAAAACAGCACTGATCCTCGTTTTTCTGAACATCGAAGTTATTTTACGTCAAAAAATTTGGAGAGACCTCAAACCTTTTATGGTTTCCAAGCTCTAATAATGTTGGATAAGTCACTTCAAGAAAAGATGTCACTAGCTTTTCAAAATGAGTATTACAGTCGTTTTAATGGGAAGGTTAACTTTGGAGAGTATAATCTGAACTATATTTCACCTTTTGATGGCAAGAAGAAAGACAAATGAGATACTTTATTTACTGTCGAAAATCTTCTGAAGAAGATACACGACAAATTCAGTCATTAGATACTCAACTCAGATTACTCTCTGACTTAGCTGCAAATAACAAGTTGGAAGTTGTTGAAGTCTTTAAGGAGTCAAAGAGCGCCAGGTTAGCTAACAACCGTCCTTTGTTTAACCTGATGCTTGAACGTATACAAAAAGGAGAAGCGGATGGATTACTTGTAGTTCATACGGATCGTTTAGCTCGAAATTTTACTGACGCTGGATTAGTTATCACCTTGCTTGAAACGGGGGAGCTTAAAGAAGTACGAACTCCGACTAATCTTTACAACACGACGCAATCACTTCTCTATATGGGCTTTGATTTTGTGTTTGCAGCTCATTACTCACGAGATTTATCTGTAAAAGTTAAAGCAGGAATGGAAAGTAAATTACTCAAGGGTGAGTATCCTGGTCATGCCCCATTAGGCTATTTGAATGTTCGCCCTGGTAAAGGAATTATTCCTGACCCTCAACGATCATTGTTTATTACTGAAGCGTTTAATCTTTTTGCCTCAGGAGCGTATTCGCTCAAAGCATTATCTAAAACTCTTTACAAAAATGGCTTCAGAACAAAATTGGGGAAACGCGCATACACTTCTGTCATTCATCGAATTCTTACCAATCCTGATTACAACGGAGTTATTGTTCGCAAAGGAAAAACCTATCCAGGTAAGCACAAACCTTTAACAACAAAAGCTATTTTTGATACCGTTCAGGAACGCTTAGCTAATAAGAGTAGACCGCGTAAACAAATTCATAACTTTATCTATCGGGACTTCATGAACTGTTCTGTCTGTGGTTGCAAAATCACGGCGGGAATAGCAAAACATAAATATACTTATTACAGGTGTACCAACGGCAAAGGACACTGTGAGCAACATAAAAACTACTGGAGCGTGGATAAGGTAGAGAGCTTATTTCAGGACTTTTTCTCTGAGATCACACTTAGTTCGGACTTGGCACAAAGTTCGTTTAATCTCTACAGAGATTCCGTCTTAGAGGGTAAAAAAAGTGAGGAGAATCACTTAGCTGTATTACAGCAACAACTTGATTCTGTGCGTAAAAGGCTTGGACGGCTCGAAGATATGTGGCTCGAAGAACGTATTAGTTCGAATCACTACGATACTAAAAGGAAAGAGCTATTAAAAGAACAATCAGACGTAGAGAACTCACTCAAAGGTTGTAGAAACGCAGACCCTCATTCAACTTTGGAACTTGTTGAAGAAATCAAAAACCAGGCAATTTCCCTCGATAAAATTTTTTCAGAGGGTGATGACCAGGTAAAACAGGATTTATTACGTTCCGTACTTTGGAACTGCACTTTTCAGAATGGAAAAATTGTTTCTACCAGGCTAAATAAACTCTGGCAACCACTCGAAAATTTGAATAAAACTTCGGAAATTGAAATATGGCGGAAGTGGTGGGATTCGAACCCACGGGACCCGTGAGGGTCGCGATTTAGCAAACCGCTGCCATTGGCCACTAGGCGACACTTCCGTGTCAGCCGATTGTACCTCACCAGTTCGCTTTCCTGTAGGCCTTTTTTGTCTGGCATAATACCCCCATGCAATCTAGCTTTCACACGCTTTCTACTGCCAAGGTTTTAACTACTCTCAACTCTGACCCCAAAAAGGGCTTAACTGAAAAAGAAAGAGAGAAAAGACTGGCTGAGTACGGCCAAAACGTTTTACCCACTCCGCCTTCTCCCTCTCTGTTTAAGCAGATTCTTGCTCAACTCGTAAACCCAATTGTGCTGTTACTTTTAGGAACTGCCAGTATTGCGGCTTTTACCGGGAAGGCTTTTGACTCTGGATTGATCTTTGCCATTGTTATCTTTATGGCAGGTGTGGGTGTTTTTTTGGAACGTCAGTCAGAGAAGTCGCTGGAAAAGTTGAAGTCATTGCAGGCGTCAACAACCACGGTCTTAATCAAAGGAGTGCCAACCATTATCCCGAGTGAAGAGGTTGTGCCGGGAGATATTATTCAGCTGCAAGATGGGGAAACGGTTCCTGCTGACGCTCGAGTAGTTACGGCCAGCAACATTCGTACTGATGAAGCGGCCTTAACGGGAGAGTCGCTCCCTGTTCGCAAGCAAGAAAAGAAGCTTCCAGAAAAAACTCCCTTAGCTGAACAAACAAACATGATTTTTGCAGGGACAGCTGTAGTTGAAGGGGCAGTGACGGCCATAGTGGTCAAGACAGGTCAGCATACCGAAGTAGGAAAGATTGCGAACTTAATTAATCAATCAGAGCAAGCCGAAACACCACTTCAACAAGAGTTAGAAAAAATTGGTAAGTTCCTTCTATACGTCACCATTGCTAGTGCCAGCGTCATCCTGGTTGTATTTTTGCTTCGTGGACAGTCTGTGATTGACTCTTTAATGACAACATCATCGCTAGCCATTGCGTTTGTGCCAGAAGGTTTAAGCGCAGTTTTAACCGTTACGTTAGCCTTAGCAGTTTCAGAAATGGTGGCGAAAAAAGTAATTGTGAAACGGCTGCTGGCTGCTGAAGGACTAGGTTCGGTGACGCATATTGCTACCGATAAGACCGGTACTATTACTGAAGGACGAATGCGGGTGGCCAAACTCTATCTCAGTAATAAAACTTTTGATGTGGGAGATAAGGATCTTAAAAAGCACGCGGCGTATGAACGGTTAATGGCAATCGTTCGTTTCTGTAACAATAATAAGGGTCCGACTGAACAAGCGTTGGTAGGTTTTCTAGAAGATGAGGGTTTTAGTTTTGAGCTCGAAGGCCGTCGGCAAGAGTATCGTTTTACCAGCGATGTGAAGCGGATGAGTGTAGTTCATGAAAACGCTGGAGAAGTAATGTTGTTGAGCAAAGGTGCTCCCGACGTCTTGATCCCACTTTGTACGACCAATATTGAGGGGAAGAACGCTTCTTTTTCTGCCAAAGCAAAGTCTCACGCGCTGGAGGTTGCTGAGGAACTTGCTAGTCAAGGTTTCCGAGTACTCGCCGTAGCTGACAAAGTTTATTCTGGCCGAGTGGCTGATGATAATCGCGAAGCAGAAGAAACAGAGCTGTGTTTTGTTGGGTTGGTGGCCTTAATGGATCCGCTTAGACCAACGGTTAAAGAAACAGTGGACGGACTGCGAGCGGCTGGAGTAACACCACTGATGATTACCGGTGATCATCCTGCTATTGCTCGGTACATAGCGCTGCAAGCAGGAATTATTAGTGATAAAAAAGAGAAAGTCCTTACCGGTAACGATTTAGATAAAGTTCTGGTTCGTTCTGTTTTACCAGAAAACGAACAGCAGCTCCTAAATGCACGAGTCTTCGCACGAGTACGGCCAGAGCACAAAGTGCTCTTGGTCGATTTCTATCAACAACAAGGCTATCGTTTAGCAATGACCGGTGATGGAGTGAACGACGCGGCGGCTATTAAAAAAGCTAACGTCGGAATTGCGATGAGTAATGGAGTTGGTTTGACTAAAGATATCGCCGACGTGGTCATTACTGGTTCCTACGACGCACTGCTACGTGCTGTGGCCATTGGTCGAACAGTCAAGCTGCGAACACAACTCTATCTGCATTACCTCCTTTCTGGCAACTCTTGTCAGGTAGGAATCTTCTTTGTGGCAGTGTTGTTTAACACGCCTATTCCTCTAACTTCAGCGATGCTGCTGTTAATTAATATCTTTACTGATGCGGCTCCGGCAATGGCAATGGCTGTTGAACCAGAAGATCCAGCTGTTATTAAAGGAAGAGCAAATGCCACCAGCAGTATTTTGTCGCCGACGTTACTGCGGGGAATTATTGTTCAAGCATTGTTATCAACCGCTTTGTTAAGCGGGGTCTTTTTCTACTTTTTACCTCAGGGAATTGAGATTGCTCGGACCGCAGTTTTTACGATCTATCTGTTCCAAAAGGCTTTGCGAGGGATGACTGCACGTAGCTTCACGCGCTCAATTCTGGAGTATGGTTTAACCACTAACTGGATGATGAACATCGCTTTACCAACAGTCTTTATTGCATGGTGGATAATGTGCTACCTTTTCCCTCAGGTATTTGGAATGGTGAGTTTACAGCTCTCCACAGTTGCTGCATTGCTGGGATTAGCCCTTCTGCTACCGATTGCTGAAGAGTTGACTAAAAAGTGGAATGCAGTTGCACTTCAGAATAAGGCTGAATGAAAAAAGAAGAGTATCAGTTAATGGCAGATCAACAGCAGTGGCATTGGTGGTACCAAACGAAACGAAGGTACTTAGATCAGCTATTACGCACATTAGACTTACCCCCTAAAGCTAAAATTTTGGATCTCGGTTCTGGAGTGGGGGCTAACTTTCCCCTGTTAAGAAGGTTTGGCGCGGTTAGTGGAGCGGAGTACTCAAAGGAAGGCAGAGAGCTCACGCGGCGGTATCACCCTGAAGCTGTGGTCGCAGCCGACTTAAACACTTTTAGCCCTAAAAAAAATGAGTATGACGTCATTACTATCTTAGACGTTCTTTATCATCAAAATATTAAAAGTGATGAGGCTGTTTTAAAAAAGGCAGTGACTGGACTTAAAAATGGAGGTTACTTAGTTGTAACAGACTGTGCTCAACCCTGGTTGTTCGGTCCTCATGATGTTTCTAATATGGCAAGGCAACGATATCGTAAAAGTGAGCTAGAACAGAAGGTGAGTCAATCAGGATGTAAGATTCTTCGTAGTTCTTATCTCTTTGGTTTCTCATTTCCGCTCTTTGCGGGCACTCGACTCTTTCAGAGATGGAAGGGGATAAATAATGATGCAAAAAGTCAGAATGATTGGTTAAACTGGGTGTTAACACAAGTTGGTGGGTTAGAGGCGAAAATTTTCAGATATCTTAATATTCCACTAGGTAGCAGCATCGTTGTTCTCGCCCAAAAAGTATGAACTCCAATATGAAAACATTTTCTACGCTCGAATTTTTTCTGGCAAGGAAAAGAAAAATTCAACATTGGCAGGTTATTGCGGCACTTTTGTCTTTGATTGCAGTTGGCTTACTCCTGAGACTAGGTCCCTTGATACATCGAGACTTTTGGATGGATGAGCTGTACACCATCTTCTTCGCAAGTAGTAAGACGTCAATTTGGGAGAGCGTGATTCATCCTGTAGATGATCGTCCGCCACTGTTTTATCTGTTTGTTCGTTTCTTATTGGCATTTGGAACGGATAAGGTTCTGTTGCGACTACCAAGTTTATTTTTTTCTTTAAGTTGCATTCCATTGGCGTACCTTATTTTTCAAAAAAGTTCTAAAGTTACCGGATTAGTAGCAGCAGCCGTAATGACCTTTACACCTTTTTTGATTGAGTACGGCTGGCAGCTCAGAGACTACGGACTCTTACTTCCTTTGGCTCTTCTTTCGACAGGCCTAACACTTGAATTACTTGAACGGTTGAGCCACAAGCAACGCATTACCACGCGCTTGCTGCTAGCTTTAACACTCTGCAATGCTTTAGGTTGTTTAGTGAACTATGTCTATCTTTTTTTCTTAGCTGCACTACTGCTGTCAGCCTTCGGCATTGCTTTACTCACTGTTAGGCAGAACAAAAAAGTGCTTTCTACTTTTATTCATTTACTGCTTTTTCATCTTCCTTTGCTACTTCTTTTAGGTTACTACCTCAATCTTCAACGCCAGACGATTATTTTAGTTACTGAGTGGATTCCAGACCCAAATCAAAAAGCTATTATTAATCTTTTTTCAGTTGCGAATGGGGTGGGGTTTCACTTTGACCCTGTTTTTGACGAAAAACCATCACGGACTGCACTCATTTTGCTATTTACTGCAGTTATCTATCTTTGCGCAACTGTGATAATTTTTTTCAGTCGAAAGGTAGAGAGCAAGCTCAAAAATGCAGTTTTACTCGGTTTCTTTACATTGACTGGAAGTCTTTTACTTTGTCTGGCAACCTCATCCTATCTCGATAGATCACTGTTCATTCCTCGGACATTTCTGCCAGGTGCAGTTGCTTTTAGTTTAGGGGTAGCAGTTTGTATTACTTATCTAGTGCGCAACATTTTCTTTTCCCAGCTTGCACTGTTTCCCTTATTTGCAATCTTGGCAGGTTTCTTGGGCTTTTTATTCTTTGATGAGTACTTTCACCACCATCCGTTTTTGTTTAAAGATGGCACACTCGGACAGTATACCTATGAAGGTCGTTTGGTTGATGAAGTGAGGACCCAAATGGATAGTCAAACTCAGGTTATCTTTGTTCCTAGACACTACCAAGATCTGTACATGGCAAGTTACTTTAGACGTGAGCCAGAACGCGGCCAGTTTGCATACTATGTTGAAGAAGACATGAACTTAAAGGTAGCCTTGGAATCTGGCAAGAAAACTGACTTTATTCTTTTCATTAATACCGGTTTAACTAACCCTGAAGAAGCAAAACTTTTTTACAGCCCTGGATATATCAAGTACAGTTTTGAGAGGTTACGGCGAGCTCGAGAGTTATGTGGTGGTATTTTCGTAAAGGCTGGAAGAAACTATGCTTTTGACGTCGAGAAGTGTGTGGCCACGCAGAGCGCTGCTAGTACAGATATCGAATCTCATTTACCATAATCTCATGAACTTACGTCAGTCTTATAAGAAAGTTCGTGCGCGCTTAAATAAGCCTGTCCTTATCAGCAAAAGGTGGCCGGATTACGTATTTGTGTTTTTTCTTTGCTTAGGAATTTTTTTGCGACTTGGTCCATTGGTACATAAGGATCTCTGGCAAGATGAGCTCTTTAGTATTAGTTTTGCATCTAAGGAATACTCACCGCTACTCCACATTCTTCATCCGCTAGATGATCGGCCACCGTTATTTTATCTGTTTGTCAAAACACAGCTGCTGTTCAGTCACGATAAGATCTTTCTCCGTTTGCCGAGCTTACTTTCCTCAACGGCTGTTATTGCGATCGTGTACGTGATGTTTAGAAAGAAGCATCCAGGGATTGCTCTAACGCTCACGGCAATGGCGACTCTCTCTCCTTACTTAATTTCCTTCAGTTGGCAGGTAAGAGACTACGGACTAATGCTGAGCATAACTGCTTTGGCAATTTACATACTTTATCAACAACTGCTCCAAATTGAGGCAAAGAAAAAAATAAGTTGGAGAGCAGTGAGCGTATATGTGTTCCTTACCTTAATTGGTTGTCTCTTAAACTATATATATTTTGTGTATAGCTTCATCCTCCTTTTTATGTTGGGAGTGTTAGGCGTTTGGTTATTTAGAAAGAAAAACCTTTTTTTTGCCGATTACTATCGAAAACTCTTTCTTTTGCACATACCAGTTTTCTCTTTAGTATTTCAATATCTCTTAATTCAACGGCAGACGATTGAAGTGACAACTGCTTGGATTCCTAGCTTTTCTTGGCAAGCATTAACGGGTTACATCGCCACAATTGGGGGAGTTTCTTATGCATTTGAAACAATCTTAAAAAAAGATGAGTTTACTTATCTCTTTCAGTCTATTGCTGTAGTAATTGTATTGATCATTGGAAGTGTTTTATTTATAAGGCAGCGAAAAAGATACTCTCAGTCTTTGCAGCTATTAGTGTGGCTTTCCTTTTCAGTCTTTATTGCCACTACGACTGCGATGTATGTATTAGGGAAGTTAACTCATACGTCACTATTTCTCACAAAGACATTTGTGCCGGTGGCCGTCTTTTTCTTAATTGGATATGGAGTTGTTCTGACGGGACTGATCAAAAAAGTGGTAACGAACTCTTGTCTATTGCTGATCGTAGGATCGACGTTGGGAGCCGTACTGTCGTACCAAGTCACTACAGAGTATCTGTATAACTTTCCATTATTGTTGGGTGATGAGCAGGCAGAAAACCATCAATCCTACACAGACGCAATGAAAGTCCTTTTACCATTGATTGATGAAGGGACACAGCTTGTAATCCTGCCTCACGGCTCACAGCCTTTAATTATGGACTACTACTTTTATGATAAAAAAGGGAAAATTGATCGTTTTGCTACTTTTCTGGAAACAAAAGCCACTAATCAAGATGTGCCGCTGAATCATGTGCGTCCGTATATTTCGATGAGAAAAGTTGTTTTACTGAGTAACTCAACCATCTTTAGTCCGGAAGCAAGTACCCGATACTACTTACCTTCATACTTGAAAACGATCGTAAAAATTCGCACCATGATTGAAGCCGCTTGTGGTGGAAAGTTAAAGTTAGTTCAAAACACGAGTCAGCACACGATTGAGATGTGTGAAGTTATGGTGAAGCGATCTGATCAAGTGCAGAAGCTACAGCAGCAAATTCTGTAGGTGTATTTCCCAAGCCAGATGGAAGATAAAGCCCCTGCTCACCGATACGGTCAGCAACTGGAAAGGTTAAGCCATCGAACTTATGAAGTTCGGCAAAAGCAACCTGAGGTGGAAAGAAGAATGAACGAGTTTGGATACCAAACTTTTTCAATAGTGTTTCCATGACCTCATCTCTAGATAAACCAAACGTTTTTTGGTCAATTAAAATGGTGTACATCCAGTACACGCTTTTACATTGACGCTTTTCAGTTGGGAGTTTCAACCCTTTAAGATGACTTAAGTTCTTTTTATAAAAGGTTGCCATCTTTCTTTTCTGTGAGATAGCCGTATCGAGCTCCTCTAGCTGAGCCAAACCAATGGCTGCCTGTAAGTTTGTCATCGTGTAACGGAAGCCCATCTCATCATGAGTGAATCGTTTGGCTGGATTAAAGCTGAAAATTTTCATTTTCCGTGCGCGAGCGGCTAGAGCATCATCATTCGTTGTCATCATGCCACCTTCACCAGTGGTAATGATTTTATTACCATAAAAGCTATAACAAGCTGCTTCGCCAAAGCTCCCGACAGTCTTTCCTTTATATGTTGCACCATGAGCTTCAGCACAATCTTCAACTAAGAGAAAGTGATACTTTTTCTTTAAAGCTAAGATGGCATCCATATCACACGGATGTCCAAACAAGTGCACAGCCATCACTGCTTTAGTTTTGGGAGTAATGGCTTTTTCAAGTGCCGTAGGATCAATCGTGTATGTTTCAGGATCGACATCTACCGGAACTGCAGTGGCCCCACAGTACCAAATAGCAAAGTAACACGCTCCCATAGTGCTAGCTGGCAAGATGACTTCGTCACCGGGTCCGATGTCTAGGCATGCAAGAGCGAGGTGAAGTGCCGCCGTTCCTGAGTTAGTAGTGAGGGCGTGCTGTGCCCCCATACGCTCGGCAAATGCCTTCTCAAAGCGAGTCACAAATGGTCCTTCGCCGGAAAGCCAGTTTGTGTCAATGCACTCAAGGAGATATGTTTTACTATTTTTGGCTACTCTAGGAGCATTAACAAGAATCATAGCTACAGACTAATCCTTCGGGCAGCCTTTTGTGAAGTATAAAAACCGTCAATCATCTCAGTTAGAGAGAGCAGATGGTCAGCGGTGTCTGAAATATATGTCTGTACATCTGCACATTCAAGCAGGAACCGTGTGAGTTCTTGGTGTAAAGAAGTTTTCGGATGGGTGCTAAAGTCTTGCTCAGACTGCTTGCCATCTATCATTGCCTTTAACACTTCACTTGAACCTACACTTACTTGAACGGCACCTTTACTTCCCCACAACTCAATTTCCATGTACCCATGAGGCTGTCTCCAGGAAGAGCGGAGAACTGCCTCGCACCCCGGAACGTTTGCTTTTTGCTCAGTCTCAAAGATGGCAACCGCGTAATCTTCAACTTCTGAAGCTTTCCATCGACGAGTGGAACTATGTCCCAGGCAAGAGCTGAACTTACCACAAAAGAGACGGGCTAGATCAAGAAGGTGGTGGCCATTATCAAGCAAAGTCCCACCAGCAGACAGCTCTTTTTTCCAAAACCAAGTATTCTGAATTCGCTCACCGTTTGTCCCAATGCTGCCGTGAAAGGAGTGCAGCTCTCCCAACTGGCCAGATTCATAAAGACGGAGAGCTTCTTGAACGGAAGGAAAGTAGCGATGATTCGTTCCGGCCTTGATAATCAAGTTATTCTTTTTAGCCTTACGGATTAGTTTTTTAGCTATCTTCACGTCACGAGTAATGGGCTTCTCACACAGAACGTGTTTATGATGGGCAAGTGCTTGAAGGCAGTACTCCGCGTGGGTAAAGTTAGGTGTACAGATACAGATAACATCTACCTTAGGATGAGCTAATAACTCTTCAGCACTTCGCATGGAATGAAGTCGAGAAGATTGGTGAACAGTGAGCGTTTTTTGAAGCGATGATATATCTTGGTCAAAGATAAAAACGTCATCAACACTCTCAGCGAGATCTAAGAGAGCTTGAACTCGTTTCTGACCAAAACTGCCGGTACCAATTACACCTACTGTCCACATACAATGATCACAGTATAGTACGCCATCAAAAATGAAATATCGAGATCAACTTCTTCCTATCCTTAGTCTAGTAGTCGTTTTTATTGTGGCTATAATCTTACGGCTTTATCAACTCGACCTTTCTCCTAGAGGTGCTTTGATTGATGAAGCTCACTTTGGTTACTTAGCGAAATCACTCTTGTTAACTGGAAAAGATGAGCATGGACAAGCATGGCCGATTGTTTTTAAAGGTTTTGGAGACCAAAAACTCCCTGGATACGCCTACATCTTAATTCCGTTTGTGAAGGCTTTTGACTTATCAGTCATGACTATTCGTCTTCCTTCAGTGATAGTAGGCAGCTTGAGTGTGATCTTAGTATATATTTTGGCCCGTAAAGTTGGCTTTCGTCATTGGTCTGCCTGGATTGGATCCTTACTGATGGCGGTCAGTCCTTGGCCGTTTTTCTTAAGTAGATTTGGTTTCGAGTCTAACTTGGGACTTTTTTTCTGGCTATTAGGTTTGATTGGTGTAGTGACACAGTTGCAAGTTACTTCCAAGCAGAACGCCAAAAGTAAAAAATGGTGGCTGTTTTCTCTGGTAACAGGTGTGTGTTTGGCATTAACTTGGTACTGTTATATTGCCTACCGACCCGTCAGCTTCGGATTGATGATGGGACTGACGACTTTTGCTGTGTTATGGAGAAGAGAGCTGTTGAAAAAACTAGCCGTAATTTGGTTGGGGATGGTAATTACCTTTTTACCACTCTTCCATCCTTCAGTGAGCGCGGCAAACACGGCTCGTTTAGAGCAAGTTGGTTTGTTAAGTGATCCTCATTTAGCAGTCATCATTGATGAGTATCGAACTTTCTGTGACATGCAGTTACCGTTACCCATCTGTAGCTTAGTTTGGAACAAAGGTACATATGCAGTCCAGACACTTTCAAGTCGCTTCCTGCACGTTTATTCACCAGAGTACTTAGCCACCAGCGGAGAAGCAAATGAGACTTTTTTGTCTGTGAAAAACTTTGGTCAATTTAGCGTTATTGTTTACCCACTTTTCCTATTGGGTTTTGCGGAACTGCTCATTTTTCGAAAGAAACGGCGGCCAGCAGAATGGACCGTGTTACTAGGACTGCTTTTAGCGCCTATACCAACCATTATGTCTGGTGAACCACAAAAGGTCCGTTTATCAGCACTGCTTCCGTTTCTTATTTTGTTAGCTCTATACGGCCTTCATCGTTTACGAGTTTGGCTAGGTGAGCTGGAAATACGACTAGTCCCTCCATTACTGCTCAAAGGAGCGGTGGGATTTGGTTGCGCCGTGATTTTCTTTACGTCTAGCTTCTCTTACTTTGTTGACTACTACACAGTTCAGACTGTTAAAAATGATTTTATGTATCAATCTTACTTGCGAACTTTGTTGCCGGACTTAAAAGCTAACTATCCTCAATCTCGTTTGTTCGTTAAACCCTTCTTCTCTGATCCAACGATGTTCTATGCCTTTCACACCAATATGGATCCAGCTGAGTATCAAGCTCAGGCTGTTCTAGGACCGTTGGAAGACTCTGGTTTCCAACACACTGTTGAAATTGATGCGATGAAAGTGTGGGATGCTGGCTTCTTAAGCGCATCATGCGAAGCCGTTATGCAAGACAAGCCAGCACTTTACATTACTGATGAGAAAGCGCCAACGGGAGTGGTCGTCACTGAGGCTAAATCTGAAAACGGAGCACTCACATATGTTTATGTCTACGACGCATTGTTGTCAGGGAAGTTAAATGTGATGCAGTGTAATGACATCTCGCTGCCTGACAGGCTACGAATTAGTAACGAAGTTGAAGCTGCTGGACTGCGTCAGCAGTACTTTGGTACTGCTCAGTAACTATTGCTGAGGTTGAGCGGCTTCGGTAGACCTCTGTGGTGGATTAAGCTGGACAGTTTGTGCAGTAACACTACCGTCTTCATTCTCGGTTCCAGTGATCAATACGAACTCACCATTCTTTAGGTCCTCTTTGGTTCCAACCGTAGCTTTTTGAACGGTAGCCGCCTCACCGAGTAATACAATCTTGCTGCTCCCATCGACTAACTTAAGAGTTAAGCTTTTATCATCTTGAGCGATGATTTCTCCCATAACTGGCCGGGAACCTTGTCTGAACTGCATATTTGCGCCACCGTTTCTACCTCCAGCGGCCATTGACCGTTGAGCATTTACTCCTTGTCGAACTCCTTCAAACAGCCTGGGTTGACGACGTTCTTGAAACTTCACTCCACCAGCGAAGGCGACTCCTGCTGAAACGAGCATAAGTGCCAGTGTGATCAGATACTCTTTTTTCATGTCCACTCCTTTATTTTATTTATTCATAACGAAGCGCTTCGATAGGTTGGAGGTTGGCGGCTTTTTGAGCAGGGTACCAACCAAAAACAACTCCTGTTATTCCAGAGACACCAATTGCTAAGCCAATAGCTGGGAACGAGAGGGCGAAAGGTAAGGAAAGTAAGGTTGAGATCACGTAGGAAGCAGTAACTCCTACAACCACACCAATGAGACCACCAATGGAAGTCAACACAATTGCTTCAATTAAGAACTGGGCCACGACGATCTTTTTCTTTGCTCCCAACGATTTCCGCAACCCGATTTCACGAGTGCGTTCGGTAACTGTGACAAGCATGATGTTCATAATGCCAATTCCACCTACTAAAAGTGAAATTGCAGCAATTCCACCTAACAGTGAAGTAAACGTGCTGGTTGCTTGGGTAGCTGTACTTAAAATGTCGTTCTGGGAAAAGATGGAGAAGTCGGCTTCGGTCGGATCAGTAAGCTTATGTCGCTCTAAAAGGAGATAGCCAACTTCATCCTGTGCTCGAGTCATCACTTCAGCACTTTTTGCTTCCAGCGCGATTGAGGTTAGATGAGTTGAACCGACGAGTTGTTTCTGAGCTACTGTTAATGGGACGAAGATCGTATCGTCTTGATTAAAGAAACCAGAGCCGCCTTTAGAAGTGGTAATACCAATCACTGTTAGGGAGACATTATTCACACGAATACTTTGTCCGATGGGACTGACACCTTCACCAAACAGGTCAACTGCAGTCTGGGGGCCAAGGACGGCTACTTTCCTTGAACCAGAAACGTCCTGCTGCGTAATAAAGTTTCCCTGTTCTACGGTGAACTTATGTACATTGGCATACGCTGGAGTTACGCCAATGACTTGAGTATTAGTATTATTTCGTCCAGCAATAACTTGTGCACGAGTGCTTACTTCCGGTGACACGCTTTCAATTGTTGTTACAGCAGTAGAAGTCTCGATCGCTTCTGCGTCGGCTAAAGTCAAAGATGTTCCACTGCCTGCAGCACCTCTCACGCTACCGTTACTTTGAGAGCCGGGACTAACCGTAAGTAAGTTTGAGCCCAACGACTGAATCTGTGACTCAATCATTTTTTGGCTTGCTTGACCTAGCGAGATCAAAGCGATAACACTGCCAATCCCAATCACCACGCCCAACATTGCTAAACCAGTTCTCATCTTGTTTAACGTGAGTGTCCCGAGACTTTCTAAGAAGAGTTCAATAATATCCATACTATTTACTGTGTTTTCGAACCGCTCTTTTTTTATTGAGCTGATCTTTAATAATCTTTCCATCACGAAGAGTGATTACTCTTTTAGCATGGGCAGCAATATCAGGTTCATGGGTAATCATGATCACCGTATGACCTTCTTCATTCAGCTGCTGGAAGATAGACATAATCTCAAAGCTTTGATTGGTAGGGAGGTTACCAGTTGGTTCATCAGCCAACAAAATGCTAGGACTCATTGTCAGCGCACGAGCGATGGCAACTCTCTGTTGTTGTCCACCAGAGAGTTGACTGGATGTATTTTGCAGCCGATCTTTTAAACCAACGAGTTCTAAAAAGTGAGTAGCTTTTTTTTGTCGTTCTGTTTTTGGTATGCCAGCATACATCATTGGTAGCGAGACATTTTTTAGAGCTGTGGTTCGGGGGAGAAGATTGAAGGCTTGGAAAATGAAGCCAATCTTATGATTACGGATCTCAGCAAGTTGATCGTCACTCATCGCACTGACATCTTGATTATCGAGGGTATACGTTCCACTTGAGGGAGTGTCGAGTGCTCCTAAGAGATGCATCAAGGTAGACTTGCCAGAGCCTGATGGCCCCATGATTGCCACGAACTCACCTTTTTGAATAGTGAACGAAACACCATCAAGAGCGGCAATTTCCTGACCACCAACGGAGTAGATTTTTTTAACCTCATTCACTGAGATAATTTCTGACATACAATTTCCTGTTTATCTTGCCATCCGAATCATCGTTCCACCGCCACCGCTGCCGCCAAATCCACCACGACCAGTAGTACTAAAAGCGGAGGTGCTTTGACCTGTCGTAGCGTTCGCTGTAGAAGGAACTGTAGTTCCGGTGATGATTGTTTCGCCAGCTTGAAGTCCGGAAGTGACTTCGGTTTCGGTATCTGTAACAAGCCCCGTCTCCACAGCTCGACTTTCCACGGACCCATCTTCTTTGAGTACACGCACCATCTGCTGATCATCAGCTGATTGGATTGCTGCAGATGAAACACTCAATACATTTTGGCGAAGATCAAGTTGAACCACAGCCGAAGCTGTCATCCCAGAACCGACTTCTGCCGGAGGAGAGAGAAGGGTAATATAGACATTAAAAGAGACAACTCCAGAAGAGTTAACGCCGATTCGGTCGATTCTAGTTACGGTACCAACAAATGTTTGATCGGGAAAAGCGTCAATAGTAATAGTAGCTTTTTGATCAATTTCAATATCGGGAAGATCTACCTCATTTACTGCTGCTTTCATGACTACGTCACTAAAGTTTGTGACATACATGGCCGTAGTGGAGTTACTAGTTGTTCCGTTACTGGTAGTAGACGTGTTACTGGCGGTTACCGCATCACCCTCTTGAATTGACATATTGGCAATGACGCCGGCTGTGGGAGCGGTAATCGTGGCATTCTGGGTGGCTTGATATGCTAACAGTGCGGAGTTCAAAGAAGCTGAAGCAGCTGTGATACTTGAGTCTGCCTCGATGTATCTTTGCTCTGCGAGTGCATAGTCTTTCTCAGCTTGCACGCGTGCTGAGTATATTGTTTGACGTTCTAGATCGGTGTAGTTATCGAGGTTACTCTCCATTTCATTGACATTATTTTGGGCTGAGAGGACAGACTGTTGCTTCTGCCACATCGAGATATCTAAGGAGCTTTTGTTATACTCGGCAGTTCTTTGTGAGTTGAGCGCATTCTGATACGCAGCGTATGCTGAAGCTTTTTCTTGGGCGGTAGCAGTACTCCGAACTTTAAAAAGTGCTTGACCAGTTTTGACTTCATCACCATTCTTGACATAAATTTCTTCTACTACCCCAGTCACACTGGAAGAGACGCCGAACTGACTTCCCATCGCAACGCTGCCTGTAACGGAGAGCGTACGTAATAAATCTTTCTGTTCAACTTGAACTGTTTGGTATGCTGGTTGGTCGGTACTGGTGGAACGAAGCCGCGTAAACAGAAGTACTACAACTAGAATAGTTAAAAGGACTGCTGCAGTTTTTTGCCACCAAAGAAGTTGGCGTAAACGTTGAGTGATAGATTTCATGCGGTGAAGTCTACTTGGGAATACTGAGAAATCGCTGAAGAAGAAAGTCGCAAATAGAAGCTACTTCTTTTGTTTCAGTGGCAGTGTTACGGCAAAGGTACTTCCTTCGCCAACGATACTAGAAATACTAATCGTTCCGTGATGCTTTTCTACAATTTGCTTGGCAATTGATAAGCCAAGACCGTAGCCAGCTGTCTCTGACTGAGTACGTGAAGCATCAGTACGATAGAAACGATCAAACAGGAATGGAATGTCTTTTGCTTCAATTCCGTTTCCTTGGTCGCTGACTTCTATGTGAACTCGGTGGTCAGCTCGATGAGCTACGATGCGGATACTCGTTTTTTTATCACTGTACTTAATAGCATTATCAAGCAAGATCACTAGTAACTCGGTAAATAGCTCACGACTGCCGTCAAATTGGAGAACAGGTAAGTGCTGCTGAATCGTAATTTGTTTTGCCTTAGCTAAAGGGAGCACTTTTTTAACCGCCTCATCGACGGCTTCTGTTAGTGAGACTACTTCAAAAATTTTAGCCTCAAACCCACTTTGGTATTGGGTAAGTTGAATTAAGTTATCGGAAAGTAGCTGCAAGTTTTTGACTTCTTCTAAGTTGCTTTCCAGAAGTGATCTAGCATCTGTTAACTTTAGTTTTTTATCGCGGAGGTTCACCTCAATCTCGGACCGCAGAGCTGTAAGTGGAGTACGAAGTTCATGAGAAGCATCGGTAATGAAACGATTTTGATCGTTCATCATATCTTGAATAGGCTGTAACGTTTGACCCGCTAGCAAATAGCCGGCAATGCCGGCAAAGCCTAAGATAGACAAGTTAATAATGACTAAAATTAAGACAATACGAGTGCGCGCATGTGTCACAATTTCAGGATCAACTTCATCAGGTGGGGGAACCAGAATTCGTTGAATCTGACCCGGTCGGGCTCCATTCTGAAAGACTTGATATTGATAGCTGTAATTCAAACGACTTTTTTGAAAGCGTTCAAATCTATTCAGTTCCACGTTGATCCCACTATAGATCGCTAAACTGAACATCAAGCTCACAACCATGATGATTAACAGGTAACGAGCAGTGAGTTTAATCCGTGCAGACTGAAACATAGTTAATCAGCAACTCCTACTTTATAGCCAAAGCCACGAACAGTTTGAATTAGTCCGGGCTGGTTAGGAAATGGCTTATCTATCTTATTACGAAGATAGCCGATGTATACCTCAACTGTGTTGGGTAGCACGTCGGCATCATAGTCCCAGACATGGGCAATAATTTGATCTTTACTTAGAGCTTGTTGCGTATGACGAAGTAAGTACTCCAATAACGCATACTCTTTAGCCGAGAGTTGAATTAGCTTCTCTCCACGGTGGACTTGGTGAGTAATCGTATTTAGACTAAGATTGCCGACAGTCAACGTAGAAGGCACTGTCTCTTTTGGTCGCCGGGAGAGTGCCCGGACGCGGGCCAGCAGCTCTTCAAATGCAAAAGGCTTTGTTAAGTAGTCATCGGCACCAATATCTAAACCGGTGACTTTGTCTCGAGTTTGCCCTTTAGCGGTTAATATTAAAATAGGAGTGTGAATACGCTGTTCGCGCAACTTTTGGCAGACGACTAAACCATCCATTATAGGCAGCATCAAGTCGAGAATAATCAGGTCGTACTCTTCAGAAGCTGCCAGCTCAAAACCAACTTGGCCATCATAGGCAATATCAACGGCATAAGACTCTTGTTCAAGACCTTTCTTGATAGAGCCGGCAATTTTGTGTGAGTCTTCGACCACAAGAATACGCATCAAAGCTGATTATAAAACTTCTGACTGAGAATTCTCTGAGAGTTAGAGCGCTGTGAGTAAGATACCAACAATGGTCATCACTATGCCTACCCCTTGAGTTCGGGTAATCTTTTCTTTTAAGAAGATCATTGCTAGTCCGACCGTCACAATGGTTAGTGAGGAAGAGATCGGTGCCACTAAAATACCATCACCATACTGTCCACCGAAGTTAGCGCTTAGTACACCAACCGCTTCTAAGATTCCTACGCTCAGAATCAACGCAATTATTTTTTTAGAAGCAGCTTCAACTTTGAGCTGTTGTTTTTGATAGAAAGTCATCCCTAAAACTACCATCAAGGCAATAAGTTTAATCAATAGGGTGACTGTTAAGAAGTTACTTTGTTCAACCATATACTCGTTCAATGGCCAGAAAAGGACGCCAAAGACAAAAGCGGCAATCAGTGTTTCTTTAACACCTTTTAAAAGCGAGACCGTTCCTGAGGCGAGTTCTTTAATGTTGACGGAAACAAAAGTAACGCCAAAAAAGATCAGGATTAATGCAGGGATCTGGAGCGCGGAGAGTTGCTGACCACGAATAAAGTAAGAGATTAAGATAATAAAAACTGTCTGGAAGTTAATAACGGCTGAAACAACGGACACATTGCCCAGCTCAAATCCTTTGTAAAAAAGGAGGTAACCAATGGCATACGTCACACCTAGAAAAAGCAGCAACAGTATTTCTGTTAGGCTAAGCTGAAAGCTCGGACGTCTCAGTATACAAACTAAGAAAACTAAACAGACTCCCGCAGCTTGAGACCAAAAAAACGTTTTTCGTGAGCCGACTCGATCAGCACTGAGATTCGCCAAGAAATCTGATGTTCCCCAGCCAAACATTCCACCCAGTCCACCAAAGATACTTGCCCAGAGTGAGTTCATAAACGCCATTCTATAGCTTATTCATCCCCTGGACAACGATACTTGTCGCCCCAGTCGGCCATTTTCTTTAATATTGGAATTAAGTCACAACCTTTTTCGGTCAGTGCATACTCCACTCGAGGGGGAACTTCAGGATATACCGTACGTGAGACGATCGCTGCCTCTTCTAAGAAGCCTAATCTACTGGAAAGCGTGCGGGGGTTAATTCCTGTTTGTTGTTGCAGTTCAGAGAAGCGACGTTTTTGATCAGTTAAGTGACGAATAATAATTGGATTCCACTTATCACCCAAAATTTTTGCTGCAAAAGCAACGCTCAAGCAACGTTCCTTCGGAAAGTGTGTTTTCATCTTTGACAAATATTTTATCATAACTATACTATATATAGTGAATATAAATATTATACCAATAGGTGAGGGAGATACTATGGTTAAGATTAAAATTATTGTGGGGTCTGTACGACCAAATCGCTTTGGAATCCAGCCAGCTGCTTGGATGAACGAACTTGCTCAAAAACATAAGGAAGCACAGTTTGAGTTGATTGATCTTAAGGATGTGAACTTGCCATTCTTAGATGAGCCAATTCCGCCGGCAATGGATCAGTATCAGAATGAACATACGAAAAAGTGGTCAAAAGTTATTGATGAGTCCGACGGCTTTATTTTTATCACACCTGAATACAACCACTCATTTCCAGCGTCATTAAAAAATGCGATTGATTTTTTGGCCCGTGAATGGGGATATAAACCCGTCTCTTTTGTCAGCTATGGCGCTCAAACTGGAGGGTCAAGGGCAATCGAGCAACTTCGCCAAGTAGTAGCTCACTTAAGAATGTACGATCTCTCTGAACATATCGTCATTCCTGATTACTGGAATCAGCTTAATGCTGAGCAGAAGTTTGTGCCAACCGAAGCACAGAATGAGCAAGCTGAAAAAGTTATTACTGGAACAGTGTTCTGGGCAGAACAGATGAAAAATGCCAGAAAGCTATTAGCTAAAGCAAGTTAAGTACACAGAGTTCTAAACAGTGGGTTTGTTTTGCCAAAGGCCGACTAAGTTTCCTTCACTATCACGGAAACGGGCAATCAGACCCCTGTTTGGAATACTAATTGGTTCGTCAACGACCGTTCCGCCGTTTCGTTTAACGATCTCTAACTGCTGTGCTACGTCTGAGACCTCAATGACCACTAATGGACTACTATTGTTTACTCTTCTAAAAGAACCATTAATAGCGCCTGGGCGAGTGGGTTGGCCGTCGACGCCAGATTCTGCAGTTGAAACGAGGACGTTATCAGGGTCGAAGTTAGTCGTAATCCAACCAAATACTCGTGCATAGAACTCTTGCGCACGATTCATATCTTTGACCGGAAGTTCAAAGTGAATGACACTGTTCATAATCACCCCTTTAAGTCTTTGTCGCTATACACACTATACATCAAGAAAGCCAATCGAGGAGTGCAGCAGCTGTCCAGGCTTGATATCGGCAGCCTTTTTTGCCTGTAGGAGAGATGTACTCAGAGTACACACCTGGCTTAACAGAACAGTACAGTTCAATTGGGCAGCCAAAGTAAGACAAAGGAATTAGCGAGGCTGTTCTGAGTGCTGAAGCTTGGGCATGAAAGCCCCACTTTACTAAACCCTCATAAATGAGGCCGTTGAAGAACGGCCAGAAGCTCCCGTTGTGATACGACTGATTTGACGGATCAAAGGTGGGTGAGAGTTGGCTCATGGTGCGAATCCCGGCGAGTTCATCAAACAAGTCTTTGGCAAATGCTCTTTCTACCCAAGCATGCATAGTGATACGGTCAATAATCGCTTCTGGTTGTCCATTCTGCGGTTGGTAGTCTGCCCACAGACAGAGTAAAGGGTTTCCAGTCACCGTTGAGACAGGTTTTTTATTGCCATCCAATGCTTGGTGTGCATAGATTGGTTTACCGAACCTATCTCTGATCACAAACTGTCTGTTAAACGTTACCTTCAGCTGTTGGGCAAACGCTTCCAGCTGTTGAGCAAATACGTACTGGGTATCGCGGGCGGCGAAAAATGCTGCCCAAGTTTTTAAGGTTGCCCAGGCAATAGCTTGGACTTCCACAGCGGCAATAGGATAAATTGGGAACTCACCTTGTGCCGAAGTGAGACATGCAAATGAGTCGGTCCACGACTGAACTACTAAACCCCCGTGTGTTCGTTTAGAGGGGAGTTCATACTCGATCAAGAAATCACGATCTTTATCGCCATCAGTAATGAGCCATTTAAGTCCTGCTTCTACGTGAGGGAGGACTCGTAAGAGAAAGTCATTATCTTGGGTTACTTGCCAATAACGATAGTAGGCGAGAAGGAGTAGGGGTGTTGAATCTACTGAGTCATAGTTGCGTAAAATCTTATCTGGATAGACATACCACGGTTTAGGGCGGTTAATTAACCGATCATAGTTCGACTGACGAAACTCATGAATAAACTTTCCCGGCTCTTCCCCACTTTCTAAAACGTAGTTTTGACCTTGCAACAAAGTGTGAGTGAGTAAAGTACGTCGGCAGATATCGAGCAACTTTTGGTCCGGTTTTTTCTTACACACTTCTAAGAGTTTGAGAATACTAATCGCACTATCTCTACCAAAGAGACAGCCATACGCTTCCTGACGACTTGAGGCTGCAATCCCTTGTTCATCTGCAAGATCAAGGATTGAGTCGTACGCGGTTTGATAAAGGAACTGGAGTTGATCAGGACTAAGAGGTTCAACCATGGGCAAATTCAAGTAGCTACTATCCCACAGTATCTTCTTACAATCAATTATATCGATATGAATCAGATAGTGGCAAAGTTGCGTAGCTGAATGGATGGAGTGGGACACTTTCTCTCTGTTGAGCTCTTTTTAAAGCGATTAGGGTATAGAGACGTTCGTACTCATCTACCATTTTTTTAGCCGAAAAGTGACGTAGCGCACGTTGACGGCAATAGAGGCGATTCAGCGAAGTCGTTTGCGGAATGTAGCTCGCCATCTCATCAGGATTTTCAGCCACGTAGCCGGTTTTTCCGTGTTCAATAAGTTCAGGAATAGATCCGTTCCTTAGCGCTACTACTGGGCAGCCGCAGGCCATCGCTTCAATTAAGGTCAAGCCAAATGGCTCTCGCCACGTTCCAGGGTGAAGAAAACACATCGCATTCATCATTAATTGGTTGCGTTCGGCTTCGTTGACTTCCCCTACCCACTGAATGCGATCGGACAGATATGGGGCAACTTCTTGGTCAAAGTACTGTTGCTGCTCTGGATCACATTTTGCAGCCAAAATCAGAGGTAGTTTAAGTTTATGAGCGAGCTGCACTGCTAAGTGTGTGCCTTTTTGGGGTGTAATTCTACCTACATACAGTAGGTACTCACCATGAACTAAAGAGTAAGGATAGTGCTCCATAGGTAGGCCGTTATGAATAGTAGCGACATGATTCATCCCTAGAGTGTCTTTGGCATGATCATGAGAGATGGTGACTAAGTGCGTATTCCTTAACTGACGGAAAACATCAATGTTGTGATCAAAAAAGGCTCCATGCATTGTTTGAATGACTGGAGTCGGAGAGATCTGAGCCGTAGGCAAGCTAAACACGCCACAGTGATCATGAATCAGGTCAAACTCTGGGGCACGCTCGTACGCTGCGCCGATATGACGAAGTGTCCACCCGTTCCGTTCTCGGGTATCTGTTACTCCTGCTTCACGTAAGCTTTTGGGACAGATTGCCGAGAGTTCGGCTCCGGTAATGGTGTCACCACTAGCAAAGAGCGTAACTTCGTGACCGCGACGAACAAGCTCTTCCGTCAGTGCTGAGATGACTCGTTCGGTACCGCCGTATTTACGAGGTGGTACTCTTTCAATAATGGGAGCGATTTGTGCAATTTTCATAATACGAGGATCATGACCTGCACAGTTTAAGAAAGTTTGAAGACAACGTAAGAAGTTAACAAGAAGATCTCACCGAATTTTAGCTACCGCGCTTCTCTTTTAAGAGTAACTCCATCGCATGTTTTAGTGATCCTGCTTTTTTCACTTGACCAGCATTAACGAAGAAGATCTCGTCTGCATTCTCAATTGTATTGAAACGGTGAGCAATGATAACTTTGGTAGTTTCTTTTGATAACTTAGCTAAAATCTCATCGAGGAGTTGTTCAGTCATGGTATCAATATTTGCAGTTGCTTCGTCGAGAATAAGCAAGCGGGGTTTTCGTAAAACGGCTCGAATGAAAGCAATCAACTGTTGTTGACCTAAGCTCAAAGACTGTCCTTTGCTTCCGACGGTAACGTCCAAACCATGGGGGAAACGTTTCAGTAAATCCGCCAAACCGAAGTCTGCTAAAACCTTTTCTAACTCTTTCGGACTTAGCTGGCCAAACTCTTTATTCCCATAAAGAATGTTCTCACCAATTGTGCCTGAAAATAGGAACGGTTCTTGTAAGATAAAGCCAATTTTTTGAGTGCGAGTTTGGCTGGAAATGCTACGGATATCTTGACCCTCGAGCAAGACACGACCTTTGGTAGGGTCGAAAAGGCGAGACATCAGGGAAGCAATAGTAGTTTTTCCGCCACCAGTAGGTCCGACGAATGCATACGTCTTCCCCGCTTGTAAGGTAAAAGAAATATCATGCAGCACGTCTTTTCCTTGATCGTAGGCAAAGCTGACGTGGTCAAATCGTAACAGTTCGGTTTTTTTCGCAACTGTTTTTGCAGAGGTGGACGTCACCTCCATATCAGAGTGGAGTCCCAGAATCTCGGCAATTCTATCCCACCCAGCGAGTGCGACTTGAAAAGTAGACCAAATGCTGGCAACTTGCCGAATCGGATCGTAAAAGCGGTTGACGTAGCTGACATAACTTACTAACAGACCAATCGATAAGTTTCCTTGCAAGATGAGCATCAAGCCATAAAACAGCACCACGCACTGTGCAATGTTAGAAGCTAAACCGTAGATGGGGATGAGGGTATTGTTGGCGATGCCAGCGCTGATAGCGCTTTGATAGTTTGCTTCATTGACCTCGCTAAAACGATCGCGGAAGTAGTCACGTCGATTAAAGACTGTAATTAACTTGAAGTTCTCGAGTGACTCAGAAACTTCCGCACTCATCCCCCCAACCGCTCGCAAACTTTTGGCATTCGCTTGTTTGATCCAGGCTGATAAGAATTGAGTGAGGAAAAAAAGAACAACTGCCGGAAGGAGTGCTGCCACGCCTAAGCGAGGATTGAGAATCAATAAAAAGATGGCAGCTCCTACCATCAAGAACATATTACTCATGAACTGGACTAAACCTTGGGAGAAGAACTGATTTAACTTGTCGGTATCATTATTAATACGGGAGATGAGATCACCAACTTTATTCTGTTGAAAGAAAGCGAGTGGCAAGCTCTGAAGTTTAACGAAGATCTCGCTGCGTAAGGTGAATAACAGTCGTTGACCCACGGCACCCATTAAACTGGTTTGAAAGTAGCTTGCTATAGCCGCGGCAATATAAATCACCAGTAAGACTCCCCCAGCCTGTAGCACACCTCCGAAGTTACGGGTTTCAATAAACTGATCTACCGTGTAACCGATGACAAGGGGACCCAATAAGTTGGCGAGAGATCCGAGTACCACCGCCACAAGTGCGCCAACCAGCTGGGCACGTTGATGACGTAGAAGCGGCCAGAAGCTGCGAACAGCACCTAGCACAGAATCGGATGAGCTAGTGGTATTACTCAGTTGATACTTCATATTGACTGGTACTCTTTTGCGACTCATACATCTGGATATACTCTGGTGAGTCTTGTAATAACTGCTGATGTGTTCCTTTGGCAATAATCTCGCCTTCCATCAGTAATAAAATTTGATCGTAATCTTGGACAGAAGCAATTTTTTGAGTAACAGAAATCAACGTAATATCTGGATAGTTTTGCTGCACATTCTTTAAAATTTTTCGTTCTGTTTTGAGGTCAACGCGAGCGGTGAAGTCATCTAAGAAAAGGACTTGTGGATTAAGAGCCAGAGCTCTGGCAAGCATCAGTCGTTGTTTCTGACCGCCCGATAAACTGGTTCCACGTTCTGAAATAACCGTTTCTAGTCCTTTAGGTAATGACTCGATAAAACTAGATAATTCAGCTGTTTGAATAGCTTTCTGAAGTGCTTCGTCCGAAATATCCTGACTAAAGTTAATGTTTTCCCTAATGGTCATGTTAAAGACTACGCTCTCCTGAAAGACCATTCCTACCCGGCGGAAGAGTGAAGTTCGATCGTACTCGGAAATTTTCTTGCCATCAAAAGTAATCGAACCACTGGTAGGTGGAATCAGTCCGACTAAAAGTGAAAGTAGCTGGGTTTTGCCAGCGGCAGTGGGCCCAATTAGCGCGGTTCTGGTGCCCGCTTTAATCGTAAAAGAAGCATCTTTCAAAATAGTTTTTGGACCCAAAAGCAAGGAAACATTTTTGGCTTCAATTTTTCCTTGCAGATGATCAGCACTCAGCGTGCCAGCTTCAATAGGATCAGGCGTCTGTAAGACAGCTTGAATGCGTCCGTAAGATGCAGCTGAACGGGCAATCACGTTGCTCATAAAGCCGATCATGATGATCGGAAAGATTAAGATCGAAACATAACTGTTAAAAGCGGTGAAGCTTCCCAAAGTCATCTCGCCATTAATCACAAAGTTACCACCTAAGACAACGATTGCTAAAACCGCTAAGCTGCCAGTGAAAGTAATGATCGGAATCAAGCTGGAAAAGTAGCCCAAAATCTTCATGCCAGTTTCGGTGGCTGCTTGGTTAGCTTGGGCAAACTTATTGTTCTCTTGGTTCTGTGAATCGAGAATGCGAATAAGTCCGGAGCCCAAGATGCTTTCATTAATGACTTTATTTAGCCAATCAATAACTTCTTGACCCTTAATAAACAGCGTCTGCACGCGGCTGAAAATCACTCGAAAGGCGATTCCGATAATGGGAATGATTAACAACACGACTAAAGCCAGCTTCCAATCGGTGATCAACAGTAAGATGCTTGATCCAATGATCAACAACAGTGACGAGACAATTCCAGCTACCGCCTGAGCAATAAAGGTTTTGATCGCATCGATGTCGGAGGTTAAGTTCGTTAACAGCACTGCTGGTGTGAGTTTTTCAATCGTGCTGTTATCTTGCCGCGAGATCTTGGCTGCTAGCTCGTTACGTAAGTCACGCGCGACTCGTTCAGACGCAAATGTTTGCAAGACGTTCTGAGCGAAGGAAAAGACAAAAATGCCAGCAATGATTGCACTGGCTTCCCAAATTAAAGAGTTTGGCACTGTCTGTGTCAGCGAGAAGGTATCGATACCAGCAGCAATAACTCTCGGAACCAAGAGACCGAGTCCATTAGCCAAAATAGTGAACAAAATCAGGAAGATACTGTATGTGCGATAACGGCTAAGGAGAGCAAAAACGTTTGCTTGAGGCGATGCTAGTTGATGAGCAGTGGTTTTGGGCATGCAATTTTATCCTGAACAGTGGAGTACTCTCAGAGGGTGCTATGCACGCGACGGGGGGCACAAGCCAACTTTGGCGGAAGCGGAGGGATTCGAACCCTCGTGCCCTTGCGAGCCCAAGGTTTTCGAGACCTGGCCGTTTAGCCACTCCGGCACGCTTCCAATGGTTGGTATCATATCTGGCTTTACTCTTGGGGTAAAGGATCGATTGCTACCTCTTTTTTACTACAAGATTGTTATAGATAAGGCCATAATTAGTACCGATAATGGTCAGCTTTGTAGGGACCGGCGTGTTCAACTCCCAAGTATTTTGCTTGTGCCTTCGACAGCTTCGTTAAGTGAACGCCAATGTGCTCTAAGTGAAGTGCCGCAACTTTTTCATCAAGGTGTTTGGCTAAGCGATGCACTCCAACTTTATACTTCTTGGTGAAGAGTTCAATCTGAGCCAGTACCTGGTTCGTGAATGAGTTCGACATCACGAAGGAAGGATGTCCCATTGCACAGCCTAAGTTAACTAGTCGGCCCTCAGCCAGCAAGATGATTCGATGACCATCTGGGAATGTGTACAGATCAACTTGTGGTTTGATTGACTCTTTCTTGATCTTTGGATATGCATTGAGTTCTTTGACTTGGATCTCAATGTCAAAGTGTCCGATGTTACAGACGATAGCAGCGTCCTTCATCTTAGCCATGTGTTCGATGGTGATGACATCTTTACATCCTGTGGCGGTAACAAAGATATCAACTTCATCTAAAACGTCTTCGACACGTTTGACTTCGTAGCCTTCCATCGCAGCTTGAAGTGCACAGATTGGATCAACTTCCGTGACGATTACGCGAGCTCCATTATGGCGAAGTGACTGCGCACTACCTTTCCCGACGTCGCCAAAACCAGCGACTAAGGCCACCTTACCAGCCATCATTACGTCAGTAGCACGACGAATGCCGTCCACCAAAGATTCCCGGCAACCATACAGGTTGTCGAACTTGGACTTCGTTACCGAGTCGTTTACGTTAATCGCAGGAATCTTCAATTTACCTGCTGCCATTAATTGATAGAGGTGATGAACTCCCGTAGTTGTCTCTTCAGAGACACCTTTGATGTCTTTAAGCATTTCTGGGTGTTTGTCATGTACCCATGCAGTCAGGTCACCTCCGTCATCAAGAATCATGTTTGGACCTTTATTGCCAAAGAACAAGGTTTGCTCCGTACACCACCAGTACTCGTCTTCGGTTTCACCTTTCCAGGCAAAAACAGGAGTTCCCGTAGCTGCGATGGCTGCTGCTGCATGATCCTGAGTAGAAAAGATGTTGCAGGATGCCCAACGAACTTCTGCGCCAAGAGCCTGGAGAGTTTCGATCAAAACTGCGGTTTGAATGGTCATGTGGAGAGAGCCAGCAATTCGAGCACCTTTTAAAGGTTTAGACTTGCCAAACTCTTTGCGCAGACTCATCAATCCAGGCATTTCTTTTTCGGCTAATGTAATTTCCTTGCGGCCCCACTCAGCAAGCGAGATATCCTTCACTTTGTAGTCGGTGGATTTCGCTGTCATATTATTCCTTTGCATAGTTAGTTTTATGTCTGGCAAAAAACTCTTCAGTAGTGAATGTGTGGGTTTGTGTGCCCAGCTGCCCAATGCAGTAGGCAGCTGCTATAGAGCCATATTCTGCACACTCTTCAACTGGGAAATCTCTCACATAGCCACACAGGAATCCAGCGCGGAACGCGTCACCTGCACCTGTTGGATCGACAACTTTATCTATCGGAACTGCTGGGACAGAAATCGGAGGATGTCCCTGATGGTAGATCTTGCAACCTTTTTCTCCCAGTGTGACCACACAAGTTTTAAGCTTGGAGATGATCTCTTCGTGTTTCCATCCAGTTTTTTTTATTAGCACTCCCATTTCGTAGTCGTTGACGATGAGCAGCTCAGCAGCGTCCATGCCAGCTCTGAGGTCTTCTGCAGAAACATTGGAAACTTGTTGGCCCACGTCGTAGAACATTCTGAATTTTTTGTTTTTGCAGACTTGGACTTGTTTAGCCATTTGATCAGGGTCATGTGGAGAGATGACAAAAAAGTCTTCCTCATTGAACTCATTAAAAGTCAACAATGATGCATCGCTCATTGCACCAGGATAAAAGCCACCAATTTGACAGTCGGCTTGATCTGTCATAACAGTAAAGGTTGCGGTAGGAAGATCAGAAAAATGAACGAACTCAGTATTGATGCCCATCTTTGCTAAGTCATCAATATATGAAGCTGCTTCTTTGCCAATACTACCGTAGAGCACTGGTCTTTCCTCAAGAAGAGCGAGTGTGTAGGCAATGTTCGCAGCGACACCGCCACGAGTATCTTTGAGCTGGTCAATTAAAACACTGAGGGAAAGGACGTGCAGTTTATCTGCTTGAATAACCTGACTAAACCTGCCAGGAAAAACCATGATACGGTCAATGGCGATTGAGCCAGTAAGAACGGTTCTCATGCAAGGAGAATATCACAACTTAGACAGTTTTCGATCTCAAACCTGCCCACATGCTTCTGGCGCGAGCAAGCAGCATCTGCATTCTTGTTTGCTTTAGGACTCCCGACTTTTCCAGGTATTCATCAAACGACTTATCGTTGTACTTTTCCAAGATGCGATGGTACGCCTGTTCCAGAGACATAGACTGGACAACTGCGTAAACTTCATCAGCATCCGGAAGGATTGCTCCGGCCCCGGCCCCGTAGTATCCACTTGTTTGAAACAGCTCATCTTTCAGCTTTTGAATGGTTTGTTCTGATGAGAGATGATTAATTTGTGCCTCAATTAAGCGAATGACTACCTCTTCAATTCCAGCAGCGTAGAGTTTCTTCAGATACTCTTTCAACGCGTCAGTCTCCCGTTCGCCTTCATCCTGCTTGGCTCTGAGACGAGAGATAATGAAACGAAGGTAGTCTTCAGCGATGTTCTTCAAGACATCCGTATCTGTTTCATCTCTTATTTGATTCATCATCTCTTCATATTTTTTGTGCGACTCCTGGTCACCCCTAAGGATTAAGATGAAATCGGCGCTATATTTTTGAAGAGATAACCCGTAATACTCACTGAGCTTGTTTAATGTCACGTGTGCTTTCTCATGAACGATGGTTTTTGACATTTTTTGAAGGAGTTCCTCCAGTTTTTGATGAGTAGTGGGATCTTCATCTAAAAGTGGATATATTCCTTCAAGTGTGCTCAGGACATCCCCTTTTCGTACAATTTGCAGCAAGGTTGAGCCATAGATCTCGTTGATTACATTATCAACTGGGGTATGAGCTCTATCAGGAAAGTATCTTGCAAAAACGTCAGGATGACGAGAAAAGTAATCTTTAAGGATTCCAGCAACTTCAAACAAGTTCACATTGATGGTGATCCCACTTTCGCTCGCAGCGCCACCACCTTGAAACAACTCAAGAGAAAAACCGAAACTTATTTCGCTGAGACTGAAAGTATTTTTATCGACCAGCCGGTCATACAGCTCATTTAAAAAACCATGATGGTTATAGCTGCGCTGATAGTCTTTGATTGTGGAAGCGTCTACACTTTTGATTTGATCTAGAGGAATGACTGAGCTGCTTCTATTTTCTGGCATGACTCAATCATACTGAAAACTTATTTGTGCACCCACCAGGAATCGAACCTGGATCAAAGGTTCCGCAAACCTTGATTCTATCCATTAAACTATGGGTGCGTATCATTTTCCCAGGCATGAATTGTATCATGCTTCTGTATCGAGTGGAACCTTTTCTTGGAGCCACTGGGCTGCTTTGTCAAATGAGCCGAGTGGTGGTTTTTCATTGATTAACACAGTCCCCAAAATATCTTTTAACTCAGCTTCATCCTGATCAGTGACTACTAGGGTTAGCTCACCCGGGAAACGGGTCACTTCAAAGTGAAGCAGTTTCTGGTGGTACTTCTCAGTAAACCAAAATCTGCCAAACTCGTCCCAATGGTATAAATTGTCGTCCGCTCGTACGCCATAGGTAGTAATGCGATTGGTTACCATCTCAGGTGGGACTGCTGAAAGAACATAGGCGAGGAAAGCAACGGCAATGACCACCGCAATTGGTAAGAACTGACCAGCAAAAAATAAGATCATACAGATTAGAAATACAATCACCCCAATAGTAGTGTAGTACTGTCTATTTCGCTTCTTAAAAGGTCGATTGGGAGCTTGCCACTCAAGCAGAACTGTTTCTGGAAGAGGTTGGTCCGGATTGGCAGGGTAATCTGAAAAGGAAGGTGAAGGAACGGGTGGAGAAACGACTTGATCCTGTGAGGCGCTGTCCACACTTGCTTGGACAGTGTCAGGGACATCTTGAATATCAATATCACCTTCTACTGGGGGAGAAATGACGTCAGTTGGCGGCAGCTGTTGCTCAGGGTAAAGTTGGCCGTTTTGCCCCGAGTTTGACGAAGAATCAGTCATGAGATTAAGTGTACCATGATCAATGGTAAAATAACTGACGTTCTTGGAAGGGTCGCATAGTGGTTTAGTGCACCGGTCTTGAAAACCGGCATCCGAAAGGATCGAGGGTTCGAATCCCTCCCCTTCCGCCCATATGTCTCGTTTCACCATGGTAGTGGCTGTCCACCTGTTCTTACTTCAAAAACAAAAAGTGTTGTTAGCTCGTCGTTTTAATACCGGTTATGAAGATGGCAAGTTCTCTTTGCCTGCAGGACATGTTGAAGCAAATGAGTCTTGTTTAGCGGCAATGGTGAGAGAAGCAAAAGAAGAGATCAACATCCTCATTCAACCTCACGATCTGCAGCTAGCCCATGTCATGCACCGCACTACAGATCGCGAGTCAATTGATTTTTTCTTTTCTTGCAAGATATGGGAAGGTCAACCTGAGATTAACGAAAAAGAGAAGTGCGACTGTTTACAGTGGTCTGATCCTCAAAAACTGCCAACCAACACAATTCCTTATATTCGTCAGGCGATCACTTTATTTCAGCAAGGGCAGCCGTACTCACAGATGGGGTGGGAAGGCGAAGCAAAGAAGCTGTCGTGATATTGTCTTAAATCCAGTCTCTTTTAAAGAGATACAACAACATTCCTATTAATGCCAGGACTGTGCCTAACAGAATGGCAATAAATGCAAGTGGGTGCTCCGCTAGCGGCAGGTGGACGTTCATGCCATAGAAGCTGAAAACAATTGTTGGCAGCGTCAAAACTACTGTTAAGGCAGTGAAGAGTTTCACCACGCTATTTAAGTTATTGGTCATGATTGTGGAGTAAGCATCCCTACTATTGCGAAGCAACATTAACTGATTTTTAGCTAACGCGATTAGCTGTCCTGAGGTGAGGTAGACGTCTTCGAGCAGCTCAATATCATCCTTAAAAAGGTTAATTAGCTTACCGTTCATAAAACGTTGCAGCGACTCGTGAATAGGAATAATGGCACTTAAAAACTCATTGATAACTTGTTCATTCTGTACCAACTGGATAACTTCTTTATTTCCCACAGTTTCAATCTGAGCCAACATGGCATTGGCTTTCTTGCCAATTTGGGTAATCGCATGTTGGTAGCGATGCAACACATAACTCATAAATAAGATAAAGCACTTATTTTTTTGAGAGGTACAGAAGGAAGGATCTGTCTCTAACTGTTGGCTAATGCCAGTTTCAATTTGAGCGATGGTGACGAAAAAAGTCTCACTTAAAACAAACAAGATAGGTGTGGTCGTCTCCCAGCCTTTAATTACACAAGGGACGCGAACGAAAATATAAAGCGCACTTCCCTCTTTTTCGATACGCGGAACTTCATAGGGGTCTAAAGCGTCCGTCAACATGCCAGGATCAAGCTTGAGTTTGGTGGTTAGCTCTTCGAGTTCTTTAGGATTTGGGGCCAAGACATCAACCCAACAACCAACTCGCGGCTTATCCAAAAGGCGAGGTTTACCATGACGAATAGTACGGTAAAGGTAACGAATCATGTTTTAGAACGTAAGTAATGAGAGGACGCAGACGAGGTGAAGAGAAAAGACAAACAGTAGAATAAGAAGCGTCAAGATGTATTCTACCAAAATCTTGCGTATACTGGAAGATGTGCCGATAGAGAACTTCTCACCCCACTCACTCACAGTTAAACAAGTTGTTGCTGAGCTGAGTGTGAATGTCCAGGCAGGATTAACTGAGCACGAGGTCAAAAAAAGACGCGAAAAGTACGGCGAAAATATCCTACCTGAAGAGGGATTAGTTAAACCTTGGCAAATCTTCCTCCGTCAGTTCAAAAGTTTGATGGTAATCATCTTAGCTGCGGCAGCAGCTCTGTCTTGGATGCTCGGTCATCCCGTTGATGCAGGAGTCATTATCGTGCTCATTTGTGTCAACGCGATGATTGGTTTTTACCAAGAGTTTCAAGCTGAACAAGCTGTTAGTAGCTTGAAAAAGCTAGTTGAGACTAAAACGAAGATTCGGCGCGATGGAGAGATTGTTTTAATTAACCCCAAAGAGTTGGTTCCTGGTGACGTGATGCTTTTAGAAAGCGGTGACAAAATTCCCGCTGACGGTAGAGTGGTGCTCGTTCATAGCATGCGGGCAACCGAGGCTGCATTGACGGGTGAGTCTGAGCCAGCCGGGAAGCATACAGACCCTGTTCCGGCTGAGGCGCTGGTGGGAGACAGACGAAACATGGTTTACATGGGAACCTTAGTAGCTAGTGGCACCGCAGAAGCAGTAGTCACTTTCACTGCTAAACAGACGCAGCTGGGTCAGATTGCCGAAAAGCTAGAGGGAATCTCTCAGACTCCCACTCACTACGAAGTGAAGACCCGACAGTTGACCAAGACGATGGGAGCAGTTGCCATTGGGTCCGCATTAATTACCTTCTTCGTTGGCTACTATTGGCGGCACTTTGATCTGTACGAGATGGTGACATTTACCACCGCTACGCTTGTTTCAGCTCTCCCTGAAAGTTTACCGATTGTGTTGATGGTGGTGCTAGCAATTGGTGCCCAACGAATGGCTAAACGAAAAGCTATTGTGCGTCGTCTAGCTTCGACGGAAACACTCGGTGTGGTTTCAGTCATTATTACTGACAAAACTGGCACCTTAACCTTAAACCAAATGCGTGCTCGTCAGCTACAGTTTCCCGCTCAAAGTCCCATTACTATTCAAGCTACTGGTAAAGAACATGACTCGCTAGACTCTAGCTTAATTCAAGATGGTAAACCTCTAGTCTTTGATCAACATCAACAGTTAGAGCTGGCTTTGCAAATTGCTGGTACCTGTCACAGCGTCAAGACGGGCAAGGGCAAGGAGTTACTTGGTGATCCTACCGAGATTGCGCTGTATCTTCTGGCTCATCAAGTGGGTTTAGATGAAAACGGCTGGCAGCTGCCAAAGAAGATTGAGGACTTCCCTTTTGTTCAAGACCTTCGCCTACGGGCATCATTAGTATCTTCAGGTGAGAAAAAGAAACGGTCGTTATTCGTGGTCGGTGCTCCGGAATCAGTTATCGAACGTTCAAAGTTATATTTGAACAAAAACAAAACACACGCTTGGACGAAAGAAGAACAGAAAGACCTCCGTGCTCAAATTGAAGAAATGACTAGCCATGGAATGAGAGTGCTGGCATTGGCTTACAAAAATGTGGGGGCTGAGTACGACGAGATTCAAGCTGCAGATATCAAAGACCTTGTCTATGTGGGATTGATTGGCATGATCGATCCACCACGGCCAGAAGTGCGCCAAGCAATTGCCACTGCTCAACAAGCTGGAATTCGAGTGGTGATGGCAACTGGTGATCATCCACTCACTGCTCGGGCAATTGCTCGTGACATCAACTTACTAACGGATACAGATGAGCAGCATCCGGTGTTAACCGAAACAGAAGTGATGAAGATGAGTGACAAAGAGTTATTGAAAGCGCTCAAGACAACGGCTGTCTTTGCCCGTTTAACACCAAGTAGTAAGTTGAGAATTGCAGCGCTCTTCCAAAGCCAAGGAGAAGTAGTAGCCATGACTGGTGATGGCGTGAATGATGCTCCAGCACTGAAGCAAGCAGATGTGGGAATTGCGATGGGTGTGGTAGGTACAGATGTGGCTCGGGAGGCGAGTGAGATTGTTTTGGCAGATGATAACTTTGCTTCGATTATTAATGCCATTAGGGAAGGCAGAACCCAGTTTGGAAACGTCCGTCGTACCAGCGCATTCTTAATTATTACCAATGTCGCAGAAAGTGTAGCCGTTTTACTTACTTTGCTCTTAGGATATCCGCTACCATTACTGCCACTGCAGATTCTATGGCTAAACATCGTTACTGGTGGAGTCACAGACTTTGCTTTAGCGACGGAACAAAGCCATGATGACATGATGAAGGTTGCTCCACGTGACCCCAAAGAAAATATCTTGACTCTAACATTACTGCCACTCTTCCTCACTATTGTTATTTCCATGGTTATTCTCGTCTTGGGCGTTTTTGCTTACTACTTGCCACAAGGTGTCGAAAAAGCGCGCACTGGTGTATTCATTATTCTTTCTGTTACCCAGCTGCTCAACATGTTTAACTTGCGAGCTTTACATAAGCCGGTTCTCTCCATTGGGCTGTTCTCTAATCCCACCATTAATAAAGTATTTGTTCTTTCGCTAGGACTAGGCATGATGGCGCTCTACTTGCCTTTCTTCCGACAAGTCTTTGGCTTTGTTACCTTGAGTTATGCGGAGATTGCTGTTTTAACCGTTCTGTCATTGAGCGTGTTCTTCTTGGGTGAAGCAGCGAAGCTCTTCTTTCCAGCGGGCACTAGGTACCGCGTCATTGAGAAAAAGTCATGAGTACGTCCGCTTTTCCAGCAACTGTTTTCGAGTTTTACCGCTTAGCGGAAAAACTCAAGTTGGTTATGCGACATAGTTGGCTGAGCGACGGGCAGCGTCGCGAGAGTGTGGCAGAACACACGTGGATGATGAGCTTGCTGGCACTCATCTTGATGCCCAAAGTGAAGTTAGATTTAGATCAAACTAAAGTTTTAAAGATGATCGCAGTTCACGATCTTGCTGAAGCGGTAACCGAAGACATGCCAGTTTGGGATGGAGTAGTTCATAAGGAACAGAAGGCTGAAGCCGAACGCAAAGCAATGGAGCTCCTTTTGAAGCCACTTCCTGATGACCTCTCAACGGATCTACTGCAACTCTGGGAGGAGTACGAGCAGCGTACTTCTACTGAAGCTCTTTTTGTTAAGGCTCTGGATACCCTAGATGTTATCGCGCAGCACAATACGACCGATTTGCATACCTGGGATGATAATGACTATCTCTGGCAGCTTTCTCCTTTACAAGATAGTTTCTTTGACTTGGACGAGATCCTTCGCCAGCTCAAAGATCAACTTGACCAGTGGTCAATTTCTAAAGTGAACGAAGCGGGTAGGCTAGATAAACTTGATCAAGTCGAGTTGCAGAAGCGTCAAGCAAGAAACTCACAATAAGATTGTAAGAGTTGTGAAAGTTCGCTTGTATTGATCTATCAGTCCGATCTACAATTATCTATATGACAGAAACCACCGTTCGCAAAACCGTCAAAACGAAACGTTTCGGCAACACCGATGTGATCGAGGAAAAGGTGAACGCAACTGAAGAAGAAGATCCTGGTGAGTTTGCGTTAGCAAAGTTCAGCCAGTTTTTCTGGTTTATAGGACACGTGATTGCAGTCTTATTAGCGCTCCGTTTTATCTTCCTCCTTTTGGGAGCTAATCTAACAGGTATTGTGTTGTTCATCTATAACATTACCAATGTGCTCGTAGCGCCGTTTCGCGGTATCTTTCCCAATGTTCGCACCGGTGAGTCTTTCTTTGATACAGCGGCCTTGCTGGCCATCATCATGTACTACCTGGCCATCTTACTCATTGACCGAGTGATTCTGCTCTTCTCTAAAAGTACCGAAGTGTAACTGCTTGGTATAGCTTGAAGCTGTCTTGACTCTTCTTAGTGGGGCGTTATAGTAAATCAAACTACTGCCTAAAGGAGCCGTATGAAATCAGCCAAGTTGTTCTCAGCGAGTCTCTTAACTGTGAGTCTGGGTTTGTTCCTGGCTCAACCCGCTCAAGCCTTAGTCATCAAACAAACACAAGAAATGAGTACTTCTTCCTATGTTAAAGTTGAAGGTGGGACTGACGTCAAAGCTGAAGCTGAAAGTAACAATTGGGGCAAGCAGTCACAGAAGGTAGTAACTCACGGCAGTCAGTTCAAGTCTAGAGGAGCTGTTTCTACGCCTCGCTGGAATACACCACGTTGGTCTGTGCCTTCAACAGATGGTCAGGCACGAATTGAGTGGGAGATGCGTGGGGGAAGTTGTCATATTCGGTACAGTGAAGTTACCAGTAGGGGTTATAAGTACAGTACTTCAGCCAGTTGTGATGATGGCGGCTTAACCATTGGTGGTTTAGCACAAGGAAAGACTTATCGTTTCCAAGTGCGTAAAGATGGAGAAGTTTGGTCACGACCAGTCACAGTTACGGCTTGGTAATTTTGTAAAAATTACTAAGTTGCAGTCGCTTTTTTATGGCATAATGCAGCTGGTACATTTGAGTAAGGTACTTTTTGTTTAGTAACTTTGCGCTTACTGCACTTTCGCCTTTGGATGGGCGTTACCACTCCCAGCTGATTGATCTTTGCAACCTTTTTTCTGAGTACGCCCTCATTCGTCAACGTGTGCGGGTAGAGATTGCTTACCTTTTATTTCTCGCCGAACAAGGCTGTATCTCCCCGTTTACTAAGAAGCAGCAAGAACAGTTGCTCCGTATTTTGACCAACTTTAATGAAGCTGATGCCCTTCGGATAAAGGAGCTAGAGAAAGAGACGAAGCACGACGTCAAAGCAGTAGAGTACTTTCTTCGAGAAAAGATGGAAAAGTTAGAGCTGCCTTCATCTGCTTTAGTCCATCTGGCGCTAACGAGTGAAGATGTCAACTCATTGGCCTACTCTTTAATGGTTAAAGAGTCAGTACAAGAAGTATTAGTGCCAGCTCTACATACGTTACTATCAAAGCTTTCTTTGCTTGCTGAAGAACATTTCCAGACTCCGATGTTGGCACGTACGCATGGTCAAGCGGCAGTTCCCACCACTGTAGGAAAAGAAGTAGTAGTGTTTGCTTCTCGTCTTTTGGATGAAGTGAAGGTTTTGAGGACATTACCTATTGAGGCAAAACTGACGGGGGCAGTTGGTAACTTTAACGCTCATGTGGTTGCTTTTCCAGAACACAACTGGACAGAGCTAAGTTCAGATTTTGTCAGCTCCTTTGATCTAGTTCCTAATCTCTTCACCACTCAGGTATTACCAGCTGAAAGTTACAACCGAGTTTTTGCTGTCTTACAGCGAATTAACGGCATCCTTTTGGATTGTAGTCAAGATTTTTGGCGTTACATCAGTGACGGAGTTTTTATTCAGAAGAAAGAAAAAGGACAGGTAGGCTCGTCAACGATGCCGCAAAAAGTCAACCCAATTGAGTTTGAAAATGCCGAAGGAAACCTTGGTCTGGCCAATGCACTGCTGATTTTCTTTGTCCAGAAACTGTCTGTTTCCAGGTTACAAAGAGATTTGTCAGACAGTACTGTTAAGCGCAGTATTGGTTCGGCTTTCGGTTACTGCTTGCTGGCGTATAACTCTTTGGCGAAAGGGTTGGGAAAGATCTCTGTTAATCAAGAGAAGCTGGTAAGCGAGCTAGACACACACTGGGAAGTACTGGCTGAAGCGGTACAAGTTGTCCTGCGTCAAAGTGGTCAACCTGACGGTTATGAAAAATTAAAAAGCTTTTCGCAAGGAAAACAGCTTACCCAGCCTGAGTGGCAGCGATTTGTCGAAAGTCTTGAGATTCCTTCTTCAATAAAGAAGCAGCTTCATCGCCTAACGCCGCAGAACTACATTGGAGTAGCCCCACAGTTAACTAAAGCCGCAAACAAACGTATAACAACCTATCTCAAAGGAGTGTCATGAAGAACGTTCGACCTCGAAGTTATGCTATCTGTGGTGGTGCATTTGGAGATGAGGGCAAAGGCAGAATTGTTGACATGTTAGTTCATAAGCTCAGCAAAGATGGTTTAGTTGTTGTCTACCGCGACAATGGCGGAGCTAACGCTGGCCACACGGTTGAGTTTCCGAATGGCCAAAGAGTAGCGCTTCACCAACTTCCCTCTGGGGTGTTTATCCAGGGTGCAGTGGTAGTTTTGGGAAAAGAGATGGTCCTCCATCCTGGGGATCTCTTGGAAGAGCTGTCGCAAGTAGAAGCTGTCACAGTAACAAAAGACCGGGCAGAGATTAAGATTGATGAGATGGCGCTGCTGTCACTAGACACCCACCGTGCATTTGAAGCTGTGCTCAAAGATTGGCAGTCTGGTGGTAAGGGTTCAACTGGTCGAGGAATTGCACCAGCCTATGCAGATGTCTTACTACGTCATCCTTTACGCGTTCGTGACATTACTCATTTTCAAGATGAGAAAGTCAAACAGCACTACAAAATGTACACGGCGCTGATTGCAGGTTTGGGTCAAGATCTTGCCACCATTGAAGTACCAACTCTAGCTGGTCAAAAAATTGTGGTAGGAAGTGAAGATGAGTTCGTCGCGCGTCTGAAGTCTCAAGCACAGTCACTCAAAAAGTATGCTGAAAGTGTTCATGATTGGTTAGCTGAGCAGTGGGCAGATCATAAGGTAGGGTTCGTATTTGAAAAAGCACAAGCAGTTGGACTCGACTGTAGGTGGGGAGTGTATCCTGATGTGACTGCCTCCGACACTACTTTTGCTGGCATCTTTTCTGCAACTGAAGGGGTAATTGATCCCAATCAGATCAAGGTCAAAGCTGGAGTGATTAAGGCCACATATATGTCGAGTGTTGGAACACGCAAGCTGCCCACGCTCATGAAAACTGAGTTAGCGGATCTGATTCGTCATGATGCTCACGAGTACGGAGCGACTACCAAACGCCCAAGAGATATTGCCTATCTTGACTTACCCGCACTCAAGTTTTTCAGCCAAGTAGGAAAGATCGACTCGCTCGTTCTCACCCACATGGATGTGATCTATCCGGACCAACCTGTTAAGGTCTGTGTGGGCTACGAAGTAGCGGGGAAGAAAGTTAGTTACCGCCCTGATCAGGTCTTTTTAGATGCAGTCAAACCTATCTACAAAGAGTTTAAGCCTTGGGATGCACAACAGTTGATGCAGGCAGACAGCCGTAAAGAGCTTCCCAAAGAGGCTCGCGACTTTCTAGACTTTGTTGCCAAACAGGTCGGTGTTCCAGTAATTATGATCACCACTGGACCACAGCGGGAACAAGGAATTTTACTTGAGGATATCGGAGTATAAGGAGAGTATGAAAAATGTTTCTGTTAGCCAGCATCCATTAGTGATCGACTCTCTCTCTCATCTACGTGATAAGAACTCACCTGTCGACAAGTTTCGTCGTCATAGCGATCGTATCTGCCAGCTGCTCTTCGCGGAAGCTATTCAAGACCTGCGTTTTCGTGAAGAAGAGATTGAGACCCCATTAGCGTCTATGAGCGTGAAGAAGTTAGCAGATAATGTCGTGATCGTTCCCGTACTGCGCTCTGGAGTGTGTATGCTGTTCGGGGCATTACAGCTGTTACCTAAATCTCAAGTAGGCTTTGTTGGCATGGAACGAGATGAACAAACGGCTCAGGCTAGTGAGTACTACTGGAAGCTACCTCCTTTAACAGAAGAAAGTGTGGTGGTAATTACCGATCCCATGTTGGCAACTGGTGGTTCTATCCTGCACTTACTCCGCTTAGTTTCTAAAGAAAAGTTTAAAGAGTTACGAGTCGTTTGTGTCATAGCCGCACCCGAAGGAGTTGAGGCGATTACAACTGAGTTTCCAGATGTCAAAATCTTCACTGCAGCTATCGACCAGAAACTCAATGACAAGAAGTATATCGTGCCTGGACTAGGTGATTACGGTGACCGTTACTTTGGTACCTAATATCCGACAGGATGCATAGCTACTTTAGCTTGACTTAGCACACTTAGTTACACCCCATTTTGAACAGTTATAGGTTATAATAACTAGTTCAAAATATGTCAGTTCGACAACTTGAAAGCTTTGCAGCCTTAACTTCCCTCATTGAACTGTGTGAACAGTTTGATCAGATGGAAGGACTTCCTATCCTCTACGGTGAAACTGATCCTTCCAAATCAGCTGATGTCTTATCGGCAGATCATCCTTTCGTAGAGCTCTTGATGTCACTGATTGCTACTCCACAAGTAGAACAACTCTTAGAGTCGTTAACGGATCGTTTCAGTGCTGAGGGTCGCTTATCTAAACCCCAGGAAGTCAACTTGGTGGTGCTTAATACGGGTGAGAGTAAAGACTCTTCTTACGTGTCCACTGATAAAGAGCGGACCAAGCGAGTCATCTACCTGACTGTTGGTTCATGGTACTACGTCCGAAAAGTGTTATCTGAGTCCTTAGGGGGCAAGAAGCTGAAAAAAGGTCATATCATGGGGGTCTTTCTCCATGAGTACTTTCATCCCTTTAAGTTTAGTGGGCATCCTGAGGAGTACAACGCTGACCGTGCGGCTATCATTGCCATGATTGAGTTGGGTTACGATCCTGAAGATTTTATCGAAGCCCTGCAAGCTCATGAGCTGATGATTCGGAAACGAGAAGCCGGCTTCGCGCCAAGTCATCCCTTCACTCACTCGCGAATTGCGCGAATGCAGGCGACTATTGATGAAGTCTATGCCGCCCGACCGCATCTCTTAGAGAACATTCTTGAAGATCAAGATATTCCGGAAGAGGTACTAGAAAATCTCTTTAATGATGAAGAACGAGGACGTAAGTTAGAACAACAACGTAAACTCTTTACGAGTAATTCTAGCGAACTCATTCAACGCATGAATGAAGCAAGCTCGTTTGCTGACTTTTGGGAAGCATATCTCGCTTACGACGTCCGCATCAATGTAGAGGTAGCTCAACAGCGCTACGATACGCCTACCTCGGCTTACTATCATCTGTCTAAGCTCGTTTTAGTCGGAAGAGCACTCAAGTTCTACTATCGTCTCCAGGAGAAAAAAGCAGAGTATATCGCTGGTGGTGAAGAACTTCCCGAAACCCTTTTAGCAGAAGTAATGGCAGAGGGACATGGCGATCAGTTAAATGCTTCAAGCTATGGGAGCTGGGATATCCATCAGCCAGAAGCAGTTATCACCAACAAAGATGGACAGCTGTTCCGAGATGTCATTGCTTACACTCAACCTAATCTTCCTTCTCAACATACTTACCCTTTCGCTTCAAAAGAAGCGGACATTGTTGAGCTGAGACTTAACTATCTCTCTGATATTCTGCGCTCGCTCTATGGAAAGTACATGGAAAGAGATGAGTATCAAGAGGGTTCGTATCCAGATCGCCAGTATATTTTGGATCAACTTACTGCTTGGCTCAAAGCTTACTCAAAACGGCGTTGGCCCCAACAACGCAAGTACTCAACAACTACTGATGAGTCAAAAACTCCGACCCAAATGATTGACTACAGTTTGGCAAGTCACTTTGCTGATCAAAGTGATGAGGGTGGTTTCCAATCATTAGCTGAGTTTCAACAGCTTTTATTCTGGGCAGTTACAGAAACGGTTCGTCATCTTTTGGCTACAGTAGAAAGCGACGAAGAGCGTAAGATGTACTCTTTGTTGTTGACACATATTGAAGAGCTTCATCAGGAAGCTACAACTGAAACGTACAATCAAGATTTACTGTCAGAAGAAGTCTACGACTGGTCACTGCCCGAAATAGGTGGACAGCTAGCACAGCAGCTTCAACTAGCTCGCTTTGCGCAGCAACGTGCGCGTGGAGTTGGCAGTAAAGTAGCCCCAGAACCGAGACCCTTTCTTTCCGGGGAAGACTATGTAGATGCTCACCAAGCAATCGGGGTGACGGTGGGGATGTTAGAAACTCGTCGATTGGAAACACTACTGCCTTTTGTTGACCACGCAGCTTTCTTATTAAGACAACGTGAAGATCTCGCTTTTCTTTCCCAAGAATTGGTTGCAGCTTGGCTGTCAGCAGTCTTAACTCATGATTGGTTGGCCGTTGAACGTATAGCTGAAACAGAGATGAAAGCGGATCCAGAATATGCTCGCAAGATTATTACGCTGTTAGATAAGTTTAAAAATAAAGTCTACTTGCCGAACAATATTGAAACTAACCTGGAAAACTTCTCTCCGGAAAATGGTGGTGATTGGTTAGGTGCGCGTATGAAAGATGAGCACGCGACTTCAGAGGGCAGAGATGGTCACTTCTCTACTAGTAATCGCCGCTTTAAAAGCGCTTGCTTGAATGCTTACTTTAGAGCTTTTTTACCTGACGGAGTGTTAGTTTTTGAAGACGATGGCCGCATTAAAAGTACAGAGTCACACTGGCATATCCGGGAGTCAGAAGAGTCAATGGCATTGTTATATCCAATCCGAGAGGTTCTCGCTGATGACTGGGAGTGGCACTACCTTCATGGGACCTTAGAAGAACGTTCATACGAAGATCCAGAACTCTTTGCAGACTTAATGAAGCAATTAAAAGCAGGTGACATAGATAGTCCCGATCCACAACTGGTGGCTGAGTTGAAAAAAACGGTCAAGGCTTGTGATATCAGTTACCCACGCCGTTCAACGTTGAAATTATCCCTCAAAGAGTATGGCATTCTTCTTAGGGCTGGTGTAGTCGAACTCGATTTTACTGGCAACGGAGATCTGTCGCTCAATATCCTGTTTGAACATCGTGCTGGCTGGGGGCAGTACGATAATCGATCAAAACCGATGCAACGGATGATGGCTGATGTCTTACGAGCGAGATATCGTAAGTATCAAGTTGCCGTAGTAGAAGATGATGAAAAACATTGGAAGAGCTATCACACGGCCCATCTGTATGAAAAAGACTTTTGGTGGTTTGCCAAGTACTTCTGTACAAACTACTCCTTTCAAGAGTCTGCTGAAAAATGGCGAGGTACAGAACGAGTAGACACCCCAATTGAGCTTGATGGCTTTCTAGACTTTGTTTTAGCCAATAACATCCCTGTTCCTAAAGCAGATTGGATGGGAAAGCCATTAGTACACTCAGCACTCATCACGCGTTCTGAGAAGTTATTACAGTTCATTCGCTTGGCTGAAGAGCGTGGTTTGTTTATGGAAACTGCTCACGACCCATATGGTGGAATAGAAAGACGAGTCTCACCTCTGCCCATGAGAACTCAAGATCGTCTCTCCGTATACGCCTATGCAACCAGAAATAATTGGTTGGGGCAGAAAGGTAACGAAGCATTCTTCCAAGGGCACCTTTCATCTGCTACGCATAAATGGCACAAAGATGATAATGCCCGAGTAATTCTTTTGAATCTGATTTTAGGGGGGAATGGAGACCAAATTGCAGAGATGTATGCCCCGTTAAAAAGACAGGTAGATTTCAAAGATTATGCAACTGCTAAACAGTATATCCGAGCGATGGATAAAGGATGGGAACGAAAAAAGAAACTGGAAAAGAACATCCCGATTTGGCAACAGCAGCAGATTGCCGAACGATTCAACGGTTTGCGACGAGTTGCTGACTTCAAACAGATGATTCAGCTGGTTCAGGAGAACTTTCCAGTTCCCGGGCCCCTGCAAGATGAGCTCTTTGCTTACTGTTGGGCACTCTACGACCACTTCGCTGATCATCGTCACAAAAGTGAGATGAGAGAAGCATCAGAGTACTTACTTTCCCTCTTTACTGGCGAAGACTGGAAAACTATTGGCCGCAGCTCTACTGAAGTCGATACGCTTTCTTACTACATGTCTGAAGAGTCACGGACGCCAGATTACTTAGAGCACACAATTGGTTACAAGTTTTTTGCTCAAGAAATCTATGAGACCGTTGGTACACGTCGATATGCATATGAGTCGGCTCTAGAGTACCCATTTTTTGTTGGTTCAGCTGGTAGTAGAGACACAGAAGAGAGTGATTTTTCTAAAGGTATCTCAGTTGGGTTTACGGAGTACTTCATTGCCCGGCGGTTACTTGATAACGATACTGAACTGGCTGAGTTAACTGCAACAAACTTTAGAGCCGCCATTGCACGTGTTCGAGAAGTAAGTCGGGGAATCGAGACTGCAGTAGTTACCATTTATATTGAGTACATCATTCGCCGTGCACTTCAGCGAGATGATCTAGTAAAAGAGGATGCAGAGTATCTTTACCAAGAGTTCTTACTCTTCCCCGAAAGTGCAGCGAAAAACTCGCACTTAGATGCCCCCTTGTTACGAAAGAGAATTGACACAGACGCTCAATTTTTTACCGATTATGCCAGCGCTCTCCAAGTTATCTTGCAGTACCTTCCTGAAGGAAGCTTTGAACGAAATGAGTTTATGGCTGAGCTTCAGACACGGTGTACTGTGACACCCGCAGAAGTTGCGGTCATTGAGTCTTACATCGTCGATGAATCTGGAATCCAAAAAGATCAAGAACGAGAACGACATAAAGTTACGCTCTTCGATGTAATTGGCGACCTCGCCGTAGATCAAAAAGGGCAGCTTTTGTTTTATCTGATTGATGAAAACAGTCCTAAACCGACTGGAAAAATCTTTGTTGAGTACGAACGGAAGGCTAACGCAGACCTTTCTAACTTACGAACATCATTTTTGATGGCAACGGTCGCGGAACGAAAGCAAGTTATTCAAAGATTGGTGTATGGACCAGAAGCAACACTCTCTTTACCGCACTCTGCTGATGGCGATGTTTTCCACCCTTCTGTCAGTAACGATGAGCGGGTCGACCGTCAATCATTTGCCGAAAACTTAGCTACCTTGTTCATCAAGGACAGTGATCGACATACCCCAGAAACAACTGCTCGGTATCGAGAGATTTTAAGTGCCGCTTTAGTTAGTATGGAACCGCTGAAAGCCTCGACAGTAATTAGTAACATCGTCAATAAGATGATTGAGCTTGATCGAATGGGGCAACGCTTAGCAGTGGAAGATATGTTGTATATCGCTGTACTGAGCTTTGGCAGCGTAGGAATCAAATCTGCACAGCTCGTTGCAGACTATCCGTGGGTTCCCACTGAGCTAAAAGAAGTATTCAAACAAGGGTTGTGGAACGCTGAGCTTGTTCGTCCAGCTGAACTCCAAAAAGTCTTTGAGTATGAAAAGAATCAGTTAGGAAACTTCGTCGACTTTGAGATTACCCGTTACCTTCGCCCGCTGGGATCAGCAGGAATTTGTCAGGCCTACTTAGTAGAAGTTGCACAGACTCAACCCGATGGTCAGAAAGTTCTGCGAGAGCTAGTGATCAAAGTTGTTAAACCAGGTGTAATTGGTATGCGTCAAATTGCCCATGATGTGCGAGATCTACAGCGCTTCCTCACTGAGATGAAGCGACGAGGTCATCAAATGGACATTCCGGTTGACCTGACTGACGTAATCACCACTATTATCTTAGAAGAGCGGAGCAAACAACGAGAAGCGCAGTACTTCTCTGAGTACGAATCAAGTAATGATCAGCGAACGGTTACCTTTGACACACCAGAAGTAATTGCTACGGGTCAGTACATGATTATGGTTGAGTTTGTAGAAGGAAAAGTATTGGCAGATGCTGGCCATGATGACCAGGAAATTATGCAGCTGCTTTTTGGAGCATTTCAGGATCTGCAGATTGGTTTACTTAACTTAGATGACCATCTTGGGAACTTTATTCGTCAGCCAGACGGAACGGAGAAGCAACTCGCCTCAATTGATGGTGGCTTTACTTTAGACTTACGCCAACAACCCGAGCTTCACCAAGTCATTGTCCAGCTGGTCCGGGGTTTACTTTCAGGTGATGAGAAGTCCCTACGAGGGGCACTCCTTGCCCTAGGTATTGAGGCAGATGTTCCTAACTTAGCAGGAATGGAGCTAGCTCAAAAAATTGAGCAGTTCCGCCAAGTCTTTTTCCGCTCGCCAAAAGGAGAACACACCGTGCTGGTTCACAAGTTACTTTGGTGGATGTACCGGAAGCTTTCGCTGTATCACAGCGCTTCACCATTTATGCAACAGTTTATGGCCAACACTCTGTCAGGATAACGTAGAATAGCGGTGTAATGATGGCACAGCTTCTTTCGACTGAACTCCTTTCATATGCGGATTTACTGTGGAACTACCACTGCCTGCATCAATCACTTCAACCAGCAGAGTGCATGATCGTTCTTGGAAATGACGACTTACGAACAGCGAAGTATGCTGCAGATCTTTTCAATCGAGGAATGGCGAAGTATGTTGTAATCACGGGCCAGGCTTCCCGGCATTCTAGTCATTTTTTACCATTCTCGGAAGCCGAAAAGTTTGCCCAGGTGATGGAAGCAAATGGCGTAAGTAGAGCTGTACTGTTGCTTGAACATCGTGCGACGAACACAGGCGAAAACATTACTTTTACACGTCAGTTGCTAGCTGAGAAATCACTTCAACTCCACAGCTTTTTAGTAGTCACAAAGCCATACATGGAACGACGAGCACTCGCTACCTTCCAAAAAATTTGGCCGAATCAACAGGTAGTGATTACAAGTCTTCCTAGTATCTTTACTTCATTCTTGGACGAACGACACAGTGCCAGGCGAGTGATCAACGCGATGATTGGATATGTCTATCGAATGCGAGATTATGCTCAACAGGGTTTTCAAGTTGAGCAGGAAGTTCCGATGAGTATTTGGAACGCCGTCCATCAGCTTGAAGCTCAAGGATTCCAGAGAACATAGCACAATGTTAAGATGACCGTACTATGGCAAGTTCACTCACTCCACGAGCGGCGAAAGTTCTAGGCGAAAAGATTAAGCAGGCGAGGCAAGCTAAAAATCTTCGTCAAGCAGATCTTGCCAAGTTGATCGGACTATCTCCCCAGTCTATCTCAGCATTTGAGAGTGGGAAGATTCCACCCGACCGTGAGTACATCGAAAAAATTGCTTATCACACACAGCGTCCCGTACATTTTTTTACTGGCCAAAAGGTAGCCGAAGCGTTGGCAAGGGTGGAGCAGTTGAAAGTAGAGCTTGAGGAGCTTTCAGCAATTTTGAAGCAGATCGTGGAAGAAAAATAAAATCACTTACAGCTGTTGATGTTCCTTAAATGAGTAGCAACCTTTTTCAGCGATGATGACGTGATCCAAAACTTCAATTCCGAGTACCTCGGCTGCCTGAACTATTCGTTGCGTAAAAATGAAGTCTTCAGGGGAAGGAAGAGGTACCCCACTGGGGTGATTGTGAACAAGAATTAATGAACTAACCGGATGATACTTAATAACTGAAAAAATATCTCGGGCTGAGACGATAGACTGATTAACACTGCCAATAGCCACCGTTTCTTTTAGCAACAGCTGAAGTCGAGCATTCAGGTAAAGTACCACAATATGTTCTCTTTGTGCCGATCTCAGTTCAGGTACAAGGGAAGTAACTTTGTCTAGTTGATCAATAACTGGAAAACCAATGGGGCGAACTCGCTCCACAAACTCAATCATTGCTAAAAGCTGGCAAGCTTTTGCGATGCCAATTCCCGGCACCTGAGTTAACTTTTCTAAAGTCAATGGATGTTGCTGTAAACGTTCAACAACTTCATTGGCTAACTCGGTGACGGAGTGCTGCGCAGTTCCCGTGCCGAGTACCAAAGCAACCAGTTCAGTTGTCTTCAATTGACTTACGCCGTGGAGTTGTAATTTTTCTCTGGGAGCTAATGTAGACATCGGCCAGAGTATAGAAAAAGAAGCTTTCAATAAGTGTAGTTTTCGTTACTCTTTTTGGGGAGTCCGACGAAGCATCTTCTTGCGAAGATAAAGGGCAATTCCAGCGCCCAAAATTAAACCAATAATTCCGGAAGCTACGGTGAGTGGATCTTGAAAGAGGTCTGAGCCCGTAGTTTTCCAAGCATCGACTGCGTATTGAGTACCTAATGCACCCACACCAAGAATAATGAAACTTCGGACTAACGTTCCAATAAAAGTGGTCCAAATGAAAGTGCGCATTTTCACTCGCAGGACACCACAGACAATGGATACCGCAAAGGTGGGCACAATAGGCACGATCCGCAACCCAACCAGGATGACTTCATCCCACCATCCTTTATTCATCCACCGTTCAGCTTTTTGGATATCTGTTGGACTAATGCCAAAGAACTTGCCACAGCGGTGAACGAAAAAGTCCTCTGCTTTGTCACCCAAGAAGTAAAACACCACAGAGACCAGTGTTTTGCCAACAGAACTTACCGCAGCCAGCCAAAAGAGGAAGAACCAGCCTTGACCAGCCTGATGTGCTAGGTAGCCCGCCGTCCCTAAAACCACTGGCGTCGGAATCGGGGCAATAATTTCTTCAATAACAGTACCAATAAAAACAAACAGTTCGAGAGGAACATCGGTTGCGAGATGAGTAAGCCATTGTGTGATCTGTTGCATACTTAATTACGCTTTTAAGCGAAGGTGTTGTAAGGCTAAGTTAGCTACTTGATCGGAGTACCCTCCGGTCATCGGCACGGGGTGTTGTTTACTGCTCGACTGCCACTCTTGTTGAGAAAACTGACTGTTATTAAACATCATGATTACCTCAGGGCCAAACTCTAGTGCTGCTCCAATATGTGCCAACGCTGTATCGACAGAAAGAAGCACATCTTGTGCTTCCAATAACGCAGGTAACTCAGCTAAATTGGCTCCAATGTACTTTACTTCACCAACTGTCTCATTATCACTTTTGGGGGAAATATAAGTAATTCTGTCTTGAAACATGGCTTGCATTTCTTCTACTTTATAGTCATCCCGACTGGGCGAGGATGGATTGTAAAAAACATTAAAATGGATGGGTCGTTGATTGGGATTCAGCTGTTTACGGAAGATACCTAGTCCAGTGGCGAACATAATATGTTTCCACACCTCTAGTGTTGCCATTTTTACTCGCAGTTGCGAGTTAATCACGATTCCGATGTTAATAGCTTCATTATTTACACCAAAACGCTCGATGGTTTGGCGGTACTCATCATCATGGGGAGTCAAAACTTCGGGGACGATGGTGGGTAGCGAGTCCCACTCACCCTCAGGAATACCTAGAGCAAGGGCTGCCGCAATCGTGTAGCGCTTCGGACCATACTTATCATAAGTAGCTGTAGCTAACGCCCCACCGTACTCTACTTCTAAACTATTCTTCTGATCGGGAAGGTCAAATTGACGGTAAGAAAGGAAGCGACCTTCATTACCTACCATCCGAGCATGCGCTGCCCCCATCGCGCTCATAGAGTAATGCGCCACAAAACTTAGTCGGCCAGAGGTTCTTGGGGATTGAGGCGCTCCTGTAATGAGTGATGAGACTGTTCGTCCGTCTCTTTCAAATAAGGGCAAGATTTCAGGAGTGATATAAAGTGTATTTTGGAGCGGAGGCAGCTCCCCAGGGCGAAACTTATCCGCATACAGTTGTGAGAGAACATCAAAAGCGCGGAAAAAAGTAGTCCAAATTAATCTGTCACCTAATGCAGCTCCCGGATCAGCAAGATTAAAGTCAATCCCGTCCCGACTCTCCAGTTGCTTCCCTAAGAATGTGGGTCGATAGATGAAGCGCTCAGAGCCAGGATGCGTTTCAGCTGCTTGCTGAACAGCTGCCTCATACTGAGCAGTCATCACGTCTTCGCCTCGGTCAATCAAAAAGGTAATGTTCTCACCTTTATTCTCATCGGCTGGCATGAACTGTGCACGTTGATCAAAGTTACGAGTTGGCATGGCCGTGTTTTACTTCCCAGTTTTCATCTGTTGGTGAATAAGTGACATTGAAGTCTGATGAAACTGATCTTCTAGTGCATCGCCTTTAAAAATAGGATGCTGCTTATGATTGGACTGCCAGACATTAGCTGGCCAGTGATAATCTTCAAAGATCATCGCTACTTCTGGGCCTTCAGGCAGTGCAGCGGCAATATGAGCTAAGGCAGTGTCTACAGACAAGAGAACCGTTTGTAGTTGTAGTGCAGCTGGAAGTTCACTCAGTTCTGCCCCTAAATAATGGATGTTTAACTGACCGAGTTTATCACCAAAAGTTGACTGGACTTGATCTAACGGAAAATCAAGAGCTCCTGGACTGCGAGGATTATAAAAAACGTGAACATGTACAGGTCGACTCTCAAAGTCGTACCCTTGCTGCTGGAGGTCTTGCTCTATCCTTACCAGCATCTTTTTCCATTGAGCTAGAGGAACGAACTTTTCTTCTAAGGAGGTGTTAATCACTACTCCGAGGTGAAGTGCTCCAGGTTCAATCTCAAACTTTTGTTGAGCCGCAGTCAGCTCTTCAGCAGATGGAGGGAGAACCTCTGGGATGATAGTGGGAAGATCGTCCCATTGACTCTCCGGAATTCCTAGCGCCAGTGCGGCAGCGATGATGTATCGACGCTCCTGATACTTGTCATATGTAACGGTATAAAGAGCTCCGGCGTAATCTACTTCAATTGACTTTTTTTTCTCTCCGAACTGTTGGTACAGCAAGAACTTAGTAGGGTCTCCTTCTAATAAGACTCTCATTTTGGCATTAATGACCATGGCGATCGTAGCATTCACAGCGAGTCGCTCACTACTTCGAGGAAAAGTAGTACCGGCTTGAATATATGGCGATACTTCTCTTCCTGATCGAGAAAAAAGTGGCATTACCTGAGGTAACATCAAGATATGATTTCTTGAACCCATCTCTCCATCTACCGTTTGGGGATAGTAACGAGCGATGAGATACTCAAGTGCGCGGTAAAAGCCGCTCATGATTACCCGATCACCCAGTGGTCCGTCTGGGTCTGTAAGATTGAAGTCGACACCCTCTACTTGTCCAAGTAAAAGCGTAAAGTGACTCTCTTTGTGGCCCTGTGGGTTATAAGATTCTCGGAGCAGGCCGTTCTCCAGTTTATTGACGCGATCAGTAATATCTATACCCTGTTCATATTCGTGCATGACGTCTTTCAAAAGTACTTTTATCCACGGTACTAAAGAAGGGTATGATCTACAACTAGAATCTTCTTACGCACCCATGCAGTACGGCATTACTTTTAGTCATCGACAAGCTCAATACTTAGGACTTGATCCGAAGCAGGCTTTTCAGGAGTGTTTGAACCTAGGCTTTTCATACATCAGGTTGTGTGTGTACTGGAATGAGGTAGAACAACAGCAAGGTACGTATGACTTTACTGTCATCGAAGAGCTACTTCATCAGTGCGAGAAGTACGGGCAAAACGTGGTGTTAGTACTAGGCATGAAAGCGCCACGTTGGCCAGAGTTTTATATCCCCAGTTGGGCTGCCCAAGATCCTCACTCACCAGCAACACAGACAGCAGTACTTACTTTTTTACAACACGCGGTCTCTCACTTCGCTACGTTTAGCTGCATTAGCCATTGGCAAGTAGAGAATGAGCCACTAGATCCAAGTGGGGAGCATGAGTGGACAGTTCCAACTTCACTTTTAGATAGAGAAGTTGATCTCGTTCGTCAGCACGATTCTCGTCCAGTCTTGCTCACAGCCTGGGGAAATACATTGAGTAAACGACAGTTATTACCAGTCTTAGCTGAGAATGCTGATGTTGTGGGGATTGATGTCTACTATCAACAGTACGCTGATACTTGGCGTGGGGAGAGGTACATCGGACCTGATGACAGCACCACTCGGATGACAGCCCTATTAGACGAAGCAGAGAAAGAAGTTTGGATAACTGAGCTACAAGCAGAGCCTTGGGAAAAGGATGAAGCGGGATACCTAGCTTCTACTCCCAAAAGTTGTAGCCCAGATCTTCTTCGTCAGTTCGTGCAACGTGCTTCACAACTTCCCGTCTCGACTATTCTGTTTTGGGGAGTGGAGTATTGGCTATGGAAAGCACAACAAGGGGATAGTTGCTACCTGGAAGCATGGGCAGAGTTTCAACGACCTCCGAGCGAATCTGCTTGATGCAAAATAGTTGCATATTTGAGATAATCTCCGCTATCTATGATTTTCCTTTTTATCTTGATTAGTAGTCTTTTTGTCAGTCTTGTGTCCATAGTGGGAATTTTGACCATCTTTAGCAAAAAGTTACAAAGTCAAAACTACGCCTCAGGGTTTGTCAGTTTTGCGGCAGGAGTCATGTTAAGTGCAGCGCTCCTCGATGTTCTCCCCGAAGCCCTAGAGCTTCACCCTGAACCAGATCTGTTCCTAGCAATTTTTGGAGGTATCTTGGTTTTCTTTTTCTTAGAGCGATTTGTACTCTGGTTTCACCATCATCATGGTGACCATGGAACAAAGCCATCAGCTGTTTTAGTCCTGGTTGGTGACGCTATCCACAACTTGCTGGATGGTTTGGCGATCACGGCTGCATTTCTTGTCTCACCAGTGCTGGGTTTAACGACGACACTAGCCATTGCCGCACATGAAATTCCTCAGGAAATTGCAGACTTTTCTATCTTAACTGCTGGGGGAATGTCTCGTACAAAAGCTTTACTGTGGAACTTTTTCTCAGCTTTAACCTCTTTGGTGGGTGCTGTGTTGGGTTACTTCTTTTTACGAAATCTCGAGGAATATATCTGGATCTTCTTAGCTTTCACGGGTGGAATGTTCCTGTATATCGCTAGCTCCGACCTCATTCCAGAGCTACATCAGGACTTTAAGAAAGATCGACGCTGGCAACAAACAGTACCATTTATCTTGGGGATCGTGATTCTGTTTGCCCTGACTAAGCTTATTGCTGAGTAGCAGCGTCAGTTCTCAATATTCGTACTTTCGCGAAGACTCTTCTTTTTGTTACACTGAAAAGACTCTAGTTGCTCTGCCAAAAAAACCAGAGTATAAATTTAGTATTGAAACAATTGGTATCTTTGGTTCTCTATGCAGTTACCCCAAATCAACTCCGAAAGCTTGAAAAAAATTAAGTTGAGATACGTTCTCCTTGGACTTGTTTTGCTTCTTTTAGTGATTGGCGGAGCGGTAGGTCTTTACTTAGTCAGCCGACCTCAAGAAATTCGTCAACAAGCTGCAGGATATGCCAGTTGTGCTGGCGGAGTTCCAAGTGGTGGGTATGCCTGTGCCGGTTTCCGTCAACCAGCTCGTTGTAATAACGGTGCTTTCGAGATGATGGCGGCGTGTTCTAGTAGTCAAGTTTGCGACGCTGGAGCAAGTAATGCCTCTAAATGTGTCGCCACTCAGCGCAGTTGTGCTGGTGGTGTCGCCCATGGTCAAACAGCGTGTAAAGACCTTCGAACCCAAGTTACCTGTCAAGACGGCGTCTTTGTTAACGAGCAAAGTTGTAATGCAAATGTAACCTGTAGCAGTGGTCGCTGTGGTGGCGGTCCCGCTGGTACATCTTCACCTACTCCTCGACCTTCAGCTACTCCAGGAACCGGTGGTGGTGGAGATGTTTGTCAGGGAACAACTTGTAGTAGCCAACCTGGCGGCTGTATCGCTATTCATCAATGTGATCAGTTAGACTCTAACGGCCACTGTACAGTGCTCAATCCTCAAGTTACTACTGGAACAGTAAATGCCCAACAGATCGCCAACCAATCATGTAAATGTGTCCAGGTCGACGTCTTAACAGGTGGCAGCAACTCATGTGTTAATGGACATATTAACAATGACTACTCAACATTAGTCAGTGCAGTGGTTGTCTGTCCAAATGTGGCATGTACGCCTCCAACCCCAACTACTCCACCAGGATCATCTCCTCAACCTTCAGTCCCTCCTGGTACTTCACCACAGCCAAGCCCGACCCCAGGTGTGAGCCCAAGTCCTGCAGCTTCACCAACTCCTGGTGTGACTCCAAGCCCAGTGGTCAGCCCAACCCCAGGTGTAAGTCCATCGCCAACACCTATTGTCTGTGGCAGCTCATGTAGTACCACTAGTGAGTGTCCTCAGGATCACACCTGTAACAACGGAACCTGCCAACTCACAGCTTGTGTCAACGGAGCAGCCTGTACAACCGATCAATGTCGCGTCACTGCTTGTGGCAGCTCATGTAGTACCACTAGTGAGTGTCCAAACGACCATAGCTGTAACAATGGGACTTGCAAACTCAATGCATGTGTCAACGGCGCCAGTTGTAGCGGTGATCAATGTCGAGTGACTGCTTGTGGAAGTACCTGTAGCACCAATGCAGACTGTCCAAATGATCACACCTGTAATGGTGGCACATGTAAGCTAACGGCTTGTGTCAACGGAGCGAACTGTGACAGTAATCAATGTTCGATCGTCAATCCATCACCAGTGGCTTCACCAGTCCTTGGATGTAATGACACTTGTGTCAACAACTCTGACTGTAAATCAGCAAGCCAGATCTGTGTTGACACTACAAGTGGACGCCGCTGCCGCTTAGAGACGAACATTACTAGCGACACCTGTACACCAGCTGGTCAAGCAGTTGCTCAAGGGCAACCTTCACCACAACCACAGCAGCCAACCAGCTTGCCAGTGGCCGGAAGTGCAGATGTGCTCAAAGCTATGGGAGTTGGAGCACTAGCGATCATCCTCGGTATCGTAGGCTTCCTTGCCCTCTAGATAAGATAGAAGAAGAGCCGCTTTCCCAAAAGGAGAGCGGCTTTTTTGATGCTTTTTTGCTTTGGTTTAAACGGATTTTGACAAATACGCGAACAGCACTATAATCGTGTCGATGCAACACATTACCGCTCAATTCAAGCGAAACGGTAAGAAGCCTCTTCAGAGAGGTGTGTTGTTGCTGGTATAAGCTAAAAAAATATATACGTCACGGCAAGAATCACACCTCCAACAGAGGTGTTTTTTTTGTCGGAAAGGAAGAGATGAAAGACATCTTGTTTGTCTGCCAAGCGAATATTGGCAGAAGCCAGATGGCTGAAGGCTTTTATAACTTCTTAACCCACTCGGACTTTGCAACCAGTGCTGGAGTGGTGGATGTACGGGCTAAGGTAAACAACGCACTTCCTCCCGAAGCCGTCACAGTAATGAGAGAGCGAGGGGTTGATATCAGTCATCATCAGATTAAGCTCTTAACGCCTGAAATGTGTCAGGAAGCCAGAAAAGTAGTGGTCCTGTGTGATCGAGCACTCTGTCCAACTTTTCTACTCAAACTACGACGAGTAGTATTTAAACCAGTCAAAGACCTTTCGGCTTACCAGCTTCAAGCCGCACGAAAGGTCAGAGATGAAGTTGAGCAGATTGTGTACAGCATCTTGGCGAGCTAGTTAGTACTTACTCTCAATGACCAAACGAGAACCTTCGAGATAGGCAGTTTCGCCGCTGGTAGAAAGCAATTGAACCTGATACGTGGCAGGTGAGTTAGGAATACTGAACTTCGCACTTCTCACCCAAGTAGGCGTACTAGTGTTCATCACCAGCTCCGTATTGTAATAGATCACGTTATGGGTAACGTCAATCAGACGAGCATGTACTTCACCACCAATAATCGAGCCCGCTGCTTCAAATCGGACACTCATAACTTGACCAAATTTCTTGGGGTCAAACATGATTTGAGCTGCGGTCATATTCGTCCAGTCGCGGTTGTTAGTGCTGCCGCCTCCCATGGGTAAAAACTCTTCACGAACTTTCCCTGATGAAGCAGGTGGAGTGACGGTAGTGGTGGTGTTATTCACTACGACTGTTTTCGTGCTTCCCGCGGCGGTAGCTTGAAGTGTAAGCTGCTGAACTTGTGTGCTCAACGAAGCTACTTCAGCTTGAAGTGATTCAGGAGAAAAGGTGTCAGAGGGTTGCTCTTCTTGATTACCGCTTGTCCTTTGTTTTTGGTCAACGATCGAGAGAATCTCTTGTCGTGATTGAAATACGCTCCAACCTACTACAGCTATACCAATTGTTAAAAGAACTAACCAAAGTAGGATAAGAGTGCGCCATGGATGATGCATAAACTGCAGTATTCATGGTAGCGGATATGGAAGTTGAAGTAAAACAGCGTAGGCGAGACAGAATGTCTGACTCGCCTACGAAGGCTATTTCTTATTCTTCGACAGTAGTAGGTGGTTCGACGTCACAAGCGTTAGCTGGACCAACCATTACCAAACGTTGAGGGTTGTCCGTGTCTCTTGAGATCTCTAAATCTCCACCAGTGTTGTGAACCACAATGACTTGGTCTGGTACATCTGGCGCGTATCGACCTAGTACCGTGCCAGCAGAGACCGTGGATCCGGTTCCACAAGCCGCGGTAACACTATGATCCGCATCGTCACCCAGATTTCGCTCATGAGTGGCAATCAATACATGAAGCTTTCCCGTCTCGCTGTCTAATCCTTGGACTACAATAAAGTTAGCATTGATCTCGCGTGGGAAGCGAGCAGTGTCTTTAGTGATAATTGGGCCTGCTTCTACGGCCAACTGGCGTAACTGCACAATGTCTTTTACTTGGTCAGCGGGGACTTCGATGATCAAGTGTGGCTCGCCATCAATATTACCGTTTTCGTCACGATCACCATTAAAACCAATGCTCCAGGTTTGAGCATTAATGCCATGCTCGGCTAGCCGCTGAACGATAGGTTCAGGGATAGGTGAGTTAAAGTACTCACCATTAGTGGTTTCTAGTGCTCCTGGCTTAATGTAGTTAGCCAAGTCTTCTTCAGCTTGGGTCAACGTTCCCATCTGGACAGCATACATGTCGTCCACAAACTCTACTGAACGAAGCCCACTCATGGCCATGATCTCAGCGCGCTCAGCTTGAGGATCGAGCTCGTGGATATACGCTGCTACAGCGCGGATACCGTTTCCACACATGGTAGAGACACCACCGTCCATTCCTGAGTCATCACTGCCATTGGGTTCAAAGACATACATGAAGGTGTGATAGCCTTGGGCTTCGCGATTGCGAGGATCACCAACCAACACCATCACACTATCACTTTGAATCTGTCTACCCCATTGAGCCAAGTGAGCACGAAGAGTAGCATCTTGGCGAAAATCAGCGCTTGGCTCGTATCCAGCGGCCGTTAAGGGCACGATGCCCAACATGTTGCCACAGCCTTCAAACACTCGAGTCATCGTATCTAAGTGATCAAGAAACTCGGTAGTTGATTCATGAGTTGGCATAGCACTTTCTCCGTTAACCGGTAAGTTGTCGGCATCATCCGGCGTTCTTTGTACATTTTCTTTAACTGTCATTGTAGTCTTTTCTATAGCAACTGCTATCTAATATCTAATTTATCTAAAATGTTGAGATATATTTTTTTTAGGTCTTCAACACTCTTGAGCTCAACATACTCATCGGCTTGGTGCGCATTTCCACCGGCAGGACCGATGCAGATGGCAGGGACTTGGAGTCTTTCAGCGTAGATGCACTCATCAGCTACTGACTCTCGGATGAAGACCACCGCTTTACCTTTCACTTCTTTGACTATCTCTTGGCAGGTCTTAACGAACGCTGACTCTCGATCCAGTTTATATGGAGAGCAAAAAGGGGTTGGGCGTGGTTTAAAGCGAATTTCAGGTAGGTGCAGAAGCACCTTCTTCTTATGCAACTTCTTAGCCATATCTTGCAGCTGTGCCAGCACCGAGGTAGCAGTGTCAGGGGGTACCATCTTGCAGTCGATCTCAATCTCGCAAACGTCAGGAACCGAAAAGCCAGGGGCAAGTGAGTGTATGTAGCGAGGATAGGCAATCGTATCGCCCATGTCTTCATCGTGCGCAAACTTGATTGCACTCACCTCATCTAAGAAGCGAGCCGCCTGGGTAATAGCGTTCACTCCTTCTTGGGGAAAGCTGCCATGTGCAGACTTGCCAATAATCTTTACTAAGAAAGAAGCACGACCAGTTCGGCCGATAGTGATACCACTGTCACCATACGTAAAGCCAGGTTCCGGTACGAGCACATACTGCACACCTTCACAAAAACCACCATCAATTAAGGCGTGTGCGCCAGCGGAGTAGTTCTCTTCATCAACAGTAAAGGCAATAACTAGATCAAGGTATTCAGGGGTAAACTCTTTGGCACACTCCAACAGAACCGCGTTACCAGCTTTCATGTCCCAAGCTCCGAGCCCAACTAGTTTGCCATCTTTCACCGTCGGTGTATGAGGATCTTGTGACCAACCATTTACTACGGGGACAGTATCGATGTGACCAGCAAGCAAGATAGCTTTGCCAGTAGAGTGCTTGGCTTTTTTAGTCAGAATGACATTAAAACGACCATCATCGACACGCTGGGTGCGAACTTCACAACTGGTGTGGTCTTTTGCCCAGGCTTGAATAAACTCACTCAGCGCCTTCTCTTTAGGGAAGACTGAGTCAATTGCCACTAGAGAGGAAAGGAGCTGTTGTGGCATATCTTAATTTTCCGTGTATCGCTTCCAGTGAGGATTGGCCTCGGTCATTGCCCAAACATTTAAACTGCCCATTACGCGTGAGCTCTCGTCGATTTCTGGATCTTGAGTTTCGGCGACTTCTTCTTCTCCGCTAATCATACAGTTTAAGAATAGCGTACCACGATAATCCATCCCATTTTTAGCATTACCAAAGTTGGGTGAGCCCCAGGCTGCGCGAGTCTCAGTGTGAACAGAGTGGAAGCCCATCCCGATAGCCTGACCAATAATGTGATGTTTGATATTTCGGTTTAAGCCCAGCATTTGGTACTGTGTATCAGCAGCGGAGTCACCAATCTCTAAAAACTTGAATGGTTTGCCGCTAATCATGATCTCGCCCATATCACCATTCGCAATGGCTACGATTCGACCTCGCTCATTACGGACGACTACTGGGAAGATACCCTCGCTAGAGACCCAAGCTTGCACGTCTGCTGGCGTACTAAGTGGACTAATGTATGTTTTAAACGCAGCTCCAAAAATAGCAGCGAGGGTTTCTAAATCAGTCAAAGTAACATTTTCGGCAGTAATGCGTTCCATTGAAAACCCAGGTGGAAGTGCTTTGGGGGCTTCGTAACTTAACTGTGCAGCTTGATTGGCAAGGTCTACTAAAGCAGTTTTTGTTCCTTCTGAAAGTCGGCGGCCAGGCATGTGTGCACCGGTCATCACCCAATCATATCCTTCCCACTCACCACCAAGGGGAACGACAACTTCACGTTGTAGAGGAACCGAAAGTCCCTCAGTTGGAACTGTCAGTCCTCGTTTCATGATAGCTCGATCGATAATTCGAGTAGCAGTCGGATTATCTGTCAAAACAGGAAGGACTCGAGTAGCGAGGTGATGAAGATAGACGTCAGCATCGTGGATAATTTCAGCACAGAAGCCTTTGACACGTAAGCTATCTTGCTGATAGCCAGCAGAACCTAAAGCCCCAATATTAGGGTTTTCTGGTTGAATTTCTGTTGAACGTTGCCCCACGACTTCAGACTCATCCGTGGTGGGACGATTTATCTCGAGACGCGTCATACTACCTTAAATGTGAAATTGCTAGCTTCAGGATTATTTCATAAAAATGGTGATGGTCAATAAACAGTTGAGACGCACCTTTTTTAGCTTTCTGTTACAACTTTTTCTTTTTTATGTTCGTACTGCTTTAAGAGGCGATACACCGCCTGAACTTTTTTGGAGAAGTGAGTTAAGAACCATGTTTGATCAACAGTTTGACGATCTGCCTGTTGTCTCTTCTCAACTTTAACGGTTACCTTTCGTAAAAGCTGAGCAGCTTTTTCCACTTCTGTCCAAGCTTCCGCGTAATCACTCTTGAAGATACTCCCTTGTGCCATTGAGAGATGTTTCATGACATAAGCAAGTCCGTAATGAGGATCTTCGTGATAGGTTGTTCGCGTTCCTTTTTCAAGTGTTTCCACAAACTCATCAAGCTGTTCATGAAAAACTTCCCACAGTGATCCTTCTGTTTGGAGGAAAAATGTGCCAATTAACTCTGTCGTTAATCTCGAGAGTTCGTGGCGTAAAAGATAGTAAGACGTGTCCACAACTTCTAGCTGTTGTGTCGAGTTATAAACGCCTGTATCTAAGGCGAACTCAGAGAGAAACTCTGCCGCTTCTTGAGTACTTTCCAGCGGTGACTGGGTATTTTTGTTATACAAACCATGGACAAATTGACGCGCAGCTTCTTCGGGAATATCAGGGAAAAGATCAACTGCACTGGCTGTGATTTCTTGGAGAGTAGCGCGTCTGAGCCTATCTCGCCAGCGATCTGCTTCTTCAATTGTTTCTCCTTTAATAAATCCTCGAAATCCTGACTCGGAAAACGTGAGCTGAACCCCCATTCGATCCGCAATATACACCATGAAGTCTTCAATCGTTCTGCCAGACAAATCAACTGGAAAGTGACAAAGTGTCTGGATAACTTCGACTCGAGCTAAGAACTGTAGCTTAGTTTCCAGTGGCAGCTCGGTGAGGTTTGAGAGCTGAAGGAGCTTATCGATCGCGGCAAAAAATGCACGTTCTAAAGTAGGTAAGGACTCAACGTGTACATTTAAAAAGCCATCAACACTCGTCGAAACTGTTCTCAGCCTTCCAACTTGGTCCGTAGACTCGGACTCGGAAAAGTAGTTCGCGAGCGTTTGCACGTTTTCACTGATCTGTTGGCCAGAGTGGTCAACATTAATTGCTCGGTAAAAGTTCTTGCCAGCATGGAGATTATGAATCTGCCAAAAGACTTGCTCGGAAGGAGCTAACTTGCCATTCGGCAGATCAAAGGCGTGGTTACGAATACGTTGGCGAACGTCGTCACTCGCATATACTAAGTCAGCAATCTCCCGACGCTTACGCTCTTGCGGCTCCATCTGGAGAAATGACTCTTGATCGTGTCCGATGATAACCATAGTTGCAGCATCACGCTACTCAAAGTAGGAGACTCCCCACCATCTACTTGGGTTCACAAAACGATACTTCTTATCTAGTTGGTCTAAGCGACTGACTTCTTCTTCACTCAATTCAAGATTTAATGCTCCAATATTTTCCAAGATTCGTTCTGGTGAGACACTTTTAGGTATGGCAACCGTTTGCCGTTGTAAAGCCCAGCTAATTAACACCTGTGCAGCTGGTTTTTTGTGGACACGAGCAATCTGCTGGACTACCTCATCATCGAGCAAAGTAGGATCACCTTCTCTGAGACCGCCTGGTGAACCCAATGGTGAGTACGCAGTAACTACAATTCCTTCTTGTTGGCAGAACTTTACTAATCCTGCTTGGACGTTGTAGGGATGAAGCTCAATCTGATTCGTTGCAGGTTTGATTACGGCATAGGTAAGCAGGTCAATTAACATCGTAGTCGTAAAGTTTGCGACGCCGATTGCCTTGACTAAGCCTTTATCCACTAAGCTCTCCATTGCTTTCCAAGTTGCTTGAATAGAAACTGGAATACGTTTCACTTTACCCTGTGGATCAAGTGGTTCTAAGTCTTTACCGTGGGGAAAAGCGATGCCCCAGTGAACTAAGTAGAGATCAAGATACTCAAGTTGAAGGTCGTGCAAAGTTTTGCGACACGCTGCTTCAACATCAGCAGGATCATGGTCAGTGTTCCATAACTTACTGGTAATAAAAATGTCTTCACGCTTTATGCTAGAGCTAGCAAACAGCTCACCTAGTGCTGCACCAATTTCTTTCTCGTTCCCGTAGATACTGGCACAATCGAGATGACGATAGCCGGCTTCTTGGAGAGCAAACTTTACCGCAGTGCCCACTTTGTCTTTGGGGGTATTCCAAGTTCCAAGTCCTAAGATTGGGAACTGCTGGCCGGTATGGAGGGGAAGAAATGAAGTCATGTAGTTGTTGTATCAACTTCAGACAGTGGTGTAAACCTAAAGAACTATGTCGTCTTTTGTGCTCTAATCTCTTCAGCTTTTTGGAGTCTTTTTGTTTGGTAGGCTTTATACTCTTGTTCTTCTTTATCAAAGTACGAAGTTGTTGAGTCAGCATATGGTTTATCGGTTTGGACACCAAGTCTATAGGCGAGTGGCTCACAGAAAGAGTGTGCGTCGGCTACACGATGGTCAAATGCTGTCAGCGTTGCTCCAAAAAAGACTTGGTTATCATTGGGATCAAGCATCCCCCGTTCTTTAGCATCTTCAGGAAGGTCAAGCGTCCCACCTCTTTCTTGAATAGCCTGTCTCTCTGCCGGAGAGAGAACATCATTTAAAGTAGGCATTGTCTGCTCAGTTAAAAGAGTCAAAATGCCTTGTTCTTGGGCAGCTTGTGTTACTTCATTGGTTTGAAAAGTTCGGGTGGAGTATGGTGCAACTAAAAGGATCTTAGGAAATCGGGATGGATAGTAGCCAAACTTTTTATACACCTCAATGAGTTTCTTTAGAGTTGCGTTGCGAAACTGCTCACCCGAGTAAATTGCATCATCCATCACTACAAAAGTGTCAACGCCTTTGTCTAAGATTTCTCTGAAAGACTCAAAATCTTCCATCGCATCGTACACGCCAAAGTACGTTTCTTGCACAGGTTGGGTAGTGAGCTCAGGTTGAGCTTGCTCGTAGACCCATCGCTTAGAGGAATGTGGCTTACTGTCCCACAGAACTACATAATCACTCCCTTGGATTTTTTCGTTTAATGTGGAAACACACCGTTTCAGTGCTGAAAGGAAAACCTCATGTGGGACGAGCGCCAAGTTGTCGACTAACTTTTGTTTGATTTCTTGAAACTGGGGATTAGGTTCGCTAGTAATCCATCTTTTTACTTCCGCTTCATTTATGGAAAGGGAAGTTTTAGGTTGGGGAACGTCAGGTGCTGCAGAGTGTTCTGGGGTTTGAGAAGCAACTTCGGTGGTGGCTCGTTGCTGTTCATCTGTCATTCCAAGATCGTAGCAACAGAACTCACACAAGTAAAATGGAGCTCAAATCGTAATTAGACTTGATGGCTCTCTTGTGATTTGAGAGCTTTAGCATGTTCTTTTGTAAATGCTGGATTGTCGATATCGGTAGTAACTTCTTTAGTAGCCTGTAACTTCTCCAGGCCAAGCACAGTTATAACTCCTAATCCAAAAAGCAGAAGCGAGAAGAGCACATCATTTGTAAATGCTTCTGGTATAACATTCTGCTCTACAAGTGGAACGAGCTCCCCATGGCTATTTAAGCGAGTAGAAATTGTTTCTTTCCATGGCCACACTTTGCGCAAAGAGCCAATCATTATTCCAGTGAGAAGAGCGACAATGATGTCATGATGTTTTTTAAATAGCCAACTCAGGACTCTTGAGAAAACTGCAATACCCACTAACGCCCCTAGTCCAAAAATAAATATTACAAGGAAGTTGCGATCTGATATCGCTCCTAAAACTTGTTCATACTTACCTAGAATCACTAAAATAAATGATCCAGAAATGCCTGGCAGAATCATGGCACAAATTGCGATTACTCCACTGAGGAAGAACGCTAGCCAAGTGTCAGGAGTTGAAACAGGCACCATTCCTACTACAAAGTAGGCAATCACGGCTGTTACTGCAGTAGCAACATAGTCATGTAGATCCCAAGTTACTACGCGTTTACTAACTACTATGATGGAAGCTACTGATAGTCCAAAAATAAACGCCCACATGAGTGATGGATAAGTAACCAAGAAGTGTGTGATAAGGCCAGAAAGAGTAATGACTGCTGAAGCCAAACCTAGACCAAGTGGAATAAAGAAACGAAATGGAACTAAAGCGATTGCTTCCTTAATCTTGCCTTTAATAAGTAATCGCAGTGCTTGTCCACTAGTAACTTTAATTCCGTAAATGAGCTCTTCATAAATACCAAGCAAGAAGGCTACAGTTCCACCTGAAACTCCTGGAACTAAATCAGCAGACCCCATCAAAAAGCCTGTCAAGAAAAGCCGAATTGTATCTTTAATTAGATTATTGGAACTACTCTTTTGATTCATGGGCTGTATTTTACAGACAATCTGCGTTGTGAGAACCCGAAAAATACGAGCTCGCTGAAGACATGCCTTGTACTAAGACCGATTAGTCACTTTATAAGGCTTACCGTTGCTGTCATATGTTATCCATTCACCAACAGCTTCTCCCATATTAAAATGTCCGGAGCGTTTTAAAGTTCCATCAGGTCGATACCATTCCCAATACCCATCCGTTTTTCCACCTACAATTTTACCTTTTGACCAACGAGTTACACCATTTGCATGATATTTTATGGTATATCCATCAATAATTTCAATTTTCTTTTCTTTAACACCATTTAAATGCATGACAACATCGCACCCATTTTCAGTACAGTCATGACTAGTATGGTCGATTTTTTTGTTTTCAGGCATGAGATTTAAAAGATACCATCTTTATTTTTAATCTCTTCAGGAATTGGCATGCCACAATCCCAAAGCTCATCGATTTTTCCATCTTTGAATTTGAAGATATACACTACGGCCATTTCATACGGTTTAAGAGCAAGATGAACAAATACGGAGACCATATTATCTTCTGCAATAACCTGATGGACGGTTAGTTTTTTTTCCGGAATGTTGCCATCATTTTCCTTCATACCTTTTTGCAGAGCGGAAAAACCAGCCGGATAAAAAGGACTATGATGTTTGCCGTCCATGTTTACTAGTTGGTAGGCTTCATCAATTTTTCTATTAACAATATGTTCAAGAAATTGAACTGCTATTTTTTTGTTGTTTTCAACATTATTCATACCTAAATTATAACAAAAGCTTAGAGTCGAAGACTTTTCCTTCTGAGTATTTTTGAGCGATTTTCTAGCTTACGGGCCTTTTTTGCGACCTTGATGCTATTTGTGGGAATTGGTAAGTATATATCAATCTATTTCAATATAGATGATGGGTCTTGGAGCAAACCAAGACGCTTTGGCGGAGGTGAAGGGGTTCGAACCCTTGTATCCCGTGAAGGATCACGCTTTCCAGGCGTGTGCAATTGACCACTATGCGACACCTCCAAGTGCACTCGAGATTATAGCGTATTTTTGTCTTCCTTGTTGGGGAATGATACAAGTCGCTTTAAGGCGGTGGTAAGATATACGGATATGCAAATTATTCATCTTTTTGTTGACTTTATTCTTCATCTCGATAAACACTTAGTCGAGATCGTTTCTAACTATGGGTTTCTCACTTACGCAATCTTATTCTTAATTATTTTTGCTGAGACAGGGTTAGTGGTGACGCCCTTCCTTCCAGGAGACTCACTTCTTTTTGCTACCGGAGCAATTGCAGCCATTGGTGACTTGAATATCTTCTTTGTTTTGGCCATCTTGGTTGCTGCGGCGATTTTAGGTGACACGGTTAACTACTGGATTGGTCACTTCTTGGGTCAAAAAATTATTGATAGTCCAAAGGTCCCGTTTATCAATCAAAAGCATATTGATAAAACACAAGCTTTCTACGCTAAGCATGGTGGTAAGACTATTATCTTAGCTCGCTTTGTGCCGATTGTTCGCACCTTTGCTCCTTTCGTAGCCGGTGTGGGTAAGATGGATTACAGCAAGTTCATTCTGTACAACATTATTGGTGGTGTGGTGTGGGTACTGTCTTTCACTTTAGCTGGTTACTTCTTTGGTAACATCCCGGCGGTGAAAGAAAACTTCACTATTGTTGTCTTTGCCATCATTGGTATCTCTGTAGTGCCAATGATCTTTGAGTTTGTCAAAGCAAAGATGGAGCACAAGAAGAACCCTGAACTGCACATTGATTAAGGGTTAGTGTTGTAGCAGGTTCCCTTAAAGTTGTTTCAGCAAATGGCTCTTTTTCGGGTATACTTCTGGCAGGTGAGGAATACCCATGTCCCAGATTCAAGAAGTTAAAGTTGCAACTGACGTCGTCCAGTTAATCTCTGAGCGTGTAACGCTGCAGCGATCGGGTGCCAACTGGCGTGGACTCTGTCCTTTTCACTCCGAGAAGTCACCTTCCTTTTTCGTTAGCGAGCAGCTGCAACGCTATCGCTGTTTTGGTTGTGGTGAGTCAGGAGATGCCTTTACTTTTTTAGAGAAGTACGAAGGAATGACATTCGCCGAAGCCTTACAGTACTTAGCCGACCGAGCCGGAATTACCTTAACGAAGCAAACCTTTACCGACGAAGACGAACAGCGCAAACGGCTGCTAGAAATTCTCAACCTTGCACGAGAGTACTACTACTACTTACTCACCGAACACGAAGTGGGTAAAAAAGCCTTAGCGTATCTCAAAGAACGCGGTACTACCCAAGAATCGATTAAAGTCTTTCAGCTCGGTTACTCGCTACCGAGTTGGGATGGCCTATTAAAGTATCTCAATCATAAGAAGCACTACAGCATGGAAGATATTCATGCTTCAGGCTTGTTGGTAAAGAATCAAACAGGCCGAAGCTATGACCGATTTCGTGATCGTTTAATGTTTCCTTTAACCGATCATCGTGGCAGAGTAGTAGGTTTCTCGGGGCGAGTTTTAGACTCTGCGGTTAAAGAAGCCAAGTACATCAACACTCCAGAAACGTTGCTTTATCATAAAAGTCAGCTGCTGTATGGCTTTTCCCAGCTGTATCAGAACATTCGCAAAGAAAACGAAGTGGTGGTGGTAGAAGGCGAGTTTGATGTCATCTCTTCTGCTCAAGCACATGTAAATAACGTGGTAGCAGTCAAAGGATCAGCCCTGACAGAAGAGCACATGCGTTTGTTAAGTAGAACAGTCGAGAAAGTTCTGCTCTGTTTTGACACTGACAGTGCAGGGCTTGAAGCAACTCGGCGGGCAATCGCCGTCGCCAAGCCATTTGGGATTGAGCTGCGGGTGCTCGATTTTGGTGAGGAAGCGCAAAAAGACCCTGACGAGCTAGCTCGGACAAATCCCCAACACTGGCGACAAGTAGTCCGTTCTTCAATCTCTGTCTATGAGTTTTTGATGAGAGCAGCGGTCAGTGAGCAAGATGTTTCTACTCCGGAAGGCAAACGAAAAGTGGTGAATCAGCTGGCACCGATCTTTAGCCAGATTAGTCACGCAGTCGAAAAAGAGTACTACATTAAGAAACTGGCAGAGACACTCCAGGTTAAAGAGTCGACACTCCAAACAGACTTACAGAAGTTTGGAGTCCTGGGTGAGCGGAAAAAAGTACCACGTAAGAATGCCAATGAACCAGAAGAACAGACAACCAAAGAACAGCCACTCAGCCGCCGAGTGCGACTGGAGCAGTACCTTTTATTTTTGCTCTTCCAGGCAGCCCCGAGTCAAATGCCAACTTTCCTACGCCAGGTTGTAGAGTTCGAATGGCAAGTTCCTGCGGCTAAACAACTGGTCGCAAGCTTAGCCAAGCAGTCAGCTGATAAAAACTGGTCGCTGCAAACATTTGCTCAAGGTTTGGCGGAAGATCTGCAACAACGCTTGTTTGAGATTACCGCTGAAGAAGAGTTCTTACGAATTATTAACGATCTTGATCGTGACAAAGAGTATAGTAAAGAGTGGAATAAAACTTGGGCTGATATTCAGCAGCTGCAGCTCAGTGATCGGAAAGCGGTGATCTCTGCCAGAATCTCAGAACTCGAGTCCTTGAATGAGATGTCTGCTGATCAAAAAGTTGAGTATAATGAACTTCTTCAACAAGTTGTCCAGATGAGATAGATGATTTATCAATCTTTTTAACTCTTCTCACCCTCTTGACACTACATACCCCCTGGGGGTATAAGAAGTGAGTGTCAAACGACCCAATTGTGCTCCAACTAAAACGGATTAAAGGCCAGCTCGAAGGCGTAATTACGATGTATGAAAATGACCAAGCCTGCGTCGATGTTGTTCGGCAGGTGGTCGCAGCCCGTAACTCGTTGGGCAGAGTCGCTCGTGACTTATTGACGAATGAAGCCAGTCGATGCCATAAAGAGAGAAAAGTAGAAGAGTTAGAAGAAGTATTAAAAGAGCTCTTCCGCTATTAAAGTAGTATTTTTGGCAAGTGATCTCTGGTGATCTCACCAAGAAAGGAAGTATGACAGATACAAACACAGCGACCTCTCCACAAGGTCTTTTACACCTCGGCGAGGATAACTTTCAGAAAACCATCGAAGAGTCTACAAAGCCAGTTATGGTTGACTTCTACGCCGATTGGTGTGGTCCATGCAAGATGGCTGCTCCAGTATTGGAGAAGCTGTCAACCGAGATGAAAGAGCAGATCACGATTGCTAAAGTTAACACCGACGAAGCTGGCTCACTCGCTCAGCAGTTTGGGGTGATGAGTATCCCAACGGTGATTATCTTTGACAAAAAAGATGGCAAAGTTGTGGAAGTTGATCGAAAGATCGGCTTCCCTGGCGAAGAAGGATATCGTCAAATGATTACTAAAGTTGTGGGTGATGCCCCAACAGCTCAAGCAGCCTAACTTCATATGCAACAGACTAAAGTTGCCATTATTGGCAGTGGACCAACTGGCTATACGGCTGGCATTTATACTGGCCGGGCGAGCTTAGAACCCCTTCTTTTTGCTGGACAAAAAAGTGGTGGGCAGTTAATGCTGACTACTGAAGTTGAGAACTTTCCCGGTTTCGCTCAGGGCAAAATGGGACCTGAGTTGATGATTGAGATGCGGCAACAAGCTGAACGCTTCGGCGCCAAAATTATCGACCAATATGTGTACGCCGTCGACTTTTCAGCTCGACCATTCAAACTGTGGACGCATCTTCCCGCCGGAACTGACAGTGAGATCCTGGAAAAAGGATCTGCAGCTGACTTTGCCCAAATGCGTGAGGCACTTAAAGCTGAACCGCACGACGTTGAAGCTGACTCAGTCGTAGTAGCAGTGGGAGCTCGTTCTCGAATGTTAGGTGTTACTGGCGAGAGTAGTTTCTTAGGCAGAGGCGTCAGTACTTGTGCTGTCTGTGATGCCGCTTTCTATCGTGGTAAACACACCATCGTTGTAGGTGGCGGTGACGCAGCGATGGAAGATACCTTAGCTCTGACGAAGTTTGCAGATACGGTTACAGTCTTAGTTCGGGGTGAGAAGATGCGTGCGAGCAAGATTATGCAGGATCGTGTTCAGGCACATCCAAAAGTTACCGTCCTTTACAACACCAGCATTCAAGAAATTAAAGGTGAAGGTGCAGTTAAAGAAGTCGTATTGGTCAACACAGCTACTCAGGCTACCGAGAGCCGCTCAGTGGATGGCGTTTTTATCGCGATTGGTCATATGCCTATGACCGGAATTTTTGAAGGTCAACTCCAGTTGGATTCACACGGCTTTATTCTGACTCGTCAGAGTGTGACAGCCGCTGGCGTAGAGATGGCTAAGGCGGCGCTGGACGAAGAAGGCAAAGTAGCCTTTCCGTCTATGACTTCGGTTGAAGGTGTCTTTGCCGGTGGTGACGCAGTTGATACCCGGTACTGGCAAGCAATCACGGCAGCTGGGCAAGGATGTGCGGCAGCTATCGATGCAGAGCGTTGGTTGGAGAGGAGATAGTTGCCATGTCAGACGTTTATCAACAGTCGGTGGAGTACCATCGTCAACATAAAGGGAAGTTGGGCGTGCAGTCGCTCGTCTCGGTGAAGAATCGCGACGATCTGTCTTTAGCCTACACCCCCGGAGTCGCAGAAGCCTGTCGGGTGATTGCCAAAGATCCCACCGAGTCGTTTGAGTTGACGATGCGAGGCAGAACCGTCGCCGTGGTGTCTGATGGCTCGGCTGTTTTAGGTTTAGGCAATATCGGAGCCGCAGCTGCCATGCCAGTGATGGAAGGAAAGTCCTTATTAATGCGCGAGTTCGCTGGCGTCGATAGCATTCCCTTAGTTATTGATACGCAAGAAACGTCGCAGATTATCGAGTTTGTCAAACAAGTCGCACCCTCATTTGCCGGAATTAACTTAGAAGATATTGCCGCCCCACGTTGTTTTGAAGTTGAAGATGCACTCCAAGAGATTGGGATTCCAGTTTTTCATGATGATCAACATGGAACGGCGATCGTTGTCACGGCGGCGCTGCACAATGCAGCCAAAGTAGTTGGAAAGAACTTTGCCGATCTAAAAGTAGTGATGGTCGGAGCTGGAGCCGCTGGTCTAGCCACTGCCAAGATGTTACTCGGTTTAGATGGTCCTTGGACTGCTTTAAGTCAGCTGTCAGACATTGAACGAGTGGCTCAGTTAAAGCTGGTGGATACTCGCGGCGTAGTTTATCCCAGTCGCCCAGATGTAACTACGCATCACAACCGTTTTAAAGCGGCGCTATTACCTTTTTCCAACACACCTGATGAAGCTGGCGACTTGGCCGCCGCCTTAGTAGGTGCTGATGTTCTCATTGGTGTTTCGGGTCCTAACTTAGTTACTGCTGAGATGGTCAAAAGTATGGCACCTGGAGCAATTGTCTTTGCCATGGCAAACCCAACTCCGGAAATTCTGCCAGATCTCGCTCACCAAGCTGGTGCGGTGGTGGTAGCAACTGGCCGCAGTGACTTCGCCAACCAAGTTAATAACGTGCTAGCGTTTCCTGGTGTTTTTCGGGCGGTGATCAAAGCGCGTCTACCTCGAATTACTACCCAAATGAAGTACGCGGCTGCCCATGCTTTAGCGCAAATGGTGCCAGATCCAACTGCAACTTCCATTCTGCCCGATCCTTTTCAACCAGAGTTGGCTGAGAAGGTGGCTGACGCGATCATCGCGGCTCAGTAGAAAGGAAAGCCATGTCGATGAACCCTCATCAACAGGCGATCAAACAACTGGAAAAAGTCGCGGGGCTCCTTCGTTCCGAGTATCACGATGAAGATACTGCCCGTTTTGACGCTGCGATCGAACGTTTGAAAGAGCCGGACAGAGTCATTGAAGGTCAGTTGGAAGTAGAGATGGATGATGGGCGTAGTGAGACATTTCAAGCCTATCGCGCCCAACATAACAATGCCCGTGGTCCTTACAAAGGTGGCATTCGTTTCCACCCTGATGTTTCAAAAGAAGAAGTCAAAGCGCTTTCTACGTGGATGACTTGGAAGTGTGCGGTAACAGGGATTCCTTATGGTGGAGGGAAAGGTGGCGTCGTCGTAGACCCTAAAAAGCTCTCTCAAAATGAGCTGCAGCGTTTGAGCCGTGCCTATGCGCGATTAATTACCCCATATATCGGACCTCAGGTTGATATTCCCGCTCCGGATGTAAATACAACGCCTCAAACTATGGCTTGGATGGTTGAGGAGTACCAACAAGAAGTTGGACGACAGGCAAAGGTAGTCGATAGTTCTCACTCAGCTGCCGAAAATCCGTTAGCAACATTTACTGGTAAGCCGGTCACTCTGGGAGGTTCTGAAGGCAGAGAAGAAGCTACTGGACTGGGTGGAGTAGTGGTGATGGAAAAGTTGGTTGAACAGCTTTTCCCAACGAAAGAAAAAAAGCAGATCACAGTTGCTATACAAGGTTTTGGAAATGTGGGGTACTGGTTTGCCTATCTTGCTCATCAAAAAGGCTACAGTGTAGTAGCTATCTCCGACTCTCGTGGAGGTATCTATGCACCACAAGGTCTTGATCCAGAATATGTTCTCAACTACAAGAAAGAGCATGGCAGCTTACCAAGTGATGGAGTACAAGAGATCTCTAATGCAGAGCTGCTAGAGTTAGCTGTAGATCTTCTCGTCCCTTCCGCTTTAGAAGGTGTAATCGATAAAGAAAATGCCCATCGTATTCAGGCTAAGGCTGTGATTGAGATGGCCAATGGCCCTACCACTTCAGAAGCAGATGAAGTCTTGGCTGCCCGAAACGTATTTGTTGTGCCGGACGTCTTGGCCAATGCTGGTGGCGTATCCACTTCTTACTTTGAGTGGGTTCAGAATCTCCAAGGATACAGTTGGCCGCTTCAAGAAGTCACTACTCGCTTAAAAAAAATAATGGAAACTGCATTCACTGAGATGTGGCAGATGCACCAAAAAACTGGGCAAACTGGAAGAGTGTCAGCATATATGACCGCGGTTCAACGGGTGGTTGACGCAATGATTATGCGAGGGCAAGTCTAGTCTTGCGGACTTGATTCTTGTATCGTATACATAGTACATCAAAAGAAAAGGTTGGCTGTAAAACCAAACAGAGGAATGAAAGGATTCTATGGCAAGTGAGAAAAGTAACTCACCGTACTCAATGAACGCCATGCTCGATTTTGTAACAAATAACGCAGGACTTTTGTTCTTGGGTGTATCGTTACTCGTGGTTGGCTTCTTAGGCGGCGCAATGTGGCGTGAAAACGCAATGTTAAAAGCAGGCATCGGTGGCGGAACTGGAACCCAGATCGCCGCTGGAGCCGGTGATCCAGGAGCAGCAGCTCCTGCACCAGCAACCGAGCTTTCTGAGGCTGACTGGAAAGCTGTTCAAGAAGGTGGTGTCGGTGTAATTGGACAGAACAATGCCAAAGTAACAATGGTTGAGTTCACAGACTACCAATGTCCATTCTGTTCTCGACACTACACCACGGCATATAAGACCATCAAAGAGAAGTACATCGACACTGGTAAAGTGAAGTTGGTGCTTCGTGATCAGGCCTTACCATTCCATCCAAATGCTAAGCCAGCAGCAATTGCTGTTCGCTGTGCAGTTGAGCAGAACAAAGGTAAGTTAGAAGCCATGCACGACACCTTGTTTGACAAACAAGATGAGTGGTCAAACTTAAGTGCTGATCAAGCAGCTGCCAAGTTTGGTGAGTACGCTACTGCCAACGGTTTGAACGGTGCAACCTTGACCCAATGTGTCAAAGATGGCAAGTTCAGCAAAGAAGTTGAAGCTGATATGGCATTGGGAACAAAAGTGGGTGCCAGTGGTACGCCAACTTTCTTCATCAATGGCAAGATGGTTGTAGGTGCACAAGATATCAGTGTCTTCGAGACTGAAATCGAGAACGCACTCAACAGTTAAGGTTTACCTAACTAGAAACAGAGACACCCTTCGCGAGAAGGGTGTTTTTTTCTCTAGTGGTGTGTATAATACTGAAATCTGTAAAGTTAGTAACTGCGTTGTACGGACAGCCGGCAAATCAGTGAGGACAATGCCAAAACCAACCCCCAAAAAAACTCCATCCAAAAAAGCCGCCAAAGCAGCGGTAAAAAAGCCTGTAGTAAAGAAAGCACTAGGAAGAAAAATGACCGCTAAAAAACCTGCCACTAAAACAGCTTCAAAATCTAAACCAGCGACCAAAAAAGTTGTCGCAACTCAAACAGTCAAAAAATCAGCTGCAAAAACAGTAGCAAAGAAAGCAGCACCAAAAGTTGTTTCCAAAGCTGCAAAACAAGCACCAGCCGAAAACACAAAACCAGCGACCAAGCCATCTAAAGCGACCGCAAAAGCGGAGAAAGCCGCCGACAAAAAAGCTAAGACCGATGTCACTCAACCAACCTCAGTGGTGAACGAGGAAGTCAACGTCACCTTGCCAGCAGCTCCAGCCACCCCAGCTGTCATGCCAACGTCGATGCAGGATGACTTCGATAGTTTGCTCCAAAAAGCAATCAGCCGTGGCTACGTTACCCAAGAAGAAGTCTTGGAAAGCGTCATCGAGCCAGAGCTTTATATTACCCAGCTCGACGACTTTTACGATCAAATCCTTAAAAATAACATCGACATTTTTGAGTCTGTTTCTGAAGATACCAAAGACGAACAGCCTTCAGACGTTCAACGTGAGCTTGACCTCTTAACCAGTAGTATTGAGTCCAAAGCCGGTACTGATCCAGTCCGGATGTACCTCAAAGAGATCGGTCGAATTCCGTTGCTGACCCGTGAACAAGAAATTGACCTAGCCCAGCGTACCGAAGCTGGTGACAAGAAAGCCAAAGAGAAGTTAACTTCCTCGAATCTTCGTTTAGTCGTGTCTATTGCCAAGAAGTACATTGGTCGTGGCATGACTTTCTTAGACTTAATTCAAGAAGGAAACAAAGGGTTAATTCGGGCAGTTGAAAAGTACGACTGGACCAAAGGCTTTAAGTTCTCCACCTATGCAACTTGGTGGATTCGCCAAGCCATCACTCGTGCCATTGCTGACCAAGCTCGAACGATCCGTATTCCTGTTCACATGGTCGAGACCATCAACAAGTTAATGCGTACGTCGCGCAAGTTGATGCAGGACTTAGGCCGTGAGCCAACCCCAGAAGAAATTGGCAAGGCCATGGAGATGGAGCCCGACCGGGTTCGTGAGATCCTGAAGATTTCTCAAAAAACAACTTCCTTAGAAACTCCAATTGGCGATGAAGATGACAGTTATCTGGGTGACTTCATTGCTGACGAAACCCAGATTTCTCCTTACGAAGCAACCAGTCAACGGATGCTCAAGGAGAACGTTGATGAAGTGTTGAACGCATTGAGCGACCGGGAAGCTAAAGTTTTAAAGATGCGCTTTGGTTTAAACGGCTCCCGACCAATGACCTTAGAAGAAGTGGGGCAAAAGTTTGGTGTTACCCGTGAACGGATCCGCCAGATTGAAGCCAAAGCCCTGCGTAAACTTCGTCATCCAAGTAAACGGAAACGGTTGCAAGACTTCTTAGACTAAGCTCTGTTGAGCCAAGGAGGACGATGGCCGAAGACAAACGACTCGAAATCTTTACTACCTTACGTAAAGAAATGGCCAAGCTTGTCCCACCATTGACCGCGACTGAAGATTTAGCCAACCGATACATCCTCGTTTCCAAGAAAGAAGCAGTGGTAGCTGGCAAGTTAAGGCCAGAAATCTACTTCGGCGGCTTAATTATCCAAAGCTCGTATGTTGGTTTTTACCACATGCCTCTCTATACCAATGAAGAAGCCAGAAGTCACTTTTCCGCCCGACTGTTAAAAATGCTGAAAGGAAAGTCCTGCTTTCACATTAAAGAGTTAGACGATGAGCTGCTGCGTGACATTCGCGTCGCCTTGAAAAAAAGCCTTGAGCTCTACCGTAAGAACGGTTGGATTTAGTATCGCAACTAGCTAGTAATGGCTTTACTTTTCGGCTATCTCTTTCAGCTTGGCTAATGCCGCAGACCAACCCTTTTCCATTTCTTCAACAAATTCTTGGGGAACGTCGAGATCTACCGTCAGCGTAGTCTGTCCATCTTGCTCAGTGAACGTATAGTTCTCAAATCCAACCCACTTCTTCGCCTCAGCACTCGTTGTATCCTCAACACCCTGGTTGACGATACCCAAGTGATGAATCGAGATGAACTCGTGCTGCTTATTCACCGCAATTTGGCTGGTCATCCCTGACAACTTACCACTCTCATCTGCTGCCAAAAACTGAATCTTGCTCCCTTCTTTCCAGTTGCCCACCACGTGCGAGCCAGGCATGAATGCTTCTGTCCACTGACGATAGGTAGCATCTTCTAACATCGTCTTCCAAACTTGTTCCTTTGGAGCGTTAATGACAGTGGAGAAATGGAGTGTTGGCATAGGTTTGTGACCTTTCTTTTATATGATTTAGCGGTGTTGGTCAATTAAAATCTGGTTTCCGTCAGGATCTCGCAGCGAGATGTGAGCCGGGCCAGTTTTTTCTTTCGTTTCTTCGTCTAAAGTAATGCCGGCTGCTTTCAGCTGCTGTTCGATTTCACGAATGTCCATAAAAGAGTCGACTTCTTTGCCGTTGGAGTCCCAGCCAGGATTAAAGGTTAACAAGTTGTCCTTAAACATTCCTTGGAACAGACCAATATTGGTCTCGCCGTTCTGCAGAATCAGCCAGCCTTGTTCTTCCACACCGTGAATGACAGTAAAACCAAGTTTTTGGTAAAACTCCTTGGAAACCTTGAGATCTTTGACAGCCAAACTGACCGAGAAGTTGCCAAGAAGCATATAAACCTTCCATCTAAAAAGGTACTGTAGAAGCAGTATAGCAAATGAGCCGAAGTAGTGGGGAATTGCACTCCAGGCTTAAAGATGAGACCGTCCTGAGAGAGACTGTTCAAAAATAGACGGAACTTGATACAATACAAGCCTGACCATTCCCTGGTAGCTCAACGGTAGAGCAGGTCGCTGTTAACGACAAGGTTCTAGGTTCGAATCCTAGCCGGGGAGCACACCTTAGAAAAAACTACAAAAAAAAAGAAGTTGAGACCCTCATCACCCTTACTGAAAAGTAAGGGTTTTATGTTAATTGGGCGCAACTATAACACACTTGCCAAGTCACGACGGCCTCACAACAAAGGTCTCGTACTTCGACACTATATCGGTCATTCCCGTTATGAGCATTCATCTGACCGAGTCATCGGGAGATATCAGACTGTTATAGCTCTTTCCTCTTTTGTCATTCTTAGCCTGCTCATAATGCAACTTCGTCCGGAGCGTGTTGTTGTGGAAGCAAAAACTGAAGTTGTTACTCAAGAAAAAACAGTCGTCATTGATAAAAACGAAAACGTTGATACGTGGATTGGTGAAGCTGTAAACGAGTTTCTGCCTACGCATTCCTCAGAAGCTCGCATGATCATGCACTGTTTAGCGCACCGAGAAAATGGTCATGGTTCAAACCCTGACGCGCATGGGGATGGTGGGCTTGCTGGTGGACCATTCCAGTTTCATGAAGATACATGGGTTCGTATGAGAAAAGAGATGATGAAAGATGGTCACGCGCAAGACATTGGATCTCGATATGACTTTAAAGAATCAGCAAGAACAACTGCGTATGCGATTCAAAAAGGTTGGGCGCGTGAATGGGGTCCAATTCTTAGAGATAGCAAAGGGAATACATTTGCCAGCTGCCAGACGCCAAGTTGGTATAGAAAGTAAATATGTCTAGTGGAAGAAGACCGTTGTACTCGGGAAATGAAGAAAAAAAGATCTTGCATCACTATCTACTGCGCGGATCTACATTAACCGAAGAAAAGTATCGAGTGACAAGATCATATCTCAATAAACTTCGAAAGAAATATCGATTGAAATCCCGCATTGAACAGCGGTTAACAGAAAAGGTGAATGCGCTCTGTCCATTGTGTGGTAGCCAGCTAATTAAAACCTATGTGTTTGGAGAGCATGAACCATTTAAAGAAGCCTATTGGTGTGAGACCGATCAAGAAGCATTTAGTGAGGGAGTAATTAAATGACCCTGCTGTAACAGGGTCGTAAGAAAGGACTTGTATGGACACTATAGCACAACAAGGAAGTACGCTGCAAATTCGCAGAGCTCAAAAACAAAAAGCGAGACTTCGAATCGGACTTTCTGGTCCGTCTGGGTCAGGAAAAACATACTCAGCGCTACTTTTAGCGTTAGGGATGTGTCCTGCTGAAAAGATTTGCATCATTGATACTGAAAATGGAAGTGCAGATCTATATGACCATTTAGGTGCCTATAACGTTATTCAGCTCTCTGCACCATATAGTCCTGAACGGTACATTGAGGCAATTCACGCTGCTGAAGTTGCTGGTATGGATCTGATCATCATTGACTCTGTCACGCATGAGTGGGATGGCAAAGGTGGTGTTTTGGAGCTCAATCAATCTCTCGCTGATGCAAAGTTTAAAGGAAATACTTGGGCCGCATGGTCGAAAATGACTCCACGACACCAAAAGTTTATTGAAAAGATTGTAACTTCAAGCTGTCACATCATCACTACACTTCGTTCAAAAACAGACACCATTCAAGTTGATAATAAGGTGAAAAAAGTAGGAACGAAAGAGATACAACGCGATGGTTTTGAGTATGAGTTAACAGCAAACTTTACGATAGATCGTGAGGGGCATTTAGCTGTTGCGAGTAAAGATCGAACTGGAATTTTTATTGATCTTGATCCGTTCGTTATTACCCAAGAAATAGGAAAGATGTTTCAACAGTGGGCTGATTCTGGTGTAGAGACTCTCATGGTTTCTCCTGATCAGATTTCAACATTAGAAGCATTAATTGAGCGCAAAGGAAAGACAGTGCAGCGTATCCTAGAGTTCTTTTCATTGAAATCACTGCATGGACTTACGTTCAAGCAGTTTGAACAGGTAGTAAACAACCTCAGTAAATACCCCGATGTTGAACAACCTGAGGCTCCTAAAGAAGAAGAGTTTGATCAGTCTACCAGCGATGAGTTCGTCGATGATGTAAGTGAAGCGCTTGAAGTACAAAAAACAACACGGAGGAAGAAATGATTCAAGAACTTTCTCTCTTAGCACAAATTGAACATATTGGAAGAGAGGCAAACGCCATTCTTGAAGATGCGACTGGGGATTTTTCGAATGAGCAGCTTCGAAATATACAAATTTACCGTGTTGCCAAGATTCAACGTTTAGTTACAGAGGTCACACTCCGAACACTCATGTGCTTGGATGTCGCTTACGCAAGGGGCTGTTCTGCTGGGAGAAGAATGTCAGAGTGGGACGAAGAAAATGAGATCTGGAAAGATAGCGGAGTAACACGTTAAAAGTCAAATAATTGTCTTGCGAGGCTCTGTATAGAGCGTCCGGTGAGGGGACATGAACTGGTTTAAACATTTTGCTACAGATAGAAATGAGATTTCAGTAAAGATCATCAAAAAACAATTTGGTGCTGCTGGGTACGGTATCTACTGCTCTCTTTTAGAAGTGATCGCTCAGAACGTCAAAAGCGATAACATCGATGAATGGGGCTGTGTAGATGCGCGTCACGATTTGGGTACTTTGGCTGATGAATGTGCGTGCACAATTGAAGAATTAAAAGATTTCCTAGTGTTTTGTAATGAAAAACAAATTCTTTATAAAAAAGATGGAAAACTCTATTGCCCGTTAATTCTAGAACGATTAGATGAATATGCTTCAAAAATTAAACAAAAGTCCAGATCAAAACAAGTCGGGAGAAAGTCCCGACAACATCACGATGATATTCCGACATTGTCGGAACAGCATAGAGACAAGATCGTGTCAGTGTCGGGTATAGAAGAAGAAGGAGAAGAAGAAAAAGAAGAGAAGAAGATACTCACCGCTTCAATTTCGTACTTGCAAAATATTCCTCAAACAGATGTCACTGAGTTTGTACATCGCTTTGAGCTCACAGAAAAACAATTGACTTCAAAAGCTGAAGATCTTGTCAACTACTGCAAACAGCATGGTGTGAGGTACAAGAACTACAAAGCTTTTTTGTTTAACGCAGTCAAAAAAGACTTTAAAACCCGAAGTCAAAAATCGACTTTTCAACCCCCACAGATTGTCAACCCAATGACTAAAGAACAGAGCCAAGAGTTACTCTCCAAAGCTCGTCAAACAGTGGGGAGGGCTGTCTAGCATGTCAGCAAAAACGCAACAACAGTCTCTTCTCCGTTTTCTTAAGGAACGTGGAGATCGTGGCGTTTATGTTTGGGAGATGCTAGCTCCACAACCGCAAGGGGTTGGAATTGCACAATACAACGCTCGAATATATGAGCTAAGAGATCAGGGGTTCAACATCGTGAATACAGAGCCAGGTCATTTCAAACTTGTTCATGATAACCAGTCAAATGTCAAAACTTCACACTTCTGTAGTACTAATTCTGATTTAGAAGTCTTGCAAAAACCACTTATACCACTTGAAGAGAAGGTAAGGGTTCTTGAATCAAAAATTCAAGAAGTCACTCAGCAAATCGAAAACGGAGCAACGGGAAAAAGAAAAGATAGGCTCACCATTGATTTTAAGCTCTTCTCTACTCAACTCAACCTTCTCAAACGGTGTAACCCTGACCAATTTATTAATCAACTACAAGGAGCGTTTTTATGACAAAAGTGAAAATCCAAATCACTCATTGGATCACTGGATCCCTGCTGTTCGAATACGAAGCTGAAGAAAATTCACTTCGAAAAACGGTTGAAGAGGCATCCCGTCGCGGAGCTAACCTGTACGGAGCTGACCTGCGCGGAGCTAACCTGTACGGAGCTGACCTGCGCGGAGCTAACCTGTACGGAGCTGACCTGCGCGGAGCTAACCTGTACGGAGCTGACCTGCGCGGAGCT